>Ga0208300_100001_pt1 | contig 1268539 bp, 1157 predicted proteins | sample 23_taG_FD_184096 | JGI IMG/M metagenome (GOLD analysis project Ga0208300, IMG submission 184096) | Marine viral communities from Cariaco Basin, Caribbean Sea - 23_WHOI_OMZ (SPAdes) (version 2) | ecosystem: Environmental > Aquatic > Marine > Oceanic | place: Caribbean Sea: Cariaco Basin...
AACTCCGGTGTTGACCTGGCCAACGTCAAGATGTCGATGAACCCCTTCTGCGAAATCGCCGTAGAAGAAGCAGTACGTCTGAAAGAAAAAGGCGTTGCTACCGAGATCGTCGCTGTCACTGTCGGCCCGACCGCCGCCCAGGAACAACTGCGTACCGCGCTGGCACTGGGTGCTGACCGCGCCGTTCTGGTCGAGTCCGCCGACGAGCTGAGCTCGCTGGCCATCGCCAAGGCGCTGAAAGCCGTTGTCGACAAGGAACAGCCGCAGCTGGTCATCCTCGGCAAGCAGGCCATCGACTCCGACAACAACCAGACCGGCCAGATGCTGGCTGCGCTGTCCGGCTACGCTCAGGGCACCTTCGCCTCTGAAGTGGCTGTTGAAGGCGACAGCGTCAAGGTCACCCGCGAAATCGACGGCGGTCTGCAGACCGTTGCTCTGAAGCTGCCGGCCATCGTTACCACTGACCTGCGTCTGAACGAGCCGCGCTACGCGTCGCTGCCGAACATCATGAAGGCCAAGAAGAAGCCGCTGGAAGTCGTCAAGCCGGAAGATCTGGGCGTGAGCACCGCATCGACCGTGACCACCCTGAAGGTTGAAGCCCCGGCTGCCCGCAGCGCTGGCATCAAGGTCAAGAGCGTTGACGAACTGGTCGACAAACTCAAGAACGAAGCCAAGGTGATCTGAACATGAGCATTCTGGTTATTGCTGAACACAACAACGCCGAGCTGAACGCGGCGACCCTGAACACCGTTGCAGCCGCCAAGGCCATCGGTGGCGACATCGACGTTCTGGTTGCCGGCGCAGGCTGTGCCGCTGTTGCCGACGCTGCTGCCAAGGTCGCGGGCGTCAACAAGGTCCTGCTGGCTGACAACGCTGCCTACGCGAACCTGCTGCCGGAAAACGTTTCCCTGCTGATCGCTGAGCTGGGCAAGGGCTACAGCCACATTCTGGCTCCGGCCAGCACCAACGGCAAAAACTACCTGCCGCGCGTTGCTGCCCTGCTGGACGTTGATCAGATCTCCGAGATCATCGGCGTTGAAAGCGCTGACACCTTCAAGCGTCCGATCTACGCCGGCAACGCGATTGCCACCGTGCAATCCAATGCTGCGATCAAGGTCATCACCGTTCGCTCCACCGGTTTCGACGCCGTTGCAGCCGAAGGCGGCAGCGCTGCGGTTGAAGCGGTTGCCTCTGCCCACGACGCTGGCGTTTCCAGCTTCGTTGGTGAAGAGCTGGCCAAGTCCGACCGTCCGGAACTGGCTGGTGCCAAGATCGTCATCTCCGGTGGTCGCGGCATGCAGAACGGCGACAACTTCGAGATGCTGTACAAGGTCGCCGACAAGCTGGGCGCTGCTGTGGGTGCATCGCGCGCTGCGGTTGACGCAGGCTTCGTACCGAACGACATGCAGGTCGGTCAGACCGGCAAGATCGTTGCACCGCAGCTGTACGTTGCGGTCGGTATCTCCGGTGCGATCCAGCACCTGGCCGGCATGAAAGACTCCAAGGTGATCGTTGCGATCAACAAGGACGAAGAAGCGCCGATCTTCCAGGTGGCCGACTACGGCCTGGTTGCCGACCTGTTCGAGGCGGTACCGGAGCTGGAAGGTAAGCTCTAAGCCGACGGCCTGGAGCCAGCGGCAAGCTTCAAGCCGCAAGCTGCAAGAAAACCCCGGACTCGCGAGAGCCGGGGTTTTTTGTTGTCTGCTCGTTGTGAGTGGGGCATTTTTGCGTAGGGGCACAGCATGCTGTGCCCGGCATGGCCCGAGGGGTATTTCGTGGGGGTATCGGTATCTCGTTCCGTGCAATCTGGACCCCGGGCACGGCGTGTCGTGCCCCTACGACAGTGGAAACGACTCCAGGCGCTTGCCGTTCTCGTCCACCTCAAGTGCCCAGCCGGCCTTGTCCCAGTCGCCGAGCACAATGCGCTTCGCGGGCTGGCCGTCGATCATCAGGTCGTGGATTGCCGGGCGGTGGGTGTGGCCGTGGATCAGGGTGAGCACGCCTTTGGCGCGCATGGTGTGGGCGACTGCGCCGAGGTTGACGTCGGTAATGTCGGCGGATTTCATTTGTGTGCGTGCCTGACTTTCGTCGCGTAGCTTGCGACCCAGCTTGTGGCGTGTGCCTTGCGGCAGGTTGCGCAGCACAAAGCGGCTGACCGGGTTGCGAAGCCAGCGGCGCATACGCATATAGCCAAGATCGTCGGTGCAGAGGCTGTCGCCGTGCATCAGCAGCACTCGCTCGCCATTAAGCTCGACGGTTGTAGGATCTTTAAGCAGGGTGCAGTTTGCTGCGCGGCAAAAACGTCGGCCGAGCAGGAAGTCGCGGTTGCCGTGCATCAGGTATACCTTGGTGCCACGCCTTGCGAGATGGGCGAGGGCGTCGGCGACCTCGCGCCCGAGTTCGTCGATGGTGTCGTCACCCAGCCAGACTTCGAAGAAGTCGCCCAGGATGTAAAGGGCATCGAATTGCGCGGCGCGGGTTTCGAGCAGACGCAAAAACGCCCGGGTAATATCCGGGCGTTTTGCTTCCAGATGCAGATCCGAAATAAACAGATATCGCATCGGCGGCGTGGTCTCAGTCGACCAGTTCGGCGCGCTCGATGATCACGTCCTCGGCCGGCACGTCCTGGTGGCCGGCACGGGAAGTGGTGCGCACCGCCTTGATTTTCTCAACCACATCCATGCCGTCGGTGACCTTGCCGAATACCGCGTAACCCCAGCCGTGCATGGTGGGTGCGGAGAAGTTCAGAAAATCATTGTCCGCTACGTTGATGAAGAACTGGGCGCTGGCGGAGTGCGGATCAGGGGTGCGGGCCATGGCGACGGTGCCGATCTTGTTGGCGACGCCGTTATCGGCTTCGTTCTTGATCGGGTCGCGGGTGTCTTTCTGCTGCATGCCGGGCTCGAAACCGCCGCCCTGGATCATGAAGTTGCTGATCACGCGATGGAAGATGGTCCCGTCGTAGTGGCCATCGCGGACATATTGCTTGAAGTTCTCAACGGTCACCGGCGCCTTGTCGGCAAACAGTTCAATGGTGATGACGCCATAGTTGGTGTGCAGTTTGACCATCGGATATTCCTCGGGCAGTCGAACAGGTTGGGGGTGATGCTGCCTGCATTGCTGCATTCAGGCACCTGCGAGTTTCGGGTATGATACGGGTTTTGGTCATGATGGCCTAGGGACGCGCGACTATTGCGATAGTCCGGGCTCCCGAGTAATCCCTGATGCCGAGCGCATCACCTGAGCGAGTTTTGCCGACCTTATGAACAAACCCGACGCCACGCCCCCAAGCCACTTTCTGCGCCAGATCGTTCAGGCTGATCTGGACAGCGGCAAGCACAGCAACATCGTTACCCGCTTTCCGCCGGAGCCCAACGGTTACCTGCACATTGGTCACGCCAAGTCGATCTGTCTGAACTTCGGTCTGGCCAGGGAGTTTGGCGGTGTCTGCCACCTGCGTTTTGATGACACCAACCCGGCCAAGGAAGAGCAGGAATATATCGATGCGATCAAGGCTGACGTTGAATGGCTGGGCTTCGAGTGGGGCGGCGATGTGCGCTACGCCTCCGATTACTTCGATCAGCTGCACGCCTGGGCCATCGAACTGATCAAGGCCGGCAAGGCCTATGTCTGCGAACTAACTCCGGAGCAGGCGCGTGAGTACCGCGGCAGCCTGACGGAGCCGGGCAAGAACAGCCCGTTCCGCGAGCGCAGCGTCGAGGAAAACATCGATCAGTTCCAGCGCATGACCGCCGGCGAGTTTGCCGACGGCGCCAAGGTGCTGCGCGCGAAGATCGACATGGCGGCGCCGAATATGAACCTGCGCGATCCGATTCTGTATCGTATCCGCCACGCCCATCACCACCAGACCGGTGACAAGTGGTGCGTGTACCCGAGCTATGACTTTACCCATGGCCAGTCGGATGCCATCGAGGGCATTACCCACTCGATTTGCACCCTGGAATTTGAAGATCACCGCCCGCTGTACGAGTGGTTCCTGGACAATCTGCCGGTGCCTGCGCATCCGCGTCAGTACGAATTTGCCCGCCTGAACCTGAACTACACCGTGACCAGCAAGCGCAAGCTGAAGCAACTGGTTGACGAGAAGCACGTGGATGGCTGGGATGACCCGCGGATGTCCACACTGAGCGCTTTCCGTCGCCGCGGCTACACGCCGGCGGCGATTCGCGAGTTCTGCGAGCGCATTGGCGTAACCCGCTCTGATGGCGTGGTCGACATGGGCGTACTCGAGTTCTGTATCCGTGACGACCTGGATGCCAACGCGCCGCGTGCCATGTGCGTGCTCAAGCCGCTGAAAGTCACCATCACCAACTACCCGGAAGGTCAGACCGAAGAGCTGCGCCTGCCGCGTCACCCGAAGCAGGATATGGGCGAGCGCGTGCTGCCGTTCGAGCGCGAGATCTACATTGATCGTGAAGACTTCATGATTGATCCGCCCAAGGGTTACAAGCGTCTGGAACCGGGCGGTGAAGTGCGTCTGCGTGGCAGCTACGTGATTCGCGCTGACGAAGCGGTAACGGATGCTGACGGCAACATCGTCGAGCTGTTGTGCAGCTACGACCCGGATACCCTCGGCAAGAACCCGGAAGGTCGCAAGGTCAAAGGCGTTATCCACTGGGTGCCGGCGAGCAGCAGCATCGAGTGCGAGGTGCGCCTGTATGACCGTCTGTTCATTGCCGCAAATCCGGACAAGGGCGAAGAGGGCACCACCTTCCTCGACAATATCAATCCGAACTCCCTGCAGGTACTGACCGGTTGCCGCGCCGAGCCGTCGCTGGCTGAGGCCACACTGGATGATCGCTTCCAGTTTGAACGTGAGGGCTACTTCTGCGTCGATTCACGCGATTCTCGCCCCGATGCCATGGTCTTCAACCGCACTGTCACCCTGCGTGACTCCTGGGGGGGCTGATGGCGCTCGCACTCTACAATACCCTGACCAAGTCCAAGGAAGCGTTCAAGCCGCTGGTCGATAATCAGGTGCGCATGTATGTTTGCGGCATGACCGTGTATGACTTTTGCCATATCGGTCATGCGCGCGTGATGGTTGCGTTTGACGTGGTGGCGCGCTGGTTCCGCCACCGCGGTTATGACCTTACCTACGTGCGCAACATCACCGACATCGACGACAAGATCATCAAGCGCGCCAATGAGAACGGTGAGACCTTCCAGCAACTCACCGAGCGCATGATCGCCGCGATGCATGAGGATGAGGCGCGTCTCAATGTGCTGCGCCCGGACCGGGAACCACGTGCCAGTCAGCATATCGATGGCATGTTTGCCATGATTCAGACGCTGATCGACAAGGGCTATGCCTACGCACCGGGTAATGGCGACGTGTATTACCGCGTCGGCAAGTTCGAAGGTTACGGCAAGCTGTCGCGCCGCAAGATCGAAGACCTGAAAATCGGCGCGCGCATCGAGGTTGACGAAGCCAAGCAGGACCCGCTGGACTTTGTTCTGTGGAAAGCCGCCAAGCCGGGTGAACCGAGCTGGAGTTCGCCCTGGGGCGAGGGTCGGCCGGGCTGGCACATCGAGTGCTCGGTGATGTCGACCTGTTGCCTGGGCAATACCTTTGACATCCACGGCGGTGGCCCGGATCTGGTATTTCCGCACCACGAGAACGAGATTGCTCAGAGCGAGGCAGCGACCGGCGAGTTGTACGCCGCCGCCTGGATGCACGCAGGTGCCGTTCGGGTTGACGGCGAGAAGATGTCCAAGAGTCTGGGCAACTTCTTCACCATTCGCGAGGTGCTGGAAAAGTACCATCCAGAGGTGGTTCGCTACCTGCTGGTTTCCAGCCATTACCGCAGCGCCATCAACTACTCCGAAGACAACCTCAAGGAAGCCAAGGGCGCGTTGGAGCGGTTCTACATCGCGCTCAAGGGGCTGCCCGAGGCGGCGCCTGCCGGCGGCGACGAGTTTGCCGAGCGGTTTGGCTCGGCGATGGATGACGACTTCAACACTCCGGAAGCCTGCGCTGTGCTGTTTGACATGGTCCGTGAGGTGAATCGCCTGAAGGACGCTGACGTTGACGCAGCTGCCGGCCTGGCCGCGCGCCTGCGTCAGTTGGCCGAAGTACTGGGTGTTCTGCAGCTGGATGCCGATGCGTTCCTGCAGGCCGGCGCTGCTGGCAAGGTCGACGCCGCTGAAGTCGAGGCGCTGATTGCGGCGCGTCTGCAAGCCCGTGCCGACAAGAACTGGGCCGAGTCTGATCGTATCCGCGACCAGTTGACTGCTATGGGCGTTGTACTTGAGGACGGCAAGGGTGGCACCACCTGGCGGCTGGCTGAGTGATGCCGCACGACATGACGGACCTCCGGGGCCGCGTGGCTCTGGTCACCGGCGCCGGCAGTGCTGACGGTATCGGTTTCGCTATCGCACGCATGTTTCATGATGCGGGAGCGACGGTTGTGTTGACCTCGACGACCAACCGCATTTTTCAGCGGCAGAACGAGCTGGATCCGGAGCGGTTGCGGAGTTTGGCGGTGGTGGCTGATCTGACTCACCCGGAGCAGGCAGCGGAGTTGGTTGAACAGGTCATGGAGCGCTTTGGGCGCATTGATATTCTGGTTAACAACGCCGGCATGTCGCAGTCGGGGATTGAGGAGCCGATTGGTGATCTGTTTCACCGGATGGCATTTCAGCACTGGCAACGCGAGATAGATCTGAACCTGAATACCTGCGTACATGTCAGCCAGCCGGTCCTCAGACACATGCTGGCTGCCGGTTTTGGTCGGGTGATCAATATTGCCTCGGTGACCGGGCCACTGGTGACCTTTCCGGGTACCGCCGGCTACAGTGCTGCCAAATCGGCGATGGTCGGCCTGACCCGCTCGATTGCACACGAGGTGGCCGGGCAGGGGATCACGGTCAATGCCATCGCACCTGGCTGGATTCATACCCCCTCAAGCCTGCCTGCCGAACTGGAAGCGGGGCGTCATACACCCATCGGGCGACCCGGGCGGCCGGACGAAGTCGCACGGGTGGCGTTGTTCCTTGCCAGTGAGGGCTGCAGCTACATGACCGGTCAGATGCTGGTGGTGGACGGCGGTAATTCACTGCAGGAAATAAAAGGCTGAACCAGGGCTCGAGTCTGCTCGAGCCCTGGTTGTGCTCAAGACCAGATATCGTGGTCGATCTTGTGTTTCAGTTCCGGATACTCTTCTGCCTTGAAGTGCGGCACCAGACCTTCCTTGCGCTGGGCAAGGTAATCCTTGGTCAGCTTGGCAACGGTGCCTGATAGCAACACGATGCCGATCAGGTTAATAGTCGCCATCAACCCCATGGAGGCATCGGCGGCATTGAATACCGTGCCTACCGCCTGATATGCACCCCAGACGACCATCGCCAGCGCTGCACAGCGCAGTGAAAACATGCCCAACTTGCCGCCAAGCCCCAGATAGATCATCGCATTCTCGGCATAGGAATAGTTGGCGACGATCGAGGTGAAGGCAAAGAACAGGATCGCAAACGCGATAAAGTAGCGACCGGCATCGCCGATATGGCTTTCCATTGCGAGCTGGGTCAGTTGCGTGCCGGTCACGCCATTGCCCGGTTCCAATACGCCTGACAACAGAATCATGACCGCAGTGGCGGTACAGATGACGAGGGTGTCAATGAATACCCCGGTCGCCTGCACGAAGCCCTGTGAGGACGGGTGGTGCGGTGTGGGTGTGGCAGTTGCAGCCACATTCGGCGCCGATCCCATCCCTGCCTCATTGGAAAACAGGCCACGCTTGATGCCGTTGAGCATTGCTGCCGTGACGGAACCGGCGACACCGCCGGCCGCCTCTTCGAGGCCAAAGGCGCTCTTCACGATAGTCGCCAGCACCCCCGGGACGTCGCTGTAGTTCATGGCAAGCACCACCAACGCCATGAGTACGTAAACAGCCGCCATGAAGGGCACCACGAATTCCGCGAAGCGGGCGATGGACCGCAGGCCGCCAAAAATCACCAGGGCCGCGACCGCGGCGACAGCGATACCGACCATCAGCTTGTTGAAGCCGAAGGCGCCCTCCATCGCATCAGCAATAGAGTTGGCCTGAACGGCATTGAACACCAGGCCGAAGGAAAGGATCAGACAAACGGAAAAAATGCTGCCGGCCCATGGCGCTTTAAGTCCCTTTGCCAGATAGAAAGCCGGCCCCCCGCGATATTGCCCTTCACCGTCACGGACCTTGTAGAGCTGGGCCAGGGTACTTTCTGCGTAAGCGGTAGCCATGCCCACCAGTGCAACCATCCACATCCAGAAAATGGCTCCGGCTCCACCGAGATAGAGAGCTACCGCCACGCCAGCGATATTGCCGGTGCCAACCCGTGATGCAAGGCTGGTACACAGTGCCTGAAACGGTGAGATACCGGACTTGTCACTCTCACGAGCACCGAGCAGAGAGCGAACCATCTCGCCAAAGTGCAGAAACTGCAAGGCACCCAGACGTATGGTGAAAAAGACACCAACGGCGAGCAGGCCGTAGATCAGAATGTAACCCCAGAAAATCGTGTTGAGCCCGTCTATCAACGCATTCATGACGTCCCCCGCTGTCGGTTGGCATGCGTGCAGAAACAGAATGTTACGTCTTACTGTAGCGTCTTGGCCGCTCATCGCCAGTTGAAAATGAGTGTTGTCAAATCGTCCGAATGGGTCGAAGATAGCCCGATCACGTTGATGTTGATGCAAAACCGATAACAACAATGCAGCGCATTAAGAGGTGAGCCATGACTGCCGTTACTCCGGATGATTTGACGATCAGCCCTCGTCGTATCGAATTCGAACTCCCTGATCCTCTGCCGCGGTACTGGCATGGCGGCGACCCATTCAAAACCCATTTCTTCAATGCCATGTCGTTGCTGTTCCCTGATGGCGAACGCTTTTTTATCGACTCGGTGCGCTACTTCCGCGACCGCGTTAAGGACCCCAGGCAGCAGCAATTGATAAAGGGTTTTATCGGTCAGGAAGGGCATCACAGCCGTGAACACATCGAATACAACCGCCGCCTTGAGGCGCAGGGATATGACGTTACTGCGCTGACCGAGCCGGTGCGACGCCGTATCCGCTATGCCAACGCCCACTTTTCCCCTGAACGCCGGCTCGCGGCCACGGTTGCCATGGAACACTTCACTGCCATCATGGCGGACGCGGTGTTGCGTGAAATGCGCTGGTTTGACGGCGCTATTGAGCCGATGCGGCAGGTCTGGCGGTGGCACGCCCTGGAGGAAACCGAGCACAAGGCGGTCGCATTTGATCTCTACATGCAGGTATCCGGTGACCGGGCCCAACTGCGCAGGGCCATGCGCTTGTCGACGTTCTTCTTCCTGCGTGATGTGACTCGAGGTGTCTGGCATATGATGCGCCGCGACGGGCGACTCACCGATGTGGGCAGCTGGTATCGGGGCATGCGCTGGTTATGGGGCCGTAACGGTTTCTTTTCAGGGCTCTGGTCGGCCTACCGGGACTTCTATCGTGAGGACTTTCATCCCTGGCAGCATGACAATTACCGGCTGATGCAAGAGACTCAGCATGAGTTTGATGCGATCAATATGCTTGGAACAAAGCCCTGAATCGTCTCGGTACTGATGCGCTTTCTGCTGCAAACTGTTGTATGCTTCGCGGGATTTTTTCCCAGGAGTGACCATGGCTATCAGTTTGTATGTTGCTAAAGAAACCCGGCGCCACGAAAAACGTGTCGCGCTGGTGCCTGCGGTCGTTGCCAAGTTGCAGAAGCTTGGCATCGAGCCTTGTGTCGAACCCGGTGCTGGTTTGCTGGCCCGGATTCCCGACAATGACTTCACTCAGGCCGGTGCGGCCGTGGCCCCGGCTCCGGCCGAGACCCGGCTGTTCTTCCGAGTGCAGCCACCGTCGCTGGAAGACATTCAGGAAATGCCGGAAGGCTCCATTCTGTGCTGCTTCATCTATGCACAGCGCGAGCCCGAAATCGTAAAAGCACTGCGTGACAAGCGTATTACCTGCTTTGCGATGGAGCTGATTCCGCGTATTACTCGCGCCCAGGCAATGGACGCGCTGTCTTCCCAGGCTGCTCTGGCTGGCTACTACGCTGCGCTGATGGCTGGTACTCACCTGCACCGGATTCTGCCGATGATGACCACAGCGGTGGGCTCCCTGCGTCCGGCCAAGATTCTGGTCATGGGTGCTGGTGTGGCCGGCCTCCAGGCGCTGGCAACCGCCAAGCGCCTCGGTGCGATGATCGAAGGCTACGACGTACGTCCTGAAGTCCGTGAACAGGTACAGTCGGTTGGCGGCAAGTTCGTCGACACCGGTGTATCTGCGGTAGGCGAGGGCGGTTACGCCCGTGAGCTGACGGCTGAAGAGCAGAAACAGGTCAATGATGTGCTGACCCGTCACGTTCAGCAGGCCGATGCAATCATCACCACTGCGTCCATCCCCGGCAAGCCAAGCCCCAAGATTCTGACCGAAGAGCAGATCATGGGCATGAAGAGCGGCTCGGTGATCATCGACCTCGCAGCGGAAGGCGGTGGCAACACCCCGCTGACTCAGCCTGGTGACACTGTGGAAGTTGGTCCGGTAACCATCGTTGCACCACTGAACATCGCCAGTCACCTCGCTGAGCATGCTTCTGAACTCTATTCCCGCAACCTGCTGGCTCTGGTTGGCCTGATGGTCAAGGACGGCGAGTTGTCGCTGGATTGGGAAGATGAGGTGCTGGCTCGCTCGGTACTGACCCACGACGGTGAAATCCGCAATGACGCAGCGCGCGCCGCTGTCGAACAGCTGGCCTGAGGACGGTTTGATGGAAATGACAACTACCATTACAGGCTTCGTTGCCCTGTATATCTTTTTGCTGGCCGCGTTTACCGGCTACGAAATCATCGGCCGGGTTCCGGCCATTCTGCACACCCCGCTGATGTCCGGCTCCAACTTCATCCACGGTATCGTGGTGGTGGGTGCCATGTGGGCCCTGCTGAACGCAGGCTCCACCCTTGAGCAGGTGATCGGTTTTGTTGGTGTTCTGCTGGGCGCAGGCAACGCGGCGGGTGGCTATGTGGTCACCGAGCGGATGCTTGAAATGTTCAAGCCGACCAATAAAGCCTCTGGTGCGGACAAGGAGTAAGTAGACCATGTTCAGTACGTTTTTGATTGACGCGGCCTACTTTGTCGCAGCATTTCTGTTTCTGTACGGCCTCAAGCGCATGGCCAGCCCGGTTACCGCGCGTTCGGGTATCGTTGTCGCCGGTGGCGGCATGGTGCTGGCGGTTGCTGCCGCCTTCCTGTACGGCTTTGACGTCAGCGCACGCGCCGAGCCGTACCTGACCACCAACGTGATCCTGCTGGTAATTGCGCTGGGTCTGGGTATCGGCTGGGCGTGGATCAGTGGCAAGCGTGTTGCCATGACCGACATGCCGCAGATGGTTGCCCTCTATAACGGCATGGGTGGCGGTGCTGCTGCCGCGATTGCTGCCACCGAGCTGCTGTCCGGCAACGCGCTGGCGCACGGCCCGGTTGTGACCGTGCTGGCAATCCTCGGCGGTCTGATTGGTGCGGTTGCACTGTCCGGCTCGCTGATTGCCTGGGCCAAGCTTGATGGCCGCATGAACAAGGCCTGGCGCCTGCCCAAGCACCAGTACGTCAACGCTGCGCTGCTGTGTGGTGCACTGTTCATCGGTGCGGTTGTCACCGTCATGGCGGTTGTGGGGGCTGAAGAAACGCCGATTCTGCTGATTTTGGTGTTCTTTGCCGTTGCGCTGGCACTGGGCGTGCTGCTGACCACCCCGATCGGTGGTGCAGACATGCCGGTCGTGATCTCCCTGTACAACGCCTTCACCGGTCTGGCGGTTGCCTTTGAAGGGTTTGTACTGCAAAACCCGGCGATGATCATTGCCGGTACTGTGGTAGGTTCCGCTGGTACGCTGCTGACTCTGATGATGGCCAAGGCGATGAACCGCCAGGTCAGCAACATCATCTTCAGTGACTTCGGTGGTGAAGACGATGGCTCAGACGGCGAAATCCAGGGCACCATGAAGGCCTGTGACGCATCGGATGCGGCGATTTCCATGTTCTATGCGAACAAGGTCATTATCGTACCGGGTTACGGTCTGGCGGTTGCTCAGGCGCAGCACAAGCTGTACGAATTCGTCAAACTGCTGCAGAAGCAGGGCGTTGAAGTCAGCTTCGCGATTCACCCGGTAGCCGGCCGTATGCCGGGTCACATGAACGTACTGCTGGCTGAAGCCGGTGTACCGTACGACATCATTCATGACCTGGAAGACATCAACGAAGAGTTTGCACAGGCCGATGTTGCCATCGTTCTGGGTGCCAACGACGTCGTCAACCCGGCCGCGCGTACCCGCAAGTCCAGCCCGATCTACGGCATGCCGATCCTCAACGTGGATCAGGCGCGTCAGGCCTACGTGGTCAAGCGTGGTCAGGGCAAGGGCTACTCCGGTGTCGAGAACGAACTGTTCTTCCTCGACAACACCTCGATGGTGTACGGCGATGCCCAGAAGGTCATGGTGCAGATGATCGAAGCGGTCAAGTCGCTCGGTTAATCGGCTCCTATGCGGTGACCGAAGCCCCTGTTCGAAAGAACAGGGGCTTTTTTGTGATTGTGCGAACCGGACAAGAAATGGTTCATGATTCGTGCCAAATGCTCCAACGATGAAGTGTGCACCGGGGTTCGTCCCGTTTACGCGGGCGAGTAGCGCAGGGTTGGCAGGAAACAGGACGGCAGCCTGTCTGAGGCTCGCAGAGCCGAGTTCTGCCGGCCCCTGCCAAGCCGAGCAACGCAGCGTACCCGCAGGGCCGCGTAGCCGGGTGCCCGGGGGGGATCGCCAAGGGGGGCTGGGCAAGCAGCCCCCCCTTGGCTCGCCGTGAAGGCGAAATACTGACTCGGCAACAGCACGTCTATGCAATGGAAAACCGCAGGGGCAGTTCGCACAGAAATTCCGCAAAGAACCTTTTCTGCGCCTGAGTGCGGAGTATGCTGAGCTATCTTGTTATACCAATGACCCAGGAGGCAGGAATGAAACGAACGCTGACAACGCTGGTGTTGAGCGGTCTGGCTGGTATGGTACAGGCGGACATGACGGTGCAGACGGTGCCTTACGAAATCGACGGCCAGCCCTATGAAGGGTTGCTGGTCTTTGATGAGGCGGTCACCACGCCGCGCCCGGGGGTGCTGATGGTGCCCAACTGGATGGGGGTCACCGAGGCCGCGGCCGAGAAGGCGGCCAAGGTGGCCGGTTCTGAATATGTGGTGTTTGTAGCAGACATGTATGGCCGTGATATCCGTCCGCAGAATGCGGACGAAGCGGCTGCTGCGGCCACCACGGTCCGCAACGATCGGCCGATGATGCGGGCGCGAGCCAATGCCGCCCTGGACGTACTGCGTGCCCAACAGGGGGCGGTCCCGCTGGATATTGATAATCTGGCGGCCATCGGCTTCTGTTTTGGCGGCGGAACGGTACTTGAGCTTGCGCGTTCCGGTACGGAAATTCGCGGCGTCGTCTCCTTCCACGGTAACCTGGATACCCCCAACCCTGATGACGCCAAGGCTATTCGCATGCCGGTTCTGGTTCTCCATGGTGCGGACGATCCCTTCGTGCCGGATCAGCAGGTTGCCGATTTCAGTGCAGAAATGCGTGCTGCCAATGTTGACTGGCAGTTGATCAGCTATGGCGGTGCTGTCCATTCGTTCAGCGACCCCTACGCGGCGATGCCGGGGAAGGCTGAGTACAATCCGGTTGTTGCCAAGCGTGCTTTCTCGGCCATGAAGCAATTCTTTGCTGAGGTGATGGACTGAAACGGGCAGCAGCGGTGTGCGTTCGCTACCGCTGCTGCTGTATCTGGTTGGTGGATAAGCTGCGGCACGTTCGCTTCATCGACAACAGTGATGGTCACACCTTGGTCACCCGCCAGCCGCTCTGGCTGGCATAATCAGAGCAGGCCTACCGCCGGGTGAGCCAAATAAGAAGAACAATCAACAATACTGGAGATGGGTATGTCGCAACCTGAACAACCTGGTTGGCGCTGGGGGCCGTTTACCTTCCGCTTGCCGTTCTATCACTCCAAACTGTGCTGGCCGGAGTTCTTTCAGGGCCTGCTGATCGCAGCCGCAACAGGCCTGTCGCTGGTCCCGCTGATGACCGGCTTTTTCGGTCTGAGCTTCGAAGAGGCCGTCGCCGTCTCGCTTATTCATTCGATTCTGATCACCTCGTCGATCATCGTCTTCGGCGAACCTTACGCACCGGGCTGGATTACGCCGGCCCTGCCGCTGGTACTTGCCTTTGTGCTTGGTGGCTACGAAACCCCGGATGAGCGCTTCCAGGCGATGACTGCATTATCTCTGGATTTTGCGCTGTTGCTGTTTTTGCTGGGTATCACCGGGCTTGGCAAACGTTTCATGCTCTGGCTACCCGATACCCTGAAAGCGGGGATCATCCTTGGCGCCGCTATCGCTGCGCTGAAAAGGGTGTTGGTCGACGACGCTGAACGTTTTCTGCTGCAACAGCCGATCGCAACGACCATCGCCTGCGCGGTTTGCCTGATCTTTGCTTTCAGCCTGCCCATGGCCAAACTGAAAGAAAAATACCGTTTCTTCGCGCTGCTTGGCGCGCTCGGCCTGCTGCCCGGCTTTGTGCTGGCGGGCATTATCGGCCCGATGGTGGGTGAGGTGAGCTACGACATTCAGTGGGGCATCCTGATTCCGCCGCTGGGCGATGCCTGGGCCAAAGTGTCGCCGTTTGCCATTGGCTGGCCAAGCATGGAGATGTTCATTCAGGGTATGCCGCTGGCCCTGATCACCTACGTGATCCTGTTCGGCGATCTGGTGACCGGTAATGAAGTCATTCGTGAAGGCCTGCAAAACCGCCAGGATGAGCACATCGACATCAACCCGACCCGCTCGCACATCTCGCTGGCCATTCGTAACGCGCTTATGGGGATCAGCGCGCCATTCTTCCCGACCCAGGGGGCACTGTGGACCGGCGTGCACGTGATCATCATGCAGCGCTGGAAACAGGGCAAGGAAGCGATGGGCAGCCTGCACAGCGGTCTGGCGTCCTATTACCTGATGGGCCTGCCGATCCTGTTCTTCCTGCTGCCGCTGCTGACCGGGCTGAAGCCGCTGCTTGGGATTGCGCTGTCGCTGACGCTGGTATTGACCGGGTTTGCCTGCGCCTATATCGCCATGGCGATTCCCAAGAACAACACCTCCCGCGGCGCGGTGGTGTTGATCGGTGCCGCACTGGCGTTCTTCGAGCCCTGGATAGGCCTGCTGATCGGTATCGCAACCACATTGCTGCTGGTCGGCTGGGACCGTAACCCGGACCCGATTCCGCACGAGGACTGAGCGCAGCTACGCCGCCCTACATGCGGTACACTTCGAGGGCCTGAACGCGTTTGCGCTCAGGCCCTTTGTGTTTTCAGCCTTTTTTTCTGCCGAGAGTTGCCGTGCGCCCACGCTCCGACAGCCAGTACGCCGGTGGCCCGGTCAACTGGCGCATCATCTTTGATCTGTTGCCCTATCTGCGCGAGTTTCGCGGACGAGTGGTGTTGGCCATGCTCTGCATGCTGGTTGCCAAGCTGGCCGGCGTAGCGGTGCCCTGGTTGCTCAAGCTGATTGTTGATCACTTTGAAAGCGCCGCTGACGCACTGGTACTGGTGCCCGCAGCGTTATTGCTGTTCTACGGTGTGCTGCGTTTCTCGTCGGTATTTTTCGGTGAACTGCGCGATGCGGTCTTTGCCCGCGTTGCCGAGCGGGCGATGCGGCGCATCTCGCTGCAGGTGTTTGAGCATCTGCACCGGCTTGACCTCGGATTTCATCTGTCGCGGCGCACCGGCGGTCTGGCCCGGGACATCGAGCGGGGCACGTCAGGCATCAGCTTTCTGTTGCGCTTTATGGTGTTCAACATTCTGCCAACGCTGATCGAGATTGGCCTGATCAGTGTGATTCTACTCGCCAACTTCAGCGCGGTGTACGCGGCGGCCGTGCTGGTGGCGGTGCTGCTGTATGGCAGTTTCTCCATCTGGTGCACCGAGTGGCGCAACCGCTTCGTGCGCGAAAGCAATCAGATGGACAACCGCTCCAATACCCGCGCCATCGATAGCCTGCTGAATTTCGAAACGGTCAAATACTTCGGCAACGAGGCGTTTGAAGCCAGCGAGTACGACCGCAACCTGCAGGACTGGGAAGCGGCTCGGATGAAGAACCGCCTGTCGCTGGTGGCACTCAACTCGGGGCAGGCGCTGATTATCGCGGGGGCTGTCACCTTGATGATGGTGCTGGCGGCGCGCGAGGTCAGCGCCGGCAGCATGACCGTTGGCGAGCTGGTGATGATCAATGCCTACATGATTCAGCTGTTCATTCCGCTCAACTTCCTCGGTTTCGTCTACCGTGAGATCCGCGAGGCATTAACCAACATCGAGCGGCTGTTCACGCTGCTGCGCGCGCCGCTCAAGGTAGTGGACGCTGACAATGCCAAGGCGCTGCAACTGCATGGAGCATCAGTTCGGTTTCATGATGTGCACTATCGCTACGATCAGGGACGTGAGGTGCTGAAGGGCATTACTCTCGAGATCCCGGCGGGACAGACCCTGGCGATTGTCGGTGCCAGCGGTGCGGGTAAATCCACCCTCGCGCGGCTGCTGTTTCGTTTCTACGACGTAGACAGCGGCAGCATCAGCATCGACGGTCAGGACATTCGCAGCGTGACTCAGGACAGCCTGCGCCGCGCCATCGGCGTGGTGCCCCAGGACACGGTGCTGTTCAATGCCAGCATCGGCTACAACGTTGCTTATGGCGCACCGGGTGCCAGCGAGGACGAAATCTGGCGAGTGCTGGAGCTGGCGCAGCTGGATACCTTCGTGCGCAGCCTGCCGCAGAAACTGGATACCCCGGTGGGTGAACGTGGCCTGAAGCTCTCCGGCGGCGAAAAGCAGCGTATTGCCATCGCCCGCGTACTGCTCAAGAACCCGCCGATTCTGATTCTGGATGAAGCCACCGCATCGCTCGATACCCACGCTGAACGCCGCATTCTCGACGCCCTCAACCTGGTTGCCGAGCGTCGTACCACCCTGGCCATCGCCCACCGTCTCTCGACGATCGTCCACGCCGACAACATTGCAGTGATTGACCAGGGCGAGGTAGTGGAGCAGGGCACCCACGCCCAACTGCTGGCCAGGCAGGGTGCCTACGCACGGCTGTGGGCGGATCAGCAACGGGAGAGCGCAACTGCCTAGCCTACGATTGTGGAGTGTCATGTCATCGTAGTGGTCAGATAACTGGCCGATCTCTTAGTTCGTGTCGCCTAGATGATTCTGATATGTCGGTAAGTTAAATGGTTTGATATTTCCCATACCGGAATTAGAAGAAAAAAACATCTGGGTAGCGCATGCTTGGTCGATGGTCGGTTATACCCTCTCACTGTCACCGTCACCGTCACCGTCACCGTCACTGATCGGTTTCATGCGCCACCTGGATTTTTTTTGATTTCATCTTGCTGGTATGAGCAGTCAAGACAGGGCATGGCTAGTTTTTAACAAAAAGTGATGGCTGAACATTATATTTTGAGGTGCTGGCAAAATCGCGATGATTTCGTCTGGCTGCGTCCAGACTGTAATAGACAGGGCAGTTGCTCCACAGCTGCGCTCTGCTGATTCCAAACTGTCCCTCCAGGTGACGAACAAATTCCGACTCCAGTGATGATGTGCTCTCATCTCTGGCCACAAAAAACACATCTGTCATATAGCGCCGTGGCGGAGAAGTTAAAACATTAATCTCATCTGCAATGCAGTAAATATATTTTAGGTCCTCTGCATGTGTGTAGGCGTTTATGGTGCTGGTAAAAACAAATACTAGTATGGCGAGCGCAGTTTTTTTCATCATGTAACCTGATCTTTTTTGGGGTTTTGGGGGAGCGGCGTATCAGTTGAACCCGGGAGATACATATATGCTTCTTCTGGGAATGTTGGCGCCTGTTCCATTGTTACTTGGTGTATTGGAGCCGCTAGTCATTCTTTGCTCGCGTAATGTGTAATGAGTGGATACCTCGCAGTACCATAGCTCTTCCATTTCATCGTCGATTGACTCGCAGTCGCAGGACTGCGTGTTTTGATAGGAAACATTGTTAGGAACCCGCATTCTGGAGTTACTTCTGGCTTCGCTGCAGGCTTCTGCTCGGGATTCCGCTTCTGCGGCCCCAATACTCACCGCAGCTTCAATTGAGGCAAACGGCGCCAAGGTTATAAAAAGGACGAATAGTCGTGAACAGCTACGAATCATGTGTCATTCCCTTGAGATGGCTTTGGCGACAGAGTTAATTGAGATTAGCGTTAACTGGCCATCAGCCCAATAACTCAAAAAGACTAACCCTCGTGATTTGGCAACCAGCGTCAACTGTGCTGGCTGAGACGGGAAAAATGATGTTTAAGTCCAGCTGACTATCTTGTTTACGGCTTGCTATCCGCTACTGAAGGGCAAATAACTGCCTTTCACGTCAAATCCGTTACCTTCCAATTCACCACCTGAATCTCCCTTGCCGCTGCTCGACAAAGCGGCCAACAATAGGCTTCACGCGGATAACAACAAGGAGGAGCAATGAGCAGTGTAATCGAGCGGTGGCATAAGGTTGTCGAGGCACAGGACCCGAGCGGGCTGGCGGATTTGCTGGCTGATGAGGTGGTATTTCATTCGCCGGTGGTGCATACCCCGCAGGTTGGCAAGCCGATCACAACGCTGTATCTCTCCGCGGCGTTCAAGACATTGAACGAGCCCGGGCATTTCAAGTATTTGCGTGAAGTCGTTGATGGCAACAACGCGGTACTGGAATTTCAGACCGAGATTGACGGCATTACCATCAATGGCATCGACATGATCCAGTGGAATGACGAAGGCAAGATCGTTGACTTCAAGGTCATGGTCCGCCCGCTCAAGGCGGTCAATGCGATTCATGCCGCCATGGGGCGTATGCTTGAAGCGATCAAGCCCGTCAAAGCCTGATATGCCATGGACAAGGCCGCCGGGGATCCTGGTCGGCCTTGGTTGCCGCGCCTTGTGCTCCACGGTTATTGACCGACTATGCAGGCACAGAACCTACCGCATATCTCACAGGAGTGCCCTGCCGGCACCCAAAGGCACCCATGCGGTGCGCCAGCGGTGCCTGACACAGAAAAGTCCCGCCCAGGCCAGAATGCAGAGCGCGGCGAACAGCCACAGCCCAAGCTGATAGTCGCCACTGTGTTGCTTGATGGCCCCCAGACCTGCGGCAAGGATAAAACCGCCAACGCCACCGGCCATTCCTATCAATCCGGTCATCACACCCATTTCACGCGAAAAGCGCTGGGGTACCAGCTGAAACAAAGCACCGTTACCCATCCCCAAACCCAGCATTGCGATAACAAACAGGCTTAGGGCTGCCCAGGCATCGGACAGGTTTAGGCCAACGATAGCGACACAGCCAGAGGCAATCGCATACATCATCAGCAAAGCTCGAATGCCGCCAACGCGGTCGGCCAGCATACCGCCAACTGGCCGCATCAGGCTGCCGACCATCACGCAGGCCGCTGTGTAATAACCGGCGCGAACCGGATCAAGGTTGTATTCGTCGCTGAAGTACCCGGGTAGCGCACTGGCCAGGCCGATGAAGCCGCCGAAGGTGATGCTGTAGAAGAACATGAACCAGGCGCTGTCCGTATTGCGCAGTGCACGTGCGTAGTCCGCAAGCGCGGCTGGCGGCGGGCGATCAGGCGCATTGCGTGCCAGCAGCAAGAACACAAGCAGGGTGATACTCAGCGGGATAAGCGCCAACCCGAACACGTTCTGCCAACCGAACAGATAGGCCAGCCCCGGTGCAAAAAGCGCGGCCAGGACTGTCCCGGAATTGCCGGCACCGGCTATGCCCAGGGCTGTTCCCTGATGCTCGGGCGGATACCACTGTGACGCCAGCGGAAGGGCAACGGCAAAGGACGCGCCCGCAAAGCCTAGCCCCAACCCCAGCAGCAGCGTTTGTTCGTAGCTGTCGATACCAAGCAGCCAGGCGATCGACAGCGAGAGTATGACGATCAACTGGCCGATGACACCTGCCAGTTTCGGTGACAGGCGGTCCGCCAAAAAGCCAAGCAGCAGCCGCAGGAGCGCGCCGGATAGAATCGGTGTGGCAACCATGATGCCCCGTTGCTGCGCGCTAAGCGCCAGATCGGTAGCGATTTGCACCGCCATTGGACCCAGCAGGTACCAGACCATAAAGCTGATATCAAAATATAGAAACGCCGAAATTAGCGTGGGTGTGTGGCCTGATTTCCAGAACGAGGTACTCATTCGATAGTCCTGTCGGTACCGCTAAGCGCTTTTAACTGTCTGTTGGCTGGTGTTCACACAGGCAAAAGCGCCTTTGCCAAGCCATCGCAATTGCGAGCCGGCAAAAACGCTATGTTGGAGGCTGGCAGCCCATATCGCACCGCAATATCGACGCAGATTCTGTGCCAAATGGGCTGGAGTATTAGCGGATAATCATCACGGACCGTTTTGACTGTTGCACGACGCGCAGCGCGTTGGTGCCAAGCAGGTAGTCTTCCAGCCGTTTACGCTTGTGAGACGCCATGACGATCAGGTCCACATCCAGCTTGCGCGCGACCCGGAGGATAGCCTCATAAGCTTTGCCGTCGGCGACGATGCGCTGCACTTTGACGCCTTTGGGCACGTGCTCGGCAACAAAGGCCTTAAGCCCGTCACTGATGGTTTTTTTGGCCTGTTCAGCAAATTCGCGCGGAAAGAAGCCGCCGACCAGAGGCATGCCGAAGTCGGGAACAACGGTCACGATGTGCAAGGATGCCTGATAGGTCTGGCACAGATTCAGAGCGGTTGGCAGCGCCTTTTCCCATGATTGCTTGTGGTTGAGGTCGATGGGCAACAGTATCTTGTCGTACATGATCATTTCCTTACGCATGGGCGCCGGCGGGGCGCCGACGCCATTGCAGTCCGAACACCAGCAGGAATACCCCAACGGCCGGAATCCACATCCATTCCTTGGCCCAACGATCTACCGGAGCCAAAATTTCGACGATCTCCTGATCGAACTCAAAGCCCAGATCCGCTGCAGGACTGCCGTAGGTCACCATATCAACGATTGTCCGGTCGCCATCTTCCATCAGTAGCAAGCCCAGTTTGTTCAGGCGTTCAGCGCCATTGGCACCTTCGGGAACCGGGACCAGCACAAAAAAGGTACGTGGCTGGCCGATGTCATCCTCCCCGGCGACCTGAACACGCAGGTTGCTGCCCTTATCAAGTCGCTCAAGGGATTGCTCCAGCTGGGCGGGCGGAATTGAACGATAGGGGTCATGAACGATATCCATCCAGAAGCCCGGACGGAACAGGGTGAAGGCGACCAGCAGCAACAACAGGCTTTCATACCAGCGGCTCTTGACGACCAGCCAGCCCTGGGTGGCCGCTGCGAAGATCAGCATCGCGATGGTGGCCACCACGAAAATGATGATGCCGTGCAGCAGGTCCACGTCGATCAGCAGCAGATCAGTGTTGAAGATGAACAGGAAGGGCAGTGCGGCTGTGCGCAGGCTGTAATAGAAGGCCTGAAACCCGGTTCGGATAGGGTCGCCACCCGACACCGCAGCTGCGGCAAAGGAAGCCAGACCAACTGGCGGCGTCACATCGGCCATGATGCCGAAATAGAACACGAACAGATGCACTGCGATCAGGGGCACCAGCAGGCCGCTTTCCTGCCCCAGGGTCACGATGACCGGTGCCAGCAGGGCCGAAACTACGATGTAGTTGGCGGTAGTCGGCAGGCCCATACCAAGGATCAGGCTGAGCACCGCGGTCAGCATCAGCATCAGCATCAGGTTGCCCATTGACAGGATTTCGACCAGGTCAGCGAGCACCAGGCCAACGCCGGTTTGCGAGACTGCACCGACGATAATTCCTGCGGTCGCGGTGGCGATGCCGATACCAATCATGTTGCGCGCACCGGCTACCAGCCCCTGCCAGAGCTCTTCAAAGCCTTGACGTAGCGCGCTGCCGGTATCGCCATCTCCACGAAACGCCGCCATCAGCGGGCGTTGGGTGAGCATGATCACGATCATCAGGATCGTTGCCCAAAATGCCGACAACCCGGGGGAGAGGTGCTCAACCATCAGGCACCAGATCAGCACGATCACCGGCAGGATGAAATGCAACCCGGACATCACCGTCGGACGGGTCTGCGGCAGGTGAACCACCGGGGAGTTGGGGTCGTCCAGCTCCAGTTCCGGGTAGCGTGAACCGATCTTCAGCAGCCCGATATAAACGATGGCAAGGGCACCAGCGATCACCCACCCGGCGGCATCACCCAGCGCGGGCTTGAGCCAGCCCAGACCGTAATAGACCGCGAACGACAGTGCCATCAACAGCAGCAGGCCAGTGAGAAAGCCAATGATCTTGCGTAGCAGCGGACGGGGTGGATTGCTGCTCTGCAGGCCCTGCATGCCGGCCTTGACCGCTTCCAGATGAACGATATAAATCAGTGCGATATAGGAAATCAGCGCCGGCAAAAAGGCATGCTTGATGACGTCGACATAGGAAATGCCGACGTACTCGACCATCAGGAAGGCGGCAGCGCCCATCACCGGGGGCATGATCTGGCCGTTGACCGAGGAGGCAACCTCAACCGCGCCGGCCTTTTCCGCCGAGAACCCGACCCGTTTCATCATCGGGATGGTGAAGGTGCCGGTGGTAACAGTGTTGGCGATGGAGGAGCCCGAGATCAGGCCGGTCATGCCGGAGGCGACCACAGCAGCTTTAGCCGGTCCGCCTCGGTAATGCCCAAGCAGCGAGAAGGCAACCTTGATGAAGTAGTTGCCGGCGCCGGCCTTATCGAGCAGTGAACCAAACAGCACGAACAGGAAGACGAAGCTGGTCGATACGCCCAATGCAATGCCGAATACGCCCTGTGCGGTGAGCCACTGGTGGTTGGTCAGCGCTTCCAGGCTGACGCCACGGTGTGCGAGGATGCCGGGCATATAGGGGCCGGCCACCGAATAGATGATGAAGACCAGCGCAACGATCATCAGTGGCGGGCCGAGCGCTCTGCGCGTAGCTTCGAGCAGCAGGATCAGCCCCGTCACGGCAACCACGACATCCTGGGTTGTCGGCCTGCCGGGGCGCTCTGCCAGCTCGGCATAAAACAGATAGAGATACGCGGCGCAGAAAGCGGCGATCAGCGCCAGAATCCAGTCAATAGCCGGCACATACTCTCGCGGCGAGCGTTTGAACGCGGGGTAGGCCATAAAGCCGAGAAACACCGCAAAAGCCAGGTGTATCGAGCGCGCCTCGGTACTGTTGAATACACCAAAGCCGACCAGAAAAGGCAGCGGCGAGGCGATCCACAGCTGAAACAGCGACCATATCGCTGCAATGCCCATCAGCAGATTTTTGGCCAGGCCGGTGGGCTTGCGGGCACCGGTATCACTGGTGGCGACCAGATCTTCCAGTTCAGTGTTGAGGTCGGTGGCGTCGCTTGGTTGGCTCATGGCTGCGCGCTTCTCCTGTGCATTTTGATTATGGTGCGGCAGTTGTCCTGCCGGTGCAGCATGCCTGTGGGCGCCGCGATAGGAACGAGATCTCGTGGACCCGCGTCCGGGGCTGCCGAAATGGCGGCAGCAAGGTAAATCGGGTAACCGAAAACAGCCGGGCCACCCCTGAGGATGGCCCGTTTGGTGTTACATCCAGCCGCGTTCCTTGTAGTAGCGGATGGCGCCTTCGTGCAGCGGTGCCGAGAGGCCGTCCTTGATCATTTCCTCTTCCTTCAGGGTGGCAAAGGCCGGGTGCAGGCGCTTGAAGCGGTCGAAGTTCTCGAATACCGCCTTCACTGTCTGGTAGACAGTCTCGTCATCGGTAGCAGTAGAGGCTACCAGCGTTGCACGCACGCCGAAGGTCTCGGTGTCGGCGTCATTGCCACGATACAGGCCGCCCGGAATGATCGCCTTGGCGTAGTAGGGGCGCTCGCTGATCAACTGATCGATTTCCGGCCCGGATACCGATACCAGGTTGGCGTCGACAGTGGTGGTGGCCTCCTGAATGGAGCCGTTCGGATGACCGACGACATACACCATGGCGTCGATGTTGTTGTCACCGAGTGCTGCTGCCTGCTCGGCTGCATCGAGCGCAGAGGCCAGGGCAAAGTCGTCAACTGTCCAGCCCAGCGCCTGCATAACAACGTCCATGGTATCGCGCTGACCGGAGCCCGGATTGCCGATGTTGACGCGCTTGCCCTTGAGGTCCTTAACGCCGGCGATGTTGGCGTCGTTGCGGGCTACAATAGTGAGCGGCTCACCATGCAGGGCGAACAGGGCACGCATGTCACTGAAGGGGCCTTCGGATTCAAAGCTCTGAATGCCTTCATAGGATTTGTACTGAATGTCCGATTGCACCACGCCCATGTTCATCTCGCCGCCACGGATAGCGTTGACGTTGGCGACCGAACCACCGCTGGAGGGAGCGTTGCAACGAATGCCGTGTTCGGCTGAATTGCGGTTGAGCAGGCGGCAGACCGATTGACCGACCACGTAATAAACACCGGTCTGACCACCGGTACCGATGGTGACAAAGGTTTCGGCTGCCGCGGTTGTTGCACCCAGTGAAGCGTATCCGATTGTGGCTGAGAACAGCAGGGCAAGGGATTTGCGCATCATGTGATGTAGCTCCTTTTTCTGATTGTCTGTGGCGACTGCAAGACAGCAGCCCGCCAGCGTGCGAGGCCCGATCCTGTAACAGGGCCGAACACATTCACCTGTTCAGTGTAGTGGATGATTTGAAATCCATTAGGACCATAACCGCAGCGCCGCGGTCGGGCAACCCTGATGGGGAAACGAAAACCCGGCCTGAAGCCGGGTTTTACGTGCGGATTACTCTACGGGTGGCCAACCACCCATCTCGCGCCAGCGATTGACAATGGTGCAAAACAGGTCTGCTGTCTTCTCGGTGTCATATCGCGCCGAATGGGCCTCGCGGCCGTCGAAGTCGATACCGGCAGCGCTGCAGGCTTTCGCCAGCACTGTCTGACCGTAAGCCAGGCCGCCCAGCGTCGCAGTATCGAAACAGGAGAACGGATGAAACGGATTACGCTTGATCTGTGTGCGCTCGACTGCGGCGTTGAGAAAGCCCAGATCGAAAAAAGCGTTGTGGCCAACCAGAACGGCCCGCTTGCAGCCGGCAGATTTAACGGCCTTTCGGATGTGCTTGAAGATCTCGGTCAGTGCATGCTCTTCGCTTACTGCCTGGCGCAGCGGGTGGTCCAGCTTGATGCCGGTAAACTCCAGTGCCGCCTGTTCAATGTTGGCACCCTCGAAGGGCTCGACACGAAAGAAGGTCGTGTGGTCCGGGTAGACCATGCCTTCTTCATCCATGTTGATGGTGGTGGCTGCGATTTCCAGAAGCGCATCGGTCGCTGCATTGAAACCGCCGGTTTCAACATCAATGACCACCGGGAGAAAGCCCCGGAAACGATAGGCCAGAGGGGATTTGGCCTTGCCGCTTGGCAAGACATCCTGTTCTTCGCCTTCGAAGTCGAACTCGCTCACGAAATATCCTTTGCTGTGTCGATGTGGAAGGTCAGACCAGGCGCCAGCGAATCTGTTCGCCGGCACGCAGTGGAACAATACATTGATCGCCGAAGGGCAATTGATCGGCCACGGTCCAGCTGTCGCGTTCCAGGGTGATGGTGTCGGTGTTGCGTGGCAGACCGTAAAAATCGGGGCCGTGGAGGCTGGCAAAACCTTCCAGTTTCTCCAGGGCACCGAGTTCATCGAAGGCCTCTGCATACAGCTCAATGGCCGCGTGAGCGGTATAGCATCCGGCACAGCCACAGGCGGCTTCCTTGGCATGGCGGGCATGGGGAGCCGAATCGGTGCCGAGGAAGAATTTGCTGGAGCCGGATACGACTGCATCACACAGCGCCTGCTGGTGAGTCTGACGCTTGAGTACCGGCAGGCAGAACAGGTGCGGACGGATGCCGCCAACCAGCATGTGGTTGCGGTTAAACAGCAGGTGGTGCGCAGTAATGGTTGCGCCAACGTTGGCTGGAGCCTGATTGACAAAGCTCACCGCATCAGCGGTGGTAATGTGCTCGAACACCACACGCAGGGCCGGGAAGCGGTCCACGAGTTTGACAAGCTGCTGGTCGATGAAGGCTTTCTCACGGTCAAAAATATCGACCTCGGCATGGGTGACCTCACCATGTACCAGCAGCAGCATGCCGACCTCGGCCATTGCTTCCAGCGCCGGATAGATGTTCTCCAGCGCGGTAACGCCAGACTGCGAGTTCGTCGTGGCACCGGCCGGATAAAGCTTGGCGGCAACCACCAGACCACTGGCGTGCGCCTGACGCACAATCTCCGGAGAGGTTTTGTCGGTCAGGTACAGGACCATTAGCGGTTCAAACCGGGAGCCGGCCGGGCGTGCAGCCAAAATGCGTTCGCGGTAGCCGGCGGCTTCCTCAGCGTCACGTACCGGGGGTACCAGGTTCGGCATGATGATGGCGCGGCCGAAGGCGCGAGCTGCATCCGGTACGGTGTGCTGCAGTACTGCGCCATCGCGCAGGTGAATATGCCAGTCGTCCGGGCGAATAAGCGTCAGGCGGTCGGTCATGCGTGGGATTCCAGTCCAGATCAATGGCGCAATGCTAACCCAATCAACCCGGCTTTGACACTCCGAGGGCGCCTGTGCGCAAGGTTAGCCGGCAGATCAGTCGCTATGGGTGCGCCGTGCAGGGCCAGAATCCCGATTGCGGTGACGCCCGGCATTTTTTTGATTTGCAGGATAAAGTTTTTCCCGCACGCGCCGATGACACAGGCAATAGAAGCAGGCGCCCCGGCTTTCAGGGGGCGGCAATCGGAGAACCGTGTGACACGAATCCCTCTGGTCGTTCTGGCAGCGCTAACGTTTTCTGCCGAGGCAATGACCTTTCAGACCCGCATGGAAGACGTGCAATGGCAGGTCGAAGGGGATCAGTTTGCCTGCCGATTGACTCAGTCAGTCGCAGGATACGGTGAGGCGAGTTTTGTGCGGCGTGCCGGAGAGCATCCGCAATTCGAATTGAAAGCCTGGGATAACCCGATGCGCCCCGGCCCGGCCCAGGTATTCAACGATCCGCCCCCCTGGCGCCCGGGGACGGCCGCCCAGCCGGTCGGGCAAATTGTGGTAGGCGCGGGTACCTATACCATGATGGCGCCCTATGAGCAGGCTGGCCGCATGCTCGCCGGACTGGCCTCGGGCCTGCAGCCAACCATCATGCGTGGCAGCCAGGTAGGGGGCGATCCAGTCAGGGTGGTGGTTTCCAGTGTGGGCTATCAAAAGGCGCGGCTGGACTTTCAACAGTGCATCAGCGGCCTGCTGCCGATCAGTGCGTCGCAGGCAGCCCAGAGCATCATCAGCTTTGGTGCCGGAGGCAGCAACCTGAGCGCCGACGCCAAAACCAGGCTCGACGCCATCCTGCAGTACATAAATGCCGATGAAAGCCTCAGTGGTATCATTCTCGACGGCCACTCGGATAATCAGGGCAACCGCCTGGACAACCGGGAACTGTCGCGCCAGCGCGCACTTGCCGTGCGGGACTACCTGACCGAGCAGGGCGTTGACGAAAACCTGTTTACAATGCGTTTTCACGGCGACAGCTATCCGGTCGCCAGTAATCGCACCGCCGAAGGTCGTGCAGCCAATCGCCGGGTAATGGTGCGGCTGCAGCACGACTGACGCGCAGCCCTTGGATCTGCTTTGCTCAATCGGCACAAGACCCGAAAGTCGAAGACCTCTCCCCTGTGAATCCTGCTGCTCTGGCGCTAGAATAGGCGCTTTCGTCCATTCCCTATGGGGTGGCGGTTCAGTCTTGCTTAAGGGAGCATGTAATGGCAGAAGTCAACAAAGTCGTCCTGGCCTATTCCGGCGGTCTGGATACCTCGGTCATCCTCAAATGGCTGCAGGAAACCTACAACTGCGAAGTGGTCACGTTCACCGCCGACCTCGGTCAGGGTGAGGAAGTGGAACCTGCACGCGCCAAGGCTCAGGCCATGGGCGTAAAGGAAATCTACATCGACGACCTGCGTGAAGAGTTTGTCCGCGACTTCGTGTTCCCGATGTTCCGTGCCAACACCGTCTATGAAGGCGAGTACCTGCTGGGTACCTCTATCGCCCGTCCGCTGATTGCCAAGCGGCTTATCGAAATTGCCAACGAAACCGGTGGTGACGCCATCTCCCACGGCGCTACCGGCAAAGGCAACGATCAGGTTCGTTTCGAGCTGGGTGCCTACGCGCTCAAGCCTGGCGTGAAAGTGATTGCTCCCTGGCGCGAATGGGATCTGCTGTCCCGCGAAAAATTGATGGATTATGCCGAGAAACACGGCATTCCGATCGAGCGCCATGGCAAGAAGAAGTCTCCCTACTCGATGGATGCCAACCTGCTGCACATCTCCTATGAAGGTGGCGTGCTGGAAGATACCTGGACCGAGCACGAGGAAGACATGTGGCGTTGGACTGTTTCCCCGGAGAACGCACCGGACCAGGCCACCTACATCGAACTGACCTACCGCAAGGGCGACATCGTCGCGATCGATGGCAAGGACATGACCCCGGCTGAGGTCCTGACCTACCTGAACAAGGTTGGTGGTGCCAATGGTATTGGTCGCCTGGATATCGTTGAGAACCGCTTCGTCGGCATGAAGTCCCGTGGCTGCTACGAGACCCCCGGCGGCACCATCATGCTGAAGGGCCACCGCGCTATCGAGTCCATCACTCTGGACCGTGAAGTTGCGCACCTGAAAGACAGCCTGATGCCGAAGTATGCCGAGCTGATCTACAACGGTTTCTGGTGGAGCCCCGAGCGTGTGATGCTGCAACAGATGATCGATGCGTCCCAGTTGAACGTAAACGGTGTGGTTCGCCTGAAGCTGTACAAGGGCAACATCATGGTTGTTGGTCGCAAGTCTGATGACTCTCTGTTCGACGCCAACATCGCTACATTTGAGGACGACGCCGGTGCTTACGACCAGGCCGACGCCGCCGGCTTCATCAAACTGAACGCGTTGCGCATGCGCATCGCAGCCGGTAAAGGTCGCAAGCTGATCTGATCAGCATTCATTATGACGACAAAACGCCCGGCGGAAGCAATTTCGCCGGGCGTTTTCGTTTATATGTTGCTAGCAGTGGTGGTAAACCGGTAGCTTTGGCTGCATCGACACGCAAGGGTAGCGATCATGCGAATTCTGCACACCATGCTCCGGGTCGGAGATCTTGAAAAGTCCGTGGCCTTCTACACCGAGGTACTGGGTATGACCCTGTTAAGGCGCAAGGACTATCCGGAAGGACGCTTTACCAACGTGTTTGTCGGCTACGGAAACGAGGCGGACCACGCCGTGCTGGAACTGACCTGGAACTGGGACACCTCTTCCTACGATCTCGGATCCGGATACGGGCACATCGCGATTGAAGTTCAGGATGTCTATCTTGCCTGCGAGCAGATTCGGCAGGCTGGAGGCAAGATCGTGCGCGAGGCCGGGCCAATGAAACACGGTACTCGGGTACTGGCCTTCGTTGAAGACCCGGATGGTTACCGAATTGAACTTTTGTCTGCCGTGGCATGAACTCGGAAGCTGATCTGGCTTTCGGGGAGGAGTGAGAATGGGGGCGGTGCTTGCAGCGATAGTGGTGTTAGTGCTGGTCGGATGGGGCGTCAGCGTCCACTACAGGCGTCGCCGTGAGCGCAAGGCCCTACTCTCGGTCCTTGCCCAGATTCGTGTGCTGCGCCAGCTTGTCGAGCAGGTGCAACGTCACCGGGGACTCAGCTACGGGGTCATGTCCGGTGAGCGGAGCCTTGAAGCACGGCGCTGGTCGGTCCACCAGCAGGTCAATCAGTTGTTTGAAACCTGTCAACTCTATCAGCCCTCCCTCCACTGGCACGGCAGCTGGCACGATGCACTGGCGTGCTGGACTCAGCTCGAGGAGGGCAGGGAGGAGCAGGATCCGGAGTCGATGCTTCTCATCCACAACGAGATGATACGTAATCTGCTGGCAACGGTGCAGGGCTTGGCTGAACGCCATGATCTGGTATGCCTCGGCCGGCTTGCGCCGCAGGCCGACGGTCTGTGGCTGGAGTTATTGCGTAACACCGAGATCGTTGGTCAATCCCGGGCGATAGGTACCGGGATTGCCGCCAATCGCCAGAATCAGGCGGGCGCGCGGGCGAAGCTGGCGGCGCTGGCGGCGCAGCTTCGTGAGCAGTGCTATGCCGTGCTGGCACGGTTGGCCTCGGATCCGGAGCTGCGCTCATTGGTCGACCATCCGGTCAGGGCGGCGGAGGATGCGCTCGATGTACTGCTCGAACGCATCAGCGCTCTGCTTGACAGCCCTGAGCCGGGAATTGACTCAGCAGGCTACTTTCAGACGGCCACGCAGGCCCTGAGCGCGCAGTTGTTACTGGTAGACATGCTACTCGCCCGGCTTGAAAGGCGAGCGCTCAGTTCCGACTGATACCGCGAATCTGGGCTGCCATATCGGCTGCATACAGATCGGTCATCCCGGCAATAAAATCCACTACCCGAAGATAGCTGCGATAGGGCGGCCAGTCCGCCTGCGGTATGGTGTGGCCCAGCAGATCGAGAATGCGCTGGTGCTTGAAGCTGAGGTTCTGACCGGCGTGCAGCTCGTTGACTGCGCCGCAGAAGGCATCCAGCAGTGTCTCCAGTGTGCTGTAGGCGCCGATTTCGTGCAGCGTCTTGCGTTTGTCCTGGAAGATGCGCTTGCGTGCCATCTGCTTGGCGTCGAGTACGCAGCGCCGTGCTGCGCCATGCATGTGCTCGACCAGATCACCCTCCAGATCACCCGCCAACAGCGCTGGTTGCTGCTCAATGAAGGCCTCCGCAGCAGCGTTGACCAGATGTTCTATCGCCTTGCCGCGCAGAATGGCCAGCCGGCGGCGCTGGGAGTCCTGGGGGCCGAGTAGCCGGTAGGTTTCCGGCAGGTCGTCACCGACCAGATCGAGCAGGACTTGCTCAACTTCAGCGTAGGCAAGCAAATCCATTTCCAGCCCGTCTTCCAGGTCAATCAGGCCATAGCAGATATCGTCAGCGGCCTCGACCAGATACACCAGGGGGTGGCGACTGAAGCGCTGATCTCCCTGGGCGGGTAGCCCGAGCTTCTCGGCAATCTGCTTGAGCAGCGGGTATTCGGCCTGATAACAGCCGAACTTGTTTTTCTTGTAGCCAAGCGTATCGGCATGCCGTGCCGTCCAGGGATACTTGAGATAGGCGCCCAGGGTTGCGTAGGTCAGGCGCATGCCGCCTTCGGCCTGGTGGTATTCGATCTGGGTCAGCACCCTGAATCCCTGGGCGTTGCCTTCGAAGTGCAGGAAGTCATTGCGCTCGGCATCACTCAAGGCATCGAGCAGACCTTGGTCGGCAGCTTGCCTGAACCAGTGGCGTATGGCGTCTTCGCCGGAATGGCCATAGGGCGGGTTGCCAATGTCATGGGCCAGACACGCGGCCTGAACGATGACACCCAGATCTGCAGGCTGGCACCATTCCGGCAACTGCCCGCGCAGCATCTCGCCGACCCGCATGCCGAGCGATCTGCCCACACAGCCAACTTCAAGGCTATGGGTCAGGCGGGTATGGATATGATCGTTGCTGGAGACCGGATGAACCTGGGTTTTCTTGCCGAGCCGGCGGAAAGCCCCGGAGAAGATGACGCGGTCGTGGTCCTTGTGGAAGGGGGTGCGGCCCAATTCCTCATCGCTGGTGAAGGTTTTACCCAGCCGCTCGCGGCACAGTAGTGTTTCCCAATCCATAGAACTCTCCATAGGCAGTGCCCTGAGTATGTTGGATGGCGGCATCGCTGCCAAGCGTGGTCGGCAGAGAAGGGCAAACAGGGTAGAATGCCGGCTTTTCAGTTTCTGTGTGCAGCCAATGATTCAGCTCAATCTTTACGGCACCCTGGGGTGCCACCTGTGTGATGCCGCTCTTGCCGAGCTGGCGCCGCTGATGACGGATGTGCAGGTCAATCAGGTAGATATCGTCGACAGCAACGAGCTGATGGAACGCTACCAGCTGCGCATTCCGGTGCTGCAGCGCGTAGATAGCGGCGCCGAACTGGATTGGCCGTTCGATCTGGCCAGCCTGATGGCCTGGCTGGGTGACAGTCTGCGTGAGGAGGGCTGAGCGATGGCGATGCGTGTTGAGCCGTTCTGGAAGCGCAAAACCCTGGAGCAGCTGGATCAGGACGAGTGGGAGTCGCTGTGCGATGGCTGCGGCCTGTGCTGCCTGCAGAAGCTGGAAGATGAAGACGAACCGCAGGCGATTTACTACACCCGCATTGCCTGCAAGCTGCTCGACCTCAAGACCTGCCGCTGCAGCGATTACCCGAACCGTCGCCAATTCGTGCCAGACTGCATTCAGCTGACGCCGGGCAAGGCGCAGGATTTTGCCTGGTTGCCACCCAGTTGCGGCTATCGCCTGGTAGCCGAAGGTGAGGACCTGCCGCCGTGGCACCATCTGGTGTGCGGTGATCGCAATGCCGTTCATAAAGCGGGAATCTCCCAGTCCGGTCAGATGCTGGCTGAGGGCAGCGTGCCGGACGACGACTGGGAAGACCACATCATTTTCCGCGTCGGCTAGTTGTCGACCTCAAATTCACGCAACTTGGTATACAGGTAGCGTACCTGGTCGTATTCGAACGGACTGTCCAGCGCGCCATAGCGGAAGGGTGTCTGGTAACGCAGATCAATCGCCCAAATGCCCCAGGTCGCCTGATAGTCGTTCATAACGTCCCGGCTGTGCATGTAGTTGACGTAATCCTCCAGCACCCAGTCTGCGGTTCGTCCGGTACCGTCGCGCAGGCTGGATGGCCCCAAAAACGGAAGAACCAGATAGGGGCCCGGTGGCACGCCCCAGACGCCGAGTGTCTGGCCGAAGTCTTCCTTCTGCCGGGGCAGTCCCATTTTTCCGGCTACATCAAATATCCCGGCCAGCCCGAAAATACTGTTGAACAGCAGGCGAGCGGTGGTCTGCCCGCTGCGCTTGAACTTACCCTGCAATAAGCTGTTTCCGAGATTAGGAATCTCACCCAGGTTATTGAAAACATTGGATACGCCAGTTCGAACTGGCCGCGGAGTGGCCCATGCATAGGTGCGTACAACGGGCAAATACACATAGCGATCGAATTGTGCGTTGAAACGATAGATGCGGCGGTTCAAGCCCTCGATTGGATCCTGCACGTTGAGTGCACGCAGGCTGGAGCGTTCAAACTGGTAGCGATTTTCGCTTTCATCGATATCCAGCTCCAGCAGCGGGTCACTGTACAGCGGCACTGTGTCGACCGGCTCGGCGGCGAGCGTTGGCACGCTGATCAGGCAGGCCAGCAGGGGCAGATTGAGTAACGCCTTCATTGCGAGCCTCCCTGTAGAAACTGCAGATACCGTCGGGCTACCGGCGCATAGTCCAGATTGCCCCCGTGACCACCCGAGGGGTACAGAAAGGCGCGCTCGCCAAAGGTCTGCGCGAGGAAATGGTAATCGTCGCGGGTCAGAATCAGCTCACTGGCGTTACTGACCACGGCAATCTTCGCATTGCCGTGCAGAAACGCGCTCAGGTGTCTGAGGCTGGTCTGTTCCGCCATCTGTTGCAGGTCGCCGTCGGCGTTGCGGCTTTGCCAGGCCGGCAGCAATTGGGTTTCGACATAACAGCTGAAATCGCAGAACAGCGCGCGGCGAAGATAGGGTGTGAGTGATGTGCTGACCTTCAGACGTTCATCAGCCGGAGCGTAGCGCCCGCCGCCATTGATCAGGTCGCTCATGAAGTTCAGATCGGCGGCTGCGAAACGAAATACGGCGCCAATCAGCATGGCCAGCTCCGCATCGGTCAGGGCTTGCGGTGAACTCTGAATTTCCTCGAAGAGACTGGCCTGAATATCGCTGTTGCCGCGGCTGGCAAAGTGACGGGACAGTTTCTGAAAGATATGTTCGTAAAAACTGTCGTTGTCGCTGACGCCGGCAATACGGGTATAGGACAGCGCATCCAGCCGCCGAATCGAGGCATACAGATCCACTGGCGGGTTGAGCAGCAATACCCGCTGAAAATCGAACTGGCCCAGGTGCTCGTCCAGCTCGGCGACGAAGGCCGCATGCAGTGCGCCCAGGCTGAAACCGGCAAGTCGGTAGCTGGTGATTTCCAGATCGAGTTCATTGCGCGCCTTTGCCAAGGCCATGCTCATGGCGGTATGCAGATCCCGCGCATCGTCTGCAGCAATGCCCGGCATGCCGCTTCGCGAGGCGGCGGCAATAAAGTCGTGATTGGTAGGCGAGGACAGTACGATGACATGCATGCCAGCCTGCCAAAATAGCCGTTTGAGGTAATCCATGCGGCTGCTGTCGTAGCCTGAGCCGGTGCCGGCAATCAGAAAGATCAGCGGGGCGGGCTTATCGTGCCAGGCTACTCGATAGTGCAGATCGCGATACTGGGACAGTGCCGGCGGCAGGTGGCGCTCGGGCAGCACGCGAACCTTGAGGTCGACCTGCTGTACGTCTACTTCCGGGGGGACTGCAGCCTGCAGCCGTTCAGGAGTGCCTGCAACGGTTGCCATAAAGGGGTTGGACACCGGGTAGGCATAGGGCTCGGCTTGCACCGACAGAGGCAGGCAGGCAAGCAGGGCAGTGCTAAGGGCACGAATTCCGGGAAAGCGTAGCAAGCGGGTTCTCTTCCTGAGGGATTCAGGAGATTTAACCGCAAATCGGGGATAAAGTTCCGCTTTTTTCGGCTCAGACAGAAAGCGGAATCGGCAAGCGCGCCCGGCGAACATGCCGGCGGCGCTCCAGCCGATTCCAGAGTTTTTCGTGAAAGTAGAACGCCACGGTATTGATGGCGGGCTCGATCAACGCGACCGCACCACCGATCATGATGCTGCCGGTCAGCAGGTACACCACACCGAAGGCGATGGAAAAGTGCATGCAGGCGAAGGTGATGGTCTTGGTCATGGCAGTATCCCTGAACACGCTTAACAAGAATCATTAGTAGTGTTGTCAGGGTAGTCAGGGCCAAGCGATTAATGAATCGAATTTGTTTAATTGCGCTGATAGATATGAGCGATAGCTCTTGGCGAAAAAAAGCGCAGGGCAGGGCCTGCGCTTTCAGGGATGTCAATCAAAATCGAAGTCGCTAAGCTCCCTTTGCAGACGTCGCTCTTCCAGATAGTTGTCGATCAAGCGGCGCTTGGTCAGGCTACTTTTGGAAATGGGTGCGCTGTCGGTATCGGGGGTGTCATCGTCTTCGATGAACTCGTCGTCGTCCAGTTCGATATCTGATTTGGCTTGGCTCATGACTCAACTCCACGCTGAACATGTCATTTGCGCACCTTATAAACGCAGATACGAATTTGCGGAAATAGATTTTTTCAATTGAGTTTGACGAAGAAACGCAGTGTGTTTTCACTGCGTTACCGGAGGCGCGATCGCGCTTGGGATTCAGTCGGATGTCTTGTGCTTGTAGTCGCACAAATCCTCTATACGACAGCTGCCGCACTGCGGCGTTCGCGCCTTGCAGACATAGCGACCGTGCAGGATCAGCCAGTGATGGGCGTCTACCAGAAACTCCTTGGGCACGTGCTTGAGCAGCTTCTTTTCGACATCAAGCACGTTCTTGCCAGGTGCAATGCCGGTGCGATTGCTGACGCGGAAAATATGCGTGTCCACCGCCATGGTCGGCTGGCCAAAGGCGGTGTTGAGCACCACGTTGGCGGTCTTGCGGCCGACGCCGGGCAGGGCTTCGAGTGCCTCGCGTGTCTGCGGCACCTGGCTGTCGTGCTCTTCGATCAGAATCTTGCAGGCGGCAATGACGTTGCGAGCTTTGCTGTTGTAAAGGCCGATGGTCTTGATGTACTCGCTCAGGCCATCGACACCCAATGCATAGATGGCTTCCGGAGTATTGGCGACCGGGAACAGTTTGTCGGTCGCCTTGTTGACGCCAACGTCGGTCGCCTGCGCCGAAAGTGTTACCGCCACCAGCAACTCGAACGGCGTGCTGAATTTCAGCTCGGTAGTCGGATGAGGATTATCCTCGCGCAGCCGGCGGAAGATTTCGTAGCGCTTTTCCTTGTTCATCGCGTCGCCTGTTTCAGCTGATGGTGCCGGTGACACGCACCCGCTTGCTGCCTGCCGCGGCCGGTTTGGCTTCACGAGCTGCGGCGCGTTCCTTGACCTTGGCGTCGATCAGATTCTTCAGGGCGATCAGCAGGCCCATGAAGACGAACGCACCGGGCGGCAGGATGACGAACAGCACGTCCTTGTAGTTGGGGAATACCACCAGCTTCCAATCTGCGGCAGTCGGGCCGAGCAGCAGGTCCATGCCGGCAAACAGCGTGCCGTGGCCGACCAGCTCGCGCAGGCCGCCCAGCACGATCAGCACCAGGGTAAAGCCCAGGCCCATCATGAAACCGTCGACCAGCGAGGGCAGCAGCGGATTCTTCGAGGCGAAAGCGTCGGCACGACCAAGGATCACGCAGTTGGTGACGATCAACGGGATAAAAATGCCGAGGATCTGGTACAGCTCATAGGTAAAGGCCTGCATCAGCAGTTCGATACAGGTGGTCAGCGCGGCGATGATCATGACGAAGGCGGGCAGGCGCACAGCGTCGGTCACGGCGCTGCGAATCAGCGACACGGCAAGGTTGGAGCCGGCCAGCACCAGGATGGTCGCCAGACCCAGACCAAGTGCGTTGACCACCGAGCTGCTGACACCCAGCAGCGGGCAGAGACCGAGCAGTTGAACCAGACCGGGGTTGTTGTACCAAAGACCGTCAGCGGTGATCTGGGAGAGCGTCTTGGTCGCCATGGATTACTCCTCGTCCAGCTGCAGAAGGCTGGCCCGGTGTGCGTCGAAATAGGTAAGTGCCTGATAGACCGCCTTGACGACGGCCCGTGGGGTAATGGTTGCGCCGGTAAACTGGTCAAACTCGCCGCCATCCTTCTTTACCGCCCATTGTTCGGGCACCGGCATGCTCAGACTCTTGCCGTTGAAGTCCAGCACCCACTGGCTTTTTGCGGTCTCAATCTTGTCTCCCAGACCGGGGGTTTCACGGTGATTGACACTGCGCACCCCGGCGATACTGCCATCGGCATTGATGCCGACCAGCAGGTCAATGCGGCCACTGTAGCCGTCAGGGGCGACGACCGGCAGGATCACGGCGCTGACAGCGCCGTCGTTGCGTGCGCGGTAGGCATCTTTCGCACCGGTCAGACTCAGGTACTGACGGTCGTCGATGGCAAAATTGTCGGCCAGCAGATCGTTGTCGTGCCGGTCGTGGGGGATGATCTCGTTCAGCGCACTGAGCTGAACCCGGCGCTGGGCTTCGTCAATGCGCTCTGCTGTGCCTTGCTGGGTGACCGCAATCATGCCCACGGTCGCCATGGCGAACAGGCCCAGAATCAGGCTGTTGCGCAGGATCGAACTGCTGGTGCTGGTAGGATTTTCCATGGCTCAGTCCGTCTTGCCCATACCGCGCTTGGCCTTGCTGTGGCCATAGGTGCGCGGCGTGCTGTAGTAGTCAATGGTCGGTGCAGCCAGATTCATCAGCAACACCGCAAAGGCCACCGCGTCGGGGTAGCCGCCCCAGGCGCGAATCACGTAGACCAGAATACCCACGCCGGCACCGAAGATCAGGCGACCTTGCTTGCTGGTGGCACCGGAAACCGGATCGGTGATGATGAAGAAAGCGCCGAGCATGGTGGCACCGCTGAACAGATGGAACAGCGGCGAGCCGTTTGAGTCCGATCCGCTGCCATTCCAGAACAGCAGGCTCATCACCGCCAGTGCCGCCAGCATGCCAACCGGGGCATGCCAGCTGTAAACGCGCTTGTAGAGCAATACCAGCCCACCGAGCAGGTAGGCAAGGTTGACCCACTCCCAGCCGTAACCGGCAAACTGGCCGAACGCAGGGCTGGCGGCCTGCAACTCGGTCATGGTCAGACTGTTGTTGGTCTTGACCACATCCAGCGCGGTAGCCAGCGTCCAGCCGTCGATCTCGCTGCTGACCGGCAGGAAGATTCGGCTCAGGCCGTCCAGTAGACCGAGGGTGGCGTGAACGTCGGGCACCACTGCTTCAATGCCGCGCCAGGCCGGCCAGCTGGTCATCTCTACCGGGAAGGAGATCAGCACTACCACGTAGCCCAGCATCGCCGGGTTGAACGGGTTCTGACCCAGGCCGCCATAGAGCTGCTTGCCAAAAACGATCGCGAAGCTGACCGCAATCAGGGTTAGCCACCAGGGAGCGTAGGGCGGCAGCGCCAAGGCCAGCAGCCAGGCGGTTACCAGCGCACTGCCGTCACGCAGGTAAAATCCGATCGGTCGCTTGCGAATCGCCAGGATGAGTGCTTCGACCAGCAGGGCGATTGCACTGGCGTAGAGGATGTTGATCAGGGTGCCGAAACCGTAGAACCAGGTCAGCACCAGGATGCCGGGCAGCGTCGCACCCAGTACCCAGAGCATGATGGTCTGGGTGTGGTTGTTGCCCTTGGCGTGTGGCGAAGTCATGCGAACCAGCGCCATCAGTTGGTCTCCTTGCTGGCCATATAGTCGGCGAAGGCCTTGGCGGCGATGTCGAGCGCTGCCCGGCGGGTGGCCAGTTCCTGTTCAGCGGCTGCGGTATCAGCCCCCGCTTCGGTCGCGTCTTTGAGCTCACGTTCGGCGCGCTTGAAGTCGGCCTTGGTGGTGGCCAGATTGGTTTTCAGCTCGCGCAGTTGCTCATCAACGGGCTTCTTGTCGACACGCAGGCGTTCTGGAGGCGGAATGGGGCTGCTGTTTTCCGCTTCATGCAGTGCTTTCTCAGCCGCACTGAGCGCCTGCTGCCAGGTTGCGAGCTGCGGTTGCAGGTCAGCATCCTCCGGCGACTCTGCGAGCGCGCGTTCGGTCTTCCTGGTGGCAGCGCGGGCCATGGCCAGATCGAGCTTGGCCTGCTTGAGCTTCTCATCGACCGGCTTTTTTGCCGCCGCAGTCGTCGGTACGCGTGCTTCGGCTGCCTCTGCCTGCTCGCGCAATTTGGCAATTTCGGCTTGCTGTTCGTCGCTGGGGCTATCGCCAGCCGCACGTTCGGCCTTTTTGAGCGCGGCGCGCAGCATGGCGGCTTCGATCTTCAGTTTCTTGGCGTCGTCGTCACCGGCTGCCTGTGGCGCAGGCGCGGCTGGCTGGCTGCTGACTTCACCCTGAGCTTTGTCGAAGGCGTCCTGGGCGTCACGTGCCGCTTGCTCCAGTTGCGGGATCTGCGCTTGAAGATCGGCGTTATCCGGGTTGGCAGTCAGCTGCTTCTGGGCCTTCTTCAGCGCCATTTGCGCTGTTGCGGCAGCGATTTTCAACTGCTTCTGCTCCGGCGTGAGACCGCCGGCTTTAGGCGCAGGGGCGTCAGCTGCGGGGGCGGCCGTGCCAGCCTCGGCCTGTTTGGCCGCTTCTGCTTCTTTGGCGGCCTTGAGGCGGGCGGCTTTTTCGGCACGGGCGATACGGTCGCGTTCCTTCTGCTCGGCCTCGCGCTGCAGGCGTTCCTGGCGGTGCTCGAAGCGCTGCCGTGAGTGGTCGGCCTTGTGCTGCTGAAGGTCGAGTGCGCGAATCTCTGACTTGGCCGCGCGGTAGTACTGCACCAGCGGAATACTGCTGGGGCAGACGTATGAGCAGGCGCCGCATTCGATACAGTCAAACAGGTTCTGGCGCTTGAGCTGGTCGTAATCCTTGCCCAGGGCAAAGAAGTGCAGCTGTTGCGGCAGCAGGCTGGCCGGACAGGCTTCAGCACACAAGCCACAGCGGATGCACGGCTGGGCGGGTGGCGGTGGCGGCAGTTCAGCCTTGCTACCGGCCAGTAGGCAGTTGGTGGTCTTGACGATGGGCGCGTCCATGCTCTGCAGGGTAAAGCCCATCATCGGCCCGCCCATGACCAGTCGATAGAGTTTTTCGGGCTGCAGGCCGGCAAAGGTAAGCAGGTCACGTATCGGCGTACCGATCAGCGCTTCAACATTGGTCGGGTGGCTCAGGGCATCGCCGGTCAGAGTGGTGATGCGCTTGATCAGTGGCTGGCCCAGAACTACCGCGTCGTGGATCGCCAGCAAGGTGCCGACGTTCTGGCAGACCATGCCGAGATCGGCTGGCAGGCCGCCACTGGGTACTTCCTTGCCGGTCAGGATCTGGATCAGCTGCTTTTCACCGCCGGACGGGTACTTGGTGGGAAAGACCACGACCTGCATGGGGCGCTCGCCAACGGCGGCGCGCATGGCTTCGATCGCTTCGGGCTTGTTGTCCTCGATGCCGATCAGAACCTGCTCCGGGCGCAGGATGTGCATCAGCACTTCGATGCCGCTGACGATCTGCTCGGCGCGGTAACGCATGGCGCTGTCGTCAGCGGTGATGTAGGGCTCGCACTCGGTGCCGTTGATAATCAGCGTGTGGATCTTCTGCTCGGGGCGTGCCTTGAGCTTTACGGCGGTCGGGAACCCGGCGCCGCCCAGGCCGCTGATACCGGCCGCGCGGATGATGTCGAGCAGCGCAGCGGGCTCAAGTGCCCGGAAGTCGCTGATCGGGTCCAGTTCGCACCAGCGGTCTTCACCGTCAGCCTCAATGCGGATGGCCCATTCTTCGAGCCCGGAGGCGTGCGGATAGGGTGCGGGGCCAATGGCGGTGACGGTGCCGGATGTCGGCGCGTGCAGCGGACAACTGACAAAGCCGCTTGCCTCCGCGATCGGTTGGCCCTTGAGTACCTTGTCGCCCACGGCGACGCAGGGCTCGGCGCGGGCACCAATGTGCTGCTGCAGCGGCACGATCAGCTCGCGCGGCAGCGGCGGGGTTTCGATGCCATGGCCGAGCGATTGCAGCTTGTTTTCTTGCGGGTGAATGCCGCCGGGGATGTCCCAGATTCGAATAGGGCTGGCTGCGGTCATCAGGCGGCCCCTCGGCTGGCGTCGGTAGCAATCAGGGCTGAACTGGGCAGCGGAAAATCCCACTTCCAGTTCTGCGGTGTGGTCGGCAGAGGCAGCATGTCGATACAGTCAACCGGGCAGGGTTCTACACAAAGGTCGCAGCCGGTGCACTCGTCAACAATCACGGTGTGCATCTGTTTGGCTGCACCAAGAATGGCATCGACCGGGCAGGCCTGAATGCACTTGGTGCAGCCGATGCATTCGGCCTCGCGGATATAGGCAACCATGCGCGGCTTTTCTTCGCCGTGCTCGGCGTCCAGCGGCAGCGCCTCGACATCAAGCAGGTCAGCCAGCGCCTGAATGGTGGATTCGCCGCCGGGCGGGCACTTGTTGATCGGCTCGCCATTGGCAATGCCTTCGGCGTAGGGGCGGCAACCCGGGTGGCCGCATTGGCCGCATTGGGTTTGCGGCAGCAGGTTGTTGATCTGGTCAACGATGGGGTCGCCGTCAACCTTGAAGCGCACGGCGGCAAAGCCGAGCACGGCACCGAAAATCAGCGCCAGCCCCAGCAGGACGACAATGGCAGTAATGATCATCGACATGCTTACAACCTTATCAAGCCGGTGAAGCCCATGAATGCCAGCGACATCAGGCCCGCGGTGATCATGCCGATGGCGGCGCCGCGGAACGGCGTCGGGACGTCGGCAATGGCGATGCGCTCACGCAAACCGGCGAACAGGATCAGGATCAGCGAGAAGCCGATAGCCGCGCCCAGGCCGTAGGTAGCGGATTTCATGAAGGTCTGTTCGGCGCGGTTGGTGTTCAGCAGGGCGACGCCCAGTACCGCGCAGTTGGTGGTAATCAGCGGCAGGAAGATTCCCAGCACCCGGTACAGCAGCGGGCTGGTCTTGTGGACCACCATTTCGGTGAACTGCACGACTACCGCGATCACCAGAATAAACGAAATGGTACGCAGAAACTGCAGATCCAGCGGCACCAGAATGTACTGGAAGGTCAGATAACTGAGGATCGAGGCCAGCGTGAGCACGAAGGTGGTCGCGGCGGACATGCCGATCGCGGTTTCCAGCTTCCCGGAAACACCCATGAACGGACACAGCCCGAGGAACTGCACCAGAACGAAGTTATTGACCAGTATGGTACTGACCAGAATAAGGGCAAATTCAGCCATGTAACCCAACCCCATGTGTGGTCCGGCGTGGTGCAGCTCTTCTGGCTGCTCGGCCGGTCCCGGCTAATCGGGCGGCACAGCCGCCCGGCGATTGCTCTACCGCTTACTTGACCCGCTGGCCCGGCTTGGCGCCCTGATCCGGGCTGAGCAGGAAGATCTCTTCACCGCCCGGGCCTGCCGCCAGTACCATGCCTTCGGAAACGCCGAACTTCATCTTGCGCGGTGCCAGGTTGGCAACATAGAGGGTCAGGCGGCCTTCCAGCTTGCTCGGATCCGGGTAGGCGCTCTTGATGCCGGAGAATACGTTGCGTTTGGCATCGCCGATATCAAGGCTCAGGCGCAGTAGTTTGTCGGCACCTTCAACGAACTCGCACTTCTCGATCAACGCCACGCGCAGGTCGACGGCGGCAAAGGCGTCGAAGTTGATTTCCTCGGCCAGCGGCTCCTTGACCAGCTCGCCGTTACCCGCCGGGGCTGTGCTCTCGGCTGCGGCCAGATCTTCCCTGGAGGCATCGATCATGGCGTCGATCTTCGCCGGCTCGATACGGGCCAGCAGCGGCTTGAACGCGTTCAGCTGATGGTTGGTCAGCAGCGCCTTGTGATCGTCCCAGCGCAGTGGCGCAACATTGAGGAATGCCTCTGCGTCGGCCGCCAGCGTCGGCAACACCGGCTTGAGGAAGATCACCAGCTGGCGGAACAGGTTGATGCCCAGGGCGCAGGTGGCCTGGACCTCGTCTTGTTTGCCTTCCTGCTTGTTCAATGCCCACGGTGCCTTGTCGGCAATCCAGGCGTTAGCCTTGTCGGCCAGCGCCATGATTTCGCGCATGGCGCGGGAGAAGTCACGCTTCTCGTAGGCGTCGGCGATGCTCGGTGCCGCGTCGACAAAGGCGCTGCTCAGCTCCGGAGCCGGGTTGGCCTCGACCATGACGCCGCCGTTGCCCTTGTGGATGAAGCCGGCGCAGCGGCTGGCGATGTTGACTACCTTGCCGACCAGGTCCGAGTTGACCTTCTGCACGAAGTCTTCCAGGTTCAGGTCGAGGTCTTCCACGCCACGGCCGAGTTTCGCCGCGTAGTAGTAGCGCAGATACTCGGGGTTCAGATGATCCAGATAGGTGCGCGCCTTGATAAAGGTGCCGCGCGACTTGGACATCTTCTGGCCGTTGACCGTCAGGTAGCCGTGTACGTTGACCGCAGTCGGCTTGCGGAAGCCTGCACCTTCCAGCATCGCCGGCCAGAACAGGGTGTGGAAGTTGACGATATCCTTGCCGATGAAGTGGTACAGCTCGGCGCTGGAGTCCGCATTCCAGAAACCATCGAAGCTCAGCTCGGGGCGGCGGCTGCAGAGGTTCTTGAAGCTGGCCATGTAACCGATTGGTGCGTCCAGCCAGACGTAGAAGTACTTGCCGGGCTCGCCTGGAATCTCGAAGCCGAAGTAGGGCGCGTCACGGCTGATGTCCCATTCTTGCAGTCCGCTGTCGAGCCATTCGGCGATCTTGTTGGCGACCGCGTCCTGCAGGGCACCGCTGCGGGTCCACTGCTTGAGCATGTCGGTGAAGTCCTGCAGGCGGAAGAAGAAATGCTTGGAGTCCTTCAGCACCGGGGTAGCGCCGGAAATGGCCGAGCGCGGGTCTTTCAGTTCGGTCGGTTCGTAGGTAGCGCCGCATTTTTCGCAGTTGTCGCCGTACTGATCCTCAGCCGCGCACTTGGGACAGGTGCCCTTGATGAACCGGTCAGCCAGGAACATGCCCTTTTCCGGGTCATAGTATTGGGTCACCGAGCGTGTGCTGATGTGGCCAGCCTCTTTCAGCCGGGTGTAAATCAGTTCGGACAGCTCTCGGTTCTCCTCCGAGTGGGTGGAGTAGAAGTTGTCGAAGTTGACCAGAAAGTCCGCGAAGTCGGCCGAGTGCTCGGCGTGGACGTTGGCGATCAGCTGTTCGGAGGTGATGCCTTCCTTCTCGGCGCGCAGCATGATGGCAGAGCCATGCGCGTCGTCAGCACAGACGTATACGGCCTGGTGACCGCGCAGCTTCTGGAAGCGAACCCAAATGTCGGTCTGAATGTACTCCAGCATGTGCCCAAGGTGGATTGAGCCGTTGGCATAGGGCAGGGCGCTGGTAACGAGGATCTGACGAGTCGCGGCGATATCGGACATGGGCGTTTGGGATACTTTGCGGTTGAACGTGAAAGGGCTGGGATGATAGCAGAAGGGGCGCAGTGAAGGGAGTCTCGACACGAACCCGGCAGCGCCTGTGCAGACTGCTGCGCCGTAATTTGCCGTTGCAACTGTATCTTGCCGAGACGATTGGCGCCGGCGTATAAGGTCGGCCTGCAAGGAGGCACCATGTCAAATACACCCGCTTCACCTTCTCCCGAGTATCCACGGGCTGGCCGCCGCGAGTGGCTCGGCCTTGCGGTACTTGTGCTTCCCACGTTGCTGCTGGCACTGGATATGACAGTGCTGCATCTGGCGGCTCCCCACCTGAGTGCCGATCTGGAGCCGTCCAGCTCCGAGCTGCTATGGATCCTCGATATTTACGGTTTCATGGTGGCAGGTTTCCTGATCACCATGGGAACACTGGGTGACCGGATCGGCCGGCGTCGCCTGTTGCTCATTGGCGCCACGGCGTTCGGGCTGGCCTCCCTGGCTGCAGCCTTTGCCCATAGTTCAATGATGCTGATCGCCACCCGTGCGCTGCTCGGTGTTGCCGGGGCGACGCTGATGCCATCAACCCTTGCCCTCATTCGCAACATGTTTCACGTCGAGCACGAACGCACCCTGGCGATAACCATCTGGATGACCGGCTTTATTGTCGGCAGTGCTATCGGCCCGCTGGTTGGCGGCGTCATGCTGGCGTTCTTCTGGTGGGGCTCGGTGTTTCTGCTGGCTGTACCGGTAATGGTGCTGTTGCTGCTGGTCGGTCCCTGGCTGTTGCCGGAGTTTCGTGACGAGCAGGCCGGGCGTCTGGATCTGACCAGCGCGTTGCTGTGCATCTGTGCGGTGTTGTTGTTGATTTTTGGCATCAAGGACAGCGCCCGTGATGGACTCAATCTGCTGGCCAGCAGCGCTCTGCTGGCCGGTTTGCTGGTTGGCACCCTGTTTGTTCGCCGTCAGCGTCGGCTTGCCGAGCCGATGTTCGACCTCGCGCTGTTTCGTCAACCCGCGTTCAGTGTGTCCGTCGCGGCAATGATGCTGTGCATTCTGGCGTTGTCCGGGGCCTGGCTGCTGATTTTCCAGTATCTGCAGGGGGCACTGGGCATGACGCCGCTGCAGACAGGGCTGGTCATGCTGCCGTCGGCGCTGTTGCAGACCGCAGCATCCCTGCTGGTGCCGCGCATGGCCCGCTGGCTTGCTCCGCGGGTGCTGATCAGTGGTGGCTTGCTGGTTGCTGTTGCCGGGTTTGTTGCGTTGCTGCTGATCGGCCGCTATCCCGGGCCGGGACTGATGGTGCTGGCCACGGTGTTACTGGGCATCGGCATCATGCCGATGATGATTCTGGGGACCGATCTGGTGATCGGCTCGGCACCACCGGAGAAAACCGGCGCGGCTGCAGCAACCTCCGAAACCGCAACCGAGATGGGCATGGCGCTGGGTATCGCGGTGATCGGCAGCATTGGTGCGGCCGTATATCGTTACCGCATGCTGGAGTTGATGCCGCCTGGATTGAGCGACCACCAGCTTGAAGTCGCCAGCGATACGGTTGGCGGCGCGCTCGGGCTGGCCTCCCATTTGCCGGACGCGCTGGCCGCGGCGGTCATGTCTGCCGTGCAGGTCAGCTTCACCCAGGCACTGCAGACCAACGCATTGATAGGCGCCGTGGTAATGCTGGGCGCTGCGTGGTTGACGGGGCGTTATCTCGCGGCAGTAAGGCCCGGTCACTGAGCCTGTTGCGCAGGTAGCTGCGCAGCAGGCCGGTGGAAATTGCCCAATTTCAGGATTGGAGCGCGGCCCTGATTCGAGAACCGTTGTGAGGTTTGCTTCATAAGGTAATGATATAAATCGATTTAAATTACCTGGCGTGGCTTTTGTAGGTGTTCCTGAACCCGGCATCTCCGGGATCACTGACACACGCAAGGAGCACAGATGCCAACCCCAGCCTATCTCACCATTGAAGGCACCAAGCAGGGCCTGATCACCGCTGGCACGTTCACTGAAGATTCGGTCGGTAACATTTTTCAGGAAGGGCACGAAGATCAGGTGCTGGTGCAGGGCTTCAATCATCAGGTCATTATTCCGCGCGACCCGCAGTCGGGTCAGCCGACGGGGCAACGGGTGCACAAACCGCTGATGATTACCAAGGTGTTCGACAAGTCCTCACCGCTTATTTTCAGCGCCCTTACCTCGGGTGAACGGCTGTCTCGCTGCCGTCTAGAGTGGTATCGCACCTCGGCTACCGGCACCCAGGAGCACTATTTCACCATCGAACTGCAGGATGCAATCATCGTGGATGTGCAGTCGCACATGCCTAACTGCCAGGATCCGAGCAAAGCCCACTTCACTCACCTTGAGGATGTTTATTTCACCTATCGCAAGATTGTCTGGACCCATGAGGTGTCCGGTACGTCGGGGTCGGACGACTGGCGTAGCCCTCTCGCGGCGTGAATCCAGGCTGCCGCCTCTTCTGAAACGGGGGAGGCGGTATTGGCGAGACAAACTCCCATCTTGTCTGCCTTCTGTGACGCTGGCAGTATCCGTTGCAGGAAGAATGAACAATAAACCCGGGAGCCCCAATGAAATCTGCCTCAGCCTATCGCCTGTATGGTGCCTCGCATTCGCTGTATACCGGCAAGGCCCGTTGTTATCTGCGTAACCAGGGGCTGCCCTATATCGAGGTGCCAACCTGGCATCCCGACTTCGCAAACCGCATCCTGCCGCAAATAGGCAGAGGCATTATCCCGGTGCTGGAAACGTCTGATGGCGCGGTGATTCAGGACACCATTGATATCATCGATCATCTGGAGGCGCAGGGCGTGCCATGGCCGGCCTACCCGCAAACACCGCTGCAGCGCATTGTTGCGATTATCATCGAGTACTACGGTGGGCAGGCGATGCTCAAGCATGCGATGCACTATCGCTGGTCCTATCGGGCAGAGCAGGAGGCATTCCTGCGTTGTGCTTTTACCCTCGGTTCCGGGCCGAAAATGGCCGAGCAGATCATGGGGCGGATGAACTCATACCTGCCAAGACTGGGCGTCAACGCCGAAAGCATTCCGTTGATTGAAGCGTCGTTTCTGCAGCTGCTTGATCGCCTGGAGCGGCACTTTGCCGAATGGCCGTATCTGCTGGGCACACAACCGTCGATCGCCGATTACGGCCTGATCGGGCCTATGTTTGCGCACCTTGGCCGTGATCCGGTGCCGCTGGCCATCATGCAGCAGCGCGCTCCCAGAGTTCATCGCTGGGTCGAACGCATGACGGCGCCGGGGCTCGATGTCGTCGAGTATGCGCAAGCCGAACCGGAGTTTTCCGCCGGTGATGCATTACCGCCCACTCTGATCCCGGTGCTTGAACATATTGCCGAGGACATCTTCCCTGAGCTGACCGACAAACTGGCATACCTTGACGCCTGGGTTGCCGAACTGAAACCGGCCAGTGGCACGCCGGTGACGGAGAAGCCGCAGATCCGGCAAGTCGGCATGGTGCAAACCCGCTTTCGCGGGGCGCCGATAGAGGTCGGTGTAGAGCCATATCTGCTGTATGTACTGCAACGCGCGTCCGATACCTTGCGGGCACTGCCCTTAGCCGAACGCGGCGCTGTTCAGGCGCAGCTGGCGGAGCTGGGGCTGGCAGATGCGGTGAGTCTTGGTCGCACCTGGAGGGTAGGGCGGCGACGTAATATCGAGGTTTGGGAAGTGCCAGCGACAGTCTAGTGTGCTGTCGCCAGCCGATTGCGCACGCCGCGCAGTCGGCGCGGCTCGGGGTTTGCTTCGCGCCATTCCAGATAGGCGCTATCCAGCGCCTCGGCGATTTCCTCAGCCTGCGGATTGCGCTTTGAAATCACGTATACCAGTGGCCACTCATCCAGTTGATCACAGCGCGCACCATGCAGTGGATAGTCAGCCAGTGCTTCCTGCATCGGGTGGCCATAGCTGATCAGGTATTGAGCGCGGCCGCGCAGCAGAATTTCCATCGCTGCGGTGTGGTCCGGAGCAACAATCGGGTGGTAATGGTTTTCAGAGATCACCCGGTTGAGCTGCTCGCGATAGGTGTAACCGCGAATCAGCACCAGATCGTGATTGGCAAGGTCCTGGTAGTGGCTGATCCGCGGCGTGCCCTGCAGTGCGAATGCGCAGAGTTTTACTCGCACCCCCAGAGAGCTGGATTCAACAGTGAAGTCCTGCAGGGCAGGCACCTGCGGTGAGCCGGGCCACAAGTCAATGTCGCCAGTGTCCAGGCTGCGGTAGATCCGATTGATCGGATAGGACTTCCAATCCACCCGATACCCGCTTGCCGCGGCCAACTCGTTGGTCAGCTCAATGATTGACCCCCGAGCATGCCCCTGTTCGTCGGTGTAGGCAATCGGCGGGAATTGGATGTAACCCGCTGTCAGTACCGGCAAGTCCTGGTCATTAGCAATGGCAGAGGTCGTAGGAGCGAGCAGCAGACTGGCGACAGCAATACGCATCCACAGACCGGGCGTTTTATGCATGTTCATTTTTATTGTCTTTTGTTGTCACAAACGCGCAGGTGTTGATGAAAGGTAACCAGTGAGGGCGCCACAGTCCAGTGATTAGCCCGAATGGGTTAGACGGCAGGCAGGGGGACATTGATAGCCCGGCGGTGTGAGCGCACCACCGGGCGTGCAGTCAGACAAGCGGCTTTACCGAGTCGAGGATAGAACTGAGGTACGGCTTGTTGGCGTCGATTTCAGCGCGACTCAGGCCGTTCATCTCGTAGGGGAACACCAGCCAGTCTTCGGTGGTGTGCAGGCAGAAGTCAGGTTGCAAGTCTGTTTTTGCGGCGCCGGCACGCTTATAAAGCGTTGCAATGCGGGTGTCGATTGGCATGTTGCGCTTGAGCTGGCCTTTCAGCTTGCCGATTACGGCTTGAACGCTGTGCCCGGTACCAAATGCATCATCAACGATCAGTAGGCGGTCTTCCCTGTTCAGGTTGTCGAGCAGATAGTGGGTGCCATGTACGCGGATTTCCGCTTCCGGTGCGGCGACCATCGCGTCGTAATGGTCCATGCCGCGGTAGGAGGTGCGCAGCGCAATGTGGTCGGTTTTTACCCCGAGCGTCTGCAGGCATTCCTGTACGTAGATGCCGACGGTGCTGCCACCGCGCCAGAGGCCAACGATGAAGTTGGGGCGAAAGCCGCTCTCAAATACCTGGACGCCCAGGCGAAAGGCGTCTTCGATGAGCTGGTTTTCATCAAGGAAACGGCGATTGCGCGGCCTTTGTTGCGTGGAATTGGATTGGTTCATGGCTTGCAAGGCGGCTCCCTCTGGTGTGATCATGTCGCGATTCTGGAGAAGCTTACGGTCTTATGGCTGAGAAACAATACCTTAGTGCACAAAGTCTGCTCGAAGACGCGTTCAGTCTGGCCGCGCAGATCCTCAATTCCGGCTTTCGTCCGACCTTCATGATAGCGGTCTGGCGAGGTGGCGTGCCTATGGGTATCGCTGTCCAGGAGTTCCTCGACTATCACGGCGTTCATACCGACAACATCGCGATTCGCACATCGTCCTATCATGGCATTGATCAGCAGAGCAAAGAGGTCCGGGTTCACGGCCTCAACTACCTGGTCAAGCATGTGACCCACGAGGATTCTTTGCTGATCGTTGATGACGTGTTTGATACCGGGCGCTCGCTCGAAGCGATAATCAACGAGCTGCGTAACAAGGCACGCTTGAACACGCCCAATGATATCCGTGTTGCTGTTCCGTACTACAAACCCAGCCGCAATGAGCTGGACTGGGAGCCGCATTACTATCTGCACAGCACTGACGCCTGGCTCAAGTACCCGCACTCGCTGGAAGGCTTGAGTGCTGAAGAGATCAAGACTAACCGTCCTGCCCTGTACGAAATTCTCCAGCCGCATCTGTCCTCGCTCTGAGGAACCTGTAACCAGCCGTCGCCGGCCCCATGGCGGCGCGGCTGATACATGGCCCAAAACATCTTCTTATTGCCTGTCTCCGGGTGCCGCGTAGCCCGGTGGCACGGTTTTGCCTGACCTTTTGCTCTAGCTTGCATACATTGCGTATAACTTTTGGTAGCTTCTCTGTGTAGTGGCACTAGCACTCCCTGCCAAGATGCTCACCTAAAAATGCATCGTAGTGCTTTGTAATTGTTAATTTTTTCGCAATTCAATCGATTCCTGCCTATTTCTCATCCGCAGAGCCTTCTTGCATGTTTAACAGAAAACTTAAATATTTGTACAAGAATCAGAGCCGCGATCTGGCAGAGCAAAAAGCGCAAATCAGCGCATTGAAAACCCACATGGCTTGCCTTGAATGCACGCCGGATGGCCAGATTATTGATGCAAATACGGCAATGCTGACGTTACTGGGCTACTCCCGCGAACGTTTGATTGGTCAGTCACACGACCATTTGTGCGACGCCAAGGAGCGGTCTGACGGCGCGAGGCATGCGTTCTGGACTGCTCTGGCACAGGGCAGGTCCTGCGCCGGGACCTACCGTCGACTGGGCGCCGGCGGCCAGCCCCTTTGGCTCGAAGCCACCTATTGTCCAGTGCCGGATGCGAGCGGCACAATCAGCAAGGTCGTTATGCTGGCAAGTGATGTGACGGCCGAACACGCAGCCCGACTGGAGCAGAAGGCGTTATTGACTGCGCTGGACAAGTCACTGGCGGTGATCGAATTTTCCCCAAATGGCGAGATCATCACCGCCAACCGCAACTTCCTGTCGGCAGTGGGTTATTCGCTGCAACAGATCATTGGAAAGCACCACCGGATGTTCTGCAATGAGGCGTTTATTCGTCAGCATCCGGAGTTCTGGGCGGAACTGGGGCGTGGCGAGTTCAAGTAGGGTCAGTTTGACCGGCTGGACAGTCAGGGCCGGACTATCTGGCTGGAAGCGACCTACAACCCCATTGTGGATGACCAGGGTAATGTCCTGAAGGTGGTCAAGTTTGCCACCGATATCACCGACAGGATCGAGCAGGCTCAGGCCGTACGTCAGGCAGCAGAGGTTGCGAACAGTACCTCCGAGGAAACAGCCGCCATCGCGCAGCAGGGGATGGCATCGCTGCAGGCGGCTGTTGATACCTCGGCACGCATCGCCGCTCAGATGGCAGACGCCAGCGAGTTGATTGCGCACCTCAATGCGCAGTCCAAAAATATCGAAGAGATCGTGGCAACCATTTCGGCCATTGCCGACCAGACCAATCTCCTTGCGCTGAATGCCGCAATCGAGGCAGCTCGCGCTGGTGAGCAGGGGCGTGGTTTTGCGGTTGTGGCTGATGAAGTGCGTCAGCTGGCTGCGCGTACGAGCAAGTCCACTGCGGAAATTGCCGAGGTTGTTCAGCGTAATCGTGATCTGACTCGCAAGTTAACCGACACGATCGGCTCGGCAAGTATGACCGCAGAGGAAGGAAACGGGCGCATACAACAGGTCAGCTCAATCATGCAGGAAATCCGTCAGGGTGCCGAAACCGTCTGTCATACGACATCGGGCTTGTTAAACGCCCGTTAATAACCATCCCGACAGGCCTGGCGCCGCAGTAGCAAGGTTGCTGATAAAGGCGCGAACGCACAGCTCTATCCGTGTCCGGTCTTGAAGTGACCGATAAGGCGTTCCAGTTGCTGCGCCGAGTCAGTCAGCTTTCGGGTGTTGAGCGCGGTGTCCTGCAGCTCGCTCAGCACCTTGTCGCCCAAATTACTGAGCTGGCTCAGGCTTGCTGAGATCTCGGTACTGGTCCTTGATTGCTGTTCGGCAGCAGCAGCCACCTGGCTGGTCATATCGGTGATGGTATCGACCGATACAGCAATGGATTTCAGCGCAGAACGCGAGTTCTCGACCTGTTGTTGCATGTTTTCGGACTGCCGGTGACTGCTCTGCATCGAGCTGACGGCTTTGGCGGTGACGGCCTGCAACGAGTCGATGATGCTGCGAATCTCGTCGGTTGATGCCTGTGTTCTGCTGGCGAGCGTGCGCACCTCGTCTGCTACCACGGCAAAGCCCCGTCCCTGTTCACCAGCGCGTGCCGCCTCGATTGCCGCGTTCAGGGCCAGCAAGTTGGTTTGTTCTGCAACGGAGCGTATCACTTCAAGCACCGAGTCAATGGTATTCGATTGCGCGCTCAATTCATCCACGGCCGCACCGGCCTGGGCGAGATCGCCGGCAAGCATGCGCATGCTCTGCGAGGTGGTATCTGCTGTGCGTTGACTGTCCGCGGCGTGGCCGCTGGCTTGTCTGGCAGCCTCTGCGGAGTCAGACATGCGCTGAGCGACCTCGTCGGAGGTGGCGCTCATTTCCTCAACCGCCGATGCAATGGTGTCAAGTTCGCTGTTCTGCTGGTTATAAGAGGCCTCCGCCTTGCCCATTGCAAGGCCAACTTCATTAGCGATACGACGGTTGTTTGCTACCACCTCACGGAATTCGTCTATGACCTGCGCCAGCTTATCGGTAAAGGCATTGAACCCAGCCGCCAGTTCGCTGATTTCATCAAAGCCGCTGGCGTCCAGGCGGCGTGACAAGTCTCCGTCGCCGGTTGCAATGTCGTTCATTGCCGCCACTGCCTGGGCGAGTGGGCGGTTGACACTCAGGGCGATCAGGAGATTGACACCCACCAGCAACATCAGACCCAGCGCTGCAACCATAAGTTTGGGCAGCATATCGGCCCAGAAGGTCTCACTGATATCGTCAAGATAGATGCCCGACCCAAGGATCCAGCCCCAGGGTTCAAAGCCGGCGACGTAGGAGATTTTCGGTACTGGATCAGTAACGCCGGGTTTGGGCCACATATAGTCGACAAAGCCGGCTGATTGCGTGTTCACCACCGCAACCATTTCCCGAAACAGGTATTTTCCATCGGGGTCCTGGATGTCGGCGACGCTGTTACCTACCAGCTGCGTGCTGAAGGGATGCATGATCATCCGCAGGTCATCGGAATGTATCCAGAAATACTCATTGCCGTCGTAACGCATCCCTTGCAGAACGGCGGCGGCCTGCTGCTGCGCCTGTTGTTCGGTCAGCTCGCCGCCCAGTTGCCGTTGATGGAAATACTGGAGGACGCCCAGCCCGGACTCAACAAGGTGCTGGGTTTTTATTGCCCGACCATCAAGCAGCGTCTTGTGGTAGTCAACTGCGAAGGCCGTCACCAGCCCGAGCACTATGATCAACACCAGCAAGGTCACAGTAACCAGGCGTTGAAGTATGGAGAAACGGCGAAGCAGGTTCATAGCCAAAGCCCCCGGCGAGATGCGATTGGCACAACGGTGACGTTCAGGTGTGGCTTAACGATATTGCTTTCGTTTCTGTCAGCGTAGCAGTTGCCGGAGGAAACAGGGCAACGGAGTGGTGGGAAGGGCTAAAGCACTGGAAGGTGTGGTTGCCCGGTGTCAGCGCAGGTTGGGAAAGGAGCAGCAAAGGGCTGGCCAGCGACATCGGCCGTGCCTGCGCGGTTAATTGCTTTTCTCAATAAATCAAATAGATCTAATTCGTTTTTGGTATCGTGCGATATGACTCATGATGCCTCCCATGTTCGAAACAGCAAGCAAAGGAGCTACACCATGAGCATGATCAAACGCATCATCAGCCGTCGTGATTCAGTCCGTCCTGTTCAGGTTGCGCAAGCGCATCCGAACTTCTGGATGTACCAGTAACGGCATCAGGCCGCGCCGGACGCATCCAGTTCGGCGAGGGCCTCGGGGTTACTCTTGAAAGCCTTGGCGAAGACCTCGCGGTTGCGCGCCATGTAGATACTGATTTCTTCAGCCAACTGCTCTCCCAGTTGCGGAACGGCACGCTGCAGTACCTCGCCCAGATTTTCGGCCAGCTCCAGCATCTTGTCATGACGGTCGGCTTGGGCTTTATCCATGAACAGTTGCTCCGGGTCTCTGCTGCTGCGATAAACAATTTCAACGGCCATGCGCACCTCTGGCTTGTTGGCGAGTGGAGTGACCGGCGTGGCCGGTTTTGCTGCTCATTCTACTGTATGTGTGTACAGTGTAAAGACCCATATATCTCCCATTAACAAACGCGCCTGTAGCCCGAGCGAGCCAGCTTGCACAAAGCGCTGTTCTGGGCACGCGATGGTGTTGGCAACACGTGAAGGTCCGGCGCTTCAGTAACTCCGGATAATGGCAGTCAGGCGGTCAGGACAGATCAGTCTGCCCGAAGATACCGGTTTTTCCGGGCATTGATGACGATCAGGCATACCCAGTAGCCGGTGCTTACCAGAGCCGGCAGGTATAGCCAGGCTGGATCGTCTATCGGGATCAGGCCCATGGCGGCCAGGGCTATGGCAATCAGGGCAACAAGGTGCAGCGGTCCAGGTACGAACAGACTGCTGTTGAGAATGCGCTCTTCCAGCTTTGTCAGGTTGTCACAATTGTTGGCAATACCGGCAGCGGCGAAAAACAGTACCAGACTACCGAACAGCATCATCAGATTGACCAACAGCGGGATCAGCACGTGCGCTCCTTGCAGACGGGGGAATGTACCTGTGCAGCATGACCCGAATTGCCTCGGCAGTTAAGCCAGTTTGTCCCGAAACATGAAGTAGACCGCAGCCAGCAGGCATAGACCTGCCCACAGGTAATCGAGTTTCAGCGGTTCCTTCAGATACATGACCGAGAAGGGGACGAACACCGAGAGGGTGATGACTTCCTGAATAATCTTCAACTGACCGACCGACAGCGCGGTATAACCGATGCGATTGGCGGGCACCTGCAGCAGGTACTCGAACAGGGCAATACCCCAACTGATCAGGGCCGCGATGATCCAGGGCTTGTTATTGAGTTCCTTGAGGTGGGCATACCAGGCGAATGTCATGAAAATATTGCTGCACACCAGCAGCGAAATGGAGATCAGCACAGGATGCATGACCGGCGCTCCGACAAGTAGGGATAGGCGGGCGCAGGCAGCGCCGAGTTGAATGCCGCGGCATATTCGCGCCTGGCAGGCGCATTGGCAAGTCTGCGTCAGCGTATCGGCTGTTGCTACCGCAGGTTACACCGTGCCATCGGCCGTGGCAGATATCTCACTGCGGCATGGCAGCCGGTGCGGAATCTCGCGCTGCCGTCCGTGCCAGCAATTGGTCTGCCGCTTCTTTGGCCGCATCGGCATAGGGGATCAGCAACAGATCCACGCCAGCCTTTGCCAACACCTTGCTGTCGTGTCTAGCGGAACTGGCTATGGCCACCTGGCCACGATAGTTGCTCTGTTTCAGGCCATGCAACAGCATCAGGTTGACGCTGCGTTCACGGACAGTGCTCACAACCCAACTGGTGCTGCCCAGCGGCAGGGTGGCGATAAACTCCGGATCTTCAGCGTCGCCGTAACGCACCTGATAACCGTCACGCACATGCTGCTGAACCGCTGCTGGGTCAAAATCCACAGCGAGCAGCCTGCAGTCGCGGCGCCGAAGGTTATCAGCCAGCGCGGCACCGTAGCGCCCAAGACCAATCAAAAGCACGTCGACAGTATCCTGCCCATCGGGCAAACCATCGCGCTCGCGGTAAGGAACCTTTCGTTCAAAAATTGATAACCAGGGCGCCAAACGCTCATATATCGCGTGGGAGTACAGAATCATATAAGTGGAGACGCTGATGGTAATCAAGCCGACCAGCGTTATCAGCCCGACAGTTTCCTGTTGCAAATGCCCAAGGCTGTAGCCAAGCGCCGCGAGAATCAATGAAAATTCACTGATCTGAGCGACTGTCAGCCCGGCAAGAAAGCCGGTCCGCTTGCGATACCCCATTGCGCCCATGATGATCATGACGATTATCGGGTTGCCAATCAGCACGAACAGCGAAAACACCACTGATGCGCCGATCTGCCCGCCGAGCATGCCGAGGTCCAGTGCAGCGCCCAGTTCAATGAAGAAGAACAGCAGCAAAAAATCCCTCAAGCTGACCAGTCTCGCCGCTATCTGTTCGCGAAATGCAGTAGAGGCGATCGATACACCGGCGAGGAAGGCGCCCACCTCTTTGCTGAACCCCAGCACGTCGCCTGCCACCGCGCCCAGCACCGCCCAGGCGATGGCAAACAGCATCAACAGCTCGGACGAGTGGGCCAGGCGTTGCAGCAGCGCGGGCAGCACATAGCGCATCAGCAAGGCGACCACGGCCAGCATTGCCATCCCCTTGAGCATAACCTGCAGCGCTTCCCAGCCAAGGCTTACCTGACTATCGGCCTTGCCGAATGCGGTAAGACCGATCATGACAAGCACCACCACGATATCCTGGACAATCAGAAAGCCGACCGCGATGCGGCCGTGCAAGGCATCAATCTCGCGCTTGTCGGAGAGCAACTTGACGATAATGATGGTGCTGGAAAAAGTCAGCGCTACCGCAACATAGATAGCCGCCACGTGCGACAGACCGAGCAGCAGGGCAAGCAGGTACCCTACAACAGAGGTAAAGACAACCTGACCGAGACCAGAAGCGAGTGCTACCGGCCCGACTGTTCGAATGATATGCAGGTCCAGTTTCAGGCCGACCACAAACAGCAGCAGGGCGATGCCGAGGCGGGCGAACAGCTCGATCTCGCTGCTCTGGGCAACCAGTTCCAGCCCGGAAGGGCCGACCAGAATGCCAACCGCAATGAAGGCGACGATCAGCGGTTGGCGCAGCAGTTGCGCCAGGGCGCCGCCGAGAACAGACAACCCCAGCAGAATGCCGATCTGTACGAAAATATTCCCGTCCATGCCTTGCTCCCTGACTCCCTGACGCGGGCTGCCGACGCTGCTTTAAACAGCGTGCAGGCTAACCGGTCCGACGATGCTGTTGCCGATCAATATACTCGGCGCCGCGCCGGCAATGACTGATCGGGAGCAGTTTTACCGGGGCAGGGCGGGGCACGTCGCGGGGAATTTGCAACAGCACATTTCCGGTAGTGCCACCTGAACACTCAATTCGGGCGGGAAGCGAGACAGTCGCCACGCTGAATGCATCTGTGAGAGCACTCGGTAGGGCTAGCGCATTTCGAACAGCTCCTGGTGAAACCGTGCGCCAGGCAAGCCCTGACTGACAAAGTCGCGGCGCAGCGTTTGACCGAACTCCGTCGGGCCACAGAACCAGAAGCTGGCCTGGCGCCATTCGGGAACCAGGGTCCTGATCTGCTCCGCCGTAAGGTGCCCATCGCGGGAGGACAGGCGCAGATGCAGGCGAACACCGGCCGCAGCGGCATCCGCAGTGAGTTTGTCGAGTGCCATTTGGTCAACATCGCGGGTCACATGAAAGAAATCGACGTTATGCTCGCCGCCCTGCTGCGCGAGGGAGTGCATACGTGCGATGAAAGGCGTGACGCCAATACCCGCGCCGATCCACACCTGTCGCGGCGCCGGATCGGAAAAGTCGAAACAGCCGTAAGGCCCTTCAACGCTCACCCGCATGCCAACCTTGAGCCAGGTCTTTAGCTGCGAGGTCCAGTCGCCAAGCGCCTTTACCACGAAGGTGACTGTTGGCGTTGACGGGTTCCAGGCCGAGGCAATGGTATAAGGATGGGCGCCTTCACCGCTCTTGGACGTAACAAAGGCAAACTGCCCCGGAGCATGTCCGTGCCATCCTTCGCGCAGCGCGATCCTGGCTTCGATAACGTCCAGGCCCGGATAATGGGTCAGCTCCTCAATCTGCCCCACGACACGGTTACCCCTGCCCACGCGTCCGGTTATCACCATAATGGCCGAGACGCTGCCGGCGATCAGCAGTATGAGCGTCAACCAGCCAACCGGTTGGCTCCAGTAACTGAATTTCACGAGTATCAGGCTGTGCCAGGCCAGCGCCAGATAGCCAACCGCCAGCCAGTTATGGGTCTTCTTGAACCATCGGTAAGGGAACGTCTTGATGAGCGCCAGAATGATCAGGATGGCGGCTGCATAGAACGCCCATTCGCCGATCGACTCGGCGAGTCCGCGCTGGTCACGGAACCACTGTTCAATGCTAGGCAACACCTGTGCGGCGCCATCCTTCTTGCGCTCGGGGCGGGTTAGCCAGCCCCAGCCAACCATCCATTTGGTGCCCTTGGCAAACCACCAGTGCGCGGTGCTGGCGATCAGAGCGCCTATGCCGAGCCATTTATGCAGGCGATACATCTTGTCGAGGCCGTTCAGATGGCGCTCCAGCCAGCGTGGGCGGGTAGCCAGAACCATTGCAACGCTCATCATCGCGATACCCAGCAGGCCGGAATACTGAACGAACACGCTGCGAAACGTGAAATAGCCAAACGGGTCAGGCATCAGCGTGTCCGCGGCCAGCCAGGCTGCGGTAATGAGAGCCAGCAGGAACAAGAGCACAAGTTTGATTCGGTTCATCAGTTGGTCCAGCTTGATTGTCGACTCAAGGCGATCAAACAGTCTTCGGCGGTTGCCCTGATTGGTAGCCTGATAATGTAACGATCTAGTCTGACGTGCGCGAAGGCGTGTCCGCGAAACAGACTCGATTTCGGCCGGCGTGCTTGGCTTGATAAAGTGCTTCGTCGGCACGTGACAAGCCTGATTGAATGCTGTCGTGGGCGGTATCCAGCTGCGTCACGCCCAGGCTGAGCGTGACATGCAGCGGAGCGTCAGTTCCAATGTCAAACCGGCTGCGTTCGACCTCCGAACGAATGCGCTCCGCGCACTGCAGAGCCTGATTGAGGTCAGCATCCGGCAGCAGGATGACAAACTCCTCGCCACCAAAGCGTGCCGGCAGATCGCGGTTGCGACTGCAGGTTTTCAGAATCCGGGCGATGTGTTCGATCACCTTGTCGCCAGCCGCGTGGCCCCAGGTGTCGTTGACGGCCTTGAAATGATCGATATCGGCCATCACCATGGCCACAGGGTTCTGTTGAGCACGACACTGATTCAGCAGGGCCTCCGCCGTTGCAGCGAAATACCGGCGATTATGCAGCCGGGTCAGCGGATCCGTCGCGGCCTGACGTTTCAGCTCATCCTGCGAGGCGCGAATGCGCTCAAGTATCCTGATGCGGTGGGAAATAATGAACGCCAGCATCAGTGCTTCCAGCACGATACCAATGCCTACGCCATGACTGGCGACATAGTTCGGCTCAATCAGTCCCTTGTAGAACAGCACCGCCAGTGTGTTGAACAACACGAACAGCAGGTGTCCCAGAAGAAAATACTTGGCCAGCGGGTTGCCCTTGCGAAGCAGAGAGATACTGACCGACAGCGTGACGATCATCATCACCAGCGCCACGCTGCTGGCCGGCTTCAGCGCGGCGGAAATGTCAAACAACCCCCAGATGAACATGCCACACAGCGGTACCAGAACGAACTGCAGGCAACGGTGCTCAAGCGGATAGTGCTGGCGAGTCTCAAAGATGGCCATCATGAACAGCAACAGGAAGATGGGCATGGTGATCAGCGACAGATTGAGCATGAACACAGCCTGACCATAGAGATCGAACAGGCTGGCAACCAGACCATATGACAGGGCAATCCAGACCAGACCGGAGATCAGGTAGCAGGAGTAGTAAATGTTTTCGATCTTGCTGGTGGCGAAGTAAAGCAGCAGATTGTAAAACACCAGCGCGAGCATCATTCCGACCATAAGGGCAATGTCGTTTGAGACGCCCACCAGCGCTCGTCGGGAATGCTCAAGGTCGTATATGTTCAGCGCAAACCATTGGTGCGAATAGGCGTGGCTGCGCACATACAGCGTCGTGCTGCTTGCCGCGGGCAGTGTGAGCTGATAGATGGCACTGCCGCGGAACATCAGCCCGGTATCTGCAGGCTGATCAAGGTTGAGCTTTTCACTGCGCACCAGCGTGCCATCACGTTCTTCATAAAACCGAATGGATTGCACATGGTAGGCATGGGGTAAATGCAGATTGAGATCTAACGTCTGGCTTGCCCGGTTTTCAAGCGACAGGCGATACCAGGCAACGCGTGCATTGGTGCCAAGGGACGTGCTACTGGCGGTTTCACTGAAGGTTTTGCCGCGGACCTCGGGATAATCCAGATTCTGCGAATCGTCGATGTAGTAGTCGATGCGGAAGTCGGTCAAATTGACCGGCAGTGCTTCGATTACGATTCGTGCCTCGGCAACGCAAGCGAAGCAGCTCAGCAGCAGCCAGAAAACCATCTGCCGGGTACGAGTGAAAAGCACTGGGTCCGTCCTTGGTAAATGCCGGCGTATTGTGCCGCCTTTGCGCGAAATACTAACCCACAGCAGCGCTGTTACCAATGGCTCCGGCCGCAGGCAGCAGCGAAAATCGCAACAAGACGCGGAAGGGGCTTGTTGTCAGTCGGTGGCGCCATTGTGTTCGACAGCGCTGCCTGGCGAGAGAATTATTGGCGTTACGCGCGGGCTCTTGCCCATAAAGAAAGGATTGGGGCGAGCCTTGCCGGTCAGTTTCCACAACAGCATCCGCAACAGCAACTTGCGCATGTATACCTGGCCTGGCGCGGTCTTGACACTGTCTCTGGGGATCTCTGCCGTGGCACCCTTGAGGTTGACTCGTGCGCGCACGGGTCCGATCTTTTGCTCGGCAAAGGGGTCACTGATAAAACTGTGAATCAACCCGACCAGTGGAACCCCGGGTCCGAGCGTATTGCCGATTGGCGTGTTGCAGCAGCCTGCATACCAGCGATACAGCCCCTTGGAGCTAAGACGCAGGCAGCGGATCTGGTCATGCCCCTGATGAATCTGCAGCCTCGCTGGCGGCAACTGATAAATATCCGTGCCGCCCTGGGCGTCCAGCACGCGCTCGGCAGCATTGAGTGCATGGGCAAATGCCTGACAGTCCCGGCAGTAACAGACCACACGGGTACCATCGACAGGGTAGACCCGAATTGCGCGGCCCCTGACGGTACCGCATTGACACTGTAGCGCCAGGTTATCCATAGGCCTTATTCCTCTGTTGTGAGCGCTACCCGCAGACCTGCCTGTCTAAACAAGCTGGGCGGCTTCTGTGATTTGGGCCTGAGCCCTGAGATATCGGGTCGCCTCGTTACCGGGCAGCGGCTTGCTGAACAGGTAGCCCTGAAACAGGTCACAGTCCATGGCAGCCAGAATCTGTTTTTGCTCTATGGTTTCTACGCCTTCGGCCACGACCGACAATCCGAGCTTGTGCGCCAGAGCAATAATGCCCGCACACAGATCAGCCTCACGAGGGTCAGAAGCAATCTGCTGGATGAAGCTGCGATCGAGTTTGATCCGGTTTACCGGTAAACGCTTGAGGTAGGCCATCGATGAATAACCTGTTCCAAAGTCATCAATCGAGAGAGTGATGCCCAGATTGCGCAGCCGCTGCAGGTGCACGATGGCCTCTTCCGGATCGTTGAGCATCATCGATTCGGTCACTTCCATGTGGATCATGTCCGCACCGATACGGTACCGCTCCAGGAATCCAGCCACACGATCGACCAGGGTCCTCTCGACCAGTTGTGCAGGAGACAGATTTACCGCAATCGAGATTGCCAGCCCCTCGCGCGCCCAATTGGCAACCTGCTCGCATGCTCGATCAATAACCCAGTCTCCGATCTGAACGATCAAACCAAGTTGTTCGGCCAGCGGAATAAACCGGTCAGGTGCCATCATGCCGTAGCCAGGACGATCCCAGCGAATCAGTGCCTCTACACCGACGGTCTGACCATTGCGGGCCGATATTTTGGGCTGGTAGTAAAGTTCAAACTGATTGGCCGCGAGCGCCGCACGCAGGTCCCGCTCCAGATCCAGTCGCTCACTGACCGCAGCTCCCAGCGAGGATGAATACAAGCACCAGCGATCCCGGCCCAGCTCCTTGGCGTGATACATGGCCGATTCGGCGTTTGCCAGCAGCGCCTGAGCGTGATCAGCGTCTTCGGGATACAGGCTGACGCCCAGACTCGCCGTCAGGTGAAAAGGCTGGTTGTTGAGCACATAGGGCATGCCGATCAGCAGCCGAATACGCTCGGCCATTGAGGCTGCGTCGCCGGCCCCGGCGGCCAGGTTCGGCAGGACCACGACAAAGGTGTTGCCCACCAGACGGGCCGGGTGTCCATTCAGCCAATTGGCCGTCTCCAGACGCTGTGCTGTCTGCCGCAGAATGTCGTCGCCGGCAGCGTGGCCAAGGGTGTTGTTCGGGTATTTGAACTGATCCAGATTGAGCATGATCACGGCCAGGGTATCTGCGCGCTGGTCGGCAGCACTGATCTTGCGGTTCAAAATGTCTTCAAGTGCATCGCGATTGAACAGTCCGGTCAGCGGATCGATGGTTTTGGCCAGGGCGATATCCTGGCGCAACGTCAGCAATTCCGTGATGTCCGATGAAAAGCCTATCAATGCATTGGGGTGTCCCGGCAGACTGATTGGCATCTTGACTGACCAGAAGTGCCTGGCAGCGCCACTGGGGTCAAGCAACACTTCCTCGCTGGCCTGGCGTTGTTGCGAGTCGAGCACCCGGCGATCGAGCTTCATCAGCCGTTCGGCGACTTCAGGTCCGTGAATATCGATATCGTTCAAACCGATTACATCGTCGTTATTCTGCCCGTAGAGCGAGGAAATCTGCTGATTGGCATACAAGTAGGTGCCATCCGCTCCCTTGACATAAATATAGGCGTCGACGTTGGACAGAATGGTGTTTAGCAGTCGGTTGTGACGGATGGCGTCGGAGGTGTTGGCGTAGATATTGTCGAGTTCCGATGAAATGCCACTGAGCCCGATAATGTTGTTGCTGGCGTCGCGGATCGGAACCTTGATGGTCCAGAACGATCGCGGCCTGCTTTCATGCAGGAGAAGCATTTGCTCCTCCTCGTGAACTTCTGCCCCGTATTCGATTACATGGCGATCATTGCGAACCAGGCCCGCCGACAGAGATACATCCATGAAGGTGCTATCGTCATGACCCAAAATGTCTTCCAGGGGGCGCTGGTAAAGATCGCATACCGCCTTGTTGACATACAGGTATCGGCCGCTGCGGTCCTTGGCGTAAACATAGGCACCCACAGCATCGAACAGGGAGTGCAGCTTTATGGTGGTATCTTCACCAAGGCCAGATTCCGCTTTCATGGACGTGTCTCTGAGATATGACGGAGATTTCCGTTTCCAATCAAAATGGTTCAGGCCCCACGCCATGTCAATATCCGGCTGGAGGAAATACCCTGCTGGCCTGGCGCCGCATGCATTGGCATAAAGCAGTTGACCATGATCAGTTTGTCGGTCATAGGTGCGTATTAGAATGTACCAGTGACAGTCAGATAAAATGTCACGAGCAAACGTAGGGACCGGTCACAAGGGGGCTGATTTGCAGAGCAAGGATCGGATTGAGCGTAACGCACATGCATTGGCCAGTGTTGACCGCGGGGCGTTTGTCCTCGGTGATGGGGAGCATCGGGTATCCGGCAGGGGAATTCCGCCGGAAAAAACGGTCGCGCAGATTCTTGAGATATGTCATCTCGGCCCGGATGCCAGGGTACTGCATCTGGGCTCGGGTTCTGGCTATCTCACTGCGGTGCTGGCCATGCTGGCCAAAGAGGTCATAGCAGTTGAGCGGCTGCAGAAACTGGCGGACTTTTCTCGCCAGACGCTTGCTGCCCAGGGGCTGACGAACGTAACAGTCCGTTGCGCCGATGCCAGCCTGGGGGCTGCGGATCTGGCCCCATTCGACCTGATCGTAGTTTCCACACCCAAGATTACCACTCGAGAACCGCTCTGGGACCAACTGGCATTACGCGGCGAATTCATCTGCGTCGAGATCGGTGACGCCTCACGCCAGATGCTGGTGAAATACATCAATCGCGGCAACAAGCGCATAGCGCGCAGCGAACATGGCTATGTCGAGTTTGTTACCAACGGCGATGACATTTACGTCGAACTGGGCTTTGTGTCGCCAGACATGCTGCGCGAGGCGCGAGCCCAGGCCGCCCGCAATCGTACCCTGTTGGTTGACGAGATCAGCCGCCTGCAGAATCTGGACGCGCAAAAACTGTATAGAGCGCTGTCGGAACGCTATGGCCTGCCACTGCTCAGTGCCAGTGAGGTCATGGCCCGGATTGATCCGCAACTGCATGCCAACATCTCACGCGCCTACCTGAGTCACGAGCACATCATTCCAATCAAGTCCGATGGCAAGACGGTAATAGTGGCTTGCCGTGACCCTAATGCGTCGATGGATGAAGTCCAGCAACTGTTCCCGGGGCTGAAGATTGACCGGGTTCTGGTCACGCCGGTTGATTACCGGCGCATCTGGGGAGCGCTTGAGCGCGGTGGCAAGACCCTCGACCGTATCGACGAAACGACAGTAAAGGGCGGCGACAGCGACCTGCTCGTCTCCCAAGGTGAGAACAGCGAAGCCAAACTGGTCAATCTGTATGAGGCATTACTGCTGGACGCCGTTGCAGACCGGGCCAGTGATATCCATCTGGAGCGATATGGCGCTGATATTCGTGTGCGGCTGCGTGTCGACGGCGAGTTGCGCGACCTTAATCACTACTACATCACGCCGACCGAGTATGCAGGGCTGATCAACGTGATCAAACTGCGCTCCGAGCTGAACATCGCCGAGCGGCGACTGCCGCAGGGCGGGCGTTCCCAGGCGCGGGTAGGTGACGCGCGCTTCGATCTGCGCGTTCAGGTTCAGCCGTCGCTGCATGGCGAGCACGTTGTAATCCGTCTGCTGCCACAGAACTCCTCGCTGATCAGCATCGAGAAACTGGGGATGCAGGAGCATATCGCCAACGCGTATCGCCGCCTGCTGCGTAACCCTGCCGGCCTGGTGCTGGTAGTCGGCCCGACCGGTTCGGGCAAGACCACGACCCTCAATGCCGGCCTGCAGTTGCTGGCTGAGGATACGACGCGCAAGGTAATCACGGTTGAGGATCCGATCGAGTACTCCATCGACCGCATTCAGCAAACCCGGGTACGCCCTGACATCGGCTTCAATTTCGCTGACGCCATGCGCTCGTTCGTACGCCAGGACCCGGACGTCATTCTGGTCGGCGAGATTCGCGACCATGAAACCGCGCTTGAAGCTATTCGTGCATCCCAGACTGGCCACGTGGTGCTGTCGACCCTTCACTGTAACGACGCGGTAGATGCGGTGCAGCGCCTGTTCGATCTCAACGTCCATCCGAACTCGCTGGCCAGTGAGCTGCTGGCGGTTATTGCCCAACGACTGGCCAAACGGGTTTGCGAGCACTGCAAGATCGAGGATGACCCTGACCCGGAGATTCTCAAGGAGCTGTTTCCGAAGGCAATCCCCCGGAGTTTTCGCTGCTATCGCGGCAAGGGATGTCCACAGTGCAATGGCACCGGCACCCGTGGCCGGGTCGGGGTTATCGAGTATCTGCAGTTCAACGGTGAGTTGCGCAATGCGGTATCTCGCCATACGCCGGTCGGCGAATTGCGTGCGCTGGCCCTCGATTCGGGCCTGTACACGATGCGTGACAGCGCCCTGGATCACGTTATCCAGGGCAATATTCCGCTCAGCGAGTTGCCGCGTATCCTGCCACAGGAACGCATGGCACCGGAAAAACGCGGTCAATGGAAGGCCTGAGGAGAATGGACATGAAAGACAAGGCTATCCAGCGGCCGGCCGCCGAAGACCGCTTTCACGATCAATTGGTCATGCTGCAGCAGGAGGATCACGGGCCGGTCCCACCAGGCTGGCTGCTGTCGCCAACCGCCATCGAGCACTTTGTGCTCGGCAACGAGGCACTGGGTATCGAGCGCAAGTTTGTTGCGCCGCGCGAGATGGTCAGTCGGGTAATCGTGTCACTGGCCACCAACCGGGGCGCCATGCTGATCGGTGAGCCGGGTACCGCCAAGTCCTGGCTGTCGGAGCTGATCGCCTGCGGTGTCTCTGGCCAATCACGGCTGACCATTCAGGGCGGCACCATTTCCCACTATCGACAACTGATCTACGACTGGAATACCAGCTTGCTGGACAAGCTCGGGCCGTGTCGCGAGGCGCTGATTCCCGGCCCGCTGTTTATCGGTATGGAGCAGGGCAAGCTGGTTCGCTTCGAGGAGCTGGCCCGCTGCCCGCAGCTGGTTCAGGATGCACTGCTGTCGATTCTGTCCGAGCGTCAGCTGCAGATTCCTGAACTGCAGGGCGAGGATGGCGTGCTCTATGCCCGGGAAGGGTTTAACGTCATTGCAACTTCAAACTCGCTGGACCGTGGCCTGTTTGATATGAGTGCGGCGCTCAAGCGCCGGCTGAACTTTGAAACCATTGAGCCGATTGACGATATCGACGCAGAAATGGATATCGTGCTGCGCGAGGCAACCATGCTGGCGCGCCAGTCGGGTGTAGATATGGCACCTGACCATTCCATTGTGGAGATGCTGGTTACCATCTTTCATGAACTGCGCAGTGGTCAGACGCTGAGCGGGCGCAGTACCGACCGGCTTGCGGCGGCGGTCATGTCAACGGCAGAAGCGGTAGCGGTAGCGCATGCGCTGATGGTCTACGCCTGGTACTACCGGGACGGCAAGATGGCGCCGGAAGACCTGTTGCACTTCATGATCGGTGCGGCGCTGAAAGACAACCCGCAGGATCGGCGTCGGGTCGGCCACTACTTCGATACCGAGGTAAGCAGCAAACCCGGCGAACATTGGCAGCAACTGTACCGGCACCGCCAGCTGCTTGCGTAATATCTTGGGCCACTACGCCGCAGGCAGGAGCAAAGCAGGCCTGCGGCGTAAGTGATCCTTCAGGCCAGCTGCGCCCAGAGGTCATACTCGTCGGCGTCGGTGACTACAACGCCGACGATATCGCCCGGCTTGAGGTCTTCGTCGGTGTCGAGGTACACGTTACCGTCGATCTCCGGCGCATCGGCCATCGAGCGGCCGATAGGGCCTTCGTCGTCAACTTCATCGATGATGACCTGTATGGTCTTGCCGATCTTCTGCTGCAAGCGTGCAGTGGAGATCGCCTGCTGGTGCGCCATGAAACGCTCCCAGCGATCCTGCTGCACATCTTCCGGAATCGCTTCCAGCCCCAGATCATTGGCCGGCGCGCCTTCGACCGGGGAGTACTTGAAGCAGCCAACGCGGTCGAGCTGGGCTTCGGTCAGCCAGTCCAGCAGGTACTGGAAGTCTTCCTCGGTTTCACCCGGGAAGCCGACGATAAAGGTTGAGCGGATAGTGAGCTCGGGGCAGATCTCGCGCCATTTCTTGATCCTCGCGAGGGTCTTGTCTTCAAATGCCGGGCGCTTCATGGCCTTGAGTACGGTCGGGCTGGCGTGCTGGAACGGGATGTCCAGATACGGCAGGATTTTGCCCTCGGCCATCAGCGGGATCAGCTCATCCACGTGCGGGTACGGGTAGACGTAGTGCAGACGCACCCAGATACCCAGTTCACTGAGCGCTTCGCACATTTCGGTCATGCGCGACTTGACCGGGCGACCGTTCCAGAAGCCGGTGCGGTACTTGATGTCGACACCATAGGCGCTGGTGTCCTGGGAGATGACCAGCACCTCCTTGACACCGGCTTTGGCCAGACGCTCGGCTTCGCTCAGCACTTCACCCACCGGACGGCTGACCAGCTTGCCGCGCATGGATGGGATGATGCAGAAGCTGCAGCTGTGGTTGCAGCCCTCGGAAATCTTCAGGTAGGCATAATGGCGGGGAGTCAGCTTGACGCCCTGTGGCGGTACCAGGTCGATCAGCGGATTGTGATCCTGTTTCGGTGGCACGACTTCATGCACCGCATTGACTACCTGCTCATACTGCTGAGGACCGGTGACGGCGAGCACACTCGGGTGCACGTCACGGATCGCGCTTTCTTCGACGCCCATGCAACCGGTGACGATAACGCGACCGTTCTCGGCGATGGCCTCGCCAATAGCGTCCAGCGATTCGGCCTTGGCGGTATCGATAAAACCGCAGGTGTTGACCACCACCACATCAGCGTCTTCGTAGGTGGGGACCACCTGATAACCTTCGGTGCGCAGCTGGGTCAGAATGCGCTCGGAATCGACCAATGCCTTCGGGCAGCCGAGTGAAACAAAGCCAACTTTGGGGGCGTTGGACGGGGTGGACATCAGGGACCTCACGGAAAACGTTGGCAGTAACTGCCTGTCGTTGGAAACCGCGTAGTTTATCCGCCCGAAAGTTAGGCTGCCAGCCTTGCGTTGATCTCAACCTGCTATAGCCGACGGGCTGCTTGGCGGCAGCTTCACTACCGCGACAGAGTTGGCCGGGCAATGTGCTGTGGCCTGTTCCCGTGGATCAAAGGGCCGGTGCTGGAGCAGCTTGGCAGGGTGCCGGGAGTCCTTGGTAAGGGGCATAGCATGAGCCCGCCGCGTCGACCCTCCAGCCTGGGGCGATTTTGCTGGAGGGCCTGGTGGAGCTATTTAGCGCGATCACCATCGTGACTCAGCGCTCGATGATCTCCTCGACATCCTGCTGCTGCATCTGCCGATCGCGATCGGTCGCATCTTCAAATTCGATCATGCCGGTTTCGTCGTCAATCTCCGGCTTGTCTTCAGCTTCCATGATCTGGCCATCAGTAGTGCGAACCAGATAGTCATTACCGCAACCGGCAAGAATGAACAGGCCCAGCAGGCCAAGGGTAAGCACTTTCCAGTGTTTCATCGGTGGTTCCTCCTTCAGTAAACACATTGGCTGTGACCGGGGGAGGTGCGAGGGGTTCAGAATGAACCTGGAGGCTGTGACCTGGATCACGGCGCCAGAACGGCGCCGCTTGCTGGAAAACGTCAGGCGGCCTGCTGACGCTGAAGTTGGCGACGAATGAAATCGATCGTCGTGTCGGGCTGGGTGATTGGCAGCATGTGCCCACCGTCGATTAGCTCCAGCTCCACGATCGACAACCGGTCGGCCAGAGCCTGCCCCTGTTCCTGCGGGTCAAGAATGCGGTCGTGGCGGCCATACAGCACCCCGATGGGAAGACTCAGATCGTCATAGCGCATCTGCATCAGCGGCATCACACTTTCCAGCGCGTTCATATCGCTCGAGGCTGCGATGAAGTGGCTGGGACGCAGGCCGAGCAGGCCGCCACCGCGGATCGGGAAGTCCGCAGGAACGGCTTCGGGACCGAACACAATATCCATGACCTGCTCGCGTTTGCGGATGGACAAGGGCACGGCAAGCGTCCAGCCGACCAGCGCGCGCAGCCAGGGCTGGCGTATCGAAAACGCCGCAAAGGCAGCCGAAACCTTGCTTGGCATGTGGGTCAGCGGTGCGACCAGCGCCAGACCACTTACCTTGTCGGGATGACGCAGCGCCGTTGCCAGCGAAACAGCACCTCCCAGCGAGTGACCGACCAGCAAGGGCTTGCCCAGATGCAGCGCATCGATAACCCCGGCTACCACATCGGCCTGCACCGCAAGCGAGGCGGACGAGCGGGCAGGGCGGATCGAATAGCCACTACCCGGACGGTCAATGGCGATCACCCGGTGCGTTTTGGCCAGCTCGCTGATGACCCCATAACCGAAGTTTTGCGCCACGCCGCTGAGCCCGTGGATCAGCAAAATGGAATCGGGACCACTGCCTTGCTCGATGTAATGGATCCGATTTCCCATCACGGTAATGAAACTGCCTTCTGGCGGCATCCCCAGCTCTACGCGCTTGGCAATGAACAGGGTGTAGAGGTACAGCCCGGCAATCCCCAGCAACAGCACGATCAGCACAATACTGAACAGATAATTCACGTTGATCTCCTCGTATGATCCGTCACGCGTCGCTGTCGGCCAGCCCTGGCAGCAGGCGCCAGTAGTTGACCGGCATAAGACGCTCCAGCCATGACAGGATGCGGGCGTCGTTGCCAACAATAACCCGTGGCTTGTTGCGCTCGATGCCCCTGAGAATAATTTGTGCCGCCTTGGGCGGTGGCATGCGCAGCAGTCGGTTGGCACGCGCCAGTTTCCTCTGCTTCTCTGCGTCACTTTCACTGTCAGGAGAGCGGGCACTGGTCGCGATAGCAGTGGCGACGCCTCCCGGGTGCACCACGGTGACGCCAACATTGGTGTTGGTCAGCTCCAGTCTCAAGGCGTTGGAGAATCCGCGTACCGCAAACTTGCTCGCACAGTACGCGGTCTGGCCGGCGGGGGTAATGAGCCCGAACAGGCTGGATATATTCACGATACGTGCCTCAGGCCGCTGTCGGAGCAGCGGCAGAAATGCCCGGCACAGGGTTACTACCGCGTCAAAATTGATCGACATCAGCCAGTCGAAGTTCTCCTCGCTGACCTGATCGAAGGTGCCGCCCAGTGCGACGCCGGCGTTATTGATCAGCAGATCAACACTGCCATGCTCTGCAACGACCGCTGACGGTAATGCGGCAACGGCTGACCGGTCCGATACATCTGTCGGATGCTCGCTGACCCTGGCACCAAGCGCCCGAGCCTGTGTCGCGGTTTCCGCCAGCGAATCGGGGTTGAGGTCCACGAGTGCCAGATGGCAACCACTACGGGCCAGCGCCACTGCCAGAGCCCGGCCGATGCCGCTGCCGGCGCCTGTCAGTACTGCTACACAATCCTTGATCTGCATGTTGTCTGTTTTCCTTATTATTGAAACTGCATCACGCCGTCGTCGATACGGCCGTACTGAATGGTCAGCTTGTCTTTCAGGTAGCTCTGATGCACCTGCCAGGGCGCACGATCCCCCTGTTTGGGCAGCACATTGGCAGCGCGCTGAACGTAACCGGAAGTGAAGTCCAGGAAGGGTTGCTCCTGCACCGACGGGTCGCGGCGGACAACGGCGGTACGGTAGTGGTGCTTGTCCATATAGCGCAGTAGGCGGCAGGCGTAGTTGGCAGTCAGCTCGGCTTTCAGCGTCCAGGAAGCATTGGTGTAGCCAAAGGTCACTATCATATTGGGTACGTCACTGAGCATCATGCCCTTGTAGGACATGCGTTCATTGAAGCGCATCGGCTGCCCGTCAACACACACAGTCACATCGCCAAGGGCGTTCACCTTGAGCCCGGTCGCAGTCACGATGATGTCGGCCTCCAGCTCTTCACCAGAACTCAGGCGGATGCCATTCTCGGTGAAGCTGTCGATGGTATCGGTCACGACGCTGGCGCGACCGGCGCGCACGTCGCGGAACAGGTCGCCATCCGGTACCGCGCAGAGGCGCTGGTCCCACGGTTTGTAATTCGGGGTGAAGTGCTTCATGTCAACATCGCCGATCTGCGTCTTGACCATGTGCAGCACTCGTTCCTTGAACTGCTCCGGTCGGCTGCGGGCGATACGGTAGAAGAACTGGGTGAGGAACACGTTCTTCCATCGCGTCAATGAGTGCGCAGCCTGCAGTGGCAGCCATTTCTGCAGCGTCTGAGCAACGCCGTCACGCTGCGGCCGGGCAACCACATAACTGGGAGTGCGCTGCAGCATGGTTACGTGGGCAGCCTTCGCCGTCATCGAGGGAACCAGAGTAACTGCCGTTGCACCGCTGCCGATGACAACGACGCGCTTGCCAGTGTAATCAAGGTTTTCAGGCCAGAACTGCGGATGAATGATCTGCCCCTTGAATGCCTCTTCGTTTGGAAATGCAGGGCGGTAGCCTTCGTCGTAGCTGTAATAGCCGGAGCAAGAGAACAGGAAACGTGCCTGATAATGCTCCTCTTGCTCATTACCCTCTGCGTCGGTAAGCAACGCGACCACATCCCACCGCCCATGTTCGCTGGACCAGTTGGCGGATACCACGCGACGCTGGAAGCGAATGTTATGAATGGCGCCCGAGTCTTCGGCAATTTCCTCGATATAGCGCTTGATGTCCGCGCCGTCGGCGATGGACTTGCGGTTGGCCCAGGGCTTGTAACTGTAGCTGAGGGTATACATGTCCGAATCGGAGCGGATGCCAGGGTAGCGGAACAGATCCCAGGTTCCGCCGATCGCCGCGCGGCGCTCCAGTATCAGATAGCGCTTGTCGGGGCATTGACTGCTCAGTGCATGTGCGGCGCCGATGCCCGACAGGCCTGCGCCGATGATAAGAACATCCAGTGGTACAGGTTCAAATGCATATTGTTCTTGTGTCATTGTGGTATCCCGTCACGTGGGTAGTGGTGACAATCTAGATTGTCATATACTCTTTGGCAATCCCCGTTGTCAGAATTCACCGAATGAATACAGCTACCTCAGTCAAACGCCGCTATCGTGGCTCCTCAACCGAAGAGCGCAGGGCGCAGCGCCGGCAGCAATTGATCGACGCCGCAACACGTATTTACGGCGAACACGGATACCGGCACTCCGGCGTCAAGCAGGTTTGTGACGCCGCAGGGTTGACCCAGCGCTATTTTTACGAGTCCTTCGGGCACAGTGACGAGTTGCTGATTGCCTGCTATGAACAGACCGCACGCAAGGTCCGCGAGCTGAATATGGCTGCAGCCGAAGCTGCCGGAGATGACCGTTCGGCCCGCAGCCGGGCAATGCTGCAGGCGTACTTCACCTATCTGAGGGATCATCCCCAGGAGGCACGCCTGTTACTGGTCGACATTCGGGGCATTAGCCCGTCAGTTGACGAAGCCATAGACCGCTCCCTCAGAGCCAGTAGCCAGGATATGACCCGCGCACTGGCACAGCCCGGTCAGCACTTCGACGAGATGCTGCAGGCCGGTATTCTTGGCGGGGTGATTCATATTGCTCTGTACTGGATGGAAAGCGGCTACCGGCATTCGGTGGAAGCGGTCACCGAGACAGCACTCAAGCTGGGAGCATCGCTGCTGGAGTAGGGTTCGCCGGTTTTGCGCACCCGAGGCGGGGGCGTCAACCTGAAAAGCTCTGCAATGCGCCGACAGCATTCCGGCCAGGGCAAGCGAAGCATCTGACTCTATCTTCTCATGCAGCCATCTGCCGAAAGTATCGGTACTAGCTGGGACACCGCGGAGACGCTGCTCTTACTCCGTCCCACAGGCTGACGCAGAGTTGTCGTAGGCCGGTAAGCCAACGATTTCTCCGCCAGGGCAGTATCGGAGTTCGGACAGATATTCTTCCGTATGCCCTGAGATTCTGCAAAATAAAAAACCCCGCACGAGGCGGGGTTTTTTACGAGGCAGCTATCAGAGCTGAGCGACCGGGATGGACGCAGCGGCTTTCTGGTAGGACTCGATTTCGTTGAAGTTCATGTAGCGGTATACGTCGGCAGCCATGCTGTCGATCTGCGCGGCGTATTCCATGTACTCTTCAACAGTCGGCAGTTTGCCCAGGATCGATGCAACCGAGGCCAGCTCGGCGGACGCCAGGAACACATCTGCACCATCACCCAGACGGTTCGGGAAGTTCCGTGTGGAGGTGGAGACAACGGTCGACTTGGCAGCAACACGTGCCTGGTTACCCATGCACAGCGAGCAGCCCGGCATTTCCATGCGCGCACCGGCCTTGCCGTAGATGCCGTAGTAGCCTTCTTCGGTCAGCTGGTACTGGTCCATCTTGGTCGGCGGAGCCAGCCACAGACGGGTCGGGATAGCGCCCTTATTCTTCTCGAGCAGCTTGCCGGCAGCGCGGAAGTGGCCGATGTTGGTCATGCAGGAACCGATGAAGACTTCATCGATTTTCTGGCCGGCAACCTCAGACAGCAGACGGGCATCGTCCGGGTCGTTCGGTGCACACAGTACCGGCTCCTTGATGTCGGCCAGATCGATTTCGATCACGGCGGCATACTCGGCGTCAGCATCGGCAGCCATCAGGCTCGGGTTGGCCAGCCACTCTTCCATAGCCTTGGCGCGACGCTCCAGGGTACGCGGATCCTGATAGCCGTTGGCAATCATCCAGCGCAGCAGGACGATGTTGGACTTCAGGTACTCGGCAACCGACTCTTCGCTCAGCTTGATGGTACAGCCGGCAGCAGAGCGCTCGGCAGACGCATCAGACAACTCGAACGCTTGCTCGGCAGTCAGGTGATCCAGACCTTCGATCTCGAGAATACGGCCGGAGAAGATGTTCTTCTTGCCTTTCTTCTCGACAGTCAGCAGGCCTTGCTGAATGGCGTAGTAGGGGATGGCATGGACCAGATCACGCAGGGTGATACCAGGCTGCATCTTGCCCTTGAAGCGAACCAGAACGGATTCCGGCATGTCCAGCGGCATAACGCCGGTAGCTGCTGCGAAGGCAACCAGACCGGAACCGGCCGGGAAGGAGATGCCCATCGGGAAACGGGTGTGAGAGTCACCACCGGTACCAACGGTATCAGGCAGCAGCATGCGGTTCAGCCAGCTGTGGATGATGCCGTCACCCGGACGCAGTGCAACACCGCCACGGTTGTGGATGAAGTCGGGCAGGGTGTGGTGAGTGGTCACGTCGATCGGCTTGGGATATGCCGCGGTATGACAGAACGACTGCATGACCAGGTCGGCAGAGAAGCCCAGGCAAGCAAGGTCCTTCAGTTCGTCACGGGTCATCGGGCCAGTGGTGTCCTGGGAACCGACGGTGGTCATCTTCGGCTCGCAGTAGGTGCCGGGGCGAATGCCTTCAACGCCGCAGGCCTTACCGACCATCTTCTGTGCCAGGGTGTAACCCTTGCCAGTGTCAGCCGGCTGATCGGGCTTGCGGAACAGGTCGGAAGCACCCAGGCCCAGTTCAGCACGGGCCTTTTCGGTCAGGCCGCGACCGATGATCAGCGGGATACGGCCGCCAGCGCGTACTTCGTCCAGCAGCACCTGAGTCTTCAGTTCGAAGGTGGTGATGACGTCGTCGGTACCGTGCTTGCAGACCTTGCCTTCGTAGGGGTACACGTCAATGACGTCGCCCATGTTCAGGTCGGTGCAGTCGAACTCGATCGGCAGCGCGCCGGCGTCTTCCATTGTGTTGTAGAAGATCGGGGCAATCTTGGTGCCAAAGCAGAAGCCGCCAGCACGCTTGTTCGGAACGTAAGGAATGTCGTCGCCGAAGAACCACAGAACCGAGTTGGTTGCAGACTTACGGGAAGAGCCAGTACCAACAACGTCGCCGACGTAGGCAACCGGGAAGCCCTTGGCCTTGGCTTCTTCGATCTGCTTCAGCGGGCCAACAACGCCCGGCTCGGTCGGCTCGATACCGTCACGGGCCATTTTCAGCATGGCCAGAGCGTGCAGCGGGATGTCAGGGCGGGACCAGGCATCCGGAGCCGGAGACAGGTCGTCGGTGTTGGTTTCGCCCGGCACCTTGAATACGGTGAGGGAAATCTTTTCGGCCACAGCAGGCTTGTTGACAAACCATTCGCCGTCAGCCCAGGACTGCAGTACCGCCTTGGCGTGAACGTTGCCAGCCTTGGCTTTTTCGGCAACGTCGTGGAAGGCGTCAAACATCAGCAGGGTGTGCTTGAGTTGTTCGGCAGCAGTGGCGGCCAGTGCTGCGTCGTCCAGCAGCTCCACCAGAGTGGCGATGTTGTAACCGCCCTGCATGGTACCCAGCAGCTCAACTGCGCGCTCTTTGGTCAGCAGCGGCGAGGTGGCTTCGCCCTTGGCGATAGCGGAGAGGAAACCGGCCTTGACGTAGGCGGCTTCGTCTACGCCCGGCGGGACGCGATTGGTGAGCAGGTCAAGCAGAAACTCTTCTTCACCTGCCGGCGGGTTTTTCAGCAGATCAACCAGACCTGCAGTTTGTTCGGCGTTCAGCGGCTGAGGAACGACGCCCTGAGCAGCGCGCTCTTCAACGTGTTTGCGATAGGCTTCAAGCACAGTTATTACCCTCATCAGTCTGTTCCGATCGTGTCGGAACGGTCATCCTCTCGGACTCCGGGAAGCACTGAATAAGCATCTTGGACAAGGGAGTTATTCAGTGCTTCCCTAAAGTGTGGCGACTATAAGACTGTGACAGACGTCTACCCGTTCTGGTGGGGGGCAACCTGGGGTAACTGGTGGCAGATACGTAACGGGTTGCGGGCTGACGCCTGAAACACAGCCCTAACGGCGGGCCGATTCTACAGGATGCCGAACGTAAAGTTAAGTTGCAGCGCAGCTGTATCCCCACTGAGTCAATCAGCTGTTCCGGGTAGGGCCGGTCCTTTATCATGCGCATTTTAAGCGTTGGCAACTCGAGTCTATGGCGGATCAACCTCTTTACTACGAAAAAACACCCTGTATCGGTCTGTGTTCGACGGTATACGGCGATCAGGTCTGCCGGGGCTGCAAGCGATTCAGCCATGAGATTGTGGCCTGGAATCGATACGATGTGACGGCGCGCAAGGCCGTCTGGCAGCGTCTTGAGCAGCTCCTTGATCAGGTTGTCTGGGCGCGGCTCGAGCTGGTCTCTACGCTTGAGCTGGATCAGGCGCTGGAGTGCTCCAGAGTGGCAGTGGATGCGGCGATGCCGCTCGGCGTCAAGGTGCAGCGTTGGCTGGCACGGGCGGGAGATCTGCCGCTTCAAACGGCTGGACTGAGACTGCGGGACCGGTGGGAAGGGCTCTCAACCCGGCAGCTCCGAGATGAGATAGATCAAACGTTTCTCGTCTTGTCGCAGGCCTATTACGACCGGCGTATGCCGCCGGTCGCATGATGCAGGGCTACTTTTCCAGCAACGCTTCCAGGTGCGCCAGAGTGTCTTCCGGCTTGAGCACCAGAATATCGCTGTCGAGCTGATCCAGCACCACTTCGGCAGTGTTGCCGATGAGCGCACCAGCCAGCCCCTTGCGGGCGATGGTGCCAATCACCGTAACGCTGGCACCCAGCTGGCCAGCAACCTGGGGGATGAGGAAGTCGGCCGGACCTTCTGCAATATGCAGGTGCGCCGAATCGATGCCGTACTGCGTTGTGTATTGGCCGGCCTTTTCCAGGTAGTCGGCGGCGATACGCTCCTTCAACTGGTAATCCGGATCTGCAGACGACAACATCGGGGCAGGGTGAGCGCTGACCAGATGCAGTTGGCCGCCGACCATCTCGGCAATGTCCGCTGCGTGACTGACGATGGTGTCGTGCAGCACGTGGTGCTGGTCGTCGTGATTACCGACATCGACCGCCGCCAGCACGTTGCCCTTCATCCAGCTGTCACCATTCTTGACCATCAGAACGGGGGCAGGGCAGTAGCGCAGAAGCTTCCAGTCATCCGGGGTCAGCAGCGCCTTGCGCAGCGGATTGTCGGGGCGGTGCTGCTTGACCACCAGATCGCAGCCCTCACGGGTAACCGCGCGACAAATGGTGTCGGTGAGGTTGTTGTGCCAGTCCTGGGTAACACTGCAGCGAATGCCCTTGGCATCCTGTTCCACTCGCAGGCGTGCCAGCAGATCGCTGTAGTCCTGGCGGTCCTCACAGACCAAAAGATGCAGTTCGCATTCAATAAAACCAGCGATGAGGCTGGCACGGGTCAGCGCAACCTGCTCCTGCTGGGATGGGTCGATAACTACTAGAATGCGTTTGAGGGCTTGCATGCGGTTCTCCCTGTCTTGATTTTTTTAACGCGTTTGAACGTTGACTTAAATGTAGCCGCTTTTCACCTGGCTTGTGTTGATCCAAGTCTATTCGGGCTGCTGATAGAGTCTCTCAGCAGGTATACTGCCGGGCGTTAAGAACTGACCTGTGACGGACACCATGCTGCCCGAAGAATTGCTCGCGTTTCTGCCTTGCCGAACCCCGGATGCCTGGATCGAACAGGCACTTAACCATCCCGAAGAGCTGCTGATCGACCACGCCAACTGTGAGAAGAAGGCCGCCTCAACTGCGTTGATGCTGATGTTTCGCTACGTCGACAAACCGGATCTGCTGCAAAAAATGTCCCGACTTGCGCGTGAGGAGTTGCGCCATTTCGAGCAGGTTACCAGCATCATGAACAAGCGCGGCATCAGCTATCGAGGGCTGTCTGCCAGCCAATATGCCCAGCGTCTGCGCCAGCACGTGCGCACTACCGAACCAGGCAGGCTGGTCGATACCCTGATTGTCGGTGCGTTTATCGAGGCGCGGTCCTGTGAACGCTTTGCCAAGCTGGCACCGCATCTGGATGAGGAGCTGGGTGATTTCTATCGTTCGCTGCTCAAGTCGGAGGCCCGCCACTATCAGGACTACCTGCGCCTGGCGAAAAACTACGCCGGCGAACCTATTGACGAACATATTGCCCGCTTTGCCGCGGTTGAGCGTGACGCCATTTTCGCTGATGATGCCGACTTTCGGTTCCACAGTGGTGTTGCAGCCTGATCACCGAACTCAGACTGCGACGAAGAGTCTGTCGTGGTACCACATCCATTTCGGAGCAAGGGAATGAGCATGTCGAGGTTGTCGAGCCTGCAGCAATTTACCCGTCTATGTGCGCTTGGCGCCGGATTGCTGATTGGCGGTGATACGCTGGCAGCAGTCGAGAATAGCTGCGAGCGCATCGTCGCTACTGGCAATCCCGACTACCCCCCACTGGTTTGGGCGCCCGAAGGTGAAAAGGCGCTGACCGGTGTCGCCATTGAAATGTTGCAACTGGCGCTCAAAGACTCGGGGATCCGCATCGAAGTACTGGACCTGGGGTCCCGAGCCAAGGCGCTGGAGGCGGTCGAGGCAGGGCAGGTTGACGTGATGGCTGGCCTGTACCTGTCGCGCGAGCGATTGCAGACCCTGGATTTCGTCTACCCGGCGATCATCGATGTGCCAAGCGTCATCTTCGTCCGGCGCGGCGCGGCGTTCCCCTACAGCGGCTGGCAAGACCTTCAGGGCCGCCGCGGGGCTGCGCAGCAAGGCAGCCGTTTCGGCCTGTCCTTCGACACCTATGCAGCAGATAATCTCGCGCTGGAGCGGTTGAGTACCGGTGAGGCGGCGTTGCGCAAGCTGCTGGACGGCAAGCTCGACTATGTAGTGCTTGAGCGTTATCAGGGGCTGGCTCTGGCCCAGCAGATGGGCGTTGATGCGCAGCTCGATACCCTTGAGGGCTCCTTTATCAACGCGCCGCTTTACCTCGCGGTCTCCCACAACTCGGTGTGCAATTCACCGGCTCTGCGCTCTGCACTGGCCCTGGGCATGCAGGAGCTGGCTCAGCGAAACGAGGCGGGCAGGCTGCTCGACAAGTATCGCCAGCTCTGGGCAGCCCCGTTTCGGCCGGCGACCGAAGCTGCGGACATACCTGTCGCGGAATAACCTCCGGGCCGCCCGCACACAGATGCTTGACGGCTGATCTGTACTGGTCAACTGTATTGTATCTGTAGCTTTTGCAGCGGCAGTGCTGCGAGTTAGTCTTCGCGCTCAGTCACCACTCTGTCGGAGGAAGCCAGCATGACCAGTCTGCTCTATCAAAAAATTGCGCGGCAGCTGGCAGAAGACATCCAGAAGGGCGTATACCGTCCCGGCGAACGAGTCCCCTCGGTACGCAAGCTGAGCACCCAGAAGGGTGTCAGCCACGCCACGGTGCTGCAGGCCTATGCAACCCTTGAGGATCAGGGGCTGATCCATGCTCGCCCACAATCCGGATACTACGTTCATCAGACTCCGGCACTGACCGCACCAACCCCTCAGATTGCCAGGGTTGAAGCGCCCTATGCGGTGACGCGCAGCAGCATCATTACCGAGATTCTGTCGCAGGCGCGTCGTGAAGGCGCCATTCCGCTTGGAGCGGCAGTACCGTCGAGTGAATACCTGCCACTGCGGGCGCTGCACCAGCAAATGAGCAAGGTGACGCGCTTCCACAGCCAGAAGGCCTTCAGCTACACCTTCAGTCCCGGATTTGAGCCGCTGCGGCGCCAGGTGGCCATACGCATGCGCGATGCCGGAGCGATGGTAGATCCGGCCAACGTCGTCATTACCAATGGTTGTGTGGAGGCGCTGCAACTGTCTTTGCGTGCAGTCACTCGGCCAGGCGATCTGATTGCAACCGAGTCCCCCAGTTATTACGGTCTGGTGCAGCTGTGCCAGCTACTGGACCTTAAGGTCGTCGAGATCCCTACCGACCCCGACAGCGGACTAAGTCTGGAAGCACTGCAACGTGCTCTAGACAAGTGGCCGATCAAGGCTCTGGTGATGACCGCAAGAGCGGGCAATCCGATGGGGGCTACCATGCCGGAGGCGCGCCAGCGCAAGCTGGTGGCAATGATGGCGCAGCGTCAGCTCACTATTATTGAAGATGACATCTATGGCGAGCTGATGTTTGATCATGGCCAGTCCAAGGCACTCAAGGCTTATGACTGCTCGGACACCGTGATTTACTGCTCCAGTTTCTCCAAGACCATTTCACCCGGAGTGCGCACCGGCTGGCTGGTTACGCGTCGCTATCAGGAGGCCATTGAGCAGCTGCAGACTTTTACTACGCTGTCGGCTTGCAGTGTCAGCCAGATGGCGGTTGCGGCCTATCTTGAGAACGGCGGTTACGACCGGCACCTGAGGCATATTCGTCAGGAATATTGCAAAAACCTTAGCCAGTTCCAGCTTGCGGTCCAGCAATATTTCCCCGAGGGTACTCAGATCACCAGGCCAAAGGGTGGCTTCATTCTCTGGGTCAGCCTGCCGGGCGGCGTAGACACGCTGACGCTGTTTAACCGTGCAATGGCCCACAACATCAGCATCGCCCCGGGAGTGGTCTTTAGCAACTCCGACCAGTTCAACCACTGCCTGCGCCTGAACTGCGGCATCCCATGGAATCGGGCGACAGAGCAGGCGGTCATGACGCTTGGCGTACTGGCACGTCAGTTGATTCTTGAAACAGAACAGTCCCGAGCAGAGAGTCCAAGAAAAATAGCAATTTAAATCAAACAGTTAATGCATGTATTTAAAGTAAAAAAGCCTGCATGCGCAGGCTTTTTTGGTTCTGTCTGACGCTATTGGGCAGTGGCAGCGCTGGCACTTTCACGCAGCTTTTGGTGTTCCCGGGTCAGCTTCTGCGACAGTTCGATGATCTGCTCGCGCATCCAGCGGTTGGCGGGATCCTGATCAGTGCTCTCGTGCCAGAACAGGTGGGTTTCGATGGCAGGCACATCATCGATTGGCAGCGTCGTCCAGTGAAGGTTATGTCGCTGCGCGAACCGCTCATGCACCGTCATGATCAGGTCCGTTGACTCAAGCACCAGTGGCGCCATCTGATAATGCTGCGAACGCATGACAACGCGGCGCTGAATACCCATTTTGCCCAGAGCCAGATCCACATGACCCAGACCGTTGCGACGGCTGGAGATATGTATGTGTGACTGGGCAAGATAATCGTCCAGAGTGATCTTGTCTTTCTTGGCCAGCGGATGCCCCTTGCGCATCACGCAGACATGGCGATCTTCGAACAACTTGACGTGACGAACCTGAGTATCGGTATTCAGCGGCGCATCAATGGCAAAATCCAGTCGCCCGGCGGCCAGCTCCTTGGTGGTTTCGCGGCGCTTGATCAGGAAACTGTCAATGTTGATGTTGGGCGCAGACCGGCGAATGCGAGAGGCCAGATGCGGCAGAATGACCGCCTCGGTGAGGTCCGTCATGCTGATGCGATAGGTTTTGGTTGCCTGCTCGGGAACGAAACTGCGACTTTCCTGCACCGACACCCGCAGCAGCTGAAGGGCGTTGCGAACAGGCGTGATGATATTTTGCGCCATTGGCGTCGGCACCATGCCCTGGGCCGTGCGCACGAACAGCGGATCGTTGAAGGTCTCGCGCAATCGAGCCAGCGCGTTACTGACCGCAGGTTGAGTGATGCCGACGATCTGGCCAGCCCTTGTCAGATTGGCTTCGGTGTAGATCGCGTCAAAGACAATGAACAGATTCAGGTCGACCTTACTGAGGTTCATCGCAACTTCCTTTAGTTAAATGACTCACGTCGAGACAAGGCAGTTCAGCACAAGGGCCAAGTATATATCGCTTATGAATGTTAATACACGGCAAAAATAGGTTAGATAAATCCATTAGCGTCATCTAGCATTTTGATCGTCGATACCAAACCAACCAAAGGCAACCACTATGGATTTCGGATACTCCCCCAAGGTTAAAGAGCTGCGCGAGCGCGTAGACAGCTTCATGCAGGAGCATGTGTTCCCGGCTGAACCCATCTTTCACCAGCAGGTAGCGGAAGGCGACCGCTGGCAGCCCACTGCCATCGTTGAGGAGCTGAAAGTCAAGGCGCGCGCAGCCGGACTGTGGAACCTGTTCCTGCCGGAGTCCGACCTTGGGGCAGGCCTCACCAACCTGGAATACGCACCGCTGGCCGAACTGATGGGCCGTTCCGGCCTGGCGTCTGAAGCCTTTAACTGCAGCGCTCCCGATACCGGCAACATGGAAACCATCGTTCGCTACGGTTCCGAAGAGCACAAGGAAAAGTGGCTCAAGCCCCTGCTGGCCGGTGAGATCCGCTCCTGCTTCGGTATGACCGAGCCGGGCGTTGCTTCCTCTGATGCCACCAACATGCAAGCCAATGCGCGCCGCGAAGGTGACGAGTGGGTCATCAACGGCCGCAAATGGTGGACTTCCGGTGCTTGCGACCCGCGCTGCAAGATCATGATCTTCATGGGTCTGACCAACCCTGATGCGCCGCGTCACCAGCAGCACTCCATGATTCTGGTGCCGATGGACTCCCCCGGCCTGAAAGTAATCCGCCCATTGCCCGTGTTTGGTTACGACGATGCGCCGCACGGTCATGCCGAAGTAGTACTGGAAAACGTCCGCGTACCGTACTCCAACGTACTGCTGGGTGAGGGACGCGGTTTCGAGATCGCTCAAGGTCGCCTCGGCCCGGGTCGCATCCACCACTGCATGCGTTCCATTGGTGCGGCAGAGCGTGCGCTCGAGCTGATGTGCAAGCGTTCCGTCGAGCGTGAAGCCTTTGGCAAGCGCCTGGCTCAACTGGGTGGCAACATCGACCTGATCGCCCAATCGCGCATCGAGATCAATCAGGCTCGCCTGCTGACCCTGAACGCCGCTTACATGATGGATACCGTAGGCAACAAGGTCGCCAAGAGCGAAATCGCTCAGATCAAGGTGGTAGCACCGAACGTTGCGCTGAACGTCATTGATCGCGCCATTCAGATGCATGGCGGTGCGGGTGTTTCAGACGACTTTCCGCTGGCTCACATGTATGCCATGCAGCGCACGCTGCGCCTGGCAGACGGTCCGGACGAAGTTCACCGTGCAGCGATCGGCAAACTGGAAGTCGGCAAGTACATGCCGCGCTAAGCTTCCGGCTGTTAAAAAACCCGCTCTCGCAGCGGGTTTTTTAATGTCGGCTGATGCCTCACGGGGCACTATGGCGAATTGACATGCTTGAGTCGGAAGCCGGTCGGGCATCGGGGTCTGATTTGGCGGGCGCAACAACGCACACCCGATTTGCTCGGATGAGACAGAGTCTGGGTGGCGTTGCGATCAGCCGGGCGAGGGCAGGGAGGCCCGGCAGGGGACTGCGACTATCAGCGGGCGCGGTAGGTAATGCGACCTTTGGTCAGGTCGTAGGGGGTCAGTTCAACGCGTACCTTGTCGCCAGTCAGGATGCGAATATAGTTCTTGCGCATCTTGCCTGAAATGTGGGCAGTCACGACATGGCCGTTTTCCAGTTCAACGCGGAACATGGTGTTCGGCAGGGTGTCGATGATGGTGCCTTCCATTTCAATGCTGTCTTCTTTTGCCATTAAGCAACGACCTCTCGGGGTGGATTCTGGGTGGGCTATTGGTTGGTTACCCACAAAAAAGGTGGCCAATTGTGCCTGAAAACCGCACTTGAGCCAAGTTTGGCTGGATATTTTTACTGTTTATGTCGTTTCAGGTCAGGCGAACCCATTGCTGATTCACCAGCATCTCGAGTGGTCGGTACTCGGTTTTATAGTTCATCTTTCGGCAATTTCGGATCCAGTAGCCGAGATAAACCGCTGCGAGCCCTTGTCGGCGAGTCTCCTCGACCTGCCAGAGGATGGCATAACGGCCGAGACTGCGACGGGTTTCATCCGGCTCAAAGAAGGTGTAGACGGCCGATAATCCGTTATTCAGTTGATCGGTAACCGCTACAGCCAGCAAGCGATCCTCTTGATCCCGGAACGCATAAAAGCGGCAGAACTCCCAATTCTTGGCAAGAAAGGAGGCGAACTGATCCTTACTGGGGGGATACATGTCGCCATCTGCATGACGCGCGCAAATGTAGCGCTCGTATAGCGCGTAGATCTCGTCGGTCAGCTCAGGCTTGAGCTCGAATACCTGCAAGTCACGATTTCGCTTGAGTATTCGCTTCTGGGCCGAGGTGGGAGTGAAGGCATCGACAGGAATACGCGCAGGAATGCAGGCGTTGCAGTCCTTGCAATGCGGACGATAGAGATGATCGCCGCTGCGCCGAAACCCGAGATCAGAGAGCTGGCTGTATGTTTCCAGGTTGATCGGCTGCTGCGGATCAAGGAACAACGTCGTCGCCCGCTGATCCGGCAGATAGCTGCAAGGATGAGGGTGCGTGGCGTAAAACTTGAGTTGCGACAGGTCGGTCATGGGGTCTTCCCGGACAGCACTGGCCCGAGTATACGGCGAGCCTTGCGCGGGTTCAAAGCGCGTGCTGTCGCCATGCGTCTGCTGCATCTGGAGGGCACAGCCTTGCCAGCTCATGCAAAAAGGCTGCTCGCGGCATGCTTTCGGCCCCCAGACTGAACAGGTGGTCCGTTGGCATCTGACAGTCGATCAACTCAAAGCCCCATTGCCCGAGTTGTTCAACCAGCGTTATGAACCCCAGCTTGGACGCATTGCTCGCTCGGCTGAACATGGATTCACCAAAAAACACCTTGCCCAGCGCAACGCCATACAGGCCACCAACCAAAAGGCCGTCCTGCCAGACTTCTACCGAGTGGGCGATGCCCGCACGATGCAGATCGATGTAGGCCTGCTGCATCTGCGGGGTGATCCAGGTGCCGTCGGCGTAGTGCCGGGGCTCCGCGCAGGCGCGAATGACGGAGGAGAAGTCCTGGTCGAGGGTGACCCGCATACGCTGCTGGCGGATCAGCTTGCGCATGCTGCGCGAGACATGCAGGCCGTTCGGCCACAGAACCGTTCTGGGATCAGGGCACCACCACAGGATCGGCTGGCCAGGGGCGTACCACGGGAAGATTCCATGCCGGTAGGCGGTGATCAGGCGTGGAACCGATAAATCGCCGCCGGCAGCCAGCAACCCGTTTGGTTCTTCCATCGCATGATCGGCAGACGGAAAGGCAAGGTCCTTTGCAGTTAACCAGGTCAGGTGCGCCATACGTGCTCCAGGTCCGCTTCAGTAATTCAAATGGTTTATCAGATTCGGGTTATAAGCTATTGTCCTGAATGAATAAAGCAGTACGCCGGGGCGGAACATTCAGAGCGCCTGACTGTCTGCTGTCCGATCAATGTGCCACGCGGTTATGAAATCGGCCTGATCAAGCCTTACAATATCCGCCTGAATCCAAATGGAAGCGTTGTTTTGAAGGAAACTGCAGCCCAGAAAATGTCGATGCCGTGGCGTGAGCAGCTGGCGTTGCGCCTGCGTGAGGGCGCCTTGCTGGCCATGATAGCCCTGTGCCTCTACCTGTGCATGGCGTTGTTTACCTTCGAGCCCAGCGATCCGGGCTGGACCCGCAGCAGCGGCAGTGCCGACGTACAGAATGCAGGGGGCGCCATGGGGGCCTGGATCGCCGACGTGCTGTTGCTGTCGCTCGGCTACCTGGCATTTCTGTTCCCGCTCATCGTCGCAGTAAAGGTGTACCAGATGTTCCGTCGGCGCCATGAGCCCATGATCTGGAACGGCTGGCTGTTTTCCTGGCGGCTGATCGGCTTTGTGCTGACGCTGTTTGCCGGTACGGCGCTGGCAGCGCTGCATGGCTCTCCGGGTGCCCACTTCCCCGAAGGCGCAGGCGCGGGAGGTGTGTTGGGCCAACTGTTGCGCGACCTGACTTACCCTGCGCTCAACATGCAGGGCAGCACCTTGCTGTATCTGACCCTGTTTCTGTTCGGGCTGACCGTTTTCACCAACCTGTCGTGGCTGCGGGTGATGGATATTACCGGGCGGCTTACGCTGGACCTGTTTGATCTGCTCAAGCGCGCCTGGGCCGGGTGGCGGGGCCGACGCGCGGTATCGTCTGTTGCGGTTGCTCCGGCGCGCGAGCCGCGCCCGGCACCCGGACCGCGCAAGGAGCCCTCATTCAGCGCGGAGGAACAGAAACGGGCGGACGCATCACGTGCTCAGCGCCAGGAAGCGCTGGCCAGGCATGTGGTGGCGCAGGAAAACCGCACTCCGCCGGAAATTGTCCCGCTGGATACCAAGCCGGTGGAGGCCAGCGTTCGCACCCAGAAGGAAAAACAGGTCCGCCTGTTTACCGACACAGCCGACCCTGACTCATTGCCGCCCATTTCGCTGCTGGACCCGGCAAGCAAGAAAACCAAGGGCTTCTCTGCAGAGTCGCTGGAAGGGATGTCTCGCCTGCTTGAGATCAAGCTCAAGGACTTTGGCGTCGACGCTCAGGTCGAGAAAGTGCAGCCTGGGCCGGTTATCACCCGGTTTGAAATTCAGCCTGCCCCGGGCGTGAAGGTCAGCAAGATTTCCAACCTGGCCAAGGATCTGGCTCGCTCGCTTGCCGTCATCAGTGTGCGTGTGGTTGAGGTCATTCCGGGCAAGACCACGGTGGGTATCGAGATTCCCAACGAGGATCGCGAGATCGTTCGCTTGTCCGAAGTGCTGGAAACCCGTGAGTTCGACGAAGCCCAGTCCCCGGTCACCCTGGCCCTTGGGCACGATATCGGCGGTCATCCGGTGATGGCGGACCTTGCCAAAATGCCCCACCTGCTGGTCGCAGGTACCACGGGCTCAGGTAAATCGGTTGGCGTTAACGCCATGCTGCTGAGCATCCTGTTCAAGGCCACGCCCTCGGAAGTGCGTCTGATCATGGTTGACCCAAAGATGCTCGAGCTGTCCATCTACGAGGGGATTCCGCACCTGCTGGCACCGGTCGTGACCGATATGAAGGAAGCCTCCAACGCGCTGCGCTGGTGTGTCGCCGAGATGGAGCGTCGCTACAAGCTGATGGCCGCAATGGGCGTGCGCAACCTGGCAGGGTTCAACCGCAAGGTTAAAGACGCGGCCAAGGCTGGCACACCGCTGACCGATCCGCTGTATCGCCGCGAAAGCATGGATGACCTGCCGCCGGAACTTGAGGCGCTGCCGGTGATCGTAGTGGTAATCGACGAATTTGCCGACATGATGATGATCGTCGGCAAGAAGGTCGAGGAACTGATTGCGCGTATTGCCCAAAAGGCGCGTGCTGCCGGCATTCACCTGATTCTGGCAACGCAGCGCCCATCGGTGGACGTGATCACCGGTCTTATCAAGGCAAATATTCCGACCCGTATGGCCTTCCAGGTATCCAGCAAGATCGACTCGCGCACCATCCTGGATCAGGGTGGGGCAGAGCAACTGCTGGGGCACGGTGACATGCTCTACATGCCTCCCGGCACCAGCCTGCCAGTGCGGGTGCACGGCGCCTTTGTCTCCGATGATGAGGTCCATCGCCTGGTAGATGCGTGGAAGCAGCGTGGCGAGCCGGATTACATCCAGGACATTCTGGACGGTGCCGACGACTCCGCAGCCAGCGGCAGCTATGATGGCGGCAGCGGCGGCGAGGACAGCGAGGAGGACGCGCTGTACGACGAAGCCGTACGCTTCGTTACCGAAAGCCGTCGGGCGTCCATCTCGGCAGTACAGCGCAAGCTCAAGATTGGCTATAACCGTGCCGCGCGCATGATCGAAGCCATGGAAATGGCCGGCGTGGTTACCACAATGAATACCAATGGCTCGCGCGAGGTCATCGCACCGCCGCCGATCCGCGACTGAGTGGAGAAACGCACTATCATGTTGAATATTCTGTCTGGCTGGCGTTGGCTGGGGCTGTGTGCGGCGCTGCTCGGTACGCCGGCACTGGCGCAGGACGATGCCGACGCGGCAGCGCAGCGCCTGAATGAGCTGCTCTCGGCAGCCAATACCCTGACTGCCAACTTTTCCCAGATGACGCTCAGCTCCAACGGCTCCAATTTGCAGGAAACCAGCGGCCAGGTCACCCTGCAGCGTCCCGGCAAGTTCCGCTGGCATACCGATCCGCCGCTGGAGCAGGTGCTGGTCTCCGACGGCCAACAGGTTTGGCTGTATGACCCTGACCTCATGCAGGTCACTATTCAGAAGCTGGATCAGCGCCTGACCCACACGCCGGCACTGCTGCTGTCGGGCGATGTCAGCACCCTCACGGACAATTTCAGCATCCGCTGGACTCAGGGTGGCAGCGTGGATGACTTTGTGCTGACGCCCAAGGCCAGTGACACCATGTTCGAGACTCTGAGGCTGTCTTTCCGTGACGGACTGATCAACGACATGCAGCTCAATGACCCGATAGGCCAGCGCACCAATATCCTGTTCCAGAACGTTGTGCTGAATGCACCGGTAGCCGGGTCACAGTTCACCTTCGAGGTACCGGACGGAGTCGACGTCATCAGTGAATAACCGCGGCCTGTTTGCGCCGCCGGCGCCGCGCGAGCCGCTGGCAGCGCGAATGCGTCCGCGCACGCTCGATGAATACGCTGGCCAGGAGCATCTGCTCGGGGCCGGTCGCCCGCTGCGCACCGCGCTTGAGCAGGGCGCTCTGCACTCGATGATCTTCTGGGGCCCGCCGGGCGTCGGCAAAACGACCCTGGCACGGCTGATCGCCACCGTGAGTGACGCCCACTTTGAGACCCTGTCTGCCGTACTGGCCGGGGTAAAGGACATTCGCCAGGCGGTGGACATTGCCCGCCAGAACTACGCCGCAAATGGCCGCCGAACTATCCTGTTTGTCGATGAGGTCCATCGTTTCAACAAGGCCCAGCAAGACGCCTTCCTGCCGTATGTTGAAGACGGTACGCTGTTGTTTATTGGCGCCACCACGGAAAACCCCTCTTTTGAACTGAATAATGCGCTGCTGTCCCGTGCCCGGGTGTATGTGCTCAAGGGGCTTGATGAAGACGCGCTGGGTGGTCTGCTTGATCGCGCCCTGACAGACAGCGAGCGTGGGCTCGGCGCACTGCAACTGCAATTGGCGCCGCAGGCCCGGCAGCTGCTGCTCGATGCATCCGATGGAGACGCCCGCCGATTGCTGAACCTGCTGGAGATCGCTGCCGATCTGGTGGAGCAGGGCGGCGTGATTGAAGCCGATCTGCTTGGCGAGTTGCTAAGTGATACCCGCCGCCGTTTCGACAAGGGCGGCGAAGCCTTTTATGATCAGATTTCCGCGCTGCACAAGTCGGTGCGAGGCTCCAATCCGGATGCCGCTCTGTACTGGTTCGCGCGTATGCTCGATGGCGGCTGTGATCCCCTGTATATCGCCCGTCGCGTCGTGCGCATGGCCAGCGAGGACATTGGCAACGCCGACCCCCGCGCATTGACGCTGTGCCTCAACGCCTGGGATGTCCAGGAACGCCTTGGCAGCCCGGAAGGCGAGCTGGCGGTGGCCCAGGCCATCACCTATCTGGCTTGTGCGCCGAAGAGCAACGCGGTGTATAACGCATTCAACACCGCCATGCGTGATGTTGCCGGCCAGGGGTCGCTGGACGTGCCGATGCATTTACGTAATGCGCCGACCAAGCTGATGAAAGACCTGGGTTACAACGAGGGCTATCGCTACGCCCACGACGAGCCCGAAGCCTATGCCGCCGGTGAAGACTATTTCCCCGAGGCGCTGGAGCCTCGCCGCTATTACCAGCCGGTCCCGCGCGGACTTGAACTGAAAATCGCCCAGAAGCTGCAGCACTTGCGATCACTGGACGCGGCGAGCAGCAGGCAACGGAGGAAGGATGATTAAGCTGTATCTGGCTGTCATGCTGGGCGGCTCGCTGGGAGCGGCGGCACGTTATGGCGTGGCGCAGTGGTCAGCTGCCCACTGGCCCAAGTTGTTCCCGTTACCGACCTTGATCGTGAATCTGCTCGGATGCCTGCTGATCGGTGTACTATACGGCCTTTGGCTGGATCGCCCGGACCTGTCCCCCATGCTGCGCCAAACGCTGGTAGTGGGGTTCCTTGGTGCCTTTACCACCTTCTCGACCTTCTCGCTGGATACCCTCCGGATGCTGGAGAACGGTGAAGGTCTGCTGGCTCTGGCTTACATTCTGCTCAGTGTGTGCGTTGGTTTGTTCGCCACCTGGGCCGGCCTGTCGCTCGCGCGCTGACCGGCTGCCACCTGAAACTGTTGAAGATGATGACCCATGCTTGACGCAAAACTCGTTCGTACCCAACCGCAACTGCTCGCCGAGCGCCTTGCCACCCGCGGCTATGAGCTGGACCTCGCTCAGCTCGAGGCGCTGGAGTCCCGGCGTAAGGACGTTCAGACCCGCACCGAAAGTCTGCAGGCCGAACGCAACAGTCGCTCCAAGTCGATCGGGCAGGCCAAGGCGCGTGGCGAAGATATTCAGCCGCTGCTGGCTGACGTCGACCGCATGGGCAACGAGTTGGCTCAAGCCAAACAGGAGCTCGAGGCAATCCAGGTCGAGCTGGACGCCATGCTGCTGAGCATGCCCAACCTGCCGGCCGAGACAGTCCCGGTAGGCAAGGATGAAAACGAGAATGTCGAAGTGCGCCGCTGGGGGACGCCGCGTGCATTCGACTTCGAGGTCAAGGACCACGTCGCACTGGGCGAGCAGCACGGCTACCTGGATTTTGAAACGGCCGCCAAATTGTCTGGTGCCCGCTTTGCCCTGATGCGCGGCCCGATTGCCCGTCTGCACCGCGCGCTGGCCCAGTTCATGCTGGATCTGCATGTTAACGAGCATGGTTACGAAGAGGCCTACACACCGTATCTGGTGCAGGCCGAAGCCCTGCAAGGCACCGGTCAGCTGCCCAAGTTCGAAGAAGACCTGTTCAAGATCAAGCGCGGTGAAGACCAGCGCGACCTGTACCTGATCCCGACTGCCGAGGTCTCGCTGACCAATATCGTCAGCCAGAGCATCGTTGCCGCCGAGGAGCTGCCGATCAGGCTGACCGCACACACCCCCTGTTTCCGCAGTGAGGCCGGTTCCGCCGGTCGCGATACCCGCGGCATGATTCGTCAGCATCAGTTCGACAAGGTCGAGATGGTGCAGATCGTTCGCCCGGAAGACTCTGCTGCCGCGCTGGAAGAGCTCACAGGTCACGCTGAAGACGTACTCAAGCGTCTGGAGCTGCCGTACCGCACCATGGCCCTGTGCACCGGCGACATGGGCTTCAGCGCCCAACAGACTTACGATCTTGAGGTATGGATTCCGAGTCAGGGCAAGTATCGCGAGATCTCCTCCTGCTCCAACTGTGGTGATTTCCAGGCCCGTCGCATGCAGGCGCGCTGGCGCAATCCGGAAACCGGCAAGCCGGAACTGGTGCATACCCTTAATGGCTCGGGGCTTGCGGTGGGCCGCACCCTGGTGGCCGTGCTGGAAAACTACCAGCAGGCAGATGGTAGCATTGAAGTGCCGCAGGCCCTGCGCAGCTACATGGGCGGACTGGAGCGCATCGGCTAAGCCGACGACTCCAGCCTCACCAACAGCGGGAGCCAATGGCTCCCGCTTTGCCTTTTAATGATGTATGCCGAGGAAGCGAGCATGGAATTCCTGCCCCTGTTTCATAATCTGACCGGCCGCCGCGTGCTGGTTGTTGGAGGTGGTGAAATTGCCCTGCGCAAGGCTCGCTTGCTCAGCGAAGCGGGTGCTGCGCTGTATGTGGTGGCGCCCGAGGTCGAGCCGGCGCTGCGCGAGCTGGTTGCCGGCAGCAATGGCTCGATACGTGAGGGTGGCTATCAACCATCGGATCTGGACGCAGCCGTGCTGGCAATTGCCGCGACGGATGACGAAGCACTCAACGCCCGGGTGTCGGCAGATGCTCAGGCGCTGCGTATTCCGGTCAACGCAGTGGATGCCCCGCACCTGTGCACCGTCATCTTCCCGGCAATCGTCGACCGCTCGCCGCTGCTGATTGCGATCTCCAGCGGCAGTCACGCTCCTGTGCTGGCTCGCTTGTCCCGCGCCCGAATCGAGACTCTGTTCCCCGCTGCCTACGGTCGACTGGCCCAGTTGGCCAAACGCTTCCGCCAGCAGGTCAAGGAGGCATTGCCGACCATCAACCAGCGCCGCGCGTTCTGGGAAAACATCTTCCAGGGCGAGGTGGCAGAGCGCGTGTTTGCCGGGCAGGACGACGAGGCCGCGCAACTGCTGGAGTCCGAGCTGAGCGGTCAGAAGGGACAGGTATATCGCGGCGAAGTATATCTGGTCGGCGCCGGTCCGGGCGACCCGGACCTGCTGACCTTCCGCGCTCTGCGGCTGATGCAGCAGGCCGACGTGGTACTGCATGATCGCCTGGTAGCACCGGCCATCATCGATCTGTGTCGTCGTGATGCCGACCGTATCTATGTCGGCAAGGCGCGCAGCGATCACGCTGTGCCGCAGGAAGAAATCAATCAGTTGCTGGTGCGGCTGGCGAAAGAGGGCAAGCGCGTGCTGCGCCTCAAGGGCGGTGATCCGTTCATCTTCGGTCGCGGCGGCGAGGAGATCGAGGAGCTGGCAGCCCATGGCGTGCCATTTCAGGTCGTGCCGGGCATCACCGCAGCCAATGGTTGCTCGGCCTATGCCGGTATTCCGCTGACCCATCGCGATTACGCCCAGTCGGTGCGCTTCGTCACCGGACACCTGAAAGACGGCACCACCAATCTGCCCTGGAGTGAGCTGGTAGCCACTGGCCAGACGCTGGTGTTCTATATGGGGCTGGTCGGCCTGCCGGATATCTGCAGCCAGCTGATTGCCCATGGCCGCAGCGCCCAGACGCCCATCGCACTGGTTCAGCAGGGAACCACGAGCAATCAGAAGGTCCTGATCGGCACCCTGGCCGATATGCCCGAACGGGTTGCAGGCGAAACGATCAAGCCACCAACGCTGCTGATAGTGGGCGAAGTGGTATCGCTGCACGATAAGCTTAAATGGTTCAGGGCCGATGCATTGCCACCGGTTCAGGGTGTGCTGGGTACGGAACAAGGCTAAAACGCCAAATGCCGGACAGGCGCTGACGCCGCTCTGGCGTCGGGTAAGCAATTAGGGCAGGGTTTACCCTCTGTTTCAGGAGTACATCATGACCGATTCTGCCAACCTTACCCCGTCCGAAGACCTGGAAGCCGACGCGCTGCCGGAAGAACTGTCCCAGGCCGTTTACGGCTTCTTCAATCGGATTCCGTTCAATCGCCTGCTTGGAATCGAAATTGACGAAGTGCGACGCGACTGCGTAGCAATGAGTCTGGCGATGCGACCAGATCTGGTCGGCAACTTTACCCAGGGTATCCTCCACGGTGGAGCCATTTCCTCATTGATCGATGTCTGTGGCGGCGCCATGGCGCTGATCGGAGCCTTTGATCGTCACGCCCACCTCACTGTCCAGGAACGAATGGTGCGCCTGTCGAAGCTGGGCACTATCGACTTGCGTGTCGATTATCTGCGTCCGGGGCGCGGAAAACAGTTTGTTTGTACCTCAACCCTGTTGCGCTCGGGCAATAAGGTCGGGGTGGTACGCTCGGAGTTGCATGCCGACGACGGTACCCTGATTGCCGTCGGCACCGGCACCTATCTTTGCGGGTAACAGCCAGGACGTGGCTCAGGCGACCGGCTTGCCGGTCACCGAGGCGCGCTCCGACAGTTCAATCCAGACCCCATCCGGGTCGCGGATAAAGGCAATACGTGCGGTGCTGCCAAGGGTCACCGGTTCACGGGCTCCACTGGCACCATTGGCCAAAGCCCGCGCGTAGGCGAGATCACAGTCAAACACCTGCAGGGTCAGGTAGCGCAGCCCAAGCGCGGCAAGCGCCTGTTGATCGTCCGACGCGGGCGTATCTCCCTGTTCAAGCAGAATCCGTGCATCTGCGCAGCGAAGCATACCCGGGGCAAGCAGATCGCAGCCCAGCACGTCGGTGTAAAACCGTTGACTGCGATCAAGCTCAGCTACCCGCAGGCGCACTGCCAGCCCGGTAATGCCGTCGGTTCCGGCAGGCAGCAACGTGATGCGGTTGCCATCCGGGTCCTGCAGGGCGCGCTTTTGTGTTAGCCCGTCAATGCCAACCAGCATTTCGATGATGGGCATGGCAGCGGGTGAGGGCAGAGGGTCACGTGCGTCATTAAGTTTCAATACCGCTTCGCCAGCAGAGTAGCGGTGCTGAAGAATGCCACCACCCAGTTTCAGCGTATGGTCAAAGGGCAAGCCAACCTGCTCGCTCCAGAAGCGCTGCTGTGCATCGCGCTGATTGGTAAACAGACCGACATCAAAAAAGGCTTTGGCCAGACTCACGTCATTCTCCTTGGCAGACACGGGTGCCAACCCTAGCTCGCATCCCTTCCGGCTAGCGAGATGAAATCACACCCGGAATCGGCCACCATCGCTGCCGGTGATGGTGGCATCAGCGCCGACGGCGTTTCAGCAGCCAGCGCGCAGCCATTGCCACCAGCAACAGCAGAACCAGACCGGCCAATGCCAGAGCAACACGGTTCTTGGCAATAAACTGTTCACGGCCGTTACGCGTGACCTGTTCCCAGGCGCGATAGTCGGGCGGTACTTCGATCACCCGGTAGCGTTCGACGTAGTCGCGATAGGCCTGATAAAGCTCGGACACGATCTCTGGGTGCTGCTGCGCCAGATTGTGTCGCTCCAGCGGATCATTGGCGGTATCGAACAACTGCGGCCCGATACGCGCCGGGATGGCATTGGTGCTTGAGGTAACCAGTTTGTAATTGCCACGCCAGACGGCGATTCCACCAGCCAGTTCGTAGACCGTCGTGCGGCTGGCGTCGTGAACCTGTTCCTGCCGACCTTCGAGCAGGGCGCGCATGCTTTCACCCATGATCGGATGAACAGGCCTGCCCCGGTAGCGGTCGCCGGGCGGCGTGACACCGGCAATGTCGAGCAGCGTTGGGGTGATGTCGGTCACATAGCCAAAGCTGTTGGTTCGAGTGCCGGCGGCGACTCGACCCGGCTGACTGACGATCAACGGTACGCGCATCCCACCGCTAAACGGCGAGCCCTTGTAAGAGTAGAACGGAGTATTGGACGCATAGGCCCAGCCCGGGCCGTATTCGCTGTAGCTGCCGGGCGCGCCGAGCGCATCGATATCGGTGTCATAGCGCAGGCGGTAAAACAGCGGGGCGACCTCACGCAATACGGTCGACTCTCCCCCGTTATCGCTCATGAACAGGATCAGGGTATTGTCGTACTGACCGGTGTCCTTCAGATAGCTGAGCACCTTGCCGACGCTGGTATCCATCGCTTCAGCCATGCCGGCAAAGACCGCCATTTGCCGTGCCCGATAGGCCTTCTCTTCATCACTAAGGCTGGCCCAGTCAATATGGCGACGAGCATAGAAGGTGCCCCAATCGTCGGTAACAGCGTTCTCACCGGTATCCGGCAACAACCCGCTCGCCAACTGGCGCTGGTAGCGCTGCTGGCGAATTGCATCCCAGCCCTGATCGTAGATGTCGGCATAGCGCTGAATATAGTCTTCAGGAACCTGGTGGGGTGCATGCACGGCCTGAAACGCCAGATAGCCGAAGAACGGCTTGCCGTCCGTACGACCGCTGTCGATGTAGTCGATCAGCTTGTCGGCGTAGGTGAACGAGGAATAAAAGCCCTCGGGAAGGTCCACCGGTTTGCCGTCCTCAATCCAGGTGGCGCTGCCGCCCGGTAGATAATGCTTGGCCTCCCAGTTGTCTGCACCGCTTTCCATCAGTGCAAAGGAGCGCGTGAAGCCGCGCGCAACCGGCTGACTCTGCAGGCGGTCGCCCAAATGCCATTTGCCGGCCATGTAGGTGTTGTAACCCGAATCTTGCAGCAGGGTTGGCAAGGTCACAACGCTGTCGTTCAACCAGGTTTCGTAGCCCGGCTGACCTTTCTGGTTGTCCGCCATGATCTCCTTCATGTTACCCATGCCGACCAGGTGATTGGTCACGCCAGTCATCAGCATTGACCGGGTTGGCGAGCAGGTTGCGGCCACGTGAAAGTTGGTGAACTGGACCCCGCTGGCAGCCAGCTGGTCGATGTTGGGCGTGTGGATTTCACCGCCGTACGCCCCCAGATCGCTGAAACCGAGATCATCGGCGACAATCAGCAGAATGTTGGGACGCGAGTCCGCGCCGGCGGTATTGAACGGCAGCAGGATACTCAAGCCAAGGGCAGGAAGCAGGCGAAGGAGCGGGCGGTGCATGATAAAGTCCCTGTTTTTGTGGTTATGTGCAACCGAGTATAGGGAGCGCTATCGCGGGCGCTGCGGCCGAGTGTAGCCAAACGACTGTCCCTGGCAGCCAATCCTGGCGCCGGGCAGCGCCTCGTTAATCGGGAACCTTCTGGCCGCCGGGCTGTTTATAGACAAGTTTGGACGGACTTTGCAGCAAGGGGGACGGGCGAGTGCATGTGCATTATCTGCAACATGTGGAATTCGAAGGGCTGGGCCTGATCGAACAATGGCTGACCGCTCACGGTCATACGCTAAGCGGCAGCAGGCTGTATGCCGGTGACGCACTCCCCGAGCTCGAGTCGGTTGACCTGCTGATTATCATGGGAGGCCCTATGAGCGTGAACGACGAGCAGGCCCTGCCGTGGCTGCGGGAAGAAAAGGCGTTCATTCGACGTGCGCTGACCGCCGACAAGTCGATGCTGGGTATTTGTCTCGGTGCACAACTGATTGCCGCAGCGCTGGGCCAGCCGGTTTATGCCAATGCAGAACGCGAAATTGGCTGGTTCAGGGTAACGGGCAATACCCATCATAACGGCGCGGCCTTTCACTTCCCCGGTCAATTCCACGCACTGCACTGGCATGGTGAAACCTTTGACCTGCCTCCGGGCGCCATTTTGCTTGCGTCCAGCGATGCCTGCGAAAACCAGGCTTTCCAGCTGGGGCGTTCGGTTATCGGCCTGCAATTTCATCTGGAAGCCGATCGCGCATTGCTTGAACGCTTTGTCACCGCTGACGCACAGGCACTTTCTCCGGAACGCTGGGTCCAAACTGCCGGGCAGATTCTCAGTGTGGATGATATGACCCTGACCCGCAGCGCAGCACTGCTGGATAACGTACTGACCTATCTGACGGAGGCTGTATGAAACACCGTATTTACGGATTGCTTGCCCTTACCGGGCTGGCGCTGCTGGGGGGCTGCGTTCAACTCCCGGATGGCATTGAGCCGGTAACGCCGTTTCAGGCTGACCGATACCTCGGGCACTGGTATGAAATCGCGCGGCTGGATCACCGTTTTGAACGCGGGCTGAGTCAGGTCAGTGCCGAGTACTCGCGTGCAGATAGCAACGAGATCAAGGTAATCAACCGCGGCTGTGATGCACAAAGCGGATCCTGGAACCAGGCTGAGGGTCGTGCCCACTTTGTCGACGACCCGAATACCGGGTTCCTGAAAGTATCATTCTTTGGGCCGTTTTACGGCACTTATGCCATCTTCGAGCTGGATCCCGAATATCAATATGCCTTTGTTTCCGGCCCCAATCGCGACTACCTTTGGTTCTTGTCGCGTGACCCCGAACCGGACGCAGCAATGCGTCAGCAGTTCGTGAAGCGGGCTGGGGAGCTTGGCTTTGCGGTCGACGAACTTATCTGGGTCAAGCAGGGCGACAGTCGCTGCAGCTAGACGTGTTCGAAAATATGCACGGTCTCGTAGCCTTTCGCGGCGGCACAGGATACTCTTTGGCTCCAAGAATAATTACAGGCTGAGGCCGTTGCGTGCTTGATCTGACGACGTTGATGCTGGTGCTGGCGCTAACCACGGCCACAGCGGTGATTTGCCTGCTGGTTGCCGCCGCACTGAATCCCAGGGTTCCGTCCATTCGCTTCTGGGCGATTGGCCTCAGCATGGTCGTTTTCGGGGCTCTTTTACAGTCGGCACGCGCCTACATACCGATCTGGTTCAGCGCCATCGTCATTACCCAAGGCTACTTTGTACTGTGGTGGGGAGCGCGCTGCCACCAGCAGGGGTGGGCTGCCCCCCATTTCTGGCCAACCATGGCGACTCTGCTCGCTCTGCAGGGTGCAGCCTTCTTCCTGCTCAGGGATTCCCTTCGTTTCAGCATCATGACCCACAGCGCGATTGTAGTCGTGGTCGCCGGTCTCATGGTCTACGAAATTATCCGGGTACGACCCAGACCCCGTACCCTGACCTACGCCTGGTGCGCCATCTGGCTTGTTCATGCAGGCCTGTATCTGCGTCGTCTCATGCTGTACGGGCTTGATCCAGCGTATGCAAACGTCACCACCTTTGAGCAAGGCGAATCGGTCGAAGCGCTGAATTACCTTGAAGGCATCGTATTCATCTATGCCTTCACCATGATTTGCATCATGTTCCTGCTGCGCAGCCTTCAGGACGAACTCAAGACTCAGGCCATGCACGACCCGCTGACCAACCTGTTCAACCGCAGAGCTTTTGAACAGGCGGCACTGCGGCATCTGGAAGGTAACCGCAGGACAGGGGAGAGCGCAGCGCTGCTGTTGCTTGACCTGGACGGTTTCAAGGCAATCAACGACCGCCATGGCCATGCCGCAGGCGATGCAGTGCTGGCCCGATTTGCAGAGTTATTGCAGGACTCTTCACAGACACGGGACCTGATCTGCCGTTTTGGCGGAGAAGAATTTCTGTTGATGGTAGCCAACACGGATATGAACAAGGCAAGACAGCTTGCCGAACGGATTCGCGAAACCTGGCAACGTCAGCAGGTTCAGGTAGGCAGGCTAACGCTGAGCAATACCGTATCAATCGGGCTGACGCCGGTTCCGGCGGATTCCACATTGTCCCTGCACGAGCTGGTCGAACGAGCCGATCAGGCGCTGTACCAGGCCAAGCAGAGCGGGCGCAACCGCTGCTGCAGCTGGCCACTCACCGCTGACGACGCTGCCTGCCGAGAAGGCGAACAACGGAGTTTTGTTCAACTCGGCTCTCCGGAATAACCCAACAGGCATTGCCCCGGGCAATCTGCCCGCACCATTTTTCTTCATCATGTATTGCGTTTCCGAACTCTGTTCAATAGAGTGCTTTGCACAAGAATAAAACAAGCTGGATATGATGTATGCCGCCTTCACGCGAGGAAGCGGCGCAGGCCCTGCGCGAGATCAGCAATGTGCAGGCGCGTGTCGCCGGATTTCAGGACTATCGATTTGAAGCAAGCCAACTGACTCTCTGGGGGCTGCTTAATATCATCGGCTGCGTCGGCAGCGCTCTGTTCGCTGGCTACCTGCTTCCAATCTGGCTGGGTGTGGTGGTTGTCGGCCTGCTGCTCGGTGTATTCATGGCGGTCCACAGCGCCCCCCGAGTTCCCGGCGTAATCTGGCGCTATCTGCTGGTTATTCTCTCCATTTTGCTGTTTGACGTCATTCTGCACGTCATTTTCTGGCCTGTGTCTCCGCGCCAGGGCAGCATGATCGTCCCCCTGTTTGTTGCCACCATTTACATCGTTCGAGGCGCACAGTCACGGCCCCGTTACATCGCCGTTGGCGCCTTGCTGGCGGTGCTCAGCATGCTCAGCTTCCTGTTTGCAGGTGATGGCTACTGGTACTGGCTTGCACTCAGCTGGGGCGGCACCTTTGTGGTCTCGGGCCTCTGGCTGAGGAGGTGCTGATGCAGTCGCCAAACGACCTCATCCATCAGCCTGTGCGGCTCAAGATCATGGCCGCGCTCAACACGCTGGCATCCGATCAATGGCTGGAGTTTGTCTCGCTCAGGTCCATCGTCGATACCACCGATGGCAATCTTGGCGCACATCTCAATACCCTTGAAGCTGCCGAATACGTTCGAATCAAGAAGGATTTTGCAGGAAAGAAGCCGCGCACGCGGGTCTGCCTGAGCGCCAAGGGGCGTGTTGCATTCGGTCAGTATGTCGCCGAACTGCACGCCATTCTGGCGCCCCAGAACCTGGACACCTGATACGGCATCGCACCTGACTCACTCATAACATCAACAATCTGGAGTTGGCATGCACACTCGTTCGTTTATCTCGACCTCGGCCCGCTGGCAACAGCGTCTGCGTACCCTGTCATTGCTGGTGCTGCTTGTCGCCGGTGGCGGCGCAACCGGGTTGGTACTGGCCCAGGCCGATAACCAGCCGCCTGAAGCAACCGCAGCCAGCGCCGCAACAGCCGCTGTCAGTGAAACGGTACCGGCGATTCAGGCAGCAGCACCAGAAGCCCAGCCGGCAGTCGCGCACACCTCATTTGGCGTGCGTGAGATGTACCTGCAAGCCGATCCGCTGGTTAAATCGGTCATGATCCTGCTGGTGTTCTGTTCCGTGCTGACCTGGGCTGTGCTGCTCGAAAAGCTGTTCGTCTTCAGTGCGGCCAAACGCCGCAATAATCAGTTCCTCAAGGCCTATCGTGGCGGTCAGGCTGATCAGCTCGGAGAGCAGCTTGAGCGCAGCGCCATGGGACGGATGTGGAAGGTGGCCCAGGCCGAACTGAGTCACTACCGCACGCTGCCCGCCGAGGGCAACGATGCCGACCGGCTCAACCGTCTGCTGCAACGCATTGCGCTGACCGCCGGCATTGTTCAGGAACGCGATCTGGCCAGGATGGGAACCATGATGGGCGTACTGGCGACCATCGGCGCCACGGCTCCCTTTATCGGCCTGTTCGGTACCGTATGGGGGATCCTCAACAGCTTCGCCAGTATCGCCACCCTTAAATCTGCCAGCCTGGCCGTCGTTGCGCCCGGTATCGCTGAAGCACTGCTGGCAACGGCGCTGGGGCTGTTTGCAGCAATTCCCGCGGTGATGATCTTCAACAAGTTTGCCCGCGACATTAACGGCTTTGTCGGTTCGCTGGACAATTTCTCGGCAGAGATGATCGCCGGCGTCTCACGTCAGCTGGATGAAGGTCGCTGATATGGGCATCCAACTGAACTCCGGGCCGCTGGTGAAGCGGCACAACTACCAGCAGAACGCCGAGATGAACATCACACCCTTTGTCGATGTGATGCTGGTTTTGCTGATTATCTTCATGGTCGCAGCGCCTCTGGCGACGGTGGACGTCCCGGTTGATTTGCCAAGCAACGCCGCAACACCGAATCCGCCACCGGACGAGCCGGTTTATGTCAGCGTGCAGGCCGACGGCATGCTGTTCGTGCAAGAGCAGCCGGTAGTACTGGCCGGCCTTGCCGCCGGTGTCAACCAGCTGACCGGCGGGGATGTGCGAACGCGCCTGTTTCTGCGTGGTGACAAGGCGGTGGAATACGGAACCCTCATGCAGGTCATGAATACATTGCAGAAGGCCGGATACGGACAGATCAGTCTGGTCGCCTCGGAAGAACTGGAGCCCTGATGAGCGCCTACCGAGAACGCAGTAGCTGGCCGTTCCGGATACTGGTGGCAATCGTTGCCCTGGGGCTGCATATCGGGCTGCTGGCCTGGTTGCAGAGCGCGGAGTTCCGCCACCAGGCGCTGCCGGCCGGCCCTGATGTAGTGGCCGTTGACCTTTACGTGCCGCCGCCTCCGCCGCCAGAACCTGAACCTGAACCCGAGCCGGAACCCGAGCCCGAGCCACCAGCCCCTGAGCCGGAGCCGCAACCCGAGCCGCCAAAACCGACCGTTCGCAGGCCGCTCCCGGCGCCCGCAACACCGCCGACGCCCCGCGGCCCGCCGGTTCACAGCTTTGGTGCCAATCAGCAATGGGCAGCACCACCGACGCCGCCACCGGCAGCCACCAGCACACGCGGGAGAATGGCACCGTCCGGCTATGCCAACACGGTTAAGGGGCGAGTAACGGCCAACCTGCAGCGGCCCGAGGGCGCTGTTTACAAGCCGCCGCCAGGCTATCGGGGCGACCCCAACGACTTCAAGCGGCAATGCTACATCCCCTACGAAATCACGGTGGATGGTGCAGGCCAGATGGTCGGGTTCGAGATCGACCCCTGTGGCGATGCATTGCTGGATCAGGCTGCGCGTGAGGCCATCAGGCGTTCGGGTCCGTTTCCTCCACCACCCGGTGGCGGAGAAGGGCGCTACACCATTTACGGCACAGCCATCTTTTTGGACTGAATACGGAGTACTGGCATGTTTACCCCCACGCGTATTGTGTTGGCCTCAAGTGTGATCTTGCTGACGGCCTGTACCAGTGCACCGGTGCCGCCGAAACCCAAACCGGATCTGACACCTCGCCTATCAGCTTTGCCGGATGCCGGAAGGGCAGGCTTTGACTGCAGCGGTGCCTTGCCGGAGGTGCATCGGCAGATCTGCGCCAGCGACAGCCTGGCGGCCCGGGATCGGCAGTTGACCGAGTTGCTTCACCAGCGTGTAAACGCACTGGATCTTCCCGGTGCGCTGCTGCTGGAGGCCAATCAGCGTCAGTGGCAACTGTCGCGTGCCGGAGCCTGTGGCCTGGGAACCGAGGCTGGCACCGCATTGCAACCAGATACGACAGCGCAAGCGTGCCTGGACGCCCTGTATCGCCAGCGCATCAATGAGCTGCGTAACTGGCCAGCGCCACCTAAGGTTACGTCATCACAGCGCCATGCCTGGTCCACCTATGCCGTGTTCAGAGTGGCTGAAGAACTCAGGCCCGGGTTCTGCAGCGCCATCGGTGCGGCCCTTAACCGCTCGTTGGCAGCAAAAGGCGAAGCAGACATTACCGTACTGTCCGGTGCCACCTTGCTGGCCGGCAGCCGCAATGGGGATCGCGAAGCCAGCGTCGGCGGCCACCGTTACCGGGTGGAACTCTACAACCCGGGTCTGTACGCCGGCTACCAGCAACGGGCACGGGGGCTGCTGATTGATGACCGGGTCGTCATGGATCATCGGACCATGCCCGCCTGGATTGCCAAGCAACCGGGTTACGGCGGTCGGGCCAACGCATCCTCGTCACAAACCGGGGATTACGGCAGCATCGACTTGTTCAGCTATCAGGGCGAGCCGCTGGCACTGGTCAATGAAACCTGGGGCTTCTACTCGCCGGCTGCGCGTGGTGAGTCGGCCTATGCCGGCGTTTACGCACTGGGTAGTGATATCAAGCCACTGTGCCTGTTCCAGAGCTATCTCACACCGCCGCGTACAGACAACCTGCGCGGATTACCCACCTACGCACAGCTCAACAGTGCGCTCGAGCAACTCGCAGGTGACCCGCTGCCGGGCTATGCCCAGAGCGAACGCCGCGACCTGTTTCAGCGCTGGAAAGAGCGTCAGTGGACCCTTCTCAATCTGCCGTTGCTGGGTGTTGACGAATACCAGCGCAGTGGTCGCCAGGGCGCCATCGCTGCCCGCAACGATGCCGCAATGGAGCAGTTCTTCCTCTGGTCCGAGCGTAATATCGGCAACAAGCAACGCTACCGTCGGTTGATGCCGATGCTGGCTCCGGCGCATCAGGAGCTGCAGGCGATGTTTGTCGGTCAGGGACTGACGGCAGCAGAGGCCGGCATCGCCGCCGACCTGCTGTTCCACGAGACCTTTGCCCGCAGCATGGAGAATCTGGAACTGCCGGAGCAGGTGCCTGCGCTGCCAGCGGAACCTTTTGCACGCTATCAGGCGCGTTATGCGATCGCCCCTCAACCCGGCGCGCTTGAGCAAGGCAGGCAGTTTGCCACGCTGCACAGCGTCGTACTCAATGGTGCGCCGCTGAATGTGGTGTCCGATTTTATTGCCTATGAAACCGAGGTGCTGGGCGAAAATCGGGGGATCGGTCCTGATGGTGACACCGCACTGATGGCTGCCGTTGCGACCCCGGATGCTGTATCGCTGTTGCTGCAGCGCGGATTTGACGTTAATGCACGCAACCAGTGGGGGCGAACCGCGCTGATGGCTGCAGCCCAGAACGGGCAGAGTGAATCGGTACGCAGATTGCTGGCAGCCGGGGCCGACCTGTATGCCGAAACACGCGCTGTAGAAAATGCCGGTGTTGGTGGTCCGGATCGACAAGAAGCGGCCACCGGTCGACAGACCGCATTGCTACTCGCCGCAGCCAGCGGCGACGAGGCGACCATCAGAGCGCTGATGGATGCCGGTGCCATGCGTCAGGCCTGGCGTGGTTACGACCAGGCCATCTGCCGGGCAGTATCAACCAACGAATCGCTGACAACCGATCAGCGCGATAGCTTCAAGGCTTCCGAACTGTGCGCCTCGACTTACGCACCCCTGCCTGTCAGTGCCCAGAAGCCGATTGATATACGCGCCGGCGATGAACTGATTATCCGTGAAGACGGTCAGAGTTATCCGATCCAGCTGATTCGTCGACCTGCAATGACATTGTTCGGTAGACCGACTGAAATGCCGCCGGCGGATCTGACCGAAGACATCGGCCCTATGGCGATCAACGTTGCCACGACTGCAACCCGGCGTGCGAAGGTCCGGGTGACTGGACCCCTGAATCTGCTGTTCGACGATCTTGGCGGCAATTCGCCTGATCTGCTGCGCTTCCAGGTCAGTTTCCCTGTCAGCGGCTCGCCGGTACCTCAAGCGGGATATCGTGTCTCGCAACAACCGGAGCAGCAGGTATTGAGCCTGGATTTCGACCCGCAGCGTCATCAGGTCGAGGCTGCATGGCGGGCGCTCTACAGCGCGGCCTATACTCAGGGTCTGAATCCGGCCAAAACCGGCTATGTCGTGATCGATAACCGAGGCGTGCGCCGCGTCAGTTACCAACTGGTTGTAAGCGATCAGTACGAGGAGCAAAACCCCTAGCCGTGGGCCGGTACAGGGCAGGGCGGCTACATTGAACGGGATACCTTCATGTTACGACTGTTCTGCCTGATGATCACAGCCTGTCTGATGACAGGCTGTGCGACTGCCGGCATGTCTCACAGCGAGCTGCCGACCTATTATCTGCCCGCGGACACATCAACCAAGCTGGGTCGCTATCTGGCAAAGCAACGCTCTACGGACCCGACGCAGTCTGGATTCATCATCCTGCATGACGGTGCAGATGCACTCGCTGCGCGGATTCGGCTGATTGACATGGCCGAGCACAGCCTGGATATCCAGTACTACATCTATAACACCGATATTACCGGAGGGCTGATCACTGAGCGGCTGATGGCCGCGGCTGATCGCGGTGTACGAGTACGTCTGCTGATAGATGACGTCGGTGCCAACGTCGATGATGTCGGTATTGCTACCGTGGGCCTGCATCCCAATATCGACGTGCGCCTGTACAACCCGGTCAGCCTGCGCATCAACTGGATGAAGCTGCTGGGCAAGGTAATCGAGTTCGGCCGCATCAACTACCGCATGCACAACAAGCTGATGGTTGCCGATAGCACAGCGCTGATCACCGGCGGGCGCAATATCGGTGATGAGTACTTTTCTCTGACCGATATCGACTTTCAGGACGTCGATGTCATCGCCATCGGCCCGATCGCCGAAAGCGCAGCTGACAGTTTTGACAACTACTGGAACAGCGGTATCGCCATACCGATCACAATGATGACTGGCGAGCGCACGGCAGAGGAACTTGCCGGAATGCGCGCAAAGCTCGGATCAGCGACGCGCCAGGCTGCGCGCAATCCCTACATAAGGGCGGTTGCAGAGTCGCGTTTCCTCAGTGATCTCGGTGGCAACGCCCTCTCATGGCATTGGGGCCAAGCGAGCTGGCTTTACGATGACCCGTCCAAGTCAGATCCCCGCGGCGACGGCAAGGAGATTGCCTACCTTGGCCGCAGCCTGATCGAGCCGATCAGGCAAACCGAAGAGGAGCTGCTGCTGACGTCAGCCTATTTTGTGCCACGCACAGGCGGAGAACGGCTGCTTCTGGGGCTGGTTGAGCGTGGCGTTGATGTCTCGGTACTGACCAACTCGCTGGCAACCACAGATGTACTGGCGGTACACAGTGGTTACGTCAAATCGCGTCGTCCGCTGCTCGAAGGTGGCGTCAGGCTCTGGGAGCTGAGACCGATTGCCGGACAGCAGGAAAGGGCCAGCCCATTCCTGGGTGAATCACTTGCCAGCCTGCACGCGAAAACCTTTGTGTTTGACCGCCAGGCAACTTTTATTGGCTCGGTGAACCTGGATCCGCGATCCATCAAAATCAATACCGAGGCAGGCGTCTACATCGAGAATCCCGAGTTGGCGCAGGAGATGGTCGAGCTGTTCGAGCGCTGGACCTCGGACGACTACGCCTTCAGGGTCGAACTGGATCGCCGGGGTGATCTGCGCTGGAGGGCCGAGGGACGAACCTGGGAAGCCGAACCTGATGCCAGCCGATTCCGTCGATTCATGAGCTGGAGCCTGGGCTGGCTGCCCTTGTCCGGACAGCTATAAGCAAGTCATGCGAGACCTGACAGCCAGCGCCGGGCAGCAGCAAGGTACAGACCTGCACAGCGCTTTACCTCGCTGGCATCACAGTGCTCTACCGCCCGATGCAGGGATTCCAGCGGGTCGGCAACCGGCGCAGCTGGAGAACCAAGTTGCAACAGATCGCTCTCCAGCTGATAACTGAGGTCCTCCAGGAGGCTGAGCGCGCTCTGGTCCAGCGGCTGCTCCAGCAATTGCTGTAGTGACAGGGTGTGCGCCTGGAGCTGCAAGACAGCAGGGTGACCGCTCGCGCCGGAAATCGTACCGGCGCTGGCCAGAGCTCCGGGCGCCATCATGCTGACCGTCAGACTTACTGGAACCAGATACATTTTCATGGCAAATCTCGCAAATGATATTCAATCTCATTTGGATTCTAGCCGGAATTTCCATGAAAGCAATAGCGCTGCAGCAGTTTCCTTGATTTAGAGCAAGGGGCTGAGGAAGAACATAAGGCGTTCCAGCACACGCGCCCCACGCGAACGCTGCCGCCATTGCGCCAATTCAAGCTCAACGCTATCCGATATATAGCCGTCCAGCAGGCGTTTGATGACAGCGCAACCTTCTGGCGAAAAAAGCGGGACTGTGAGTTCAAAGTTGAGTTGGAGGCTGCGGATGTCCAGATTCACGCTGCCAACCAGCGCAAGCTGGCCATCCATCAGCATTGCCTTGGTGTGAAGCAGCCCGCCGCGAAACAGATAAATTGATCCACCTGCTTCGAGAAAACGCTCATAGTAAGCGCGGCTGGCCCAGCCAACCAGATGCGAGTCATTGCGCTCGGGTACCAGCACCTTGACCCGCACACCACGCCGCGCAGCCTGGCAGAGCGCGTCAAATATCGCCTCTGATGGTACGAAGTAGGGCGTACTGATGGTGATACTTTCATTGGCGCGATAGATGCTGGACAGTACCGCCTGGGTGATCAGATCTTCGCCCATGCCCGGACCTGACGGCAGAATGGACAGCCATTTATAGCAGGTTGGCGGGCTGGGCGGCGCAGGGGCCAGACGACGGATACCGGTCTCGACCTCCCAGTCCCAGGCAAATACCTTGTCCAGACCTCGTGCTGCAGGGCCATCCAGCCGCAGCATGATATCGACCCACTGTCCTACATTGGCCTCCTTCTTGAAATGCGATGGGTCAGCCATATTCATCGAGCCGGTATAGGCAATATGCCCGTCGATGACAACCAGCTTGCGGTGCAGACGCAGGTCGACGCGCTGCGCCAGTGCCCGCCAGAGTCGCACCGGCAGGGCCGGCACCACTTCGATTCCGGCATCGATGAAACGCTTGCGCCAGCGCGAGCGAAAGAAAGGGCGACTGCCGGCGTGATCGATCAGGAGGGAAACCTGAACTCCGCGTCCGGCGGCGTCGATCAGCGCTTCGCTCAAGGTGTCGATGCGCCCTCCGGGAAACCAGATATAGGTTTCCAGGTGAATACTGCTTTTGGCCTCACGCACATCCTGACACAGGCGATCGAAGATCTGCTCGGGCGTCTCCAGCAAGTCCATTTGCTGGTAGCCCAGCGCGCCAATGCCGAGGCGTGTCTCGATCAGTTGGCGAATCCCCTGCACCAGCTGCCCGCCGGGCAAGGGGGCCTTTTGGGTTTTGAAGTCCTCTGCAATGCTGGCGAGAAAGGGTTCCAGCATCGCCTCGGCCCGACGCGCACGTTGACGGCCAAGGTTGAGTTCACCCAGCATCAGATAGAGCAGGGCGCCCACAAACGGCAGGATATAGATAACCAGCAGCCAGGATAGCGTCACGCTGACCGGATTGCGGCGGCCAATGACCCGAAAGGTGACCACGGCGGTAAAAAGCCAGTAGAGTACCGCCAGGGCGATGCCGATGATGTGTTCGATGTAGCTCATGCGGATTGAACAGAGTACCTGTCCAGACGTCCAATGCAGCAATCTAGCAGGATTTACCCGCACCGTTAAGAACAAGCCGCCGCGAGATCTTCACCGCATGTTGCCATTTTCCTTTGTTGACCGCCTGCGTTATCTGGTCGAACGTCAGTTCATCAAGGGCGCGCACTATCAGTTGCTGGTGGTCGCTGCCTTCATTGCCCTTATCTCCCTGATTGGCGGCTGGCTGGTCTGGCCAACCGGCGGGGAGGCCAGTCTTGCTGACTCGGTCTGGTGGGCATTTCTGCGGCTGACGGATCCGGGTTATCTCGGCGATGACGAGGGCACCTGGCGGCGCATTGTTTCCACGGTATTGACGCTCAGCGGCTATGTTGTCTTTCTCGGTGCCCTGGTGGCGATCATGACGCGCTGGCTGATTGCGATGATGGTGAAGCTTGAACAGGGACTCACGCCTGTCACCGTCAGCGGCCACATTGTCATCCTCGGTTGGACCAACCGCACCATCCCGCTCGTACAGGAGATCCTGGACGTTAATGGTGGGATTCAGCGCCTGCTCAAGGCGCGTCTGACCAAACGCCTTCGTCTGGTCATTTTGGCTGAGGACGTTACGGCAGAGCATGTCCATGAGCTGCGCGCAGTCCCGCTGATTCGCAAGCACATGGGCAACATCATTCTGCGCTCGGGCACCGCCCTGCAGCCTGAAGACCTGGATCGCGCCGCCTGCCTGCAAGCGGCGGTCGTCCTTATTCCCGGACGCAATCAGACCGCCGGCTCACTGGTCGGCAGCGATGTGGAGGCTATCAAGGCACTGCTTACCTTGCAGGCGCAGGCCCACCAGCGCGGAGTAACGCCACCCTACGTCGTTGCCGAGGTTGATGACAGTCGCAAGATGGCGGTCATGCAGCGCGCCTACTCCGGCCCGCTGGAGGTGCTCGCCAGCGAGGCTCTGGTCAGTCGCCTGTTTGCTCAATCGATCATTCATCCCGGGCTGCCGGAGGTGTTTGGCGAAGTGATGACGGTGCATGAGGGTAACGAGTTTTATATCCGGTCTACCGATAACTGCGTCGGACAGACCCTGGCCGACATAGGCAGCCGTACACCTGATGCCATCGTGTGCGGCCTCATGCGCCCGGATGGCGATCGCTGGCGAACCTGGCTGAACGCACCGACTGGAGAAACGATCAGGAGCGGAGACAAGCTGGTGATGCTGGCTCGCGCCTACGAGCATGCTGCGCCACAGGGGGAACAGGTCGAAGTCAGCATGCGCCCGTTGCAACGTCCGGCATCCGGTCCGTCACGTCCAGTCAGCACGGGTGGCATGCGCAGACTGCTGGTGCTCGGCTGGAACCGGCGTGTCCCGGCGTTGATCCACGAGCTTGCAGGGTATCGGGAGTATCGCTTCGATGTGCACAATGTTGCCGTGGTCAACGCAGACGAGCGGGCCGGCATGATCAGCAGCTACAGCCCAGCGACAGCCCGTGTCGACTGCCAGTTTACAGAGGCGGATTACATGGTCGAAGGGGCGCTGGATCAGTTGATGACGCAGCGTTTCGACAGCATCATCCTGGTGTCGTCCGATCGTCTGGACAGTGGAGAGGAAGCGGATGCCCGCGCCATGGTCGGTTATCTGATTGTCGACGAGCTGCTGCGCCAGCGTGCCATCCGCCCGCAAATTCTGCTCGAGTTGAGCGACCCGGCCAACGAAAGCCTGGTTGTGCGCAAGCGCGGCGAGACTATCGTCAGCCCCATGATTCTGAGTCACCTGATGGCACAGATAGCACAGCGCCGTGAGCTCGGGCTGATGTTCGAGGAGTTGCTGACCACCGGTGGCCCGGAGCTGGTGTTCCTCGATCCGCGACATTATCCGATGCAGAGTGTCACCACCTTCGCTGACCTTGAAGCGATCGTCGCACTGCACGGGGATACTGCGCTGGGCGTGTTTCGCCTCAAGGCCGATGAGCAGGGCAGACGGCTGCAGCTGAATCCGCAGCGTGACAAGCCTCTGCGGCTGGCCGAAGGCGACCAGCTGGTAGTTTTGACCACCTTGCCCCCAGGCGACCTGGCAGGCCGCTGAACACCTGACGGCTAGAGGCAGTTTTCCGGTTTGGGCAGTCCGGCGATCTTGCTGCCCAACTTTGCCGGGCTGCCTGGAAACAGCGTCAGCAAATACATACTGTTGCCCTTGTCCTTACCCAGTTCCTGGCCAACAAACTTGACCAGCGGACGCATCGCCGGTGAGAGCTGAAAGGTCTGGTAAAAGCGGCGCAGCAGGAGGATGACTTCCATATGCGCGGGGGTCAGCTCAATACCTTCGCGCAGGGCCAGTTCATGTGCGACGGCTTCGGACCAATCGCCAAGCGATACCAGGAAGCCTTCCTTGTCGATCGCAATGTCGCGGCCATCTGCATGGATAGTCTGTGTCACCAGCTCAGTACCTTGTCATACCGGGTGCATAGCTCGACCATACCCGGATAATCGATCAGGCTCACTCGCTGCGGCAGGTCATCTATCGCCAGGCCGCGGGCCAGAGCGTCGGACTCCAGAGCAAACAACCTGATGCTGGCCGGTAACAATTGCATGGCGTTAACCGCGCTGGTGCGAGGCAGCAGCGCATAGACAGCATCCTCGATCAGCAGCAACCCTTGCTCCGGCCCGATAACCCGCAGGCTGGTGGCAAAATGGGTGTCATCCTGGGGGGCATGGCGCAGCAGGTGCAGAAGTGTTGACCTCATAAGGCTACCACCTGGTCGTGATGCTCCAGCAAGGTCGCGATCTCGGCACTGTCAACGGCCTTGCAGTTAATGATGAATCGCCCCGGCTGCAGGCCGCGCTCGGCAAGCGAATGCTGGCACACGAACAGGTCTTCCACACCAAACATCGGTAAGGCCTGAAGGTTGGATGCAACCGGCTTTTGCTCAATCAGTGTGGACTCTTGCCCCGGCAGCAACTGCAGAACGCCGGCGTCCATGAACAACATGCTCACCGGCACGCCGAAAGCCGCAGCAGCAAGTGCCAGGTCCAATGCTTCCCGGGCGGCGATCGATGTCGGCGGCTGGCGACTGATGACCAGCAGGCTTTTCAGATCAGGTTCCAAAGGTCACCGCCCGGTCTGCCGTCTGCAGCGCATCGACCCATTGCCCGAGCCCGGAAAGAACCCAGGGTTCTCCGGTATTCGCCGTTGGCCGCTCCCAGCGATCTGCTTCGGCGGCATCCAGTATCCCTCGACGCAGGGCGGCGGCGATGCAGACGACTGCATCGAGGCCATTCTCGTTGATAAAGGCCTTCCAGCGCCGCGCCAGATCGCACTCGTCCTGCGGCTGCACGCCTAGCGTGGAAGCAAGGTGTACCGCGTCACGGTAAAAAAACAGTCGACTGATCTGGTGGCCGCCGGCCAACACAGCCTCGGCAAACATCAGAGCACTGCGTGCGGCAGGATCCTGCGGACCAGCCAGCAAGGCAATCGCAAACTTCATGGTTTCACGCTCATAAACAAAATGGCCCGCCTTGAGGGCGGGCCATTGAGTATAACGCAGCGGGTTTGTTCAGTCGTCGCTGAAGATACCCAGCAACTGCAGCAGACTGAGGAACAGGTTGTAAATCGAGACGAACAGGGTAATGGTCGCCATGATGTAATTATCTTCACCACCATGAATGATGGAGCTGGTCTGATACAGGATGACCGCCGAAGAGAACAGGACGAACCCGGCGGAAATCGCCAGTTGCAGACCGCTGATCTGGATAAAGAAACTGGCAACCACTGCGCACATCAGAACGATACAGCCCGCCATGATGAAGCCTGACAGGAAACTGAAATCCTTGCGGCTGAGGATCGCGTAGGCGGACAGGCCAAAAAAGACCACCGCAGTCATGCCCAGTGCCATGGATACCAGCTGGCCGCCATTCGGCAACGACAGATAGGCGTTCAGAATCGGACCAAGCGTGTAGCCAAGAAAACCGGTAAAGGCAAAGGTGCTGGCCAGTCCCCAGCCGGAGTTACGCAGTTTGGTAGTCAGAAAGAGCAGGCCGTAGAAGCCGACCAGAGTCACAATGATGCCGGGGTACGGCAAATTGAGGCTCATGGACACGAAGGCCACCACGGCGCTGAACGCCAGCGTCATGGCCAGCAGCGAATAGGTGTTGCGGAACAGCTTGCTGACTTCCGCTTCGCTGACGCCAGCATGTTGAAGGGTCGTATTGTGTTCCTGCATGTTCATGTACAGCTCCTGTATCGGAAATCGAAAATCCGTTGGTAGACCCTGATCATACGGCTTGATCACAGCAAATCAAGCCGCCGAAAGCGTCCAACTATTACCATTCATGTGAAAATCGCCACAAACGGTATCCCTCACTTTGCCCGGGCGCGGTTCATGACGGCGTCCAGCATGCTCAGCAGTTTCTTTTCATCAACCGGCTTGTCGAGCCAGGCCAGGAACTCGTCAACCTGACCGTGCATCAGTCGTTGTCCCTCGTCGCAGTAGGCGGAAACAACCAGAATCGGCATGTGTGCCAGCGCTGCCTGCGCCCGAACCTCACGAATCAGGTTGAGGCCATGTCCGTCCTGCAAGCGTAAATCCGTCACCATTGCGTCGTAGTGCGTTTCCAGCAGTTGCTGTTGAGCGCCTTTCAACGTAACACTGGTTGTTGGCAGATAGCCGGCCTTTCGCAGTACCAGTGCAATGAAGTCTGCGATCATCGGGTCATCATCAACCACCAGAACGCTGGGTGTCTGCACCTGCGCAGTCGCCTCGGCCTGCGCCTCAGCCTGCGCCTCAATCGGCAAGCTCAACCAGAACGTGGCGCCGTTCGGTGGCTCAGAGTCAAAACCGACGCAGCCATCCATTTGCGCCATCAACTCTCGCGAGATGGCGAGCCCCAGGCCAGTACCTTCTTGTTTGCGCTTGTCTGAACCATCAGCCTGGGCGAACTTTGCAAACACCTGATCCCGGAACTCGGCCGGAATGCCTTCACCCTGATCGGTAACGCTTACCCGCACGGTATCCTGATCGGTTACTACATCGATCACGACCTGCGAACCCTGCGGAGAGAACTTGATGGCGTTGGACAGATAGTTGTTCAGCACCTGGTGCAATCTCATGCTGTCGACCCGAACCAAAATGTCATGGCAGCCATGGGACACCAGATTTACTCCACGGCTTTGGGCATAGGCCTGATTGGCTGCAAGAGCCTCGTCTATCAGTTCTTTCAAACTGCAAGTGCGAAGCTCGAACTTCATTTTGCCTGCAGCGAGCTTCTCCATATCCAGCAGGTCGTTGATCAGGTGGTTCAGGCGCTGGCTATTGCTCTCTGCAATTTCCAGCATTTTACGCATGGGCGCAGGCACCTCACCGAGCGAGCCGCTGTTGACGATCGCCAGCGCACCAGAAATGGAGGTAAGCGGGGTACGCAGTTCGTGACTGACGGTGGAAACGAACTGGCTTTTCATCTGCTCGACCCGCTTCTGCTCGGTCATGTCCAGCATTGTTCCACTTGCGCGTACAGCCAAGCCGCTTTCATCTCTCTGGATCGCGCCACGGAGCAGGACCGGAACTCGATGACCAGCCTGATGACTCAGTGAAGTTTCAATCGAGAACGCCGATTGGTCCGACTGCAATGCCTCACGCAGCAGCTTTATCAGTTTGTGCCGCTCTTCCGGCGCCACCAGAGCCTGCCAGCGATGCAGCGACTGAAAATCGGAGGTAGGAGGGTAGCCGAGCATTTCCCAGGCACGCTGCGACGCAATGAAGCGCATGTCATTCAGATAGATATCCCACCAGCCATCATTACTACCCTTGAGCACAAGGCGCTGGCGCTCCTCGCTTTGACGCAGCGCGGCATTGCTGCTGCGCAGTTGCTGGGTCATTGCGTGAGCCAACAGTTCTGCCTGATCACGACGCAGGACGAGGAGGGTAGCCATCAGAAACAGCAACAGACTGATACCCAGCCCGGCAAAAGGTACCCAGCCACTGTTGTTGTAGCGATCATCAAACTCGGGCGTACTCTCAAACTCCAATTGCCAGTCGCGCCCGTAGAGGCTCAGCTGCACGGTACGCGTCAGAGCGGGAGAAGTGACCGTATTGTCGATGTCGGAAAACAGGGTCGGGTTGTCTAGCCCGGCGGCGGTGTCGACCAGCCGGTAGCCGACACCCGGGGTCAACGACCCGAGAATACCGGCAAGCAGGTCCCCCATACGATAGGGGCTATAAACAAAGCCCCTCAATGCTGCAAGCCGCTCCTCGGTAGTCGAGACCGGCAAACCGCCATAATAGACCGGTACGTACATCAGAATCCCGGCCTGAACAACGCCGTGGGTCTCCTGCAACAGTTTGACCGGCCCGGTTACCCAGGACTTCCCCGATTCGGCCGCAGCCTGCATGGCAGCCTGGCGGGTGGGTTCGGAATACATGTCGAAACCGAACGCGGCGAGATTCCGGCCTTCAAATGGCTCGAGGTAGACGATAGAGGTATAGAGAGAGCGCTCACCCTGAGGGTGAACGCGGAAGTCGGGAAAGCCTTCGGCACGAACTTGCTGTTCAAATGACTCAAGAAAGCCGGGACGTATGACCTGAGCAAAGCCGACCCCAAGAATGCCGGGATAGTTGTCCGCCAACTGGAGGCGCTCGACCAGTATGCGCCACTTGTATCGATCAACCTCAATGGCAGCATCAAACAAACCTGCACCGCCGAGCAGAATCTGCTCGTGGTCAATCATGCGTTTGTGTATCGCCGAGGTGATGTCGTCGGTAATCAGGACAAACTCACGATGCGCCGCACGCTCCTCACGGTCGACCAGATAGGACCAGATAAACAGGGTCGCCAGGACACCAATCCCGAGAACTAGCCACGACAGCGCATTTTGACGGCTGAAAGCAGCATTTGAGACGCCGACACGGGCTTGTTGTTGCTTGAGTTCAGTCATCCATGTATCCGGTGAAGAGTGGGACTCGCCCAATTTGGCTGTGCAAAGCATAATGGGTTAGATTCCTGCCTGCATAGCGTCAGGTCAGCCAAACCGCCTGAGACAAACCTTTCGGCAACATAGTCGCCACAAAGCGTGATAAATCGGCGCCTTTTTATTGGCGCCACACAACTTCCAAGAGTAGGTTATCACCTGAACCTCATCAGAGCGTTCAGCGTGACGGCATGTGCGCAAAATCGGCTCGCGGGTGCATTCACGCGCCCCCGCTAACCAGCAGCCTGGAGCTGCAGATCGGGAAACATTGACCATGGAAACGGCAGCTATAGAAAAAGGTGAAGGGGAGGCATTCTCTCTGCGCATGCGTGAACGCCAACACCGGCGACTGCGTCTGGTATCACATCTGGTCATCCTGATCTTGCTTGCAGTCGAAACTCGCGCGCTGTTGACTGGCGAATACGTCGCAGCAGCCCTGGTAGCGATCATCTTGAGCAGTATCCTGCTGACTCTCAGACTCAACGCAAAACCCGGCCCGGATTACGCTGCAGCCTTCGCACTGGTATCGCTTACCGCGCTGCTGGGATACTCGATGTGGTCCAACCAGGGCCTCTACAGCGGCGCGCTCATCGCCTTTCCGACCATCCTTGTCATTGCCGGCCTGATTACATCAGAACGTCTGTTCTGGGGCCTGCTGACGCTAATGCTGATCACCGTGGCGGTGATCAGCATAGCTGCAGCCCTCGGTTATCACTCTTTTCACCCCTTGCCGATGGGGCTCCAGCGCTGGATGGTGGTGAGCAGCATTCTGCTGCTGTCAGCCGGCACCATAGTCTGGCTGATGAGAGAGATGCGCTGTATGCAGCGCTCGCTGGAATCGGAGGTAAAGCGGCTGCGCTGCTCCCAGGCCAAGCTTACCCATCTGGCAGGCCACGACGCCCTGACCGGACTGAGCAACCGGGCATCGTTCAACAGTCACGTTGCACGAATGATCGAAATGGCCGGCCAGCGTAAAGGCTGCATTGCGGTGCTTTATCTGGACATCGACAACTTCAAGACCATCAACGACTCACTTGGCCACTCAGCGGGGGACGAGCTGATACAGGCAATAGCCTCGCGCCTCAGGCAGGTAGTGCGGGATGCCGATGCCCTCAGCCGGCACGGCGCAGACGAGTTTGTCATGGCCCTGGCAGATGTCGAAGACCTGCAAACGGCAATCCGTGTAGCTCAGCGCATGCAGTCGGTCATATCGCAGCCTTTCGAGGTCAACGCCAAGCAACTGTTTACCTCGCTGTCGGTCGGTATTGCGGTATTTCCTGATGACGGCACGGACGTCGACACTCTGGTACGGAAGTCCGAGGTTGCAATGTTTCAGGCCAAGAAAGCAGGGCGCAACACCCACATCGTGCATCAGGCAGATATGGCGTCGGACAATCACGACCGACTGGATATCGAGCAAGCACTGCGGCATGCCATCGCTCGGGATGAGCTCGAACTTTTCTATCAGCCGATCATTGCCTTGCGCGGAGACCGGCTGATTGGTGCAGAGGCATTATTGCGCTGGCGCCACCCTGAATATGGACTGCTTGGGCCAGACCGTTTTATGGACGTTGCGGAACAGTCAGGGCTGATTGTCGAGATCGGCGAGTGGGTACTCGGCCAAGCCTGTCAAGAAGCGGTACGCTGGCAGACCGAGGGGCTTAAAGGTCTGGGCGTATCAGTCAATCTGTCGGCGGTACAGCTGCGGCGGAACAACCTTGAGTCGGTTGTGGCCGACGCGCTGGCCAGCACCGGTCTGGGCGCAGCAATGCTGGAACTGGAGCTGACTGAATCCATGCTGCTGGAGAAGTCGGATCAATTCCTGCAGCTGCTGCGCAGCCTCAAGCAGATGGGTGTAAAGCTCGCCATTGACGACTTTGGCACCGGATATTCGAATCTGTCGTATCTGCAGCGCTTTCAGGTCGACCGGCTCAAGATCGACAAATCCTTTGTCAGTCATATTGGTAGCAACGAACAAAACCGCGCCATCGTTACAGCAGTGATCCAGATGGCGCACAGCCTCAAGCTAGAAGTGACTGCCGAGGGGATTGAGCATCAACTGGTGCAACGCATCCTCACGTCGCTGGGTTGTGATCATGCGCAGGGCTATCTGTTTTCAAGACCCGTGGAAGCAGACCGGTTTCTCGAATTTGCCAAGGCTCACAGCAGCATTGCCTAGGTTGGACGCCTGGAGGATTCGATGCTGGCAGTACTGGTAGCGCTCGCAATCATCACTTCGCATAATATATATTATGTTAAATAGCGTATTACGATTAACGCGTAATGAACGCGCTGGTCAGAATGCCCGCCACCCGCACCACTGTGCTCGACTTGTTCCGCGACCGACTTACCGAGCAACCAAACACAGATCGCCCTCTGGCGGCGTTGCAGTTTGTGCTTGCAGCAGCCTCCTGACTAGGACGATATTCTCCTGATTGTCGGGCTCATCGCGCATCGCAATGACCAGCGGCTCTTCGAATAGCATCCTGGCAACCCGCACATCGTCTATTCCATGTCTGATAGCCAGATACTCCATCACTGTCGGGTCCGACACAGCCAGATGAAATCGCCCCATGCTCAACATCTTCAGCAATGACAGTTCACTGCTGGCTCCACGGTCAATGCTGTCAGGAAAACGCTGCAGCAATGATTGAAATCGCTCCGGGTAGATGTAGCTTTTAACAATACCGATGCGGTGACTGGCAAAAGCCTCGTCAATCTCGTCAACCTGGACATCGCTATCGGCCATTGCCATCAGCGCCAGATGTGATGGCGTCACCTCGCCTGAGGAAACAAAGCCATCTCCCACCTCTATCGGCCAGGCAGGGAAAAAACCGAGATAGCCTGGCTGATGCGCGATCTGCTGGGCGCGCCGCCAGGGATAAAACTCGACCTGCAGGTCAATGTTGCACTGGCCGAGAATGGTTCGCAGATGCTGGATGGCATTACCGCCATGGACCATAGAGGACCCGGTATAAGGCTCCCAATCAAGTGCGGTGATTTTAAGCGCGCGTTGCACCGCCGCCCGCTCACCTGCGGCGAGCACCGGTGATGAGGCCGTGACTGCCAGAATCAGCGGAATATAAAGCCAGGTGCGCAGGTTCAAGCGATAGCTCCAATATCAGCCGCTTACCAATATCTGCAGCATAGCAGCAGATGCGATATCAAGGATGGCTGGCCAACGCGTCTCGCAACCAGTTCCCGGCAGGCCCCAAGGGTCGCTTGCGAGACCAGACAACCTCCAGCGCCTGGAATCTTGGCCAGTTTGGCAGCGTCAACTCGACCAGCTTGTCGGCGGCATAGGCATCAACGAGCCACCGTGGCAGTACCGCCCAGCCAAAACCCATAACCGCAAGATCCAGCAAAATAAGATAGTTGGGGGCAGACCAGCTGCGAATCTGGCTGACTGGCTGCCACTCCGGCCCCTGGGCAGATCCGCTCAAGGTATTCAATCCAAGGTGTCGCCACTGCGCGAGCTGGCTCGATTCAATGTCCCCCTGCTGCACCAGCGGGTGCCCGGGGTTTGCATAAACGGCGAACTCGGCCCGTTCGGCGACCGGCGCGCGGCCTATTTCCGGCAGGAGCTGACCCTCAACCGGCAACAGTCCCAACGTGGCACGGCCACTGCTTATGAGGCTGATAATGTCGGCATTTTCGGCAAATATGCATTCAAACTCCAGCTCTGGAAAGCGTTCGGCCAGTTGCATGATCCGACTCTTGAAATGCTCCGACTGATAGGCATCGGACAGTACCAGGGTCAGCCGTGACTCCAGCCCGCCGGCCAGCGCACTGGCAGTACGCTGCAGTCGGTCAGACGCCGACAGCACCTCCTCTACCCTGCCCAGTAAAGCCTGCCCTGCAGCGGACAGGAGGGGCGACTTTCCGGTTCTGTCAAACAGGGTCAGCCCCAGATCAATCTCCAGCCGTGAAATCGCTTCGCTGACAGTTGACTGGCTTTTGCCCAATTGGCGCGCGGCGGCACTGAAACTGCCAAGGCTGGCAGCGTGGGCGAAGGCTTCGAGTGATTCAGGAGACAACTTCATATCGGATTCACCGATGGATTCTAACTTCGTCCATCAGGTTAAACCTATGAGAATGCATCTGTCGAATAACCGGAGAGTTTTCATGACCGCGAATGTTGCCGATGGTGGAATGTCTCTGCGCGAGCGCATGCTCCACGCAGGACTCTTTGAGCTGATTGCAGTCATGGTGTTTGCACCGCTGATAACCTGGGTAACGGGCAAGCCGCTGCACCAGGCCGGCGCGTTGACGCTGACGCTTTCATGCATCGCGATGTTGTGGAATATGGTATTTACCGCCGCGTTTCAACACATCGAGCGCCAGCGCGGCTGGCGCCGAACCCTGAGGGTTCGGCTCCTTCATGCCAGCCTGTTTGAATGCGGCCTGGTAGTGGTGATGGTCCCGGTCATCGCACTTTGGCTGCAGGTCAGGCTGATGGAGGCGTTGCTGCTGGATATTGGCCTCATTCTGCTATTTCTGCCATACACCCTGGTGTTCAACTGGCTGTACGACCGGGCCAGAGCGCGGGTTTTGTCAGACCGGCTCGGGCGCCTCAGCAACCCATGAACCAAATGGGTCGCCAAGGGCCGCCCAATATGCCGGCTCTAGCTGCATTTCAGCATCGGACAACAGGCAACTGTCCAGATCCTGCCGCAACTGGCCGGCGTCCAGGCCTTGACCAATGAACACCAGCTCCTGTCGGCAGTCGCCGCTTTCTGGCCGCCATTGCTGCATGATCTCCTTGAGCAAGTCTGGATCGGTCGGCCAATGCTCGCGATCAACAAACCGCCACCAGCGTCCCGCCAGCCCATGCCGCATCAAGCTGCCCGCCTGGGACCAGCTGCCCGCCAGAGTCCACTTGCTGGCCAGCCAGAACAGCCCCTTGGAGCGCAGCAGCCTGCCGTTGCGCCACGGACTGCTTATGAAGCTGTAAAAACGTTGCGGATGAAACGGGCGGTTCGCTCGGTACACGGTAGAGCCAATACCGTATTCCTCCGTTTCCGGAATGTGCTCGCCGCGCAGTTCCTGCAGCCAACCCGGCGCTTCGGCAGCCCGCTCGAAATTGAACAGGCCGGTATTGAGTACCTCGCGCAACGGGACGTTACCCATCACCATTGGCAGGATGTTCGCGTGTCGGTTGAGGTTACGCAGGATAGACGTCAGCTCCGCGAGCGCGTCTCGGCTGATCAGATCACTCTTGCTGATCAGGATGACATCAGCGAACTCGACCTGCTCGACCAGCAGGTCGGTAATCGAACGCTCGTCGTCCTCACCCAGGGTTTCGCCGCGGCTGGCGAGACTGGCGGACTGTTCATAGTCGTTCAGGAAGTTGACCCCATCGACGACCGTAACCATCGTATCGAGTCGGGCCATATCAGCCAGAGCGGTGCCCTCCCCATCCCTGAAGGTAAAGGTCTCTGCGACCGGCAGCGGCTCGGATATGCCGGTGGACTCGATCAGCAGGTAGTCATATCGCCCCTCTTTCGCCAACCGGCCGACTTCCTCCAGCAGGTCCTCACGCAGGGTGCAGCAGATGCAGCCGTTGCTCATCTCAACCAGCCGTTCCTCCGCCCGATTCAGGGTGACATCCCGCTGGACCTCGTTGGCGTCGATATTGATTTCACTCATGTCGTTGACGATAACGGCAACGCGCAGTCCGTCACGGTTTTTAAGAATGGCGTTAAGCAACGTACTTTTTCCAGCGCCCAGGAAGCCGGACAGGACAGTGACAGGTAGGTTTTCAGGCATGGCGTTAATCTCGGATTTTAACATTGGTTATAACATAACATTTAATCCGAAAAAGTCACGTACCAGTCAGCCTGGGCATCAAAGCGTTGAATACGTCGGCATGTAACATCGAGGTCTTGCTTGATTGTCTGGCAGGTTAGGAGGTATTCAAACTGCATGCCCTACCCCATATAAGGACGAACAATGTACTGCCTGGACGATATCCGCTTCGAACAACAACAGATAAGCGGACTGAGCACCCGCATGGCACGGGTGGGAACCGGCCCGGTTGCACTGTTTATCCACGGCTGGCCTGAGTGCTGGTATTCCTGGCGACAGCAGATGGTGGCGCTGGCCAATGCGGGCTATACGGCGCTCGCCCCTGACATGCCCGGCTTCGGCAAAACCGAGGCGCTAGCGCAAATTGATGATTACAACGTCACCCGCATTGCCGGCTTTATGCAGGAGCTGGTCGCGCACTACAGCCCGGACGCGCCGGTATTGTTGGTCGGCCACGACTGGGGTGCGATCAACAGCTGGCAGTTTGTGCAGTTGCATCCGGAATGCGTCGAAAAGCTGATCATCATGAGCGTCCCGCTGCGCCCGGTTGCTGATGTACCGCCAATCGAGTTTTTGCGCAGCTATTTCCAAGAACAGTTCTTTTACCAGATCTATTTTCAGGACCGGGGCGTTGCCGAAGCCGAGTTTGACGCTGACCCGGAAGGCATTTTGCGCGCACTCTACTGCTCCCCGGATACGCCGCGCCACCCTCCTCTGCTGGGCAAGTCGCTTTCCGAAGCCGGCGGCTGGATTGGCCGCCTGGGTGTACCGAAGGAGCAACCTGCCTGGCTCACCGACGAGATGCTCGCTTACTATCTGAATGCCTATCGGCACAGCGGATTTGCCGGCGGTATCAACTACTACCGCAATCTGGACGAGAACTGGCGCCGCCTGCTGCCATTGCGCGAGAGTAAAATCACCTGCCCGGTTCTGTTTATTGCCGGTACTGCAGACATGGTGATTCAAGGCATGGGCGCAGATGCACTGCATGACATGATGGCGCCACGCGTTCCGCACCTCGACATCGTCATGCTGCCGAAGATTGGCCACTGGCTTCAGAACGAGGCGCCCGAGGCTGTGAATGAGGCGATGCTGCGCTTTCTCCAGCAGCCTTAAGGCGGGGAAATGCGCCTGAGCATTAAGCTCAGGCGCATTCAATCAAAGACCGGCAAACAGCGTTGGCGATGGCATGACCCGAAAGTCGATCGACATCATCAGACTCAGCGCGGTGATGGCGATGATCGAGAAGCCGAACAGCTTGCGTGCCCACAACCGATCATCCACCTCTTCGCGGTAACCGGACAGCGCAATCACCAGCCACCAGATGCTGACCAGCAGCGCGATGACTAGATAACCGTAGCCGGCAAACCCGGACAGCGTCAGCATCAGTGCTGCCGCCGCAAAGGCGAGGATGTACCAGACGATGTGCTGTTTGGTGACCCGAATACCCTCTTTGACCGGCAGTACCGGGATGCCGGCTGCGCTGTAGTCATCAAAGCGGAAGATCGCAATCGCGTACGAGTGCGGCATCTGCCACAGACAGAAGATCAACAGTAGCAGCGCGGCACCGGTATCGAACTGTCCGGTCACGGCGCAGTAGCCCACCACCGGCGGCATGGCGCCTGACAGGCTGCCGACCAGCGTGCCGTAAACCGAACGACGCTTCATCCAGAGGCTGTACACGCCCACATAGATAAAGAAGCCGAAGGCCGCCAGCGCCGTGGCCACCGGCGTGGTGTACCACCACAGCAGGCCAAAGCCTGCCAGGCCGAGCACTACACCGTGCGCCAATGCTGCCAGGACCGAAATCTGCCCGGTGACCAGCACCCTGCCCCGCGTGCGCTCCATATGACGATCAATGTCGCGGTCGATGCAGTTGTTCATCACGCAGCCACTGGCAACCACCAGCGACAGCCCGGTCACGGTAGCCAGCAGCAGACCGAGATCGATCTGCCCCTGGGCGGCGAGGAAGTATCCCCCCGCCACCGCAATCAGGTTGCCGAAGATGATGCCGGGCTTGGTGACCAGCAGGTAGCGTTTGAGTTTCACTGGAACATCCAGGGCATCATCAGCATGTCGGCGTTGACCATGATCCAGATGGCCAGACCAACCAGCATGACGATGATCAGTACGGTGAACAGGAAGGCCACCAGATTCCAGCGGCCCTCAGACGAGGTGTTCATGTGCAGGAAGCACACCAGATGCACGACGACCTGAATCACACCCATGGTCAGCATGCTGATCAGGTTGACGCTCTGGCTGAACTGCCCGCTCATCACCATCCCGAACGGGATGGCAGTGAGGATCACCGACAGGATGAAACCGATAGCGTAAGAGCCGTAGCTGCCGTGGCCGGCACCGGCGTCGGAATGCGCATGACTCATCAGATAGTCCCCATCAGATAGACAATGGTGAACACGCAGATCCAGACGATGTCCAGGAAGTGCCAGAACAGGCTCAGGCACATCAGGCGTGTGTTGTTACGGTCGGTCAGGCCGCGCTTGCTGACCTGCAGCATCATGATGACCATCCACACCAGGCCAGCCGTCACGTGCAGCCCGTGCATGCCGACCAGGGTGAAGAAGGACGACAGGAAGGCGCTCTTGTCCGGGCCAAAGCCTTCAGCGATCAAGTGATGGAACTCGTTGAGTTCCATCCCGATAAAGCCTGCGCCCAGCACAAAGGTCGCCGCCAACCAGGCCAGCGTCTGGCCCTTGAAGCCGCGGTGCGCTGCAATCATGGCAAAGCCGTAGGTGCAGCTACTGACCAGCAGCAGCGCGGTTTCACCCAGCACATAGGGCAGCTCGAAGATGTCCTTGCCGCTGGGGCCACCGGCCGTGTGGTTGACCAGCACGGCGTAGGTGGCGAACACACAGGCGAACAAAATGCAGTCGGTCATCAGGTACAGCCAGAAGCCGAATACGGTGTTGCCGCCAGTGTCGTGGTGCGCGTGGTCGTCGTGCGCCACGGCGTGGTTGGAGTGCATTACAGTGCTCGACATGTCAGATCTGCTCCGCAACGGGTTGAGTGTTCAGCGCCTGACGCGGCGCCTCAAAGTTGGCGTGATGCAGGTTCTCGATGCGCTCTACTTCGTCAGGCTGAACGTAGTAGTCGACGTCTTCGTTGTAGCTGCGCGCGATGAAGGTAGCGATCATGGCGATGAAGCTGACCGCGCCCAGCCACCAGATGTGCCAGACCAGCGCAAAACCGAATACCGCACCCAGCAGACCGATGATCATGCCGGCCGAGGTGTTCTTCGGCATGTGGATCGGCGCGTAATGATCAGGGCGCAGGTAGGCTTCGCCACGCTCTTTCATGTCCTGGAAGGCATCCAGTGCACGCACGGTCGGCGTAACCGCGAAGTTGTAGAACGGCGGCGGCGAACTGGTTGACCATTCCAGGGTACGACCGCCCCACGGGTCACCGGTCACGTCACGCAGCGATTCACGGTTGCGCAGACTGACCACCAGCTGTGCCAGCTGGAACAGAATGCCGCACAGAATCAGACCGGCACCGAAGAAGGCAACGATCAGGTACGGCTGCCACATCGGGTTGTCGTAGTGGTTCAGGCGGCGCGTCATGCCCATGAAGCCCAACACATAGAGCGGCATAAAGGCGACGAAGAAGCCGGTGATCCAGCACCAGAAGGCACCTTTGCCCAGACGCTCGTCCAGCTTGAAGCCGAAGGCTTTCGGGAACCAGAAGGTGAAGCCAGCCAGATAGCCGAACACCGCGCCACCAATGATGGTGTTGTGGAAGTGGGCAATCAGGAACAGGCTGTTGTGCAGCACGTAGTCAGCACCCGGTACGGCCAGCAGAACGCCAGTCATGCCGCCCACGGTGAAGGTCACCATAAAGCCCAGGGTCCACAGCACCGGCGTGGTGAACTGCACGCGACCGCGGAACATGGTGAACAGCCAGTTGAACAGCTTCACCCCGGTCGGCACCGAAATGACCATGGTGGCCACGCCGAAGAACGCGTTGACGTTGGCACCCGAGCCCATGGTGAAGAAGTGATGCAGCCAGACCACGAAGCCCAGTACGGTGATCGCTCCGCTGGCCCAGATCATCGAGGTGTAGCCGAACAGTTTCTTGCCGGAGAAGGTCGAAATCACCTCAGAGAAGATACCGAACGCCGGCAGGATGAGGATGTACACCTCGGGGTGACCCCAGGCCCAGAACAGGTTGATGTACATCATGGCGTTGCCGCCAAGCTCGTTGGTGAAAAAGTGCATGTCCAGATAACGGTCCAGACTCAGCAGCGCCAGGGTGGCGGTCAAAATCGGGAAGGACGCAATGATCAGGATGTTGGTGAAGGTGCAGGTCCAGGTGAAGACCGGCATCTTCATCAGGGTCATGCCGGGGGCGCGCATCTTGAACACGGTCACCAGGAAGTTCACGCCGGTAAGCAGCGTGCCTAACCCCGATAACTGCAACGCCCAGATGTAATAGTCGACCCCTACGCCCGGGCTGTAGCCCAGCTCTGCCAGCGGCGGATAGGCAACCCAACCGGTGCGCGCGAACTCCCCAACCCCCAGCGACACGTTAACCAGAATCGCACCGGCCACGAACAGCCAGAAGCTGAGCGAGTTGAGGAACGGGAAGGCAACGTCACGGGCGCCAATCTGCAGCGGCACCGCAATGTTCATCAGACCAACCATGAACGGCATGGCCATGAAGATGATCATGATTACGCCGTGCGCGGTGAAGATCTGGTCGTAGTGCTCCGGCGGCAGGTAGCCCTGCGAAGCGCCTTCGGCAATGGCCAGCTGGCCGCGCATCATGATCGCGTCGGCAAAACCGCGCAGCAGCATGATCAGGGCAACCAGGATGTACATCACACCGATTTTCTTGTGGTCAACCGAAGTCAGCCACTCGGTCCACAGGTAGCCCCACTTGCGGTAGTAGGTGATGGCGCCAAAAATCCCCAAACCGGCAATCGCAACGACGGCCAGGGTGATCATGATAATGGGCTCGTGGAACGGCACGGCCTCGAGTGTCAGCTTGCCAAACATCAGTGGGTCTCCTCGGCAGCGTTCATGGGCATGCCAGCTATTTCTGCGCCTGCATGTGCCTCATGGCCTGCGTGACCCGCGTGGTCTTCGTGGCCGGCCGCGTGCTTACCGCCGTTGTGGTATTGCATGAGGATGGTCTCGTACAGGATAGGGCTGACGCTGCCGTAGTAACGAACCGGGTCGGCTTTGCTCGGCGCAGCCAGCGCAGGGTAGCTGTTCAGATCCAGCGTCTCGGTATTGGCTTTGACCTGGCTAACCCAGTCGTTGAAGCCCTGCTCATCGGTGGCGATGGCCTGAAACTTCATGTCGGAAAAGCCTTCGCCGCTCAGGTTGGCGGAGAAACCGTCGTAGCTGCCTTCATGGTTGGCGATCAGATGCAGCTTGGTCTGCATGCCGGCCATGGAGTAGATCTGGCTGCCCAGCGCCGGGATGAAGAAGGAATTCATCGCCGATTGGGAGGTGATCTTGAAGTTGACGGGGGTGTCGACCGGGAAGGCCAGTTCGTTGACGGTGGCGATGCCCTGCTCTGGGTAGATGAACAGCCATTTCCAGTCCAGCGATACCACTTGCACCTCGATCGGCTTTACGTCCGAGTCGAGCGGGCGGTAGGGGTCCAACTCATGGGTGGTCTTCCAGGTGATGGTGCCGAGGATGGCGACAATTACGCAGGGGATGATCCAGACCACCAGTTCAATCGCGGTGGAGTGGGACCAGTTGGGTCGATAGGTCGCCTTGGTGTTGCTTGCACGGTACTTCCAGGCAAACACAAGGGTCATCACGATGACCGGAATGACCACGATCAGCATCAGCAGCGTGGCGGTGATGATCAGCGACTTTTCGTCGACGCCGACCTGCCCTTTCGGGTCCAGCAACACCATCTTGCAGCCGCCGAGCATCAGCAGCGGCAACCAGGCGAGCCGTTTCAGGAGTGAAGTTATCTGCTTCGGGTTCATGTTGCAGCCTTAGTCGTTGAACAGGCCCTCGCGCCCGACAGGGAACGAGGTGCAACAGGCCCCAGTGATGTGCACCCACCAGCCGACCAATAGCCCACGCAACAGCACCCCGTGACGCTCCCGCATGAGCGTGTCAGGTGCTGCCGTGTGGTTTTTATGGGTCAGCGTAATGTCTTTGTGCAGACTGAGACGGCGTACAGCATCAATCGCCAAACTGGCCGCGGGAGCGGCGCCTTCCGTGGGGAACCAGAGCGACGCCTGGAACCTGTTGCGGAAAGTATTACAAAGTATTTCCGGAAGCCGCGCAATTGTAACAAGTAGTGACACAGGTCAATGCAGCACTTCATATTTGCGACTAAAGCATTCGCTGAAGACAAATGAGAAATGCTCGCAAGTCACGCATGGCGCGGGGTTCAAGCCTCAAGCGAGGTCCCCGCAACAGCTGTTGCAGGGGTGCGGCAATGTGCCGCGCTGGAAGACAGGTAAGCGCAGTGAGTGGCGTGCGGCGACAGGCCGCAGCACGGTTGCTGGAAAAAATGTGTCGAAGGCGTACCATCACGGCACTAACGCGAGGTGCTCAACATGACTCAATCCACGCCAGCTTATGGCACAGCAGATGCGTCCTATCAGGCCGCAGGCGAAATCGACGGCATACGTCGGCTGGTCGATGATTTCTACCAGGAGATGGACAGCTGGGAGGGGGCACAGGAACTGCGCGCTCTGCACGCGCCTGACCTGGCATCGGCTCGGGCCAAGTTGAGCGCATTTCTGTCAGGCTGGCTGGGCGGCCCGCGACTGTTTCAGCAGCAGTATGGCGGCATCAGCATTCCCGCCTTTCACGCCAAATGGGATGTAGGCCCGGAGCTGCGTGACCAGTGGCTGGAGTGCATGGCGCGGGCGATAGCAAAGCAGCCCTACTCTCCCGCATTTGCCAGCTATCTGCTGGAGCAACTGCGCGTGCCGGCCAACCGGGTGGTGCAGGCCAGTCAGGCGATGCGTCAGGCGCAGCAATAGCCGCTAGAGCGGCTTTTCCCAGAACATTGCCCGGCCCATTTCCGGCACCAACTGGTAACCCTCAAAGCCCAAACCCCGGTAGGAACGCTGTGCCGCCTTGTTGCCCTCCAGCACTTCCAGGGTGAGCTTGCAGCAACCTCGCTGGCGGGCAATGTCTTCGACCTGAGTCAGCATCTGCCTAGCAATGCCCTGCCCTCGCCAACGGCGTGACACAATCACGTCGTGGATATTGATGAGCGGCTTGCCCTTGAACGTGGAAAACCCCTCGAAGCAGTTGACCAGGCCAACATACTGGCCGTCGGCAACCGCGAGCACAAACAGGTAGTCCGTCCGTGAGGACAGCTTGCCCGGTAGTGATTCGAGCAACTCAGGGGCAAGCGCCGCAGCGCCACCCATAGGGTCAAGCGCATATTCAGCGAGCAACGACTTCAACGCCGTAGCATGTACTTCGTCGCCAAGATCGCCGAAAGTCATTGCGTTGCATCCTTGTTCTGAAGCTGTTGCTGCAGTGTCAACAGGGTTTGGTTGGCAGGGGTCAAATCAAGCCCTTCGGCAATTAGCGCCAGGGCAGCGTCGCGCTGATCGGCACTGTCGAGCGCGACGGCCAGCACGTATCGATAGTGGGCATTCTGCGGGTCAAGCACAACTGCGCGGCGCAGCTCGATCAGGGCGTCGGCCATATTCTTGCTGCGCACCTTGAGCAGTCCCAGGCTGAAATGCAACGGGGCAGCCTCCGGCAACGCTTCCAACCCCTTGTTAAGCAGTGTTTCGGCCATAGGGTCGCGCATCGACGCGCGATACAGATCGGCCAGATTGATGTAGGCACCGATGAAATAGGGATCAAGCTCTAAGGCCCGCGCGTAGGCATCTTCCGCCAGCGCAAGCTGGTTACGCGCCTGATAGTACAGGCCGATGTTCAACTGTGCCGAAGGGTCATCGGCGTTGGCTTGTTGCGCTTTGAGGTATTGCTGCTGCGCCTGGCGCAACTTTTCGATGTCATCACCCTGCATCTGCTCTGGCGGAATATCCAGCAACTGCGCGGCCGCCTGCAGCCTGACCACGCGTTCAGGCGCATCCAGCAGCGGGCTGGCAAGCTGCCAGCGGGTGACCGGCGGGTAACTGCCAATCGCCTCCAGCGCGCCCAGGCGAATCACCGGGTCCTTCGCACGCAGGGCAACAAACAGCGATTGGGCCACCTCCGGCCCCGGCCAGGACTGCAGCAGGCTGGCGGCAGTGGCGCGGGCGACCGCTGGCTGGCCTTCGTCGGCCAACAGCTTCAGCAAATCCTGCCGGGCGCCAACCGATCCCGCTCGGCCCGCTGCCAGAGTGTGCGCATACTGCTGCGCGCCCTGCGGCACGTGACCGTACCATTGTTCGACATGCTCTGCCGCCCATTCGGGTGTTTCGTCGCTGTGACACTGATTGCAGGCGTTGGGCACACCGAGGCTGACGCTCAGATCAGGACGCGGAATACGCAAGCTGTGATCGCGCCGAGGATCCACTTCCATGTACGTTGTGGTCGGCATATGGCAGTCCACGCAGGCGCTGCCCTGCACGCTGCTGTGAAAGTGGTGCTTCGGCGTCTGGTACTGGTCGGCATGGTGACACTGCACGCAGACACCATCGCCGGGAACCCTGAGTTCCAGCGAGTGCGGGTTGTGGCAGTCACTGCAGGTCACGCCGGCCTGATACATTTTGCTCTGCAGGAACGAGCCATGCACAAACACCTCGTCCTGAATCTGACCGTCCGGGTGATACAGACCCTGATCAAGGGTTGCGAGCAGATAATTTTCCACCAGCAAACCGGCATCCTGCGGGTCATCAAACAGTTGCGCACGGCGGGAGTGGCAGGCAGCGCAGGCTTGAATTTCCTTCTCGCTGTCGCGCGGCTTGCTGCGGCCGGGCGTGCCGTTGTCGTCGTGCTGCCAGGTCACACCTTCACGCTCATCAAAGCGCACCGCAAGCCCAAGGGTCGCGGCCATATCTGGATTAGCGTCAGGAGCAGCGGCCCACTTCAGGTGATCTGAAGCCGGTCCGTGGCACGCCTCGCAGGACACGTCGATCTCGGCCCAGCGGGTGTCATAGCTGTTGGTTGCGGCATTGAAGTTGCGTTCCAGATTGGTCGAGTGGCATTCGGCGCACATCAGGTTCCAGTTGAACTGACGCCCACTCCAGTGCAGCGCCTTGATCGGAGCATCGCCATTGACATCGGGGTTGAGCTGGAACCAGCGCTGGCCGCCCTCCCCAGCCGGCCGTGCATCCCAGGCAACACTGAACGCCTGATAGCGGCCGCCCGGCACCGCCAGCAGATACTGCTGCAGCGGATAGACCCCAAAGGTGTACTCGGCAACATAGACCTGCTGGCGGCCATCCGGACCGAGTGTATTGACCAGAAACTGGCCGTCACGCTGGAAGAAGGTACTGGTTACGCCGCCGTAGCTGAAGCTGGCGTTATTGAAATCGCCAAGCACGGTATCGGCATTTGCTTCCTGCATGGCCTGATCGTGGTGCGACCCGACAAACTCAGCGCTCTGCTCGACATGACAGGCGATACAGCTCTGACGGCCAACATAGTGCCGACTGCCGGCTGTGGTAACGTCAACGAAGGGCACATTTTGCTGCTCGGCGGTCAGAGCAGGCGCCTGCAAAGGGGGCTCGGCTTCCCTGGCAGTAAACCACCAGACAGCGACGGCAGAGAGCACAAGAACCAGCGGAAGCAGCAGGCGCCACAGCGGCGGTTCAGGGGCAAGGTGTCGGGCAGAGTGAGTCTTGTTACTGTCCATCGTCTGGCAACATCCCTATTGCAACAATGCGTCTTGCGGGCAACTCCGGTCGATGCAACGGTCTGACCCCGACAGCCTCAAGAGCCAATCTGTACCCAACCCTGATCCTCAATCCGGTTGCGACCCGTGCTTTTGGCTCGATAGGTTGCGATATCAGCGGTATTGAGCAGCAAATCCAGGCTGGCTTCACCGTTTTGCGACGCTGTAACCCCAAAACTGCAAGTAACCTGAATGGTCTCCTTACCGTGGCTCAACCTCAGCGCTTCGATCTTCGCTCTCAAGCGCTCCGCAAGCTCCCTCGCCTCATCCAGCCCCGTCGCCGGCAGAAGAATCGCAAACTCCTCTCCTCCGAGCCGAGCCGCAACGTCAGCGGCCCGTGTATGCTGCTTCAGCACGCCGGCAAGCGCACGCAGAACAGCGTCACCGCCAGCATGGCCAAAACGATCATTGATTTGCTTGAAGTGATCGGCATCCAGCGAAATAAGCGCCACCGGGTGCCGTTGCCTGCGCGCCTGCTCAAGCGCCGCGTTGCCCAAAGCAAACAACGCTCGCCTGTTGGCCAGCCCAGTCAAGGCGTCCTCATTGGCGAGTTGTTCTGCCTGGCGCTGCGCTTGTGTGAGCTGGTCCTGCAAGTCCTTGATGTCGGAAATGTCGGTTGCGATTTCGATTCTGACAAGACGCCCGTCCGGCCAGCGGGTTGCCTGATCACGGCACTGATACCAGCGGCCCGTGAGGGTGTTGCGGAATTCCCAGCGATGGACGCCGATTGGCACACCCTGTTCATCAACCAGCAATGGGTTGGTGCAAAATGCGCACGGCCCTGTCTGGCCCTTCTGCAGTACCTGCCAACATTTTCGCGCACCCGGCTCTCCCCATTTTTCACGCCCGTAGGCGTTGAGAAACAGAAGCTCGTGGGTATCCATATCGGCGACATAGACCAGCGCATCAAGACTGTCGAGCACGGTCTCGATGGCAAGCCTGTCCACATTCTGGTTGTCTGGCATTTTTTTGTCTGCGGAGCTCCGGCCGGCAACGTCACCTGCACACTGTTGGCGGTGTTGCAATGAGTACGCGAATCGCGTCTGCTGGTCAGACTGTGTGCAATCCGATTATGCGGCAGCTTACGTGGTCTGGCCAATCTGTGACATCATCTTGCCGTTAAACATCTATCCCACTTTATTTGTCGCCAGGGGTGTCCGGTGCCATGCATCGGGCTGAGAACACGCCAAGCCCAGGCTGGCCAAACCCTGGAACCTGATCCGGATCATACCGGCGGAGGAAGCGCGACATGTTGTATCTGACGATTGCGGCCCTGGCTGCGGTTCTGCTTTTGTTTGTCTGGGTTGGTCTGCGAACCCGCCGAAACGAGGCTCTCGACGACTTTATTACGGCGCGCAATAGCCAGAACCGCTGGGCCATTGGCCTATCGTTTCTGGCCTCAGGCATGGGTGGCTGGATCCTCTTTGCTCCACCGGAAGTCGGCGTACTGGTCGGTCCCCTTGGTCTGGCCGGGTATGCGCTGGGCGCCGCCCTGCCCTTTATCGTGTTTGCCCTGTGTGGGCCCGCTATTCGTCGAAGACTGCCGGCAGGGCGAAGTATTGGCGAGTTCGCCGAGCACTGCTATGGCGGCGGCGTACGCCGCTGGGTCGGATTGATATCACTGTTGTACATGGCCTGTTTTCTGGTCGCGGAATTGACCGCCATCGGCGCCATTACCGCGATGCTGTCCGACATCAATGGCAGCCTGATTGTCATCGGCGTTGCCGTAACCACGCTGATCTATACGGCCTGGGGCGGTCTGCGGGCCAGCATGACAACCGACCGCTGGCAGGGATGGCTGCTGATTGCGCTGATGTTGCTGGTCGGCGGCGTTGCTGCGACGCGGCTGCCCGCCTTCAGCCCGGATACGGCGCTTCCCGGCATACCCGCGTCGGCCGCGCTCGGCGTTGCGCTAACCCTTGTCATTGCCGTCACTGCAGCCAACCTGTTCCATCAAGGCTATTGGCAACGGCTCTGGGCCGCGCAGGACGAAAAGGCACTGGGCCAGGGCGCGCTGATTGGCGGTGTGGCGACCATTCTGGTTGTCGCGCTGGTTGGCGGCCTCGGTATCATGACGGTCATGAGCGGTGCAGATGTTGGCTCCCCACCCATTCCGTTCTTCGCGATGCTGCGTGATGCCCCCGGCTGGCTGGCGCTGCCGGCGCTGGTGCTGGCAATCACCCTGGTTGCCTCCTCGGTCGATACCTTGCAGAACGCTATCGTATCGCTGGCAGTCACAGAGCGAAAAGGACTGAGTCTTGCCGCTGCTCGCTGGTTTACCTTTGTTCTGATGATTCCGGTGGTGATTATCGCCCTGCAGGGCATCTCGGTTCTGCGGCTGTTTCTGATTGCCGATCTGCTTTGCGCCACTGCGGTTGTGCCGGTCCTGCTAGGCCTGTGGCAACGGATGTCACCGGCAGCTGCGATAGCGGGTGCACTGGCAGGGCTGGTCGGCGCAGTACTGCCCGGCTGGATTGCAACTGGCAGCGCGCTTCAGGGGGTGCTGCTTGCCAGCTTCCCGGACACCGTTCCGACCCTGCCGCCGTTTCTCGGTGCCCTGACTGCCTCGGCACTGGTCAGTGTACTTTTCGCCCTCTTGCTGCCTGCCAGAAAGACCGAACTCGCCGGCTGATCAACCACGCAGCCGTGCCGCACGGCTGCGCACCTGCCTCCCTCTTTGGCACTAAATGCCGATTAATTTGCCGTTTTGAACCAGCCAGCCATGGGGCCTGGCTGGCAGTCTATAGTCGTCCGTACGCACCCAAAATAAAAAGAGAACAAGACGATGACCAATGAGCACTTCGATGTGCTGATTATCGGTGCCGGCCTCTCCGGTATCGGTACGGCTGTGCACATATCACAGGAATGCCCCGGCAAACGATTGGCAATCCTCGAACGCCGCCAGCGCGTTGGCGGTACATGGGACCTGTTCAGCTATCCCGGAATACGCTCCGATTCTGACATGTTCAGCTTCGGTTACGATTTCAGGCCGTGGAATGACCTAAATACACTCGCCGACGGCCAATCCATTCGCAGCTATATCAGTGATACCGCCAGCGAGTATGGCGTCGACAAACTGATCCGCTTCGGGATCGAAACCGAGCAGGCTCAGTGGTGCAGCGAGCAGCAGCAATGGATCGTCAGCGCCCGGGATCTGGATACCGGTCTGGCCCGCCACTTCAGTTGCGACTTCCTTATCAGTTGCACCGGTTACTACGATCACAAAACCGGCTATCTGCCCGACTTTCCGGGCGTGGAGCAATTCCAGGGGCAATGCATTCATCCCCAGCACTGGCCGGCCGATCTCGACTATCGGGACAAGAGGGTCGTTGTCATCGGCAGCGGCGCCACTGCTGTCACAGTCGTGCCCGCCATGGCCGATCAGGCAGCCCACGTCACGATGCTGCAGCGCTCTCCATCCTACGTGATGACCGTACCGGCACGTGACAAGTTGACCGAAGTTCTGCGCAAGATCATGCCCGAGCGGTGGGCCAATGATCTGGCACGCAAGCGCAACATCCTGATCCAGCGCTGGCTGTTCAAGGCCGCCAAACGGTGGCCGGAGCGTATGCGCAGCTATCTGCTCAGACAGGTCGCCAAACAGTTGGATGATCAGGCCAACATGAAACACTTCACTCCCAGCTATATGCCCTGGGACCAGCGCCTGTGTGCGGTGCCGGACGGTGATCTGTTCAAAGCCATCAACAGCGGCAAGGCATCGGTGGTGACAGACCGCATTGACCGCTTTACCGAGCACGGCATCAGACTCGCCTCCGGCAAGGAGCTGGAAGCCGACATTGTCATCACCGCCACCGGATTGAAGCTGCAACTGCTGGGGGGCACGCAGCTTCTGATCGACGGCAAGCCGTTCGATCTGCAGCAGCAGATGACCTACAAGGGCGTGTTGCTGCAGAACGTACCGAATATGGCATGGATTTTCGGTTATACCAACGCGCCCTGGACGCTGAAAGCCGATATTGCCGCGCGCTACGTCTGCCGATTGATCAACCACCTGCAGGCAACAGGAATGCAAGTGGTTACACCTCGGGACCATCAGGGCTGCGCAATTGCGGACATGTCGGTCATGGGCGCACTGGAGTCGGGCTACGTGCAGCGGGCGAATGCGATTCTGCCCCGCCAGGGTCGGAGCCTGCCATGGCGTCTGCTCAATGCCTATGAACAAGATCGTGTGATGTTGCTCGACGAGGTGCTTGAGGACGACAACCTCGAATTCCTGCCGCGCAACTCAGAATCCGGTAACAAGACAGCAGGCAGCAACAGCCGGGCAGCATAACAATGGGGATAATGCTTTGAACAACTCAATACAAAACCTGACAGTACTGGGCGCCGGCGTACTGGGCGGCCAGATCGCCTGGCACAGCGCATACAAGGGCAAACAGGTTGTGGTCTATGACCTGTTCGATGAAGGGCTGGAGCGCTGCAAGATCGCACATCAGCAGTATGCAGCCATTTACCAGAAAGACCTTGGCGCTACTGACGAGCAAATTGAACAGACTCGCGCCCGCTTGCGTTACAGCACTGATCTGGCAGATGCGGTCGGGGCTGCCGATCTGGTGATTGAAGCCGTGCCCGAGATTCCCGAGGTCAAGTCACAGGTCTATCGTGACATGGCTCCCCTGCTGCCCGCCGAGTGCCTCATTGCCACCAACTCATCGACGCTGCTGCCGAGCCAGTTTGCCGAGGATACCGGGCGGCCTGCCAACTACTGCGCGCTGCACTTCGCCAACCTAATCTGGTCGATCAACCTTGCCGAGATCATGGCTCACGCAGGGACAGGCGAGCATACCCTGCGCAGCATCACGCGCTTTGCCATTGAAATAGGGATGATTCCGGTGCCGGTACGCAAACCGCAGAACGGCTATGTCATCAACTCGCTGCTGGTGCCGCTGCTCTCGGCCGCACAAACCCTGGTAACCAACGGCGTTGCCACACCGGAAACCGTCGACCGAACCTACATGGTGATGAACCGCGGAGCGAGCATGGGCCCGTTTGGCGTGATCGACGTCGTCGGCATGAAGACCGTCTACGACATCACCCAGTATTGGGGAAGCCTTAATCAAGACGAGCAGGCGCTCAAGAACGCGGATTACATCAAGCGCCACTTTCTCGATCAGGGCAAGCTCGGACTACAGACCGGCAGTGGCTACTATCAGTATCCAAACCCGGCCTACGCTGATCCGGACTTCCTCGTCGAGCCGGGGCTGGAGGTCATCGATGAGATCGTCAGGCTGACGCTTCCCTCATAAGCATTTCGGTGGCGAGGCCGTCTGGCCAAGCCACCAGGCCGTTATTGAGTTTGAACCTCGGTTTGGCAGGGTTTATCCGGATCAAAGACCAGCAACACGATCAGGGCCAACAGCGGCATTGCGCCGCCCAGCAGGGAGGCCACGAGCCAACCGCCGCTGACATAGGCCCACGCCCCCGCGGCGGAACCCACCGCTCCGCCAACAAAGAATGTCGCCATATAAATGGCATTCAATCGGCTGCGCTCGGCTTCACCCAGTGCGTAAATCGCACGCTGGCCAAGCACGACGTTACCGGATACTCCGAGATCAAGCAGCACCGCAGCGGCAACGAGTAACAGCAGTGACAGCGCTGAGCCGGGCGCGACGATATGCGTCATGGCAAAGGCAACCATCACGCAAAGCATCGCGCTGATCGTAGCCACACGGGTCAGCCCACGATCTGCCAGCCTGCCGGCAACAGGCGCAGATACCACGCCAGCGACGCCTGCCAGCGCGAACAGTGCTATACCTGACTGCGACATATCAAAGTCAGGCCCCGCCAGCAGCAGCGGAGTGGTTGTCCAGAACAGGCTGAAGGCGCCAAACATCATCGCCTGATAAAGCGCCCGACGCTGCAGTATCGGAGTATGTGCCGCCAGCGTTGCCATCGAGCGCAGCAGCGCCAGATACCCCATGCTGGCGGTCGGAATACGGCGCGGAATGAGGCGATGCATCACCAGTACCAGCAACACCATCAGAGCGGCCGAGATGAAGAACATCCAGCGCCAGGATGACAGATCGGCAACAAAGCTCGATATCGGTCGGGCCAGCATGATGCCGAACATCAGTCCGCCCATCACATTACCGACCACCTGCCCGCGTCGTTCCGGCGAAGCAAGGTGGGCCGCCAGCGGGACAATAATCTGCACCGCAACCGCGCCAATGCCGATTATCAGCGAACACAACAAAAACTCGAGTGCACTCTCGGATAACGCCGTACCAACCAGAGCCAAAGCCAGCAGCAACACCATTGCGCTGATCAGCGCCCGGTTTTCCAGACGATCGGCCAAAGGCACTACCAGCAGCAGGCCGACGACATAACCGATCTGGGTCAGCGTCACTATCAGGCCGCTGGCTTCAGGGCTCATGCCCAGCGACGCGCTGATGGGCCCCACTAAAGGCTGGGAATAATACAGGTTGGCGACGATAAGGCCGCAGCAGGCAGCCAGGAAGAACATCAGTCCACTGGCAATACCGCGGGTGTTGTCGGATAGGTCTGGCATGGCAACTCTCGATACCTGGGTGTGCAGGGGGAGCCATACTACGCCTATTTATTCGTATTTTGTCGAACTAAAGTCACGGACGTCGTGAACAGACTGTTGCAGCAATCAAACAACGCTCATTCATTAAGCAATTTGAGCATGCTGGCGCGCTGCTCATCGCTGAGCGCTTGCTGCTTCATTGCCTTGGCAAGACTGGCATAGGCCGTACTTAATGCAGAGGAAAGGCTGGCGAGCTGGCTGCGCAGCCCATCCATCAGGGTGCTGCGCTCCTCGTCCGGTAGCCCCTGCTGACGCGCCAACTCAGTGATTTGCTGCTGTACCTCGGCAATCTGCTGTTTGAGTTCGCGAATGTGCTTGAGCAGCCGCTTGATGACTTCAGGCAAATCACTGTCGTCGATATCCTGATTGCTGCTGCTTTTCAACGCCTTTTCAGCCCGCTCCGACAGCGCGACCTTGACGCTTTCTGCAATTTCCCGATTGCTTTGCGGCACAGCCTCCGGCGACCGCTCCGTAACGCCGCCCGTCCCGTTACTGCGGGTAGCAGGATCAGTCCAGGTGAGATCGCCGATACGCATGATTGCGCCCCTCGCAGTGATGGATATCCATTCATATCGGTCGTTTATCGAAGGACTTTAGCTACCACTGGCTTTGACCGGCGCGACAAGCTTCCCTATATTGTCCGCCGCCGCAGCCACTGCGGCATCGTTCTCGGGGCGGGGTGAAACTCCCCACCGGCGGTAACGGAGCCTGGCTCCGAAGCCCGCGAGCGCTCTGCAATGCAGAGGTCAGCAGATCTGGTGAGATGCCAGAGCCGACGGTTACAGTCCGGACAGGAGAGAACGCGACAGCACCCGCGTCGACGCGAGTTGACGTGGCGCTGCCCGTTCGCCCTGATTCAATCTCACAGGATTTATCCATGAATCAGAGCAAGACGATGACCCAATTTCTACCTTCGCAACAGCGCATTGCCTTCATTCACGCGTCCTGGCACACCGACATCGTACTGCGTTGTCTGGACGGATTCCGCGAGGAAATGGCAACGCGGGGCTACCATCCGGAACAGATTGATGTGATCGCCGTTCCCGGTGCCTACGAAATCCCCCTGCAAGCCAAGCTGCTGGCCAAAACCGGGCGCTACGGCGCGATCGCCTGTTCGGGGCTGGTGGTCGATGGCGGTATCTACCGCCACGACTTTGTCGCCAACGCAGTAATCAGCGGCCTGATGCAGGTTCAACTGGAAACCGAAGTGCCGGTACTGACCGCGGTCCTGACGCCTCACCACTTCCACGAACACGCCGAGCACCAGAGCTACTATCGCACTCATTTTGTTACCAAGGGCAAAGAGCTCGCTGCCGCTGCCGACAGTGCCATGGCGCTGCGCTGGCAGGTACTGAACAGCTGAACACCGGTCACACCGCCGGTGGCGTCAGCTGCCGGCAATCCTGAATCCGACCTGAAGAACCACCTGAAAATGCGCGACCTGATCGTTCGCAATATGGCCGCGGGTTTCCTTCACTTCAAACCACTCCATGTAGCGAATGGTCTTTGCGCACTCTGCAATCGCTACCCGAATGGCATCATCGATACTGTTTGGGGACGAGCCGACAACTTCCACCTTCTTGTAGACATGATGGTTGGACATGATTTACCTCCGCCTTCTTGTCATGGGTGCCCCCCAGTATGGCAAAGGGTTGCCGGTCTCGCCCGCCAAGTCCCGCTGCATTGCAATATGCTGTCATCCGCATATAATCACAAATGCAAATCACTATCATTATTTGATTGATCGCAATCCAAAGGGAGCTTTACATGGCCGTGCGTTTTCCTCTGCAGGCGCTTGCGCTGGCAATTTCGACTACTTTCCTTCTAACCGCATGCAGCGACGACAAGCAAACCAGCGCTCCAGAAGCGAGCGCACCTGAAGCGCCGGTCGCTGAACAATCTCCTGCAAGTGCTACTGAATCTCCAGCCGTTGCCCCTGCCGCCATAGTCAATCATTACGCAGACCTGGCGCTGGCAACCTTCGAGGACGCACTGACAACCGCGAAAGCGCTAGACGCGGCCACCGACGCCCTGATTGCCGAGCCTACCGAAGAGAATCTGGCTGCCGCGCGGGCGGCCTGGTTGCAGTCGCGCGTTCCCTACCAGCAATCTGAGGTTTTCCGCTTCAGCAACGCCGTGGTTGACGATTGGGAAGGTCAGCTGAATGCATGGCCACTGGACGAGGGTCTGATCGACTACGTCAAGGCAGACGATTATCAGCATGCTCTGGGTAACGAAGGCGCCAACGCCAACATCATTGCCAGCACAGAGCTTAACGTCGGCGGTGAAACCCTGGACTTGACGACGATCACACCGGACTTGCTTGCCAGCCTGAACGAGGTTGGCGGTTCTGAGGCCAATGTTGCTACCGGCTACCACGCTATCGAGTTCCTGCTCTGGGGCCAGGATTTGAACGGCTTTGGCGCAGGCGCCGGCGAGCGCAAGGCAACCGATTACGCAACCGGAGAGGCCTGCACAAACGGCAACTGCGACCGCCGCGCAGCCTACCTCGATGCGGTCACCGATCTGCTGGTGTCAGATCTCAACTGGATGGTGGATCAATGGAAACCCGGAGTTGACAGTAACTACCGTGCCGAACTGACAGCACTGGAGCCTACAGCTGTCTATCAGAAAATGCTGTTCGGCATGGGCTCGCTGTCACTGGGTGAGCTGGCCGGTGAGCGCATGAAGGTCGCATTGGAAGCCAACTCCTATGAGGACGAGCACGACTGTTTCAGTGACAACACCCATAACTCCCACTACTACAACGCGCTCGGCATTCAGAATGTCTATACCGGCAACTACAAGCGGGTGGACGGTACCGAGCTGAGCGGCGCATCGCTGGCTGACCTGGTTGGCGAGATCAAACCTGAACTGAATCAGCAGCTGATCGGCCAGCTGGACGCCAGCGTTGCGGCACTGGGTCACATGAAGGAGATCGCCGAGGCAGCGGAAAACCCGGTTGCCTTTGATATGATGATTGCACCCGAAAACACCCAAGGTGCAGAGATTATCAACAACGCCATTAGTGCTCTGGTCGAACAAACCGGTTCGATTGAGCAGGTAGCGGCTGTTGTTGGCGTAGACTCTCTCGAACCCGACGATGCCGGCCACCAGTTCTGATTTGGCGTAGCTTCGGAGCCCGGCGGCTGGCCCGCCGGGCGTCCTGACAGAAACGATCCCTGCTGATACTTACTCCAGGCACAGTGAAACGCAATCCATGCTTCATTCTTTTCTGCGTGCCAGCGCCCTACTGGTACCTGCGGTACTCTTCTCCAACCTGATCCAGGCCACTGAAGCCCCCTACCCAATTCAGGACACCCCGCTCACCGGCGGTGCCGGCAGTGTTAGTCAACACGACCAGAACGCTTACTCGCTGCCGCTGGCAAACATGTCGATGACCAGGCGTTTGGACTTCAGCGTAGGCAACAGTTTTTTCCGCAACCCCTGGGTTGTTGCTCCGGCGAGCACCGATGCCCGCGACGGCCTCGGGCCGCTGTTCAACACCAACTCATGTCAGGGTTGCCACCTCAAGGATGGGCGTGGGCACGCACCCGCGTCCATCGATATGCCCTCGGTTTCGTTGTTCCTGCGCCTCTCCGTTCCGGCGGACCCGGCACAGGATGCAGACCTGCTGCGCGAACATGGCCTCAAACCTGCACCCGTGTATGGCGGCCAGCTGCAAACCTCAGCCATTCCCGACATGAAGCCGGAAGCAGATATGATCGTTGAGTGGCAACCCGTCACTCAGACACTTGCAGACGGCACAGAGATCGTCATGCGCAAGCCGGTTTACCATATCGAAAACCCCAACTACGGCCCGCTGCCGGACAACCTTCTGACCTCACCCAGGGTGGCGTCGCCCATGATCGGGCTGGGCCTGGTCGAGGCGATTCCCGAGTCCGCCCTGCTGGCAAACGAAGATCCGAACGACGCTGACAGCGACGGTATTTCTGGACGCGCCAACCGGGTCTGGGACCGTACCAGCAAACAGACGGTTGTCGGCCGGTTTGGCTGGAAGGCCGGGCAACCCTCCATCCTGCAGCAAAGCATGGACGCCTTTGCCGGTGATATGGGTCTGACCTCCACCGTCGCCCCATCCACCGATTGCACCTCAGAGCAGGAATGCGAACGCTTCCCCGATGGCGGCCAGCCCGAGGTAACCGACAAAGTCGCCAGTTTTATCGAGTTTTACGCCAGCAGTCTGGCTGTCCCGACCCGCCGGGACATGGACGATCCGATCGTGAAGCAGGGTGCAAAACTGTTCAATGACCTGACATGCGCCGCCTGCCATACCCCAAGGCACACCACCGGTCAGGTCACGCGGCCGGAACTGAGCAACCAGATCATCTGGCCCTACTCCGACTTTCTTCTGCATGACATGGGGCCGGGGCTGGCAGATGGACGCCCGGAATTTCTCGCCGATGGCAACGAGTGGCGCACACCGCCGCTGTGGGGGCTTGGCCTGACCAAGGTGGTCAACCCGCAGGCCGGCTTTCTGCACGATGGCCGGGCGGAGACCATTGAACACGCTATTCTCTGGCACGACGGCGAGGCGCGCGCAGCCGCCGACGGCTACCGTCAACTGCCAAAGAATGAGCGTGACGCCTTGATTCGCTTCCTCAACTCCCTGTGAGGCAACACATGACCTTGACCCTTTCCCGGTTACTTCTGGCCACCACTGCCACCCTGGGCATTAGCGTCGCAGCGCAGGCGCAGGACACCTCCGCCCGAGCAGCCTGGCATGCCCAGATTGGGCATGGCTACCAACAGCTGGCAAGCCAGACTGAACAATTCGCCCAACGGGCAGACATATACTGCGCCGCGCCCGGCAGCGACGACCTCAATGAGGTCAAGGCCGCATGGAGCAGCGCCTTTGCAGCGTGGCAGTCGGTTCGCTTCGTGGATTTTGGCCCTATTGAGCAGAACACTCGTGCCTGGAAGTTCCAATTCTGGCCCGACCCCAAGAATCTGACCGCGAACAAGGCCCGCTACTGGCTCAAGCCCGAGCGTGGTGAAATTACCGAACAGGCGCTTGCCCGCGACAGCGTTGCCATCCAGGGCTTTCCGGCCGCCGAGTATCTGCTGTTCGATGCCCAGGTAGCCGATGGCGAGCAAGCGCTGCCAGATGCGCGCTCCTGTCAGTTACTGACGGCAATCGCGCACAACCTGCAAACCAACGCGAGCGGCCTCAGCAGTGACTGGCAACAGTTGCAGGCGCGTTATCTGCAGGTCGCGGACTATGACAACGGCACCCTGACTGCAGCCATGCACGCCCTGGAGATCATGGCCGACTGGCGTCTGGCAGCGCCCCTGGGGGCACGAGGCAACGGCAAGCCCAACCCCTACCTGGCAGACGCCTGGCGCTCGGGGCAATCACTGGACATGATCCAGGCGTCACTGCAGGGGTTGGCCGATTATTTCGTTCCCGGGCTGAATGCCCTGATGGCCGAGAATGATGCCCTGCCTCTGGCCGAACAATTCAGTGCTCAATTGAACCGAACCCTAGCCCGATTCGACACTCTGCCTGCCGATATCACACCGCTGCTTGAAAGCGAGGAAGGGATCGCCAGTCTGAACGCGCTGCTGGCCGACGTACGTGCGACCGGCCAACTGTTGACCGGGCCGATCGCCGCCGAACTCAATGTGGTACGCGGGTTCAACTCCAGTGATGGAGACTGATCGATGCTTGATCGACGCCGCTTTCTCAAAGCGTCCCTGGCAGCCGGCTCATTCGCAGCACTGACAGCCTGCAGCACGCGCTGGCCATCAAACAATGCGCCGCCGCTGACCCTGGTCAGTGCCGTAGACGATGAAGCCGGGCAGCACTATATCGGCGCCGTCGATGCTGCCGGCCAGGCTCGCTTGCAGATACCTGTTCCAGAGCGCTGTCACGGCGGATGTGCGCAGCCACACGGAGATCATGTCGTCGTTTTTGCCCGCCGGCCCGGACGACTGATGCATGTACTCAACACGCGCCGGGGCGAGCTGGAGCGCACCATTGAGGCAGGCGACGGCTACCACTACTACGGCCATGGTGTGTATAGCCAGGATGCACGTTACCTCTATGTCACCATGAACAATTACCGCACCGCTGCGGGTCTGGTACGAGTCTACGATGCGTTTGACGGCTACAGCGCCGTAGCCGACTACGACCTCGCCGGCATCGGGCCGCACGAGCTGCGCCTGCATCCTGATGGCGTTACGCTGGTTGTCGCCCTTGGCGGTATCGAAACCCACCCGGACTACGACCGCATCAAGCTTAACCTCGACCGAATGGCGCCCGCGCTGATACTGATGGACCGACGTACCGGAGCAATCAGCGCACGCTACACCCCCTCACATCATCAACTCAGCTGCCGACATCTGGATGTGAGCCCTGATGGTATCGTCATCGCCGGCTATCAGTATGAAGGGCCGGAATGGGAGTCACCCCCGCTGGTCGCACGTCTCGACACGGCCACCGGCGTCTTCAGCGAACTGGATTGGCCAGTAGAGGAACTGCTGCCACTCAGGAACTATACCGCCAGCATCGCAATCAGTCGGCAAAGCCCCTGTGCCGTTGTCACGGCCCCTCTCGGTGGCCTGGCGCTGATCATTGACTACCACTCGGGCAAGGTCATTCAGCGCATACCGGTGACGGACGTTGCAGGTGCCCTGCCCCACGGCAAGAACGGATTTATCGTATCTTCAGGGATGGGGGGCGTATATCAGCTTTCGGCAGACAGCGATCAGGCACTGCTGCGTGGAACCTATCCCATGCGTTGGGACAATCACCTCACGCCGGGGCAGTACCTGGCAAGTTGACCAGAAGAAACCCGGTCGCCACCGCTCAGCGGCTGGCGACCATTTTGGATATACATTGCCGGGACTCCTCCGGCAGGTCGATAAAGTGCATACCGGTCCAGAACTGCTCGCCGTTGATGCTGACACGGTTCCACAGGCTTTCAGCATCAAGCAGAAATTCATTCACGCCATTAAGGGTCATCGGCAGATTGACCTGAAGAGAAAAGGCCCGGTTCAGATCAACCGGACGATTGCTGAGCAGCATCAGGCCCTCCTCATGAAGGTCTACCACACGACCAAGGTGGTCTCCGGTATCCAGGTCAAAAACCTCCAGACTGCTGCTCATCTGATGCCGTTCCAATCGCCTTCGCTCTGTCATGTCGTACTCAACTTCTCAGGGGAGACTGCCGGTGACAAGGTCACTTCAGCAAGCCCAGTTTGCGGGAAAAAAATAGTGGCGAAAAGCTATATCGACACCCATTTTATCTAACCAATCCACATTTCCATCATTGTTCCTGAAGAAGCCACCAGCGGCGCATTGTCACTTCATGCAACCTGCTGTTTCGGGGTATTGTTCTGATACCACACCCGTATACCAAGGAATCTGACATGCGATTCAATCGTTTCTCCTTGCTCCTGATCGGCTGCGCAATGGCCCAATTAGTTAATGCCCACGAGTTTGAAGCCGGATCGTTACACATTGACCACCCATGGTCGCGCGCTCTGCCGCCTGTTGCACCAACCGGAGCCGCTTACCTGCAGATCAGCAATCAGGGAGAGCAAAGTGACACGCTTCTGGGTGCCGATACCCCGGCCGCAGAAAAAGTGGAGATTCATGAACACGTCCACGCTGACGGACTGATGAAAATGCAGCGTGTTGATCGCCTGGAGCTTGCCCCCGGTCAGACCGTTCTCTTCAAGCCCGGCTCGTACCATCTGATGCTGTTCAATCTGAAGCAACCCTTGCAGGCAGGCGAACAGTTTCCGTTAACCCTGCACTTTGATCGGGCGGGCGACGTACAAGTAATGGTGAATGTACAGGCAGAGGATGAGCCAGCATCCTCGAACGCCGACTCGGGTCACATGCATCACTGATCGGGGCGATCGCGATCAAGCAGATGGAAGCGCGGCAGTTCCAGATGCCAGCGGATGGCAGCCAGCCTGATCGAAAGCACCAGAGCAATGCAGATGGCGATGCCGAGGTCTTCGTGCAATCCCAATGACTGCAGGCCGATATAAGCCAGGGAACCGACAATACACGCAGTGGCGTATATTTCCTTTTGAAAGATCAGCGGGATTTCATTACAGATGATATCCCGCATGACCCCACCTGCGACCCCGGTCATTACCCCCATGATCACGGCAGCACTGACCGGCACGCCACAATTTAGCGCGACCTGAGTACCTATCACGGTAAATACTGCCAGGCCGAATGCATCTGCAACCAGCAGCCCCGTTTCATTGATGGGCCGGGTCAGTCGGACCCAGATCACCGTGCCGACAGCTGCCAGCGTGGCAACAAGGATGTATACGTCGTCGCGAATCCAGCTTACCGGGTGATTACCGAGTATGGCGTCACGCAGAGTGCCACCACCCAGGGCAGTGATGATCGCAATGACCAGCACGCCAAACAGATCCATCGACTTGCGCCCGGCCATCAGCGCGCCCGTAATGGCAAATACCGCTACACCAAACAGATCGAAGACGTAGAACCAGCTCATTCAGGCAGCACTCCGAAGTGGCCCTGATCAATCCTCTCGACTGGGAGTTCTCATGGTCACAAACTCCTCGGCTGCTGTGGGATGAATACCCAGCGTGGCATCGAACACCGCCTTGGTTGCGCCTGCCTTGATCGCAACCGCCAGCCCCTGCACGATCTCGCCCGCCTCGGGCCCGACCATATGCACCCCGAGCACCCGATCGGTGTCCTTGTCGACCACCAGTTTCATCAGACTCTGCTCGCTGCGGCCAGCCAGAGTGTTGCGCATGGCACGAAAACGGCTTTCATAGATACGCAGACGATGCCCATCGGCACGGGCTTGCTCTTCCGATAGACCAAGCGTCGCGATATTGGGAATGCAGAACACCGCCGTCGGGATATCATTATAGTCAACCGGCACATACTCCTCCGGCCGATACAACCGGCGCGCCAGCGCCATGCCTTCCGCCAACGCCACCGGTGTTAACTGCACGGTGCCGGTCACATCCCCAATCGCCAGCACCGCCGGGTCGGTAGTCTGGTAGTGCTCATCCACCCGAATGTTGCCTTTATCGTCCAGCTCCACACCCGTGTGTTCCAGCCCCAAATCGTCGGTGTGCGCGCGACGCCCCGTGGCATAGAGCACCAGATCCGTTTCCATCTGCTCACCACTGGTGAGGGTCACGCTCAGTGACTGATCAGCATTACGCTCAATGCGGGCGACGTCGCCGTTGAACCGCAGCCTGACTCCCTTCTCGGCGAGCACAGAGGCCATGTGTTCCCGCACGCTGCGATCAAAGCCGCGCAGGAACAGCTCCCCACGATAGAGCTGGGTAGTTTCGCAACCAAGACCATGGAAAATGCCGGCAAACTCGATGGCAATATAGCCACCCCCAACGACCAGCACCCGTTTTGGCAGCTCATCGAGGAAGAACACCTCGTTGGAACTGATAACGTGCTCGTTGCCCGGGAAGTCCGGCACGTGCGGCCACCCTCCTGTTGCAATCAGAACACGCTCGGCACTGTAACGCCGACCATCTACCTCTACGTGATGCGAGTCGATGAATCTTGCCCGTCCTTCAATCAACTGCACGCCAGCGGATAGCAACAGGTTGCGGTAGATGCCGTTCAACCGACTGATCTCGGCATTCTTGTTGGCGACCAGACGCGGCCAATCGAAACCGGGGGCAGCAACATCCCAGCCATACCCGGCCGCGTCGGCAATGTCCTCGGCAAAATGTGCCGCATAGGAAAACAGCTTCTTCGGCACGCAGCCTACGTTGACGCAGGTCCCGCCCAGATAGCGATCCTCGGCTACAGCCACCCTGGCTCCGAATCCTGCTGCCATTCGACTGGCACGCACACCGCCGGAGCCGGCGCCAATAACGAAGAGATCAAAATCATACTGGGACATGGGCTGTATTCCTGCCTGGACTTGAGTAATTGCTCAAGCATACCCCAAAACAGGCATTGGCTCAGACTACCTTGCGCAGCAGTGGCGCAGGCGCGTCCACCGGCAAGCGGCCGACACCAAGATGACGAAAGCCGTGCGCTCCGACCACTGCCGGATCGTACTGGTTTCGGCCATCAATGATGACAGGTGCACGCATGAGTTGGGCCATGAGTGCGAAATCCGGCTGCCGAAACTGCTTCCACTCGGTCAACAGCGCCAACGCATCAGCTTGGTTTAGCGCGACATAGGGGTCGGAGAACAATTGCAGCTGACCCCTTGCAATAGCTGCCGGATAGGCTCGGGCGATGTTGTCACCGGCTACCGGATCAAACGCCTTCACCATCGTACCGGCGGCCAGCAACTCATCAATCAACTCGCGACTGGGCGCATCGCGAATATCATCAGTGCCAGGTTTGAACGACAGCCCCCAAACAGCGACGGTACAACCGGTCAAACGCTCACCATAGACCTTGCGCAACATGCGCAGCGGCCAGCCCTTCTGCGCCTGGTTTCGCTGTTCAACAGCGGTCAGAATCGGCAACTCCGTATCATGCTCCCGCGCCATGTGCAGCAGCGCGCGGATGTCCTTCGGGAAGCACGATCCGCCATAGCCACAACCGGCATAAATGAAATGGTGGCCGATACGCGGATCAGCACCAATCCCCTTGCGCACCTCCTCTACGTCGACACCAAGCAGCTCGCACAGGCTGGCCACTTCATTGATAAACGAAATCTTGGTCGCCAGGAAGGTATTGGCCACGTACTTGGTCATTTCCGCCGCACGCCGCGGCATGCAAAGAATGCGGTCATGGTTGCGGACAAACGGCTCATACAGTTGGCGCATGGTTCGCTCGGCGTCGGCATCCTCGGTACCGAGGATAATCCGGTCAGGCCGCATGAAGTCGTCGATGGCGGCCCCCTCCTTGAGAAACTCCGGATTACTCACCACACGATGCTGCCAGCCCAACCCCCGGCGCTGGCAAAGCTGGTCTAGAATCGCTTGCACCCGGCAGGCCGTACCAACCGGCGCCGTTGATTTGCAGACAACGATGGACGGGCTGTCCAGGAGCGCCCCGAGCTGCGCTGCCACCCCAAGAATTTGGGATATGTCGGCAGAGCCGTCCAGCGCCGGAGGTGTGCCAACCGCAATGAAGACAACGTCACTGTGGCTGAGCCCTGGGCCCAGTTGAGGGTGAAACGTCAGCCGTCCCGCACGCTGATTGGTCTGCAGCAACCCTTCTATTCCGGGTTCGTAGATCGGTGATACTCCACGCTGAAGCGCCGCAATACGCTCCTCATCAGCATCCACGCACGCAACCCGATTACCCATTTCGGCAAAACAGGCAGCCGTCACCAAACCAACATAGCCGCATCCAATAACCGTGATCTGCATGCCCGTCTCCTCAATGATGTGCAACGAGGATTGCGCCATGACGGCGTGACAGACGGATTACTCCAAGGTTAAGCCTTGATGACGTGCCAGCATTGTTACCACGACACGCCCTACCCCCATGGCAACGCGCAGGCTACAATCGGTGCAGGACACTCCACCAGCGGCAGACCCCATGAAAGGCACTACGCGGGAAAATTCGCACTGGATCGTGCAACTCAATTACCGCAATCGTACCGGCTCGTTCGCACTGCTGTTCGCGGCCATCGGAGTTCACTTTGCAGGGCTTGAGCATGGATGGCTCGCCTGGACACTGCTTGCTCTCCAGTTCCTGCTGTATCCACACCTGATGTACCTGCGAGCAAGGCGCTCTGACGCTCCCCTGGCAACAGAGCTGAATAGTCTGTTATGTGATTCTGTGCTGTTTGGAGTCTGGATAGGCTGGCTTGGCTTCCCCCTGTGGCTGAGCTACACCATGCTAATGGGCGTCACCATTAACCTTATGGTGTTTCGCGGGCCCAGAGGGCTATTGCAGTCGCTCTTCGCGCTAGCTTGCGGTATCGCCTTCTCGGCCTGGCTGCAGCCTTTGCACCTCACGCTGTACAGCAACTGGATATCCAACCTCCTCTGCATCACCGGTCTGAGTCTTTATCTGATGATGGTCGGTAACGTGGCGTTTACGCGAAATCAGCGCATCCGCGAAGCACGCGATCAACTGCACGAAAGCCAGGAGACGTTGCAGCAGGTCAACCGGGCACTCCAGCAGCAACTGCAGGAGAACACCGAGTTGCAGAACCAGCTGCGCGAGCTCGCCGACCGGGACCCGCTCACCGGCACATACAACCGCCGCTACTTCGACGTCACCATTGCAAGAGAGTTGAGCTACTGCAGACGCCACGGAACCTCCCTGGCACTAATTCTGATCGACATCGATCACTTCAAATCAGTCAACGACACCTACGGTCACCAGGCTGGCGATCAACTACTGATATCACTGGCTGACCTGCTCAAACGCAACTCTCGCGGCAGTGACATTATTTGCCGGTTTGGCGGGGAGGAATTTTTAATTGCACTGCCGGACACCGACTGTGCCACCGCAGCAGCTCGTGCCGAGGAATATGCCAGAGCGTTTTCCGATGCCGGCGTTCGGTGGCAGGGCCAGCAGATCAGCGCAACCTTGTCCGCCGGTGTCGCGAGCTTTCCCGAGCAGGCTGAGGATGCAGACAAATTGCTTAGGTGCGCAGATATCGCACTCTATCAGGCCAAAAAAAGCGGGCGTAACCGAGTGGTTGCCTATAGCGGGGAAATACGCTCGCAGATCCCTGCGACCGATTAGAGCGCAACGCTTCGGGGAATATAGTAGAAAACCAGAGCCAGCATGCAGAGCGCACCACCCCAGATCAACGCCATGCCGGTCGGCGTTTGTGAGCGAGAGAAGCCGCCACCGATAAGCAGGACCCCCAGCGTAAAGATGGCTACCGTGACCCAGAACTGTTCACCGCTCATGCGCGCTCTCCTGCGTTGATTTGTTGGGAGTATATCGCAGAACAAACCCCGGCAATCATGATTCACATCAGCTGACAGGAGGTTGTACAAACGCAATCTTGCGGAGAGCGCAAAGCGTGAAACGCAATTCGCTGAGAAAGGTTTTGGCAACGGGAGTAAATCAGATTGGCTAGTGCGCAAATGACCGATTAACTCGAACATGCGCAGATGAACGCTCGCGCAAACGCATCGACATAGGGGCGCAATAACGAGAACAGAAAAGGAGTGCAAACCATCAAGGATCGCAACCGGCTTGCAGATCAGAGGAGGTTTTTACGTATCACGCAAGCCCGCATGGAAACTGGTGCCCGGAGCCGGGGTCGAACCGGCACGACCTAAAGGTCGAGGGATTTTAAGTCCCTTGCGTCTACCAATTTCGCCATCCGGGCGAAAGAAAAGTTGGAGGCCGAGGTCGGAATCGAACCGGCGTACACGGATTTGCAATCCGCTGCATGACCACTCTGCCACCCGGCCTCAAAAGAGATACGCTGCGCTGTGGATGACGTCAGCGCAACAAAAACTGGAGCGGGAAACGAGACTCGAACTCGCGACCCCGACCTTGGCAAGGTCGTGCTCTACCAACTGAGCTATTCCCGCTTAAAAACCTTTACTACCTGACCATCTGGTCGCGAGACCTCGCGAAGCTACGCGCCCCGCCCCGACCTCGGAAGGTCGTGCTCTAACATCCGAGCTGATCCCGCTAAATGCCTTGCAATGCCTTAACGCTTGCTGTCTGAGGTTGCCAGACTGCTCACTGCATCGGACGGCGCTCATTCTATCCATCTGCGCCGGCCTGTCAAGTTATTGATTCAAAAAAAGTTATTTGGAGGAATTTTGATCACTGTCCGGGCGCAGATGGGGCCATGCCGCGATCAGATAGACCACCATGGACCACAAGGTCAGCACCGCCGACATCGCCAGCAATATGTAGCCCACAATAACCCACAGCGTAAGCTCCGGGGGGTTGGCCAGCAACACAACCAGCGCCACCATCTGCAGCGCTGTTTTGTACTTCCCGAGCTTGGACACCGCGACATGTGCTCGCGCGCCCATTTCCGCCATCCACTCACGCAATGCAGAAATCACCAGTTCACGACCGATGATGATGGCGGCCGGAGCGGTAACCCAGAAGTTGGCATGGTGCTGAACCAGCAGGACCAACGCGATAACTACCATGAGCTTGTCAGCAACCGGGTCCAGAAAAGCCCCAAATGGTGTGCTTTGCTGCAGTTTTCGCGCGAGATAGCCATCCAGCCAATCGGTCACGCTGGCCATGGTAAAGACCAGTGCTGCCGCAAGGTAGCTCCAGTGAAACGGCATGTAAAACAGCAGGATAAAAATGGGTATCAGCGCGACCCGGAGCAGGGTCAGGATATTTGGAATGTTCATGGGTTCCGCAGCCTTGGACGAAAGGCCATTCTAATCGCTATGCAGAACAGCATAAATCTGTTCTGCGAGTTTTTTACTGATCCCCGGTACTTTGGCAATTTCGGCTGCGCTGGCGCGCTTCAACTCCTGAAGACCGCCGAAATGTTTAAGCAGCTCTCGTCTGCGCTTGGGGCCGACGCCCGCGATACCTTCAAGACTGGAACTGGTTCTGGCCTTACCCCGCCGTTGGCGGTGGCCAGTGATCGCAAAACGGTGTGCCTCGTCACGAATATGCTGGATCAGGTGCAGCGCAGGCGAGTGACCGGGCAATACCAGTTCATTGTCCGGGGTGTTGAGGAACAGGGTTTCCATGCCTGCCTTGCGCGTTACACCCTTGGCAACGCCAACCAGCGTCAGATCATGGATAGCCAGCTCCTGCAGCACATCACGCGCCATGTTCATCTGGCCCTTGCCGCCATCGACCAGCAGGATATCCGGCATCTTGCCCTCACCGTCCTTGATCCGCGAGAAACGGCGCATCAGAGCCTGATGCATTGCCGCATAGTCGTCGCCTGCGGTAACACCTTCGATATTGAAGCGGCGGTAGTCGCTCTTGATCGGCCCCTCGGGCCCAAACACCACACAGGAAGCGACCGTCGCCTCTCCGCTGGAGTGGCTGATGTCGTAGCACTCCAGCCGCGTCGGCATGTCGTCAAGCTGCAGCGCCTGCTGCAAGGCTTCAAATCGTTGCTGGACATGCTGACGGTTGCTCAGGAGGCTGGCCAGTGACTGCTCGGCATTACTGCTTGCCAACTCCTGCCAACGTCGCCGAGTACCACGTACCCGCGGACTGATGCTGACGTTGAAGCCGCGCGCCTCGCTCAACACACGGGTAATGACAGCAAAGTCCTCGTGCTCGGCGTTAACGATAATTTCCGCCGGCACCTCGCGCTCGGCACTGCCCAGGTAATACTGCGGCAAAAACGCAGCGAGCACCTCACCAGGCTGCTGCTCGATCGGCACCCGCGGGAAATGGTTCTTGCTGCCAAGCACTCGACCGTTTCGCACCATGATGACGTGCACACAGGCGCCACCCGGGGCGACCGCTGCGGCAACAATATCGGCGCTCCCCTGCTCGGTGTCGATGCTCTGCTGATCCTGCACCCGGCGCAGCAAGGCGATCTGGTCACGCAATTCAGCGGCCCGCTCAAAATCCAGTGCGGTGGCTGCCTTCTCCATCGCCGCGGTCAGTTCGTCGTTGAGCGCGTTGCTGCGTCCTTCCAGAAACATGACCGAATGGCGAACGTCCTCGGCATACTCCGCCGCATCGACCAGCCCAACGCACGGCGCCTTGCAGCGTTTGATCTGATACTGCAGGCAGGGCCGCGTGCGGTTACGGTAATAACTGTCCTCGCATTGACGCACGAGAAAGGTTTTTTGCAGCAGGTTGAGGCTCTCGCGAATGGCACCGGCGCTCGGATACGGGCCGAAATAACGGCCCTTGGCGCGCTTGCTGCCACGGTGCAGGCCCAGCCGAGGAAAGTCATCGTTACTGGAGAGAAACACGTAAGGGTAGGATTTGTCATCCCGCAGCAGAATATTGTAAGGCGGACGATTAGCCTTGATCAGGCTCTGTTCCAGCAACAGCGCTTCGGTTTCATTACCTGTGATCGTGGTATCGATCTGCTGAATGCGGGCGACCAGCGCTTCGGTCTTGGGGCTGAGCCCGGTCTTGCGAAAATAGCTGGACAGGCGCTTTTTCAGATTACCGGCCTTGCCGACATACAGAAGTTCGCCGTCGGCATCGAACATGCGATACACGCCGGGCTTGCTGCTGGCCGAGGCCAGAAAGGCCTTGGCATCGAATACGGGTGAGCTGCTCACTGTCGGGACGGATCAACCATGCCGTGGCGCACCGCCAGCAGGGTCAACTCGACATCACTGGTGATGCCCAGCTTCTCGAAAATGCGATAGCGATAGGTGTTGACGGTTTTCGGACTGAGGCAAAGCTTGTCGGAAATGCTTTGCACCTTCTCGCAATTGACAATCATCAAGGCGATCTGGATCTCGCGCTCGGAAAGGCAATCAAAGGGCGAATTGCCGCCCGGGTTGAACTGCTTCAGGGCAAGTTGTTGCGCAATATCGGGGCTGATGTAGCGCAGTCCGGCGTGAACCTGGCGTATTGCCGTCACCATTTCGTCCAGCGCTGCCCCCTTGGTAACGTAACCGGCGGCCCCAGCCTGCATCAGACGCGTCGGAAAGGGCTCTTCGTCGCAAACGGTTACGGCAATCACCTTTATGTGCTTGTCATGCTGGACCAGCTTGCGGGTAGCTTCAAGGCCACCGATACCCGGCATGCGCACGTCCATCAGGATGACGTCAGGCTTAAGCTCGCGGGCGCGAACAACGGCAGTCTCTCCGCTATCGGCCTCGCCTATGACAGACAGGCCCGGGACATCGCTCAGCATGCGACTGATGCCTGTGCGCACCAGGTCGTGGTCATCGACTACCAGTACCTTGATCAAGTCCTACCCCTTGAACAAACCGAACCGGGCTATCCCACCGGGAGCGGAGGCAGCATCCCGACACGCAGCCTTACTATAATGGGCGAACGCACCATCCTGCCCGACAAGGAAATGCTCTGTCAGACAATGATCGACGTGTTTTAGGCGCAACGATACCAAAACGACCAGCCAGATGAAATCACTTGTCCAGCTGCGCGAACTGCCGGTACCTGTCCAATGACTCAGCTACCATGGTCTGATGGACGTTTTGGGTACTGCACGCAACACTGGCGGCAAACAACAGGCGCATAGCCCATGAACCAAAACGACAAGTTTACCCAGGCCGGCAAAACAGCGGTCATGCAGAACATTCAGGGCATCATCGGCTTTCTGCTTGGCTACCCGCCCTTTAATCTGATGGAGCAGGGTCATCTGGCTTGGCTGGTGGAGCACGCCCAGCTGCGTTTTTTTGCCGCTGGCGACCCCATTCTCCAGCCCCAGGATGGCCCCGTTCAACACTTCTTCATCGTCAAGCAGGGTTTGATTCGCGGTGAACGCGTAATCTCCGGCAACGACGAGCCCGATACCACATTTGAAATCGGTACCGGCGAGTGCTTTCCGCTGGCGGCCCTTCTGGGGGAGCGGGCTACGCGCACCCTTCACCGCGCAGCAGAGGACAGTTTCTGTCTGACGATCAACCGCGACGACTTCGTTACCCTTTTCAGCCAGTCAATGCCGTTCAGGGACTTCGCCCTGCGCGGTGTCAGCAGCCTGCTTGAACAGGTGAATCAACAGGCTCAGAAACAGGCGAGCGAAACCCTGGGAGCGCATTACTCCCTGGATACCAGGCTGGACAGCCTGATCGGGCGCGAACCTATCTGCTGCCCACCAGAGACCAGCATTCGCAATGCAGTCAAGCAGATGCATGAAGCCGGGGTCGGCAGTATCGTCATCATAGATCCGCAGCAGGCGCCGGCGGGTATTTTCACTCTGCGCGACCTGCGCGCACTGATTGCCAATGATGCCGCTGACCTGAACAACAGCATTGCGACCGTGATGACACCGCAACCAGCTGCGCTCCCCTCCTCCGCCAGCGCGTTCGACGCAGCCATCGCGATGACCAGACGGCATATTGCACACATCTGTCTGGTCGATGATGGCAAGCTGGTTGGCGTTGTCTCCGAGCGGGACCTGTTCTCGCTGCAACGGGTCAACCTGGTGCACCTGGCCCGCACGCTGCGTCAGGCCGAAAGCATCCAACGGCTGCGTGACTTGCGCAGCGACATTCACCAGTTGGTCGACAGCATGCTGGCACACGGCGCATCCTCCGGGCAGATCACCCGCATCATCACCCTGTTCAACGATCACACGGTGTGTCGTGTCATCGAGCTCAGCCTGGAGGAACACGGCGATCCTGGTATACCGTTCAGTTGGCTGTGCTTTGGCAGCGAAGGACGCCAGGAGCAGACCCTGCATACCGATCAGGATAACGGCATGCTGTTCAGCGCAGCATCGGGCGCAGAGGCCGATGCGCACCGCGAACGTCTGCTGCCGCTGGCCCGCCATATCAATAATGCACTCGCCGAATGCGGCTTTACCCTGTGCAAGGGCAACATCATGGCCAGCAATCCGGAGCTGTGTCTGTCCGCCCTGGAATGGCGGGACAAGTTTTCACGTCTGGTACGCAGCACCACGCCGGCCAACCTCCTTAGCTCTTCGATTTATTTCGATTTCCGGGTCGTATGGGGCGATAAACGCGGCCCGGAACAGCTCTTTGCCGAAGTCTTGCGCCAGATCGGCGGCAACACGCTGTTCCAACAGCAGATGGCGCAAAACGCCCTGCTCAACCGGCCACCTATTGGCCGCCTGCGTGACTTTGTAGTGGCGCGCAGCGGCGCCGAGAAAGACACGCTGGATACCAAGGTGCAGGGGTTGAGTCCCTTTGTGGATGGCGCCCGACTGCTGGCACTGGCCAATGGTATCAGCGTCACAAACACCCTTGAGCGCCTGCAGCAACTGCGCGAACGCAGGGTGCTCGACCCCCAGGATGCCGACGCCTATATCGAGGGCTATCAGTTCATTCAGTTGGTACGGATGCAGCAGCACCAGCAGCAGGAACGCGATGGCAAGACATTCAGCAACCGGCTGGACCCGGACACGCTCAACCAGCTCGACCGTCGCATTCTTCGTGAATCGTTCCGCCAGGCCAAGCGGCTGCAGGCCAGTCTGGCCTTGAGGTATAACCTGTGAACCCTCTCTCCTGGCTGGGCATTCGCCGCCGCGGGCTATCGCCAGCACAGCAGCAGCGGCTCGACGCACTGCCTGCCCCGCAACCACTGGATGATACCCCGCTGGATGATTGTCGCTTTGTGGTGGTGGATCTGGAGACCAGCGGGCTGAACGTCAACCGCGACCGTATTCTGTCGGTCGGCGCAGTGGTGATCGAACATGGCCTGATTGACCTGGGCAGCCAGTACGAATGCACCCTCTACCAGGAAAACCACCGTGTTACCGAGTCGGTACTGATTCACGGCATCGCCCCCAGTGCGGTGGCAGACGGCGTAGCGCCTGCTGACGCCCTGCTAGACTTCATGGACTTTGCCGGCACCTGCATCTTCGTAGCCTTCCATGCCGCCTTCGACCATCGCATGCTGCAGCGCGGCCTGCGTGACGAGCTGGGCCACCGGTTGCGACACCGCTTTGTTGATGTTGCCGAGCTGGCCCCCATGCTCTGCCCTGCCGGGGGGCGCAGGCAAAGCCTCGACGAGTGGCAACAGCACTTCAAGGTCGTCAATCAGCAACGTCATCATGCTGCTGCTGATGCACTGGCAACGGCCGAGTTGATGCTGATTCTGTTGTCACTGGCACGCCGGGAAAAACTTGAAGCCCTGGCAGACCTGGATTCCCGCCTGCGTCACTGGCGCCGCTTGCGACAGGCTCGAATCGGCGCGATGTAGCGCGACAACCGGTATTTTGCCGTCATTTTGCGCCACCAAAACCGCTTTTATCGACAAGCAGCTCTGGCAAATGGCACTGATTCTTGATAGCGTGCGCGCCCTCACCGAATCACCCATCCCTATCCGGAGCATTCCATGAACAGACACGCCTGGCTGAAGTCATCTGTTGCCTTGGCCGTCACCCTCGCCGCCAGCAGCGTCAGCGCCAATGGCCTGAGCATCAACGAACAAAGCGCCAGCGGCATGGGAACTGGATTTGCAGGACGCTCATCCGCCGCCGAAGACGCCAGCACCCTGTTTGGTAACCCGGCAGGCATGTCCAGGCTGGACAGAACCGAGGTCAGTGGTGGCTTTGCTACCATTTTCGCTTCTACCGATATTGATGACGCTCAGGGTTTCGCCTCGGGCACCAATAAGGGCGACATGGTTCCGACGGCAACCATTCCGTTCGCCTACCTGGTAACCCCGCTGAACGACCGCTGGCACGCCGGCATCGGCCTTTACGCCCCCTTCGGCGTGATCAGCGATTATGAGAAAGGCTTCCAGGGACGCTCGCATGGTCTGTATAGCATGGTTCAGGTCGTTACCCTGCAGCCCACTCTGAGCTACCAGGTCAACGACCGTGTATCCGTCGGCTTTGGCCCGACCATCAACCGTATCAGTGGCAAATTGACCAGCCAACCGCTTGCGGCGCTGGGCAGCGATGCCAAAGTCAACATCAAGGGTGATGACACCGGCTACGGCTTCAACGCTGGGGTGCTGGTGCAGGTTACCGATCAGGTGCGCTGGGGCCTGACTTACCACTCGGCCATCGACTTCGGCCTCGAAGGCCGCACTCGGTTCAGCGGCTTCAACCCGCAAATCGGGCCTGACGGCAGCTACGACGCCGCGCTGGACATCACCATGCCCGAATCGATCGACACCTCCATCACCTGGGAACTGGATGACCGTTGGACCGTTTACGCCGGCAGCACCTGGACCCGCTGGAGCCGTCTGGACAAGATCGTGGTTGAGAACAGCGGTTTGCTGGCACCCTACCAGCCTAACTTCGGCAGCATTGAAGAACAAATGAAGTGGGACGACATTGTCTCCTGGGCGGTTGGTGCATCCTACCAACTGAACCCGCAATGGGTTCTGCGTGCCGGCTTCACGTCCGATCCGTCACCAACCAACGACACCCACCGCACCGTGCGTATCCCGGTATCGGACCGCAAGGTCTTCTCGGTAGGCGCCGGCTGGGATGTTACATCAGACCTGACGCTGGATATCGCGTACTCCTACCTGCGTGAAGCCAAGGGTGAGATCAACACCGCGGACTACACCGCCGAGTTCCGCAACCAGGCACACGGCCTGGCAACTCAGGCCACCTGGCGCTTCTGATCGACAGGCAATAAAAAACGCCCCGCATGATGCGGGGCGTTTTTGTTTCAGTGCTGCTGATCAGTGATCAACCGCAGCGCCTGCTCCACGCGGGATACGAATATCCTCGATCAGGTGCTGGATCTTCTCCGGCGGCGCCTTGGTTACGGATGCAACCAGTACTGCAGCGACGAAGTTGAAGATCATACCCAGGGTACCGATACCTTCCGGAGAAATACCGAACCACCAGTCGTCTGCGGTCGCAGTCGGGTTGATGAACTTGTAGTAGACGATATAGCTGAAGGTGAAGGTCAGACCGACAATCATCCCCGCGATAGCGCCTTCCTTGTTCATCTTCTTCGAGAAAATACCCATGACGATGACCGGGAAGAACGAGGCCGCCGCCAGGCCGAATGCGAAGGCGACCACCTGCGCCACGAAGGCCGGTGGGTAGATCCCGAACAGACCGGCAATGGCGATGGCGACACCCGCAGCTACCCGGGCAGCAAGCAGCTCCTGCTTCTCGGTAATATTCGGTGCCATGTTGCTCTTGAGCAGGTCATGGGAGACCGAGGTTGAAATCACCAGCAGCAGACCTGCTGCAGTAGACAGCGCCGCAGCCAGACCACCCGCTGCAATCAGCGCAACCACCCAACCGGGCAGATCGGCAATTTCCGGGTTGGCCAGAACCATGATGTCGCGGTCCACGTACAGCTCGGTGGCAGCAGCAGTCGGCTCGTTGCTGATCAGACGCTCACCGTTGGCACCACGCTCATCAGTAAACTTCGGCGCACCAACGAACGGCGCGCCCGGGCCGTACTGAATCACGCCATCGTTGTTCTTGTCCTGCCAGGCGATCAGACCGGCATTTTCCCAGGTCTTGAGCCAGGTCGGCACCTGTTCGTAAGCGACGTTCGGCACCGAGGTCAGCAGATTGGTGCGAGCAAACGCAGCAACCGCCGGCGCAGTGGTGTAGAGAATCGCGATGAACAACAGAGCGTAACCGGCCGATTTACGGGCATCACGCACGGTCGGTGTGGTGAAGAAACGAACGATAACGTGGGGCAGACCGGCAGTACCAACCATCAGCGCCATGGTGATGAAGAACACGTCAATGGTCGACTTGGACCCGTCAGTGTATGCCCCAAAACCCAGCTCAGCGCCCAGACCGTTCAGGCGTTCCAGTACCGATTGCCCGGTTCCGGTAACCTCGCTGCCAAAGCCCAGTTGCGGGATCGGGTTGCCGGTAATCAGCATGGAGATGTAAATGGCGGGAACCATGTAGGCGAAGATCATCACGCAGTATTGCGCCACCTGGGTATAGGTGATGCCCTTCATGCCGCCGAGAACGGCGTAGAAGAACACGATGGCCATGCCGATCACGACGCCGGTGTTGATATCCACTTCCAGGTAACGGGAGAACACGATGCCAACACCGCGCATCTGGCCTGCCACGTAGGTAAAGGAAATGAAGATCACACAGATCACCGCCACCACCCGCGCGGTTTGTGAGTAGTACCGCTCGCCAACAAACTCCGGCACGGTAAACTTGCCGAACTTGCGCAGGTAGGGTGCCAGACACATAGCCAGCAGCACATAGCCACCGGTCCAGCCCATCAGGTAGACCGAGCCATCGAAGCCGGTGAAGGAAATGATACCGGCCATGGAGATGAAGGATGCCGCAGACATCCAGTCAGCCCCGGTAGCCATACCGTTGGCAATCGGGTGCACGCCCTTGCTCGCCACATAGTACTCGCTGGTGCTGCCCGCACGAGACCAGATGGCAATGGCGATATACAGCGCGAAGGTCGCGCCGACGAACAGATAGATCAGAGTTTGGGTATCCATCGCAGGGATCCTGTTCTTATTCTTCGTGGAAGTCGTACTTGCGATCGAGCTGGTTCATCTTCCAGACGTACACGAAGATGAGCACCACGAAGGCGTAGATGGAACCCTGCTGGGCAAACCAGAACCCCAGCGGGAAGCCGAAGAACTGGATGGCGTTGAGCTGGTCTACGAACAGCACGCCGGCACCGAAGGAAACCACAAACCAGACGACCAGCAGGGTCAGCATGAGTTTGAGGTTTTCACGCCAGTAACCGCGCGCTGCCTCTTCTTTTGACATGGACATTAGCGTCTCCATTGTTGTTGTTATTACGCCAGTAACGGTAGCACCGGGATGCGCTGGTGAAGAGTAAGACTTTGGTAGAACGGACGTGCAGGATCGCAAAACATAACCTTGAAAAAACATAAACTTATAAATATAAAGCACTGATTTTTATTGTCTTTAATAAATAAAGAAATAAAAATGACCAACCTATTAGACTAAAGACACGCCCTGGGCAGTAAGCCTTGAATACACGGAAAACGCCCACACTGGCAGACATCGTCTAGAGTGAAGGAACACCACTGGAGCGGAGACAGCCATGAAACACGTTGCTTTGTTGCTCACCAGCCTGTTTCTTTCGGCTCAGGCCATGGCGTTGTCGCTGTCCGACCTTACCCAACAGGACACCGCAACCGCCATGAAGGAGGCGCTGACCCAAGGCGCGCAGCTGGCCGTCAGCGAACTTGGCAAGCCCGGCGGGTTCAGCAACAACCCGGATGTGCGCATCGAACTGCCCGGCAAGTTGGGTAGCGCTGCACGCACGCTGAAAATGATGGGAATGGGGAGCCAGATCACCGCGCTGGAAAACAGCATGAATCAGGCCGCAGAGGCCGCGGTGCCCCAGGCGCAATCCATTCTGGTTAACGCCATCAGCCGGATGAGCCTGACAGACGCCAAGAGTGTCCTCGCCGGCGGTAACGACTCGGCAACCCAGTATCTCGAACGCAGCAGCCGAGAAGAAATTCGCGCCCTGTTCCTTCCGGTGGTAAAGCAGGCCACCGACCAGGTTGGCGTAGCCCAGCAATACAACGCATTTGCCTCTCAGGCAGCAGGGTTTGGCGTTGTCGACGCCAACGCGACCAGCGTCGAGACCTACGTCACCGAAAAGGCGCTGGACGGCCTGTTCGAGATGATTGCCCAACAGGAAGCAACTATTCGCAGCAACCCGGCAGCGGCAGCCACCAGCATGGCACGCAAGGTATTCGGCGCTCTGTAATGCGCGGCAGCCGGGCGTCATACCCGATTGCCGCTTGTCCTATTCGGTAATCACGCACATGGCCTTCAGCTTGACGAATCTGCTGCCGGCAATGCCCTACCCGATAATGGATACGCAGACCGTAAAAGCTCCGTTCAATATCAGACCCGGCCACCAAGATGGCCTGCCAACCGCTGCATCGCAGCAGTGGTCATTTCGTAGGTGAACTCATTACTGGCAATCGGGTGTGAGGCAGTCCGAACAACGGTCAGCTCAACCGCTGGATTGATATGTATCAGTTGCCCATGCACCCCCATGGCTTCATACACGCCATCGGCGTTGTGACTGATCCACCACTGGTTGTGGTAGGAATATCCGTCCATGCCACGCCGGCCGAAATCGGCAAAGGCCTCACGATCCGCGCCACGCTGCAAATCCTCAATAATTGCGGCAGGAATGATCTGCTGGCCGTTCCACTTTCCGCCGTTGCGCATCATCTCGCCGAAACGGGCGAGATCTCGCAACGTCGCATTCAGCCCCGCACCAGCCCATTCGGTACCCGTCGGGTCCAGCAGTAACAGCGCGTCCTCCTCTGCCCCCAGTTTGCTCCAGATGCGCTCACCAATATGGATTGCGACATCCTTGCCACTGGCACGGCGAATCAGCCAGCCCAGCACCTCGGTGTGAACCGTGCGATACGCGAAATAACGGCCGTGCTCGCGGGCTGCACCGATGGTCGGCAGGTAATCATAGAGACGGGTTGGTCCGGTCCATTGCGGTGACTGGGTAATGCCCGCGGCAACGCCGTAGTACTTCACATCCGAGGTGCCGTCAGCGTAGACCTCGGAGTACTTGATGTCCGCTGTCATATCCAGCACCTGCTGAACGCTGGCACCACGCCAACCGGAACCGGCCAGTTCAGGAATCAGGTCAGTCACCTGGGCGTTCGGATCCATAACGTCCTCGGCGATCAGCATCGCCGCCACCAAACCGGTGAACGACTTGGTCACCGACCAGAGCATGTGCGGGCTGAGCGGATCGGGCTGATTGGGATACTGCTCATAGATCACCTTGCCGCGGTGCAGAATGATGCAGGCGTCCGCATAGCTACACGACAGAAACTCGCTAAAGTCGATTTCGCTGCCGTCATTCAATGTGATACTGAGCGCGTCGATCTGAGCGGTCAGATCGGCACCGCGAGGCAACTCACTGGTAGCACCACTGCCACGCCTGATCTGACGTGAGGGCACAAGCTCGCGCATATGCTGGAACGCCCAGCGCAGCTTCGGGTACTCGACCAGGTAGTTTTCGCGGGTAACCAGCTTCTCGGGGGCCGGCGGAAAGCCCTCCATGAAACCCAGCAGCTCATAGCGAACGGTATCCGGAGCGGGGAGATCGGGTGCCACATCGGCAGCGGCATGCAGGCGACGCCCCATACCCGGTTGAAAGCCATGAATCAGTGTCATCGGACTGTCCTGTTTTTGTTGTTGTGCAGCCCCTCACGTTAGGAGGTCGGTGTCAGTGCAGCAAGCATCCCCTGCTGAACGCTATGTTCCATCATTCAGACACTGAACACCGGCGGCCAGTATGGCTTGAATTCACCCACGCAGATGCGCACAATGCTGGACATTCAACCAGTACCAAATTCAAACCATGCCCGCTCTGCTCGCGACCGACTTCTACTACCTGCGCAACTTCGAGTTTGTTCTGGAGTGGGTTGGTGCGCGCTATGACGATCTGCTGAATGAGCAGGAACGCCGGTTTGTTCAGCATTTTCCGACTCTGCCCGAGCGCTCACGGGCGCTGCTGGTGCGCTTGATCATGCGCAAGGGCGATCATTTCCGCATCAGCCGGCTGCGCTATGAGGAGATCGGCGATATTGAGTCAGCGGCGCAGCCTCTGCGGGAGCTGAGCTGGTTGTCCGCTGAAGAACCCCTCGATGTATCCAGCCTCGCCAAACTGCTGCTCAAGACGGAGTTGGCGTCACTGGATCTGGGCGTTGAACAGGCCGGCAAGCTGGGCAAGCAGGCGCTGATCGATGCATTGCTGGCCGGCAATCACGCACCAAGGCCCTGGCACGCCTGGCCAGGCATCCCGACAGACAATGTCTTGAGCCTGCAGATCAGCGATCTGTGCGACCGTTTAAGGTTGCTGTTTTTCGGTAATCTGTCGCAGGACTGGAGCGAGTTTGTGCTGACCGAGCTAGGCATCCAGCAGTACGAGTCGGTGCCGTTTCCGGAACACTCACGCAGCTTTCATCAGCCCGCGGACGTAGACCAGTACATTTTTCTCAGGCGTTGCCGCGATGCGCTTGAGGCCGGCGACGAGGTCACCGCGATTGCCTGTCTGCTTGAAGGCTTTGTCACCGACAACCCTTGGATCGAGCGTCGGCACCAACGTTTGCGCTTTCAGCTTGGCCAGCAGTTGGAACGCGAGCAGCAACTGGAGCAGGCGCTGGCACTCTACCTCCAGTGCAGCCACAGCGAGGCACGCCAGCGGGCAATCAGGCTGCACGAACGGCTGGAGCAGTACGAGCAGGCCTATACGCTGGCAACCACGGCTCACGCGGCGCCGCACACTGCGAGCGAGCAGCAGTTGGTCGAGCGGGCATTAAAACGGCTGGGGCGCAAACTCCAGCAACCGGTGCCCAAGCCCGTGCCGGAGCCCGAAACGAAAACCACGCAACTGATACTGCCGGGGCCGGACCCGCAGGGTGTTGAGCTGGCTGTTGCCGCCCATCTGGCTGCGCCGGATGCACCGGCGTTCTACGTCGAGAATGCGTTGATCGGCAGTCTGTTTGGCCTGCTCTGCTGGGAGGCGATTTTTGCGCCCCTGCCCGGCGCCTTCTTCCACCCGTTCCAGAGCGGGCCAGCCGATCTGTACGACGCCGACTTTGCCGACCGTCGCGCCGCGCTGTTCGATGCCGCGCTGGCCCGGCTGGACGATGGCAGTTACCGCGAGCATATTCGCGGCATCTGGCAGCAGAAACAGGGGCTGCAGTCGCCCTTTGTGTTCTGGGGGCTGCTCGATGAGACACTGCTGGAACTGGCTTTGCAGTGCATCCCTGCCCGCCACCTGCGGCTCTGGTGTGAACGCATGCTCAGAGACATCCGCGTCAACCGCGCCGGCATGCCCGACCTGATCCAGTTCTGGCCCGCCGAGCAGCGCTATTGCATGGTCGAGGTCAAAGGGCCCGGCGATCGCCTGCAGGACAACCAGCGCCGCTGGCTGGCGTTCTGTGCCGAGCACGCGATGCCGGTTGAGGTAGTACATGTGCAGTGGGAGACGCCGTGAGCTACCAAGTTGCCGTGCGCGCGCTGTGCGAATTTACCGCCAAACAGGGCGACCTGGACCTGCGCTTTACCCCTGCGCCCACCGCGCAGGAAGGCATCGCCGGGCACCAGACCGTGGTCTCACGCCGCGGCGCAGGCTACCTCAGCGAGCTGACGCTCGCAGGCAGCTATCCCGGCTTGCTGGTAGCAGGACGGGCCGACGGCTATGACCCCGAGCAAAATCTGCTGGAAGAGATCAAGACCCACCGCGGCGACATCAGCCGCATCCCGGACAACCATCGGGTGCTGCACTGGGCGCAGGCCAAGGTCTACGGCTGGCTACTGTGTGCCGAGCTGGAATTGGAAGAGGTCGATCTGGCGGTGGTTTACTTCAACGTGGTCACCCAAAAGGAAACCGTCTTTCGTGAGACGTTTGCCGCCGACGCGCTACGCCAGTTCTTCGCCCAGCAGTGCGACCGCTTCATCGCCTGGGCCCGGCAGGAAACCCATCACCGTGGTGCCCGCGACCAGCAGCTGCAGCAACTGACCTTCCCCTACCCCAGTTTCCGTGCCGGCCAGCGCCAACTGGCCAAGGCGGTTTACCGCGCGGCGCGTGACGGCAAGACGCTGATGACCCAGGCCACCACCGGCATCGGCAAGACGCTCGGCACCCTGTTCCCGCAGCTCAAGGCGATGCCGGAACAGCAGGTAGATCGGCTGTTTTTTCTCACTGCCAAGACGCCCGGTCGTCAGCTCGCGCTAGACGCCCTGCAAAGCCTGCGTGCGCACAGCGAGACACCACTGAACCTGCGCGTACTGGAGCACATCGCCCGCGACAAGGCCTGCGAGCACCCGGACAAGGCCTGCCACGGAGAATCCTGCCCGCTCGCCGAAGGCTTCTACGACCGCTTGCCGGCCGCCCGTGCCGAGGCCGTTGCCGAACACTGGCTCGATCAGACCGCCGTGCGCCGCATCGCCGTGAAACACCGTATCTGCCCCTACTACCTCAGCCAGGAGCTGTGCCGCTGGTCTGATCTGGTGGTAGGCGACTACAACTACTATTTCGACATGACCGCCCTGCTCTACGGGCTGACAGTCCTCAATGACTGGCGCGTCACCGTACTGGTCGATGAAGCCCACAACCTGATTGATCGCGCCCGCGGCATGTATACCGCTGAACTGGATCAGGGCGTATTCAACACCCTGCGCAAACAGGCCCCGGCGACGCTGAAAGCACCGCTGGACCGGGTCGCCCGGCACTGGAATGCATTGCACCGCGATCAGACCGAGGACTATCAGATCTACCCGGCGATTGCCGACCTGTTCATTCTCAGCCTGCAGAAAGCCGTCAGCGCCATTACCGAACATCTGACAGACCAGCCCGATGGCAATGCCAACGCGCTGATTCTGTTCTACTTCGACGCCATGCTGTTCTGTCGTCTGGCCGAAGCCTACGGTCCGCACTCACTGTTCGACATCACCCGCCATGCCGGCGCCAGTGGCCGCCGCACCCTGTCGACCCTGTGTCTGCGCAACATGGTGCCGGCTCCGTTCCTGCAGCAGCGCTTCACCACCGCCCATAGCACCACGCTGTTTTCTGCGACCCTGAGCCCGGCCCATTACTACCGGGATCTGCTCGGGCTGCCCGAGGACAGCCAGTGGCTGGAAGTCGAGTCGCCGTTCCATGCCGATCAGCTCAGCGTCTCGGTCATCCGCAACCTGTCTACCCGCTATCAGCACCGCACTGCCAGCCTGCAACCGATCAGCGAACTGATGGCCGAGCAGTTTGCCCGCCAGCCCGGCAACTATCTGGCCTTCTTCAGCAGCTACGCCTACCTCGAACAGGTCGTGGAGAAGTTCCAGCACCTGTACCCGGATATCCCGGTCTGGACTCAGTCGCGCAGTATGAATGAGGGGGAGCGCAGCGCCTTCCTGGCGCGTTTCCATGAGCACGGCCAAGGCATCGGCTTCGCCGTGCTCGGCGGCGCCTTTGGCGAGGGCATCGACCTGCCGGGGCGTCGTTTGATCGGCGCCTTTATCGCGACCCTCGGGCTACCGCAGATCAACCCGGTCAACGAAGAAATGCGCGAGCGGCTGGAGGTCATGTTCAACGGCAGCGCTGGCAGCGGATACGAATACGCCTACCTGTATCCAGGGCTACAAAAGGTAGTGCAGGCGGCCGGACGAGTCATTCGTACAACGGAGGATCAGGGCGTGGTCTATCTGCTCGACAACCGCTTCGGCCAGCGTACGGTGCGCGAGCTGCTGCCACGCTGGTGGAGGCTCGGCACCCGCAGCCTCACATTGAACAAGATGAGTTAGAAAAAACCTCTAATTAATTGATTTAAATTTAAATACGGAAGAAATATCAGGCCATCATTCCCCCTTTAATTCGCCCGCACTGTCATGCCATTGCCACCAACGTAGCGGATTGAACGCGACACAGATGCAAGGTAACCGAGGCAGCCGCAGAGGTGTAAAAGTTGCAATTTTCTGCTCAAATCGGGTTTTCCATGGCAGGAGCCCGAGCCAATGCAGGCAAAACTTGAACAACGATCCTTTCTGCTGATGCTGGTCGTTGTAACCTTGCTGTTTCTCTATCTGCTCAAACCCTTTTTCGGCGCCGTCTTCTGGGCATGCGTGATCGCATTGCTGTTCCACCCATTGCAGCTGCGCTTGAGCAAGCGCTGGAGCGGCCGGGACAACATGGCAGCCCTAGCGACCCTGACGGTGTGCATGGCGTTGTGCATCCTGCCAGCGGTATTCGTTATCACCTCGTTTGTTCAGGAAGGCCATGCCCTTTATGAACGGGTACAGACCGGCAAGCTGGACCCGGCAGCGATCATGGAAAAGCTGAAGACCAGCTTCCCGTTGGTCGAAAGCCTGTTTCACCGTCTCAACATTGACCTGGAAGGCGTCAAGGCCCTTGCCACCAACGCCGCCGTTACCTCAAGCCGCTTCCTCGCCCAGAACGCGTTCCAGCTGGGCCAGGGCACATTGAGCTTTTTCGCCAGTCTGGCGCTGATGCTCTATCTTGCGTTCTTCCTGCTGCGCGACGGTCCAGAGCTGGTACGCATGCTGGTTCGTGCCCTGCCGCTGGGTGACGAGCGCGAATACCAGCTATTCGGGAAGTTTGCCGAGGTCACCCGGGCGACGGTCAAGGGCAACCTCGTGGTCGCCGCAGTTCAGGGCGCACTGGGCGGGCTGATCTTCTGGGCTTTGGGCATCCCCGGTGCGCTGCTCTGGGGTGTGGTAATGATGATGTTGTCGCTGATCCCGGTGGTCGGCGCCAGCCTGATCTGGGGCCCCGTCGCGATCTATCTGCTGGCAATCGGGCACTGGACCCAGGGCATTATCCTGATCGCCTTCGGCGCGCTGGTAATCGGCCTGGTCGATAACCTGCTGCGCCCGCTGCTGGTTGGCCGTGATACCAAGCTGCCGGACTATCTGGTGCTGTTGTCTACCCTCGGCGGCTTCGCCCTGTTCGGCATAAACGGCTTTGTCATCGGGCCCTTGATAGCAGCGCTGTTTATTGCCTTCTGGCAGATCTTTTCCGAGGAATTCAACCCGATGGCAGACGCGAAGGCGCAGGAGCCGGAGACACGGCCGCAGGCCGAAGACCCACAGTAGCAGTAGCGCCACTACCTTCCTGTCGCCGCTCAGCACGGGCATTAGCTGCCCGTCTGATCCGGCGTCCAGGACGCGACCCTGTTGCGTCCCTGCGCCTTGGCAAGGTAAAGCGCCCGGTCCGCAAGATTGAACCAGTGATCAACATCGTGCAGACCATCAAAAAAGTCGCAGTAGCCGATGCTGACGGTAATGCCGATTTCGATGTCGTCGTCGAGCTGGATGCAGCACGCCTGCAGCGATAGCCGAAATCGCTCCAGCACATCGAGCGCATTTGTTTCTGACGTCTGGGTCAGCAACACCGCAAACTCCTCTCCCCCTACCCGCGCATGCACATCCGACCGCCGAACCGCATCGGATAGTGTCTGGGCAAATACCTGCAGAACCCTGTTTCCCGCCTGATGACCGAACTTATCGTTTACAGACTTGAAAAAATCGATATCCATGACCGCCAGCGAGACCTGCTGGCCATAGCGCAATGCCTGCTCGAACAGACTGTCGGCCATGCTGAAAAACAATTTGCGATTGGCCAGTCCTGTGAGGGCATCATGGGTTGCCTCACGCAACAGCGCAGCTTCGGCTAAAGCGCGCTGCTCTTCCAGCTGGCGGGCGCGGATCATGGTGCCCAGCACGCTCGCGAACGGTGCCAGCAACTCAATCTGTTCGCCGCTGTAACCACCCTCCCGGTTGCCAACCGCAATCATCCCCACAGCCTCACCATTGAATCGCAGCGGAATGCCCAGGAAATTATCAATCGACGGATGCCCGGACGGCTGCCCCCGACTGGCCGGATGACGGCTGACCATATCGGTGCAGACCACTGTATTGTGGGTTACCACATGGCCAAACAGATTGTTGAGCGAGTGAAAGCGCAGGGACTGCCCCTCGGCCCGGTGGGAGGCATACCAGGCGCGACTGGCGTCATCCCAGCTGATATTGGAGATGCTGGGCACCTCCAGATACTGCGAACCGTCTTCGCTGTTACGCAGAATGCCGATAAAGCCGACCTGACTGTCCGTTATTGCCAGCAGCGGCTCAAACAATCGGTCGCAGGCCGCCACCAGACTCTGATCCACCAGAAAGGCCTGCTGAACCTCGGCCGCCAACGACATCAATTGCTGCTGGCGCAGATCCAATAGCTCAAGTCGTCTCAGTTCAGTGACATCCCGAATACTGCCGCACAGCCGTGCATACACCCCCTGTTCCTCCGCTGGCAGTGATGCTGCTGCAACCACGATCCAGCGGTAATTATCCCTACCGACGCTGACGCGCAGTTCTACTTCGTGAATTTCGCTGGTAGAGCGACTGAACGATCTGCTTCGCACCAGATCAATCAGTCGCTGCCGATCACCCTCATGCACCCGCGCCAGGCATGCGTCCAGTGACAGCTCGCAGGCATGTGCGCCCACCCCCAGCCACTGCGCAAGACGCTCGCACAGGGCTATGAACGAATCACCCGGATACCATTCCCACACCCCTATGCAGGCGGTTTCCAGTGCGGTCAGCAGACGCTGACCAGCTTCGTGCTCGGCGCGCTCTCCGTGCTTCAGTGGGGTAACGTCCTGCAAGTGCACCCGCACCAGTCCGGGCCCCGGACGCACACCGTCGAATGACAGCAGTATCCAGCGCTCGCCAATCAGAAAGATCATCTGGCGACGTCTGTTGCGACCTTTCGACAACTGGATAAACAGCTCATCAAGACGCCGGGCAGACAGCGGTGAAACCAGCAGACCGAGCCCGGCCCCCTGCGTGATCCGCATCGCGGTGTCACGCCCGACGACCGCATCCAGCGCGCCATCCCACTCGGCGAGCAAATAAGGTGAGGCAAGGTGGATGACCACCTCGGCGTCGTGGCGCAATTCTTCCTTGTTGCCGCTCATGTGCCTGGCCATTGCACACATCCCTCATTGACTCAAATCCGCTCTTTACAACGAGTCGGTGCACACACTGATCTCCGCGTCAGCACTGCTTGCGGAGGTCAAACTCGCTATGCCCTGGAATTATATTGCAGTTTCTTGAAGCATAGTTTTGATCAGTGATGGCGCAAGGCCGCTTGGGTCAAGAGATGCCCCAGGTCTATGCGGAATGCGCGCCAGCCGTATAATGGCCAACTTGTTCAGGGTAACGGGCAGGTCAATGACAGAGCTGCAGCAATCAGGCAACGTGATAACAGCGCCAGCGGTCATACTCAACCGCGCACGCCTGCGCCCGCCGCCGTTACCCAAAGCCATGCTTGAACGCGATGCACTGATCCAGCGCCTGAGCGCATCAGGCAACCGTCTGACCCTGCTGACCAGCCCCCTCGGTTACGGCAAGACGACACTGATGGCAGCCTGCGCCATCAACATGGACGAAGACTGGGGCTGGCTGCGATGCTGCAGCGCAGACAACCAGCCAGCGGTGTTTCTGCAGCATCTCGCTGCCCTGTTCGGCCTGCTGCCGTCGTCCCCTGAACAGGAGCAGACACTCGGCACCGCGTTGTTCAATGCACTCGAGGCCCGTTCCCGGCCTTTCACCCTGTTTCTCGATGACCTTCATCTGCTGCGCTCGCCCGGCACCCGACGGCTGCTTAATGAGCTGATTGGCTTCGCCGCACCCCAACTAAGGATCGTCGCGGCAAGCGAAGGACTACCCGAACTGGAAATAGCGCACCTGCGCCGGGACCAGCACTTACAGCTGATCGGCACCAGTGAGCTGTCGCTCGACAACACCCAGATCGCACAACTGGCAAGTAAACGCGGCGCCCTGCTGGATAACGACAGCATCTACCAGCTGCGCACCAGCAGCGAAGGTTGGATCAGCGGCGTGCTGCTTGCGCTGGCAGCACGCGCCGACAACGCAGACGCCAGCGAATATATCGCCGACTACCTCAGCCAATCGCTGCTGCAGGGTCTGCCGCCCAAAATACAGTACTTTCTTCAGCAGACAGCGGTGGTCAGTGGGTTCAACCCGGAGCTGGCCGCCCTGCTAAGCGGGCACGAGCAGCCTGAGCGTACCCTGCGCTGGCTAACTCGCCACGACCTGTTCATTCAGCCCAACCCCGATGATGTGCTGACCCACCGCTACCACCCCGCCCTGCGCAGCGCCTGCCTTCGTCACCTGCAACGCCGCGACTCAGCGTCACTGCGTGCTCTGCATCTGCAGGCTGCCGACTGGCTGCTGCAGCATCGCTGCTATGGCGAGGCGGTCTACCAGCTGGGGCGCGGCGGCGATTACAACCGCTTGCTGGCCGAGGTCGAACAGCACAGTTTTGACCTGCTGCGCGAGGGCAAGGTCGACTCCATCGTCGACTTCCTGATGGACTTGCCCGACCGTGACACCGATCACCTGACATTGGCGATCACCGAAGCGAGCACCGTAATCGCCACCAATGATATCGAGCGTGCGCGCCACTGCCTGCTGCTCCTGCAACGCCTGGTGCGTGAGGCGCAGGTACCCGCCGATCGCCCCGAGCGGCTGTTCCAGACCATTGCCTTTTTGCGCAGCAGACTTGCCGTACTGGGCGGCAACTACCGGCATGGTCTGCGTCTGACCGACAGCAGCATGCGGCACTGGCCCCAACGTACCGCCGCCAGCGCTGTGCTGCTCTACAACCGCGCCAGCTGCCTGCTGGCGCTCGGCGATCTGGATTGCGCCGAGCAGGCGGCCCATGAGGCACTGGAACAACTGACCCAGTTCGCCTTCCGCGGCTACACCCACAACCTGCACCTGCTGCTGACCCAGATCGACCTTGCTCGCGGCGATACCCTGCAGGCTGACCGACGCCTGGTGAGCATGCTGCAGCACGACCCGGCAGCCACCTCCAACACCTTCTACGACCTGTTCCTCAACATTGGCCAGGCACTGGTCCAGATGCAGCAAGGCAAATTCGAGGCAGCACGCCAGCAGCTGGCCCAGGCCGAGGCCGCCGCGCTGGAGGTGGTGCACAGCGCAGCCCTGCCCTGGGTATTGCATCATCAGGCCTGTCTGTACGACGCCTGGGGTCAGCCCGAGCAGGCAATCAAGCTCTGGGATGAGTCGCGCAGGCTGGCATGGCAATACCGCTTGTACGGTATCTATCGCATTGCCGGCGCCTGGCGGGTGCGGCTGGCGGTGCGTCAGCAGAACGAGCCCGCTATTGCCCAGTGGCTGGATGAATGGGCCTGGTGTGAAGAGCACTACGGCGAGGCACTGCACTACGAAGAACGCCTGGCCCACGGCTGGGTGCTCTGCCATCAGGGGGAGACTCGAACGGCGCAGGCGCTGGCCCACCAGCTGCAGGAGCAGGCAAGCGCACAGGGCAACCGACTGCTCGCGTTGCAGGTGCATCTGCTCAACGCTCGGATCGCCCGAAACGGGCATCAGCATGCCGAACTGTACTCGGCGCTGGAGCAGGCTTTACAGCTGAGCCTTGGCCACCGCCTGGGCCAATTGCTCCAGCACGAAGGCACGGAACTGCGCAACGAACTGCGTCAGTTGCTGTCACCTGCCTTCCGGCGCCAGCAAGGCTTGCCCGACCTGCCGACCAGCAAGCAACTGCTCAATCCACTGCAGGCCCTGCTTGCTGACGCCGATCCGCAGCAGACCCTGATCGATCCCTTGACCCGACGTGAGCAGGACGTGCTGCAACGGATCGCCCGCGGCCAGGGTAATCAGCAGATTGCCGACGGTCTCAACGTCAGCCTCAGCACGGTCAAGACCCACATCAACAACCTGTTCCGCAAACTCGGCGCCGCCGAGCGGCAGCAGGCCATTCAGATTGCCCGCACACTGAATTTGCTGACCTGAATCTCCACCCGTCTCCACCCAAAATTCAACCTGCAAATCCACCCGTGGTTTGACGCAAACCCACGGCCAGCTTGTTACAACGTCTGCCTGTGATCCACCCTGCCGACGAGGCCATCATGTCCGACAAACTGCTGAACGAACGCGAGCTGAATTTCCAGCTGTACGAAATGCTCGACACCGAGGCGCTACTGCAACGTCCGCGCTACGCCGAGCACGACCGCGCCGTCTTCGACGCCACGCTGGAAACAGCCCGCGGCATCGCTGCCGAATTTCTTGCCCCGCACAACCAGAAAGGCGACGCCAACGAGCCGACCTTCGACGGCGAAAAGGTCACCCTGATTCCGGAAACCAAAGCCGCCTGGGACGCCCTGGCCGAAGCCGGTTTCCACGCTGCGCACCACGACGCCGAAGACGGTGGCCTGCAACTGCCGGAAGTCATCCTGCGCAGCTGCGTTGCGTATTTCAGCGCCGCCAACATCTCCACTTCGGGCTACTCCTTCCTGACCATCGGCTCGGCCAACCTGGTAAAGAGCTTCGCCAACGATGCGCTGCGCGAGCGCTTCCTGCCGCCGATGCTGGACGGCCGCTACAGCGGCACCATGGCGCTGACCGAGCCGGGCCAGGGCTCCGCACTGGGCGATATCCGCACCACCGCACGCCCGGCAGAAGACGGCAGCTACCGGCTGTTCGGACAGAAGATGTTTATCTCCGGCGGCGATCACGAACTGACCGACAACATCGTCCACATGGTGCTGGCGCGTATTGAAGGCGCACCCGCCGGGGTCAAGGGCATTTCCCTGTTCCTGGTACCCAAGGTGCTGGTCAACGAGGATGGCAGTCTGGGCGCGCGCAACGACGTCGCCCTCGCCGGTCTGCTGCACAAGATGGGTTACCGCAACACCACCTCCACCGTACTGAGCTTCGGTGAGCAGGACGGTGCGGTCGGCTATCTGGTCGGCGAGGCCAACAAGGGCCTGTCGTATATGTTCCAGATGATGAACGAAGCCCGTATCGGCGTTGCCCTCGGCGCCTCCGTGCTGGCCTATCAGAGCTACATTCACGCGCTCGACTACGCCCGCGAACGCCCGCAGGGCCGTCTGCCGGGCAGCAAGGACCCGTTGTCTACCCAGGTGCGCATCGTCCAGCACGCTGACGTACGCCGCATGTTGCTCCAGCAGAAGGTCTACGCCGAAGGCAGCCTGAGCCTGTGCCTGTATGCCAGCAGCCTGTTCGAGGACTCGCACACCGCGCCGACCGAGGCCGAGCGTGAAGACGCCAACGAGCTGCTCGATCTGCTGATCCCGATGGTCAAGTCCTACCCGTCCAAGTACGGCGTGATCGCCTCCGATCTGGGCATCCAGATCCTCGGTGGCTCCGGTTACATCCGCGAATATCCGCTGGAACAGTACTACCGCGACAACCGCCTGAACCCGATCCACGAAGGCACCGAAGGCATCCATGGCCTAGACCTGCTGGGCCGCAAGCTGAGCCAGCGCGGCGGCAAGGGCTACCGCCTGTTCCTCGCCGCAGCGCGCGCCAGCATTGCCGAAGCTGGCACCAGCAAACAGTGCGCTGGCATGGCCGCGGCGCTGAACGACGCGGTTGGCATTCTGGATCAGGTGAGCAGCGATCTGCTGCAACAGGTCGCTGCTGACGTCGACCTAGGTCTGGCCAACGCCACCGCCTACCTCGACCTGTTTGGTCGCGTGGTTGTCGGCTGGATCTGGCTGCGTCAGGCACTGGTGGCCGAACGCGCGCTGGAGGCTGGCGCAGAAGGCAGCGAGGCCGACTTCTACCAGGGCAAGCTGCACGCTGCGCGCTACTTCATGGACTGGGAACTGGCCAGCCTCGCCAGCCAGGCTCGCCTGCTGAGCACCGGCAACCGCCTGACCTACGACATGCAGGACGCCTGGTTCTGAGTTTGGGCCTCAGGGCCTGAAATCGGAAAGGTTGCGGGCGGCTCCACGCCGCCGCCCGCGCCATCTGCTTTTCCCTCCTACACTCCCTCCCCTGTACCTCATCAAGCACAGAGTCCCCCAAGACGGTATCTTGTATGCAACCGGACGATCACATTCATGCAGCGAAACAAGCTCACCCACGTCGAATGCCCCATTGCCCGCAGCCTGGATCAGGTTCGCGAGTGGTGGAGTATTTTGCCGATGCGTGACGCCCTGCAAGGGCTGCGCCGGTTCGACCAGTTCTCTCAGAGTTTAGGCATTGCACCGAACATGCTGACCCGCCGTCTCAGCGCACTGGTCGAGGCCGGGATGCTGGAACGGGTGCCTTACAGCCAGCGGCCACTGCGCTACTAGAGCGTGCCGACGGCCAAGGGGGAAGATTTTGCCTTCGTTGACTGGGGCAATCGCCACTATGCCGCTGAGGGCGAAAGCGTGCAGGTGGCGGATCGTGACATCGGCAGGCGCTTGCAGTTGGCCTTTACCGACCCGGAGGATGGCCGTGTGCTCGCGCCGCAACAGTGCACACTGCAGCCGGGGCCGGCCGCCAGCGACGCGATGCGCGAGCGGCTTGGCTGTAAGCACGCTCGCCCAGTGTTGACCACCTGATTCAGTGCCCGCAGGCCTGATACCACTCCACACCGTGGGCATCGCGCTGCATTTCGACCTGGCCCTGCGCAATCAGGCAGTTGAGGTTGGCGCGGCTTTCACCGGTCGCCAGCGCCAGCACGATGCCGTCATCCATGCCAATCGGCCGACCAAACAGACACTCGAAAATATCGACACTGCGGCGGGGTTCGCGCAGTTCGGCATGCAGCCGCTCCAGCAGGCGCTGCTGACTGTCTACCAGATCATTGATTCGCGCGTGCAGGCCGCGGAAGCAATCGTTGTGGGAGGGCAGCACCAGCACGCGGTCCCTGACCCTGTCGCGAATCCGGCGCATTGAGACCATCCACTCGCCCAGCGGGTCGCCATCCGGCTCGCGGGCCTGCACCGATACGTTGGATGAAATCAGCGGCAATACCTGATCGCCGGAGATGAATAACCCAAGCTCGGCGCAATACAGGCAGGCATGCTCGGCGGTATGGCCCTGACCGACGATCACCTGCCAGTCGTGCTCGCCAATGCTCAGAACGTCGCCGTCACCGATACGGCGGAAGCGCTCGGGCAACGGGTGCACCATGCTGGAGATACCGCCGTAGTTGTCGCGCCAGTAAGCAAGCGCGCTGTCATTCCAGCCGGCACGACGGTAGAACGCCAGCTCCACCTCGGGGGCTTCCCGGCCCTGCAGCCGCGCCGCGTTGCAGGCGTGATATTCGATATGCGGCATCCACAGCTCGCAGCCAAAACGCTCGACCAGCCAGCCGGCCAGACCGGCATGATCGGCATGGCGGTGAGTACAAATCACGCGCGTCACCGGCAGGCCAGCCAATACCTCATCAAACAGCTGTTCCCAGACGGCCATCGCCTGCTTTGTCCAGACGCCGGTATCGACCAGCGTCCAGCCATCTCGGTCACGCAGCGCCCAGAGGTTCACGTGATCCAGCCTGAACGGCAGCGGCATGCGAATCCACAGCACGCCCGGCTGCACCTCCAGCGTCGCGCCCAGTGCAGGCGTGGTAAGCGGATAAATCAGACCTTCTGTAGCCATAGCGTTACTGCTTCTTGATCAGGAGTGAGTGAGGAGTGGGTCAGCTGGGCTTGTCTTCCAGCAGCCGCCTGGGATGCATGCCGTTGACCATGCCCATGAACGGCGGGTGGATCGAATATCCCAGCATCCGCTGAATATGCGGACTGCATTCGCGGGCGCGCGGCAGCGGAACAGACAGGCTGAAGTTCTCCTGCTGACGTACCCAGGGCTCGCAGTACTGCGCGGTCACGGCAAGACGCGGTGCGGCGCTCTGGTTGGCGCCACCGCCATGCCAGAGGGTGCCGAGAAACAGCACCATCGAACCCTTGGGCATGATCACCGGAATCGACCTGGCGCAGTCGTCGGGCGTTGGCGCATGACCGTCCCAGGTATGGCTGCCGGGGATCACCACGGTTGCGCCGTTGTCGGCGGTAAAGTCGTCCATCGCGATAATGGTCGCCGCGCCGAAATGCGGACGTGGACGCGGCACCGGGTAGAAGGCATCGTCGTGATGCAGCGGTTGCGCCTGCTCGCCGGGCAGAATGTTGATCACCTGCAACTGCGACAGCAGATAATTCGGCGCCAGTACTCGATCCAGCAACCCCAGCACCAGCGGATGTTCCACCAGCGGGTTGCAGGCCAGGGTCTTGGTAATCACCGCGTAGAGCCGCTGGGTCAGCGTGCCCTCGAAATCGTTGCGCCCGCAGTGCGCGGGCAACAGGCTGCGCAACTCGGCGCTGATCTGCTCGACCTGTGCCTCGGGGACAATTCGCTCCAGAATCACATAGCCGTCGCGCAACAGTGCTGAATGCAGCCGCTCAAGCTCGGCGGCATCGACCGCCTCCTGACTGCCGGCAGTCGACTGGTAAGCCTTGGCGTAGCCGCTTTTAAGGTACTCACTGTCACCGGATAACACACGCTGACTCATGCCCGCCCCCTGTTGTCGTTGTTGGCCGACGCGCAGATGCGAGGCACCTGTCGGCATCGGTGGACGTGAACGATGCGATGACCGCGCCAAGCGCAGCGCGGCGATACCCCATTGTAGAGAGGCTGGCTCCCCTGATAAGGGGCACAAGGCGGACGATCCTGCCAATTACCGGACTGGTCAGTCTGCTGTTGAGGGGCTATTCAGAGAACAAATGATTGGGGCGCTACCGGCGGGCAGCGCCCCAGGGGGCACCAATCGCTCAGTTGCCGCGATAGGTTGAGAACCCATAGGGGCTGAGCAGCAGCGGGATGTGGTAATGGGGTACAGAGGCATCCACCTCGAAGATCACCGGCACTTCCGGGAAGAAGGTCTTGGCCTGCTGCTTCGCAAACCAGTCACCGGTTTTGAAGGTCACGCGGTAGGTGCCGTCCGTGAGCGTCTGATCGTCCGGATACAGCCCGGTAATGCGGCCCTGTGCGTTGGTCACACCTTCGCTGAGTGCCTGCCATTGCTCACCCTGCAGACGCTCCAGCGTTACCTGAACGTCCGGTGACGGCAAGCCGCTCTCAAGATTGAGTACGTGCACGCTGAGCGGGTTGTTCGCGGCGGCGGCCAGGCTGCTCATGGTTGCCAGCAGCACAGCGCCAGCGGTAACAAGGATACGATTCATCAACATAACTCCAGACAGTGAGATAAATGCGCGTTATTGCGCCGGGAATACCTGTGAAATAGCGCTCTGGGCGCAGGCCTGATCGGTTTCGGCGCCGCCAGCACCGGCCACGCCCACCGCGCCGATGACTGCGCCGTCGACCAGCACGGGCACACCCCCACCCAGCAGCAACAGCTCATCAAGGGTCGTGAGGTTGGCAGCATCAGCATTACTTCGGGCTCGCTCGGCGAGCAGCAGCGTTGGTGTCTTGGTCGACAGCGCGGTAAAGGCCTTGCGCTGGGCAGCAACGGTGTTGTGCGGACCTACGTTGTCGTCACGCTGCAGGCTGACCAGTTGGCCGGACCGGTCGACCACGGCCACCACAGCGGTTCGCTGCCGGGCGTGGCAGGCCGCGAGCGTGGCATCGGCCAGTTGATTGGCCAGTGACAGCGTGAGGTCGGGGCGGCTGGCAATGGCAACGGTGTCGGCCTGCACGGCACCGGCGCCAAGGCCGACGGCCAGCGCAAGGACTGGTTTGGATATGTGCATCTGCGGAATCTCCTGGGTTGCTCAAGCACAGCCGCATCCTGCAGCGCTCAGGCCATCGGCAGCATTGCCGGCAGATTACGCTTTTGTAATGGGCATCCGGCGCGCTTGGCTCTACTCTGTCAGCCTGAACGAGGAGAACACGATGCGCATTCTGGTGGCAGAAGATGAACCCAAGGCAGCCGAGTACCTGCAACGCGGACTGAGCGAGTCCGGCTTTCAGGTCGACATCGCGCTCAACGGCCTTGATGCGCGCCATCTGATGGAAGAAGACCGTTTTGATCTGGTGATACTCGACGTCATGCTGCCCGGTATGGACGGCTGGCAGTTGCTGCGTCTGATCCGCAGCCGCGCCGACACGCCAGTGCTGTTCCTGACCGCCCGCGACAGCGTTGAGGACCGGGTAAAGGGTCTGGAATTGGGGGCCGACGACTATCTTGTCAAACCGTTCTCCTACGCCGAACTGCTGGCCCGCGTGCGCAGCCTGCTGCGCCGGGCACCCCTGCGTGAGGTCGAGTTCTACCGGCTGGCGGACCTGCAGGTCGACCTTCTGCGGCGACAGGTACACCGCCAGGGCCAGCGCATTCATCTGACCAACCGCGAATTTGCACTGTTGCAGTTGCTGGTCAGCCACCCCGGTGAAGTCATGTCGCGCAGCCGCATCGCCTCGGAGGTCTGGAATATCAATTTCGAGAGCGACACCAATGTGGTTGACGTTGCCGTGCGCCGTCTGCGCGCCAAGCTTGATGACCCGTTTGATCTCAAGCTGATTCACACCGTACGCGGCATGGGTTACAAGCTGGACGAGGCCCCATGAACCGTTGGCGGCGCTCACTCAGCCTGCGCCTTGCGCTGGCCTTCGCACTGGTCAGCCTGCTGGTGCTCGGGGGCATCGGTCTGTATCTGTACCGCTCGCTGCAGCAGGAAATTGCCTGGCGCGATGACCAGACCCTGCTCGGACGGCTCGACCGCATGGCGAACCTGCTGCGCGACGCAGCGGATATACAGGCGTTGCGTGCACGACCCGAGCTGTACGCCAACATGCTCGGCAACACCGAACATTTCCTTTGGGTGCTCGATAGCAGCGGCACGGTGCTGATCAGCATCAATCCCCGCGAACTGCCATTACCGGATCTGCACGCCGGCCCGGAGCCGCATTTTCAAGAGGGCTCGGGTGAGCCATCCTATCGACTGGTTACCCAGCAAAGCCGTATCCACGGTCAGACGCTGACGCTGGTAGCCGGGCACCTGCTCAGCGAGCGCGAGAACATGCTGGCGGCCTACCGCACCAATCTGGTCCTCGCCCTGCTCTGCGCGGGCCTGCTCAGCTTTGTGCTTGCCGCCCTGATCAGCCGGCGCGGTCTGCTCCCGCTGCGCCAACTCGCGGCACAGGCCGCCGAGCTGGATACCGCTCGACTGCACACCCGCCTGCACACCGGCAGTACCTACGCCGAACTCGATGGGCTTGAGCACAACCTGAATCAGGCGCTGACACGTATCGACGAGGGCTATCAGCAGCTGATGCGCTTCTCGGCCGATCTGGCACACGAGATGCGAACGCCGCTGAACAACCTGATCGGCCAGACCCAGCAGGTGCTGAGCAAGGCCCGTTCGGTCAACCGCTATGAGCAGGTGCTGGAGTCCAACCTGGAGGAGTTTGAACGCCTGGCGCGAATGATCGATAGCCTGCTGTTTCTGGCCCGCAGTGAGCACCCGACCACCGCTGTGCGACGTCAAACGGTCGATCTGCACGATCTGACTGCACGGCTGTGCGACTACTTCGAGGACATGGCCGAGGAGCGCGCTCTGAGGCTGCAAAACCACTGCGAGGGAAGCCTGCAGGCCGACCCGGAGATGCTGACCAGAGCCCTTGCCAACCTGATTGCCAACGCCATCCGTCACGCCGACACCGGCAGCGACATTACCATCAGCAGTGCCCACAGCGAAGGCCAGTGCGTGCTGGCGGTAACCAACCGGGGCGCCCACATTGAACAGCCCCACCTGGCCCGCCTGTTCGACCGCTTTTATCGGGCTGACCCCTCGCGCAGTGCGCCGGGCAGCACCGGCGGGCTGGGACTGGCCATAGTGCAGGCGATCATGCGCCAGCATGGTGGCCACGCCAGCGTCACCAACGAGGACGACGGCGTACGGTTTGAACTGGTGTTCCCGCACACCACAACATGACAACACTGTAATCCCCGGGTCATCCGGCGGTTCCCGGCGGTGCCCTATCGTGGCCAGGCAATGCGGTGACGGTCACCGCGCACAGCCCGGAGAGAATCCCCGATGAAATACCTGATTGCCCTGACCTTGTCTGCCCTGTTCATGACCACCCTGTCTGCCCACGCCGAAGATGGCAGCGAACGTCTGCGCCAGATGCACGCCAAGCACCTCGAACGCCAGTAAGCCCTGTCGTTGCCACTCCCGACCGTCAGCCTCGCTGACGGTCACCCCGCTCCTCCCTTTCAGCTCGCTGCCAGGCCGTTGTACAACCTCGCCTCTACGGCTTTCCTGCCTTCACGCCATCCCCGGTAAAACAACCATCGCGCGGGTTTGTGCCGATAAAGGTACAGGTAAAAGTTATCCAAATACTGTACATCACAAATATTACGTATAGGATTTGTCGTTAGCGCCCGGTGCTCGTCCGGCCACGCCCTGGTGCGTTGGCGTAGTTAACGGTATCAGGCAATCTTGACCCGAATACGAGGTGGAACATGAAACGGCTTCTGGTGCTTTTTTGCTGTCTGTGGCTTGCCAGCTGCGGCAGCGTCACGGTGCAGGATTATGCAGGCGAACAACCGAAACTGGATCTGATCAGCTTCTTCGACCGGCCCGTCGAGGCCTGGGGCATCTTCCAGGACCGCAGCGGTCAGGTCATCAAGCGCTTCCATGTCGACATCACCAGCCAACGCGACGGCGATCGCCTGATTCTCGATGAGCGCTTTCTCTACAGCGACGGCACCACCCAGCAGCGGGTCTGGACCCTGACCCCGGACGGCACCGACCGCTGGCGCGGTACCGCCGATGACGTGGTCGGCGAAGCCATCGGTGAACTGGCGGGCAACGCCCTGCGTTGGCAATACCAACTCAACCTGCCGGTCGACGACACTACCTATGTGGTGACCTTTGACGACTGGATGTACCTGATGGACGAAGATACCCTGATCAACCGATCAAGCATGCTGAAGTTCGGCGTCGAGCTGGGCCAGGTAACCCTGTTCTTCCGTCGCCAGAACTGATGACAGCGCTTAAATCATTCGGCAACGGGTATCGCGCACTGGTCATCGGCGCCAGCGGCGCGCTGGGTCAGGCCTTCTGTGATGCGCTTGAAGCTGATCCGGGGTGTGCGCTGGTGACGCGCTTGAGCCGCAACAGCGCGCCCCCGCTGGATTTGGAAGATGCAGCCTCCATTCCCCGGGCTGCTGAGGCCGTTGCACAGCACGCGCCGTACCACCTGATCATCGTCAGCAGCGGCTTGCTCCATCGCCCGGGCATCCGGCCGGAAAAGAGCCTGTCAGCACTGGATGCAGACGCCCTGCAGGCGGTTTTTCAGGTCAATACGCTGGGGCCGGCGCTGTTGCTGCGCGATTTCCTGCCGCTGCTGGATCCTCAGGGCGCCATGGCCTTGCTCTCTGCCAAAGTCGGCAGCATTGGTGATAACCGGCTGGGTGGCTGGTATGCCTATCGCGCGTCCAAGGCGGCGTTGAACATGCTGATCAAAACCGCCTCCATCGAGCTGGCTCGACGTGCGCCCAGGGCGCGGCTGCTGAGTCTGCATCCGGGCACCGTCCAGTCAGCGCTGTCCCAGCCGTTTCGTGGCGCCGCTGCAGCGCGTCCCGCCGCACAGGCGGCCCGGGAGCTGCTGGCCGTTATCGACAACGGCACGCCAGCCGATAGCGGCGGTTTTTTCACTTACAACGGCGAGCGCATCGAGTGGTAACCGGCAGTCGAGGGCTGCTGCATGGCTGGAGAGTCGGGTTTGCTGCGCACCTCCCTCTCGCTAGCCCTGGCGCACAGCCCCACCGCCACTGTCCTTGACCTTGTAGAGGGCATCGTCGGCCAGCTGCAGCAGCGCATAGCGATCAGGACAGTCCTGCGCCTGCTCGGGAATGCGACTTGCCAAACCGACGCTGGCTCTGACCTGAACCCCATCAGCGCAAACAAGGTGCAGACGATTAACCTCGTCAACGATTTTTCGCGCAACTGTCTCGGCCCCGGCGGCATCGGTATCCGGCATCACCAGCACGAATTCGTCGCCGCCAAAGCGCGCCGCCATATCTGTTTCCCGGCGCGCGCACGCCGCCAGCACTGCGCCGACTTTCACCAGTGCCTGATCTCCTTCAAGATGGCCCAGGCTGTCATTGAAAGACTTGAAGTTGTCCAGATCGATGATCAGCACGCTGATGGGGCTGATCGCACGCCGGGCACGACGCCACGCCTTGGCCAGGAAGGTCTGAAAACCGCGGCGGTTGGCCAGTGCGGTCAGAGGGTCGTGGTGAGCTGAGTGTTCGGCTGCCTGCTCGCTCAGCTTGCGACGGGTGATATTGTGATGACTGAGGACGACGTAAACCTTGCCTGAAAAAAGGGTACGTGCGCCCCTGAGAATGAACCACTGTTTCGCTTCAGGGGTATGGCACGGATATTCGTGATAGAAGGTCTCCGCGTGACCGGATATAAGATCTTCCAGTGCATCCGCGACGGATGAGGCATCGGCGTCTCCACAACGGATGGCCGAACGGCAGACACTGAGATAATTCTGCCCAGTCCAGTCAAACTCCGGAGCCACGCCATTGGACTGTGCCACAGTGCGCCAGGTGTGATTAACAAAAACGATTACGCCCAGTTCATTAAGCACGGCAATCTGGTCTTCCAGACCGTCCAGTACCGCACGAAAGAAGCCGTCAGTGGCACCTTCGCCTGCATTCCCTACTCGCTCGACTACTACTTCAGCGGCCATTATTCACCCCTAGAAACCGGCGAGTGCGCGTAACGCGAACCCAACCGGGCAAGCATATCAGCAACCCTGTTCTCCCGGGCATTTATGAATACGCCATTATCAGCCCCAGCTCTTCGCACAAGCGCCGCGCAAAGATCCGCTGACGCAGCCAAAGGCGTATAATGCCGAGCTTTCCGCCACCACAGACACGCTGCTCCAATGCCCCGAATTACCGAGAACCTCAACGACTGCGCTGCCCGGTTGCGCGCCGGCCAACTGGTCGCGATGCCCACCGAAACGGTCTACGGACTCGCCGCTGATGCCCGTCAGGACACGGCGGTGCAACAGGTATTCGCACTCAAGGGCCGCCCTGGCAACAATCCGTTAATCGTGCATCTGGAAAACGCCGCACAGGCCACTGAGTGGGCATCTGTCGTACCGACTGCAGCCAAAGAGCTGATGGCCGCGTGCTGGCCGGGACCGCTGACACTGGTCCTGCCCGCACGCGACGAGGTATCACGTCTGGTCACCGCCGGCCAGGACAGCGTCGCCCTGCGGGTTCCGGCTCATCCCACAGCACGGGCGCTGCTGAGCGCATTTGGCGGTGCTCTGGTTGCGCCGTCGGCCAACCGTTACATGTCCATCAGCCCGACCTGTGCAGCCCATGTGGCGCAGCAGTTTGCCGGCAGTGACCTGCTGATTCTCGACGGAGGAAGCTGCCAGGTAGGTCTGGAATCGACCATTGTCAGCGTTCTTCCGGGTGATAGCCCCCGCCTGCTGCGCACCGGCATGCTGGGCCAGTCTGCACTGGAAGCTGTTCTGGGTCAGCCGCTGGCAGACCGGGACGGTGGCCCTCGTGCACCGGGTCAGCACCACCGGCACTATGCACCGACAACCATCACGCTGACGTTCCGGGAGACGCCAACTGAAGCGCTTGGGTCGGCGGATTGTGGCTGGCTATGGTGCACAAACGCGCAACCCACCCATGGCCCGGCACTGGATCTCGGCGCAGATCCCCACGTTTATGCAGCCAACCTGTATGCAGCACTCTATGAGCTGGACGCGCTTGACCTGACGCGCCTGTATATTCAATTGCCGCCGTCGGACGCGGCCTGGGCTGCAGTGCACGACCGACTGGCGCGTGCCAGCCAGCGCCTGTACTGAGTGGCTATTACGGCAGAACTGGCGTATCGGATGGTATCTCGGCAAAACGGCTGAATGCCTGCGCGGCGGGAGACGGGTTCTTGGTTCGCCAGCGCACCAGGTACCAGCGATTCGGAATCGGAAACCCCTCCACCTCAAGCTCGACGAGATTGCCAGGCGCGGTATGAATAAGGGTATGGCGTGACAGAATGGCGATGCCCAAACCTGCGGCGACAGACTCCTTGATCGCCTCATTACTTTCGATCGTCATCTGCGGACGCACAGTCCAGCCAAAACGGGCAAAGTGCTCCTCGATAGCCAGCCTTGTGCCCGATCCGGGTTCTCGGCTGAGGAAGGGCTCATCAACAAGCTGCTCCCAGCGCAGGCGTTTGCCGGCATACCGATGCCCTGCAGGCGCAATAACTACCAGCGGGTTGTCAGCGAGGGGAATGACATCCAGATCAAGGTGTCTGGGTGGCTGGCTGAACACATACAGATCATCCAGATTGCGTTCGAGGCGGCGAATCACCTCGGAGCGGTTGGCGATATTCAACTCCACCTCGACCTGGGGATACTGACGGCAGAACGGTCCCAGCAGGCGCGGTACCAGATACTTTGCCGTGGTAACGGCGCCCAGACGCAACTGGCCTGCAGTCAGGCCGTTAAGGTGGGCCAGGCGCATATCCAGGTGATCCAGCGCGGCAAAAATCTGCCGGGCGCCAGCCTGCACTTCTTTACCGGCATCGGTCAGATGCAGGCGCTTGCCAATCTGCTCGAACAGCTTCAAACCGAGCGATTGTTCCAGTTTGGCAATCTGTGTCGATACCGACGGCTGGGCCAGATGCAGCACGCGTGCCGCCTCCGTTACGCTGAGACGCTCGGCAACCACCAAAAAGGTTTCCAGCTGTCTGAAGGTCGTTTGGCGCGTGTGGAAATGCTGTCTTTTCATAGCTTTTTGACTATGGTTTCCTGTCAAATAATCTATTTTTTACTATAGCCATTACTGTTCAAACTGCATGCAAGATCCCTGCAAGGAGACCTTGCTCATGAACATCACTTTCGCCCGTCCAGCGCATCAAGCGGCCCAATCTCCGGCGCATTGCGTCGCTTTCCTGACCTGCCACGACAAGGCGCATCTGGTCTCCGATGCCCTGGCTCCGCTGGGTCTGGAGGTCCAGCCGATCAGCAGCTACGACACCGATAATTTCGGCACCTTCAGCCGGGAAATACCACGCCAGGGCAGTGCCCACGACACCGCACTTCGCAAGGCAAAACTGGCTTGTTCTCTGGCAGCAACGCGCTACGGTCTGGGCAGCGAAGGCAGCTTCGGCCCCGATCCGCATCTTGGCTGGATGCCATGGAATTACGAGATCCTTTGCCTGTGGGACAACGAACGCCAGTATGCCGTCTACGTCATGGCCAGCTCGGGGGCTACCAATTATGCGCAGGGCGAGATCGACAGCCTGCAGGCCGCAGAATCCTTCATGCAAAGGACCCGCTTCCCTTCACATGCACTGATTCTCGGGCGACCGGATGAACCCTGGTTCCAGAAAGGCATCCGCGACCGCGACTGGTTGCTGGACAAGATCGCTACCCTGCTCACTCAGCACCCAGCGGTCTGGCTCGAAACCGACATGCGGGCCCACCTCAACCCCCTGCGCCAGCAGATGATCCGCGAGGCAGGCGAGCAACTGGCAAAACAGCTGGGCAGTCTTTGCCCTCGCTGCAGTGCGCCGGGCTACGCCATCGCACGCAGCGAGCCTGGCCTGTCATGTGCCGATTGCGACCTGAGCACTCCCCTGGCGGCGGCCTATATCTGGGAATGCCCCGCGTGCGAGTACCAGGAACGCATCGCTACCAACCAACTCGCCGACCCCGGGCACTGCGAACGCTGCAATCCGTGACGACAATGGCCGACCGGCGCTCGGCCATACCCTTCCTGCATAAGCTGCAGCCAACATCATGTCGCACCCGGACAGATAACCAACTGCCCGAATTCCAGGCGCGCTGCACCGCTTGGCGGTACAGCGCGACCACCCACTCTATTCAAACCCGGGCAGCGGCTGCCAGCCCCCGGCCGTGCGACGCTCCAGCCGCAGCGGCGTGCCATCCATGCGCAGCAATTCAAGCCAGCCATTGTGGACGAGGTCACGCACCGCCTGATGAGTGGAGATCACCTCATCGATCATCGCCCGGGGCGCTTCAATCACGGCCTGCAGCCGCAGCGGCCGATGCATCCACTGCTTGCCATCGTGCAGCGATTGTTTGGCGAGGCCGATCCGCAGATCGCCGCCGTTCCCCTCGAACACGCCGATATGCCCCCCCACCACGTTGTGAAGCAGCTTGTTGCCACTGCCGAACCGCAGGTTGTCCGTAGTGGACGTGAAGTACTGAAGGTTGATCCAGTGGGCTACCACCATCGGCGCGGTCATGATCAGCTCCAGCACCCCGCCGCCTTCGTCCTGACGCCAGTCATAGTCATGCAAAAAGGCACGCCCCTGCAGATCGATACCACGGGTTCTGGAACGCGGCGCGGCAATAAATGCCGCATTGCCGGCCAGCCCCCACTCCGGCCGGGTCTGGGCCCAGTCGCGCGCACGCCGGCGCAGGCGGCTCAACAACCTGTCAGGCTGGTCCTGCAGTGCTTCCATTCCAAGTCCGGCGGCTCGCTGCTGACGCACCTTGACTGTGGCCGTATCCAGCGCCTGACGCAATTGCTGCCAATTGGCCTGAAGGGCCGCTGGAATCGCCTCAGGATCGAAAATCCGAATTTCGTCCGTGGTTGTATTGTGCAACCCGGCCAGAGCATGAAACTGGGGTGGCAGGTCGACGCCCCGCTCGCGCAGCTGTGCCTGCACAGCCGGTTCGTTGAACAGTCTGGCCAGCAGACGCGCATTGACCTCGCCGCTTTGCCCGCAACAGGCGCCGCAATCTAGGCCCGCTGCCTGCGGGTTGTTACTGCTCTGACTGCCGTGTCCGAGTAACACAACCAGTGCCGGCACCGCTCCGTAAATCCCCATGGCCTTGAGAATACGCTCGGCCAGATCACCCTTCTGCGCTGCTGTCATGGCCGGTAGCTGCGGTGCCAGCTGGGCCCACTCGCGCAGCTGCAGGGCGCTGCGGTGCGGCTCAACGTCGTTGCCTGTTATCCCGAAGGTACGCCCCAGCAAGGCACCGGCGTATCCCAGTCCGATACTCTCAACCATGGTAAAGGTTGAAGCGGGCAGTCGTTCGAACAGTCGCCAGCGGTCCCGGCGGGTCAAACGGCTCTGACGCAGCAGGGTCAGACGCTGATCCCTTGCCGCATCGCCACTGCTGTCACTGACCTGGAGCTGAGGCGCCAGCAGACCGGGTAGCTGCGGGCGTGTCGCTCCTGTTCCCAGCGGCGTGTAAGCAATCGGCAGCCCGAAAAAGCCGGCAAAGCCCGCCGTTTCGATTGCCGGACAGGTCTGCTCCAGCGCCCGCCGCATCGGCTCGGAACGCACGTCGATACAGAAGAACAGCTTGGCTACCGGAACCTCGGGCGTCGCTGACGGCTGCGTCTGACACAGCCGGTTATGCAACTGCTCCTGCCACGACAGTTCCTCGGCCCGCTGCCACAACTGCAAAGCGCGCCAGGCAGCCGATGGCGGCTGGTGCAGACGGGCCTGCCAGTCCGCACGCCACTGTTGCCAACGGCTGCCGTTGCCGCGCTGACGATCATCGACCAACGACTCCCAGGCCGCGCGGATTGCCAGCAGCGCCATGACGGAGTGATCGTCCTCCCCCTGCAATCGGGCCTGCCAGCGCAGATAGGCACACCAGGACGCCCAGCCCAGACTGCGCAACAGCAAACAATCGAACCACAGGTGCCACTCATCCGGCTTGAGCCCAAGACGCTCCACCGCAAACGCCAGCGCGGCAAGCGGTTCGCAAGGCAGCTCTTCAATACGCTGATGCAGTTGCGGGCAGGCACTGAGCACACTCAATCCCCTGTCCTCCAGCATGCTGGCGCGCCAGGCCTGGTAAAGACCGGCGCTTTCGCCTGGCCGCCAGTCTGCCTGTTCGTGGTCGAACCAGGCCGCACAGCACTGACCAATCTGCTGATTGATCAGTACCGGCCATCCCGGCAGCGTAATACCGGGATCGGCCATATCCTCCAGCAGCGGCAGCCCGTTGAGGTCGGCCGGCGACTCATCCAGCGCCCGCAACAATTGCTCGACGCTGAGTGATCCCCCCTGCTCGGTTTGCGCTTGCAGAAGATGACGTTCGGCAATGACCCCGTCATGCCAGGCCCTGCGGTAGTCGTCGGGCTTGAGGGTCAGGCTGATACCTGCGCGCTGCCAGAGCTGCTCGGCGACGCTATGCCACGCCTGCTCCCTGCGCTCCCAAAGCGGGTTGACGGCGATCATGCGGTCCAGCGGCCAGGTCGGCGCTATCTTCGCACAAGACTGACGAACGGCATCGTGCAGTGCGTCCCGGTCGAGGCCGGTGAAGGATTCAAACGCGGTCATTGGCGATCTCCATGAGTCGGGGCAACAGGGTGCAGCGGGCGCGGAGGCCATACCCGGAAGGTCAGGCGGGTGAAGTGTTCATCAAGGGAGAAACCGGCGAATGCCAGCGGATACAGACGCTTGGCCAAAGCACCCGCAGGATTGGCCAGAATCTGGGCCTGAATCAGATACAACGTCAGAAACAGCGCAACGGCGAAGATGTTCAATGCGGCAGGGGCCGGGCTCAACTGCTGCGCCAGTATCCATCCGGCGATCTCATGCCAGAGCAGATAAGTGCCAAGCAGCAGGCAAAACATCAGCAGGCCGTACCCGAGTTGGCCGCGACGCAGGCACCAGGGTGCGAGACCAACGGCCAGGATGGCCAACGCTACCAGGGGCAATTGATGTCCCGGCAACAGGTTCGTCACGAACGCCTGCAGTGCAATCAGCACGCCGCCAGCCAACACAATGGCCACAAGCAGGCTGCTCAGCGCTGGAACCGGGACCTTCGGATGCAGCGCGTGATGACGCGCATGAGCTACCGTTTCTCCTGCTGCCAGGAAGGCATAGGCTTTATAGAGCGAGTGGGCCAGCAAGTGCACCAGCGCCAGTTCCCACAGCCCAAGCCCGCATTCGAGCAGCATCAGCCCCATCTGCGCACAGGTGGACCAGGCCAGGCGTACCTTGATGCTTACCCGCGTCATCATGACCAGTGCCGCCAGCATTGCGGTTAAACCGCCGACCACTACCAGCAGGGTCTGCGCCGGTACCGTTACGGAAAACAGCGGTGCGAAGCGCAGCAGAAGAAAACCACCCAGATTGACTACGCCTGCATGCAGCAGAGCTGATACCGGCGTCGGCGCCTCCATTACCTGAATCAGCCAGCCATGCACCGGCAGCTGTGCCGACTTGAGAATCACCGCCATGGCAAGCAGCAGAGCGGCCAACTGCATGTCCCAGCCTGGCTGACCATCGGCCTGCAAGCGCACGTCAAGCACCTGCAGGATGACGGCGATATTGCTGTCGCCCGCTGCTCGCACAAGCAGAACAGTAGCCATCAGCATGCAAATATCGGCAAGCCGGCTGGCGAGAAATTTCTTGTGCGCGACCACAATTGCCTGTGGCCGATCGCGATAGAAGGTCAACAACTGATGCAGGCACAGACTGGACAGGATCCAGGCACCCACCAGCACATAAAGGTCGGTGCTGGTCACCACTGTAGCTACGCAGGCCAGGGTCCCCAGCAACGAGAGTACGTAGCGTCGCTGCCCTGCCTCACCCTCCAGGTAGCGATGGGAATACTCGACGATCACCATGGCCAGCAGACCAATCAGACCTGCCATCAATAACCCCAGGCGATCATTGCGTAGCCCATCAGAGGCTGCCGCAAATCCGCCCATGACGACAAACAGCAGGGCCAGAAAAGCCGCAACGCGTGCAGGCAACCATAAAGCCCGCACGGAGCGTGCGAGGACAACCGGCAGCAGCGCCGCCGCATAGATCATCGGCAGCAACTGAAGCAGCGAAATGGACAAACTCGGCATGAAAGGCACTCCGCAACAACGTGACTGGCCAAGTGTCGGGGAGTGCTTGAAATAATAAAAATAGATAGATAAGAATAGATTGTTAGCTAAAAGAGAATGAACTTGATGCGTCGACTGAATTTCCACCACCTGCACTACTTTTGGGCCGTCGCTAAAGAAGGCAATCTGACACGTGCTGCCGAAAGCCTGCATGTATCCCAGTCAGCCCTGTCGACCCAGATCCGCGCGCTGGAAGATCAGTTGGGCCATGCACTCTTCCTGCGCGCCGGGCGGAGCCTGCAGCTCACCGAAGCAGGCCAGCTGGTGCTTGATTACGCCGAAAACATCTTTGCCCTTGGCAGCGAACTGCAAACCACACTGCAAAGCAGCCGGCAGGCCAGCAGGATACTGCGTATTGGTGCGGTGGCCACGCTGTCGCGGAACTTCCAGGAAAACCTGCTGCGACCCTTTCTCGGTCGTGACGATCTGCGCATCACGCTGGAATCCGGCAGCATCGATGACCTGCTCGAGCGCCTCACCGTGCATAAACTGGACGTCGTACTGACCAACAAGGCGGTGAGTGCAGATAACCAGCGCAGCTGGCAATGTCGCCGGCTCGCCCGTCAGGCAGTGTGCCTGATCGGCCCGCCCCGCAAGCATGCAACCCCGTTTGATCTGCAGCGCGATCTGCAACGGGTGCGCTTGATCGTTCCAGGCCCCAGCAGCGATGTGCGCAGCCAATTCGAGGTGTACTGCAACAGCAACGGCCTCAAACCGACCATATGTGCAGAAGTGGATGACATGGCCATGCTGCGCCTGCTTGCCAGGGATTCCGGTGACGTTGCCCTGCTGCCGGCGGTCGTCGTGCAGGACGAACTGCGCAGCGGCGCGCTGCAACTCTACGCCGAGGTACCCGACGTTGCCGAGCAATTCTTTGCGGTCACCCTGGAGCGCCAATTCAGGCTGCGTATCCTGGACGAGCTGCTCCAGCAGGCAGCGCAGGAAGCGTGACCGGCCAAGGCTCTCCCATGCTCAGAGCCACAAGAACCCGGCGAAGTCCCGCCCGGCTTCAGCAAAGTCGGGCGGGCGGCAGCTGATTGTGGCCACCGCGGCATCTCAGGCTGCCAGTCAGAACAAGCCGGACATACTCCGGCGCTAGAATACAGTGCTGATCAGATAGGTCGTGTAGGCCACGTAGGCTGTCATTAACGCAGCCCCTTCCACACGGTTGATACGCCCGGCGCTGCGAAATCCGTAGCCAACAATAAACAGCGATACGGTCAGCGCAATCATCACCAGCATGTCTCGGTTGAATACCTCCGGCCCGACAGACAATGGATGAATCATGCCTGCGATGCCAACCACAGCCAGGGTATTGAAGAGATTTGAGCCCAGAATGTTGCCAAGGGCGATATCGTGCTCGCCTTTGCGAGCCGCGATAACCGAAGACGCCAGCTCAGGCAGCGACGTGCCCACCGCAACGATTGTCAGGCCGATTATCAGGTCGCTCACGCCAAACACGTGCGCGATCTCGACGGCCCCCCAAACCAGGATCCGGGAACTGACTATCAGCAGTACCAACCCCAGAATCAGCCAGTAAACCGCCCGGCGAATTGGCATGACGCTCTGGTCCAGCTCCTGCTGCATTTCGCTTCCCAGCGCATCACTCTGCTTGCGCAGCCCCTGCCAGATGGTCCAGGCCATCAAGCCGGCAAACACGCACAGCAATATGACGGCGTCGAGTCGGGAGATATGACCATCCCATAACTGCCATGCAGCCAGCGCAGTCACCGCCGTCAGAATCGGCAACTCCTTGCGAAGCACCTGCGAATGGACGGCGATAGGACTGATCAACGCGGTCACACCGAGGATCAGGGCGATATTGGTTATGTTTGAGCCATACGCGTTGCCCAGTGCGATCCCCGGGTTTCCCTGGGAGGCAGCCAGCGCCGATACCACCATCTCTGGGGCCGATGTACCGAACCCCACGATCACCATGCCGATCAGAAGCGGCGGCATACCGAAATGGCGAGCGGTTGAAGCCGATCCTTCGACGAAACGATCAGCACTCCAGACAAGAAGAACCAAACCCAGAACAACAGCAATGATTGCCAGCGTCATATAGACATTTAACTCGCTGAGAAAATAGAGGGTTATCGACAACGAACAAAACTGCAGATCCTGCCAGCGTGCCACGTGCCTGCATCATCCGGCACACGAACGCCCGCTGGTCCACGCCAAGCTATCAGAAGACAGGAACAAATCACATACAGCGCCACCCATACCGTATCGAAATAACGGATAGGCAGATCTGGATACAACAAAGCCCCTGTATACGGGGCTTCAGGACGGAAGATGGCAAAGGTGGCAGAGGAACAGACCGGGTAATTCGGTGCACAATGCCCCCCACTGCGCGGCCGCCATGGCAGAGTAATAACGCTCCTCGCCTGCAACACGGAGTCGATCGTGCCAGATATCTCAGCGCGAACTCTCGTGAAAAACAAAAAACCCGGCACGAGGCCGGGTTCTTTGATTGTATGGCGGAGGGACAGGGATTCGAACCCTGGGAAGGCTTTCACCTTCGCCGGTTTTCAAGACCGGTGCATTCAACCGCTCTGCCATCCCTCCACGGCCGGCAATGTTACTGGAAATCCCTGCTGAGTCAATGGGGTAGACGCACAGAGTTCAGATAATTCCATTGCCCGCCCGGCGCTTACAGCGCTGCCAGTGCGGCTTCGTAGTCTGGCTCCTGGCCAATTTCGCTGACCAGCTCGCTGTACAGTACGTTGTCGTCTTCATCCAGAACCACAACAGCGCGCGCGGTCAGGCCGGCCAGCGGACCATTTTCGATGTCGACGCCGTAGTTGCGGATAAACTCGCGACCACGCAGGGTGGACAGGTTGATGACGTTGTCCAGACCTTCGGCGCCGCAGAAACGCGCCTGCGCAAACGGCAGGTCAGCTGAGATGCACAGCACAACGGTGTTTTCCAGGCTGCTGGCCTTGGCGTTGAAGGTGCGGATGGAGGTGGCGCAAACCGGGGTGTCGACGCTGGGGAAGATGTTGAGAATCTTGCGCTTGCCGGTCAGGCTGGACAGGCTGACGTCGGACAGGTCCTTGGCAACCAGCGTAAAGGCCGGAGCCTTGTCGCCCTTGACCGGGAAGGTGCCGCCGATGGAGATGGGATTACCGCGCAGAGTAACGCTGGACATAATGACTCCTTCAATGTGCCGTGGCACAGCATGGGTGTTCAAATGAACGGGCCGCTGAGCGCCACCCGCCCGGAAATCAGAAGTCGATACGATAGAAGAAATCCAGCGAGCTGGCAAAGCCGCTGACCGCTTCAAGGTATAACCGTCGTGACAGCTCATAGCGCAGCGCCAGATTGTTGGACGGCTCAAACACGCCCACACCATAGCGCACACTGAGCTTGTCGGTGAGACTGCCGCTGGCAACGACCTGGGTATCAACGCCCTGCCCTTCGGACTCGACAACAAAATCCTCCAGCCCCAGAGCGTCACCGATATGCCGGGTGATTGGCGCCGCGCCTGCAAGCCCAAGACCCAGAGCTGCCTGCCCCAGCATGTTGCTGTCCCCTTCCTGCCCCAATGGACGCCCCAGCATCAGATATGCCATGGCTTCCTGCTGTGACATGCCGGGCTCCGAGAATACCCGAGTGGTGGGCGCCCGGGCGTTACCAGTCACGCGCAGGCCGGCGATGACGTCGTCCACCCGGCGAATCGCTTCGATATTCAGATAGGGCTGACTGAGTGGCCCGGAGAACAGCAACAGTGCGCGACGCAGCCTGAGGTCCTGACCCAGGCGACGGAACTCGCCATCCAGTATCTGCAGATCACCATTGGCATTCAGGTTTTCCTGTACTTCCAGCTGACCTTTCAGACGACCCTTGAGGCCGAAGGCATTGAGCCTGAGCTGATCACCAATGATCAACCTGACCCTGGCGGTAATACCCAGCTCCTCGGTGACGGCGGGCGCTTGCTGGCCAACAATAACCGTATCAGGTGAAACCCGCACCGCGCTGGCTGGCAACTCGCGCACCACAATATCCCCCTCCGGAACCGCCAGCTCACCGCCAACATGCAGATTACCGCCACTCAGGCTGATATCGAGCGCAGGAGCCACCAGCACGCGGGCATAGGGCTCAACGGTGACCGGCAGATCGTGCCCGTTCAACTGCAGGGCAACGTCCAGCGGTGCCCAGCCGAGGGTCCCTTGCAGTGCCCCTTCGCCCTTCTCACCGCTGCGCCAGCGCCCGTCGATATTCAGCCGTTGCCCATCAATGGCTATGTCGGCCTCAAGCTGCTCCAGACTGATGGGCAGGTTCGGCCCGCTTACCAGCCCATCGCGCAGTGTCAAAAGACCAGTCGCCACCGGAGCGCGCAACACGCCGGACAGTTGGCCGTCACCATTGAGGGTCGCCCGCAATTGCTCGACATTCGGCAGGAAGGGGCGCAGAAAGTCGAGCTTCAGACCTTCTAGCTGATAGCGACCGCTCAACTGCTGCATGCCCGCAGGGTCGCGCACGTCAGCGTCGATCGCCAGCCGGCCGATCACATCACTGCGCAATTCGAATTGTGCAGTGGCAGTTTTTGCTTGCAGTTCACTGGTCAGCTGCAGACGCTGGTAAGGAAAAGCCAGGGTCTCACGACCATCATCAACGGTAATAACGCCGTCGTCCGAACCCAACCGAATATCCGCCACGGGCGCTCTGCCCGCGTTCTGCTGCAGCGTAAGCTGGCCGTCAAGCATGCCCTCCCAGTCAAAGTCCTCCGGCAGCCAGGCGGCAAGATCCGCCAGATTGAACGCGCTCAACTCAACGTCCAGCTGGCGATCCGGCATCAGCGTCTGCTCGCCTCTGAAACAGAGCTCTGCATCGGACTGACGCCAGCAGTGCCCGGCCAGCTGAAGCCGCCCTGCGGCCAGTTGGTAGCGAAGCGCTGCTGGTGTTGCCTGCAACAGCTCAAGATGCTCGAAACGCAGCACACCCCGGCTCAACTCCCCCCGCCAGGCGACATCCGACAGGCTGCCCGACACTGACAGTTCAGCCTCGGCGACGCCGCCCAGCAGGCGTAGCTGCAACTCATGCCTGGCCCGCTCGCCACTCGCGGTCAGTTGCAGATTGCCGAGCGCAGTATCAGCGCTGCGCAGTTGATCCGCCGACAGGTTCAGGGACAGCGGCAGGCGCTCGCTCAAGGTAGTGTCAGCCTGTACGGCAAGCCTGTCGACACGAAGGTCGTCATAGCCCAGCTGCTCGCCATTGACGACTACCGTGATCTGCGGAGCATCACGACTGCCGGCAAGCTGCAACTCGCCCTTGGCCATGCCTCTCAGACCGGGCCAAAGTGTTTTCATCTCGTTGAGCTGCAAACTCAGCTGGCCATTGGCCTCCGGGCCCCACTGTCCCTGGCCGGATATCCGGTTGCTGCCCTGCGATAGACGCAGCCCGGAGATCGACCACACCTCCGCACGCTTGTTCAGGGCGCCGGCAAATTGCAGCGGCTCATTTCGCACCTCGCCCTGCACGCTCCAGTCTGACGCCAGTTGCAGCTGCTGGTTCTCAAGGGTGCCAGTGCTATTCAGTTGGCCGTTCAAGCGCCCTGGCAAGGCGGCAACAAAGATACCCGGGTCGATACCATCCAGCTCGAACCGACCGTTCCACCTGAGCACGGGCTGCAACCCCAGCTGCAGAGTCCCGGTAGCGTTGCCTGCTGCCGTCGACAGACTGAGCGGACTGATCTGCAGAGCCTGCTGATCCCCGCTGACCTGCGCCCCAACCATGACCTGCTGCCCGGCGACTCCGGTCAGCTCGCCGTCCAGCCGGGCATCAATTTTCCCCGAGCGCAGGCTGGCGGCAGCAGCCAACTGCTGAAGTACCACCTCGCCGGTGTCGACCGGGTAAAGCGATTGCCAGGGAAACCGGTCCAGCGCCAGCTTGACGTCTGCCTCAAGTTCATCGCGCCAGTTCGCTGTGCCGCTGAGGGAGAGTTGACGGGCCGGCTCGTCGGCAACCGCCAGCACCAGCGCCAGTTGATCGATACCGACGGTTGTCGCCAGTGCGCTCAGGGTCAGGTCAACCTCGCCGTTCGCGGCGGGCAAGCGGGCATCGGCCTGCAGCGCGTAACCGTTTTCCAGGTTGCCCTCCAGCTCAAGCGTGAGCCCCTGAAGCGTCAGCGTCTCCGGAAAGCTGCGCAGCGGCAGGAAGTCCTCGCCACGCCAGTGCAAGCGGACCGGATAACCTGCCTCAAACAGGTTTGCCTCGAGATTCAACTGACCCGCGAGATAGCCACGGCTATCGGCCTGCAACTGCAACTCACGCAGATCGCCGCCCGCCCTGAGCCGCATACGCCAGTCACGCTCATCGACCGCAGGCAGCGTCAGCTCCGCATTCAGCTCAAGCGGCCAGTCATCCTGCATCCGCACATACCCGTCCAGTCGCCAGCGCAGATCCGGCCCTTGACCGCTGAACGTCTGCACGACCAATTTGTCATCGCGTGCAAAGGCAACCAGGTCGAGATCCCGCAACAAGGCCGTCTCGCCATCCAGCGACAGGGTGCCCAGATGGAGCCGACCGACCTCCAGCGCGACAGGCAGCTGCACCTCGGGCAGGGTCAGAACGGACGCCCCCTCGGTCGCTTCACTGGCACGGGTTATGATGCTGACCTTGTCTGCAGACAGACTATCAATACACAGCGTCGCACCGAACAGGCAGGAGGGGCTCCATTGCATTGCCAGCCGATCAATGCCGATGTCGAGGCTATCGTCCTGCCAGCGCATGCTGCCGAACGACCAGCCACGCCAGAGGTTGCCCTGCTCGAAGGCCAGTGACAACTGTGGCAGCTGGTTGTCTGCCTGCTCGAACAGCCAGCGGTTTACCGAGTCACTGGCCAGCAGCAGGCCCAGCAGCAACGGCAGCGCCAGCAGGATAACCAGCCCACGCAGCAAGGGCTTAAGCAGAAACCGCATCACAACTCAGGCCCCATCGAAAAGTGAATCTTGAAACCCACGTCCGGGTCCGACAGTGAGCGTGCCAGATCAAGGCGGATGGGACCGATGGGCGACGCCCAGCGGATGCCGACACCCACGCTGGTTTTCAGCGGATCTGTCAGCGAATCGACCGCGTTGCCGTGGTCGACAAAGGTTGCCGCGCGCCAATTGTGGATGAACTCATACTGGTACTCGGCGCTGGAAGCCATCAGATAGCGCGCACCAATGGTTTCACCGGTGCTGTCGACCGGCGACAGGCTCTGGTAGTCATAGCCGCGGATGCTCTGGTCACCGCCGGCAAAAAATCGCAGTGACGGCGGGATACTGGCAAAGTCATTGGTAGCAACAGCCCCAAGCGCGATCCGGCCCAGAAAGCGATGCCGCTCAAACACCGTATGGAGCCCCTTGAGCTGGCCCATGACACGGGCGAAGTCCACGGTCGACAGCACCCCCTCCTTGGCCCCCTGAACATCCAGTAACATGCTGTAGCCGCTCTGCGGGTCCATCCCGCCGGTGGAGTGCGTGCGCTGCAGCACCAGACTGGGAATCAGCATCGTGGCGGTTCCGCTGTCATCACCTAGCGAGAAGACCTCCTGCTGCAAGCGCAGGCCGACACTGCGCTGCCAGCCGCTTTCAAGACGCTTGTTGACCTCGGCACCGAGCGCAAAGCTGTGGGTCTGAACGTCGTCAATATCTTCCTTCTGCCAGCCGACGAAATAGCGCAGCTGGTGGGTGATCGGGTCATCCAGCGGCACCTGGTAGAAGGCACTGAGCTCCTGACGCGGCAGCGACAGCTCCATGCTGGCCCCGCGACTGTGGCCCTGCGGGTTGATCCAGTGCTGGTCCCAGGTCATTCGCGCCCGGGCGCCGACATCCGTGGAATAACCGCCACCAAAGCCGAGCGAGTTGGGATCACGCTCGGTGATTTCCACCTCGACCGGTACCTGCTCGCCAACCGCCCGGTCGGCCGGGGCGGTCACCAGCACGCCCCTGAAGTAACCGCTGGAGAGCAAATCCTGATTCAGCTTGCCGACCAGATCCGCGTCATAAGGTGCGCCGGCCTCGAAGGGCACCATGCGCGCCAGCAGGTCGTCACTGAACTGGGTTTCGGAAAAGTGAACAGGCCCGAAGCTGTAACGCGGGCCAGTGTCGTAACGGATATCGACGTCTGCCTTGCCCTGCTCTGGGTCGACGCGAAGCTCGCGCTTGAGGTACTGCCCCTTGAAGTAACCGTAGCGCAGTGCACGATTGCTTATGCGTGTCTTGAGTGTTTCGTATTGCCCATGATTGAGCACCTGCCCTTCGCGCAGCAGATCACTGACACCCAGCGCAAAGGCCGGCGTTGAAGCACCAGCGCCGAGCACCTGAACATCCACCCGGTCCAGCCGCACCGGCTCGCCCGATTCGACGCGCACATTCAGCACGGGGTCGTCTTCGGGGCCGCTGATAGTCAACTCGTTACGGGTCTGATAGTAGCCCAGCGCCTGGGCTGCGAGTGTTGCCTGCTGATCGAGATAACGTAACTGGCGGGCCATTTCGGCATGGCTGTCGGCTTCAACCGGACCGATATAGGCTTCGATATTTTCACGCAGGGCCCTTTTTGCAGGCTCGACTGTGACCTTGACCCCGGCCTGCGCTGCAGACACGGCAAAGACAAGAGACAACAGTGAAAAGGCGCGACGCATGAGCTCCATCCCGGCAGGTTTTCGCAACCCGAATGCTAACATGCCAGACCTATAGGCGGGTCCCAAATCCGCTCTGTTTAGGCTACCCTAGCGGCCACTGACTGCTCTGAAACCGAGCAACCGATTACCGACTTGCCAGGACACGCCCATGAAGATCGTCTCGTTCAACATCAATGGCCTGCGGGCTCGACCGCACCAATTGCAGGAACTGGTGAGCCGCCACAACCCGGATGTCATCGGGCTGCAGGAAACCAAGGTTGACGATCCGCAGTTTCCGCTGGCCGATGTCGAAGCGCTGGGTTACCACGTTGCCTTTCACGGCCAGAAGGGGCACTACGGTGTTGCCCTGCTGACCCGCCAGAAACCGCTGTGGGTGCGCAAGGGGTTTCCAACTGATCAAGATGATGCCCAGCGCCGGATGATCAGCGCCGCCATCCCCTGCGCCGATGGCGAGCCACTGATTGTGCTCAATGGCTACTTCCCGCAAGGGGAAAGCCGCGATCATCCAGTCAAGTTTCCGGCGAAGGAGAAGTTCTACGCCGATCTGCAGAGCCACCTGGAGGGCGAGTTCACGCCGGATCAACGCATTGCCATCATCGGCGACATGAACATTTCCGATACCGACGCCGATATCGGCATTGGCCCGGACAACGCCAAGCGTTGGCTGCGTACCGGCAAATGCAGCTTCCTGCCGGAAGAGCGCGACTGGATGGCGCGCCTCAAGGGCTGGGGGCTGATCGACACCTTCCGCCACCTGAATCCCGAGTCGGATCGCTACAGCTGGTTCGACTATCGCAGCCGCGGCTTTGAAGACACGCCCAAGCGCGGCTTGCGCATTGATATGGTGCTGGCAAGCCGGGCGCTGGCCGAGCACTGCGTGGAAAGCGACATCGACTACGACATACGCGGCATGGAAAAACCCTCCGACCACGCACCAATCTGGGCCCGCTTCAGCGTCTGATCGAGACAAAAAAAGACCGGCACATGCCGGTCTTTTTCATAGCGGATGCCTTCAGGCGACTTCCGCCTCCGGCACCTCGATTTCCAGCTCGCCGTCGCGCAGCGTGACATGCACCGTACCGCCCTGCTCGGCCAGTTCGCCAAACAGAATCTGCTCGGCCAGCGGACGCTTGATCTTGTCCTGAATCAAACGTGCCATCGGCCGCGCGCCCATCAGTGGGTCATAGCCATGCTCGGCCAGCCAGTTGCGGGCATCTTCGTCCACATCCAGCAGTACGTGCTTGTCTTCCAGCTGGGCCTGCAGTTCGGTGAGGAACTTGTCGACCACGAACTTGATACTTTCGTGGGTCAGGCGGCCAAACTGGATGATGGCATCCAGACGGTTACGAAACTCCGGTGTAAAGGCTTTCTTGATGATCTCCATGCCATCGGTGCTGTGATCCTGCTTGGTAAAGCCGATCGAGGCGCGCGACATGGTTTCGGCACCGGCGTTGGTGGTCATCACGATGATCACATTGCGGAAATCCGCCTTGCGCCCGTTGTTGTCGGTCAAGGTGCCGTGGTCCATCACCTGCAAAAGCAGGTTGAAGACTTCAGGATGCGCCTTCTCGATTTCATCAAGCAGCAATACGCAATGCGGGCTCTTGGTAACCGCTTCGGTCAGCAGACCGCCCTGATCGAAACCGACGTAGCCCGGAGGCGCGCCGATCAGACGGGAGACGGTATGCCGCTCCATGTACTCGGACATGTCAAAGCGCAGCAGTTCTACTCCAAGGCTCTTGGCCAGCTGACGGGTCACCTCGGTCTTGCCCACCCCGGTTGGACCAGCAAACAGGAAGGACCCGATCGGCTTGTCCGCCGACTTGAGCCCTGCCCGCGACAGCTTGATCGCGGTCGCCAGAGCATCGATAGCGCTGTCCTGACCGAATACCACCAGCTTGAGGTCGCGCTCCAGATTCTTCAGCAGTTCCTTGTCATTGGAAGACACATGCTTGGGTGGAATCCGCGCGATCTTGGCAACAATCGCCTCGACCTCGGCAACGTCGATGAACTCCGGACGATTTTCCGGCAGCTGCAGGCGCTGATAGGCGCCAGCCTCGTCGATAACGTCAATCGCCTTGTCCGGCATGTGGCGGTCATTGATATAGCGACTGGCTAATTCAGCTGCCGCTTTCAACGCCTCATCGGTATAGCGAATACCGTGGTGCTCCTCGAAGCGGCTCTTGAGCCCCTTGAGAATCTGAATGGTGTCAGTGACCGACGGCTCGACCACGTCAACTTTCTGGAAGCGGCGCGCCAGCGCACGATCCTTCTCGAAAATGCCGCGAAATTCCTGGAACGTGGTCGACCCGATGCAGCGAATCTCACCGGACGACAGCAGCGGCTTGAGCAGGTTTGAGGCATCCATCACGCCACCTGAAGCGGCGCCAGCACCGATGATGGTGTGGATTTCATCGATAAACAAAATCGCATGCGGGCGTTTTTTCAGCGCTTTGAGCAGCGCCTTAAAACGCTTCTCAAAGTCACCGCGATATTTGGTACCGGCCAACAGCGCCCCCAGGTCCAGCGAGTAGACCACTGCTTCGGAAAGCGTATCCGGCACTTCGCCGTCAACGATACGCTTGGCGAGCCCCTCGGCGATGGCCGTCTTGCCGACACCTGCCTCACCAACCAGCAGCGGGTTATTCTTGCGGCGACGCATGAGAATCTGCGCAACGCGCTCGACTTCCGAGGCACGCCCAACCAGCGGATCGATCCGGCCCTTGCGCGCCATCTCATTCAGATTGCTGGCGTAGGCCTCCAGCGGATTGCTGGCGGTAGCGCCCTCTGCAGTTTCTTCATCCATGGACTCCTGCTCGTCACCGAGCTGCTCGGCATCACTCTGAACCTTGGAAATGCCGTGCGAGATGAAGTTGACGATGTCGATACGCGCAATCTGCTGCTGCTTGAGGAAAAACACAGCCTGACTTTCCTGCTCGCTGAAAATCGCGACCAGAACATTTGCTCCGCTCACCTCGCCCTTGCCGGAGCTCTGTACGTGGAATACCGCGCGCTGCAGCACGCGCTGAAAGCCCAGCGTTGGCTGGGTCTCACGCTCCTGATCCTGCTTCGGGATCAGCGGCGTGGTGGAGTCAATAAATTCGGTTAGCTCTCGCCGCAGGCGTTCCAGATCCGCACCACAGGCGTTGAGCACTTCGATCGCGGCCTGGTTGTCCAGCAGCGCCAGCAACAGGTGTTCAACGGTCATGAATTCATGCCGCTTGTTGCGCGCATCCTTGAACGCCAGGTTCAGGGTGATCTCGAGATCTCTATTGAGCATGTTGCCACCTCGTATGCGATGCTATTCGCCTTGTTACGCTTCCCGTTCAATCTGACACATCAACGGGTGCTGGCATTCCCTCGCGTAGTCGTTGACGTCCGCGGCCTTGGTTTCGGCTATATCCCGGGTATAGATGCCGCAGACCGCTCTACCTTCAGTATGCACCTTGAGCATGATCTGTGTGGCACTTTCCCGGTTATGGGCAAAGAAACGCTCCAAAACCTCCACAACAAAATCCATCGGTGTGTAGTCATCGTTCAGCATGATGACCTTATAGCGGGACGGGGGCTTGAGCTGAGGCTTGCTGGTCTCGACCGCCAGGCCGTGATCATCCTCATGTTCGGGCTCACCCGACCCGTGATTTAAGGTTAGTTGAAAATCTGTCATTGAAAACATTTGCCGTATCACCGCTGGAAGCCAGAAAAGATGCCGCTCATCGCAAAACTGCGTACTGGTACACAGCTTACTTTGGGGGCTGCTTGACTTGCCCCGATTCGATGTTAAAAGTGTAATAGTGCTTGACTGACCAGTCACCATTTACATCCCGAACACCCAGTTGGTCAGCAAGAACCACACCACTCACATGATGTGACAAGCTATCAGAGGGACGTAGTATGGAGAACGGTAAGGTCAAATGGTTCAACAATGCCAAGGGCTACGGATTTATCGTAGCGAACGGGCGGGACGAAGACCTCTTTGCGCACTATTCCGCCATCCACATGGACGGCTACAAAACGCTCAAGGCCGGTCAGCCGGTTCAGTTTGACATTATCCAGGGCCCCAAGGGCTTGCACGCCATCAACATCCAGTCCACCGTTGAGCAACCTAGCAAGAAACAGGTGGAAAATGAAGGCGCAACGAGCCTCATGCATGACTGAGTGACCATTCAGATCACGCAAACAACAAAGCCGGCTTTCGCCGGCTTTGTTGTTTTCAGCCAATGCGGATCGCTCAACACGACCCGCATCTTTGCGCTTACATGGCGCCGATGACGTCGTCACCAAACTCGGAGCACTTGCGCAGCTTCGCACCGTCCATCAGACGCTCGAAGTCGTAAGTCACTGTCTTGTTGGCGATGGCACCGTTAACGCCCTTGATGATCAGGTCGGCCGCTTCAACCCAGCCCATGTGGCGGAGCATCATTTCAGCAGACAGGATCACCGAACCCGGGTTGACCTTGTCCTGACCAGCGTACTTCGGCGCAGTACCGTGGGTCGCTTCGAACATGGCAACGGAGTCGGACAGGTTGGCACCCGGAGCAATACCGATACCGCCCACTTCAGCGGCCAGCGCGTCGGACAGGTAGTCACCGTTCAGGTTCAGGGTAGCGATAACGTCGTACTCGGCCGGACGCAGCAGGATCTGCTGCAGCATGGCGTCAGCGATGACGTCCTTGACTACGATGTTCTTACCGGTGTTCGGGTTCTTGAACTGCATCCACGGACCGCCGTCCAGCAGCTCGGCACCGAATTCATCGCGAGCAACTTCGTAACCCCAGTCCTTGAAGGCACCTTCGGTGAACTTCATGATGTTGCCCTTGTGAACCAGGGTCAGGGAGTCACGGTCGTTGTCGACGGTGTATTGCAGAGCCTGGCGAACCAGACGCTTGGTGCCTGCTTCGGAAACCGGCTTGATACCGATACCGCACATGTCGGTGAAGCGGATCTTCTTGACGCCCATTTCTTCGGTCAGGAACTTGATGATCTTTTCAGCTTCCGGGCTGCCGGCTTTCCACTCGACACCCGCGTAGATGTCTTCGGAGTTCTCGCGGAAGATGACCATGTCAACATCACCCGGCTTCTTGACCGGGCTCGGCACACCTTCGAACCAGCGAACAGGACGCTGGCAGACATAGAGGTCGAGTTCCTGACGCAGGGCAACGTTCAGGGAGCGGATACCACCGCCTACCGGAGTAGTCAGCGGGCCTTTGATGGAAACAACATACTCTTTGATGGCGTCCAGCGTTTCAGCCGGCAGCCAGGTGTCCTGATCATAGACTTGAGTGGCTTTCTCGCCCGCATAGACTTCCATCCAGGAAATCTTGCGCTTGCCGGCGTACGCTTTTTCAACAGCAGCGTCGACGACCTTGATCATGACAGGGGAAATATCGAAACCGATGCCGTCACCCTCGATGAAGGGGATGATCGGGTTGTCGGGTACGTTCAGGGAAAGGTCGGCGTTAACGGTAATTTTGTCGCCGCTGGCCGGCACCTTGATCTTTTGGTATCCCATCTTTGACTCCGTTTATGTTGTCGTTGCCACAGGCGATGCCGGCAGGCGGGTAACCCCCAACATCCCATGAATACGGATTTTCAGCCGCGCTATTGTTGTAGTTTTCCTACAGAATGTCACGCACTTTTGTCTACAATCTCGTGACCTGCCGCCCTCCACCGCCATTTGAGCTATCAATGAGGGATAATCAGTCGACAATATGTAGTAACACTACAACCACACTACAAAACACGACCACTCAGAATCCTAGCCGTTTTCCTCCGCTTTACCAAAGCCGGCAGCGGAGGTTCACCGAATCGGTGGTTTGCGCTACCCTATCGCACCTGCCGAGGAGCCGCGATGCGATTTCTACCCCACGTCACCGTCGCCACCATTATCGAACATCAGTCGCGTTTTTTGATGGTCGAGGAAAAGCGCGATGGGCGTATTGTCCTGAATCAACCCGCTGGCCACCTTGAGGCCGACGAAACCCTGCTCCAGGCCGCCCTGAGGGAAACCCTGGAAGAAACGGGCTGGCACGTCGAGCTTACCACTGTCGTCGGCATCTATCTGTTCCAGGCGGCCAACGGCGAGACCTATCAGCGCGTTTGTTTCAGTGCCAAGCCTATCAGTCATGACGCCGGACGAACGCTGGACGAAGGTATTATTCGCGCGCGCTGGATGTCGCTCGACGAACTTGTCGACAATACTGAACATCTGCGCAGCCATCTGGTTCTGGGCTGCGTGCAGGATTATCTGAATAAACCGCACTATTCACTGGATTTGATTCGCTGACATGTCTACCCAGCCAAGCACGCCCAACTCCGAAACTCGCGTCATCGTCGGCATGTCCGGCGGTGTCGACTCGTCCGTTTCAGCCGCACTGCTGCTGGAACAGGGCTATCAGGTCGAAGGCCTGTTCATGAAAAACTGGGACGAAGACGACGGCACCGAGTACTGCACTGCGATGGAAGACCTGGCAGACGCCCAGGCTGTAAGCGACAAACTGGGCATCAAGCTGCATACCGCCAACTTTGCCGCAGAGTACTGGGATAACGTCTTCGAGCACTTCCTGGAAGAATACAAGGCCGGCCGCACTCCCAACCCGGACATCCTCTGCAACCGCGAGATCAAGTTCAAGGCGTTTCTGGACTATGCCCTGTCGCTGGGCGCCGACCTGATCGCAACCGGTCACTACGTACGCCGTGCAGAGCGCGATGGTCAGACCGTTCTGCTGCGCGGGATCGACAACAACAAGGACCAAAGCTACTTCTTGCATGCCGTCGGTGCCGAGCAGATTGCCCGCACCCTGTTCCCGGTTGGCGAACTGGAAAAGCCCGAAGTGCGTCGCATCGCCGAACGCTACGAGCTGGCCACCGCCCGCAAGAAAGACTCGACGGGCATCTGCTTTATCGGCGAGCGCCGCTTCAGCGACTTCCTCAAGCAATATCTGCCAGCGCAGCCGGGCGATATCGAAACCACCGACGGCACCGTGATCGGTCGGCATCACGGGTTGATGTACCACACCATCGGCCAGCGTCAGGGACTGGGCATTGGCGGCCTTCAGGGTGCCAGTGATGAACCCTGGTACGTGCTACGCAAGGATCTGACCAACAACGTGCTGATTGTCGGCCAGGGCAACAACCACCCATGGCTGTTCTCCGACGCCCTCACCTGCTCCTCAATCTACTGGGTAAACCCGATCGAGATCACCGAACCTCTGCGCCTGACTGCCAAGGTCCGCTACCGGCAGGCCGACCAGGCCTGCACGCTGGAGAAGACCCAAGACGGCTATCTGGTTCGCTTTGACGAACCACAACGCGCGGTAACGCCCGGCCAGTCGCTGGTCTTGTACAGCGGCGACATCTGCCTGGGTGGTGGCGTGATCGAGACCGCCATTGCCAGCGGAGAAGCACCGTGAGCCGCGCCACCGATCAGGTCATTGCGTTAGGCGCCACCTTTGAGGCCGGCATTCAGGTCGACCGCCTGGCGCGCAGCGGAAAGCTGGCTGAGGGCCCGGGCTCCTGCCTGGTAGCCAGCATCCTCAAGCGCTCACCGGATAACGTCATTGATGTCTACGGCGGCAGCCCGCACCAGATTCGCAGCGGCCTGCAAGCACTGGAGGCCATGCTCGAGCGCGATACCGGAGCCCTCCAGCGCGATGCCCTGCGCTACGTCATGAACCTGCTCTCCCTTGAGCGTCAGCTGGCCAAGCGCGAGGACATGTTGCAGGTACTCGGCCAGCGTATTGCCCAGGCCGAAAACCAGGTCGAGCACTTTGGCCTGCTGCACGACAACGTCATGGCGTCGCTCGGAAGCACCTACCAGGACACCATCAGCACGCTGCGCCTGCGCATTCAGGTCCATGGTGACATGCGTTTTTTGCAGCAGCCGGAGGTCGCCAACCGGGTGCGCACGCTGCTGCTGGCCGGCATTCGCTCTGCGACGCTCTGGCGCCAGGTTGGCGGTCATCGCTGGCAGTTGCTGTTTCAACGCAAGAAGCTGCTGGACGCCACTCGCGCGGTGCTGCGTGGTTGAACTGGTCCGCCAGGACCAGCCCCGCGCCGGCGCCATGCTGCTGGCGCTGTCGGCTCTGCTGTTCGCCTGCATGGGGGTGCTGATCCGCGAAGTGTCAGAGGGCGTCAATAACGAAACCGTCGTCTTCGCCCGCAACCTGATCGGCGTACTGTTCTTCATCCCCATCATTCTGGTGCGCGGCTTTGGCCCTTTTCGTACCAGCCGCCTTGGTAACCACTTCCTGCGTACCTTCTATGGCCTGGGGGCGATGTACTGCTTCTTCTACGCCATTGCCCATCTGCCGCTGGCCGATGCCATGGTGTTCACCTACGCAGCACCGGTCTTTACTCCCGTACTGGCCTGGTGGTGGCTGAAGGAAAGCCTGACCGGGCGCATGCTGCTGGCGGTGTCCATCGGCTTCGTTGGCGTTATCCTGGTCGCCAAGCCCAGCGGCGCGCTGTTTGACCCCAAGGCCCTCGCCGGCGTCGCCGCCAGCCTGCTTGCGGCCTGCGCATTCGTCTCCATCAGGGCGATGAGCAACAGTGAACCTGCGACCCGTATCGTGTTTTATTTTTCGACGTTTTCGGCGCTGCTGTCCGCCATCCCGATGACCTGGGCCTGGCAACCGCTGACGCTGAAACAAGTCGGCCTGCTGATTGCTGTCGGGCTGGTTGCGACCGTCAGCCAGTTGGTGATGTCCAAGGCCTACGCCCTCGCTCCGCCCGGCAAAATCGGGCCATTGAGCTACCTGGCTATCGTGTTTTCCGGTCTGTTTGCCTGGGCACTGTGGGGTGAGGTGCCGGGCTGGTCATCATGGGCCGGTGCCGGCCTGATCTTCGCCGCCAGCCTGATCAGCGTGTATCTGCCCTCCAAGTCGGGCAAAACCCGCCCGGCTGGTGTATGATTTGGCCCTTTTCCGCCAGCAGCTCGACGAGAGAACTATGCAACTTTCTTCCCTGACCGCCGTATCCCCGGTTGATGGCCGCTATGGCAGCAAGACCGCCAGCCTGCGTTCTATTTTCAGCGAATATGGTCTGATTCGCTTCCGTGTACAGGTCGAAGTGCGCTGGCTGCAGTGCCTCGCCGCTCACCCGGGCATCAGCGAAGTCGCGCCCTTCTCCGCCGAAGCCAATGCGATCCTGAATCGCCTGGCTGAAGACTTCGACATGGCCCACGCCGAACGCGTCAAGGAGTTTGAGCGCACCACCAACCACGACGTGAAAGCCGTTGAGTACCTGCTCAAGGAGCAGGCCAAGCAGCTTCCGGAGCTGGAAAAAGTCAGCGAATTCATTCACTTCGCCTGCACTTCTGAGGACATCAACAACCTGTCCCACGCACTGATGCTGCGTGCCGGCCGCGATGAAGTGCTGCTGCCGCTGATGCGCCAGATTGCCGCCGCCATTCGCGCCCTGGCCATTGAGCATGCCGCCGTACCGATGCTGTCGCGCACCCACGGCCAGCCTGCCTCCCCGACCACGCTCGGCAAGGAACTGGCCAACGTGGTTTACCGTCTGGAGCGCCAGATCGCCCAAATCGAGAGCATCCCGCTGCTGGGCAAGATCAATGGTGCCGTCGGCAACTACAACGCTCATCTGTCGGCTTACCCCGAGCTGGACTGGGAAGCCAACGCCAAGCAATTCATCGAGCAGACGCTGGGCCTGCAGTTCAACCCCTATACCACCCAGATCGAGCCGCACGATTACATCGCCGAGCTGTTCGACGCGGTCGCTCGCTTCAACACCATCCTGATCGACTTCGACCGCGACATCTGGGGCTACATCTCGCTGGGCTACTTCAAGCAGAAGACCGTTGCCGGCGAAATCGGCTCCTCGACCATGCCGCACAAGGTCAACCCGATCGACTTCGAAAACTCCGAAGGCAACCTGGGCATCGCCAACGCCATCATGCAGCATCTGGCAAGCAAACTGCCGATCTCCCGCTGGCAGCGCGACCTGACCGACTCGACCGTACTGCGTAACCTGGGCGTCGGCTTTGCCCACAGCGTCATCGCCTATGAATCGTCACTCAAGGGCATCGGCAAGCTGGAGCTGAACGAGGCCCGCCTGGCTGAGGATCTGAACAACTGCTGGGAAGTCCTGGCCGAGCCGATTCAGACCGTCATGCGCCGTTTCGGCGTTGAAAACGCCTATGAAAAACTCAAGGACCTGACCCGCGGCAAAGGCATTACCCCCGACGCCCTGCTAGCCTTCGTTGATAGCCTGGAGATTCCGGAGCAAGCCAAGGTCGAGCTCAAGGCGATGACCCCGGCCAGCTACATCGGCAATGCCGTGGCACAAGCAAAACGCATCTGATCTGCCAGCCCCGTGGGGGCCGGCAAACCTTCCCCAGCGCCCGGATTGACCGGGCGTTGTCTATTCTGGAGCCAGAATGATGACAACTGAATTCGACTCGCTGTTTGGTGACATTGGCGTAGAACGCTTCCTCGCCGAGTATTGGCAACGCAAACCGCTGCTGATCCGCCAGGCCTTCCCCAACTTTGAAAGCCCCATTGAGCCAAACGAACTTGCTGGCCTGTCGCTGGAAGAGGAAGTTGAGTCCAGGCTGATCATCAAGGACGGTGCTCACCCGTGGGAACTGCAGCGCGGCCCCTTCCCTGATGACACCTACTCCAGGCTGCCTGAACGGGATTGGACACTGCTGGTCCAGGCCGTGGATCAGTTCGTTCCGGAGGTCGCGGACCTGCTCGACCGGTTCCGCTTCCTGCCGACCTGGCGGATTGACGACATCATGATCAGCTACGCGGCACCGGGTGGCGGCGTGGGGCCGCACTACGACAACTACGATGTATTCCTGCTGCAGGGTTACGGCAAGCGCCGCTGGCGCGTTGGTCAGCACTGCACGGTCGACAGCCCGCTGCTCGACCACCCGGACCTGCGCATTCTTGCCGACTTCGACTGCCAGGACGAGTGGGTACTGGAGCCTGGCGACATGCTCTATATCCCCCCGGGAATTGCCCACGACGGCATCGCCGAAACCGACTGCATGACGATCTCCGTCGGCTTCCGTGCGCCAAGCCATCAGGAAGTGCTGGTGCACTTCACGGATTATCTCGCCCACCTGCTCAGTGACGACGAGCGCTACACCGATGCTGGTATCAGCCAGCCCCAGGACCCGGCCGCCATCGATCAGGCAGCGATCGACCGCTTGCAACAAAGCGTACTGGAACTGGTCTCAGATAAAGAGGCACTGGCAACCTGGTTCGGTCGACACATGACCGAAGCAAAGTATCCGGAGCTGGCCCAGGCCTATGCTGGAGAGCCGGAACCATTGATGGACGCGCTCAATGACGGCATTGGCCTGTGCACCAACCCGGCAGTCCGCCTGGCTTACTGGCAGGCCAACGATGGCAGCCTGCGACTGTTTGCCAACGGCGAACACTGCGTCGTTGGCAGCTCGCTGCTTCCGCTGGTTCAGCTAATCTGTAATCAGCGTTCACTGCCGGCCGAGTTACTGCTCGGCTGGACCCGCGAGGAAGACGCACAGGAGCTGCTTGAGCAGCTGGTGGAGAAAGGCTTTTTGCTAATGGAGAGGCAGGATGAGTGATGTCGTCGTGACAACCGTTGACTGGCACACAGGCAAGGCCCTGCGTGACATTCGTCAACGGGTATTCATCGATGAGCAACAGGTCCCTGAAGACCTGGAGTGGGACGCGCAGGATGAAGGCGCAACCCACTTCCTGCTGCTGCGTGCCGGCCACCCGGTCGGCACCGGCAGATTGCTGAAGGACGGCCATATTGGCCGTATCGCCATTTTGCCGCAACACCGGGGCCTCGGCCTCGGCGAGCGCCTGATGCGGGCCATCATGGCGCACGCCATCGACAAGGGCATGCACACGCTGCTCCTGTCAGCGCAGACCCACGCCGTTCCCTTTTATCAGCGCCTGGGCTTTGAAGTCTGTTCGGACATCTACCTTGATGCCGGCATCGAGCACCAAGATATGCGCTGGAGTGATGACACGCAGGAATCCGACCACCTGCCTCACATCGAGTTTGTCTCCCCGGGCCGCTTCACTATCCACAATCCCGACGAAGAGCCCCCAGCGAAACCAGAGTACAACGATCCGGATATGACCCCGATCACCGAGCAGAACGCCCAAGAGCAGCTGATCGGACTGCTTGACGGCTGCCAGCAGAGCGTGCGCATCTTCGCTCCCGAGCAGGCGCTGTGGCTGTTCAACCGCAAGGCCATACTGCAGGCCTGCGAGCGCCTAATTGCCCGCAACCCCAAGGCGCGCATTCAGGTCTTGCTGCAGGACGTCAGTAACGATTTTCTCAGCGGTCATACCCTGCTGAGCCTTGCCCGTCGCTTCCCAAGCCTCTGCCAGGTGCGCAAGCAGCATCCTGACCTGCCCAGACAAAGCTATACACAGGCCATGATTGACCAACAGGGCTTTCTGATGCTGCCCATAGCACGCCAGCGTGAGGGCTTTGTGCGTCAGACCTCACGGGATCAGGTCAAGCGCTGGAACGACACCTTTGATGAGCGCTGGAACAGCAGTCAGACCGATCCGGCCATCAGGAGTTTTCTGCTATGAAACAGCGTATCCTGGCAACCTTGCTCTGTCTGCTTTGCCTGGCAGCCAGCTCGCTGCAGGCGGCCCCGACGACCGAGATCGTTCCGCTGGGATACAACCTTGCGGAAAACCTCATCCCTGTCCTGCAGCCGATGCTGCAATCCAATGAGCGCGTTTCGGCCTACGGCAACCAGCTCCTGATAAGAGCCGAGCCAAATCGCATCAGCGAGATCAAAGCGCTGATCGCCCAGCTGGACAAGCAACCCTCCCGCCTGCTGATCAGCGTTGCCAGCAGCGGCAGCAGCAGTGGCAGCCAGCGCGGTTACCGCGTCGACGGCAGTGCAGATACCGGACCGGTCGAGATCATTGTCGGCCAGCCGGATGGCAACGGTAATACCGCCCGTATCATCAACCGTCGCACCACAGGCGCTAACGACGGTGTACGCCAGATCACCGCCAATGAAGGCTACCCGGTTCTGATTCAGGGCGGCCAGAGCGTACCGATCACAACCACGACCACCAACGTCTACGGCCAGCTTGTTCAACAGACCCAGTACCGCGACGTGACGCAGGGCTTCTATGCCACCGTTCGCCTCAGCGGCGACCTCGCGACCATCACCATCAGCGCCAACAATAATCGGCTCAATCCGCAGCACAGCGGCGTAATAGACGTGCAGCAAGCCGATACCGTAGTCACCGCTCGGCTGGGAGAGTGGGTATCCATTGGCGGAATCGACGAGTCGAACGGTGGCAATGACAGTGACCTCGGCCGCCGGATCAGCACCCAGCGAGTGGAGAGCGGAACGCTGCGCCTGAAAGTAGACCGACTTGACTGATGCGTCACGCCCTGAACCTTGTAGTGCCGATTAAAAATCACTACAAACGGCATTGACTTATCAGGTTCGAAGTCCCATCATTGCGTCGCTCCCGCTAGCCAGAGACCTCAAGGTCTCCGCTTCGCACCCATACCAACGGTTCGATGCGTGTCTTTACAGCCCACAAGGCCGAATGACGAGGTGGCGACTGGAACCAAGTTGTCCTGAGGGACGGGGAAGCAATTAAAGCTGAACAGTTTACGCCAGCAGGCAAACGCCATTATCGATGGCTTAGCGCTCGCAAGACTGTCACCTCCTCTCCTCTTGGCACCATGCCAGTCTCCTCCTTTTCATACTGTCCTTTGAGCGTAACCGCAGCAGCGGAGCATTGGGTCGACAAATCGTGCTGAACCTAACGCAAACTTTGAAGGATTGACCATGTCAGCTTATCAAAACGACATCAAAGCAGCTGCCGAGCTGAAAGAAAAAGCAGGTAGTGGCTGGAGCGCTATCAACCCTGAGTCCGTCGCTCGCATGCGCGCGCAGAACCGTTTCAAGACCGGTCTGGACGTCGCCAAGTACACCGCGGCCATCATGCGCAAAGACATGGCTGAGTACGACGCCGACTCTTCTGTCTACACCCAGTCCCTGGGTTGCTGGCACGGCTTCATCGGTCAGCAGAAGCTGATCTCCATCAAGAAGCACCTGAAGACCACCAACAAGCGCTACCTGTACCTGTCCGGCTGGATGGTTGCTGCCCTGCGTTCCGAGTTCGGCCCGCTGCCTGACCAGTCCATGCACGAGAAGACTTCCGTTGCCGCTCTGATCGAAGAGCTGTACACCTTCCTGCGTCAAGCTGATGCCCGTGAACTGGACCTGCTGTTCACCGCTCTGGACGCTGCTCGCGAAGCTGGCGACCAGGCCAAGGCTGCTGAAATCCAGTCCCAGATCGACAACTACGAAACTCACGTAGTGCCGATCATCGCCGACATCGACGCTGGTTTCGGTAACGCCGAAGCGACCTACCTGCTGGCCAAGAAGATGATCGAAGCTGGTGCCTGCTGCATCCAGATCGAAAACCAGGTTTCCGACGAGAAGCAGTGCGGTCACCAGGACGGCAAAGTAACCGTTCCGCACTCCGACTTCCTCGCCAAGATCAACGCTGTTCGCTACGCCTTCCTCGAGCTGGGCGTTGACGACGGTGTCATCGTTGCCCGTACCGACTCCCTGGGCGCCGGCCTGACCAAGCAGATCGCCGTCACCAACGAGCCGGGCGACCTGGGCGACCAGTACAACAGCTTCCTGGACGGTGACTACATCACCAGCGCTGACGACATCCAGAACGGCGACGTTGTAATCAAGTCCAATGGCAAACTGCTCAAGCCCAAGCGTCTGGCTTCCGGCCTGTTCCAGTTCCGCAAGGACACCGGTGTTGACCGCGTTGTTCTGGACTGTATCACCAGCCTGCAAAACGGTGCCGACCTGCTGTGGATCGAAACCGAGAAGCCGCACGTTGGTCAGATCGCCGAAATGGTTAACCGTATCCGCGAAGTCGTACCGAACGCCAAGCTGGTTTACAACAACAGCCCGTCCTTCAACTGGACTCTGAACTTCCGCCAGCAGGTATTCGATGCCATGGTTGAAGAAGGCAAGGACGTTTCTGCATACGACCGCGCCAAGCTGATGAGCGTTGAGTACGATGAGACCGAACTGGCTCAACTGGCTGACGAGAAGATCCGTACCTTCCAGGCCGATGCGTCCCGTGAAGCAGGTATCTTCCACCACCTGATCACCCTGCCGACTTACCACACTGCTGCGCTGTCCACCGACAACCTGGCAAAAGGCTACTTCGACAAGGAAGGCATGCTGGCTTACGTCAAGGGCGTTCAGCGTCAGGAAATCCGTCAGGGTATCGCCTGCGTCAAGCACCAGAACATGGCTGGCTCCGACATCGGCGACAACCATAAAGAGTACTTCGCTGGTGAAGCTGCTCTGAAAGCCGGCGGTAAAGACAACACCATGAACCAGTTCGGCTGATAGGCCACTGATTCAGAGTCGCAAGACTCCAGTGTGAGAAAGGGGCTGCCATGGGCAGCCCCTTTTTTCTATCAAGCAGCAACCCTCTCAGGTAGAATGCGCACCACTTCTGCCCTATGGTTCACGCAACAAGGCTTTATCAGTTATGGCACGTCTGCAACTCGACTTTCCCGAGAACCAGTTTTACTTCACCACGCAGCTCACAGTTCGTATCACCGACATCAACGGCGCCAACCACCTGGCCAATGATTCGATGATCTCGATGATCTCCGAGGCCAGAGCGCGGTTTCTGTATCAGTTCGGTATCGAAGAAGTGAGCGAGAAAGGCGTTGGCATTATCGTTACCGACCTTGCCACCACCTATCTTCGTGAAGCCTTCGCCCGCGACGCACTGATTTTTGAAGTCGGCCTGATGGACCTGAACAAGTACGGCGGCGACATCATCTTTCGCATCAGCAAGGCCAGCAACGGCGAACTCGTTGCACTGGCAAAATCCGGTTTTGTGTTTTTCCATTTTGCGACCGGCAAGGTTCGTCCAATGCCGGAAGATTTCCGTCTGCGCTTCCCCGGCGTCAATTCAATCGAACCGGAAAGCAGCGAAACCTGATATTTCAGACAATAAAAAACCCGGCCGATGGCCGGGTTTTTTGTTCCCTGGAAAGTGAATTACTTCACTTCAACCTGGGCTTCAACTTCAGCTTCAACGCGGCGGTTCATCGAACGACCTTCGTCAGTGCTGTTGTCTGCGATCGGACGGGCTTCACCGTAACCGACAGAGCTGACGCGAGAGCCATCAACACCTTCGCTGATCAGTGCTTCGCGGACCGCATTGGCGCGACGCTCGGACAGGTTCTGGTTGTAGGCATCGCTACCGACGGAGTCAGTGTGACCTTCAACGGTAGTAGTAACCGACGGATAGGTCTTCATGAACTCGGCCAGGCTCTGAATATCCTGACGGTATTCAGGACGGATGGTGTCCTTGTCGAAGTCGAACAGCACATCAAGCTCAACACGAACAGATTGCATCTCGGGAGCCGGAGCAGGAGCCGGAGCCACTACCGGAGCAGGCGCCGGAGCCGGCTCGGCAACCGGTGCGGACTTGGCACCGAAGTTGATACCCAGGCCTACACCTGCCTGCCATTCGGTATTGCCGTGGTCAAAACCGTAAAGCGCATCAACGCCAGCCTTGACGAAGAAGTTTTCGTTCAGGTAGTTCTTGATACCGACACCGGCCATGGCCATGGTAGTGCGATCATCAGTGTTGTCGCTGTCAGCCTTGAGCTCCTGGTGAGCCAGACCGGCAGAGATATAGGGGAGGACATTGCCGGTACCGAAGTGGTAGACCGCTTCGATCTGAGCCAGCTTGCCATCGACATCTTCATTGGCGACGTCATCGACTTCCAGGTTCCGGTACTTACCCAGACCAGCGTTGAGCAGTACGTTCTCGGTGACGAAATAGCCAATGCTGCCACCCACCAGGGTGCCATCGTTCAGACCATACATGCTGTCGGTGAAGTAACGGTCAGCAAAGGCTTCAACCTCGACCGACCCGGCTTTGCCGGCAGCCATGGCAGAAAAGCTGGACGCAGCAATAGCAGCACCAACAACGAGACCCACAGTGTTTTTCAATTTCATCTTTGAATCCCCATCAAATCCATTAAGACGTTAAGCTTGCGCAAAACTCCACGACAGTATAACTGAATCCTGCTAACAACTATACAAGCCCTATATAAAAGGACTGTCAATCTGGTTTCGCAGTTTTTCCAGCGCGCGTTTATAACGCATTTTAGTCGCGCTCAATCCCATGTGCATAATGTCTGCAATTTCCTGAAATTCCAGCTCCGCCACAAAGCGCAACACCAGAATTTCCCGGTCAATGGGATTGACGTGGACCAGAAGACTGTTCAGCCCCTTTGAAGCCTGCGGCTGCAGCTCCTGTTCCTGCGCCTCTTCCTGAGGGTCGAGGCTGAGTGCATCAAGCAGGCGGCGCTTGCGTTTCTCTTTACGATACTGCGTTATGCACTCGTTATAAGTAATGCTATATAGCCATGTTTTAAACTTGGCCTTGCCTTCAAACTGCTTCAGTCCGTGCAAAACCTTCAGCATTACTTCCTGACAAACGTCATCCGCGTCCCGCTCGTTACCTAAATACCGAACACAAACATTAAACAAAGTTCGCTGATAGCGCCGCATCAGCTCCTCATAGGCTGTCGTAGTGTGAATAAGCTCACTCTTTGCCCTGAGCACCAGCTCCTCATCATCGAGGTCGGCCGGATTGTAGTGGCGGCGTGGACGGCTGAGACTGACCAAGGTAGTAATGTCTTCCGTATGACTAAAGCGGCGCTCAGCGCCGCACCGGCTCATCAATCAGCAAGCGATTGGCCAGGGAAACAAGCTCGCCATCGTCACTGAGAATCTGCGTCTTGACGGTGCCTATTTCCTCCACCACACCCTCGACGCCGGCCACCTTGATCCGATCACCCGGCTGATAGAGTTCACGCACGTAGATACCCGCAATGATCTGACCGACCACCTGGCGACTGCCCAGCCCGAGTGCCAGAGCAGCGGCACCGCCGAAACAGACCAGCACGATAGCGATCACCAGATTCAGAAGCGCGGTTTCGATCTGCAACTGACCGATCGCCAGTGACACTGTGATGATGACCAGCAGCCCTTGGACAAAGCGACCAAGCCCGGACGCATACTCCATGCCCATGCTTTCGGCCGTGCCGCGCACAACGCCGTTTACCAGATGGGAGAGCAACAGACCACCAAGCAGAATGAGCGCCGCGCCGACAACCTTGGGCAGATAAAGCGTGATGGCGTCCAACGTAGAAGACACCCGCGCAAGACCGAGCGACTCCGATGCCGACACAACAAAGGTCAGCAGAATGAACCAATAGGCTATCTTGCCGGTAAGCGCGGACACCGAGCTGTTGATGCCAACCCGGGCCAACATTTTGTTTACACCGGTGCCGCTCATCAGTCGATCCAGACCGACCTTGGCCAGTCCTTTGCTCAACACCGCGTCGACAACCTTGGCCACGACAAGGCCAAGCAGCACGATAATCAGCGCCGCAATCAGATCGGGAATAAACGAGGCAACCTTGCTCCACAGCGTGGTCATGGCCGCAACGAAGCTTTGACTCCAGACATCGAATTCCATGGCTAAGCTCTCTTGACTACAGGTCGGAAGGGGTTGAGTTGTCAGCTTGGCGACGACTGGGCTTGAGGTTACGCACACCACGCCCGCCCCCCTCGGTCAGCACCCAGCCCCAGCGGGCTACCAGTCCAAGCAGGTCGAATACCGCGCCGTGAATGTGCGCCCGGTGCAGAACCCGATCCAGTCGCTGATCATCGGAGCGTTCGGCATCGCCGGCACCTTCGTCGCGCATCATTGCGCGCAGCTGGCTTTCAAGCGAATCGTCGTTGTACATGACTCTGTTCTCCTGCATGGATGAAGCCGTGACGGAAATACGGCCCCCAGATGCAACAAGGGGGAGGTGTTGCCACCCTCCCCCTTGCCCGATACCACCAGGGCCGACGTTACTCGGGCATGGTCAACGCGACAGGCGAGACAATGATGCCGTTGTTATCGGCGTAGACGAACTCACCCGGGCGGAAGGTCACGCCAGCAAAGGTGACGACGACGTTCAGATCGCCGATACCACGCTTGTCGGTCTTCATTGGGTGACTGGCCAGCGCCTGGATTCCAAGCGGCGTTTGCGCCAGTACGTCAACGTCACGCACACAGCCGTATACGATGATGCCTTCCCAGCCGTTCTTGGCCGCTTTCTCGGCCAGCATGTCACCCAGCAGAGCGCGGCGCATGGAACCGCCACCATCAACCACCATCACCTTGCCGGTGCCATCCTGATCGACCTGCTCCTTGACGATCGAGTTGTCCTCGTGACACTTCACGGTGACGATCTGACCACCGAAGGAATCGTGGCCACCGAAGTTGCTGAACATCGGCTCGACCACCGCCACATCGGGATAGGCATCACACAGATCCGGCGTTACATAGTGCTGCATGGCATTCTCCTTGAACTTGAAGGTACTGATGCTTACTTGTCATTCTCGGCAAGGAAGAACCAGGTGTCCATCACCGAATCCGGGTTCAGAGACACGCTCTCGATACCCTGCTCCATCAGCCAGCGCGCGAGATCCGGATGATCGGACGGGCCCTGACCACAAATACCGATGTACTTGTTGGCGGCACGGCAAGCGGAGATGGCGTAGCTCAGCAGCTTTTTCACCGCAGCATTACGCTCATCGAACAGATGCGCAATGATGCCCGAGTCACGGTCCAGACCCAGAGTGAGCTGAGTCAGGTCGTTGGACCCGATCGAAAAGCCGTCGAAGTGCTCCAGGAACTCGTCAGCCAGCAGCGCGTTGGCAGGCAGCTCACACATCATGATCAGACGCAGACCGTTTTCACCGCGTTTCAGGCCGTTTTCACCCAGCAGCTCGACAACCTGCTTGGCTTCGCCAACGGTGCGCACGAACGGAATCATGATCTCGACATTGGTCAGCCCCATTTCGTCGCGAACACGCTTCATCGCGCGACATTCCAGCTCGAAGCAGTCACGGAAGGAGTCACTGATGTAACGCGAGGCGCCACGGAAGCCCAGCATCGGGTTTTCTTCTTCCGGCTCGTACAGCTTGCCGCCGATCAGGTTGGCATATTCGTTAGACTTGAAGTCCGACATGCGCACGATGACCTTTTTCGGCCAGAACGCCGCAGCCAGAGTGCTGATGCCTTCGACCAGCTTGTCGACGTAGAAGTCGACCGGCGAGCCGTAACCGGCAACACGCTTCTGCACGCTGTCCTTGACGTCAACCGGCAGGCTGTCGAAGTTCAACAGTGCCTTGGGGTGAACGCCGATCATGCGATTGATGATGAATTCCAGACGCGCCAGTCCCACGCCCTCGTTGGGCAGGTTGGCGAAGTCGAAGGCGCGGTCGGGGTTGCCGACGTTCATCATGATCTTGAACGGCAGCGGCGGCATCGCATCAACGCTGTTGGTCTTGATGTCAAAGGACAGCTGGCCTGCATAGATCAGACCGGTATCGCCCTCGGCGCAGGAAACAGTCACTTCCTGGCCATCCTTCAGCTCAGTGGTCGCGTTGCCGCAACCGACAACAGCCGGAATACCCAGTTCGCGAGCAATAATCGCCGCGTGGCAGGTACGACCACCACGGTTGGTGACGATCGCGCTGGCGCGCTTCATGATCGGCTCCCAGTCCGGGTCGGTCATATCGGAGACCAGAACGTCACCCGGCTGGACTTTGTCCATCTCGGCAACGTCGTTGACGATGCGTACGCGGCCGGCACCAATGCGCTGACCGATGGCACGACCTTCAACCAGCACAGTGCCCTTCTCTTTCAGCAGGTAACGCTCCATGACGTTGGCGCTGCTGCGGCTCTTAACGGTTTCTGGACGGGCCTGAACGATATAGAGCTTGCCGTCGTCGCCGTCTTTGGCCCACTCGATGTCCATCGGACGACCGTAGTGCTGCTCGATAATGACGGCCTGCTTGGCCAGATTCACCACTTCTTCCTCGGACAGACAGAAGCGGCTGCGCTCAGCCAGATCAACGTCGACAGTCTTGACCGAACGACCGGCCTTGGCTTCGTCGCCGTAGACCATCTTGATCGCTTTGCTGCCCAGATTGCGACGCAGAATCGACGGGCGACCGGCAGCCAGAGTGGGCTTGTGAACATAGAACTCGTCAGGGTTAACCGCACCCTGAACCACGGTTTCGCCCAGACCGTATGCGCCGGTGATAAACACGACGTCACGGAAACCGGATTCGGTATCCAGGGTAAACATCACACCGGCAGTGCCGGTTTCGGAGCGCACCATGCGCTGCACACCCGCTGACAGGGCAACCAGTTTGTGGTCGAAGCCTTGGTGTACGCGGTAGGCGATAGCGCGATCGTTGAACAGGGAGGCAAATACTTCCTTGGCAGCGTGAATGACGTTATCCACACCACGAATGTTCAGGAAGGTTTCCTGCTGACCGGCGAAAGAGGCATCGGGCAGATCTTCGGCCGTAGCGGAGGAACGCACGGCAACGGCCAGATTGGGGTTACCGTCGGACAGTTTGGCAAAGGCTTCGCGAATTGCCTTGTCCAGCGCCGGCGGGAAGTCGGCGTCCATAACCCACTGACGAATCTGCGCACCGGTTTCGGCCAGAGCGTTAACGTCATCGACGTCGAGCTTGTCCAGTGCAGCGTGAATGCGATCATTGAGACCACTTTGCTCGAGAAACTCCCGATACGCATCTGCAGTGGTTGCAAAGCCACCGGGAACCGTTACGCCGGCATTGGCCAGATTGCTGATCATTTCGCCAAGGGAGGCGTTCTTGCCGCCAACGCGCTCGACGTCATTGACACCCAGCTGCTCGAAGGACACTACGTACTCTAACAAGGTGATCTCTCCGTCAATCTATTAATAAGTCTGTGCGGCGGCGGGAGCATACTGGTCTGCCCGCTGCAAATGCGCCACAATGCCGATCTTTGGGGGCTGCTCCGACATCTATGCGGGCTACCCGGTAACCGAGACACGACATCTTAAGGCTTCGTGAATGAAACGCACCGCTTTTTTCATTTCTGATGGTACCGGCATCACCGCCGAGACGCTTGGTCAAAGCCTGCTGGCACAGTTCGAGAACATTCAGTTCACCAAGCTGCTGCGCCCTTACGTCGATACCGTGGAAAAAGCGCGTGACATGGTACAACAAATCAATGCTGCTGCCGAGAAAGATGCAGCGCGGCCGATCATTTTCGATACCGTGGTCAACAGCGAGATTCGTCAGGAGCTGGCCAAATCCAATGGCTACATGATCGATATTTTCTCGACCTTCCTGGCGCCATTGGAACAGGAACTGGGTGACGGCTCGTCCTACTCGGTAGGCAAGACCCACTCGATCCAGCACAACAGCCATTACAAAGACCGTATTGACGCGGTGCACTTCGCCATGGACAACGACGATGGTGCGCGCACACACCACTACGCCCAGGCCGATATCATCCTGGTTGGTGTCTCCCGCTGCGGCAAGACGCCAAGCTGTCTGTACATGGCGTTGCAATACGGTATTCGCGCCGCCAACTACCCCCTGACTGAGGACGACATGGAGCGCCTGCAGCTGCCCAAGGCGCTCAAGCAGAACAAGAGCAAGCTGTTCGGCCTGACCATCGACCCAGACCGTCTGGCCAGCATCCGCAACGAACGCCGCCCCAACAGCCGCTATTCCAGCTACCCGCAGTGCGAATTTGAAGTACGGGAAGTGGAGAACCTGTTCCGCAAGGAGAACATTCCCTTCCTTAACTCAACGCACTACTCGGTAGAAGAGATTTCAGCGAAGATCCTGATGCAGATGGGCATTGAGCGCCGTCTTAAGTAAGGCTTCCAACCCGTTGATCTAATTAGATTAAAAGAAGGCTATCGCGGGCACCGGATGGCCTTTTCTGTTGCTACCGAACGCAAGAGCCAGGCTCTGCCAGCTGCCCAGCCGGATCGCCAGCCAGAGACGGCGCCCCCCTCATTCCAGGGCATTCTGGCGGTAGCCAGCTGCGACAGACATTACCGGGAAGCGTTTGGATATCAGCAGCAACTGAACGATCAATGGTACTGCGGGTCACAATGCATGAAACTTCCGGACACAAGGAACCAACACATGGATCTGATTCGCGTACTGATCGCCATTTTGCTGCCACCGCTGGGCGTGTTTTTGCAGGTGGGTTTCGGTGGCGCCTTTTGGCTCAACATCCTGCTCACCCTGCTCGGCTACATTCCCGGCATCGTTCACGCAGTCTGGATTATCGCCAAACGCTGATTAGCGTCCGCCAGCATCAAGCACGGCCTCGTTCGCGGCTGCCAGCCAGCCGCGAATCGAGAAGTCATAGCTCTTGACTGCCGGATTGAGCACCTTGCTGAACCGGCGATAATTCACCGCAGGCCGACCGGCCGCAAGATAGCCCAGGTAATCCTCAGCCATTGACCGATCGAACAGAGCAAACATGCTCTTTTCCATCTCCAGGCCTTCGCTGTCGGCAAAATCCACACCATTTTCGTAGTCGTACAACACTACCAGCGCCCAGGCTGCGGCAAGATGATGGCCGCCGACCACGACCTGCACCTCGCCATCAAGCAATGCTCGGGTTGCCTGCTCAGTCATGTTGACAGTCGACACCACAAGATCACGCCCGACCGTACGACCGAGACTGCGTGCACCTTCAATAGCGCCGTAGGCCATAAGATCATTACCGGTCCATACCAGTCGCGTTTGCGGATAGCGCTCAAGCAAAATGGGGGTCTGATAACGGGCATTGTCCCGCCGCCATTCACCGTAGACATTCTGACGCAAGCGAACCTCGGCAAACTCGGCGACCGCTCTCTGCATTCCACGAGTCCGCCGGCGAGAGCTGTCGGTCGACTTGTCACCCGATATGGCAATCATCTCCAACCGCTGCGACCTGCTCGCCTGAAACTGCTGCAACCCCTGCAGGATCAATGATCTGGCACTGAGGTAGCCGGCTTCCTCTGCATCAGGCACCAGGCTGCCTAGCCAGTGCTTCAGCCGATCGCGGGGATAGCCAAGCATTTCACGTTCGCTCTCCAGCACACCGTTATACGCAGCAAATACCCGGATGCCCGCTTGCTCGGCGATCTGCAACTGCCCCGGCAGGACCTGCTTTTCCGCCGACACCAGCAGGTAGTCCGGGCGCTGGCCTGACGGCCGCCGGGACACATCCCTGGCCAAACTGAGCTGGGCCAGGTGGTCGCGTTCGGCGTGCAGAACCTCCAGCTCAACCCCCAGACTCGTTGCCGCGTGCTGCAGACCTTCGATCGCATCCATCCAGAATGGCTCATTGGATTTGCCCGGACTGATAAACACCACCTGCATTGCCGAAGCAGGAGTTGCGAACAGACAGACAAGCAGCAGGTACAGCGCCCCCAGACGACTTCGCCTTGGAGAATGCTGACAACGAAAGACACCAGGAAAAAGAGGAAACATCATGCAACGACCATATACCTGCTTGACCAAGGCTTGCGGATGACACTCGCCGACTAACCCGCTAGTCTCATCGGTCTGAACCTGACGGCGCGCATGGTATCAGAGCGCCCGGCCTGATGCAGCGCCGGAAGTCGGATATCCGAGGAGAGCAAGAGAATGAAAAACCTGATCGCTGGCGGTCTGCTGCTGGTGAGCAGCCTGTCTCAGGCTGCCGATATCGATGTATACCGCGATCCCTCATGCGGCTGCTGCCACGCCTGGATCGAACATCTTGAGGAAAATGGCCTTGAGGTCAACGACCACGTCACCTCTGAGGTCGTTGCGATGAAACAGAGCCTGGGAGTCGACCCGGCCCTGCGCTCGTGCCATACGGCGATTTACAAGGGCGTCTTCATTGAAGGGCATGTCCCGGCCAGCGACATTCTGGCTCTTGAAGATGACAGCACCATAAAGGGCCTTGCCGTACCGGGCATGCCGATCGGCTCGCCCGGAATGGAAATGGGCGAGCGCCACCAGGCCTACCAGGTCATTGCCGTCGAGGCTGACGGCAGCCAACGGGTATATAGCCAGCACTAGGCAGCTAGCGCGCCTCGTCGACCTCTTCGATAAAAGGGCCGAACCAGCTGTCGGCCCTTCGACGCGCTGCTGTTCTGACGTCACCGTCTATATACATTGCAACCATTGCCAACGCACTGGCAAACATACCCAGATCGTCGGTAAAGCCCAGCAACGGGGTGAAATCAGGAATCGCGTCCAGAGGAGCGATAAAGTACGCCAGACAACTGACAATGACCGCCTTGGCCCAGGCTGGCGTTTCAGGACGGCGCGCCGCGTAGTAGAGGCACAGCGCCTTTTCGACTACCTCACGCCCGGCCAACCGGGCATGGGATGCGAGCTTGCGCCAAAAGGCGCCATCAGAATACGTTGTTCTCATGGAGGTACCTCCAGACAGAGCATGTCAGTCGATAGTAGAGAGACAGGAGGAGCACTGCAACCGGGCGACACTCAAGGCGCTGCGATCACGATCTGGTCACGCCCTGCGTCCTTTGCGGCGTAAAGACACGCATCAGCCTCATGCAGCCAGGACTCGCGCTCCGGGTGACCATTGAGCATGCAACCGCCAATGGAAACAGTCACAGCCTGCCCGTCCGGCCGCCTCAAAACCTCGCGGACGCACTGCTGAATCTTGGTTGCAACGCCATTAAGGCCTTCACGGGTAACATTGGGAACCAGCAAGACAAACTCCTCACCACCCAGCCGGAACAGGCGATCAGATGGGCGGCAGGCCGCGTCGACCAGTTGCACGAAACGCACCAGCACATCATCGCCGACAGCATGTCCAAACTGGTCGTTTATCTGCTTGAAATGATCAAGATCGAGCACCAGCAGGCCAAAACGTATGTCGTATCGCCTGCTGTCGGCAACAGCGATATCCAGCTCCTTGTTCATGGTTCGCCGGTTGCCGATACCGGTCAACGGATCCTCAGTCGCAAGCTGCGAAAGCTCACGCCGCTGGGCGCGACCACGAGACGCGAACACAAACGCAAATATGCTGGATAGTTCATAGGTGACGATAAATGAACCCATCTGGTAATGGCTGGCAAATACCTCTTGCGGATTCAGCCAGCCATACAGACAAACCGCAAGCAGGGTTACCTGCGTCACCATTACACTCTGACGCGGCGGCACCACAAAGAAATTGAACAGGATTAGCACATACATCCAGAACAGGCCGTTGGTACCCAGCTTGATGCTGACCAGAAAGGCTCCGATGGAGTAGATTGCGGCGAGAAACTGCCCGGGACGAACGGTATTGCCGGTACGCCAGGCATAGGATACGGCGAGCACAGTGCCCACCACGAGGAAACTGTCGGTAAAGCCGACCAGCCAGTTGCGCTGGCCAAGCCGATACACCGCGTACGGTGTCACGCCCAATACGGCGAGACTCCCGACCAGCGTAATGATCGACAGCTGAAAGTCATCCTTCAGTCTGGACCAGAAGGCGCTCATTCAGAATGCTCTTGCGTTGTTATTGTTGTTTGCTGGCGCACCAGGCAGCGCGCTCAGAAAGTCAGAATGTGACCATAACTGCTACCACTGTTCAGTACAACTGCTGCGAAATCAGATGCGGCAGCCGTTAGGCCGCCGCAGCCTGAATACGCTGTACCATGGCCCGCAGGCCGTTACCACGAGTGACGCTCAGGTGCTTGAGCAGGTTGAGCCGTGAGAAGTAATCCTCGATATCGAATGCTCTGATCTCTTCTGCCCGCTTGCCATTGTAGGCCGCCAGAACAACAGCAAGCAGCCCCTTGACGATAAAGGCATCACTATCGGCATCGAAATACAGCCTGTCACCATCGCGGTGGCCGACCAGCCAGACCTGACTCTGGCAGCCGCGCACCAGGTTTTCATCGGTTCGCTGGCTTGCATCAAGCTCCGGCAATTCCTTGCCCAGATCAATGATGTACTTGTAGCGGTCTTCCCAGCTATCGAAGAACGACAGAGTATCAACGATATCTTCACTGGTGATTTCCGTACCAAATCGACTCATGTGCTGCCGTCCTCAGAAAAACATGCCGGTTTCGAGCTGTGCCTCTTCGCTCATCATGTGCCGTTGCCAAGGCGGATCGAACACCAGGTCAACCTTGACGTGCTCGACATTGGGCACCCGCTTTACCCTGTATTCAACATCGCCAACCAGCACCGGCCCCATACCGCAGCCGGGGGCAGTCAGGGTCATCTGAATGGTCACCTTGTGCTCGGACTGGTCAATAGCAACGTTGTAGATCAGGCCGAGATTGACCAGATCAACCGGAATCTCCGGATCATAAACGGTTTTAAGGGCCTCCCAGACCTGCTCTTCGCGGATCTGGTCGTCGGTTGGCTCGGGGAACGACAGCAGCTCGGGTTCAAGCCCCAACGCCTCGGCATCAGTACCATCGACCCGGACCATCTGGCCGTTGTAGGTCACTGTGTAATTGCCGCCCAGCGCCTGGGTAATGGTCACGAAGGTGTCCTTCGGGATGGTCAGGGGTGTTCCATCGGGAACTCGGCGTGCCGGGCAATCGGCCCGGGCTACCACCATGCGACGTTCCATCGGGTTTCCTCAAAAATAAACGCGCCCAACCGGGCGCGCGGTAGACAGGAGCAAGATCAGTTCACGCTGAAGCTTTCGCCACAGCCACACTCGTCCTTGACGTTCGGATTGATGAACTTGATCTGTTGGTTGATGCCCTCGCGCACCAGATCAATCTCGGTGCCCGACAGCACCTGGATACTGTCACTGTCGACCAGCAACTCGACCTGATCATCAAGCTGGTAGTGCAAATCGCTGTCGCGCCCCTGCTCCACCAGATCAATGGCATACATAAAGCCGGTGCAGCCGCTCTTCTTCACGCTCAGACGCACCGCCTTGCCCTGCTGCCCGTTCAGTTGCCGACGAAAATGCGCCAGCGCAGCCGGGGTAACGGTCACCGCCTGTTGTTTGGGATCAAAGGATTCAACGCTCATCTGCAGCACTCCTAAATCAGAAACTGCCGTACTTTTTCCAGCGCCTCGAACAACCGGTCCACATCGGCTCTGGTGTTGTAGAACGCCAAGCTGGCCCGCACAGTACCCGGAATACCAAACTGCTCCATGATCGGCTGCGCGCAATGATTGCCGGTTCGCACCGCAACGCCCTGCTGATCCAGCAACATACCCACGTCATTGGGGTGCGCGCCCTCCAGCAGAAAGCTCATGACGCTGGTCTTGTGCGCGGAGGTGCCAACCAGGCGAATACCGGGCGTTGCCCGTGCACGCTCTTCGGCATAGGTCAGCAGCGCCTGCTCGTGGGCGGCGGCGCCGACACGATCAAGCTCATTGAGGTAGTCGATCGCCGCGCCAAAAGCGATCACGCCGGCAATATCCGGGGTACCCGCTTCAAACTTGTAGGGAAGCTGGTTGAAGGTAGTGCCGGCAAAGCTGACGGTTTCGATCATTTCACCGCCGCCCTGGTAAGGCGGCATGGCTTCGAGCAACGCACGCTTGCCGTACAGCACACCCAGACCGGTCGGGCCGAACAGTTTATGCGCGGAGAAAACATAAAAATCACAATCCAGCGCCTGCACATCGACTGGCCAGTGACTGACGGCTTGCGCCCCGTCAATCAGCACCAGCGCGCCGGCAGCATGGGCCAGACGCACTATATCGGCAACCGGGTTAACAGTGCCGAGGGCGTTGGACACATGGCCACAGGCAACCAGCCTGACACGCTCATCCAGCATCGACTCCAGCGCTGCCATATCCAGCGTGCCGTCAGCATCCACCGGAATCGGCTCAACGCTGGCACCCTTCTCCGCCGCTATAAGCTGCCAGGGCACGATATTGGAGTGGTGCTCCATCGCCGACACCAGCACGCGGTCACCGGCCTGCAAATTGGCCCGCCCCCAACTGGACGCCACCAGATTGATGCTCTCGGTGGTGCCTCGGGTCCAGATTACCTGGCGCGCCTCGGGTGCGTTGACAAACGCGGCAACCTTGGCCCGTGCGGCCTCGAACTTCTGTGTCGCCCGATCTGCCAGCGCGTGAGCACCGCGATGAACGTTGCTGTTGTCCTGCTCGTAGTAGTCGACCAGCGCCTGAATCACCGCGCGCGGCTTCTGCGTGGTCGCGGCGTTATCGAGATACACCAGCGGGTGGCCGTTGACCTCCTGATTCAGGATCGGAAAGTCGGCACGCACGCGCTCGGCGTCGAACGGCAACGGTTTGGCCAGGTCATTCATAACCGATCTGCCCTACCATCTCGCTTGGCTGGCCGAACAGCGACACCAGACGCGGACGCAGATAATCCTGCACCGCCTGCTCCGGCACCTGGTTTAGCAGCTCATTGATAAAGCCAAAGCTCAGCATGGTGATGGCATCCGCCTTGGTTACGCCGCGGCTCTGCAGGTAATAAAGCGAGGTTTCGTCCAGCTGACTGATGGTCGCGCCGTGGGCGCAACGTACGTCGTCGGCGTAGATTTCCAGCTCGGGCTTGGTATTGATCTCGGCCGTGCGGGACGTGAGCAGGTTCTTGTTACTCAGTTCGGCCAGCGTTTTCTGCGCCTGCGGATGAATATGAATCCGGCCATTGAATACCGCCTTGGCCGAGTCACCAATAATCCCGCGGAATACCTCATTGCTGATGCAATGCGGCACGCAATGCTCAACATTGGTGTGATAGTCGATCACCTGGCGGTTGCGCGGCAAGTAGACGCCGTTCAGCTCCAGATGTGCTCCCTCGCCCAGCATGTTGACCTGATAGTCAATGCGCTTGAGGCGGCTGCCCTGGGCCAGGGTGAAGCCGTGGAAGCGGGCATCGCGCTGCAGGTTCACGTGAACACCGCCAACGTGCAGCAGATCTTCCTGCTCCAGGTTGATGCGGTAATGCTGCACCTGCGCATTATTACCGACCACGACCTCAGTGAGACTGTTGACGAAGCCGTTCTGGCTGACGCTATCGGAAGCGTAATGTTCGATCAGCTCGGCCTCGGCATTGTCTTCCAGCACCACCAGCACGCGCTGGCTGGCCGCGACCGGATTCGCCTGCGCAGTGGAGACGTTGACGATATAGACCGGCTTTTCCAGCTTGTGACCCCGAGCAACGTGCAGCAGCACGCCATCTGCAGCCCAGGCATTACTCAGGGCGGCAAACAGATGACGCTCGCTGTCGACGACCTTGCCCAGATGCTGCTGAATCAATGCCTGCTGTTCGGTATTGGCATCGGCGAAACGCACGACGCCGGCTGGCAAGGCACTGGAGCGCGCGGCGTTGAAGCGACCGTTGACAAACACCAGACGGATAGCGTCCAGCTCGATCTGCTCTACGGCGTCCAGCGCGACATCATCAGACTCACTGCTCCAACCAAGCTGTTCGCATTGCTGCAGCGGAGCCAGAGAAATGTACTTCCAGTGTTCGGTCTTGCGGCCAGGCCAGGCTGCAGCTGCCCAGGTGCTGGCACCCTGCTGGCGCAGCGCTGCGAGCCATGCCGGCGTCTGCTGCTCGGCGGCAAGCTCCAAGGCCGTCTGTTGAAAATCAGTCATGGGTCAGACCACCTCGTTTTCGAGCCAACCGTAACCCTTGGCTTCCAGCTCCAGCGCCAGGCTCTTGTCGCCGGATTTGACGATGCGACCGCCGGCCAGGACGTGAACGTAATCGGGCACGATGTAATCCAGCAGACGTTGATAGTGCGTCACCACCAGGAAGCTGCGCTTGCCGTCACGCATTGCATTGACGCCATCGGCAACCACCTGCAGGGCATCGATATCCAGGCCGGAGTCGGTCTCGTCGAGAATGCACAGATCCGGTTCCAGCAGCATCATCTGCATGATCTCGTTGCGCTTCTTCTCACCGCCGGAAAACCCTTCGTTCACACCGCGCTTCAGGAAACTGGCGTCCAGGTTGACTCGCTTGCAGGTTTCGCGCGCCAGCTTGAGGAAGTCAACCGAGGAGATTTCGTCCAGCCCCTGATGCTTGCGCTTGGCATCAACAGCCGCCTTGAGAAATTCCATGTTGCTGACGCCGGGGATCTCCACCGGATACTGGAACGCCAGGAACAGGCCTTCGCGTGCACGCTCTTCGGTTTCCATTTCCAGCAGGTCGTGCCCCTTGAAGGTCACGCTGCCGGCTGTGGCTTCGTAACCGGGCCGGCCGGAAAGCACGTTGCCCATAGTGCTCTTGCCCGAACCGTTGGGCCCCATGATGGCGTGAACTTCGCCCGGTTTGACCTCGATGGACAGCCCTTTAAGGATATCCTTCTCTTCAACTTTCGCGTGCAAGTCTTTGATATTTAGCATCATTTATGCCTGATAAATTACTTTAACCGTTTCGAGCTGCGCCAGCCGGCGATCAACCCACAGAACCTTCGAGACTGACTTCAAGCAGCTTGCCGGCTTCCACCGCAAACTCCATGGGCAGCTCCTTGAACACCTCGCGGCAGAAGCCGTTGACGATCATCGAGACCGCCTTTTCGGCATCGAGGCCACGCTGCTGGCACAGGAACAACTGGTCATCGCTGACCTTTGAGGTTGTTGCCTCGTGCTCCACAACGGCGCTTGGGTTCTTGCTTTCGATATACGGGAAGGTATGCGCGCCGCAGCGATCACCAATCAGCAGCGAGTCACACTGGGTATAATTTCGCGCACCATCAGCACCCGGGTTAATACGCACCAGGCCGCGATAGGCACTGTCGCTGCGGCCGGCAGAAATACCTTTGGCAACAATCGTCGAGCGGGTGTTCTTGCCAAGATGGATCATCTTGGTACCGGTATCGGCCTGCTGGAAATTGTTGGTCAGGGCTACCGAGTAGAATTCGCCAACGCTGTTGTCGCCCTTGAGGATGCAGCTGGGGTACTTCCAGGTGACGGCAGAGCCGGTTTCAACCTGAGTCCAGGAAATCTTCGCGTTGGTGTGGGCCACGCCCCGCTTGGTCACGAAGTTGTAGATCCCGCCCTTGCCTTCTGCGTTACCCGGATACCAGTTCTGAACGGTGGAGTACTTGATCTGCGCGTTATCCAGCGCAACCAGCTCGACAACCGCCGCGTGCAGCTGGTTCTCGTCACGCATCGGCGCGGTACAGCCTTCCAGGTAGCTGACGTAGGAGCCCTCATCCGCAACGATAAGGGTGCGCTCGAACTGCCCGGTGTTCATCTCATTGATGCGGAAATAGGTCGACAGCTCCATCGGGCAGCGAACGCCCTTGGGGATATAGACGAAGGAACCGTCGGAGAATACGGCTGAGTTCAGCGCAGCGTAGAAGTTGTCCTTCTGCGGCACGACGCTGCCCAGATACTGCTTGATCAGCTCCGGGTACTTGTGAACAGCCTCGCTGATCGGGCAGAAAATAACGCCCGCTTCCAGTAGCTTCTCCCGGAAGGTGGTAACGACCGAAACCGAGTCAAAGACTGCGTCAACGGCTACACCCGCGAGCATCTCCTGCTCGTGCAGGGGAATACCCAGCTTTTCGTAGGTGGCCAGCAGCTCCGGGTCTACTTCATCGAGACTCTTGGGCTTGCTGTCCATGCTCTTGGGCGCGGAATAATAGGAGACCGCCTGGAAGTCGATTTCCGGGTAATGCACATGGGCCCAGGTTGGCTCTTCCATCTCCTGCCAGGAGCGGAATGCCTTGAGCCGCCATTCGAGCAGCCATTCAGGCTCGCCTTTCTTGGCAGAAATGAACCGGATAACGTCTTCATTCAGTCCAGGAGGCAGGGTTTCGGACTCGATGGACGAATGAAATCCCGCCGCGTAGTCCTTCCTGATCAGGCTTTCGACTTCTTCAGTCACGGTATCACCTCAATCTTGCAACCTGCGCCAGAAGCGAGGCCGCTACTTCTTGATTCAGGCACGCATCCGCCCGCGGGCGCTGCGTGCATGGAGAGTTCTGTGACTCTTTAGATAATGCGCTCAAGCGCGCTGACTGTGCTGCGTACTTTGGATACACAATGATCCTGGCGCGAACTGACGCGCTGGATGTCTTCGCGTGACACCAGATCTGCCAGACTGATCTCGTCCAGAAACTGTCGCAGCCTTGCACTCAGATCGGACCAGAGATGATGCGTCAGACACACTGCGCCATCCTGACAGTCGCCCTTTCCAAGGCAACGGGTGGCATCCATCGAGTCGTTCACGGCCTCGACAATCTGCGCAACACTGATGGCTGCAGCCCCACCCGCCAGTCGGTAACCGCCGCCGGGGCCACGAACACTCTCGACCAGCTTGCCACGACGCAACTTGGCAAACAGCTGTTCAAGGTAGGAGATGGAGACGCCCTGACGCATGGAAATGTCTGCCAGCGTGATGGGCCCCTGGTCCTCGTGTAACGCCAGATCCAGCATGGCTGTGACGGCGTAACGACCTTTGGTGGTCAATCGCATAGACGCTCTCGAGCGGATGAATTCACCGCGCCACTATGCAATATCCAAGCAATTCAGTCAAGTATTCGACAGGTATAAGCCGCCGCATTATAAAGGGATGCGTTCTGTATCGAAAGACGACAACACGGCGTCACTTACACTGCTTCACAAGAAATCTGCTGAAGCGCCGCCAGCGACAATGCTATGGTGCGATTTTTATGCACTACACCAATAACAAGGAGCCATGCAGAATGAGCCATTACCAGCAGTTCTACATCAACGGCAACTGGGTTGCGCCCAAAGGCACTCAAACCCTGGACGTCATCAACCCCGCCACCGAAGAAGCCGTTGCCACTATCGCCCTCGGCAATAAGGAAGACGTGGATCTCGCCGTTGCTGCCGCCAAGGCCGCATTTGAAAGCTACTCCCAGACTACTCGCGAAGAGCGCATTGCCCTGCTCGAGCGCGTCATCGAGGTTTTCAAGAAGCGCATGGGTGATGTTGCCACTGCCATCTCCCAGGAAATGGGCGCGCCGGCCAAGCTGGCCAAGGTTGCGCAGGCTCCCTCAGGGCTGGGCCACTTTGTTACCGCGCTTGCCGCACTCAAGGAATTCGAATTCGAAGAAACCATTGGCACTACCCTGGTAACCAAGGAGCCGATCGGTGTCTGCGGCCTGATCACCCCCTGGAACTGGCCGATGAACCAACTGACCTGCAAGGTCGCACCGGCGCTGGCTACCGGCTGCACCATGGTGCTCAAGCCTTCCGAGGTTGCGCCGCTGTCGGCACTGGTCCTTGCCGAGATCCTGGACGAAGCCGGCGTACCGGCGGGCGTGTTCAACCTGGTCAACGGTGACGGCCCGACCGTCGGCGCGGCCATGTCGGCTCACCCGGATATCGACATGATGTCATTCACCGGCTCCACTGCGGCAGGCCGCCAGGTCATGACCAACGGCGCACAAACTATCAAGCGAGTCGCGCTGGAGCTGGGCGGCAAGTCGGCCAACATCCTGCTCGACGACGTCAATTTCGAGAAGATGGTCGCCCACGGCGTCATGTCCTGCATGAACAACAGTGGCCAGTCCTGCAACGCACCCACGCGCATGCTGGTACCCAATAGCCGCATGGATGAGGTCGCAGCCATTGCCCAGGCCGTTGTCGCCAAGGTCAAGGCCGGCGACCCGAACGCTGAAGACACCGTCATCGGCCCGGTTGTATCCAAGGCCCAGTGGACCAAGATTCAGGACCTGATCACTGCCGGCATAGAAGAAGGTGCCAAGGTCATCGCTGGCGGCCCGGGCCGTCCGGAAGGTCTGGATAAGGGTTACTACGTCAAGCCGACCATCTTCAGCCATGTAAACAACGAAATGACCATCGCCCGCGAAGAGATCTTCGGTCCGGTGCTGTCGATCATCGGCTACGAAGACGAAGACGATGCAGTACGCATTGCCAATGACACCCGCTACGGTCTGTCCGGCTATGTGTCTTCCGGCGATCTGGACCGGGCTCGCAAGGTTGCCCGCCGCATCCGTACCGGCATGGTCCACCTCAATGGTGCCCAGCTTGACCCGCGTGCCCCGTTCGGTGGCTACAAGGAGTCGGGTAACGGCCGTGAATGGGGCCATTACGGTTTCGAGGACTTCCTTGAAGTGAAATCGATCTTCGGTTACCACCAGGCCTGATATTCCCGGGCCGAAAACAAAAACCCCTCCGCCCACCAGGGCAGAGGGGTTTTTTATTTCCTGCATCACAGCGGGGCGCAAACACCCCGCTGTGACAGAGTCTAGCGACTCAACTCAACCAGCAGCGCGTTGAGACGACGGACATAGGCCGCCGGGTCATTGAGCGACTCGCCGGCAGCCAGAGCGGCCTGATCAAACAGAATTCGACTCAGATCAGCGAAGCGCTCCTCGTCCTGCTCGGCGTCCAGACGGTCAAGCAGCGGGTGCGAAGGGTTGATCTCCAGGATCGGCTTGCTGTCCGGCGCCTTCTGCCCGGTGGCTTCCAGAATGCGCCGCATTTGCAGGCCCATGTCGTCCTCATTGATCACCAGCACTGCCGGCGAGTCGGTCAGGCGATGGGAGACGCGCACCTCTTGCAGGTCATCCTTGAGCACCTCCTGGATACGCTTGACCAGATCGGCCTTCTCTTGCGCAGCCTTCTCCTGCTCCTGCTTATCTTCTTCAGCCTCGAGCTTGCCAAGATCTAGGTCGCCACGCGCGACATCGACAAACTGCTTGCCCTTGTACTCGTTCAAGTGGCTCATCAGCCACTCGTCAATGCGATCAGTCAGCAGCAGCACCTCGATGCCTTTCTTGCGGAAGATCTCCAGGTGCGGGCTGTTCTTGACCTGTGCATAGCGCTCGCCAGTCAGATAGTAGATCTTGTCCTGCCCCTCTACCATGCGCTCGATATAGGTATCCAGGCTGACCACTTCGCTGTCATCGCTCTGGGTGGTTGAGGCAAAGCGCAGCAAACCAGCGATTTTCTCACGGTTGGCGAAATCCTCAGCCGGGCCTTCCTTCATCACGCTGCCAAAGGCCTTCCAGAAAGTTGCGTACTGCTCAGGCTCCTTCTTCGCCATCTTCTCCAGCATATCGAGCACGCGCTTGGTCAGCGCTGACTTCATGCTGTCGATGGCCGGATCTTTTTGCAGAATTTCGCGTGATACGTTCAGCGACAGGTCATTGGAGTCGACCACACCCTTGATGAAGCGCAGATACAGCGGCAGGAACTGCTCTGCGTCATCCATGATAAACACCCGCTGCACGTACAGCTTCAGCCCACGCGGAGCCTCACGCTGATACAGATCGAACGGCGCACGACCCGGCACATACAGCAGACTGGTGTACTCCAGCTTGCCCTCGACCTTGTTGTGACTCCAGCTCAGCGGATCTTCGAAGTCATGGGCAACGTGCTTGTAGAACGCCTTGTACTCATCATCCGACACCTCGGTGCGCGGACGGGTCCAGAGCGCGCTGGCGCGGTTGACGCTTTCCCACTCGAGTTCGGCAGGCGCATCATTTTCGTCGCCAAAATGCTGCTTGGGCAGCTCAATCGGCAGGGAAATATGATCGGAATACTTGGTGATCACATTGCGCAGACGGAAGCCGTCGGCGAATTCCTTCTCGGCTGCCTTCAGGTGCAGAACGATGCGGGTGCCGCGCTCGGGCTTTTCGATAGTGGCGATGCTGAACTCACCTTCACCGGCCGACTCCCAGTGCACCCCCTCCTCTGCCGCCAGCCCCGCACGGCGGGTAAACACCTCGACCTTGTCAGCGACGATAAAGGCACTGTAGAAACCGACACCAAACTGGCCAATCAGTTGAGAGTCCTTCTTCTGATCACCGGTCAACTGCTGCATAAAGGCCGCAGTACCCGACTTGGCGATGGTCCCCAGGTGATCGATGACCTCCTGACGCGACATACCGATGCCGTTGTCTTCAATAGTCAGGGTATTGGCTGCCGAATCAGCGCTGATACGAATACGCAGGTCGGGCTGATCTTCGAGCAGCGCGGGAGCGGCAATAGCCTCGAATCGCAACTTGTCTGCGGCATCCGATGCGTTGGAAATCAGCTCTCGCAGGAAGATTTCCTTGTTCGAGTACATCGAATGAATCATGAGGTGCAGTAGCTGCTTGACCTCAGTCTGGAAGCCGAGTGTTTCCTTATGAGCGTCCACGGTCATAACGAAGTGTCTCCATTGATGCTGTTCATGGCGAGCCGGCCAGTCCGGCGATGCATCAAGAGATGGGGACAATCCGATTATTTTCAAGGCCCTGCGGAAAGTTTAGCGGGCCTGTCAGCGCGTGGGGCGCGACTCGATTCGTGCGACATCCTCGGGATGGAACTGAAAGTCGACCTGATTGGCACCCTGAGGGAGCGCCAAAACGATTCGCCGGTCATCGGTAACCGCCTTTAGTACCCCCTCGAACTCCCGTCCACCGGTCGTCAGCACCCGGGCAGGCCTGCCGACGAAACCAGCCGGATTCTCAAGCAGTGTCTGCAGACTCAGCTCCTGCCAACCGACTGGCTGCATCGGCATCGGAGCAGGCTCGACCTTGACCGGCTCTGGCTGGCCGGAGGTCTTGCCCAGCCATTCCGGGCGCTCATCAAGCAGACTATGGCCGCCAAGGCGAGTAGCATAGGCCGCAGGAAGGTGCAGGTGGACGGTCATATCAGCCTGTTTTGCCCCGGCCGGCGCAAGCGAGATACTCAGGCTGTAGCCGGACGAAATCCGCTGAAGGCCCGGCGCAGAGAGCGCGCCGGTATACCATTGAATCACCAGCTCGGGCCACGGACCATCGTCACCGGGCAACAGGTCGATGGCAGTTCCCTGCAGTAGCGAGGGTGCCTGATCAAAACGCACAACCAGCGAGCGCAGCGTTCGATTGCCGGTGGCCGTTTCGGCGAACACCAGTTGATCACCCCGCCAGTAGACCTGATCGGGCAGGAACGGTTGCCCCATCAGCGTTCCGCTGAGGGCCATGTCGGTCGGAGAAGCAGACCAGTTGCCACTGAACAATCGCTCGAAGCGCTCGGGCTCATCGCGATAGAGCAGCGCCACCCCCGCCGTGAACGACACAAGGGCCAACACCATCAACACCCTTGGCAGCACCGGGTAACCGCGCCCGCGCACCAGCGGCGTCACCACCGGCACCAGGGTTGCCAGCATTAGCGGCCCCGGGCCAAGGCCCAGGCTGGCAAACACCAGCCAGGCCCAGGAAACAGCCAGCGCTACCACTCCAGCCAGAATCAATAAGGCTTCCATGTCGCCCGAATCGCTCCCGATTATGTGTCTAGTCCAGCTTGAAGTGCGCCCGCGCAGTGGCGATGGGTTCACTGGAGTGCGTTTGCCAGGCAGTAATCGCGACGTTGCCGACCCGCCTGCCCTGCCGCCAGACCTGGCAGGTAGCATAAGTATCACGGTACAAGCCGGCACGCAGGTAATCCACCGAAAAATCGATGATTTTAGGAAACACTTCACTGTTCATGAACATCATCAGATGGAGCATTGCAGACTGCTCCATAAAGCCGGCAATCACGCCCCCATGAAGCGCGGGAAGAACCGGGTTGCCGATGTTAATGTCCTGACGGGGAAGCGTGAAGAACGCTTCGTTGCCCAAACGCGTTACCTGCATGCCGATCATGCGGGCGTAGGGAATCAGCTCGACCAGCGCACTGTAGTCACCGGTCTCGTGGGAACGAGTAATTATCTGCTGCACCTGCTGCTCACTCAAACTCATGCGTCCCCCTGATCGATCCGCTTGCCAAGATCTGCCGGATCGACGGCCTTGCCCATCCGCATGAAGGTACCAACAACATGGGCAATCGGCTGTTCGCGGTCATCCTGATAGGCAATACCTCGGGTAAAAATAACTGTCGGAGTCACCCGATAGCATTCGGCAAAACCGAAAATCGGCTTGCCCGGTTCCGCCGGATGCATGTAGTCAATCCGCAGATCCAGGGTCGGACAGATTTCAAATTCGGGCAGATAACAGACGGTAGAAATACCGCAACAGGTATCCATGAGCGTTGTAATGGCACCGCCGTGAATAACACCGGTTACCGGGTTTCCTACTATCTGATCACTGTAGGGAAGACGCAGCACCAGGCCATCCTCATCAGCCCGCTCCACCGTCATCTGCAAATGCTGGCAGTGGCGCAGTACGGACAGAAAATTGCGCGCGCGCAGTTCTATTTCACTCATCGACAATACGACCCCGGGATGAATACTCGATAAAGCCGAGCATAGTACCCAGAACGTGAACTAGACTCCATAAGTTGGTCTCGGATTGAACTTTGGCGCACACCGACAGCACTAACCCGTTGAATCCACTGATCTGCAGGAGAGTTCAGATGAATAGCAAAGGGTATGTTGCCGCGGCGCTGGCGTTGACTGCCAGTCTTTGGCTGACGGGTTGCCAGCAGGAGCCCGAGGACAAGCTTGAGGATGCGAAGCAGGAAATGTCTGACGCGGTAGACAGCGTGGGTGACGCTGTCGAAAGCACAGGCGAGGCCATAGAGCAGAAAGCCCAAGAAGCACAATAAGAAGGGGCAAGGGTACTGCCCTGACTATCAAGGAGAGAAGCAATGAAGAAAGTAGCTGCCGCAGTAATGTTGATGGCGAGCGTAGGTCTGATGGCCGGTTGCCAGGAGAGCCCGGAAGACAAGATGGAGGACGCACGCGAGTCCATGTCTGATGCCGTAGACAGCATGCAGGAGGCCGCAGGTGATGTAGCCGACGCCACCGAGCAGAAAGCGCAGGAAATGACCGGTAACGAGCCGACCGCCGGCGAGGTGCTGGAACAGAAGGTTGAAGCAGCCGGTGAGCAGGTTGAGCAAGCCTACGACGCGACCAGGGAAAACGTCGAGCAGGCGTACGACGCGACCAAGGACAATGTTGAGCAGGCGTACGATGCATCCGCCGACTACATTGAGGAAAAGGCAGACGCAGTTCAGGATGCGGCTACCGACTCCAAAAACGAGATGGAGAAAGCCATGGAGGAGTAACAACTCTGTGGTGCAGGCATGCCTCCCGGCATGCCTGCCTACCCCGCCCTCAGGCCAGCGCGGGCACCAGCAGAAGGCCCAGACAGCAGACAAAGCCTACAATCCAGACCAGACTGCGCAACGTCGCCTGATTCATGAGATACAGTGCACTGTAGACAATCCTGCAGGCAATAAAAAGCAGGCACAGCAGATTGGCAAGGCTGCCAGCGGTTCCCGTTACCTGTACTACCAGCACCCCTGCCGCAAACAGCGGAAACGCCTCAATCATATTCTGATGAGACGCCAGCGCACGTGCACCCCAGCCGGTCAATGCCGCCTGCTGAGCACGCGGATGCGCGTTGTCATACCCCTTGCCCGAACGCCCCTGCGCAATGGCAACCGGGATTTTGGTAAACACCAGCAGTAACGCTGCGACAAACAAACACCACAGAGGCACACTCATTCCGTTTTCTCCATTTGTGCGGACGGGGGTATCGGCGCCGGGCTGAACATCATGATATGCAGCACGTCCGAATGAAACTCACGGCGATACAGTACCACCACCACACCGGCAACAGTCAAAATGAAGAGCAGCGGATTGATGAACCAGGTAAGCGTTCCCAGAGCAAAGTAGTAGGAACGAAGACCAAGGTTGAATTCATTGCCTGCCATGGACAGCACCCGGGCCATGCGCTCGGCGTAGGCATTGCGCTCTGCCTCGGTGACATTCTTCTCGCCCAGCAGTGGCGCTGAGCCCAGCAGCACCGAGGCAAAGTTGTACTGGCGCATACCCCAGGAGAAGGTAAAAAACGCATAGACAAAGATCGCCGTCAGTACCAGAAGCTTGAGCTCGAATATCTCGCGCCCAACCTGGGCAACAAAGGGCAGTTCGTGCAACAGCACAACAGCCTTGTCTGACGCCCCGATAACAGTAATCAGACCCGCGAGTATCAGCAGGGTACTGGACGCGAAAAATGACGTGTTTCGCTCCAGATTGCCAATCACGCTGGCATCAGCCATGCGTTGCTCACGCATCAGCAGACGGTTCATCCAGTCTCGACGATACAGGTGCAGCACAGTAGCCAGACACGCGGTGTCGCGGCCCTTGCGCAACGCATAGTAGGTGTAGCCAACCCAGCAGAGCAAAAACCAGCTGATCGCCAGCAGATTGATCCAAAGACTTCCCGCATCCGGAATCGACAGCATTACCTCTCCTCAGATACCACCGCTAATACCTGCAATAGAGCGGCATCACCGCCCCGCCTGTTGCTGATGCAGACTGCCGTAGCGCAGATACTCGACGAGTATAGCGACCAACAGGGTTACGGCGACCGGCAACAACCAGCCAAGACTCTGATCCGACAGCGGCAATGCATCGATCCAGGCGCCCGCACTGCTGATCAGGCCGGCCGCCTTCAAACCGTCAATCACACCAAACACCAAGGTGATCAGCATGACCGGGCGCATCAGATTCTGCGGTCGCGCCATCCCTGCACACAGCAGACTCATGCAAACCAGCGCGATCGCCAGCGGGTACAGGCCAACCAGCACAGGGATGGACACACTGATCAGGCTGTCCAGCCCCTGATTGGCAACCGCCATGCTGAACAGGCCAAACACCCAGACGACGGCCCGATAACTGAGCGGCAGCAAGCGACTGAAATACTCCCCGCAGGCTGTCAGCAAGCCAACGGCCGTTGTCAGGCACGCCAGAATAATTACCAGGGCCAACAGCGCACTGCCTGCAACACCAAAACGGTGCTGAACATAGGACGCCAGAATCTGCCCGCCATTGACGCCCTCACCGACCAGTGCGCCACTGGTCGCGCCCAGATAAAACAGAGCCAGATACACCATCGACAAGCCGGCAGCGGCAATAACGGCAGCCAGCACGGTATAACGGGTAATCAGACGCGTCTCGCTGACCTGGCGGTCACGAATCGCCGTGGTAATTACGATACCGAACACCAGAGCACCGAGCGTGTCCATGGTCAGATAGCCCTGCAAAAACCCCTGAATCAGTGGCGCAGAGCGATACTGCTCGGAGGGTGCGTGCATTTGACCAGCGGGAAAAAGGAGCGCGGCAACCCCCAGCATCAGCAACCCCAGCAGCAGTACCGGAGTGATGTACTTACCGATGCGATCAACCAGTTGACCCGGCTTCAGAGCCAGAAAGATGACGACCGAGAAGTACACGATCGAATAGCCGAGCAAGGCCTGCCAACCATCCTGGACAAAAGGCACCACACCGATCTGATAGGAGACGACAGCAGTCCGCGGCGTAGCAAACAACGGCCCGATCGCGAGATACACGAGAACGCTCAGCAGCACACCGGCCACGCGCCCAAGGGGGCCGGTGAGCTGAGCCAGACCACCTCCAACCCGAGCCAGTGCAATCAGCGTCAACAGCGGCAGGCCAACAGCGGTAATCAGAAAACCAAAGGCCGTTGGCCAGATATTTTCGCCGGCAGCGAGGCCCGCACCGGGCGGAAAGATTACGTTGCCCGCACCGAGAAACAGTGCAAAGGTCATGAAGCCGAGGGCGAGTACATCAATGGGTGTAAGTTGTTTGGTCATAGATTTGAGTTTGACTGTTCGTTGTACGAGTGACTGATCCCTGTACCCTCGAACCTGAATTTAAGCCCAGGACGCTACCGACAACCGTCGGCAGACCAGATAGTCGTGGGAATCCGAAACCGGTCAAAAACCAGGTCCCGTATGTTTTTGGCGGCGAATTCTACCCTGTTCTGCACTACTGCATCGAACAAACCTGCCGGGCGGTAATCGCTGGCCTCGCAACCATCCAGCGTCTGAGCCGGGCCGAGCGTACCGCCGATCTGCCAGCCGCCCTGCTCGTCTTCAAACCAGATTCGGCCGAAGGGTGGCTGCTCTGTGAACTCGCGTCCCAGTACAACAAAAGCGGACTGGCCGGTGACCTCCAGTTGCAAGGCCCAAATCAGACACGCGTTGTTATCAGCTACCTGAGCACTGCAGCCGGCCAGCAGCGGTTCATCACCCAACCTTTCCAGCAGCGCAGAAGGTACAGTACTCGTACGGGGGAACACCGGTAGCGAAGCAACCTGCTCGTGCAACCGGCTGCGATTTTCGCGCATGCGCCCAAGCATCTGCAGAGCCATGGCCGAGCGGCGCGCCGCCCCGCTATCGCTCTCACTCGCCTCGCGGGCAAGCGAGGTCAGCGCCGCCACACCGTAGCTGCCACCTTGCCAGGCCAGAAAGTTGACCAACGCCTGGTCGTCTCCGCCCGACACATCCAGCCGCGCCATCTGACTGGTTACGCTCAAACGTCTTGGATCAAGCGGTCCTCCGAGCAGCAACAGAATCGCGAGCACAGTGACCACCGCAGCAACAACATTGGTCGCGGGCATCAGCGAGCCTGGATAACGGCCGCGCAGCGCGACAAGTGCATCCAGTACGTAACCGCCCACAAGCAGTCCGACGATCAGGGTGACCACCATTGCCCAGACACGCTCCGGCGTAAGACCGTACTGACTGATACGCAAACTGAGCGAATAACCGGCCACTGCCACCATCGGCAGCAACACCAGCTTGCCCAGCGCCGTTAGCGTGCGCATCGCGCGCCCTCCAGCCACCGGCTCGGCGCCGCCTCGCGACGCCAGGTTGAGCAGTAGCAGGCTGAGCACCACAAACCACAGCAACAGACTGGCAGCACGACCGGTGGAGAGCAGTCGCTCGATGCCCTGTACGCCCCAGCTGCCGACAAACCCGATCCCCAGCAGCGCAGCCAAGGGATACAACCAACCGCAAAGCTGCCTCGCACGCAGATAAATAAAGTCGGCTACCCGATTTATGCGAACAACTACCGACACTGCGTGGGCGAACACCAGCGTACTCAGAGGTATGGAGAACCACGCCTGCTCAATCAGATCCGCGAGAAAGGTCAACGCCACCAGCTTGAACAATCCGGCAGCAGACGCCAGGACGCCCCAGAACAGCGCAAGAACCAGCGCAGCCTGCGCAAGAATCAGCGCGTTACGCAGTAAGGCGTCAACCCAACGAGCGTAATCTACTCGCCAGCGATCACGCGATATGAGTGCCAGTGCGGGAACCAGCAGGAACGCCGCCACAAAAAAGATCAAGGCAGGCCCAAGGTAGTCCCCTACCTGCGACGGCGACCAACCGGCAGCAGTCTCGGCATGTCGACGCAAGCTGCCGGTCGTAAGGCCCTGATGCAGACCAACCAGTGCGGCAGCCAGCGCTACGCCAATACTCAGCAGCCAGCGCCGCACCGCCATCGCCTCGCTGGCACAGTAGAAACTCAGCGGCAAAAAGACCATTACCATGAACAGCGGGATATAGGCGGCAGCATGGGTTGCCGGCCAGACATGCAACTCGGCCGACTGGTATAACCCGTATGCGAGCATGGCCTGCAGCGCCCCTGCCATAAGATGCAGAACGCTAATCCGGTCAAATACCTTCATGTGACTCATATCCTGCGACCCATGTGCCCCGGCACACAGCGATGTGGGAAAGCATGGCAGATAAAACAAAACCCCGCCGAAGCGGGGTTCTGTCACTACCGTTGACCAATGAAAATTACTTCATGGTCCAGCCAGTCAGTTCAGCCAGCGCTGCGCCGATGTCGGCCAGCGAGCGAACAGTTTTCACGCCAGCGTCTTCCAGAGCAGCAAACTTCTCGTCTGCAGTACCCTTGCCGCCGGAGATGATCGCACCAGCGTGACCCATACGCTTGCCTGCCGGAGCAGTAACACCAGCGATGTAGGATACAACCGGCTTGGTGACGTTGGCCTTGATGAACGCAGCCGCTTCTTCTTCAGCGCTACCGCCGATCTCACCGATCATGACGATCGCTTCGGTCTTCGGATCTTCCTGGAACATCTTCAGGATGTCGATGAAGTTGGAGCCCGGGATCGGGTCGCCACCGATACCGACGCAAGTGGACTGACCGAAGCCGGCGTCAGTAGTCTGCTTGACCGCTTCATAGGTCAGGGTACCGGAACGGGAAACGATACCGACTTTGCCCGGCAGGTGGATGTGACCCGGCATGATACCGATCTTGCACTCGCCGGGGGTGATGACACCCGGGCAGTTCGGGCCGATCAGGCGCACGCCCAGCTCGTCACACTTGACCTTGGCGTCCAGCATGTCGAGAGTCGGGATGCCTTCGGTGATGCAGACAATCAGCTTGATGCCGCTGTTGGCCGCTTCAAGGATGGAGTCCTTGCAGAACGGAGCCGGAACGTAGATCACGCTGGCTTCGGCGCCAGTTGCCTCAACAGCTTCAGCAACGGTGTTGAACACCGGCAGGCCCAGGTGAGTAGTGCCACCTTTGCCCGGAGTAACGCCACCAACCATCTTGGTGCCGTAGGCAATCGCCTGCTCGGAGTGGAAAGTACCCTGCGAGCCGGTGAAGCCCTGGCAGATGACCTTGGTGTCTTTGTTGATCAGGATGCTCATTATTTACCCTCCGCGGCCTTGACGACTTGCTGGGCAGCGTCGGTCAGACTGGTTGCAGCGATGATGTTCAGGCCACTCTCGGCCAATACCTTGGCGCCGAGATCGGCGTTGTTGCCTTCCAGACGAACAACAACCGGTACCTTGACGCCTACTTCTTTAACGGCGCCGATGATGCCTTCAGCAATCATGTCGCAGCGTACGATACCGCCGAAGATGTTAACCAGAACCGCTTGTACGTTGGAGTCGGACAGGATGATCTTGAACGCTTCGGTAACGCGCTCTTTGGTCGCGCCGCCGCCCACGTCCAGGAAGTTGGCAGGCTTGCCGCCGTGCAGGTTGACGATGTCCATGGTACCCATGGCCAGACCGGCGCCGTTGACCATGCAGCCGATGTTGCCTTCCAGAGCAACGTAGTTCAGTTCGAACTTGGCAGCGTGGGCTTCACGCGGATCGTCCTGGGACGGATCGTGCATGGCGCGCAGCTTGGGCTGACGGTACATGGCGTTGCCGTCGATGTTGATCTTGGCGTCCAGGCAATGCAGGTTGCCGTCTTCCTTGATCACCAGCGGATTGATTTCCAGCAGCGCCAGGTCGTAGTCGGCGAACAGCTTGCCAAGGCCTACGAAAATGTTGGTGAACTGCTTGATCTGGTCGCCTTCGAGGCCCAGCTTGAATGCCAGCTCACGGCCCTGATAGGGCTGCGGGCCAACCAGCGGGTCGATGGTAGCTTTCAGGATCTTCTCAGGCGTCTCTTCCGCAACCTTCTCGATCTCGACACCACCTTCGGTGGAGGCCATGAAGACGATACGGCGAGTGGAACGATCAACTACCGCGCCCAGGTACAGTTCCTTGGCGATGTCGGTGCAGGACTCAACCAGAATCTTGCTGACCGGCTGACCATTGGCATCAGTCTGGTAAGTAACCAGACGCTGACCCAGCCACTTCTCGGCGAAGGCTTTTGCATCTTCCTTGCTCTTGACCAGCTTTACACCGCCGGCTTTACCGCGGCCACCAGCGTGAACCTGAGCCTTGACGACCCACATATCGCCGCCAATCTTGTCACAGGCTTCAGCCGCTTCTTCCGGAGTGTCGACAGCAAAACCCTTGGATACTGGAAGGCCGTATTCAGCGAACAGCTGCTTCCCCTGATATTCGTGAAGATTCATGCTTTTCTACCGTTTTGATCGTGTAGGAATTACGTTTTATAGCCACTGTCCTAGGGGACCGTAACCACCAATGCCGTTCTGCCGGAGACCTGCTGACCCGCACATGTCTCATCCTTTACATGCCCTGCTGCCTGCACTCGCCCTTTTCGACGGGCTCGTGACGGGCAAACCGGCATCCGGCAACACGGCTGACCACCCTATCGTGGCCTGGCCGATTGCTCGGCCAAAGTTGTCCTTTAGGCTGCACCGTTGACCCGACTGTCGCACTGCGACCGCCGGGTCAGCGCGCTATATTAACGCTTCTTGCGGTTGGCGACATGAATTGCGTGGCCATTTACTGCCAGCGCCGCTTCATGCAGTGCCTCCGAAAGGGTCGGATGCGAGAAGACCATCATGCCCAGATCTTCTGCGCTGGTACCGAATTCCATCGCAATGGCGCCCTGCTGAACCAGTTCGGCAGCGCTCGGGCCGATAACATGAACACCCAGCACGCGATCGGTCTTGGCATCGGCAATCATCTTGACGAAACCGCCGGTGTCGTTGGCAGCAACCGCGCGGCCACTGGCAGCGAACGGGAATACGCCGACGTTGAACTCAACACCTTCGGCCTTGAGCTGCTTCTCGTTCTTGCCAACCCACGCAATTTCCGGGTGGGTATAGATAACTGACGGGATCAGATCGTAGTTCATCGCGGCCTTGTGACCAGCGATACGCTCGGCAACCATTACGCCCTCTTCCGAGGACTTGTGAGCCAGCATCGGGCCGCGGACCATGTCACCGACGGCATAGACGCCCGGCACGCTGGTTGCGCAGTAGTCGTCAACGTAGACCATGCCACGCTCGTCCAGATCGACACCACAATCGGCGGCCAGCAGATTCTCGGTGTACGGACGACGACCAACAGCCACAATCAGCTTGTCAAAGGTCAGTTGCTGCTCGCCTTCGTTGTCGGTAAAGGACACGGTAACCTGCTTGCGCTTGATCTCGGTACCGGTAACGCGCGCGCCCAGGCGAACCTGCAGACCCTGCTTGGTGAAGGTCTTCAGCGCTTCCTTGGCGACCTGCTCATCGGCCAGGCTCAGGAAGGAATCCAGCGCTTCAAACACCACCACTTCAGCGCCCAGACGGCGCCATACCGAACCCAGCTCCAGACCGATCACACCGGCGCCGATGACGCCCAGTTTCTTCGGTACCGAGGTGAAGTCCAGCGCACCGGTGGAATCAACGATGATGTCGTCAGTCAGCGGTGCCGGCGGAATGTTGATCGGCACGGAGCCGGAGGCGAGGATCACGTTGTCAGCGTCCAGCACGGTCACGGTACCGTCCGGAGCGGTCACTTCCACTTTCTTGCCAGCCAGCAGCTTGCCGTGACCTTCAATACTGGTCACGCCATTGGCCTTGAACAGGGTGGCAACGCCGCCGCTGAACTGCTTGACGATCTTGTCCTTGCGCTCGACCATCGCCGGGACATCCATGCTGATGCCCTTGACGTCGATACCGTGGACCTTGTAACCCTCTTTGGCTTCGTAGTACTTCCAGCTGCTGTCCAGCAGTGCCTTGGACGGGATACAGCCGACGTTCAGGCAGGTACCACCCAGGGCGTTCTTGCCGTCCTTGCCGACGTATTTCTCGATACAGGCGGTCTTCAGGCCCAGCTGCGCGGCACGGATGGCAGCGACGTAACCACCAGGGCCCGCGCCGATAACTACCACATCGTATTTCTGACTCATGAGCAAATCCTCTGTTGGCAGCAGAACTCAAAACGGAGCCCGGCACTGGGTGCCGGGCGAGTAATCTGCTGCTAAAAACCCGTAGTACCGATCAAACGTCCAGCAGCAGACGAGCCGGGTCTTCCAGCAGGTCCTTGATGGCAACCAGGAAGCTCACCGCTTCCTTGCCGTCGATCAGGCGGTGGTCGTAGGACAGTGCCAGATACATCATCGGCAGGATGACAACCTGACCGTTGACCGCCATCGGTCGCTCCTGGATCTTGTGCATGCCCAGAATAGCTGCCTGCGGCGGGTTGACGATAGGCGTGGATACCAGCGAACCGAATACACCACCGTTGGAGATAGTGAAGGTGCCGCCGGTCATCTCTTCCATGGTCAGCTTGCCGTCGCGAGCCTTGCGGCCGTAATCGGCGATGGTGCCTTCGATGTCTGCCAGGCCCATGTGCTCGGTGTTGCGCAGAATCGGCACAACAAGACCGCGGTCACTGGATACGGCAACGCCAATATCCTGATAGCCGTGGTAGACAATGTCGTTGCCGTCAATGGAGGCGTTGACCGCCGGGAAGCGCTTTAGTGCTTCGGTAGCCGCCTTGACGAAGAAGGACATGAAGCCCAGACGCACGCCGTTGTGCTTCTTCTCGAACAGGTCCTTGTACTTGCTGCGCAGGTCCATAACCGGCTTCATGTTGACCTCGTTGAAGGTAGTCAGCATGGCCATGTTGGACTGGGCGTCAACCAGACGCTCGGCGATACGCGCACGCAGGCGGGTCATCGGCACGCGTTTCTCGGTCCGATCGCCTTCAGGCAGCGCAACAGCGGCAGCCGGCGCTGCCGGTGCAGCAGGCTTGGCAGCCGGAGCGTTCTTCTTGGCTTCAACAGCGTTCAGCACGTCTTCCTTGGTGACGCGACCGCCCTTGCCGGTACCGGAAATCTCGGACGCGACCAGACCGTTTTCCTCGGCCAGCTTGCGAGCGGCCGGCGACAGCATGGGCTCTTCGCCCGTGGCTTCGGCAGCAGCCGGTGCAGACTCGGCCTTGGCCTCAGCCGGCTTGGCAGCCGGCGCTGCAGCAGCCTCACCGTCTTTCAGCACGCCCAGGACTTCGCCACTCAGTACGGTGTCGCCTTCGGCCTTGGCAATGTCGCCCATGACGCCGTCAGCTTCCGCCAGCACTTCCATAACGACCTTGTCGGTCTCGATATCTACCAGCAGCTCATCGCGTTTTACCGCATCACCCGGTTGCTTGTGCCAAGTGGCAACAGTGCCGTCAGCCACCGATTCCGGAAAAGTTGGGGCTTTGATTTCAATAGCCATTATCGATCCTTATTAATCTCTGTTGTCTGGCGTAGCTCAGACGGTAAAGGCGTCTTGCAGGAGCTTTTCCTGCTGTTCAGCGTGCATGGAAGGATGGCCGCAGGCCGGCGCGGCAGAAGCCTCACGTCCAGCGTAGTCCAGATACAGATTCTTGGTCTTGTGCTGAGACAGTACACGACGCATATGATGCTGGCTGCAGTACCAGGCGCCCTGGTTCATCGGCTCTTCCTGACACCAGACAACCTTCTTCAGGTTCTTGTAGGGTGCCAGCACATCGGCCAGATCGTCCTCAGGGAACGGATACAGCTGTTCGATACGAATAACCGCAACGTTGTCCAGCTCCTCATTGCGACGCTTTTCCAGCAGGTCATAGTAGACCTTGCCGCTACACATAACGACGCGATCAACCTTCTTCGGATCGATGGCATCGATCTCCGGAATCACGGTCTGGAAGGAGCCTTCGGCCAGTTCTTCCAGAGTCGAGGTCGCCAGCTTGTGGCGCAGCAACGACTTGGGAGTCAGGGCAATCAGCGGCTTGCGCAGCGGACGAATCACCTGGCGGCGCAGCATGTGGTAGACCTGAGCCGGAGTAGACGGCACGCACACCTGAATGTTGTGCTCGGCACACAGTTGCAGGAAGCGCTCGAGACGGGCGGACGAGTGCTCCGGACCCTGCCCTTCGTAGCCGTGCGGCAGCAGCATGGTCAGACCACACAGACGTCCCCACTTGTGCTCGCCGCTGGTGATGAACTGGTCGACGACCACCTGGGCACCATTGAAGAAGTCACCGAACTGGGCTTCCCAGATAACCAGCGCATTGGGCGTGGTTGTTGCGTAACCGTATTCAAACGCCAGTACGGCCTCCTCCGACAGGAAGGAGTCGTAGATATCGAAACGCGGCTGGTTGTCGCTCAGCTTGCGCAGCGGAACATAGGCACGGCCATCGTTTTGACTGTGCAGCACAGCGTGACGGTGCGAGAAGGTGCCGCGACCCACGTCCTGGCCAGTGATGCGCACAGGATGCCCTTCGTGCAGCAACGTGGCGTAAGCCATGGTTTCGGCGAAGCCCCAGTTCAGCGCCAGAGCACCGGCAGCCATCTTGCGACGGTCTTCGATGATCTTGCCAACCTGACGCTGCAGCACCAGGCCGTCCGGCAGATCGGTCAAGCGGTTGGCCAGCTCCTGCAGGGTCTTCAGGTCAAAACTGGTGTCGTGACGCGCAGTCCACTTGTGATTCAGGTACGGCGTCCAGTCAACGAACGAACTGCTGTCCGGCTCCTTGACCAGGCTCTTGACCACGTGGTCACCGTTATCCAGCGCGTTGCGGTACTCCTCGAAGTAATCCTGAACGTCTTCCTTGCTCAGCACGCCTTCGGCAACCAGGCGCTCCGCGTAGATTTCGCGGGTTGTCGGGTGCTTGGTGATGACTTCATACATCAGCGGCTGGGTACCGGAGGGCTCGTCGGCTTCGTTGTGGCCGCGACGGCGGTAGCAGACCATATCGATGACGACGTCACGCTTGAACTGCATGCGGTAGTCAACGGCCAGCTGGGTTACAAACAGAACCGCTTCCGGATCATCGCCATTGACGTGGAAGATCGGCGCCTGAATCATCTTGGCAACGTCGGTGCAGTACTCGGTGGAACGCGCATCGTCCTGACGGCTGGTGGTGAAGCCAACCTGGTTGTTGATGACGATGTGGATGGTGCCACCAGTCTTGTAGGCTCGGGTCTGGGACATCTGGAATGTCTCCATGACCACACCCTGACCGGCAAAGGCTGCATCACCGTGAATGCTGATCGGCAGCACCTTGTCGCCAGTCACGTCGAGGCGACGGTCCTGACGGGCGCGTACGGACCCCTCGACCACCGGAGAAACAATCTCCAGGTGAGACGGGTTGAAGGCCAGCGCCAAATGGACTTCGCCACCGGAGGTCATGACGTTGGACGAGAAGCCCTGGTGGTACTTGACGTCACCGGAGCCCATGTCGACCTTCTTCTTGCCTTCGAACTCGTCGAACAGGTCGCGGGGGTTCTTGCCGAGGGTGTTGACCAGCACGTTCAATCGGCCGCGGTGTGCCATGCCGAGCACAACTTCCTGGGTGCCGTAGGAGCCTGCACGCTGAATGATTTCATCCAGCATGGGAATGAGGCTCTCACCCCCTTCCACACCAAAACGCTTGGTACCCGGATACTTGGTACCCAGATACTTCTCCAGACCTTCAGCAGCAGTCAGACGCTCGAGCAGGTGACGCTTGGTATCAGCGCCCAGCTGGGGCTTGCCGCGCACGCTTTCGATACGCTGCTGGAACCAGCGGCGCTGGGTGGAATCCACGATGTGCATGTACTCGGCCCCGAAGGTCGAGCAATAGGTCGATTTCAGCGCATCCAGAATTTCACGCAGGGTCGCCTCATCCTTGCCGATCTGCAGCTCACCGGTGCGGAACACCGTGTCCAGATCAGCATTGGTCAGGCCGTAATCGGCCAGAGTCAGGTCGGCGATTTCTTCGCGCTTCCAAAGGCCCAGGGGATCAAGAGTGGAAGCCTGATGGCCACGCATCCGGAAAGCCTGGATCAGACGCAGAACATCGATCTGCTTTTTCTCGTGCTCGCTACTGACTGCGCCGCCGCTGACAGCCTGCGGACGACGATTGCTCTTGGCGAGCTGAAGGAAGTGGTCGCGAATTGCGGAGTGGGGAACGTCCGAACCGGCGTGACCGTTTACCTGGGGCAGCTTTTGGAAATAGCTTCGCCACTCTTCGGAAACACTGTTCGGATCTTGCAGGTAGAGCTCATAAAGCTCTTCAACATAGGACGCATTCCCACCGTCAAGGTGAGAGGTGCTCCACAGCTGCTGCATTACGCTGTCTGGCATGCTTGGTCACCCTCTATAAGGGGACACCACCTGGCGCTAAGACCATTAATTGGCGAGTCATTCAATGACTCAGCCATCCGCGCGAAACTGCTGGCGTTGACTAGTGGCAGTGTCGCTGCCTCCAATCCTGCCGCCACCTATCCCGTTTAACGGAAAATTGCCGGCCCCGACAGATAGTTCGGGTGTTACCCGAGTGCCCCTGCTGGTTTAGGTACATACAAACCGCTGCTTTTTGGGCTGCGGTTCGTTAAAAAACTGACCGGCTCCCTATGGCAGGAGCCGGTACAGGCCAACTTAATGCAATTTAAGCCGATCAGGTACCGCTTTGCAGCAGCATGTTGCGGATGTGACCAATGGCACGGGTCGGGTTGAGACCCTTCGGGCACACATTCACGCAGTTCATGATGCCGCGGCAGCGGAATACACTGAACGGATCATCCAGGGAAGCCAGACGCTCGTCGGTCTTTTCATCGCGACTATCCGCCAGGAAGCGGTAAGCCTGCAGCAGACCAGCCGGGCCGATAAACTTGTCCGGGTTCCACCAGAAGGAAGGACAGGAAGTCGAACAGCAAGCACAGAGAATACACTCGTACAGGCCATCCAGTTTTTCCCGCTCTTCGGGTGACTGCAGGCGCTCGATAGCGGGCGCCGGCGTGTCGTTTTGCAGATACGGCTGCACTTTTTCGTACTGCTTGTAGAAGATGCTCATATCTACAACCAAGTCACGAATTACCGGCAAACCAGGCAACGGACGCAGAACAAGCTTGTTGTTCTTGACCACGGAAGACAGCGGAGTGATACACGCCAGGCCGTTTTTGCCGTTGATATTCATGCCATCAGAGCCGCACACACCTTCACGACAGGAACGGCGGTAGGAAAAACCTACATCCTGTTCCTTGATCAGGGCCAGCACGTCAAGAACCATGATGTCCTTGCCGCCGGTATCAACCTGAAAATCCTGCATGTGAGGAGCGTTGTCGCTCTCGGGGTTGTAACGATAAACACTAACTTGCAACATATCGATCACCCTTAGTAAGTACGCACTTTAGGCTCAAATGCCGGAACAGTCTTGGGCGCGAAGTTAACCGCACGCTTGTTCAGCTGCTTGGTTTCAGGCATGTACAGGCTGTGGCACAGCCAGTTCACGTCATCGCGCTCCTCGAAGTCTTCACGCGCATGGGCACCGCGGCTTTCCTTGCGGGCTTCAGCTGCGATCGCAGTGGCTTCGGCCACTTCCAGCAGGTTCTGCAGTTCCAGCGCTTCAATACGTGCGGTGTTGAATGCCTGGCTCTTGTCTTCGATCTTGACGTTGGCGATGCGCTCACGCAGATCGGCCAGCTGGGCAATACCCTTCTGCATGTATTCGCCAGTACGGAATACACCGAAGTAGTTCTGCATGCAGTTCTGCAGTTCCTTACGCAGCGGAGCAACATCTTCGCCGGTATTACGCTCGTTCAGACCGGACAGGCGCGCCAGCGACGCATCGATGTCGGACTCAGAGGCACCACGGTGCTCGATACCTTCCTTCAGCGCAGACTCCAGGTGCAGACCGGCAGCACGACCGAAGACCACCAGGTCCAGCAGCGAGTTACCGCCCAGGCGGTTGGCGCCGTGTACCGATACGCAGGCCACTTCACCTACTGCGAACAGACCTTCAACAATCTTGTCGTTGCCGTTGGCATCCTGGGTAATCGCCTGACCGTGAATATTGGTAGCGATACCACCCATCATGTAGTGACAGGTCGGAACAACCGGAATCGGCGCGGTAACAGGGTCAACGTGAGCGAAGGTCTTGGACAGTTCGCAGATACCGGGCAGACGGCTGTGCAGAACTTCTTCGCCCAGGTGATCCAGCTTGAGCATAACGTGATCGCCATCCGGACCACAGCCATTACCGGCCAGAATTTCCTTGACCATGGAACGGGCAACAACGTCGCGACCAGCCAGGTCTTTCGCGTTCGGCGCATAACGCTCCATGAAACGCTCACCGTGCTTATTGATCAGGTAACCACCTTCACCACGGCAACCCTCGGTAACCAGGGTACCGGCACCGGCGATACCGGTCGGGTGGAACTGCCACATTTCGATGTCCTGCACCGGCACGCCAGCACGCAGAGCCATGCCAACGCCGTCGCCAGTATTGATCAGGGCGTTGGTGGTAGAGGCATAGATGCGACCTGCACCGCCAGTCGCCAGCACGGTAGCCTTGGCACGGATATAGACGGTTTCGCCGGTTTCAATGCAGATGGCGATAACACCAACGACAGCACCGTCCTGGTTCTTGACCAGATCCACGGCATACCACTCGTTCAGGAACGAGGTGTTGTGCTTGACGTTGTTCTGATACAGGGTGTGCAGCAGTGCGTGACCGGTACGGTCGGCTGCAGCACAGGTACGGGCAGCCTGAGTCGGGTTATCGGGACCCTTGGACTGACCACCGAACGGACGCTGATAGATGCGCCCGGTTTCGGTACGGGAGAACGGCAGACCCATGTGCTCAAGCTCGAAGACCGCTTCCGGGCCAACGGAACACATGTACTCGATTGCGTCCTGGTCACCGATGTAGTCGGAGCCCTTGACGGTGTCGTACATGTGCCAGCGCCAATCGTCATTCGGATCGGCAGAGGCGATGGCGCAGGTGATGCCACCCTGGGCCGAAACGGTGTGCGAGCGAGTCGGGAATACCTTGGTTACAACAGCGGTCTTGTGACCACCCTGAGCCAGCTGCAGTGCAGCGCGCATGCCGGCACCACCACCACCCACGATGATGGCATCAAAAGTCAGTGTGCGAATGTTAGACATTTAGTTACCCCAGAGAATCTGCACGCCCCAGACGAAAATCACGAACATGACCAGACCGCAGACCGCCTGGAACAGGAAGCGGACAACGGTGGCAGATTTGCCAAGGGCCATGGGAGTCAGGTAGTCGGTCGAGATGGTCCACATCCCAACCCACGCATGCACACTCAGCGAAACCAGTGTCAGCAGGCTGAAGATGCGCATCCAGCTCTGGGAAAACAGACCATGCCAATCAGCAAAGGTCAGCCCCGGATTGCAAATCAGGTAGCCAAGCAAAAACAGCACATAAGCAGCCAGCACTACAGCGGAGACGCGCTGCGCCATCCAGTCATAGAGACCGCTGCGAGACAGGTTGGTGACATTCGTTACCATATCCACACCCCCAGAAGAACAATCACGATGGCAGAAACCACGATTACTACCTGCGAACCAAGCTTGCCGCTTTCCAGCCCTTCACCAATCCCCGCATCCATTACCAGATGACGCACACCGGCAATGAGGTGGTAGAGAAGCGCGGACAGAATGCCCCAGATGACCAGCTTGGCCAGTGGGTTCTGCAGGCAGCTCTTGATCTGCTCAAAGCCGCTCTCGGAGGTGAGAGAGGTGTCGAGCATCCAGAGAAGCCCAGCGATGGCGACAAACAGGATCACGCCAGAAATGCGATGCAGAATTGACGTGTATGCGGTTACAGGAAGCTTGATAGTCCTGAGGTCGAGGTTGACGGGTCGTTTGCTATTCACGGCTATATTCACACTCAGGGCCCTGTGGACAGGGCTGGATTATAGGAAGATGCACTGTGACACCTTTAATGACCCGCCCCAGCAGCCTCTGGCGAAGCCCTGCGGGTCACTTTGCCGGTCAAGGAGTATAGTGACTTAGACCGTTGATTACAACGGAACGACCGGCGGGAAACGCTCTGTTTCCGCGGTGCCAAGTCTAGCCAGGCAACAAGAAAAGCTTGCAATTAAACCTTTTAATTGACCTCATTTCCTTTCACTATCCGCACAATTGACAAACCGATTTATCACCTTATAGTGATGCGGGCCCTGCGTGGGGGGTCACCTTTTCGATACAGCAAAACAGGAGGCCATCAATGGCTGACAAAAAGGCGCAGTTGATCATCGAGGGCGCGGCCCCCATCGAGCTGCCAGTCTATTCCGGGACCATGGGCCCCGACGTTGTGGACGTACGCGGCTTGACCGCCCAAGGCGTATTCACCTTCGACCCTGGCTTTATGGCCACTTCGTCCTGTGAATCCAAGATCACCTACATCGACGGCGACAAGGGTGTACTCCTGCACCGCGGCTACCCGATCGATCAGTTGGCCGAGAAATCCGACTTCCTGGAGACCTGCTTCCTGCTGCTCAAGGGCGAACTGCCCAGCGCAGAAGAGAAGGCCAAGTTCGACAACACCATCAAGAACCACACCATGGTTCACGAGCAATTGAAGAATTTCTTCAACGGTTTCCGCCGCGATGCGCACCCGATGGCCATCATGTGCGGCGTTGTCGGCGCCCTCTCTGCCTTCTACCACGACTCACTGGATATCAACGATCCGCATCATCGCGAAATTTCCGCGATTCGTCTGATCGCCAAGATGCCGACCCTGGCCGCCATGGTCTACAAGTACTCCATGGGGCAGCCCATGATGTACCCGCGCAATGACCTGAGCTACTCCGAAAACTTCCTGCACATGATGTTCAATACCCCATGTGAAGAGAAGAAGATCAGCCCGGTACTGGCCAAGGCAATGGACCGTATATTCGTCCTGCACGCCGACCACGAGCAGAACGCCTCCACCTCAACCGTACGCCTGGCCGGCTCGTCCGGAGCCAACCCGTTCGCCTGCATTGCAGCCGGTATCGCTGCCCTCTGGGGGCCTGCACACGGTGGCGCAAACGAAGCGGTACTGCGCATGCTGGACGAGATCGGTGATGTATCGAACATCGAAAAATTCGTCGCCAAGGCCAAAGACAAGGACGACCCTTTCAAGCTGATGGGCTTCGGTCACCGCGTCTACAAGAACTTCGACCCGCGCGCCAAGGTCATGAAGCAGACCTGCGACGAAGTTCTGGCCGAACTGGGCATCAACGATCCGCAGCTGGAACTGGCGATGAAGCTGGAAGAGATTGCGCGCAACGATCCGTACTTCAAGGAGCGCAACCTGTACCCGAACGTCGATTTCTACTCAGGCATCATCCTGAAAGCGATCGGCATTCCGACCGAAATGTTCACCGTTATCTTTGCCACCGGCCGCACGCCGGGCTGGATTGCGCACTGGAACGAGATGATCAGCGGTCCGTACAAGATTGGCCGGCCGCGCCAGCTGTACACCGGCTCAACCCAGCGCGACTACCCTTCCAAGTAATTGCGCCGAGAGTGAAAAAATCCCCGCCATGTGCGGGGATTTTTTTTGCACGCATCAAACTGTTCAGCTCACATGGCACCTGACTGTATGGCTTGCCCGGCGGGCTTTCGTGATTGGATAGACCGCTACCCAAACACACGAGATACCTGCCAATGCCCCTGAGTGACCTGCTCCGCGCGCTCGCCGTGATCCTGTTGTGGGGCCTTAACTTCGTTGTTATCAAGCTAGGGCTCGACAGCCTGCCGCCGATGCTACTTGGCGCCATGCGCTTCACGCTTGCAGCCATTCCGGCCGTATTTTTCATACCCCGACCACGCATCCCCCTGCGCTGGCTAATAGCCTACGGGATGACCATTTCCTTCGGGCAGTTCGCATTCCTGTTCAGCGCCATGACCAGCGGCATGCCGGCAGGCATGGCCTCTCTGGTGCTGCAGTCGCAAGCATTTTTCACCCTGATGCTGGCAGCAGCGCTACTAGGCGAAAAGGCCCGTATCCACAACCTGGCCGGCCTTCTGGTCGCCGCGACCGGGCTGCTGCTGATCGGCCTGCAAAGCGGCTCGAGCATGACAACGCTGGGCCTGATCCTGACGCTGTGTGCAGCCCTGATGTGGGCCTGCGGCAACATCATTACCAAGCAGGTTGGACAGGTTAACCTGACCAGTCTGGTGGTATGGGGCAGCCTTATCCCGCCAATACCGTTCATGGCAATGTCATTCTGGCTCGAAGGTCCGCGACAGATTCACCAGGCGTTGTCAGAGGTCAGCGGGACCGCCATTTTTGCCCTGTTTTATCTGGCATTCGGAGCCACGCTGATTGGCTACGGCCTCTGGAGCCGACTGCTGTCCCGTTACCCGGCGGGCCGGGTTGCGCCCTTCTCGATGCTCGTTCCGGTGGTAGGCCTCAGCTCATCAAGCCTGATTCTCGGCGAAAAGCTCAATGAGATGCAGATTCTGGGCGCGCTACTGATCATGCTGGGACTCGCAGTGAACGTATTCGGTGGCGCTCTACGTCGTCGCGGCAGGCCGCTGCAGCAAGGCTAGGCTGCGCCTGTCTCGGACTCCAGCCAACCAATAATCCGCAGAGCGTCAGCCCGCGTGCTGCCGCAAACACTTTCTTCCGGCAAGAATCCCGCACAGACCGCAGGGCGCTCAGGCGAGCCGAAGATCGCACAGCGCATATCAGACAGCAGTTGCACACAGGGCACGCCAGCGGGCTTGCCGCCAGGCATGCCGGGAATCGGCGAGGTAATGGACGGCGCCGTACAACAGGCGCCGCACTCTGCACGACAGTCCATCAATCACCCTTCTGCAGACGGGCGATCAGACTGGATGTATCCCAGCGCCCGCCGCCCATCGCCTGGACATCAGCATAGAACTGGTCAACCAGCGCCGTAACCGGCAGCTGCGCACCGTTGCGCCGGGCCTCATCCAACACGATGGCGAAGTCCTTGCGCATCCAGTCAACCGCAAATCCGAAATCAAATTCGCCATCAAGCATGGTTCGGTAGCGATTCTCCATCTGCCAGGACTGCGCAGCGCCCTTGCTGATCACCGACACCACGGCATCGCCATCCAGCCCGGCACGCTGAGCGAAATGCATTGCTTCGGCCAACCCCTGGAGCAAGCCACCGATGCATATCTGGTTCACCATCTTGGTCAACTGACCACTGCCCGCCTCACCCATATGCCGGAGCATCTTCGAATAACAATGCAGAATCGGTCTCGCCAGGTCGAATACCGATTCATCACCACCAGCCATGATCGTCAGCTGCCCCTTCTCCGCCCCCGCCTGGCCACCGGAAACAGGCGCATCCAGAAAGCCTACACCGAGTTGCGCAGCGGCCTGCGCCAGCTCGCGGGCCACGCCGGCCGATGCCGTGGTGTGATCCACTACCACCTGCCCCTTGTGCGAGCCGGCAAATACACCCAGCTCGCCACACACAACAGCTCGCAGATCATCATCGTTGCCAACGCACAGCAGCACAAAATCCTGCCCTCGCGCGGCAGAGGCAGGCGTGTCGGCAAAACGGCCACCATACTCCTGCACCCAGCGCGCCGCCTTCTCGGCAGTACGGTTATAAACCGTAACCTGATGCCCCGCGCGCTGCAGATGCCCCGCCATGGAGTAGCCCATGACACCCAGACCGATAAATGCAACATTTGCCATAGCACACCTCTTTGTTGTCAGACGCCAACGACCGCCCAGCCCTACAGTCGAACCTGCATAACCCCAATTGCCCGCCAGATCAGCCCTCGGCATAATGAGCGCCCTTTCATCTGCAGGAGTATTGCGCGTGTTCCAGGTAAATCAGTATTTCGATGGTCAGGTTGCCTCTATCGCCTTCAAGCAACCCGAAGGCGCAGCCACTGTCGGCGTAATGGCTCCAGGCGAGTACGAGTTCGGCACCAGCCAACTGGAAATCATGCACGTCATCAACGGCGCGCTGACCGTCAAGCTGCCCGGCAGCGACGAATGGACCACCTACAACGCTGGCGATCAGTTCACTGTGCCGGCCAACAGTCGCTTCAACCTGAAGGTCGAGCGCGATACCGCCTACCTGTGCGAGTACCGCTGAGCGCCTGCCCGGCGCCCTGCGCCGGGCCTTCTCAGAACCCTTCCGGGGCCTGCGTCATACCTTTGCGATAACCCTCGATAAAGGCCTCGGGCATACGCTTTGGGCGACCGGAAGACAACTCGATACAGACAAATGTGGTACGCGCACGGAGCAAGGTGACCCCGTCACTTTTGCGCACCAACTGAAAGTGCCGCGTCATTCGCAGCTTGCGATCCCAGGTAAAGATCCAGGTCGCCATCTCCAGCTCGTCACCCTCGTATGCCGACGCCCGGTAATCGATCTCGTGGCGCAGTACCGCCATCGCCCGATCCAGCTCACGATACTCCGCCAGCCCCAGCCCCAACGACTTGGAATGCTCCCAGGCACAGCGCTCAAGCCAGCGCACATACACTGCATTATTGGCGTGCCCAAGCTCGTCGATATCTTCGGACACGACCTTGATAGGCTGAACAAAAGGGGTTGGCAGATCCCAATTCACTGACATGCATCTCCTTGCGACGTGGTTGCTGGCTGAATGAGCGATGGTACTACAAAGACACCAGCCAAGCCGCACACCTGCATGCAAAGCACGCCAACCTGGATTAGTCTGGAGGCACTGCCAACATCAGGGACGCACCATGTTCAAACAGCTCAACTTCCCGATCCTCGTCATCCATCCCGCCATCGGACAGAACAACGTTGCAGGCCGCCAACTGGCCGCGCTGCTCGAGGCTCTGGGCAATGAAGGCTTTGAGGTACTGGGTGCAGAGCAGCTGGAAGAAGGCCGACTGATTGCCGAGGCACATCGCGGGCTCGCCTGCATCCTCTTCACGCCCGAGGCACTCAGCAAAATAAACGACGTTGAGGCGCTGTTTGATGCTGCGCACAGCCGCTCTCCCGAGCTGCCGATCATGGCAATTACCACCCGCCAGACCATCGACCCCGAGCAACTCGGCGCCCTGCGCGAACTGCACCAGATACGCGGAATCATTTATCTGTTTGAAGACACTCTGCCCTTTATTGCCGGGCAAATTGCGCGCACCGCCCGCAGCTATCTGGCTCAGCTTCTTCCACCCTTTTTCAAGGCCCTGCTCGAGTACAGCAGCCGTGCCAGCTACTCCTGGCACTCACCGGGCCACGGCGGTGGCGTCGCCTTTCGCAAGAGCCCGGTCGGCCGTGCCTTCCATGACTTCTTCGGCGAAAACACCCTGCGTTCGGATCTCTCGGTCTCGGTACCAGGGCTCGGCTCACTGCTTGACCATACCGGCCCGGTTGCCGACGCCGAGCACAACACCGCCCGCGTCTTCGGCGCAGATCATGCCTTCTATGTGGTCAACGGCACCTCCACATCGAACAAGATCATCTGGCACGCCTACGTTACCCGCGACGACCTGGTACTGGTTGACCGCAACTGCCACAAGTCGATTCTGCACGCGATCATCATGACTGGCGCCATCCCCATCTATCTGACCGGCTCGCGTAACGACTACGGCATCATCGGCCCGATAGCCCGCCAGAGTTTCAGCAGCGAGCACCTGTCTCACCTGATCAGCAACCACCCCCTGCTGCAGAACCGCACAGACAGCGCCCGCATTCGCCTTGCGGTCCTGACCAACTCGACCTACGACGGCCTGTGCTACAACACCGACATGGTCGCCGAGCAACTGCGCGAGCGCGTTGACGTGCTGCACTTCGATGAGGCGTGGTACGGCTACGCAGCCTTCCACCCCTTCTATCAGGGCCGGCACGGCATGAGCCATAGCCAGCCGAGCCGAACCGGCCACCCCCTTGTGTTCGCCACCCAGTCGCCACACAAGGTACTGGCCGCACTGTCCCAGGCGTCCATCATCCTGGCACGCGACAGCGCAGATCAGCAGCTCGACCACGAGCGCTTCAATGAGGCCTACATGATGCACACCTCGACCTCGCCCCATTACGGCATGATTGCGTCGATCGACGTTGCCACCGGCATGATGGCCGGCCCGGCCGGCGAGTCGCTGGTTCAGGAAACCCTGGACGAGGCACTCTCCTTCCGTCGCGCCATGCAGCAGACCGCCGAACAGCTGGCAGATGAGGAATGGTGGTTCGATGTCTGGGAACCAGAGGAGGCACTGGGCGCAGAACAGCTGCAAGCGGAGAACTGGACACTCGGTAACAATGCCGACTGGCATGGCTTTGGCGCCATGGCCGAGGACTATGCGCTGCTCGACCCAATCAAGGTCACCCTGCTCACTCCAGGTATCGAAGAGAAGGGACGGCTTGGCAAAAGCGGCATCCCGGCAGCGATTGTCACCCGCTTCCTTGCCGGTCGCGGCCTGGTCGTGGAGAAGACCGGTCTATATTCCTTTCTCATTCTGTTTTCGCTGGGGATAACCAAGGGCAAATGGAGCACGCTGCTGTCGGAGCTGCGCGAATTCAAGCGCCTGTACGATCAGAACGCACCGCTGGAAAGCACACTGCCCGAGATCGCCCGGCAGCCACAATACGCTGGGCTTGGTCTGCGCGACCTGTGTCAGCAGTTGCACCAATGCTACAAACAGCATGCCCTGGTGCACCTGCAGCGCGCGATGTACACCGAGCTGCCCGAGATGACACTGCGCCCGGCAGATGCCTATGAGCAAATGGTCAGAGGCAAGGTTGAAGCCGTTCCGGTAAGCGCCCTCAGTGGCCGGCTCAGCGCCGTGATGCTGGTGCCTTACCCGCCCGGAATCCCCGTCATCATGCCGGGAGAACGCTTTCCGACGGATAACACCATCGCCGCCTACCTGGCCGCTGCAATCGACCTGGAAACCCGCTTCCCCGGCTTTGGCAACGACATTCACGGCCTGCGTCAGGACCTGATAGAAGGCGAACGCTACTGGCGGGTAGACTGCCTGGTCGAGGAATAACAGATAAAAAAAAGGCCGGCGAATTCGCCGGCCCTTCTAAATGGTGGAGCTAAGCGGGATCGAACCGCTGACCTCCTGCATGCCATGCAGGCGCTCTCCCAGCTGAGCTATAGCCCCAGGTCTTGCGACCCTGACACACTCACATGTGCCGGTAAAAATGGCGTCCCCTAGGGGACTCGAACCCCTGTTACCGCCGTGAAAGGGCGGTGTCCTAGGCCACTAGACGAAGGGGACGCAATCCCTTCTCTGAACAGGCTGGAATCTGTTCAGCAGTGTATAAAACAGGTCAACGCGAACGTTGACCAAAAAAACTTGGTGGAGCTAAGCGGGATCGAACCGCTGACCTCCTGCATGCCATGCAGGCGCTCTCCCAGCTGAGCTATAGCCCCGTCTCAAGGACGGGGCGAATATTAAGAGCGAAGCCCAAGGGTGTCAACAGAAATTTACGCAAAACAGCAACTTATCTAAAACAAAGCCTCAAGCTGGAAGCTGTAAGCCGCAAGCTGATTGGGGTGGCGGCGAATCGCGGCGCGAGGCTCGAACCCCGCGCCGCTTTTGCTTTTGCTTTTGCTTTTGCTTTTGCTTTCAGCTTCTAGCTTCTAGCTTCTAGCTGGAGGCTAGATAGCCTCCAGCTCCTTCTGCCACGCCTTGTTCTCTTTCTTCGAGGTGCCGCCCAGCAGCTCGACGGTTTGACGCAGACGGTAGCGGGTAAGGTCCGGGCCCAGATGTGCCATGGCGTCCAGTACCGAGACCGAGCTGGCCTGGCCGGTGATCGCCGGGAACAGCAGCGGCATCAGATCACGCAGCTTCAGTTCCATATAGGCTGCGACAGCCTGAATGACACCGGTGATGTTGTCCTTGTCCCAGTCGCGCAGCGCTTCAAGCTTCCAGAGCAACAACTGCAGCGCCTTGCGCACGCCGTCGGCGTCCAGCTTTTTGTGCACAAACAGCTCAGGTGAGGGATCAACCTTGCCGGCCATAAAGAAGCCCAGCAGGTTCGGCAGATCACTGAAGGTTTCCACCCGGGTCTGCGCCAGCGAGATCATCGGCTTGAGGTACGCCGGATTCAGCGCCCACTGCTGCACTGCTGCGGCAAACTGGTCTTGCGACAACTCACGAATCCACTGCCCGTTCAACCACGACAGCTTGTCGATATCGAAAATAGGCCCACCCAGCGAGACACGCTGAATGTTGAAGTGCTCGACCATTTCAGCGAGGGTGAATTTCTCCCGCTCATCCGGCATCGACCAGCCCATGCGGCCTAGGTAGTTCAGCAGCGCCTCGGGCAGGTAACCCATGCGCTCGTAGAAGGTGATACTGGTCGGGTTCTTGCGTTTGGACAGCTTGCTCTTGTCCGGGTTGCGCAGCAGCGGCATGTGGCACAACTGTGGCATCTCCCAGCCAAAATACTGGTACAACAGGATGTGCTTTGGCGCCGAGTTGATCCACTCCTCGCCGCGCAGGACGTGAGTAATACCCATCAGGTGATCGTCTACCACGTTGGCCAGATGGTAGGTCGGCAGTCCATCGGCCTTCATCAGCACCTGCATGTCGACCTGTTCCCACGGGATATCGATCTCGCCGCGCAACATGTCCTGCACCTTGCAGATGCCATCGGCCGGGACCTTCATGCGCACAACGTGCGACTCACCGGCAGCAACCCGCGCACTGACTTCTTCGGTACTCAGGCTGAGGCAGTGGCCGTCATAGCCGGGCGTCTGCTTGTTCGCCATCTGCTCGGCCCGCAGCGCATCAAGACGCTCGCTGGAGCAGAAGCAGCGGAAGGCATGGCCCTTCTCGATCAGCGCTTCACTGTGCTCGTGATAGATCGCGCTGCGCTCGCTCTGACGATAGGGACCGTGCGGGCCGCCAACATCAGGCCCCTCGTCCCACTCAAGTCCCAGCCAGCGCAGCGAATCGAGAATCTGCTTCTCGGAGGCGGCGCTGGATCGGACCTGGTCGGTATCCTCGATACGCAGGATGAACTGACCACCGTGCTGGCGGGCAAAACACTGGTTGAACAGTGCAATGTAAGCGGTGCCAACGTGAGGATCACCGGTAGGGGAAGGTGCAATGCGGGTACGAACAGTCATGAACTCTCTCGATCAGGTGACCCGGACAATCCGGGACGAACTACACAATGGGGCGAATTTTATCAGGGCTCAGCCCTCAACCTCTATATAACTAGACGATCGCAATTGCAGTCGCTCGACCACAAAGTCGATAAACGCCTTCACCTTCATGGCCTGGAAGCGACGCGATGGATAGAGCGCGTACAATTCCCCGGAGGGCAGTTCGGCCTGCTCCAGCACACGCACCAGGGTACCTTCCTCGACACAGGACTCGGCAATAAACGCCGGCACGTTGATGATACCGACCCCGGCCAGCGCCGCCTCGCGCGCAAAGGTAATGTTGTTGACTACCAGTACCGGCGAGATGGGCACGCTGATCGCCGGCTGATCGAACCGCCACTTGCGCGCACCATCGGCCAACGCGTGAATGCAGCGATGATGAGTCAGTTCGGACGCCTCGGCCGGCATGCCGCAACGCTTGATGTAGTCCGGGCTGGCGTACAACTGCCGGGGGCTGGTCATCAGTCGCCGGGCGACCAGGCTTGAGTCCTGTGGCCGCCCGAGGTGGATCACCACATCAACGCCCTCCTCGACCGGGTCGACAGCACGCGTGGTCAGCTCGACCTCAACCTGAATGGCCGGATAGCAGCGCATGAACTCACCGACGACACCTCCGAGAAACAGCTGCCCGAATTCGATGGGCGAGCTGACGCGCAACAGGCCCGTGGGCTCGCGCTGCAGTTGCATGATGGCCTGCTCGGCTTCGGAGAACTCCTGCATGATCTGGCGACAACGTTCGTAGTAGGCCTGCCCTACTTCGGTGAGCCGCAACTTGCGCGTCGTACGGTTGAGCAGGCGCACGCCCAGGCGCTCTTCAAGCTGGGCAATACGGCGGCTGACCGTTGATTTCTGCATACCCAAGGTCGTCGCAGCGCTGGTAAAACTGTGGCACTCCACAACCCGCGTGAAGATCAACGCATCATCCAAACCCATGCTTACTGTTCCCTCGCTGCAACAAAGTTTCCAGATTCTAGCGCCTCCGGCACCCTGCGGAACAGTGTTAGAGTGCAGGCAGAAAAATAATCGAGAAATTGTATGTCAGCCCGAGTTAGAGCACGCCTGTTCGTTTTCCTTCTCCTCTGCGCAATCGCCGGTCTGGTCGCCGTCGGACACTGGTGGCTGGTAGGCCGTTTCTACGAAGAAACCGACAACGCCTACGTTCAGGGCGATATCACCCTGGTATCCAGTCGCCTCTCTGCACAGGTGACAGAGGTACTGGTGGATGACAACCAGGCCGTTGTACCGGGCGACCTGCTGGTCCGGCTTGATCCCCGCGACTTCGAAATTGCCCTGGCGCAAGCGACCGCCAACCTGGCGACCCGCAGCGCCGAGAAGCAACAGGCGCAATCACGGCTACGACAGCAGGACAGCCTGATAGCTGCAGCCGAGGCCAACGTTGAAGCCTCTCAAGCCGAGCAGCGGCGCGTTGAGCTCGATATCAAGCGCATCACACCACTGCGCCAGTCGGGCTATGCCTCCGAAGAACAGCTCAGCAACTACCGGGCGCAGCTGGAAGTGGCTCGAGCGCAGGTCAGCAAGGCACGGGCAGAGCTGCAGACACAAACACTGGCCAAGGATACCCTTGCCGCCGACATCGCCCGCCTGGACGCCCAGATTCAGGCAGCCGAGGCGGCAGTCGGGCAGGCCCGCCTGGACCTTGAACGTACCGAAATTCGCGCCCCGGTCGCCGGCCGAATCGGTCAGCGTAATGTGCGCATCGGCCAGAACGTCTCTCCCGGCAGCAATTTGCTTGCAGTGGTTCCGGATACCGAACTGTGGATCAAGGCCAATTTCAAGGAAACCCAGATCAGCCGTATGCACGAAGGGCTGAGGGCCGAACTGGTATTCGACACCTTTCCCGATCAGCCAGTGACCGGCACCTTACAGAGCCTTTTCCCCGCCTCGGGCGCCCAATTCAGTCTGCTCCCGCCGGACAACGCTACCGGCAACTTCACCAAGGTGGTTCAGCGCATCCCGGTCAAGCTGGTGGTCGATGAAGACAATCCGCTGGCTGGCCTGATCCGACCCGGCATGTCGGTGCACGTGAAGGTCGATCTGCGTGACTAACGCCGGCTCCGCCCACGACATACCACCACCGGGCAGGCGCGACTGGATCGCCCTGCTCAGCGCCATTCTCGGCGCCTTCATGGCGATTCTGGACATTCAGATCATCAACTCGTCGCTGAAGGATATTCAGGGCGCGCTGTCGGCCACCATCGAAGAAGGCTCCTGGATTTCTACCTCCTACCTGGTGGCAGAGATCATCATCATCCCTCTCGCGGCCTGGTTGACTACCATTTTTTCACCACGCCGCTTTGCGGTAACCATCTCGGCCATCTTCGTCATCGCGTCGCTGCTGTGTTCGATGGCCTGGAGCCTGGAAAGCATGATCGTGTTTCGTGCGCTGCAAGGCCTTGCCGGCGGCGCGCTGATCCCGTTTGCCTTTACCCTGATTCTGATCAAGCTGCCGCCCTCCTCGCGCCCCAAGGGCATGGCACTGTTTGCCATTACCGCCACCTTTGCTCCATCAATCGGCCCCACCATCGGTGGCTGGCTGACCGAACATTTTGGCTGGGAATACATTTTCTACATCAACATCGTCCCCGGCATTCTGATGGCCGCCGGGCTGATGTACGGGCTGGACAAGTCGCAACCACGCTGGGATCTGCTGCGCCAGGGCGATTACATGGGCATTGTTACCATGGCGGTCGGCCTGGGTTGCCTGCAGGTGTTTCTGGAAGAAGGCCATCGCAAGGACTGGCTGGAGTCCAATCTGATGCTGGCACTGGCGGTCATCAGCTTTGTCAGTCTGATCAGCTTCGTCATCATTCAGCTCACCAGAGAAAACCCTCTGGTCAATCTGCGCCTGCTAAAGGATCGCAACTTTCTGTTCGGCAGCCTGGCCAATATCGGTCTGGGGGTCGGCCTGTACGGCACCGTATTCGTATTGCCGGTCTACCTGGCCCAGATTCAGCAGTACAACGCGCTGCAGATCGGTCAGGTCATCATGTGGATGGGTATCCCCCAGTTGCTGATCATTCCGCTGGTACCGATCCTCATGCGCTTTATCGATGCGCGGCTGATCTGCGCGACCGGGTTCTTTCTGTTCGCCTTTGCCAGCTTCTACAGCGGCAGCCTGAGCCTGGATTTTGCCGGCGATCAGTTTATCGCCATCCAGATCTTCCGCGCCTTCGGACAACCCATGGTCCTGGTGCCCATGTCGATCATCGCTACCGCCATGATTGCGCCTTCGCAGGCCGGCTCTGCCTCCAGTCTGTACAATATTCTGCGCAACCTTGGCGGCGCTATCGGCATCGCCGCGCTGGCGACCATTCTCGACAGCCGCGCCAAATACTATTTCGACTTCCTGCGTGAGCATATAACCCCGGGCAATCCGGCATTCGAAGAACGCATGCACCTGCTCACCGGCCAGCTGGGCAATGAGCAGAGCGCACTGCAACTGCTGAGCAACCAGGTGCATCAGCAGGCCGCCATCATGGCCTACAACGATGCCTTCCATCTGATTGCCCTGATGCTCGGCTGCTCGATGATCTTCGTATTACTGTGCAAACCATTGCCAAAAGCGCCACCACAAGGTGGCGCGGCAGAGACCGAACCCGCACACCCCTGACTGTCGTTTTTTTTGATCACCCTATAGCAATAGAGCATCCCAAGCGTTAGGATCGGCGCATATTGTCAAATATTTTAAACAAACATTTGCACAGGTGCCCCCATGGCCGAGACCCGACACACCACTTCCTACTACGCAGCCTCAGCCAACCCCGCGCCCGAGCGCCCCGCCCTGCAAGGCAGCCATGAAACCGACGTCTGCATCGTCGGTGCCGGTTTCACCGGTATCTCTGCCGCCCTGCACCTGGCGGAACAGGGCTTCAAGGTCACCGTACTGGAAGCAGTCAAGGTCGGCTTTGGCGCATCCGGTCGTAACGGTGGCCAGATCGTCAACAGCTACAGCCGCGACATCGACGTTATCGAGCGCACCCTGGGCGCTCAGCAGGCACGATTGCTAGGCGATATGGCCTTTGAAGGCGGACGCATCATTCGCGAGCGCGTAGCCCAGTACAACATCCAGTGTGACCTGAAAGACGGCGGCGTCTTTGCCGCGTTCAACAGCAAGCACATGAAGCACCTTGAGGCTCAAAAGCAGCTTTGGGAGCGCTACGGCCACACCCAGCTCGAGATGCTGGACAGCAAGCGCATCCGCGAGGTAGTCAATACCGATATCTATGTCGGCGGCATGCTCGATATGAGCGGCGGCCACATTCACCCGTTGAACCTGGTGCTGGGCGAGGCAGCCGCCTTCGAATCACTGGGCGGCGTCATTCACGAGCTGTCGCCGGTGACCCGTATCGACCAGGGCGAGCATCCCGTCGTGCATACCGCGCAGGGGCAGGTAAAAGCCCGTTATGTGATCGTCGCCGGCAACGCTTATCTGGGCGACCTGCTGCCGCAACTGGCGGCCAAGTCCATGCCTTGCGGTACCCAGGTGGTTACCACAGAGCCGCTGTCGGACGAGCTGGCCGCATCGCTGCTGCCGCAGGACTATTGTGTAGAGGATTGTGCCTATCTGCTCGACTACTACCGTCTCTCCGGCGACAAGCGCCTCATCTTTGGCGGCGGGGTTGTCTACGGTGCCCGTGACCCGAGCAACATCGAGGCGCTGATTCGTCCCAACCTGATCAAGACCTTCCCGCAGCTCAAGGACGTGAAGATCGACTATGCCTGGACCGGCAACTTCCTGCTGACCCTGTCACGCCTGCCGCAGATGGGTCGCATTGGCAACAACATCTACTACTCGCAAGGCTGCAGTGGCCACGGAGTTACCTTTACCCACGTTGCCGGGCGGGTGCTCGCAGAGGTCCTGCGCGGCCAGGCAGAGCGCTTCGACGCCTTTGCCGCGCTGCCGCATTACCCCTTCCCGGGCGGCAGACTGTTCCGCATTCCGTTCACCGCGATTGGTGCCTGGTACTACCAGATGCGCGACAAGCTGGGCATCTGATAAGTCGTGAACCAGGTCACAGCTGCAATGGCATAGTGGAACCCGCAGGCATTGCATGGGTCGATTATAGGGAGCGCGTCTTGCGCACCAGCAGAAGCCACCTATCGTGGTTAACAGCTTCCAAGCAGGGAAGCCACAACAAATCGAGGTATGTCCGATGACTTTCATGCGAACAACAAAGCGTTACCTGTCCATCATGCTCACCGCCCTGTTCATGCTGACGTCACTGGCCAGTATTCAGGCCCAGGCCGCGATGGTCGGCACTGGTGAGGCCATTGCCCAGCAGCAACTGACCGTGGACCGTGCCGAACTCAAAAGCATGCTCGATGATCAGGCCGTTCAGGACAAGCTGGCCAGCATGGGTGTAACACCCGACCAGGTTGAAAAGCGCATCGACAGCCTGACCGCCGCCGAGCTTGCCCAGTTCAACAGCCAGCTGGATGAAGCACCCGCAGGTGCCGGTGTTGTTGGCATCATCGTGCTGTTTCTGGTCATCTTCATCATCACCGACATGCTCTGCGCAACCAACGTCTACAGCTTCGTCAACTGCGTAAACTGACATCATGATCAGGGCTATTCGCCTGGCCCTGGCACTTGGGCTGACAGCACTGCTGTCAGCCTGTGCCGGGCTACCCCCTACCCCACAGCAAACCCTCCCGGACAACCTCCCGGCCAATCGGCTGCTGACCAATCTGCCGTTTCATGCCCAGGATGAGTATCAGTGCGGCCCTGCAGCGCTGTCGATGCTGCTTGGTCAGCGTAACATCGACATTGCACCGGAGCAGCTCACCGACCGTGTCTACTTGCCCGAGCGCCAGGGCAGCCTGCAAGTAGAAATGATTGCGGCCGCCCGAGAACAGGGTCTGCTGGTCTATCCGCTCGCGCCTGAACTGGGCGCCATTCTGCGCGAAATCGATGCCGGCAATGCAGTGCTGGTCATGCAGAATCTGGCCTTCGACTGGTACCCGCAATGGCACTACGCAGTGGTGGTTGGCTATGATCTCAACACCCGGGATCTAATCCTTCACTCCGGCCTGAACGCGCGCCAGCGCGAATCCTTTGCACTATTCCTGCGCACCTGGCAACGCGCGAACAGTTGGGCCGTCGTCGCAGTTCCGCCAGACAGGATACCGGCGACAGCCGAGCCTTTGCCCTACCTGAAAGCTGCAGCGGACCTCGAACAGGTTGGTCAGACCACCAGTGCCGAGGCAGCCTATCGGCAGGCCAGCGAGCGCTGGAGCGATCAGCCGGCGCCACTGCTCGGCCTCGGCAATATCGCCTGGAGCAGCGGGCGCCATAGCGAAGCGCTGGAGCACTTCAGCGAACTGGTGCGGCGTTTCCCCGACTACCAGGCAGGCTGGAACAATCTGGCAACCGGCATGGAAGAACTGGGCTGCACAGAGGCCGCAGAACAGGTTCGTGCCTGCGCCGCAAACCATTCGCAAAACGGCATACATGTTGGCGCTGACGCCGCTTGTACGATCCCGGTCTGTCGATGACCATAGAGCCTCCCCCAGGTGAGGCTCCAATCCTGATGCTGTCATCCAGCGATATTCAAACCCTGATCCGGGAAGGCGTGCCACAGGCTGACGACCTCGACTTGCAGGTCATCAGCAGCGACAGCACAACGGCGGTCGCCTGCGTCCCGTTCAACACCCGGCTGATCCGCCCCGGCGGCACACTATCCGGACCAACCATGATGGCACTGGCAGACGCCGCCATGTATGCGCTGATTCTTGCCGGGCCGGGTCGCCAGGAGATGGCTGTCACCAGCAACCTGAACATCCACTTTCTGGCACGCCCCGCGCCACTTGACCTCTACGCCAGAGCAACCTGGATGAAGCGCGGCGAACGCCAGGCGGTCTGCGCAGTTGATCTGTACAGTGCAGACCACGAACACAATCTGGTGGCGTATGCCACCGGAACCTATACCCTGGCCCGCCAGAAACCTTGAGCCTGCCGGCGGTCCTGCGCCAGTTTTTACCGCTAGTGCGCAGGCCTTTGCGCACCATGGTGACAACCCCGTCACAACGGCATCCATCGTGAGTCACAGACAGAACCCAAGCTGTTGATTTAACTGATTTATATAATTCAGGAACAGAGATTGCTGAAGTGACCCCAAGCGCGATTCAGGACGATTCGCGCCGGACCCGCAACGGATTTGCCATGCCCAGAACACAACCACAGTACCATCTTGCTACCCTGCTGCTGCTCTGCCTGCTCGGCGGCTGCAGCGGAAATCTGCGCTTTGACGATGAGCAATACCGCCCACTCGACACGCCAATAGAGCCGCGACCCATGGAGCGTGGCGCATGGAATTGACGCTGGATGTGATTCATCCGCCACGCCGCGAGGATGAGCCCGCGCGCTGCCGTACCTTCAGAGCAGCCGGCGGCATCATCGGCCGGGCCAGCCACTGTGACTGGGTGCTGGACGACCCGTCTCGCATACTGTCCGGCCAGCATGCCGAGATCCGCTTTGACCAGCAACGCTACCAGTTGGTCGATCTGAGCAGCAACGGCATTACCCGCAAGCATGACAGCCAAAAGCTGCCGCACGGTACACCGGTAGACATCGAGCACGGCCACATCTATCGCATGGGTGAACTTGAGGTCAGAGCCAGACTGCAGGCCGTCCCCGTGGCTCCGCAGGGCCTTATTCCGGACGACGCCTTTCTCGAACTGGGCGGCAGCGACGCCGACTGCCACACCGACGACCTGCTCGACGCGCTGTTACCCGCCAACGAGCCAAAGTCCAGTATCGTCGCGCCCGCCCCACTGGCAACCGAGGACGATCACCACCGCATAGAGTCGGAGCATGTCCGCTTGCCGCGGCGGGCAATATTGTCAGACTACAGGCCGCCTGAAGACGACCCACTGGCCGAACAGATCTGCCAGCGCCTGGGGCTGGACCTCAACAACCGCGACAACCTCGCCGAGCAGGCGCTGCAAGCCGCATCCCTGCTAAGAGTTCTGCTGGGCGAGCTGCAACTCAGCCTGCGCGCAGCGCAGCAGCTGGACGAGACTCTGGGTCTCAGGGACCACCCCCATCCCGGCCTCCAGCACGATACGCCCCAGGCACTGCTTGAGCACCTGTTACAGCATGAGCCAGACGCCACCGGCTTGCTGCGCAGCGGCTGTCACCGACTGCGCGCCCAGATATTGGCAATGCAACAGGCCAACCGCCAATGCACCGAGCGTCTGACGCAACTGCTCGCACCTCACCACCTGGTCGGATCGATGGGCCCACTGCGCAGTGACAGCGCCCGCTGGCGCGCACTGTGTGAAGTCTATGCCCGGCGGCCGGAGCAGCTGCAGCAGCTATTCAGCGATGCGTTCAATCGCACCTATCAGGATCAGGCACGCCTTCTGGGCGCGTTTCACCAACATCTCGGATAACCCCATGCCCTTTGCCCGTTTCCTTGTCAGTCTCACAGCCTGCGCGCTGCTTGGTGCCTGCAGCCAGCTGTCACCCTACTCTGATCTGACCAAACTCGATCTGACCCTGAATGCGTCGGACCAACTCAATCCGGACCTGAACGGCAGGCCCTCTCCGCTGGTACTGCAACTGGTTGAACTCAGCCATGCCGCCGCTTTCGAGCAAGCCGACTACTTCGATCTGCAGCAACGTCCGGCAGCGCTCCTGGCACCGGACCTGCTGGCTATGGAAGAGATGGAGCTGCGCCCGGGCGAGCAGCGCACACTGAAACTGGCCCTGCAACCAGACACCCGTCATCTCGGGCTGGTGGCCAGCTATCGCGACCTGGCCGGTGCCCGCTGGCGTCTGACCCTGGACCTGGCCCCGCGCAAGCGCAACGCCGTTCGAGTGCAGCTCGACAGCAACGGACTGCACCCGCCAGTCAGCAATGGAGCACCATGACATGCAGGCACTGAAGATCGTCTGGCAGGAGGGCATGCTGCTGCGCCCCCAGCACTTCCAGGGGCAGGACAGGTACCACGAACAACAATTGGCGCTACGCATCAAAGGCCTGCTCGCAGACGCGTGGGGCTTTCACAGCCTCAAGATCGACGAAGCCTTTCTGCCAATGGGGAAACTGGTCATCAGCCAGGCCAGCGGCCTGCTGCCGGATGGCACGCTGTTTCAACTGGACAGCGACCCGACACCACTCGCGCTGGATATCCCCGCCAACCAGACCGACACCGACATTTATCTGACCCTGCCACTGCAGGCCGCTGAACCCACAGGGGCTGCCCCCCCTGAACGCGACACCGCCATGGCCCGGTTCGCGACCGTCACCCAGCCGTTGAACGAGAGTAACGGACACGCCGAAACAGGGAGCCTGCTGCTCTGCGCCAGACCGAACCTTCAACTGCAACTGGACACTGACGCACAATCGCCCGGGCTGGTCCGCCTGAGGGTCTGTACGGTCCGCGACAGCACTGCCGACGGAGGCGTCAGGCTGGACGAGCGTTTTCCGGCAACCTTTATTCACTGTCAGCCCAGCCCCTTTCTCGGACGCTGCCTGCAGGAGGTAATCAGCCTGCTGCAGCAGCGCGCAGACGTATTGGCAGAACGAATGCTCGCCCGTGGCCAGGCCGCCGCGGCTGAGATCGGGGATCTGCTGACCCTGCAGTTGATCAACCGCCATGAGGCAATCCTCCGGCACCACCAGCACAGGACCCAGACACCCGCCGCCCAGCTGTACAGTATTCTGCTGTCGTTGCAGGCAGAGCTGGCGACATTCTGCTCCGACAGTCGGCGGCCACCGCCGGAGCTGCAATATCAGCATATTGATCAAAGCCGGAGTTTCGATGCCCTGATGCGGGTCCTGCGGCAACGTCTGTCCAGCGTGCTGGAACAGCACAGTGTCGAGTTACCACTGCAGCAGCGTCAGTATGGTGTACAAGTCGCGCCCATCAACGACCCCGACCTCATTGACGGGGCACGCTTTGTACTCGCCGCAACGGCAGCCTGCAGCAGCGAGGAACTGCGCAGCCGTTTGCCCAACCACCTCAAGGTCGGCGCCGTCGAACATATTCGTCAGTTGGTCAACCTGCACCTGCCCGGCATCCGCCTGCAGCCACTGCCAGTCGCGCCCAGACAGCTTCCCTTCCGCCGGGACCACTGCTATTTCGCGCTGACACCCGGCAGCGATGAACGCGCACAGCTATCACGCTCCGGCGGCATTGCCTTCCACGCCGCCGGCGATCTGCCCGAACTGAAACTGGCCCTGTGGGCTATCAGAGACTGACTTGCATGTACAACGGCGACTACCCTGACGACGATCGCACTGTCATCCTGTCCGGCAGCATGGCCGGGCACACTCCATACCCGCTGACCGACCACGCGACACCCTCGGCATCCGCGGCATGCATCGCACCGCGAGCAGACGATGATCTGTGCAGCACCACTGACGTGCAGCCCAACCCGCTGCTCGCCGCCGCAGCGCCACTGCTGTCCGAACTGGTCGCCCTTCGCACCGGCAGCGGCGAGCGCGAGCCAATCGACGTTCTGCGCGTCACCCTGGAAGCCGGCATACGGCAGTTTGACCAGCAGTGCAGACACCTCGAGGTTGCGCCTGCCAGCAGGCAGGCTGCCCGCTACGTGCTCTGCACAGCCCTGGACGAAGCCATTCTCACTACCCGCTGGGGCAACAACAGCAACTGGTCAAGCCACAGTCTTCTCAGCGCCTTCCACCAGGAAACCTTTGGTGGAGAGAAGTTCTTTCTGTTGCTCACCCGCCTGTCACAGGACATGGCCCGGCATCTCGACATGCTCGAATTGATGCTGGCCTGCCTCTGCCTCGGTTTTGAAGGTCGCTACCGGCTGCAACTGCGCGGCCAGCAAGAACTGGAACACATTCGCAGCCGCTTGCACGCCGCGCTGCAGCAATACCGCAGCCCGCCGGATATGCACCTGGGCTCACAGATCGTCCACCCTGAACCGTGCCCCCCGGTGAGGCCGTTGCCCGGCTGGGTGACGGCGGTAGCCACCGCCAGCTGCCTGACAATCCTGTTCCTGGGGTTCAACCATTATCTGGAGCAACACCGCAACGCCGCGCTGGAGCCTTACCTGACCAGCAGCGCGGGCATCACCGCACAACCGGGAGTCAAACGATGAAGGCCCTTTATCAACGGGTAGCCTCCTATCTGCGCAAACCTGCCGGCGGGTCTCTGCTGATACTGCTGATCCTCGCTGCCTTGATCTGGGTACTCGGCCCGAACATCGCCTTCAACGGCAATACCATACTGGCCGGCCCCGGCAGCCGCCTGCTGGCTGGTACGATACTGCTCTCGCCCTGGCTGGTCTGGCAGTTGCTCGATCAGCTCAAGCAAAGGCGAGCAAACGGCGAGCAAGCCGCCAGCAACGCAGCAACCCTGCAGGCCCGCATCGCCCTGGAACAACGCTACAGATTGAGTCGCCACCTGCTGGCAGAGCACGGGGTAAGCCAACGCCAGCAACGTCGACAACCCTGGTATCTGCTGCTCGGCCCGGAGAACTCGGGCAAGAAGCGCCTGTTTGCAAGCGCAGAGTTAAGCGGATACTGCACAACTGTCACTGCCCCCCATGGGCCCCAGGGGATCAGCCCGGCAGAGTGGCACAGCCTCAGCCACTGCAGTTGGCTTCAAGTGGGTGGCAGTTGCCTGCCGTCCGCGGATCAGGAGCCACCTTCACCGGCCTGGACAGCACTGCTGGGCCTATTGCGTCAGCGTCGGGCGCCGGAGCTCAATGCCATCGCGCTGATGCTGCCAATGGACCTGCTGACCACGCAGAACACCCTTGAGCTCGACCAACTGGCACGCCGGTACAGGCTTGCACTGAGCACGTTGCGCAAGGCACTGGGACTGGATCTGCCGATTTACCTGCTGCTGAGCAAGGCCGATCTGCTGCCCGGCATCATTGAGTTATGCCAGCAACTGACACCGGAGCAGCGTCTGCAGCCACTGGGCGCGACGCTGCCGGGTGCACCGAACCCGGCACAGGCCAGCACCGGTGCCCTTGGCCCACTGCTGGCTCAGCTGAATCGTCAAATCCTCTGTCGAACCCAACAGGAGTCGGACAGCCTGCGCCGCGGCCGTCTTTACGATCTTCCCTATCAACTGGCGAAACTGGAAGGGTCGCTTCGTCAGTTCCTCAACCAGGCATTTGACAGCAACAGCTACCAGCATGGCAGTCGAGTGCATGGAATCTATCTGACGATCGCTGCCAGCGAACACGACGTTCTGGTCCCCGGCTCGCTGCCGCGCCCTCCGGTTCAAGGCGCCTTCAGCAGGCGACTGCTGGAAAATCCCCTTGCCGGGCGGCCTGATGGCGTCACGGTTGCAGACGAGCAGCGTACGCGACAACGCACCAGGCAACGGGTCACGGTCGGTCTCGCCGCAGCCTGTGTGACACTGTCTGCAACTGGCTGGGCTTGGCGCTACGGGCACGAGACCGAGCAGCTGCAGCAACTTGCCGAGCTTGGCCGACACGTCGTCCAGAATGCTGCCGCGGTCCAGGCACACAGCAGAATCGAGCCCTTGCTTCAGCAGCTCGATACCCGCTACGCGGCAACGCTGATACCCCAGCCGGCGTCGATGCCTGCCGGCCTCCAGCGCCTGAGCCTTGAGCAGTCCGAGGCGACTCTGCCGGTGGTCGAAAAGGCCTATGCAGATGCACTGCGCACCTTCCTGCTGCCACTGGTAATGCGTCAGCTGGAATACCGTCTGAGCACCGACCTTGAAGACCGCCAGCAGTTGATCGGGCACCTGCGCGCCTACCTGATGCTGGGTCTGCCGGAGCGTCTGGACAGCGCCTACCTTGAGGACTGGATGCACACGGAGTGGACGCGCCGCTACCCCAGACAACCCGCGGTCAGAGAGAGCCTGGAGGCCCATCTAAGCCGCCTGCTTGCCTCCGCTCCAATACCCCAGACGCTTGATGAGTCCCTGATAGCCAGCACCAGGGAGATCATGCGGCAAGAGCCCCTGCCCCGGCTTTGCTACCGATTGCTCCGGGAACGCTCCAGATCCCTCCCCGACTACCGCCTCGATGCCCGCCTTGGACGCCACCACCGGTTACTGACAGCCGAACCGGTCGACATTCCCGGGTTCTACATCAATACCGGCTATGAAAGCCTGATCAAAACCAGAGGTCCGGCGCTGCTTCATGACTTGCTGGCCGACGACTGGGTACTGGGCCTCGCCGAACCGGTTAACAGGCAAACCGAGCAGGCGCTGATGGCAGACGTGGAGAGCATCTACTTTCAGGATTACACCTCGCATTGGAATCGCGCTCTGGCCAGCCTCCGCCTGCAACCACAGTCCGGCGCTAGCGCGGATCAGCTGGCGGCGCTCTCGTCCGGGCACTCCCCCCTGCTGGCGCTGCTACAGGAGATCAGGCTGCATACTCGACTGATAACAGCTGACGACCCAACACCCAGCGCAGGCAAGCTGGCCATGCAACAGCACTTCAGCCACCTTCACCGCCTGCTTGATGACGATGCCATGCCCGCTCCGGAATTGGCTGGCGCATTGCAAAGCATCGGTCAATTGCAACACCAGCTCGCCCAGCTCAGCGAAAGCAGCGCCCGCGGACTGCTTGCCTACAAGATGGCCAGCGCACGCATGCAGCGCCAACGCGATGCAATCGGCGCGACCCGCGACAGCGCAGCTCAGCTGCCGCCGCCGCTGCAGCTATGGGTGAAGCAGCTTGCCGACCAGAGTTGGCGAACCGTGCTGAGCGCAGCGGCCGAGTATCTTAACGGCCAGTATCGCAGCCAGGTGTATCGCCCATACCGGGACGCAATCGCCGACTACTACCCCTTCAATCCGGCCAGTCAGCGGGAAGTGGAGCTAGGCGACTTTCAGCGTTTCTTCCAGCAGGAGGGCACTATTCAAGGCTTTACCGACCAGTATCTGGAGCCATTTTTGATCAGCACGGACGCAGGCTACCGGCTGCGACTGCTGGACGGGCGGGCATTGCCCATATCCGCAAGGCTGCTGACACAACTGAACCGGGCCAGGACCATTCACGACAGTTTTTTTGCCAGCAATCCGCTCGAGCCGGGCATCGGGTTTCGCCTGGAACCCTACTCACTTGATGCCAGCCTCAGCCGCGCCAGCTTTTATTACGGGAGCCATCAGCTGGAATATCGCCACGGCCCCATCATTCCCAAGGCATTCACCTGGCCGGCAAGCCTGGACGACAGCCGCATCAGCTTGACCCTGGAGGATCTGGGAGGCCGGCGAATGACCCTGCACGGCCAGCAGGGTACCTGGTCGCTGTTTCGCCTGCTTGAGCAACTGACACTCGAGCAGGAGGAACAACGCGACGCGCTTCAGCTGCGGGCCAATATCGGCGGCATGCGTGCCCGCTATCTGCTGCACAGTCAACGCTCTCCAAACCCGTTCCAGCCCGGCCTGCTGGCGGGCTTCAACCTCCCGGCCCGCCTGCAATGAACTGGTCAAGCTGCTCTCAAACCGATCCAGGCAATCAGCGTCGACACAATGAAGATGCCATTCTGGCCCTTCAAGACTACGGGCTCTGGGCGGTCGCTGACGGTATGGGCGGTCACCGCAACGGCGCACTCGCCAGCCGCCTGATAATCGACACACTGGGCGCACTTGAGCTGACTGGAAATATCGACCAGAACCAGCGTCGGGTGCGTCAGGCCCTGCAGCAGGTCAACCGCAGGCTGACGCAAGACATGACCCAGGTGCAGGGCCAGCCAGCCGGTCCAGTCGGCAGCACCGTGGTTATCCTTCTGGCAAGTGCAAACCGGGCGCTCTGCCTGTGGGCAGGTGACAGTCGCTGTTATCTCTGGCGCCAGCAAACACTTCACCAACTGACCCGCGACCACTCGCTGTTGCAGCAACTGATAGACCGGGGCGCTGTAACCAGCACCGAGGCCGCCTCACACCCTGGTGCCCACGTACTGACCCGAGCAGTCGGCGCGCATGACCATCTGAAACTGGACAGTGTGACGTTCATGATTCAACCGGGTGATACCTTGCTGCTGTGCAGTGACGGCCTGCATCGGGAGCTGAGCCCCGCGCAACTGTCCTCGATCCTTGGACGCCGGGACAGCCGCAGCGGCGCGGCGCAGCTGGTAAGCCTGGCATTGCGGGGGCCGGCCCGCGACAACCTGAGCGCGGTCGTTGTCAGAATCGGTGCAGGAGCAAGCTGATGCCCTCCAGGACGCCTTCGGTTGCGCCAGCCGCCTTACCCGAACTGCTGGGAAACCGATACCGTATTGAGCGCCTGCTTGGGGTGGGAGGCATGGGTGCGGTCTATCAGGTGCGTGACCTGCTGCGCGAGCAATTCAACGACCCCCGACCCAGTGTGGCACTGAAGGCCCTGAACGATCAATTTGCCGCCCATGCCGATGCCAACGCTCTGCTTTACGCGGAATATGCCCTCACCTGCCGCCTGCACCATCCGAATGTGATCCGCCCCTACAGCTACCACATCGACCCGGCGAGCGGTCGGGCATTCATGACGCTTGAGTTGCTTGAGGGCCCTGCGCTGGATCAGATCATCGCCGACCATCCCGACGGGATGGCCTGGCCGGCGCTGCAACCCCTCGCAGTCGGCCTGCTGTCTGCCCTTGCCCATGCACACGACGCCGGCGTGCTGCACGGTGATCTGAAGCCGGGCAATATCATCCTGAGCACCGCCGGCCTGCGTCTGTTTGATTTCGGGCTGGGACGAGGCTGTCGGGGAACCCTGCAGCGATTACCCCGGCTCAGCCGACGTCTGGCCGCCTGGACACCACGTTACGCTGCACTGGAGCTGCTCGATGGCGAAGAGTTGACCGCGGCCGCTGATCTGTATGCGGTCGCCTGTGTCCTGTATGAGTTGGCCAGCGGGCACCACCCCTTCAGCCGCCTGACGGCGCGCCAGGCAATGCGCATGCAGCAAGAAACCGGTTTACAGAAACCACATGGCATACCAAAACCGGTATGGCGTGAACTGCGCACGGCACTGGCCTTTGAACCGGCAGCGCGGATCAGCAGCGTGGCTGCGCTGTTGGAAGCATTCAGAAAGGGAAGCAAAACAGGGTGGCCACCGGCGGTCCGGCGGCGATGGCAGCCGGCGGCGGGACCGCCGGCTGCATCAGATCAGAGCGACAGGTCGCGGTTGGACGCTGCGATGAAGGCCTTTTTCAGGTCCTCGTAGGTATGCACCGCCGGGAACTGGGGAAACTCGCGAATCACGTTTTCCGGCGCGTGGAACAGGATGCCGGCATGCGCTTCCGAAAGCATGGTGGTGTCGTTGTACGAATCACCTGCGGCAATGATGCGGTAGTACAGGCTCTTGAGCGCAATCACCGACTGACGCTTGGGATCCTTCTGACGCAACTGGTAGTCAACGACCCGGTCGGTTTCGTCGGTAATCAGGCGGTGACACAGTAGCGTCGGGAAACCGAGCTGGCGCATCAACGGCTGGGAAAACTCGTAGAAGGTGTCCGACAGAATAACCACCTGGAAACGCTCGCGCAGCCAGTCGACAAACTCGACGGCGCCATCAAGCGGTTTGAGGGTCGCAATGACTTCCTGAATATCCGACAGTTTGAGGCCGTGCTTGTCGAGAATGGACAGGCGCTGCTTCATCAGCACGTCATAGTCGGGAATGTCACGGGTGGTTGCCTTGAGCTCCTCAATGCCGGTTTTCTCGGCAAAGGCAATCCAGATTTCAGGGACCAGCACCCCTTCCAGGTCAAGGCAAGCGATTTCCACACGACACTCCTGAGATTCACATTTGAGACTGGCGCACAATCTACCGGCAAGCGGGTCTCGGCGCAATCACAAGGCGGCTGGAGCCTGCCGTTCTAAGTCGAAAATCGCATAAAAGTATAACCAAATAAAAGAGGATGGACTAAGGCGGCCTTTGCTAGACTGCCGATCACAGAACGGTGGCACACCGATCCACCGCCGGATTGAGAGCCTGATTTCCATGAGTACCTTCGACATCGATCAACTGGCTGTCGACTACGCCAGCAAATCCCCTCAACAGATTCTGGAGCTGGCATTCGCCAACTTCGACAACCTCTGGCTGTCGTTCAGCGGCGCCGACGACATCGTCGTGCTGGACATGGCCTGGAAACTCAACCCGAACGTCAAGGTATTTACCCTCGACACCGGCCGCCTGCACGCCGAGACCTATCGGTTTCTGGAGCAGGTGCGCAAGCATTACGGGATCCAGCTTGAGGTGTTGTCGCCCGACCACCAGCAGCTTGAAGCCTATGTGCGCGAAAAAGGCCTGTTCGACTTCTACGAGAGCGGTCATGGCGAATGCTGTGGCGTGCGCAAGATTGCGCCGCTGCGCCGCAAACTGGCCAGCGTCGATGCCTGGATCACCGGGCAGCGCAAGGATCAGAGCCCGACCCGGGCAGATGTTCCGGTGGTGCAGCTGGACGGCGGGTTCTCGACCCCGACCCACTCACTGGTCAAATTCAATCCGCTGGCCAATTACACCAGCGAGGACGTCTGGAACTACATCCGCATGCTGGAGATTCCCTACAACCCGCTGCACGAGCGTGGTTTTATCAGCATCGGCTGCGAGCCCTGCACCCGCCCTGTATTGCCGAACCAGCACGAGCGTGAAGGTCGCTGGTGGTGGGAAGAGGCAACGAAAAAGGAATGCGGCCTGCACGGCAGCAACCTGATCGCCAAGTCCTGAAACTGAAAAAGCCGGCGCACCTCTATACGCCGGCCTTCTTCTCTCCCCCAGCAGCCGCTACACGTCAGTGAACCGGCAGCTCCACCCCATCAAATAATGCTTCCAGCTCGAGCTTGCTGCTGCACTGCAGCGCCCGATCAATCATCTCGCGGGTCAGATGCGGCGCGAACGCCTCAATAAATTCATACATGTAGCCACGCAGGAAGGTGCCGCGACGAAAGCCGATCTTGGTGATGCTGGACTCGAACAGGCGACTGGCATCGATCACCTCCAGGTCGGGATCCATTTCGGGGTCGACAGCCATGTGAGCGACAATACCGACGCCCAGGCCGAGCCGCACATAGGTCTTGATCACATCCGCATCGGCGGCGGTGAACACGACCTTCGGTGACAGGCCACGGTTACTGAACGCGTCATCCAGCTTCGAGCGCCCGGTAAACCCGAAGACATAGGTAACCAGCGGCCAGTCGGCCAATGCTTCCAGGGTCAGCTCTGCGCCACTGGCCAGCGGGTGCCCCTTGGGCACGATAACGCAGCGGTTCCAGCGATAGCACGGCATCATCACCAGATCGGAAAACAGCTCCAGTGCTTCGGTGGCGATGGCAAAGTCGGCCGTTCCATCGACCGTCATCTCGCAAATTTGCATCGGTGTGCCCTGATGCATGTGCAGCGACACATCCGGGTAGTTCTTGATGAATTTCTGAATGATTGGCGGCAACGCATAACGTGCCTGGGTGTGGGTGGTTGCCAGTGTCAGCGTGCCCTTGCGCTCGTTGCTGAACTCCTGGGCAATCTGCTTGATGCTGTCGACCTTGCGCAGAATCTCGCCGGCAGTGGCAATGATGCGCTCTCCGGCCGGTGTGATGCGGGTCAGGTGCTTGCCACTGCGGGAAAAGACCTCGACACCCAGCTCATCCTCCAGCAGCCTGATCTGCTTGCTGATGCCCGGTTGCGAGGTATACAGACTCTGGGCAGTCGCCGATACGTTCAGCTCATGATGGGCTACTTCCCAGATGTAACGCAGTTGCTGCAATTTCATGATTGTCTTCCCCTTGCGAGCCGCAGCACCACGCCTTCCAAGGCAGGGATCAAAGGCACGCTTATAACCAGATAGGCCGTTATGCCTGCTAGCTTAGTCCATAAACTCCTGCTCGCATACGGCATCTCGCGGGACTGGCCGACCGACGGCCGATTGAGTGGCTCAGGTCACACTGAATGCGGGGATTTGAGATTGCTGATGCCGTGCGGCACGTGCCCGGTGGGGACCACATCGACAGCGCGTCGACAATGTCCCTCCTGGTCATCAAAGAACAGGTCGGCGCCGAACGCCTGAAGAAAGCTGGACTTGTCCAAGCCGCCGAGGAACAAGGATTCGTCCAGCCGGATGTTCCATTCGCGCAGGGTACGAATCACCCGCTCATGGGCAGGCGCACTGCGCGCGGTGAACAATGCCGTCCGGATCGGGCACTGTTCGCCAGCAAACTCGGTCTGGATCCGGTTGAGCGCGGCAAGAAACGGCTTGAACGGTCCACCGCCAAGCGGCTCGCGCGCCGCCGCCTGCTCGCTGGCCTGAAAGGCAGCCAATCCCTCTTTCTGAAACACCTGCTCGGATTCATCGGAGAACAGCACTGCATCCCCATCAAAGGCAATGCGCAGCTCATCACGTTGCTCACGGGCCCGCTTGGCGGGAAAGATGGTGGCGGCGGCAAATCCCGCCTCCAGCGTTGCGCGCACATCCTCGGCATGGGTCGACAGAAACAGCTGGCAGCCGAAGGCGGGAATATAGGTGAAGGGGCTGCGCCCGCCGGCGAAGGCCGCGCGGGTGATGCCAAGCCCGTAATGCTGAATCGAATTGAACACCCGCAGTCCGGTATCGGCACTGTTGCGCGATATCAGTACGACCTCGACCCGGCTGTCGCCCTCAAGCAAGTTATTGATACGCAACAACTTCTGCACCAGCGGAAAGGCCTCTCCCGGTTCCAGCGGAATGTCTTCCCGGGCAATCTGGTACTGCCGATAGGCCTCCAGCCCTTCCTGCTCAAAAACCTGATGACTTTCGTCCAGGTCAAACAGCGCTCTGGAGGAGATGGCGATGACCAGTTTGTCTCCGAGCAGGGTGGGCATGGGGCGTCCTTATTGGTTACTGAGATAGCGGGCCTGGAGGAATTTAAGCTGATCCAACATTGCCTCTATTTTCGGCAGGCTGCAACCAGCTTCCTTGCCCAGGCGCAGCAACTCACCGTACAACGCGTCCAGCTCCATGGGGCGCTTGTGCAGCCAGTCGTGGTACATGCTCGGATAATAATCGGGCATGATCTCGGTGCCCTTGAACATGTAGCCGATCACGCCGTCGGGAATGTCGATGCCACGGGCCCGAGCCGCCGCAATGACCTCTTCCATCATCTCGGTGATCAACTTGCGACTGGCGGGGTTGCCCACCAGCTCCTGGGTGCCGGCATTGAGTACCACAGAGATACCGTTGAATGGCGCATTCCAGACCAGCTTCTGCCAGCGCGCCTCGTCAACACCGGGCAACAGCCGCGTCGGAATATTGCCGGATTCAAGCAGCGCTGCGCCCTCCTTCAACAGTGCCTGCTGCTCTTCCTTGGATACAGCGGGGCCGGAGTGGTAACCCAGGTCGATCATGCCATTGGACTGGTGCTTGACCAGACCTGGGCCTTCACGGAACAGGCAGACGTAGCACAGACCGCCGATCAGGTGCATGCTGTCCGGCAGCAACGGTCGCAGATGATCTTCGTTGTTCAGGCCGTTTTGCAGCAGAACCACCTTGGCATCCGGCTTGCCGGCGGCTGCAATGATGTCACCCAGGTTGTCTGCTGTGGACTTGGCACCCACCAGCAGCCAATCGCACTTCGGCATATCCGCTGCATCCTGGTAGGCCTGTACCGGGTGAATATGCAATTCGGGATTGACCAGGCTGTTGATGGTGATGCCCTTCTCCTTGACCGCCTGGTATTCGCTGCGCAGCAGAAAGTGCACGTCGTTTCCGCCATTGACCAGCATGGCGCCATAGAAACCGCCGATTGCACCGGTGCCAATAATCCCGATCTTCAGATCACTCTGACTCATACAACCCTCATCTGGATGATGTATTTATTGGTATGCAGGCATGTTAATCCGCTCGCGCCGGGCGAGACAGTCAATAACACGACAAACCTGCGGCCAAATGCCCCATCATTCACATCGCGGTTGAGCACGGGCAAGCGGCCGGGCTTTGACCCGCCGATCTCCGCCGGCCACTCAGCGTGCAGCACGAAAGGCCAATTTATATTGTTTTTCAGGGCAATAGAGCCTGGGCGGGGTAGCCTAAGCCGGCAAGCTTGATTAAGCTGTGTAGCACTCAAAAAGCGCCGCATTGCCGCGGCGAGCACCACATTCCGGGATGACTGATGGCCGATTTACCTATTGATGACCTGAACATAACCTCCAATGAGATTCTGATTACGCCTGAACAGCTCAAGGCTCAGATTCCGCTTAGCGAAGCCGCACAGGCGACCGTGGTGCAAAGCCGCCAGGTCATTCGCGACATTCTCGACGGCAAGGACCATCGCCTGTTTATTGTCATCGGCCCCTGCTCCATCCACGACGTCAACGCCGCCAAGGACTACGCCGCACGCCTCAAGGAGCTGGCGGCGGAAGTAGGCGACACCCTGTATCTGGTCATGCGCGTCTACTTCGAAAAGCCGCGCACAACCGTGGGCTGGAAGGGATTGATCAACGACCCCTACCTGGATGACTCCTTCAAGATTCAGGACGGCCTGAAGATTGGTCGCCAGTTGCTGCGCGACCTGACCGAAATGGGGCTGCCAACCGCAACCGAAGCGCTTGATCCGATTTCGCCGCAATACCTTCAGGATCTCATCTCCTGGTCTGCCATCGGGGCCCGCACCACCGAATCACAGACCCACCGGGAAATGTCCTCCGGTCTGTCTTCGGCCGTAGGTTTCAAGAACGGTACCGACGGCGGACTGGCAGTGGCGATCAACGCGCTGCAATCGGTATCCAGCCCGCACCGTTTCCTCGGCATCAATCAGCAGGGCCAGGTCTCGATCGTGACCACCAAGGGCAACCCCTATGGTCACGTCGTCTTGCGCGGCGGTAACGGTAAGCCGAACTACGACTCGGTCAGCGTAGCGCTGTGCGAGAAGGATCTGGAAAAGGCCGGTATCAGCAAGAACATCATGGTCGACTGCAGCCACGCCAACTCCAACAAGGATCCGGGCTTGCAGCCGCTGGTGATGGATAACGTGGCCAACCAGATCCTGGAAGGCAATGACTCCATCATCGGCCTGATGGTTGAGAGCAATATTGGCTGGGGTAACCAGTCGATTCCGAAGGACCTGTCCCAACTGCAATACGGCGTGTCCGTGACCGATGCCTGCATTGACTGGGCCACCACGGTGCAAAGCGTGCGTTCCATGCGCGACAAGCTCAAGGATGTACTGCCGCGCCGCGCGCGCCTGAAGCAGGACTGAGGTCCTCAGCCATAAAAAAACCGGCCAATGGCCGGTTTTTTTATGGCGATATGACTGAGCACCTAACTGACCGCTGCCGCATTGCGATCCATATAGCGTTCAACGTATGAGCAGGACGGGATCACCGTATAACCATGCTCCTGCGCGTATGTCAGCGCATGGGCAGTCAGGCGGGCAGCCAACCCCTTGCCGCGAAGACTGTCCGGAACGAAGGTCCGATAGATATCCAGCGTGTTCTTGCCCAAGTCCATATAGGCCAGATATGCCCGCATACCGTCCAATGTAATATAGAACTGCTTGCCGTCCTGATCGTGCTGGATGGTCGCATTCATATTCATTGTCTGTCTCCCAGGCAGAAAGCGTCGAGCGAAGAGTTATCCACTATAGACCGAGATCGGGCGGAATGTTTCCCCGCCCGTCTCAAAAAGTGAACTACCCCGCCGAAACCATCCCCATTCCCAGCGACATCAGCAGGGCAATGGATGCCAGACAGGCAATGACCGGCACAGCCACCGTCACCACAAAGATGTCGCGATAGGCTTCCTTGTGGGTAATACCCATGATCATGAAGGTCGCAATCACCGCGCCACAGTGCGGCAGCGAATCCAGCCCGCCAGCGGCGATGGCAGCGATACGGTGCAGGATCTCGGGGTCAACACCCATCTCGATGTAATGCGGCCCGAGCGACTGCATAAAGATCTGCAGGCCACCGGACGACGAGCCGACAATCGCCGAGACCACACTGACCGAGGCAAACACCGACAGCAAAGGCGGTAAATCGACATTCAGGATCCAGTTAGCAAACTGGGCGAACCCGGCAGTCTGGGTCACCACACCGCCAAAACCGATCACCGCCGCGGTATTGAGCAACGGCATGATGGAATCATCAGCGCCCTGACCGAATGCCTGCGCCGCCTTGCGACGCAAGCCCGGAAACAGCAGTACGCAGGTCAGCGAACCAAGAATGAGCGAGATACTGGGCCAGATGATCGGCTGCGCTGCACTGAACAACAGAACGCGAGCGACGATACTGTCGCTTTCAGACCAGTCAGCCAGACCCAGAATAGCGCGTGGCAGCATGATCGAGCCCAGCACCACTACCATGGGAATCAACGCCATCCACCATACCGGTGCATCATTCGGATCACCGATAAGCTGCTCCATGCGACGGTCCTGGGCATTTTCGACAAACCCTTCGCCGCGGGCCTGGGCGCGTTTCCACTGGCTTTCCACATACCACATGCCAAGACCAGCCATAATCAGCGCAGCAAAGATGCCGATCCAGCCTCCGGCAAACAGGTCGGTACCCAGCGCACTGGCAGAAATCACGTTATGAATGGACGGCGTTCCCGGCAGCGCGGTCATGGTGAAGGTGCCCGCGCCAACCGAGGTCGCAGCCGCCCAAAGCCGCTTGGGCAGGTTGGCTTCACGCATCAGCGTGATACCCAGCGGATACATGGTGAACACCACCACAAACACCACAACACCGCCGTAGGTCAGCAAGGCGCAGACGATCATGCCAACCAGCAGCGTATGACGCACACCCAGCGCGCGAGTGATCGATAACGCGATACTTTTGGCCGCCTGACTGGTCGCCATCACCTTGCCGAAAATAGCGCCACAGAGGAACAGCAAAAAGAACTTCCCGGCAAAGGTAAACGCACCCAGCGGGCCAAACGGGAAGAACTCCAGAAAGGTTTGCGAGATCAGCATATTGTTGGTCAGCGCGACCACCAATGCGCAGACCAGAGACGCAATAAAGATATTGATCCCTCGCAAGGCCAGATAAATAAGTAACGTCACGCCGGCGAGAAGACCGAGATTTCCGAGCATTGTTTTTATCCTTGTAGTTGACTGCGCTGGCTACATTACCCCAGCGCAGATTCACTACAAAGCCTTTAGCGCCGGAATCAGAGCGCTTTATTGTTGTGTATTGGTAACAGAATTATCGGTTGCCTACTTCCAACCCACGATGCAACTGCTACTATTACTGGCGCTATCAGGAACGTACAGCCGAAGACCGATGGAACTTCGAGCCACTTGTTCGGTCTTGGGCTGTGCGTTCTTGAAGCAAGACTTTTTACACAAGGGGAAAGTTATGAAAACTGCACTGAAAGTATCCGCCGTAGCTCTGGCCGCTCTGCTGGCCGCCGGCTGCAGCAACAGCATGGAAAAGGAACTGAGCGCTCGCGTTGCCGCTAACGAAAACGCTACTGCCAGTGCCCAAGCCCGTGCTGACGAAGCTTACCGCAAGGCCGAAGAAGCTCTGGCTGCCGCTCAGCGCGCACAGCAGACTGCTGACGAAGCCAACGAGCGCGCCCTGCGCATGCTCGAGAAAGCCAGCCAGAAGTAAGGCCAGCTTTGCCGATCCGGATCACATGGTCCGGATCGGTTGTCCAATTACGCCCGGAATACCGCTCTCGGCGTAAACCAGATCGCGAATCGCCGTCCAGTCCAGCCGAAACCCCCGCACCTTCTCCTGCTGCTCTTCCAGCAACGCCTGAATCGCCGCCTGCTTGTCCAGTGTTGAAGGCATGCCATGTTCATCCAGGGCGGTATGTACCTCCAGGTACAGCAAGCCATCCTTGACGCCCAGCTTATAAGGCTGGTTGACAATGGTTACCGGCGTGCCGACCGGCACCTGCGGAAACAGCTCGGTGATATCCTCGTTACGCATCCGGAAACAGCCATGACTGACCCGCGTTCCGATACCGAACTTCTTGTTGGTGCCATGGATCACATAACCACTGAGCGCCAGATTCATCTTGAACGGGCCCATCGGGTTATTCGGCCCCGGCGGCACTACTGACGGCAACGGGTCACCATTGGCAGCGTGCTCCTCCAGGATGGATTTGGGTGGATACCAGGAGGGGTTGGCTTCCTTGCGCAGAATGCGCGTTTCACCAATCGGCGAGGACCAGCCTTCGCGGCCGATACCAACCGGGTAGCTGGAAACCAGTTCACCGCCCTTGTGGAAGTAATACATGCGAAATTCGGGGAGATTGATGACCACACCTTCGCGCTGCCCGACCGGAAGGATGTGCTGGCCCGGGAGGATGATTTCGACTCCCTCGCCGGGCAACCAGGGGTCGATACCCGGGTTCGCCGCGGTCATCTCCAGATATCCGAAACCCCGCGCACTGCCAAGGTCGGCAAAGGTATCCTCATAGAGCGCCTGATAGCGGGTGACCTCGCCAATCAGATCCTGATCCGCCGACAACAACGGGTAGTCGTTTGCCTGGGCCGCACCAAGACCCAGCCCGGTAAACAGCAGCGCCGCGGTGATTCTGCCCAGTCGAGAACACACGCTCAACATTCCTTCAGCTCCCACTTAGCATCATATTCAAGTCAAACTGCTGCATTTGTCCGCTATCGCCATTATTGCGCGCAGCGACAGGACGACGCCCTGCCACCCTCGCCTGCTCGGCCAGATCAACACAGGTCGGACACAGGTTACGCAGATCCGCACGCGTCAACTCACGGTAGATCGGCGACGACGGCAACAGGTCTCCACACAGGGTGCGCTCACGGGGTACGTCGAGCCGCAGATTGATATCAACCAGGTGAACATGCCAGGGATCTTCCACAAACAGATCCCGCTGCTCATCCTGCTCCACCAGACACCAGCGTCTGGCCATCCAGGACACACTCAATTCAGGGCTCCACCTTAATCGTTTATCGCAGCAGGCTGCTGCGTCAGAACCCATTCACGTATTACCGGCCAGGCATTATCGAGAATACCCGGCTGCCCCTGCGCGTTCGGATGAATGCCATCGGCCTGCATCAGTTCACCGCGATCAGCCACGCCTTCGAGCAGGAACGGCACCAGCGGCACCTGCTGTCGATCGGCAATCTGCCGGTACACCTGCTCAAAGGCTTGCGTATAGCGAACACCATAATTGGGTGGGATCCGCATACCCAGCAGTATGACGTCAGCGCCGGCCGCACGCGACTGTTCAACCATGGCAGTAAGATTCTGTTGCATATTATCCGGCGGCAGGCCGCGAAGGCCATCATTACCACCCAGCTCGAGGATGACCAGGTCCGGCGCATGCTGCCCCAACAGCGCTGGCAAGCGAGCCAGACTACCGGCGGTGGTATCTCCGCTGACAGAGGCATTATGGACCGGCAAAGGGTAATTTTCCGTCTCCAGCCGCCGCTCCAGCAGGGCAACCCAGCCCTCACCAATTTCCAGACCGAAAGCGGCGCTGATACTATCACCGACAATCAGGATCCCCTGAGCTGCCGCAGGAAAGGAGAGCAGATACAGCAGTACCGCTCCCAACCAGTTTCTCAAGCCATTCATCAGGTCCGTACACCATGTCCGATGCCGTTGTAATCGCTCGCCACCTTAGCAAAGTCGTGACCAGCTCGGAAGCGCCGCTGCAGATCCTCGACGACGTCTCACTCAGTATCGAACGCAGCAGCAGCCTGGCCATTGTCGGCGCTTCGGGATCGGGCAAGTCAACCCTGCTCAGCCTGCTGGCCGGTCTGGACCTGCCAAGCAGTGGTCAGGTCATACTCGCCGGCGAAGACCTCACGGCACTCAACGAAGACCAGCGCGCGACACTGCGCGGCCGTGAGGTAGGCTTCGTCTTTCAATCCTTTCAGCTGCTGGACAGCCTCACCGCGCTGGAAAATGTCATGCTGCCACTGGAGCTGGCCGGGCGATCCGACGCACGGGAACGCGCCGGCGAACTGCTGCAGCGGGTCGGACTCGAAGCCCGGCGCCAGCACTACCCCCAGCAACTCTCTGGTGGCGAACAGCAACGGGTAGCCATCGCCCGCGCCTTTGCCAGCGAACCCAGCATCCTGTTTGCCGACGAGCCAACCGGCAACCTGGACGCAGTCACCGGCGAGCGCATCAGCGATCTGCTGTTTGCACTCAATCGCGAGCGCGGCACCACCCTGGTGCTGGTAACGCATGACGCGCAGCTGGCCGACCGTTGCCAGCACGCAGTACGCATGCAGGCGGGCCGCCTGCTTGGAGACGATGCATGAACCGACCGCCGCTGGCCCGACTGGCCTGGCGCCTGTTGCGCAGGGAATGGCGGGCGGGCGAACTGACCGTGCTGCTGGGTGCCCTGCTTATCGCGGTGACCATCAGCTCCGCCATCAGTCTGTTTACCCAACGGCTTGAGCGCAGCATGACCGATCGCGCCGCAGAGTTTCTGGGCGCCGATCTGGTTGTCTCCTCGCGTAGCCCCTTGCCGGACAGTTACGCAGAGCAGGCGGCAGTCAATGACCTGATGCTCAGTCGTCAGCTCGAGTTTTCCAGCGTCATGGCCAGCGACTCGGCAATGCAGCTATCCAGTGTCAAGGCGGTTGACGCGGCGTATCCCTTGCGCGGCGAGTTACGTATCAGCCGTTCCGCTTTTGCCGAGGAAACAGCAACCCGCTCCGTACCGGCTGCCGGTGAAATCTGGGTGGAACCACGCTTGCTGAACCAGCTGAGAGTTCAGGTCGGCGACAGCCTGGAGGTTGGCTATGCGACGCTGCGAATTAGCGCTGTACTGACCCATGAACCTGACCGTGCAAGCGACTTCTACAGTCTCACCCCGCGGGTGCTGATGAACCTCGATGACCTTGACGCGACCGGCGTGGTGCAGCCCGGCAGCCGGGTAACCTATCGCTTGCTGTTGAGCGGCGAACGCCAGGCACTGGAGCGTTACCGTAACTGGATAGACCCGCTGCTGGCGGTAAACCAGCGACTCAGCGGCGTGGAAGACGGAAACCGCCAGGTTGGCAATGCGCTAACGCGGGCCAATCAGTTCCTAGGCCTTGCCAGCATTGCGGCCATTATTTTGGCTGGGGTTGCCGTGGCACTGTCATCCGGGCGTTTTGCGCTTCGTCATTTCGACAGTAGCGCCCTGCTGCGCTGTATGGGACTACAACGCCGGCAGGTGCTTACCCTGTTCACCCTTCAACTACTGTATATCGGGATCATTGCCACCGTGGCCGGCCTCGCCCTGGGGCTTGTAGTGCAGTGGGGCCTGATGCAGCTGCTCGCCGATCTGCTGCCCCCACGGTTGCCGGAGCCGGGCGTCTTGCCGCTGCTGGTTGGCGCGGCTACCGGCTTCAGCGCACTGCTCGGATTCGCCCTGCCGCCGCTGCTGCGACTTGGCAACGTCGCACCTTTGCGGGTGCTGCGCCGCGACCTCGAACCGATGCCTGTCAGCAGCTGGCTGATCTATGGCCTTGCCCTCGCCGTCCTCAGCCTGCTGATGTGGCAGTTCACCGGCGATCTGACCATCACCCTGGCCATGCTGTTCGGCGGAGCACTCGCTGCATTGCTGCTTGGGCTGCTCGCCTGGCTGCTGCTGCGCGCGGTCGCCGGCAAGCTGCGCGAGGCCAGCCTGGCCTGGCGGTTGGGCAGCGGTGAACTGCTCAAGCGCCCAACGGCCGCCGCCACGCAGATGCTGTCATTCGGTCTGATTTTCATGTGCATGCTGGTTGTCCTGATCCTGCGGACCGAGCTGCTCAGTACCTGGCAGAATCAGTTACCGGACGACGCTCCCAACCACTTCGTACTGAACGTACTGCCAGCTGAACAACAGGCGTTCAGCCAGGCACTGGAGGACATCGGTGCACGCAGCGCCCCGCTCTACCCGGTCACGCCAGGACGTCTGGTCAGCATCAACGGCGAGCCTGTGCGCACCGAGGTAAGCAAGGAAGATGGCAATCGCGATCGCGGAACCCGGGCCATCAACCGTGACCTCAGCCTGACCTGGGCAGCCGAGCTGCCAGCAGACAATCAACTGCGCGAAGGCCAGTGGTGGCCAGCAGTCGCAGCCCCTGCTCCATCCGCCATGGCCCGTGTGTCCATCGAGGCCGAGCTGGCCGACAGCCTTGGTGTCACCCTTGGTGACAGGCTGGGATTCGTCATTGAAGGCAGGACTCTGGACGCCGAGGTCAGCAGCGTCCGCAGCGTCGAATGGGACAACTTCACGCCCAACTTCTACATGATCTTCGCCCCGGGGGACCTTGACGGCTTCCCCGCGACCCTGCTGACCAGTTTCTATTTGCCGGCCGAGCAACGCGGTGCCCTGCGGGAGCTGAACCGTCAGTTCCCGGCAATGACGCTGCTGGAAGTCGGCCCCTTGCTGGCCCAGATTCGCGACATTCTCAGGCAGGTCACGCTGGCAGTGGAATATGTCCTGCTGTTTGTTCTGCTCGCCGGGATGACAGTGCTGTTTGCCGCCCTGCAGGCTACCCTTGACGAACGGCTGTATCAGGGCGCATTGCTGCGCACACTGGGGGCCGGGCGAGCGCTGCTGCGCCGCGCAAGCTGGATGGAGTTTTTGCTGCTGGGGCTGATGTCCGGCCTGATGGCAGTGGTGGCCGCAGAGCTGGCCACCTGGGCGCTGTATCGATTTGCACTGAATCTGGATTGGGCACCGCATTTGCTGTTTTGGCTGCTGACACCCTCGGCAGCGGCCTTGCTGATCGGTTGCGCGGGCGTCTGGGGGACCAGGGCGGTGCTCCAGCAAAGCCCCATGCGCCTGATCAACCGCGGCGCCTGAGTAGCCCCGAATGCAGCCGTCGATCAACACCGGAATATCCGGTTCGGCAGCTGCTCGGGTTTCTTGACGCATGGCCGCCGCACTTGATCGACGTCAACCTCACCTCGCAGCAGAGCGTCTAGAATGGATTTCAGCGGCCTGGCAACAGCAGCCAGCCGCCCCCAGCACAAGGAACCGTCATGCCAAAACCTCCTCGCCATCTCGTTCGGGCCCTGATCGCCGCAGCCGTGCTCGCCGGCATTGCTCTGGTTACCTGGCTGGAGCTGCAGCCTGACGGCTACGGTGATGGCTTTGCCAGCGGTAACGGCCGGATTGAGGCGACCGAGATCAACATCGCGACCAAGCTCGGTGGACGTATTGCCCGGATCCTGGTCGACGAAGGGGATTTCGTCGAACCCGGACAGCTGCTGGCCGAAATGGATACCAGCGTACTGCAGGCGCAACTGCTGCAGGCCGAGGCACAGGCTCGGCAGGCCGAGAACGCTATCCAGACAGCCCGCGCCCAGGTTGGCCTGCGCGAAAGCGAGCGCTCTGCCGCAGAGGCGTTGTTGCTGCAGCGCCAGGCTGAACACAATGCAGCGCGCAAGCGCCATGAGCGCATCAGTGTACTGGTCCAGCGCAGCGCCGCCTCGCGCCAGCAGCTGGACGATGCCCTGGCGGCCATGCAGAGCGCCGAGGCAGCCGTTGCATCGGCGCGGGCCCAGATCCACGCAACCGAGGCCGGCATTGCCGCGGCGCGCTCGCAGGTAATCGAAGCCGAATCAGCGCTGGATGCTACACGCGCAGCGGTAGAGCGCATCGCTGCAGATATCAACGACAGCAAGCTGACCGCCGATCGCAAGGCAAGGGTGCAGTTTCGTACCGTTCAGCCCGGTGAGGTACTTGGCGCAGGTGGCCGGGTTTTGAATCTGGTGGATCTGACCGATGTCTACATGACTTTCTTTCTGCCCGAACGGCTGGCGGGTCGCGTCGCGATGGGCTCCGATGCGCGGATCATTATCGATGCTGCGCCGCAGTATGTGATTCCGGCCACGGTCAGCTACGTCTCCAGCGTGGCCCAGTTCACCCCCAAATCGGTGGAAACGGAGCAGGAGCGGGAAAAAATGATGTTCCGCATTCGCGCACGTATCGACCCGGCGCTGCTGGAGCAGCATATCGAACAGGTCAAGACCGGCCTGCCCGGCGTCGCCTGGCTGAAACTGGATGCCAGTGCCGAGTGGCCCGACGCACTCAGCGTTAACGTCGGCAACTGAACATGAGCCAGCCGCAGCCGGTCGCCCAACTGCGCGATATCAGCCTGCATTACAAGCACGTCGCTGCCCTGGACAAGGTCACCCTTGACCTGCCGGCGGGCTGTATGGTCGGCCTGATTGGCCCGGATGGCGTTGGCAAATCCAGCCTGCTGGCACTGGTCGCCGGCGCGCGTCGCCTGCAACGGGGCGAGTTGCAGGTCCTGGGTGGGGACATGCGCAGCGCCAGCCACCGCAGTCACGTGTGCCCGCGTATCGCCTTCATGCCCCAGGGGCTGGGCAAGAACCTGTATCCAACCCTCAGCGTGGCCGAGAACCTCGAATTCTTTGGCCGGCTGTTCAATCAGGGTGAAGCCGAGCGCAAGCAGCGCATCCAGCAGTTACTGGCCAGCACCGGCATGAGCCGCTTTGCCGATCGCCCGGCAGGCAAGCTCTCCGGCGGCATGAAGCAAAAGCTGGGGCTGTGCTGCGCGCTGATCCATGACCCTGACCTGCTGGTCCTGGATGAGCCCACTACCGGTGTCGACCCCCTGTCACGCAGCCAGTTCTGGGAGCTTATTCGACGCATCCGTGCCGGCAGGCCGCAGATGAGCGTGCTGATCGCCAGTGCCTATATGGATGAGGCCCAGGGCTTTGACTGGCTGGTTGCAATGGATGCCGGCAACGTACTGGCAACCGGCACGCCACAGCAGATTCTCGCCGATACCGGCAGCACCAGCCTCGAGCAGGCCTTCGTTGCGCTGCTGCCAGAGGAAAAACGCCGTCAGCACAGGCAGTTGCAGATACCGCCGCGCACGATGCATACCGGTATTGCCATCGAGGCTCACGACCTGACCTGCCGCTTCGGCGATTTCGTCGCGGTCGACAAGGTGAATTTCCGCATCGAGCGTGGGGAAATCTTCGGCTTTCTCGGTTCCAACGGCTGTGGCAAGTCGACCACAATGAAAATGCTCACCGGCCTGCTGCCCTTCAGCGAGGGCGAAGCCTGGTTGCTGGGCAAGCCGGTTGACCCGACCGACATGGCCATCCGCATGCGGGTTGGCTACATGTCCCAGTCATTTTCGTTGTACAGCGAACTGACGGTGCGCCAGAACCTGGCGCTGCACGCCAAGCTGTTTCAGCTCCCCGCCGAGCAAAGTGCCGAGCGGATTGATGAACTGCTTACGCAGTTCAATCTGCAGGCAGTTGCTGACAGCTTGCCGCTGTCCCTGCCACTGGGGGTGCGTCAACGCCTTTCGCTCGCGGTGGCGGTGATTCATAAACCGGAGGTGCTGATTCTCGACGAGCCCACCTCGGGGGTGGACCCGATCGCCCGGGATCTGTTCTGGAGCCTGCTGGTCAGGCTGTCGCGGGAGGACGGCGTTACCATCTTCATCTCGACTCACTTCATGAACGAGGCCGAGCGTTGCGACCGGATGTCGTTAATGCACGCCGGCAAGGTACTGGTCAGCGGTGCACCCGATGATCTGCGGCAGCAGCGGGGCAAGGCAACGCTGGAGGACGCGTTCATCGACTGGTTGCGCGAGGCCAGTGGTCAGCAAGAGCAGGTGCCTGACGCTGCTGCACTGTCATCCTCAGTCGCTCAGCCTGACACCGAAAAGCGCCCTCCCCGTTTCAGTTTGCGCCGAATGCTCAGCTATACCCGCCGGGAGGCGATGGAACTCAAGCGCGATCCGTTGCGTGCGCTGCTCGCACTGGCCGGCTCGGTTCTGCTGATGGTGATCATGGGGTACGGCATCAATATGGATGTGGACGACCTGACCTTCGCCGTACTGGACCGGGACCAGACCACCTACAGCCAGGCCTACGCGCTGGAGCTGGCCGGTTCCGGCTATTTTATTGAGCGCCCGCCACTGCACAGTCATGCCGAGCTGGAGCAGCGTATGCGAGCCGGCGACATCAGCCTGGCGCTGGAAATCCCCCCGGGCTTCGGACGCGACCTGCTGCGCGGCGATTTCCCGCAGGTTGCCTACTGGGTCGACGGTGCCATGCCGGTGCGGGCCGATACCCTGCGTGGCTATGCCCAGGGCATTCATTTGAACTACCTGCGTTCACTGGCAAGCCGTCAACCCACACCCATCGCGGTCAGCCTGGTGAACGTGGAAACGCGCTATCGCTACAACCCCGATGTGAAGAGCCTGCCCGCGATGGTGCCGGCGGTAATTCCGATTCTGCTGATGATGATTCCGGCCATGCTCACCGCGTTGGCAGTGGTGCGCGAAAAGGAGCTGGGCTCCATCACCAATTTCTATGTAACCCCGGTAACCCGGCTCGAGTTCCTGCTCGGCAAGCAGCTGCCCTACGTGGTACTCGGCTTCATCAATTTCATCGCATTGCTGCTGCTCGCGGTGCTGGCTTTCGACGTCCCGATCAAGGGCAGCCTGCCGAGCCTGCTGCTCGGCGGCCTGCTGTATATCGTGTGCGCGACCGGCCTCGGGTTGCTGGTCTCCTCGCTGCTGAAAAGCCAGATCGCTGCCATCTTCGGTACCGCCATCGCCACGCTGATTCCGGCGGTCCAGTTCTCCGGCATGATGCATCCGGTGTCTGCAATGGAGGGGCTCGGCGCGATGATCGGGCAGCTGTATCCCACCACCCACTTCCTGATCATTTCCCGCGGCGTGTTTTCCAAGGCATTGGGGTTCAGCGACCTCTATTTCTACTTCATCCCCCTGCTACTGGCGATACCGGTACTGACGCTGGCCAGCGTCGCGGGACTGAAAAAGCAGGAACAGTGACATGCGCCGAGCGTTGAGTAACGTACTGCAGCTGGGAGTAAAGGAGCTGCGCAGCCTCGCCCGGGACCCGGCGATGGTCATACTGATCATCTACGCATTCAGCATGGCCATCTACTCCTCCGCCACGGCGATGCCGGAAACGCCAAACCGGGCAACCATAGCGGTGGTAGACGAGGATCGCTCGCAGGTTTCCAACCGGCTGATCGACGCTTTCCAGCTGCCCTACTTCATGCCCCCGACCCTGATCAACCACCGCCAGATGGATCGGGGCATGGACAGCGGACTCTACACCTTCACCCTGAACATTCCTCCGGACTTTCAGCGTGACCTGCTGGCCGGACAGCAACCGACGATCCAGCTCAATGTCGATGCCACCCAGATCAGCCAGGCGTTCAGTGGAGCCGGCCACATTCAGCAGATCATCCAGAATGAAACCACCGCCTTTGTGCAGGGCTATAGCGGCGCGGCAGCCCTGCCTCTGGAAGCGGTGGTACGCATGGCCTACAACCCGAACCTGGAGGCCAGCTGGTTCGGCTCGATAAGCGAAGTCATCAACCAGATTACGATGCTGTCGATCATCCTCACGGGTGCGGCGCTGATTCGTGAGCGCGAACACGGCACCATCGAGCACCTTCTGGTCATGCCGGTGACGCCGCTGGAAATCATGCTGGCAAAGGTATGGGCCATGGGCCTGGTGGTACTGATCGCCTGCGCACTGTCGCTGCGGCTGGTGGTACAGGACTGGCTGGGCGTACCCATTCAGGGCGCAGTCAGCCTGTTTCTGGCCGGCACCGCGCTGCACCTTTTTGCAACCACATCGATGGGGATTTTCCTTGGTACCGTGGCACGCTCCATGCCGCAGCTCGGGCTGCTGATCATTCTGGTGCTGATACCGCTGGAAATCCTCTCCGGAGCGGTAACGCCGCGCGAGAGCATGCCGGTCGTGGTGCAGACCATCATGTCGCTGGCTCCGACCACGCACTTTGTTCAACTGGCACAGGGCGTTCTGCTCAGAGGCGCCGGCATCGGCATTATCTGGCCGCAGCTGCTGGCCCTGGCTGCCATCGGGCTGGTGTTCTTCTATGCGGCGTTACGTCGGCTGCGCACTACCCTGCAGTAATCCGGCCGCACGCTAGCGGCCCTCAGGCTGGTAGCAAATATCCGTGATCTCCCAGCTTTTTTCGGATTCCGGCGTGCGCACAACCACTTCATCGCCAACCACCTTGCCAAGACACGCCCTGACGATAGGCGCGTTGACCGACACATAGTCCTTGCGGCCATAGATTTCGTCAGGGCCGACAATTCTGAAACGCAGGGTGTTGTCGTCCTCATCGACCAGTTCGACCCAGGCCCCGAAGAAGGCACGCCCCTCCTGCACCGGGCTGTATTCAACCACCCGCAGCTTGTCGAGACGATTGCGCAGAAACCGCACCCGACGGTCGATTTCGCGCAGCCGTTTCTTGTTGTACTGATAATCGGCGTTCTCGGAGCGGTCTCCCAGACTGGCAGCCCACTGCACCAGTCGGGTGACCTCCGGACGTTCCTTGCGCCACAGAGTATCGAGCTCCTCTTTAAGCGCAGCATGACCTTCCGGCGTAATGACGTTGGTATCCATGATGTCCTGTATCGGGGTTTGGCGGCGACCATGCACGCGGGTTACCGGTTATTTTCGGTGCAGGCGCGGGCTTCTGTCGATGCCTGCCTACTCGCGTGCCTGCGCCTCCCCGCTATCACCCTTTTCTGTCTTTTCTCCCTTTTCTGCGTTGCGACGAGCCGCAGACTCGGGCTCGGTCTCCAGGTAAATCAGTGTCCAGTCCGCTGCCGGCTCGAACGGCTGAGCCGGCGAGAACACCCGTACCCGGCGCTCAGGCGTCAGGGCCAGCAAGGCGATACGCCCCTTGCCCGCCTCCTGCTGCCACTGACTGAAGCCGAAGTCCTCGGTGAGCGTCGTTGCCTTGAAGCGCGCCCCCTGACTGACCAGACTGGAGAGCTTGCTGAAGGTCAGCCCCTCGGGGCCGAGCGGCGCGCCCTCGTGCCTCGACGATATCTGCAGGCGCTCACTGGCACCGCTGCGCTCATTGCGTACGGTGTAGATACGGTGGGCTGCAAAGTCGCGACGAAAATGCTGGTTCAGCAGCGCGTTGCGTTCGCGCTCCGGCGTCATGGTCAGCAGGGTACCCAGCCCGGTAAGATCAAGGATGCTGTCGACCTGTGCCGACAGGGGATTACCGCGCAGGGTGCGCAGTCCCTTCATCCGTGCCTGGCTGATCGACTCCCAATGGGTGTCGACCACCAGCAGCGGCACTTCCAGCTTCTGCAACACCTCACCCAGTGCCCGAGCTACCGCATTGGCACCAATCATGAGTACCCCGCGACGCTCAGGCTCGGTAACCCCGAGCAGGCGCGCAACGGTTCGCGCAGTCGCGCTCTGAAACACCACCGTGCCGATAATCACGGCAAAGGTCAGCGCACTGACCAGCGCCGCATCCTCATAACCGGCCTGCTCCAGACGCAGGGCAAACAGTGCCGAGACCGCCGCAGCGACAATCCCGCGCGGGCCGATCCAGGCAATCAACGCCCGCTCTCGCCAATTAAGCTCGCTGCCCAGGCTGCTTATCCAGACCGCCAGCGGCCTTGCAACGAACTGGATCACCAGCAGCAGGGCCAGCGCCGGCAGGCCCAGGGCAAGCAGTGCATCCAGATCCAGTCGCGCCGCCAGCAGGATAAACAGCCCGGAAATCAGCAGCACCGACAGATGCTCCTTGAACACCAGGATCTCTTCGATATCCACACCGCGAGCATTGGCCAGCCAGATACCCATCACCGTCACAGCCAGCAAACCGGATTCATGGGCCAGCTCGTTGGCCAGCGTGAAGGTCACCAGCACCAGAGTCAGCGAGGCCAGCACCTCAAGGTATTCGGGAATCCAGCGCCGACGCATGGCGGTCGCCATCAGCGCACCACCAGCCACCCCGGCGACCGTGCCGTAGCACACTACCTTGAAGAAGATCAGCGAACCGGCCAGCAAGCCGCTGTCACCCGCGCTCTGGGCAGCAATCCATTCGTAGACCAGTACCGCCAGCAGCGCACCGATCGGATCAATCAGGATGCCTTCCCAACGCAACACACGCGAGATTCGCTGGGTTGCACGCAGGGTACGCAGCATCGGCACAATCACCGTGGGCCCGGTTACCACCACAAGCGCACCGAACAACGCAGACAGACCGGGATCCAGGCCAATCAGCCAGTGGCAGGCAACACTGATAACCCCCCAGGTCACCAGCGCACCCAGAGTAACCAGCCTGCGCACCACGGTACCGGTTTCCTTGAGCTGTTCGAACTTCAGCGTCAGGCTGCCTTCAAACAGGATCAGGGCGACACACAGCGACACCAGCGGAAACAGCAGCTCACCAAGGAAGTCATCTGGCGACAATAGCCCTGCGACCGGCCCAAGCAGGATGCCCGCCAACAGCAGAAACAGAATCGCCGGCAGACGCAGGCGCCAGGCCCCAAGCTGGCAAACCAGACTGACCAGCGCTACCCCGGAGAAAATCAGTGCCGGGGTAATCAGATGTTGCATCTCGCTCACGTTAACGTCCCTGCTGCGGTGTATCGGCGGTCAACCCGTCACGTTGGTGGGGCGCAAGCAGATCCGGCCCCATGCCCAGCGCGACAATCCGGTTGGGATTGATGGTCGGGTGACTGTAGTAGTAATGCTGCTTGATATGACTGAAATCCACCGTGTCCGCAATCCCCGGGTACTGATACAGCTCACGCAGATACCCCAGCAGATTCGGGTAGTCCTCGATGCGCCGCAGATTGCACTTGAAGTGTCCGTGATAGACCGGATCAAAGCGCACCAGCGTGGTAAACAGGCGCCAATCGGCCAGGGTCAGCCGGCTGCCGGTCAGATAACGGCGCTCACCAAGAAGCGCCTCCAGCCAGTCAAGCGCGGAAAACAGCTCACGGCAAGCCTGTTCGTAGACCTGCTGATCGGTCGCAAACCCGGCCTTGTACACCCCGTTGTTGATCTCACTGTAGACCCGCTCGTTGATCCGCTCGATCTCGTCCTGAAGCGCTGCCGGATAATAGTCGTCACGGTTACCGGTCAGCGCATCAAACGCGCTGTTGAAGATACGGATAATCTCGGCGGACTCGTTGTTGACGATCGTCTCCTCACGCCGATCCCAGAGCACGGGAACGGTCACGCGCCCGGTGTAGTTCGCCCGGGCATGGGTATACAGCTGGTGCATGCAGCGATAACCGTAGAGCGGCTCGGGCTCGGCAAACTCCCAGCCCTGCTCCAGCATGTGCGGATGCACGACTGTGACATCGATATGTTCCTCGAGCCCCTTCAGCCGCCGCATGATCAGCGTGCGATGCGCCCACGGACATGCCAGCGAGACATAAAGATGGTAGCGGCCTGAATCCGGCGCAAAGCGCGTATCGGCAGCAACCCACTCGCGAAACCCGGCATCCTCGCGCTTGAAGGCGCCGCCATTACTGTCGGTGTCATACCACTGATCGACCCACTGGCCTTCAACGAGACGTCCCATTCGGTACTCCTTGATCCTGTCAGTTGGCCTCCAAGCCTGACATCTTGTGCCGCCGCTGAACAGGTCAGACAAATGGCACGGGCAATTTTTTCATAAAGCGCGTATACTACGCGGCTATCTCTTCCCTAAGGTTCACTTCCCGTATGTCCGAAACCGCTCCGGCCCGGCAATTTGCCGACCTCGGCCTGCCCGCTCATCTCCTCGAGGCTCTCAACAGCCTTGGCTACGAAACTCCCTCCCCTATCCAGGCTGAAGCCATCCCGACGCTTCTGGCCGGCAAGGATCTGCTCGGTCTGGCACAGACCGGTACCGGCAAGACTGCAGCCTTCGCGCTGCCCGTACTCGCTGGCATTGATGTCAGCCTGCGCGCCACTCAGGCGCTGATTCTGACCCCAACCCGCGAGCTCGCTCTGCAGGTTGCAGAGGCGTTCCAACGCTACGCCCAGAACATGCGCGGCTTTACCGTTCTCGCCCTGTATGGCGGCTCGGCTTTCGCCCCCCAGTTCAAGGCACTTGAGCGCGGCGCGCATGTTGTTGTCGCCACGCCGGGCCGACTGACCGATCACCTGCGCCGCGGAAGCCTGAAGCTGCAGGAGCTGCGCTACCTGGCACTCGACGAAGCCGACGAGATGCTCAAGATGGGCTTCGCCGACGATCTGGAAGCGGTCTTTGAAGCGGTTCCAGACACCACCCAGAAGGCACTGTTCTCCGCAACCATGCCGCCGGGTGTGCGCAATGTCGCGCGCAACCACATGAAAGAGCCTGCCGAAATCCGCCTGCACAGTGGCGCCAGCAGCAGTCTCGAGACCATTACCCAGAAAGTCTGGGAAGTCTCCAACCACCACAAACTGGACGCCATGACCCGCCTGCTCGAAGTCGAGCCGGTTGAAGCCATGATTGTCTTCGTGCGCACCAAGACTGCCAGTCTTGAGCTGGCCGAGCGCCTTGAAGCGCGTGGCTTCGCTGCGGCAGCACTGAACGGCGACCTGACCCAGCAGCTGCGCGAGCAAGTGGTCGATCGCCTCAAGCGCGGCCTGCTCGACATCGTCGTGGCTACCGACGTGGCAGCCCGCGGACTGGACGTCGAGCGCATCACCCACGTGCTCAACTACGATCTGCCGCACGACAGCGAAAGCTATGTACACCGTATCGGTCGTACCGGTCGCGCCGGTCGTCAGGGCACGGCGATTCTGTTCGCAACCCCGCGCGAGCGTCGTCTGCTGCACGTACTCGAGCGCGCTACCGGCCAGAAAATCGAGCCGCAGGCCCTGCCGACTGCCGATGCGGTACGCAGTGGCCGCCTGAACAAGCTGGCATCACGTCTGAACGACGCCCGCGAGAACGCCACCGCCCTGCATCAGCAGCTGGTCAGCGATCTGCAGGAACTCACTAGCCTGGATGCCACCGAACTGGCCGCCGCGCTGCTGACCCTGCTGCCGAGCGCCAAGGCCCTGCTGGAGCCTGTTGCCGACCTGCCGAGCGCGCCGCCGCGCCGTGAGCGCGAAGAGTTTGACCGCGACGCCGGCCTGACCCGCTACAAGGTTCAAGGCGGTCGCAAGACCGGCCTGATGCCCAAGCCGCTGGTCGACGTGCTGGTCAAGGTAGGAGGCCTGCAGCGTCAGCAGATCGGCCACATCAAGCTGTTCAACGAGCACACTGGTGTGTTCCTGCCGACGCTCGACCAGTCGGTACTGAACCGCCTGGCCGGCGCCGAAATCAACGGCGTGACCCTGCAGATCAAGGCCTGGCCGCTGCCTGAAGGTGAATTGCCGCCACGTGACCGCGCGCCCCGAGGCAAGCCGCCTCGCCGTGAGTTCGCCGGCAAGCCCAAAGGCCCGCGCAAGGCCTGAGGGACGCACTGCAGATGGAATGGGTCGACATCGGTGTCAACCTGACGGACAAAGCCTTCGACAGCGACCGTGACGCGGTACTGGAGCGGGCCCGTCAGGCCGGTGTCAGCCAGCAGTTGCTGACCATGACCTCGCTGGAGCAGGCAGAACACCTGCTTGCTCTGTGCGCGGATCATCCTGAACACCTCTTCACAACCGCCGGCGTGCATCCGCACGAGGCGCGTCACTGGACTGCAGACAGCAGCCGTCAGTTACTTGAACTGAGCCAACAGCCTGCCGTTCGCGCCATTGGCGAATGCGGCCTCGATTACAACCGCGACTTCTCACCGCGCCCGGACCAGTTGCGCGCACTGGAAGAGCAGCTCGCAATAGCCGTGGAGACCCGGCTGCCGGTCTTTCTCCATGAACGCGAAGCCAGCGACACGCTGATCAACGTTCTGCGTGATTATCGCGACCAGCTCAGCGGTGCCGTGGTGCACTGCTTTACCGCTGACCGCAAGGCACTGTACGCCTACCTCGACCTTGATCTGCATATCGGCATCACCGGCTGGATTTGCGACGAGCGCCGCGGAACCGACCTGCAGATGCTGGCCAGGGATATCCCCGACAACCGGCTGCTGCTGGAAACCGATGCCCCCTGGTTACTGCCACGGACGCTTGATCCCAAGCCGAAGAACCGGCGCAACGAGCCTGCGTTTTTGCCGGAAGTCGCACAGATGGTTGCCAGCTGCCGGCAGCAGCCGCTGGACCAGCTCAGTCAACACACCAGCGAGAACGCCCGGCGTCTGTTCCGGCTGCCAGCCCCTCGGCAATAGTCTATATTGGCTGCATCACCGCATTGGACGCAGCCAAGGACTCGCATGCCAGATACGAAACGGACCGCTCGCAGCCGACATTCCATTTTCCTTCTGCTGGGCATGCTGCCGATGCTGCTCCTTGGTATTTCCCTGAGTCTGTTTCACTACCAGCAGCTCGACAAACTGATTCGCACCGACGGAGACGCCCTCTTCCAGCGTATCGTCGATCAGGTCAGTGGCGAGCTTGAAAACATCTATCATCCGCCCATGCAGGCGCTGAATATCATGGCCCTGAGCAAGCTGGTGACCACCACCAACCTGTCGGAACGGCTGGACTACCTGCCGATGATGGCACAGGTGCTCAGCGACAACGTGCAGCTCAACTCCGTCTACATCGGCTGGCAAGGCGGCGACTATCTGATGTTGCGCCCGCTTGGAAATCGGCTAAGCCTGCAACGCTTCAGCGCGCCGCGACAGGCCCGCTGGATGGCCTGGCACATCGGCAGCTCAGCAACCACCCGGCAGAACAGCTACCTGTTCCTGAACGAAAACCTGCAGATCATCGAGGCACGCATGGCCCCGGACGAGGGTTATGACCCCCGCGAGCGCCCCTGGTATGCCGCGGCCAGCGCAGCCAATCAGCGCCTTATCACTACGCCCTACCTGTTTTTCTCGACCCGCGAATTCGGCACCACCTTGGCACGAGCAAGCAACGACCTTGCTGTGCTGGGGGCCGACCTGACCCTGGACAGGCTCTCAGAAGCCCTGCGCCAGCAACGCATGACACCTTCATCAGAGCTCATTCTGTATACCTCCGATGGCGTTGTCGTAGCCTATCAGGACCCTAACCGCCTGCTGCACACCACCCAGGGCAGCAACTCGCTGGAGCCCCGCAGATTCAATGAACTGGGCAGCACCCTGCTGGCGACCCTGGCTCAGGACGGCTACGAGCAGGAGCGCCAGACAATCAAGGAGCTGGAGGGCCAGCGCTGGGTCATTCAGCAGCAGAGAATCAACATCCTCGGAACGCCGGACGTTTACCTTGCCGTGCTGATACCCGAAGCCGAACTGCTGTCCGAGGCGTATCGGTTACGCACGCTCGGACTCTGGCTGTCCCTGGCGATCAGTCTGTTGCTGCTGCCACTCAGCTGGCTGCTGTGGCGCAGGCTGCTGGGGTTGCAGCAGGCCGACCGTTGATCTAACAAATTACTTTAACCTCTTGGCCCAAATCATTATTTAAGTGATGATGCGAGAAAACGGCAACTGACGAACAGACAGCTCTGTCGTCAGCAATCCACAGGCTACGGAGCTGGATACCATGTCCAACCTTTTCACGCGCACCCTGCTCTGCCTGATCCCCACGATCAGCCTCATTGCCACCCCACTGCAGGCCGCCGACAGCGGCACCATTCCCGCCCGCGTCAACAGCGCCCTGCAGGCCGCCAAAATCCCGTCCGATGCCCTGTCACTGGCCGTCATCCCGCTTGAAAACCAGGGCATGGCCCAGTTCATCAATGCCGACCAGCCAGTCAACCCGGCGTCAACCATGAAGCTGGTAACCACCTACGCTGCGCTGGAGCTGCTGGGGCCCACCTATCAGTGGAACAGCGACCTGCTGGTAGACGGTCCGGTCGTCGATGGCACCCTGCAGGGCGATCTGATTTTCCGCAGTGGCGGCGATCCCAAGCTGACGCTGGAACGCATGTGGCTGATGCTGCGTGATCTGAAGGCGGCGGGCATTCGCACGATCAACGGCGATCTGGTCCTGCAACCGGCCGACATGCGCTTCCCCGCCGACATCCCGCCGTTCATTGATGACAGCGGCAACCAGAACCGTCCATTTCTGGTCGAGCCCGATCCGTTGCTGACCAACCTGAAGGTATTTGTGCTCAGCAGCTATGCCGAACGCGGCGGCGTGCGCATCAACCTTGAGCCGGCGCTCCCCGAGGTCAAGGTGGTCAACCAGATTGCCCTGCTACCGGCGCCCAACCGCAGCTGTCCGGCACCCAACGTCGCCTACAGCATCCAGGACAGCGGCCACGAGGCCGTGATTACCCTCACCGGCAACCTGCACGAGGGGTGCATGGCCCAGCGCTATCTGACAGCCCTGACCGCGACCACCTACACCGCCAGCACCCTGCGCACGCTGTGGGCCGAAATGGGCGGCAGCATCCTCGGCGGCAACCAGATCGGTCGTGCGCCGGCAAGCGCCCGCCTGGTCTCGCGCAGCACCTCGCCCGACCTGGTTGAAGTGGTCCGCGACATCAACAAATGGAGTAACAACACCATGGCGCGGCAGCTGTTCCTGACCATCGGCCGGGAACATCGCATTGCTGCCGACCGTGACGATCACAAGGCCGCCGTACGGGTCATCAACGCCTGGCTGAACGACAAGGGGATTCGCGCCAACACGCTGGTCATGGAAAACGGCTCCGGACTCTCACGCATGGAACGCATGACCGCCCGCGAAATGGCGCAGCTGCTCGCGCAAGCCTGGCAAAGCCCCTACAGCGCCGAGTTCATCGCATCCATGCCGCTGGCCGCCATGGACGGCACCATGCGCCGCCGCCTGCGCAACACGCCGGTTGCCGGCCAGGCCCACATCAAGACCGGCTCACTTCGTAACGTCAAGGCCATCGCCGGCATTACCCGCGATGCCAACGGCCAGAGCTGGGCGGTGACCGCCATCGTCAACCACGCCGCCGCCGGCGCCAGTGGTCAGGCGCTGGATCTGGTGCTGCAGGATGTCTACCGCCGGGCACCGACCGACATCGCCAGCGCCAGCGCCAGCAACCGCTAGAGTGGTAAAGCTCATCGCCCTCAGGGGCGATGAGTGAATTTCCAGGTCCGATGAATCCGGCTGTTACGCTGGAAATCGCGATCCAGCGTCTCGGCCGAGATATCGGTTACCAGATACCGAGCTTCCACCGCCGGATCCATGCGGAAACGCCGGAAGTTATTAGAGAAATACAGTACCCCGCCCGGCGCCAGGCGCTTCATCGCCAGCTCCAGCAAGCGCGCATGATCGCGCTGCACGTCAAATACCCCTTCCAGCTTTTTCGAGTTCGAGAAGGTAGGCGGGTCGATAAAGATCAGATCGAATTGCTGATCCCCTGCCTGCTTCAGCCACGCCATCACATCAGAGCGCACCAGCTTGTGCAGATCAGACAGGCCATTGAGCGACAGATTGCGCCGCGCCCAGTCCAGATAGGTATTGGACAGATCCACACTGGTGGTTGAGCGGGCACCGGCTGCGGCCGCATGCACGGTGGCGGTTGCGGTGTAACAGAACAGGTTGAGGAAACGCTTGCCCTTGGCCTCGGCGGCGATACGCAGACGGATTGGGCGGTGATCAAGAAACAGTCCGGTGTCCAGATAGTCGGTCAGGTTGACCAGCAGACGCACCTGTCCTTCACGCACCTCGAAAAACTCTCCCTGCTGAGCCATGCGCTGATACTGCTGCTTGCCGGACTGACGCTGGCGCTGCTTCAGGGCGATATGCTCGGGTGGCACACCCAGCACCTGCGGCAGCGCCGCCATGACGTCCTGCAGGCGCGCCTGCGCCTTGTCTTCATCAATCGACTGCGGCGGCGCATATTCCTGAACGTGCACCCGATCGCCATACAGATCAACCGCTACGGCGAATTCCGGCATGTCGGCATCGTAGACCCGGTAGCACTCGATGCCCTGCTGACGCGCCCACTTGCCGAGGTTCTTGAGGTTCTTTTTCAGCCGGTTGGCAAACATTTGCGCCGACTCACTGAGGCGGGCGGCTTCGACCGGCGCCGCTGCACCTGCCGGAGTATCGGCTGCCTTGGTGACAAAGCGTTCCGATTGCAGATCCATCAGCAACAACTTGCACGGCAGCGCGCCATTAAACAGGTTGTATTGCTTGTGACTGCGAATCCCCATGCGCTTGCCCAGATCCGCATTGCCGGTAAAGATCGCCGCCTGCCAGCCCTGACACTGCTGACGCAGCACCTCACCCAGCTTCTGGTAGAGATACACCAGACTTGCGGTCGTTCCCAGGCGCTCGCCATAGGGCGGGTTGCAGACCACCAGACCCTTCTGCCCGCGATCCGGGTTTGGCGCGAAGGTCGCCAGTTCACCCTGGAAAACCTTGACCCACTCCCCCACGCCGGCACGTTGAATATTGTTGCGAACCGGCTGCAGCAGACGGGGGTCGGCCTCATAGCCGCGAATCCACAGCGGCGGACGCGCCAGCCCGCGATCGGCACGCTCGCGGGCCTCGGCCAGCACCTTTTGCCAGAGCACAGGTACGTGCTGCTGCCAGCGGCTGAAGCCCCAGTGCTCGCGCTGCAGGTTGGGGGCAACATCGGCCGCGATCAACGCCGCTTCCACCAGAAAAGTACCCGAACCGCACATCGGATCGGTCAGCGCACCGCCAGCCTCGGCCAGCGCCGGCCAGCCCGCACGGATCAGAATGGCCGCCGCCAGGTTCTCCTTGAGCGGCGCCGCACCCTGCTGAAGACGGTAGCCGCGCTGGTGCAGACTGGCACCAGACAGGTCCAGCGCCAGCTGAACTTCGCCACGGTGACAATGGGCGTTGATGCGCAGATCCGGCCGTACCTTGTCGACGCCGGGCCGGGTACCGTCAGGGCGACGCAGCTGGTCGACGATCGCATCCTTGACCTTGAGCGCACCGAAGTGCGTGTTGTCTACCCCCGCCAGAGTGCCGGTAAAATCAATCGCCAGGGTGCCATCCACCGCCAGGTGATCGCGCCAGTCGATAAGCTGCACGCCGGCATACAGGTCCTCGGCCGTGCCAGCCAAAAAGCGCTTGAGCACCAGCAGTACCCGGTTGCCCAGGCGCGACCACAGACACAGGCGGTAACCGAGTTCGATATCGCCCTGCACTGAGACACCGGCAACGGTTTCCTTGGCAGCATCGGCGCCCAATGCGAGCACTTCATCGCGCAGCAGACCCTCCACACCCTTCGGACAGGTAACAAAAAATTCAAGGATCTCGCGCATGTCGTTGATTTCCGGAATACGATGACGTTTATATTTCAGTGACAGCTAACCAGCTGCCTCAGGTATGCCAAATCGGTCTTTGTAGCGGTGACGACCGATAGGGTACAACAGGGTATGACTTGAGCGGTGACCCTATTAGAAGCCGGGTCCAATACACCTTTTTCGACCGGCTTCCCTGCAGCGTAGACAAACACTGGCTACGCGCTACCTTGGAACGGATCGACGGTTCGACTGTTCCACAATGTCATACCACACGAGGACGCTACCCTATGAGAAGACTCAAGCGTGATCCGATGGAACGAGCATTTCAGCGTGGTTACCAGCACGGAGTGAGCGGCAAATCCCAAGACACCTGCCCTTTCAACAATCCCTCTACCAGACAGAATTGGATCAATGGTTGGCGTGAAGGCCGCGCGGACCGTTGGGATGGCTTTACCGGTATTTCCGGCGTGCACCGACTCAACGAGATGCATGCCGTAGGCTAGACTCCCAGTCAGTCAACTCATCTTTCCCAAGGGCGCTTGCCCATAGCGCCGGGCCTCTGGAAGGCCCACCCAGCCCCCGCTCTGCGGGGGCTTCCATTTTCACCGGGGCATGACCGCAATGGCATCCGCACATTCACGAATCAATTCCGGCCCACGATAGATAAACCCGCTGTAAAGCTGGACCAGGCTGGCTCCGGCGGCGATCTTGTCGGCTGCATCGGCACCACTGAAGATACCGCCCACGCCAATGATCGGCATCTGCCCTTTCAGCTCGGCGGCCAGCAGGCGGATTACCTCGGTCGACATATCGGTCAGCGGCGCACCGGACAAGCCACCAGCCTCACTGGCATAAGGTGAATCGGCTACCGCACTGCGATCCAGCGTGGTGTTGGTCGCGATCACGGCATCCATTCCCTCTGCCAGTAGCGTTGCACCAACCAGGGCCACCTCATCAGCGGTCATGTCCGGCGCAATCTTGATGGCAATCGGCACATAACGGCCACGCTCCTCGGCCAGCACCTTTTGGCACTGCTTGATCTGGCCAAGCAACACCTTCAGGGTCTCGCCGTATTGCAGGGTACGCAGACCGGGAGTATTGGGTGACGACAGGTTGACGGTGACGTAACTGGCACGGTCATAGACCTTGCGCAGACAGTAGAGATAATCGTCAACGGCGTTCTCGACGGGCGTCACCGCGTTCTTGCCGATATTGATACCCAGCACACCCTGGTAGCGCACACCGGCCAGACGCTCCAGCATGGCATCAACGCCTTCGTTGTTGAATCCGAAGCGGTTGATGATTGCCAGTTGCTCGGGCAGACGGAACAGGCGCGGCTTGGGGTTGCCTGGTTGCGGCCGCGGCGTGACCGTACCGACCTCCAGAAAGCCGAAGCCCATTGCTGCCATGCCGTCGACGGCAGCCGCGTTCTTGTCCAGTCCGGCAGCCAGCCCGACCGGGTTGTCAAAGGTCAGCCCCATCACCTCTACCGGCTGAGCCGGTACCGGGCGCACCAGCTTCTCGGCCAGTCGCAGCCGCCCGGCGGCGCCGATCATGTCCAGTGCAAGGTCGTGGGAGGTTTCCGCGGGCAGGCGGAACATCAGCGAGCGAAGCAGATCGTACATGGCGGGCATCCAGGGGCAGAAAATCAGGCTGCAGAGTATACCTGAATCAGGCGCCCAGGCTCAGCCGGCCAGACGCTCCAGCTTGAGCAATTTGCCGTCATCGGTAAATTGCATGAGAAAACTGCCGTAAACCCCCTGATGGGTCAGGAAGGGCCGCAGGTGATGGGCCGGCAAACTCACACGCCGGCCATCACGGCTGTACATCAACACCCGCTCGGCGCGACCCTGATACCAGGCCAGGTAGCGCTCGGCGGGTAACGCCAGATCGATTATCAGTTGCTGCATTCATTGTCCTGAGAGGTGAGACGGGCATGCTGGGCCAAATCCAGCAACTCGCGCATCGCCACCGCCACTATGGGGTAATCACCGGCACCGGCGCTCCTGAGTTCACCCAGCATGGCCTGCCAGCGCAGCACCATCGACTGATTGCGATCGACCCATTCAGCCACCAGTGCCTCCACCGGTGTTGACGCATCGCCGCCCTGCAGAGCAGCAACGGTCATGCTGCGTGCCTGCCAGTCGAGATCATCCCGATAGCTTTCACGCGCCAGCGCCTGCCAGTGGTTATCCACCTGCAAGCCGGCCACCTGTTGACTGAACCAGGGAAGTTGAAGCTGGGAGCCGAGCGCGAAAAATACCTGCGCAACGCGCTCGGCATTCTGCCCGGTTGCATCGGCGGCTTCAACAATGCCAAGCAGCGTGTAGGCATGGCCGGTTCCGGCGACCACCCGAGCGATGGCTTCGGGCACCCCTTCATCGACGTAGTGCTGATAGCGATCATCCCAGAGCTGCCGCACATCCCCTTCCAGCAACTGATCGAAGCGTTCTGCCAGTGTTCGCACGCAAGGCCCGAAGTGTGCCACCTCGCGCTCGGGTGACAGCTCGCTGCGCCGGTTACGAATAAACCAGCGGCTTGCCCGGCGACCAAGTCGCATCAGCTCTTCCATCAGCTCAAGCTGTACCTCTGCCGAAACCTGGTAATCCAGCGCCTCGATACCGGCAAAATGCGTCTGCAGCTCGAACACGTCGCGGGCAACAACCCAGGCCCGGGCGATATCGGCAGCAGCGGCACCGGTCGACTGTTCCAGCCGTCGCAGAAAGGTGATCCCCATATGGTTGACCAGATTATTGGCCAGCTGGGTGGCGACGATCTCGCGGCGCAGACGATGTCGACCCAGCGCGTCGCGCCAGGATTTGAGCAGCACCGGCGGGAAGGCGGTTTCAAGCTCGCGCGCAAGGTATGCATCTTCGGGTACGTCTGAGGCAACCAGCGCCTCCTTGAGATCCGCCTTGGAGTAGGAGATCAGCACCGACAGCTCGGCGCGGGTCAGCCCCTTGCCGCTGGCCTTGCGCTCGGCCAGCTGGTCGTCTTCGGGCAGGAACTCCAGGGCACGATTGAGCTTGCCGCTGCCTTCCATCGCGCTGATGAACCGCTGGTATTCCCCCATGGTCTGCGCGGCCTGGCGCTGGGCCAGGCTGATGGCCTGGGTCTGCTTGTAGTTGTTGCCCAGCACCAGCTCGGCTACCGAGTCGGTCATGCTGGCCAGCAGCCTGTTGCGCTGTTTGGCGGTCATGTCCTGGGCGGCGACCACTTCGTTGAGCAAAATCTTGATATTGACCTCGTGGTCGGAGCAGTCAACGCCGCCGGCATTGTCGATAAAGTCGGTGTTGAGCGCGCCGCCATGGAGGCAGTATTCGATTCGCCCCAACTGGGTCAGCCCCAGGTTGCCGCCCTCACCCACGACCCGGCAACGCAGGTCACGCCCGTTGACCCGCAGCGCATCGTTGGCCTTGTCTCCGACATCGGCGTGGGTCTCGCTGCTGGCTTTCACATAGGTACCAATGCCGCCATTCCAGATCAGGTCAACCGGCGCCTTGAGCAGTTGCTGAATCAACTCGGTCGGGGTCAGCCGTTCGGCACTGATCGCAAAGCGTTCACGCATCTGCGGCGTCAGGGTGATCTGCTTGAGGCTGCGAGAAAATACCCCGCCACCTTCGGAAATCAGGTCGCGATCATAGTCTGCCCAACTCGAGCGAGGCAGGCTGAACAGGCGCTCACGTTCGGCAAAGCTGCGCTCGGGATCCGGCTCCGGGTCGATAAAGATATGCTGGTGATTGAATGCCGCCATCAGCTTGAGCGTGCGCGACTGCAGCAGGCCGTTGCCGAAGACGTCGCCGGCCATATCTCCGATGCCGATCACGCTGATCGGATCGGTCTGCACATTAATGCCCAGTTCCCGGAAGTGCCGCTGCACCGACACCCAGGCACCGCGGGCGGTAATACCCATTTTCTTGTGGTCATAGCCCGCCGAGCCGCCGGAGGCGAAGGCATCACCGAGCCAGAAACCGTAGCCGGCGGCGATCTCGTTAGCTATATCCGAGAAAGTTGCCGTGCCCTTGTCTGCCGCCACCACCAGGTACGGATCATCGGCGTCGTGACGAACCACGTTGGGCGGCGGCACCACCTTGCCGTCGGCCAGGTTGTCGGTAATATCCAGCAGACCCTGAATGAACAGCCGGTAGCAGGCGATCGCCTCCTGTTGGACCTCGTCGCGCGTGCCACCCGAGGGCAGCCGGCGCGGAACGAATCCACCCTTGGCACCAACCGGCACGATGACCGCATTCTTGACCTGCTGCGCCTTGACCAGCCCGAGCACCTCGGTACGGTAGTCCTCCTCCCGATCCGACCAGCGCAGCCCGCCGCGGGCGACCTTGCCGCCACGCAGGTGAACCCCTTCCACCCGCGGCGAATAAACAAAGATTTCGAACATCGGACGGGGCAGCGGCAACTCGGGAATCGCCGAGGGATCAAACTTGAGACTGAGGTAATCCTTGCTCTGGCCGTTGGCGTCCGGCTGGTAGAAGTTGGTGCGCAGGGTTGCCTTGATCAGGTCCAGATAGCGGCGCAGGATACGGTCTTCATTCAGCACGGCGACCTCGTCCAGCGCACCGAGAACGGCACGCTCAAGCTTCTGCTGCATTTCGCCAAGGTCCTCGGCACTCAGCTTGCGGGCCAGATAAAAGCGGGTGCGGAACAGGCGCACCAGTTCGCGTGCAATGTCGGCATGGGCAACCAGGGTACTGGCGATATAGGGCAGTTCGAAGCCCAGGCGGATCTGTTTCAGGTAGCGGGCATAGGCACGCAACAGGGCCACATCACGCCAGGGCAGGCCCGCCAGCAATACCAGACGATTGAACCCGTCATTCTCTGCCTGACCGGACCAGACGGCCTTGAACGCGTCACGAAACAGTTCGTTGGCTTCCTGGATGTCCAGGGTTGCGCCGCCGACGAAGGTAAACTCGAAGTCGTGAATCCAGAAAGCGGTGCCATCGGCCTGGGTAATGCGGAAGGGAAACTCGCCAAGCACCCGCAGCCCCAGATTCTCAAGCACCGGAATCACATCCGACAGCGGCAGAGAATCGCTGAGATGATACAGCTTGCAGTGCAGAATGCCCTGCTGCTGGGCCAGAGGCTGATAGAAGCTCATCGCCAGCGGCGACTCGGGCGTCAGCTCCAGCAGCGTTTGCAGGTCGACGACACCGGTCGCCGGGGTAAAACGATCACTGTAGCCCGGCGGGAAGCCGTCCCCGAGATGGGCCAGCACGTCAGTGGCACGCGCCTCCCCCATGCTTTCCAGCAGCCGGTCACGAAACTCGTCCTGCCAGTTGCGGCAGGCGCGCACCACTTCCTGTTCAATTTTCACGGGGTCGATATCCGGATGTTTAGTCGGGTCAACGCGCAGAATAAACTGGGTACGCGCCAGAATGGATTCGGAAAAATAGGTCCAGAACTCGCTTTCGCTCGCCTGCAGCCGCTCCATCAGCACCGTCTGAATCTTCAGGCGGATATCGGTCGAGTAGACATCGCGTGGCACGAACGCCAGGGCGTAATAGAAGCGCCCGTAATTGCCGCGCCGCAGGAACAGGCGTATCTGGTTGCGCTCCTGCATCTGCACGATATTGAGCGAGGTTTGGGCCAGTTCGTCGACCGACATCTGAAACAGGTCATCGCGCGGCAGCACCTGCAGCACCTGCTCCAGTTCCTTGGCCAGATGACTGCGCGGCAGAAACCCGGAGACAGAACGCACGTGCGCGACCTTGCGGCGCACGTGTGGGATATTGTCGACCAGCGCCGAATACACCCGCGAGGTGTAGAGCCCCATGAAACGGTGTTCCTGAACGACCCGACCGTCCGAATCGACCTCGCGTACCGAGACATAGTCCGGGTAGGCCGGTCTGTGCACCCGGCTGAGCTGCGATGCCTTGGCGAACGACAGCAGCAACGGCGCCTGCAGGTAACGGATCACCTGCTCCGGCAAATCCTGCACACTTTCGTCTCGCGGATTCAGTGCCAGTGCGCCCAGGCTCGCTCCGGTGCGCAGACCCAGCTGCTGTTGCGGCAACCCCTCATTGATCGCGAAGCACTCATAGCCGAGGAAGGTGAAGTGGTCATCCAGCAGCCACTCGAGAAACGCCACCGCCTCGGTGCGCTCTTCCCTTGCGAAATACTGGCGCTTGCGGCTGCCCAGCATGGCGATCAGTTCAAGTACCCGCTCGCGCATGGCCGGAAAGTCCTTTACCGTCGCCCGGACGTTGCTCAATGCTTCGAGCAGACCATCTTGCAAGGTGCGCAAATCCGCGTTGGTGGTCGCGCGGTCGATCTCGACATACATTACCGACTCGGCACGACCGCCCTTCGCCTCGCTGCCGCCCGGCAGCAGTTGAACAAGCTTGCCGCCCTCGTCGCGCACCACCGTCATGATGCTGTTATAGAGGTTGTGAATCGCATAGCCCTGACGGTTGAGCTCCATGCGCACCGAGTCGACCAGAAACGGCAGGTCGCGGTGCACCACTTCCACCACCGTATGGGTGCTCTGCCAGCCATGCTGCTGGGTATCGGGGTTGAACACGCGCAGCTTTACCTCACCCCCGGGCAGGTTCTGCAGGAAGCGCCAGGCAGAAAGGGTGCAGCCGAGCAGGTCATGATCCTGACGCGAGGCCAGTTCGGCGTGGGAGGCGATGCCGAAGAAGTTGTTGCAGAACAGGCCGATGCTGTCACGGTCGGCCTTGCCGACCAGCGCGCGCAAACGCTCGGTCAATGAATCGATAAATGCCTGCTTGGAGCTGGCCATGATCAACGCCATCTTGCCGACCTCCCGAATCGCGGGGTGTATCTGAGGCGTCTGGCAGATCGGTGCCCGAGGGCCGCAACCTGCTGCGCCGGATTAATTGTGATCAGAGGATAGTCTAGACCAAAGGGATTTCGTTAAAGTGACGTACACTGACGCCAGCCAGTGAACCAGGACAACGGATAACACATGACCCATCGGGAATCCCTGCTGCAGTTGAAGGCCTTTATGGGCCAGCACATTTTCGGCCAGGAGCATCTGATCGATCGCATGCTGATCAGCCTGCTCGCCGGCGGCCACGTGCTGGTCGAAGGTGCGCCCGGTCTGGCCAAGACCAAGGCGATCAAGGCCCTGTCCGAAGGCATCGAAGCGGATTTTCATCGAATCCAGTTCACCCCGGATCTGCTGCCGGCCGACATCACCGGCACCGAGGTATACCACCCGGAAACCACCACCTTCAGTTTCCAGCAAGGGCCAATTTTTCATCACCTGGTACTGGCTGACGAAATCAACCGTGCTCCGGCCAAGGTCCAGTCGGCGCTGCTTGAGGCAATGGCCGAGCGTCAGGTCAGCATCGGTCGCCAGACCTACGCCTTGCCCGAGCTGTTCATGGTGATGGCGACCCAGAACCCGATCGAGCAGGAAGGCACCTACCCGCTCCCTGAGGCACAGCTTGACCGCTTTCTGATGCACGTGCGGATCGGCTTTCCGGATGCGGCGCTGGAGCGTCAGATCCTGCAACTGGCCCGCGGCGAAGCGCGCGGCGACGAACCGAAAATGGCCGAGCGCATCACCCAGCAAAGCATTCTGGCCGCCCGCCAGGAGGTACTGGACCTGTTTATGGCCGAGGCGGTGGAGGAATACCTCATCCAGCTGGTGATGGCGACCCGACGCCCTGACCAGTACAACCCGCAGTTGGCCGAATGGCTCGAAATGGGTGCCAGTCCGCGCGGCACCATCGCCCTTGATCGCTGCGCCCGCGCCCACGCCTGGCTGGCCGGCCGTGATTTCGTTAGTCCGGAGGATGTGCAGGCAATTGCCCACGATGTGCTGCGTCACCGGGTTCTGCTGAGCTTTGAAGCCGAAGCAGCCGGCATCGACAGTGACCAGGCGATCAACCTGCTTATCGACTCGGTCCCTGTTGTCTGAACCATGACGGTCAACCTTGATCCGGCCCTGCACACCAGCCTCGACGCATTGCTGGCGACACGCCGACATTGCCACGAGCTGCCCCTGTTCACCCGCCCGGTACGCAGCGGCCGGCAGACCGGTCAGCAAAACTCGCGCCTGCGTGGCCGAGGGGTCGACTTTGATCAGGTTCGCGCCTACCTGCCGGGCGATGACATTCGCAACATCGACTGGCGGGTAACCGCACGCAGCCAGAAGGTGCACACCAAGGTATTCAATGAAGAACGCGAACGCCCGGTGTTCCTGATCGGCGAGCAGAGCCCCCGGCTGTTCTTCGGCAGCCAGCGCTGCCTCAAATCGGTACTGGCCGCAGAAACCTGCGCCCTGATCGCCTGGACGGCACTGGCACACCACGATCGAGTTGGTGGCATGGTGTTTGGCCCCGGACAATGCCACGAGGTACGTCCACGGCGCGACCGCAAGGCTCTGCTCCAACTGTTGCAGCTGCTGGTTCAGGCCAATCACCTGCTGACACCTGAACCTTCGGAACCGCTTGAGCCGGCTTCCGAGGCGCTCAATCTGGCGCTACGCCATAGTCGGGAAATCATTCGTCCGGGCAGCATCCTGTACATCGTCTGTGATCACGCTGCCATCGATGGTCTGAACCAGAGCCTGCTGGTGCCGCTGGCCGGTCACAACGACCTGATCCTGCTGCCGGTATTTGATCCGCTCGACAGCGAGCTACCCGCCAACGGTGCACTGGATTTTGTCCAGGGAGAACAACGGCTGACCCTCAACAGCGGCGACACCTCGCTGCGTGAAGCCTACACCGCCCAGTTCCAGTCCCAGCGCCAGGCCTGGCTCAGACTCGCTCGCCGCCTGCGCTGCAGTCTGCTGCCGCTGGACACCCGGTCACCCGCCCACGAGCAACTGCGCGACAACTTCGGCAGCCTGCCAAAGGCGCCGCAGACATGACCAGCCCGCTGGAAGGCAGCCTGCTGCTGCCCGCCCTGCCGCCCCCGATCAGCTGGTGGCCCCCGGCGCCGGGCTGGATCGCGCTCGCCCTGCTGCTGTTGCTGCTGGTCATCCTCTCACCACTGGCGATACTGCTGAACCGGCGCCGGCAACGCAGGCGGCTCAAGGCCCAGCGCATTCTTTGGGAAATTGCCGACGACCTCTCGGATCACGACTGGCTGGCCGCACTCAACACCCAGCTCAAGCGCCATCTGAAAAGCCGCGGCGAGGTTGCCGCTACCCGGCTGTATGGCAACGCCTGGGTCAGCTACCTGTGCCAGCACTACCCCAAGCCGCGGGCCGACGTGCTGGCACCACTTGGTGGCACCCTGTACCAGGCCGATGCCCACCTCAGTGTTGCTGATCGCCGCGTCCTGCAACGCGAGCTGCTGCGCTGGATAAGGCACAATCATGTTTGAACTGGCCTGGCCCGCGAGTCTTCTGCTGCTGCCGCTGCCCTGGCTGCTGCGCTGGGTGCTGCCGCCGGCAAAACGGCCAGAGGCCGCGCTGCAGATCGCCTTTCTGGCACGTCTGCAGAGGCTGAATGCCGCCCAACTCTCCGCTGCGGGCACCCATCGACGCTCCGCACCGCTCATTCTGATCTGGCTGCTGCTGGTGCTGGCGGCGGCTCGCCCGCAACTGCTCGGCGCCCCCTTGCCGCCCCCGAGCAGCGGCCGCGACATGATGCTGGCGGTGGATCTGTCAGCCAGCATGGACACCCGTGACATGCGCCTGGATGACCAGCCCAGCGACCGACTCAGCGTGGTCAAGCACTGGCTTGATGCGCTGATCGAACAGCGCACCGGTGACCGCATCGGTCTGATCCTGTTCGGTACCCGCGCCTACGTGCAGTCCCCGCTGACATACGATTTGCACAGCGTCCGGCAATGGCTGGATGAAGCCTTTATCGGCCTGGCCGGGCGCGATACCGCCATTGGCGATGCCATTGGCCTGGCCATCAAGCGCCTGATGGAACAGCCAACCAACAGCCGGGTGTTGCTGCTGGTAACCGATGGCGCCAATACCGCCGGCAGCATATCGCCGATTCAGGCCGCAAGACTTGCCGCTGACGAGCATATTCGGATCTTCACCATCGGCGTCGGCGCTGAAAGTCAGGGCAACACGGATCTGATGAGTCTGCTCGAGGGCAATGCCGATCCGGCCAGCGATCTGGATGAACCAACCCTGCAGGAAATCGCCAAGATTACCGACGGCGCCTACTTCAGAGTGCGCGACAGCGCCTCGCTGGCGAGCGCCGTCGAGCGCATCGAGCAGCTTGAACCCAGCCTGCGCAGTGGCCCGGCGACTCGCCAGGCACTGCCGCTTTACCATTGGCCGCTGGCCATCGCGCTACTGATCAGCCTGTTGTGGAGCAGCCCCTCGCTGCGCCGGAGGCTGCATGCCGACTGAACCCATGCTGCCCTTCACCTTTTTGCGCCCGCTCTGGTTGCTCGGCATAGTGCCAATCCTGGCGTTGTGCTGGTACCTGTACCGCCATCGCCGTCAACGCTCGGGCTGGGACAGTCTGCTGCCGACGGCGATGCGCAAGGCGCTGGTAGAGGGTCAGCCGGGCCGGCATTACATCGGCCGCTATCTGCTGCTGGCCGCCGTCTGGACACTGGGTCTGATCGCCCTCGCCGGCCCGGCCTGGGAGTCAACCGACAGCGTACAACGTGAAGACAGCAGCAGCCTGATCCTGGTGCTGCAGGTGTCGCGCAGCATGCTGTCCAATGACCTGCAGCCGACGCGGCTGGAGCGCGCCAAACGCAAGATTCGCGACATTCTGGAGCGTTACCCCGACCGCCGGGCAGCGCTTGTTGCCTACGCCGGCAGTGCTCACCTGGTCGCACCGCTGACTCGAGATCACCGCACGCTGATCAATCTGCTCGACGCCCTGCATCCCGACATCATGCCGGTTCGGGGCCAGCAGGCCGACCAGGCCCTGTTGCTGGCCGCCAGCCTGCGCAATGAACAAGGTGACAGCGCCACTCAGGTATTGTTGCTGACCAGCGGTATCGAGGACCTTGACCGCGCTCGTCTTGAACTGGCCGCCGAGCGCTTGGGCGACAGTCTGCAGGTCATTGGCATCGGAACTGCCGATGGCGCACCGGTACCACTGGCAGAGGGCGGCTTCATGCGCGACGACAAGGGGCGCATCCTGCTGCCACGTCTGAATGAACCCGAGTTGGCCGAGTTCGCCTACTCGCATGGCGGACGCTACGCCCGCATGAGTCTGGATGACAGTGATATGACCCAACTGCTCAACAGCGAGCAGGCAGCGCAACAGGCGAGCGCCGAACAACGTCAGCGCAGCGACCAGGGCCACTGGCTTGTGCTGCTTCTACTGCCACTGGTGGCCCTGGGCGCACGCCGTGGCTGGCTGCTGCTGATGTTCTGCGCCATCTGGCTGCCACCGCCGGCCTCTGCAATGAGCTGGGCCGATCTGTGGTTACGACCCGACCAGCAGGCCGCAGCCATGATGGCCGAAGGACGGGCAGCGGACGCGGCAGCACGCTTCGAAGACCCGCAGTGGCGAGCCCATGCCCTGCTTGAGAGCGGCGACTACGCCGGAGCGGCAGAGGTCTGGGGCACGCTGGCCGAGCAACAGCCGGACAATGCGGAACTGCATTTCAGCCACGGTACCGCCCTGGCGCTCGCTGGCGACTACCCCGCCGCGCTCGCGGCCTTCGAACAGACACTGACACGGGCACCCGACCATACCGCAGCACGTCACAACCGCGAGCGGGTAGAAGCCTATCTGGCAGAACAGAAAACCGAACAGACCGCACCCGACGGGACAGAGTCTGCGCCGCAACCCGAAACCGGCGCTGGCAGCGGCAATCGCAGCAGCGACACCGAAGACGGTGCCGGCGTATCGAACGCCAGCGCAGCCGATGCCGACAAACCCGGCGCCCAGACCGGTATATCCGCAAGCTCCGCCAGCAGCTCCGCGAACAATGCCGAAAGCACGGGCAGCAGCAGTGAACCAGCGGTTGCCGGGGAACTGATCGACAGTCCGGAGCTGGAGAACGGCGACAGCACCGTCATGGGCGGCGGTGCCGGCGGTCGGCGACAGATCGAACAGCGCCAGGCTGTGCAACAATGGCTGCGGGACATACCCGATAACCCTGCTGAGCTGCTGCGTCGCAAGTTCCTGTATCAGCACCTGCAACAAAACGACGGACGCCCTCGATGATGCGCCAGCTGCTTTTCACCCTGCTACTGCTAACCATCGGTCTGCCCGCTTTCGCGGCTTTGCAGGCAAGTGTGGATCGCACCCAGTTGATCGAAGGGCAACCGTTGGAACTGACCCTGGAAAGCACTCTGGCAAAGCGCGATGATGCGCCGGACCTGACTCCGCTGGAGCAACACTTCAGGATCGAATCCAGCCGCAAGCTCAATCTGGTCAGTACCATCAACGGACGCAGCCTGCCGGTGACCCGCTGGATCGTGCGCCTGATGCCGCTGCGCACCGGCTTTGTGGTGATTCCTCCGCTGCAACTGGCCGATGAGCGCAGCGAGCCGGTTACCCTGCGCGTGCTGAGCGCCGAGCAGGCTCGCGATATCAGTCCATCCGACATTGCGCCGATCTTCATCGACAGTGAATTGGATACCCGCACGCCCTATGTTCAGGCCCAGGTGCTGCTGACCCTGCGTATCTACCATTCGGTCTCGCTGTACGACGACTCGACCCTCAGCGGGCTGGAAATACCCGATGCCCGCGTTGAGACGCTCGGCGCGCCCAAAACCTACGAGCAGGAGATCAACGGCGTCGTCCACGGTGTCATTGAGGTCCGCTATGCCATCTATCCGCAGCACAGCGGCACACTGGACATTCCCTCCCAACTGTTCAGCGCCACCGCGGTGCCGCCGCGCGCCTCCGAAGGCCAACCCGGAACCCATAACGCCCGCTTTATTCAGCTGCGATCGCCGAGCCAGCAACTGACCGTCAAACCCATCCCCGACACCTACCCTGCAGGCGTTCCCTGGCTTCCCGCCAGACAGGTCAGGCTGAGCCAGAACTGGCAGCCTGACCCAAGTACCGAGCTGACCCGCGGAGAGCCGCTGACAAGAACCCTGTCGATCCAGGCGGACGGGCTAACCGCAACCCAGTTGCCTGAACTCAACACCCTGACCAATGACCAAGACGAGCTGCGCCAATATAGCGACCAGCCCCAGCTGGAGAACCAACTGTCGAGCAACGGCATACTGGGGCTGCGCCAGGAAAGCTCGGCGGTGGTGGCGCGTCACGCAGGACGTTTCACCGTGCCGGCGATCCGTGTGCAATGGTGGAACACCACCACCGACCAGCTGGAAGTGTCCGAGCTCGACGCCGTAACCCTGACGGTTCGCGGCAACAGCAGCTTTAACGACACCAGTGCCCCCTACCCCAGCCAACCCGCCGGCGAGTTGCCACTGCTCTGGCCGTGGCAGCTTGCTACCGCATTGCTGCTGGCGGCACTGGGCTGGGCGCTGCTGCAGCTGCGCACCGCCCGACGTGCCCTGATCGCCCTCGATGAGCTGGGCGAAGATACGGTCAATCTCGAAGCCGATCAGGCCGGGAATCCGCTGGCCGACCTGCAAACAGCCTGTCGTCACAACCAGCCTGCCGAGGCCCGCAAGGCATTGGAGCACTGGGCCAAGCAGCAGGAAAGCGACCTCATCGCCCTCAGCCACGCCCACCCCATCCTTGCCGACGCGCTGGATGACCTGAACGGCTGCCTGTTTGGCCAGACCGAGCACGCCTGGCGCGGCAAACCCCTCTGGCGCGCCGTTCGCAAGGTAACCCAAGCCCGCCAGCGCGAGGCCGAAGCGCTGGGTGAAAATGCAATAGAGCCGTTATATCCGGATGTGTAACGCAGACAAACCTTGGTTTGTCGTATCGACGCCCAACAAGGTCTGCCTTGGCAGATCATCGAATCTCATTAACTGAGCCTCCCTACTGTCGGTCCAATACGGCACCGATGGTCGAGTGTGCATCGGGGTTAGTCCCGTTTACGCGGGCGAGTAGCGCAGGGCTGGCGGGAAGAAGGACGGCAGCCTGTTTGAGGAGCGTAGCGACGAGTTCTGCCGGCCCCTGCCAGACCGAGCAACGCAGCGAACCCGCAGGGCCGCGTAGCCGGGTGCCCGGGGGGGATTGCTAAGGGGGGCCGGGCAAGCGGTCCCCCTTGGCTCGCCAGGAAAGGCGAAAAATGAGGATCGCGGCAACTCGGCAAACAGCTCTGCTACTCGAATTATCTCTTCCCAGTGACAGCATTACCCCTGCCCTCCCCGGACCGCTGAGCAACGACCTCCAACAGATGCGTTTATCTCGAAACTCAGCGTTGAACCGCCCCCCACAAAAAAACCGCCCGAAGGCGGTTTTTGTGCAGCTCAAACTACTCAGCTACGCAGCTTCTCCGGACGGATCAGGAAGCGAGCCAGTGCCGGCAGCAGCCAGAGTGCGCCGAACATGTTCCACAGGAACATGAAGGTCAGCAGGATACCCATGTCGGCCTGGAACTTGATCGCGGAGAAAATCCAGGTCGCCACACCAATGGCCAGGGTGAAGCCGGTGAAGGTCACGGCCTTACCCGTGGTCTTCAGGGTTTCATAGTAGGCCTCCTGCAGCGGCAGGCCCTGACGCAGATAGGTTTCCAGACGGCTGTAGATATAGATGCCGTAGTCGACACCGATACCCACACCGAGCGCAATTACCGGCAACGTTGCCACCTTCACGCCGATGCCCAGGAATGCCATCAGGGCGTTGGCCAGAACCGAGGTCAGGGCCAGCGGGATGATGATACACAGCACCGCGCGGATCGAACGGAAGGTAATCAGACACATGAGGATGACCACCGCGTATACGGTGAGCAGCATCTTGGTCTGGGACGCTTCGATCACGACGTTGGTCGCCGCTTCGATACCGGCATTACCGGCAGCCAGCAGGAACTGCATGTCCTCGGTGTTGTACTCGGCAGCGAACGCTTCCACTTCTGCGGTCGCCCGCTTCAGGGTGTCTGCCTTGTGATCGTCCAGGAAGATCATGACCGGAGCCAGCGAGCAGGCCGAGTTGAACATGCCCGACGGCGCACGGCTGATGGCGTTGTTCAGGTTGTCCTGGTTACGCGACAGGGTTTGCCACTTCAGGTTGCCCTCGTTGTTACCCATGATCACCTGTTTGGCTACCGTCACCAGCGATACCGCCGACTGGACGCCTTCCAGGTTGTTCATCCGCCATTCCAGCTGATCGATGGCCTCCATGGTCTCGTAGGCCGAGCACATCTCGTCTGGCGTCTTGACCATGACCACCAGAATGTCGGAGCTGGTGGAATAGTTTTCGATGATGAACTGGTTATCCAGGTTGTAGCGCGAGTCGGCACGCAGCTCCGGAGCACCCGGATCCAGGTCGCCGATGGCCACGTTCTTGCCGTGATAGATACCAAAGCCGAAGGCGATGATGGCCAGCACGACCGAAATCGGCGCGACCGTCGGATGAGCAAACTTGGCAACACCGAGCCACAGGCCTTGCGGACGGTTGGCCATGTTACGGTTGCGCTCGACCGCCTTGCGGCTGATACCGATGTAGGACATCAGGATCGGCAGCAGCATCAGGTTGGTCAGGATGATCACACCCACACCCACGGACGCTGCGATACCCAGCTCACGGATGACCTCGATCTCGATCAGCAGCAGGGTTACGAAGCCGACCGCATCTGAAATCAGTGCAACGATGCCCGGGATGTACAGTGCACGGAACGCGCGACGGGCAGCGGTCTGGCTGTCATCGGCGTTGGTGTACTCGATCGCCATGCCATTGATGATCTGCACACCGTGGGAAATACCGATGGCAAATACCAGGAACGGAACCAGAATCGAGTACGGGTCCAGACCAAAGCCCAGGGTACGCAGCAAGCCAAGCTGCCAGACCACCGCGATAACCGAGCACACCAGTGTGGTGATCGAGCTTTTCAGGCAGCGGGTGAACATCATCAGCAGAACAAAGGTGATCAGCAGCGCGGCACCGAAGAACATCACCACCTTGATGATGCCGTCGATCAGGTCACCAACCTTCTTGGCAAAGCCGACAATGTGAATCTGGATGTTCGGGTTCTCGCCCTGAAACTCGCTGCGGATCTTCTCTTCCAGCTGACGGGAGAAATCGCCGTAGTCGAGCTGAATCAGTTCGCCCTGATTCTCCGGGTTGGGATACGCTTCCTGCAGCGGGATGTCGATGATGGTGGACTTGAAGTTGTTCGCCACCAGACGACCGATTTCACCGGACTTGAGCACGTTTTCGCGCAGCTCTTCCAGGTCGGCCTCGCTCAGATAGGCCGGACGATTGGCAACCGGACCACCATCGAAACCGTATTCGGTCACCTCGGTCCAGCGCACGTTCGGCGTCCACAGCGAGCGCAGGTTGGAGCGGTCAACACCGGGCAGGAAGAACACCTCGTCGTTGATCCGCTTGAGGGTCTCCATGTACTCGGTACTGAAGATGTCGCCATCCTTGATCTCGACAGCGATGCGAATCGAGTTGCCGAGGTTCGGCAGATCGTTCTCGTGCGCGATCATGTTGGCAATGTAGGGATGCTTGAGAGGAATCATCTTCTCGAAGCTGGTATCGGGCTTGACCTGCGCAGCCTGATAACCGAAGAACACGGTCAGCAGCGCGAACAGCAGAAGAACAACAATCCGATTGTTGAAGATCAAGCGTTCCACAAAGGGAGCGCTCGTTTCCTGATGAAGCTTGGACATCCAGACTCTCCTGGCAGCTGTTTGTTATTGGTTTTCGGGCAGGCCGTTGGCTGCCGCCTTGACCACGCCTTGCTGGCCGACCAGCACCAGCTCGCCGTCTGGCAGGCGCTTGGCTGTTGCCAGGGCAACGCGGTCCGGACGAACCGCAACATTGAAGGTCTTGCCATGATCGGTGCTGGTCACTACCACGCCACCGGCGCCAACAACCGACAGCGAACCGTCAGCAGACAGGTTGCCACCCAGCAGGGTTGCTTCCAGCGGGCCGTTGTTCGGGGTGTGCAGCTCGACCTGCTCCCAGCTTTCGCCGAAATCAGCCGAGCGGTACATGTTGCCGCGCAGACCCCAGACTACGACCTGGCCTTCAAGACCGGTACCGGCGGTACCGAACCAGGTACCGTCATAGGGCGACGTCTGCAGGGTTTCCCAGCTGTCACCAAAGTCGGGGGAACGGTACATGGTGCCCATCTCGCCAACCAGGAACAGGCCGGTGCCTTGCACGGCGGTCACCGCGTTGTAGTGGAAGCCATCGGGGTTATCGATGTCGAAAGACAGGTCTTCCCAGGTCTTGCCCGCGTCATCGGTGCGCAGGTAAGTACCATAGGCACCGAAGGCAAAACCGGTGTTGGCATCACGGAACCAGACGTCCATCAGCGGGCGCTCAAGCAGGCCCGGGCCATCCGGATCGGCCGCTTCATCCAGGGCGGGGTCACGGTACTGCAGCTCCCAGCTGGCACCGGCATCACTGGAATGCAGGATCACGCCATCGTGGCCGACTGCCCAGCCGTTATTGGCATCGGCGAAATACACCGCCGTCAGCAGTTGGCGGACCGGAGACGCAGCCTGAGTCCAGCTTGCCCCCTGATCATCCGAATAGACAATATGGCCACGGCTGCCCACGGCCACCAGACGATCGCCGGCAGACGCGACATCCAGCAGCAGAGAGTGACTGGCCAGATCAGACATGATCGCCGGCTTGGGTGCTTCAGCAACGGTATCGGCAGCCAGAGCGGGTGTGATTGATGCGGTCATCAGTACAGCGCCCAGGCCAGCGGCCTTGAGCACACGTGCAGCAAAGGATTGCTTGCGGAACTGCGCCCGCTGGCCGATGGCAAAGGCCAGTTGAGTCGTTTGAGTGCGCCAACGAGTGGGCTCGCGCATACACCATTCCCCCTTATTGTTATCCATCTTTCCGTTATTGAACGGGACTGCCCATGGTAACGAGCACGGGGAGGCGGCGCCAACGGCTCACGGTTATCTTTTGTTAATCACGTTATCAATGCAGAAGCCCGCATTTTCACTGCAATATTTCGTCACACAGTTTATTGAATGCATGATGTATTGGTGCAGGCTGGCGAATAATCCGTGGCACCGGCGATTGAAAGCAGGCGCCAAGACATAAAAAAACCCGCCGGTTGGCGGGTTTCTTTACAGCAGTCAGCTATCAATGAGACAGCTTGCTACCGCTGGACTTCCGTACCTTCTCCGGGTTGATCAAGAAGCGCGCCAGTGCCGGCAGCAGCAGCATCGCACCGATCATGTTGACCAGGAACATGAAGGTCAGCATCAGACCCATGTCAGCCTGGAACTTGATTGCAGAGAAGATCCAGGTCGCGACACCGATCGCCAGACACAGACCGGTAAACAGTACCGCCTTACCAGTGGAGCGCAGGGTCTCGTAATAGGCCTCCTGCAGCGGCATGCCTTGACGCAGGAAGCTCTCCAGACGGCTGTAGATATAGATACCGTAGTCCACACCGATACCCACGCCCAGTGCGATAACCGGCAGCGTTGCCACCTTCATGCCGATGCCGAGGAAGGCCATCAGCGCGTTACCCAGCACCGAGGTCAGGATCAGCGGCAGGACGATACAGATGGTCGCCGGCAGCGAACGGAAGGTGATCATGCACATCACACCTACCCAGATGTACACCAGCACCAGAATCAGCAGTTCGGAGCTGGAGATGATCTCGTTGGTTGCCGCCTCGATACCGGCGTTACCGGCCGCCAGCTTGAACTCCATGTCATCGGTGTTGTACTCGGCTGCGAACTCTTCGACGGCCGCCGTGGCGCGCTTGAGGGTGTCAGCCTTGTGGTCATCCAGGAAGACCATGACCGGAGCCAGCGAACAGGCCGCGTTGAACATGCCCGACGGCGCACGGCTAATGGCGTTGTTCAGCACATCCTGGTTACGCGACAGCCCCTGCCACTTCAGGTTGCCCTCGTTGGAGCCCATGATCACCTGCTTGGCGACGGTTACCAGAGACACAGCCGACTGCACGCCTTCCAGGTTCTGCATCTTCCACTGCAGCTGATCGATCGCTTCCATGGTTTCGTAGGCAGAGCACTTCTCCGGCGGAGTCGCAACCATGACAACCAGAATGTCGGAGCTGGTGGTGTAGTTCTGGATGATGAAATCGTTGTCCTTGTTGTAGCGCGAATCCGGACGCAGCTCCGGCGCACCGGCATCCAGGTCACCGACCTTGATGTTGTTCTTCTGGTAAACGAAGCAGGTAGTACCGGCGACCAGAGCAACGATGACCATCCAGGGCGCCACATTCGGATGAGCGACGTTGGACAGGAAGCGCCAGAACGGGTGCTCGCGAACCGCATCGCGCTTGGAGCGTTCAACCGCCTTCTTGCTGATGCCCAGATAGGAAATGGTGACCGGCAGCATGATCAGGTTGGTAAACACGATCACCGCAACACCGATGGATGCACCGATTGCCAGTTCGTGGATCACGTCGATCTTGATGACCAAAAGGGTAATAAAGCCTACCGCGTCAGCCAGAATCGCGATCATGCCCGGTAGGAACAGCTGACGGAAGGTCAGACGTGCCGCCACCAGCGCGTTATCCGCCCCACCGGACTGCAGGGCAATACCGTTGATTTTCTGCACCCCGTGGGAAATACCGATGGCGAAGATCAGGAACGGCACCAGCATCGAATACGGGTCCAGACCAAAACCGACCAGGTTGATCAGACCCAGCTGCCAGATCACCGCAATCACGGTGGTCACCAGCACCGATACGGTACTGCGAATACACCAGGTAAACATGTACAGCAGAACGAAGGTAATGACGAACGCAATGCCGAAGAAGCCGACAACGCCGATCAGACCATCGATCAGATCACCCACCTTTTTGGCGAAACCGACAATGTGAATCTTGATGTTCGGGTTTTCGGACTGGAAGCGATCACGAATCTTCTCTTCCAGCAGGTGCGAGAACTGCTTGTAGTCCAGACGCAACAGCTCGCTCTGGTTGTCCGGATTGGGATAGAACTCCTGCAGCGGCACCTCGATGATGCTCGACTTGAAGTTGTTCGCGACCAGTCGACCGATCTCACCGGATTTCAGGACATTGGCACGCAGCTCTTCCAGATCCTCCTCGTTGGTGTAGGACGGATGGTTGGTTACCGGGCCACCGTCGAAACCGTACTCGGTTACCTCGGTCCAGCGCACGTTCGGCGTCCACAGCGAACGCAGGTTCGAACGGTCTACACCGGGCAGGAAGAAGACTTCGTCGTTGATCTGCTTGAGCGTCTCCATGTACTCGGTGCTGAAAATATCACCGTCTTCGATGGCGACCGCAATGCGGATCGAGTTGCCGAGGTTGGCCAGATCATTCTGGTGCTCAAGCATGTTGACGATATAGGGATGTTCCAGCGGGATCATCTTGGCAAAGCTGGTGTCGGGTCGCACCTGCAGCGCCTGATACCCCAGAAACAGGGACACGAGAGAGAAAATAATCACCACGGCAAGGCGGTTATTAAATACCAACCGCTCCATGAATGGTGCGTTACTCTGGTCAAAAGACATCCAGATTCTCCTGGCTTGTAATTATTATCAGTGAGCTTTCAAGGCGCTTGCCGGCATGGTGGCGACACCATGTTGACCGACCAGCAGCAGTTCGCCGTCACCCAGCGCCTTGGCAGAAGCCAGTGCGATACGGTCAGGACGGGTCATCACGTCAAAGCTGTTGCCGCCATCAGTACTGCTCAGCACAACGCCGCCAGCACCGACGACCACCAGCTTGCCGTCACCGGACAGACCACCACCCAGCAGGGTCGCTTCCAGCGGACCGTTGTTCGGCGTCAGCAGCTCGACCTGCTCCCAAGTGTCACCGAAGTCGGTGGAGCGGAACATGTTGCCACGCAGGCCCCAGACCAGAACCACGTTGTCGCTGCTGGTACCGGAAGCGCCAAACCAGGAGCCGTCATAGGGCAGATCGGTCAGGGTTTCCCAGGTATCACCGAAGTCCGGCGAGCGGTACAGGGTGCCCATTTCGCCAGCCAGCATCAGGCCGGCGCCCTTGACGGCGGTGATCGCGTTGTAATGGAAGCCATCGGGATTATCGATGTCGTAGGAGCGGTCTTCCCAGGTTTTGCCGCCATCATCGGTACGCAGGAAGGTGCCGTAGGCACCAATTGCAAAACCGGTATTGGCATTCTTGAACCAGACATCCATCAGCGGACGCTCAAGCAAGCTCGGGCCTTCCGGATCAATCGGTTGATCCAGCTCGGGATCGCGGTATTGCATCTCCCAGTTTGCTCCGGCATCACTGGTATGCAGGATCAGCGAATCGTGCCCCACCACCCAGCCGTTCTTGTCGTCGGCAAAGTAGACGGCTGTCAGCAGCTGACGGACAGGGACGTTCGCCTGTGTCCAGGTCTTGCCCTGATCATCGGAATAAACGATGTGACCACGGCTGCCAACAGCAACCAGGCGATCACCGGCGACGGCCGCATCGACCAGCAGGGTATGGGCTGCCAGATCCGACTTGATTGCAGGTTGAACGCTTTCCTCGGCGACATCAGCGGCATGGGCTGATGCGGCGCCCAGTGCCATCATGCCGGATAGCATCACGGCCTGTGTCAACGCACTGAGAGAAAAGCCTTTCTTAAGATAGTTGCCCGACGCGTTCAGGTCTGTCCGGGCCACGAATGGAGCGCGCCAATTGCACGGCTTACGCATACACCACCCCTCTTTGTTTTTATAGGTGCTTCTGCTCCGCTACGGGAACACGTTTTATTATCAACCCGGACCGCACCCCACACAGGCGCCCCCGAATCAGTTATCCCTCCAGCGGACAAGGCATATTAGAGGCCCGCAAGGCGCTGCACAAATACCTCTCGGTAATTTTTTATTAAAATTTCGGCCTTGCGTGTGCTGAGTAACTCATTTATCGAGGCCGACTTCAAGACCCGCGCCCAACACGGGCGCGGGCTCGCCGGGTCAAGCCAGCGACTTGCTGACCACCTCATAGACATCAGGCGACAACGGGCTTTGCGCCATGATGCGCGCCAGCTCCGCCTTCATCAGCTCCTGGCGCTTGGGCTCGAACTTGCGCCAGCGGCTGAGTGGCGTTACCAGCCGCGAGGCAATCTGCGGATTACTGCGATCCAGTTCAATGATCCGGTCAGCCAGAAACGCATAGCCACTGCCGTCCAGCGCATGGAAATTGATCAGGTTCTGGTTGGCAAAGGCGCCGATCAGCGCACGCACCTTGTTCGGGTTACGCATGGTGAACAGCGGGTGCTCCATAAGCTTGCGCACGCGCTCCAGCGCGCCGGGCTGGCTGGCTGCAGCCTGAATGCTGAACCACTGGTCCATGACCAGAGGGTACTCCGCCCAGCGCTCGGCGAACTCGGCCAGCGCCGCTTCACGCTGCTGCTCGAACGGCGAATTGACCAGCGCCACCAGCGCGGCCTGGCGGTCAGTCATATTGGTCGCCTCGACAAACTGGCGCACGCACCAGCCCACCACCTGCTGCTCACCCGTCAGCATCAGATAGCTCAGCAGGCTGTTTTTCAGGCTGCGCGCCGCCATGGCATCGGCCTTGGCGCTGAACGCCCCCGACCCGGCCGCGGCCAGAATCTGATAACGCGCAGACATCTCGTCACGCAGTGCCTCGGCCAGTGCCCGGCGCAACCACTCGCGGGTGTAGTGGATGGCATCCACGTCGGCAACCTCGGCCAGCTCGATCAGATAGGCTTCGGAGGGCAGACGGATGATTTCCGCGACCATGGCAGCATCCAGCTCGGCGTCGGCAATCACGCTGCGCATGACCTCGACCAGCCGCTGATCCAGGTTCAGCGGACGACCGGCACGATGAATCTCGACCAGCCCCTGCAGCACGTCAACCGCCAGTCCCTGCGCCGCTTCCCAGCGGTTGAAGCCGTCCGGGTCATGCTTGGCAAGAAACACTCGATCATCGCGGCTGTAGGGGTAGCTGAGCTTGACCGGCGCGGAGAAGCCGCGCAGCAGCGACGGCAGCGGGCAGTTCGGTACATTCTCGAACACCAGCGTCTGCTCTGCTTCGGTAATCGACACCACCGCCTCGTTGCCAAGGGCCTTGCCCTCCAGCTGCAACGGAATTTCGTTGCCGTCACGATCCAGCAGCGCCATGCGTACCGGGATCACCTGCGGTTGTTTCTCGGGCTGACCGGGGGTTGGCGGGCAGACCTGACTGAAATGCAGGCGATACTCGCGACTGGCCGCGTCGTACTCGCTGCGCACATTCAGGCGCGGGGTGCCGGCCTGGCTGTACCAGCGCTTGAACTGGGTAAAGTCCGCACCGTTGGCGTCTTCCAGCGCCTTGATAAAGTCGTCGCAGGTGACCGCCTGACCATCGTGGCGCTCGAAATACAGGTCGGTGCCCTTGCGGAAGCCCTCTTCGCCCAGCAGGGTGTGCAGCATGCGCACCACTTCGGCGCCCTTCTCGTACACGGTCAGGGTGTAGAAGTTGGATATCTCGATAAAGGAGTCCGGGCGTACCGGGTGCGCCATCGGGCCGGCGTCCTCGGCGAACTGGTTGGCCCGCAGGAAGGTGACATCCTCGATGCGCTTGACCGTGCGCGAGTTCATGTCGGCAGAAAACTCCGAGTCGCGGAAGACGGTAAAGCCCTCCTTGAGCGACAGCTGGAACCAGTCGCGGCAAGTCACCCGATTGCCCGACCAGTTGTGGAAGTACTCGTGCGCCACCACCGCTTCAACCCGCTGGAAGGCCATATCAGTGGCCGTGTCCTGGTGGGCCAGCACGCAGCTGGAGTTGAAGATATTGAGGCCCTTGTTCTCCATCGCGCCCATGTTGAAGTCGTTGACCGCGACGATCATGAAGATGTCCAGATCGTACTCGCGGCCATAGACCTCTTCGTCCCAGCGCATGGAGCGCTTGAGGCTGTCCATCGCGTGGTCGCACTGGGTGCGGTTTTCCGGCTCGACGTAGATGCGCAGGTCAATGGTACGCCCGCTCATGGTGGTGAAGCTGTCCTGCAGCAGACACAGGTCACCGGCGACCAGCGCAAACAGGTAAGCCGGCTTCGGGAACGGGTCTTCCCAGCTGACCCAGTGGCGCCCGCCTTCGTGCTCGCCCGAGGCAATCGGGTTGCCGTTCGACAGCAGAACCGGATAGCGCTCGCGCTCGGCGATCACCGTGGTGGTGAACCGGCTCATCACATCCGGGCGATCGAGGTAGTAGGTAATCTTGCGGAAGCCTTCGGCCTCGCACTGGGTGCAGAACATGCTGCCAGACTTGTACAGCCCTTCCAGCGCAGTGTTGTTCTGCGGCTCGATACGGGTAGTCAGGGCCAGTTCGAAACGGGCGCGGGTCGGTTGCAGGGTCAGGCTGTCACTGTCGACCTGGTAGGCGCCCTCGCCCAGCTCCTGCTCGTCCAGTACCACCTTTTGCAGCTCCAGTTGCTGGCCGTCCAGCACCAGCGGCGGCAAGGCGGTCTCGGCATGGCGTTCGGTATTCAGGCGCAGGGCCAGACGGCTGTGCACCAGTGCATGATCTTCAAACAGCTCGAAGGTCAGCTGGGTCTCGTCGATCCAGTAATCCGGCGCCTTGTAATCCTTGAGGTATATCGTCTTTGGTTGTTCGGTACGCATGTTCAGGCTCCGCTGCGGCCAGACCGGCCGCTGAATTCATGTTCGGCCGCCCCGCTGCAGGGCGGCCCTGCCGAAATGGCTCAACTGGCGCTGAAGGCCAACTGATAGGCTGTGTACTTGCGAATATTGATGACTGCGGTGTCGAGCAGCAGATACTGCCCCTTGATGCCGAGCAGAGTGCCTTCCAGCACCGGCTCCTTGTCCAGGTTGGCCGACTGCGGCTTGGCAACGTACTGCTCGACCGGATAACGAATCTCCAGCGCCTCGGCCTGCGGCAATAGCTGCACGGCCTGCAGCCCGAATCGCGCCTGCAGCTCGGCTATGCCGGCCTCGGCATTATCGAGCAGGCGATCACGCTCGGCGCACAGGTCCAGCGGCTCGGGGTCGCCCTTGAGCAGGGCACGCCAGTTGGTCTTGTCTGCCACCTGCTGACGCAGCAAGTCTTCCACCAGACCGGATTGCTGGCGGGTAGCGACGCGCAGGATAGGCAACGCCTGACTGGCCCCCTGATCGACCCAGCGGGTCGGCACCTGAGAGGCCCGGGTAATGCCCACCTTCAGGCCCGAGGAATTGGCCAGATAAACGATATGGTCGGTCATGCAGAACTGCTCGCCCCAGGCCGGCTCACGACAGGTACCCTGGTCGTAATGGCACTTTTCCGGGCTCATGATGCAGCTGTCGCACTGCGCCAGCTTGGTAAAGCAGGGGTAGCAGTAACCCTGATTAAAGCTCTTCTTGGTCTTGCGGCCGCAGTGCACACAGTGAATCGGCCCCATGGCCTCCAGCCGTATGGTCTTGCCCAGCAGGCCGTTCAGCGGCACCCGCTCCTCACCAATGGGCAGACTGTAATCGACCGGAGCGTCGGCTGTATCGAGCAGACCGATCATCTTGCTGACGTTGCCTTCGAACTGCAAAAGACTCAATGCAGGGTCTCCGAACCGGTCGAAAACAGGATGTTCGGCACCTCTTTCTGCTGCGACTTGCAGCTCTGCGGCCCCATGTAACCGGTACGCTCCTCTTCCGGCAGGTTGTCCTGTTCCCAGGCAATCATCGCCTGAAGGCACAGCTCCTTCTGCTCTTGCGTCAGCTTGCGGCCATCCGGCCACTTGCCGATCTCCACAGCGAGCTTGAGGCTCTGATAAATATCAGGGGTGATGTTGCGCAGCATATCGATGAAAGTGGTCATCGCGCCTCCCGCTGGAATGATGAAAAACCGCTATTGTACTCGCTCACCGCAGCCGCTGCAGCGTTCCGGCCACGGCGCCAATGGCGCACCCGGCAACAAAGCCGCTGACATGCGCCGCGTTTGCAATGGCACCAAAGCCCAGCAGCGTGATCAGCCCGGTCATGCACAGCACCAGCCACGCCAGCATCATGATGACCACGCCGCGTGGCAGATCAAAAAACACGTTGGGCGCGAGCTTCTGGTAAACCCAACAGTAGCCCAGCAGGCCATAGAGCACGCCGGAGAGCCCGCCAAACAGGCTGCTGCCACTCCACAGCCACTGGGCGGTGTTGGAAAGCACGCCGATAAGCAGCGTCAGCCCGAGCAGCCAGAACCCGCCGGAGCGCATCTCGATACGCCGACCCAGCTCCCAGTACCAGAGTGCATTGAACGCCAGATGCATGACACCGAAGTGCAGGAAGATCGGTGTAATCAACCGCCACCACTGGGCCATGTCGGGCTGCGCCGCCAGGTAGCCGGAGTCTTCCAGCGGCGTAAAGGTAAACATCACAATGCCACGCGCGTCGCCGCCAAGGCCGGTCAGCAATGCCACCAAAGCGGTAAGCGCCAGTACCGCCAGGGTAACCGGTATCAACCGATGTGCCCGGCGCCAGAACTGCGCTGCCTGGCTGGACGGGCGCTGCGGCGCCGGGCTATCCGCAAGCGCTTGCGGCCCCTGCGCGTAGGCCGCGCGAACAATCTGGGCGGCCGCTTCGTCGACCACCCAGACCACCTGCATGCCACCCTCTTCCACCACTCGGTGCACCACGCCACGACTGCGCAGAAAACGCACCAGCGGCGACAGGTCCTCATCGAGCTGACAGGTCAAAGCCTTGAGCATTAAACACCTCAATCGAGCCTGGGAACGTCGACCCAGACAAAGTGGTCGCGATCCAGATGGCGCTCGCCGTCCCACCGATAGGCCACCAGCTTGCCGTACTTGACCGCGCTGTAATCCAGGCAGGCCAGATTGGGGCGAATCGGATGCGGCCGCCCCTGCTGCCAGTAATGACCCACAAACAGCATCGGCTGTTCCGGACCATAGATCAGCAACTCGGCGCGCTGATCCTCGCTGAGCGGTCTGGCGGCAATCTCGGTGGGCAGTGCATCCGGTTGAAATACCACGTCGCCGTAGGTCAGCGGCGCTTCTTCCCAGAACTTGGTGCGGAAAAAGGCCCGGGTAAAGCCGTCCTTGCCGGTCATGGTCATGCCGTGCGGCAAGCGCATGTCGGTGCCACGCAGCAGTCGGTCAAAGGTCTGGGCGGCAAAGCTGCCCCGCTCCACCGAGGCTTCGATGAACTCGCGATCCACCCGTCCATCCGGATACTGCTCACGCAGCGGCTGTATCAGCCGGGCGTCCCAGCAGGCATGCACCATACGGAACAGGCCAAAATCGAGAAACAGCGGCAGCTGGCCGAACCAGCCGACAAAGTCGCGCCACTCCTGCGGCCAGTTTGCAAACTGCTCCAGGGTGTCGCCGATCTGACGCAGGTGGCGCTCGTTGTGCTCACGCAGATACTCGCGGCCACTGCCGGCCGGTGCGCGGGTTTCCCAGCACAGGGCATTGAACTCATGGTTGCCCATGATGCACTGCGCTTCACCCGCCTCGACCATGCCATGGACCAGATGCAATGCCTCGCGAATACGCGGACCGCGGTCAATAATGTCACCAAGAAACAGCGCCTTGCGCTGCGGGTGGCGCCAGACGCCGGCCTGCACCCGATAGCCCATCAGCTCAAGCAGGCGCTCCAGCGTATGCGCACAACCGTGCACATCGCCAATGATGTCGTAACCCTGATTCTCGACCATCCGTAGCCTACTGATCCGTCAGCCGGCTGGACCAGCCGAGCTTGCTGCGACAGATCGCGTAGAAGTTGTGATCCAGCGGATGCAGCAGACGCAGCTTCTGCGGCTTCTTGCGGATGGTGATGCTGTCGCCGGGCGCGCAGGAGATATGCACCTGGCCGTCACAGCTGACCTGCGGATAGATACCGCTCTGCTTGGAGATGATGATCTTGAGTTCGCTGTTGCCATCGACCACGATCGGTCGGCTCGACAGCGTGTGCGGGAACATCGGCACCAGCACCACGGCATCCAGCTTCGGATGCATGATCGGGCCACCGGCCGACAGCGCATAGGCGGTCGATCCGGTCGGGGTGGCGACAATCAGGCCATCGGATTTCTGGCTGTAGACAAACTGGCCGTCCACATACAGCTCAAACTCGATCATCCGCGCCGACTTGCCCGGATGCAGCAGCACATCGTTCAGCGCCTCGCTGGTACCCAGCTGCTCCTCGCCGCGACGCACGAAGGCGTCCAGCAGAAAGCGGGTCTCGACCATGTACTGGCCGGCCAGCACATCGCCAACCTTCTGTTCCAGTTCGTCCGGCGGAATATCGGTCAGAAAGCCGAGGCCGCCACGGTTAACCCCCAGCACCGGAATGTTGTAGCGGCACAGCGCCCGAGCCGCGCCAAGCAAGCTGCCGTCACCGCCCACCACGATCACCAGATCGCAGATCTCCCCCATCATCTTGCGCGAACAAACCTGCTGCTGATGACCGGGGAGCAGATCCGCCACCGCATCCTCCAGGATTACCGTATGCCCGGTATCGAGCAGAAAGCGCTTGAGGCGTTTGAGGGTATCGACCACCCGCCCGCTGCCGAGGCGTCCGATGAGACCGATATTGCGGAACTGATCCATACCACCTCTTTGCGTTCGTGTCAGAGATGCCCGAGACTGAGCGGACGAGCGCCGATTATTCCGCAGCCAGCCTGGGCTGGCAAATACGAGAGGTTTCATGCTGCCCGTCTTTGCACACGCCAGCGTCCGCGACATGGCCTGGATTGCCTTCAGCCCGCCCCTGCTCAACGACCGGCTGCTGCCCATGCGCGACCCGCTGCAAGGCAGCGCATGGCGGGACGATCCCGAGCAATTGCTGCACGCCCTGCAGACCCTGGACCAGGCCCCTGCTGCGCTCGACGCGTTACTCGGCGAATCACCGGACCGTCGTCTGGGCAATTATTACGAACGCCTCTGGCATGCCCTGCTCAGCCTTGCTCCCGACACCCGCATCCTGGCCCACAATCTGGCCCTGCGTGACGGCGCGCACACCTATGGCGAACTGGACCTGATCATTGAGGCGGCCGATGGCGCCGTGGTTCACCTCGAACTGGCGATCAAGTTTTATCTCGCCAGACCCGAGCTGCATTCAACTGACAGTGCTGTCAGTGATCCTGCCATCTGGTGGGGCGTGGATCCGCGCGACAATCTGGCCAGCAAACTGCAGCGGCTGCGTGAACACCAGCTGCCGCTGGCGGCGCGGCTACCGGAACTGGCGACGGCCCATCGCGCGCTGCCCCTGCCGGACTGCTCGGCCGCCTGGCTGCAGGGAGGGCTGTTTCAGCACCTGCTGCAGCAGGTACCTCCGGTAGAGGGTCAGCAACCGCCCGCCGCACCGCTGCACTGGTGTCATCAACATGAGTTGAAATCGCTGGCCCCCACGCATCGCTGGCAACCCATGGCTCACAAGGCGTGGTTGATGCCGCCTGAGCCAGAAAGCGGAGCAGATCTGGACGTACATCAGATGGGCAGAATAAGCGAGCGCGCAGGAGAGCGCCGCGCCGTGATGTTCTGTACTGCGGACCAGCCACCACTGGCAAGCGAACGACTGCTATGTGTAGGTAATAACTGGCCGAACGGCTGAACCCGCCCTGGCGCTGCGGAGGTTATTCGTGATCGCTTGCGGTCCGATTTTGCACCTTGCCCAGCTCACGCTTGAGGGCAGCGTTGATCCGCTGCTGCTCCGCCAGTTCCTGCTTGATGTCCAGCAACTCGCCCTGAACAATCTCGAGATGATCAGCGTGGATGCCTTTGAGCTCGACCAGTGCCTGATCCTTCTCGATGGCCATGGCCTTGATTCGCGTAGTCAGCGTATCGATCTGCTGGCGCAGGTCGCGTACTTCCCGCGCATGCTGTTCACGCAGTTGCTGAAGCTCGCCTGCACCACTCGGTGCCACAGGTCGCGTGGACGTCAACGGGATGAGGTCATCCACATCATTGACCTGCCCGCCACCGTACCAGGTGTCTTCGGCCGCCATGTGCAGGCGATCGGGCGCGATGTAGCGAATCGCCTCCTCATCCTCGCCAAGAATACCCAGTGCGTTGTTGGCAACAGCTTCCTTGACCAGCGCCAGATCATTGCTGTTGCCGCGCGTGCCCGGCTTCCACAGCATTGCCCGATACTGCGGCTGCTTGTTGAACCCGAGGCAGACCAGCCGAATCGGGCCGCCGCCCATATCCGGGCCGCGATCACCGCGCTCGGCGATTTGCCGCAGCGGCAGGTTCCACAGGCGATTGACGTAGCCATCGAGGTCAAAGTCGATATTGAAGAACACCGCAGCGCGCACGTGCAGCCGGGTATTGATCTGCAGAAACACCGCCTGCACGGTTTCATCGGCGTGCTCGGGTGCTGCCACCAGACCATCCAGCAATGCCTCGAACTCGGGGAACAGCATCTCCTTGCAGATGCCCCGCTCCGAAAAGAACATGACCGCCTCGGTCAACAGCGGCTTTGTTGGCGTATTCATGACCTTTTCTCCTTGCCCCGAGCATCAATGTGCGCCTTTTTCAGGGCGAATGCACCCCGCGATTTCTCAGGCAACAAGTGTAGGCAAAAGGTTCATTCAGGTGTGTGATCGACTTGGCAAGCGATCGGCAGGCTCGGCGCTGTTGAAGGGAAAAAGCGGACATCCGTCGCAGAACGGATGCAAACGGCAGCGCCCGATAACCGGGCGCTGCGCACGGACTACGTCAGGCCGATCAGAGCGCGGCCGCCAGACGCGAGCCCTGATCGATGGCACGCTTGGCATCCAGCTCGGCCGCCACGTCGGCGCCGCCGATCAGATGAACGGTCTTGCCGGCGGCAACCAGGCCATCCTGCAACTCGCGCAGCGGCTCCTGACCGGCACAGAGGATAATGGTGTCAACCGGCAACACCTTCGGCTCCCCGTTTTCGCCAATGCGGATATGCAGGCCCTCGTCGTCAATCTTCAGATAGTTGACCGAGTTGAGCATCTGCACCTGCTTGCTTTTCAGGCCGGCGCGGTGAATCCAGCCGGTGGTTTTGCCCAGCCCATTGCCGACCTTGCTGTTCTTGCGCTGCAGCAGGTAGACCTCACGGGCCGGCGGATGCGGTTGCGGGGTAATGCCGGCAATGCCGCCACGCGCCTTCAGCTCCGGATCAATACCCCATTCCTTCCAGAACAGGTCGATATCCTGGCTTGGGCTGGTGCCCTGGTGGGTGATCATCTCCGAAACGTCAAAGCCGATACCGCCGGCGCCGATCACGGCGACCTTATGGCCAACCGGCTTGCGCTGCAGGATGGCATCCAGATAGCTGATCACCTTGGGATGGTCGATACCGGGAATATCCGGTGTGCGCGGCACGATACCGGTGGCGAGAATGACTTCGTCAAACTCCGTCAGATCGCTCGCATCAACACGGCGGTTAAGCTCCAGCTTGACGCCGGTCTTCTCGATCCGCTTGCCGAAGTAACGCAGGGTCTCGTAGAACTCTTCCTTGCCCGGGATAAGCTTGGCGATGTTGAACTGACCGCCGATCTTGTCGGCCGAATCAAACAGGGTGACCTGATGGCCGCGCTCGGCAGCCACGGTGGCAGCGGCCAGACCGGCCGGGCCTGCACCCACTACCGCAATGTTCTTCACCTGGGTGGTCGGGATAAAGTTCAGCTCGGTCTCGTGGCAGGCTCGCGGGTTGACCAGACAGCTGGTCAGCTTGCCGCCAAAGGTGTGGTCCAGGCAGGCCTGGTTGCAGCCGATACAGGTATTGATCTCGTCGGCACGGCCAGCAGCAGCCTTGTTGACGAACTCGGGGTCAGCCAGGAACGGGCGCGCCATGGAGATCATGTCAGCCGCGCCGTCAGCCAGCAGTTGATCGGCCAGTTCCGGGGTATTGATGCGGTTGGTAGTGACCAGCGGGATCGAGACCTCGCCCTTGAGCTTGGCGGTCACCTTGGCGAAGGCACCACGCGGCACCTTGGTGGCGATGGTCGGAATCCGCGCTTCGTGCCAGCCGATACCGGTGTTGATGATGGTCGCACCGGCCTTCTCAATCGCCTTGGCGAGCATGACGATCTCATCCCAGGTGCTGCCGCCCTCGACCAGATCGAGCATCGACAGGCGATAGATGATGATGAATTCCGGGCCGACCGCCTCGCGTACGCGGCGCACGATCTCGACCGGCAGGCGCATGCGGTTCTCGTAGCTGCCGCCCCAGCGGTCGGTACGCTTGTTGACGTGGGCAACCAGAAACTGGTTGATGAAGTAGCCTTCCGAGCCCATGACTTCGACGCCGTCATAACCCGCTTCCTTGGCCAGTGCGGCGCAGCGGGCAAAGTCGGCAATCTGCTTTTCGATCCCTTCCTCGTCCAGCTCCTTGGGGGTGAACGGGTTGATCGGCGCCTGTACCGCACTGGCACAGACCTGCTTGGGGCTGTAGGCGTAACGGCCTGCGTGCAGAATCTGCATGCAGATCTTGCCGCCTTCGGCGTGCACAGCGTCAGTGATCACCTTGTGCTGGGCCGCTTCTTCCGGCGTGGTCATCTTGGCCGCGCCATGGGCAACGCAGCCCTCCTCGTTCGGACCAATACCACCGGTAACGATAAGGCCGGCACCCCCACGGGCGCGCTCGGCAAAGTAGGCCGCCTGGCGGTTGAAACCGTTCGGGCGTTCTTCCAGACCGGTATGCATTGACCCCATCAGGGTACGGTTGCGCAGCGTGGTAAAGCCCAGGTCCAGCGGGGCCAGCAGGTGCGGATACAGAGATTGTTCGCTCATCGGTTACTCCGGCATCATCAGGATCGGCGCGGCGGATACCTGTCCGGCGCCTCGTTATGGAGCCAACAATAGGCCGAGCCGGGTGCTTACTCAATAACCTGAAGTGACACTTTCATAACTCTGAATTACAATGGCGCACACCCTCTTCCCAGCGACATTCCCGCCCCATGAAACTCGGTGATATCTCCGTTGGTTATCTGCTCAGCCTGCGCGAGGTCGTACAGCAACTCGGCCACGACCCGGCGCCACTGTTGAGCCGTTTCAGAATCACCGACGAGCTGCTCGCCCAGCCCTACGCCCGCATCAGCATTCCCCGTTTCATGCGCCTGGGTAACGCGGCCATTCGCTATACACGCGAGCCCGCCATCGGCCTGTTGATGGGCCAGTCCAGCCGCATCAGTCACCTCGGCCTGACCGGCATGGCAGCGCAATGCGCCCCGACCCTGCGTGCCGCCTTCAGCACCATGATCGAGTTCGAGCTGCTGGGTAGCCAGAATTACCGCGGCCACTCCAGCTTCGAGCCGCCGGCGGTGCGCTTTTACTCGATCAGCCCGTACAACATGTTCAACCTGTTCGTGGTGGACTCGGCGCTGGCGGCGCGGGCCCGGATCGGCCGTGATCTGACCGGCGGGAGGGCGCAGCTGCGCGAGGTACACATCGAGTTTCCGGCGCCGCCCTATGCCGCCCGCTATGAAGCGGTATTCGGCTGTCCTGTGCATTTCGAGCAGTCACACAACCAGATTGTCTGGGAGCCGCGTAGCCTCGACCTGCCGTTGGAGCAAAGCGCCGCCGCCACCCACGCCGATCTGCGCGAGCTGTGCCGGCAGCGCCTGAGCGAACTGACCCGCCATCGGGGATTGCGTGAGCGGGTCGAGACACTGGTTGCGCCTCAGCTGGATGGCCAGCCGCCAACGCTGGCAGAGGTTGCCACAGCGCTCGGACTACCCGCCTGGACCCTGCGACGGCGGCTCCAGCAGGAGGCCGGAACAGGCTATCAAAACATCATTGACGACATGCGCCGCGACCTCGCGGTGACCTACATCCGCGATACCGAAATGGCGCTGGGGGAGATTTCCTTCCTGCTGGGGTTCTCATCGCCGGAGGCGTTTCAGCGCGCCTTCAAGCGCTGGACAGGCGCTGCACCCGGGAGTTACCGCAAGGCGATCTTTGCAGAAAATAAAGCGGAGGAATATTTAAAACAATGACTTGGAATACACTTGGAGAAATGACGCGAAGAGCAGTTACAGCTCTTCGGCATCTTCCACGTCGTCGTCCCACTGTTGGGACTGCAGCTCGATCAACTCTTCAATGTAATCACTCATGTGATTTTCCTTCTTTGCGTGTCTGTTGCAGTAACGACCCTAGCGGCCGCAGATGACAGTCAGATGAAGGTTAACCACAGAGGTTCCCCAAGGAATTGATCTGCATCAGCCAGGCAGCACAACCAGCGCCACCAGCAACGCCGCCTCCAGCACTTCCACCAACGCGCCTGCGGTATCACCGGTGGTGCCGCCGATCCGCGTACGCAGGCGCTGACGCCAGAACAATGTCAGCAAAGTCGCTACCAGCAGCGCCAGCAACCCGCTCCCGCCAAACAGCAGCACCAGCACGGCATGCAGTACCAGTACCTGCAACAGGCGCGCCCGCGGCATGTGCTCGACCAGTTGTGCGCCCATGCCCTGCGGGCGCACGTAAGGCGTGCTAAACAGCAGGCCCGCCAGCGCGCCACGCGCTACCCACGGCACCAGCAACAAGGCGAGCCAGGCACCTGTCTCAAGCAGACTGACCAAGGCAGCCCACTTCACCAGCAGCACCAGCAGCAGCGAGACAACTCCGATCGGCCCACAGGCCGGGTCTTTCATGATCGCCAGCGTGCGTTCGACGCTGCCCATGCCGCCAACCCAGGCGTCCGCCGTATCGGCCAGCCCATCCAGATGCAGCCCACCGCTGAACCAGACCCAGAACACCAGCAGCAACGCCGCCTTGAGCGGAGCGTCAAGGTCGCCCAGCAATGCAGCCAACAGCAGCAGCGCCAACCCGAGCAACACGCCCACCGTCGGGTACCACAGCACGGAGCGCCCCAACTCCCGTGCAGTGGGAGCGCGCCACAGGCGAACCGGAATGCGACTGAGCAACTGCAGCGCCAGGCCAAAGGCAATCACGACCGCAGCTCCTCGACAGCACCGCCCGCGTAGTGCAGCCGATGCAGCGCGCCGTGCTCAACTTCAACCTGCAACAGCTGGCTCGGCGGCAAACCACGTGCCGCCGCCAGCAGCAATCGCATCACTCCACCGTGGGTGACCAGCAGGATCGTCTGCTCAGCGTATTCCCGTTCCAGCTGCGCCAACGCTGCCCAGACACGCTCGGAAAATCGCACCATCGGCTCGCCATCAGGCGGCGTAAAACCATAGGGGTCGTTCCAGAATGCGGCTAACGCATCGGCCTGATCGACCATCAGATCGCGTGGATGACGCCCTTCCCACTGACCGAAGTGAAGCTCGCGCAGGCCGTCCGCATACTTCAAAGGCAGTCGGTCACGCAGGCTCAGCTGCAGCGCAAACTGGGCGCAGCGGCGCAGCGGGGAGCTGACGATGCGCTGCCACCGGGGCTGCGCCGGCAACGCCGACCACATCTGCTGCCAACCCTGCTCGGTCAGGTCGTCATCCAGACTGCCGCGCAGGCCGCCACCCAACTCGGTCTCGCCGTGGCGCAGTAACAGCAGACTCAAACTCATTTGAAGCTCCCCGACACCGCGGCTTCGGCGAAGGTCGCCATTTCATTGTGCAGCCGACAGGCCGCCTGCAGCAGCGGCACCGCCAGTGCCGCACCGCTCGCCTCCCCCAGCCGCAGGTCCAGCGCCAGCAAAGGCTCGGCGTCCAGCGCCTGCAACAGCAAGCGATGGCCTGGCTCGGCACCACGATGGCTGTAGAACAGCCAGCTGCGCACATCGGCATTCATACGCACCGCGCACAGCGCGGCAGCAGTGCTGATGTAACCATCCACCAGCACCGGCAACCCGTTCTGCGCAGCGGCGATATAGGCACCGGCCAGCGCCGTGACTTCCAGCCCGCCAACCCGGCGCAGGGTCTCCAGCGCATCATTGGCATGGGGGCGGTGATGGGCGACCGCGCGCTCGATGACTCTGGTCTTATGACGCAAGCCGAGCGCCGTGAGCCCGGTACCCAGGCCCACCAGCTGGCTCACCGGCTGATCCAGCAGCAAGGCCGACAGCGCACAGGCGCTGCTGGTATTACCGATGCCCATCTCGCCGCCGATAAAGAGCTCGGCACCGTCCTCAACAGCACGCTGAACGGCCTCCTGACCAGCACTCAGCGCAGCATCACATTCGGCGACAGTCATCGCCGCGCCATGCAGAAAACTGGCTGTTCCGGCAGCGATATTGAGATGGCGCACGCCCGGCAGCGGCGCGATCTCGTGCGCCAGCCCCAGATCAATCAATTCCAGCGGCGCTCCCAGGTGCCGCGCCAAAACACTGATCGCGGCGCCGCCGTGGGCAAAGTTCGCCAGCATCTGCCCAGTCACCTCCTGCGGGTAAGCCGACACGCCCTCCACCGCGATACCGTGATCGGCGGCGAAAATGCTGATCCACAGGCGCTCCAGACTGGGCGCGCCGCGCCGCTGCAGGCTGGCCAGTGTGGCCGCGATTTGCTCCAGTCGCCCAAGCGAGCCGGCCGGTTTAGTGAGTTGCGCCTCTCTCGCCAGCGCCTGCGCCAGCCGCCCTCTATCCACCGGCTGCGCCGGCTGCTGCCACCAGACACTCACAATGGCTCTCCTTTCAACACCTGCGGCAGGCCCGCGACGCAAAACACCACTCGCTCGCAGTCGGCCGCCAGCGCCTGATGCAACCAGCCGGCCTCATCGACAAAGCGACGCGTCAACTCGCCCATCGGCACCACGCCCAGTCCGGTCTCGTTGCTCACCAGCAGCACCCGACCCGGTAACGCAGGCAACGTTTCCAGCAACGCGCTGCGTTCACGCGCCCAGGCCTGCGGGTCGTCGGTCAGCAGCAGGTTGCTCAGCCACAGCGTCAGGCAGTCGACCAGCAGGCAGCGGTCTTCACGGGCCTGCTCCCGGAGCACCCGCGCCAGCGCGAGCGGCTCCTCGACCAGTGCCCAATGGGCCGGGCGCTGGTTGCGGTGGCGTTCGATGCGCTCGCGCATCTCCGCATCGCGCGGCTGGCAGGTGGCGATATACACCACCTCCAACCCGCTTTCAGTTGCCCGCCGCTCGGCATATCGGCTCTTGCCGGAGCGCGCACCACCGAGTATCAACTCAGCCATGGGCCACCCCGCACAGCTCGCGCAGGGCAGCGGTATCCAGATGCTGTTCGACCAGATCGGCGAGCCGATCCAGGTCGCGTTCGCGCAGGGCGGCGTAGTCCACACCCTGTGCCGCCCGCAGCCCCGCCCAGCCAAGCAGCGCCTGCTGCGCCGCCGGCGACTCGAACAGCCCGTGCAGATAAGTGCCGGCCACCTGCCCATCCTCACTCAGGGCACCGTCGGCGCGGTCGTCATCCAGCAGCACCAGAGGATTTTCCAGCGCTTCGCCCTCGCTGACGCCGGCGTGAATTTCATAGCCGTTGACCTCAGCGCGATCGAGGCGCAGGCGCCCGTGCACGTTGCGCAACTGCTTCTCGGCACGCAACTCTGTGGTCATTGCCAGCAGCCCAAGACCCGGTTCGGCGCCAGCCACCCCTTCGAGCCCCAGCGGATCGTCAATCAGACTACCGAGCATCTGAAACCCGCCACAGATACCCAGCAGCCGGCCGCCGTAGCGCAGATGGCGGGCGATATCCCGATCCCAGCCCTGCGCACGCAGATGCTGTAGATCCGCCCGTACGCTCTTGGAGCCGGGCAGAATGATCAGGTCAGCCGCGGGCAGCGCCTGCCCGGCCGGAATAAACTGCAGGTCAACCTGCGGATGCAGGCGCAACGGGTCAAAGTCGGTGTGATTGCTGATACGCGGCAGCACCGGCACGACTATGCGCAGCGTATCGGCAGCGCCGCCGACCTGCCGCGTCTCGACCGCGTCTTCGGCCTCCAGGTGCAGGTCGTGCAGGTACGGCAGCACGCCGAGCACCGGTTTGCCGGTGTACTGCTCCAGCCACCGCAGCCCCGGTTCCAGCAGCGCGATGTCGCCACGGAAACGGTTGATGACAAAGCCCCTTACCCGGGCCTGCTCTGATTCGGACAGCAGTGCCAGCGTGCCGGCCAGGTGCGCGAATACCCCGCCCTTGTCGATGTCGGCAACGATGATCACCGGGCAATCAACCGCCTCGGCAAAGCCCATATTGGCGATATCGCCTTCACGCAGATTGATCTCGGCCGGCGAACCGGCGCCTTCCACCATCACGACCTGCGCCCACTCGCAAAGGCGTCCATGGGCTGCCAGCACCGCCTGCATCGCGGTCGGCTTGTAGGCGTGGTAGCTCACCGCATCCATGCTGCCGATCGGATGGCCGTTGATGATTACCTGCGCGCCCACGTCGGTATTCGGCTTGAGCAGAATCGGGTTCATGTCGGTGTGGGTCGGCAGCCGCGCGGCCTGCGCCTGCACCGCCTGCGCCCGGCCAATCTCGCCGCCATTGGTGGTCACTGCGGCATTCAGCGCCATGTTCTGCGGTTTGAACGGCACCACCACCACGTTCTGGCGAACCAGCCAGCGGCACAAGGCGCTGACCAGCGTACTTTTGCCGGCATCGGAGGTGGTGCCCTGCACCATCAGCGTCGTCATTTGCGTTGTCTCATGCTTGTATTCAGGGCCTGCTCCAGTCGTTCCCAGTCACGCTGATGATTAGGCAAACCAAAACGCAGTCCGTTGAGGGCCGGAAACAGGCGCACCAACACGCCCTGCCGGGCCAGATTCAAATAAATCCGTTCAGCACGCTCAGATTCGCGCCACTGGAACAGGGCGCAGCCCGCGCCACCGCTCAGACCGGCCCGGGCCAACAGCGCATCGAGTCGCTCGCTGGCAGCTCTCAGCCGATATCGCCAAAGCTGCTGGGTGCTGGCATCCAACAACGCGGCAAGGCCAACCGCCCGCGCGGGCCCGCTCACGGCCCAGGGACCAAGCTGCTGCTCCAACTCGTTGAGCAGCGCTGGCTGGGCCAAGGCAAAGCCCAGCCGCACGCCGGCCAAACCAAAAAACTTGCCCAAAGAACGCAGCACGATCAGTCCGGCACGGTCGGTATACCCACCAAGGCTGTGCTCGGGGGTAACATCCATAAAGGCTTCATCGACCACCAGCCAGCCGGCGCGGGCGGCCAACTCGGCGTGCCAGCCAAGCAGCTGTTCAGCGTCCAGTCGCCGGCCGGTGGGATTATTGGGGTTCACGACCACCAGCACGTCGAGCTCACCGAGCAGTTGCGGCAGCTCCGCCTGCGTAACGCTGCGCACCGCGTGCCCGGCCCGGCGCCAGGCCTCGGTGTGTTCGGCATAGGTCGGCTCCAGCACCCCTACCCGGCTGTTTGCCCGCAGGAGCGGCAACGCCTGAATGGCCGCCTGCGAGCCGGCCACCGGCAATGCGGCGGGGGCGCCGTAATAATCGCAGGCCACGCCGGACAGGTTGTCGTCGGTTTCGGGCAGCCGCTGCCAGATCGACTGCGGCAGTGCCGGCACCGGCCAGGCAAAGGGCGAGATGCCGGTCGACAGATCCAGCCACTGCTCTACCGGCCGCTTGAAGCGCCGGGCGGCTTCACGCAAACGCCCGCCGTGTTCAAGCATGGCTAACTCCCCAGATCAGTACGATCACCAGCACCCACAGCAGCACGCTGCGGCGCACCAGCAGCAGCGCCCGGTCGATGTCGACAGCCGTGGCCCGTGGCCCCTCGCCGAGCAACGGTCGCTCTTCAATAACGCCGTGATAGATCGCCGGGCCACCCAACTCCCGCTCCAGCGCGCCGGCGCCCGCGGCCATCACCGGTCCGGCGTTGGGGCTGTCCCACAGCGGGGCCTGGCTGCGCCAGCAACGCCAGGCCAGCCGCGCGTTGCCACACAGGGCGTAGCTCAACGCCACCAGCCGGGCAGGAATAAAATTGAGCAGATCATCCAGCCGCGCCGCGGCGCGGCCGAACAGCAGAAAACGCGGCGAACGGTAACCCCACATCGCATCGAGGGTGTTGGCCAATCGGTACAGAACAACACCAGGGGCGCCGGCCACAGCAAACCAGAACAGCGCCGCAAACACCGCATCACTTCCATTCTCCAGCACCGACTCGACGGTGGCGCGGGCCACACCCTCCTCGTCCAGCACGCGGGTGTCGCGGCTGACCATCCGCCCGACCAGCTCACGCGCTCGCGGCAGATCCCCGCGCTCCAGCGCCTGCGCAACAGGTCGTGCATGGGCGCCCAGGCTTTCCCAGCCGATGGCCGCATACAGGCAGACCAGCGATACCAGCCAGCCGATCAGCGGCTGCGCCGCCAGCCACCAGATCAGCACCACCGGCGGCACCACTGCCAGCACCCAGGCCAGCGCACCGCGGGCGATACTGCCGCCAGCCGCCGTATTCAAACGTCGCTCAAGCCCGGCAGCAAGGTTGCCAAAGCCCACCAAAGGATGATGCCGACGCGGCTCTCCGAATAGCGCGTCCAGCGCGACCCCGGCCACCACCAGCGGTCCAAGCAGACTCATGACTGCGCCCATTGGCGAATCAGCGCAGCGAGCTGATCCAGCCCGTCGGTCAGCGCGCCGATCCCCGGCTGCAGAATGTCGGCCGACTTGATCTCGAACAGCTGCGCCTGCGCCACCGCCGGAACCTGATTCCAGCCGTCGCGCTCGACCACCTGTTCCGGACGAAAGCGCTTGCCGCACCAGGAGCCGATGATGATATCGGGCGCACGCCGCACCACCTCAAGCGGGTCGGCGATGATGCGCTGCTTCGCCCGTGGCAGTGCGGCCAGATCACTGAAACAGTCGTCGCCACCGGCAAGGGTGATCAGTTCGCTGACCCAGCCGATGCCACTGATCAGCGGCTCATTCCACTCCTCGAAATACACCCGCGGGCGACGCGGCAGTGCCGCTGCCTGCGCGGCAACCGCCGCCATGCGCCCTTCCAGCTCCTGAACCAGCGCTGCAGCGCGATCTGCAGCGCCTACCAGCGCCCCCAGCGTGCTGATCATTGCCAAAATGCCGGTAATACTGCGCTGGTTGAACAGGTGAACTTCCAGCCCTGCCCGCGCCAGGTCGGCAACCATGTCTGCCTGCAGGTCGCAGTAACCCAGCACCAGATCCGGCTGCAGAGCGAGAATCTCATCGTGCTTGGCGCTGGTGAACGCGCCGATCTTGGGTTTTTCCTTGCGCGCCTGCGGGGGCCGCACGGTAAATCCGGAAATGCCGACAATGCGCTGCTGTTCACCGAGCGCATAGAGCACTTCGCAGGTTTCAGTCGACAGACAAACGATACGTTGCGGTCCGAACGCGCTCATCAGCGCTCCTCCCATTGATCGGTAAACAGCATGTCTGCCAGCGGTCGGGCCTCGGTCCAGTGCTCCTGCTCCAGCATCGGCCGGCTGTAGAACGCGTCGACCGGGCCCAGACAGAGCACCGCGACCGGGCGCGCACCCGTCGGCAACGCCAGCAGGTCGGCCAGCGCCTGCGGATCAAACAGCGAGACCCAGCCCAGCCCCAGCCCCTCTGCCCGCGCCGCCAGCCAGAGGTTCTGGATGGCGCAGGCAACCGAGGCCAGATCCATGTCCGGCATGGTCCTGCGACCAAACACATGCACCTCGCGCCCCGGTGGCAACGCCGCGACCAGCAGTTCAGCGCAGCTCAGCACCCCTTCGACCTTGAGCCGCATGAACTCGTCCTCCCGCTCGCCCAGGGCACGCGCCGTCTCCAGCCGTTCCTGCTCGACCAACTGATGGATCGACTCGCGCAGCGCCTGACGGGTAATACGCACAAAGCGCCACGGCTGCATCAGGCCGACACTCGGGGCCTGATGCGCGGCCTGCAGCAACCGCAGCAGTTGCTCCTCCGGTACCTCGCCCGCAGCAAAGTGGCGCATGTCGCGGCGCTCGCGAATGGCCCGGTACACCGCGTCACGCTCCAGCGGGTCAAAGGCGTGCCGGGTCATGGCCGGAACAGCGCCGCCGCAGCCTGCGGATTACTCGGCAGGTAGAAATGGATGTAGGACGCCGTCAGTCGGCCGTCGCGAAACACCGCTTCGCTGGTGCGCCGGTAGTTAGGGCATTCGCCCTGTGCCAGCGGCTCCAGCCGGGTATCCAGCAGCGAGTGATGGAATGTGTGGCCGCGCAGCGAGCCCTCGGGCAAGCGCACCTCCTGCAGCGCCAGTGCGGCAAGGCGCAACTGCATCACCGCCTTGCCCGGCAGCAGGCCGGCCATGCGGTGCTGCACGCCATCACGGTCGGTCAGAGCGTCAAACAGATACAACATGCCGCCGCACTCGGCCACCAGCGGCTTGCCCGCAGCGTGATGCGCGTGCAGCGCCTGCGCCATCGCCTCATTGCCAGCCAGCGTATCGCCGTGCAGCTCGGGATAGCCGCCGGGCAGATACACACTGTCCACCTCCGGCAGTGTCTCGTCGGTCAGCGGCGAGAAGAAGATCAGCTCGGCGCCCATTGCCTGCAACAGCGCCAGATTGGCCTGATAGATGAAGGCAAAGGCCTGATCCCGCGCCACACCGATACGCACACCCGCCAGCAGCGGTTGCAGCACCTCGGCACTCGGCGCCGGGAAGCTCACCGGCGCCGGCAAGGGTGCACCACTGCTTTGCTCAAGCGCATCGGCCGCCGCATCCAGCCGCGCCAGCAGGTCCGGCAGCTCTGCCGCCTGCACCAGACCGAGGTGCCGACTGGGCAGCTCCAGATCCGCCGCCCTCGGCAGGCCGCCGTACCAGTGCAGGCTGTCTGGCAGGCTGTCGCGCAGAATCTCGGCGTGACGCGCGCTGCCGAGCTTGTTGCCCAGCACCCCGGCAAAGCCAAGATCCGGCTGGAAGTTCGCCAGCCCCCAGGCCATTGCCGCGAAGGTTTGCGCCATGCCGGAGCCATCGATCACGCCCAGTACCGGCACGCCAAACTTACGGGCAAGGTCGGCCGCAGAGGGCGTACCGTCGAACAGCCCCATAACCCCTTCAATCAGGATCAGATCAGCCTCGGCCGCCGCTTCCCAGAGCAGCCGACGAGACTGTTCCAAACCAACCATCCAAAGGTCCAGCTGATACACCGGTGCACCGCTGGCGGCCTGCAGAATCATCGGATCGATAAAATCCGGGCCGCATTTGAATACTCGCACCTTGCGGCCCTGACGGCTGTGCAGGCGCGCCAGCGCGGCGGTTACCGTGGTCTTGCCCTGCCCCGAAGCCGGTGCGGCGATCAACATCGCCGGACACATGCGCGCGTTCAAAACTCCACCCCTTTCTGCGCTTTAATACCCGCCTTGAAGGCGTGTTTGGTCATGCCCATCTCCGTCACGGTATCGGCTGCTTCAACCAGCGCCGGTGGCGCACCGCGTCCGGTGACCACCACATGCTGATGCGCCGGTCGCGCCTGAATATCGGCAATCACCTGATCGAGCTGCAGGTAGCCGTATTTCAGCGCGATATTCAGCTCGTCCAGCAGCACCAGCGCGACCTGCGGATCGCGCATCAGCTCGACTGCAACGGCCCAGGCGGCTTCGGCCTTGGCGATATCGTCCTGCCGATCCTGGGTTTCCCAGGTGAAGCCGGCGCCCATGACGTGATAACGCACCTCATCGGGAAAGCGCCGAAAGAAGGTTTCCTCACCGGTGCTGCGCGCGCCCTTGATGAACTGCACGATGCCGACACGCAGACCATGTCCCAGCGCCCGAGCAGCCATGCCGAAACCGGAGCTGCTCTTGCCCTTGCCATTGCCGGTCAGCACCAGCAGCACACCGCGCTCGTCGGGTGCCTGGGCGATTTTCTGATCGACCACCTGCTTCTTGCGCTGCATGCGCTCGCGGTGGCGCTGATCGCGCTCGGCAGGCTCACTCATGCGCGTTGGCTCGCGTTACCGAACAGCGCAGCGGCGCTGCGCGCGCCCACGTAAAGAACCACCGCCACAGCAACGTACGCGGCCATAGTGCTCAAGTAGGACGGGTAGTAATGGGCCAGGCGCTCGATCATGCCGGCAAAGGTCGGCTCGGCGTAGCGGCCGGAGAACCAGTAGAAGCCGCCGCTGGTGAAGACCTGACAGACCAGCGCACTGAGCATCATGGTCGGCACCAGCACCAGCAGCGAGGAAGCCTGTTCACGGTGCCAGCCAGCGTACAGTCGGCCACCGAACCACAGCGCAGCGTAGCCAGGCAGCAGCGCCCAGTAGGCAATGGTCATGCAATGGTGACCCACATTGCTCCAGCCAACGGTCAGCACGTCCACCACCACGGCAGCAGCAAAGAACAGCGGGTAGGCCCAGACCGGGCGCAGCAGCACGCCGACCAGGAAGAACACCGCCCAGGATGCGCTTGGCAGGTTGAGCTGCGGGAAGTGGCTACCGCGCGTCATGATCATCAGCGCCAGCAGCAGCGCGCCAACCACCAGTTGGGTATGTTTCGAGGTTTTCAGCACAGCCTTTCTCCTTTGCAGTTTTTACAAACGTCAGTGCCGGGCAGAGCCCGGCTTTTTATTCGCGGCGCCACCGAAAGCGGTGACGCAAGTCAAACGACGCAATTACAGCGGCTGGTAGCGCAGGGTCAGATACCCTGCCCGGCCCGGCTGCGTGTAGGTCGCGGCAGTTTCATACTCGTTGTCGAACAGGTTGCTGACCCGCGCCTGAACGCGCCAGGCATGGCTGAGCCAGTACTCGGCCCGCAGCTCGACCGTGTTGTAGCCATGCAGGTCACTGGTGTTGGTCGCGTTGTCCCAGCGCCGACCCTCGGCGTGAACGCTCGCACCCAGGCCGATACGGCCGAAGCGGCGGTCAACATCCAGGTTGAAGATCTGCTCGGGAACACGGCGCAGCAGCAGGTCGTCATTGGCGCTGCTGGAACGGTTCTCAGGGTCCTGCAGGGTCAGGTTGGCCTGCCAGTTCCAGCCCAGCTGCTGGGTCAGCACTTCCAGTTCCAGACCGGTAATGCGCGCCTTGTCGACGTTCTCGGCCATCGACACCCCACCCACGCGGACACTGGCAATCATGTCGTCGATATCATTGCGGAAGGCGTTGGCCGACCAACTGCCCCAGCGGTGCTGGCCACGCAGGCCCACTTCGATGTTGCGCGAGGTTTCCGCCTGGATATCCGGATTGCCGTATCCGGGGAAGTACAACTGATTGAAGGTTGGCGCACTGAAGGCCGTGCCATAGCTGGAGGTCAGGCTGATGCTGTCGGTCAGCGCATAGCCGTAACCGACACTGCCGGTGGTGTGCTCACCGTAAGCCTCGTTGTCGTCGTGGCGCAGCCCCAGCTGCCATTCGTGACGGCCGGCGTGCAGCAGGTACTGGGCAAACAGGCCGTGGTTGTAGCGGCTGTCCTCGGGGTAATCGACGCTGCTGCTGATGCTGTCTTGCTGCCAGTCGTAACCGACGGTGAGCAACTGGTTTTCGCTCAGGGCAAAATCGTTCTGCCAGCTGGCACTGTCGCGTCGCGTGTCATAACGCGTGTCAAAGGTGCTGCCCTTGAAGTTCTCGTTCTTGTCCTCACTGTGGCCGACCTGCAGCGTCACATCCCAGAAAGACACCGGAGAATATTTGGCGCGCACGCCATACGCGCTGAGCACACTGTCGGCGTTGGCCTTGTTGCCGGAGTCGTAGTCGTTGTGCGACTCGACCTGCAGCAGGTTGGCATCCAGCAGCAAGCCGTTGGCAAACCGGTAACCACCAGACAGATTGGCCGACAGCTCACGGTAACCATCGTGGTCCACTTCCCGCGACGGGCGCGCATCATAGCCTTCGGTATCCAGGCTGCTGACACCCAGGTTGAACCAGGCGTTGTCATTCCCACCGGACGCACCGGCAGTAGCGGCGCGATGCTGGCGACTTCCAATGGTCGTCGAGAAGTACGGCGTCAGGTCATCGCCCCCCTTGCGGGTGAAGATCTGCACCACCCCGCCAATGGCCTCGGAGCCATACAGGCTGGAGCGCGGGCCGCGGACGATCTCGATCCGCTCGATCTGCTCAACCGGCAGGTTCTGCAGTGCGGCAACGCCGGAGGTCGCCGAGCCGATACGCACGCCGTCGATCATCACCAGCACGTGTTTGTCGTTGCTGCCGCGAATCTGCAGCGAGGTACTTTTGCCCGGGCCGCCGTTGTTGATCAGGTTGACCCCGGTCGCGCGGCGCAGCAGCTCTTCAGCGGTATTGACCTGCAACCGCTCGATGTCGGTCCGCTCGAACACGGTGGTGGCTGCGATACTGCTGGCCTGGCTGGTGCGGGTGGCAGTGACAACATCACTGCCGAGATCCAGGGTGCTGGCGAAAGAAAGGGAAGAAAGGCCAATAAGGCCCAGCGCCAGAGGGGCGCGTGCAGGAATAGTCATGCTGTGTGGTTGCTCCGTCGTACCCACCCGTACGACATTGTCGAATAGGGACAGACGGAGACGGCAGGAACACGGCATGAACACAACGGAAGACGCCGTACACCTACAGCGCCCACCGCACTGTCGTGAAAGGCATCAGGCCGGTCTCCGGGCTTGCGAGTGGACGTGAGTCCGGCGACCTGAGCCTTCCCATGCATCGAGCACAGTGGCGTTTATCAGGCGCCTCGCCAAATAGGCGGACGTCGCTTACCGTTGCGGGGGCAGCGCCGGAATTGTCTGATCTGGCAGACGCACCGGCTTCCCAGTTTCACCCTCCTCGAGATGGAGGGCACCTGAAGCGCGGCAGAGAGTAGTGGCCACCTCCCGCCCTGTCAAGCTCGGGCTCGGCATACCCCCGGCGCCTCCTACCAAACGACCGTCGGATGCACCACGCTTTCAGCACAACAGTTTCCCCGAAACTCAATTAGGCCTATAACTGGTCGAGCGTCCCCACCTTGCCCAGGAGGAAGACATGTTTGAACCGGGCCACCTGCATATCAACCGTATGCGCCTGCTACCCAGCGATAGCGGGTTCAGCATCGACATTCACTACACCATCGCGGACCAGTGCCGTGCAGTCGAGTTCAGCGTCGATGGCACGATTAACGATGCCGAGGTGCACGAACACTTTTCGCTGCCACGCGATACGGCGTTCAACTTCGCCAGCAATATCGATCATATTCTGCGCCGCCACGGGGTGTTGACGCCGGAGTTCATGTCACTGAAAGCGCACCATGAATATGACGCCATGTTCGAAGATATCCGCGCGCGGCTGCATGCCTGGAACGGCGAGCCAATTGACCCCAGCCATCTGGGCTAGCACCGAGGCGACCGAAAAACAGGCACAAAAAAACCCCAGTTCTTGCGAACTGGGGCTTCTTGAATAATGGCGCAGCGGACGGGACTCGAACCCGCGACCCCCGGCGTGACAGGCCGGTATTCTAACCAACTGAACTACCGCTGCGCATCGTTCTTCCGAACGCCGTAAATCGCCTTGAAGTCGATCAACTTGTCCGTCGGAACTGGCGCGCATTCTATAGATTCCACCAACCGAGTCAAGCACTTGCAGACGATTTATTGAAAATTTCTTCAGTGTGCCCGTTCGGCACTCAGTTAATCTGCATTGCCGCCTTTTCCGCCCCCGGGGTTGCCGGTCGCAACCACAGCCGACAGACCGCCGGAACCACCAGCAATGTCAGTACGGTGGACGCGAGCAGCCCCGAAATAATCGCCCAGGCCATCGGCGGCCAGAGTGTCGAACTGGAGAATGCCAACGGCAGCAGCCCAGCGATGGTGGTGGCGGTGGTCAGCAAAATCGGACGGGTTCGACGCATCACGGCATCCGACACCGACTGATCGATCGCCCTGCCCTGCGCCAGTCCCTGATCGACCACATCGATCAGCACAATCGCGTTGTTGACCACAATACCGACCAGGGCAATCACCCCAAGCAACGACTGGAAGCCAAACGGCACACCGGAGAACACCAGCCCCGGCAACACCCCGGCACTGGCCAACGGGACCGTGAGCAAAACAATGCCAAGACGTTTGAACGAATTGAACTGCAGCAACAGGAAGAACAACAGCAGCAGGATACCGATCGGTGCCGTGGTAAAGAGCGCACGGTTGGCGTCGCCAGACCCTTCGCTGTCACCGCCGATTTCCAGCCGGGTCCCTGCCGGCGGCGCGGCATCCGCCAGCCGCGCCTGCAAGCCACCCAGCACCTGACTGAAACTGAAACCCTGCTCCAGCCCCGCAGTAACGGTCAGCACCCGCACGCCATCACGCTGCCGGATACTCGCCGGCTGCCAGGCCGGCACCACCCTCGCAACCGCGGTCAGCGGCACCGCCTGCCCTGCGGCATTGAAAACGTTCGCGGACAACAAACGTTGCAACGATTGCTGACTGCCCTCATGGGTGCGCAGCAGAATCGGGATCGGGTCCAGCTCCTGACGGTACTGTTCCACCGTCGTCCCCAGACTCTGGCGGAACAGCGCCTGGGCAACGTCCGCGCGGCTGAGACCAAAGCGCTGCGCCTGGGCATCATCCACCTCAATCTTGACCGTTGGTACGCCGAGGTCGATATCGTGACGCACGTCTACCGCGCCGGGAACCTGCTTGAGTACGGCAAACAGCTGCTCGGCGGCGGCAATGCGCTGACGATCATCGTGGTGATAGACCCGCAGCTCGACCGGCGCCTCGCGCGGCGGCCCCTGACCCAGAGTGGTAGCTACCACATCCAGCTCCGGCCACTGCGTAGACACGCGCTCACGCACCCAATGCTGCAGCGAGGGGGTATCTCCCAGCGCACTGGTGTTGACCACCAGCCGGGCACGGTTCGGCGCCTTCGGATAGCGGTTGAGGTTGTAATAGAAACTCGGGCCGGTAGCACCCACGAAGCGATGCACCGACAGTACACCCGGCTGCGCCATCAATTCCCCTTCCAGCAGGGCCGCCACCTCGGTGGTATAGCGCTGATCCGTCCCCTCCGGCATGAACAGCTCGACCACCAGTTGCGGCCGGTCGGCATTGGGGAAGAATTGCAGCTTGACCAGCGGAGCCAGCGCCAGACTCAGTGCAACCACCCCGGCGCCCAGCAGCAGCATGCGCTTCGGCGCGCGCTCACTGAGCCGCGCCAGAGCTGACGAAAAGGCTTCCATCCGCGGGTTCATGCGCGTCGCAGCCGGCTTGAGAAAGTGCCCTGACAGCATCGGCGCGACACTGATCGCCAGCAGATAACTGACGATCAGCGTGAGCATGATCATGACCGGAATCCCGCGGGTAAAATCTGCCGTTCCGCCCTTCGACAGCAGCATCGGCGTAAAGGCTGCCAGCGTGGTGGCGGTAGACGCGCCCAGTGGACCGGCCAACTCGCGCACCGCACCAAAGGCCGCCTGCCAGCGGGCCTCGCCGGCATTCAGGCGATCCTGAATGTTCTCGACCATGACAATCGCATTGTCGATCAGGATACCCAGCGAGATGACCATCCCGATCACCGCGATCTGGTGCAGGATGCCGCCACCGAGGTCGTAGAGCCCAAGACTGATGAGCGCCACCAGCGGCAGCATGGCTGCCACCAGAATTCCCATCCGCCAGCCCATCCCCAGGAGCACCACAGCGACGATGATCAGCACACTGCTGAGCAGGTTCTGCTCCAGCCCCTCCAGCCGCTCCTTGACCTGATCGGGCTGAAAGAACATTTCGTAGACCTGCAGCGGCGCAAACTCCGGGCGCAAGGTATCCAGCCGCGCACGCAACTGCTCGCCAAAGCGGATAGCGTCGACCTGCCCCCGCTCCAGAATCAGCCCGACCAGAACGCTCTGATCACCATCAAACCAGGCCCGCTCGCCAATCGGCTCGACCGGACCACGCCAGATATCAGCGATGGCTGCGAGCGGCACGCTGCCGCCGTTCGGCAGCGGAATCTGGGTCGCCTTGAGTGCGTCCAGATCAACAAATTCACTGTTGGGCAGCACTCCGAGCCGCTGCGAACCCACCACAACAAAGCCGCCGGGAATAACCTGATTACGCTGCGCCAGCACGCTCGACAGCGCCTGCGGCGACAAACCGAGCCGGCGCAGCTCGGCATCGTGCAGCGCGATGGTGATCTGCTCCTCGGTATCGCCATACAGTTCAACCCGCGCCAGCCCCGGCAGATCCATCAATTGGCGCTTCAGGCGCTCGGCCTCATCACTCAGGCGCACCACCGATGCATCGCCACGCACTGCCAACACCACCGCAGGAATATCCAGCAGCCGGTCATCCAGCTCGATGCTGCGCACCCCGGCGGGAAACGACAGCTCCGCGCGCGTCATTGCCTGACGTACACGATCCCAGGCCGCATCGGTGTCGTAGATATTGTCATCCAGCATGACGGATACCAGCGCGACGCCGGTGCGAGCGGTAGCCTTGATGAAATCGACTTCCGATACCTGCGACAGCTCATCGGACAACGGCTCCAGCACCAGACGCTCGACCGACTCGGCCACCGCGCCGGGGTAAATCACCGTGATCAAACCCGCCCGATACGGAAAGCTGGGGTCTTCCTGTCGCGCCATGGTCAGGTAGGACGCAACACCCAGCAGCGCGAGCATCACCACCACCATACCCAGCAGACGAGGACGCAACACGCGGCGCAGGTTCATGGCAGCAACTCCACGCTGTCGCCGCCAGCCAATCGGCTGAGGCCGGCGTAGACCACCTGATCACCGGCAGCCAATGCGCCCTCACCAATCAGCGCTCGCTCCCCCTCAAAGCCGGCAACCGCGATGCCAACCCGCTCTACCCGCTCCCCTGCCAGGCGAAACACCGACAGCCCCTCAGCCGAGCGCATCACCGCAGCCAGGGGAACGCTCAGGCCATCCTTGCGCACCGGTTGCAGACCAACCTCCAGTGCCTCCCCGGCCATGACCTGCGCATCCAGGCTGACCACCAGCGGATACAGCACCGAGCCAATCGACGCACCGCGACCGATCTCTGCCAGCCTCCCCTCCAGCTGCACATCACGAAGCACCGACCACACCGGCACCACCTGACCGACCTCAAGCCCCTGCAGCAACTCTGCCGGCACCAGCACTTCTACCTCGGCACCGCCGCTCGCCGCCATCTGCAACACCGGCTGACCTGCGGCGACAAACTCGCCGGGCTCGACCAGCAAGTCTTCGATGGTGCCGTCGAAAGGCGCGCGCATACGGGTTTCACTGTTCAGCCGTTCACTCTGCTGCAAACTTGCCCGGGCGCTCCGAACACCGGCCTGCAGCGCCTCCAGCCGCGCCGCCTGCTGCTCCTGATCGGCCTTCGAAAGTGCGCCGCGCTGGAACAGCTGCTCGGTACGCTGCAGATCTCTGCGCGCCTGCGCTGCCTGCACCTGCAGCTCGGCCAGCCGCGCCCGGGCTGCATCACGCGCCGGCTCGAGCTGAGGGTTATACAACGTCGCCAGAACGTCGCCGGCGGCAACGGCCTGCCCAAGCTGCAACGGTCGGCTCGCCAGCGTGCCGCCAACCTGAAAGGTCAGACTGGCGCGCTGCCGGGCCCGGGCGCTGCCAGCGAAATGCAGCATCTCTGCCTGATCGGCTGCGGCGACCTCCGCGACCCTGACCGGCACGAGCTCCTGCGCAGCCACAACCGGTCCGTCCACACCCTCTGCGCGACAACCCGCCAGCGCCAGACCCGCTATCAACGCTGAAGACAGCGCCAAGAAATGACCACACCGCCCTTGCCAACCTGATGCACAGACCATCATCCTGCTCCCGGAAAGAAAACCCGATTAACACTCTGTCAGAGATTGACATATTGTCAACAAATGACAGACTGTTTTTTACTACCGCAATCGAGAGAGCCGATGAGCGCCAACGAACGCAGAGAACGGGAAAAGCAGGAACGCCGGGAAAGCATTCTCGACAGTGCCGAACAGTGCTTCTTCAGCAAGGGTTACGAACGCACCGCAATGGATGAGATCGCCCGCGGCGCACAGCTCAGCCGCGCCCTCCTGTATGTCTATTTCAAGGACAAGGCGGCGATCATGCGAGGGCTTATGCTGCGCGCCGGACAGCAGTTGCTCACGCGCTTTCAGGCCGCACAGACAGCCGGCGGCAGCGGCCTGGAGCAGTTGCAGCGTATCGGCTGGAGTTATTACCAGTTCAGCGTTGAGGCGCCGGACTACTTCGACCTGCTGACCGATGCCAGCACCTTTTCTCATCTGGTCGACAGCGATGAGCAGCTGCAGGAGTTGGCCAGTTGCTACGACCAGTCGATGGCCTGCATGATCCAGTCACTCACCGATGGTGTCGCCGACGGCAGTCTGCACCCTGAGCGCGTGGCAGACCCCGTGTTGACGGCCTGCTACCTGCGTGGTGCGCTGCATGGCGTGATCCTGCAGACACGCCAGCCAGACCCCTGTGAGCAGCCACAAATGCCCGCCGAGCAGCTGATTGGCTACACCCTGCAGATGCTCAACCATTCCATGCGTGCCTGACCCCCGCGCTTGTTATCCGCAGTGGTTGCGCCCATGATGGGTCAGATATTTATCCCAAGGAGAATCCCATGCCCTGGTATGGATGGCTTTTCATGGTGCTGGCGTTGGGCAGCATAATCGGCAGCCTGCTTTTGCTGCGGGACAACGCCGGCAGCAACCGTGTCAGCCCGGAGACACTGGCCAAGGTCAAGGCCCGCGAAGCGCAGCTCAAGGCTGAGGAAGCCGAGGAAGAAAAGCGCTGAACAACGCGGTAGACTATGCCGCTGATACGCCAGACTTCAACCAGGCGCCGCCGCGGCGCCGCATCTACACGACGCTGACAAACCATGGTCAATTCACTACAAGCTCAACTGCTCAAGGCCGGACTGGTCGACGAGAAGAAACTCAAGCAGGCGCAACGCGCCAAGAAGAAGGAAGCCAAGGCCCAGCCGGCTGGTGACGCTGGCCCCAGCGCTGCGCAAAAAGCCCGCGAACAAAAGGCCGAACGTGACCGCGAACTGAACCAGCAGCGCCAGGCCGAAGCCGCACGCAAGGCGGCCGAAGCCCAGGCCAAGCAGATGATCGAACAGAACGTGGTCGATCGCACCGGTGGCGAAACGCCCTATCAGTTCGTCAGCAAGAACAAGATCAAGAAGATCCACGTTACCGAGGAACAGTTCGGCCTGCTCAGCCGCGGTCGCCTGGGCATTACCCGGCTGTCAGGCGGCTTCGTGCTGATCCCCCTGGACATCGCCGAAAAAGTCCGCGAGCGCGCCCCCCACTGGCCTGTCCATGTTGCAGAAGTGAAGAAAGAAACGCCTGCAGAGGACGATCCGTACGCAGGATACGAAATCCCCGACGATCTGATGTGGTAAAGCAAATCGGCCGCCCAGGGGCGGCCGATTTGTTCAGGCGTCTACTTCCCCAGCCGGAGTCATCGGCTCGTTACCCGCCCCCTTCTCCTCACGATCGTGCTGTCGCTGACGCTCCTGATCGTAATCGGCCTCGGAACAACTGGGCTTGTGCATAAAGGTCTTTGAAACGTCGATCAGCCCCACATGCTCAATGGTGCGGCGGCCAATCAGCACCGGATAGTTCATGTCACCCCGGTCACGCAGGGAAAACTGCTCCTCGTAAACCCGGTCGCCCATGCAGATCGACATCTTGACCACCGGCCGGCGATCAGACCCACCCGCACCGCGCACCAGAATGCGGCGAAACACCGGGCGCTCAAAGTGCATGGTGACCATCTCGTCGGTGTCTGCATCACGCACCGGCACATCGTAGCGGACCCATTCGCGGCCCATGTGCTCGAACTCCTCGATATTGACCGCATGCATCGACGAGGTCAGTGCGCCGGAATCCACCTTGATCTTGACCGCCGTGTATTCAGGCAGAATGAGGCCCTTCTCGATCCACCCGACGACTCTGGGTCCGAACCGAACCGGCTCATCCGCCGCCGACACACCCGTTCCGGCCATGGCACACCACAGACCAACCGATAACGCTGCCACTTTCACTACTGACCGCATGAGATACCCTTACCTTGGTTGACCACCAGCCTTGCAGCCGGCGAAACAGAGCGTGCGACACCGCGCACCTTATAAGCAAAGATCACAAAAACAGATAACCCCTTGCAAGCCCGGCTCGCTTGCAGTCAAATCGCCAGCACGGATGACGGGAAAATACCGCTCAGGTTTTGACGTATTCAACCGATAACCTTAAGGCCACTGCGAACAGGATTCGTTGCCGGCACCACTAAAAAATAATAGACACAAGCACAAGGCGTGCGGAGGTTTCATGAAGCTGTTGCGCAACATTCGAATCAGTCAGCGAGTTTGGCTGATCATGATTATTGCCCTGGCCAGCACCCTGATGACAGAAGGGCTTTCGCTGTCCAACCTGCATCGGGAAATCCGCGACGGCGAAATCGTCAAGGCAACCCATCTGGTCGAGGTTGCGCATGATCTCATGGCCTTCTATCACCAGAAAGAGCTCAACGGCGAACTGACTGGTGAGCAGGCCCGCAAGGAAGCCCTTAGTGCACTGGCTGCGCTGCGCTATGACGGGAACGAATATTACTGGGTAAATGACATGAACAACATCATGATCATGCACCCGCTTGCTCCCCAGACAGTCGGCACCGACCTCTCAACCATGCGCAACCAGGAAGGCGTCAATGTTATCGCCGAAATGGTACGCAAGGCACGCAGCGAAGGCACCGCAAGCTTCCAGTACTCCTGGCCCAAACCGGGCGAGGAGGAAGGTTCACAGAAGATCGCTGCATTCAAGCATTTCAAGCCCTGGGACTACATGGTGGGCACAGGCATCTATGTTGACGCCATGCAGGCCAAATTCCGCGACGCGCTGATCAATTCACTGGTTGTCAGCGTCCTGGTGATTCTGGTCATGTTCATGCTGCTGTTTGTCATCGGCCGGAGCATTTCCCAGCCGCTGGACAAGATCGTCAACGCCATGCGCGGCATTGCCAGTGGCGAGGCCGACCTGACCCGCCGCCTGGACGACGACGCCCGCGATGAACTGTCGCAGATCGCCAGTTACTTCAACCGCTTCAACCGCAACCTGGCCGACATCATTGGCCAACTGGGTGACAGCGCACGTCAACTGATCAGCTCCAGCCAGCAGCTGGACCAGATCAGCAACAACAGCCTGCGCGACATGAGCCGCCAGTCGGAACGCATGGAGCTGATGGCCACCGCCATCAACGAAATCACCTACGGCGTTCAGGACGTAGCCCAAAACGCCAACGCCGCCGCCCAGGAGGTAGAAAACGCCAACCAGGGCGCAGCCAACGGCCGCCAGCAGGTCGAACAGACCATCCATGAGATTCGCTTGCTGTCCGACAGCGTCAATACCGCCGTCCAGCATATGGAAACCCTGTCCAGCGATGCCCATGAAATCACCTCGGTACTGGATGTGATCCGCAACATCGCCGAGCAGACCAACCTGCTGGCACTCAACGCAGCCATTGAGGCGGCACGCGCCGGCGAGATGGGTCGTGGCTTTGCCGTGGTGGCCGATGAAGTGCGCAATCTGGCCCAGCGCACCCAGCAGTCGACCGAAGAAATTCACAATATGATCAGCAAGCTGCAGACCAATACCCAGACGGTCGTCGGCGTGATCAATGAAAGCAGCCGCCACTCTCAGGCGAGCGTAGACCAGGTGAACGAAGCCGGCGCGGCACTCGAACAGATTGCCCAGTCGATGCAGCAACTGGTCGCACTCAACGCCTCGATTGCCAGCGCAACCACCCAGCAGTCAACCGTGGTCGAAGACGTCAATCGCAACGTCACCGAAGCGGCGGAACTGGCCCGCGAGACCACGGACGGCGCCCGCGAAACCGCGCAGGCCGGTCAACATCTCGCCAGCCTGGGCCGGCAGATCGATGAGTTGGTGCGCCGCTTCAGAATCTGACTGGACTGCTGCAGCGAAAAAGCCCAGCCCGGATTCCCGGGCTGGGCTTTTTTGTGATTCATCGAGTCAGCCCGTGGGAATGCGACAAGGGCGTATTCCAGGGCAGTTAACCGAATACTCGAATGATCGAGTGTGCACCGGGGTTCGTCCCGTTTACGCGGGCGAGTAGCGCAGGATTGGCAGGATAAAGGACGGCAGCCTGTCTGAGGCTCGCAGAGCCGAGTTCTGCCGGCCCCTGCCAAGCCGAGCAACGCAGCGAACCCGCAGGGCCGCGTAGCCGGGTGCCCGGGGGGATCGCCAAGGGGGGCTGGGCAAGCAGCCCCCCCCTTGGCTCGCCGTGAAGGCGAAATGGGGACTCGGTGGCAGCACAATGCTGAACAAATCAAACATCTGCTTGCACGCCGCCTACCCCCTCGCATATCGCATCAGGAAACAGCACGACAGTTTTTGCCCCTGGCATTCCGCCAAGAACCACAAAAAAGCCCTGCCCGGCTTCCCGAGCAGGGCTTTTTTGCACCTCAATGCGTTACAGCACCATCACCGCAATCCAGCCGAAAATGATCAGCGGCAGGTTGTAGTGGATAAAGGTCGGCACCACGGTGTCCCAGATGTGGTTGTGCTGCCCATCCACGTTCAGACCCGCGGTCGGGCCGAGGGTCGAGTCAGACGCGGGGGAACCGGCATCACCCAGCGCCGCAGCAGTGCCGACCAGAGCAACAATCGCCGCCGGGCTGAAGCCCAGCTGCATTGCCAGCGGTACATAGATTGCCGCGATGATCGGAATGGTCGAGAACGACGAACCGATACCCATGGTAATCAGCAGCCCGACCAGCAACATCAGCAGCGCCGCCAGCGCACGATTATCGCCAATCACTGCCGCAGAGCTGTCGACCAGTGTCCCGATGGCGCCGGTAGCCCGCATTACTTCGGCAAAGCCGGCGGCGGCAATCATGATAAAGCCGATCATGGCCATCATCTTCATGCCTTCGGTGAAGACACCGTCAGCCTCACGCCAGCGCACAACTCCCGACACCGAGAAAATCACGAAGCCGGCGAGCGCGCCCATGATCATCGAATCCAGCCACAGCTGAATGACAAAGGCTGCGACCACGGCGGCGAGCGCAACCAGCAGCGACATCGGGTTGTAACGGCTTTCCGTACGCTCTACCTCGCTGATCCGCTGTTCATCGTAGGCACGCGGCTTGCGATAACTGATAAAGACCGCCACCAGCAGACCGAACAACATGCCCAGCGCCGGCAGTGCCATGGCATGCATGACATTGACACCGTCCACCACAACGCCGCTTTCGGCAACATTGGCCAGCAGAATGTCATTGAGGAAAATGCCGCCAAAACCGACCGGCAGGAACATGTAGGGGGTAATCAAGCCAAAGGTCAGCGCACAGGCTACCGCGCGACGATCCAGCTGCAAGCGCGCCATCACGAACAGCAACGGCGGCACCAGCAACGGGATAAAGGCAATGTGGATAGGCAGGATATTCTGTGACGATATTGCCACCCCCAACAGCACCAGCAACAGCATCAGCTTGAGTACCGTGCCGCTGCCCTCTCGGCGGCTGTCTACCAGTCGCAGCCCCTTATCGGCCAGCGCGTGCGCCAGGCCCGACTTGGCGATTGCCACGGCAAAGGCACCCAGCAAGGCATAACTCAGAGCAATATTTGCGCCCTTGCCCAGTCCTGATTGGAAGGTGCTCAGCGTCGTTTCCAGACCAAGCCCACCCAGCAGGCCACCGGTCAAGGCGCCGAAGATCAGCGCGACTACCACGTGCACCCGGCACAGGCTCAGTATCAGCATCACGGCAACAGCCGCTACCACTGCGTTCATTGCACACTCCCCATGTTTTTTCTGCCGCCCTTTACGGCCACCACATACCGACGCCAGAAGGCAGGCGCCCCAAAGGTCGCGTACTCTGCCCCACTGCCCCGACGCTGTCAAAAAGCACTGACCAAAGGCGGCCCGGCAGTCATATCGGGTACAGTAACCCTCCAACTTTGTAATAGAGGCCCGCCATGCATCACATCGTCATTGTCGCCGGCAGCAGCCGGGTTGATAGCCAAACCGCCAAAGTCGCCGGATTCATTGGCAACCGCCTGATTCGAGCGCACGATCTGGAAGCAGACGCGGTATCCATCATTGATCTGGGTCGCTCCCCTCTCCCGCTATGGCCGGCGGACGAAAGTGGCCCCTGGGAAGAATACGAGGCTCGCCTCAGTCGGGCAGACGCCGTCATCATCCTCGCCCCGGAGTGGCATGGCATGGCGTGCCCGGCGATCAAGAACTTCTTCCTTTATGCAAGCAAGGCGCAATTGGCGCACAAGCCGGCCATGCTAGGCGGCATTTCTGCCGGGGTTGGCGGCGCCTTTCCGATCAGCGAATTGCGCGCCTCCAGTTACAAGAATTGCCGCCTTTGCTACATCCCCGAGCATCTCATCGTGCGCGATGTTAACCACGTCATGAACGGCGAAGAACCCGAATCCGCAGCCGATGAGCGCCTGCGTCAGCGGCTGGATTACAACCTCGATGTGCTGCTGCATTACACCCGGGCCCTGGCCGGCATTCGTCCACTGATTGACATGAGCAACCCCGCTTTTGCCAACGGCATGTCCTGATCAGGGCTCGCATTAGACTAAAGTACAGGTCGCCAGCCTGGCGGCCTGCAGGGCCTGACACAGAGCCGCCGCCGCCACTTCATCACCTCAATTTCAAGACACTCGCATGACAGTTCGACGATGGTCGTAAGGTCATGCGTGCGGTCGCGTGCTTTATTTCCCTCGGCGTAACCCATGCCACACTTCACATCAGGAGAATAACAATGAAGCATGTGACTCCCCTTGCGCTTGCCGTTACCGCGGCGATCGCCTGCAGCAGTGCCCAGGCTGCGGGATTCGCAGACGATGCCACCGCGTCACTGCAGCTGCGCAACTTCTATTTCAATCGCGATTTCAGAGATCCCGGCGCACAGTCCAAGGCGGAGGAATGGGCCCAGGGCTTCATCTTCAAGGCAGAATCCGGCTATACGCCGGGCCCGCTGGGCCTGGGTGTCGACGTCTACGCCGGCCTTGGCATCAAGCTCGATTCCGATGATGAGCGTGCCGGTTCCGGACTGCTGGCCAATGCCTATGGTGACGAAGGCGCAGACAGCTATAGCGAGGCGACGGCCGCAATCAAGGCCCGCCTGTCCAACTCGGTACTCAAGGTTGGCGGCCTGATGCCAAAACTGCCGATTGCCAGTTCGGGTGACTCGCGTCTGCTGCCCCAGAGCTTCAGTGGCGCCAGCCTGGCCATCAACGAAATCGAGAATCTCGATATACAGGCCGGCCAGTTGCGCGAGGTGAACTACCGCAACAGCAGCAACCGGGAGGACATCCGCTCCACCGTTGGCGGCGCATCCGATCGCTTCAACTACCTTGGCGGCAGCTACGCCTTCAACAGCAAGAACACCACCATTGGCCTCTGGCGCGCGGAGCTTCAGGACGTCTACAACCAGAACCTGGTCAATCTGATTCACACCCAGCCAGTGGGAGACTGGAAGCTCGGCGTCAATCTGGCCTGGTTCGACAGCGGCGATGATGGTAATCAGCCGCTCAAGATCGATCATCAACTGACTTCGCTGACACTGTCCGCGGCAACCGGCCCCCACACCTTCCGCGTTGGCTATCAGGACAGCGACGGCGATACCGCCTTCCCGTATCTGGCGGAAACCGATCCGTACATCGTCAACTATGTGCAGATTCTCGATTTCGCCCGGGCCGACGAACAGTCCTGGCAAGCGCGCTACGATCTCAACTTTGCCGCGCTCGGCATCCCCGGCCTGAACGCCTTTGCCCGTTATGTTACCGGCGACAACTTCGACGTTGGTGGTACCGAGGGTAAGGAATGGGAGCGCGATATCGATGTCAGTTACACCGTTCAGAGCGGCACGTTCAAAAACCTCGCGCTGCGCTGGCGTAATGCGATGGTCCGCTCCGACGCCACCCGGGATATCGACGAGAACCGCCTGATTCTGAGCTACAGCATTGCCCTGAAGTAATCCTGCTCCATCCAGGCCCCCCACACGATTGCCTGGAATTTAGCCGCTGCGCCACCCCCGATTGGTCGCAGCGGTTTTTTTTGTTCCTCGCGCATCCAGGGCGTTAACGCAGGGACGTGACGCGAGTGCAGTTAATCGGGAGCCTTAGCATTCGCTCGTATTCACCCGTAAGCAACGGTCAGCGGAGCGGACGCTGCGCCGCAGGGTAGAGGCAGCCAACGGCGTCTCAGGCGAGTACTCCGACATTCCATGATTAACCATAAAAAAAGGCGCCGAAGCGCCTTTTTTCACATAACCCTGATCGCCCGCTCAGTAGCGCTCGATCTCGGCTTCATTACGCAGTTGCTGCTGGGCGGCTGCAAAGTCCTGCTGTCCTGACTGCCCGGCGACAAACAGCGCGAAGGGATCAGAACCGGCGTCCGTGGACTGCACATCTTCGGCAACCGAGACGCCCTTGAGCGCAACCAGCCAGTAACCACCGGCAGCACGCTTGAAGCTGGCGTAGGCAGGCTGATCACCATCCGGCTTGGGCATCGCGAACACGTTGCGCAGAAGTACCTGATCAATCTGGTTCTCGCCGCGTGTCACAGCTTCATGCTGCTGCCACTCGAGTCCCTGCTGTTCGGCAACCGCTTCGATGCTCAGGGCATCTGCACGCAACTGCTCGATCAACTGTTCTGCCTTCGCCGCCGCAGCCTGCTCGGCCTTGGTGGTGGCAAGTCGTGCACGGATATCATCACGAACATCTGCCAGCGGGCGCTGCTCCGGCGTCAGGTGCTGCTTCACGCGTACAACTGCAACGGTATCGGCATCCAGCTCGATCAGATCGCTGTTGAAGCCGTTGTTCAGCACGTCATCGCTGAACGCCGCATTCATGACCTTCGGGTTCGCTGCCAGACCCTCGCCACCCAGACGCTCGACCGGACCGATGGTCTCGATGGTCAAACCCAGTGCCGCTGCCGGCTCGCTCAGATCGGACGCTTCGTGGGCCAGGTTGGCCAACTGCTGGGACGCTTCCACGAATCGACGCTCAACCTGCTCGACTTTCAGCTCCTGCACCAGTTGATCACGCATCGACTCCAGAGACGGTACCTCCGGCGCCTTGAGATCAGTCAGCTTGATCAGCTGAAAGCCGTAGCTGGTGCGAACCGGCTCGGACACCTGATCCGCCTGCAGGGCGAACAGCGCATCGTCAAAGGCCTGGTCAAAGCTGCCCTTGACGATATAGCCCAGATCGCCACCATCACGGGAGCTGCCGGTGTCATCAGACATCTCTTCGGCAACCTTGGCAAAATCCTCACCGGCTGCAATACGTGCGGCAGCCTCGTCGATGCGGGCCTTGGCAGCGGCTTCATCGTCACCAACCTCAACCAGAATGTGCGAGGCACGACGCTGCTCGGCCAGGTTGCCGATTTCGCGCTCATACAGCTGCTGAACGGCCTCTTCATCCACCTCGACCTGGTCGAAGAAGTCCTTGCGTGCCAGGGTCAGGGTATCCAGCACCACGCGCTCGGGGGTCATGAACTGCTGCGCGTTGGCGGTGTAGAACGCCTCAACTTCGGCATCGCTGACGTCGGCATCGATCTCACCCAGCGGGACGGCCAGCATGGCGAAATCGCGCGTCTGGTTTTCCAGGTTGCTGAGCTGGCGCACCTCGACCGGCGTGGCAAACGCAGTAGCTTCGTAGCCGTTACGGAACTGGGTGATCAACAGCTGCTGGCGCACCAGATCACGGAAGGCCATCCGTGAGGGCATACCCATGTTGCGGATCACGATATCAAAGCGGTTGGCGTCAAACTTGCCATCAACCTGAAAATCCGGTGTGCTCAGAATGAGCTGATCGATCATCTGCTCGGAGATTTCGAAGCCGGCTTCCCGGGCGCCCTGAATCAGCACGGAACGCTCGATCATGCTGTCCAGCACGGTGCTGCGCAGAAAGGCTTCGTCGATCATGCTGGGATCAAACTGCCCACCCATCTGCTGAAGTTGCTGCATCAGCTGGCGACGCTGCAGGCTGACCGCCTCTTCCAGCTCAAGCTTGGTAATCGGCTCTCCGTTAACCTCGGCTGCTTCATCGGCCTTGCTGCTGAAGCGGTTGATGGATTCCCACCCTGTCAGCGCAAAAATCAGCACGATGATGCCGACGATCACCTTGGCGACCCAGCTCTGTGCATTGTCCCTCATTTTTTGCAGCATCATGCCCCCAAAGCATCTACAAAGTACGACCCTAAGGCTATCTGCCTCCGGAATGGTTCCGGCGTCGTTTTTTTATTTGTCCAACAAACAAAAAAGGCGCATCACATTGATGCGCCTTTCTGCTAACTGTCGGGACCGGCTGGAGACACCATCACTGGCAGCCTGGTTACCGCCCCCGAAACACATCCGAAACGTGCCGAATGTGTCACATCAGATCAGGGACGCGATCAGTTAACGGCGTCCTTCAGAGCCTTGCCAGCCTTGAAGCTGGGGATCTTGGCAGCGCTGATCTCGATCGGCTGGCCGGTCTGCGGGTTGCGACCAGTGCGAGCTGCACGCTCTTTCACTGCGAACGTACCGAAACCTACCAGAACAACCGAATCACCGTCTTTCAGAGCACCAGTGATGGAGTCGATGACGGCGTCCAGAGCACGACCGGCAGCAGCTTTCGGAATATCGGCAGATGCGGCGATAGCATCAATCAGTTCAGACTTGTTCACTCTAAGTCCCCTTATCTAGTTCAATGAGTAGTTAGTCATTATGTAAGCTTTTGGTCTTAGCAAAGCTGTGGCCAGTCAGCATACCTGCTTAGGTCGAAGCCGCTTTATAGCAAGCGGTCAAAAACCGTGTCAAGGAGTGCCATCGGCACTCTGGACGGGTCAGTGAAAGCATCCACAGCGGAATCCATCACCCACCAAACTCTGACGATCCTATCAGTGAGTACTGATGCGTCCCTTTTCATCAGTCTCGCGATTGTCATCCTTTGCCACCATCTCTTCAACCCCTTCTTTCAAGGGCTCCGGCGCGTATTGCAGCGCAATAGCCAACACTTCGTCAATCCATTTCACCGGTTTGATCTCGATATCCTGACGGATCTTCTCCGGAATTTCCTTCAGATCACGTACGTTGTCGTGCGGAATGATCACGGTACGGATACCTCCGCGGTGCGCCGCAAGCAGTTTTTCCTTCAGCCCGCCGATGGGCAGAACCTGCCCGCGCAGCGCGATTTCGCCGGTCATCGCGACATCTGCGCGCACCGGAATCCCGGTCAACGCCGACACCAGCGCGGTGCACATGCCGATACCGGCACTCGGACCATCCTTGGGCGTTGCCCCTTCCGGCACGTGGATGTGAATGTCGTTCTTCTCGTGAAAATCAGCCGCGATACCGAGGCTCGCAGCGCGACTGCGCACCACAGTCAGGGCCGCACTGATCGACTCCTGCATCACGTCACCGAGCGAACCGGTCTTGATCTGGCGGCCCTTGCCGGGCACCACAACCGCTTCCAGACTGAGCAGTTCCCCGCCCACCTGGGTCCAGGCCAGGCCCGTTACCTGACCAACCTGATCACTCTCCTCGGCCAGCCCGTACTTGAACTTGCGTACGCCCAGATAATGCTCAAGCAGCGCCTCGTCCAGCACCACCGGTTTGGGCTTGCGCTCGGCAGACTGTTCCTTGACGACCTTGCGACAGACCTTGGCAATCTGGCGCTCCAGGCCACGCACGCCCGCTTCACGGGTGTAGTAGCGGATAAGGTCGCGCAGCGATTCCTGGGTGAAGGTCAGCTCGCCCTTTTTCAGCCCGTTGTTCTTGGTCTGCTTGGGCACCAGATAACGCTGGGCAATGTTGATCTTCTCATCTTCGGTGTAACCCGGAATGCGGATGATCTCCATCCTGTCCAGCAGCGGCGCCGGGATGTTCATCGAGTTGGAAGTACAGATGAACATCACATCCGAGAGATCGTAATCCACCTCCAGATAATGATCGTTGAAGGCGTGATTTTGCTCGGGATCAAGTACTTCCAGCAGCGCTGAAGACGGATCGCCGCGCATGTCCTGCCCCATCTTGTCGATTTCATCGAGCAGGAACAGCGGGTTCTTGACCCCGGCCTTGGTCATTTTCTGAATCAGCTTGCCCGGCATGGAACCAATGTAAGTGCGGCGGTGACCACGAATCTCGGCCTCGTCACGCACGCCACCCAGGGCCATGCGCACAAACTCGCGATTGGTTGCACGCGCCAGCGACTCGCCCAATGACGTCTTGCCGACGCCCGGAGGGCCCACCAGACACAGGACGGGCCCTTTCAGCTTGCGTACCCGCTTCTGCACCGCCAAATACTCGAGAATGCGCTCCTTGACCTCTTCCAGGCCATAGTGATCCTCTTCGAGCACCTTCTCGGCGCGCTGGATGTCGTGCTTGACCTTGGTCGCCTTCTTCCACGGCACCGCGGTCAGCCAGTCAATGTAGGAGCGCACAACCGTGGCCTCAGCCGACATGGGTGACATCATCTTCAGCTTGTTCAGCTCGGCATTGGCCTTGGCCAGCGCCTCTTCACTCATGCCTGCCTCGTCAATCTTGCGACGCAGATCATCAAACTCGCTGTGGCCATCCTCGAGATTACCCATCTCTTTCTGGATAGCCTTCATCTGCTCGTTCAGATAGTACTCGCGCTGACTGCGCTCCATCTGCTTCTTGACCCGGCCACGGATACGCTTCTCGACCTGCAGCAGGTCGATTTCGCCGTCCAGAACACCAAGCACGTGCTCAACCCGGTCACGCAGCGGCAGAATTTCAAGAATCTTCTGTTTTTCATCCAGCTTGAGCGACAGGTGCGCTGCCATGGTGTCAACCAGACGACCAGGTTCTTCAATACTGGACAGCGAAGATACAACCTCGGCCGGTACTTTCTTGCCGAGTTGCACAAACTGCTCAAACTGACTCATCAGGCTGCGCACCAGCACCTCGGCCTCGCGCTCATCCAGCGCCGAGTCATCCAGCAACTCGACCTCGGCACGCTGATAGCTGCCAATATCGTCGAGTTCGGTAATACGGGCCCGGCGTTCACCCTCAACCAGCACCTTCACCGTGCCGTCAGGCAGCTTGAGCAGCTGCAGGATGGTCGCCAGGGTGCCCATCTCGTAAAGGCCGTCGCGGCCCGGATCGTCATCACCCGGGTCCCTCTGGGCAACCAGCAGCACTTGCTTGTTGGCCGACATGGCGGCGTCGAGCGCCTGAATGGATTTGTCACGCCCGACAAACAGCGGGATGACCATATGGGGGTAAACCACCACGTCACGCAGTGGCAGGAGCGGGAATTCGCTAGAAGTCGTCATGGCAGAGGCTCGCTCGATGAAGGGTACCCTGCAATGCGGCACCGATACGTGTAGATGTCATGGATTCAACATGGGGGCTGCTGCGGAAAATTACAAGCGCGGAAACGGCATCAATGACAATCCGGTTGCAGAACCGCAACCCGAAAACAACAACGCCGCCCGAGGGCGGCGCTGCAGCATCGACGATCAGTCTTCCGGCACAGCCTTGGGCGGCTGTTCCGGTGTTTCGTAGATCAGCAACGGCTTGGCATCGCCGCTGATGACGTTTTCATCGATGACCACCTTGCTGACGTTTTCAGCAGAGGGGATTTCATACATGGTTTCCAGCAGCACGCTCTCCAGAATGGAGCGCAGGCCACGGGCGCCAGTCTTGCGTTCCAGCGCACGGGAGGCGATTGCCTTCAGCGCATCGTTACGGAACTCCAGCTCAACACCTTCCATGTCGAACAGGCGCGCATACTGTTTGGTCAGCGCGTTCTTCGGCTCTGTCAGAATCTGGATCAATGCCTCTTCATCCAGCTCGTTCAGCGTTGCGATGACCGGCAGACGACCAACGAACTCGGGGATCAGACCGAAACGCACCAGATCGTCAGGCTCAACATCTTTCAGGGTATCCCCGACCTTCTTGCCGCCGTCCTTGCTGCGAACGGTTGCATTGAAGCCGATACCGCTCTTCTCGGAGCGATCACGGATGACCTTTTCCAGCCCGGCAAACGCACCACCGCAGATAAACAGGATGTTGCGGGTATCTACCTGCAAAAACTCCTGCTGCGGATGCTTGCGTCCACCTTGCGGCGGAACGGACGCAACAGTACCTTCGATCAGCTTCAGCAGCGCCTGCTGAACACCTTCACCCGACACGTCACGCGTGATGGACGGGTTATCGGACTTGCGCGAAATCTTGTCGATTTCGTCGATGTAGACAATACCCATCTGGGCCTTCTCGACATCGTAATCGCACTTCTGCAGCAGTTTCTGGATGATGTTTTCAACATCTTCACCAACGTAGCCGGCTTCAGTCAGTGTCGTGGCGTCGGCAATGGTGAACGGCACGTTCAACAGGCGTGCGAGCGTCTCGGCCAGCAGCGTCTTGCCGGAACCGGTCGGGCCGATGAGCAGAATGTTGCTCTTGCCCAGCTCGACATCATCCTTGCCCTGGCGCTGATTCAGCCGCTTGTAGTGGTTGTAGACCGCAACAGACAACACTTTCTTGGCTCGCTGCTGACCAATCACGTACTGGTCCAGAATCGAGCAGATTTCGACCGGCGTCGGCAGCTTCTGCTGACTGCTCTCGGTCTGACTTTCCTGTACTTCCTCGCGAATGATGTCGTTGCACAGGTCAACGCACTCATCGCAGATAAACACGGAGGGGCCGGCAATCAGCTTGCGCACTTCATGCTGGCTCTTGCCGCAGAAGGAGCAATACAGCAACTTGCCGTTGTCGTCGCCCTTCCCAGTCATATCGGTCATCGAAAACCCCTACTCTTGAATCGCTCTCGAATACAAAGATGGGGGCATTGGCCCCACTTTGCAAGTGCGATCCGATCAACTTGCACCGGCCACACGGCCCCGCGCCAACCTCAGGGAGGGACACGGAGCACAGGGCAAGCCGGCGTTAAACAGCGTTTACTCGGCGCCGGCGCGCGACTCCAGAACCTGGTCGATGAGACCGTACTCGACCGCCTCGGCACCACTCATGAAGCGATCACGATCGGTGTCGCGGGCAATCACGTCCAGCGGCTGACCGGTATGGTCCGCCAGCACCTTGTTCAGGCGCTCGCGAATGAACAGGATCTCGCGGGCATGGATCTCGATGTCAGACGCCTGACCCTGGAAACCGCCCAGCGGCTGGTGAATCATCATCCGCGCGTGCGGCAGGCAGAAGCGCTTGCCGGCAGCGCCGCCAGCCAGCAACAGTGCACCCATGCTGCACGCCTGACCAATGCACAGGGTGCTGACGTTCGGCTTGATGAACTGCATGGTGTCGTAGATCGCCATGCCAGCCGTCACGGAACCGCCCGGAGAGTTGATGTACAGATGGATGTCCTTGTCGGGATTTTCCGATTCAAGGAACAGCAGCTGCGCCACGACCAGGTTGGCCATGTAGTCTTCCACCTGACCCACGAGGAAGATGACGCGCTCTTTCAGCAGCCGCGAATAAATGTCATAGGAACGTTCGCCCCGAGCAGACTGCTCGATCACCATCGGGACCAGACCGCCTGCGGCCTTCACGTCTGGGGGCAACTGCATAAAGCTGTTTTGGGTCATGGATTCCTGTCACTCCGAATGTGCTAGTCGCAAAAACACACAAGCCAGCCCGAAGGCTGGCTTGCGTTGACGGAAAGCAGCAGCGAATTACTCGTCTGCTTTAGCTTCCTCGGCCTCACCAGCTTCAACCTGAGCAGGTTGTGCCGGCTTCACGGCCTCCTCATAAGCGACTTTCTTATCAGTCACTTGCGCCTTCTGCAGCACAGTATCCACGACTTGTTCTTCCAGCACAACCGACTGGATTTCACCCAGCTGCTGCTCATTCTGGTAGTACCAGTTGATGACCTGCTCCGGCTCCTGGTAAGCAGAGGCCAGCTCTTCAACCATGGCGCGAACGCGATCGTTGTCCGGCTTGATGTCGTTTTGCTTGACCACTTCAGCCACGACCAGACCCAGGCTGACGCGACGCTTGGCCTGCTCTTCGAACAGCTCGGCCGGCAGCTGGCTGGCCTGGATGTTGGCGCCGCCAAACTGCTGAACAGCCTGCTCGCGCAGACGATCGATCTCGTTGCTGATCAGCGCCTTCGGCACCTCAACGGTGTTGGTCTTCAGCAGACCGTCCATGACCTGGCCCTTGACCTTGGTCTTGATCGCCTGACGCAGCTCACGCTCCATGTTCTTGCGAACTTCGGCGCGGAAGCCTTCCAGACCACCTTCGTTCACACCGAACTGGGCGAAGAACTCGTCGTTCAGTTCCGGCAGAGCCGGCGCAGCAACGGCTTGAACGGTCGTTTCGAACTCGGCGGCCTTACCGGCCAGATCCAGGTTCTGATAATCCTCAGGGAAGGTGACCTTCAGGGTCAGGCTGTCGCCTGCCTTGGCACCGACCAGGCCCTCTTCAAAGCCCGGAATCATGCGGCCGGAACCCAGAACCAGATTGGAGCCATTGGCAGTGCCGCCCTGGAATGCTTCGCCGTCGATCTTGCCAACGAAGTCGATAGTGACCTGATCACCGTTCTCGGCAGCACGCTCAACCGCTTCAAAGCGGGTGTTCTGCTTGCGCAGGGTTTCCAGCATGGTGTCGACATCAGCTTCGGTCACTTCGGACTCGGGACGTTCAACGCTGATAGCCTCGAAACCGGCCAGAGTGACTTCCGGGTAGACTTCGAAGGTCGCAACGTATTCGAAATCCTTGCCAGCTTCCATGCTCTTGGGCTCAACGCTCGGCGCACCGGCCGGGTTCAGCTTTTCCTGCATGATGGCTTCGTAGAAAGAGGACTGGATCACTTCGCCGATAACTTCCTGATGAGCGGAAGCACCGAAGCGCTTGCGGATAACGCTCATCGGCACCTTGCCAGGACGGAAACCATCAACGCGGGCGCGCTTGGCGGTCTGCTGCAGACGCTTGTTGACCTCGTTTTCAATACGATCGGCAGGAATGCCTACGGTCATACGGCGCTCGAGGCCGGAAGTGGTTTCAACCGAAACTTGCATGGATAGTCCTCGTTCAACAGACAAAGAAAATGGTTATTGGTAGATTCCAAAGGGACGACATTCTAGTCGCTTGAATGGCAGAAGTCATCACCGCAACGACAAAGCGCCAAACAACGCCTGCCCACTCACCATCAAGGCCCCATTTCCGAAAAAACGGACCGCTCGCTCGCCTTGCTCAAGCGACCCGCCTCACGGCATCGAACCCTAGCAAGGAGACCTGCGCAATGGGCGCCCTCGCAACCCCGCTCACAACCATGGCCCTGCTTGCCTGTGCTTACGGCACTCACGAAAAACCCAAGCAGGGAATAAAAGCAGCCAAAAAGAAGTGAGCGAAATCCGCGAACGCCAGAAACCAAAAAACCGCCCTTGCGAGGCGGTTTTTGCTGAAGCCATCGGACATGCATCAATCCGACTAAAAGATGGTGCGGACGGAGAGACTCGAACTCTCACACCTCGCGGCGCCAGAACCTAAATCTGGTGTGTCTACCAATTTCACCACGTCCGCTTTGCAGCGCTTCAAACGAAAACGCCAGGCAAAGCCTGGCATTTTCTTGAATAAGTGGGGTGGACGATGGGGATCGAACCCACGACAACAGGAGTCACAATCCTGTGCTCTACCAACTGAGCTACGCCCACCACTACATGCTTCTCGACCACACAGCCTTGCCTTAATGGCACGCCCGGCAGGACTCGAACCTGCGACCATCCGCTTAGAAGGCGGATGCTCTATCCAGCTGAGCTACGGGCGCCCTGTGCATTCTTTCGCCCGTTAGGACTGAGATTCCGAATCAACTTGTGACGCCGATCCAGTGCTGCCTGGTCGCCTTCCAAACCGGTGTCGCTGTGTTTGTGAAGCGGGGCGAATAATACTTAGCGACGCCCACCACGTCAACGCTCAGAACAAAAAAATTTAATCACATGAGGAAGTTATCCTGATTCCCTGCACTGACCATCAATAGCCGTATGACAATTCAGCACAGTCTTCGGGGTTTTCCGACAACCTGCCCTGCTCGCCCTTTTTCCGCGGGGTCCGGCATGCCACAATAGCGCCACTTTTTTCTGCGTCAGGAACCCCATGAACGCCCAACTCATTGATGGCAAGCAGATTGCCGCCAACCTCCGCAAGGAAATCGCCAGTAAAGTTGCCGAACGCAAGCAAAACGGTCTGCGTCTGCCGGGCCTGGCTGTCATTCTGGTCGGCAGTGACCCGGCCTCCCAGGTCTATGTTTCGCACAAGCGCAAGGATTGCGAAGAAGTCGGGTTCCTGTCCCGTTCGCATGACCTGCCGGCGACCACCAGCCAGCAGGAGCTGCTCGACCTGATCGACCACCTGAACGACGATCCGGACATCGACGGCATTCTTGTCCAGCTGCCGCTGCCGGCTCACCTGGAGGCCTCCCAGCTGCTGGAGCGCATCCGCCCCGATAAAGACGTGGACGGCTTCCACCCCTACAACATCGGCCGCCTGGCCCAGCGTATGCCGCTGCTGCGTCCCTGCACACCGATGGGTATCGTGCAGTTGCTCAAGAGCACCGGTGCCGACCTGTACGGCATGGACGCAACCGTAGTCGGGGCGTCCAATATCGTCGGTCGCCCCATGGCGCTGGAGCTGCTGCTGGCCGGTTGCACCACCACCGTGACACACCGCTTCACCAAGAATCTGGAAGACCACATTCGCCGCTCCGACCTGGTGGTGGTTGCCGCCGGCAAGCCCGGACTGGTCAAAGGTGAGTGGATCAAGCCGGGTGCGATCGTGATTGATGTGGGTATCAACCGCATGGACGACGGCCGCCTGGTTGGCGACGTGGAGTTCGGCCCGGCCGCCGAGCGCGCCAGCTGGATTACGCCGGTGCCGGGCGGCGTGGGCCCGATGACCCGTGCCTGCCTGCTGGAAAACACCCTGCACGCCTGCGAGCATCTGCACAGCTGAGCAGACTGCTGCCGCAGACGGTCAGAGCGAGCCGGTCATGCCGCCATCCACCGGCAGATTGATGCCGTTGATATAGGAGGCCGCTGGCGAGGCGAGAAAACCGACGGCATTGGCAAACTCGGCCGGCTCGGCAAAACGCCCTACCGGCACGCTGGCCGCCATGGCCTTGGCAACCTGTTCTGTCGACCGCTCGCTGCGGGCGGCGGTGTTGGCAATCAGGCTGTCCAGCCTGGGCGTTTGAGTCAACCCGGGCAGCACGTTGTTGACGGTAATGCCGTCGGCGGCCAGCTCGGACGCCAGGGTTTTGGCCCAGTTGGCGACAGCAGCCCGCACGGTGTTGGACACCCCGAGATTGGCCAACGGTTGCTTGACCGAAGTAGACAGCACATTGAGGATGCGCCCGTAACCAGCTTCGCGCATACCCGGCAGCAGGTGCCTGAGGATGACCTGCGCGTGCACCATGTGCTGCGTGAGTGCTGCGGCATAGGCGTCGGGCTCGGCATCGCTGGCGCGCCCGGGCGCCGGGCCACCGGTGTTGTTGAGCCAGATGTGGATCGCCCCACCCTGCTCCAGTTCGTTGACCAGCGCGAGTGTCAGCGCCGCGCGATCATGGGCATCCACCGCCAGCACACTGTGGCGCTGCCCGTGCCCGTTTGCCAGGCTAGCGCGTACCGACTGCAACTTGTCGAGCGAACGGGCCAGCAATACCACCTCTGCGCCCTGCTCGGCGAATTGACGGGCGCAGGCCTCGCCCAGCCCCTGACTTGCACCACAGACCAGCGCACGCCGGCCCGACAGATTCAGATTCATGCAATTGCTCCACCGCGTTACCAGAGTCAAGCGAGCCTAGCACGCGGCGGAGCTCAGCACATCAGAACGCGTCGCCGGGCACCCGGACGTTGCCTTCCATCAGGATCCGCGCGCTGCGGCTCATGATGGCTTTGGTGACGACCCACTGACCATCGACCTGTTTGGCCTCGGCGCCAACGCGCAGCGACCCGGACGGGTGACCAAAGCGCACCGCTTCGCGCTCACCACCACCGGCAGCCAGGTTGACCAGCGTGCCCGGAATGGCTGCTGCGGTGCCGATGGCGACCGCGCAGGTGCCCATCATGGCGTGGTGCAGCTTGCCCATGGACAGGGCGCGCACCAGCAGGTCGACGTCAGACGCCTCGATCTGCTTGCCACTGGAAGCCTGATAGGTCTTGGGCGGCGACACGAAGGCAATCTTCGGGGTGTGCTGACGCTTGGCGGCTTCTTCCGGGGTTTTGATCAGCCCCATACGCAGCGCGCCGGCGATGCGAATCTGCTCAAAGCGTGCCAGTTGGGCCGGATCGCTGTTGATGTCTTCGCGCAGCTCGGTGCCCTGGTAGCCGATGTCTTCGGCATTGACGAACACCGTCGGGATACCCGCGGTGATCATGGTCGCCTTGAAGGTGCCGACACCGGGCACTTCGAGGTCGTCGACCAGATTGCCGGTGGGGAACATCGAACCACCCTCTTCGCCGTCGTCGGACGGATCAAGGAACTCCAGCACGATTTCAGCCGCCGGGAAGGTCACGCCATCCAGCTCGAAATCACCGGTTTCCTGCACTTCACCGTTGGTGATCGGCACATGGGCGATGATGGTCTTCTGGATATTGGCCTGCCAGATGCGGACCACACAGATGCCGTTATCCGGAATCCGCGCCGGGTCAACCAGACCCGCGTGAATGGCAAAGGCGCCTGCTGCAGTCGACAGGTTGCCGCAGTTGCCGCTCCAGTCCACAAACGCGCTGTCGATCGAGACCTGACCGTACAGGTAATCGACGTCGTGTTCGGGCTGGCTGCTTTTCGACAGAATCACGCACTTGGAGGTCGACGAGGTGGCGCCACCCATGCCGTCGATGTGCGCACTGTACGGATCGGGGCTGCCGATCACGCGCATGAACAGGTTGTCACGCGCCTCGCCCGGCACCTGACAGCGCTCGGGCAGATCCTGCAGACGGAAGAACACGCCTTTACTGGTACCGCCACGAATGTAGGTGGCGGGAATTTTGACTTGGGCTGCATGAGCCATGAAAACGTCTCCTGAAAAGAACACCGGGGCGCAAGCGCCCCGGTACTGGATCAACCTTGCTCTGACTCAAGGAAGTCCTTGGCGAAGCGCTGCAGCACGCCGCCAGCCTTGTACACGCTGACATCGGCAGCGGTATCCAGACGGCAGGTGACCGGCACCTCTACCACCTCACCATTGCGGCGATTGATCACCAGGGTCAGATCGCAGCGTGGCGATACTTCACCCTTGATGTCATAGGTCTCGGTGCCGTCCAGGCCCAGCGTCAGGCGGGTAGTACCCGGCTTGAACTCGACCGGCAGCACACCCATGCCCACCAGGTTGGTGCGGTGAATGCGCTCGAAGCCTTCGGCCACGATCACTTCAACACCCGCCAGGCGGACGCCCTTGGCCGCCCAGTCACGGGACGAGCCCTGACCGTAGTCGGCACCGGCGATGATGATCAGGTTCTGCTTGCGGTTCATGTAGGTTTCGATCGCTTCCCACATGCGCATGACCTGGCCTTCCGGCTCAACACGGGCCAGCGAGCCCTTCTTCACCTGACCATCCACCACGGCCATTTCGTTGACCAGTTGCGGGTTGGCGAAGGTCGCGCGCTGCGCAGTCAGGTGGTCACCACGGTGTGTCGCGTAGGAGTTGAAGTCCTCTTCCGGCAGGCCCATCTTGTGCAGGTACTCACCCGCCGCCGAGTCCATCAGAATCGCGTTGGACGGCGACAGGTGATCGGTGGTGATGTTGTCCGGCAGGATCGCCAGCGGACGCATGCCCTTGAGCGTGCGCTCACCAGCCAGTGCGCCTTCCCAGTACGGCGGACGACGGATGTAGGTCGACATCGGGCGCCAGTCGTACAGCGGGCTTTCGGCTTCCTGCACGCTGCCCAGATCGAACATCGGGATGTAGATCTGGCGGAACTGCTCCGGCTTGACGCTGGAGGCCACGATGGCGTCGATCTCTTCGTCGCTCGGCCACAGGTCTTTCAGGGTGACCGGATTGCCGTCCTTGTCGGTACCCAGCACGTCCTGCTCGATGTCGAAACGCACGGTACCGGCGATGGCGTAAGCCACAACCAGCGGCGGCGACGCCAGGAACGCCTGTTTGGCGTACGGGTGGATACGGCCGTCGAAGTTACGGTTACCGGACAGCACCGCAGTGGCGTACAGGTCACGGTCGATGATTTCCTGCTGGATCTTCGGATCCAGCGCACCGGACATACCGTTACAGGTGGTGCAGGCGTAGGCAACGATACCGAAGCCCATCTTCTCCAGCTCCGGCAGCAGACCGGCTTCTTCCAGGTACAGCTTGGCCACCTTGGAACCCGGCGCGAAGGAGGTTTTCACCCACGGCTTGCGGACCAGACCCAGGTCGTTGGCTTTCTTGGCCAGCAGACCGGCGGCCACGACGTTGCGCGGGTTGGAGGTGTTGGTGCAGCTGGTGATGGCGGCGATGATCACCGCGCCATCGGGCATCAGGCCCTGGGCTTCTTCACCCTTGCCGGCTTCCCACTTGGCTTCGTCGGAAATGCCACGCTCGGCCAGTGCCGAGGTCGGCAGGCGACGGTGCGGGTTTGACGGGCCAGCCATGTTACGCACGACGGTGCCCAGATCGAAGCGCAGCACGCGCTCGTACTCGGCGGTCTTCAGCGCATCACTCCACAGACCCAGCTCCTTGGCATAGGTCTCGACCAGTGCCACCTGCTCGGGCTCGCGACCGGTCAGCTTGAGGTAGTCGATGGTCTGGCCGTCGATGTAGAACATCGAAGCGGTGGCACCGTACTCGGGGCACATGTTGGAGATGGTCGCACGGTCGCCGATGGTCAGGCTGTCTGCACCCTCGCCGAAGAACTCGACGTAGGCACCAACCACCCGCTCCTGGCGCAGGAACTCGGTCAGCGCCAGAACGATGTCGGTCGCGGTGATACCCGGCTGACGCTTGCCGGTCAGCTCGACACCGACGATATCGGGCAGGCGCATCATCGACGGGTGACCCAGCATCACAGTCTCGGCTTCCAGACCACCGACGCCGATGGCGATCACGCCCAGGGCGTCAACGTGTGGCGTGTGCGAGTCGGTACCAACGCAGGTGTCGGGGAAGGCAACGCCTTCACGCGCCTGAATCACCGGGCTCATCTTCTCCAGGTTGATCTGGTGCATGATACCGTTACCGGCCGGGATCACGTCGACGTTCTTGAACGCGGTCTTGGTCCACTCGATAAAGTGGAAGCGGTCTTCGTTGCGACGATCTTCGATGGCGCGGTTCTTCTCGAACGCATCCGGGTCGAAACCGGGCGCTTCAACGGCCAGCGAGTGGTCAACGATCAGCTGGGTCGGTACCACCGGGTTGACCTTGGACGGGTCACCACCCTTCTCGGCGATGGCGTCACGCAGACCAGCCAGATCGACCAGCGCGGTTTGACCGAGAATGTCGTGGCACACGACGCGCGCCGGATACCAGGGGAAGTCCAGATCGCGCTTGCGGTAAACCAGCTGCTCCAGCGAGGCGGTCAGGTCCGCCGGATCGCAGCGACGTACCAGCTGTTCAGCCAGCACGCGGGAGGTATAGGGCAGCTTGGCCCAGGCACCGGCCTGGATCGCTTCAACCGCCGCTTTGGCGTCGAAGTAATCCAGCTGGGTACCCGGCAGGGCTTTGCGGAATTGGGTGTTCATCTTACTTGCGATCCTTGAGTGCCACGAACGGCACATCTTCTGGGCCAACGTAGTTGGCGCTCGGACGAATAATCTTGCCGTCGATACGCTGCTCGATCACATGGCTGGACCAGCCAGCGGTACGGGCAATCACGAACAGCGGCGTAAACATCGCGGTGGGCACGCCCATCATGTGGTAGCTCACGGCGCTGAACCAGTCGAGGTTGGGGAACATCTTCTTGATTTCCCACATCACGCTTTCCAGACGCTCGGCGATGTCATACATCTTGGTGTTGCTCTGCTCGGCAGACAGCTGGCGAGCGACTTCCTTGATCACCTTGTTGCGCGGGTCGGAGACGGTGTAAACCGGGTGACCGAAGCCGATCACAACTTCCTTCTTCTCGACACGGGCGCGGATGTCGGCCTCAGCCTCATCCGGGTTGTCGTAGCGCTTCTGAATCTCGAAGGCGACTTCGTTGGCGCCGCCGTGCTTCGGACCACGCAGTGCGCCAATCGCACCGGCAATGCACGAGTGCATGTCGGAACCGGTACCGGCGATCACGCGGCTGGTAAAGGTAGAGGCGTTGAACTCGTGCTCGGCGTACAGGTTGAGGCTGGTGTGCATGGCACGCACCCAGGACTCGCGCGGCTTCTCACCGTGCAGCAGGTGCAGGAAGTGACCACCGATGGAGTCGTCATCGGTCTCAACGTCGATGCGCTTGCCGTTGTGGCTGAAGTGGTACCAGTACAGCAGCATGGAGCCGAAAGAAGCCATCAGCTTGTCGGCAATGTCACGCGCGCCCGGGTGGTTGTGATCGTCCTTCTCGGGCGACACACAGCCCAGAACCGATACACCGGTACGCATCACGTCCATCGGGTGGGCAGACGGCGGCAGCTGCTCAAGGGCCATCTTGACCGCAGCCGGCAGGCCGCGCAGGGCTTTGAGCTTGGCCTTGTAGCCAGTCAGCTCGGCGATGGTCGGCAGCTTGCCGTGGACCAGCAGGTGGGCGATTTCTTCAAATTCGCAGGTGGTGGCGACATCCAGGATGTCGTAGCCACGGTAGTGCAGATCGTTACCGCTGCGACCAACGGTGCACAGCGCGGTGTTGCCGGCAGCTGTGCCGCTCAGGGCAACAGACTTCTTCGGCTTGAAAGTCGGGGTCTCGGTGTTGGACGTCATGCGTTGGTCTCCTCACGGATCGTTCTTATAGATGAATGACGGCCCCGCCTGAGCAGGGCCAATACCGGGATTTACTTCTTGCCGGCAGCAAACAGGGCGTCGAGCTTCTGCTCGAACGCGTGGTAACCGATGCGGTCGTACAGCTCGGCGCGCGTCTGCATGGTGTCGATCACGTTCTGCTGATGGCCTTCGGTACGAATGGCGTTGTACACATTTTCGGCAGCCTTGTTGGCAGCGCGGAAGGCAGACAGCGGGTACAGCTGAATGGCAACGCCAACCGAAGCCAGCTCTTCACGAGTGAACAGCGGAGTGGCACCAAACTCGGTGATGTTGGCCAGGATCGGCACGTTCAGCTCTTTAACGAAACGCTCGTAGGTGGGCAGATCGTAGGCGGCTTCAGCGAAGATGCCGTCGGCACCGGCTTCAACATACGCCTTGCAGCGTTCGATGGCCGCATCGACGCCTTCGGCCTGGATCGCATCGGTACGAGCGATCAGGAAGAAGTCCGGATCGGTCCTGGCATCGACTGCCGCCTTGATGCGGTTGACCATCTCTTCAGTGGAGACGATTTCCTTGCCCGGACGGTGACCGCAGCGCTTGGCGCCGACCTGGTCTTCGATGTGGGCAGCGGCTGCGCCGGCCTTGATCAGGCTCTTGACGGTACGCTCAATATTGAACGCGCTCGGGCCAAAGCCGGTGTCGATATCGACCAGCAGCGGCAGGTCGCAGACGTCAGTGATGCGACGCACGTCAATCAGCACGTCTTCCAGGGTGTTGATGCCCAGATCCGGCAGACCCAGGGAGCCGGCAGCGACACCGCCACCTGACAGGTAGATAGCCTGGAAACCGGCGCGCTTGGCCAGCAGCGCGTGGTTGGCATTGATCGCACCAATAACCTGCAGCGGACTTTCGGCAGCAAGTGCTTCGCGGAAACGTTTACCCGGGGTTTTCGACATCAGACTGTTCCTCCTGAGGAAGTGACAGCATCGCCCTGCTCCTGCAGTCGACGCTCGATGTTGCGGCGTGATGCGCTGATATGACGGCGCATCAGCATTTCCGCCAGCTCGCCATCGCGGTCGGCGATGGCCTGAATAATATTGTGGTGTTCGGCAAAGGCCTGCTTCGGCCGTTTGGGGGTGGTCGAGAAGCGGTAGCGGTACATGCGCACCAGTTGATAGAGCTCATCGCAGAGCATGTGACTCAGGGTGCGGTTCTTGCTGCCCTGCACGATCAGATAGTGGATATCCAGATCGCCTTCCTGCTGGTAGTAGGACTTGTTGGCCTTGAGCCCGCTATGTTGCTCATGCATGGCAAGCACATCGCGCAGCGCGGCAATCTCGTCAGCGGTCATGTTCTGCGCGGCCAGTCGGCAGGCCATGCCCTCCAGCGCCTCACGCACGTGATACAGCTCAATCAGTTCAGCGTAGTCGAGAGACACGACCCGCACCCCGGCATGGGGAATGCGTACCACCAGACGACGCCCCTCAAGCCGGCGAATCGCCTCACGCAGCGGCCCGCGACCAATACCAAAGGTCGTGGACAGATACTGTTCGCTGATACGGGTGCCCGGGGCAATCTCGCCCTTTACGATCGCCGCCTGGATACGCTCGAACGCTCCATCTGACAGCGTTTGTGCAGGCCCCTCAAGGGTCGCCTCAGTCAATTGTCTACAATCCTGTTTGCCAAGTTGAAAACGGATTGAATTTTGCGCCCCAAAACAAAAGATTGTCAACAATCCACCAAATTATCCGGGTTGAACTATGCTCAATTGACGGTTTCATCGGAATCCTGCCAACAATCCGACGGAACCCGGGACGTTAATAAAGGTCTGCCAGAGGCCGCAAAAAAAGGGGGCCGGGGGTATCTACGAGCGGCCGTGTGCGCATGCTAAGATGCCGCCAGCCTGCCGCGCCTGCCGGAGTGCCCTACAGACAGGCCGCCCTACAACAGTTGTTGAGATAACTATGCAATCAATAAATCTGCACCTGAAAATCCTGATCGCCACGCTGGTTGCCCTCGGCGTACTCATTACCGGTTACCAGATCTATGTCCTTGATATTCCGGTTACCGAGGATGAAACCGACGATATCTGGAGCCTCGATGCGAAAGTAGAGTTTCGCGCTGCTCCCGGCACACCGATCAAGGCGCAGTTTTTCATTCCGCCGCTCGATCAGGAGTACGTCAGCCTGAATGAGAGCTTTATCTCCAACAACTACGGCGTGAGCATCAACAACCAGAAGGGCAACCGTCGGGTTACCTGGTCCTCGCGCCGTGCCAGCGGCACCCAGACGCTCTACTACCGTCTGGTGCTGACCAAGCGCTACAGCGAAGAGCAGGCCAAGGCCGCGCCGCCGCCAACACCGCAACCGGTCCAGCTGGAAGGGCCGGAACAGGTCGCAGCTGACGCGCTGATCAACCCGATTCGCCAGCACTCGGCGGATATCGAGACCTTCATCAGCGAAACCATTCGCCGCGTCAACGACATCACCGACGATAACGTCAAGCTGCTGCTGGCCGGTGGCACCAGCGCAATAGACAAGGCCCGGGTCATCGATCTGCTGCTGTCCAACGCGCGCATCCCGCTGGAGCTGGTACACACCATCCGCCTGGAAAACACCGAAGCCCAGACGCCTGAACTCTGGCTGCGCAGCTACAACGGCGAGCGCTGGCTGTATTTCCACCCGGAAACCGGGCAACAGGGTATTCCCGATAACCGCCTGGTCTGGTGGACCGGCAGTGATCCGCTGCTGGCCCTGGAAGGCGGTCGTCAGGCTAACGTGACCCTTACTGTCAGCAACAGCGAAATGAACGCACTGCGCCTGGCCAAGCTGACCACCCAGAACAGCGCATCGGCGCTGCTCGAATACTCGCTGTATGGCCTGCCGCTGCAATCCCAGCGGGTTTATCAGGTCATGATCATGATCCCGGTCGGCGTGCTGGTGATTCTGATTCTGCGCAACCTGATCGGCATGCAGACACTGGGCACATTCACGCCGGTGCTGATCGCCCTCGCCTTCCGTGAAACCGAGCTGGGCTGGGGTATCGCGCTGTTTACCCTGATCACCGCCCTGGGCCTGTCGCTGCGCTCCTATCTTGAACACCTCAAGCTGCAGATGCTGCCGCGCCTGTCCGTGGTACTGACCTTCGTGGTGCTGGTCATCGCTGCAATCAGTCTGTTCAGCCACAAGCTGGGGCTGGAAAAGGCACTGGCCGTGTCGCTGTTCCCGATGGTGATTCTGACCATGACCATCGAGCGCCTGTCCATCACCTGGGAAGAGCGCGGTGGTGCGCAGTCTCTGAAGGCAGCCGTAGGCACCCTGATTGCCGCGACGCTGGCGCATCTGCTGATGACCATTCCGGAGCTGACCTACTTCGTCTTCACCTTCCCGGCTGTGCTGCTGATTCTGGTGGCCTTCATGCTGGCAATGGGTCGCTACCGCGGTTACCGCCTCACCGAGCTGATGCGCTTCAAGGCGCTGATCAAGAGCTGAGGAGCCGACATGTTTTTCTGGAAAACCTGGAAAGCGCTATCCGACGCCGGTGTGATGGGCATCAACCGGCGTAACGCCGATTACGTGCTCAAGTACAACAAGCGGCACCTGTACCCGGTGGTGGACGACAAGATCCTGACCAAGGAGCGCGCCATCGCCGCCGGCATTCACGTGCCGGAGCTGTACGGCATCATCGAAACCGAGAAAGACTTCGACAAGTTCGACAGTATCGTTGCCAATCATCGCGACTTCGTGATCAAACCGGCGCAGGGCGCAGGCGGCGACGGCATCATCGTCATCGCCGACCGCTTCGAGGGCATGTACAAGACCGTCGGCGGCAAGATCATCAGCCGCGATGAAATCGGCCATCACATCTCCAGCATCCTGTCCGGGCTTTACTCGCTCGGCGGTCACCGCGACCGTGTGCTGATCGAATACCGCGTTACCCCGGACCAGATCTTCAAGAGCATCAGCTACGAAGGTGTGCCGGACATTCGCATCATCTGCCTGATGGGCTACCCGGTCATGGCCATGCTGCGACTGCCAACCCGGCAATCGAACGGCAAGGCCAACCTGCACCAGGGCGCCATCGGTGTAGGGGTCGATCTGGCAACCGGCATCACCCTCAAGGGTACCTGGCTGAACAAGATCATCAGCAAGCACCCGGACACCACCAACGAGGTGGACGGCGTGCAGCTGCCGGACTGGAACGGCTTCATGCGTCTGGCGGCGTCCTGCTATGAGCTGTCGGGCCTGGGCTACATCGGCGTGGATCTGGTGCTGGATCAGGACAAGGGGCCGCTGATTCTGGAGCTCAACGCCCGACCCGGCCTGAACATTCAGATCGCCAACGATGCCGGCCTGACTACCCGCGCGCACATCGTCGAGCGGCATCTCGCCCAATTGAAGAAGGAAGGCCGCGAGGAATCCGTTGAAGAGCGCGTTGCGTTTTCCCAGAAGCACTTCGGCAAACTGCCCAATGCGCCGATGTCCAGCGACGAGGCGAACGCCGGCACCGCATGACCGGAGACACTCCCGCGTACCGGCTGCACGAGCTGCCCTACCAGGCTGATCCGATCGCCCGGCTTGAGTCCGTGCGCGCCCTTGGCGCGCCGGTGTTGCTCGACTCGGCGGACCGGCGCAACCAGCTCGGTCGCTACAGCATCCTTTGTGCAGGCCCGCTGCTGCAGATCATCGATGACCAGCCCGCAGCGCAGGTGCAACAGCACCTGCGCGCAGCCCTGCAACAACTGGGTCCGGCCCGCTGGCCCGGCGACCTGCGTTTGCCGTTTGGCGCGGGGCTGGTCGGTTACCTGGCCTATGACTACGGTCGCCAGCTGGAGTCCCTGCCCTGCCTCGCACGGCACGACATTGCTCTGCCGGACCTCAGTTTCGGCCTCTATGACTGGAGCCTGGTCAGCGACCATCAGCTTCAACGCTGCTGGCTGGTCTGCCATCCCCAGGTACCCAGCGCACGGCAGCAGGCGCTGCTCAGGCAATTGGACAGCCACGCGGCGCCCAGGCAAGCGTTCTCGCTATGCGAGCCTTTCGCGGCCGAACAAGGCAAGGCACAGTACGCTGAGGCCTTCGCCCGGGTTCAGGATTACATTCAGGCCGGTGACTGTTATCAGATCAACCTGGCCCAACGGTTCAGCAGCCATTACCAGGGCGATCCGCTCAGCGCCTATTGCGCGCTGCGCGAGCGCAGCCCCACGCCTTTCTCTGCCTATCTGGAAATGGCAGGCGGCACCCTGCTGAGCCTGTCGCCCGAGCGTTTTATCGAAGTTCAGAACGGCCGGGTCGAGACGCGGCCGATCAAGGGTACGCGGCCGCGGGGCAGCTCGCCGCAGCAGGATCAAGCGCTGGCCGAAGAACTGCAGCGCTGCGAAAAGGACCGGGCGGAGAACCTCATGATCGTCGACCTGCTGCGCAACGATCTCGGTCGCAGCTGCGAGCCCGGCAGCATTCGGGTACCTGAGCTGTTCAGCCTGGAAAGCTATCCCAACGTGCACCATCTAGTCAGCAGTATCACCGGCCGCCTGCGCAGTGACAGCGATACCATCGACCTGCTGATGCGCGCCTTCCCCGGCGGGTCGATCACCGGCGCGCCGAAGATTCGCGCCATGCAGATTATCGAGGAGCTGGAACCGGTGCGTCGCAGCCTGTATTGCGGCAGTGTTGGCTACCTTGGCTGCGAAGGCCAGATGGATTTCAATATCGCCATTCGCAGCCTGGTGTGCCACGAGGGCAGCATCTACTGCTGGGGCGGCGGCGGCGTCGTTGCCGACTCCGAACTGGACGCCGAATACCAGGAAACCCTCACCAAGGTTGGCAACCTGCTCGATGCCCTGCAGCCCGGGCACGACAGTTACACCTGATGAGCTTGCACAGGTAACACCGTGCGCGGTTCAGGCAAGCCGCGTGGCGGCCTGCCCTGTCCTCACCACAACAGCAAGCACAGCACCAGCTTCACGCCGGTGCTGCAGCAGTATCAGCCTCGTCGATCAGCTGTGCATCGGCTGCCATTGACGCCTCCATCCGTTTGCTGTCCGCAACGAAGGAGCGCGCGCCCATCAGCAGCGCTGCCATAGCCGCCAGCAGCGCAACCGGAATAGAGATCATGGCGTCATGCAGCCCCTGCGCCTTGAACAGCTCGTTCATCTCCGCAGCGCCGGCCGCGACCCGGGCCGCCTCGGCAAACTGATCTGACAGCAGGCCGACCACAACCGGCCCCATGCCACCGCCGAGCAGATACAGACAGGCGAAGAACAGGGCCACCGCCGTGCCACGCAGACGCGGCTCGATCACGTCCTGAATGGCGGTGTAAACGCTGGTGAAGTAGTTGTAGGAAAAGAGCCAGCCGATCGAGAACACAGTGATAAACACACCAATCGCAATCTCATCCTGCAGCAACGCATAACCGGTGGCGAGCGCGGAGATCAGCATGCTGATCGCGCCGAACATCAGTCGCCCGGTTGCCCAGCGCTGATGAACCTTGTCGGCAATCCAGCCGCCGGTGACCAGACCGATCAAGCCCGTCACACCCACGATGATGCCGGTGGATACCGCGGCCTGCTGCAACGACAGGTGAAAGTACCGTTGCAGCATCGGCACCATGAACGAGTTGCAGGCGTAGGATGCAAAGTTGTAGGCCAGCCCGGCCAGCGTCAGCCACCAGAAGGTACGCACCGCGAATATCTTGCGCATCGGCTTGTCGACCGGTGCCGCGCTGGTCTTGACCACCTCGGCAGCGCCACGGGCAGGCTCCTTGATCATGAACACGAAGACCGCCAGCACAAGGCCCGGGACAGCAGCAATGTAGAACGGCGCACGCCAGCTGTCGAATGCCTCGACCATAGCGCCAACCGTAAAGAACGCCAGCAGCAACCCAAGCGGCAGCCCCAGCATGAAAATACCCATGGCGCGGGCACGCTTGTGCGCCGGAAACAGGTCACCAATCAGCGAATTTGCCGCAGGTGCATAGCTTGCCTCGCCCACGCCGACACCCATGCGAATGATCAGGAAGCTCCAGAAGTTCCAGGCAGCACCGGTCAGCGCAGTAAAGCCGCTCCAGACCGCCAGGCCCCAGCCCATGATCTTGCGGCGCGAGCCGACGTCAGCCATGCGACCGAGCTGAATGCCGGCCAGCGCATAGATGACCGTAAAGGCCGTACCGCCCAGCCCGAGCTGAAAATCACTCAGATCCCACTCCATGCGCAGCGGCTCAATAATGATCGCCGGAATGGTGCGGTCGAAAAAGTTGAACATGTTCGCCAGGAACAGAAGGAAGAGCACACGCCAGGCATTTCTGGCTTGTTGTGGCTGCTGCATGGGCTGACCTCTATTGTTGTTGTAGCGCCTCGCTCTGCTGCGGGCAAAAGCCGTCTGGAACGGGCTTAACAATGAGTCTGTCCGATCGCTGCCGGGTACGAAAGCACTACGCCTGCCGTGATCACGATGCTATCAACGGGGTGAATGGCGGCGTCACCGCAGAGCCCAGCGCCCGGCAGACAGGTACTAACGGCAGTTGCCCGCCTTGCTGAAGCCCGCCCTCTGCGCCTGCTCTTCACTCTCGAAATGCACCTGATTACGCTCCGCGACTCGATCGTAGCTCGGGCAGCCGTCCGGCAGGTGATATACCCGGCTGTTACGGTTGCCAATAATCACACCTGATCTGAAGGCCGCCGGTTGACCAACCTCCCGCGCTGCCGATGCCAGACCGGAACGGGAAGGCCGATAGCCGCGTGTCCAAACGGCTGCACCTGTCACAAACGGATTTTCATGACCCATCACCCGCGCGGTACGATCACTCCATTCGCGCTCCCACTCGCTCACCGGATACTGCCGGTCCCAGGCCATCAGCAATTGCTGCTGCTGACGGGACATCGACAACCCATAACGGTCGTACATGTAAAAATGCACCCGCGCCACCAGCCCCTTGACCTCATCCCGCGGCTCGGCAGCCCGCCCCTTGAAGTCGACCTTTGACGGGCAGGCACCATACTGCGGCGATACCCCGCGCACCATCGCGTACTGGTAGTTGCTGCGATCGCCGTTAACCTCGCCGACGGCGGGATAGAGGTTGAACAGATCAGCCTCCATGGCACGGAATACCGGGTCCTGTGCCGTACAATTGCGCCGACCACCGCTCTGCCAGCACTGGCGCTGATGACCGAATACCCAGGCCGGCACAATATGCTCCCATTCAATGCGCTCGGCCCGGACCTGCTGGGCCCGGGTTTCATAGCCGCAGGAGTCGGCATCAATTCGCCCCCCGGATCGCCCTACCCAGTCCCAGCGACAACCGCAGTACAGGTCACCCTGCTCCAGGGCAAACTCATCAAAGAAAATATGCCGCTTGGCCACGGCCTTGGCCGCGGAGAAACCCTCGGGCGCATCGGCAAATACATGGGGAACAACGCACAGCAGAACAAAAAGGGAAACGATCAGAGACTTCATAAACACTGAGCTTTTGCGAAAAGGGTCGCATTGTAAGGATGCAATCGTGACAGGGACAGCAATCGATACAGACCAGCTCAGGCTCGGCGCCAAAGGCATAGCAGCCCCGCCGATCGGACAAGCTGCCGCCGAGCGCCGACTTTCCTGATAAACTGCCCGCCCCCAGCCCGGCGGACACCATCGCAGGCCTCTCACAGCATCAACGCCAGCAACGCGCAAAGGGGTTGGCAGCAGAACTCAGTAACCTAACAGGCAGTCAGAAATGCACCCGGAACCCATATCCAGCCCAGTAACCACGCGGCCAGAGCCCAATCGCCGCTTCAGCGTTGCGCCGATGATGGACTGGACTGATCGCCACTATCGCTACTTTGCGCGGCTGATCAGCCGGCACGCATTGCTGTATACCGAGATGGTGACAACCGGTGCGGTGCTGCATGGTGATCCCGAGCGGTTTCTGGGATACAGCGCCGAGGAGCAGCCGCTGGCGTTGCAGTTGGGCGGCAGTAATCCGCAGGAGCTGGCCCAGTGCGCGGTGCTGGCCGAGCGAGCTGGCTATGCCGAGGTCAACCTGAACGTCGGCTGCCCCAGCGACCGGGTGCAGAACAATATGATCGGCGCCTGCCTGATGGCGCATCCGGCGCTGGTGGGTGACTGTGTGAAGGCGATGCAGGATGCCTGCAGCACGCCGATTACGGTCAAGCACCGCATCGGCATCAACGGCAGGGAGAGTTACGAGGAACTGTGCGATTTCGTTGGCACCGTTCACGCCGCAGGTTGCACCAGCTTCACAGTGCATGCGCGCATTGCCATTCTGGAGGGGCTGTCGCCGAAGGAGAATCGCGAGATACCGCCGCTGAAGTACGAGGTGGTGCATCAGCTCAAGCGCGACTTCCCGCAGCTGGAAATCATCCTCAACGGCGGCCTGACCGACCTGGATGTCATGCAAGCGCAGCTTGCCCACGTTGATGGCGTCATGGTCGGTCGCGAGGCGTATCACAACCCCTGGTTGCTATCCGAGGTAGATCGCCGCTTCTTCGGTGATGACCATCCTCTGCCATCGCGGATCGAGGTGATGGCACTGATGCGCCCGTATATCGAGCGCCACATCGCCGCCGGCGGCCAGATGCACCACATTACGCGCCATATGCTCGGGCTGTTCCAGGGCTTACCCGGCGCGCGCCACTTCCGCCGCGAGCTGAGCACGACCATTCATCGCACCGACGAGCCGCTGGCGCTGTACGATGCGCTGCTGGAACAGATGCAGGCACGCGTTGGCTGATTGCGGCTGTCAAAGCCTATGAGGTAAGGTCGGAGCAGACTAGGGAGTACCACTGCACCATGACCTCAAAACTCGAAAGCCTGAAACAACACACCCTGATCGTCGCCGACACCGGTGACATCGATGCCATCCGCCAGCACCAGCCGATCGACGCGACCACCAACCCCTCACTGCTGCTCAAGGCTGCAGGCCTGCCCAGCTGCGCGCCTCTGCTGGAACGTGCTATCGGCGAGGCAAAAGGCAGCGCAGAGCCGCTTGGCAACGCCTGTGATCGCTTTGCGGTAGCGGTTGGCAGTGAGATCCTGGGACTGATCCCGGGCCGCATTTCTACCGAGGTGGACGCGCGCCTGTCGTTTGATCAGGACGCGACCTTTCGCAAGGCCTGCGAGCTGATCGAGCTGTACGAACGTGCCGGCATCACCCGTGATCGGGTACTGATCAAGATTGCCGCCACCTGGGAAGGGATTCAGGCCGCCGCCGCGCTGGAACGCGAAGGTATCCAGTGCAACCTGACGCTGCTGTTCTCGTTTGCGCAGGCCCAGGCCTGTGCCGATGCCGGGGTCTATCTGATTTCGCCCTTCGTGGGCCGAATCTATGACTGGTACAAACAACACGAAGGCCGCGACTTCAGCGGTTTTGATGATCCGGGCGTGCAATCGGTGGCGCGCATCTTCCGTTATTACAAGGCGCACATGTACGAGACAGTCGTGATGGGTGCCAGCTTCCGCAACACCGGACAAATCGAAGCCTTGGCCGGCTGTGACCGCCTGACCATCAGCCCGCAACTGCTGGAGAGCCTGGCCGGTCAGGCCGGCACACTGACGCCGTCACGATTGCTGCGGGAAGGGGCTGTCGACCCGCGTGTCGAGCTGGATCAGATCGGCTTTCGCTGGGCTCACAATGAGGACGCCATGGCAACCGAGAAGCTGGCTGAGGGTATTCGGGCTTTCGCGGCAGACCAGCTCAAGCTGGAACAGTTGGTTGCAAGCAGGCTGGGCTTAGCTGTCTGACTTTTCCAGTGCACTGACCAGGTCGCGAAACGCTTCACGGTTACTGTCGTTGAGGTCCATCAGAATGCGATGGGCCTCCAGCACCTTGTGTTTGACCTTGTCTTCGGAAAGCATCTGCGCCGGCAAATCCTGCAGCTCCTCGCAGGTCGGCGTGGATTCGGACACGATATTGAAGACCTGATCAAACCCCATGCTCTGCAGCAGGCGGTTCATGTCTTCATGGTTGGATACCAGCGTCGGCAAAAAACCAACCTTCTGCCGCGACAGGATTGAAAGCTTCGCAAGCAGCCCCAGCGAGGTGCTGTCGATGCACTCGGTCTCTGTCAGATCGATCACAATGGCCTTGAAAGTCAGCACACTGAAGATCTTTTCGATATAGGCATCCAGCGCCGCACACAGCGTCAGGCGCACGTCACCGATAAACTTGAGCACAAAGGTGCCTTGCGCTTCCGCAAACTGAATCTTGCCAGTCGTCATCATTCTGCGTTCCTGCTCAACACCAATACGGATATATCATCGGGCATCGTTTTATCGGGCCCCAGCCCGAGGGACGCCATGATACCTTGCATGCGGCCATCCTGCTCGGCTATCAGCACAGGAAGACGCGCTTCCTTCTCCTTCAGGGTAGCCCCCTGCAGACAGTCCAGCACACCATCGGAACACAAGGTAAGACTGAAGCGCTCCGGCAAAGGGATGGTCTGATCCTGATACTCGGCATCCTCGAACAAGCCTACCGGCCGCCCCTTGCCTGTCAGATAGTGCGCCTCGCCATCGGCGTAGATCACCGGCAGCGGCAGGTGGCCACCAATACTGTAGGTCAGCGTCTGGTCCTGCTCATCAATCACACCACCGAGCATGGTTACATGCTTGCCAAGCTTGCAGCTGATCAGGCTGCGGTTGATGTGGCCCAGCACGTCTGAGGGCTTGAACTCGATACGTCCCTGGCCTTCCAGCTTGCGACGCTCATAAAGCAAACGGGTGGTCATGAACTTGAGCAACACGGTCACGAAGGCAGAAGAAGACCCATGGCCAGACACATCTGCCAAATAGAACGCCAACTGCGAGTCGGATACCCGGAAATAGTCAACAAAGTCCCCCGAGAGGTACAACGACGGAATCAGCTTGTGCTCAAGGGTGTACTCGCCACTGACCCAGGGTGTGACAGGCAGCATGTTGAGCTGCACCTGATGCCCGGCAGCCTGATCGTCACGCAGCTCCTTGAGGTGGACCTCAAGCTCGCGGTTGGCACGTTCAAGCCGCTCGCGAATCCGTTCGTTCTCCAGACGCAGGCGATAACGGTCAAGCGCTCGCCGCACCGCGTGCTCCAGTACCTCGGGGTCATTCAGGGGATTGAGGAGAAAGTCGCTGGCACCCAGTCTGAGCGCCTGCACCACGTCGTTCATTGCGCCGTCAGCCGACATGACAATAACCGGGGCGCCATGCGCCGACTCGGTCATCTGGCGAACCAGCTCAAAGCCCTGATTATCGCCGAGTTGCAGATCACACAGGATCAGCTCGGGATGCCGGGTGTTGAACAGGGTCAGGCCGCTACCAGCGTTCGTCGCCTGGAGCACGTCATACCCGTTCCCTTCCAACAGTGCCGACAGACTCTGACGAGCCTTGTCGTCGTCATCGATCACCAGCAGTGTGGTGCCTGGAGGCTGCATAGAATCCCTACGTCATTGTCGCTGCGCGCATCATTCGCGGCGACCACAGGGTGATTTGGATAAACCGGAAATAACCCGGCGTTTTCAAGGGGGAAACACTACTCCCATCCGTTGCCGCAAGCAACCGTTGCAGAAGGACCGCAGGGTGCTTGTCGAGGTCTCGACTCGGAACTAGGATGACGGGTAGAAAACCAGAAAAACCGACATATCTGCCAGAGCCGGAGTCGCCGATGTCGTTTCATGATCAGCAGTACAGTGAGAAGCGTGATTTCATGCGTATGACGGTGGAAACTGCCGCCACACTTACCTTTGGTGCCGATAACCATTCGTGCGACGTTATTTGCCGCGACCTTTCCAACCAGGGAGCCCAGGTCACGGCGGGTGAAGCCGTCGCCGCTGGCACGCTCATCACCCTGTCGATTCCCTCACCCACCCCCGGCATGCAAGGGCTGCAGGCCAAGGGAGAGGTAGTACGCTGCCAGGCAGAGAACAACGGCCGCTTCAGTATCGGGCTGCGATTCGACAGCCTGAACTGAGACAGCCGTGCCCCACCCCGGCGATCAGAACTCGTCGGGGACGTTACCGTCACGCACCTTGTATTCGCGATTCTGAAGATAGGCATTGCGAACAAAGGTGTAGCGATCTCCGGTAATCAGGCGCTCCTGATCCAGCAGACCACTGCGGATATCGACCGTCTCCAGCGCAAACATCTGGTTACGAACGCGCACGTCGTTCATGTAGCCGGTGTAGGTGTAATTGAAGAAGTTCTCCGGAAGCTTCGACGCCGTATCGCGCACTGTATTGGGCCCGAGGAAGGGCAAAACCAGATACGGCCCACTCTCAACCCCCCAGTAACCAAGGGTCTGCCCCAGGTCCTCATCGTTGCGCTCCAGCCCCATGCGAGTAGCCACATCCACCAGACCGAAGCCACCCAGCAAGGTGTTGAACAGGAAGCGCGACATGTCGACACCGGCTTCGTTGAACTTGCCCTGCAGGCCATTGTTCAGGAAGTTGGCCGGCTCTTCGAGGTTGTTGAAGAAGTTGCCCACCCCATCGCGCATAAATTGCGGAGTTACCGCCTTGTAGCCCTTGGCAACCGGCTTGAGCGTATAGCGGTCTAGCGTGTCGTTGAAGCTGAAGGTGACGCGATTGAAACGCTCCCACGGATCCGGATCCGCATACTCCGACGCGTAATCGTCGTAGTCATCGGCAGCAAAAACGGGTGTAATACAGGTCAGCGACAGCGCCGACAACACCATTGCCAAGGCTCCTGTATTCAACAGATTCATCAGCGGTTTCTCCATTCTTCGCTTTTGAGATGCAGTCGCCGAAGGGCTCTGCGGGCCTGCCAGTGTAATGCATAATTTCCGTGAATTTCAGTGATATTTACCATGACCGATCCGAACAAGACCCTGCTCTATACCACCGAAATCCCCATTCGCTATGGCGATATGGACAGCAACCAGCACGTCAACAACACCCGGTATTACCAGTATCTGGAAGACGCCCGCATCGAGTGGCTGGACGGCCTGGGAGCGCCCCGACGTGAGGTAGGCCAGGGCCTGGTGCTGCTGACCTGCACCCACCATTTTCTGAAGCCGGCCTTCCACCCGGGCACCATCATTGTTGAGCTGTACGCCGGCGTGGTTGGTCGCACCAGTCTGACGCTCGAGCACAAGCTTTACATCAAGGGCCAGCCCGATGTGATCGGGTACGGCGACGTCAAGATGGTCTGGATTACTGTCGACAATCAGCGCCCGATTCCGGTACCCAACAGCGTTCGGCTTGCCATGGGAGCCGAGCCGCTGGACGAAGCCGGGTCATAAATCTGACACATTTTGCAACCATCATGTGCGGTCAACACGCGTTTGCGACCAGGAGCACCGCACATGACCGCACAGCAGATCGAGGCTGTTCTCTTCGATCTTTCAGGCACCTTGACAACAGCCCGATCGAACGCCAGCGCCGCCACATTGCTGCCGCAGGCAATTCCTGCCCTGGAGCGGCTGCGCCATGACGACATCCGCACCGGCCTGATTATTCAAGCTCCTGACCATCCGTTCGCCTCGCTGGACGCGCTAACCGACGCCACCGTTCGCAGCGACGACCAGCTGCGCCCCTTCCCTGCGCCCGACCTTCCCGCCGCCGTTGCCGTGCGCCTCAAGGCCAGCGCCCTGAAACGCTGCGTTCTTGTGAGCGGCTGCGCCGACGGCATCAGCGCGGGGCTCAACGCCGGCCTTTGGACGGTTGGCACCGCACTCAGCGGCGCTCTGGACCGACATGGCAACGAGCGCTGGGCAACACTGACACATGACGAACAGGATCGCATACGGCTGCAGGCAACCATGACGCTGATGAACGCTGGCGCTCACTATGTCATTGATGACATTAGCGAACTTGACAGCTGTCTGCGGGATATTGCGCTGCGTCAGACAACGGGCTGATTGGCGCAAAAGCGGCGGACGTCGTATTGATCTGGGGGTATAGTGGAACCAAACCGGATGGACAGGAGAACCGTATGCCCTCAGATCGTTTGAAGTCTCAGCTGGAGTCTTTGCAGCAAACACTGAATGAAAGCAACTCGCCGCTTAGCAGCGAAGAGCACGAAGCCCTGCAGGCGCTGGCAACCAGCCTTGAGGCACGACTGCTGAATGAAACCACGGATCTGCAAGTTGATGAAGACCCAAGCCTGGTGGACGGCGTCAACCTGATGGCCGAACAATTCGAGGCCCGTCACCCCACCCTTGCAAGTACCCTGCGCAGCGTGATGCAGAGCCTGGCCGACATGGGCATCTGACAATCCCGGTGCTCCGCTGCGGCGGAGCACCGGTACTTTTCCTACTGTCGCGCCAATCGCAGGTTTTCCGGCATGCCGGGTTGCGTTGAGCGCCAGGGATTGATGTCCAATCCACCCCGACGAACATAGCGCGCATAAACCGTCAGCGACGCCCCTTCACCCAACTGCTTGAGAATATCCAGGAAGATACGTTCCACGCATTGCTCGTGGAAATCCGAGTGCTGCCTGAACGAAACCAGGTAGCGCAGCAGAGACGCGTGATCGAGTTGAGGCCCGCTGTAGCTGATCTGCACAGAACCCCAATCCGGCTGACCTGTCACCGGGCAGTTGGATTTCAGCAAATGACTGTGAAGGACCTCGGTCACCGGCCCTGCGTTGGGTGCAAGGGTCAGCAGCGACGGATCGTAACTGTACTCGGATACCTCAACCTCCAGATCATCGACACAGGTACCGGGCAATACCAGCAAACCCGCCTGATGCAGCTGCTGCATGCTCAGCAAGCGGACCATGACCGGCCCCTGCGCCGCAACCGACAGGTCGGTTTCCAGCGTCTTCAACAGGTCGTGGCGATCACGAAAAACCGTCTGATTGAGTGAGTTCAGGTACAGCTTGAAGGACTTGGACTCGACAATCCGCGCCGCCTTGATCGGGAACACGAACTCGGCCGCAGCCACCACGGGCTTGCCAGAGGGTGTCAGCCAGGACAATTCGAAGCAGTTCCAGATATCAGCGCCGTGAAACGGCAGTTGCTGCGGATCCAGCCCCAACTCCTGCCATTTCGGCAGTCGTGAGATTGGATACAGCAGCGACGGCGTGTAAACGCTGATGTAGGTACTGGACTTGCCCAGCGGCGACTCGGTCGCAGGATGATCAGACATGGAATACCCCGGGGATCGACAACGGGCCGCCGGCTGACGGCCCGCGCCCATTATTGCCGCATACCCGTGCCTCTGACCAGCAACCAGTAGCTCACGCTGTAGAGCACCACGGTAAAGATAGCCATGATGATCAGGGCAGTCGCGATTGGAATATCGGACACCCCGAGAATGCCGTATCGGAACGCGTTGACCATATGCAGAATCGGGTTGACCTGCGACACCGCATGCCAGAACGGCGGCAACAGGTTGATCGAGTAGAATACCCCACCCAGATAGGTCAGCGGCGTCAGCACGAAGGTCGGCACGATCGAGATATCGTCGAAGGTCCGGGCGAATACCGCGTTGATAAAGCCGCCGAGCGAAAACACCAGCGAGGTAAAGAAGACCACCACAATGGTCAGCCAAACGTGCTCAACACGCAGCTTGGTGAAGAACAGTGACGTCAGCGTTACGATCAGCCCGACGGCCAGCCCGCGGGCAACACCGCCAAAGGTGTAGCCAAGCAGGATCACATGCGGCGACACCGGAGCGACCATCAGCTCCTCAATGGAGCGCTGAAATTTGGTACTGAAGAAACTCGAGACCACGTTGGAATAGCTGTTGGTAATCACCGACATCATGATCAGGCCCGGTACGATGTAATCGATATAACGGAACCCGCCCATCTCGCCAATGCGACTGCCGATCAGGTGACCAAAGATGACGAAATACAGCGTCATGGTGATCGCCGGCGGGAGCAATGTCTGCGCCCATATCCGGGTAAAGCGGCGAATCTCCTTGGTCAGGATGGTCGTGAATGCCACCCAGCCCTGTTGCCAGTACTGCATGCTCAGGCCCCCTTCTTCTCGGCGTTTTCATCCACCAGCGTAAGAAACAACTCCTCCAGCCGGTTACTTTTGTTGCGCATGCTCACCACCTCGATTCCGGACTCTGTGAGCGCTGCAAACAACGCATTCAGACCTTGCGCCTTGTCCACCTGCACCTCAAGCGTATGCTCGTCAACGAGTCGCGCCGCGTAACCTGCCAGTGCCGGCGCGTCGGTCAGGGTCTGGCGCGTATCGAGCAGGAAGGTTTCGACATGCAGCTCTTTCAGCAGCGCACGCATGCTGGTGTTATGAATGATCCGGCCCTCATCGATAATCGCGATGTGGCGGCACAGCTGCTCAGCCTCTTCCAGATAGTGCGTGGTCAGCACAATGGTGATGCCTTGGGCATTGATCTCCTGAAGGAACTGCCACATCGAGCGGCGAATTTCGATATCCACGCCGGCGGTGGGCTCATCCAGAATCAACAGTTTGGGCTCGTGGATCAGCGCGCGGGCAATCATCAGCCGACGCTTCATGCCACCGGACAGCATGCGAGAGGGTACGTCGCGTTTTTCCCACAACCCAAGTCGCTTGAGATAATGCTCGGCGCGCTCACGTGCACGGGCCAGCGGGATGCCGTAATAGCCGGCCTGGCTGACCAGAATGTCGATTACCTTCTCGAACTGACTGAAGTTGAACTCCTGCGGCACCACCCCGATGCAGCGCTTGGCTGCAAGCAGCTCGCGATCAATGTCATGCCCGAAGATGCTGACTTCGCCTGCCGACTTGTTGACCAGAGAAGACAGAATGCCGATCGTCGTCGACTTGCCTGCCCCGTTGGGCCCCAGCAGAGCAAAAAAGTCGCCCTCGCGCACCTCCAGATCGATGCCCTTGAGAGCGCGCATTCCGGTGGCATAGGTCTTCTCAAGCCCCCGGATACGTATAGCTGCAGTCATGCCTTGCCTCACGCTTGGAAGTGGAGGGCTAACTATGGGGGCAGATACGCAGGAATCAAGTCCAACTGCTGGCACCTCGAGGAATTCGCACCCAAACTGCGAATACAGATACCGCTGTGCGGAATAAGCGGCTTACAATTTTGCTACAAATGCAGCCATGCGGTTGATTGTTACGATCTGCGGGACAACGTATTCTCGCCGCAGAACAACAAACGCCGGAGACAACACATGGCCCAAACGCCAGACACCGCGGCTGACACGCAAGACGTCAGTCATCGCATTACCCCCGCCTATCGACGCTACGCGTTGTTGATTCTGGTCCTGGCCTACACGTCCAGCCACGTCGACCGCAACATCGTCGGTATCCTGATCGAACCCTTGAAGGCCGACCTGTTGCTGTCGGACACCCAGCTGGGCTTCCTGTCCGGCATCGCCTTTGCCCTGTTCTACGCAACCCTGGGTATTCCGATCGCGATCTTTGCCGACCGCTCCAACCGCCGCAACATTATTGCCTGGTCCATTGCCATCTGGAGTGCCATGACTGCGGTGTGCGGTCTTGCGCAGAACTTCTGGCAACTGGCCATCGCCCGCATTGGCGTCGGCATCGGTGAAGCCGGCTCGAGTCCGCCGTCGCACTCGATGATTGCCGACCTCTATCCGAAGGAGCAACGCTCCAGCGCCATGTCGATCTATGCCCTGGGCGTCTACCTCGGGATCATGATTGGCTTTATCGTCGGTGGTTTTGTCGCTGAATGGTGGGGCTGGCGTGCTGCCTTCTTCGTGGTTGGTCTGCCCGGCATCCTGATCGCCCTGCTGGTGCGTTTCACCATGATCGAGCCGCCGCGCGGCTTCGCGGATGGCGTCAAGCCGCCGCCGATGGGCAAGGTCAACATCAAGGCCGGTTTTGCCGTATTGTGGCGCGTGCGCACCACGCGCCACGTGGTTTTGGGGGTTACCCTGACGGCACTGGTCGGTTACGGCACCATCGTCTGGAACCCGGCGTTCCTGATTCGCAGCCACGGCCTGACTCCCGGCCAGGTAGGACTGTTCCTTGGTCCGCTGATGGGCGTCGTTGGCGGCCTGGGCGCCTGGATTGGCGGCATGCTGGCAGACAAACTGGCAGCACGCGACGCCAGCTGGAACGCATGGATTGTCGGCCTGGCCAAACTGCTGGCGATTCCCTTCATCATTGCCTTTTATATGGTAGACAGCACCTTCTGGGCGCTGGTTGTGTATTGCCCGGCGGTCTTCCTTGGTGCCTTCTATCTCGGCCCCAGCTTCGCCATGATCCAGAGCCTGACCCCGCTGCGCAGTCGCGCCCTAGCCTCGGCCATCATGCTGCTGGTACTGAATCTGGTCGGCCTGGGCCTGGGCCCGCAACTGATCGGTATTGTCAGTGACCTGGTCAGCGGCCCGTTCGGCTCCGACAGCCTGCGCTATGCCCTGATCGGCGCGGCATTCGTCAACATCTGGGCCTGCGCGCACTACTATCTCGCCGGCCGCACTATCCGTCAGGACCTCGACACCGTCGACGGCTGACGCCTCCGTTACGGGCGCCTTATGGCGCCCGTAATACCCTGTCACTGCTCCACTCCCGCCCCTCCCACCCAAACCGGCTATGCTGAAAGGGTGCTGAATAACGATATTTCTCCGCAGTATCACCACACATCGCCCGGCACCGAGCGCGTCATCACCTGCGTCCGCCGGGGATCGAAGGTCGAACGGAATTTTTCAGCACATCCTCTGGTCTGCAGAGATGTACCGAAAAGGAGTGCGTATTATGATGACCCTGCTTTGGCTGATCGGCCTGCTACTGTGTATCGCCGGCCTGGCCTACATCCGAACGAGCCTGCTCAATGCCACCATCGGCGTAGCAGCCTATCTCGCCGTAATGACGCTACTCGGCTCCACCCACTGGCTGCTTGATCTGCTGTTGTGGGCTGTATTCCTTGGCATTGCCGTACCGCTCAACCTGCCGGACTGGCGTCGCCAGAGTATCAGCGCGCCCTTGCTCGGCTGGTTCCGCAAGGTACTGCCGCCGTTATCGGACACCGAACAGCAAGCCCTGGATGCCGGCACCGTCTGGTGGGACGGCGAGCTGTTCAGCGGTCGCCCTGACTGGGGCAAGCTGCACAACTTCCCGACCCCGCGCCTGACCGAAGAGGAGCAGGCATTTCTTGATGGCCCGGTTGAACAGCTGTGCCAAATGACCAACGAGTGGCAAGTCACTACCGAATTACAGGACCTGCCACCGAACGTCTGGCAATTCATCAAGGACAACGGCTTCTTTGGCCTGATCATCCCCAAGGAGTACGGCGGCAAGGGCTTCTCGGCCTTCGCCCACTCCCAGATCGCGATGAAACTGGCCAGCCGCAGCGGCGATCTGGGCTCGACAGTCATGGTGCCCAACTCGCTCGGCCCTGCCGAGCTGCTGATGCACTACGGCACCGAGGAACAGAAACAGCACTACCTGCCCCGTCTGGCCCGTGGCGAAGAGGTCCCCTGCTTTGCCCTGACTGCGCCTGAAGCCGGGTCCGATGCCGGAGCCATGCCCGACAAGGGCATTATCTGCAAGGGCCAGTGGAACGGCGAGGAAGTCATCGGCCTGCGCGTTACCTGGGAGAAGCGCTATATCACCCTAGGCCCCGTGGCAACGGTGCTGGGCCTGGCCTTCAAGGCCTATGACCCGGATCACCTGCTCGGCGACGAAGAGTCGCTTGGCATCACCCTTGCGCTGATTCCCACCAACACCGAGGGTGTCAACATCGGGCGACGCCACTTCCCGCTCAATGCTGCCTTTATGAACGGTCCCAACTCGGGCACAGACGTATTCATCCCCATGGATTACCTGATCGGTGGGCAGGAACGCATCGGTCAGGGCTGGATGATGTTGATGAACTGTCTGTCGGTCGGGCGCTCTATCTCGCTGCCGGCCGGCAGCATTGGCGCTGCCAAGATGGCCAGCATGACCACCGGCGCCTATGCCCGCATCCGCCAGCAGTTCAATCTGCCCATCGGGGAGTTTGAAGGCATTCAGGAAGCGCTGGCCCGAATCGGCGGCAACACCTATGTTATGGATGCCGCGCGCACCATGACCGCCGGCGCCGTCGATCTGGGCGAAAAGCCCTCGGTGCTGTCCGCAGTGGTCAAGTACCACCTTACCGAGCGCATGCGCCAGTGCATCAACGATGCCATGGACGTGCACGGCGGCAAGGGCATCTGCATGGGCCCGCGAAATTACCTCGGCCGCGCCTATCAGTCCGTGCCGATCTCGATCACCGTCGAGGGCGCCAACATTCTGACCCGCAACATGATGATCTTCGGCCAGGGCGCCATTCGCTGCCATCCTTATGTCCTGCGGGAAATGCAGGCCGCCGCACTGGACGATCACAACGAGGCCCTGACCCACTTTGATCGACTGCTGTTCGAGCACATTGGCTTCTCGCTCAGCAATGCGTCCGCCAGCCTGCTGCTGGGCCTGACCGGTGGACGTCTGGCCGGCGTGCCGGACTACCCGCAAACCCGCCGTTACTACCAGCAGCTTTCACGTCTGGCGGCTGCTTTTGCCACGCTGACAGACTGCACCATGCTGATGCTGGGCGGTGAGCTGAAACGCCGTGAGCGACTCTCCGCACGCCTGGGCGATATCATGAGCAATCTTTATCTTGCCAGCGCGACCCTCAAGCACTTCGACGACCAGGGGCGCCAGGAGGAGGATCTGCCCTTCGTACAGTGGGGACTGGAAGACCTCCTGCATCGGATCGAAACCAGCCTGCACGAGGTGCTGCGCAACTTCCCGAACCGATCGATGGGCTGCCTGCTTCGCACCATTATCTTCCCGCTCGGTCGCAGGCTTGATCCGCCGAGTGACCGGATCGGCGCCGAAATAGCCCGCCGCCTGATGCGCCCGGGCGCCTCACGTGATCGGCTGATTGCCGGCTGCTATCAGAGCGCGGATCCAAACGACGTAACCGGCCTGCTCAACAGCGCGCTGAGCAAAGTCATCCTCGCCGATCCTATCGAAGCACGCCTGCACAAGGCCCTGCGCTCGGGCGAGCTTGACCATGACAGCGATGCCGATACGCTGGCAGTTGCAGCCGAAAGCGGCGTGATCAGCCCGGAGGAAGCCGAACTGGTGCGCGAGGCTCGTGCTGCGCGCCTGGCGGTGATTACCGTCGATGATTTTTCGAAGGAAGAAATGACTCCGCATAAACCCGCTCGCCGCAAGGCTGGCAAAACCGAAAGCACCTAGCGCGACAGGTGGCCGGCCACAGCGCCGGCCACCCTCTGCGCGCGCCGCGCGGTGTGGCTCGCAACCTGATAGACTCCCCGCCATTGCGCTATCAGGAGTCCTCCATGAACAACACACTCGGCTATCACGACTATCACCTGGCTCTGTTGCAGAGCCTGTACGACACCATCCGCGCCCAGTCGGCACTGCTTGAACAGCTACCGGAAGAAAGCAACGAGCTGTTTATGGAGCGTTTCAATGAGCTGCTGAACCAGCTCCAACAGGGCAATCACGATGATATGTATCTGGGCCAGGATATCCTCTGCCAGATTATCGCCCGCTACCCACAGATCGCCCACCTGATTCCCCGCGACCTGCTCTGGTACTTTGGCGGCGACTGCCTGCACTTCATGCCTGACGAAGAAATCGCCCAATATCAGTTGCTGGATGAACACCGCGCCGAAGCGGAAGCCCGCGGCGAACCCTTCGACTGGGAGCAGGCCCGCCAGTTGCTGCAGGCGCGCTGAGGCGATTACCGGCCTTGCCCCGTTGAGGCAAGGTCGGCCCTGCCGCCTGCCCTTGCTGCGCGCCCGAATTTCGGGCACAAAAAAACCGTCTCAAGGGAGGTTTTTTTGCTGAATCTGGAGCGGGAAACGAGACTCGAACTCGCGAGGCTACCCGCCCAGCCCCGACCTCGGCAAGGTCGCGCTCTACCAACTGAGCCATTCCTTTTGCGCCCGAGTTTCGAGCACAAAAAAACCGTCTCAAGGACGGTTTTTTTGCTGAATCTGGAGCGGGAAACGAGACTCGAACTCGCGACCCCGACCTTGGCAAGGTCGTGCTCTACCAACTGAGCTATTCCCGCAAATCTGACGCCGAAAATGGCGTCCCCTAGGGGACTCGAACCCCTGTTACCGCCGTGAAAGGGCGGTGTCCTAGGCCACTAGACGAAGGGGACGTATCCGGACTTCTCTATGCCGAGTATTACCTCTGGCTACCTGCAACGTGTTGTTCGCTGCAAGTGGCGCGCATTTTATGCGTCACCCGCGACCTCGTCAACAACTAATATTAAGCATCTTCAACAAAACCCGAATCGCGTACGGGCACAAAAAAAACCGCCTCAAGGACGGTTTATTTGTTGAATCTGGAGCGGGAAACGAGACTCGAACTCGCGACCCCGACCTTGGCAAGGTCGTGCTCTACCAACTGAGCTATTCCCGCAAATCTGACGCCGAAAGTGGCGTCCCCTAGGGGACTCGAACCCCTGTTACCGCCGTGAAAGGGCGGTGTCCTAGGCCACTAGACGAAGGGGACGTATCCGGACTTCTCTATGCCGAGTATTACCTCTGGCTACCTGCTGCGTGATGTTCGCTGCAAGTGGCGCGCATTTTATGCACCGCCCGAAACACCGTCAACCCCTCAAGCTGATATTTTTTCAGGTTTTTTTGCTGCGCACAGCAGGCTAGCAACAACTCGCATCGACCATGCACGGCAGCCTGCGCAGCTCACACCCGCGCGCCCAAACCGGGAAAAAAGGCTTGTCCGACCGATTTCAGTCGGCCATGATGCGAAAGTGACATTGATCTGCAGTGAAATCAGGTCAGTATCGACACCGGTTATCGTTAAAGCTCCGACTTAAAAAGAGAGACAAGAGCGTGTCCCCATTACTCATTGGCGGTCTGCTGGCGGGAGGGTTGATCATTCTCGTCTGCGTGGGATTCATAAGCCACAGCCTCGAGCGCAACAGGCTGGAGCGCGCTCGCCAGGTCGCGGAACTGAATGCGCGCATCAAACTCAGCCGGCAGGCCATGGCCAGCATCCCCGGCCAGTTCATGCCACCAGAACTCGCAAAGGTAATTCTGGAGATTGAGACGGCCCTGCTGGAGCGGCTTTGTCGTATCGGCAAATCTGCCGATGCTGCCCAGCGTCTGGAACAAACCCGGGCAACCATTGCTGAAGGTAAGCTGCCCAGCAACCCCGTTGCCGAGCTGGACAGTGAAGCCAAGGGCAAGGAAGCTCGGCTGCAGCTGGAAAACCTGTTCAAGCAGTTGCAGCTGGCAGAACAGGACCGGCTAATCGACAACGCCACCTTCAAGCAGGCGGGCGGTCAGGTGCGCCGGTTCCTGATCAGTGCCACACTGGATACCTTCAATGCAACCGCCAAGCTGGGCATGCAGCAAGGCAAACCGCGAGTGGCCAAGTTGCAATACGAGCGCGCCATCGCCTTTATTACTCGGCTGAATAACCCGGGGCTGGCGAAACATCTGGAGCAGTACAAGCGCCTGCTGCAACGTGCAGAAGCAGCGGTGGTAGAACAGAACCGGGCCGATGAAGGTCAACCCAGTGAACTGACCGCCGGCCTCGCCGAGCTGGAATCGGAAGACGCCGGCTGGCAAAAGAAAGCCGTCTACGACGACTGACGCAGCGGGCAGACGCCCGCGCTGCCTGCACGTTCAGCGAAAGCGGCCAATATCCTGGGATTCTCCCCTGTGAACCACACTCGCTCGGCGCCAAAGCGCGCCGACGTCCTGACCCAACAATACCGGAGCCCTGACATGGCCTTGACTCTCTATGGCGCCATCTTGTCCCCCTTTGTGCGCAAGGTGCGCATCCTGCTGGCGGAACATCAGATCCCCTACGAGCACACGTTCATTCCGCCCCGCGGCCAGCCGGACTGGTACTACGACATCAGTCCACTCGGGCGCATACCAGCGATTGTTGATGGCGACGTCAAGCTGGCGGACTCTGCGGTCATAGCCCAGTATCTGCAGGACAGCCGCGGCGGCCCTTCGCTCTACGGCAGCACGCCGGAAGAAGCCGCCCGCGTTCGCTGGCTGGAGAAATATGCCGACTATGAGCTGGCACCGCACTGTACCTTTGGTGTGTTCTTTCCCCGCATCGTCGCTTGCAGCGTCGGAGAGCCCGCCGATGAAGCCAGGGTGCAGGCATCGCTGAACGAGCACCTGCCGCCGCTGTTCGACTACCTGGAGCGTGAACTCGGAGAACGGCGTTTCTTTCTCGGCGACCAGTTCAGCATGGCCGATATCGCTGTCGTCTGTCAGTTGATCAACATGGCCCACGCTGGCGAGCTGATAGACGAAGCGCGCTGGCCCGGACTGGCCTCACTGCTGAGCCGCGTCACCGCACGCGAGAGCGTCTCGGCCCTGCTTCCGGCCGAGCATCAACTGGTCGCCAAGCTCAGCGGTCGCATGTAACGCTGATTCCCCGCGTCAGTTGCCGAGCAACTGACGCCCCACCCAGGAACGGGCAAACTGATAGGCGCAGCGGCCATTGCGATTGCCCCGCCCCGTCGCCCAGCGCAGGGCCTCAAGCTGCAGCTGCTCGTCCCATTGCCACTGCAATCCGTACTCGCCAGCCAACTGACCCAGCCATTTTTGCACCACCGCCAGGTAATGTTCCTGACTGAAGGGGTAAAAGGAAACCCAAAGACCGAAGCGGTCCGACAGCGCGATCTTTTCCTCGATCGCTTCGCCCGGATGAATCTCTCCATCAACCTGTCTGGCGGACAGATTGTCACTGTTGTGCTCGGGCAGCAGATGGCGCCGGTTGCTGGTGGCATAGAGCAGGATATTTTCCGGGCTGGCTTCGACGGTACCGTCCAGGACCGTCTTCAGCGCCTTGTAGCCACTGTCATCCGCCTCAAAAGCCAGATCGTCACAGAACAGCACGAAGCGCCAGGGCTGACCGGCAAGTAGCGGCAGGAGCGCAGACAAATGCACCAAATCGGCCTTGTCTACTTCAATCAGACGCATCCCGGCTTGCGCGTACTCACTGAGCAGCGCCCGGACCAGTGAAGACTTGCCCGTGCCGCGCGCCCCCCAGAGCAGCGCATTATTGGCCGGCAGGCCGCGAACAAACTGGCCGGTATTGCTCTCCAGCAACTGCTTTTGGCGATCAACACCCACCAGATCGTCCAGCCGCAAACCGAGACCGACCTGCAGCGGACGCAGTTGGCACAGCTGCCCTTCCATGCTCCAGCGCGCGGCGAAGGTACTGCTCCAGTCAACCGCAGAGGGCGTCGCCGGCAAGGTGCGCTCGAAGCGATCGATGAAGTCCGCGACACGCTGCATGAACTGCTCGCTACTCATGCCCGACATGGGTTTCTCCTTTGGCCGTCAAACGTGCAAGAATGCCACGCCAGCGTCACTGTCACCACTACCGCTATAAAGGGCCATCACCCACCCGACAATTGCGCTAAGCTCAGCAAAGGACGCCACTGGAATCGACGCCCATTTATGGATATCCGCTTCACCAACCGACTGTCGTTCAAGCAGGCGCGCCTCAGCGTCCTCGCCGCCTTTATTCTCGGAACCCTGCTTAGTCTGATCCAGGTGGTTGTCGACTATCGCTCTGAGGACGCGCTGATCGACCAGGAAGTCCAAGCCCAGATCAACGTCAGTCTCAGCCCCGCCGCACGCATTGCCTACAACATTGATGCCGAGCTGGCGCTGGAGCTGGTCAACGGTCTGCTGGAGGCGCCTGAAGTCGTTCGTGCAGAGATTATCGACAACAACGGCATTGCCCTGGCCAGCGTCAGCCGTCCAATGGCAAACAGCGGCTATCGAGCCGTCAGCGACGCCCTGTTCGGTCGCCGCCGTGATTACTCCCAGCCCCTGTACGTCGACCATGCCCCCAGTGAGCTGCTGGGCCATCTGGTCATCGAAGTCGACACGTTCTACCAGGGGGCGAGCTTCCTGCGCCGCGCAGGACTCACGATGCTTTCCGGCTTCGTACTCAGCCTGGTGCTGTCGCTGATCCTCATGGTGCTGTTCTATGCCATGCTGACCAAGCCGCTTGTGCATCTGATCAATGACCTGCTGAACATGAAAACCGAGGGCGAGCGTAGCCGCCTGCCCTGTCCTGATGGTCACGAGCGGGACGAGATTGGCGCGCTGGTCGAGGTGATTAACCGTCAGTTGCAGAGCATCGATGTCAACCTGCGCCAGAAGCTGCGCGCCGAGGAGCGGCTGCGCAAGTATCTTGAGGAGCTGGAAAGCATCGTGGAATCACGCACCACCGAACTCCAGCACACCAATGCGCAGTTGCGCGAATCCAACCGGGAGCTGGAGGCCTCCCGCGAGGCAGCACTGGATATGGCACGCGCGCGCTCGGCCTTCCTTGCCAACATGAGCCATGAAATCCGCACACCGATCAACGGCCTGTTGGGAATGATCGGCCTGACCCTGGACAGCCCGCTCAACGAGGAGCAGCGCCAGCAGCTGTCTATCGCCTACGACTCGGGCAAGGTGCTGGTTGCGTTGCTCAATGACATCCTCGACCTGTCCAAGTTCGAGGCCGGCAAGCTGCAGCTGGAACAGATTCCCTTCGACCTCGGCGCTCTGCTTGAGGAAACGGCCAGCCTGCTTTCCCAGAACGCCGGCAAGCAGGACCTCGAACTGATCTGCGAAATCGACCCCAACCTGCCCGGACTGCTGCTTGGCGACCCGACACGCATCCGTCAGATCATCAGCAACCTGCTCTCCAATGCCCTGAAGTTCACCGAGCAGGGCCATGTCGCTCTGCGTCTGACGCTGGAGCGCAGCGACGGCGAGCAACGGCATGTCTGCATCAGCGTCAGCGACACCGGCATCGGTATTCCAGCGCAGGCAATCAACGAGATATTCTCGCCCTTCACCCAGGCCGACGCTCAGATTTCCAGGCGGTTCGGTGGCACAGGCCTCGGCCTGACCCTGTGCAAGAGCCTGACAGATGCGATGCACGGCGAACTCAGTGTCGAGTCGACACCGGGGCGCGGCAGCACCTTCAGCGTACGACTGCCACTGCTGCGCCATGAGCAGGCACCGCGCTACAAACGGCCACAGCCTTGCAGCGTACTGATCTGGAATCAGCGCGGCCACCTTCAGGGCGCCACACTGCAGCGCCTGCTGGAAAGCTGGCAAATGCGCTGCAAGCGTATCGACTACGAGCCAAGCGACAACTTCGCAGGGGACCTGCCGGCCGCCAGCTGCTGGCTGATCGACAGTCCACAGCTGGCCGAGCGGCTACGGGACATCAGGCCGGATATTCCTCGCCTGCTCATCTGCAGCTACAGCCAGCAACTGGATCAGACGCGGGCCGAGGCCTGCCACGTTCGCCAGCAGGTCGCCACGCCGCCGGCGAGACATCGTCTGGCGCTTGCCATCGATGGCCTGTTCGAGGCTCAGCCTCGCAGCGAAAAAAGCAGCACCGAGCAGCAGATGGGCAACGGCCAGAGACTGCTGCTGGTTGAGGACAACGCTGTCAATCAGATGGTGGCCAAGGGCATGCTCAGCCGCCTGGGGTTCGAGGTGGACTTGGCCGAGCACGGCGAAATCGCACTCAGCAAACTGGCAGAACAGGATTACGCACTGGTATTGATGGACTGCAACATGCCGGTAATGGACGGCTACGAAACCAGCCGACGCATGCGCGCCGACCCGCGCTGGCAGCACCTGCCCATCGTTGCGCTCACCGCCAATGCGCTGCATGAGGACCGCCAGCGCTGCAAGGATGCTGGCATGGACGACTACCTGGCAAAACCCTTCAAGCGCGAAGACCTGCAGGCGGTACTGCAGCGCTGGCTGACACCGACAGACCAGGTTACTCCTGCAGCTCCCCAAGCAACTGATCCAGGCCCCGGCGCAGGGTCATGACCTGCTCGGCGCTCATGCCCGTGCTGCACATCAGCGCCCGAGGTACTTCACCGGCCTGCTCGCGCAGACGCTCGCCAGCCTCAGTGAGGCTGACCTGAAGCTGACGCTCATCGCCTCCCCTGACTCGCTCGCGTCGAACCAGACCCTGCGCCTCCAGGCGCTTGAGCAGCGGCGTCAGGGTCCCGGAGTCAAGCTGCAACCGCTCCCCCAGCGCCTTGACACCGGGATGCGCGGGCGGCTGCCGTTGCCACTCCCACAGCACCAGCATGACCAGATACTGCGGATAGGTCAGCCCCAGCGGCTCCAGCAAGGGACGATAGGTCCGCATCAGGGCCCGCGAAGCGGCATACAGGGCAAAGCAGAGCTGGTTATCCAGTGCCAGCAGATCGTCCAGCTCATCAGGGTTACGCGCTGCACTCACGACAACAACGCCTCGATATCCGCACGCAGCTCATCGGGCGCAGTGGTCGGCGCATAGCGCTTGACCACCGCGCCCTGGCCATCAACCAGAAACTTGGTGAAGTTCCATTTTATGCCCTTGCTGCCCAGCAGGCCCGGAGCCTGCCTTTTCAGTTCGACAAACAGCGGATGGGCATTGCTGCCATTGACCTCGACCTTTTTAAACAGCGGGAAGCTGACACCGTAATTGAGCTCGCAGAACTGGCTGATTTCATCGCTGCTGCCGGGCTCCTGGGCGCCAAACTGATTGCACGGGAAGCCGGCGACCCGCAAACCGCGATCCCGATAGTCCTGCCACAACGCTTCAAGGCCCTTGTACTGGGAGGTAAAACCGCACTTGCTGGCGGTATTGACTACCAGGTAGGCCTTGCCGCCCAGCTCTGCCAGGGAAGAGTCGCGGTTGTCGATTGTGGTGCAGGGTATGTCCAGCAACTTGCTCATGATGGCTTCCTTGAAAAACAGGACTGAAATGGAATGTTCACCCGCCAGCCTAGCCACAAATAACTTTATGTCAACAAAATTGCACACAACTAATCATGCTTCGCGCGGCTCCAGCCGCAGGCAAACCGAGTTGATGCAGTAGCGCAGCCCGGTCGGCGGCGGACCGTCCGGAAACACGTGCCCCAGGTGCGCATCGCACTGGGCGCAGGTCACCTCGATACGGTGCATGCCATGACTGAAGTCCTCGTGTTCCTCTACAACCTCAGGACGTACCGGTTGGTAATAGCTCGGCCAGCCGCAGCCGGCATCAAACTGGGTATCGGTGTCAAACAGTGCCGCATCGCAGCAGATGCAGTGGTATACCCCGGGGGTGGTATTGCGGTAGTAGGCACCGGTAAACGGGCGTTCGGTTCCCTTCAGGCGACAGACCTGGAACTGCGACTCGGACAACTGCTCGCGCCACTCGGATTCACTCTTGCTGATCTTGTTCATGAATTCACTCCGGATAACCGTAATCGGGCTTTCACACTCGCCCACGCAAGACGTATGATGAGCGCTTTACGCGCGCTCAGGGAAGTCTCCAATCGCCTCCCCGACACATCCCACCCAGCCCTGGATCGACAAGGTAAGCATCATGCAGGTTAGCAAGTCCAACAAATTGGCCAATGTCTGCTACGACATTCGCGGGCCCGTTCTGCGGCACGCCAAGCGCCTCGAGGAAGAAGGTCACCGCATTCTCAAGTTGAACATTGGCAACCCTGCACCCTTCGGTTTCGAGGCGCCGGAGGAAATCCTCCAGGACGTCATTCTCAACCTGCCAACCGCCCAGGGCTACAGCGACTCGCGCGGCCTGTTCTCGGCGCGCAAGGCGGTGATGCATTACACCCAGACCAAGAACATACCGGGTGTCGGCATTGAAGACATCTACCTTGGCAACGGCGTATCCGAGCTGATCGTGATGGCCATGCAGGGTCTGCTCAACAACGGCGACGAGGTGTTGATCCCGGCCCCGGACTATCCGCTGTGGACCGCTTCGGTCAGCCTCTCCGGCGGCAAGCCAGTGCATTACCTGTGCGACGAACAGTCAGACTGGTATCCGGACATTGAGGACATCCGCAGCAAGATTACTCCCAATACCCGAGCCATGGTCGTCATCAACCCGAACAACCCGACCGGCGCGGTGTACCCACGCGAAGTGCTTGAGCAACTGGCCCAGGTCGCCCGCGAGCACAACCTGATCCTGTTTGCCGACGAGATCTACGACAAGATCCTGTACGACGGCGCTGTCCACGAATCACTGGCGGCGGTCGCCCCCGATGTGCTTTGCCTGACGTTCAACGGTCTGTCCAAGTCGTACCGGGTTGCCGGCTTCCGTTCCGGCTGGATGGTTATTAGCGGTCCCAAGCAGCACGCCACAAGCTATCTGGAAGGCCTGGAAATCCTGGCATCGATGCGTCTGTGCGCCAACGTGCCGGCTCAGCACGCGATCCAGACCGCTCTCGGCGGCTACCAGAGCATCAATGACCTGATTCTGCCCGGCGGCCGCCTGCTGGAACAGCGTGACACCGCCTGGGAACTGCTCAACGAGATTCCCGGCGTCAGCTGCACCAAGCCCAAGGGCGCGCTGTATCTGTTCCCGCGCCTGGACCCCAAGGTCTACCCGATCCATAACGACGAGAAGTTCGTGCTCGACCTGCTGCTGCAGGAAAAGATTCTGATCGTCCAGGGTACCGCCTTCAATTGGCCATGGCCTGACCACTTCCGCATCGTCTCTCTGCCGCGCAAGGACGATCTGGAAATGGCGATTGGCCGCATCGGCAACTTCCTCAAGAGCTACCGGCAGTAAGCCCCGTGGCAGCGGATCTTCATATTGAGGACTTCCACCAGGATGTCGCGCGCATCCTGGTGGCGCTGTACAACCGTTTTCCGCAACCGGGCAGCCTGTTTGTCGTTGATCTGATCGGCGAACATGAACCCGATGCATTTGGCGTTCCCGCACCACGACACATGGCCTGTTTCAGCACCATGCTGTGGCTCGCTCAGGAAGGGTTCCTGCGCTACACCGACACTATCCGCCAGGAAGCGATTGATCAGTGCTGCCTGACCGAACGCGCCTTCACCCTGCTCTCTGCACCTGACCCGCAACGTTTGCAGGCAGACCTGCCAGCCAGTGTCGCACGCCAGCGAGCGACCCTTGCCCAACGCCTGCGCGATGCCCTGCGCAGCGGCTCTGGCAACGAAATCTTCGACGCAGTTCAGCAGTGCTTTCGCCGTCAATCGTGACCCATAGCAGCGGAACCCGCTCAAGACACGTTTTGTCATAGAGTCGTCGTTGAAAGACACGGGCTTTCGCCCAATATAAGCCCCATGTAAATCGCCCAAGCCTTGAGCAGGCGTCTGCAACACCCGGTTTTCATTCGATAGGATTAGATACCCCCATGATGCGAATACTGTTGTTTCTGGCTACCAACGTAGCAGTGATTCTGGTTGCCAGTGTCACCTTGAGCCTGCTGGGCGTTGGCAGCGTCCACGATGGTCAGGGCGGCATGAACCTGCAGTCGCTGCTGATCTTCTGTGCCGTATTCGGTTTTGCCGGCTCCTTCGTTTCGCTGTTCCTGTCCAAGTGGATGGCCAAGCGCAGCACCGGTGCCCGCGTGATCGAACAGCCACAAACCCAGCAGGAGCGCTGGCTGGTAAGCACCGTTGAAGAACTGGCGCGCACCGCCGGCATCGGCATGCCGGAAGTGGCGATCTTCCCGTCCCGCGCGCCAAACGCGTTTGCCACCGGCTGGAACAAGAACGCGTCGCTGGTTGCCGTGTCTGAAGGCATGTTGCAGCGTTTCAGCCCAGCCGAAGTGAAAGCGGTTATGGCCCACGAGATCGGTCACGTCGCCAACGGTGACATGGTCACCCTGTCGCTGATCCAGGGCGTGGTAAACACCTTCGTCATGTTCTTTGCCCGCATCATCGGCAACTTCGTTGATCGCGCGGTATTCAAGAACGAAAGTGACGGCCCCGGCATCGGCTACTTCATCGCAACCATCTTTGCCGAGCTGGTACTGGGCATCCTCGCCAGCATCATCGTCATGTGGTTCTCCCGTCAGCGTGAGTTCCGCGCCGATGCCGCCGGGGCCCAGCTGGCCGGTGCCGGTGCCATGATCGCAGCGCTGGAGCATCTGAAAGCCGAGCAAGGCATTCCGGTTGAGCTGCCCGGCGAGATGACCGCCTTCGGTATCAACGGCGGTCTGAAAAATGGTCTGGCCGGTCTGCTGATGAGTCATCCGCCGCTGGATGAGCGCATCGCTGCGCTGCGCGCCGGTAACTACCGCTAAATCGTCAGACGGCTAAAAAAAGGGATCGGGTGCTTCACCTGATCCCTTTTTTTGTTTCAAACCTCCACCCTGTCTGGCGCCATTAAGGCAACGACAATCCCGCTCAGGGATCACCCAGAAGCGTCTCGAAGTCAGGGTCATTTTCTGTCTTGCAAGCCGCACGCTGCGAAGCAACGTTCGCTTCATCAGCCGCCAGCCGGGCCAAAAACGCCTCGTCGATTCGGGTCGCTGGAACCGCCAGTGCCGATGCAGAATAGCTGCCGGAAAAACCGCTCAGCGACACACCCGTCAATCCCTTCAGCGCACTCAGCGTAGGCCCTAGGCTCCCCCCGGAACAATGAAAAGTCCCAGCAGTACAACTGCACTCCGCACCCACGCGGTAGGACCCGATCCGGGACTTGGCCGGCAATCTGAGCAGTGATTCGGGCAGGTCGCCATCCAGCCTGGAGCCAGGCTTGTAGGCGCCATAGACAACTGCCCTGACGTCGACACCAAACGGGTTGGACAAATGCCACCTGACCGGACTGTAGGAGCTCAGGACCAGCGCGACCGGACCTTGTGTGTGCTCCAGGTTCAGCACGATGGACATATCCTGTGCGCTGCTCTCATAGACACCGGCGTAATACAGGGTCACATCTGCAGGTAGCGCCTCGCCCAGGCGTGCGCGAATCTCACTGGCCTCAAGATAGGTCTGCTCGCTGCTGATGTCCACGTTGAACTCGGTGGTATGCCAGTTGTTGACGTACTCGACCTCCAGCTTGTGCACACCCGGCTCAAAGCGATACAGCACCGACTGATCGGAGCCGCCCTCATAGAGCACCCGACCATCAATCAGAACGCGTGACTTGGCCCAGCTCTGACTGACCGAAATCCGCTTTACGGTCGGCTCCTCAAACATGAGGTTGCCGACCCAGTAGCCACCGAAGTCGCCCGATTCGATGCCATGGAAGTCATCCCGAATATAGTTGATCGCGATGTTATCCACGGTCTCTGTAGCAATCACCTGCTGCGGTTGCCTGGTATTGATATAAAAAGCCTGAAACCGCCCGGTAGGGATGTCTCCAGAGGGATTCAGGCGCGCTCCCCAGGTAGTAGCCGCAGACACAAGATCGCCTGCGGACTTGATGATCCGGGCGGACTCTTGGCGGCCAGCGGCCGACATCGCGCCGCGCCGCCGCTCCTGTTGATAGGCCGCATCCGCCTTGCTGCAATCAAGCTGATAACCATACTGCGGCAATCGGCTCTGGTAGCTGCATTGCTCGAGATACGCGCCAAACTGGCCCTGATAGGCGTCTGCCCCTTCGCTCAGCCCTGTCGGGTAAAGTCCGCTGCGCTGGTGCACCGCTTCAAGGTGCTGAAGAACATCACGCGACACCAGCCCCCTGTTGCGCCGCTGATTTGCCTCCGGGCCGAACTCCAGGCGGTAGCTTTCTATTCGCGCTGCTCGCTCCGTCAAGGCATCGGTAGCCGCAGCGGTGTGCAGATACTGATCCTCGATCCGATCGAAGGCCTGAAGTGCCAGCGCAAGCTCACCCCGATCCCAGTCCTGAATAGCATGGTTGAGCAGCGTGCGGGCCTCCTCCTCCGAATTGGAGCAGGCGGACAACAGCGGCGGTAACAAGACTGCCAACAGCCATTTTTTCATAGTGCCATTCCTTAGCGTGTACCCACCGCCTGTGAGCTGATGAGCCTGATGATGCGCAACCGCGTGAGGCAGCGGCTGCCAGATTGCTGTTCACAACACCGACGCGGCCCCGCTGCCAGCAGCCTACGCCAGCGCAACGGCCATGTCATGCGCCGCGAGACGTCACTTCCAGCCTTGCAGCCACCTGGCGTCGTCTTTCAGCTCACGCCAGTCAATCTGAGCCTGACGCTTGGAAAGGACCGCCTCGATCTCGCAGCCAATTACCTGCCCTTCCTCATCGACCTCAACGTCGGTAATCATGAAATGCTTTTCCCGGTTGACCGGCGCAACCGCCGTCCACTTGCTGTGGAGAAGCTTCTTCGGATTTATCCTGTTCACGTTTCATACCTCATTGACTGACGCTGCGGATTGGGCAGGCCCGGAACCGGCTGAAGCGAGTTTAACGCGCAGCCTGCCAGCCCTTGGGTCAGGGAACCAGAAAAAAATCATGAACGGCGTTGTAGACATACATCTCGCTGAACCGACCGTCATGTTGCTGGCGTACCGCAGAAAGCACTTTGACAATCTGTGTAATTTCACGCTCGAACACAAACGGCGAGTACAGGCCGACCAGCAGAATGCCCGCGCCGCTCGCCTCGTATATCTCAGTGATGGAGGCCTTGGCGTACTTCTTCTCCACGACCGCGACCACCTCCTCGGCAAAGTTTTCATCCGGGTTGACGGTCATCCCGCGTCCGGCCGGGATGTACTCCACATCATCGGCGGCAAAGCTGGTCAGGCTCCGGGCAAAATCAGCCCCGATAAAGGCATCGGTAATCTCGATCCAGCAGGGTGAGCCGTCAAGGACAACGATAGCGTCCGGCGGATCGGGATAGTCGAGAATCTCCAGACTGCGCCCGCTCCCTTCGAGATAACGCTTGAAGGAGCGCAGCACACTCTGCTCGTGGGCCTTTTTGATATCGCGTCTGTTCATTACCACCCTTCAGGATAAACAACGACGTCGGCAGCACGATGGCGCCGGCAGCATCGCTGACCGCAGCCCGGACGCGCCCTATCTTGCCTTACTCCGCCTTCCAGTTCACCGGATAGAGCATTTCCTCACGATACCCGCTGAGTACCCGACGCAAGCCGCTCAGTTCACTGTCGAGCGAGCTGTCACCGGTATCGACCAGAAAGGGGCGTCCGGCAAGGCTGCGCAGCTTGGTTTTGGTAGCGACCACCAGCAGGTTATCGAGCCCGACAGCGCGGATGATCCGCGGTGACAACTGCTGGTTGCCGCGCCCGAGAATATGGCCCTGACCACCGATGGCGGTGACCAGAATGCGCCAGTCGCCGCCCTGCTCGACCAACTCCCAGAGCTGCTGCTCGGTCGCATCACGCAGGATCACCTCACCGTCGCGCAATACATCGACGCCAAGCAGAGTACCTTCGAGCCCCATGGCCTCCAGCAGGCCCAGCGTGGTTGAGCCGGGGCCGAGGATCCAGCCTGTGCCATCTTCCTGCGCTTCCTGCAGTCCGGCTGCGATATCGTCCAGTACCAGGGTTTCCACTTCCCGGCCGCCCTGCTTGACCTGCTGGACGAAACGCCCCTCCTCAGGCACCGATAGCTCACCATAATGCCGGGTACGCACCTGACCGTTGCGAAATGCCTGCTCGTCGATGTCGCGCACATCCGCTTCACGCAGCCGCACCAGCTCGCCCTGCACCAGCAGCGCGACCAGCTCACCGGCAGCGCGCGGATTGACCGCATACACGCCGGAATGAATCTTGACCCCGGCCGGAATACCCAGCACCAGCTGACGCCCGTCGAGCTGGTTGCATATGTTGCGTGCAGTACCGTCGCCGCCGGCAAACAGCAGCAGGTCCACACCCAGCTCGCTCATCTGCCGGGCAATGGTTTCAGTGTCTTCAGCGGATGTTTCCGGTGGGCAAGACAGCGCCCCGACCACCTCGCAGTCAAAGCCCATATCAGTCAACAAATCGGCGCCCATCACCCTAGGGGCAGCCAACAGCCGGATGCGATCACGCAGCGGCAGCAGCGACTCCAGCGCCTGCCTTACCCGGCTGTGCGCCTGCGGTTCAACGCCCATTGCCAACGCCTGCTCGGCTACGCCATCGGAGCCCTTGAGCGCCGCACGACCGCCCACCCCCGCCAGCGGGTTGATAATCAACCCCAGACGAAAACGGGTGTTGTGATGTTCTGCTATCGGGTTTTCCATGTCACAAATCCGTCATGGCAATGCCATATCCTGCGTTCAGCTGCCAATGCGGCTGAACCTGACTGATAACGGGAGACAACCATGAACGTGCCTGCCCTGAAACCGTGTCGTGAAACCGCCGAGATTCTGCTGCACCCGGCTCACTGCGTCGGTGGTTTTATCATCGATGAAGCCGGTCGCGAAGTCGCCATTACCGAACAGATGATCCAGCACGCCTGTGAGCAACTGGACCGTCAGTGGGTGGCAGCGCAACCGCGCTTCAAACACTGAATCCGGCGGCCGCCAGCAGCGCGGCCTGCCCTTCCCCATCCGCCTGCAGAATCCTTACCTGCGGGCATTCGCGGCGCAGCGGATACTCCTTGCGCAGCGCATCAAAAGCAGCCCCGGTACTCTGACCCGCCAGCGGCATCATCACCGCCCGGAACCGGGCGTCATCATCGCGCACGTCGTACACCTGGCGCAGCGCCTTTTCCAGCAGCCACTGGGCCGGCGTCTCGGCACTGAACTGCAGCTGCGCACAACCGGCCTCCGGCGCCAGAGCCTGTAACGTCAGCCTCGGCTGCTCGCCACGGTGCCGACACAGAGCCTGATAGATCAGCTCGGTGCCACGCAGTTTGCCATCCAGACTGTAGCCGGCAATATGCGGCGTTCCCAACGCACACAGCTTGAGCAACGCGGTATCGACCTGCGGCTCCAGCTCCCAGACATCCAGCGCCACCTGCACATCGGGGCGTTCAGCCAGCAGCACAGACAACGCATGATTGTCGATCACCGGGCCGCGGCTGCTGTTGATCAGCCAGGTCCCGTGCTGCAGGGCCATCAAACGGGGCGCATCGATCAGATGCCAGGTTGCATCCGGGCCGTTGCGGGTCAGCGGCACATGGCAGCTGACCACGTCTACCTGCGTCAGCAACGCATCCAGGTCGACAAACCCCGCCTCACCACGGGCGGCCCGCGGCGGATCGCACAGTACACACTCCACGCCCAGCGCGCCAAGCGTTGCCGCCAGACGACTACCCACTTCGCCAACACCAACGATACCCACCCGGCGCTCACGCCACGGCAGGCCAGTTCGTTCCGACAGGGTCAGCAGACAGCTGAGCACATACTCGACCACACCGCGCGCGTTGCAACCGGGCGCACTGGCAACCTGAATACCGGCCGCAGCCAGCCCCTGCAAGTCCAGGTGATCGGTGCCAATGGTGCAGGTACCGACAAACTGTACCGGCGTGCCCTCGAGCATGGCGGGGTCAACCCGCGTCACCGAACGCACCAGCAGCGCATCGGCGTCCAGCAGATGCTCACGGCGGATACTGCGCCCGGGCAGCGTCGTCAGCCGGCCTTGATCGGCAAAGAAGGCCTGCAGCAGGGGAATATTTTCGTCGGCAACGATATGCATGAGCGGGGCACCTGACAGAGGGGACGCGGGCATTGTCGAGCGTTGGTGGCTGCGCTGTCCACCTGGCTGCGCATTTTGTCGCCTTGTTGCAACAACTGCTTGCACCGAGACAACGCCGCTGCTTAACTGAAACCCACAGTCCGAATGTGACTTTTCGGTCTGATAATGATTCCAAGCGTTTTTTTGAGGCACTGCCTCACCTTGCAGGACCTGCCTGAGTAACGGGAGCACCGACGCACAGCCCACTGCGCCGCACCCGGAACTGTCCTCACCACCCTGTCGCCATAACCACAATCACAGCGGTCGCGCATCGCGCCTGCCTGGCGATTTTGCTTGTTTACGGCCATTTGCCTGCAACTGCCCTGTATGACCCGCCAGCGCGGCCGGGTCCAGCCAATTCCGGAGACAGGGAATATGAAAGCAGAACACAACGTTGTAGAAACACTGGGGCTATTTCGCATCCACACCCACTATTACGCGAGCCCGGCACCGCGCGGCACGGTCATTCTGGTCAACGGGTCTCTGGCCACCACGGCCTCGTTCGCGCAGACGGTGCGCTACCTGCAGCCGCACTTCAATGTGGTGTTGTTTGATGAGCCGTACGCGGGTCAGTCAAAGCCGCTCAACAGCAACCGGCGGCCGATTACCAAGGAGCAGGAAGCCGGAATCCTGCTGGAGCTGATAGAGCATTATCAGGCCGACCACCTGATGTCGTTTTCGTGGGGCGGCGCCTCGGCCCTTCTGGCCCTGGCCCAGCGCCCGGCGCGGATAAAGAAGGCCATCGTGCTGGCATTTTCACCGATGATCAATTCGGCCATGCGTGACTATCTCGAACGCGGCATCGACCTGCTGCTCAACGCCGAACGCCGCCAACTGGGCGAGCTGCTCAACTCGACCATTGGTGAATACCTGCCCTCGCTGGTCAAACGCTTCAACTTTCGTCACATCATCAGCCTGGAAGAGCACGAATACCATCAGATGGCGTTCCACGTCAGTCAGGTACTGACCCAGGATACGCGATGCTATCTGCGCGGCAGCGCCGATATTGACGTGCCGATCCTGTTTATCAACGGCGACCGGGACCGCTATACCAGCGTCGAGGACGCCCGCGACTTCAACCGCTACGTGCGTCGCAGCAGCTTTGCCACGATACAGGGCGCCGGGCATTTTCTGGATATGGAAAGCCGCGAAGCCTGGATTCAGACCCGCGATGCGGTGCTGCAGTACCTCGCACCGGATGCCCTCGTCGCCACCGAGCCAGTTGAGCTACACAGGCCGCGCGGCGCGCAGGTTATCCCGATGACGGTCTAGGCTGCAGCCACTTCGGTGAATAGACCAGGGTCGAGCACGCGCCCCGGCTGGTAGGCGTCGAGTAACGCCTGAGCAAACCGGGTCGGACGCTCGCCCATGCCCTGTTGCAGGTACACCTTCGCCTGCGCATGCACCTTGGCGCGGAAGGGCCCCGGGTCGGTCTGCTCGCCGTTAAGGTTGTCGGTGCTCACGTCAAAGCGATGCCCGGCAGCCAGGCAAAAGATCATTTCCAGCGCCTGCGGTTTGACCTCGACGCTCTCGAAGGTGCGCTGCTGCTCAGCGGTGCGGCCATCCGGCGCGTACCAGTAACCAAAGTCCGGCAACAGTCGACGCTCCGGCCCGGCAACACACCAGTGCGCAACCTCATGCAATGCGCTGCGAAAGTAATCTCGGGTAAACAGGATACGGTGGTGCGGATGCGACGCATCGGCCGGCAGGTACTCGGGCTCCGGATAGCCGCCCAGCAGACAGGTATTGAGGTCGGCGAGAAAACACTCGTCGAACAAACGAATCAGGTCCTGACAGTCGTGATGCATGCTGAAAACCAAGGGTACTGAGTGACTGGGTGCCAGGGCTCGAACCGGCCCCGGGCGCAAGGCCGGAAAGCACCGTGACGGTGCAGCTGGACAATACGCCGTAAATTGCTAGCATGGACGGTTTTTACGTCAGGTCCGGCCAGAATGACCAGTACTCCCCCCCTGCCCGCTCGGGCGCGCATTGTAACAGAACTGCGCGCCCTGATTGCGCTGGTGCTCCCGATCATCGCGGCGCAGCTGGCACATACCCTGCTGGGCTTTGTCGACACCGCCATGGCCGGGCGCGTCAGTGCCGAAGCGCTGGCAGCGGTGGCGCTGGGTAACTCATTCTGGATTCCGACCCTGCTGTTTCTCACCGGGGTGATGATGATTGTCACCTCCAAGGTTGCTGCCGCCAATGGTGCCGGTCGTATCAGTGAAACCGGTGCGCTGGTGCGCCAGGGCGCCTGGCTGGGGCTGATGATCGGCTGTGGCTGCATGCTGTTTCTCAACCTGATGCGACCGGTGCTGGGCTGGATGGAGGTCGATCCGCAGCTGGTCCCGGTGACCCTCGACTACCTGCTGGCCATCTCCCTCGGCTTCCCGGCGGTCGGCGTCATGCTGGCTCTGCGCGGGCTGAGCGACGGTCTCTCACGCACCAAACCGGCCATGCTGATTGGCTTCATCGGACTGCTGATCAACGTCCCCGCCAACTATGTGCTGGTCTACGGCAAATTCGGCTTTCCGGCCATGGGCGCGGTCGGCTGCGGCGTCGCCACGGCGATCGTCATGTGGGCGATGCTGGGCTGCCTGCTGGTGCACCTCAGGCGCGCATCGTTCTATCAACCCTGCGGCCTGTTCGAGCGGTTCGACTGGCCCAAGGCGCGCACCCAGGGCGAGCTGATAGGCTTGGGCTTCCCGATCGGCATCGCCTTGTTTGCCGAAACCAGCATGTTCGCAGTAATTGCCCTGCTGATTGGCAGCCTGGGTGCCATTGTAGTTGCCGCTCACCAGGTCACCCTGAACTTCACCTCGCTGGCATTCATGGTGCCTTTCAGTCTGGGGCTGGCCATTACCGTACGCGTGGGCCACAACCTGGGGCGCGGTGGCGCCCGTGCCGCCATGCTGGCAACCGAGGTGGGTCTGGTGCTGGCACTGCTGTTTGCCGCCATCGCGGCCATCATCATGTTCACCCTGGCCAGGCAGATTCCGCTGATCTACACCCAGGATCCGCAGGTACTGGCGCTGGCTTCCAGCCTGTTTGTGCTCGCTGCGCTATACCAGTTCTCGGATGCGGTGCAGGTGGCCTGCGCCGGCGCGTTGCGAGGTTTTCAGGACACCCGTCTGCCAATGCTGCTGACCATGATCGCCTACTGGCTGATTGGCCTGCCGACCGGTTACGTGCTGGGCCTGACCGACTGGCTGGGTCCGGCCAGAGGCCCGGCCGGCTTCTGGATCGGGCTGATTGTCGGCCTTAGCAGCGCCGCCCTGTTCCTCGGCCTGCGCCTGCGGGCGGTCAGCCGCAAACCCGTTTACCAGCACGGGCTTCAACACTAGGGCATACTGGCGTCATGCGCTCATCGCCCGTATTGCTTGTTCTGCTGTCCATCGCCGCGCTCTGTGTCGGCTGCCAGCCTGTGCCCGATGCCGAGCAGCAAATGGACAATTATCTGAGCCGCGTCGCACGCGTGCTCAAGCAGGAGTTCATCCCGTTTGATGCCAACCAGCTCAGTCAGTACCGGCTCGCAGAGCGCCGTGACCGGCTCTACGACATCCCCGCCGAACGCATCAGCCTGCTCGATCTGCTGATCGATGTGCATCAATGCAAACCACTGCAGCAGCGCATTGCCGAACGCAACAGTGTGCTGGGCAAGGTCATGCCCTGGAGCAGCCGTCTGGGCTACGAGGGTGAGCTGCTGCGCGCGCTGGACAGTTGCCGGCAAAGCCTTGCAGACGACCCGCCGCAGCAGGAGCTGCTGACCGAGCTGAGCGACATCGCCGAGCGCAAGCGCAGCCAGTTGCCAGCGGTATTCTGGAACGCGATCAACGCCAGCAGCGAGGCAGAGCATTATCTGCGCTTTGCCACCGAGCCGCTGCCGGTGACCAGCGCCCCCCTGACCGACGAGGCGCTACCGGCACTGCAGCAACTGACGGCGATTGGCAGTGCCCTGCCCGAACACCTCCCCCCGCCAGTTGGCGAGCTGGATCCGCTGTTCCAGGCACTGCAACGCAGTCAGCGCAGCAGCCAGCTGATTACCGCGCTGGCGCAAACCCGACACGGTCTCCAGCAGGCCACCGCGATGCTGCGAGCACAACCAGCAACCTATTTGTGCCCGATGAGCCAGCCATCAGAGCGGTCGAAGATTCTGCTCAACGTCTTTGTCTTGTTCTACGCCGGCGAGATCCAACCCTATCTGGCGCAACTACAACGGCTCGGCGAGCCCTGGGCCGCGCAGATCAAGCAATTACGTGCTGTTGCGCACATTCCACCCGCCACAGCGCAGGCGCTGGATCGTCTGGCGGGTAATCCAGAGGCGTTGTGGGATAGCTACCGGCAGGCCGTCGATGAACACACTCGCGCCTGGCAGGACGTGCTTGGCGCCTGCCAGTCCGCACCCGGGCAAGCCGGCTGGCAGACGCCCTGAGGCGCGGCTCAGCCAGCCTTGCGAATCAGGTAATGGAAGATGCCACCAGTCTCGTGCTGCTCAACCAGCTCGTGACCGAGAAAACTGCAAAAACGCGGGATATCGCGCTGGGTGGACGGGTCGGTCGCAAGCACCTGAAGCAGCTCACCGGCGGCCATATCGCGCACCGCGTTGTGCAGCATCATGACCGGCTCGGGGCACATCAGGCCCTGGGTATCGAGAGTAACGGTGGCATCAGACATGGGCAGGTCCCGCAGCAGAAAACGCCGATTATCCCGAAATGCCACAGCGCTTGCCAGACGCAGTCTGTCGGCCGAAACTGGGAGGGAAAGTCGTCAAGACGCAACACCCCGAAACGGGTAAGGAAAAAGCATGATCAAGGTGTTGATTGAAAGGGATATCGCAGAAGGTCTGGAAGTACCCTACGAAGAAGTCGCGCGGCGCGTGCTGTCGGCGGCCATCCAGTCGCCTGGGTTCATCTCGGGTGAGTCGTTCCGTGATCTGGAGCATCCCAACCGGCGTGTGATCATGGTGACCTGGCAAAACATCCGCTCCTGGGAGCGCTGGGAAGAGTCGGAAGCCCGCCGCGACGCCATCAGCAAGTTTGCTCCCATACTGCTGGAAGAAGAGCGCATCACCCTGCTTGAGCCGCTGTAACACGCTCAGCACAGCGATCTACCACGCCAGAGAGCATCCGGGCGACTCTGGCGTGACGCCTGAATCAACGCATTTTTGTCAGCAAATGCGCACTGCCTCCAATTTTTCCGCGCTTCCCGCAGCCATCGTCTGTCGATCCCCCTAAGCTTTAGATTCCGGCCTGAGACCTTCCGCTCGGGCGCCGCATGGATCGCACTGCAAGGAACACGGATGTTCTCCCTAACTGCCACAGTACAGTCTGCTCTGTACCTGGATGGCATCAACCAGGCGCACAATACGCAAACAGCCGGTATCGCGACATGATGCATCGATACCTGCTGGTCGACGGTGCCCGTTATCACAATGCCCTGGCGCGCCTGTATGTGCGCGATGAGGTATTGGAGGTCGAGCCGCTTTACTTCGGCTCCCCCTGGCACAGCGCAGCCGATCTGGGCCCGCTGCTGGTAAGCACCGATTCGGCTTCTGCACTTTTTTATGAAATCGAAACCAGCGCAGAGCTGCGCGCAAGCGCTGCGGTGCTTGAAAGCCGGGCGCTTGCAGATGTCGTCGCCAGTCATCTTCGACGTTTCAATCAGGTCACTGACGTTTCCGGCGCAAAAATCCTGCTGCGTTATGCCGACCCACAGGTTGCCTGGTTCTGGCTGCACAGCTACGACGCCGACGCTCTCCCTGCTGTCATGGGTCCAGTCACCCGCTGGCGTATCGCCGCGCCACCCAACGTACTGCTGCCGCAACAACCGCAACACTGGCACGATTTCTCCTCCGCGCCCCCGGCAGCGCAAAGCGGCCTGCCCGCTTGCCTGCTCGGCTACCCGCAGCTGTCAGCGCTGCAGCAAGCCTATCAACAGCAACTGAAAGAACGTCTTTACCGCTGGCTGCAGGAAAACCACCAAACCGCGCTATCAGCATTACCCGAACAGACACGGGACAACTGGTTCAACGCCCGACTCTCGGATGCCGACGCCTTTGGCCTGAGCACCGAGCGCAGCATCGCCATCTGGTGCGAACTGGCCCTGCGTGACGGCAGCGACTTTGCTGGCAATCCACAGGGGCCGTATCGACGATGGCTAGCCCGGGCGCCGAGGGAGCTGCCGGCGACACCCGACCAACGACTGCAGCATTACTGCCGCGACCGCGCAACCGCGCCAATCAGGGATGATGAAACCCATGACCGTCTTGCATAGGGAACTCGCATTACTGGAAAGCCTCTGGGCCACCTTCGAAGACAAGCCCGCCAGCGCCACCGCCCAATGCCCGCTGCAGCAGCGAGAGGTTGCCATCGTCCCGGTGCGTTACGCGATTGACGAGGCCGCGGACAGTCCGGACCAGCCTGGCCCCAACCCAATTCCGCCACACTGGCAGGGCCATCAATCACTGCCCGAGCTGAACCGGCGTAGCTATACCCTGCGGCAACTGCGCGACGGTTGGCTGTATGTGATCGACCGCACCGCCAATACCCTGGACGAATACCAGATAACCGGCTCTCGCTTCAGCAAGGTCGCCAGCAGCACCGCCGCTGCGGGCCAGCCACTTTCCTGCTCAAATGGCGTGAGTCATCTGCTCTACCCACGCCAACACCAGCTGTATATCGCCTACTCAGCCGAGCGGTGGACCGCCTGGACACACGAGCGCATGCAGGCCCCCGCCAATCAGGCAAACTGGATGCGTGGACTCGATCTGGCCACCTATGCCAAAACGCTCTCGGCACCGCACTGCGGCCCGCTGAAGCATTTGGGCGAGACAGTCGCCGATATCGACACCGGCACAGCCGTGCCCGGCCAGCGCTTCGACAGCACCACGCTGCCCACACAGGCCACAGGTGAAGACGCCACATACAAACCGGCCCTGGGCAGCAACACCGTGCTTGCCAGCGTACCCGACCAGGACTCCGCCCTGTTCATCGCGCTGGACGATCATCTTGGCATCCTTGATGACCTCGGCATGCAGAGCGCCGGACCGGCGCTCGAACTCAGCCAGTTCGAAGAGCAACACCTGCACAAGCTGACCATAGCTCAACATATCGAACTGCTGGCCGGTGTTGATTTCTCTCTACTGGAGTCAGAGATGGGGCTGTCACCAGAAGCCTTTCACGCCTTCAAACAGAAGGCGCAGGACTATCTCACTGCCAAGGCGCGCTACCTGAAGGAATTGAACAGACCAACGGACGGAATCAGCGCATTCGCCGCGGGCCAGACGTTAGAACAGCACCAGCAGCAACTGATTAGCGGATACGGTCAGGACGCACCGGCCAAACTGGACGGTCTGGTTGAACAATGGGGCACACGGGAAACCCTGCGCGATCAGGTGCGCTTTGAGGAATCACAAACCTTCACGCTGGAAAAAGCGCAAGAGCTAGAGGGTATACAGGCCAGACTGACGCCCTGCCTGCAAGACCTGATCACCTGGCTGAAGCGGATTGGTCCCGATCCGCTGGGCCTGTTCCTCGATCAGACGGACGAAGAGCAGTGCCTGAGCCTGATCAACCACGCCGACGCCTGGCTCTCCTTCCTCGCCCATGATCAACAGGCGCAGCAATGGGTAATTGAGGACTACGCCACCCCCAAAACGCTGATTGGTCTGGCCAACTACAACTTCGACGCAGAGCTCGCCTCAGGTATCGAGCAACTGGCCAGGGAGTTCGTCGAAGAGGACGGCATATCCCTGACGACCAGTGCCTCCGTCGCCAAGCGCACACAGGAAATCAGCGACGTCCTCAGCAACGAAACCATCCGCAACAGCGCGATCTTTCAGCGCCTGAGCAGGCCAGCGCAGAAAGCCTACGAAACCTTACTGCGCGTAGCCGCCGCCAACTACGAGAAGACCTGGCAAGCATTCGAATTCAAGCTGCTTCCCGCCATCAGCAGCCGTCATGCCCCGCGCTGGAAAACCATTGCCCATGCGTCTATCTCGGTATCCATACATAGCCTGACCAGCGAAACTCGCCCGTTTTTGCTGATTGACAGCGAATATCAGCAAAAGCAAGCCGCCTGGATGCGCAAGGTCACGCAACTAACCCGCCGACTAGACGCCCAGACCCGCGTGGTAACAACCGGCAGAACCCACGACCGCATGGCAGCGACAAGAGACGTCCACCAACTCAAACGCCAACTGGACGCCCTCATGCTGGAGATGCCAAACAAGGTTCTGGTCAACGGCGAACTCAATACCCAGACCCTGCGTACTCATACCGAGCACCGCACCTACTCCATACAGACCCTGGTCCGTGCGGAGCTGGCGCAACAGCTGGAACTGAAAGCGCGAGACTATGGCGCCTACCTCAAGCGGGTAAACGAGTGGACAAAACGCAACGCCGCCCAAGGTCTCGCCGGCCTGGTCACCGTCCTCAACATCTGGAACTTCCACGAGGCCATGACCGCAGCCGGCGCCAGCGGCGAATGGAACCGGCAAGACCAGTTGGCAGTGAGCACGGCAGCCAGCAGCATGCTTGCGAGCTTGGCCACCATGGCGTTGATACCGGCGTGGTCGAGAATCAATGGCCTGGTGGGAAACGCACAAACGGTCTCAGGAAAAGCGCAAGTCATCCGCCTGACCAAGGCAGCGACAAAAACGTGGACAAGCGGCTTGCAGTACAAAGCGTTGTTCAAGAGCTTTGCTATACGAGCAATTGCTGTGTCTGCGCTTTCTGTTATTGCCGCGGCAGCCGAATATTTTCAGGTGCAAGAAGAAATAGGTGGTGCAGAATCTGAAGATCGGAAAAATGCATTGCGGGCCAAGCTATTCATCACGGCCGTCATTGGAGCGGTTGCAGCTTTTCAATTAATGACCTCCGCTGCTACCTGGCTAGGAGTGATGTCTGCCAGCCTTACTATTGCCCCGTGGATGGTTATCGCATTAGCGATGCTGGGCATGGCTCATCTAATCATTTCGCTAATTTCAGACTCATTGAAGCTGGAGGGCTTCAAGCTATGGCTTTACCGCAGCAGTTGGGGCAAAGCGAGCAATCCTTACTGGCCGGACACCGAGAAGGGAAATGCAGACGAGCTAAGAGCCTTGCACGAGGTATTGCTGCGCCCCACCGTTATTGCCAAAACACTGGAAGACGGTGTTTGGCTAAAGCTGATTTTCCCTCCTAGCATCGCCGGACACACGGCAAGCATCCACCCGACGATGGTTACAGAAGGAAACTGGTTTCGCTCCGACAGAGAAACCAGCTACCGCGCGGGCATGTACTCGGGCTATATGTCAGAGGGCCGCTGGATCGAACTTAACGAGCTTGGAGAATGGGCTTCCCTTGGGGCCCGCAATCAGCCAAACAAAGTTTGGCCTATCTACCAGGCGACTGACTGGCGTATCTGGCTCGTCCACATACCACGTTCCCGTGGCATGGACCGACTCGATATCAGCATCAAGTATCCACCTGCTGTACTGCAACGCCCCGACAATCTCGGCTACCGATTCAGCATCAACCTGGCCGGAATACAGGAGGGCACGTTGCATGAGAATCCTTACGTAAAAAATCGGCAAGTCGAACCGGCTAGTGTTGCCACATCTCCATCTGGGCCAGTGAAAGCACATTCAAATTCCGGTTTCAATCTGGGAGTCATTTAATGAGACGGACCTCATGGCGCAAAACAGCAGAGCTTTCAAAAAAGATGGAGTGGAAGCACTCCGAAGAAGGCGTTCTATTGACATGGACAGTCAAGGCTATTGACAAGAAGATACTGGCATTCGACGGGATAGGAATTATCTGCATCATAGGAGCGTCGCTTTGCATCGCGTTGTATAGCTATTTTTTTAACGATGCTTTTGAAGTCGATATATTCTGCGCGACTGCCGCATTCATGGGCTTTTTTTTCTACAAACACTCCATGCAAAAAACAGTCTTCGTCTATCGCGCAACCTCCAACCACCTTGAGGTGTGCCGCTGGCAAGACATTCCTGACATGGTGTTTATCTTTATACGCGTCATCCCTTTCGTGATGATCGGGATTGTCCTGATGCTATTGATCAGCAACCCGGCGCTATCCATTGCCGCATTGGCCGGCCCGGCTTTGGTGGGGATAGGCCTGGCCTCGGTGGGTGGCGACTCGAGCTACCAAACCTACTGGCAGGACTTTCAGCAGGATGAGTATCTGTGGAGCGAGGTGCTGGAGGCGATGCTGGACGCCGAGCAAGGCCTCATCGTGCTGACACTACCCTACGAACTACCCGCCGAGTACGCAGCCCAGATAGATAATCCGGAGCAGTTCACCAGCCAGGATGTCCGACTGTACTTCCGCAAAGACCAGCAGGCCGAAGTGATTGCCATGGTCAGGGACCGGATACCGCACATCGTGCTTACGCCGGGCAGACAGATATACGAATTTTGATGAGCGCAACCATTAACAGACTCACCAGCAAGGCAGAACCCGTCAATCACCCGGAATGCTGGCAGGCAGTGAATGATATTGCCCCTTGAAATACAGCAGCGGCTCGACAGAAATAGCCTCTTCCAGGCTTAACGCCTTTACCTTGCCAATCACGATCAGATGATCACCCGCGATGTGTTCAGCATGGATTTCGCAATCCAGCCAGTGCAGGCTGCCGTCGATGACAGGATTTCCCAAAGGTGAGTTCTGCCACTCAACGCCGAGCCACTTGTTCGCGCCCTGCCGAGCAAACCGGTTGGATATGCTGACCTGATCGCCTGACAGGATACTGACCGCGAACCGACCCGCGCGGCGAATCTTCGGGTAGCTGTACGAGTCGGACTTGACGCTGAAAGAGACCAGCGGCGGGCTCATCGATACGCTGTAGAACGACTGACAGGTAAAACCAATCGGCTCGCCATCGACGTTTGAGGTGATGACGGTGATACCTGAAGCATAGTGCCCAAGAGCTTCGCGAAAGCGCAGGGGGTCTATGGTGGAGCTGGGAACAGACATGGCAGATCCTGAAATCAAAAATCCAGATAGAGCGTGACTGGAGAGGCTGACAGCAATATGTCAGGCGGCGAACCTGAGCCGGGGTCTTTCCAACCCCAGCCCATTACCGGCAGCGTGATTGATCTACACGTTCAATCATCACCGCACGCACGCCACTACATCCTCCAATTGCTAGGCAAGGAGCTCCTGGCGAACAATTTCCGCGCCGGCGCTCAAGGCGCTCAGCTTCCCTCTGGCCAGCTCTCGAGACAAAGGCGCCATGCCGCAGTTGGTGCACGGATAAAGCTTGTCTGCATCAACAAACTGCAGCGCCTTGCGCAGGGTGCTGGCAACCTCCTCCGGTGTTTCTACCGTATTGCTTGCCACATCAATGGCGCCCAACATCACCTTCTTTCCGCGGATCAGTTCAATCAGGTCCATCGGAACATGCGAGTTTTGGCACTCCAGCGAAATCATATCAATCCTGGATTTTTGCAGTTTGGGGAACGCTTCTTCGTATTGGCGCCATTCCGAGCCCAGCGTTTTTTTCCAGTCGGTATTAGCCTTGATGCCGTAGCCATAGCAAATGTGAACCGCCGTTTCACATTTCAGACCTTCTATGGCTCGCTCCAATGTGGCAACCCCCCAGTCATTCAGTTCATCAAAGAACACGTTAAAAGCAGGCTCATCAAACTGAATAATGTCGACACCTGCGGCCTCGAGTTCTTTGGCTTCCTGATTGAGAATCTTGGCGAATTCCCAAGCCAGCTTTTCGCGGCTTTTATAGTGCGCATCGTAAAGCGTATCAATCATGGTCATGGGCCCTGGCAGTGCCCATTTGACAGGTTGATCCGTCAGTTGCCGTAAATAGATTGCGTCCTCAACAAACACAGGCTTCCGGCGAGCAACCGAGCCAGTGACAGTCGGCACACTGGCATCGTACCGATCACGAATCCGGACAGTTTCCCGCTTCGCGAAATCGACTCCATCGAGATGCTCAATAAAGGTGGTTACGAAGTGCTGACGAGTTTGTTCACCATCACTCACAATATCGATACCGGCGCATTGCTGCTCATGCAGTGACAGACGCAATGCATCGCGCTTGCCATCGCGCAGCGCTTCACCCTCAAGCTTCCAGGGTGACCACAGCTTCTCCGGTTCCGCAAGCCAGGATGGTTTGGGCAGGCTGCCCGCAGTTGACGTAGGTAATAGTTTATTCATGGTAAATCGTGCCGTGAATCCTGGTTATTTAAAGAGAGCAACTGGCAGACCACTGCTCAAGCAGATCCCGATAAGGCTTGATAAAACGCTCTTCAGCAAACTTCCCCTGCGCAACAGCAAGCTCGCTGCGTTCCTTTCGGTCATAGACAATGCGGGTCAGTGAGTGATCCGGATTTTGCAAGTTGGGTTGATAGCACTTCCCGGCAGCAGCGTTCGCGTTATATATCTCGGGCCGATAGATCTTCTGGAAGGTTTCCATGGTGCTGATGGTGCTGATCAGCTCCAGATCGGTGTAATCGTTAAGCAGGTCTCCGAAGAAGTAGAACGCCAGCGGTGCAACGCTGTTTGGCGGCATGAAATAGCGGACAGCCAGCCCCATCTTCTTAAAATACTGCTCAGTTAACGAAGACTCATTTGGTTCATATTCAAAGCCCAGAACAGGGTGCTGGTTTCCCGTCCGATGGTAGATCTTGTTATCCGAAACACTCAGGCAGATCACTGGCAACTTCTTGAAGTGCTGTTTATACGCACCTGAATCGACAAAATACTTGAATAACTTGCCGTGCAGATCGCCAAAATTGGCGGGCACGCTGAAGCCGGGCTGCCCCTTGTTGTGGTCCGGCAACACTACGCTAAAGTCGTAATCGCGCAGGTACGATGAAAAGTTGTTGCCAACGATCCCTTCAATGTATCTGTCAGTCTTTTTATCAAGGATATTGGTTTTCAATATCTCGATTGCAGGAAAGCTGTCAGCAGCCCCTGTTGCCTCGAGCGTCATTTCAACAGAAATAATTTCCAGCTCGATTGCGTACCGTTCGCCCTTGGGATTATCCCAATGTGCCAGCGCGTTGAAGCGGTTATTAATCATCCTCAAGGCGTTGCTCAGATTCTCCTGGCGATTTTCACCACGCGCCAGGTTGGCGAAATTGGTAGTTATCCGCGTGCTGTCGGAGGGGTGGTAATGCTCATCAAAGGGAATGCTTTTGATGGCAAACTCAAACTCGGTATTCATGGCAGTCGGTATCCTGACGTCTGGAAACCCCTGAGTGCAGCAACAGCCCGTCAGGGGTTCTAAATTTCCTTTTCCGGTGCGTACACCAGGGAACAGATGGCAGTTTAAGTCAGGCCGAAATTGAACAAAACTGAACGTATTTCACCGCTGCATTAGTTAAACTCATAATGGCAAAAATACCCTGACAGGATCCCCGCCAGAGCCGGGGGGTCTGCCTGGCACCGCGATGTCTGAGCGGATATGCGCCCCGCACCGGAAGCAAGCAATCGCGCAGGGTGAACGAATCAGGGGCAACACTGCCAGCAGGGCAATGCGATAGCGATGCCGTCGGTAGATCGACGGCAAGGCTCTGAAGCGTCGCAAACCGGCTGCAGCCTCAATCTATGACGGCAGGCAGGGCTTCTCGCAGGCGGCGCGACTGAGGAAATCAGGCCTAACGCAACACTCGAATATGGCAGGTAACTTCTTCACGGTCGGTATAGAGCTGCTTGCAGGCAACTTCTGCCCTGATGCCGGCCGCCTCGAGCGCGTCCTGAATATGCGCCAGGCACTGGACCACCTCCGGATAGCGCTGCTTCATTGGCAGTTTGAAGTTGATGATCAGTTCGCGGCAAAGTTTCTGGGTAATCCATTTGGCGGCCAGGGCGCTGCTGCGGGCGGGCTTGTCGACGATGTCGCAGACCATCCAGTCAACAGTGCGTTTGGGCTTGTACATGTAGCCGTCGGCCTGCACGTGCTCGACCTGTCCGCTGTCCATCAGGCGACGATCCATGGGGCCGTTGTCGACGGCAATCACCTTCATCAGCCGGTTGACCAGCTGCCAGGTCCAGCCGCCGGGGGCGGCGCCAAGGTCGACCGCTGTCATGCCTGCCTTCAGGCGCACGTCCCAGTCATCACGCGGGATAAAGTGGTGCCACGCCTCTTCCAGTTTCAGCGTCGAGCGGCTCGGCGCTTCTTTCGGTACGCGCAAACGGGGAATGCCCATCGGCCAGGGCGCGCCATTGTCAGCCCAGGACCAGCCAACAAACACCTTCTGGCCACTCTCGAAGCACAGGTGCAGGCGCGGCAGCTCAGTCTTGTTCGGGCGCACAAACCGGGTTTTGGTCAGCGCGCGTTCGAGCGGCCCCTTGAGCTTTTTGGTAAGCGCCGCGAGCGCCTTGCCATCATTGGTATCGGCGGTTTCCAGCCAGATCAGCGAGGCAATCGGGCCCTGGGCACAGGCGGTAATAATGGGGCTGACGCGATCTTCCGGATCGAGATCGACCCAGTTGCCCAGCGCCCACTGACGAACGAAGATCAGTTGCTGGAAATCAATGGCCCGCATCAGCTGCTCGGCATCGCCCGTCTCCGGACAGACAAAACGCACCAGCGCGCTGCCGTCACGGGTCACGGGGTAGCCGGCAATGCCCTGCTCGTTAGCCAGTTCCTGCATTTCCGCAGCGGCTTCGCCCTCGAAGCCTGGACGGCAATGTAGTAACAGTTCCTGCATGATTCGCTCCCGAAAGGTAATGGGGCGCTACTCTACAGGCAGACCGGCACAGGTTGAAGCGTCAGGCAGCAATAGACGACGGGTTGCCGATTTCCACTGCCCAATACGCAAGCTCACCTTCATCGCTGGCCGCCAGCCAAAGCCGATCACCCAGGCGCTGATGCACACTCCGTAGCTGCGCCGCCAGCGCTGCCGACTGTTCGGGTTGAGGCAGCACCAGTGACAGCGCCTTATAGGCAGGAAGCCGATCCAGCGCAGCAACCAGTTCACGCTCCGCATCGTGCAACTCGATCTGCAGCGCATCAACCGGGAGGCTGCAGGCCAACCCCAGATTGTCGACCAGCGGGCCTCCACTCACTGCCAGCAGCCGTCTCAGTGCCGTACGCTGCAACCGGTTGTAGCTGCGCTCGCAGGCCGCAACCCATACCGGGGAAAGCGGCTGCGTCAGTTGCGGCTCATTCAGCTCGACCCACTCCACCCCGTGTTTGCCGAGGGCAAGCAGCAGATCGTCATAGGCGTCCAGCAAGCCATCCAGTTGCTCAAGCCCCGCCTCGCTCCCATCACTGAGTGACCACAGCAACGACAACGGCCCCGGAATGATCGGCTTGACGTTGAATCCGCCGGCACGCGCACTGGCAACCCGCTCCAGTAGCGAGTCAAACGGCGGCATACCCGCTGCTGCGATGCTGACCCATGCCATACCTGCGTCAGCCTGCTGGTGCCAGCGCGCTGACTCCTGCGCAAGTGATACAGCGGGGCCGGTTTGGTGCAGCAGCATGGGAGTTCTCCTGATCGCTCAACAAAGTGGCGATACTCGCCCGCGGCGAGCACTGAATCAAACTCATCTTGCTCATGCTATAGTTCGATTTTTCTCATATAGACCCGCTGCCATGCTTGAACTCCGCCACCTGCGCACCCTGACTACCCTGCGCGAGGCAGAAAGCCTTGTTGAAGCCGCCGAGCGTCTGCATCTGACCCAGTCGGCCCTGTCGCATCAGATCAAGGATCTGGAAGAACGGCTCGGCATGAGCCTGTTTGTGCGCAAGAGCAAGCCGGTGCGCTTTACCAGCGCAGGTCTGCGGCTGCTGCGTCTGGCCGACACCCTGCTGCCCCAGGTGCGCCAGGCCGAGCGCGATATTCAGCGGCTTGCGGGCGGCCAGGCCGGGCGCCTGCATATGGCCATCGAGTGTCACAGCTGCTTCCAATGGCTGATGCCGACTATCGATCAGTTCCGCAACGCCTGGCCCGAGGTCGAGGTCGACTTTGCCTCGGGGTTCTTCTTCGCTCCGCTGCCGGCGTTGGCCCGTGGCGACCTGGATCTGGTTGTCACCTCAGACCCGCTCGATATCCCCGGCATCAGCTATGTCCCCCTGTTTACCTACGAGGCCCTGCTGGCGGTCAGCAACCAGCATCCGCTGAGTACCCGTCACCACATCAGACCCGATGATCTGGCCGGTGAGACGTTAATCACCTATCCGGTTGAGCGCGAGCGCCTCGACATTTTCAAGCAGTTTCTTGAACCCGCCGGAGTCGAGCCGGCAGGTGTGCGTACTGCCGAAATGACAGTCATGATGATGCAGCTGGTGGCCTCCGGCCGCGGTGTGTGCTGCCTGCCCAACTGGGCGCTGGCCGAATATCTGCACAAGGGCTACGTCAGCGCCTGCCGGCTTGGACCGGACGGCCTATTCGGAACCCTTTACGCTGCGGTGCGTGAAGACATGATGACAATGCCCTACCTGCAGGACTTTCTGCTCACCGCCAAGGACACCTCCTTTGCGACGCTTGAAGGGGTCAGCGCGCGGGGCAACGACTGAGCCCATTCGGGTGACGTGGCACTGCGCCGCCGCGCCACTACTTATCCGTATTTTCCCAGGCAAACCAGTCAGTTATCGACGAAACCTCAGACTCTGCTTATCTCAATATCGATACAAACCGCCCGGATAACCCATCCGGGCGACTTTACCTCACACGCAAGCCCCCTACCGTGAGCCTTCTGCGCACCTTGCGCAGCCATTCCAACAACAAGACAAAAGGACTCACAGGATGAATGCACAGATGTTCAAACTGGCCACACTCGCGCTCGGCTTGTCGCTTTCCAGCATCGCGCTGGCCACCAACCCCGGTGGTGGTGGCGGCACCGGCAACCCGGCTACCGGGACCGGTTTCCCCGGCGTTGGCAGCTTCAGCGCCGATGGCCCATTCGCGACAACCAGCGGCAGCGCGGGCAGCAGCTGCACAGTGTTTCGCCCGTCCACCCTCGGCGAGAACAACCGCAAACACCCGATCATCGTCTGGGGCAACGGCACCACTGCCTCGCCCAGCACCTACGCCGCCCTGCTTGAGCACTGGGCCTCGCACGGTTTCGTCGTGATCGCAGCCAATACCTCCAACGCCGGCACCGGCCAGGAAATGCTGGGTTGCGTCGACTACCTGACCACCCAGAACAACCGCAGCAGCGGCACCTATGCGAACAAGCTGGACCTCAACCGCATTGGCGCGGCCGGGCACTCCCAAGGCGGTGGCGGCACCATCATGGCGGGGCAGGACTACCGCATCAAAGTCACTGCGCCGTTCCAGCCGTACACTATTGGTCTGGGCCACAACAGCAGTTCGCAATCCAACCAGAATGGTCCCATGTTCCTGATGACCGGCAGCGCCGACACCATCGCCAGCCCGACCTTGAACGCCTTGCCAGTCTACAACCGCGCTAACGTGCCGGTATTCTGGGGTGAACTGTCCAGAGCCAGCCATTTCGAGCCGGTCGGCAATGCGGGCGACTACCGTGGCCCCTCAACCGCCTGGTTCCGCTACCATCTGATGGACGACGCCAGCGCCGAAGACACGTTCTACGGCAGCAATTGTGACCTGTGCAGCGACCGCGACTGGGATGTACGTCGCAAGGGCATCAACTGATGCCCGCGCCATCCCGACCGCCAGGATGCTGTCGGGATGGCGACACTTGAGTGCCCGTCGGTGGTGTATCCTCTGCCCAGCCTAAAACACAGAGGAATCCCGATGACCGACTCCCCACTCAAAGTCGCCCTGGTTACCGGTGCCGGCACAGGCATTGGCCGAGCTACCAGTATTGCCCTGCTCAAGGCCGGCTATCACGTGGCCCTTACTGGTCGCAACGCCGACAAGCTGCAGCGCAGTATCGAAGGGCTCGACGAGCTTGCCAATAATGCTCTGGTGATCCCCTCCGATGTGCGCGACCCGTCATCCGTGAAAGCGCTGTTCGACCAGGTACAGGCAACCTGGGGGCGGCTGGACGTTCTGTTCAACAATGCCGGTACCGGCGCGCCGCCGTTACCGCTGGAAGAGCTGCCGTTCGACGCCTGGAAGGCCACTATCGACACCAACCTGACAGGCGCCTTCCTCTGTACCCAGCAAGCCTTTCGGCTGATGAAAGCCCAGACGCCGATGGGCGGACGCATCATCAACAACGGCTCCATCTCGGCCACCGCTCCGCGCCCAAACTCCGCACCCTACACCGCGTCCAAGCACGGCATGACCGGCCTGACCAAGTCCACCTCGCTGGATGGTCGCAAATACAATATTGCCTGCGGGCAGATCGATATCGGCAACGCCGCTACCGAGATGGCTGCACCCATGCAACGCGGCATACCGCAGGCCAATGGCGAGATCATGGCCGAGCCGGTGATGGACGTGGAGCATGTCGCCCAGGCGGTTGTTCAGATGGCCGAACTGCCACTGGAAACCAACGTCCAGTTCATGACCATCATGGCAACCAGGATGCCGTTCATCGGCCGCGGCTGATACACAGACGAGACGTCTGATCCGGCCGCTTGCGGATCAGACGAAACGGTTCGTTGGCGAGCCGATGACGCGTGGTTACAAATTCACTCGTATTACTACTGGTGATTCACACACGGGACACTTTCATTCTTGGTATCAGCATTGCTACCATGCAAGCCAAATACGAAGAAGAAACCTAAAACGCCAGGAAAGCACCGAATGACCAGTCAGCAGACTCCCCTCTCCCTTGCCCTCTCAAAACGCAAATCCGACGAACGCGCGACGCCGATATCGGCCTTTCGCATGGCACGCAGCTGGTGGCTGGAAGGCCGCCGTCTGAACCTGTCGCAACTCGCGGAAGAGCTGGGTATCGGACGAGCCACACTGATGCGCTGGGTCGGCAACAAGGATTTGTTGATGGGCGAAATTCTGTGGTCGCTGTACAAGCGTATCTACGATGAAGCCATCGCCCGTGCCGAACAGACTCCAAACCTCACGGGCATCGACTATCTCACGCAGATATACGAAGACATCAATGTTGCATTGATCAACGCGCGCCCCATGTACGATTTTCTGCAAGCCGAGCCGCAATGGGGCCTGCAATTGCTCACTGCCCGCGCCTCAGGCCTGCAGGAGCGCCTGATCAGCACCTGGCAGCAAATGTTCGAAAAGGCGATTGCGGCTGGTGAAATCAAGCCAGAGATGGATGCCCAGAGCCTTGCTCTGTACATCGTGCGTATCGGCGAAAGCGCCATTTATTGCGACCTGATCTGCGGCCGTAAACCCGAGCCAGGCCCAGCTACCACGGCGTTCCGCCTGCTGGTCAACGGTCATCAGCGCTAAGACGCGATTTGTCTCGTAGAGAGTCTCCGCGCGTCGGCAAATGAGCTCACGGAGAACGCTGCGCGGTTCTCCATGCTACCGCCCTCCCGCAACACGCCATCTCCGCAGGGCGGAGCACGCCGCAGGCTTCTCCGCGCGTCGGCACATGAACCCACGGAGAACGCTGCGCGGTTCTCCATGCTACGACGCCTGGCGCAGCGGCCAGTCGATAATGAAGGCAGCTCCGCCCAGCTCCTTGGACGATTCGACCCGTGCGTAGCCGCGGTGCCAGTAGGCAATGCGGCGAACAATGGATAACCCCAGGCCATAACCACCGCTGGCACGGGTACGGCTGTCGTCCAGCCGAAGGAAGGGAGTAAAGATGCGCTCGCGGTAGGCCTCCGGAATCCCGGGGCCGTCATCTTCCACAGTCAGCCTGCAGCGGCCGTTGGCAACGCGTGTAGTCACCTTGACCCGCGAGGCCGCATGACGCAGGGCATTGCTGACCAGGTTGGTCAGTGCCCGATGCAGGTAACGCTCCTCGGCGTCCACCACATGGGCCCGGCCATGGGACAGATCTTCATGCTCCAGCTGCACGCTGGCAGCCAACGGCAACAACTCGGTCACAACCTGCTCCACCGTCGCCAGCACATCCACCGGCTGCAGCACCAGAGCCGGCGCGCCCTGTTCAAGACGGGCGTAGGTCAGAATCTCGTCGACCAGTTTGTCCAGTTCGGTCAAATCACCGTCCATGCTGTCGAGATAGCGTTTCAGATCAGCTTCACTGCTGGCTGTTTCCACCATCTCCAGACCGAAGCGCAAGCGCGCTACCGGCGTGCGCAGCTCGTGCGAGACGGCTCGAATCATCTCCTGTTGAATACGCATCATGCGTTGCAGGTGGCCGGCCATATCATTGAACGCCCGTGCCAGACTGCCAACCGAGTCGCTGCCGATAGCCTCCGCCCGGGCATCCAGATTACCGCGCGCCAGATGCGTCGCCGCCGACTCCAGATTCATCAGCCGCTGCTCCAACTGACGCACCAGCAGATAAATCAGCAGACCACTGAGCGACAGCGCCAGCAAGCCGGTCATCAGCAGCATCTCAGGCGGATACTCCTGCATCTGATAGATCGGTCCGAGGCTGACTACCCAGTTGGTATCCGGGATTTTCATGTACATCATCACCGCGTTGCCGTCCGGCCCCAGGCTCAGCACGGTATCGAACTCATCCAGACGCCGGCGTTGGTCGACATCCAGATCGGTTTCGTTAAGGCGGGTGAGATTAAGCGGAAAGCCGAAACCCTTGTCTCGCCGCAGTCGCTGCAGCCAGGTTGGCATGTCACTTTCAGGGTGCCGCACCAGCTCGTCGGCAATCAGAAACAGGGTAGCGCGACCCAGTTGCTCGGAGATCTTCTCGATATCGGCGGTCAGCACCTGCTGCTGGCTGAGGTCCACCAGACTGTATACCCGGACCTCGGATGGCGCGCTGCTGAGCACCAGCACACGCCCCTGAATCAGCCGCGACCAACTGCTCGACTCCAGCCCCAGGTCGTCCAGCTGGCGCAACTCCAGGGGCACACCGATCAGCCGCATCCACACGGCCAGCGCTTTCTGCCGCTCGGCTTCGTCCATCGGCTCCAGGTTATCTGCCATGAGGCGGAAAGTGCCTGTCGCCATGCGCTCGCGGTAATCCTCTGCGCGCACATCGTTGATCATGCGGATGCTGACCAGCGCCAGCAGGGAGACGGCGACCAGTACCAGCAACATGCCGCCGTAGATGCGCAGAAAAATCGAGTTCACGGCTGATCCGGGCCGGGACTGACGAACAGATAGCCTTTGCTGCGGACGGTCTTGATCAGTCGCGGAAGGTCCGGATCATCGCCGATCTTGGGGCGGATACGCGAAATACGCACATCGATGGAGCGGTCCTGACCGTCATACTCGATACCACGCAGAGCGATAAAGATCTCCTCACGGCTGAGAATCCGGCCAGCGTTACTGGCCAGCAACCAGAGCAGATCAAACTCGGCACCGGTCAGCTCGATCAACTCGCCGCGCAGCCACGCCTCACGACGGTCGTTATCAATGATCAGCTCACCAAACTCCAGACGCGTCGGCGCCTCGCTGGTTTCCGGCTCGCTGGTTCTGCGCAACAGCGCACGGATGCGCGCCAGCAGCACCTGCGGGCGGACCGGTTTGCTTACATAATCGTCGGCACCCAGCTCCAGGCCACGAATCTGGGCCTCGTCCTCGCTGCGTGCCGTCAGCATCAGGATCGGCCGCAGAAAACCTGCCGCACGGACCCGCTCGCAAATCGAGTGCCCGTCCTCGCCCGGCAGCATCAGGTCAAGCACGACCAGCGCCGGCTGGGTGTCGAGAATTCGCTGCACGGCAGCGCCGCCATCCGCCTCAACCGCAACCTGAAGCCCCTGAGCCTGCAAAAACTCGGCAATCAGACCCGCCAGCTTCTGGTCGTCCTCAACAATCAGGATGTAACCGCTGTCTGCCTCCACCCATGCCTCCCGCTCGCTGAACTACTCAAATCAGCCGGCGATTGTAGCACTCGCTTGCCTTCAGGCCACAGCCCCTGACCCAGAGCACTGGAAACAGCTTCTTCCAACGTTGACATCAACTTGAAAACAAGAAAAAGGTAAACACTAGATATAGTATTTTTTTCTTCAAGCCTGCAAACCCGCACCAGTTCTGATCTGCGCCGAGGTCAAGGCGGTTATGCGATGAAATCGACAAATAATCGCCTTGCCACACTCCAAAACACACACTATCTTGTGCCAAACAAAAGGCAGATACCTACATATTGATCAAATAGTCACCGACCGCCACACGCTGCCGCTGACTGTCTGCCGCTTAAACAGCACGTCCCGAGCTGGCTGCGCCAGCTTGCCCAGATATCTACATATTGTGTTAACGACCAAACAAAGGAGCATGTCATGCAGGTCACCCCTTCCGCCGCTGACACCACATCATCCGCGCGGCACACAGACGGCGAACAAAATTCGGACCTGCAGCTGAGCGCCCCAGGACAGCTTCGCGTCATCAAACGCAACGGCACCCTGGTGCCCTATACCGACGACAAGATCCGTATCGCCATGACCAAGGCGTTTCTGGCCGTAGAAGGCAGCCAGGCCGCGGCATCCTCGCGGATTCGCGAGACCGTCAATGAACTGACCGATGTGATCAGCGCGATCTTCAAGCGTCGCCTGCCCTCCGGTGGCACGCTGCATATCGAAGAGATTCAGGATCAGGTCGAGCTGGCGCTGATGCGCTCCGGTGAACAGAAGATCGCCCGCGCCTACGTGCTCTACCGTGAAGAGCACGCCCGCCAGCGTCAGGCGCGCCAGAGCGTCGCCGAAGCCCACCCCAGCATCCGCATCACCCTGCCCGACGGCAGCCGCGAGCCGCTGGACCTGGGCCGCCTGCGCACCGTCATCGCCGAAGCCTGCGAAGGCCTGCCGGAAGTCGACGCCAATCACATTGAACAGGAAACCCTGAAGAACCTGTACGACGGCGTGACCCAAATCGACGTCAACACCGCGCTGGTGATGACCTCCCGCACCCTGGTCGAGCGCGAACCAAGCTACAGCCAGGTTACCGCCCGCCTGCTGCTCGACAACCTACGTGCCGAAGCGCTGAGCCACCTCGAGATTGCGCCTAGTGCCACCCACGGCGAGATGGCCGAGCTGTACGCCAGGACGCTGCCCGCCTACATCAAGGCTGGTATCGAGTACGAATTGCTCGACGCCAAACTGGCCGACTACGATCTGGAGCAACTGGGCGCAGCGCTCGACCACAACCGCGACCAGCTGTTCGGCTACCTCGGCCTGCAAACCCTGTACGACCGCTACTTCCTGCACCGCGACGGCACCCGCATCGAACTGCCGCAGATCTTCTTCATGCGCGTCGCCATGGGTCTGGCCATTGAAGAGCCGCAGAAGAACGAGCGCGCCATCGAGTTCTACAACCTGCTGTCCAGCTTCGACTACATGGCCTCCACGCCGACCCTGTTCAACGCCGGCACCCTGCGTCCGCAGCTGTCGTCGTGCTATCTGACCACCGTGCCGGACGAGCTGTCCGGCATCTACAAGGCAATCCACGACAACGCCATGCTGTCCAAGTTTGCCGGCGGTCTGGGTAACGACTGGACGCCAGTCCGCGCCATGGGCGCCTACATCAAGGGCACCAACGGCAAGAGCCAGGGCGTCGTGCCCTTCCTGAAAGTGGTAAACGACACCGCCGTTGCGGTGAACCAGGGCGGCAAGCGCAAGGGCGCGGTCTGCGGCTATCTGGAAACCTGGCACCTGGATATCGAGGAGTTCCTCGAGCTGCGCAAGAACACCGGTGACGACCGTCGCCGCACCCACGACATGAACACCGCCAACTGGATTCCGGACCTGTTCATGAAGCGCGTGTTCGAAGACGGCCAATGGACCCTGTTCTCGCCTTCCGACGTGCCGGACCTGCACGATCTGACCGGCAAGGCCTTCGAAGAGCGCTACGAGTACTACGAAGCGCTGACCGAGTACGGCAAGCTGAAACTGCACAAGAAAGTGCGTGCCGCCGACCTGTGGCGCAAGATGCTCAGCATGCTGTTCGAAACCGGCCACCCGTGGCTGACCTTCAAGGACGCCTGCAACCTGCGCAGCCCGCAGCAGCACGCCGGTGTAGTCCACAGCTCCAACCTGTGCACCGAGATCACCCTGAACACCAGCGCGGACGAAATCGCTGTCTGTAACCTGGGCTCGATCAACCTGGTCAACCACATTGTTGACGGCAAGCTGGACACCGCCAAGCTGGAGCGCACCGTGCGCACTGCGGTACGCATGCTCGATAACGTCATCGACATCAACTACTACTCGGTACCGCAGGCGCGTAATTCAAACCTCAAGCACCGCCCGGTTGGTTTGGGTCTGATGGGCTTCCAGGATGCGCTCTACCTGCAGCACATCGCCTACGGCTCCAACGAAGCCGTGGCGTTCGCTGACCAGTCGATGGAAGCCATCAGCTACTTCGCCATCCAGGCCTCCTGTGATCTGGCCGACGAGCGCGGCAGCTACTCCAGCTTCGAAGGCTCGCTGTGGTCGCAAGGCATCCTGCCCTACGACTCGCTGGACATCCTCGCGGAGCAGCGCGGCGCCAAGTACATGGAAGTGGACCGCAGCGTCACCCTGGACTGGGAGCCGGTGCGCGAGCGCGTCAAGAAAGGCATCCGCAACTCCAACATCATGGCCATCGCGCCGACCGCGACCATCGCCAACATTACCGGCGTATCGCAGTCGATCGAGCCGACCTACCAGAACCTGTACGTGAAATCGAACCTGTCCGGCGAGTTCACCGTGATCAACCCCTATCTGGTGCGCGACCTCAAGGCCCGCGGCATGTGGGACGCGGTCATGGTCAACGACCTCAAGTACTACGACGGCTCGGTACAGCAGATCGACCGCATCCCGGACGACCTCAAGGCGCTGTACGCCACCGCCTTTGAAGTGGAAACCAAGTGGATCGTTGAAGCCGCCAGCCGCCGCCAGAAATGGATCGATCAGGCCCAGTCGCTGAACCTGTACATCTCCGGCGCCAGCGGCAAGAAGCTGGACGTGACCTACCGCATGGCGTGGTTCCGTGGCCTGAAAACCACCTACTACCTGCGCGCCCTGGCCGCCACCAGCACCGAGAAGTCGACCGTCAACACCGGCAAGCTGAATGCCGTCGCCAGCGGCGCAGAGCCGGCGCTGAGCGCAGCACCTGCTGGCCCGGCGCCGGTGCCGAAGGCGTGTTCCATTGATGACCCGGACTGCGAGGCCTGCCAATAAGGCAGGCCCAGCGGCAAGCCTCAAGCTGCAAGCTACAAGCAGTCCGAGTAAGCGCCACCGTCATTGGCCAAAAACCGCTCCGAGCAAAAGAGCAGTCCCGCTCGGAGCGTTTAAAACACAGCGTGATTTCCATCCCTCGCGTCATTCCCGCGAAGGCGGGAATCCAGAAAAAAACCAAGCGCCGCGCCGAGTCCAAGGCTCACACCACTCGCCGCCGCCACACCAAACAACTTGCCGCTTGCAGCTTAAAGCTTGCGGCTGTCGACCAAAGGGAGACACACCATGCTCAGCTGGGACGATTTCGACAGCGAAGACACCACCACCGCGCCCGCCACCAAGGCAGCCGCCCAACCGAGCGCGCCGCTCACCGACAGCCCGGTAATGGAAAACATTGCCGAGGGTTCGGTAGAAGACGCGCGCCAGATCAGCGCGGACGACTCCGACGCCATCGCCCGCGCCAAGGCTGCGCTGGATGAGCTGGATATTCAGGAAGGTCTGGACGATCTGGAAGGCTCCGCCGCCCGCGTGCAGGTTGGCGACAAGCAGATGATCAACGCCCGCGCAGACCTCAACCAGCTGGTCCCGTTCAAGTACGAATGGGCCTGGCAGAAGTACCTCGACGGTTGTGCCAACCACTGGATGCCGCAAGAGGTCAACATGACCGCCGACATCGCCCTGTGGAAGAGCGCCGACGGTCTGACCGAAGACGAGCGCCGCATCGTCAAGCGCAACCTCGGCTTCTTCTCCACCGCCGACAGTCTGGTCGCCAACAACCTGGTGCTGGCCGTCTACCGCCTGATCACCAACCCCGAGTGCCGTCAGTACATCCTGCGTCAGGCCTTCGAAGAGGCGATCCACACCCACGCCTACCAGTACTGCATCGAGTCGCTGGGCATGGATGAAGGCGAGATCTTCAACATGTACCACGAGATCCCGAGCGTCGCGAAGAAGGCCAGCTGGGGTCTGAAATACACCCGCTCGATCTCCGACCCGACCTTCACCACCGGCACCGTCGAGACCGACAAGGAACTGCTGCGCAACCTGATCGCCTACTACTGCGTTCTGGAAGGCATCTTCTTCTACTGCGGCTTCACCCAGATCCTGTCCATGGGCCGCCGCAACAAGATGACCGGCACCGCCGAGCAGTTCCAGTACATCCTGCGCGACGAATCCATGCACCTGAACTTTGGTATCGACGTGATCAACCAGATCAAGATCGAAAACCCACACCTGTGGGACGATGCCATGAAGGACGAAGCAACCCAGATGATCCTGCAAGGTGCGCAGCTGGAAATCGAATACGCCCGCGACACCATGCCCCGCGGCGTACTCGGCATGAACGCCGCGATGATGGAGGACTACCTCAAATTCATCGCCAACCGCCGCCTGACCCAGATCGGCCTGAAGGAACAATACCCCGGCACCACCAACCCCTTCCCGTGGATGAGCGAGATCATGGACCTGAAGAAAGAGAAAAACTTCTTCGAAACCCGCGTGATCGAGTATCAGACGGGGGGTGCGTTGAGCTGGGATTAAGAAACAGGGTGCGTCACTGCTGCGCTAGGGAAAGACCAACTAGCGCATTGCCACCTCGGCGACCAAAACACCGGGTTCAAGAAACAAAAACGCCCAGAGTTTGCGGCTCTGAGCGTCGAATCTCCTTAACGACATGCAACCATCGTCGAAGGAGTGTGGACAGATGACTGCCCTACAGCACGACGCAGTCTACTTAAGAATCTGCCACCGTCAAGCGGCTTGCTGAGCATGAGGAATCGCTAATGGCTAAAACTCGAGAGGGCAAGAAAAAGGTACACGTACCTGCTCATACCCGAAAAGGCGCCGGCGGAAAAACCATAAAGGTCCCTGAGCACTATCGCTCAACACCAAACTAAGTAAATCGGAGCCCCGGTAGCAATACCGGGCGCTTTGTAACATCGAAGCTAACCCAAATCTCGCTTTACACCCACCACCAACACATTCCCCGACGCCCCATCCCAAGCCGAGAGCCGCTGATAGTCATGCTCCAGCAACTGCACCTCAAAGTAAGGTTCCAGCAGTTCAACCAGCTCACCGAAGGTAACGGCAACCATCGGATGCTCGTCCTTCCACAACTGGGTTCCACTGCCATCGGTCCGCTCTATGCGCAGACGCAGGCGCTGCTGCTCACCCTCGCCCGGGTAATACCAGCCCGAGCTGAAGCGAAAGGCAGCACCATCTTGGTGAGCAGAATGGGAGACGAACGAGCTATTGTCGATCTGGCTTTTATCGACCGCGTTGAAGCAAAACACCCCGCCGTCAGCAAGCGCCGCATGAACACTGGCGATGCAGGCACGTAGCCGCTCGACACTGCCGCTGTAGTGGGTGGAGTAGAGAAAGCAGGTCACCAGATCGAGCGGCTGAGTGGTGCTGAAACCGCACATGTCCTGCTGCGAAAACGTCGCCTCAGGGCAGCGCTGCTGCGCCAGGTCCAGCATTGGCTGGTTGATATCCAGGCCGCTGCTTTGAAAGCCCGCATCCAGAAAGTGGCGCACATGCGGGCCGGTGCCGCAGGCCAGATCCAGATGGCGTTTGCCGCCATTGCCAAACAACTGATGAATACGCTGAACACACTGGCCTTGCGCCTGGTAGTCAATGTCCGCACACATCAGGTCGTAGTAACCGGAAAGATCGGTGTAAATGGCGTTATGGGACATGGCGACCTGAAGCGTCAGTTGCGGTGGCGCATGATATATCCAAGCCACAAAAAGTCATCCATAAATCCGCTGACCGGCAGCCTTAAGGCAGGGCTAGCATCATCAATCCGGGTATGGATGCGAGTGCAGCGCACTGCGTCACTGGTTACACTACGCTCCTGCCTTAATACCCGCTCAAACTGCAAGGACACCCACACCATGACCCAAGACTCGCGCTTTGCTGCAATGCCTGATGCCAACGGCTATTTCGGCCCCTACGGCGGCCAGTTGGTTCCGCCGGAGCTGAAGCAGGCGATGGACGATATCAACAAGGCATACGAAGAGATCCGTCAGCGCGACGACTTTCAGCAGGAGCTGGCCAGTCTGTTTGCCGATTACGTCGGCCGCCCCAGCCCGATCTTTCACGCCAAACGCCTGTCGGACAAGCTAGGTGGCGCGCAGATTCATCTCAAGCGTGAAGACCTGAACCATACCGGCGCGCACAAGATCAATCACTGCCTGGGTGAAGCATTGCTGGCCAAGTTCATGGGCAAGAAGAAGGTGATCGCCGAGACCGGCGCCGGGCAGCATGGTGTGGCACTGGCTACCGCCTGTGCGCTGGTGGGTATTCCCTGCGAGATTCACATGGGTCAGGTGGATATCGAAAAGGAACACCCCAACGTCACCAAGATGCGCATTCTGGGATGCAAGCTGGTGCCGGTTACCCGCGGCGCAGCGACGCTGAAAGAAGCGGTGGACAGCGCCTTTGAGGAGTACCTGAAGAACCCGACGGACTATATCTACGCCATTGGTTCAGTGGTTGGCCCACACCCGTTCCCGAAAATGGTGCGCGACTTCCAGTCGATCATCGGTAACGAGTCACGCGAGCAATTCGTCGCCAAGTACAACCGTCTGCCTGATCACGTTGCTGCCTGCGTTGGGGGCGGCTCCAACGCCATGGGCATGTTTACCGCCTTCCTGAACGACGAGGCCGTGCACCTGGTCGGTGTAGAGCCGGCGGGTGAAGGTCTGGACAAGGTCGGCCGCCACGCCGCCACCATGTCGGTCGGCAAGCCTGGTGAACTGCACGGCATGGCCTGCTACGTGCTGGAAGACGAACAGGGCAATCCGTCTGCCGTGCACTCGATTGCTTCCGGTCTGGACTATCCGGGCGTTGGCCCGCAGCACAGCTACCTGAAGGACATCGGTCGCGTCGACTACCAATCCGCTACCGATCAGGAATGTCTGGATGCCTTTATGACCCTGTCACGTACCGAAGGCATCATTCCGGCGCTGGAAAGCGCTCACGCAGTGGCCTGGGCCATGCGCGAAGCACCAAACCTGCCGAAAGACAGCCACATCCTGGTCAACCTGTCCGGACGCGGTGACAAGGATGCCGACTACGTCGCGCAGAAGCTGGGGCTGTAAGCGCTGCTCGGTGGACACGCCTGCGGCTTTGTCCACCCTACCTGCGGCCCAATCGTAGGGCGGACTAAGCGAAGCGTGTCCGCCAGCAGGCTCGCGATTCCATCCGTGCCGCATCATGCACTTTCGGTGGACACGCCTGCGGCTTAGTCCACCCTACCTGCGGCCCAACCGCAGGGCGGACTCAGCGCAGCGTGTCCGCCATCGGTCCCGCAGCCAAACGCAGCCCGATTTCAAAGCGTGCAGACCCCGCCCGGCACCGCCATGACCCAATCCCTCACCGCCTGAATGACTGGGTCATGCTTGCGGCTTTCCGGGTAGACCAGATAAAACGCCTTGCCCTTGATCTCCGGCCCGAAGGGCTGCACCAGCCGACCAGCGGCCAGTTCGTCCTCGATCAATTCACGGCTCATCAAGGCCACACCCTGTGCGCCGACTGCAGCCGACACCGCGTGGGTCTCATCCGAAAACACCAGTCCGGCACTCACATCCAGGCCCGGCACCCTCGCCAGTTTCTGCCAGCCCGCCCAATCCACCGGCCCGGAGCCAGCCGAGGCACTGCGAAAGTGGATCAGCGGATGCCTTGGCAGCTCACTGACATCGCGCAATCCCAAAAGTGGGCTGCAAGCCGGGATGAAGGTGTTGTCGAGCAACTTCTCGGCCACCAGCCCCGGCCAGCGGCCATCGCCATAACGGATGGCGATATCGGCCGTAATACCATCCAGCGCCACAGTCTCATGGGATGCGTGGATACGCAGATCAATATCGGGATGGGTTTCACGCAGCATGCAAACCCAGGACAGCAGCCAGCGCGAAGCGATCACCGGCGTTGTGCTCAAGGTAATCGCCTGGCGCTGCGGGGTACTGCGCAGGCGCGCAACTGCTGCACCGATATTGTTGAACGCGTCTTCCAGCACATCCTTGAGCTCGCGCCCCTGTGCAGTCAGCTCAAGCTTGCGCGGCCTGCGTACAAATAGCGAAATACCAAGAGACTCCTCCAGCGAGCGAATCTGATGGCTGATCGCCGTTGCAGTTACCGACAACTCCTCTGCCGCCTGCTTGGCACTCTCGTGCCGGGCAGCCGCCTCGAACGCGCGAAGGGCAGCCAAGGGCGGTAATTTGCGCTGCGTCATAGATGAATCCTTTTCATCCATATATAAAAATATTCATCGTTTGTCGCACTGAACAGGCGAACTTAGGCTGAGTCTGCTGCCATTTTCAGATGAATTCAACTTCAGGAGACTTACCATGCCGCACATTCTTCAGCTCGACGTCAGCGCCCGCCCCGGCCTTGCCGGCAAGGACCTGCACGGGTCGCACAGCCGCAATCTCAGCCAGCGCTTTGTCAGCCAGTGGCTGGCCCAGCGACCGGACGACACGGTCACCTACCGCGACATCGGCCAGAATCCGCCCGCCTTTATCAGCCACGACTGGATCGCGGCCAGCTTCACGCCTGAGGCACAACGTGAACCCTGGATGCATGACACCCTGGCTGAAAGTAACCAGCTTGCCGATGAACTGATCGCCGCCGACATCCTGGTCATCGGCGTTCCGCTTTACAACTTCGGCATGCCCGCAGCGCTGAAGGCCTGGATCGACCAGATTGTGCGTCCGGGCAAAACAGTCGATATCGATACCGGCAATCCGGAAACCCCCTATACAGCGCTACTGGCAGACCGCCCGCGCCATGCGGTGATCCTCACTGCCCGCGGCGGTATCGGCTTCGGCCCCGGGGGTGAACTGGAAACGCTAAATCACCTCGAGCCAGCCCTGATTACCGCCCTCAACTTTATCGGTATCAATCAGGTGCATCAGATTGCGATTGAGGGCCAGGAAATCGGCGGTGAGGTGCTGGCCAACTCGGTGGCGCTTGCGCACCGCCAGATCGACGCGTTGGTGCAGGGTCTGAGCCGGGCACCAGAACCGGAACTGATCGCTGAACCGGCCTGACAGGCGGACAGCGGTGCGTCGTTTCAGTACGGTGCATTGGCCGCGCGGGCAATCCTGTCGTACCGTGAAATTTGTCTGCTCAGCCCCCTTTTCGCACCCGGGGCTGGTGCTGTTAGACTGCCGAACCAGGCCATTGAATATCGAGCAACGGATGCAGCAGATTCCAGCCAGTCAGCATAAGCCCAAGATGGCTCAACGCAGCCTGTGGCTTGGCCTGTTGCTGTTGCTCAGCGCACCGGCGATGGCCGAGCCACCCTGCGAGAAAACCCTGCGCTGGAATGACGATCCACCGCTGAGCATGGAGCTGCCAGACGGCAGTGTCGGTGGTATTTACGTTGAACTGAACGACGCTGCAATGGAGCGGCTCGGCTGCAAAACAAGATTACGCAAGCTGCCCTGGGCACGGGCATTGAAAGAACTCGAACTTGGCCGCCTCGATATCCTGCCCGGCGCCTTTAGACTTCCAGAGCGCGAAGCGTATGCGCACTTTTCCGGCGCCGTACTGCCACCCTCTCGCAACATCCTGTTCGCTCGCCAGGACGTCATTGAACGCTGGCCAATAACGCGATTACCCGAGCTGTCCGACCTGCCCTTTCGCCTTGGCGCACAAATCGACGTTCAATACGGCCCGGATTATGCGCTATTGATGAGCGATCCGAGCTACGCCGATAGCGTGCTCATGGTCAACAACCGCTCAAACCTCTGGAACATGATCAGTAAGCGCCGCATCGACGGAGTCATCGCCGACGAACACACCGGCGCCTGGGAAATCAGACAACTGGGGCTTAGCCGCCTGATCACGGCCACCGACGTGGTCGTCTCTACCGACGCCGCCGAAGTAGCTTTCAGCAAGCGCAGCAATGATCAGAATTTCGTCTACGCCTACGCTGCAGCCATACGTGAGTTGGTCAGTGATGGCAGTTACCAGCGCATTGTCTCCCGCTACCTCAGGCCCTGAAGCCAGCGCCAACAGGCCACAGAATCGGCCCCGGCAAACCCCGAACGCATCACATCCCCGCTCTGAACTGATTGGCCGCTGAGCGCCGCTGGCCCAGGGTAATGCGTCGCCATCAGGGAACCGACAGCCCATGCCCCGCTACCGCCGCGCACGCGCTCCGGGCGCCAGCTACTTCTTCACCGTCACCCTGCACGACCGCAAGAGCGATCTGCTGGTGCGTGAGATTGACCTGCTGCGAGAGTGCGTGCGCCGCACCAAGGCCCGCCTGCCCTTTGATATCGATGCTTGGGTGGTGCTGCCCGAACACATGCATTGCGTGTGGACGCTACCACCCGGTGACGCAAACTATGCCCTGCGCTGGCAGTTGATAAAGCATGGGTTTTCCAGGCGCCTACCGAAGAATGAGCCCATAACCCGCAGGCGACAGCGCCGACGGGAGCGCGGCATTTGGCAGCGACGTTCTTGGGAGCACCTGATTCGTGATGAGCGAGATTATGCGCGGCACATCGATTACATCCATTACAATCCAATCAAACACGGGCATGTAACCCGGCTGGCAGACTGGGCCTACTCAAGCTTTCACCGCGCGGTTGCCGCCGGTATCTATCCGGCGGATTGGGGCGATGCACCAAACGAGCAAAGCACCCAATTCGGCGAGTGCAGCACCCCAGCCGCAGGGTGGTCAACGCGCAGCGTTGGCCACCGAAGTGGCCCAGACATCGCTATCTCAGCGTAGCATTGGCTGCAGAGTGGTAGCGTGGCGCCTTGCGCGCGGACACGCCTGCGGCTTTGTCCGCCCTACGTGTAGGGTGGTCAGCGCTCAGCGTTGGCCACCGACGTGGCCCCGACATCGTTCATGCCCTACGGTTTTTTGCGCCAGGCGGCGGAGCGCGTGCGGGAGGGTTGCAGGAGGGGTTTGGCTGTGGCGTCGTCATTGCGGGCGACGCTGGCCGCCGCCTTGGCCCGCGCGGCGTGCAGTTTCTTGTAGCTGTCGATCAGGCGCAGGTGGCGGTCCAGCCCTTCCAGCTTCATGCTGGTCGGCGTCAGGCCGTGGAAGCGCACGCTGCCGTCGACCGAGCCGATCACCGCGTCCATCCGCTCGTTGCCGAACATGCGCCGGAAGTTGGGCTCAAAATCGGCCAGTTCAAGCTCCTCGTCCAGCAGCACTTCCAACACCACGTTGACCGCCTGATAGAACAGACCGCGCTCGACGGTGTTGTCGTTGAACTGCAGAAAGGCTTCGACCTGCTCCTTGGCGTCCTCGAAGCGCTCCAGCGCCAGATAGATCAGCAGCTTCAGCTCAAGAATGGTCAATTGACCCCAGGTGGTGTTGTCGTCGAACTCGATGCCGATCAGCGTCTTGATGTCGGTGTAGTCATCCAGCTCGCTTTCTTCCAGCCGCTCGACCAGACCCTGCAACTGCTCATCACTCAGGCTGTGCAGATTGAGAATGTCTTCGCGGAACAGCAGCGCCTTGTTGGTGTTGTCCCAGATCAGATCCTCGACCGGATAAATCTCGGAATAGTCCGGCACCAGAATCCGGCAGGCGTTGGCACCCAGATCGGTGTAGGTCGCCATATAGGCTTCCTTGCCGATGTCCTTGAGGATGCCGAACAGGGTGTCCGCTTCCTGCTGGTTGGAGTTTGCGCCCTCGCCGGAGAAGTCCCACTCGACAAAGTCGTAATCGGCTTTGGCGCTGAAGAAGCGCCAGGACACCACACCGCTGGAGTCGATAAAGTGCTCGACAAAGTTGTTCGGCTCGGTCACCGCCTGAGACTCGAAGGTCGGCTGCGGCAGGTCGTTCAACCCTTCAAAGCTGCGCCCCTGCAGCAGCTCGGTGAGGCTGCGCTCCAGTGCCACTTCGAGGCTCGGGTGCGCGCCAAAGGAGGCAAACACACCGCCAGTGCGCGGGTTCATCAGCGTCACGCACATGACCGGAAAGCGGCCGCCGAGCGAAGCGTCCTTCACCAGGACCGGGAAGCCCTGCTCTTCCAGCCCCTTGATGCCGGCAACAATGCCCGGATACTTCGCCAGCACAGAATCCGGCACATCCGGCAGCGCCAGCTCACCCTCCAGAATCTCGCGCTTGACCGCTCGCTCGAAGATCTCCGACAAACACTGCACCTGCGCCTCGGCCAGGGTATTGCCCGCGCTCATGCCGTTGCTGAGGAACAGGTTTTCGATCAGATTGGAGGGAAAGTACACCTCCTTGCCGTCAGACTGCCGCACGAACGGCAGCGCGCAGATGCCACGCTCGGCGTTGCCGGAGTTGGTGTCGATCAGGTGCGAGCCGCGCAGTTCGCCTTCCGGGTTGTAGATCGTCAAACAATGGGAATCGAGCAGCCCCGTGGGCAGCGCATCATTGCGTCCGACCTTGAACCAGCGCTCGTTCGGATAGTGGACGAACTCGGCATTGGCGATGTCTTCGCCCCAGAACTGGTCGTTATAGAAGAAGTTGCAGTTCAGCCGCTCGATGAACTCGCCCAGTGCCGAGGCCAGCGCCGCCTCCTTGGTCGCGCCCTTGCCGTTGGTAAAGCACAGCGGCGACTGCGCATCGCGGATATGCAGCGACCAGACGTTGGGCACGATGTTGCGCCAGGAGGCGATTTCGATCTTCATGCCCAGCCCGGCGAGAATGCCGGACATGTTGGCGATGGTCTGTTCCAGCGGCAGGTCCTTGCCAAGAATCCGCGTGCCCTCACCCACGGTCTGCACCGGCATCAGCAGCGACTGGGCGTCGGCGTCCAGATTTTCGACCTCTTCGATGACAAAGTCCGGGCCGGTCTGCACTACCTTCTTGACCGTGCAGCGTTCAATTGAACGCAGGATGCCAAGGCGATCCTTCTCGGAAATATCGGCCGGCAGCTCAACCTGAATCTTGAAGATCTGCTTGTAGCGATCTTCCGGGTCAACGATGTTGTTCTGCGACAGGCGAATGTTGTCCGTCGGGATATTGCGGGTGTTGCAGTACAGCTTGACGAAATACGCCGCGCACAGCGCCGACGACGCCAGAAAGTAATCAAACGGCCCCGGCGCGGAGCCATCGCCCTTGTAGCGAATCGGCTGGTCAGCCACCACCGTGAAGTCATCGAATTTGGCTTCAAGTCGGAGGTTGTCGAGAAAGTTGACCTTGATTTCCATGCATGCACCAGCGTTTGAGGGGCGAATTTAACAGCCGGCCATTATCCGGCTTTTACCGCGAATGTCATGTCGCACTCGACGACGCAGCGGACCACTGGTCGCGCGGCCGGCTCCCAGACACGCTCGCAGCCGGTCGCCAGAAGGCAGACCGAAAAAAACATCGGCGCGCGGTAGCGAGCCGAGGCACTCTGCCACTATATTGAGCGGCATGAACCCAGCACCCCTGATTCCTCACGACAAGCTACTGGATTTGCTGCTGGATGTCGTTTGCGTCGTAGACAAGGAAGGACGCTTTTTATCCGTTAGCGCAGCCAGCAAACGGGTTTTCGGCTATTCGCCCGAAGAACTGATAGGCCGCACCACGTTTGAGCTGATGCATCCCGATGACCGGGAAGCTACCCGCCAGCTTGCCCGGCAGATTACCGCAGGGCAGCCCTCGGCTGACCACGAAAACCGCTACATTCACAAGCAGGGCCATATCGTCCACATCATGTGGTCGGCCCAGTGGTTCGAGGCCGAGCAGGTGCGTGTTGGCGTTGCCCGCGACATCACCAGGCGAAAACAGGCCGAGGCCAGACAAGCCGCCGTCTATGCGGTTTCGGCCGCGGTGCACTCGGCAGAAACATTGCCGATGCTCTACCAGCGCATGTACGACCTGATTAACCAGCACTTGCCGACCAGGGCGCTTACTGTTGCACTCTATGACGCCGAGGCAGATCAGCTGACCTTCCCCTACCACGCCGGTGAAGACCTGCCGCCCCCCGCGCAGGGGCCGCTTGCAGCCCACCCGTCTCTGGCCCCAATGATACGCCCACAGCACTATGACACCCCGGCGAGCGCTCCAGATGCGCCCGAGAACCCGCTCTGCGTGCCTCTTCTGAACGACACGACCCCTATCGGCGCCCTTATCGTCCACCACCAGCCTGCAAATAACGGCTTCGACGAACGTGATATATCCTTTCTGCAATTCGTTGCCAGCCAGCTGGCGACCGCGATCAGCCGACACCAGGCCCACACACGGCTTTCCTTTCTGGCGCAGCACGATCAACTGACCAGGCTACCCAACCGCGCCCTGCTGATGGACCGACTGCAAACTGCCCTGCAGCGAGCGGAGCGCAACAATGGACGACTGGCCGTGCTGTATCTGGATCTGGACAGTTTCAAACAGATCAATGACACCTACGGCCATGCCGTTGGCGACCATCTGCTGCAACAGGTAGCCCACAGATTGCGCCAGAGCGTGCGCGAATCCGACAGCTGCGGCCGACTGGGCGGCGACGAGTTTGCAGTAGTACTCGACGGCATCAGACAGCAACTGGATGCTGCAACCGTCGCGGAGAAAATCCTCGGCAATCTGAGCGCACCCTTCCTGATTGAAGGCCATACCCTGACCTGCACACCGAGCGTCGGTATCGCCGTCTATCCCGAACACGGCGACAGCGAACGTCGACTGATGCACCGCGCCGACAACGCCATGTACGCGACCAAACGCAGCGGTGGCGCGGGTTACGCCTTTTTCCTCTCGGACGACGCCGTCTGAAGATCCAAACGCGCGAAGTATCACAGCCACCCGTTTGCGCAGACGGCTGCCCGGTTCAGAAAAACTTGGCGCCCAATAAGGTCGCCAGGGTCAGCAAACCCGCGACAGCAACAGGCAGCAGAATCAGGCTCCATGCCAGAGAAGGCTTCATGCTGAGAAAAAACCGGCGAACCCGTTGCTGGATTCCATAACGGAAGCCGCTGCGAAACAACGAATGAGCCGCCATCACATAGGGATCAACAAAACGCGCTCTTGGGTTACCCGGCGTAGATACTGGATCTCTTGAGTTGGCAAAGATATAAAGCAGGTTCATCACCGGAAACGCGATACCCAGCACAAGCGCAATATAGATATTGGTTCCGGAGTCCCTGATACGCTTGATAAGTGCGATGACAACAGCGTAAACCGCCACCAGCCAAATCACGATAATCACAGCGTCTCTCAATTGCTGTGGCAGCAGGATAGCCATCGCAAACGCAACCAAAAATGCCGCGGGGAGCAATAGCGTCATTCCAGTGAAAAACTCGGTTCGACTCAGGCGCCCGTCGGGACGGAACATGGAACTGAAAAACCACCCCCACCCCGTGCGCGGAGGAGCACTTGCAATGCTTCTGTGCGCTGCACCAACCAGCAGACACAGCCGCTGCATTGACTCCTCACTCACCGGCCAATTGATGTTCTGGTCCTGAGTCCAGTGAAAGCTGTCATCAAGAAGCACCAGAACACCGGGCGGCAACAGCGATTGTTCCGGCGCTTCCAGCAGATCAATGACTGCCGGAAGAAGGTTGGCGCCATGACGCAACCGGATGTCCAGATTGCTCAGCTCCGGTGTGCTTAGCAGCGCCTGCCAAATTGCTGGATCGGCGCGGCGCTGGGGGTCGTCGAGCACTTCAATGAAAGCATCAGCCAGCGCCTGCATACGCAGATTGAAGCGCTGCCGAGCGTCGGCCTCTTCCTGCTCCTGCTCGCGCTGCACACGCAGCGCCTCCAAAAGGGCCGGATCCGGCTCGTGCACATCAGGTGACGCCGCCGCTGCCTCAAGCTGCTCCGCGGGAGCCGGGCCCGGCTCGGGCTCCCGAGGGCCTGTGCGCGCAGCTTCCCGGGCACTCATTACCGACGCCCGCTCATAGGCTTCTCGCAGCGCCATGAACTCGGCCGGTCGCTCCTCCGGATGCACATCCTTCAACAACCGGGCGTAGGCCCGCTTGATGGTGCGCAGATCGCTGTAGGGTTCGACGCCCAGCGTCACCCAGCAGCTCACCAGCGCCCCCGGCTGTTACGCAGCTCCGCCAGTTTCTGGCCAACGGCGTCACGGGCAGCAGCGCAGCGCTGTAAATCCTGTGAGTCCATGGCCGCCTCGAAATACTCAATCAACTCCTCAAGATAGCGGCGTTCCTCACCAAGCGTCTCTGCCCACATCCTCTCTGCTTCACCCATCAAGGCAATGTTGGCGCTGTCCTCACGAGGGTGAAACTTGAGTTTTTCCATCTCCTTGAGCAGCCGCTCCAGCGTCTTCTCGTCCAGTTCGCTGGTGGTGTTCTGAATCACCAGCGTACTCCGAACGCCGGTACTGACGACCACCGCCTCCACTTCGAGTACACCATTGATGTCGTAGGTAAAGCGCACATCAACCGACTCCTCGCCGGCCCTGCCGCCAGGAAGCTGAACCGCCAATTCGCCAATCTTGATGTTGTTGCGCACCATCCGCTGTTCGCCCTGAAACACCGACAGGTTCACCACCCTCTGATTGTCGGCAACGGTGTAGTAGCGATCCACCCGGCTGGTCGGGATGACCGTGTTCCGCGGAATGATCACGCTGAAAAAGCCATGCGCACGCTCGCCGCCAATATCCTTGGCGATCTCGATACCCAGTGAAAACGGACACACATCCGTCAGCACCGTGTCGCGCAGACCGGCGTCACGCTCCTTCAGGGCAGCCTGCACCGCCGCCCCCATGGCAACAACAAGGTCGGGGTCGATGGTGGTGGCCGGTATACGGCCGAACAGCCGTCCCACATGACTGCGCACGACAGGCATGCGGGTGGCGCCGCCAACCAGGATGACCTTGTCAAAATCATCGCGGCTCATGCCGGCATCGAGCACCGCGCGCTCGATTGGCCCCCGGATCCGCTCCAGCAGCACAATGCACGCCTGAACAAAGGCGTCACGCGTAAATGTGAGACTGTGTTCCTTGCCAGCCAGACTGAGCGTCATCAGCACCTCGTGCTGCTCGGCCAGGGCTTTTTTGGCTTCGTCACAAACGCGATACAGATGTGCACGATCTTCCCTGCTCAGACTTTGGCGCTCGCAGCCGATTTGCTCACAGACGGCACCAAGCATGGCCGCAGTAAAATCCTCGCCCCCCAGAAAACTGTCACCACTGGTGGCATGCACCTCAAGCAGGTCTTCGAATTTTTCCAGAATGGAAACGTCGAGCGTACCGCCGCCCAGGTCAATGACGATAAAACGGCATTCCTCTTCGTTTTCCTGAATACCGTACGCCAGTGCCGCGGCGGTTGGCTCATTGATCAGTCGCTCTGCCTTGAGTCCGGCAAGGCGAGCAGCATTCAGGGTGGCAGTACGCTGATGATTGTTGAAATAAGCGGGAACGCTGATGATTGCCTCGTCAACGGGCTCACCGAGGTATACCTCGGCATCCGCCTTGAGCTGCTTCAGTACCAGCGCAGAGAGTTCCTCGGCGCTGAACTGGCGATTGCCCAGCCTGATCCTCTCACTGGTACCCATGAGACGCTTGAACTGTGCAGCCGTTTTTTCAGGATGGGTAACCAGCCGGTCCTTCGCAGCACGACCAACCGTGACCATGCCATCATCATCTACGCTGACTACCGAGGGTGTCAGCAATTCACCCAGCGCGTTGGGAATGATGATGCTCTTGTCGTCACGCCAAACACTGATCAGGCTGTTTGTGGTGCCCAGATCTATCCCTACGACGGCCATGCCCCAATTCCTTCTGTCGGCTTTTTTGCGGCCAGTATATACAGAGCAATCACGGCAGGAACAGACCAGAAATGGCCTTTGGCCAATAGGCGATTCCAACTAGGCAGCACAACACAAAACACAAAGGCCGCCCGAGGCGGCCTTTGTGTTGCTGTGCAGACTTGAATCAGGCAGCAGCCAGATCCGATTCTGCCTCGGCCAGCATGGCAAACTCTTCGTCGGCGGACTTGGCAACCAGATGCTTGCGGCTGTAGCCGAAGTAGTACGCAGCACCGATCACGAACAGGCCCATGGTGAAGAAGAACGCACGCGGATCGAAAGCGTAGACGCCGGTCAGTGCAATCAGTGACAGCACCAGCGCGATACCCGAGGTCACCACGCCGCCCGGGGTCTTGTAGGGGCGTGGCAGCTCAGGCTGTTTGATGCGCAGCAGGATGTGACTGAGCGCCATCAGTGCGTAGGACACGGTCGCACCGACAACAGCCATCGCCAGCATCAGATCACCCTCACCGCTCAGCGAGGCGATAAAGCCGAAGATACCCGGCACAATCAGTGCGCGGGCCGGCACCTTGCGATCGGTGGTCAGTGACAGCGACTTGGGCAAATAACCGGCACGTGACAGCGCAAACACCAGACGGCTGTAGCCGTAGATGATCGAGAAGAACGACGCCACCAGACCGGCCAGACCCAGCACGTTGACCAGTGTCGCCAGACTGGTGTTACCGGTTGCGTTCAGCGCATCCACCAGCGGTACCGCGCTTTCGCCCATGGCTTGCGCCCCTGCGGCGCCGGGCACCAGCACCACCACCATCAAGGCAGTAAACAGCAGGAAGACCATGGCACCGATGATGCCCTTCGGCACGTCCTTGCCCGGGTCCTTGGCTTCTTCGGCGGCCAGCGGCACTCCTTCAACCGCCAGGAACAGCCACATGGCGAACGGCAGTGCCGCCCACACGCCGTACCAGCCCAGCGGCAGCATCTCGCTGGCACCGTTGGCGTCGGTCATGGCGATGTCGAACAGGTTGTTGATATCGAAGTGCATGACCAGCGCCACACCGGTAGCCACGATGGCGAAGACCGCCAGACCGCTGATTACCATCATCACTTTCAACGCTTCACCCACGCCCGCCAAGTGAATGCCGACGAACACCAGATAGAAGATTGCGTAGACCCACGGCCCGTTGAAACCGAGCAGCGCTTCCACCGCCGAACCAATGAAGATAACGATGGCCGCCGGAGCCAGCGCATATTCGATCAACACCGCAAGCCCGGTCAGAAAGCCCCCGGTCGGCCCCATCGCCTGCCGGGCAAAGCTGTAACCACCACCCGCAGCCGGAATGGCCGCGGACATTTCCGCCAGCGACAGTACCAGGGTCAGATACATCAACCCCATGAGCACTGCGGCAATCGCAAAGCCCGCCCAGCCCGCCTGCGCGATGCCGAAGTTCCAGCCGGCAAAATCACCGGAAATAACATAAGAGACGCCGAGCCCGGCGAGCAGAATCCAGCCCGCAGTCCCGCGCTTGAGTTGCCGTTTGGCAAGGTACGCCTGATGGTCGTTAGACATGAGAGATCCTCAGTGGTGTTGCAGTTGTGAATGACGCCTCCCCGACGTCACTCGGAAACCAGAAAATTGCGACCGCTGCCGCCGTGCTCGATCACCGCGTCTTCGGTGCGGTCCTTGAGGTTGACACCCGAGAGCTTCAGCCGCTGCGCCTCGCGCAGCAGATACAGCGCCCGCTTGGCCCCCTCGACATGCGGCAGCCCTGCCGGCCGCACGTTGGAAATGCAGTTGCGTGATGCATCGGTCAGCCCCGGTTTGGGCGACCAGGTCAGGTACAGCCCAAGGCTGTCCGGCGAACTCAGACCCGGACGCTCACCAATCAGCAGCAATACCGCGCGGGCGTTGAGCAGCGCGCCCACGTCATCACCAACGGCAACGCGGCCCTGCTCAACGATGGTCAGCGGCGCCAGTGAGCACTCCGGCAACTCGCTGGCGAGCAAGCCCATAAAGCGCTGCAGAAACGGCACCGCGTTCTGCGCAATCGCGCGGGATGACAGGCCGTCCACAATCACGATGGCCAGATCGCTCGGCTGCTCGCAGCCCAGTTTGATCAGTTGCTCACGCGAGGCGTCGTCCAGCAGACGGCCCAGATCCGGACGCTGCAGATAGGTCATGCGATCAGTCGCCTGACTGTGCAGGCGAATCGGCTCACCCAGCGCAGCCAACTGCGGGTCAGCAGCCAGCTCACTGCAAAGGGCGTCGATATCCAGCGGCAGATGCACCGCGTCGCGGGCCTGCGCGTGGGACAGCTGGAACGCCAGCAGCTCGCTGGTCGGCAGGCTGATCCCTGCGCGCCCTAAGCCAATACGCGCATCGGTAAATTCGCGCAGGCGACGCCAGGGGTTCTCGACCACCGCACCGGGCTGGTTGCGGGTTTTGTCATTTGACGAACTCATGCTCTGCCTCCCGGCAACGCCTTCAGTGAGCGGGCAAAGGGCTCAGGCAGCGCGTCGTGCAGAATGTGACGGTCGGCATCGCGCATGATCTGCATGCGGATCAGCCACTGCTCAAACTCCGGCGATGGCCGCAGCCCCAGCGCACGACGCGCATACAGCGCGTCATGGAATGAAGTGGTCTGGTAATTGAGCATGATGTCGTCCGAGCCGGGGATGCCCATCACGAAGGAGCAGCCCGCCACACCCAGCAGGGTCAGCAGGTTGTCCATGTCGTTTTGATCCGCTTCGGCGTGGTTGGTGTAACAGACATCGCAGCCCATCGGCACGCCGAGCAGCTTGGCGCAGAAGTGATCTTCCAGCCCGGCACGGATGATTTCCTTGCCGTCGAACAGGTACTCCGGGCCAATAAAGCCGACTACGGTATTGACCAGCAGCGGCTTGAACTTGCGTGCCACGGCATAAGCGCGGGCCTCGCAGGTCTGCTGGTCCAGACCATGATGCGCGTTGGCCGACAGCGCACTGCCCTGCCCCGTCTCGAAATACATCACGTTGTTGCCCACCGTACCGCGCTTCAGGCTCAACGCCGCCTGCTGCGCTTCGGCCAGGGTAGCCAGGTTGAAACCGAAGCTAGTGTTCGTTCCCTCGGTGCCACCGATCGACTGGAACACCAGATCAACCGGCGCCCCGGCCTCGATGCACTCGATGGTATTGGTCACATGGGTCAGTACGCAGGATTGGGTCGGGATCTCATACTTCTCGATCACCTCGCCCATCAGCTTCATCAGCTTGATGGCCTGCGCCACGTTGTCGGTAGCAGGGTTGATACCAATCACCGCATCACCGTTACCGTAGAGCAACCCATCGAGAATGCTGGCGGCGATGCCGTTGACATCATCGGTCGGGTGATTTGGCTGCAAGCGGGTCGACAGCCGACCGGGCAATCCGATGGTGTTGCGAAACGCGGTGGTCACATGGCACTTCCTGGCGACCAGAATCAGATCCTGATTGCGCATGATCTTGCTCACCGCCGCCGCCATCTCCGGCGTCACGCCCGCACGGATCGACTGCAATACCTCCGGGGTCGCGTGGTCGCTCAGCAGCCAGTTGCGAAAGTCCCCGACGGTCAGGTGCGATATGGGTGCAAACGCCGCCGGCTCATGCTCGTCGATGATCAAACGGGTGATTTCGTCCGCTTCATAGGGCACCAGCGCCTCGCTCAGAAAGGTCTTCAGTGGTACCTCGGCCAGCGCCATCTGCGCGACCGCGCGCTCCTCGGCAGACAGCGCAATAACACCGGCCAGTCGATCACCGGAGCGTTGTGGTGTCGCCTTGGCCATCAGCTCGGCCAGATCGCGGAAGCCGAAGGTTCGGCTGCCCAGCGTATAGCGGTAGGAATGCGTCATCGTGTTACCTCAGGCATGCAAATTGCTGCGAATGTCGCGTAAGTCACGCGAAGCAGCGAAAGATGCCTGAAACAGATGCGATGCCTGTTCCAGCGGGCTATCAAGATTTGGCAAAAGTGTCCCAGGCGGCCCATTGAAGCCCTTTGAGGCATATTCCACCCGAGCATCCTGCGTTAGGATGCCGCCAACTGAACACGCGAGCGCTCGCCAATGCAGCCCATAACGGAGCACAATGCACCAGCAAGGAGCACACGTGAGGCACAGGACGCCGACGAACACGCCCACAACCTGACCAACTGGCAGCAGGAATATGACCAGTTGGGCGGCGGGCGCTTCTATGGGCGAATAGATGAAGTGGCGCTGGACGGCTGCCAACTGTTCAAGGAGCACACCAACCGTGCGCTGCGCCAGCAGTGCAACGTCTGGAAGGATGCGCTCTGGCTGGGTATCCCCGCCCGCGCGGCAGACTGCCGCATTAACGGTCTTGAGGTCGGCAGTGATCAACTGATGTGCCGCCCCGGCAGCCGCGACTTTGAATTGATGACCCCCGATGCCTTCGACATCTACGGCATCGTCATCAAGGAAGAAATGCTACTGCGCGCCGCCGAGCGCGAAGAGCGCGCGCTGGATCTGAAATCACTCGAACACAGCCCGCGTCTGACCGTACCGCAGGAGCAGCTCGACCAGGTTCGCGGCCTGCTGGAGCAAGTGCTCTACCGCGGCGCCCTCGGACTCGATAGTGAACACCAGAAGCAACTCGCCAGCCAGGCCCTGCTGGAACTGGTCGCCAACGCCGCCCAACCGGCCGCAGCGCCCAGCTACGCGCATCGGCGCAAGGTAGTCGAGCAAGTGAAAGCCTATCTGGCCGAACACCCGGAAGCCCCGCTGAGCATTCCCGAGCTGTGCGAGCGCGTACACGTCAGCCGTCGCACCTTGCAATACAGCTTCGAAAGCATTCTTGGCATCAGCCCGCTGCAGTTCCTGCGCAGCGCCCGCCTCAACCGCGTTCGCCGCGCCCTCAGCGACCCGCAACAAACCAGCCCTATCGCCGTCATCGCGGCAGACAGCGGCTTCTGGCATCCGGGGCAGTTTGCCCGGGATTACAAAGCGTTGTTTGGTGAGAATCCGTCGGAGACGGTGAGAAGGAGTCGCTAACCGAGTTGACGGTCAGTGCTGCGCAGGCTCGCCTTCCAAGCGCCAATCAGTGAGCCACCAGACACAAAAAAGCATAAACATCGCCAGGGGCGACGCGGCATACAATGCCCTCAATCTCATACCAACTCCCTAATCTGCGGCCGGGAAGCAGAGTCCGGCCCGACCGCAGTCAGCAAGGCGGTATCAGGCGCGAGCTGGAAGTACCGGCTCGCAGAAGCTGAGCAGCCCTTGTTCCTGCATCTCTTTAATGAAATTCAGAACAGTCTGCTCAACAACACGACCGAACGCATCTGCCGGCGTTGTCGGTTGCATGTTGAAGGGCGCACGCTTATTGCCAATGGTCGTATGCAGCGCATGCTTGTATGAACCGGAGTGGGTATTGCCATCCGCATCCACAAGCTCGATGGTTGCTTCGTAGTAATCGGTAACCAGCGAGCCCGCAGCACCCAGCGTCAGACCGGTAGCAAAGCCCTTGGCAGCTGCGCCACTGACGTTACCCACATTGTTCACAATCACACGGATGCTGTAGTTGGCGCCTGCTGCGCCCGGTACAACCACGCCGGAGGCACGCAGGGTTCGCTCTACATGGCCGCGCAATTCTGAATCGGCACGAGCAAAGTGAGTACCGTTGCGCCGAAACTCGACACTGACGTTTGAATTGTATGGCGTTGCAACCGACTTGATGTCGCTATAAGCGGTCTTCCCATAGGTGGGGTCGACGTAGGATTTGGTCGTCATACAGCCCGACAAAAATGCAATTACAAACAGGGAAAACATCAATCTAATAGAATTCATACGGCCTCTTTCTTGTTGTATTTTTCACTTCCCTTTACGCCACAACCAATGACGTAACCTAACAGCTGCTCTGTCTGTTTCTTTCGCCAGCCCTCCCTTCACGCGTACAAGTGAATCGGCATGAGGACCACACCCATTCGAGTGGCCACTCCTGGCACACACGAGCGACGACAAAGCGCACCAGTGCCAGGCGAGCAAGAAAATACAAGGGGATAAAGCATGTACCGGCGCCCGAGGCACGGCCGCCAAAACCACCGGGCAGCAGATGCGACCGATGATAAGAAGATGATCCGACAGCAGAACTGCCTGGAAATGATATCTGCGCCATCCTTGGGCCTTTGCGAACTGGCTTATTGCCACATCCGCAAGGTAACCGCATCACCGATACAGGTAAAGCACGATTTTCTGTCCGGTGGCGTTCATCGAGATAACAACAAAGCCTCCGCTGGCTCTGACGTTAACGATGACGAGCTTAACGCACGACCAGAGGTGGCTTGGCCAGCAGCAGCGACTGATTTACCGGGCTCTAGATCAGCTCGGCAACCGCCCTGTCTGCGTGAATCCGGGTAGTGTCATAAAGCGGCACCGCGGTATCAGCCTGCGTGACCAGCATGCTGATTTCGGTGCAGCCGAGAATCACTCCCTCTGCCCCGCTCGCAAACAACCCATCGATAATGCGCAGAAACTCGGCTTTTGACTCCGGAGTGATTGTGCCCAGGCACAGCTCCTCATAAATAACCGAATGCACGATGCGGCGGTCGTCCGCTGCGGGCACGATTACCTCGATGCCGAACTGCTCCTGCAGCCTGCCCTTGTAAAAGTCCTGCTCCATGGTGAACGCCGTGCCGAGCAGGCCGACCTTTTTCACCTGGTTGCTGACCAGCACGTCTGCGGTCGCATCGGCAATGTGCAGCAACGGGATGCCGATAGCACTCTGAATCTGAGGCGCTACCTTGTGCATGGTGTTGGTACAGATCAACAGAAAATCAGCCCCGGCCCCTTCAATCTTCCGGGCTGCTTCAGACAGCACCCGCGCCGCACCCTCCCAGTCGCCCTCACGCTGCAACCGCTCGATTGGCTCAAAATCGACGCTAAACAACACGATCCGGGCGGAATGCAGACCACCCAGCTGCTGTTTGACACCTTCATTGATCGCCTTGTAATAGCCGGCCGTGCTCTCCCAGCTCATGCCACCCAGCAACCCGACTGTCTTCATATCACTCTCCACTTTGCTGCTCGACACTCCGCCGATGATGACGCTGCGCCAGAATAACCAGTAGCAGCGGCACTCCAACCACAACACACCCCAGGTACAGGATCACACCCCACGCACCCGCTGCCGCCAGCAGCGAAAAATCCCATAGTGCCACCGGCAAGCCGGCAGCATAGTGCAGCGCCCCGTTTATTCCCGTCACCACCAACACACCCACCAGTAGCTGAAAGCCAGCGTAGATAAACGTGCCGTAGCGCAGCCAGCCAAACCGCTCGGGCCACAGCAGCCCCCTGAACCAGCACGCAAACACGACAAGCGATGCCAGTAGCTTGATCAGCAGAAAGGTCAAGCCATATTGGTGCAGCACAACATCATGGACAGCAGAGACATGGGCCAGCAACGCAAAGGCTGCGGGCGCACGGTAAAAATCAATCACCTTGAACAACTCTGACAGCAGCGTAACAAGGAGAATCGCCAGAATGACTGACGGGATAACGCGTTTCAATTTGGTTGGTCCTGGCTTACGCGGTTTGTTAAGGCTTCACGGGTAACTGATAACTGACCTTCGAGCCGTTCGTGATAACGATTTTTTGTCGGATCAGTTCACCCATAATCCGTGCCAAATCGTCTTCTTCAAGCTTTTTCATGAACAATGAGTTTATCGAATTTGAGAGTGTTTTCACCGCTCTGGGCTTGGCTGCTCCACGGGCCTTGAGAAACTCAACAATAGCGTCGATCCGCTCCGCCATTGATTTCGAGTTCGAGATTTTGAGAAGCGGAATCTCCGAAATATCCTTTTCTCTTTGGGCATAGATTCGCTTGGTCTTCAGGTGCTTAATCAGAGGATCGAAGCCAGTGTCTTTTGAAATAATATGGAAGTAGCAGTCTGGATCCTTTGCGGCAATGTTTCCAATGTAGAACGCGATATGGAAATCCAGCGCATTAGGTCCATTTCCCTCAATCCTCACATATTCTGCATCAGCGCCCAGCGACTGCATCGCGCAAGCCAAATCAAACGAGATCTTTGCCTGTTTCGATCCGACAAAAACGATGACTTTAAAGCCATGCCCTTTGAGTAGCTCAAGATTTTTTGGCTGAACGTTTTCAAAATCAATCAATACGTAATTGGTTTTCAAGGATACTTCCTCGCCTCCCTACTCTTGGCCTTAACGCTGGAGTTAAGCTAGGGCGCTTAGCGCCGTGGCTTGAACAATTTGTTATGCATTTGCATAGATCTCTTTTTTTATGCGTTCCAGCTCTTGCCGCAGGCCATTAAAAAGAGCGATAACATCTATCTCCGCGCCATCTTCGATGCGCTTTGAAAGCATTGTTTGAGGGAATATAAGCAAACTAGTATCTTTATACCGAACACATGCATCTTTTCCGTATTCGTCCTCGATTACCCACCAATCATAGCCTGCTGTCTCGCTTACGAAGACTTTGCCGAACACGATTCCTAGCGATTGTAGCTGCTGAGTATTTCCTACTGGTATTTGAGCTGAGTCGACTATCGTCTGCAGACGATCAAGATCATCCATGGAACCATCCATTTTGTGCCCAGCAATTTCCTCTGATATTTGGCTACCCAACAGCCACATCTTAGCAATATATGTAATCCATTCTTCATCTGGTGCAGTAATTACTTGTTCCATGCTCGTATCTCATTTTGCATAACGCTTGCATAAACGGCGCCCGACTAGGGCGTCCGGTGGAGGCAATAGGCCGTAACGAACTTGAGCGAATGGTTAGGTGTCATTAAGTCCGGACTCGCAATCCACCAAAAAGAAACCCAGTAATAGCCATGAATATCAAGCCTCTTAATGCAAAAAATAGTACCGAACCAATCGCCCACTCAAAATAATTAGACTCGACCGTAGCTGACACAGAATGTAGGTAATGGATAGTAAATGCCACCACAAGTGGCGCCACTACCAGAAGGGTGAGCTTATAACTTAGGCGAGGCACGAATCGCAAGAAAGCGCCTAATATCAAACAGATTCCAGAAATATATAGGGCTGTAATGTTGATACTCATAACACGTACCTCATTCCCTTGAACTGACACTTAACGTTTGGTTAAGGGGCGGGCTTTAGCCCGCCCCAGTGAGCGAAGCGAGCGGTTTGACGCATTTGTTATGAGCCATTACCCTTGTTCTCTATATGGATTGAAACTAGGGTCTTCTGCTAATTTTTGTTGCAATCTAGATTTTGCCGCCTCGCTGTAGCGTTGAATTTCACCGGACTTAGAAGATCGGATGGTTTGATGAAATTTTTCGTTTCCTCTTAATCCAAGCACAGATACGGCCTTCGCAACAAAGTTAGTATTCTTTCCGATTAGGGTAGCTAGCTCGTTCGTTAGGTAAGGGTAGTCTTTCTCAAGATCCGTACGTTTCACGACGACAGGAAGCGACAGGTCATTTGAGTTGCCTTTTCTTAAAACTAGGTCAGCCGTATAGTTTTTTGGGGCTTCGACAGGCACGATGCGAACCATATCTGATCCGTTGAGGTGCTTACCAAGCTCTAGATAGGGCAGCGTCCTGCTTTTCCCTTTGATTTTTGCATCAAACTGTTTTTGAGTTAGGTATTTTGACCCATCGAAGGTAATACCTCTCTCGAGCAACCATACCAATTTTTTTGCTGAATCTTTTTTTCTGATTTGTGAAACTGCTTTATGAACTTTATCAGCATAAGTTGTTAGATTGCCGAATGACAAGCTCAGATAGTGTTGGTTGAGATCAGATGCGTGGCCTTTGAAGTTCGCAAATACAATTTCTCTGTAGAATTTGCATGCATAGTACATAAGGTGGTGCTGCACTTCTATCGGAATATCAGGAAGCACATCGTGAACCGAGGCGTTTCTCAACGAGATTATTTGCTGAACTATGTCGGAATGATGCTTATCAATTTTTCCTTCAGATAGAAGCCTTGATACGGCGACTTCAGCAGATATCGAATCTTCTGAACTGGTCTTTTTTATTGTCTTTTTTGCATGTACTAAAATTGCTTTTGCAAGCAACTCCCATGCCACACCAAGTAACATAAGAGTAGCTTCGGTGCTGAACGCGCCCTTTGCACGATTAAAGTTGTCAATTGCGCATTCAGCTGCCTCCTTAGATTTATCTAGGAGTCGTAAGTATTCTCGGCGCTGTCGTTTTTTCGCTGGCGTCATTTTATTTTAGCGCTCCGACAGATTTTGGCTCATAACGCCGCCAACACGCGCGGCTTTGTAGTGGAGGCGAAGCCGTAACGGAAAAGCCGTCGCTGTGCTTGGCTTTGTTAGGGTTAAGGCTAAAGAGAAATAATGCGCACATCTTTCTCTCCTCTGCGGCTTTCACGTCTAATTTCAACACGATACAAGTCCGGATCAGGCGCAGGCGGTTTTGGCTGAGGTGGTCGAGGTTTTCTCGTCACTTGATTTAAGTATACTTCTTCTCCGTATGCATCAGCTAAAGGTAGCGCTAACTGTTTCGGAAAAAGTGGAACTTGTTCAAGTGATATTTGAAGCTCTCTCTTAAAATCAATGGAATCATCAAGCTCAGACCCGAATATACGATCTGACTCTGCCATTGCCTCATCAACTGACAACTCACCTCGTTGCACTTTTACAAACAGTGTCTGGAGGCGAGACAGTGACTCACCACTTCGCCTTACCTTTGGCTTTGCCCTGCTTGATTGGAAAGGTGCCCCTGCGCGCTCTCCGAGATACCCACTAACAGTGCGTACTTGACTATGAATTATTTGCAAGCCAGCAATGAAAGAGCCATATTGCCCAATACCGATATAGATGACGCCAAGAGCGGCAGCTATTCTCCCTACCGCTTTAATTGATCCCTCTTCAACTACCAGAGACAAAGAGTAATCAGGAAGTTGCAGCTCTCGACCCACATAGGCTTCCCACTCATCAAATAAGTGGGCGGAATAGTCCTCGAACTGCCTCTTTGGCAGACTTCGTACCCCAATATAAAAATCTGTAGAGCCTATGATCGCCATTCGGAATGCTTACTCTTTTACCCTAACAGCTGAGTGGACCGACAGCTTCATAATCACATATCCGTGACTTCTTCATATCACCGCTCCAAGCCCAAGCCGCCGCTTTAAATACCTCATTAAAAACAACCCATTACAAAACCCAGCCCCACATTGCTCGTATTCGCGTGACGTCCGCATTTTGTGCATTCAATAAACCTGTATGGCATGTCGATCTGCATACCATTGGGTAATCTGGCGGGGTTACACATTCACACTTCCCCTGCATTTCGGATAGGCGCTGCATCCCCAGAACATCTTGCCTGCGTTGGTGCCTTTGCGGGCGGTGCGTTTGATCATGCTGCTGTTGCACAGGGGGCAATGCGGCTCAAAGGTGGTTTCAGGTATTGGAGGCGTGGCAGTGGGTGTCGGGTTGGGGGTTGGCTGCGCTGCCGATGGTTCAGAAGCCTGTTTGTGCATCAGGCGCTTGAGGCCTGCACCGTCGATCAGCTGGATATTGCGGCCCTGGGCGAAGGCTTTGGCTTCTTTGGTGAATTGGCCGGAGGTAACCACATAACCGCCCACTGCGCCTTCTGCGGCCATGGCGCCGAAGAATTCGCGCACCACTGGTACGCCCACTTTTAATGAGCGCCAGTGTTTGCATTGCACCAGGTATTTTTCGTTGTGCTTGCGCAGGATCAGATCTACGCCGCCATCCGGGCCGTTAGCGCCAGTTTCGGTGATGCTATAGCCCTGCTTGCGGAAGGCTTCGCCGATCAGTTGCTCGAACTGCTGCCAGCTGAGGCCGTCGATGGTTCTGGCCGGTTGGGTGGCGTTTGCGACGCTATTGAGCAGTTGCTTGCGTTTGTAGCGCCCGGCGATCGAGCCAATGGCGCCGAACACGCAGCAGGCTGGAATCAGGTACTGGCCGAACAGGGCGAAGGTGCGCCACAGGTGCCCTGCCAGCACGCCGCCCATGTCACCTGGGCGCAGCACGGTGGAAGTGCTGGGCGGTGCGGTGGCAATGGGATGCAGGACAAGCCAGCTGATCAGAGCAAGCAGCATGCTGACCCACCACGGCAGGCGGGACAGCAGAAAAATGAAATCGTCGAATGCAGAGGATCGTCTGCGCGCCATCCGTGGGCTCCTTGACTGGCTCATTGCCATGTCAAAACGGTAATCCTATACCGGCGTCAGGTAAAGCGGCTTTTCACCCTGCGCCAAGCCGGGCGATGGACAGCGCGGGTTTAAAAGGTCATCAACCGCTGCTTTCTGCTCAGGGGCTTATTTGCGTTCTGGATGCAGGTTGCCAGGGTCGACTCGTGGCACAGCGCCTGCTCGCTGTCTTTCAACCACTGCCGGACCAGTTGAACGTAGTCATCCAGACTGATGAACCGGTGGATGGTGTGATTGTGCAAATAGCCAAGACAGAACCCGAGCTTATCTTCCAGTGAGCCATTGGGCGCAAACTTGAAGTACTCCACATCCACTAGCCAGCTTCTGGACAGGTCAGGGGTAACCAGAATATTCCCGGCCCAGAGATCAAGATGCAGGTGCGAGTGACTCAGATGCTCACGGATGGCGTTGAAAGCCAACAGCAGCACGGCATTTTGCTGTTCCGGGTGCGCCTGAATGAACTCCAGCAAATTGCAGGACTGGTCAATAAACTCGGTCGCTAACGTGGTGGAAACAACCAGCCCGAGCCAGTTACGCCGGTATCCGTAGCCGACAATTTGCGGCACATGCGGGCAATTGAGCAGCCCCAGCTGGTTGTGAATTTCCATCACGCCGCGATCATAAGCGCCATGCCGCTTGAGGCCGAAGGTCGCCCTGATTCGACTATTGCGATGGCGAAACACTGCCGTTTTGGCCAGAACAGCACGCTCGCCCAGCTCCAGCACATCGCGCTCGCGTCCTTCTCTGACAAGGCGAAGGCGATCATTCAGCATGCCGTATAGGGCGTTGCTCAGATCCTGGCCAAGATCAGCTCGAACGAATACGCGGCAACCGCCACGTTGCTGTTTGAAAAATCCCGCACTGCTCAGAAATTTCATTTTTCTTTTCGTCTCTGCTGGCAGGGGCTCTCACTCTGCAGCTTGGTACTACTTCGGGTGCACACGGGCACAAAGCAGACACCAACCGGCACAACGCAGCGCAAGCAGCCCGCCTGTGTGTCGGTTCAGTTCGGAAAAAGTGGGGGAGTCAACATGGAGTGCTTACCTTCCCTGGCAAACTGAAATGAACTTGAAGCGCCATTACCTGCCGCATGGCCTTCGCTGAGCACCGATAGTAGCCTAACGCCATACTGATACAGAAATACTTTTTAACTCAGCCGGCCAGCAAGCCGGCACTACACTCTGAACCCCTGCGCCAATGCCTGCAGCTCACCTGCCAGCTGCGCCTGACTGTCGGTGACCTGAGAAATTTCCCGCGAGCCGTTGAGGGTTTGCAGAGAGGTTTCCCGCACGGAGCTCATGCTGCGCGAGATATCCCGCGTGACCGCGACCTGCTGTTCAGCGGCAGAGGCGATTTGCGATGACATGCCGGAAATACGGTCGACGTCCTGCAGGATGCCGGCAAGGGTGTCTTCCAGGGTCTCGGCTTCATCGGCGCTGAGATTGGCCAGTTTGTGGCTGTCGATTACCGCGCCGCGCACACTGTCGGTAATGTCGCGCAGGCTGCTGATCATGGTTTCGATTTCAACGGTGGAATCGTGGGTCTGGCGCGCCAGATTGCGCACTTCGTCGGCGACCACAGCAAAGCCACGACCGTGCTCCCCTGCCCTGGCCGCCTCAATTGCGGCGTTGAGCGCCAGCAGGTTGGTCTGGTCCGCTACTGTTCTGATCACGTCGATGACCCGGGTGATGGATTCGCTGCTGGCCTGCAGGCGCTCCATTTGGCCGTTGACCTGCTCGATGGCACCGGCCAGATGGCGAATGCGACCAACGCTTTCCTGCACCACCCGCCGCCCTGCCTCGTTGCGCTTTGAGGCATGCTGGGCGGCTTCGGCAACCTGCTGGGTATTGCGCGAGATTTCTTCCGAGGTGCTGGACATTTCCTCTGCCGCTGCTGCGACCTGATCCACCAAAGCCTGCTGCTGCCCTACCTGATCGGAGTTCTGGCTGGCGGTGGCACGGGTCTGCTCGGAGGCCGATGCCAGCCGCACGCTGGTTTCATCGATCTGACTCAGCGCACCGGAGAAGGTCTCGATCAGGCTGTTCAGGGCCGTGCCGATCAGCCCCATCTCGTCCTTCGAGCAGACCCGGGTGCGCACCGACAGATCCTTGCGTTCCATGACCTGACGGAAATCACCCAGCAGCTGGTTTACCTGGCTGGACACCCCAATGATGATCAGCAGCGCCAGCAGCAGCACCATGCCGATCACCAGCGCACCGATGATGGCTGCCCGACGCAGATCGGCACGCGCGCCGGCCAGCACGCGCTCGGTGCCCGCAGCCATGTCGTCAGCGACCTGCTGCTTGAGCTGGTAAACACCGTCGATGGCGTGACTGGCGCTGTCAAACCACTCGATATTGGCCATCCCGAGAAAGCCGTATTCGGAACCGATCAGACGATCACGCAATGCGCTGAAGGCGATGTTTTCCGGCCGTTCGGCCAACGCCAGCAACTGCCCCTGCAGGGAGGCACCAACCAGATTGGCGGCCGCATCCAGCAGTGCCTGACTGCGCGCATCTGCTGCACTGACCTCCCTCGCCAGCGCCAGCGAAATGCCGCCCTCGCTGAGCACCGCAGCGCCCGCGGCCATCTCCCGTGCTCCCGACTCGGTTGCCTCGGTGAGCGCCAGGAAGGCTCCCATCAGACGCGTCAGGCGCGGCTCGTTAGCCTGCAGCAGAATCTCGGGAATCAGGGCAATCATCCGTTCAACCGCGGCGCTATAGGTCCGATAGGCCAACTCGGCGTCGACATCTTCATTGAGGACCCTGGCCCGCAGCGGCGCCAGCGCATCCAGCGCCTCATTGATCAGGCCCAGCTGGGCCGCGATGGCAACCCGCTCGCGACCCTGCATGGCGGCCATGGCGTTGCGCAGGGCATCGAGGCTGGCATCGGTAGCTGCCCGCTGGCCTTCAAGGCGCTCGACGACCCGGCCATCGGCGCCACCGGTGGCAATGAATAAGGCGGTGAGACCCCGCTCTTTTTGCAGATTCTCCAGCGCCGGATCGGCGCTCAGCACCAGGTCGAACAGTGCCCGCGATGATTCGGTCTGCTGCAGATGGGTGTAACGGTCAATTACCGTGGCGCCGGAGAAATACAGTGTGCCGGCCAACGCCGGCAGCAGGAGCAGCAACAATTTGCCGCGCATGGAGAGGTTTCGAAGCATGGACAGCATGGTGGAGCACCCTGAGAAAAACCTGACTGACTGGACAGACCTCTCAGCAAGAACGGTGCCATCACTCTGCCACGACCCGCCGGGGCTTGCGGACACCCCGTGCGAACACCGCGCACCAGTTCAGGGCCGATGCAGCGCAACGCGATCCAAAAAAGGGACTATCGTGGTCACCGAGGCGCTGCCGGAGCGATGCATCCATGCAGGCCATCGCGCGCCCGGCTGTGACTCGCGCCGGTCAGACGAGCGGCTTGTTCATGGCCGCCGCCAGCTCGGCATGGCCGCTGTGTGCCAGGGCATCAACGGCGCCCGCAACGTCTTGCGGGGTCTTGTTCTGGCTCAATTTGAACTTGCCGACCAGGCGTTCGATCTCGATTTCGATGCCGACAATCGCCGCCAGCATTCGGGCGATGTAATCCGGGCTTGAGTCAGTCATGCGCCACGGGGGCAGCTCTTGCGCGCGCGTCTCGTGTTCACGGGTCAGGCGCGCCACGATGCCGCGCACAAAGCGCTCGTCGTCACGCAGGTGGATGCGCCCGTGGGCATGCACAACCTGATAATTCCAGGTCGGCACCTGCTGGTGGGTTTCGTGCTTGCTGGGGTACCAGTTTGGCGAGATATAGGCTTGCGGGCCCTGAAAGACGACCATCACGCTCATGCCGTCCACAATCTGCTCGACCAGCGGGTTGGCCCGCGCCAGGTGCGCCTGCAGCACGCCGTGCTCACCCTGCCCGGTCAGCAGCTCGAACGGAATATGGTTGGCGTCCAACCCGTCCGGGCCGACGGTTACCAGCGTACCCAGCGGGTTTTCGCCAATCAGGGCATGCAGTTCAGTGGTGCGGGTTTCGGCAAAATGTGCAGGCAAATACATGACGTATTCCGTGGCAGGTCAGACGGCAAGATACTGATCCAGGGAATACAGCGCAAACGCCAACAGCAACCAGAACAGCACGCCAGCCGATGTCTCAAGCCAGGCACTGTAGGTATGCCGGCGCAGCCAGTGCGGTGGCCACAGGCAACGCAGCAACCCGCGGCCGGGAATGCGCAGGCTGAGGTCCAGAACGGCGCCCGCTTCGAGGATCAGACGGCCAAGCAGCAGCAGCCCGCGCGCCAATGCTTCGAGCAATTCAAGCATCCGGGTTACTCCGTGCCGGGCGCGCGCTCGGCAAAGCACGGTAGCCCATCAGTGATATCAAACCAGTTGGCCTTGTGGGCAGTAAAGAGATGAGCCTGCAAATCGGTCACGCTCAGCGTAGTAACACAGAGCCGTGGAATCATAGTGCCTGCCTCATCCGATGGTCTTTACCCGATAAAAATATAGCCTTTTAAAGCTAATATTGAAAAATTAGCGTATTACGGCTAACGTCAAAGCAGATTGCACAGGGACACGCTTATGACCATTGCAGCCGTATTGACCGGCGACCTGATCGATTCTCAAGGTGTTGAGGATACGCAGGATTACATCAACCAGCTACGTGATGCGTTGCAGCAGCTGCAAGCCGTCTGCCCATTCCAATACGAACTGTACCACGGCGATGGTTTTCAACTGACCCTGGACGTTGCAGCAGATGCAGTGCGTTGCGCGGTGCTGCTGCGCGCCGCACTGATTGCCGCCAGCCCGGAGCACGAGCGGTACGACGCCCGGATTGCTGTCGGGATTGGCCAGGCGGCCGCGGTTAACCGCTACGGCGAGGCTTTCGTGCTGTCCGGGCAGGGGCTCGACACTATGAAGAAGGACAGCCTTGGACTGTTCACCCATGATGCCAGCCTGCTGGATCGCCTTGAGCTGCCGACCGCGTTCGCGGCGCGGGTGATCGAGCAGTGGACGCGAGTTGAGGCACAGACCTGGTGGTTGCATACCACCCTTGCGGTCAGCCAGAAGGCTCTGGCCGAACACATGGACAAGGCTCAGGTAACGGTTCACAAGGCGTTACAACGGGCCGAGGCCGCGCTCATGGATCGCTATCTGGCTCGCAGCCGCGAGTGGATTCAGGAGCTCACTGATGACTGACTCTGTCTTGCTGCTGCTGATGCTGCTCTTGCACATGCTCAGCAGCTTATGGGCCAAAGCAAGGCCGCTGCCGGACTGGTCGCCAGAGCTCTGCTCGGCGCTTAGCCGGCCTGCGCTAATCTGGAAAAATTAGCCCTTCAAGGGTAAAGTCCCAGATCCCTTCGTCGGCGCTCTGGCCGTCGCGCCCCTTCCCGTTTCATCAGGAGTACCCATGCGTCTGTGTGTTTTCTGCGGTTCCAGCCCCGGCAACAAACCCGAATACCTCGCCGCTGCGCAGCAGCTCGGCACGGCACTGGCCAAGGCCGGCATCGGTCTGGTCTACGGCGGTGCGCAGGTTGGCCTGATGGGCGCAGTGGCCGACGCGGCGCTGGCCGCCGGCGGCGACGTGATTGGCGTGATTCCGCGTCATCTGGTTGAACGCGAATTGGCCCACGAAGGGCTGACCACCCTGCATGAAGTCGGCTCAATGCACGAACGCAAGGCAATGATGGCGGATCTGTCCGACGGGTTTATCGCCCTGCCCGGTGGCGTCGGCACCTTTGAGGAATTGTTCGAAGTCTGGACCTGGGGCCAACTGGGGCACCATCAGAAGCCGTGTGCGCTGTTCAACGCCGCCGGCTACTACGATCAACTGATTGCCTTCCTGGACCACGCCCTGACCGAGGGCTTTATGCGCCAGCCCTACCGCGACATGCTGATTGTCGACAACCAGGTCGACAGCCTGCTCGACAGGGTTCGCCGCTACTCACCACCCGCCGTGTCCAAGTGGGTTAAAGCGCAAGAACGCTAGCCCCTCGGCTGCCGTGATCAGGATGCGCCGCGGGTAATCTGCTGCATGCGCGCGTAACCCGTGCGCGTCAGCAGTACCAGATTGACTGTGGTGGCGTAGATCTGACCTGACGCCTTGAGATCGTTGATCAGCGCCTTGTGTTCATCCGCCGGCAGGTAGAAAAAATCCCGCCCTTCCTCAAGCTGCTGCTCGCAGCGGCGAAAAAGACGGAAGGAGGTGCCCTTCGGCAGGGCATTGAGCTCATCGAGCTGGCGCAGGCTCAGGGTTTCGGTGTTGGCATGGACAATCGGTTGCATGACGGCTGGTAGCGGCTGGCGAATGGGTCGGGCGGCCGTCTGACCGCCAAGCCGTAGCCTACCGTGTTGAGCAATAAACGTCTTCTCCCGTTGCCGTCAGTCCTGCCCGATATCGCGGTCAGCGGCCGGGACTGAGGCTGTGCTGTGGGGCGCCATGTAATCAGGCATGCCACGATGAACCTGAAGAAACCCGATAAAAGCGCGTATGACGGCAGCAACAAGCCCGTTATACTCGCCGCCTTTCAGGTTCACCCGCCGAGCGCACCATGACCGATCACCAAGACCCAACCTCGACCGATGCGACAACCGACGTCTCTCCTGCCAGCAAGACAGGCGGTCTTGGCGCCCTGTTCGCTGCGGCCAGCAAGCAGGCAGACAAGGCCAACGCTCCCAAGCAGGGCAAGGCCGGCTTCGATCCGCACACCAAGCGCGTACACATGCCGCCGCGTGGCACCCGCCGTTCGATGGGCAAGCGCTAGGCGGGCCTAAAGCGGCAGCGTGAAGTAGAACTGCGCGCCCGCACCCGGGCGCGACTGCACGCCGATGTTGCCGCCATGCAATTGCACCACCTCCTTGCACAGCGCCAGACCCAGCCCGGCGCCACCCTTCTTGCTGCCGACCTGCACAAAGGGTTCGAATACCCGCACCTGCTGGCTGTAGGCAATGCCTTCGCCATTGTCCTCAACGCTGAACCATACCCGCTCACCCTGCCGGCGCAGGCGCACGGCAACCTGGCCGCCCTGCTGACAGTGACGCAGGGCATTGCCGATCAGGTTGTCCAGCACCCGCTCAATCTGCAGCCGATCCAGCCGCGCCCGCGGCGCATCCTCGCTGACGTCCAACTGCAGTGAAATACCGCGTTCATCGGCCTGCGCCTGGAAACGGGCCACCGCTGCCGAAGCCAGCTCGACCGGGTCACAGGGCGCCAGTTCCAGCTTCTGCAGTCCATTCTGGTAGCGCGAAAAATTGAGCAGGTCGTTAATCAGATCGACCAGCCTGCGCATTTCCTCGTCTACCGTTTCCAACAGATCCCGCTCACGGCTGCCCTCGGCGAACTGCAAACGCTCCTGCAGCAGGGAGAATGCCATGTGCATGCCGGTCACCGGCGTGCGCAGCTCATGGGACGCCCTCAGCACAAATTCACGCCGCACCCGCTCGAATGCCCGCTGCTCGGTCACGTCGCGCAGCACCATGACCGCCCCCTGGACCCAGCTGTCGGTTCGCACTACCGGTGTCAGGCTGTAATCCAGCAGCCGGGTTTCCCCTGCGACCTCGACCGCCAGATCTTCCTGCTCGCTACCAAAGGCATTGCCGGCCAGCACCTCCCGGACCTGCTCGTCCAGCTCGGGGTGCCCCATGGCCTGGCCCAGCGTCTGACCCAGCTCGCGCGAATCCCAGTCGAGCTGACGCCGCGCCACCGGGTTGAAGTGATCAACATCGCCCTGCTGATCAAGGATCAGCAGGCCATCGTCGATACTGTCGAGCACCGCCTGCAGGCGCCGTTGCTCGGACTGCAAGGCCTCCAGATCGCTGTTCTTGAACTCGCGCAGGGCTTCGGCCATAACGCCAAATCGACGACTCAGGGCGCTGATCTCGTTGACCGGGGACAGCGGCAGAGTGACGTTGAAGTCACCCTGGCCAATCTTGTCCGCCGCTTTGGCCAGCGCCTCGATCGGCCGACCAAAACGCTGGGCGATGCTGTGTGCGGTCAACAGCCCCAGCAGCAGCACGGCCAGGCCGATCAGCCCCAGTAGCCCGGCAATCAGCCAGGCGCGCTGATGCGCTGTGCTTTCGGCCGCCTCAACATAAGCCAGATAGCGGTACTGCACCTCGTTAATGCGATCACGCATGGCGGCCACGCTGAGGCTGAAGGTGTCATCCGAGAGCAGATCCCGGCGCAGGGTGCGCGGCCGGTAGAGCACATCGTCGTAGACCGCATAGGCCCGACCGATTTCAGCCACAGCCTGACGGTCCTCATCGGTTCGGGCCTGCTCACCGGCCTTGGCCAGCCACTCCTTGAAGCGCTCGTCCGATGTACTCAGCGCCTCGCGATCCAGTTGTTCTGACAGCAGCAGGGTCACCTGTCGACCGATCTCCTGACGCATGCCGAGAGAAGCCTTGAGAATGCCGATGTTGCTGCCGACGCTGTAGGTCTGCGACTGGGTCAGACTGAGTACTCCGAACAGGCCTACCAGCAAGCCCACCAGCGCCACGGTCAGCAGTGCGCTGCTGCTCAGAAACAGCTGAGTTCGCAGCTTCATAGGCCAAGCTGCTTGCGTTTGCGATACAGGGTGGAGGCATCGATGCCGAGCGTGCGGGCCGCCTGATCCAGTGTGGCGCTGGAGGCCAGAACGGCGGCAATGTGCGCGCGTTCCAGCTCGCTCAGGCTGAGATTGGAGCCGACGCGCGGCGCGGTGTTGCCGCGATCCGGTTCGCCCAACCCGAGATGACTGGTAGCAACCTGCTCCTCGGCACAGATGATACTGACGCGCTCGATCACATTACGCAGTTCGCGGATATTGCCGGGCCAGTGGTAATTCAGCAGCGCCTGCCTGGCATCCTCGCTGAAGCCCCTGGCCGGACGGGCGTATTCCTTGACGAAGCGCGCCAGAAAGCGCTCGGCCAGATCAAGAACATCATCGGGGCGCTCCCGCAGCGGCGGCAGCGTCAGGGTAATCACGTTCAGCCGGTAGAGCAGGTCTTCGCGAAACAGCCCCTGCTTGACCATCTCGGCCAGATCCAGATTGGTCGCCGCCAGAATCCGCACATCCGCCTGCCGGGTCACCGGATCACCAACCCGCTCGTAGACCTTGTCCTGAATGAAGCGCAGCAGCTTGGGCTGCAGGGTCAACGGGAAATCGCCTATCTCGTCGAGAAATAAAGTGCCGCCGTCGGCCTGACTGACCCGGCCCAGAGTACTCTCGCTCGCGCCGGTAAAGGCGCCCTTGCTGTGACCAAACAGTTCACTTTCCATCAGCTCGGCAGTTAGCGACGGGCAGTTGATGGTCACGCAGTCACGCTGGCTGCGCCCGCTCCAGCCATGAATCAATCGGGCCAGCTCACCCTTGCCGGTACCCGACTCGCCCAGGATCAGAATATTGGCGTCAGTGCCGGCGACCTGCCGGGCCGTCTCCAGCACCGCCATCATCGCGGGGCTGCGCGACTCGGGCGCGACCCGCGTCTGTTCTATGGCCTGCTCCAGACTCTCCAGACGCGCTTCCATCTGACGCACTTCAAGCTGCTTGGCCGCAGCCATGCGCAATTGATCAGGGCTGCAGGGCTTGACCAGATAATCCGCCGCGCCTGCCTGCATGGCATCAACCGCGGTATCGACCGCCGAGTGCGCGGTCACAATCACGACCCGCATCCACGGCGCCTGCGCCCGCATACGCGCCATTACATCCAGACCACTTTCCTCGCCAAGCCTCAGATCAAGAAAGCACAGATCAAACACCTGCCCCTGCAAAACCGCTTCGGCCTGTGCCCCGCTACTGGCCGTCGCTACCTGATAGCCCTCATCCTCGAGACAGTAACGAAAGGTCCGCAGGATCGCCGGTTCGTCGTCGACCAGCAGAATACGTCCGTTGCCTTGATTCGCTTCCATTGATTCACGACTCCTGTCATGCCGTCGCACTACTGTCACCGTGCAATCTGCACGACCCTTCGGGAAAGATCATGCAATTCGCACTGAACACGACACCACCTTTAATTTATAACTTACTGATTTAAATAACATTAAATAAAAACCCGGGAGCGGCACAGTGCTTGCTCTATCACTTTTGCGTGTTCGGCTTCTCGCCACAAGCGAAGCTCGACAACACCCATAACCGGAGATAGATGACATGCACAGCGCCCTACCCACCGCCTTGCTTGCCCTGTCCACCAGCCTGCTTTCAAGCATGGCCTGCGGCGCATCAACGCCAAGCAGCAGCTACTTCATGGAGCAAAATCCCGCCGTGATAGTTCAATCAGTCGACGACGCCAGCATCGCAAAGGCTTTGCGCGCGCGACTGGCATGGCAGGGTAACACGCAAGGCATCCGCATTGCCGTCAGCTGCCGCAATGGCGTTGTGAGCCTGCGCGGAACCGTACTGACCACCAGCGACTATCGCGTTGCGGTCGCCACGGCGCGGCATACGCCGGGTGTTCAGCAAGTCGATACCCGCGGCCTGCAGATCGGCACTACCCGCCCGGTCAGCAATACAGAACCCGCCCCGGGCGGATTTTCCACAGCCGGCAAGCTGAGCCTCTAATCTCAGCTGCCGACCGAAAAGGGACTTCACCGTGAGCACAGATCCCAAAGCGACAATTCGTTTTCATATAATGGAAACCACTCAGGCAGGCGCGCTGGACGCCAGACCGTTTAACACTCTCTGTACCGCAGTACCAAGGAGATCCCCCATGTTCAACTGGGCCATCGCCTTCAGCATCATCGCGCTATCATCAGCCGTGTTCGCCTTTGGTGGCTTTGACGATCAATACGCCAGCGCCGCAAGGCTGCTGACACCCGTGTTTCTTGCCCTGGCCGGGGGGTGCGCCCTGCTGGGCCGCAGTCGAGGACGCAACGAGTAGACATGCCAGACCCATCTGCCGCATCCGCGCCATCAGCAGCTACCGCATTCATGCGCCTGAGCGACGAACAGCGGCCGCTGGCCAACAAGTTCTACCGCCAATACCACAGCGGCATGAAAGCCCGCGGTCACCATCAAGTCTGGGTGGCACGCACTCACGAGCTTCAAGCCTGTCTCTGCCTGCAGACGGTCGATCAGTGCTGGTGGCTGACCGGATTGCTGGTTGCCCCTGCACAGCGCAGTCAGGGCTTGGCGAGCAGCCTGTTAGAACATGTACGCCAGCAGCATCGCGGTGACATCTGGCTGTTCTGCGCTCCCAACCTGGTGCCGTTCTACCGCGCCAATGGCTATGAGCCCGGCGACGACGCTCCCATCTCACTGCGCGACAAACTGCTGCGCTATCAACGCAGTAAAGCCCTGCTGGCCATGGTCAACCGCACGCAGGTGACGCTCCCACGCTAGCGCTTGCACCTGCTGCCACACAATGCAACACGGCGACCATTTTCCCGCACCAATTACGGGCACGGGCTCTGTGACGTTCGGGTTACGGCTGTGCAATTTTCCTTCAAAACATACGTATATATCTGATTTAAATATAAAAAAAATTGTTGGCAAGCAAAATGCTATAGGACCTGTGCCAACGCACTTAAATCAAAACCTACGGGGTAATACGTGATGATGAAGAAACTTGCAGTTGCCGTTGCTACCGCCAGCACACTGTCTTTTGCCAACATGGCTCACGCTGAAGAGTTCGATACCGCCATTGGCAAAATTGACTCCAGCATGACTGTGACGCTGGCTACCGATTACATCTGGCGTGGTCAGTCTCAAACTGACGGCGCTGGCGCTATCCAGGGCAGCCTGGACTTCGCACACGAAAGCGGCCTGTATGTCGGCGCCTGGGCGTCCAACATCGACTCCGAAGACTTCGGCGGCTCCAGCGTAGAAATCGACTACTACGCGGGTTACGGCGGAAGCATCACCGACGACATCAGCTACGACCTCTCCTGGGCTACCTACACCTACCCGAAAAACAGCTCCATCGACGTTGAAGAAGCTCTGGCCAGCCTGAGCCTGTACGGCTTCACCGTTGGCGCCAAGTACGCTTACGACCCCTCCAGCTCGCTGTACACCTACATCGGCTACGACTTTGCCCTGCCCTACGATATCGGTCTGGGTCTGCACTACGGTCTGACTGACACCAAAGACCCGCTGGACGGCGTCAGCGGTGACGAGAAATACGGTGACTGGGCCGTTACCCTGGGCAAAACCATGCTGGGCCTCGACTGGGCTGTCATGTACAGCGACACCGATCTGGGTGACGACTGCGCCTACTCCGATCAAGACTCTTGCGACGCCAACGTCACCCTGTCGGTCTCCAAGAGCCTGTAAGTACCGAGTCTGAAAACGGGCGCCCTGCTCCGAGGGTTCCCGTCAGCTAAAGCGGCATCTTGCGCCGGTCTCGCAACCTGTACCACGGCAGGCTTGCAGACCGGCTTCTTTTTGCCTGTCAGCTTACGACTGAAACTCGGGCATAAAAAAACCGGCACGCAGCCGGTTTTTCATTACTCAGGCATCACGCCCGCGGCAGGGTCACGCCGCGCTGGCCCTGATACTTGCCGCCGCGGTCGCGGTAGGACACTTCGCAGGGCTCGTCCGATTCAAAGAACAGCATCTGCGCCACGCCTTCGTTGGCGTAAATCTTCGCCGGCAGGTTGGTGGTGTTGGAGAACTCGAGGGTCACGTGGCCTTCCCATTCCGGTTCAAGCGGGGTCACGTTGACGATAATGCCGCAGCGCGCATAGGTACTCTTGCCAAGGCAGATCGTCAGTACATTGCGCGGAATACGGAAGTACTCAACGGTACGCGCCAGCGCGAAGGAGTTTGGCGGAATAATGCACACGTCGCTCTGGATGTCGACGAAGCTCTTCTCGTCAAAGTTCTTCGGATCAACTACCGCCGAGTGGATGTTGGTAAACACCTTGAACTCGTCAGCGCAGCGCACGTCGTAGCCGTAACTCGACACACCATAGGAAATCACCCGATCCCCTTCCGCACCGCGAATCTGGCGTTCGACAAAGGGCTCGATCATCCCGTGTTCCTGGGACTGGGTACGGATCCAACGGTCGGATTTGATGCTCATGGCGTGTCCTGAAATAGGCGGTGCGAAAAAAAGACTCTGCATGTTACCGGGTTATACCCGTCGACAAAAGTCCGGAGATCAGTCGTCGCTGATACTGATCTCCGGCATTTGTGCGGCATTCGCCAATTCAACGATACGCGCTGCCGCATGGCGCGCCATATCCTGATAAACCATGCTGATCTGGCATTCCGGCTCGGCAATTACGGTCGGCTTGCCGCCGTCGGCCTGCTCGCGAATCATCATCGACAGCGGCATGGAACCGAGCAGCTCGACGCCATAGTCCGCCGCCAGGCGCTCGCCACCGCCCTCACCGAACAGATGCTCGGCGTGACCACAGTTGGAGCAGATGTGAATGGCCATGTTCTCCACCACGCCCAGCACCGGGATATTGACCTTCTCGAACATGCCGATGCCCTTGCGCGCATCCAACAGTGCCAGGTCCTGCGGCGTGGTAACGATCACCGCGCCGGTGACCGGGACCTTCTGCGCCAGAGTCAGCTGAATGTCACCAGTGCCCGGCGGCATGTCGACCACCAGATAGTCCAGCTCATCCCAGGCCGTCTGGGTCAGCAGCTGCATCAGCGCGCCCGAGACCATCGGCCCGCGCCAGACCACCGGCGTGTTGTCATCAACCAGAAACGCCATCGACATGACCTGCAGGCCATGCGCGCGTGGCGGGACAAACCACTTGCCATCACTGACCTGCGGACGCGTGCCTTCCGGCAGACCCAGCATCAGCCCCATGCTCGGGCCATAGATGTCGGCATCCAGCACCCCGACTTTGGCCCCTTCACGGGCCAGCGCCAGCGCCAGGTTGGCTGCGGTCGTGGATTTGCCAACCCCGCCCTTGCCCGAGGCAACGGCAATAATGTTCTTCACCTTCTCCAGTGCCGGCACCTGCCCCTGCACGTTACCGGCCTGAATCTCGCAACGCACGCTGACCTTTGCCGCAGTCACGCCGTCAACATTCTCGACCGCCATCTGCATCATCTGGGCGATACCACCGACCAAACTACCTGCGGCATAGCCCAGCACCAGTTCGGCCTCGACGCGCCCGCCGTCGATATCCAGCCTGCGCAAACAGCCGGCACTGAGCAGGTCGGTACGAAGGTAAGGATCCTGATATTGAGCAAGGGCCTGCTCAACGGCGGCACGATCAAGCGTAGTCATGGCGATATCCCGTAAGGACTGGCGGAAACAGGCCGCTATGCTACTGGCTCATCTGCGATGATGAAAGAGCGCAGGACAAACGCAAGACGGCCCGCCCGGCTTGCGCCGGACGGGCCGTCAGCCTTACGGAGCGAATCAGGCAGCGTCTTTCAACGGCTCCTGCGCCGATTCGGACTCAGTCTGGGCAGACTCGTCTGCCGGTTCGGCCGCAGAGGCCGCCTCAACCTGCTCGATCAGGGTGTTCATCAGACGGGTGCCGCGCTCACCCACCATCTCGGCAAACACATCACGCACAGGCAGACTGCGCTCACGGAACACCTCGCGTTCCTCCGGCGTCAGGTACACCAGCTCGATGTCGCTGTTTTCAGTGATGATGTCCAGGCGCTCGGTATTGAGGCGAGTCTGCACGTCGTGAATCCACGGCACCAGCTCGACTACGGCATCATCAATGATTGCCTTGCGCTCGTCGGTCAGGCCGTCATACCAGTCGCTGTTGGCCATAAAGGTAGCGATGAACTGCGCCTGATTGGCGAAGATCAGATAGTCCTGAACCTTGTAGAAGTCCATCTCCTGATGGGCGAATACGGGCTGGATATTGCCGTCCAGCTGGCCCAGCTGCATGCCGCTGAACAGCTCGCCGTATTCCATGGTGGTGGGATCGGCGCCGTAGGCGCTGTAGGTTTCGCGCAGCAGACGATTGTCCATGGTGCGAATCGCCATGCCGTCGAAGTCAGCCGGTGAGCGGATCGCCTTGTTGGCACTCCAGACCTGCCAGCCCTCGGGCACGATGGCCAGCGGCTGCAGACCACGGTCGCGGTAGGAGGCAACCAGATCGTCGTTCTTGCGGAACTCGGGGGCGTTGAGAATTTCCGTATTGGTCTTTTCGTCGTCGGTCAGCACGAAGTTCAGGCTGAACAGCTGCGACTCGGGAACCGTGCCGCCGAGAAAGCCGGAACCAAAGGCAAACTGGATCGCGCCGGACTGCACCTGATCATAGATATCCGTGAGACCACCCAGCTGGCCATAGGGGTAGAGTTTGACCTCCACAGCGCCGTCGGTCTTTTCCTTGATCAGCTCGGCAAACCTGGCACCGTATTCGTACTGCACGCTGCCTTCAATCTCTTCAAGGGCGAAACCCCAGGTTTCGGTTTCCACGGCATCGGCCTCGGCCACAGCGCTCTGCTCAGGCGTCTCTGAGCCATTACCACTGGCAACAGGTTCTTCTTCGGATCCGCAGGCAGCCAGCATTACCGCAGCCGCAAGAAGGCAACCATTACGCAAATTCATGGAACACTCCTTTTCAATTGTTCTGGTTTCCTGCCAAACCCTAACACAGCATTCGCGCATGTTCACGTCGTGCAAAGACGATTGATATGGGTTAAGGTCAAAAAAGGAGTACAAATTCACCATCTGAGCTGAATGTGACTACTACGTCCATCTACAGACAGAAGTCGGCGCCTAACTCCCCGAGTTAGCCTTTTCGGTCACGATACGACCGTTAGCGCCGCGAAAAGGAACAAACCGATGTCCCGACCTGCCGACAGCTCGGCAAACCGTCGCCCCGCTTCACCGGTGCTGCGCCTGCTTGAAGGCGTGGACCGCCTCACCGAATGGCTGGAAAAGAGCGTCCTCGGTGCCAGCGTGCTGTTCCTGGCTGCCCTGCTGATCATTCACGTATTGGGCCGACAGCTGTTCGGCAACGGCGTCACCGGCCAGGTCGAACTGACCCAGATGAGCCTCGTCATCATGACCTTTGCCGGCCTCGGTTACGCTGTCCGCCGGGCCCGTCATATCAGCATGTCAGCCTTTTTTGATCAGCTCAGCGGCCGGCCGCGCAAGGTCCTGCTGATCATCATCAGCCTGGGAACCGGCGCGCTGATGTTCTATCTGGCCTGGTATGCCGGCGAGTACGTTGCCACCATGGCCGAGCGCGGACGCACGTCTTCGGCGTTGCAAATCCCGCTATGGATACCCTACCTGGCGGCACCGATCGGCCTGTTTCTGGCCGGTATTCAGTTCTGGCTGACCGCCGTGCGCAACCTCACCTCACGCGACACCTACCGGTCCTTCAGCGAGAAGGACGAGTATCTCGCTGCCCCCGACGAAAGCACTCCCTGATTGCCCTGACACGGACCACCGATGCTGACTCTGACCCTCATAACCATGATCGTACTGCTGGCCCTGGGCTTCCCGATGATGGTGCCACTGCTGGTAGCGGCGCTGATGCTGCTGTTTCTGGTCATCGGGCTGGGCAACGTCGAACTGCTGATGGGGCAGATGATCAGCGGTGTGCAGTCCTGGGCCCTCGCTGCCGTTCCGCTGTTCATCTTTGCAGCGGACCTGATGACACGCGGACATACCGCCAACCGCTTGCTGGATCTGGTGCAAAGCTTTGTCGGTCACCTTCGCGGCGGCCTGCCGATCACCACGGCAGCCAGTTGCACGCTGTTTGGCGCGGTCTCCGGTTCGACCCAGGCTACCGTTGTCGCCATGGGCGGGCCGATGCGGCCCAAGCTGCTTGAGAAAGGCTACCCGGACTCCTTTGCGCTGGCGCTGATCATCAACGCCAGCGACATTGCCCTGCTGATCCCGCCGAGTATCGGCATGATCATCTACGGCGTTATTTCCGGCTCTTCGATCGGCGATCTGTTTATCGCCGGCATCATTCCGGGCCTGCTGATTCTGCTGCTGTTTTCCATCTACTGCTGGATCGCCTCGATTCGCATGGGTATCACGCCGGAGCCACGCAGCAACTGGGCCACCCGACTGACCGCATTGAAAAAGGCGTTACTGCCGCTGGGCTTTCCGCTGGTGGTGGTCGGCGGCATCTACGGCGGCATCTTCAGCCCGACAGAGGCCGCGGCCATCGCTGTGCTGTATGCCCTGGTGCTGGAGGTCGTGGTGTTGCGTGCGGTCAAGCTCAGCGAGCTCTGGGACGTCGCGCTTTCAACCGGGCTGATTACTGCGGTGGTGTTCATTCTCGTCGCAGCCGGCAACGCCTTTACCTACGCCATTTCCTTCGCCGGCATTCCCCAGGCGATTCTGGAACCCGTTATCAGCAGCATCGGTCACAGCCCTACCCTGGTGCTGGGTCTGATCGCTGTTTCCTTCTTTATAGGATGCATGTTCGTCGACCCGATCGTCGTCATCCTGATTCTGACCCCGCTGTTCAAACCCGCCGTGGAGGCCGCCGGTCTTGACCCCGTTCATGTGGGCGTGATCGTGACACTCCAGGCCGCCATCGGCTCGGCCACACCGCCCTTCGGCTGCGATATCTTCACCGCGATGGCGATCTTCCGGCGCCCCTACTTCGATGTCATACGTGGCACCCCGCCGTTCATCCTGATCCTGCTGCTGGCAACCGTACTGCTTGTGCTGTTTCCGCAACTCTCGCTCTGGCTACCCTCACTGGCCACCTAGACGGCAACGCAAATATGCCTCCAACTATGGCGTTTTTGCCCTATCGAAAATGAGAAGTAATGCCGATATGCTGGCGTGAGGAACCCCGAAGCATGCCGCAAACGCCCGATCCAGAGGCGCAACGCGATGCTATAACGATAATAAGAAAGCCAGGCAGCCCCGGAGGCCGCATGATTTCCCAACAACAAAGCAACGCCCTTGCCGACAATCCAGCCAGCCCATCCAGTAAGGAACGCCTGACGCTCAGCGGCCTGCTGGCCTGTGAAGCCTTCCTGTTCGCAGCGGTCATCTCAAGCGCCTCCGGCGTGCTGTTCTGGGCGGCGCTGGCCATGATCCCGCCGACGCTAGCCTTCACCTGGATGAGCCGCACCGGAGCACGCCAGGGACGCGGGCTGGGCGCCCTGTTCAAACGCATCAACGGCAAGCAGATTGACCTGCGCGTCAACGCAGCCGATCTTGAGCAGGACGAGGCAAGTCAGGCGTTCGTCAGCCTCAACGAGCGTCTGCGCGGCATCATCATGGAGCTGCAGCTCAACAGCCTGGGCACAGCGCTGGCATCGGCCAACAGCCGCCTGCTGTCAGAGCAGGCGGCGCGGGACGCCAAGGTGCAACAGCAGCTGTCCGAACTGATCTTTCAGGCCAGCGAACAGACCACCAGTGCCCTTCACGACATTTCCAGCCGCGCCACCGGCGTTACCGAAGTCAATTCCCGCAATCTCGACATTGCCCGCCAGTCGCGCCTGCAGATGAACGACGCGCGTAGCCAGATGCAACAGATCAGCAGCGCCATGACCGGCTTCAAGGACAACGTCAACGCACTGAACAACAGCTCGACCCGCATTCGCGAGATTCTCACCACGGTTCAGGATTTCTCCGCCCAAACCAACATGCTGGCCCTCAACGCGGCCATCGAGGCAGCGCGCGCCGGCGAGCAGGGGCGCGGGTTTGCCGTGGTCGCCGATGAGGTGCGCAACCTGTCTGCCAAGGTCGGTAACGCTGCCGACCAGATCAGTCAGCTGATGGAGCAGATGACCTCCGCGATGGCTGGCGCCGATCACCAGACCCAGAACATGCTCGAGCAAACCGAATCAACCGGCATGGCAGTCAGCACCGCAGCAGATCAGTTCGACGCGATGGTTGACGACTTCCAGCGCGCCAATGACGACCTGCTCATGGTCAGCAGCGCGCTGGAACAGCTGACTGCCAGCAATGCCGAGACCCTCAAGCATGGCAGCGAAATTCGTGATCTGAGCCTGACTATCAGTCAGCACATGGAGTCCAGCTTCCGTCAGGCTGACTCGCTGCGCGACAACACCAACCTGGCGCTGCGCGCCCTCGCCGGGTTCCGCCTTGGCGAAGGCCATATGGAGGCAGTGACCGAACTGCTGATGGCCCGTCGTCGCGAAATCGAATCCCGGCTGGACGAAATCGCGGATCGGGGCGTGGACCTGTTCGAGCAAAATTACACAGCCATTCCCAACACCAACCCGCCGAAGCATGATGTGCGCTGGGCAGACGCCTTTATCGAGCGCATTCGTCCTCTGCTGGATGAGTGGGATCAGGGCGGCAAGGATGGCATCGTGTACATGGCGGCGGTGAACGAAAAGGGCTACCTGCCGACCAGTCGCAGCGCGTCCTCACAGCCGCCAACCGGGGACCCGCGCATCGATGCAGCCCGCAGCAATTACAAACGCTTTGCGGTCGCCAGCGAGAGCGACCTGCGCGTGATGAGCAGCTGCACCTACCTGAACATGGGCACCTTCGTACTACCCGGCACCAGCACAGTGATCTTCGTACTGTATGTACCACTGTTCGTCAAAGGCCGCCGCTGGGGCACCATGTCTGCCGCGGTGATGCCGGCAGCACTCGGCGTCTGAACCGGGTCGGGCGCAGGGCGCGGGTCAGGCCAGCCCGCAACCTGCCCCCCGGCTCGCCTCACTGGCCCGTCATGAACGCGGCCGCCGCATCGGCCGCCTGCTCGATCAGATCCCGCTGCGCCAGACCGCTCGCCTTGAGCGGTCTGAAGTCATGCTCGCCACCGTCCAGCCAATGCAGACCCAGCGCCGGGTCCAGGTCATACCCCGCAACCTCGTCGGGCTTGCCAAACGGATCGCGGGTCCCCTGTATGACAAGCCCGGGGCAGCGCAGTGCTGCGAGATGCTCTGTGCGCATACGCTCCGGCTTGCCAGGTGGATGGAACGGATAGCCGAAACAGACAAATCCCGCCGCCCCGACCTCAGCCGCGAACATGCTGGCGACTCGCCCCCCCATCGACTTGCCACCCACGAAGAATGGCCCTTGCAGCTGAGCAGCCTGAAGCCGAAACGCCTGCTCCAGCACACTCATCGGGTTGGGCGGGCGCTTGCCGCCGGTACGCCGGCGCTCCGCCATGTAGGGGAACTCGAACCGCAGCACCCGAACCCCGCGGGCCGCCAGCGCAGCGGCCAGCAGATTCATGAACGGGCTGTCCATGGGCGCGCCTGCACCATGCGCGAGCATCAACTGCGCGATCGGTGATGTTGATGGGTCATTAACCAGAAAACCTGAAGCTGTCATCTCTTCCTTCATTTACTTACCTGTCTGAACGGTTGCACCGAAAGCGTGCGACACCATGTCACACACCTGCGAGCGCTGCCGGCTTCACATCTGAAACCAGCATGACTAGTCTCAAGTAGGCGGCGCTGCGCCGGACGCACGACAGTACGACGCAGCACGTTGGACAGCTGTTCCGACCCCATCCGAGGCCGGTCGAAAATACTCGGCACGGTACACGGACGTCGATCGGGAGGCCAGTCCAGAGGCCCTGCAAGGCGCCGTAGCACTGACCTATGTCATTGCAATGAGCGCGGGCTTTCCTCATACTTGCCAGCGCTTTAATACCCATAAACCAACTGCTATCCGTGGAATCTCGCATGAGCACAGCTACCACTCCGACAGCCTATAACTATAAGGTGGTACGCCAGTTCGCCGTCATGACGGTGGTCTGGGGTATCGTGGGCATGGCCATGGGCGTCTTCATTGCGTCCCAACTGGTCTGGCCCGAACTGAATTTTGGCTTGCCGTGGACTACCTTCGGACGCCTGCGTCCGTTGCACACTAACGCGGTCATCTTCGCCTTTGGCGGATGTGCCCTGTTTGCCACCTCCTACTACGTGGTACAACGTACCTCGCAGGCCCGCCTGGTCTCTGACGGCCTGGCAGCCTTCACGTTCTGGGGCTGGCAGGCAGTCATCGTGCTCGCCGCCATCACCCTGCCGATGGGCCTGACCTCCACCAAGGAATACGCTGAGCTGGAGTGGCCGATCGACATCCTGATTGCTGTCGTCTGGGTCAGCTATGCTCTGGTGTTCTTCGGCACCATCATGAAGCGCAAGATGAAGCATATCTATGTGGGCAACTGGTTCTTCGGTGGTTTCATCCTCACCGTTGCCGTCCTGCACATCGTCAACAGTATGGCGGTTCCGGTCAGCCTGACCAAATCGTACTCCATGTACTCCGGTGCAACGGACGCGATGATCCAGTGGTGGTACGGCCACAACGCGGTTGGTTTCTTCCTGACTGCCGGCTTCCTGGGCATGATGTACTACTTCGTTCCCAAGCAGGCCGAGCGTCCGATCTACTCGTACCGCCTGTCCATCGTGCACTTCTGGGCGCTGATCTCCATCTACATCTGGGCCGGTCCGCACCACCTGCACTACACCGCGCTGCCTGACTGGGCTCAGTCGCTGGGTATGGTCATGTCCCTGATTCTGCTGGCTCCCTCCTGGGGCGGCATGATCAACGGCATGATGACCCTGTCCGGTGCATGGCACAAACTGCGCACCGACCCGATCCTGCGCTTCCTGGTTGTGGCTCTGGCGTTCTACGGCATGTCCACCTTCGAAGGCCCGATGATGGCGATCAAGACCGTCAACGCGCTGTCCCACTACACCGACTGGACCATTGGTCACGTACACGCCGGTGCTCTGGGCTGGGTTGCCATGATCTCCATCGGTTCGCTGTATCACCTGATTCCGAAGGTATTCGGCCGTGAAGCCATGTACAGCACCGCGCTGATCAACACGCACTTCTGGCTGGCGACCATCGGCACCGTGCTGTACATCGTCTCCATGTGGGTCAACGGCATCACCCAGGGCCTGATGTGGCGCGCAGTGAACGTCGACGGCACACCGACCTACTCCTTCGTTGAAGCACTGGAAGCAAGCCACTACGGCTTCATCGTCCGCATGATCGGCGGTGCCTTCTTCCTGATCGGCATGCTGCTGATGGCTTACAACGTATGGCGTACCGTGCGCCACAGCAAAGCGGCCAACCTCGAAGCCGCCGCACAGACTGCCTGAGGGACGCGTTAAATGAAACTGCATGAAACAGTAGAAAAAAACCTTGGCCTGATGGTCGTCCTGATTGTCATCGCCATCAGCTTCGGCGGTCTGGTTCAGATCGTCCCGCTGTTCTTCCAGCCGGAAACCACCGAGCCGGTAGAGGGCCTGCGTCCGTACACCGCGGTCGAGCTGGAAGGCCGTGACATCTACATCCGCGAAGGCTGCGTAGGCTGTCACTCGCAGATGATCCGTCCTTTCCGTGCCGAAACCGAACGTTACGGCCATTACTCGGTCGCCGGTGAAAGCGTCTGGGAGCATCCCTTCCTGTGGGGCTCCAAGCGCACCGGTCCGGACCTGGCCCGTGTCGGCGGTCGTTACTCCGATGACTGGCACCGCGCTCACCTGATCAACCCTCAGGACGTAGTGCCGGAATCCAAGATGCCGCCCTTCCCGTGGCTTCAGGACGCTGTACTTGATGGCAAGTACACCGCCAAGAAGATGGAAGTGCTGCGTGGCTTGGGTGTTCCCTATACCGACGAAGACATCGCCGGTGCCAAGGAAGCCGTTCAGGGCGTATCCGAAATGGATGCTCTGATCGCCTACCTGCAGCACCTGGGCACTGTCCTGTCGGATCGGTAAGCCACCATGGATAACAGCACTCTCCAGGGTCTCGGTACCGTCTTCGCCATGGCGGCCTTCATCGGCGTCGTGATCTGGGCCTACAGCTCACACAAGAAGAAGGACTTCGACGAAGCCGCTCAGCTGCCGTTTGCCGACGAAGACGAGCACGAGACCTCGGACGAGCAGCATAAAGATGCTAGGAGTAACAAGTAATGACTAATTTCTGGAGCGGGTACATTGTCATTCTGACCCTGACCTGCCTTGGCCTGATTCTCTGGCTGCTGCTGGCCACCCGCAAAACCCAGCGCCCTGGTCCGACCAACGAGACCATGGGCCACAGCTTTGACGGCATTGAGGAATACGACAACCCCCTGCCCCGCTGGTGGTTTGTCCTGTTCGTTCTGACCATGGTGTTTTCTGCGGTCTATCTGTTCCTGTTCCCGGGTCTGGGCAAATGGCCGGGCTACCTGAACTGGACCCAGGAAAGCCAGTACGAAGCGGAAGTAGCGCGCGCTGAAGAGCGTTTCGCCCCTATCTTCGCCAAGTACACCGCCATGCCGGTTGAGGAAGTTGCCAAGGTGCCGGAAGCGGTTGCCATCGGCCAGCGTCTGTTCGCCACCAACTGCTCGGTTTGCCACGGTTCTGACGCACGCGGCGCGTTCGGTTTCCCGAATCTGACCGACAACGACTGGCTGTACGGCGGTGACCCGGAAACCATCAAGACCACCCTGCGTGCAGGCCGCCAGGCTGCAATGCCGGCGTGGCTGGCCGTTATTGGTGAAGACGGTGTTCGCAACGTCTCCGGTTATGTTCGCAGCCTGTCTGGTCTGGAAACCGAAGGCGTCGATCTGGCCGCAGGCAAGACCACCTACACCAACACCTGTGCGGTCTGTCACGGTGGCGACGGCAAGGGCAACCAGCAACTGGGTGCACCGAACCTGACCGACGACATCTGGCTCTACGGCTCCAGCTTCCTGCAGGTGCAGCAGACCATTCGTTACGGTCGTAACGGACACATGCCCAGCCAGGCCCACCTGGGCGAGGACAAGATCCACATGCTTGCCTCCTACGTTTACAGCCTGTCCCACAAAGACGCGCAGTAATCGCAGCCTGAGCTGACCAAAACGGGGAGACATTGTCTCCCCGTTTTGCTTTATGACCCAGATCAACAGACCTTGCGCGCGACTACCGGTCGCATTGTTCTGATAGCCCAAGCAGTCTATGTTCTGTACTGAAGGCAAAGTCTGTCCCTACGCGAGGCCAGTCTGCCGAACCATCCTACCTGCCTGATAGGGTTAGCCTGACCATGAGCAAGATCCCTCTCGAAGATGTAACTCCCAAGGTCGAAACCATTGACCTCTACGCCAAACGCGACAAGATCCAGACCCGCTCCTACAAGGGTCTGTTCAAGAACATTCGCCTGATTGGCGTCGGCTTCCTGTTTCTCATGTACTTTGGCACCGTCTGGCTGCCCTGGGGTGATCGTCAGGCCGTGCTTTGGGATCTGCCTGCTCGCCAGTTCCACATTTTTGGCGCTACGTTCCAGCCGGAAGATTTCTTCCTGCTCTCGTTTTTGCTGATTATCTGCGCCTTCGGCCTGTTCTTTATCACCGTGTTCGCCGGCCGCGTCTGGTGCGGTTACACCTGCCCGCAAACCGTCTGGACCTGGATCTTCATGTGGGCCGAGCGTGTTACCGAGGGTGAGCGCAACGCCCGCATCAGGCTCAACAAGGAGCCGATGAGCGCCAACAAGCTGATGCGCAAGGCGGCCAAACACAGTATCTGGCTGGCGGTATCACTGATTACCGCAATTACCTTTGTTGGCTATTTCACCCCTATCCGTGGCCTGTTTGCCGATATCTTCACCCTGCAAATCGCCGGCTGGGCGCTGTTCTGGGTGTTTTTCTTTACCGCTGCGACCTACATCAACGCCGGCTGGATGCGCGAGCAGGTGTGCATCTACATGTGCCCCTACGCACGCTTTCAGAGCGTGATGTTCGATGCCGACACCCTGATCGTGTCCTACGATGCCAAACGCGGCGAACCGCGTGGCTCGCGCAAGAAAGGCGTTGACCCGGCCGAAGTCGGCAAGGGTGACTGTATCGACTGCAACGTCTGCGTACAGGTCTGCCCGACCGGTATCGACATCCGCAACGGTCTGCAGTACGAGTGCATCGGCTGCGCGGCCTGCGTCGACGCCTGTGACGAGATCATGGACAAGATGGAATACCCGCGCGGACTGATTCGCTATACCACCGAGCACGCGCTGGAAGGCAAGAGCACCCATTGGCTGCGCCCTCGCCTGATCGGCTACGGTGCCGCCCTGGTGGCCATGATCTGCCTGTTCATCATCACCGTGGGCAACCTCAGCCAGGTATCGCTGGACATTGAGCGCGACCGCAATGTTCTGTATCGAGAAACCAGTGCCGGTGCTATCGAGAACGTGTACATTGTCAAAATTTTCAACAAGGCACAGACCGAGCGGAGCTATCGAGTGGAGGTTCAGGGGCATCCGGGCCTGCAGCTTGAGCTCCCGGACAACCGTCTGACCGTGGCACCCAGCCGCAAACTGGAACTGCCATTGAACGTGCAGATGGATCCGGTCGAGCTTGCCGGCGCGACCAACATCCCGATCACCTTCACCGTGACGGCAACCGATGATGACGATGTGCAGGCCGAAGCCGAAAGCCGGTTTATGGCCCCACAGGTTCGCTGACAGATACAGGATCAAGCATGACGCAGCACGACACCTCAGCCTCACCCTGGTACAAGCAGTTCTGGGCGTGGTTCATCATTGCCATTCTCGGCTTTGCCGTAGTGATCGGGATCGGGCTGCTGATGATTGCCGGGCTTAACCCCGACAGTCTGGTCCGCGACAACTATTACAGCGAAGGCAAGGCCATCAACCTGTACCTGGACCAGGACCGCAACGCCAGTGCCATTGGCGTTGCGGCCGAGTTCGGTATTGATGACGTGACCGGCGACATCAGTCTGCAGCTCAGCGGTGAGCTGCAGGCGCTGCCCGCGGGCCTCAAGCTTGACCTGATTTCACCGACACACGCCTCCCGTGACCGCACGGTGATGCTGCGCCAGATTCAGGGCAATACCTACACCGGCCAGCTCGAGAACCGTATCGAGGGGCGCCGCTATGTCGAACTCAGTGATCCGGCCAATGCAGGCGATGACGGCTGGCGCCTGACCGGCGAAGTGCACCTGGCCAGGGGCAAGCAATACCAGCTGACTGCAAAGTAAGGCATGTCCCACCCTACCCCCTGTTACCACTGCGGCGAGCCGGTTCCCTCCGGCGCGCCCTGGCATGTCACCATTCTTGGTGAGCAGCGCCCCATGTGCTGCCCCGGCTGTCAGGCTGTTGCTCAGGCTATCTGCATCGCCGGCCTGGAGTCCTACTACCGCCACCGCACCGAAACCTCCGCCAACCCCGAGGCCATGCCGCGCGCGCTCCAGGATGAGCTGGAACTGTATGACCGCGAGGACGTGCAGCAGCGCTTCGCCCAGCGTGATGGAGAAGAGCAGCAGGCCGTGCTGCTGGTGGAAGGCATCAGCTGCGCTGCCTGTGGCTGGCTGATTGAGCGCCACCTGCGCGCTCAGCCCGGCGTCACCGACGTCGCGCTGAACATGGGCAATCAGCGCCTTAGCCTGCGCTGGAAGGATAACCAAACCCGCCTCTCCGGCCTGCTCAAGAGCCTGCGCAAAATCGGCTACGCCGCTCACCCCTACGAGCCGGACAAGGCTTCAGAACAGATTGCCGCGGAAAACCGCCGTTACCTGCGTCGCCTTGGCCTGGCCGGGCTGCTGTTCATGCAGGTAATGATGGCGACTATGGCGCTGTCCGAGGAGTTCAATCAGGACGTCACCGAACGCATGGCCGACCTGCTGCGCTGGGCCAGCCTGCTGATGACGACGCCGGTAGTGTTCTACAGCTGCGCGCCCTTCTTTCAGGGCGCCTGGCGCGACCTGCGCAACCGCCGCCTGAGCATGGACGTTTCCGTCTCGCTGGCCATTGGCGGCGCCTACCTGGCCGGCATCTACGCCACCCTGATCGGCAGCGGCGAGGTGTATTTTGACTCGGTCACCATGTTTGCCCTGTTCCTGCTGGCCGGCCGCTATCTGGAGCGGCGCGCGCGCCAGCGCACGGTCGAAAGTACCGCAAAGCTGGTCAATCTGCTGCCGCCCAGCGCCTTGCGCGTCGAGGCCGATGGCAGCACAAAACGGATCATGCTTGAAGAGCTGCGTTGCGGTGACGTGGTTGAGGTCAAGCCCGGCGAGAGCATCCCGGCTGACGGCACCATCATCAGCGGCCAGAGCAGTGTCGACGAATCGGCCCTGTCCGGTGAATACCTGCCGATTGCCAAGGCTGCCGGTGATCCGGTGACCGCCGGCACGCTGAATGTCGAAGGACCGCTGCGCCTGCGCATCGATGCACTGGGAGAGCAGACCCGATTGTCCGCCATCGTTCGCCTGCTCGAACGTGCCCAGTCCGACAAGCCGAGGCTCGGCCGTCTTGCCGACGACGTGGCCCAGTACTTCCTGCTCACCGTGCTGCTGGCCGCGGTTGTAGTCGGTGGCGCATGGTGGTGGGCTGCCGACCTGCACACCGCATTCTGGATCGTGCTGGCGATGCTGGTGGCGACATGTCCGTGCGCCCTGTCGCTGGCTACGCCTACTGCGCTGACTACCGCTACAGGCAGCCTGCACAAGCTCGGCCTGCTGATCACCCGCGGGCACGTGCTTGAAGGCCTGCCACAGGTTCAGACAGTCATCCTGGATAAGACCGGCACCCTGACCGAGGGGCGCATGACCCTTGAACAGATACAGCCCTTCCCCGGCGTCGGCGCTGACCAGGCGTTGCGCTGGGCACAAATGCTGGAAAGCCATTCTGAACACCCGATTGCCCGCGCCTTTGGCCGCAGCAGCGAGCAAGCCGAGCACTGCAGCAATGAACCCGGCCACGGACTCGACGGGCGCTGCGAAGGCCGGCCGCTGCGCATTGGCAAACCCGCCTTCGCCATGGCCCTGTCCGGTCAGCCAGAGCCCGAGCGTCCTGCCGGTGACGGCCAATGGTTGCTGCTTGCCGGAGCCGATGGCCCACTGTGCTGGTTCGCGCTCAATGATCGTCTGCGCAGCGACGCGCACGAGCTGATCGACGGGCTCAAGGCCCGTGGATTGCAGATCGTGCTGCTGTCGGGTGACCACCAGCGGGTGGTCGACCGGGTCGCCCGGGAGCTGGGTATTGATGAGGCCATCGGCAACGCTGCCCCGGATGACAAGCTGGCCTTCGTGCAGGCCCGGCAGGCGGCCGGTGAAAAGGTGCTGATGCTTGGTGACGGCGTCAACGATGTGCCGGTGCTGGCCAGCGCCGACATTTCCATTGCCATGGGTAACGCCTCCGATCTGGCCAAGACCAACGCCGATGCGGTATTGCTCGGCAGCCATCTCAGCGCGCTGCTGCAGGCTATGACCATCGCGCGCAAGACCCGCGCGATCATGATCGAGAATCTGGGCTGGGCTACGCTGTATAATCTCGCGGTGCTGCCGCTGGCTGCGTTCGGTTTTGTAACGCCGGCCCTCGCCGCCCTTGGCATGTCCCTCAGCTCGCTGCTGGTGGTGCTCAATGCCCTGCGACTCACGCGCATCCGCCCGCCCGTCGCAGCGCAGCACCACAGCGCCCAACCGGAGCCCAGTGCATGACCGTTCTCTACATCCTCGTGCCGATCGCCATCGCCCTGGTGATTACCGCGATCTGGATCTTCAACTGGGCGGTCAATAACGGCCAGTACGATGACCTGGACAGCCCTGCCCACAGCATCCTGTTTGATGACGACGATCCAGCCCACCTCGCCGCCCAGAAGCGCGAAGGCGACGCCGAGCGCGACGACAGCGATCAAGACAAATGAGTGAGCTGCTTGTCGCCCAGCTACTGACTGCACTGGCTCTGGGGCTGCTCGGCGGTGGCCACTGCATCGGCATGTGTGGCGGTCTGATGGGGGCGCTCACCATGGCCATCCCGCCGGCGCAACGACGCGGCTGGCCGCTCTGGCGCCTGTTGCTGGCCTACAACGCCGGGCGCATCGCCAGCTATACCCTGGCCGGTGCCATCATTGGCAGCCTCGGCTGGGCCTTGCATGGTCTGGGCCTGGACCTGATCCTGCGGGGTGTCGCCGGCCTGCTGATGATCGCCATGGGGCTGTATCTGGCCAACTGGTGGTCGGGCCTGACCCGCATCGAAACCATCGGCCGCGGCCTGTGGCGGCAAATCGAACCCCACGCCAGACGTCTGCTGCCTGTGCAGCGCCCCGGCCAGGCCCTGCTGCTCGGCGGCCTGTGGGGCTGGCTTCCCTGCGGCCTGGTCTACAGCACCCTGATCTGGAGCAGCAGCCACGGTGATGCAGCCACCTCGGCACTGCTGATGCTTGCCTTTGGCCTTGGTACCCTGCCGACGTTACTCGCAACGGGCGCTGCTGCTGAACGCCTGACTGCCCTGCTCAGACGTCGCAGCCTGCGGATTGGTGCCGCCCTGATGGTGATCCTGTTCGGCGTCTGGACCCTGCCCGGGCCGCATCAGAAATGGCTGATAGAGCAGCTCAGCCTGCCCACTGCGGCGCAGCACGCCCACGGCTGAACACCTGTTGCAACAAACCCGGGCGTGGCAGCCTTGCCGCGCATGTTGTACGCTTTGTCCATCGACAAACAGAGCCACGACCGTCATGACCGATGCAATCAAACTAAAAGCGCTACCCGAAGCGCACTGCAAGGACTGCAGCCTCGCCGCCATGTGCCTGCCACTGGCGCTGCAGGATCAGGAGCTGGACAGCCTGGACAGCATCGTCAAGCGTGGCCGACCGCTGCGCAAGGGTGAGGTGCTTTTCCGTCAGGGTGATTCATTTGATTCCCTGTATGCACTGCGCTCCGGCACCGTCAAGACCTTCACCGTTGATGATGCAGGTGTTGAACAGATTACCGGCTTCCATCTGGCCAGCGAGCTGATTGGGCTTTCCGGTATGGACGGTGAGCGCCAGCCGGTTACCGCCGTCGCCCTGGAAACCACGTCCGTGTGTGAAATCCCGTTCGAACGTCTGGATGATCTGACCGCCAGCATGCCAACCCTGCGCCGCCAGGTAATGCGCCTGATGAGTCGCGAAATCCGTGATGATCAGCAGATGATGATGCTGCTGTCGAAGAAGACTGCGGACGAACGCATTGCTACGCTGCTGATCAACCTGTCGGCGCGTTTCCGTGCCAGGGGATACTCGGCCCGCTCCTTCCGGCTGGCCATGTCGCGTAACGATATCGGCAACTATCTGGGTCTGGCGGTGGAAACCGTATCCCGCGTATTTACCCGCTTCCAGCAACAGGGACTGATCGCCGCCGAGGGCAAGGAAGTAGAGATTCTCAACCACGGCGAGCTGTGTGCGCTGGCTGGCGGCCAGCTCGACTGATTTTCAGGACCTATCGATGATCTTTGACGAATACGCGATCAAATCGCTGATCCGGCCGGTGCCCGGCTTTCCCAAGGAAGGCGTGACCTTCCGCGACATCACGCCCCTGTTTCAGTCGCCGAAGGGTCTGCGCATGGTGGCCGACAGCCTGATCCAGCGCTATATCGACAGCCCGGTAACCCACATCGGCGCCATCGACGCGCGCGGCTTTCTGATCGGCTCGATCCTGGCCTATGAACTCAATCGTCCTCTGGTGCTGCTGCGCAAGGCCGGCAAGCTGCCAGCCGATACTATCGGCGCCAGCTATGCCACCGAATACGGTGAAGCCACCATGCAGATGCACCGCGACGCCCTCGCCGGCGGTGAACAGGTACTGCTGCTGGATGATCTGATTGCCACCGGCGGCACCTTCCTGGCTGCGGCCAGCCTGGTTCGCCAATGCGGTGCCAGCGTCTACGAAGCCGCCGCCATTATTGATCTGCCGGATCTGGGTGGCTCGCAGATCATGCAGGACGCAGGTATCCCGACTTACACACTCTGCGCCTTTGCAGAAAACGAGCACTGACATCAAGGGCCCGCCCTGCGGGCCATTATCTCCTCTCCCGAAGACCACCATGAACACAACCCTGGAACTCAACGCGCCCTGGCGCGAGCGTCTGGCCGCCTGGCTGGAACGCCCTCGCTTTCAATACCTCATCACTACCCTGATTCTGATCAACGCAGTGATTCTCGGACTGGAAACCGCACCGGCCCTGATGCAACGCTGGGGGCATGTGCTACGCCTGCTCGATCAACTGATCCTAGGCTGCTTCGTGATCGAGATCGGTCTGCGCTTTATCGCCCACGGCTGGCGACTGTTGCGTGACCCGTGGGGTCTGTTCGACACGCTGGTGATTGCCATTGCACTGGTACCGGCAAGCGGCCCGCTGGCCGTTCTGCGCGCCCTTCGGGTACTGCGGGTGCTGCGCCTGATTTCCATCGTCCCCAGCATGAAGATCGTAGTGCAGTCGCTGCTGTCTTCCCTGCCGGGCATGGGCAGCATCGTTGCGCTGCTGGGCCTGATCTTCTATGTCGCGGCCGTGATCGCGACTCAGCTGTTCGGCAGCCACTTTCCAGAGTGGTTCGGCACGCTGGGCGCCAGCCTGTATACCCTGTTCCAGGTGATGACACTGGAGAGCTGGTCGATGGGCATAGTTCGACCGGTGATGGAGGAGTTTCCCTACGCCTGGCTGTATTTTGTGCCATTCATTCTGATCGCTACCTTCATGATGCTGAACCTGTTTATTGCGGTCATTGTGGATGCCATCCAGCATCAACGGGAAGCCAACAGCAGCGCCGAGCCAGAGGTCGAACACCACTCGACACAGGCGCTGCTGAGCGAACTGCAAGCCCTGCGCAGCGAGCTTCAGGAACTGCGCAAACAGCTGCCACCACGCGACTGAGATCCCACCCCGATATGATCGGGGTGGTGCTCACTGCGGGCTTTGCATATCATCAGGCGGCAAACAATAACAAACGCCGCGACGCCTGCTTGGTGATCTGCGGCACCTGAGTCGAGGACGTGCCATGAGCAGCCTGCCACCGGACACCCGGTTATTGCTGATTGATGACCATCAGATCTACCTGGATGGCCTGAGCCTGACGCTCGGCTCGCTGTGTGAGGGAGTCAGGCTTGATCACGCCCGCAATGCTGCCGAAGCCCTGCAACTGGTCAGGGAATACCCCTATGACCTGATCCTGCTCGATCTGCAACTGCCGGACAGCAGCGGCCTGTCGCTGATGCAGAAGTTGCGGGCCGCGGACGCCATGGTGCCTATCGCCATCCTCAGCGCCAGCAACAGCCCCAGCGATCTGGAGGCTGCCCTGCAGCTGGGCGCGGCCGGCTTCATCAGCAAGACAACCGACGGCAAGACCCTGCTGGACGCCGTAACCCAACTTTTGTACGGTGCCCAGGTGGTGATCGGCGACACCGCACTGAAAATTGACCGCCAGACCAGTGCCCGAGAAGTCGGCATCACGCCACGCCAGCTTGAGATACTGGACCTGCTCGCCGAGGGGCTGCCGAACAAGGTGATATGCCAGCGCCTTTCACTGTCGGAAGATACCGTCAAAACCCACCTCAAGGCGCTGTTCTCCTCACTGGACTGCCACAACCGAACCGAGTGTGTCACTCAGGCTCGCAAGCTCGGCCTGGTGAGTTTCTAGCACCGGAACGGGCATCCGCAGCGGACCGGCCAGCATGCTCCAGCATCTCGTGAACCAGCCGGCGCAGGCGCGCCGGCAGCACCGGCTTGTTGAGCAAATGCAGGTCGGCCAGGCGCGCTGACTCCACCAGATCATCCGACGTATCGGCCGTTACCAGCGCTGCCGGACCGCCAAAGATGCCCCGTTCACGCAGCTGCCGGATCAACTCAAGACCATTCAGCTCGCCTTCGAGTCGATAGTCACTGAGCACCACGTCCACACCTGCTGTACCGAGTTCGGCCAGCGCCTCATCAGCGCTGGCAAACGCCCAGACCACACAGCCCCAGCTCGACAGCAGCGACTGCATCGCCTCCCGGCTGACCCGGTCATTCTCAATCAGTGCCACCTGCCCATGCAGATTGGGCACAGCAGCCTGCATGGGCTCCTCGGGCTGAGCCTGCCACTCGCCGACGGGCACCTCGACCCAGAAGCAGGCCCCCTCCCCTGGGCGCGAATTCACCCCGGAGGGGTACTGCAGCAGGTGCAATATCTGACGACAGATACTGAGCCCAAGGCCAACGCCCTTGTCGAGCGTTCGAGCCGGGTTGCGCAACTGGGTGAACTCCTCGAAGATCCGCTCCTGGTCGGCCTCCTCCAGGCCGCAGCCGTTATCGATTACCGCGATCCGCAGATGATCCTCATTGCGGCTCACCTCAACGCGTACCACTGTGGCATCGGCGTGCAACAGCGCATTGTTCAGATAGTTGCGCAGCAGCCGCTCAAGCAGCAACGTGTCACTGCGCACCGCGAGATAAGGTGCACAGTGCAACTCGAGTTGAATTCCCCGCCGCAGGGCAACACTGTCCAGACTGGCAATCAGCCGCTGCAGCCAGGGCGCCAGGTTGAAGGAGCGTATCTGGGGGCGCACCATACCGACACTCAGCCGCGAGATGTCCAGCAGCGAGTTGAGCATGGCCTGCAGCAACTGGGTCGAGTCGCTCAGGCGCCCGACCGTGCGCTGTGCCTCGCCATTAAGCGGCTGCTCCTGCAAATGCTGAATGAACAGAAGCATGGCATGCAGCGGCTGACGCAGGTCATGGCTGGCGGTCGCCAGAAAGTGCGTTTTGCTCTGACTCTCGCGTTCGGCGCGGCGGCGGGCGGCTTCCAGCAACTGCTCGTTGAGATAGGCACGACGCTGCATATACTCGTAAAGATAGGTGCCGAGCGAGCCCATGACCGCGAAATTGGACAGGAAAATGCCATCGGAAATCAGCATCCTTGCCGGCGCACTCATCATCATCTCGGCAAACAGATAACTCAGCACGATAGTCCAGGAACCCAGCACGGCATGCCGCATCGGCAGGGCCAGCAGAAACATCCCGGACAGCAGAACCAGATACAGGCCGTCGTGGGTGACCCGAATGGAAACCTCAGCGGCACGGGCCATGGTAATCACCATGGCCACCATGATACCGACACAGATGTACCCCACCGTCGCCATCGCAAAGGCATAGCGAGGAGGCACCCTTCCGGGTCGGTTGGAATACCAGATGGCAAAACAGATCACGCCCAGGCCAACAGCGCGAATACTCAGCGTGTACGTTGCAAGCTCCGGGGGCAGATAGACGTAATCCAGCCACATGAAAAGCAACATGAACACGATGGACGAGGTCGCCACGACCACGACCCGACTCGCCATCTTGGCATGCAGATAATGCTGAAATGCGTCTTCAATCGTCTTGCTGAAGCGCAGCCGCCTCAAGCCCCGCTGCTCGGCCAGAAAGGCCGGCTCATCAATCGGAGCAGAACTGCTCCGGGAGGTCGATTCCTGCATGGTTCAAAGCCCATTGTTGTTATGAATACAGCCGTTATGACGACCCGTTATATGCGACGAGCCGCAGCATTCAAAATAATTTAAAAACAACGTATTACCGGAAAAAACTGCCGCTATGCTTTAAAACATGACGGTAACCTACAGGACGTAAACCGATGTCCGCCATTGCAGCACCGCATACACATGAGCAGCCCGCACAGGGTGCAGCCTTCAACCTCTTTCAACTCGGTGATACGGCCACTCTGCAGCAAAACATCCTGCAGCCAACCCTCGACTACCTCGGCATCAGCTGCCAGCACACCGGCCAGCTGCTGCTGGGCACCCTGCTCTGCACTGCTCGCCTGCCCGAGGCCAAGCGCGTCGAGCTGGCTATCGGCCCCTATGGTATCAGCCCCCGACTGCACACCCGCCTGTGGGACGAGTATCTGGCCCGGCAACCCGATCTGGCCAGCCGCATCAGAGGCCTCGCCAGCCAGCACTGCTTTCTGCGCGACCCGCATGCGGAGCTCGGCTACAACCTGGCTTACGCCACCGCGATAGCCTGGCTGGTGTACCAGCATCAGCAGCTGCGACTGCCCGAGCACTGCGACCCCGCTAGCCTAGCGCGAATCTGGGAGACCTCCTACCCCCATCGGGGTGGGCAGGCGAGCGACTTCCTGCAGGCCTGGCGGCAGGCATTTCGACAGCGTTGCAAAGCGCGAAACTGAGCCATCTATAGCGCACTATCAACCAGGCCGGGGTCAGCTTGACCGCGGCCTGTACACAGGGGCATTGTGCCGGACACGGTCGTCTGCGGACGACACCGGCATCCACCTGGTCAAAGGAAAACAACAATGCCCCAGACAGCAAACGTCAATCGCCAGATCCTTCTTGCCTCCCGCCCAGTCGGCGCACCAACGGCGGCCAACTTCCAGATGGTTGAATCCCCAGTGCCCACGCCTGTCCCGGGGCAGATGCTACTGCGCAACCGCTGGATGTCGCTTGACCCCTACATGCGCGGGCGCATGAGCGACGCCAAGTCCTACGCCGACCCGGTGCCGGTTGGCGGCGTGATGACCTGCGGCACGGTCAGCGAGGTCATCGCCTCGGAACTCGACGGTTATAAGGTCGGCGATCTGGTGATGTGCTTTGCCTCCGGCTGGCAGGACTACACCCTGTCCGACGGCAGCATGGTGTTCCGCCTTGATCCGAACATGGCTGAACCGTCGCTGGCACTCGGCGTGCTGGGCATGCCCGGTTTTACCGGCTATATGGGCCTGACCGACATCGGCCAGCCCAAGCCGGGTGAAACCGTCGTAGTTGGCGCGGCCACCGGCCCGGTCGGCACCGTGGTCGGCCAGGTTGCCAAGCTGATGGGCTGCCGAGCAGTTGGCGTAGCCGGTGGCGCGGAGAAGTGTGACTACGCCGTGAAGGAACTGGGCTTTGACGCCTGCATCGACCATAAGGATCCGGCACTGGCCGAGAAACTGGCGGCCGCCTGCCCGGATGGTATCGATGTGTACTTCGAGAACGTTGGAGGCAAGGTGTTTGACGCCGTCATGCCGCTGCTCAACGCCCACGCGCGCATCCCGCTGTGCGGTCTGATTGCCCAGTACAACATGACCTCGCTGCCGGACGGCCCGGACCGCATGCCGCAACTGATGCGCCTGATGCTGAGCCAGCGTATCCGCATGCAGGGTTTCATCATTTTCGACAACTACGGCCATTGCTACCCGGACTTCCTCAAGGCGATGACCCCCTGGGTGGCCGAAGGCAAGGTACGGGTGAAAGAAGATCGCGTGGACGGGCTGGAGAATGCCCCTGAAGCCTTTATGGGCCTGCTCGAAGGCAAGAATTTCGGCAAGCTGGTGGTCAAGATCGCCGACTGATCAGCCCCTCTGCCCGTCTCAGGACGGGCAGACTTCCCGCTCGGCCGTGTTGAGTTCCTCTAGATAAGCGGCCAGTCGTGCCTGCTGGTCCGCACTGAGGTGCAAGCCCAGTTTGCTGCGCCGCCAGAGCAGCGTTTCGGCATCCCGCGCCCACTCGTGTTCACGCAGGTATTTCACCTCGCGCTCGGTCAACCCGGCGCCAAAGTCCTCGCCCATGTCCGGCGCACAGCGCATGCCACGCAGGAACACCCGGCACAGGGTGCCGTAACTGCGCACGTAACGCGCAATCTGCTCCTCCGCCAGCCAGCGAAACTCGGCACGCAACTGCGCATGCAGGCTGGCCTGCGACTCGAAGTCACCACCAATCAGCGCATGCTCGGCTGTCCAGGCCTTGCCGGCCTCCGGAAACCAGCGGGCCAGCTGATCCATTGCATTCTCGGCCAACCGCCGATAGGTCGTCAGCTTGCCACCAAAAACAGCGAGCAGCGGCGCCTGGCCGATCTCTCCGTCCAATGTCAGGCTGTAGTCGCGACTGACTTCCGAGGGTTTCGCGGTGTCGGTGCTGATCAGCGGCCGGACCCCGGCAAAGCTATGCACCACATCCTCGGCACGCAACTGACGCTTGAAGTGGGCATTGACCACGCTGATCAGGTAGTCGACCTCAGACGCATCCGGCTCGACCACCGATGGATCACCCTGAAAGTCGACGTCGGTGGTGCCGATTAGCGAAAACTGCCCTTCGTAGGGCAGCACAAACACGATGCGCTTGTCTTCGTTCTGCAGGATGTAGGCTTCCTTGCCGCGGTGAATCTGCGGCACTACGATATGGCTGCCCTTGACCAGCCGCACGCCGTGCGGCGAACGCTGGTCAACCACCCGCTCCATGACCCGCGCCGCCCAGGGCCCGGAGGCATTGACCAGCGCCCGTGCGGTCACCCGTTCAAGCTTTCCGTCAGGGCCCAGCAGGTCGATTTCCCAGAGATCGTTACGACGCCTCGCCGACTCGCAGCGGGTATGCAGGCGAATGTCAGCGCCCAGGCTGGCCGCCTGCACCGCATTCAACGCAACCAGGCGCGAATCATCTGCCCAGCAGTCGGAATATTCGAACGCGTGACTGATCACCGGATTGAGAATGCCCTGCCCGTTCAGCTCCAGCGCTTTGGAGCGCGGCAGAGTGATCCCCCGGTGCAGATGGTCGTAGAGAAACAACCCCGCACGCAGCATCCAGCGCGGACGCAAATGGGGTCGGTGCGGCAGCACAAAGCGCAGCGACCAGATCAGGTGCGGTGCCTTGGCCATCAGCACCTCGCGCTCGCCCAGCGCCTCGCGCACCAAACGAAAATCGAACTGTTCGAGGTAGCGCAGCCCCCCGTGCACCAGCTTGCTGCTGGCCGACGAGGTATGGGCGGCAAGGTCGTGCTGCTCGCACAACAGCACCGAAAGCCCCCTGCCTGCCGCATCCACCGCGATGCCACTGCCATTGATACCGCCACCAATGACGACCAGATCCACTAGTTTGGAGGGTCTTGTTTGCGCAGCTTGGCGCTCATCCGGATGGGGTGGCAGCATGGGGGCTCCTTTGTTATTCGTTTTCAACCGCACGCAGCAGTGTGCAACGAGGACTGTGTCAGCGACAAGACACCCGCTGTGACGGTGCACTCAGGATGCACCCGCCCCTTGGCCGTTTCCCGCGCGCGGTTTACCCTTGGGAAGCACTGTTTTCTCAAAGTACCGCGGACGCGACATGACTCCTGCCACCAAACTGCTCGACAAGGCCAAGGTTGCCTATCAGTTACATCGCTACACCCACGATCCTCAGGCAGAGTCTTACGGCACCGAAGCCGCCGACAAGCTAGGGCTGGAGCACGGGCGCGTATTCAAGACCCTGCTGGCCGCCACCGAAACCGGCGAACTGCTGGTCGCCGTAGTGCCGGTCTCCGACAAACTGAACCTCAAGGCGCTCGCCACTGCCGCCGGGGCCAAGAAAACCGCGATGGCGGATCCCGCCGCCGCCCAGCGCAGCACCGGCTATCTGGTCGGCGGCATCAGTCCGCTCGGGCAGAAAAAACGCCTGCGCACCTTTATCGACGCCAGCGCTGCCAACTGGCCCAGCATGTACATCAGTGGCGGCCGCCGTGGGCTCGAAATCGAACTTGCGGCAGCCGATTTGCAACAACAGACCAGCGCCCTGCTCTGCGAGCTGTGCCGCGACTGACCACTTCCAGACAAAACCAATAACAGGACACCTCCATGGCCAAGCCGATCCTCGCCATCGACCAGGGCACCACCAGCAGCCGCGCCATTTTGTTCAGCGCAAGCGGCCGCCCAGAGCACGTTGCCCAGCAGGAATTCGCCCAGCACTTTCCGAACGACGGCTGGGTGGAACACGATGGCGAAGAGATCTGGAGTTCAACGCTCGCGGTCTGCCGCGAGGTGCTGGAAAAAGCCGGCATCAGCGCCAGCGAGGTAGCCGGGATCGGCATCACCAACCAGCGCGAAACCACCCTGGTGTGGGACGCCGCCAGCGGCGAGCTGCTCTATCGCGCCATTGTCTGGCAGGATCGCCGCACCGCCAGCTACTGTGCCGAACTCAAGGCCGCCGGCCATGAGGCGATGATCAGCGAGCGCACCGGATTGCTGATCGACCCCTACTTCTCCGCAACCAAGCTGCGCTGGATTCTGGACAATGTGCCGGGCGCACGCGCGCGCGCCGAGCGCAATGAGCTGCGTTTCGGCACCGTAGACTGCTTCCTGCTCTGGCGTCTGACCGGCGGCAAGGTCCACCGCACCGACGCCACCAACGCCTCGCGCACCATGCTGTTCAATATCCATACCCAGCAATGGGATGACGACCTGCTGCAATTGCTCGATATTCCGGCCAGCCTGCTGCCCGAGGTGATGGACAGCGCCGCCGACTTTGGCCAGACCGCGCCCGAGGTGCTCGGTGCCAGCATCCCGGTCTGCGGTATCGCCGGCGATCAGCAGGCTGCGCTGATCGGTCAGGCCTGCTTCGAGCCGGGCATGGTCAAGAGCACCTACGGCACCGGCTGCTTTATGGTGATGAACACCGGCAGCACGCCGATCCGCTCGCAAAACCGTCTGCTGACCACCGTCGGCTACCGGCTCAACGGCCAGACCAGCTATGCGCTGGAAGGCAGTATTTTCGTCGCCGGCGCCGCCATCCAGTGGCTACGCGACGGTCTCAAGCTGATCCAGCACGCGGGCGAAACCGAAGCCCTCGCCCGCCAGGCTGGTGAGCACACCGGTGTCTATCTGGTGCCCGCCTTTACCGGCCTGGGCGCGCCCTACTGGGACCCGACCGCACGCGGCGCCATCTTCGGCCTGACTCGCGATACCGGCATCGCCCAGATCGTCGCGGCTGGCCTGCAATCGGTCTGTTTCCAGACCCGCGACCTGCTCGAAGCCATGCAGGCCGATGGCGCACAGAGCACAGCCGCCCTGCGTGTGGACGGCGGCATGGTGATCAACAACTGGGTGGTACAGGAGTTGGCCAATATCCTGGGCGTCACCGTCGACCGCCCGCAGGTCACCGAAACCACGGCGCTCGGTGCGGCCTATCTGGCCGGCCTGCAGCTCGGCATATTCAAAGACCTCGACGATATCGCCAGCCACTGGGCCTGCGAGCGCACCTTCGCGCCCGAGATGGCGGAAACCCAGCGCGATACCTTGTATGAAGGCTGGCTGGATGCGATTCGGCGGGTGCGGGAGTAATAACGCCGCATACCACGCCCCCCGCAACGATCGGCGCAAGGTACATCCGCTCGGGCACAGCATGCTGTGCCCCTACACAAAGATCGGCGTGACACACACCGCAGGGGCGCGGTACGCCGTGCCCGGGGGTTAGTTCAGCCCCAATAACCCACGCAAGGTCGACAGCTCTTCCGCCAGCACCGTGACCGACCCGACCAGCGCACGGCGATCACGTTCGCTGACCTTGTCGTAGGACGCAAACCCACTGCTGGCATCACCCTCGATCAGGTAGTAATGCGCCAGGGTGTGTTCGATGGCGGTGAAGTTTTCTTCGATACGTGCAACAAACGCCGGATCTTCCTGCGCCGCCAGCGGTTTGACCAGTTCGAAGATCTTCTTCGAGCCATCCAGATTGCCCTGGAAGTCCCACAGGTCGGTGTGGCTGTAGCGATCCTCTTCACCGGAGACCTTGGTCGCGGCGACCTCTTCCATCAACGCGGCAGCGCCACCCACCACTTTCTCCGGCGGGAAGGTCAGGTCCTGCACACTCTGCTCCAGAGTCTCGACATCATTCATCAGGCGCTCGGCATAGTCGCCCAGGCCAGCGGTGCTGTGCTCGTGAAACAAGCCGTACTCCAGGCGGTGAAAACCGGTGAAGGTCGGGTCCTGCACGCCATGCTCGTAGTCGTCTTCACGGGCGTCGATGCTGGCATCCAGATCGGCAAACAGTTCGGCAATGGGCTCGATGCGCTCGTAGTAAATACGGGTCGGTGCGTACAGCTGCTGGGCACGCTGCAGGTCGCCGGCCTTGATGGCATCGGTGAACTCACGGGTGTGGCTGCTGAACTGCTCCAGGTTGTCGAGCACATAAAGCTTGTAGTCGGTAATCGGATTGACCAGATCCTGCGGTGCCACAGCGGCCTGTGCCTGCATGGCAACCAGCCCGAAGGCAGCGGCGGTAATGACGGTGCGAAGGTTAGACATTGTCCTGCTCCTGAATAGACGTATTGAGGCCAATCACGAATGGCGCCGGCTGGCAGCCAGCATGCTGCTGCCGAGGTAGTCCCCGGCTTGTACGCCCGGCAGCGTGAAGAAGTAGCCGCCGCCTACGGGCTTGATGTATTCCTCCAGCGGTTCACCGTCCAGGCGCTTCTGAACGGTAATAAAACCGGCCTCCAGGTCCGCCTGATAGGCGATGAACAGCAAGCCCATATCCAGTTGACCGTTGGCTTCGACGCCGTTGGAGTAGTTGAACGGACGGCGCAGAATCAGGTTGCGCTCGCTGCCATGGGTGCGCGGGTTGGCCAGCCGGATATGCGAGTCCAGCGGCGTCACCTTGCCGTCGGGGTCGTTGTCGTAGACCGGCAGATCATGCTCGATGCCGCCATGCATGGGCGCGCCGCTATCGCGACGACGACCAAAGATGGCTTCCTGCTCCTGCAGTGGCGTGCGGTCCCAGCGTTCGACGAAGTTGCGGATGATGCGCACGGCCTGATAGCTGCCGTTGCGTGCCCATTCGGGCTCCTGGTTACTGGCATCGACCCACACCACGTTCTGCATCAGGCCGCTGTTGTCTGCCGGCGGGTTGGCGGTGCCATCGCGGAAACCAAGGTAGTTGCGCGCACTCTCGGTCGAGCCGTCGGAGCGCGGCGCCATGACCGGCACCGTGCCTTCCTGTTTCCAGCGCAGCATCAGCATGCCGGGGGTGTTCTTGATGATGTCACGCAGGGCGTGAATGGTGGTGCCCTCGGTGTTGGCACAGAACTGCAGGGAAATATCACCGTGGCAGCGATCGGCATCCAGCGCATCGTTGGAGAACGCGACCATGCGCTGCAGGTGACGGGGTTTGACCGCGCCCAGCCCGAAGCGGTCATCAAACAGCGAGGCACCGACCGACAGCGTAATGGTCAGCCCGTCAGGGTCGATGTTGGGGCCGAGGATGCCGGAATCCGCCGGTGGGTAGCGTGGGTCACGCTGCTCATAGGTGCCGCCCTGAGTCAGAAAAGCCATGCGCTCGGTCAGCGTGCGCAGCAAGCGCTCCAGACCTTGGCGATCAGCCACCAGCACATCAAAGCTGGCCAACATGCCAACCGCCGGGCGCGGGGTAACAATGCCCTGCTGCTGGACGCCATAAAACGGGTGGGATTGATGGGTAGCCGAGCTGGATGGCGCATCGGTCACCTCTGCGGCGCGCACCTGCTGGTCGGCCAGCGCGCCGCTGCTCAGTGCAGTAGCAGCGGCACCGATACCCGCTGCGCCCAGGCCCTGCAGAAAGCGCCGGCGGTTCATGCCGGAAAACGGACACCCTGAAGAAAGCTCGTCGTGGTCACTCATGGGTACTGTCAATCCTCACACTCAGTAAGCGGCGGCCAGCAGCGCGTTGACGCTGGCCAGTTGATCAGCCAGCTGCTGGCTGGCCAGCAATAGGGTTTGGGTGTCAGCGGCAGGCACCTGCTCGGCCAGCGACGCATTGGCCGCCTGCAGGGCCTCAGACTCCTGTGGGTGCGACTGCCGGAGAACCGGAAGCAGCAGCGATACGACCTTGTCGATACCTGCCTGCAAGCCCTGCAGATCACTGCGCGCCCTGCTGCTGAGCTGATCGTTGTTCTGCTGCTGGTCATGCCAGGCCTGCAATACCCGGCCGGCGCCATTGGCCAGTTGGGAGGCCGGTACACCCTGGGCACTCAAACGTGAGCGCAGCGCGCCAACGTCGGCACTCAGCTGCTTGACGACCGGCAGCAATCCGTCGGTGGTCTGCTGTTCAAACAAGCCATAAGCCAGGCGTTCAAAGCCGCGAAAATCGGCATCCTGTTCGCGCTCGGCGAAGTACTCGGCGCGCGCATTCAGCCGTTGATCCAGATCGCTGAACAGACCTACGGCGAGCGCCATGTGCTGATCGATTGCGCGTGCATCCAGCCAGGCTTGCTGCGCCGCGTCCAGGTTGTTATGAGCAATCTGCTGATGCAGGTTGCCGACCGCGCGCGCCAGCGCCCGCCCTTCCAGCGTCAGGTAGACGCGGTACTCAGCCAACGGACCGATCAGTGCGCGTGCGGACAGATCGGCGGCAACGGTCTGCCCGGCCACCGCCGTCACGGTCAGCGTCCCGCGCGGATTACTGAGCAGGCCACAGGTCATCTGGTATTCACCGGGCAGCAACGTGGCTGTCAGTTGCTGATGCAGGCCGGGAGCGATGTTCTCACGCTCCTCCAGTACCATCACGCCATCGAGAATTTCCCACTCGATCGCACGCTCACTCTCGTTGAATACGGTAAAGCGTTGAGCACCGGCAGGCACGGTAAGCGTGTTCGGTGAACAACCACTGGCGTCAATGGTGATCTGGTGAGTGTCAGTCGTGTCGGTTGACGACTTCGAACCCAGCGACAAATAGAAAATACCCAGCGCGCCGAGCATCAGCACGGCAGCACCAGCCATGCCAGCCCGCAACGCAAGCGGCGACGGAGCAGAAGCAAAAGGATCAGACATCAGGACACTCGCAGGCAGTGTTGGACAGGTGTAAAACTCAACCACCAACCCGCGCTGCGGCAGGTCTAGCGAGCTGCGCAGTACCGGGTCGGAAGAAGAAAAACAGGGTGATCAGCAAGAAGCCGAGATAGGCGACGACTTCACTGACACTGGGCGCAGGCTGATAGCCGAAAATACCGGCAAACAGGCTGCCCAGCGGAGTGTCCAGCGGCAGCCATTCGCTCAGATCGAAGACATTGCGCTGGCCATAATTCCACAGGCCCGCCTCGTGTAATGCGCGCACCGCACCCGAGAACAACCCAGCAGCCACCAGCAGAATGAACAGGCCGGTTCCGCGGAAAAAGTGCTTCAGATTCAAGCGCAGGCTGCCACGATAGAACGCCCAGCCGGCCAGTACCGAGCACAGGACGCCAAGCAGCGCGCCCAGCGGTGCTCCGGTGCCCCGCCCCTGCTGGAACACCGCCAGCAGAAAGAACACCGACTCCAGCCCCTCGCGAGCGACCGCCAGAAAGACCATGCCGATCAACGCCCAGGTTTGCCCCTGGCCGGCCTGAAACGCCTGGTCCAGCGCGCCGGTCAGCTCAGTACGCAACCCCTGCGACGCGCGCCGCATCCAGAACACCATCCAGGTCAGCACACCAACGGCAATCAAACCGACAGCCGCTTCAAACATCTCCTGCTGACGCTGGGGAAACTCGGCGCTGACCAACTGCAGGGCCGCGCCACCGAGCAACGCCAATGTGACGGCGAGGAAAATACCGGTCCAGATGACCGGCATCCACGCGGCACGGCCGGTCTGACGGAGGTAGCTGGCAATGATGCCGACAATCAGCGCGGCCTCGAGGCCTTCGCGCAGCATGATCAGGAATGGAACAAGCATGACAATCAGTCGCAATTGAGAATTAATTTGAATACGACCAGATCATACATGTAACAAAATATGTAAAAAACCACTTCAGCGTATCCATATCGGAAACGCTGATTTTCATCTGAAGCATCAAGAAATAGCCCGCTATCAGCCGCAGAGGGCCGCCGAACGGGCAACGGCACGGGCCACGCTGGAGTGTGGTCTTTCAGCGCCGGGAAGTTCGGCTCCCGCTCGATAGGCAGACCTGTGCGCCAACCCATGGCCGAGTGGGAACTCGGCCTTTCCAGGCAGCATCCTGTCTTTCGATCAGCCGAGCAGGCCCGAGAATGGCAGAAACGCGACCAGATCACCGGGGCTGAAGGTGTGCCCGGCTGGCACCCGTAACAGGCCACTGGCGCGACTGGCGCTGCTGAGCACACCGGAGCTTTGATTGCCCGACAGCATTATGCGGCCGTCTTCGACATGCGCACGCAGGTACTCCTCACGACTGCCAGCGCGACTCCAGGCGAACCCGGCAGGCAAGGTATAGGCAGGTGCGGCCACCTCCGCTGCGCCAAGGCGGGTCAACAGATAGGGACGCACCAGCAGCAAAAACGTGACCAGCGTCGCCGCCGGATTCCCGGGCAGACCGAGCACGGGCACACCTGCGTAGTGACCCAGCGTGAACGGCTTGCCCGGCTTGATCGCCAGCTTCCACAGATCGACCTCACCGGCCTCGCGCAACGCCTGACCGAGACAGTCCGCCTCGCCGACCGACACCCCGCCGGAAGTAATAATCACATCAACCTGCCTGGCCAACTGCTGCAGGCGATCACGGGTCGAGGCAAGGTCATCCGGCAGAATACCGGCGTCGACCACAGTCTGCCCCATGCCCTGCAACAAACCGATCAAGGTAAAGCGGTTGCTGTTGTAGATCTGTCCGGGGCTCAGCGGCTGCCCCGGCTCGACCAGCTCGTCACCGGTCGATACCACCGCTACCCGCAGCGGCGTGCGGACCCCAACCTGATCAATCCCTACCGAGGCAATTACCCCCAGATCCTGCGGTCTCAGCCGGATTCCGGCAGCCAGCAACGGCTGACCGGCAACGACGTCCTGCGCTTGGCGTCTGACGTTGTCACCGGCAGCCACCGGCTCCAGCAGGCGCACTCGGCCATCCGCCAGCAGCTCGGTATTCTCCTGCATCTGCACGGCATTGGCGCCAGCAGGCAAGGGTGCACCGGTAAAGATGCGTGCACAGGTGCCAGGTTGCAGCGCCGCCGGAGCAACCCCGGCGGTGATGCGCTGACTGACCGGCAGGCCATCAGCCATCGCCTGCGCCAGATCAGCCTCGGCCAGCGCGTAACCGTCCATCGCACTGTTGTCCCAGGGCGGTACGTCGATGGCAGAACAGACCGGCTCGGCCAGAACCTGGCCGAGCGCATCGGTCAGCGACAACACCCGCACGGGCTGCTGCTGATGGGCGGCCGCGCTGGCGAGCAGCCGCTGCAGGGCCTCGGCAACCGGCATCAGGCTCATGCGCGGCGACCGTCCTGATCCGGATTGCCCAGATGCTGCACGAAGTTGCACGGGCGGGTACGACTGTCCAGCTGGGTTTCGAGAATCCGCGTCCAGGCGGTGCGGCAGGCATTGGACGAGCCCGGCATGCAGACCACCAGCGTGCGGTTGGCCAGCCCGGCCAGCGCGCGGGATTGCAGCGTGGACGTGCCGATGTCTTCATAGGAGACCTGACGGAATAACTCACCAAAGCCATCGACCTGCTTGTCCAGCAGCGGCGCGATGGCCTCCGGAGTGCTGTCACGGCCGGTAAAGCCGGTGCCACCGGTGATCAGCACGACCTCGACTGCCGGGTCGGCGATCCAGGCCGACACCAGTGCGCGCATCTGGTAACGGTCGTCGGGCAACAGTTGGCGATCGGCCAGACGATGACCAGCGGCGGTCAGACTGTCCGCCAGCAGCTGGCCAGAGGTATCGGTTTCCAGGGTACGGGTGTCGCTGACGGTCAGCACGGCGATGCCTAGGGCGGCGAAGGGAGTATCGGGTGAGCAGCTCATGGATGGATTCCTTGCGTTCGGGTAATGCCGGACGGCAATCAGCAGGGGCGCTGCTTTCGTCCGCTACAGGCCCGGTGTTATAACACAGACCACACCAGCCAGAGCATTGAACATGTCAGCATCACCCCGTATCAGCGCCCTGCTGCTGGCCGGCGGCCAGGGCCGCCGCGTCGGCGGTGCAGACAAGGGCCTGCTCGCCTACCGCGGCGCCCCTGTCAGCGCCCATCTTAGCGCGCTGTTGCGCAGCGTGGCCGATGAGCTGCTGATCAGTTGCAATCGCAATGCTGAGCAATACCGGCAATGGGCCGACCAACTGGTGACCGACAGCAGCACGGACTATCCTGGCCCGCTGGCCGGCATTCTGAGCGGCTTGCGCCAGGCGCGCGGCGAGCAGCTTTTGGTGCTGCCCTGTGATATGCCGTTGATCGACCAACCCTTGCTTGAACGCCTGATTAGCCAAGCCGATCCTGACCGTCCGGTGTTTTTTCGCACTGGTGAGCAGCCCCAGCCGCTGCCCTGCCTGATCCCGCGCGGGCTGCTGCCGGCGCTGGAATACGCCTGGCTGCAAGGGGAGCGCAGCCCGTTGCGCTGGTTGCGAACAATGGACGCGATCTGCCTCGATCTGGCCGCTGACGAACCACGCCTGACCAGCGCCAACACCCCTACCCTGTGGCAGGCGTTGCAGTAACCCTGTGAAAAACAGTCGATTTTTTTTCGTTTGCCTCTTGTGCGATGACAAACTTTAGGTAAAATGCCGCCCACAACGGAGCGTAGCGCAGCCTGGTAGCGCGTCTCGTTCGGGACGAGAAGGTCGCTGGTTCGATTCCAGTCGCTCCGACCAACAGCAAAACCCCTGACTCATTGAGTCAGGGGTTTTTCTTTTTCTGCCATCTGAGGTCTGTTGCCGCTTCGCCTTGCCTGGCCGAAGAAGGGTCTCCGGCAGGCAGATGAACGCAACGGCGACAGCTCTAATCAAGCATCTCACGCAACACATGGTGCAGAATGCCGCCCGCCTTGAAGTAGGCGATCTCATTGACGGTATCGATTCGGCAGAGCATCTCGAAGCTCACACTCTTACCATCATCACCGGTCGCCTCCACCGTCAGCCGCTGCCCCGGCTTGAGCTCATCGCTGATGCCGTTGATCTCGATCTGCTCGTGCCCGGTCAAACCCAGCTCGGCCACGCTCTGACCATCCACAAACTGCAGCGGCAACACCCCCATACCGACCAGGTTGGAACGGTGGATGCGCTCGAAGCTCTCGGCCAGCACGGCCTTCACACCGAGCAGATTGGTGCCCTTGGCCGCCCAATCCCGGCTTGAACCGGTGCCGTACTCCTTGCCGGCCAGCACCACCAGAGGCGTGCCATCCTGCTGATAGCGCATGGCTGCATCATAGATCGACATCCGCTCGCCGGAGGGCACATGAATGGTCTCACCGCCCTCCTCGCCACCGAGCATCCGATTGCGGATACGGATGTTGGCGAAGGTGCCGCGCATCATCACTTCGTGGTTACCGCGCCGCGAACCGTAGGAGTTGAAGTCGGCCGGCTCCACGCCAAGCGACTGCAGGTACTCACCCGCCGGCGAGCTTGCCTTGATATTGCCGGCCGGCGAAATGTGGTCGGTGGTAATCGAATCACCGAATACCGCCAGCACCCGCGCGCCGGTAACCGGCTGCAGGGATTCTAGTGGCTGGTCGATGGCATCAAAGTACGGCGGGTTTTTCACGTAGGTTGAGGCATCATCCCAGGCATAGGTCTTGCCCTCGCTGACGCTGATCGAGCGCCAGTGATCATCACCAGTGAACACATCGGCATAGCGGGTCCGGAACATCTCGTCTTCAACCAGCGCCACGGCCTCGGCGATCTCGCTGTTGGTCGGCCAGATGTCCTTGAGAAACACCGGACGGTTGTCCTGATCCAGACCAAGCGGCTCTTCACGCAAGTTAATTCGGGTGTTGCCAGCCAGCGCGTAGGCCACCACCAGCGGCGGCGACGCCAGCCAGTTGGCCTTGACCTGCGGGTGCACTCGACCTTCGAAGTTACGGTTGCCGGACAGCACCGCCGACACGGCCAGATCGTGTTCGCTGACAACCCGGGCCACCTCGTCGGGCAGCGGCCCGGAGTTGCCAATACAGGTGGTGCAGCCGTAGCCCACCAGATTGAATCCGAGCGCATCAAGACTCTCGGTCAGACCGGCTTTGTTCAGATAGTCGGTCACCACCTTGGAGCCTGGCGCAAGCGATGACTTGACCCAGGGCTTGCGCTGCAGGCCCCGCTCTACAGCCTTTTTGGCCAGCAAACCGGCGGCCATCATCACACTCGGATTGGAGGTATTGGTACAGGAGGTAATCGCGGCGATGACCACGGCGCCGTGGTCCAGCGCGTACTCCTTGCCATCCAGCTGCACCGTGGCATGGGCATTCGGGCCGCCGACGGCGGTACCGGCACCGCCTTCACTTTCCAGCCGAGCCTGCTCGGTATCAGCCGGTGCGAGCTGCAGCGCCAGCAGTGCATCGAAGGCTTCGGGCACATCCGGCAGGGCCACCCGATCCTGAGGTCGACGCGGACCGGCCAGGCTGGCCTCCACGGTACTCATGTCCAGGTGCAGGCTGTCGGTAAACGCCGGCTCGTCGCCCGCCTCGCGCCACAGTCCCTGCGCCTTGCAATAGGCTTCTACCCGCTGCACCACCGCATCAGGGCGGCCGCTGAGGCGCAGATACCGCAGAGTTTCCTCATCCACCGGGAAGAAACCGCAGGTCGCACCGTACTCCGGCGCCATGTTGGCAATGGTCGCGCGATCCGCCAGCGGCAGGTCGGCGAGACCATCACCGTAGAATTCAACAAACTTGCCGACTACGCCCTTGCTGCGCAGCATCTGGGTAACGGTCAGCACCAGATCGGTGGCGGTGATGCCCTCGCGCAGACGGCCGGTCAGTTTGAAACCGATCACTTCCGGGATCAGCATCGAAACCGGCTGCCCGAGCATGGCCGCCTCGGCCTCGATACCGCCGACGCCCCAGCCCAGTACGCCCAGCCCGTTGATCATGGTGGTGTGCGAGTCAGTGCCGACCAGGGTATCAGGCCAGGCCCACTGCTCACCGTCCACCTCGGCGGCCCAAACGGTCTGGGCCAGGTACTCCAGATTGACCTGGTGACAAATGCCGGTGCCCGGCGGCACCACGCGAAAGTTCTGAAAGGCCTTTTGCCCCCAGCGCAGGAATGCGTAACGCTCACCGTTACGCTGCATCTCGATTTCGACGTTGTCATGAAAGGCCGAGTCGCTGGCAAAGCGATCAACCATCACCGAGTGGTCGATGACCAGATCGACCGGCGACAGCGGATTGATCTGCTCCGGATCGCCACCAGCCCGCGCAACCGCATCACGCATGGCGGCCAAATCCACGACCGCCGGCACCCCGGTAAAGTCCTGCATCAACACCCGCGCCGGACGGTACTGAATTTCACGGTCGGATCGACGCTGCTCCAGCCACTGACTTACGGCGCGAATATCATCCAGCGTGACCGTCTCGCCATCCTCATTACGCAGCAGATTCTCCAGCAGCACCTTGAGCGACTTGGGCAGTTGCTCTATGCCGCTCAAGCTGGCGGCCGCGCGCTTCAGCGAGTGGTACTGGTAGTGCTCGCCGGATACATCCAGCTTATCGAGCGTACTCAGGCTATTGGCTTGGGTCATGCGATAAACCTCCTTGCACCGGCACGCTGCCGGTATGGATTGCTATACTCTGCGGCACGGTTCGGCGAAGCCTCTGGCAGAGGCCCGCGACGATGGCACGTGATCTTCCAAAGCTAGCAGACAAAACGCCGCACAACATTTGAAATGCAGCCCTACAGCCATCGAACTCACTGCCGATATACCAGCTTAGACAACAGTCAGTCCGCTACTGCTCCCGGACAGACACTCAAGGACATTCGCCGATGCGTAACAATCAACCCGTAACCCAGCGTGAACGAAGCTTTGCGGCGGACCAGCGTCTGATCTCGACCACCAATCTCAAGGGCGTCATCACCTATTGCAACGATGTTTTCGTCGAGATCAGTGGTTTTACCCGCGAGGAGCTGGTCGGCACATCTCACAACCTCGTGCGCCATCCTGACGTTCCGCCAGCGGTCTTCGCTCATATGTGGGCCGACCTGAAAGCCGGCAAGGCGTGGATGGGGATCGTCAAGAATCGCTGCAAGAACGGCGACCATTACTGGGTCAATGCCTTCGTCACGCCGATCTGGGAAAACGGCCAGATTACCGGCTATGAATCGGTGAGGGTCAAACCCACTGCCGGTCAGATCGAACGAGCCACCGCGCTTTACCAGCGCCTGGCTCGGGGCGGCAATGCAGTTCAGGGCGACTTTGCGGGTATGGCCCTTCAGGTCCTGCCATCGGTCCTGGCCATGGCAGCCAGCGGTGCCGCCGGCACCCTGTTCGGCTGGCCGGGCGTGGCCGTCGCAGCCCTTGCCGGCCTGCCGGCAGGCTATGCGATGAAATCGGCACTGGAACACCGCCTGCAGCGCATCGTCAAAATGGCCGGCAACAGCATCAGCGATCCCCTGCTGGCGCAAATGTATACCCCGTTTCGCGGCGCAATGGGCCAGTTGGAGATGGCGATTCACAGCCAGCAGGCTCGCCTGCAGACCTGTCTTACCCGGGTTGGTGACAGCGCGGCACGCCTCAAGGAACAGGCGCAGGAAGCCAGCGAGATTGCCCGTCGCAGCAGCGAAGGTCTGGCCCAGCAGCGCGCCGAAACCGACCAGGTCGCAACCGCGATCAACCAGATGGCAGCCGCGACTCTGCAGGTCTCCGGCAACGTACAAAGTACAGCTGAAGCGACTCGCGATGCGGCCGATCTGGCCGTGCAGGGCAAGCGGCTCGCCAGCAATGCACGAATCGCCATCGAGAACCTCTCCGGCGCAGTTGACTCGGCCAGCACGGTTACCAATAAATTGGCATCCGATGCTCGCGAGATCGGCACCGTGGTGGACGTCATCAAGGGCATCGCCGAGCAAACCAATCTGCTGGCACTGAACGCCGCCATCGAAGCGGCCCGCGCTGGTGAGCAGGGTCGCGGTTTCGCCGTGGTTGCCGACGAGGTTCGTGCCCTGGCCAGCCGTACCGCCGAATCGACCGAGCAGATTCACAGCCTGATTGCCAACCTGCAGCAGGCCGCCCAGAGCACCGTCGACACCATGCAGGCCGGCAACGAGCAGGCCGAGCGCGGTGTCGCTCAGGTCGCTGAAGCCGATGAAGCACTGGAGGGGATTCGCCAGGCTATCGAGCGCATCAATGAGATGGCCGGTCAAATCGCTAGCGCTGCCGAGGAACAGAGCAGCGTTGCCGAAGAGATCAACCGTAACGTCACCAATATCGCTACTCTGGCAGACAGCACCGAGAAGCAGGCCAGCCGCAGCGCCGAGCTCAGTGGCGAACTGGCCAATACCGCGCAGCGCCAGGTTAATCTGGTCGAACGTTTCAACCGACGCTGACCTGCTATCTTGCCCAGCGCCGGCCGAGTCAAGCTCGGCCGGCCGACCTCACTGCCCCCCATACCCCAGCTTTTCAACAACCTTATGCTGCCGTCACTCCGACGTTACCCACCCGTCTGGCGACGGTGCTAAACTGCCTGCCTTTGCCTGTGAAACAAGGATATATCCATGTGCGGAATCGTCGGTGCCACCGCCCAGCGTGACATCACTCCCATCCTGCTTGAGGGTCTGCGGCGTCTTGAGTACCGCGGCTACGACTCGGCTGGCGTCGCAGTTGTAGACAGTGCCGGCACCATTCAGCGCATACGTGCCGTTGGCAAGGTTGTCGAGCTGGAAAACGCACTGCAGGCCAAGCCGGTAAGCGGCCACCTCGGTATCGCCCACACCCGTTGGGCTACTCACGGAAAACCGGCAGAACACAACGCACACCCTCACCTGTCCAACGGACTGGCCATCGTCCACAACGGTATCATCGAGAACCACGCTCCGCTGCGCAAACAGCTGCAGGATCTGGGCTACAGCTTTACGTCCGAAACCGATACCGAGGTCGTCGCTCACCTGCTGGCGCACCATTTTGCCAAAACCGGCGACATGCTCAGCGCGTTCCGCAGCACCCTGGGCGAGATTCACGGCGCCTACGCACTCGCCGTGATTCACGACTCCGAACCCGGGACTCTTTACTGCTCGCGCATGGGCAGCCCGCTGGTGATCGGAGAAGGCAGCGGCGAACATTATCTTGCCTCCGACCCGTTGGCGCTGCTGCAGGTCACCGATCGCTTCCGCTACCTGGAGGAAGGCGACTACGCTCGCATCACGCTGACCAACTGCGAGATATGGGACCGCGCCGGCAACTCAGCCGATCGGCAGGTAGTTCGCTATGAACACGCAGCCCATAGTCTGGACAAGGGCGAATACCGCCACTTCATGCTCAAGGAAATCTTCGAGCAGCCGCAGGCCATCAGCGACACCCTGGCCGGCACACTGGGCGACGATCACGTACTGACCGCGATCCTCGGCCCGGAGGCGGAAACCCGTCTGGCAGACATCGCCAACATCCATATTGTTGCCTGCGGCACCAGCTACCACGCCGGTCTGGTCGCCCGCTACTGGATCGAAGAACAGGCCGGTATTCCCTGCCAGGTCGAAGTCGCCAGCGAATACCGCTACCGCAGTGTCGTGGTTCCGGCCAATACCCTGCTGATCACGATTTCCCAGTCAGGCGAGACCGCAGACACCCTGGCCGCGCTGCGTTACGCCAAGGATCAGGGCTACCTGGCCACCCTCGCCATCTGCAACGTCGCCGGCAGCTCGCTTGTGCGCGAAGCCGACTGGCGCTTGCTGACCCATGCCGGCCCGGAAATTGGCGTAGCCTCAACCAAGGCCTTTACTACCCAGCTGGTGTCGCTGCTGTGGTTGACCACCGCTCTGGCACAGGCGCGCGGCCAAAACCAGTTCGTCGCCCGTAACGTCGATGCCCTGCGCAGGCTGCCGGCACTGACAGAACAGGTGCTTGCACTGGAGCCGGCCATCGTTGTGCTGGCCGAACAGTTCGCCAACAAGCACCACGCTCTGTTTCTGGGCCGTGGCCCGCACTACCCCATTGCGATGGAAGGTGCGCTCAAGCTCAAGGAAATTTCCTATATTCACGCCGAGGCCTACGCCGCCGGCGAGCTGAAGCACGGCCCGCTGGCACTGGTGGATGAAGATATGCCGGTAGTCTCCGTTGCGCCGAGCGACAGCCTGCTGGAAAAGCTCAAGTCAAACCTGGAAGAAGTACGTGCCCGCGGTGGCCAGCTGATCAACTTTGCCTGCGAAACCATTGAGCAGAGCGCTGACCCGGAAGTCAGCAATATCCGACTGCCCTGGGTGGAAGACTGCATCTCGCCGATCATCTACACCCTGCCACTGCAGTTGCTGAGTTATCACGTCGCGCTGGTCAAAGGGACCGACGTAGACAAGCCGCGCAATCTGGCCAAATCCGTTACCGTCGAGTAATGGCGGTTGAGACTGCGGCGCATGTCTGAGCACATGCGCCGCTACCGGAGACAAGCATGAAAACCGACACAGACTCCATTCTGGTCACCGGCGGCGCCGGCTATATCGGCTCGCATACCTGCCTGCGCCTGCTCGAAAGCGACTACCAGGTCATCGTGCTGGACAACTTCAGCAACAGCTCGCCCGAGGCCCTGAAACGTGTGCAGGCTCTCACCGGCAAAACGCTCGATCTGGTCACCGGCGATGTCAACGACAGCGCCCTGCTGGACCGTGTGTTCGCCACCAACCAGATTGGCGCGGTGATTCACTTTGCCGGCCTCAAGGCGGTGGGAGAATCGGTTGCAGAGCCGCTGACGTACTACCACAACAACGTCAGCGGCACGCTCACGCTGTTGCAGGCCATGCACAAGGCCGGGGTTCATGACCTGGTGTTCAGCTCATCAGCCACCGTCTATGGCGACCCGGCCAGCCTGCCGATCACCGAGGACTTTCCGACCAGTGCCACCAACCCCTACGGCCGGTCGAAACTGATGATCGAGGAAATGCTGCGTGACCTCTACAGAAGCGACGCCAGCTGGAACCTGGCGCTGCTGCGCTACTTCAACCCGGTCGGGGCACACCCCAGCGGGCAGATCGGTGAAGACCCTGCCGACATTCCCAACAACCTGCTGCCCTACATTGCCCAGGTGGCGGTCGGCCGCCGCGAGTACCTCAGCGTCTTTGGCGGCGACTACGACACCCCGGACGGTACCGGCGTACGTGACTATATCCACGTCATGGATCTGGCCGAGGGCCACGTCAAGGCGCTGCAATGGCTTGCACGCAGGCAGGGGCTGGCTGCCTTCAACCTGGGCACCGGCAACGGATACTCCGTGCTAGACATGCTCCACGCCTTTGAACGGGCCTGCGGCAAGACGCTGGCCTACCAGGTCGTCGACCGGCGCCCCGGCGACGTGGGCAGTTGCTATGCCGACCCTGCCCTCGCTGCCCGTGAGCTCGGCTGGCACGCCGAGCATGATGTCGACGCCATGTGTGTCGACGCCTGGCGCTGGCAGCAACAGAACCCCAACGGTTACCGGTGAACTGCCTCGGGCATATCGGGTCACAACAGGCTCACGTCGACCAATAGTGTGATGAGTTCGAAGGCATGATGGTGCGCGCCCGGCTATCCTCACCAGGAAGCACTGCATGCAGAGTGCTTGCCGACTCGATTCTTTATCGCACCAATAATATCGGGCTATTTCCGGGTCTGGATAACCGACAGATTGATGTGCCGACAGGAAATGGGCAATGCACAAAATTGACCTCAAACTGTATCGGATAATAGCTATTTAGCATCACGTATACTCGCACCTGTTTTGTTACGTTGGAGAGCAAGATGCTCAAGGAAAGACTGATTGGATTGAGTTACGCCCAGAAGCGCTCCATCCAGATTGTTGCGGACCTACTTCTGATCTGGGCTGCCCTGTGGCTTGCACTGTTCCTGCGCCTGGGTGCAGAAACCAACTGGGTATTCCCCACGAGTGAACAACGTCTGCTGTTTGTCCTCGCGCCGGCGCTCGCACTGCCTATCTACATTCGCATGGGCATGTACCGCGCGGTTATGCGCTACTTCGGCAGTCAGGCGCTGCTGTGTATCTTCAAGGCGGTAACGCTGTCATTCCTGGCCCTGGTCATGGTGGTACTGGCCGCGCGCGACAGCGGCTGGGATATCCTGTTTCCGCGCTCGGCCATGGTTTCATACTGGTGGCTATCGCTGCTGTTGATCGGCGGCTTGCGCCTTGCTGCCCGTGAGTACTTCATGGGTGACTGGCTTATGGGCGCAGGTCCTCGACCGCAGCAGACCGCTGTCGATCAGGAAGCCGGCGTGCCGGTAGCGATTTTCGGTGCTGGAGCGGCAGGCAATCAGTTGCTGGCGTCGCTGCGTCTGGGGCGAATGTATAAACCCAAGGCCTTCATCGACGACGATCCCAGTCTGGTCGGGCGGGTCATAGGCGGGTTGCCGGTGTACTCTTCCGAGCACATCGCAAAATTGATCGCCGAGGCGGATATCAAGGAAGTCCTGCTGGCCATTCCGTCTGCAACACGAGCAACCCGGCAGCAGATCCTGTATCACCTGGCCGGATTTCAGGTTCACGTGCGCAGTATCCCGGGGATCATGGATATTGCCAGCGGCAAGGTGAAGGTTGACGACCTGCAGGAAGTGGACATTGCCGATCTGCTGGGGCGTGACCCTGTCGAGCCGGTCGAACAACTGATGGACTTCTGCATTCGGGACAAGGTCGTGCTGGTAACGGGCGCCGGCGGCTCCATCGGCAGTGAGCTGTGCCGCCAGATCGTCAATGCCGGTCCGACCAAGCTTGTCCTGTTTGAGCACAACGAGTTCGGTCTGTATGCCATTCATACCGAGCTGCAGGGCTGGATCAACGCCCAGCAGCTGCAAATAGAGCTGATCCCGATTCTGGGCTCGGTGCGCAACAGTGGCCGCCTGGTCGACGCCATGGCTGCCTGGAAGGTGAACACGGTCTACCATGCCGCCGCCTACAAGCATGTTCCCATGGTCGAGCACAATGTGGCCGAAGGCATCATGAACAACGTGTTCGGCACTCTGAAAGTCGCTCAGGCGGCGATTCGCTGCGGCGTGCAGAACTGCGTACTGATCTCTACCGACAAGGCCGTTCGTCCAACCAATGTGATGGGTGCGACCAAGCGCCTGGCGGAAATGGTACTGCAGGCGCTCAGCGCCGAGTCTGCACCGAATCTGTGGGGCGACGATAGTGGCGTGCCGGTGCTCAATCGCACCCGCTTTACCATGGTGCGTTTTGGTAATGTGCTGGGCTCGTCTGGGTCGGTGATCCCGCTGTTTCGCTCACAGATCAAGCGCGGCGGACCGATTACCGTCACCCATCCCGATATTACCCGCTACTTCATGACCATTCCCGAGGCTGCGCAGCTTGTTGTTCAGGCGGGCTCCATGGGAGAAGGCGGCGACGTGTTTGTGCTGGACATGGGCGAGCCGGTGCGCATTATCGAACTGGCACACAAGATGATCATGCTGTCGGGTCTGACCGTACGGGACGAGGTAGACCCCAACGGCGATATCGCCATTACCTTCACTGGCCTGCGACCCGGGGAAAAGCTCTACGAAGAGCTGCTGATCGGCGACAACCCAGAACCGACCGCGCACCCCAAGATCCATCGGGCAAACGAGGAGTTCATCGACTGGCCAACCCTGCGTGACGTACTGAACCGTATGAGTCAGGCAGTGAAAGCAGATGCCTACGATGATGTCCGAGCCTTGCTGCTGGATACCGTCAACGGTTACCAGCCCAGCAATGGCATTGTCGATCTGATCCACGAACAGCGGCAACATTCACTCGGAGCTCGGAGCCAGCCCCAGCGGTAATCCCTGCGGAGCATGCGTGCCGGTTTCACGCCCCTCCCCACCCCACTGCCACTGACTTGATCAGGCAGGAAAAACAAAAACGCCCGAGGCTTGAAGCGCTCGGGCGTTTTACTGCAGTAGTGGAAGAGCTTCAGGCTGCCGGTTGGGCAGCCTTGATCATTTCCTGCAGCTCACCGGATTCGTGCAGTTCCAGAATAATGTCACTGCCACCAACCAGTTCACCGTTGATCCACAACTGCGGGAACGTAGGCCAGTTGGCGTAAGCCGGCAGGTTGGCGCGAATTTCCGGGTTCTGCAGGATATCCACATAGGCAAACTTCTCGCCACAGGCCATCAGCGCCTGCACGGCACGGGCAGAGAAGCCGCACTGCGGAGCATTCGGCGCGCCTTTCATGTAGATCAGCACCGGGTTATTGGCGATCTGTTCTTTGATGGTATCGATGATATCCATGGTATTCCTCGTGACGTAAAGGGCGTTCGAACGCGTTGCTGACCGGGCATTCTACAGCAAAGCGCCCGCTTATGCTGCCACCACCTCAACCCGCAGACCGTTCAGCGCGGCGTTGCCGGTGACCGGGTCAAGGAAGCGCTCATCGGTCAGGTCGTTGACGCTGACACCGGCATGCTGCTCGGCAACATCCATCTGAATGCCGGGCCGGTTGTGCCCCCAACCGTGGGGCAGACTGACTACGCCCGGTGCCATTTCATCGCTGGCGCACACCGCCACCTGCACCTCACCCACCCGCGAGCGCACGGTTACCTGCTGCCCATCCTGCAGATTGCGCGCGGTCAGGTCGTCCGGATGCATCAGCAACTGATCACGCGGCTTGCCCTTCACCAGACGCTGATAGTTATGCATCCAGGAGTTATTGCTGCGCACATGGCGACGACCGATCAGGCGCAGCTCACCAGCGGCGGGTGCCAGTTCTGCCAGCTCGGCGGCAACCCGCTGCAGATCCTGCAGCATGGCAGGCTGAGCCAGTTCAATGCGCCGGCTCTCGGTCTGAATTCGACGCAACAGGTTGGGCTGCAGCGGGCCAAGATCGATACCGTGCGGGTTTTCCTTGAGTACATCCAGCGACAGGCGGTCGCCATAGGGACCGGCCCGCACCGCCATATCGACCAGTTCATGGGGTGGCTGCGTCGGCCGCGCCGGCTGCCCGGTGGCAGCGGCAAAGGCCTTGCCTAGTCCGACAAATATCTCCCAATCGTGCAACGCGCCCTCGGGCTTACTCAACACAGGCTGGTTATAGCGGGTGACGTTGCGCACAGCGAAGTTGTTGAACGTGATGTCGTAGTGATCGTGTTCCAGCGATGCGGTGGGCGGCAGAATCACGTCGGCGTGACGGGTGCTCTCGTTGATATAGAGGTCCACACTGACCATGAACTCCAGACTCTCCAGCGCTGCATCAAGCTGACGACCGTTGGGCGTGGACAGCACAGGGTTACCCGCCGAGGTGACCAACGCGCGTATCTGCCCCTCGCCCGGGGTGAGAATTTCCTCAGCCAGCGCATCAACCGGCAGCTCGCCGTTAAACTCCGGAAGCCCGGAGACCCGCGAGCGCCACTTGTCAAAATGGCCGGGGCGCCGGGCCGATGCCACCTCAAACGCAGGCTCTGGAAACAGCGAACCGCCGGGCACATCCACATTGCCGGTGACCAGGTTGATGATCTGAATCAGCCACTGGCAGAGGGTGCCGTAACGCTGTACCGACACGCCCATGCGGCCATAGCAAACCGCGCGCTCGGCGCCAGCAAAGTCACGTGCCAACTGGCGGATCTGTTCGACTGGAATGCCGCACGCCGGAGCCATCCGCTCGGCGGTGAACTCGGCAACCGCATCGCGCACCTCTGCCAGCCCTGCCACGGCATCGAGTACCGGGCTTTGGCGGGTCAGCTGCTCGCTGAACAGGGTGTTGAGCAAGCCAAGCAGCAATGCAACGTCGGTGCCTGGCTGAATGAACAGGTGCTCGCTGGCGATGGCAGCGGTTTCGCTACGCCGCGGATCGACCACTACCAGCTTGCCACCCCGCCCTTGCAGCGCCTTGATGCGCTTGGTCACGTCCGGCACGGTCATGATGCTGCCATTGGAGGCCAGCGGATTCGCGCCGAGCATCAGGAAGTAATCGGTGTGGTCAATATCAGGGATCGGGATCATCAGCATGTGGCCATAGAGCCAGAGCGACACCAGATGGTGCGGCAGTTGATCAACCGAGGTGGCCGAGTAGCGCTGACGGGTGTGCAGTTGCCCCAGGAAGTAGTTGCCATGGGTCATGGAGCCGTAGTTATGCACATTCGGGTTGCCCATGTAGACGCCCACGGCGTTATTGCCATGCTTTTGCTGGATCTCCGCCAGACGCTCTGTCACCAGTGCAAACGCCTCGTCCCAGCTGATCTCTTCCCAGCGCTCGTCAACCCGCTTCACCGGCCGGCGCAGGCGCTGCGGATCATCCTGGATATCCTGCAGGGCAATCGCCTTGGGGCAGATGTGGCCGCGGCTGAAGGGGTCTTGCGGGTCGCCCTTGATTGAGAGAATGCGGTCACCTTCGGTCTCAATCGCCAGGCCACAGATGGCCTCGCACAGGTGGCAGGCGCGGTAGTGGGTCACAGACATGTCATTCACCAGGCAGGTATTATTATGATCAGCCATTCTATGGGCTGTTGCGGTTGGCTCGCCACCGCGCCGCGCGCGGCAGAATACGGGTCTATTCAGCCACTGAATCTGCCGGCCAGACCGCTTTATTTGCCTTTGCCCGGAATTTCCCTATAAGATCCCCGCTTCTCTTTATTTGCTGTGGCTGATACCAGGCCGTCAAGTCGTGGTACGGGTCACTGTTTCCGGTCGCCGGGCGGCCGAGGTAACTCAGGTAGTACACATATGACTACACGGCACTTTCTATCGCTGATGGACTGCTCCGAAGCAGAACTCATTGGCCTGATCAAGCGCGGCATCGAACTCAAGTCACTGCATCGCCAGGGCGTGGTGTACGAGCCGCTGAAAAACCGCGTACTGGGGATGATCTTCGAAAAGGCCTCGACCCGTACCCGCGTCTCCTTTGAAGCCGGCATGATTCATCTGGGTGGCCAGGCCATCTTCCTGTCCCCGCGTGACACCCAACTGGGCCGCGGCGAGCCGATCGAAGACAGCGCCCGTGTACTGTCCAGCATGTGCGATGCGATCATGATCCGCACCTTCGCCCACAGCACGCTGGAAACCTTTGCCCAGTACTCCAAGGTGCCGATCATCAATGGCCTGAGCGACGACCTGCACCCCTGCCAGCTGCTGGCCGACATGCAGACCTATCTGGAGCACCGCGGTCCGATCAAGGGCAAGACCGTGGCCTGGATTGGCGATGGAAACAACATGTGCAATACCTTTATCCAGGCTGCCATCCAGTTTGATTTCCAGCTTCGCGTCGCCTGCCCGGAAGGCTACGAGCCCTCGGCGCAGTTCCTTCAACAGGCCGGTGACCGTGTCACCGTAATGCGCGATCCGATGGAAGCCGTTGCCGGCGCCCATCTGGTCAATACCGACGTCTGGGCGTCCATGGGCCAGGAAGACGAAGCACAAGCACGCCTGAAGCAGTTCGCGCCCTATCAGGTCACGCCTGCGATGCTCGATGCGGCCGACGAGTCCGTACTGTTTATGCACTGCCTTCCGGCCCACCGCGGAGAAGAAGTCAGCGACGAACTGATGGACGATCCGCGCAGCGTTGTCTGGGATCAGGCCGAAAACCGCCTGCACGCTCAAAAGGCGCTGGTCGAATTTTTGCTGGTTGAGTGAGGCAGCATGTCCAGCCCGGTACTAGAGCTGAACAACCTCAAATGCGGCTATGGCCGGCAGTTGATCGTCAACGACCTGAGCATTCGCCTGCGAGAAGGTGACATAGGCTGTCTGCTGGGGCCGTCCGGCTGTGGCAAAACCACGACTCTGCGCGCCATCGCCGGGTTTGAACCCATCAGCGGCGGCGAAATCCTGCTCGACGACAAGGCCCTTAGCACCCCAACCCTGCGAGTTGCCCCCGAGCAGCGGCAAATTGGCATGGTGTTTCAGGACTATGCACTGTTCCCGCATCTGACCGTCGCCGAAAATGTCGGCTTCGGCATTCACAAGAGTCCGGATCGCAAACGCATCGTCGAAGAGCTTCTGGCTCTGGTCAAGCTGGACAAGCTGGGCTCACGCTATCCGCATGAGCTGTCCGGCGGTCAACAGCAGCGCGTTGCGCTGGCTCGGGCCATGGCTCCCAACCCGCGTCTGCTGTTGCTGGATGAACCCTTCTCCAATCTCGATGGTGAACTGCGCCGCCGACTCTCGGCTGAAGTGCGCGACATTCTCAAGTCCCGCGGTATCAGTGCCATGCTGGTGACCCATGATCAGGCCGAGGCCTTTGCCGTGTGCGATCACGTCGGCGTGCTGAAAGACGGCCAACTGCAGCAATGGGACACCCCGTACAACCTCTACCACGAACCGGCGACGCCCTTTGTTGCCAGCTTCATCGGTCAGGGTTACTTCATTCGTGGGCAACTGCTCTCCAGCGACACGGTACAGACCGAGCTGGGAGTCATTCACGGCAACCGGGCTTACCAGCTGCCGGTAGGCGGTGCGGTCGATGTCCTGTTACGGCCGGATGACCTGGTGGGAGATGCTCACAGCGAGCTGCGGGCGCGAATTATTGATCGCACCTTCCAGGGCGCAACCATCCTCTACCGTATGCAACTGCAGACCGGCACCCAGCTGGAAGCCCTGTTTCCCAGCCACGCCGACCATCAGCCCGGCGACGAGGTCGGGCTTCGGGTCGCGGCGGAGCACCTGGTCGTGTTTCCAGCCCAGGGCAGCGTCAATCTGCACGCCCAGCTGCCACTGGAGCAGGTACTGGATACCGGTCGCTCTGCCTGAGCCCGCAGTGCGCGGAGAACGCTGCACGTTTCTCCACACTACACAGTTCGGTGCGCAGGGCAGAGAACGCCGCAGGCTTCTCCGCGCGCCACCGCGTCAGGGCTGCGCCGGGCCGTACAGCGCCCTGCTCGCCTTGCCGTGAATCATCCGCGACAGACGATAGTCGGTATTCTGCATCATGCCGATGATGATGGCGTCGTTGCTTGGGTCAATCCAGCACCAGGCCCCTTGAATCCCCCACCACCAGAACGTGCCTTCGGGCAAGTAACCCGCAGCGGGCGAGTCGTTGACCACCGCCACGTTCAGGCCAAACTGGTTACCGGGAAAGAACGGGCCAATATTGTCCACGCCCTCCGGCAGCTGGTTCTGACGCATCAACTCGACCGTTTCCGGCTTGAGAATCCGCACCCCGTCCAGCTCGCCGCCAGCCAGCAACATGCGCGCGAACCGCAGGTAGTCATCCATTGACGAGATCAGCCCGCCGCCACCATTGAGAAACCGCGGCTTGCTGAGGAACGGTGTATTGGGCAACGGCGCCAGCGAACCGTCTTCCTGTGGCTTGTAGGACAGCGCCAGTCGCTCGGCCTTGCCTGCCGGCGCATAAAAATCGGTATCGACCATCTTCAGCGGATCGAACAGGCGCTCCTGCAGGTAGACATCAAACGATTTGCCCGACAGCACCTCGACCAGATAGGCCTGAATATCAACCGAGATGCTGTAATTCCATACGGTGCCCGGCTGATAGAGCAGCGGAATGTGCTGCAGCTTGGCCATCATGTCGGCGAAGGTGGAATCGGGGTTCTGAATATCCGCCTTGACATACAGCTGATCGACCTGGGTATTGCCGAAGCGACCATAGGTAAAGCCGCCGGTGTGGGTCATCAGCTCACGAATGGTCACCGGATGCGCTGCCGGCTCCGTCTCGGGCATACCGTCCGGGCCATCGGCGATGGCAACCTGAAGATTTTGCAGCTCGGGAATGTATTTACCGACCGGCTCATCCAGCTCGAAACGCCCCTCGTCGTAGAGCGTCAGCAGCGCAGTGCCCGTCACCAGCTTGGTCAGCGAGAAAATCTTGTAGAGGCTGTCGGGCGTCAGCGGCTTGCCCTGCTCGCGATCAGCAAACCCGTATTGGCCACGCTGTACCACCTCACCGTGTTGGTAGACCAGCGTTGCAATGCCCGCGATTCGCCCCTGCTGGACTTCCTCGGCCATCGCCGCACCAAAGGCATCCAGACGCTGCAGGGAGAACGCCTCGGGCGCGCTGTCAGCCCAACTGCCAGAGACGAGGCCGCCGGCGAGCAACATCCCGCCCAACAGGGTACGTATCCGTAATCCGATCATTGTTGTTCTACTCTGTTATGGGATTGGAATGGCTAATTTACCTACCATGGGACACACCGCCAAGCTGTCTCAGCCACAATCATTCCGAATGATCATTCAGACTCGATGTAACAAATGCCCCTGCAAGGCGTCTGATAATTGAACTCACAGCACAGGAACGACCATGAAACGCCGCACCCTGCTTTCCGGCCTGATGGCCGCACCGGCCTTGCCCCTGTTGACCGCCAACGCCCAGGCTGCCGATGCCTTCCATGAATCGACAGTACAAGCTCTGGATCTCAGCCCGGATTACTGGCGTGACAAGGTCTCGGAAGCCGCCTGGAAAGTGCTCTTCGAGGAAGATACCGAACGCCCCGGCAGCAGCCCGCTGGACAAGCTGTACGACAACGGCACCTATGTGTGCGCCGCCTGCCACCTGCCGCTGTTCTCATCCGAGCACAAGTTTGACAGCGGTACCGGCTGGCCCAGCTTTACCCAGCCGATAGCTGGCCACATGGGCACCAAACAGGATTACGCGCTGATCTGGCCGCGCACCGAGTACCACTGCGCTCGCTGTGGCGGGCATCAGGGGCACGTATTCAATGATGGTCCGCCGCCGCGCGGTGAGCGCTGGTGCAACAACGGCGTGGCCCTTAAGTTCATTGCCGCCGGCGAGCCACTGCCGGCCCTGCGAGGTGACGCATGATCCGCTCAATACTGCTTGGTCTGCTGTTGATTGCGCCGGCCAGTTTTGCCAATGAGGCGATTACCGAAGGGCCTGCCGGTACGGAAATGGCGGTGTTTGCCGGAGGCTGTTTCTGGTGCACCGAGTCGGATTTCGACAAGATGCCCGGCGTCGTCGAAACCATTTCGGGCTACACCGGCGGAGAAGCCAGCACCGCTGATTACCAGCAAGTGTCTGCTGGTGGCACCGGCCATATCGAATCGGTGGCCGTGTTCTTCGACCCGAGCAAGACCAGCTACGCCACACTGGTGGAAGCCTTCTGGAAGACCATCGACCCGATCACACCCAATGCCCAGTTCTGTGATCATGGCAGCCAGTACAGCAGTGCGCTCTACTACGCCAACGACAAACAAAAGGCCCTACTGGAGGCTTCGCGCGAGGCCTTGGCGCGTTCTGGCCGATTCGAGCAGCCGATCGCCACTCTGATTCTGCCGCGTCAGCCGTTTTACCCGGCCGAGGAGTACCACCAGGACTACTACCAGAAAAATCCGCTGCGCTATAACTTCTACCGCACCACCTGCGGCCGTGATGCACGCCTGGAGGAACTCTGGGGCAACTGAAGCGCGGATGGAAATATACTGCTCGAGTCTGGATAATGACCGCCTTTGATCACTCAACCCAAGCGAATTGAACCATGCAGATTGCCGAGAAAACCGTTGTCCAGTTTCACTACGACCTGTCCGATGCCGATGGCCCGATCGAATCCTCTCGCGAGCATGAGCCGGTGCTGTATCTGCATGGTCAGACAGGTCTGATTGATGGTCTGGTGGAAGCCATGGAGGGTCGCAGCGCAGGCGAATCCTTCAGCGTCACCATCCCACCGGAGAAGGCCTATGGCCAACCGCGCGAAGACGCCCTGCAGAAAGTGCAGGCCAAGTACCTGCAAGGCGCCAAAAAGTGGAAGCCGGGCATGATCGCCGTGCTGCAGACCGAGCAGGGCCCGCGTCAGGTTGTGGTAGTCAAGCCCGGGCTGTCCCAGATTCTGGTTGATACCAACCACCCGCTGGCCGGCCGTGAGCTGACCTTCAACGTCGAGATCCTGGACGTGCGCGCAGCTACCGAAGAAGAGCTGGCCCACGGCCACGCCCATGGCGTCGGTGGCCACAACCACTGATCACCGGCGCGCCTATCTGCTGCTGTAGGGACGCGACATGTCGCGTCCGTCGCCCAGCGTCATGGTGAGTTGCCAACCAAGTGCGGCAGTCAAGCCGGACGCAGCACTGCGTCCCTGCGCAGGATTGTGGTCCAGTGTTGTTGCGTACCACCGAGCTCAGCGCCGAGCCCCGCGCAACGCCAATACCTGCTGATGCAGGCGCTCGGGCAATGCATCTTCGGGAGCAACAGGCTCGCCCGCAACCAGCCCGACCCGCGACCAGAAGCGGCGGAAGAAGCCCTTTCTCGGGTCACGACTGAAGAAGCTGCCCCACAACCCCTGCAATGCCATCGGGATGACCGGTACCGGGTCGCTTTCCAGAATCCGCGTGATGCCGGCACGAAACACATCCATCTCGCCATCGGCGGTCAGCTTGCCCTCCGGGAAGATACACACCACCTCCCCCGCCCGCAGATACTCGGAAATACGCTTGAAGGCAGCCTCGTACACTGCCTCATCTTCCTGACGACCGGCAATCGGGACCGTACCGGCGGTGCGGAAAACAAAGTTGAGCACCGGCAGCTGGTAAATCTTGTAATACATGACAAAGCGCACGGGGCGGCGCACTGCGCCGCCAATCAGCAACGCATCCACAAACGACACGTGGTTGCAGACCAGCACGCAGGGGCCCTCATCCGGAATCGCTTCCAGATTACGGTGCTCAACCCGGTACATGGAGTGGCCCAGCAGCCAGATGAGAAAGCGCATGCTGAACTCGGGCACCACCTTGAAGATGTAGCCGTTGACCAGCAGGTTAAGCAGCGAAATGGTCAGGAACAGGGTCGGGATCGACAGCTCCAGCACACTGAGCATGACGATCGCGAGAATCGCCGAGCACACCATCAGCAAGGCATTGAGGATGTTATTGGCGGCAATGACGCGCGCGCGCTCATCCTCATGGCTGCGTGACTGAATCAATGCATACAGCGGCACGATGTAAAAGCCGCCAAACACGCCCAACCCGAGAATACTGCCCATCACACCCCAGGCGCCCGGCTGCTTGAGCAATTCTATCCAGTCATAGGGCGAAGCCCCGACGGCAATGCTGCCTGAAAGACTCCAGATCAGCAGGCCAAACACGCTCAACCCAAGGGAGCCGAAGGGTACCAGGCCAATCTCGACCTTATGCCCGGACAACCGCTCGCACAGCACCGAGCCCAGCGCTATACCTACCGAAAAGACGGTCAGAATCAGCGTCACAACGCTTTCATCCCCGTGCAGGTAATCCTTGGCAAAACCGGGGATCTGGGTCAGATAGGTTGCGCCGAGGAACCAGAACCAGGAGTTGCCGAGAATCGAGCGCGACACCGACGGCACCTGCTCTTTCAGGCCCAATCGCAGAATCACCCAAGACTGGCGGAAAATATTCCAGTCGATGGCCAGGTTCGGCAGGCCGGCGCTAGCCGCAGGAATTCGGCACGCCGCCAGATAGCCACCGATGGCGACCAGCACCACCGAGCCACCCACCAGCGCAGCCCAGCCGCCCGAGGCCATGAGAATGCCTGCGCAGAGTGTGCCACCCAGAATCGCCAGAAAGGTGCCCATCTCGACCAGCGCATTGCCGCCGACCAGTTCGTCCTCTGCCAGCGCCTGCGGCAGAATCGAGTATTTGACCGGGCCAAACAGCGCCGACTGCGTGCCCATCGCAAACAGCACCACCAGCAACAGCGGCAGGCTGCCAAGCCAGAGCCCAAGCGCTCCCAGCAACATGATGCCGACCTCGCCCAGCTTGATGCGGCGGATCAGCATATCCTTGTCGAACTTCTCGCCGAACTGTCCACCCAGCGCCGAAAACAGAAAGAAAGGCAGAATAAAAAGCAATGCGCTGAGGTTGATCAGCAGATCGCGGTCGGCGTTGAAACTCAGCTTGAACAGGATCGCCAGAATCAGCGCCTGCTTGAAGAGATTGTCATTAAAGGCGCCAAGCAGCTGGCTGAGGAAAAAAGGGAGAAACCGTTTGCTGCCCAGCAAACGAAACTGCGAGTGTTCCGACATGATCCTGCGCGTCCTTCAGGTCAGATGTGCGACTCGGGTGGCATACCAGCACCACCCGCTTCCTGTTCAGGACGCCAGCATACCCAATGTCGGCACACCCGCGCGCGGAATGTGCCGACAAAATCGCCAATAGACGGCTCAGCGAGAGACAGCCGTCACGCTCAGCCGTGCCTCACGGCGTACAACCCAGCCGTGAATGCGCTCCTGCCGCGCGGCTGTCAGCGGATAGCGCCAGGCGATGAAGAACGCCGTCATGTAAAGCAGAACCGGTCCGAGGATGTACAGTACGCGCAGCGATAACAACTGATGGGCACTGTGCTCAACAGCCTTGGCGTCAAAGCCCACCAGCGACAGCAGACCAAGCGATAAACCCAGGCCCAAGGCCATCGCCGCTTTCTGCGCCATGCCGCTGATGGCGAAAAACAGACCGGTGCGATGCTCCCGGCTACGAGCGGTATCCAGGTCGACAATATCGGCCAGCATCGACAGCGGCAGGAACTGGAACGCGGCAAAGCAGAAGCCCTTGATCGCAAACAGCACGGCAAAGGGCAACAGCTGCCCAGCCCCAAGGAAAAACATGCCGAGGATACTGGTGCTGGAGATGGCCAGCGCTGCACAGAACGCGCGATGCTTGCCGATGCGTTTGCCCACATGCAGCCAGAACGGAATGCCGACAATGCCAATGCCAAAGTACAGCAGATACATCAGACCGATCTGGCCCTGAATCTGAATGACGTGCTGCATGAAAAACACCGACAGCGCATTGCGGAACGCTTCGCCGGTAACCACAACCAGCAGCATCAGAATCATTCGCTTGAACGGGCCGTTGTTCTTCATTACCCGCAGGCCCTTCTTCCAATCGGTCCGCTGCGCCGACTGTGGGGGCGCTTCCTTGACCGCACCCACGACCCAGAACACGGTTAACGGCAGCAGAATCAGCAGCATCCAGGCCATGACGGCGAGAATCGGACCGTAGCCGATACCCAGCTCACCATCCTTGCCGAACAGCAATACCGCTGTCTCCATCAGCCAGCCGTCAGTCTGGCCCGCCTGATAGCGCGCCCCCAGTGCCTGCACCAGCGCCGGCGCGAGCGCCGCCAGAAACAGCCCGATCAGCACGAACCCCTCACGGGAGGCCACCACCCGACTGCGCTGGTGATACTGATTGGACAGCTCCGCGCCCCAGGCGCCATACGGCAGGGTCACCATGGTCCAGCCCAGGTACATCAGCACCGTCCAGAGCAACAGATGACCAATGCCTGCTCCGTCCGGAGGCATGAATATCATCACCGTTCCCGCCAGCATCAACGGCACCCCCATCACCAGCCAGGGCTTGCGCCGGCCAAAGCGGGTACGCCAGCGATCACTCAGCGTACCGATCAGCGGATCGGTCACCACATCAGACAGGCGAGCGATGACCAGCACCAGCGCCATCAGCGCCATGTTCAGACCCACTTCCTGGGCGTAGAACGGGGGAAGGTAGACCACCAGGGGGTAGCCGATAATGGCCAGCGGCATGCCGATGGACCCGTGGAGCAGAATCGTTGAGCGTTTCAGAACGCCATTTGCATCGGTGTTCGACTGGGACATGCCACTCTCCAGAGAATCGTGCGAGCATCGCCCGCTTTCTTATATTTGTCTTCTCACCCACACCGACATGGGGAGTGCCGGTGTACGTTTGTATACTCTATATCGCAGAGTGTGTCTGTCGCACCCCTTGCCAGCACGGCGGCCCAACCCAACTTCATGCAATTTGTTTCAGCCGCTGCTATGCTGCGGCCGCGTCGTAAAGCGCAAAACCCAGAACACATGCGGCCTGCAGCAGCAAGAACCCCGCTTCAGCCTCATCATCAGTAAAGCGTATACCGGCTATTCGCAGTGTTGATGGCGCAGCCAGCTTCTGCTGAAGAGCCAGATGCCACCCCCAACAAACATGAATCGGGAGCTGTCCGATGCCGACTCGCGCACCATCCATCCTCCAGGCAGTGGCCGCCGCTGCAATACTGCTGCTGGTGGTACATGGCCTCGGCCGATTTATCTTCACCCCCTTGCTCCCACTGCTTGTGGGAGACGGACAGTTCACTACCAGCCAGGGGGCATCGCTGGCTACCTGGAACTACATTGGCTACCTGATTGGTGCGCTGATCGCCATTCGCTGGCACCAGCCGGCGCAGATTGCCCGCACGGTGCCTGCGGCTTTGGCTTTGCACTGCCTTACCCTGCTTGGTCTGGCACTGACCGACCGAACAACCGGCATCTCTGTGCTGCGGCTCGGCAACGGCGTGAGCAACGGTTTGATTTTTGTCATGGTCCCCGCACTGGTCATGGAGTGGTTGGCGGCGCGCCAGCGCATCAACCTCAGCGGCCTGATATACCTTGGGGTCGGTGCAGGGCTGCTGGTTTCCGGCGTACTCGCCAACCCGCCCGGGTTCGCTCAGACCGCGGCAGCACGCTGGTGGCCTGCGGCCCTGCTCAGTCTTCCGCTGGCACTCTGGGGCGGCTGGATCATCGTGCGTCTGCGGGTTGGCGCCCAGCCAGCACCATCTGTTGCGCCAACGGCCAGCGGCCGTTCCCCGCTACTGGACAAGCAAACGCGTCCGCTGTTCTTCGCCTATGCCGGTGCCGGTCTGGGCTACATTTTGCCGATGACCTTTCTGCCGATGATCGCCAGCATTCAGCTTGGCGAGGCCCATCCAATGGTGCACCAGAGCTGGTTGATCGTCGCCTGCACGACCTTGCCCGCAGCCTGGCTGTGGAATCATCTGGGACAGCGCCTTGGTGACCAGCCAGCCCTGATGATCAATTACGCAACACAGCTTGCCAGCGTCGTTTTTGCCTTGCTGCTGCCGGGCGTATGGGGTATCGCACTTTGCTCACTGCTCATGGGCAGCAGCTTTCTCGGCGCAGTGCTGCTGACCCAGCGGCTGGGCCGCAGCCTGCAACCGCATCAGGGCCCCAGACTGTCAGCCGCCCTGATTGCGCTCTACAGTGTTACTCAGTTGATCGGCCCGTGGCTGGCCCACGAGTGGCTGGGTCGCGGCGGCGTGCTGCCGGAAACCCTATGGCTTGGCGCCGGCGCCCTGCTCTGGAGTCTGATCTGGACAGCGAAAACACCTCAGCCAGACAAATAGCCGGGAACCGCCACGCCAGTTTGGCGCTCCAAAGCTCATGACAACTGACTTGAGGAAAGGTCTATGCACCCGAAGATAACCCCGATGCTGATTGCCGGCCTGCTCGCCGCGGTCATCGCAACTCCCTCCCAGGCCAGGCAGGAGGAGCGCGGCAACGGCAACAATGGTCACTCTCCGCACCAGAGCCAGTTCCGCGATGATCGCGACCGAGATCGGGATCGACACCATGACCGTGATCATTATGAAGACCGGGACCGGGACCGTTACAGTCGGCCCTACGACCGTGTTGAAGAGGACGTCATTCGTCGCATCTTCCGGGATAACCGCGATCTGGTAACACGCGGCAGCAATCTGCCACCGGGCATTCGCAAGAACCTGGCACGCGGCAAACCCCTGCCTCCGGGCATAGCGAGGCAACTGGACCCGCGCTTGGCCGATAGACTGCCCCACTATGACGGATATGAGTGGCGACAGATCGACCGCGATGTCGTTCTAGCAGATGTAACCACCGGCGTTATTGAATCGATCATCTACGACGTTCTCGACTGACCTGCCCTGCAGGCGGGCATCACGGCCCGCCATGTCGCTACCTCTCCGACACAGTCACCCTGATATCCAGCACGCTCAATCAGCCAGATAGATGGATGCTATTTCCTTTGACAATCATTCTCATTCAAATTAGCATGCACCTATTGTCAGCCATGGCTGTTCAGGAGTGATTGCATGTACGTATGTCTCTGCAAGGGTGTAACCGACAACCAGATCAAGGACGCCATCGCTGGCGGGGCCTGCTCGATGCGCGACCTGCGCAATGATCTTGATGTGGGTACGCAGTGCGGCAAATGCGCCCGTGACTGCAAATCGCTGCTGAATGAAACACTTACCGCGCAAGCTTCCGCCGGCATGGCCACAGGTCAATTCATTGCCGCCTGATGGCGACTCTCATTATCGCCTGATAATCATTTTTAACGCCTTTCTTTTCAAGCACTTAGATTTGACAACCTGCTAGCGCCAGCCCACACTGCAGGACTGAATAGTCCAGAGGGCAGCGCTATGAAAGGCGACAAAAAAGTCATCCAGCACCTGAACACCGTCCTCGGTTTTGAACTTATTGCCATCAACCAGTACTTTCTGCACGCCCGCATGCTGCAGGACTGGGGCCTGGAAAAGCTCGGTGACAAGGAATACCACGAGTCGATTCACGTCATGAAGCACGCGGATCGGCTGATCAAGCGTATCCTTTTCCTGGAAGGCCTCCCCAACCTGCAAGACCTTGGCAAGCTGAAGATCGGCGAAAACACCAAGGAAATCCTCGACTGTGATCTGAAACTGCAGATGCAGGCTCTGCCGGCACTGAAAGAAGCGATTGCGTTCTGCGAGACCGCGGGCGACTACGGCAGCCGTGAAGTCTGTGAAGACATTCTCGAAGCAGAAGAAGAGCACGTCGACTGGCTGGAAACCCAACTGAGCCTGATCGAAGCTGTTGGCCTGGAAAATTATCAGCAGTCCCAGATCGGCTGAGTAAAGCCCTCCCCCTGCAGCACCGTCGAGAGGTGCTGCTTGCCTTGAATTGATCCCGGTCAAACTCTCACGCTCGAGATCAACTATGCTCATATCTCCACCTCACTGCCTGGTCAAGGAGGAGTTATGAGCACCATGCGCGCAGCCGTGTTTGTTGAACCCGGCAAAATCGAACTCCAGCAACGCCCCATTCCTGACATCGGGCCTACCGACGCCCTGCTCCGCGTTACCACCACGACGATCTGCGGTACCGATGTCCATATTCTCAAGGGTGAGTATCCGGTGCGACCGGGGCTGATCGTTGGTCACGAACCCGTCGGCATCATCGAAAAGCTGGGCAGCGCCGTCACCGGTTACGAGATCGGGCAGCGCGTCATTGCCGGCGCCATCACCCCCTGTGGGCAATGCCATCCGTGCCTTGACGGGCATTCCAGCCAATGTGGCGGGCAAGCCATGGGTGGCTGGCAACTTGGTAACAGTATTGACGGCTGCCAGGCCGAGTATGTGCGCATCCCCAACGCCCAGGCCAACCTCACCCCCGTACCCGACGGACTGAGCGACGAACAGGTGCTGATGTGCCCGGACATCATGAGTACCGGCTTTGGCGGAGCGGAGAGTGGTCATATCCGCATTGGCGATACAGTGGCGATATTTGCCCAGGGACCAATCGGCCTATGCGCAACCGCTGGCGCAAAACTGATGGGCGCAACCCGCATCATCGTCGTAGATGGTGTGCCCGAGCGGCTCGCGGTCGCCCGCCAGCTCGGCGCCGATATCACCATCAACTTTCGGGAGCAGGATCCGGTGCAGCGCATTCAGGAGATTACTGGCGGCGCAGGCGTGGACGTTGCCATTGAAGCACTGGGCACCCAGCAGACCTTCGAATCCTGTCTGCGCTCGCTGAAACCCGGTGGCACCCTTTCCAGCCTGGGAGTCTACTCGGGGAAACTGTCCATGCCGCTCGATGCATTTGCCGCCGGCCTGGGAGATCACAAGATCATTACCACGCTCTGCCCCGGGGGCAAGGAGCGCATGCGCCGCTTGATGGCGGTGGTCGCCTCCGGCCGAGTAGACCTGACGCCCATGGTCACCCATCGTTTTGCACTGGATGACATCGTCGAGGCCTATGACCTCTTCAGCCACCAACGGGACGGCGTACTTAAAGTCGCAATAACGCCCTGAAACGACAAAGGCCGGAATAACCCGGCCTTTGTTGTCCGCCCCCGCCACTCAGAGCGTGGCCAGAATCGCCTCAAGTGCGGCACCCGGCTCATCGGCACGGGTAATCGGTCTCCCGATGACCAGATAGCTGCTGCCATTTTCCAGCGCCTGGGCGGGCGTCACAATGCGCTTCTGATCGTCAGCTGCACTATCAGCCGGGCGGATGCCCGGCGTTACCAGCAGGAAGTCCTCACCCAGTGCACCGCGCAGCGCGCGCGCCTCACGTGCTGAACAGACCACACCGTCGAGACCACAGTCCTGGGTCAGGCGCGCCAGACGCTGTACCTGGACCATCGGCTCAATATCGACTCCGACTTCCTGCAGGTCTTCCTGCTCCAGGCTGGTCAGAATGGTCACCGCTGTCAGCAATGGGCGCTGGCCACCGCAGCGCTCCAGAATATCGCGGCAGGCTTCCATCATCCTTCGACCGCCGCTGGCATGAACATTGACCATCCAAACCCCCAGCTCGGCGGCAGCGCGAACGGCGCTGGCGGTCGTGTTGGGGATATCATGAAACTTGAGATCCAGAAAAACCTCAAACCCCAGACGCTGCAGCGACTCGACAACTGCCGGACCGGCACTGGTGAATAGCTCCTTACCCACCTTCACGCGACATTTTCCCGGGTCCAGCGCCTTAGCCATCTCCAGGGCTGCATTCGCCTCAGGAAAATCAAGGGCAACGATAATAGGGCTGGTAGTCGGCATAACATATTTCCTGTTGGTAATAACATTTTTCGGCAGACATCAGGTCAGCTCATGACCTTTCAGCGGCTTGACCGTAGACCATTGCTGGCAGCCTGGACATTGCCAGTGCAACTTGATACCGGAAAAACCGCAGTGCTCACAGCGGTATTGCGGCCGAGCGCGCTGAAGCGTTTCCAGCAACCGACGAGAGGCTGACACACCGGTCTCGGAGTCACACTCATCCCCCAGTCTCAATAATCCCAGCACACCGCCCAGCGAGGGCCGTCGCTCAAGGTGTTGAAGCAGGAATCGCTCTGCCGCTTCCCGGCCCTCAGCTCGTCGCATGTGCTGCGCACGGGCCAAGAGTATTCTGACCGGCGGCGAGTCCGCCTGGCCGAGCGCCTGATCCAGATAGTCAGCCAAATTCAGCGCGCCATTATCCGCACAGCGCTCCGCCAACGCCAGCACCTCGGGCACAAAGTCGGGAGAATCGGCGGCGACTCGACGCAGCAACCCGGGTAGCGCCTTGAGATTACCCAAACGCTCCTCCAGCTCTGCCAGAAGGATAAGCGCCCGAACGCATCCGGCATCTACCTTTAAGGCGGCCTGCAACCAGCTACGGGCTTGCTCGAATTCTCTGGAGGCCAGGGCCACAACCGCCATCTCGCAGTGATATTGCGCCAGCGTCACGGCAAACCGCGGCTGCTCACGCAGCAATCTGCGCCCGATAGCAATAGCCTGCCGCCATTCATGCTGCTGCTCGTAGACCGTAACCAGATCACCCAACGCCTCGGCGCGCAAGGACGATCTGGAATCGGCCAATGCCTCAAGCAGGCGTTCAGCACGCTGGTGCATGCCAACGGCCAGATAATCCCTTGCCAGCTCAAGCTGGACACGGTCCGCCTGCAGAGCGGTGAGATTTGGCCGCGCCAGCAGATTCTGATGCACCTTGATCGCCCGCTCCACATCACCACGCTGGCAAAACAGCTTGCCAATAGCGATATGTGTCTCGACAGTTTCCGGATTGACCTCCAGGGCGCGAATAAAGGTCTCAATCGCCTCGTCCGGCTGCTCATTCAGGAGGTAATTCAGGCCGATAAAGTACTGCCGATCGACAGCACTCCCGTGAGGCTTGAGCATAAAGCCCACCTTGATCGCCTCCCTGCGGCCCAGAAACCAGCCTATGGCAAGGGCCAGCACAAACAGGCCCAGGAACATCAGTTCCTGCATGGGATCAGCCTTTGACAGCTTGAGTGCGCAGCTTGTCTATTTCCTTGCGGTAGCGATTGAGCTCATTGCTTTGCACCATCAGCTTCAAACGCAGACGCGTGGTGATCAGCCAGCCAACGAAAATGCCCAGCACACTGCCGAGGATGAACGAAAGAACAACATAGAGGGAGAGAGGAAGAGCAGGAGACTGCATTTCGAGAAACTGCAGCGAAATGCTTTGCTGGTTTTCCAGCATGAAATCCATGGTTGCCAGTGCGACCAGCAGGAAAACCAGGATCAGCAACACGCGCTTTAACCACAGCATGTGAGACGACTCCGCATCCGTTGAGTGTTTGCGAAGTATAACCCAGGGTGTCGGCGGCGAGGTATGGGATCAGGCGTTTTCGAGCGACTCGTTAACCCGGTCACGTAACTCCTTGCCTGGCTTGAAGTGAGGAACGAACTTGCCGTCCAACTCGACAGAGTCTCCGGTTTTCGGGTTACGACCGACCCGAGGCGCTCGGTAATGCAGCGAGAAGCTGCCAAACCCGCGAATCTCGATACGCTCCCCGGTAGCCAGTGCCTGGGACATATGCTCCAGCATGGTTTTTATTGCCAACTCGACATCCTTCGCCGACAGCTGCCCCTGCTGCTCGACAATGCGCTCGATCAACTCCGACTTGGTCATGGTTTTCCCTTTCTTATCAAGCGAGTAGACTCGTTTTACAAGGTTGTACCATGCTTGACTAGGTTTGAACAGCCTGTTAAGCGAAGCGCTTGCGCGCTTCGCAGCTGCAAGCTGCAAGCTGCAAGCTGCAAGCTGCAAGCTGCAAGCGTAATCAGGATGCGTTGCCTTACCGGGCTATCAAGTCTTTTCTATAAGCCTTCTCACGTATTCATAATCCTCAGAGAATCCGCGCAACTGGCAAGCTAGGGTTTTACTTGAAGCTTGCGGCTTGCGGCTTGCGGCTTGCGGCTTGCGGCTTGTGGCTTGTAGCCGCTCTAACGGGCGGGCACAAAAAAGGGCGACCGAAGTCACCCTTTTTTACAGCTGGAAAGGCTTAGTTGCCCTTGCCTTCCATCTGCTGCTTGATCAGATCACCAATGGTGGTCGGACCAGCGGCCAGCATTTCCTGCTTACGCAGATCCTGCATGGCTTCTTTCTCGTCTTCAACGTCCTTCGCCTTGATGGACAGGCTGATAACGCGGCTCTTGCGGTCGACACCAATGATCTTGGCTTCGACTTCATCGCCAACGTTCAGAACGTTGCGAGCGTCTTCGATACGGTCACGGCTGATTTCGGAGGCTTTCAGAGTGCCTTCGATGTCGTCGCCCAGAGTGATTACTGCACCCTTGGCATCAACTTCCTTGACGGTACCGGTGATGATGCTGCCCTTCTCGTTCAGGGAAACGAAGTTGGAGAACGGATCGTCTTCCAGCTGCTTGACGCCCAGGGAGATACGCTCACGCTCCGGATCAACAGACAGGATGACAGTCTCGATCTCGTCGCCTTTCTTGAAGCGACGTACCGCTTCTTCGCCAGCTTCGTTCCAGGAGATGTCGGACAGGTGAACCAGACCGTCGATGCCGCCATCCAGACCGATGAAGATACCGAAGTCGGTGATGGACTTGATGGAACCGGAGATCTTGTCGCCCTTGTTGAACTTGCTGGAGAACTCTTCCCACGGGTTCATCTTGCACTGCTTGATCCCCAGGGAGATACGACGACGGTCTTCGTCGATGTCCAGAACCATAACTTCCACTTCGTCGCCAACGTTGACAACCTTGGACGGGTGGATGTTCTTGTTGGTCCAGTCCATTTCGGAAACGTGAACCAGGCCTTCAACGCCTTCTTCCAGCTCGGCGAAGCAGCCGTAGTCGGTCAGGTTGGTGACCTTGGCGGTAACGCGAGTGCCTTCCGGATAACGACCGGTGATAGCAACCCACGGATCTTCGCCCAGTTGCTTCAGACCCAGAGAAACGCGGTTGCGCTCGCGGTCGAACTTCAGGACCTTGACGTCGATCTCGTCGCCAACGTTGACGATCTCGGACGGATGCTTGATACGCTTCCACGCCATGTCGGTAATGTGCAGCAGGCCATCGACGCCGCCCAGGTCGACGAACGCACCGTAATCGGTGAGGTTCTTGACGATACCCTTGACGACTTGACCTTCCTGCAGGGTTTCCAGCAGGGCTTCGCGCTCGGCGGAGTTCTCGGCTTCCAGGACAGCACGACGGGAAACGACAACGTTGTTGCGCTTCTGGTCCAGCTTGATGACCTTGAATTCCAGTTCCTTGTTTTCCAGGTGGGTGGTATCACGTACGGGACGTACGTCAACCAGCGAGCCCGGCAGGAACGCACGGATGGTGTTGACGTCGACGGTAAAGCCACCTTTGACCTTGCCGTTGATGACGCCCTTGACGACTTCTTCTGCAGCGAAAGCAGCTTCGAGGACCTTCCACGATTCGGCGCGCTTGGCCTTCTCGCGGGACAGCTTGGTTTCACCGAAACCGTCTTCAACGGCATCCAGTGCAACGTGCACCTCATCACCCACAGCGATGGTCAGTTCGCCCTGCTCGTCCAGGAACTGATCACGCGGGATGACACCCTCTGATTTCAGACCGGCGTGAACGGTGACCCAGTCGGAGTCAATGTCCACAACGATACCAGTGATGATGGAGCCCGGCTCCATATCAAGGGTTTTTAGGCTTTCTTCAAAAAGTTCGGCAAAGCTTTCGCTCATTTGGAATCCTGTAAATTAAGTATTTGGGATGCTACCGCATAGCCGCTCAAGAGCGCGCTGTGCAGCCACTGTCCCGCCACGCCACCAGCTTGCGTGGGTTGATTATCTCAATGCGCCTTCCGGTGTCGCTGGTTGCCCGGAAAGTACCAACTGATCAGCCCAGCAAATTGCGCTCAAGCGCCATTGCGTGGACTGTTTCAAGTACTTCTTCGATGCCCATCTGCGTGGAGTCGATCTGAATGGCATCGTCCGCTGGCTTGAGCGGAGCGACGCTGCGATTCATATCGCGCTCGTCACGGGCGACGATCTCATCTAGAAGACTCGCCAGATTAGCAGTTTCGCCCTTTTCGAGCAACTGCCGATGACGACGGGACGCGCGCTCCTGGGCGCTGGCTGTCAGATACACTTTTAGCTGGGCGTCGGCGAAGACCACCGTTCCCATATCACGACCGTCCGCGACCAGACCGGGTGCCTCACGAAACGCACGCTGACGCTGCAGCAGGGCGTCGCGCACGGCCGGCAGCGCCGCAACCTGAGAGGCGCCAGCGCCGACCGCTTCGGTGCGAATAGCCCGGCTGACGTCCTCACCTTCCAGAATAATCTGCTGCTCGCGCCCGTCCTCGGCAGCAACAAACTGCACGTCCAGGTGCGCAGCCAAGGCCTCAAGCGCGGCTTCGTTGGTCAGGTCAACCCCGTGATTGCGGGCGGCAAATGCCAGCAAACGATACAGCGCCCCCGAGTCGAGCAGATTCCAGCCCAGTCGGCGGGCCAGCAGACCGGCAATGGTTCCCTTGCCTGAGCCGCCGGGGCCGTCGATGGTAATGACGGGGGCCTGTTGATCAATCACGCGCTTTCCTCCAGTTGGACTTTCATGCCGACCGACTGCGCCAGTTCGACAAAGCCCGGGAACGACGTTGCCACGTTGGCGCAGTCCTTGATGTAAATGTCACCGGTGGCGCGCAGCGCGGCTACCGAGAACGACATCGCAATACGATGGTCTCCGTGGCTTTCAACGCTGCCACCGCCAATCGGGCCGCCGTCGATGATAATGCCATCCGGAGTCGGCTCGGCCTTGACGCCCAGCGCCTGCAGACCATCAGCCATGACCTGGATCCGGTCCGACTCCTTGACCCGCAGCTCTTCGGCGTCACGCAGGATAGTGCGCCCTTCGGCGCAGGCTGCAGCAACAAACAACACCGGGAACTCGTCGATTGCCAGCGGCACCTGATCCACCGGGATATCGATGCCTTTTAGCGGAGCGTAACGCACGCGAATATCGGCAACCGGCTCACCACCTACTTCGCGCTCGTTCAGCAACTCCAGGTTGCCGCCCATTTCGCGCAGGATGTTGATGATGCCGATGCGAGTCGGGTTGATGCCGACGTGCTCGAGCGTCAGATCCGCGCCCTCGCAGATGCTGGCGGCCACCATGAAGAACGCCGCAGAAGAAATATCTGCCGGCACGTCGATACGACAGGCAGTCAGCTTGTGACCTGACTCGATGGTGACGGTATCGCCATCGACTTTGACCGGATAACCGAAGCCCTTGAGCATGCGCTCGGTATGATCACGGGTCGGCGCCGGCTCGGTCACGGACGTGGCACCGGAAGCATACAGGCCGGCCAGCAGAATGCAGGACTTGACCTGCGCACTGGCCATCGGCATCTGATAGTCCATACCCATCATGCGACTGCCACCCTTGATGCGCAGCGGCGGACGACCTTCATCACCGGTTTCGATCTGCGCACCCATCTCGCGCAGGGGCTTGGCCACCCGCCCCATCGGGCGCTTGGACAACGACGCATCGCCGGTCAGCACGGTGTCGAACTCCTGCCCCGCCAGCAGGCCGGAAAGCAGGCGCATGGAAGTACCGGAGTTACCCAGATACAGCGAGCCCGGCGGCGCCTTCAGGCCGTGCAGACCCACACCATTGATCGTGACTCGACCATGATGCGGACCTTCGATAACCACACCCATATCGCGAAATGCCTGCAGTGTTGCCAGGCTGTCCTCACCCTCGAGAAAACCCTCAACCTCGGTCACACCTTCGGCCAGGGAGCCGAGCATGATGGAGCGGTGGGAAATGGATTTATCGCCCGGCACGCGAATGCGGCCGCTCACCTGCCCGCCAGGGCGCGCGATGAAATTGAATTCTTTGCTTTGCATAGGTTCCATGTAAGCCCTGCGGGCCAGAATAGTGCTGAAATGCTCTCGTGCCGACTTGGCTCGGGTAAACACACCGAGCAGCGTGTTGGCATCGCGGGTTTCCACCGCCTCACGCAGCCGACCGAGATCCTGAGTAAAGGCGTCCAGGCTGCGAAGTACCGCATCCCGGTTGGCCAGAAACACATCGCGCCACATCACCGGATCACTCGCGGCAATGCGGGTAAAGTCCCGGAAACCACCTGCCGCGTATCGGAAAATCTCAAGATTCTCGTTACGCGACGCCAGCGTATCGACCAGCGAAAAGGCCAGCAGATGCGGCAGATGACTGGTGGCCGCCAGGACTTCGTCATGGTCGGCCAGTGACATCTGCTCCACATCGGCACCCAGCGCCTGCCAGCAACGCTGCACCAGCTCGATAGCACTATCGGCCGTCTGCTCCAAAGGCGTCAAAATGACCTTATGATGACGAAACAGATCGGCGCGGGACGCTTCCACACCGCTCTTTTCAGAACCGGCGATCGGATGTCCCGGCACGAAGTTGGCTGGCACCTGTCCAAAAACCTCTTCTACCGCCAGCGCAACCGCACCCTTGGTACTTCCCACATCGGTCATTACCGCCTGACCGAGATCCATCGCAGCCAACTGGGCCAGCACCGCGCGCATGCCCAGCACTGGCACGGCCAGCATGATCAGATCGGCACCCCGGACGGCTTCCGCCAGATCTGCAGTCGTACTGTCAACCACACCAAGGGGAACAGCCTGACGACGGGCAACCGGGTCCAGATCACAACCAATGACTTCCCGGCAAAGGCCGCTCTCGCGCATACCCTTGGCAAAAGAGCCGCCAATCAGCCCCAGACCGATAACAGCCAGGCGCCCGATTATCGGCGTGCCCTGTGACAGCGTGGTTACGTTAGACACGCGCCAGCACCTGCTTCAGGGCATCGAGAAAACGCTGGTTTTCGGCCGGCAAGCCTATGGTCACGCGCAGGTAATTCGGCATGCCGTAGTTGGCCACCGGCCGCACGATCACACCCTCACGCAGCAGCCCCTGGAACACCGGCGCAGCCTCGCGCCCCAGATCAATAGCCAGGAAGTTGCCACGGGACGGAATCCAGCTCAGCCCAAGCGCGGCACATCCTTCTTCCAGCTGCTGCATGCCAATACGGTTGATGCGGCGACTTTCGATCAGGTACGCCTCGTCCTCCAGGGCAGCCAGCGCAGCGGCCAGCGCGAGGCTGTTGACATTGAACGGCTGACGCACCCGATTCAGTGCATCGGCAATTGCCGGGTGGGACAGGCCGTAGCCCACACGCAGCGCTGCCAGACCGTAGGCCTTGGAGAATGTGCGCGACACCAGCAGGTTGCTGTAGCGCCCGAGATAGTCGACACCGTTGGGAACATCGTCGGTTTCAACGTATTCGGTATAGGCCTCGTCCAGCACGACTATCACGTTCTCGGGTACGCGATCCAGAAACGCTTCCAGCGCATCGCGCTCAATCCAGGTACCGGTCGGATTGTTCGGGTTGGCGATAAAGACCACGCGGGTAGACGGCGTGATGGCCGCCGCCATGGCGTCCAGATCATGCCCCCAGTCCTTGGCCGGCACCGATACTGCCCTGGCACCCACCGCCTGGGTCACAATCGGATACACCGCAAAGGCATGATCACTGAACACCACTTCATGTTCAGGCCCCACGAAGGCACGCGCAACCAGCTCAAGAATATCGTTGGAACCGTTGCCCAAAGTGATACCGGCCGTATTCACCCCCGACTTCGCCGCCAACGCCTGCTTCAATGCAAAGCCGTTACCGTCCGGATAACGAGTCAGCTCCGGCAACGCAGCGGCAATGGCCTCCCGCACCGCCGGGCTGGGACCCAGCGGGTTCTCGTTACTCGCCAGCTTGACGATATCCTGAGGGCGCAGCCCAAACTCGCGCGCCAATTCCTCGACCGGCTTACCCGGCACATAGGGGGACAGCTTCTGTACGCCTGGACGCGCCAGGCTGAGAAAATCGCAACTCATAGAACACAAGCCTCAAGCTACAAGCAGCAAGCTTCAAGTCACACCAGGCCGCAGTTGCTTGCAGCTTGCGGCTTGCAGCTTGTCGCTGATGATTTAGAGCACCGCCTTCGGATACGACCCCAGCACCTTGAGTGCTACCGAGTCGTCGTTGATCTTCTCCAGCACATCCTTGATCAACGGATCGTGCTGATGACCGAAGAAATCGATAAAGAACACATAGGTCCACTTGCCGCTGCGCGACGGGCGGGTTTCGATGCGACTGAGATCAATACCGTTGGAGTGGAACGGCTCCAGCAGATGATGCAGAGCACCCGGCTTGTTGCGCATGGAGACGATGATCGATGTCTTGTCGTCGCCGGTCGGCGGAACCTGCTGGTTACCGATGATCAGAAAGCGCGTGGAGTTGTCCGGGCGATCTTCGATCTTCTCGGCCAGACGGGTCAGACCGTAGAGGTCGGCCGCCATATCGCCGGCGATCGCCGCCGAGTTCCACTCGCCCTTGACCCGCCGCGCCGCATCGGCGTTGCTGGCAACCGCAACGCGCTCGACATTCGGATAGTGGGCATCGAGCCATTTGCGACACTGGGCCAGCGACTGGGCGTGGGAGTAGACGCGGGAAATCTTGTCGGTCTTGGTGTTCTCACCCACCAGCAGATGGTGGTGTATACGCAGCTCCACTTCACCGCAGATCACCAGATCGTGCTCAAGGAAGCTGTCCAGCGTGTGATTGATCGCGCCTTCGGTGGAGTTCTCTACCGGCACCACACCGAAATGCACCGCGCCTGCAGCAACTTCACGGAAGATCTCGTCGATTGCCGCCATCGGCACACTGACCACCGAGTGACCAAAATGCTTGAGCGCAGCCGCCTGGGTAAAGGTGCCTTCCGGGCCGAGGTAGGCCACACGCAGCGGCTCTTCAAGCGCCAGACAGGCCGACATGATCTCACGGAACAGACGGGCCATTTCTTCGTTATCGAGCGGCCCCTTGTTCAGCTCCATGATGTGCTTGAGCACCCAGGCTTCACGTTCGGGGCGATAGAACACCGGCTTGACACCAGGTTCCAGCGCCTTCTGCTTGACCTGAGCGACCGTCTGCGCACAGGTTGCGCGCTCACTGATCAGGTCAAGAATCTTTTCATCAATGGTGTCGATGCGCTTGCGCAGCGCCTTCAACTGATCTTCATCAGACATGAGTATCAACCGTGCTGCTGTTCGAACTCGGCCATATAGGCCACCAGAGCGTCAACCGCCGCTTGCGGCACCGCGTTGTAGATGGAGGCACGCATGCCGCCCACCGAACGGTGACCCTTCAGGTTCAGCAGGCCGCGCTCTTCAGCGCCAGCCAGGAAGGGTTTGTCCAGGCGATCATCGGCCAGACGGAACGGGATGTTCATCCAGGAGCGATCGGCCACGTTGATCGGGTTGGTGTACAGCTCGCTGGCATCAATCGCCGAGTACAGGGCTTTCTGCTTGGCATCGTTGACGCGCTTGACCGCCTCCAGACCGCCCTGCTCCTTCAGCCACTGGAAGATCAGGCCAGACAGGTACCAGGCAAAGGTCGGAGGCGTGTTGTACATCGAATCGTTCTTGGCGGCGACGGCATAGTCCAGCATGGTCGGACAGCTGGCACGCGCCCGACCCAGCAGGTCTTCACGCACGATCACGACGACCAGACCGCTCGGGCCGATATTTTTTTGCGCACCGGCATAGATCATGCCGAATTGCGATACATCAACCGGGCGCGACAGGATGGTCGAGGACATATCCGCCACCAGCGGCACCTCGCCGGTCTGCGGCACCCAGTTGAACTCGAGCCCGCCGATGGTTTCGTTCGGGCAGTAATGCACGTAAGCCGCATCAGCGGACAGCTGCCATTCGTTCTGACCGGGAATCGCGAAGTAATCGTATGACTTGGCGCTGCCGGCGACATTGACGTTACCGAACCGCGACGCTTCCTCGATGGCCTTGCGCGACCAGATACCGGTATCGATATAGTCCGCACTGCCCCCCTCGGGCATCAGGTTCAACGGGACCTGGGCAAACTGCTGACTGGCGCCGCCCTGCAGGAACAGCACCTTGTAGTTGTCAGGAATGGACATCAGGTCGCGCAGGTCCTGTTCGGCCTGCTGGGCTACCGAGACGAACTCGTCGCTGCGGTGGCTCATTTCCATGATCGACAGGCCCTTGCCCTGCCAGTCAAGCAGCTCGGCCTGAGCCCGCTGCAGCACCGCTTCCGGCAACGCGGCCGGCCCTGCACAGAAATTGAACAGACGCTTACTCACGATTACTCCTGATCATCCACGGGTTGCTGCTCATCACCTGCCGGGAGCTGGGCCTCGCCGTCGGCGGCCGCCTCACCTTCCAGCTCAACATCTTCTTCGTCTTCGTCAGACGGTTCCTGCACGCGCTCCAGACCGACAAGCTTCTCTTCCGGTGCCAGGCGGATCAGCATCACGCCCTGGGTATTGCGCGACAGGCTGGATACCTCGCTGACCCGGGTCCGCACCAGCGTACCCTGATCGGAAATCAGCATGATTTCCTCACCGTCAACTACCTGTACGGCACCAACCAGCGGGCCATTGCGCTCGTTGGACACCATGGCGATGACGCCCTGACCACCACGGCCGCGTCGGGGGAACTCTTCCAGAACCGTACGCTTGCCATAGCCGCGCTCGGAAGCGGTCAGAATCTGTGCTTCGCGCTCCGGAATCAGCATCGAGATCAGGCGTTGACCGGTCGGCAGGCGCATACCACGCACACCGCGGGCAGTACGCCCCATGGTGCGCACGTGGCGCTCCTTGAAGCGAATGACCTTGCCGCCGTCGGAGAACAGCATGATGTCGCGCGAACCATCGGTGATGGCTGCAGCGATCAGGGTGTCGCCTTCTTCCAGACGCAGCGCGATAAGGCCGTTGCTGCGCGGACGGCTGAACTGCACCAGCGGTGTTTTCTTCACGGTACCGCGCGCGGTTGCCATAAAGATGTAGGCGCCGGTAGGCTCATCGCTGTCGTCATCGTCGCCATCTTCAGCATCAGCGTCATCGGACTCGACCTCAACAGCCTCGCCTTCGATCACACTGTTTTCATCATCCAGCTCTTCGCCTTCCTCGGCACTCTGTTGCTGCAACGCTTCCAGATCAATCTGCAGCATCGCGGTAATCCACTCGCCCTCTTCCAGCGGCAGCAAATTCACCAGCGGACGGCCGCGCGCGGTGCGCGAAGCCTCAGGAATTTCGTAGGTTTTCAGCCAGTAAACCTTACCGCGGCTGGAGAACAGCAGCAGCGTGGCATGACTGTTGGCAACCAGCAGGTGCTCGACGTAGTCTTCATCTTTCACACCGGTCGCCGCCTTACCGCGACCACCACGGCGCTGAGCCTGGTAATCGGTCAGCGGCTGGCTCTTGGCATAGCCACCGTGGGAAATGGTCACCACGCGCTCTTCTTCGGTAATCAGATCAGCGATGGTCAGATCCATGCGCGACGCAACGATCTCGGTACGACGCTCGTCGCCGAAGGCTTCCTTGACCTGTTCCAGCTCTTCAACGATGACTTCCATCAGACGTTCATGGCTGTTGAGAATGCGCAGCAGCTCACCAATCTGTTCCAGAATCTGCTGATACTCGGTGAGCAGTTTTTCGTGTTCCAGACCGGTCAGGCGATGCAGGCGCATGTCGAGAATCGCCTGGGCCTGTTCGGCAGACAGGTAGTACTGACCATCGCGCAGGCCGAATTCCTCACCGAGCCCGTCAGGGCGGCAGGATTCGGCACCCGCACGTTCGACCATTTCGATCACCGTGCCCGGCGCCCAGGCAGTCGCCAGCAGGCGCTCCTTGGCTTCGGCCGGGGTCGGCGACTGCTTGATCAGCTCGATCACCGGATCAATGTTGGACAGCGCAACCGCCTGACCTTCGAGGATGTGACCGCGCTCACGGGCCTTGCGCAGCTCATACACGGTACGGCGGGTAACCACCTCGCGGCGGTGGCGCACGAACGCCTCCAGCAGCTCCTTGAGGTTCAGGATCTTCGGCTGGCCATCGAGCAGGCCGACCACGTTGATGCCGAAAACACTCTGCATCTGGGTCTGGGCATAAAGGTTGTTGAGAATAACCTCGGGCACTTCGCCACGACGCAACTCGATTACCACGCGAATACCGTCCTTGTCGGACTCATCACGCAGCTCGGTAATACCCTCAAGCTTCTTCTCTTTGACCAGCTCGGCGATCTTCTCGATCAGACGCGCCTTGTTGAGCTGGTAGGGCAATTCGGAAATCACGATCTGCTGGCGACCGCCAACCTTGTCGATATCTTCGATATGGCAGCGAGCACGGACGTAAATGCGGCCACGCCCGGTACGGTAGGCCTCAACGATGCCGGCACGGCCGTTGATGATACCGGCGGTCGGGAAGTCAGGCCCCGGAATGAACTCCATCAGCTCGTCGATGCTGATATCGGGATTGCTGATCACCGCCAGACAGCCGTTGATCACTTCGGTCAGGTTGTGCGGCGGGATATTGGTCGCCATACCGACGGCGATACCACTGGAACCGTTGACCAGCAGGTGCGGAATCTTGGTCGGCAGGACGTCTGGAATCTGCTCCTTGCCGTCGTAGTTGGGTACCCAGTCGACGGTTTCCTTGTCCAGATCGGCCAACAGTTCATGGGTCAGCTTGGCCATCCGCACTTCGGTGTAACGCATTGCTGCCGCGTTATCGCCATCGATGGAACCGAAGTTGCCCTGACCGTCGACCAGCGGATAGCGCATGGAAAAGTCCTGCGCCATACGCACGATAGTGTCGTATACGGCAGAGTCACCGTGCGGGTGGTACTTACCGATCACGTCACCAACAACACGGGCCGACTTCAGGTACGGCTTGTTCCAGTCGTTGCCCAGTTCGCTCATCGCGTACAGCACGCGACGGTGCACCGGCTTGAGGCCATCGCGCACGTCCGGCAGTGCCCGTCCGACAATTACGCTCATCGCATAATCCAGATAGGACTGCTTCAGTTCGTCTTCGATATTGACTGGAAGGATCTCTTTGGCCAGTTCACCCATGAAACGGCATTCCTTTTATTGTCGGCAACCCATTGATGCCAAAAGCATTAGTCACATGCGCAAGGAGGACGAACACGCCGACCAACCCGCACCGCAGGCCGAGGCCCGCAGCGGGACGCGTCCCGCCCGATCAAAGCGGCAGAGGATACCACAGACAACCCGCAGGCGGGAGCATGAAGCACACCTGCGCCAGCGTCTCAGTGCAGCTGACGCACACTCATCAGATTGGCAATTTTGCCCTCGTCCGGTTGCTCGATAATGCCCTTTTCAGTGACGATCGCGTCTATCAACTCGACCGGCGTCACATCCAGCGCCATCTCCCCGCCGCCGAACCCACCGGGCGCAGCTCCTCCCAACTGATCCGGCCTCAGATCATCAGCATCAGGCAAACTCGAATCAATGGTGGCTGTGGATGCCACCACCATAAAACGCAGACCGTGGTGCATTGCCAGAATGGCCAGCGCGTAGCTGCCCAGTGGACCGATCACATCGCCATTGGCCGCAATTTTCTCCGCACCAACCACCACCCAGGTAACCCCGTCATATTTCATCAGCCGCCCGGCTTCGACGTCGGCATGCAAGGAGGCAGATACCCCGTCACGCACAAGCTCGAAGACACCCGCCTCCGCGTGCGGCATGGTTGAACGGGCCTCGTTGACCAGCACCTCGCCCACCAGCCCTGCCGCACTTGCAGAGCGCACTACCCCGTAGGTGGTGCCACCACCGCCACCGGACAGGTCGCCACCATAGCCATGCAGCATGATCCGATGAACAGATGCCTTGTGGCGCCGCAACAGCTGCACCCCGAGCCGCGCCATGACCTGATTGGCCTCACGATCGGCGGCCTGAATAGCCTGGGCTGCCTGCAGCAACCGCAGCGCCATGTCATCCCCCGACCTGGAACTGACAACCGTTTGGCGCATGATGCCCAGCGCCCACTGCAATGCCGCTGCCATCGGCTGTATCGCCGCCAGTTCATCCATCAGCGGCTGCAATGCTTCCATCCAGGCAACCGGAGGAACCGGCCTGCGCGCAGCCAGCGCCAGCGCATAGGCTGCAGCGATCCCCAGCGCAACCCCTCCGCAGACGGCGCCATCACGCATCAGAACCAGCACCTCGGCCGGCGCCGAGCAGGTAGCAACTGCCGGCTGACCATCAAGCGTGCGCAAATCCAGCACCCGGAGCTTTCCCTCGGGCAACCAGACCAGGCCCTGCAACGGATGGTCTACAGCTACGGTCTCTACATGCAACATGAGCGAATCCCCTATTCCGATGCGGCGGCCTGTCAGCAACCGCCGCCACTTTCACGCTGCATTTGCGCACCACCAGCAGGTATACTTGCCGACCATGATGCAAGGTGAACTGAACATGACCACGCTGCCCCGCGAGCTCGATCTGCTGATCGTGCCACGCTGGATCGTGCCCGTTGTCCCGCACGGCCAGGTCCTTGAAAATCATGCCCTGGCAGTCCATCAGGGGCGCATCGTCGGCATTGTGCCGGTGGCCTCCGCCAACGCGTTGAATCCGCGCGAGCGACGCGACCTGCCAGACCATGTCCTGATTCCGGGCCTGATCAACGCCCATGGCCACGCAGCCATGACGCTGTTCCGTGGCCTGGCCGACGATCTGCCGCTGATGACATGGCTGACAGACCATATATGGCCCGCAGAAGGCCGCTGGGTCAACGCCGATTTTGTCCGTCTGGGCACTGACCTTGCGATTGCCGAGATGCTGCGCGGCGGCACAACCTGTTTTTCCGACATGTATTTCTTCCCGGACGTAGCCGCGGCCGCCGCAATGGATGCGGGTATCCGGGCCCAGCTGTGCTTTCCGGTCATAGATAATCCGATCCCGGGTGCACGCAATGCTGAAGAGGCCATTGCCAAGGGATTGCGCCTGCGCGATGACACCCGTCACAACGGCCTGATCAGCGTCGCGTTCGGCCCACACGCACCCTATACCGTCGGCGATGAGAACCTGACCCGCATCCGCACCCTGGCGGACGAACTGGACATGCCGATTCACATGCATCTCCACGAGACTGCCGGCGAGGTAGCCGACGCGGAAGCGCAGACCGGCCTGCGCCCGTTGCGTCGCCTGCAACAGCTGGGTCTGCTAAGCCCGCGTCTGCAGGCCGTACATGTCACCGAGATCAACGACGAAGACCTCGACCTGCTGGTCGAGCACGGTGTCCAGCTGATCCACTGCCCCGAATCAAACCTGAAGCTGGCCAGTGGCATGATGCCGGTTCAGCGCCTGCTGGACGCCGGCCTGAATGTGGCGCTCGGCACCGACGGCGCCGCCAGCAACAATGATCTCGACATGCTTGGCGAAATGCGCACCGCTGCCATGCTGGCAAAGATCGTCGCCGGCGCCCCGACCGCACTGGATGCCCACAGTGCCCTGCACATGGCCACGCTCGCCGGCGCACGTGCACTTGGACTGGACGAGGAAACCGGCTCCATCGAGGTCGGCAAGGCCGCCGACCTGACCGCTGTCAACCTGTCCGGTCTGGCCCAGCAGCCGCTTTATCATCCCGTGTCCCAACTGCTTTATACCTGCAGCGCCAGTCAGGTCAGTGATGTCTGGGTTGCCGGGCGCTGCAAGCTGCGTGACGGACAACTGACCGAAATCGATCCACAACCCATTCTGCAGCAGGCTCGCAGCCTGGCTGAACTCATCGCCAAAGGGGATACCCATGAGTCTTAACGTCGATCGCGCCGAAATCGCCAAGTTTGAAGCGTTGGCCAGCCGCTGGTGGGACCGCAACAGCGAGTTCAAACCACTGCACGAAATCAACCCGTTGCGTACCAACTGGATCGATGAGCGCGTTGGTCTGGCGGGCAAGAAGGTACTGGATGTAGGTTGCGGTGGCGGCATTCTGGCCGAAGCCATGGCCCAGCGCGGCGCCCAGGTCACCGGCATCGACATGGGCGAAGCGCCGCTGGCCGTGGCCCGCCTGCATCAGCTCGAATCCGGCGTCAGCGTCGAATATGAACAAAGCACCGCTGAAGAGTTCGCCGAGCAACACGCCGGCACCTTTGACGTAGTGACCTGTCTGGAGATGCTGGAGCACGTACCCGACCCGGGCTCGGTCATTCGCGCCTGCACCCGCCTGCTCAAACCCGGCGGCCAGGTGTTCTTCTCGACCATCAACCGCAACCCCAAGTCATTCCTGTTCGCCATCGTCGGCGCAGAATACGTCCTGCGCATGCTGCCGCGCGGCACTCACGAGTTCGCCAAGTTCATTCGTCCGGCCGAGCTGGGCGGCTGGATTCGTGACGCCGGGCTGGACCTTCAGGACATCACCGGCCTGACCTACAACCCGCTGACCCGCACCTACAAACTCGGCAGCGACGTCGACGTGAACTACATGGTCTACTGCCAGCTGGGAGCCGACGCCTGATGCTCAGCGGCGTTCTGTTTGATCTGGACGGCACCCTGCTGGACAGCGTTGACGACTTCATGGCCGTCATCGACGCCATGCTGGACGACCACCAGCGTCCACGCGTGGCACCGGCGCTGATCCGCGCACAGGTATCCGACGGCTCCATCGGCATGCTGTCGGCCGCCTTTGCCACGCGCCCGGGCGAGCCCGGCTTTGATGTCCTGCGGGAGGAATTTCTCAGTCGCTACGAGCAGGCCTTGAGCGTGCACACCCGACCGTTCCCCGGCATCCTGCCGCTGCTCGACTGGCTGGAAGCCGAGGGCCTGCCCTGGGGCGTTGTGACCAACAAGCTGAGTCGCTTCAGCATACCGCTGATGGAACAGATTGGTCTGGCCGAGCGCTGCGCCAGCCTGGTCTGCCCGGATCAGGTCAGTCGAGGCAAGCCGCACCCGGAACCGGTGCTCAAGGCCTGCGCCGAGCTAGGCGCCGATCCGCAACGCTGCGTCTTCATAGGCGACCACCTGCGCGATATTCAGGCGGGCCAGGCCGCCGGACTGACAACCATAGCCGCACTCTACGGCTATCTGCCGCCAGACGAAGACCCTGCAAGCTGGCAGGCTACCCACAGTGTTCAAACCGCCAGCGATCTGCAGCCCTGGCTGCGCGGCCGGCACAACCCGGAGACAATGCATGTTTGACTATACCGCCCCCGCCGACCTGCTGGCCGGACGCGTGATTCTGATTACCGGCGCCGGCGATGGCATCGGCCGCGCCTGCGCGCTGAGTTGTGCCGCCCATGGCGCGACAGTTGTGCTGGTGGGCCGTACCCAGAGCAAACTGGAAGAGGTATACGACGCCATCGAGGCAGCCGGTCATCCGCAACCGGCGCTGTGCCCGCTGAATCTGGAAACAGCAACGGAAAAGGACTACGAAGACCTGGCCGACCAGCTGTTCGATACCTTCGGCAAACTCGATGGCCTGGTACACAACGCCGCCGAACTCGGGCCGCGCACCCTGCTGGACAACGTCAAGGCGGATGCCTGGATGCGGGTAATGCAGGTCAACGTCAATGCCCCCTTCCTGCTGACCAAGGCCATGATGCCGCTGCTGCGTGCGTCCAGTGATGCGTCGATCGTCCTGCTGTCCTCCAGCGTCGGTCGCAAAGGTCGCGCTTACTGGGGCCCCTACGCGATCAGCAAGTTCGCAGTGGAAGGCATGATGCAGGTTCTGGCTGACGAGCAGGACGGCACCAGCCATATCCGAGTCAACAGCCTGAACCCGGGGGCCACCCGCACCCGCATGCGGGCCAAGGCATACCCGAACGAGCCGGTAGAAACCAATCCGGCGCCGGATGCCATCATGCCCGCATTTCTCTATTTGCTCGGCCCCGATAGCCAGGATTGCAATGGTCAGGCGATCGACGCCCAGTAAGACGGGATATTGACGATCCCTTGCCGCGCCACCATCGCCGCCCCGGTCGAGGGCGGCATTTTTTTGCCGCAAGCAGCCATAACCCAGAACAAACAAAGCCTAAGGCATTGATTATAAAGAACTTTAAATAATGGCACATTGATTGCTTCACCCACCTTGTCAGTAGACTAGCGGATAAAGCAATCATGCCAGTTCAGGGAAATACCATCGACTTCGACTCGGCGCGCGTAAAGCTCGGTCAAACCTGCTCGCAGCGACGTCGCAACGGCAAGCCCAATGTCACCCTGCAGGACACCCGACGCGAGTTGACCCAAACGCTGCAAACCAGCCTTGAGCTTGAGCGCGTGCTGGGCATGTTTTACAACGCCTTGCGCGAGCTGCTGTATATCGATGGGCTGGAGTATCGCCATACCGGCGCAGCCAGCCCGATTCTGCATGGACACTACGGAATCCACCGTTGCAGCTATCGCATGTCGCACGCCGGAGATTACCTGGGAGAACTGCAATTGAGTCGTCAGACGCGGTTCGACGAGGCTGAGCTCGTCAGCATTGAGGGACTGCTGGCCACCCTGCTGTTCCCCCTGCGCAACGCACTTCTCTACCGAGAAGCTCTGACCTGCGCGCTGAACGATGCGCTCACTGGTGCAGGCAACCGGCTCGCGCTCAACCAGAACCTGGAACGCGACATTCGCAGCAGCAAACGCAGCGGGCAGCCGCTCTCACTGCTGGTACTGGATGTTGACCACTTCAAAAGCGTCAATGACAACTATGGTCACGCATACGGAGATGAGGCGCTAAAGGCCGTAGTCGACTGCGTCACAGCGACATTGCGAAACGTAGACGGGCTTTATCGATTGGGCGGCGAGGAATTCGTGGTCCTGCTGAACAACACTGACGCCGACGCCTGCAACCTGGTAGCCGAGCGCATCCGACAATCGATTGAACAGTTGCAGTTCCAGATTGACGGCCAGCCACTGCCAATGACGGCCAGCCTTGGCCATGCCACGCTGCGCCCCACCGACGACGCACGCAGCCTGCTGGATCGCGCAGACCAGCGCATGTATGCGGCAAAGCGCAATGGCCGTAACCGGGTTGTCGGGGAGGAGTAGGAAGCAACGGGGCGACGAGCGCCGCCCCGTCCAGACTCAGTGAGTCTGTGCCGGCTTATTCGCCAGATAGTCTTCAAACAGCAGATTGGCATTGCCCAGCGACATCAGGTGGGCGTAAACCCAGCCGAGGAACCCGGCCTTGTTCAATGCCAGGACCTGCTCGTCAGCCAGTGCCAGGAAGCGCTCTTCATCAACGGCGTGGAAGTCCTTCAGGACAAAACTCTCGCCACTGACATGGGTCAGCTTCAACGTACGCGGTACCAGCAGATCCATTTCTCGCAGCATTGCAACGAACTGGCGGGTGCGCTGCATTTCGGCGGTGAAGTTCTGCAGGAACTGGATCATCTCGTCCAGATAGGGGCTGTTCTCGCCGGACTCGGCAAACAGCTCACGGCCTTCCTCTTCGTTCCAGCCGGCATAGGCCTCATCAAAGCAGACCGTAAACTCATCGTTGTCCGATTGAGCAAGCACAAAAGGATAGCGACGAATGAATGCGGGCACGTATGTGTTGCTGCGCCACTGCCCGGAATCGCCAACGAAACTGTTCAATCCCTGTTTTAGGCCCATCAACGCAATCGGACTGAGCCCATCACCTTCACCGATAAACACAATGGGATAACTGCGTGCAGCCTGGAAAAACTCCAGACCAGCCAGCGGCACAATGTGCGTGCCTGCGGCAAACTCGCAACCCTTATCGGTTTTCAGCTTGAGCGCCTTGTGCTGATCACGATTGAGCGCCTTGATTTCCTTGTAAAGCAACAACGTTGACATCCTTCTACTCCCTGTCCGGACTTGGGTCCGGTTATTTCGTTTTTTCCAAGCCCGAGCCTATCGGAAAACCAGTTGCAGCAATACCTGTCCGCTGTCCTGGTCGGGCACTACGTCCTTGAATGCGCCTGCAACCACCAGGCTTGCAGACACCCGATCATGCCACCAGCGGCTGTTGATACCGGCGCCGCCGCTGATCAGGTCCACATCTTCATCGCCCAGCTCCATAGCCCTGCCGTAGTCCATGAATACAAAGGGCTGCCAGCGTTCGCTCAGATGCCAGTATCCTTCAACGCTGGCGTTGACTCCCCATGGGGCCGTAATGATGCCGGGTTCATAGCCGCGCTGGGCACTGATCCCGCCAAACTGTTTGTGCAGCGCCGAAGGCAACTCGTCCTGACGGGTTGCATATTGCCAGCCCGCTTTGCCCACCAGTTCGTACGCCTCACCCAACTGACGCGACGAGTACAGGTCGCCGGTCAGAATGGTAAAGTTGCCGCTCTCTCCGGTCAGGGCGTTATCCGGCGAGGCCTGACGCAGGCGCTGTTCGTAGCGGGTATACCAGGGTGCGGCACGGTACTCGAACTGGCCCTTGAGAAAGACCTCCTGAATGTCCACTTCACTGAGCGTCACACCCTCCAGCGTCGTTTCAGAGGTTTGAAAGGTGTAACCCACGCCGCCCAGCAGCAACCAGCGGTCAGACAGCCACCACGGCTGATCAAAGCCCAGGCCATAGTTGCTGGAGTCCCCTTCGATATTGAGATCAGCCAGCGGGCCTCGCTTGATCTCCATGCTGTTGGCCCCCGCTTCAACCCAGGCAAAGCCGTTGCTGCGGGTAACCGGACGGGTATAGCGCAGATTCAGATACTGGCTACCGCGGGTACCAACCAGCACTGCGCTGATGTTGTCCGCCACGCCGGTCGGCGAGAACCAGTTGAACGTGCCACCCAACTGCTCGTAGCCCGTTCCCTCACTTCCGTAGTTGTTGGCAAACAACGACCAGTCGAAGCGTTTCGGCTCGAAACGCTCCAGATCCACCCGCGTTGTGCCGAAGCGCTCGCCTGGAGCCAACCCTGCAGAAAGCTGCGGACCCTGGCTGGTCGCATTGAAACGGCGAATCGCCTCGATCAGCATCGGACTGTCCAGCGTCTCCCCTTCGGTCAGACCAATTCGGTCGCGATAAAAAGACTCATCAACCTGTTGCCGCTCGCCACTGAATACCACGCTGTCCAGCTTTGCCTCAACCAGCACAACACGCAGCTGACCGTCCTCCAGGGACTGCGGCGGGATAATCGCCCGAGCAGTCAGCTGACCACCGTCGGTATATAGCTGGTTGACCTGCCGAATCATGTCATTGAGGTCAGCAAAGGTAATCTCGCGTCCCACATACTGTCCGGCGATATCCTTCAATTGCGTCTGGGTGAGAAAGACCGACGGGTTGAAGCTGATGCCACTCAGTACAAAAGGCGGGCTGTCGCTCGGGAGTGCATCACCCTGCTCCGGCTGCGCGCCCTGCAAAGCCGGTATCTCGATTCGGCGCGCACGCTCTTCAATCTGCTGCTGACGCTGCTGGGCATCAATTTGCTCGCGTTGCAGACTAGGGTTGACCTGCCCGGCGCTCACGCCACCGGGCAATACTACCTGAGCGTGGGCAACGCAAGGCAGCAAGGCCATTGCCGCCAGCGTCCATACTCGCTTGGTGCTCCATGCATGCGCTGCCATCAGATTTTCCACCGCTGTTCATCATCCTCGTTGTTGGTTGCACCCTGTGGCCACTGCAAATTCAGCGGGCCCATCATTTCAGGGACCTGCACCTGCTCCTGTGGTACCTCTCCTAGACCCGCAGCGCGATTCATCAATTGGCCAAGGCGAAGGTGCATCATGTCCGGCGACAACATTGCCTGGGCATAACGCGCAGCGGTAATGCCCTGGTAGTCGACGCCACCGTCCTGATGCCCTTCGGCAAAGTTCGGCACTCGCACCAGATGAGTCGCATCGCGGTGCAGCACATAGGCGTTGGTATAGGTCGATACATCGCTTTGATACAACCAGAAAGCCTTATCAAGCTCATACAGCTGCACATTGGCGTCCGCGCGATATGCCGGCGACAGGTTATCCGCGATCAGCAGCGCCTGAGGCGTGCTCAACCGGAAGAAGTCGGCATCGCGAATATCGTCGAAGTCGGCGATGGCAGCAGTCGTTTCAAAGTCGGTGTAGACCATGTCCAGCAGCGAGGTTGTAACCGCACTGCCCTGCAGCCGCAGGACAAAACGATCACCGGCCGCGCCGTCGTTGTTCAGGCCGGTCACCAGCAACTGCAGTGCACCACTGCCGGTTTGCTGCGCACCCAGCTCAACGTCCTGCGCATGCAGATCGGCAGCGACACCCAGTTGCGCATCGGCAACCCGAATAGCCGAGCCAGCCCACAGACTCATGGTCGGTGTTACCACCTGCCGCAACTCGATAACCGCCGGCGTGGCAGTGCCATCGCGCCAACCCGCATTGGCGGTCAGGCCGCCTTCTGCCACGACCACGTCACCCGTAGTATCAAGCAAGCTATCAAGCAGCACCTGGCCACCGGCCAGCAGGCGCTGGAAGCTGATGTCTTCATCGGCGCTCCAGTCCTGGTCGCCGCCGCTGGTGCTCTCACCAACCGCTATCGCGCCCAGTGCCAGCAGGTTGATGTCCTGCTCGGCAATCAGGTTATCGAACGACAGGTGGTGACCGTCAGCGTCAATCTGCCCCAACGCTGTGCTCACCGTCCTGGCGCGGATGTCACCAGATGCGGTCAGGTGAATATTGCCGCTCAGCGACTCACCCTGGTAGGGCACGCCGGTAGAGATAATGTCGTTGCCGACGGTAATGTCGCCGTTTGCCGCATCCAGCAGAATATTGCCTCCGGCCACGACGCTGTCGTTAATGTTGATGTACTCGCCGGAGGTGATGCTCACATGCCGGCCGGCCGTCACATTGGCCAGATCAACAGAGCCGCCGACCACAAAGGTCAGATCACGGCCCGCTTCTGCCGACCCACCCAGACTCATATCCTGTCCGATACCGACAGTCAGGTCGCGGCCAGCCTTCAACGAGTAGGTGCCACCGTAGCGAACCGTCGGCATCAGCAGGTTGCCGTTGGCCAGGATGGCCACATCTCGGGCAGCCTCGACCATCAGGCCGGTGATGTTGCCGTCGCCCTGCCCCGCATCACCGGTTGCCTGCAGGAACACATCGGTGCCGAGACTCTGGGCTCGACCAAAGAACAGGTTGCGACCGATCATCCGGACTTCACCTTCGGCCTCGGCATTGCCGCCAAAAACGTCACCGTCGGTTTGTACCAGCAGGTCTGCTCCCGAGTAGAGATGGGCAGGAACCAGCACATCGAGGGCCTCGGCGTCGGCCAGTTCGCCGAAGCGGATGGTTCCGAGCGAGCCAGCTTCGGTAGTCAGCGTCAGGTTGCCACCACTGCGACCGGTCCCGATGGTCAGGTCGCCGAAGGTGTGCGCATCAAGCGTCGAATAGGCCTCAACATCCCCCAGCAGAGCGGAACCGGCCTGCAGGTCAACCCATTGCGTCCGGCTTGTCAGCTGCTCGGCGGCAAACAGCGCGCTGGCTGCCAGCGACAGGGTGCCGGTAATGCTGTCGACACTGCCCAGATCGGCGCTGCCAACGTCGAACACCACGTTGTTCTCAACGATGGCCTCGGTGCCTTGCCAGTCACCAGCGCCGTTCACAGTCAGATCGCCGCCGATAATCAGGCTGCCATACTGCAGCGCAGTACCGGCAGCACCACGATGCTGCAGCAGTGCGTTGCCATCGACCTCGGCGCGGGTCAGACCCAGTTCACCATCAACCAGCAATTCGAGGTTACCCGCCGTATACAGCGAGCCGATGTCCACAGCACCGCTGGCATCAACGACCATGTCGTCGTTACGCGCCCAGATTTCGGTCGCAGTCAGACTGCCACCGGTGAAGTCGAATGACTGATAGGCATCCAGCGTACCGGCCGACAGCAGCCCGCCATTGTTGCCCAGCACCACGTGACCGTCCTGCGCCAGCAGGCTGCCGATCGACAGGTCGTTACGGTGTTGCAGATAGATATCGCCACTCAACGCCTCTACCGACGTCAGCTGCGGCAAGTCGACCAGCAAGGCAGTGGTCTCGCTACCGATGCCAAGCCCCGCCTCGATCTCGGCGATGCCTGCGTGCGAACCAGTGAGGTTGACCTGGCCGTCGCCGTTGCCGCGTACGAAGCCACCAGCCTTGAGCAGGAACTGGGTGGCGGCGGTACCGGTATTTTCCAGCAGCCCCAGATGCATGTCGCCGACAGTGGTCAGCGCCAGCGTGCCGCCGGCACTGAAACGGCTGTCGTCAGCCATGTCCAGGCTGCTCGCCAGCAGGGTCAGATTGCCATCTGCCTGCGCACTGCCGGTCAGGATCGCATCAGACAGCGTATTGATCAGCAGATTGCCGCCCGCCTGGGCCTGCGCGACGGTGATGTCACCCTGGGCATCAAGCTGCATGTTGGCACCTGACTGCACATCACGCACCTGCAGATCAACAGCGCTGCTCAGGCTCAGATCACCCTCGGCAGCCAGCTCGCCAACCGACAGGGCTTTGCCGCTGCTCAGGTCAGCATCGCCGCCGGCATAGCCAGACAGCTCACCCGCACTGGCAGACTGCAACTCGATCTGCAGCGCGCCGTCGACGCCCCGAATGTCGTCCCTGGCAACCAGGTGGATGTTGCGGCCACTGACGCTCACCTGATCGAGCACACCGATCAGACTGCCGTCGATGGCGTCCAGATGAATGTCGCCTACAGCAAACACCTGGCCAATCTCGAAGTCGCCATTGGCCCAGCGCAGCGCCACATCCTGACCTGAGGATGCCGCAAGCAGGCGCCCGCCGACATTCAGGGTCAGCATGGTGTCTACACTCTCGCCTGTGCCCAGACTGCCGGTGCCCGCTTGCAGGGTCAGATCCTGACCAACCTGGAACTGGCCAAAGCCACTGCCCTCTGCGGCCAGAATGCTGCCGGCTGCGGCCAGCCGCGCATTCTCTCCGGCACTGACCGAGCCAATCTTCAGGTCACCCGCCGACTGCAGATACAGCGATCCGGTCACGTCGGCATCAAAACGCTCGGATGCCTCTACATAGAAAGGTGCAGTTCGGCTAACCGACAGACTGACCACTTCACCGGCATCATTGCGGTTGAACACCACATCACCCGGTGCATTGGCCAGCGCCAGCGCGGCAGCCTGCTCGGCACTGAGTGCACCGGACTTGAGGTCTGCCAGATCAATCAGCAACGCATCAGCCAGCTGACCAACATCACCGGCAACCTGCACAGTGACATGACGCCCGGTCAGGTTAGGCTCGGCAGAACCCACAGAGGTGCCCGAAGACGGACGCAGCGCCGCCAGCTCGATCGCGTACAGCAGTTCATTCTCGGTCCAGATCGCGTCACTGGTAAGCGACTCGATCTGCGCTGCCGATGCCGTGTAGGCAAACAGCGCGTCATAACTCTGGAATGCGCTCTGCGACCGCCAGTCGCCCGCAACATTATTGCTGAAGAAGGATTCCAGCTCGGCAAAGCGTTCGCTGGCAAACTGTTGCACCTGCGCATCAGTCAACCCGGAGACACCCAGCTTCAACTCAGCCAATGGCCGCATGAACGCCAGATTGCCGGCATCAAGCACAAACTCCGAGCCGCTGACGCTGCCCAGCGCCTTTAGCTGCCAATATTCACGGTAGCTTGCATCCACCAGATCCTGGAACGGCTTGACCGAGGTGGCGTAAATATTATCTTCGGCGCCATAGGCTTCGGTCAGTCGCAGTTTCTCCCAAACCGCCTTGCGCTGGGTTTCATCCAGCGTGTCGGAGGCGAGGCGACGACCTGCATCGTACAGAGAGCCCTGCTCAACCCGCAGCCAGACGTCGCCGGTTTCCGAGCGGATACTGCCGACCCAGCTGTCGCCTTCGGTTTCGTGCAGGTAGATACCGCGATTGGCAGTAGCGTTAAGTACCCCGTGCTCAACACCGCCATTGAGGGTTGAAACCTCTTTGGCATGAACACGCAGAGCCTTGCCGCTCTCGCCAATGCCGCCCGACAGGCTGGTCAGTGTAATGTTGCGGCCGCGAACGTGCGGGGTAGCAGCAGCGGTTTGCTGGCTGCCAAGCAGGTCACCGGAAGCCGAAATAACCACATCGCCACTGCCGTTACCGGCATCAACACGCTTGATAATGGCATCAGAACCCAAGTTCAGGTTCACACCAGCCGAGCCGGCCTGAACGGTCAGGGTACCGCCCGGCGCCAAACTCGCGGAGAAGCGATTGCCCGCGTTACCGATCTCGCCACCGGCGTTAAGGGTCAGATGCCCGGTATAGACGCTGCCGTCAGGCATATCGATGATATCGCCACCCGCCGTCAGCGTAGTCGAGCCGCCCGGGTTATTCAGACGACCGCCCACATACAGGTCGTTGAGTGTGGTCGCTTCAATCAGCCCTGTCGCGTTTCCGATAAAAGCAATCTGGAACGGATTATCGGCCTTGACCGAATGGCGAATAGTGATCGATGCGTCGAGCGGGAAACGATAGTTCCACTGCGAGTAGTACTCACCGGCGCGATCGCCGCTGGTGTACTGGCCACTGGCCTTGAAGCCCCAGTTACAACCGGATCCCAGGCTTTCACCGCAACCGTGGTAGTTGACGTTGAAACCTTTGAAGTTGCTCAGCGAACCACTGATATTCTGCTCATACACGCCTTGCGAAGCGTTCCCGTAAACCACGTTTCCGATGCTGACATTCCAGGGATCATTCGGCTGCCCTGACGGGTAGACCCACGCCCAGTCGCTGACATAGTAACTGTCGCCGTCGTAGCTGTATGTGCGATGGAGTGATGCCTGCTGACTCCACTCATAGCGCAGATTCGTACTCGGTGAATACGTTGCACTGCTGGCCGAGGAGCTGCTTACCAGGTAGGCGTTGGAGATAGAGGTGCCGCCATTGCGGTTATCGAAAACCGACAGACCGCTGCCCTGGGTATGCACATACCAGGACGTGGCGTGCTGGCCGGCGACTGGGGCCTTGAGCGTATCGACGATCTGTACGATACCCACCGATCCCGCGCCGGTATCAATGGCACCCAGCTGCAGTTGAGCCTGCGACAGGTTGTTGATACTGACCTGACCGTAGCCGTTGTTGACCTCAATCCGCCCCAATGGATTGGTACTGATGATGCCGCCCTTGAGGTAGACGTAACCGCCACCCGAGGCGTTGACGTCATCGACCAGAATGCGTTGATTGACAAAGTCGTACTTGGCACGAATCAACGAGCTGCCACTGGTCGCGGACAGGTATTCCAGCGGGATGTCGACCGCAGAAACACAGGTATTGCTGGCGCAGTAATGGCTGGCAAGCCAGTTGTCGAGGCTGGCACTGACGGTCAGGGTGCGGCTGGTTGCCTGACCACTCGAAATGGTGCCGTTAATGTCGATATAGCGGGCCTGAATGCCAACCTGACCACCGACTATTCGTTTGCTGGCAGCGCTGCCGCTCAGATCAGCCGACGCATAGCTGGCGGTGCTGCTGTGAAGATTGCGCTGGCGCAGAATCGGCATCCAGGACGCAGCGTTATCGATGCCACGGAACTGCCACGCCAGCCCGGTGTAGGACTTCCCGGTACTCTCCGAGCAGTTACTGCCGCTGCTTACCGACGCAGGCAGACACCCTCCAAACAGAACATCACTGCGACCGGACTGTCCACTGCTGGGCGCTCCCTGCAGGAGCAGACCCGCATTGTTGTTCGACAGTCCACCGCTGCCGTAAACATAGTTGGCAATCAGTTCGATGGCGACAGTGGTGGAACCGGTCACGCCGGCGAAGCTCTTCCACTCCGACAGCGGGTTTGAGCCGACAGACCAATAGCCATTGGGCTGGAACACCGACATCGAACCTTCCGGTACCTCAACCAGCACCTGCTGGCCGAAGGTAGCGCCGAACTGTCCGAGCGAGCCCTTGGCATTGGAGATATGAACCAGACCACCCAGGTTGTAGATATCGCCGGTCAGGAAAATGGCCGGGCCATAGCTGACGTTGCCCGAGTAACCGCTGTAACTGTTGTCAATGCGCACCTGGGCTCGCCGATCAGCGTTGACCTCATTGATGGTGCCACTGGTGAAGCGCGAGCGATCGGCTCCCCCGGTGAACAGCACATGGCCGCCCGGCTCATCCGGAATCAGCACGTCACCTACCAGCAGATACTTGCTGCTGCGGTTGGTCACCTGGATCTTGGGACCGCCGTTGGCCGTCAGGGTACCGGCGCCCGATAGCCGGTCGGCATTGACGGTGATATTACCGCCTGCCGCCAGCATGGAACCCAGCTCCACCGAACCGGTGGCCGAACTGGAAATGGTACTGCGCAGGATCTGCTTGGTAACCGGATCGATACCCGAGTAACTGTCAAGGAAATCGGTCGGAACAAAGCTGCTGGTGCTGAGAACCAGAACCGGCAAACCGGCACTCTGGGTCACATTACCGTTGGGCGCGATATCGATGATCAGCTCGTTATAACGGCCGGCCAGGAAGTTACCGTCAAGATGGGCGAAGCTGTCGCGCACGACATTGGTTCTGCTGTCACGGTTGGTAACCGGGATAAAACCGAGCTGATAACCTCGCGCCTCGCCATCGGCGAGCGCGGCGTTAAGCCCGTTGTAACCGCCTGCGGTGATGTTGCGGGCGGCAAGAACCGAAGCACCCTGCTCAACGGAAACGCCGGCAACGTTAGTGATCAGACTCTCGGCGCGCGCATCAGGCACCGCAATAATACCGCGCACGACACTGTGCGCTACGGTATCGGCATTGATGCGTGTCTGCCACAGCCCCTCGGGATCACGGCCTGCCGACAGATCGATATTGCCCAGCGCAGACAGCGTCGCGCCCTCGCCTACGGACACGGATTGCTGGCTGGCAATATCGGCCTTGGCATTCGCGACACCGACACCTGCTGCTCCCCAGGTGCTGACCAGGGATTCGATAGCTGACGACGATAGGGTGTAGGTACCCAGACCGATCTGACCATAGGCCGTGAGGGTTGCCCCATCACCCACGTTGACCGCATTGGTAAAGCTGGCATCGTGAACGTTGTCCGCACCGCCGCCGGCAATCGCACCACCGGTGCTGAGCGTGACACTTTCGTTTACCTCATGGCGAGTAAAGGCACGGGCAATCAGCTTGCCGTCATAATCGCCACCGGCCAGTCCGGCAACCAGAATTACCCGTTCGCCGATATCCACCAGCGAATCAGCCGTCACATCAGACCGATTGGTGACCGCCTGGCCGCTGATCACGCCGCCACCGGCACCGCTGGCAGCAGAACCAAGATGACGCGTGTAGATATTGGAGTTGGCGCTGAGCAATGCGTCCTGCCCAAGGTACAGTTCGGCATCATTACCGATCCTGGCTCGGGTAGTGACTGTCACCTCATTATCGGAGCTGGCGCCGCTGCCGCCGACTACCGCGGCGTTGACCGAGTTGGCATGGGTCCCGTAAAGGGCATTGAACTTGGCGGTAAGCGCCAGGCTATCGGCAGCAATGTCAACGGCTTTGCCGATCTCGGCATACACGTTCCCGGTAGTGCGGGTCCGGGCGATGGTGGCATTGCCCGCGACGAGACCGCCGCTACCCGCGATGCTCTTGGCCTGATTGATGTCCTCGCCGTCGGCAGAGACGACCAGATCAGTCAGCAGCGACGCGCCCTGACGATCATTGGCGCGATCACCCAGCTTCGCCTCGGTGGTGGTTGTCGAGCGCGCCTCGGCAACAGATGCCCCAACCGCCAACCCACCGACCGCAATCCCGGTGGCTTCGGCGTACTGTTGGGTTTCGCTACGGGCATCGATTTCAACCCGCCCGGAGGGCAGTTTGAGGTCAGTTCCTGTGGTAGCGCTGACGGTAGAGCTGTTAACCGCCTCGGCAACCGAACCATTGGCAGAGAAATACAGGCCGCCACTGCCGGCAACCGAACGCGCCCGGACCGCTGCCTCGTCGGAATCAACCTCGTTACCGCTGCGCTGGTTATCCAGTTTGGCAGCGACCTTGAGACCGCCGGTGCCCTTGATATCAACTGCATTACCCAGCTTGGCCGTGACCCGAGTGCTGCCTTGCGCCCGGGCGTAGGAGGCACCCACGCCGGCACCTGCAGACACACTTGCGCCGATGGCACTGACATCAATCTGCGGCGCTGCGGATGCCTGCACTGTCACGCCGCCGGCCTTGCCGTCCAGCATGGCACCATCACCCACTTCGGTGGCAACCCGGGTACTGTCGATACCCAGCGCCGCGACGGCGGTACCTGCGGCAAACAGACCACCCGCCGCACCAACCGTATCTACGCTGAGCAAACCGGCACCATTGGCCGACAGACTGATGCCGTTGGCCGTCAGACTGCTGCCTGCCGTCACGTTGACACCCACAGTGCTGTCGCGCAGACCGGTACCGATAACCAGACCAGCTGCCACGGCGCCCAGAGCGGCACCATCGGCCTTCACCGAGAGTCCCAGGGTATCTTCTGCAGTCGCGCTGAGAGCATTGCCGTATTGCTGGTCACCACCCAGATTGACGCCGATGGTGTTGTTCATATCGGCAACCGATACAGCCGCACCAATACCGGCAGCAAATCCCGCAGCGCCGGTGTAACTCTCGACCTTGACTGCAGGCTCGCCGTTAAGGGCCTTGCTCTTGGCCGTCGCCGACAGCGAAGCGGCACGTACGGTCGCATCGACCTCGGTACTCATCCGGGCATTGGACAGGGTATAGGCCACCGCAGCGCCCACTGCCGCGCTGCCTGACAGCTGAGCGGAGCCAGTGAGATTGCGCGTTGCAATCGAGTCGAGCGCGCTGACCGTGACGGCTCCCTGACTGTCAACACGCCCGCCCTTGATGCGGGCCAGCGTCTCGTGGGAGTAGGTGGTGCCTGCCTTGAGGCGATCCGCACTTGAGCCAATCCGCCCGCTTTGATTGAGCAGATTGGTCTCGTCTGTGTTACTGCGACGCTCGATGACGTACTCACCGGTTGCGCTGTCATACACCACGGTGTCATAGCCGGTCTCGGCGGTTTCCCGACTGGTGAAACCGTCAACCATGGACAGCGTGCCGTTACCGCCACTGTTCAATTCATCCAGCGGATCAGTGCCCTCGACCGAGGTCGCGCCAGACCCCAGCATCAGCAGACCGACACTGCCACCCAGCGCAGCACTGCCACCCACGCCGCCCGTGACGGTGTAAAGCTGCACATCCACATCGCGCGCAGCGGCCACTTTCACGGCTCCGGTGGTATACACCTGTGAATCAAGCAGCATCGCGCGGGTTGCATTGTTGGCGACCAGCACGTTGGCACTAGCGCCGAGCGACACACCACCGATAGCGGCAGAGCCGGCGTTGCTCAGAGCAATCAGCTTGTCGTATGCGTCTACAGTAAGACTGCCGGCCCGACTTGCCGAGGTTCCCAGATCCAGCTTGCCGGCTCCGGCTTCGGTGACGTTCTCAACGATAAATACATTCACCGAGCCCGCCATGGCGGCACCACCGCCACTGACGCTGATGCTGTTGCCGAGCAACCGGGTCACGCTGTCGGCCTCGACACTGATAGCGCCGGGGCTGGTGATCCTGGTGCGCGCCTCGGTGCTACCCTGCTGAGCACCCAACCAGGCACGCACGGTGCTGCGGTTGTAGCCCACCGCCACGCCGGCACCGGCGCCAACCGCGCCGCCACTGGCGGTATCTGCGCTTGGCGCCAGACTGTTGATCGCATCCGCACTCACCTTGAGGCTGCCCACGGTCAGGTCGCTGCCGCCGTCGACCAAAGCCTCGGTATTACCCTCAAGCACCAGCACAGCGGCACTGCCGGCTACACCGACAATGGCACCGGAAGCACTGACAACAATGCTGCTGGCCGAGTTGGTAGCACTGGCATCAACGTCCATCGCACCACGGCTGGTGACTTTGGCGCCACGCACCCGTGCGGTAACGTCGCGACTGATCACGCCGGTATCTGCGGTCACAGCGACCGCTGCAGCGCCAAGCGAAAGCGCCGCGTTGAGCACACCGCCGAAGCTGTAGCTATGGCTGGCGGCACCCACGCTGACCTGCTGATCCGCTGCAGCGCCCGCATTGGACTGGTTGATCTGCGCATCATCAATCGCCGCCAGTGTGGAGCCACCCAGTACCTGGGTATTGCTCACACCACCAACCGAGGCGCTGGCCAATGGGACCAGAGATACGGCAGCACTGACGCTGGTCTGACCGGTCTGCTGCAGCGATGTGGCTCTTACCGCCACCCCTTTGACCAGCTCTGAGCCGGTCTGCAGATTGAGCACAGGATTGAACTGTTCGGCATCAGCCCAGGCATCGGTATCCGGCGCATTGGCTACTTCGCCGTTATCAACCGACACGCCGGCACCCAGTGCCAGCGCGGTTACCTCGGTTGTGGCACCGCGAATCGCTGCTTCGGTTTCGCTCTGCAGCACATTCACTGTTACCAGACCGGAGACAGCCGCGTTGCCGCTGCCGGCGACAACACCGGCATAGGAATTGACGGTGTCATTGTTGAACGCCGTCACTGCGACGTTGTTGCGGGCCAGAATTGCCGCACCACCATCGATGAGCGCGCGCGCGCGGGTATCCAGAATGCTGGTTGAGATACCCCCATTTACCGCAGCGGTACCGGAGAAGCCGCCGGAGACCGAGATGGTATTGATCTCGGCATCCGACTCAGCCTGCACCGCCAGGTCATTCAGCGTGAATCCGCCGTCCGTATGGCGGCCGGAGACACGGGCTTCGATATCGTTGTTGATGCGGTTCACCGCCGTCGCGACGCCGACGGCGACACTGCCGGCGGCTGCAATGCCACCCGACAGCGAATTGATGCTGGAGGCATCACGCGCCCTGACCAGCATCCGGTCCGCGTCACCGCCACTGTTGAGCACCCGCGCATAGGTACGCGCATCGATATTGTTGCTGGTATTGGAGAAAACGGCAGCGGCAGTGCCCGCACCGGCCCCGCTGAGCGCCAGGGTATCGATGTTGGCTTGGGTGAGCGCCTCGACACGGGCATCGGCGCCGCTTGCCAGATCCACAGAGCTGTCGCCGATCCAGGCCTGACGCACCTGAGTAACCGTACTGACAGCGACCGCTCCGGCACCGGCACCGCTGCCGGCGCCCTGCACGTTGCCGGCGAGGGTTTTGATATCGACCTCGCCGCGAGTTACCTCGACCGTCAGTTCACTGGCACCGTCGATATCGCTGTTTTCAATGCTGGCAGACTCTTCGCCAGCCACCACGTTGACCGCGATGGAGGCGCCGACTGCGGCAGTGCCGGCACCGCCGCCACCCAACGCGGCGGAGCGTATCAGCGCATCACCGCCACTGCTCAGATTCAGGGTTCCGGTCAGTGCGATGGCCGACTCGTCAATCTTCGCCACTCGTTTGGCAAGGATGATGTTATTGACGTTCGCGGCCCCGACCGCAGCGGTGCCGGCGCCATTGACAACCGCACCAAGGCCCCAGATGGTGCGGTCCCCTTCCGCGGCAGACAGCGACAGGTTACCCACGTTGTCGAGCTGGCTATCGAGAATCTCTGCCCGCTCCTCGCCATCCAGAATATTGGTAGTGGTCGCGCCGTTAACGGCTACCGTACCGGCACCTCCACCGGCAACAGCGATCGAATAGATCGCCTGCTGCACACCGCTCTTGAGGCTGACATCGGCAAAGCCATCAATCAGGCTACCGCCTCCGATCACTGCGCGGCGATCAGCGGCAATGCGGTTGACCGACGCAGCAAGACCCACCGCAGCGGTACCGCCTCCGGTAATCGAACCGGCCAGCGAAGCGATGGTCAAGCCCTGACCTGCGCTGGCATCCAGTGACAATGTCTGGTTGCTGCCGGCAGCGTTAACGGTGCTGCCGAAAATGCTGACTTCGTCCCTGCCGTTAATGTTGTTGGCCGCGAAGGAGCCACCCACGCCCGCGGTCCCACCACCAGCGGCATCGATACCGATGCTCCAGATTTCGCCATCCAGGGCCGATGTCATAGCAGCATTGCCGCTGAGATTGACAGTGCTGTTGCTCAGTTTTGCTTCGCGTTCGGCGTCAATCAGGTTGACCGCCACACCGGCGCCAACGCCGGCAGATCCCCCGCCGGCAGCCAGGTTGAACGCCAGCGACCAGATGCTGGCACCGAGATTCGGCTGACTGGCGGAAATGGTCAGATTTCGTGCGTTCAGCAGCGCCGAGCTGAGCTCTGCGGTGGTCGTGTCGGCAATGCGGTTGTAGGTCATGGCGGCACCGACTCCGGAGCCGCTGGCGGAGACCGAACCGGACAGCGCAGCGGTAATGATTCGGCTCTGCTGCGCAGCACTGAGTGTGGCGTCACCGGTCAATTCATAGGTGCCACCGACGATATTCGCTGTCGCGCTTTGCTGCATGTCGTTGATGCTGAATGCCGCACCAACGGCAGCCGTGTTACTGCTGCCGGCAATACTGCCGGCCAGCGAGTAGAAGCCGCCGGTTTTCAGCGCCTGAACCGTCAGATCGTCGGCGTTCAGGGTGCGACCGGTCATATCCAGCTCGGCGGATACGGAGCCGCGGCCGATCAAGGCCGTAGCAGAGCCGGCAACAGCAATATCTGTGGCCCCCGCGGCGCCAATGGTGCCGGCGAGAACATCGGTTTCATTGCGTGCGACAACCGCCAGATCACCGGTCAGGTCAATATCGGTGTTGGCGACATTGGCACTGTAATCACTGCCGTTGTACACCACGCCAATGGCGCCACCCACAGCGGCCTTGCCACCGGTGCCGGCAACGCTGCCGGCAATCGCCAGTACCGCCTCACCCGCGATATCACCGCTGTCGAACAGGTTACGCGTAGTGGTATCGGCAGTGCTTGATGTCTCGTCGGTATTGGTATCAATACCGTCTTCACTGAACAGCTCATCGTTGGTCTCAGCTTCCACCTCAATCTGTGAGGTAGCGTTGCTGCCGGTCATATCGAGACCGGTTTCACTGAGCGTGGTGTCTGCGCTGGCGTCGTAGTTGAAGATATCGTTCAACGCGTCGCCACCCGGCACACTGGCTGCAGCAACTGTCACGTTTGCACCAGTCAGCGAGGAGTCATTGCTGCCTGTCTTGTCGACGTTCGCCTTGACCTTGTTGTTCATCACCACGACGAACAGCGAGCCGGCACCGGAGCCACTCTGTTGTCCGGTACTGGCAGCAACAGCCAGCGCACCGGCCAAAACGCGAGAGGCACTGTTGGCCTTGACTTCCAGGCTGTCAAAATCGGTTGCGGAGCTGCCCAACCACTCGGCTTCCAGCTCGTTACCCATAATGGCCAGCACCATGGAGCCACCGCCACTGCCGCCCTTGTCCTTGCTGACAGCAAAGGCACCACCGCCCAGCAGCGAGCGGGAACGATCGTAAGCGTTGACCCCAATGACGCCTGGCGCTGCAGCGCGCTGCTCGATCTGGCTATCGATTACCGCGGCACGGGTCTTGTTATTGAACACCCCGGCCGAGCCGGAGAGCGCGACCGCGACATTAGTCTCGCCACCGGCCGCGACTGACAACCCAAGCCCCATGGCGATCTGATCGCCACCACTGGCAGCCTGCACCTTGAGCAGATCGTTGCTGCGCAGAACGGTGTCCTGCATCAGCGCTTCGGTGACGTTTTTGAGCTGATTGAACGCAACCGCACCGGACAGCGCCGCGCTGTGCTGGCTCTTGTCGCCGCCCGACAGGGTCAGGGCACCGGCGCCGGAGCCACTGAACTGGTGGGTCTGGTTCAGCGACAGCACATTGACCTTGCTGCCGGCGGCATCCCGCGGATCCAGCACGATGTTGCCCAGGTGAGCGCGGTTCTTCTGTCCCGATACGTTGACGCTGGCAGAGGCGGCAGCCGCGAGGCTCAGGCCTTCCTTGGTAGTACCGTCACTGCCGTCGCTGCTGCTGTCACCATTGAATGCGGTCTGCAGCTTTTCCCAGTATTCGCCGATCTTGTCCATTGCCGCTTCCCCGGAGGAAACGGCCTTGTCCTTGGCGTTCTGCACTTCGCCGGTAATCAGCGCCAAACCATTGGTGAGCGAGGTCTTGATCGCCTCGCCGAGGCTACCGGCCTTCTCCTGCGAGCCGGCATCGGCACCGCCACTCTCGCTGGCGACCTCGTCCTGCTGGGCCTGTTCCTGCTCGGAGCGCGCCAATGCACCGGCAATCGAGAAGGCACCGCTCTGGCCAGAGCTCTGCGCACTGAGCGTCAGATCGTTAACCAGCCATGTACCCTTGCTGCTGTCGTTCAGGCCGTCAGACAGATAATCCGGACGCCAGCCCTTATTGTCGCCCACCAGGGCATAGACGTCGGTATTGACGACGTTGACTGCAACACCCGCACCAACACCGACGTTTTCGGAGGCAGCGATGGCGCCGGCGGCGCTCCAGAGACCCAGTTGATGCTCTGCATCGATATTTACGGTATCGGCAGTCACATCGGTGCTGCTGTGGATCGAGCCATGCACGGTGCTGTCCACAACGCTGACGACGATCGAGCCGTTACCGGCAACACTGGCCCCCTTACCCGCAGAAGGGCTGACCGCGATGATCAGTTCGTTCTGCAGCGCCTCCACATTGATGGCTTCGGCAGTCAGGCTGCCGTTGGCGCCAATGCCTGCGACTGCCTGATTACCGGTAATCTGGATATTGATGCCGGCGCCCACCGCGCCACCATCCTCACTCGTGGTGCCGAACAGCGCATCGAAGTTCCCCGAGATGGCCAACTGCTCAAGCTGATTGTCGGCGGTCACCTGCAGCGGAGCAGACCACTCCCACCCGAGAGTGCGCAGTGCCTCCCGACGCGCTTCCAGCGCTGTCGTACTGTCCAGTTCGGGCAGCACTGCGGCCAGCAGGCTCGCCCAGGGGGCATCGTCGGTGGAGGTAGCAGTCAGATTGACGTTGTCTCCGGCCCAGGCCAGGGTATCGATGCGGTTCTGCAATATAGACAACGAGCCGGCCATGCCGAGCTTGTCAGCCTCGCCAGTCGAATTGGCATACTGGGTCGCAATCTTGCCGATAACGGCCTGCCCACCCTCAGCAAGCAGTTTCAGGTTGGCATAGACCTGCTTGAGCGAACTCCAGCGGTCCAGCCCCAGCAGCCCGACGGGCTGATCAAAACGCGCACCCACGCCGATTCGGCCGGCGGTTACCTCGGTTCCGTCACCAATGATTGCGTGGGTTTGCTGATCGAGTTCGGTATAGACGGCAGCGACGCTCAACGACACCGCGGCGCCATCGGTGCTGCCATCATCGCGTTTGGCGGAGGCATTGACCGTACTTTCGGCGGCGTTGTGCAGATTCTGCTGCTGTTGCCAGGCCTGGACGGCCAAGTCGCCACTGATGTCGATAACCGGTGCACTGCTACCACCGCCCAATACCGACTTGACGCTGTGGTCGGACAGGGTTACGTCAATTGCCGAGGCCAGACGGAACTTGCTGTCGGTTGTCGGCTTGGCGCCGCCCTCTTCCTTGGACTCGGGCTTGATGCCAAAAAAGTCCTTGAGGCTATCACCGAGGTAGTCGGTAACCGGTTTGGCTACCTGCTCATTGGCCTTTTCCTTGAGCTTGTCCAGATAACCCGGCTCGGAGGCACCGGCAGAGACGGTGACCGAGGTAATCTGCTTGTAGACCACATTGGCTGCATTGACATTCAGATTACGCGCGCCGTCCAGGTCGGCACTGAACTCGGCGTAGGTATCGCTATTGAAGAGCGATACACCAACTGCGGGGCCGCCGGTTGCACCCTCACCACTGGCCTTGAAGCTGACACTGGTCTCCAGCTCCTGCTCGGTCAGCGCGAGTACGTTGACATCCCGGTCCACCGTCAGGTTGGCGCCATCGGCGACCACCGCGCGGGTGTTGATATTGCTCATCGCCATGCCGAACCCAAGACCCATGGTCTTGAGTGCACTGCCTTCGCCATCAACGCTGTTTTCTGCAGCAGCGGTGACCGACAGGCTGTTGTCACTGTGCGCGACTACCGACAAGTCCCGCCCAACATCGAGCGTAGCGCCCGAGTTCACCACGACCTCGGTCAGGCCGGAAATCTGGCCGTAGGCAGCATCGAAGCCGAAGGGAATTTTCTTGCCGAGTACCGGAATGCTCCAGGTGGAGCTGTCTACCGCGCGCTGGGTGGTTGCCCAGGCGGTCAGATCGTTACTGGCGTTGATATTGGCTGTGGCGCCAATATCAACGACAGCGTCGGCCTTGGCGATGTAGGCCGACAGGTTCGGCACCAGCAGGGTCAGTTCGGAAAAGTTGGTCGGTGTTTCCAGAAAGGCGTTGGTGTCTGCCGTTCCGGCGTAGGCCTTGATAGGATCGGCCAGAGTATCGAGCACATTGGCCCAGGTTTCTGCCTCGCTCCAGCCATTGTCGGAAGCCAGCTGGGCGATGTCGTCCTTGAGGTCGTACTTGCTGAGCAGCATGCCGAGAATGTCGCGAGAAACCTCGGCCCGCGCGTCAGCGGTGATGGTGACATTACGTCCGGTGATAGTGCCGTCAACATCAATCCGCGCACCGGCTTCGGCGTACCCGGCCATTTGCCTGTTCAGCCCGTAGGCATCCAGGGTAACGTCGCCGGCGTTGTCACCGGTAGCGTGTCCGGCGTCCAGCACAGCGTTCTCACCGACGATGATTTCGGCTTTGCCCAGATTGGCGGATAACCAGGGATTGGCCTGATACTGAATGCCGGTTTTCAGGTCATCAAGGGTCTGAGCTTCGGCGTCTTCGTCACAGAAGGTACAGCTGATATCACTGAGCGCGTTGAGCGCAATATCGCCCGAGCGACCCGCACCGATGGCGCGGGTAACCACCTGAGCATTGTCGGCGAGCGTAATTGACGGCGCCTCCAGGGTGACATTACCGCCGTCCTGCCCATTCTCGCCTCGCGTACTGATCAACGCATCGCCATTCAGTTCCAGCGACTTCCGAGCTGCGATCTGAACCTGCGCCCCCGAGTCATCGGCCATCAGCGCAGCCAGCTCGCCGGAGATTTCGACATTGTCAGTCGCGGTGATAACGATTCCGCCATCAGCACGGGCAACCGCGTCGCCAATCGCCAGGCCCTCGGTATTTACCGTGCTGTTGAACACAGTCCGGGCAACGTCGGTGCCGGCCTGCAGGTTGGCAGTGGCCTCAACCAGTACCGAAGCACCGTGGAGGTTGATCGAACCGTTGGTATTGACCATGCCGCGAATGACAATCGCATTACTGCCATCATTGGCCAGCTCGGCGCTGGGCAGCTCGCCGGCAGCCAACCTGGCGACGTAGTCATCGGCCTGACTGTCGGTCACAGCACCATCAACTGCCGCAATCCGGTGCAGCTCGTCCATGGTCGCGGTATTGGGCGTGGTGACGGTCAGGCTGCCGACGTTGACCACACCGGAGGCGCCAACAACAAAGCCGTGCGGGTCGGCAAAGATGATATTGCCGCCCACCTTGCCACCCTTGAGGCCGTTCAGGGTACCGTTGATGACCGCGCGCGAGTCGTGGACGAGGTTGACGAGATTGCTCGCGCCACCGGGCACGTGCAGATTGACCGTATTGCCGGCGTCGACAGTGAAGTTACCGAAGGAGTTGAAGCCGGTTTGACCACGCACCGTTGCGGTGGTGATGTCGGTATTGGCGCCGTTGACCGCAATCGTGGTGGCGGTCTGCCCTCCACTACCGGTGTGCAGCGTGATGTCGTTGGCCAGACTCCAGCCGGGCATCATGCCCGAAGCCAACATCAAAACTGTTAACGGATGACGGTTGAATACAGAAACCTGAGTCGAACGCCCACCCGATTTCTTCGCTTTCCCTGCGCTGGCCATGCCAACCTCACTGTCGACAATAAATTTTTGACAGCGCACTGTAGCAAAACGCTAAGCAATCAACAACGGTGCAAAGGGCGAACCGATGACGCCGAAACCCGGAGATGACGCGGCGTGACAGTAATCTGTCACGCCTGCTTACAAACACCTCAGCGCGAGCGCGTCGGCTTGCGCCCACCACGCGGCTGACGAGCCTGATGCATGGACGGCTTGCGGGCCAGACGCTGCAGTTTTTCCTTGTCGCTGGTTTTCATCGCCGGCAGGGCAATCGGCTCCAGCCCCACTTCCATGCTGAGAGCATCCAGCTCGTTCTGTTTCAGCTCGCGCCAGCGACCGACCGGAAGCTCTGCCCCAAGGAAGACCGGCCCGAAGCGCACCCGCTTCAGACGATTGACGCGCACGCCCTGCGATTCCCACAGACGGCGCACCTCGCGATTGCGACCTTCCATCAGGCAGACGTGAAACCAGCGGTTGATACCTTCGCCGCCGGAAGACACGATGTCGGTAAACTTGGCCGGACCGTCTTCGAGCATCACGCCTTCTTTCAGACGCTCGATCATCTCGTCATCGACCTCGCCCATGACCCGTACCGCGTACTCGCGGTCCATCTGCCAGGAGGGATGCATCAGCCGGTTTGCCAGCTCACCGTCAGTGGTGAACAGCAGCAGACCGCTGGTGTTGATATCGAGACGGCCGACATTGATCCAGCGGCCGTGCTTGAGACGCGGCAGACGATCAAAGACCGTCGGGCGACCCTCCGGGTCATCGCGCGTACAGACCTCGCCCTCGGGCTTGTTGTAGAGCATCACGCGGCGCACAACCTCGGTGCTCAGGTCACGCCGCAGCGGGCGATCATCGACACTGATCTGATCCATGCTGTCGACACGGCAGCCCAGCTCTGCGCGCTGACCATTTACGCTGACGCGACCAGCTGCGATCCAGCCTTCCACTTCGCGGCGCGAGCCCAGCCCCATGCGGGCCAGCACTTTCTGCAGCTTTTCGCCTGCGGCGGGGGCCGCCGGGCTATCGTTTACTTCAAATTCGTCGGTCATTGGAGCACCTCCCGGTGTAGATAAAAGCCGAGCAGGATAACACCGACGCCCTGCGCCAGCTATATCAGTTCACAGGCTCTTCGTCGGAATCATCTGGTCGATCGTGCTTATCGGCAACAGACATGTCCGCTACCGGCACGTCCGAGACCGGCATGTCCGCTACCGGCATGTCATCAAAATCACTCTTGAGATTGGCTTCCATCGCATTGAGCTCATCAAGCAGATTACGGAAACCGCTCTGCCCCTCTTCTGAATCCAGTGGCTTGAGCGGTTCAACCGGGAGCCAGGGTTCATCCACTGCCCCATCAGCAGACACTGGCTGTTCGCCCTCTCCAGACAACGCCAGCTCGGGCTCCAGGTCCAGCTCATCCATTTCACGCACCGCCGCGAGCGGCGGCAGCTCGTTCAGGCTGCGCAAATTGAAATAGTCGAGAAACTGGCGAGTAGTCGCGTACATCGCAGGGCGGCCCGGTACATCTCGGTGCCCGACGATACGCACCCATTCGCGATCCAGCAGGGTTTTGACGATCTGGGTGCTGACCGCTACACCGCGGATGTCTTCAATTTCGCCGCGGGTGATGGGTTGGCGGTAGGCAATCAGCGACAGGGTTTCCAGCAGAGCGCGGGAATAACGCTGCGGGCGCTCCTCCCAGAGCCGAGCCACCCAGGGGCCGTAAGCCTCGCGCACCTGCAGGCGCCAGCCGCTGGCAACCTCGCGCAGCTCGATCGCCCGCCCCTCGTAACTGGCAGCAATTTTTTCCAGCGCCTTGCGAACGTCGTCAAAACCCGGCATCCGGTCTTCATCAAAGAGTTCACGCAGACGGTCGATCGACAACGCGCGACCGGCAGCCAGCAGGGCGGCTTCAATGATGTGTTCAATCGGCGGCTGACTCATCCTCTCCCCTCGCCTTGACATGAATGGGTGCAAACGGCTCGTTCTGCACCAGATCAACCAGTTGTTCCTTGACCAGCTCCAGCACCGCCATAAAGGTAACAACCACGCCGAGCTTGCCTTCGCTGGCGGTGAACAGGCTGACAAAGGGCACGAATTGCCCTGACTTGAGCCGGTCAAGCACCTCGGCCATGCGCTCGCGGGTCGACAGCGCCTCGCGGGTAACCTGATGGCTTTCAAACATTTCTGCCCGGCGCAATACCTCGGACAGCGACAGCAGCAGCTCCTGCATGCTGACCTCCGGATGGGCACGCCGGCTGGGCAGCTCACCTACCTCGACCCGTACAGCCCAGGTTTCCCTGCCCATGCGCGGCAGTGCATCCATATCCTCGGCGGCTTTCTTGAAGCGCTCGTACTCCTGCAGCCGGCGGATCAGTTCGGCACGCGGGTCGCCTTCGTCATCCTCCATTTCCTCGGGGCGCGGCAGTAACAGGCGAGATTTGATCTCGGCGAGCATCGCCGCCATCACCAGATACTCTGCCGCCAGCTCCAGCCGCACCGCCTTCATCAACTCGACGTAGGACATGTACTGACGCGTTATTTCAGCAACCGGGATGTCGAGAATATCGATGTTCTGCTTGCGAATCAGATAGAGCAGCAGATCGAGCGGGCCTTCAAAGGCTTCTAGAAAAACCTCAAGGGCTTCAGGGGGGATATACAGATCCTGCGGGACCTCGGTGTAGGCCTCGCCGTAGACGACAGCCAGGGGCAGCTCCTGCTGCCGCCCGACACCCCGGGAGCGATCCACCGGGGCATCGGAGTCGGGGCTGACCTCAGCGTCCTGCGTTGGGTCAGCCATCGGTTACTGGCGGTACTGCAGGCCCATGGCCTGACGCACTTCGATCAGGGTGTCCCGCGCGGCGTCACGGGCGCGCTCGGTGCCCTCGTTGAGGATCATGCGCACCGCGTCCGGGTTGGCTTCATACTCCGCCGCGCGCTGCTGAATCGGCTCAAGCTCAGCGCTGATCGCGTCGATGATCGGCTTCTTGCAATCGATACAACCGATACCGGCGCTGCGGCAGCCTTCCTGCACCCAGTCGTGGGTGGCCTTGTCGGTATACACCTGATGCAACTGGTAGACCGGACACTTGGCCGGATCGCCCGGGTCGTTGCGGCGCACGCGGGCCGGATCGGTCGGCATGCGGCGCACCTTCTCGGATACCTCATCGGTGGTGTCGCGCAGGGTGATGGTGTTGCCGTAGGACTTGGACATTTTCTGACCGTCCAGACCCGGCATTTTCGAGTCCGGCGTCAGCAGTGCCTGCGGCTCGGGCAGGATGACCTTGCCGCCGCCTTCCAGATAACCGAACAGGCGTTCCTGGTCACCCAGAGTGATGTTCTGCTGCTCCTTCAGCAAGGCGCGGGCGGTTTCCAGCGCCTCGGCATCGCCCTGCTCCTGATAGGCCTTGCGCAGCGAGGAATACAGCTTGGCGGCCTTTTTGCCCATTTTCTTGACGGCTGCTTCGGCCTTTTCTTCGAAGCCGACTTCCTTGCCGTACAGATGGTTGAAGCGACGCGCCACTTCACGGGTAATCTCAACGTGCGCGACCTGATCAGCACCAACCGGCACCTGGCCGGCGCGGTAAATCAGAATATCGGCACTCTGCAGCAGCGGATAACCCAGAAAGCCGTAGGTTGCCAGATCGCGATCCTTGAGCTTTTCCTGCTGATCCTTGTAGGTCGGTACGCGCTCCAGCCAACTGACCGGCGTCACCATCGACAGGAGCAGATGCAGCTCTGCGTGCTCGGGCACCTGTGACTGGATAAACAGGGTTGACGAGGTACCGCTGACACCGGCTGCCAGCCAGTCGATCAGCATGTCCCAGACGTTCTGCTCGATGCTCTGCGGATCTTCGTAGTGCGTGGTCAGCGCGTGCCAGTCGGCAGCGAAGAAGAAGCACTCGTACTCATGTTGCAGCTTCACCCAGTTTTTCAGCACACCGTGATAGTGGCCCAGATGCAAACGCCCGGTGGGACGCATGCCTGACAAAACCCGGCGCTGCGAATCGACAGAACTCAAGGGGAACTCCTGAAAAGACGTATTGAGATGGTTAACCAGCGGCGATTATACCGATAAAGCGCCAAGCGTCAGCGCCCGACAGCAATCAGTCAAGGTTTTCATCGCGACTCAGACCGAACGGCTCCGGATCACCGCGCCCCTCGCGCAGCAACTCCGCCTCACCGTCAAGCAGGCTGATCACCGTCGTTGGCTCGACTGTACAGGCTCCGCCATCGATGATCAGATCAACCAGTTTGCCCAGCCGATCCCGAATCTGCTCCGGATCGGTCAGCGGCAACGGATCGTCCGGCAGGATCAGCGTTACGCTCAGCAAAGGCTCGCCCAGCGCCTCGAGCAGATCCAGCGTGATCTGGTGATCCGGCACCCGCAGGCCAATAGTGCGGCGTTTGGGATGCAGCAACAGACGAGGCACTTCACTGGTGGCATTCAGAATGAAGGTATAGGGCCCGGGAGTCGCCGCCTTGAGAAGGCGGAACGTCGAGTTGTCTACCTTGGCGTAGACACCCAGCTCGGACAAGTCCCGACAGACCAGCGTGAAGTTGTGCTTGTCATCAAGCTGACGCAGGCGCCGAATTCGCTCCAGCGCGGCCTTGTTGCCCAACTGGCAGCCCAGCGCATAGGCCGAGTCGGTCGGGTAGGCAATCACGCCACCCTGCCGAACGATGTCAGCCGCCTGACGAATCAGGCGGACTTGCGGATTATTCGGGTGGATCTGGAAGAATTGACTCATGAGCCGTCTCTGAAATGGTTTACCCGCAGTTTAGCCGCAGAACACACGATCCTCCCAGACCGGATCGCAATCGGCCGGCAGAGCCGTCATGTTACCCAGGCTGGTCCAGGGCGAATCCGGACTGTGGAAATCGCTGCCACAACTGGCCAGAAAACCGAATTCGACACTCAGCTTGCCCAGATAGGCCACCTGGTCGACCGGTTGCTTGCCGTTCACCACTTCAATGCCCCGGCCTCCGGCAGTGGCAAATTCACGCAGCAACGCTCTCAGCTTGCTGCGGGTCAGCCCGTAATGCCAGGGGTGCGCAATAACCGCTACTCCGCCGGCAGCCCGAATCTGGCTAACGACCTCGGCGACGGTCGGCCAATGCTGGCGAATGTCGCCGAGCTTGCCGGCACCGAGCCACTTGCGGAATGCCTCACCGTGGTCGCGAACATGACCGGCCTGCACCAGCCATTCGGCAAAGTGCGGGCGCCCCGGCGGCTGCGACGCATCGCCGCCCGCGGCCTGCTGAACCGCCACCGCGCCATCGAACGCACCAGGCATACGCTTGCCCGCAAGCCGCTCGCTGATCTGATGAGCGCGGCTCCAGCGCCCCTCGCGCACCGCTGCGAGCGCATCCACCAATGCAGGTGCATCGAGGTCAAATCCATAACCCAGAATATGCAATGTGTGGCCAAACCACTGGGCGGACATCTCCACCCCACTGACCCATCGGACACCCAGCGCGCGGGCGGTCGCTGCGGCCTCTGCCTGGCCATCGATACAGTCGTGATCGGTCAGTGCGACCAGATCAACGCCGGCGGCGTGGACGCGCTGCATCAGCGCCTCGGGGCTGAGACTGCCGTCAGAGGCGGTGCTGTGCATGTGCAAGTCGACAATCACGAAAACTCTCCTGGCGGGCCGCTTGACGCCACGGCGGGACTTTCGCCTATTATGCCGGCTATACGCTCAGGCAGGTAAGTCCGCCCGTGAATCAACGCAGCCTGCGAAAGAGTCCGCCGGCTCGCCACCCTGCATTTGTCCGCCCGAATCACACAGCAAGGATTCCGCATGTTCTACGCCATCATGGCTACCGACACCCCCGACAGTCTCTCCGCCCGTCTGGCCGCCCGCCCGGATCATCTGGCCCGCCTGCAGACACTGCAGGAGCAAGGCCGCCTGCTGCTGGCAGGGCCGTTGCCGGCAGTCGACAGCGAAGATCCGGGCAGCGCCGGCTTTACCGGCAGCCTGGTGGTCGCCGAGTTCCCGTCACTGGATGATGCACAGCACTGGGCCGACAACGATCCCTATGTTGCAGCCGGCGTCTACCAGCAGGTCACCGTCAAACCCTTCAAGCGTGTATTTCCGGCCTGATCAAGGATGCTGCCCATGTTACGACCATTCACCCTTGCGCTAATGTTGTGCGGCCTGGTCAACGCCGCGACAGCACAAACTGCCGATACCGTGCCCGAGACAGTCGCACCCGAGACAGCGCCGAGCGCAACGGCGAACAGCCAACAGGACATCGGCACGCTCCAGGCCGAACTGGCCAGTGTGGAAGCTGAACGTCAGCGCCTCGCCGACCAGCTCGCCGCCGGTGGCGAATCGGAAGAGATCAGCCAGCTGCAGGAAGAAAATCAGCAACTGCGCGCGGATAATCTGGCAGCGCGCATGGAGGCACAGAGCCGCCTGGTCGCGCAACAGCAGCGCTGGTTCCTGGTCGGCGGACTGACGGTTGCCGGCAGCCTGCTGCTGGGCTTCATGCTGGCCAAGCTGGGCCGCCAGAAACGCCGCGAATGGCTGAACTGACCCCTATCCTGATCATCGACGACGATCAGGAACTTTGCGACCTGCTGGCCGACTGGCTTGCCACCGACGGCTTTGCCCTGAGCGCCTGCCACGACGGCCCCAGCGGCCTCCAGGCTGCGCGCTCCGATCACTTTGCCGTCATCATCCTGGACGTCATGCTGCCCGGCATGAACGGACTGGAAATCCTCCGCGAACTGCGCCAGAGCTGCAGGACTCCCCTGCTGATGCTCAGTGCGCGCGGCGAACCGGTGGACCGCATTCTCGGCCTCGAACTGGGCGCTGACGACTATCTGGCCAAACCCTGCGACCCGCGCGAACTGGTCGCCAGACTGCGGGCGCTGCTGCGCCGAAGCCAGCCGTCACAAGACAGCGCCGGCGAGGTGTTGACCCATGCCGGCCTGCGGCTGGACAGCGGCAGCCTGATGGCCTGGCTGGACGACGAGCCGCTGCAACTGACGCAAAGCGAAGCACTGATTCTGCGTGCGCTGATGACCCGGCCCGCACAGGTAGTGGACCGCCAGACCCTGTCGCGCGAGGCCCTCGGCAAGCCACTGGGCGCCTACGACCGCAGTCTCGACATGCACATCAGCAATCTGCGCCGCAAGCTGGGCCCGTACCCGGACGGTCGCCCGCGCATCCAGTCGATCCGTGGACGCGGCTATCTGCTTGGCAGCTGATTTACACAGTCTTTACCCAATCCAGGCCGCCGCTGACAAAAGGATCACTAGACTCTGCAGGCAATGAGCGGATTTCCCGGTCAGATATCCACGGAGAACGACCATGAAAAACACCCTGCTTGCTACTACCCTGCTGCTGACTGCTAGCCTGTCTGCCGGCCTGATGGCCGCACCTGCAGAGCCTCGGGACGGTTCAATGCACCAGCGCGGTTTCGAGCGGATGGCTGAAGAGCTGTCGCTGACTGACGAACAAAAAGCGCAACTGAGCCAGATTCGTGAAGAAGAACGCGCCAGGTTCCAGACCTTGCGCGAGGAAAGCAAGGCGCGCTTTGATGCCGTCCTGACCGCCGAGCAACGGCAAAAGATGGAACAACTGCATGAACAGCGCCGCGAGCAGATGCAGGAACGCCGCGAAGGCCGCCTGTCGCGCGGCGAACCCTGTAACCGCTGAACCTGACCAAGAGAACGCTGCATGCGCCTGTTCTGGAAAGTATTTGCCGTACTCTGGCTGGCAACCCTGCTGGTCGGCGGCTCAGGCTTTCTGGTCAGTCGCGCCCTGCAGCAGGACTGGTTGCTGCTGCAACTGAATCCCGAGCTGCGCGACTTTGCAGCACAGCTTGCAACCGTCTACGAGCAGAGCGGCCCAAGCGCCGCTCAGCAGTGGCTCGAACGGCAACGCAGCGAACATCGCCTGCGCGCTCGACTGTTTGACGCCGCCGGCGACAGCCTGCTGCCTGGCACCCTGTCGCGCCGGCCGCGGCTACAGGCCGAGTCACACGTACCTCCGGGACCACCAGAACAGCCCCCCGGACCAGGACGCCTGTTTCAGCTGGCCTGGACTACCGACCAGGCCAGCTACATCATCGCCCTTCATGTACCCGCCCCAACCCTGTGGCGAAGTCAACGCACCCCGTTAACCCTGCTGCTCAATATTGGTCTGGCGGTCGTTGTGCTGGCCCTGCTGAGTCTGCTGCTGAGCCGCTATTTGACGCGCCCGCTGGGTGATCTGGGCGCTGCTGCCCAGTCGCTGGCCAAAGGCGAGTTCAATGCACAGCGTCTGCAAAAAACCACGGCTCGTCGCGACGAGCTTGGCGAATTGGCCCGCCGTTTCGAAAGCATGGCCGAGCAGGTCCAGACACTGCTGGACAGCCAGCAGCAACTGCTGCGTGATGTATCCCATGAACTGCGCTCGCCGCTGGCGCGGCTTCGCGTCGGACTGGCGCTCGGCAGCCAGCAGAACCTGCCAGCCGATGACCCGCTCTGGCAGCGACTGGATCGCGAATGCGACCGTCTGGACCAACTGATTGACGGCATTCTGACCCTCAGCCGGCTGGATACCCGGCGCGAGCCGGCCAGCGCATTTGCCCTGGACCCGCTGATTGCCGAGATTGTTGAGGATGCGCGCTTTGGCGCATCCGATCTTGCCATTGCCCTGAGCGGTGAAACCGGTTTAACGCTCCACGGCTGGCCGGACCAGTTGGCAGCCGCCATCGATAACCTGCTTCGCAATGCCGTGCGCTTCAGCCCGGAGAACGGCGAGATTCAGATCAGCCTGCGCCGCAGCGCAGGGCAGGCACTGATTCGGATTGATGATCAGGGTCCGGGGGTTGCCGATGAATGGCTGGACAAACTTGGTGATCCCTTCTTCAGGGTGCCGGGCCAGAGTCAGGACAGTGGCTACGGTCTGGGGCTGACGATTGCCCGGCGGGCCATCGCGCGACACGGCGGCCGTCTGTGCTTTTCACACAATCCGGCAGGCGGACTGCGGGTCGACATCAGCCTGCCGACCGTTCAGCACTGAGTCAATCTTGTGCCGGCCAGCGAGTGAAGAACCGATCAACGTCCAGGGCCGGCACCGCCTTGCGTTCTCCGGCAGGATGGCCGACGTAGAGAAAGGCCAGAATGTGCTCGTTTTCCTCTAGCGCCAGCCCGCGACGCACCACCGGGTGATAGGCCAGCGCTCCGGTACGCCAAACCGCCCCCAGCCCCATCGCATGTGCTGCCAGCAGCATGTTGCCGACGGCAACACCGCAGGCCAGATCCTGCTCGATCACCGGCACCTTGGCGTGTTCCTGATGGCGGCTGATGGCCACGATCATCAGCGGCGCCCGCAACGGCAACCCCTGATAGCGCGCCAGCGTATCCGCCGACAGGTCCGGCGTATCGGCCAGCGCGGCCCGGCCAAACAGCTCACCCAGAGCGTCAAGACCGCTACCTTCGATGACCAGAAAACGCCAGGGACGCAGATAGGCATGATCAGGCGCCCGCAGGGCAGCCAGAAACATCGCCTGTTGCTGCTCGGCAGTCGGGGCCGGGCCAACCAGGCGCGGCACGGAAACCCGCTCATGCAGCAGGGTCAAGGAATCCACGGGTATCATTCCTCCTCGGACTGGTCCTGCAGTACCTGTTCACGATACTGGCCCGGCGGCAGGCCGAACCAACGCTTGAAGGCACGAAAGAAATTGCTCGGATCGGCAAAGCCCAGCATGCAGGCGATCTCGAACAGTGTGAGTTGGGGTTGACCCAGATACTGCAGCGCCAGTTCCCGGCGGGTGCGCTCAAGCAGTTGCTGGAAGCTGACACCCTCTTCCTGCAGGCGACGCTGCAGGGTCCGCGTGCTCATGTTCATGGCACTGGCAACCGTCTGCCGCTTGGGCTCGCCCTGGGGCAATAGGCGGCAGAGTACCTGACGGGTCTGGTGAGTGACAGGGTCGGATTCAAAGCGGGCCAGAAAATCGCCGGCAAAGCGATCGTGCAACTTGGCCAGGCTGTCATTGGCGGTAGCCAGAGGCGCTTCCATCAACTGACGGGACATAAGCAGCGAATAGCTCGGCGCATCGAACTCCAGCGGGCAATCGAAAAGTGCGCGATAGGGCGTGGTGTCCTGTGGCTCGGGTCGGGCGAAGGTGGCTTTGAGCGGCACAATGGGTTCCGCGGTCATCCAGCGGCAGAACGCCAACGCGTAAGCCATGGCTGCCTCCACGCTCTGCCGCGCTGCGGGCAACCGATCGCCGTGGATGGCAAATTGCAGCCGGCAGGTATCAGGTTCGATCTGCATTACCATATCGGCCGACTCGCCGATCAGCCGCTGATAGCGCACCACCCGGCCAAAGCCTTCTCGCAGCGTGCGACTGGACATCAGCGAGTAACCGACCACACTGAAATGACCTGGCCGCACTACCCTTGCCATGTTCAGACCGATAGCCGGATTGCCACTGCGCTCGACCGCCAGCTGCCAGACCCGGGTCATGCTGTCCTGGCTGATCCGCGCATCCGGGTCGGTCAGCACCTCGGCATCCAGCCCCAGCTCGCGGAATATTGCAGCAATGTCCAGCCCGTCGACGGCCAGAGCGTGGCCGATGGCAGAAACCCAACCTGCTGATGTGGTCCGTATTGCGCGATCCATGATTTCTCGCCGCTGTGAGCGGATTCAGACGTTCGTTTTTGGTATCCGGCGGACGATCATAGACTAAAAGTGCAGGCGAATAAAAAACCTGCGCAGCTCGACTTGGCCGCGATAGCCATACCCGTCTATTACTGCATTGTCTAAGCTGATGTCACGCGCCTCAGCGGCCGAGTTCAACCGTTTCTGCCACCTACAGGACCGCTATCATGCCAGCATCCAGCACACCCGAACCGACTCGCTTTAGCACCTTTGCCGAGTTTTACCCCTACTACCTGAGCGAGCACCAGAACGACACCTGTCGCCGCCTGCACTACGCCGGTAGCAGTCTGGTAATCATCCTGCTGCTTTACAGCCTGCTCAGCGGCAATCTCTGGTGGCTGCTGGCCCTGCCGATCGCCGGCTACGGGTTTGCCTGGGTTGGCCACTTCTTTTTTGAACACAACAAGCCGGCGACCTTTACCCATCCCTTTTACAGTTTTCTGGGAGACTGGGTCATGCTGCGCGATGCGCTGACCGGCCGAATCCGCTTCTGAGCGGTGAATCGCCTGAATGTCAGCACAGCGACAGTCACCTCCAGCTATCGCCTCTATGATGCCTGCAGCCTGACCCAAAACAGATAACAAGAGGAGATCCATCATGGGTGAGCAACACGCCACGTTCCGTGCCATGCAGGAAGGAACCGCAGAAGACTGGAGCATCATCTCCGAGCACTTCCGTCCGTTCGCCAAGAATCTGCCCGACCGCATCCTCGCCCACCTGCGCCTGCTGGACGGTGACTACGGCGGATTTCCGATCGATCGCCTGGAACATTCGATCCAGACCGCGACGCGCGCCCACCGTGACGGTCGGGATGAGGAATATGTCATCTGCGCGCTGCTGCACGATATCGGTGACACCCTGGGCAGCTACAACCACCCGGACATTGCCGCCGCCATCCTCAAGCCGTTTGTGAGCCCGGAGAACCTCTGGATGGTTGAAAAGCACGGCGTCTTCCAGGGCTACTATTTCTTCCACCACCTCGGCATGGATCGGCATCTGCGCGACCAGTTCAAGGATCATCCGCAGTATCAGTACACCGCCGAGTTCTGCGCCAAGTACGACGCACCGGCCTTTGATCCGGATTATGAAAGCGAGCCGCTGGAATTCTTCGAACCCATGCTGCGCCGCGTGTTCGCCAAACCGCGCAACAGTATCTACAAGGTCTAGGCGAGCAGCGTGGACGGCGCACGCACCGGGCATTGCGCTACGCCCGGTTACGCGCGGCATTAATCCACACCTCGCCAGCAACTCGCAGCCTGTCCGCGCGGCATTGTCCGCCGTGCGGATTACGGCCTATCATGCCCAGTCACAGACACCCGCTCGGTGCTCTTGCCCGGCCACGGATTCGACTGAACATGATCACCGACACCCACAAACCGCTCGCCAAACCGCCCCTTGAAGGTTATTACTCGCGCACCATTGCCTACCTGTGCGTCGCCTTGACCTTCAGCGCCGTGCTGGTCGAACGCGGCCATCAGCTGGCCTATCTGATCAGCATTCTCTATGCGCTTGCCTATCCGCAACTGGCTCACCTGATCAGCCGTAAGGTCCCGCCCCAACACTCAACCACCAAGCGCCTTACCCTGCTTGCCCTCGATGCCGTTCATACCGGCGCGTTCATGGCGGTGCTCGGATTCACCGTGGTACCCAGCCTGATGTTCTTTCTGCTGGTAGGCTTCTCCTGCCTGATTGCCGGTGGCTCACCCTACCTGATCGCCGGCAGTCTGCTGACTATCGCCGGCGCCCTGCTGGGCGCGGCAGCCTTTCAGCCACAACTGGTCTTCGCCAGCTCGAATCTGGTGACCCTGGTCAGCCTTATCAGCGGAGGCTTCTTCCTGTTGATCGTCGCGGCATTCGTGCATCGCCAGGGCCGCCACCTGGAACAGGCCCAGCAGCAGCTGCAACGCGAGCAGGAGAAGACGTCACGGCTGGCCGCCAACCTCTCCAAATACCTGTCGCCGCAGGTCTGGGAATCCATTTTCTCGGGTAAACGCAGCGCTCGACTGGAAACACGACGCAAGAAGCTGACCGTATTCTTTTCGGACATTCGCGGCTTCACCGAGCTGGCCGAGGAGCTGGAAGCCGAAGCCCTGACCGACCTGCTGAACAACTACCTGGACGAGATGTCGCGTATCGCCCTGCAATACGGTGGCACCATCGACAAGTTCGTCGGTGATTGCGTCATGGTCTTCTTCGGCGACCCGTCAACACGTGGCGCCAAGCAGGACGCAGAGGCTGCGGTCTCCATGGCCATTGCCATGCGCAAGCATATGAAGGTGCTGCGCCAGCAGTGGCGCAGCCGCGGCATCACCAAGCCGCTGGAAATCCGCATGGGGCTGAGCACCGGTTACTGCACCGTCGGTAACTTCGGCACCGCGACCCGCATGGATTACACCATCATCGGCCGCGAGGTGAATCTGGCCAGCCGCCTGGAGGGCGCAGCCGACGCCGGCGAGATTCTGATCTCGCACGAGACCTACTCCCTGGTGAAGGAACTGATCATGTGCCGCGACAAGGGCCAGATCAGCGTGAAAGGCTTCTCACGACCGGTGCAGATTTACGAAGTGGTCGGGCTGCGCCGCGAACTGGGCGCCGCGCCGACCTATGTGGAGCACGAGCTGACCGGTTTTTCGATGTATCTGGATACCACTCACGTTCGCAACTATGACAAGGAACAGATCATCAAGGCACTGGAGCAGGCCGCCCGCAAGTTACGCGACAAGGTCATTGTCTAGACGGCGTCAGGCCGCCCGCTCCTCAAGCGCGTCGCTCACCGGCTGCAGCATTTGCGCTTGAGCATCATGCCAGCGATAGAGCTCGATATGGCCATCCTGGTGTTCGATCAGCGCCGTACAGGACTCGACCCAGTCACCGCAGTTGAGATAATCGATACCGCTGACCCTGCTGATCTCGGCATGGTGGATATGCCCGCACACCACGCCATCCAGACCGCGCTTATTGCATTCGTGCGCCAGCGCCTCCTCAAACTCGCTGATGAAGTTAACCGCTTTCTTCACCCGGTGTTTGAGATAGCCTGACAATGACCAGTAGCCCAGGCCGAAGCGCGAACGCCAGTGATTGAGCCAGCGGTTCAGAACCAGACTGAACTCATAGGCGTGATCGCCGAGAAAGGCCAGCCAGCGGTGGCAGCGGGTAATGACATCGAACTGGTCGCCGTGGATTACCAGCAGCCGGCGGCCGTCATCGCACTGATGTACCACCTCGTCAACCAGTTCGATATTGCCCAGCACCAGCGTGGAGTAGCGCCGCAGAAACTCGTCGTGATTGCCGGTGACATAGGTTACCCGGGTGCCGCGCTTGCTCATGGTGAGGATACGCCGCAATACGTTGGTATGCGCCTGGGGCCAGTAGATACCCTTGCGCAGCCGCCAACCGTCGATGATATCGCCCACCAGATACAGCTGATCGCACTCGACAGACTTGAGGAAGGTCGCCAACTTGTCGGCCTGGCATCCGCGCGTGCCCAAATGGAGATCCGATATCCACAGCGTCCTGACCCGCTGTTTTTGCGCCTCTGGCAACAACACCGCTGTATTCATGCGCCTGCCTCCTCGGGAAGTTGTCTTCACGCTACCGTCCGGCGGTGACCGGACTGTGTCATCCGGATGACCGCAATATGACAACACCACAGCACCGCAGGAATTCGCCGCTTCGTATACAATGGCGGCCTCCAGCCGTTGCCTTATCCGGACCCACACCATGTTCAAACGCCTGCTGCCGTTACTGTTGCTGATCCTTTCGGGCTGGACCGCGGCCGAACCCTTGCGTACCGGTCTGGTGCTGTCCGGCGGCGGTGCCCGTGGCCTGGCCCACATCGGCGTACTGAAGCAACTGGAAGAACTCAACATCCCGATCCACGCCATTGCCGGCACCAGCATGGGCGCGGTCATCGGCGGCCTTTATGCCTCAGGCTACAGTGCCGAAGAACTGGAGAAGCTCGCACTCGAACTGGACTGGCAGGATGCGCTGAGTGACTCCCCCCAGCGCGAAGACATACCCTACCGTCGCAAACAGGACGACCGCGACTTCCTGGTCAAGCAACGGCTCACCTTCAACAACGGCGTTCTCAGCCTGCCGCTTGGCCTGCTGCAGGGCCAGAACATGGGAGTGGTGCTGGAAAGCCTGCTGGTCCACACCAATGAAATCGACAACTTCGACAGGTTGCCTATCCCGTTCCGTGCCGTGGCGACCGACATTGCCACAGGTGAAGCCGTGGTATTCGACCACGGGCATCTGCCGCTGGCCATCCGAGCCAGCCTGGCACTGCCCGGATTCTTCGCCCCGGTCGAAGTGGATGGCCGCCTGCTGGTGGACGGTGTACTGAGCAAGAACGTGCCCATCGACGTCGCGCGCGCCATGGGCGTGGATAGGGTCATCGTGGTTGACATCGGCACTCCGCTGAAGTCTGCCAGCGAGCTGACCTCGGTGCTCGACATCATGGACCAGACAACAACCCTGCTGACCCGCACCAACACCGAGAAGCAGCTTGCCACCCTGACCGATCGTGACCTGCTGCTGCAACCGGCGCTTGGCAACATGGGGTTCAGCAGCTTCGCCGACGCACAGCAGGCCATTGATGCCGGCGCCCGCAGCCTCGCCGAGGCCAATGGCGTGCTGGCATTCGTCGCCCCGGACGGTGCCGACAGCGGCGGCAACCTGGCCAGCAGCAGGCCTCAGCGCCAGGCCATCATTCATGCCATCGAAGTGGACAACAGCGGCAAGGTGGCCGACGAGGTGGTGCTCGGCATGATCCGCCAGCCAATCGGCGAGCCTCTGAATCTGGCCCGCCTGCAAACCGACATGGGCACCATCTACGGCACCGACTATTTCAGCCGAGTCACCTACGAAATCGTCCACGACCAGGGCCGCAACACCCTGCTGGTACATACGGCTGGCCGCCGCACCGGCACCGATTATCTGCGTCTGGGCCTGAATCTGGTAGACGACTTTGAAGGCGACAGTCAGTACAACGTTGGCGCCAGCTTTCGCGTCAACGGTCTCAACCCGCTCGGCGCGGAATGGCTGACCCGGCTGCAGGTCGGGTCGGAACAGGAGCTCTATACCGAGTTCTACCAGCCGCTTGACTATGGCTCACGCTATTTTGTTGCGCCCTTTATCGATGCCGAAGCGCGCAACATCGACGTTATCGACGACGACGATCCGATCGTTGGCTACCGCCAGAAACGCTATGGTGCCGGCCTGAATCTGGGCCGCCAGATCGCCAACAGCGGTGAAGTGCGTTTCGGCCTGTCGCGCTACCGCGGCAACTCGCGAGTACGCATCGGCGACCCCGATCTGCCCTCCATCGACTTCAACGAAGCCTTCTACTCGCTGGAGATCGACCGCGACACGCTGGACGATGTGAACTTCCCGCATTCGGGGGAAGAGGCGCGCCTGAGCTGGCGCCAGTCCGAGCCGGATCTGGGGGCCGACGCGCGTTACCAGCAGATCGAGTTCAGGGTCAACAAAGCCTTCGGCTTCGGCCCCAACAGCCTGCAACTGGGCGGTTTTATCGGTCGTACCGACAGTGACGTGGATGTGGCGCAAAGCAGCTTCAGTCTCGGCGGCCCCGGCTGGTTTTCCGGTTTCCGCCAGGACGGCCTGGCCGGTCAGAACTACCAGCTCGGCCGGCTGGTCTATTATCGGCGCCTGGCACCCAGCTACTTCAACACGCTCAGCCTGCCATTCTACCTGGGCGCCAGCCTGGAGTACGGCCGCGTATACAACCGCGACGATGCCGGGTTCGATACCGGTTACTTCGGTGCCGGCAGCCTGCTGATGGGCATGGATACGCTGGTTGGCCCGCTGTTCTTCGGGCTGGGCGTCAACGAAGAGGGCCACGAGGCCCTGTATATGAAGCTGGGCCAGACGTTCTGAACCGGCAGCCCCCTAGCCGCTGATTTCCAGCACCAGTGCGGCACGGATGCAGTGCAACACCCCTTCGTCAACCGGCTCGTCCAGCTCACGCGCCAGGGTTCTTACGCCGGGCAGATCCACGCCGTCGAAATTGAGAAAGGCATCCTGCAACCGCTCAAGCTGAGCGGGTCCGATGTCGATGGCCTGCTCCAGGGTCAGGTTGCCGGTGGTAATCGCCTGCGCCAGCTGACCGTAGACCTTGCGAAGCGGTTGCCCCAGCTGCATGGCTGCCTGTTCCGGGCTCATTCCGGCGCGCACCATGGCAATCGCCTCATGGGCATCACGGGTCTCATGAGCCTGTGCCGCCGCTCCATCCCCGGCCAGAACCTGAAGAAAATCAGCGCCATAGCGCTCAAGCTTGTGCGAACCGACGCCACTGACCAGTGCCATATCCTGCAGGGTAGTCGGCCGCTGACGCAGCATATCGACCAGCGTATTGTCGGTGAAGATGACGTAGGGCGGCACACCGTGAGCGTCCGCCAGCTGTTTGCGCAGGGTGCGCAACGACTCCCAGAGGGCGCGATCAGCCTCGGCAATCACCGGCTTGTTGCTGCCCCGGCTGCCCCAGGCTGCCGGCTTGCTGACATCACGGCGCAGCTGCAGGCTCTGCTCGCCACGCAGCAGCGGACGACAGCGTTCGCTCAGGCGCAGGCTGCCATAGCCATCGAGATCCACCTCGACCAGAGCCAGGGCGATCAACTGGCGGAACACCGAGCGCCATTCATTCTCACCCAGTGACTTGCCAATCCCGTAGGTAGAAAGGTGCTGATGACCGGCGCTGCGAATCTTCTCGTTATCGCGACCGAGCAGAATGTCGATCAGGTGACCCACACCATAACGCTGACCGCTTCTATAGATCGTCGACAGCGCCATCCGCGCCGCCTCACTGCCGTCCCAGGTCGAAACCGGCTCCTGGCAGTTGTCACAGTTACCGCAGGGTTGCTCCAGGGTTTCACCGAAGTAGCCCAGCAGCGTCTGCCGGCGACAGGTAGTCAGTTCGCAGAGGGCCAGCATGGCGTCAAGCTTGTGCCGCTCAATGCGTTTATGGCGCTCGTCACCTTCCGAGCCGGCCATGATCTGATTGAGCATCAGCACATCCTGCAGGCCGTAGGCCATCCAGGCGTCGGCAGCCAGACCATCACGGCCGGCACGACCGGTTTCCTGGTAGTAGGCCTCGACACTCTTGGGCAGATCCAGATGAGCGACAAAGCGCACATTGGACTTGTCGATACCCATACCGAAGGCGATGGTCGCGACCATTACCAGCCCCTCCTCATTTAGGAAGCGGCGCTGATGCGTGGAGCGCAACTCCTGCGGCAAGCCCGCATGATAGGGCAAGGCAGGCCAGCCCTGCTCGCACAGCCAGGCGGCGGTTTCTTCTACCTTCTTGCGCGACAGGCAATAGACAATGCCGGCGTCCCCCTTGTGCTCGCGCAGAAAACCGAGCAACTGCTGACGGGGCTTATCCTTGGGCACGATGCGATAAAAAATATTGGGGCGATCAAAGCCGGAAACAAAGCAGGCAGCCTGCTCCAGTTTCAGCCTCTGGACCATCTCTTCGCGGGTACGTTCATCCGCCGTGGCGGTCAGCGCCATGCGCGGCACGCCGGGGAACAGCTCTGCCAACTGACCCAGCTGCAGATACTCGGGGCGAAAATCGTGCCCCCACTGGGAAACACAGTGCGCCTCGTCAATCGCAAACAGGGCAATCGGCAAAGACTGCAGAAAATTCAGAGTACGGGGTTTGAGCAGACGCTCCGGGGCCAGATAGAGAAACTGCAGCTCACCGGCGCGCATCTGCCGGGCCACCTCGCGCTGGGCGTCTTCGCTCAACGTGGAATTGAGCGCCGCCGCCGTCAACCCCAGCTCGTTCAGCGTCGCGACCTGATCGTCCATCAACGCGATCAGCGGCGAAACCACCACTGTCAGCCCCTCACGCAGCAGCCCGGGCACCTGATAGCACAGTGACTTGCCACCACCGGTCGGCATCAAGACCAGCGCATCGCCGCCACAGGCCACCTGATCAATGATATCCGCTTGCTGACCACGGAATTCGCCGTAGCCAAACACGTTCCTGAGTTGCTGCAGTGCTTGCTCGCGCATGGGTCTCCTCACCAGATCCGATTCCGTTGATGGGCAGAATCAGCGGCCGCAGAGTATAACGTCTTTGGCAATTGCCCGGGGCATGCGTAAAATGACCGAACAAACAATGAGAGGTGTCCCATGTCCTTCAATGACCAACTCCAGCGCCTGCAAGCTTTTCTGGACGCCGATGACCTGCACGACGAAGCGCTGGACTACATGGCCGCCTGTGGCTACCTGAGCGCACTGGCCATCAGCCCGGAGCCGGTTGCCGACGAGGAACTGCTGGCCGAGCTGTTCGCCGAAACCCCGCCCTACGAGAGCCCCGCGCAGCAGGACGAGATCATCGGCACCCTGCTGGAGCTCAAGGCCCGCATCGCTCGCGAGCTGGCCAGCGACGAGGATCTCGAACTGCCCTGTGAGCTGACCCTGGGTGACGAGCCCGATTACTCGGACCTGCGCAGCTGGTGTATCGGCTTTATGGAGGGGGTTTTCCTGCGTGAGGAGGCCTGGTTCAGCAATGACGAAGAGCTGGTCAGCGAGTTGCTGTTGCCGGTCATGGTCGGCTCCGGCCTGTTTGCCGATCAACCCGAGTTCGCCGAGATCGAGCAGGACGAAGACATGGTCGAGGATATGGTCGAGCACATTCCGCAGGTACTCACCCAGCTTTTCCTGCTGTTCCACGCCCCGGAAGAAAAGCCTCGTCCAGCCCTGTTGAAACGTTCCTGAGCCACACGGGTGCGCGCAGCAGACATGACGAACTGCGCGCGCTTGCCTACACTGGGTGGCATTACCTCGGCTAACGCTGCCGGAATGCCACTGCAGTGAAACGACCCATCCGCCTCCGCTTCTTTCTCCCTGCCAGTCTGCTGCTGGTCGCCCTGTCTGCGATCGGCTGGGACTACGAACAGATTTTCGCGCGCATCACCACCCTCTATCGTCCGGACATGCAAGCCCAGTGGCGCCTGCAGGAATGGCGCAGCATGCTCGACAACAGCCAGGCGCTCGAGCAAGCGCAGAAGCTCGAAACCATCAACACCTTCTTCAATCAGCGCCTGCGCTTCAGCGACGACATCGACATCTGGGGCCAGGTGGACTACTGGGCATCACCGGCCGAATCCATGGTCAAGGGTGCGGCAGACTGCGAAGACTACTCCATCGCCAAATACTTCAGCCTGCGCCGGGCCGGCATATCCAACGATCAGCTACGCCTGACCTACGTCAAGGCGCTGGAGCTGAATCAGGCTCATATGGTGCTGACCTACTACGCCACCCCCGATAGCGAACCGCTGGTATTGGACAACCTGATCGATAGCATATTGCCCGCATCGCAGCGCAGCGACCTGTTGCCGGTTTACAGTTTCAATGCGGAAGGGCTATGGCTGGCCGGCCGCGGCAACACCCAGACCGGCTCGGCAAAACAACTGTCGCGCTGGCAGGATCTGTTGAAAAAAATGCAGAACGAGGGCTTCGATGCCCCCGGCTTACCCTGAGTCAAGAGGACCCAACCATGTCACTGGTCAAACAGCTTATTCTGGCGATTTGTCTGTTCCTGCTGGTCGCCTTCAGCGGGAGCTTCATCGTCAGTCTGGAAAGCTCCCGCAACCAGCTGCAGACCCAGCTGCGCTCCCATGCTCAGGACGCTGCTACCGCGCTTGGCCTGTCCCTGACACCCCACGTCAGAGATCCGGCCATGATCGAGCTGATGGTCAGCTCGATCTTTGACAGTGGCTACTTCGCCCGCATTCGCGTTTATGCGGTCAGCAACGGCGAGGTTCTGGTTGAACGCACACGCAGCCTTGACGAGACCAAGGCGCCTGGCTGGTTCGTCAACCTGGTCAATCTGCAGGAGCAGGCCGGTGACGCTATCGTCATGGACGGCTGGCAACAGTCCGCACGCGTCGAGGTTGTCAGCCATCCGCAGTTCGCCCTGAACAAACTCTGGGACAGCGCCCTGGGTACCCTGGCCTGGCTGGTGGCCTGCGGGTTGTTCAGCGCCCTTCTTGGCGCTCTGTTGCTCAAGCGTCAACTGACGCCGCTGATGTCCATGGCCGACCAGGCCGAAGCAATCACCCGGCGCGAGTATCGGACGCTGCCACGGATCCCCCGGACGCCCGAGCTCAAGCACGTGGTCGTCGCCATGAACCAAATGGTCGGCAAGCTAAAGACCCTGTTTGAGGAAGAGGCCGCCCGGACCGAGCATTACCGCCGTCAGGCTTACCATGACGCTCTGACAGATCTGCCGAACAGACTGGCCTTTGATCATGCACTGGCCGCAGCACTCACCTCGACGGAAAATCCCGACGGCATGCTGCTCGGCCTGCGGGTATCCGACCTCAACCGGATCAATCAGCAACTCGGCGCAGCCAGCACAGACGCGCTGCTCAAAAGCATCGGTGGCCAGCTGCAGGCCCTGCAGAACGCCCACCCCAGCTGGCTTTGCTGCCGCTCACGTGGCGGGGAGTTCCTCACTCTGGCGCCAGGCGGCGACCTTGCCGACATTCGCAAGCTGGCCGAACAACTGGCAAACCAGGTTGCCTCGCTGGAGACGTTGACGTCGCTCGGCGAAGCACAACCAATTGAACTCGGCATTACCGGCTACCGGGTTGGCGATGACAGCAAGCAAGTACTGCGGCGACTTGATCAGGCCATGACCGAGTCGAGCCTGAACGGCGCAACCATCCAGCCCGGCTATGAGCCAGCAAACGAGAGCAGTCAGTCACCGGGCAGCAGCCACGACTGGCGCGAGCTGCTCGAAGCCGCGCTGAAGGACTTCAGCTTCACCTTGCACTTCCAGCCGGTACTGCACGGCCACGATCTCAGGCAACTGCTGCATCAGAAGGCTCTGGTTCGCCTGCGGGGCACTGATGGCAAACTCATGATGGCCGGCCAGTTTCTGCCATGGATAGAGCGCCTGGGGCTATCGCCCGCCTTCGATCGCTGCATGGTCGGGCTGGCCCTGTCCCACCTTCAGCGCCACCCGGGCCCGCTGGCACTCAGCATTACCAATGACACGCTGCACAATGCAGAGCATCGCAAGCAGATCCGCCAATTGCTGGAGCAGCATCGAACCGAGGCCGCCCATCTGACGCTGGAAGTTGACGCGCGCTACCTGCAAGGGTGTGACGACCTGGCCAGCCTGGCTCAGGAGCTGCGTCCGCTGTCCGTGCAAGTGGGTCTTCAGCACTTTGGCCGCCAGCTCAGTCTGATCGGCGAACTGGCCCTTATTGGCCTGAGCTACCTGAAGATCGAAAGCAGCTTCATCCGCGACCTGGATACCGAGAGCGACAAGCATCTGTATCTGGAGGCACTGGTGCGCACCGCGCAACGGATCGACCTGCTGCTGATCGCGGAGCAGGTACAGAGCCAGAGCGAGGTTTCCGCACTGAAACAACTGGGCATTGAGGCCATGCAAGGCCGGGCGCTGGCCGAGCCGGGAGAGTGGCGCGACTGATTCTTCCGGTCGACGAATCTGCGCCTGACCCTGCAGCTTGTTAAGCCGCGTCAAAGGGATAAAAGGCAACAGTCTGACGCGAACACGCTGGAACAATGCGTTGAATAGGCCTTATCGCCCAACCGGAGGCACCTTGCACATCAAATTGCTGACGCCAGATTTGCAACATCCATGGGTTCTCATCCGTGCAGAGCCTGTTATCATGCCCGGCCCGAGGGATGAATTGACGACGCCAGACAGCCTGTGACTGCGATGGCGTACCTGGCAAAGGCAAAGGCCTGCGAACCTATGATCAAGAAGATTCTGGTTGTCTGTGTCGGCAACATCTGCCGCAGCCCTACGGCTGAGGCGCTGCTGCAGCAAAAGCTCGCCGGCAAAGGCATCACCGTCAGTTCTGCCGGGCTGGGAGCACTCGTGGACAAACCGGTAGATGCCTCAGCCGCACAGGTGATGGCCGCCGCCGGCCTCACGCTGCCAGAGCACAGGGCCCGTCAAGTCACCCCCGAGATGCTGCACGCGGCGGATCTGATCCTGGCCATGGAACAGCGTCACCTGCAAAAACTCCACAGCCTGGCACCCGAGACCCGCGGCAAGGCGCTGCTGATCGGCAAATGGCTGGACAATGCTGAAGTACCAGACCCCTATCGTCAGCAACTGCCCGCGTTCGAGCACGTTTTCAAGGTACTCGACAAGGCAACGACTGCCTGGTTGCGCTATCTTTAATCGCCCTACACCCTTTGCCCTACTCTGTCACGGAACCTGATTGTTGATGCAGAACAGCACCCCCGCCGCCGCACAAAACAACCAAGACGAAATCGACTTGCTGGCCCTGCTGGGCGCTCTGATCGATCACAAGCTGACCATCATCATCTGCACACTGGTGTTTGCGTTCGTCGGTATTGCCTACGCGCTGCTGGCAACGCCCATCTACCGGGCCGATGCGGTAATCCAGATTGAAGAGAAATCCAGCGGGCTCGGTGGTCTGCTTGGCGATGCCGGTGCCGCCGACATGTTCGCCAGTACCAGCGCCGCTGCGACCGAAATCGAACTGCTGAAGTCACGCAAGGTGATTGGTCAGACCGTCGAAAATCTCAAGCTGGATGTGGTAGCCGAACCCAAGCTGTACCCCGTGATCGGCTCGTATTTCTACCGCCGCTACAGCCCGACGGAACAACAGCCGGTTGCTGACGCCCTGCTCGGCATGGACAGCTACGCCTGGGGCGGGGAAAAGCTGGATATCTTTCAGCTCGAGGTGCCCGCAGCCTGGGAAGGCAAGCAGCTTATCCTGCGGGCGGGGGCTGAGGGACAGTTCGCGCTGCTCAATGGTGAAGATGAGCTGCTGCTCGAGGGGCAAGTCGGTACCCGCATAGAAGAACAGGGCTTTCGCGTCCAGATCGCCAAGCTGATTGCCAACCCCGGGACCGAGTTTCTGGTCACCAAGCGCAACAGTCTGAGCACCACCCTCGCCTATCAGCGTGACATCGGCGTCAGTGAAAAGGGTCGCGACTCCGGTATTCTTCTGCTGAACCTGGAAAGTCCGCGCCCGGCCGATGCAGCCCGGATTCTTGATGAAGTCAGCCGCCTGTATGTGCTGCAAAACGTCCAGCGAAAATCCGCAGAGGCCCAGCAAAGCCTCGACTTCCTGAAGGAACAGCTGCCCACCGTCCGACGCCAGCTCGAAGCAGCCGAGCAGGCGCTGAATGCCTATCAGGCCAAAGCCGGATCGGTCGACATCACCCTTGAGACCCAGGCGGTTCTGGATCAGGTGGTTGAGCTGGACACCTCCATCTCGGAGCTGCAGCTCAAGCGCTCGGAAATGGAGCGCCGCTTCACTCGCCAGCACCCCAGCTATCAGGCGCTGATGGAACAGCTCAATCAGTTGAACAGCCGCCGTAATGCGCTGGTTGACCGTGTCGGCGATCTGCCTGCTACCCAGCAAGAGCTGCTGCGCCTGTCGCGGGATGTGAAGGTCAGTACCGAAATCTATACCGCGATGCTCAACACCTCGCAGGAGCTGGATGTGGTGCGCGCGGGTACCGTCGGTAACGTCCGGATCATTGACGATGCGGTGGTCGATACCAGCCAGCCGGTCAAGCCGAAGAAAGCGCTGATCGTCGTTCTGGCAACCCTGTTGGGTGGCATGCTGGGCGTTGCCATTGCCCTGCTGCGCCACGCGCTGAATCGCGGCATCGAAAACCCGGAGTTGCTGGAGCAGATAGGTCTGCCTGTTTACGCGTCCGTCCCGTTCAGCAAGGATCAGCAGCAGATCGAGCGCAATGCCAAAGGCAAGACCATCACCCAGAACTCGCAACTGCTGGCAGCTACCAACCCGGCAGACCTCTCCATTGAGGCCCTGCGCAGCCTGCGCACCAGCCTGCATTTCGCCATGATGGAAGCACGCAACAACATTCTTATGATCTCGGGCCCCAGCCCCAGCGTCGGCAAGTCGTTCATCTCGACCAACCTCGCTGCCATTGTCGCCCAGGCCGGTCAGAAAGTCGTGCTGATCGACGGTGACATGCGCAAGGGCTACGCCCACAAGCTGATGAGCTTGCCGGCGGAACCCGGGCTGTCGAACCTGCTGGTCAATACCCACACCTTGGCCGACGCCTTGCAGAAGAGTGAAGTACCCAACCTGCACTTCATTCCGCGCGGCCAGATTCCGCCGAATCCGTCCGAACTGCTGATGCATGTGAACTTCGAATCACTGCTGAAGCAATTGAGTGGCATGTATGACCTCGTGATCGTCGACACGCCACCGATTCTGGCTGTGACCGACGCTGCTCTGGTTGGCCGCCTGGCCGGCACCAGCCTGATTGTTTCGCGCTTTGGCCTCAACCCGGTGAAGGAAGTGGAGCAAACCCTGCAACGCTTCCGCAACAATGGTGTCGAGATCAAAGGGGCGATTTTCAACGCAGTCGAGAAGAAAGCCTCGGCCTATGGCTACGGCAATTACGGCTATTACCAGTACGAGTACAAGTCGGACAAAAAGTAACGCAGTACTGTACGCGCCGGCATCGTGACGTATACTCGATGCCAGCGAAAGCAACCTATTCGGGAACAAACATGAAGCACAAGATCATTTCAGGAGTCACTCTCAGCCTGCTGCTTGGTGCCGGCGCCGCACAGGCACAATCGCTCTGGTACAAGCCCTGGAGCTGGTTTCAGCCGCAACCGCCCAAGATTCAGGACCTGCCGCGCCCTCCTGCTTCCATGCCGCCGGCCAATATCGCCGAACAGCCCGAGCCTCAAGGCGGATTTTCCAATCTTGGCGGCTGGACCCTGGGTGTGACGGCAGCCATTGGCGCTGGTGCAGCACTGGGTTCTTCCGGCGGCGGTTCCGACAGCACCAGTGGTACAACCGGCTCTACCGGTACCAACTGACAACCGGGTTGGGCTCACGCCTGCCCAACCACAGTAGCAAACGGCCTGCACTTCCCTTGCCAAGGTCATTGCGTATAATCAGGTGGGCACGCGCTCACGGACTCAAGGAGATACCCATGAAAACGCAACTGGTTTCAGTTATTGCTGCGGGCCTGCTGATTGCTTCCAGCGTCACATATGCCCAATCAGAGGATGATACTACTCAACAGGTCAACGATCCGACCGTGACCCAGAACGGCGACACCCTGCCTGACGCCCAAGGGGGCCTGGGTGGAATGGGTGGTGCAGCTCTCGGTGTTGGCCTGGCTGCCGGTGCTGCAGCTGCAGCCGGTTCTTCTGGCGGCAGCTCCGATGGCGCAGGCGGAACCGGCACCACCGGCTCCAACTGAACATCGGCTTTTGAAGCAATCGAAGCCATCTGACCCTTAACATCAGATGGCTTTTTGTTCTGTACCGACAACAACGCGAATAAGATCAAACCTATGAACCGCTTTCCTCTCGCCGCACTGAGCCTCTCAGCCCTGTTTCTGCAAGCCTGCATGTTCTCTCCCGGCATGCACATGGATACCGACAGGCTGCTGGCCGAAGACTCCGCCGAGGAAAGTTTGGTCGAAATGGTCCAGATCACGCCCAAGGTGCTGACCCAGGAACAGGCCGTACAGCCCAACCGTCAGGTACCGGCAGCCCTGCTGGATTACACCCCGGACAACTATCGTCTCGGCCCGAACGACGGCCTGTTCATCACCGTTTGGGATCACCCCGAACTGACAGTTCCGGGCGGCCAGCAACAGGCCACCGAGGCCAACGCCCGCGTCGTGAGGGACGACGGCACCCTGTTCTACCCGTTCATCGGTAGCGTCCAGGTTGCCGGCATGACTCAGGAAGAGCTGCGCAAGGTCATTACCCAACGGCTCGCCCGGTACATCGAACAGCCCCAGGTCGACATCAACATCATTGGCTATAACAGCCAGAAGGTAACGCTTAGCGGCGCCTTCATGCAGCCCGGCTTCCGCGCCATTACCTCGCAGCCGCTGACGCTGCTGCAGGCTATCGGTGAGGCCGGTATCGACAGCGAGCGCGCCGACCTGTCTCGCCTGAATCTGATCCGCGACGGCCAGGTCTTTACACTGGACTACGACTACCTGACCAGCCATCCCAGTAACATCGGCAACATCTATCTCAAAGCCGGTGACAAGTTGCATCTGGGGCTCAACGATGCACGCAAGGTCTTTGTGATGGGTGAAGTAGCACGGCCGACCGCGCTGTCCTACAGCACCAGCCGCATGACCCTCAGCGAGGTTCTGGCAACTGTCGGCGGCCCCTCCCCCGCAACGTCCAGCGGCCGCGAGGTCTACGTTATCCGTGGTGTCGAAAACCTGGAAACCGAGAAAGCGACCATCTTCCAGCTGAACGCCCAATCGCCATCCGCCTTTATTCTGGCCGACCAGTTCGAAATGCGGCCCCAGGACGTGGTATTCGTTGGCGCCGCCGGCATCACACGCTGGAATCGCTTCGTCAGCCAGCTGTTCCCGAGCGCCAATATCATCGGTACCGCCGTTCGGGTGGGTAGCGACTACGACGATCTGCGTAACGACAACTGACAGGTCTGACAGTGACGATCTCACTACGGACCGGTGCGGTGCTGTGCGGGCTGTTAATGCTGACAGCCTGCAACTCGTTGACGTCAGACACCATCAGCTCCTTTCGACTGCTGTTTGACGAAGACCGTAATCGCATACCGGCGGAGCGGGTAAACGATCCCCGCGCAGACACCCTGCTGGTGTCCACCGCCAGTGCTCAGGGACTGTTTATTGCGCCGCCCGGTAGCCACGGCCAGATTCAGTGGCGAGGTGTGACCGAACAGCTTGAGACCAATAACGGCCGCATTACCCAGCTGGTTGGCATGGACGTCGAAGTTCTGGTTCCGCTCGCAGCCAACGATCCATTCCGCAGTGGCCTGATTGGCGTAGCCGACGGTACCCGCATCAGCCGGCTGGTAGATCTGCCGCTGACCTATCAAACCGGCCTGCACCAGGAAGCGGTCTACTATCGCGGCCCCCTTGAGGCAATCGGTCAGCAATCGTTGCAACGTATCGACGAACATATCCGAATGGAGCAGATTGGTTTCCAGACAACCAATTACTACTGGCTCGACCCGGAGACCGGCCGCGTGCGCCGCAGCATCCAGAATCCGGCACCCGGCCTGCCAACGTTTGACTTGCTGTTTACCCACCAACCGGCTCGGGGCAAGCAACCTTGAAACGGCTGACACTTCCGCTGCTTGCGCTGATCCCTGCGCTGTACGTCGCACCGCTGATGGCCAGCAACCTGATGGTTGAGGGGCAAGTTCAGACTCCCGGAGAGTACGCCTGGCGGGACGGATTACGCCTGCTGGATCTGACAACGTCAGCCGGCGTCAGCGTTAACAGCTGGCCATTGGGTGCCGCATTGCTGCGTGAGAGCGCGGAGCCGGACCAACGCAAACTCAAGGCGGGCGTTCTGTTCGACCTGGGCACCGCCCGGGTCAAGGCCGCGACCATCGGCGACAATTCCCTCACGGATCTGCTTTCCGATCTGCAGGAGCAGGTACAGCGAATGCCGATAACCGGCAGAATCCAGGCCGAGATGAATCCGCTGAAGCAGCGCCTGGCTCGCTACAATCCGCTGCTTGAGCCTGGCGATCATCTGGTCTACCCGGCAAATCCCGGCACGATCAAGGTTACCGGAGCGGTCACTGCGACCTGCACTCTGGACTTTGTATCGGGCTTGCGTCCCCAACGATATATCGATCAGTGCCCACGTCACTGGGTAGCAAACCCCGACGAGATCTATCTGATACAACCGGACGGGGCTGTTACCCGTCTGGGTGTTGCATCATGGAACAGCGAAGATGCCTGGCTCGCAGAGGGCGGCATGATCTATGTCCCCTTGCGCGCGGCGCTGTTCAGTGACAGCGGAAATACCTTCAATAACGAGATGGCAGCCTTGCTTGCAACCCAGTACACCGGCGTAGAGGCTTCCGCAGACCATGAGTAACCTGCTTCGTCGACTGGCCACCGTATCCACGCTACCGTTGCTGGCCGCCGGAGCCAGCTGCGCACTGGCCAGTGAGAACCCGCGCTACCGCACTACCCAGCACGACTTTGGCGGTGTCGGTCTGCTGCAAACGCCCACTGCACGCATGGCACCAGCAGGCGAGTTCAGCTTCAATGCCAACCGCACCTCGCCCTACTCACGCTACAGCATTTCGGTGCAACCGCTACCGTGGCTGGAAAGTACCATCCGCTATATCGCGATCAGCAACATTAATTATGGCGACGAGGGTTTCAGCGACCAGAGCCTGAAAGACAAGGCAATCGATGCCAAGTTTCGACTCTGGCAAGAGAGTCGCTGGCTGCCGCAGGTTGCCCTGGGTTTTCGCGACATCGGCGGTACCGGCCTGTTCTCGAGTGAATTCATCGTCGCCAACAAACGCTTCTACGACCTGGATTTCAGTCTTGGCGTAGCCTGGGGCTACATCGGGAACCGCGGTGACTTCGGCAATCCCCTGTCGCTGATCAGCGACAGTTTTGATGATCGTGCCCGCAACGACGACCCCGGCGGCACGTTGAATACCAGCAGCTATTTCAGTGGTCGCCCCGCATTGTTCGGCGGTATCGAGTACCAGACGCCGTGGGACAACGTGCGGTTGAAACTGGAGGTTGAGGGTAACGATTACCAGTCGGAACCGTTCCGTAACAACCAGGCGCAGGACCACCCGGTCAACCTGGGGGTGCTCTACAGCCTGGGCAGCAACGTTGACCTGACGGCAGCCTGGGAGCGCGGCAATACGGCCATGTTCGGCATTACCCTGCGCTCCAACGTCAAGTCCGTACAACGCCCACCCAAGTTGCTGGACCCGGCTCCCGAACCCCGCCGCCCGCTTCCTGCAGGCGTCAGTGGCGCGGATGTCGACTGGGCCAATATCAGCCAGAGGCTGGAAGATAACGCCGGGATCGCGGTTGAGAGCATCGCCGTCAACGGTGATGAGGTAGTCATTACCGGCCAACAGACTACCTATCCCAGCGATGCGGAGGGTATGAGTCGAGCCGCCCGGGTGCTGGATAACAGTCTGGGAGAAGGCAGCTACGACTGGTACACGCTGGTACACAAGCCCTACGGCATGGCGCTGAACCAGACCAGCGTGAATGCGCAGACACTGCGTGAATACGAACGTTTCGAAACAGACCGTCGTGCTTTGCGTTATGGCATGGAGAACGCGGTTCCGTCGGTACGCCAGGGTGGCGAGGTGTACAACGGTGAGCTTGATCGAGCCAACGCAGGCCTGGCACTCGGCTACCGGCAGAACGTGGGCGGCCCGGACAGTTTCATCCTCTACCAGTTCCTGCTGCGCGCCAACGGTCAGTTCTACTTCGACCGCAACAAATGGCTTGATGGCACAGTGGGCATCAACCTGCTGAACAACTATGACAAGTTCGAATACGACGGCCCAAGCAACCTGCCGCGTGTTCGTACGGACCTGCGCCAGTACCTGACGAGCTCCGACGTTCAGCTGAACCGTCTGCAATATACGCAGACCGAGCAGATCAATCGGGACTGGTTCGGCATGGCGTATGCCGGTTTGCTGGAAGACATGTACGGCGGCATTGGCGCTGAGGTGCTCTATCGGCCGCACGGTGTCGATTGGGCGGTCGGCGTAGACGTCAACTGGGTCAAGCAGCGTGGCTACAGACAGGACTTCAGCTTCCGTGATTATTCGACGCTGACAGGCCATGTCACCGGCTACCTGCGCACCGGTTTCCATGACGTGCTGATCAAAGGCAGCGTAGGTCGTTATCTGGCCGGGGACATTGGCGGTACCATTGATCTGTCCAGACGCTTCCGCAACGGCTTCGAGTTTGGTGGCTGGGCAACCTTTACCGACGTATCCAAGGAAGAGTTTGGCGAAGGCAGCTTCGACAAGGGTGTTTACCTCAGGGTGCCTTTCGACGCCTTTTTCCTGAGTTCGACCAAATCCGTGGGTACGCTCAGCTGGAACCCGCTGACCCGAGATGGTGGCGCCAAGCTTTGGCGTAACTATGAACTCTACCGTCTGACTCAAGACCGGGATCTGGACCGTTTCGACAATAGCTTTCAGAATCTGACACGCTGACCATGAAGCTGCTCATCGAGCGCCTGATGGTGCGCTACAGCCTGTGGTTCAAACTGACATTCTTTGCACTGCTCGCATTGGGCCTGTACCTGGGCATGCGCCCAACACCGCCCCCCACAGCCTATGCCTGGCAGGCCTCCGGTTATCACGCCGGAGGCATTTTTGCCCTGACCCTGCTCAGCTTTGCAGCCTTTCCACGCTGGCGCTGGTGGTTCCGCGCCGGCTTTATGAGCTTGGTCGGACTGGCTGTTGAACTGGTCCAGTCACTGCACCCCACCCGCTCCCCCGACTGGGGAGACATTCTGGCAAACAGCTCCGGGCTGGTGGCCGGGCTACTGCTGATCGCAGCCTGGCTGATGTTGACCCGGCAGGTTCGATCTTAGCCACCTCACCCATTCGAGCCATGCTCGAGCCAAAAACACTATTTGCATCACATCTTCTGAATTCATCGTCAGGACTTCCAGCTTCCCGCTGCTAAGGTTCCCATTGGAACAACGACAAGGAAGATCAATGTCCCGCGACCACTTCAGCCCCCGATTCGATCGCACCCATCTCTGGCAAGGCTGGCAGCGCCCCGGCGCTCAGCCCGAACGTCAGATCCCCTATGATGTCCAACTGATTACCCTGAAACTGGCCGATGCCATTCCGCAAAGCAGCCAGCGCACCATCAGTCACGCCATCAGGGACTACCCGCAGGCCCAGCGGGCACTGCAGCGACGTCAGCAACTGGAAGAAGTACTGCAGCAAGGCAAGGGTTGCTGCCTGCTGCAGCACCCGTTGATGGCTGCCGAGCTGACCGAGGCGCTGGAGCTGCACAACCGCAAGCGCTACAAGCTGATCGCCTGGTGCATCATGCCCAACCACGCCCACATCCTGCTCGAACCGACCTACTCGATGCCGCGCATCGTCCAGGCCTGGAAAACAGCTACGACTCGCTGGATGCTGATGCACAAGGAAGAGCTGCAACTGCCAACACCCGGACGCATGCTGTGGATGCGCGACTACTGGGATCGCTACATTCCGGACGCACGGGAAATACCGCCCACCATCCGCCAGGTCCACAACAGTCCGGTCGCAGCCGGACTGTGCACTCAGCCTGCCGAGTGGCGCTGGTCGAGTCTGTCCGCCAAGATGAACTGAACAACCCTGTTGCGCGAAACCTGATGGTATCCTTCAGGCCCGCTCAACCGTTTCAGGAACCGCCATGCAGGCCAGTGACCAACAGCAGCTCGTAGACGTACTCATCCCGCTCAGTCGTGCGGCCGGCAGGCTGATCATGGATATCTACCACAGCGATTTTGCCGTGCGGGGCAAGGCGGATGCCTCTCCGGTCACAGAAGCCGACGAAAAGGCCGAAGCCATTATTCTTGAGGGGTTGGCCGCCCTGCCATTGTCCTTTCCGGTGGTGGCAGAAGAAGCCTGTGCAGCCGGCAACATCCCTGATGTCGACGACTGCTTCTGGCTGGTCGACCCGCTGGACGGTACCCGTGAGTTCGTCAACCGCAACGGCGAATTTACCGTCAACATTGCCCTGATTGAGCACGGACGTCCGATACTGGGGGTGGTTCTGGCTCCGGCCCTGGATCAGTTGTACACCGGCTCACTGGCCGGGGGGGCGTTTTACCAGGACAGTAGCGGGCGACACGCGATTCGGGTGCGCCAGCCTGCCGCTGATGGCATGGACGTTCTGGCCAGCCGCTCTCACGGCGATGCAGACGCACTCCAGCGGCTGCTGGCCGGCCGCCCCGTTCGTAACCTGATCAACGCAGGCTCGTCACTGAAACTGTGCCTGATCGCTGCGGGCAAGGCAGACCTGTATCCGAGACAGGGACGCACCATGGAGTGGGATATTGCAGCGGGTCATGCCGTACTCGCGGCCGCTGGCGGCCAGATCCAGACGTTCGATGGCGCACCGCTGCTCTATGGCAAACCCGGTTTCGAGAACCCGCATTTTGTTGCCAGCGGTGGCCTGCCGTTCTTCTGAGAACGATCCGATATCGATTTGCGCCAAGAGACACACAAGGCAGTGCCGGCTTGAGCCTCGCCCCGGCGGCGCTCATAATGCTCGGCCCGCCCTATAGCTCACCTCGCAGGCCCGATGCATGTTCCGCTGGTTCGAAGAACGTCTTGACCCCTTTCCCACCGAAGAGCTGAGCGAACCACCGCGCCGGCTGCTGCCATTTTGCCTGCACTTCACCCGTGGAGCCTGGCCTTACATCATTCTCGCCTCGCTGCTGATGGCCTGCATTGCCATTGCCGAGGTCTGGCTGTTCGGCTTTCTGGGCAGCATTGTTGACTGGCTTTCAGTCCAGAACCGCGACACCTTCCTGCAAACAGAAGGCTGGAAGCTGGCGGGCATGGCCTTTATGGTGCTGGTCGCACTGCCGGCGTTGATCTTCGTCAACAGCCTGATGACGCACCAGACGCTGATGGGCAACTATCCAATGCGCATCCGCTGGCTGGTCCACCGCTACCTGCTCCGGCAGTCGATGGCGTTCTACCAGGACGAGTTTGCCGGCCGCATCGCAACCAAGCTGATGCAGACCGCATTGGCCGTGCGCGAATGCGTGATCAAGCTGATCGACGTGCTGAACTACATCTGCGTCTACTTTATCGGCACCCTGCTGCTGGTTGGCAACGCCGACTGGCGTCTGATGCTGCCTCTGCTGGGATGGCTGGTAGGGTATGTATTACTGATGCGGCACTATATCCCGATTCTCGGCCGCGTCGCCGAAGCCCAGGCCGATGCGCGCTCGGTGATGACCGGCCGAATTGTTGACAGCTACACCAATATCCAGACGGTCAAGCTGTTCTCCCATGCCCGCCGCGAATCCGCCTATGCCCGCGAAGGCATGGACGGCTTCATGACCACCGTTTACACCCAGATGCGGCTGGTCACCACCCTCTATACCCTGCTCTACCTGCTCAATGCCCTGTTGCTGCTGGGCGTCGCCGGGCTGGCGCTGTGGCTCTGGGTGCAAGGCAGTATCAGCGTCGGCGCCGTGGCCGTCGCCGTTGGCCTAGTGCTGCGCCTGTGGGGTATGTCGCAGTGGATCATGTGGGAACTGTCGGCGCTGTTTGAAAACATCGGTACCGTGCAGGATGGCATCAGTTCAATCTCACGCCCGCAGCTTGTCGAGGACGTGCCACAGGCGCCGGCGCTGCGGGTAACGCAGGGCGATATCCGTTTCGAGTCCGTGGAGTTTCACTATGGCAAGGGCGGCGGCGTGATGGATCACCTCAACCTGCATATCCGTCCTGGCGAGAAGATCGGCCTGGTTGGCCGCTCCGGCGCTGGCAAATCGACCCTGGTCAACCTGCTGCTGCGCTTCTATGACGTTGAAGGCGGGCGCATTCTGATTGATGGCCAGAATATTGCCGAGGTCAGGCAGGACAGTCTGCGTGAGCAGATCGGCATGGTCACCCAGGACACCTCGCTGCTGCATCGCTCTGTGCGCGACAACATCCTCTACGGTCGTCCCGACGCCGATGAGCAATTGATGCTGCAGGCAGCCCGAGACGCCGAAGCAGATCAGTTCATCGCAACGCTGGAGGATGCACAGGGTCGTCGCGGCTTCGACGCCCACGTTGGCGAGCGGGGCGTCAAACTGTCCGGCGGTCAGCGCCAACGCATCGCCATCGCCCGGGTCATGCTCAAGGACGCGCCCATCCTGATTCTGGATGAAGCCACCTCGGCACTGGACTCCGACGTAGAGGCCGCCATCCAGCAGAACCTGAACCGGCTGATGGACGGCAAGACCGTCATCGCCATCGCTCACCGCCTGTCCACCATCGCGCAGATGGATCGACTGGTGGTGATGGAGCAAGGCAGGATCATCGAACAGGGCTCCCATACCGAACTGCTGGCACAGGGTGGCGTTTACGCCCGTCTGTGGGCGCGCCAATCCGGCGGATTCATCGGCGAAGACCTGGAAGAAACCGGCGAGCCGGCCTGAACCTTGCACTTATCCGCCGTCATCAAGCCAGATGATGCCGCCCGCACGGGCGGCTATCAGGGTCTAGAATCACGGAGCAGATCAATAACAACAAGGAAGATCGCAAATGAAGTCTCCCATGCGGGCTCTGGCCCTGGCCGGGCTGTTCAGCCTGGCTCCTCTGGCGCTCGCCACCAGCTACTCAAGCCCTGAAGTCATCGTTGCCCCCTCCCCGTTCAAGGGCGTCCACGGCCTGGCCGTCGACAAGCAGGGCCGCCTGCTTGCCGGCAGCGTGGTCGGCAACAGCATCTACCAGGTTGATATCGACAACGGCAGCGTGAGCACCCTGATCGGCCCGGACGACGGCCAGGCCGACGACATCGCCATCGGCCCCAACGGCGAGATGGCCTGGACCGGTTTCTATACCGGCAAAGTCATGTACCGGGAGAATGACGACGCTCCGATCCAGGTGCTCGCAAGCGATCTGCCCGGCATCAACTCGCTAGACTTCAACGACGAAACCGGCGCGCTCTACGCCAGTCAGGTATTTCTCGGCGATGCCCTGTGGGAGATCGACCGCACCGGCCAGCAACCACCCAGACTGATCGCCAAGGACATGGGCGGCTTCAATGGCTTCGAAGTCGGAGCCGACGGCTGGCTGTATGGCCCGCTCTGGTTCAAGGGCCAGGTGGTACGCATCAACCCGGAAGATGGCGAGATCAAGGTCATCTCCAGCGACTTCAAGACCCCGGCTGCAGCCAACTTCGACTCCAAGGGCAACCTCTACGCCATCGATACCTTCAGCGGGCAACTCAAACAGGTTGACCAGCGCAGCGGCGAAACCCGTGTGATCGCCCAGCTGGACAGCGCACTGGATAATCTGGCGCTGGACGCGCAGGACAACATCTACGTGTCCAACATGGCCAACAACCGCATCACCCGGGTCAACCCGCAGACCGGCGAGGCCCGGCAGATTGTCGGCGGCGAACTGGCGGTTCCGGCCGGGCTGACCCTGAGCGAAGACGGCAAGACCCTGTATATCGCCGACGTTTTCGCACTGCGTGCGATCGACACCGCCAGTGGCAAGGTGACCGACCTACGCCGGGCCCACGGTTCCGACGCCGAGTACCCGATCAATGTCGGCCTCGGCAAAGAGCGCCTGCTGGTCACCAGCTTCTCGACCGGCACCCTGCAACTGATCAGCCGCGCCGACAACAGCACGCTGGCGATGGTCCATCAGCTCAATGCCCCGTCGGCGGCCGTTGAGTTGGATGATGGCAGTATCCTGGTCAGCGAAATGGGCACCGGCAAGCTGCTGAGGCTGTCGGGGGCTGATCTTGGCGAGCGCATCGACGTCCTCAACGGGCTGCAAGGCCCCGTGCAGATGATCCGGGCGCGTGACGGCATGGTCTATCTGACGCAAATGAGCGGCGTCCTGAGCCGCTTCAACCCTGCCACGGGTGAACTGACCAGCGTAGCCGAAGGCCTGCGTCTGCCGGAGGGGCTTGCCGAGCTGCCGGATGGCCACCTCCTGGTAGCCGAGCCGAGCGCCCAGCGCCTGGTAACCATCAACCCCCAAACCGGTGAGAGCACAATCGCTGCCGAGCAGCTGCCGATAGGCCTCAAACCCGGGCCCGGGATGCCTCCGACCGGTATTCCAACGGCTCTGGCGGCGGATGCACAGGGGCGCGTATACTTCGCCTCCGACATCGACAACGGCCTCTATCGACTAACCCCTCAGTGATAGAGCGGGTCGATGCAAAGACAGCAGCGACCCGCCCTCGATAGTGAAAACGGACCCTTTCCTGTCAGGGGGAGCGGAATTATCTACCGCTTCCCGTGGTCATTCCATTTGTGCATATTGAAATGGCTGTAAACAGGAGACATTCCGATGCCTTCCACTTTCAAGAATCTGTTCCTGCCTGCGCTGCTTGCAGGCGTCACCGCTTTATCCCCTCTGGCTCACGCTGAATCTCCCCGTAACCTCGGCTGGATCGAGCATGGCGTCATCGAGCCGGCCGACATGACCGTCAAGTTCAAGCTCGATACCGGTGCACTCACCTCCTCCATGCACGCCGAGGATATTGAGCGCTTCGAGCGCGACGGTCAGCAGTGGGTGCGTTTCAAGGTCACCCTGGAAGACCTGAAATCAGACCGTCTGATCAGCGAAACCTTTGAGCGACCTCTGGAGCGCGATCTTCGCGTGCGCGGTGCCGGCGGTTCGGAACAGCGTCCGGTCGTGCGCATGGATGTGTGTGTTGCCGGCGAACGTCTGAATGAAGAGTTTTCCCTGCGCGACCGCAGCAATATGCATTACCCGGTTCTGCTGGGACGTCGTACTCTGGACCGACTGGGCAACGTAGACAGCTCGCGTACCTTCACCACCTCTCCCGATTGCACAACCGGCAATGCATGACGCCTCTGAGCAGGATCTCGACAGTCGCTACGAGCTGGCCTGCCAGTTGGCACGCGAGGCGGCTCAGCGCGGTCTGACCCTCTATCGCCAGCGCGATCAGCTGGCGGTAGAGCACAAGGGCGGCTTTAACCAGGATATGGTCAGCGCTGCCGACCGCGAACTCGAAGACCTCATCCGTGCGCAGCTGATGGCCGCGTTCCCCGAGGACGGCTTTGTTGGCGAGGAAACCGGCGCCGAGCGACTCAATGCACGCTGTGTTTGGGTGGTTGACCCCATTGACGGCACCGCCTGCTTTCTCCACGGCCTGCACAACTGGTGCGTGTCCATCGGCCTGCTGGTCGATGGCGTACCGACCATTGGCGTCGTAGCAGACCCAAATCACGACGAGGTGTTTCATGGCGGTCGCGGTTTCGGTGCCTGGGTCAACGCGCAACCGATGCGGGTCAGCGATGCCACAGACCTGCATGCCGGATTACTGGGTGTAGGTACCTTCTACGCAGACGGAAAGCAGCACTTCATGCCGTTCCTGGGCAAACTGCTGGACGCAGGAGGGATGTTCCTGCGCAACGGCTCGGGCGCACTGATGACCGCCTACGTCGCCGCCGGGCGGCTGCTGGGTTACTACGAGACCCGTCTGAAAAGCTGGGATTGTGTTGCCGGCCTGGCCCTGCTGGCTGAATCCGGCGGGCGCAGCAACAACTTCCTGCGCGGCGAAGGGCTACTCAAGGGCAACCCCTACCTGGTCGCCTGCCCCGGCGTATACGATCAGGTCGCCGGGATGATTGGCCCGTCCCTTGAGGCCGACTAGGCCATCAGACGGGTTGTTCTGCCAGCCCCAGACCTGCATCACCCAGGCGAGCCTGCTCCACTCGATTGCGGCCGTGCGCCTTGCCCCGGTAAAGCGCGCGATCGGCACGGGCAATGGCACTGCTGAAGCTTTCCCGGTCATTCAACTGACTGATACCCGCACAGAGCGTGACCTGCAGGCCCGGCTTCAGATCAGTCCATTCCAGCGCCTGCACCGCAGCCCGAATCCGCTCTGCGGCTACAAGGGCCTGCTCCGGATCGGTTTCCGGCAGTACCGCGAGAAACTCCTCGCCACCCCAGCGGCCGACAAAGTCCTGTTCACGTGCCTGATCACGCAATAGCAGCGCAACCCGCTGCAGCACCCGATCTCCCAGTTCATGACCATACTGGTCGTTAATGTCCTTGAAATGATCAAGGTCCATCAGCATCAGCGTCAGCTTCCCCTGTTGACGCTGTTCCCGGGCAAGCAGCTTTTCGGTCAGGTCAACCATATGCCGCCGATTGAACAGGCCGGTCAATGGGTCGGTGGTCGCCATGCGTGCCAGTCGCCGGTGCGCCCGGGTCACCGTCACCACGTAATACATGGTCAGGTAGGCAAACATCAGGAAAACGGTCGTGAAGTTAAAGATATTGACGGACAACAGCGCGTTGGGCGAGATCGGCTGCAGTGGCTCAATAAACCACATCAACACATACAGACCGACGTAATAGCCCCACAGGCAGACCGCCAGAGTCCAGGCGCTGCGCTGGCGCATGGTGGCAAACAGCGCCGGAATGAACATCAGCAGGAAATAATGGAAACCGCTGTCCCAGCCAACCAGCACCGTTCCCAGTGCCGCATGCACCAGCACTTCGGTGCGGATCAGCATGATAGCCAGGCGGTTGCGACGATCGCGGAAAGCACGATAGGCCCAAACGTACATGCCGACGCTGATCACGTTGATCCAGGCCAGAATCGGAGAACCAAGCCAAAGGAAGATAAAAAAGAAACAGATGTCGACCGTGCCGGCCAACTGGCAACAACGCATGGACAAGGCCCAGAACTCGGGACGTTGCTCACTGCGGTGCATATCCGCGCTGTTTTTATTTGACATGCCTGGATGTTCGCTCCTGAACCCGCTGGCAGAACGCAAAATGCGTAAGCCTCCGCATTGTAGGTGCCACATCACAGACCGCCAACCTAAACAGGCATCAAAAATCGTAATCAAGCCTTCAAGGAACACCGCTTAGGGCTCGACTGCGAACAATGATGGCCAAAACAAACAGGCCGCCCGGAGGCGGCCTTTAGACCTACTGCTCAGCCATTGCTGGGGAACGCAAACTGCGCCGCCTCATGACTGGCGCGCTTGGGCCAGCGCTGCGTGATTGCCTTGCGGCGGGTATAGAAACGCACCCCGTCCGGGCCATAGGCGTGCAGATCACCAAACAGCGAGCGCTTCCAGCCGCCAAAGCTGTGATAGGCGACCGGCACCGGCAGCGGTACGTTGACGCCGACCATACCGACTTCGATCTCATCACAGAACAGACGTGCAGACTCACCGTCACGGGTGAAGATACATGTGCCGTTACCGTACTCGTGATCGTTGATCAGTTGCATGGCCTCTTCCAGGCTGTTCACGCGCACGACGCACAGCACCGGACCAAATATCTCCTCCTGATAGATGCGCATTTCAGGGGTGACGCGATCAAACAGGCAACCACCGAGGAAGAAGCCCTGTTCGTGGCCATCGATGCTCAGCCCGCGACCATCGACCACCAGCTCGGCGCCGGCTTTCACACCGTCTTCAACGTAGCCGGTGACCTTATCCAGATGCTGCCCGGTCACCAGCGGCCCCATATCCAGACCGCAGGTAGTGCCTGGACCGACCTTCAGCGCCTTGATCTGGGGTACCAGTTTCTCGACCAGTGCGTCGGCAATCTGATCACCTACACAAACCGCCACTGAAATGGCCATGCAGCGCTCGCCGCAGGAGCCGTAGGCAGCCCCCATCAATGCGCTGACCGCGTTGTCCAGATCCGCATCGGGCATCAGCACCGCGTGATTTTTGGCGCCGCCGAGCGCCTGCACGCGCTTGCCGCGCCTGGTACCTTCAGCGTAGATATATTCGGCAATCGGGGTCGAACCGACAAAACTCAGCGCCTTGACCTCAGGCGCGGCGATCAGCGCATCGACCGCCTGCTTGTCGCCATGGACGACGTTCAGTACCCCCTTGGGCAGACCGGCCTGGTGCAGCAATTCGGCAATGAACAAGGTGGACGTCGGATCACGCTCGGACGGCTTGAGAATGAAGCAGTTGCCGCAGACGATGGCCAGCGGATACATCCACAGCGGCACCATGGCCGGGAAGTTGAACGGGGTGATACCGGCCACCACGCCGACCGGCTGAAAGTCGCTCCAGGCGTCGATATCCGGGCCGACGTTGCGGCTGTATTCGCCCTTGAGAACCTCCGGGGCGGCGCAGGCGTATTCGACGTTCTCGATACCGCGCTTGAGTTCGCCAATGGCGTCCTCGATGGTCTTGCCGTGCTCGGCACTGATCATTTCTGCGATGGCGTTTTCATTCTCTTCCAGCAATTGCTTGAAGCGGAACATGATCTGCGCACGCTTGGCCGCCGGCGTACGTCGCCAGGCCGGGAAGGCAGCCTTGGCCGAATCAATGGCCTGCTGGATGACGAACTCATCGGCCAGCGGTACCTGACCGCTGACCGCGCCAGTGGACGGGTTGAACACGTCGGCACTGCGGCCGCTGCCAGCCACCGGATGGCCGTCGATCAAATGGGTAATATTGGTCATCATCTACTCCTGGGAAACATGGCGTTGCCCGCTGTGCAGGCAGCCGAAAAAGTCAGTCAAGCGTGCTCAGCACGCTGCCCACGGCATCAAACAGGCGGTCCAGATCCTCAGGCCGCGCATTGAAAGTCGGTCCAAACTGCAGGGTATCGCCACCAAAGCGAACATAAAAGCCTGCCTTCCAGAGCGCCATACCCGCTTCAAAGGGGCGAATGATCGGGTCGGTGCCACGCGGCGCCAGCTGAATGGCTCCCGCCAGTCCGCAGTTACGGATATCCAGTACATGGTTCACGCCCTGCAGGCCGTGCAATGTGCGCTCGAAGTGTGGTGCCAGCTCGGAAGCCTGTTGCACCAGCGCGTCGTCTTCAAGCAGTTTCAGGGTGGCCAGACCGGCAGCGCAGGCCACCGGATGCGCCGAATAGGTGTAGCCGTGACCGAACTCGACCGCGTGCTCCGGGGCATTCTGTTGCATGAAGGTGTTGTAGATCTCGCTAGTTGCAACCACCGCCCCCATTGGAATGGCGCCGTTGGTGATCTGCTTGGCCAGGTTCATGATGTCCGGGGTGACGCCAAAGTACTCGGCGCCGGTCCAGCAGCCCAGGCGACCAAAACCGGTGATGACCTCGTCAAAAATCAGCAGAATGTCATGCTGGTCGCAAATTTCGCGCAGACGCTGCAGGTAGCCCTTGGGCGGTACGATGGCACCCGCCGAGCCTGACATCGGCTCGACGATGACCGCCGCGATATTGGAGGCGTCATGCAGCTCGATCAGCTTGAGCATCTCGTTGGCCAGCTCGACACCGCCGGTCTCGGCCATTCCGCGGGTAAACGCCATCCCCGGCTGCAGGGTATGCGGCAGATGATCGGCCTCCATCAACTGACCGAACATTTTGCGATTACCACCAATGCCGCCCAGACTGGTGCCGGCGATGTTGACACCATGGTAGCCACGGGCGCGACCAATCATCCGCGCCTTGTTCGGCTGGCCCTTCAAGCGCCAGTAGGCACGCGCCATTTTTACCGCCGTATCGGCACACTCGGACCCGGAGTTGGTAAAGAACACATGATTCAAGTCACCCGGCAGTTTGGCAGCGATCTGTTCAGCGAGCTGGAACGACATCGGGTGGCCAAACTGGAAACCCGGTGAGTAATCCATCGTCCCCAACTGTTGGGCGACCGCCTGCTGGATCTCGCTGCGCGAGTGTCCGGCACCGCAGGTCCAGAGGCCAGACAGGCTGTCGTAGACCTGCCGTCCGTCGGCATCGGTCAGCCAGCTGCCTTTCGCAGCAACGATCAGGCGCGGGTCACGATGGAAGTTGCGGTTGGCCGAAAACGGCATCCAGTGCGCATCCAGCTTGAGCTGGCCGGCGATCTGTTGGGTGCTTTGGTCTTGCATGCTGGTGCCTCACGAAAAGTCGGCAAAGGGCGCGTCTACGCCGGTGTTTTCAATGGCTATACGGTGCCACAGCAAAAGGTATGATAAAACATGACTTTTCATACCTTCAGTTTGGAAATAACTAAACAATGAAATCCCGCCGCCCTGCCCCCCTTGCCCAGCTCTCGGATATTGATTTGCGCCTGCTGCGGGTGTTTCGTACGGTCGTCGAATGCGGCGGCTTTTCGGTCGCCGAAAGCGTGCTGGGTATCGGCCGCTCGGCGATCAGCCAGCAGATGAGCGACCTGGAGCAACGTCTGGGCCTGCGCCTGTGCCAGCGCGGGCGCGCGGGCTTTGCCATGACCGAGGACGGCCGCGAGGTCTATCAGGCCGCACTGCAATTGTTCTCGGCGGTGGAAAACTTCCGTACGGAGGTCAATGGTCTGCACCGGCACCTGCGCGGCGAATTGAACATCGGCCTGACCGACAACCTTGTCACCATGCCGCACATGCGGGTCACAGATGCGCTGGCACGTTTGAAAACCCGAGGGCCGGACGTGCGCATACAGATCAGCATGTCCGCTCCGGGCCAGGTCGAACAGGGCGTACTGGATGGTCGCCTGCACGTTGGTGTGATTCCGCAGGTCGGCGCGCTGTCAGGGCTTGAGTACCAGCCGCTGTACAGCGAGCGCGCCGAACTCTATTGCGCTGCCGGCCACCCCCTGTTTGCGCTGGAGGACAGCAAGCTGACGCTGGAAGAACTGCGCCGCCACGATGCCATCTCGCCCAGCTTTCGCGTTCCGGCCGAGGTTCAGCAACAGTTTCAGGCCCTGCGCTGTACCGCCACAGCCTCCGACCGCGAGGGCATTGCCTTCCTGCTGCTGACCGGGCATTACATCGGCTACCTGCCGGACCACTATGCGGCCCAATGGGTTGCCAGTGGGCGCATGCGCGCACTCGATCCCACTCGCTATCACTACGACCTGGTGCTGTCTGCAGTCACTCGCAAGGGCAGACGCCCCCATCTGGTACTGGAAAGCTTCCTCGAGGCGCTGGCAGGCACTCCTATCTCCAACTGACCATTTCCGAGACGGCGAAAAAGCTTGACTCCTTTAAGATGATGATCGACATTTAATTTAAATTAAAGTCGTCATTTAAAAAGGAGTTCCGCCATGAACAGCTCTCATGCCAGCACCGCACCATCATCTGCGATCGATAGCGCCTGTCGCGCATTCAGCGTGCCGCAGCGCATTCAGGCAAGCAGCCTGGAGCGCGCGCTTCTCTCCCAGGCTCAGCACGGCACCTTCCCCTACGCTGATGGCGACATCTCCGTCTGGAACATGGGTCTCGGCCCGCGCGTGCTGCTGGTACACGGCTGGGACAGCCGCGGCTCACATCTGGCGGCCTTTGTCGAGCCGCTGCTGCGCGCTGGCTTCGCAGTCACCCTCTTCGACCTGCCAGCGCATGGTGATTCTGGTGGAAGTCTCAGCAGCCCGGTGCACGCCGGACGCGCTCTGGCCGCACTGGCAGAACACCTTGGCCCAATCCATGGCGTGATTGCTCATTCGCTGGGCTCGGCAGCCAGCCTTTGGGCCTTTGCCCACGGCCTGAGTGTCAACGCCAGCGTGCACCTGTGCGGTCCTTCCTCGCTCAGCCCCATGCTGCAATTGCAGGCGCTGGGGCATGGACTTACAGCCGAAGAACAGCGCGAATTCAGCACGTGGGTGGAGCAGCATATCGGCATCCCGCCGGCGGAGATGAACCTGCCGGCGCTCAAGCACGGGCTGCGGCACCCGGCGCTGATCATGCACGATCCGACCGACCGTGTGGTGCCCTTCATCGCCTCGGCTGACCTTCACCGCCATTGGGCCGACTCCGAACTGGTCGAGCTGGAAGGTCTGGGGCACCGCAGAATCCTGAACGACCCGCAGGTGATTGCACGCAGCTGCGCGCTACTGAGCAGCACCCACAAAGCCGGAGACCAGGCATGAGCACCTCAACCCGCACGCTGGTACTGCTGTCCGGGCTGGCGGCTGTCGGCACACTGTCGACCACCATCATTCTGCCCTCCTTCCCGGCGATGGCCGCCTCGCTGAATGCCGCCCCGGCCGACATGGCGCTGACGTTGAGCAGCTTCTTTCTGGTGTTTGCTGTCGGACAACTGCTGGTAGGGCCGCTTTCCGACCGCTACGGTCGTCGGCCGCTGATTCTCGGTGGTCTGACGCTGTTTGTGCTTGGCAGCCTGCTCGGCGCTGGCGCAACCGACCTGAGCACCATGGTGGCCGCCAGGGTGATTCAGGCAGCCGGTGTGTGCGCTGCATCGGTACTGGCGCGAGCGGTGGCACGCGACCTGTATGACGGCCCGCTGCTGGCAAAGGCCTTGGCTTTCATTATGGTTGCCATGGCCGCCGCACCGGGCTTCTCGCCCTTGATAGGTAGCGTGATAGACAGTCAGTTTGGCTGGCGCACCAGCTTTGTACTGGTCGCCGCAGCGGGTTCGGCGCTGATCCTGAGCTACAGCCTGTTGCTGAATGAAACCCATGCGCCTTCAGCACGCTTGAAGATGACTGTAACCGGTACAGCAAAGGCCTATATGCAGTTGCTTGGCGACCGCCGATTCGCTCTGCCGGCGCTCTCGGTCAGTCTGGTAATCGGCGGGCTTTATGCGTTCTTTGCATCTGCACCAACGATCATGATACGCGGGATGGGCTACAGCAGCCTGCAGCTCGGTTTGTTCTTTGCCGCGACGGTATTGGTGGTTTTCAGCGCGGGAATACTGGCTCCGCGACTGGCCCAGCGATGGGGCGCCATTCCAGTTGTGATTATTGGCAGTCTGCTTGCGCTGTCAGGTGGCGTGTCGCAGGTACTGCTGCATGAAGGCCAGGATCTGCTGCCATTTTGCCTGGCAATCTGTCTGTTTCTGGCCGGTATGGGCGTGATCAACCCGCTGGGCACCGCAGTAACCCTGCAGCCCTTCGCCGAGCAGGCGGGGCTGGCATCATCGTTATTGGGCTTTCTGCAGATGACTGTCGCCGCCATCGGCACCGGCCTGATCAGTGCCATTGCCCTGCCACCGTCACTGACGTTGGGCCTGCTGCTGAGCGCAGCCGCGCTGTGCTCGCTGGGTGGATTCTTGCTGTATTCCGCACACAGCGAGCCACAAATGGCATGAGGCACCCGGGCAAACGCCACCGTCGATTCCTGGTGACGTTTGCTCGGTCGACCCCGGTTCAACCTGCGTTAGCTGGCGGCCGGCTCAGCGAAGTCGATCGGCAGCAGCAAGCAAAGCCTGCTCGGTAGCCTCCCAACCCAGACAACCATCGGTGATGGATACGCCGTAACGCAGCTCACCGGACAGTGCCTGACAACCGTCAAACAGATGGCTTTCCAGCATCACGCCACGCAGGCTAAGGTCGCCCGCAGCACGCTGGGCAACCACATCAGCCAGTACCTCTGGCTGACGCAGCGGGTCCTTGCCGCTGTTGGCGTGACTGCAATCGACCACCAGCGAGGCCGGCATGCCCAGGCGCTCGAGCTCTGCTCGCACCCTCGCTACGGCTTCGGCCTGGTAATTCGGGCCGCCATGACCGCCACGCAGCACAATATGCGTATCAGCATTGCCGGTCGTTTCAACCAGCGCCGGCCGGCCATGCATGTCCATGCCGAAATGCTGATGCGGATGCCGGGCGGATCGCATGGCATCACAGGCAACCGCCACACTGCCGTCGGTCCCGTTCTTGAAGCCAACCGGCAGGTGTAACCCGCTGACCATCTCCCGGTGAATCTGCGACTCGCTGGTACGCGCACCAACGCAACCCCAGCTGAGCAGGTCATCAAGGTAGCTGGCGGCCAGCGGTTGCAGCAGCTCGGTTGCAATCGGCAGACCCAGCTCACTGATTGCCAGCATGGTGCGTCTGGAAAGCGCCAGACCGGCCGCCATGTCACCGCTGCCGTCGAGCTGCGGATCGTAGAGCATGCCCTTCCAGCCAACCGTGGTACGCGGTTTTTCGACGTAGGCACGCATGACCAGCAGCAGGCGATCAGCAACACGACGCTGCAACTGGGCCAGTCGCTCGGCGTATTCAAGCGCGGCGTCGGGGTCATGCAGGGAGCACGGGCCGGTAATCACCAGCAGACGGTCATCCTTGCCATCAAGGATGTCACGAACAGCCTGGCGATGAGCGTCAATGGCCTCGGCCTGAGCGTCGCTCAGTGGCAGGCGTTCGCGCAGCTGAGCCGGTGTCGGCAAGGTCTGGGTGCGGCGGGCGGCACTCTTGGTGGTCGGAGCAGCGCTGGCAAGTGCGGTTACAGTGGCAGTCATCTTTTGCTTCCTTAGCCGGGGCGGTCTTGCCGCCGCGGCGCTATCTTGGTGTTCGATCGAGTGAATGTCGTGAGGTCAGGGTGCCGAAGCAAAATCGCCAGCAGCAGTAAGAGCGCGGGTTGTAAGAGCGTTGTGCGTACATGGTCATTCCTCGAATCTGCAAAGCCAAATAAAAAACCCCGGTCGGGTAGCCGACCGGGGTTTCTTGATTCTCTGGTGGCGACCCGTCAATTCAGGGCGCCTGTGGGGTATCAGGCGCGCCTTTGGCTAAACCAATACCCAAAATAAAAGTAACCAACCGCCACGCGCGCAGCAGCGACAGCACGCAGGGCGCTGGCGACAACAATCTGGGCGGAACGGTGTGTCATGGCTTGATTACCTTTAAACAATAGCCCGACTCTAACGGATGAGTTGCGCAGGGCGCAACCCCCTTCCGCCTTCAATCATCGACGTTTAGGCGGTGCCAGACCGTCAGACGACGTCACTACCTGCCCTGTCGGCGGGCGTGATGGACGCTTGCCCGCCCTCGGCTTCTTCGACTTTGGCGCCGCCTTCTTGCCATCCTTTTTACCGTCTTTCTTTTTCTTGCTGCCAACCGGCTTGCCCGAAGACTTGACCTTTTTAGGCCCCTTGAAACTGCCGGGCACTTCAGCCAGCAGACGACGCTCGAACTGGCGGCGCAGGTAGCGCTCAATGCTCGACATCAGGTTCCACTCGTGCGGGCTGACCAGCGAAATAGCCAGACCTTCGGCACCCGCACGGCCGGTGCGGCCAACCCGGTGCAGGTAGTCGTCGCCACTGCGCGGCATGTCAAAGTTGATGACCCGATCCAGCTCAACGATATCCAGACCACGGGCAGCAACGTCAGTCGCCACCAGAATACCGTTGGCGCTTTGCTTGAAGCGCTCCACCGCCAGATAGCGATCTTTCTGATCCTTCTCGCCGTGCAGCACGTAGACGCGCAGATCCAGAGCCCGCAGCACTCCGTTCAGGCGATCCGCCATGACCCGGGTATTGGTGAAGACGATGGTCTTGCCGTCGCCCTGATTCTGCAACAGCCACTTGAGCATGGCTTCCTTGTGGGCGTTGTCGTCCGCAGGAATAACTTGCTGAGTGATACTCGGCGTGTCATCGCGTACGGAGTTCAGCTCAAGAATCTGCGGCTCGGAAAGAACCGAGTCGATCATGCGCTGCAGACTGCGATTACCCTTGGTGGCGGAAAACAGCATGGTCTGGCGCTCGCCCGGGCAGGCGTCAGCCAACTTGCCCACATCCTCGGCAAAGCCCATATCCAGCATGCGGTCCGCTTCATCCAGCACCAGAGTCTGCACACTGCCCAGATCCAGATTGCCCGCTGTCAGTTGCTCGAGCGCACGTCCCGGAGTGGCCACCACAATGTCCGGATTCTTTCGCAGACGCGCTGCCTGGACGCGGAAGTCTTCGCCGCCGGTAACCTGCTCAGCCTTGATAAAGGTGAACCTGGCCAGCGCAGCAAAATCCTTCGAGACCTGACGGGCCAGTTCGCGCGTGGGCACCAGGATCAGAGCGCGGGGCGCGAGCGGCTTGCTTTCGTCTGCCAGCAGCCGTTGCAGCATGGGCAGCACGAACGCGGCCGTCTTGCCGCTGCCGGTCTGGGCGATGACATAAAGGTCCTTGCCTTCAATGGCAGGCGGAATAGCTGCGGCCTGAACCTCGGTAGGTTGCTGAAAGGAAAGCTCGGCAAGCGCCTTGAGCAGACGCTCGTGCAGATCAAATTGGCTGAACAATGAAATCACTCTGAAGTTCGGGAATTAACAGAGCCGAAGTTTAGCAGAGTGAAGGACGAAGCTCCCTGTCGGGAGCGAACCAGAGACAAAAAAAGGGGATATCCGAAGATATCCCCTCAAACCCAAACGTTTACAGCAGCATCAGAACTTAACGGATACCCGAAGCACGCAGGGCAGCCGGTGTGAACTGATTGTAGGTCGGTACATAGGTCAGGTCTGGAGCGGAGACCTCTTCCGTGTACATACCCAGTGCGATGTAACGACCTGCCAGCAAGTCATACAGCGTTTCCAGCGAGTAACCCGGGATCTGGTAGTCGTAGTTGAAGGACAGGTGACCTTCACCTACACGCCACAGAGTACCACGACCATCGTAGTGATCGGCCAGGGTGATCATCCAGGAGTCTTCGTCAACGAAGAAGTTACGCTGAGCGTAAATATGACGCTGACCTGCCTTGACGTTGCCCTGAACTTCCCATACGCGGTGCAGCTCGAAACGGGTGTATTCCGGGTTGACGTGACCAGCTTGCAGAACGTCGGCGTACTGGGTGCCACGCTCGGTCAGCTTGCCGCTGTTGTACGGAATGTAGATTTCCTTCTTGCCAACCAGGGTCCAGTCATAACGGTCAGGTGCACCGTTATACATGGCGAAGTTGTCGGAAGTACGCATACCGTCAGACGCGGTACCCGGGCCGTCGTAGGCAACCTGCGGAGCACGACGTACACGGCGCTGACCGGCGTTGTATACCCACGCCATACGCGGCTCTTTCAACTGATCCAGGCTATCGTGAACCAGCAGTACGTTACCTGCCAGACGGGCCGGCGCATTCACACGCTGCTTGAAGAACAGCAGGGTGTTCGGCATGGTCGACTCGTCGACGTCAGCCATGAGCTGCGGGTAACCCACTTCCTCTTCCAGCTTGATCAGCGTGAACGATCCGTTGGTTTGCGGCATGGCCTGCATGTACCAGCGATGAGCGTTTACGCGATAGCGGGTGTTGTGGTTCCAGACAACCTCGGCACCGGACTTCGGAATCGGGAACGCAAAGGTCCCGTGGCTGAAGTTGGAGATGCCGTCACCGCCGTTGACCAGTTTGGCCTGACCGGCAGTTGCCTTGACCTGATCGTAGACAGACTGCGGGTAACCGACAGTACGCTTGCTCTGGTAGACCGGCATACGGAAGGTTTCAGGATAACGCTCGAACATGGCGACCTGACCCGGGGTCAGATTGTCCTTGTACTGCTGGTAGTTCTGAGCGGTGATCACGAACTCCGGCTGTTCACCAGCGAAGGGGTTCTCGTAGAAGTGATCTTCCAGTTCCTTACCGGCATCGCGCGGCAGGCCACCAGTCCATTCCGGAATGGTGCCCGCAGCATTACCAGCCTTCTCTGCACCGATCGGTGTCAGGGAAGTACCCAGCTGATCAATTTCAGCCTGGGTCAGGGTTTGCGCCATTACAGAGGATGCCATCAGGCTCAGGGCCAGACCACCGACACCCATCAGAGTTTGTTGCATACGCATATTGTTATTTCTCCTTATGGCCTGTCTGATCAGAAGCTTACGCTGAAGCTGACGGCCGCAAAGTCGCGGTCCACGGCGGTGTTGTACTTACCGTCGAAGAAGTTGGTGTAGCTGATGCTGGCGTTGTACTTGTTCGCGTAGTCAGCATTCAGGCCGAGGCTGACTGCCTTGGCGTTTTCGCTGAAGTTCGGGCCGTAGCCTTCGACGTCATGCGACCAAGTCAGGTTCGGGCTCAAGTTGATACCGGCGAAGACGTTGGAGTAATCCAGAGAAGCACGGACGCGGTAACCCCAAGAGTCACTGGTATAGAAGCCATCAGTCTCACACCAGCTGGCGCCACGACCGACACCCTGGGAAAGTGGGCAGGTGCCATTGGCCAGAGGGCTTTGACCAAACAGCGAGTCACGACCGTAGAAGGTGTCACCCGGGTCAGTACCGATCCCTTCGATATGGTTGTAGCCAACTTCACCAACAAGCGCCAATCGGCTCGCACCCAGAACCCGCTCGATAAACTTGATGGCGGTGACCTGAGCCTGGAACATGCCTTTGCGATCGTAGCCCTGAATATACTGACCTGGGGCATACAGCTCGTCACGACCAATCCAGACACCGTTGCTGGTCAAACCTGCAACGCTCACGCTTCCGGTTGTGATCTGCATCGGCATATTCGGACGATAGCTGATTTCACCACCCAGGGAAGTACCGGCAACACTGGTCTGGAAACTCAGACCATACAGACGGATATCTTCAGGATATTCAAAGAAGTAACCAGCACCGCCACCCAGACCACCCAGGCCAACCTGCGGACCTGCGAAGTTACTGTAGATGGGCGTCCGACTATGGTAGTTCATTGCATAGAAGCCAAACTCGGAATCGTTCAGTTCCGGCACGAACCAGCGCAGTGCCACACCAAACTGTCCGTCATCTTTCGCTTTTTCGTCTTTCTGAGCACGAACGGTGATACGCCCGTTAAGACTCGGATCACCTTGGGGAGCATCAGCTCCGCCGACAACCAGGCGGTCAATACAGCCGGTAGCCAAGGTATCAGCACCAAAGAAAGTACCGCAGTTATCAATCGCGTAAGGGTGCCATTTGAGCTGGTAGAACGCCTCCATGCTCAGGTTTTCGGTCAGCCCTTGGGACAGATAAAGCATCTCGACCGGCAGCAAACCTTCCTTGATCTCGGCGCCCGGGCGACGGAAAGCGGCAACGTCAATCGGGTTGATAGAGTTGATGGAGTTACCGATAAAGGTTGACTCGCCCCAGCTGACTACCTGGCGACCCAGACGAATATTGCCCGGATTGTTGCCGATGAAATAGTTGTGATAAACGAAGGCGTCCAGCAAAGCCACGCCTGCACCCTTGACCAGCGGCGGGCGACCGGAGTCGTCAATATCATAGAAGTTCTGGTGGCCGTCTTTTGTCGCAAAATCGTACCAGTACTTACCGCGAATAAATGCACCAGAGTCGCCATAGCGAAGCTCAAGGTCGTGAACGCCACGGAAGATTTTGGAAAATACGTCCCCGGAGCTGTAGTTCAAACGACCGTCATCAGAGGTCCGTGCAGCAGCCTCACCGCCCGAAAGGGCGTGAATGAAGCGCTTGTCCGCATTCTGAGTAGATATGCTCATACCTACGGATACTTGCGAATCCAGCTGCGCTTCCACATCACCGATATTGAAGTTAACTGCCCCTGCCGATCCAGAGAAACTGGCCAGACCGATTGCCAGCGGCAATGCGGCAAGCGACCAAGCATGCATTTTTTTTGTCATTGTGCTGCTCCGTTAGATTTGAATCATGGGTTCAAGACGACGCGAGCCGTCTAGCACCGGAACCAAGTCTGTCACGAGATCGGAACGCGATTTGGCCGATTCGGACGAGTTTTTTGGCCGCTAGGGACATTCACCTGCTGAATACCCTTGATCCAAAGCCCGCAATTATCCGTTGCATAATTTTGCACAATAGGACTTTGTGTTTTATTGTTAACGCCAGTTGCAGTCGATCAAAATAATAAAATTCAGGCGCCAAAGCCCATGACTCCACAGAACCATGCTCTTTCCTCGGAGCGCGTGCACGAACGCTGCTTCTGGGCACAGGGGATTGCCCAGGGGCTCGAACTGTACGGCAAAACAGTCCGCGACCTGCCCGCTGACCTGCGCCAGCATTGCAAGCCTTCAGACCTCAGCCAGATGCACATCAGCCAGAGCGATATGAACCGTCTCTGGAACGCTGCGGCCAAGCTGTCCCAAGATGAGTGCTTCGGCCTGCGTATGGGCCGCCACTATCAGTCCAACACCCTCTCCCTGCTGGCGCTTTCCGCCGCCTCCAGTGAAACACTGGGCGAAGCCATTCAGCGCCTGATCCGCTTCATGCCGATTTTCAGCAGCCAGGTTCAACTCTACTCGGTAGAGGATGATCAGTACCTCACTCTGTACTTCCAGCCGCGCGGCAACCCGCATCCTCTGCATATGGAAGCGGTGATGAGCCAATGCAACAAGATCTGGGAAGGGCTTGGCATCGGACGGGCTTCGCTGATGCTGGAAAGCCGCCTCACTGGCGAGCACGAACGCAACCGGGAGCTGTGCGAGACACTGCTCGGCAACCGGGTTCGCCTCGGCGCCAAGCGCATGTCATTCCGCCTGAACCGGAGCCTGCTGCGCACACCCCTGCCCAATGCCGATGCTTTCCTGCGCAAGCGCCTGGACGCCTCCCTGGAAGACATGCTCAGCGACCTGCCCAACCTCGACTTTGCGGAACAGGTCAAACAGCGCATCCGGGTTCTGGTGTCTGAACGGGAGGTATCTGAAGAACTGGTGGCAACACCGTTCAACATGAGCCCGAGGCACCTTCGCCGCAAACTCAGCGAGACCCGAACCACCTATGAGAAGTTGCTGGATGAGGTTCGAATGGAGCTTGCCATTCGCCTTATAAAGGAAGGGAAACTGAACCTGGGCCGTATTGCCTTCGAACTGGGCTTTCTTGACCCCAGCAGTTTTACCCGCGCATTCCGGCGCTGGACAGGCATGAGCCCAACCAGCTTTCGCAGCCAGGCAAAGCAAAGCGCCGTACCCTCCTGACACCGACCCCTGGCCTGCATCAGGGCTTGGCATGACAAGCTAGCCAGCGTTGACGGACGCGACATGTCGCGTCCCTACGCAGGAGCTGCACTCACCCCGCCATCCTGCCGGGCACCCGCCACCTTCCCGACTGAGCTCCAGCCCCATAAACAAAAAAGGGAGCCTTACGGCTCCCTTCCTGTACTGCGATCAGCTCAACTCAGCGAACGCCGGATGCACGCAGTGCTGCCGGAGTGAACTGGTTGTAGCTCGGGTCGAAGTCGTACTGCGGTGCAGAGTTCTCTTCGGTGTACATACCCAGAGCGATGTAGCGGCCTGCCAGCAGGTCGTACAGGGTCTCGAGTGCATAACCCGGGATCTTCTGCTGGTAGTTGAAGCCGAGGTGGCCTTCACCCACCCGCCACAGCGTGCCACGACCATCGTAATGGTCGGCCATGCTGATCATCCAGGAGTCTTCGTCAACAAAGAAGTTACGCTGAGCGTAAATATGACGCTGACCCTGCTTGACGTTACCCTGCACTTCCCACACACGGTGCAGCTCAAACCGGGTGTATTCCGGGTTCACGTGACCAGCCTGCAGTACATCGGCGTATTGAACGCCCGGCTCGGTCAGCTTGCCGCTGTTGTAAGGAATGTAGATTTCCTTCTTGCCAACCAGGGTCCAGTCGTAACGGTCAGGTGCACCGTTGTACATGGAGAAGTTGTCAGAAGTACGCATACCGTCAGAGGCGGTACCCGGGCCGTCGTAGGCAACCTGCGGAGCACGACGGACACGGCGCTGACCGGCGTTGTACACCCACGCCATGCGCGGCTCTTTCAGTTGATCCAGGCTGTCGTGAACCAGCAGTACGTTACCTGCCAGACGGGCCGGCGCATTCACACGCTGCTTGAAGAACAACAGGGTGTTCGGCATGGTCGATGCGTCAACATCGGACATCTGCTCCGGATAACCGACTTCCTCTTCCATCTTGATCAGGGTGAAGGAGCCGTTGGTCTGCGGCATGGCCTGCATGTACCAGCGGTGCACGTTCAGGCGATAGCGGGTGTTGTGGTTCCAAACCACTTCAGCACCGGACTTCGGAATCGGGAACGCGAAGGAGCCATGAGCGAAGTTGGAGATACCATCACCGCCATTGACCAGCTTGGCCTGACCGGCAGTAGCCTTGACCTGGTCGTAGACAGATTGCGGGAACGCGACGGTACGCTTGCTCTGGTAGACCGGCATACGGAAAGTTTCCGGATAGCGCTCGAACAGGGCGATCTGACCAGGCGTCAGATTGGCTTTGTACTGCTCCATATTTTGAGCGGTGATCACGAACTCGGGCTGCTCACCCTTGAACGGATCTTCCAGGAAGTTGTTCGGCAGGGACTGACCAGCATCCGTCGGCAGACCACCGGTCCAGGCCGGGATAGTGCCGGAAGCATTACCAGCCTTCTCTGCACCGACCGGCGTCAGGGAAGTACCCAGCTGATCAATTTCAGCCTGGGTCAGGGTTTGGGCCATAACGCTTGAGGCCATCAGGCTGAGTGCCAGACCGCCGACACCCATCAGAGTTTGTTGCATACGCATAGTGTTACTCTCCTGTGGTCCGTATTAGAAGCTTACGCTGAAGCTGACGGACGCAAAGTCACGGTCAACGGCGGTGTTGTACTTGCCGTCGAAGAAGTCGGTGTAGCTGATGCTGGCGTTGTACTTGTTACCGTAGTCCGCATTAAGGCCGATGCTGATCGCCTTGGCATCTTCGGTGAAGTTGGGGCCGTAACCTTCAACGTCGTGCGACCAGGACACATTCGGGCTCAGGTTGATACCGGCAATCACGTTGCTGTAATCCAGCGACGCGCGGATACGGTAACCAGAAGACCATGAGGTGTAGAAACCATCGTTTTCACACCAGCTCGCCGCGTTCGGGGATCGACCCGGAGCAGGCGTACCCTCGTTGGAGGAACACTGGCCAGCCGGCAAAGCGCCCAGACCGGTATCGCCATCGACGAATGGGCTTTGACCAAACAGAGAGTCACGACCAAACTTCACGTCACCCAGACCACCGATGTAGTTGACGCCGGCCTCGCCGACAAGAGCCAAGCGACTTGCGCCCAGGACACGATCAAAGAACTGAATTACGCTGACCTGAGCCTGCCAGAACTCTTTACGCTGATAGCCTGGAATGTAGGTTCCCGGAGCAACGTCTGCGTAATCGCGGTGAGTATTGTCGGCACCCAGCTGCAGCGCTGTACGGCTCATATCACCTGTGTTGATCTGCATCGGCATATTGGGACGGTAGCTGATTTCACCACCCACTGACGCACCAGCCACACTGGTCTGGAAGCTCACGCCGTACAGACGAATATCTTCGGGATATTCAAAGAAATAACCAGCAGCACCGAGCGTCCCATCAAGGCCAGGTGTCGGAATTCCATTGTTGAACGGACCAGCCAGATCGCCAGCAATGTTGGAGTAAATCGGAGAGCGGCTATGGTAGTTCATAGCGTAGAAACCGAACTCCGAGTCGTTCAGCTCAGGTACAAACCAGCGGAACGCAACGCCGAACTGCCCCTCGTCCTTCGCCTCGCGATCCTTCTCGCTGCGGGCGATGTAGGTGAAATTAGGCTGTTCACCCTGCGGGAAGTCTGTTCCGTTGAAGACCAAACGATCAATACAGCCCTTCGCCAAGGTATCCGAACCAAAGAAGGTGCCACAGTTGTCGAGAACGGTCGGAGCCCACTTCAGTTGGTAGAAAGCCTCCATGCTCAGGTTCTCGGTCAAGCCCTGAGACAGATAAAGCATTTCGACCGGCAGCAGCCCTTCCTTCAACTCAGCTCCCGGACGGCGCAGAGCGGCAACGTCAATCGGGTTGATGGAGTTGATGGAGTTCTGGATAAAGGTGGACTCACCCCAGCTTACAACCTGACGGCCGAGGCGGATATTGCCGGGATTGTTGCCGATAAAGTAGTTGTGATAGACGAACGCATCGAGCAGCGCTACGCCGGACGCTTTCTGAAGCGGATCACGGCTTGAATCGTCGATATCATAGAAGCTCTGGTGGCCATCCTTGGTTTCAAAATCGTACCAATACTTACCACGGAAGAATGCGCCGGAGTCGCCGTAGCGCAGCTCGAGGTCGTGAACACCGCGAAAAATTTTGGAGAAAGCATCACCGGAACCGTAGTTCTGGCGACCATCGTCGGAAGTCCGCGCTGCTGCTTCACCACCATTATTTACAGAGATAAAGCGCTTATCAGCGTTCTGAGTCGAAACGCTCACACCCACGGACAGCTGAGAGTCCAGTTGGGCTTCGACTTCACCGATATTGAAAGCGACTGCGTTTGCAGCGCCCGAGAAAGTGGCCATGCCAATCGCCAGAGGCAATGCGGCAAGAGACCAGCAATGCATTTTTTTTGTCATTGTGCTGCTCCGTTTGGGTGACATGAACTCACGCACGACCTGTGCGTGTTCAAGGCTCCCGCAGTCTGTCACGAGGCCAGCACGAAAGACTTGCCCCATACGGCCAACATACTTGACCGGAAAGGACATTCATTTGATGAATTGACACTATAAGCATGAGTAGATGTCACGGCATCAGGCTTCCGCCCGGACCTGGAAACGCCTCTAAATGCTCTGAAACTCCCTGCTTAAAGGGGGTCTTGTCATCCTCAAGCAGCCTTTCGCGACAATTTCGCCAAACCCCACCCAGCCTGACAGACACAAAGCAATACATCACCAAGAAAAAAAGCCAACAACGCAGCCGATACATTAACTGCAACATAATTTTGCTCTGCGGAACTGCGCGCAGGCTTTTCCCGCTCGGATTTATCGCTATACTGCCCGGCGATAAAGACAAAATGCTGTTTTGTCACAACAAGAATGGATCAGCGTCTCGATGCTCGAATACTCAAGCTCAGATTCCTTCGCGCGGGTGCGCGAAAGTGCTTTCTGGTTGCGCGCCATGGAACAGGCACTGAAACAGTATGGCGTCTCACTGGGCAGCTCCAGCCAGCTGGCTCCCTGGATAACGCTTCCAGTAGGCCAACCTCAGTTCGTCGATCAGGCACTTTGTTCCCACGGCTGGAGCGAAGCCCTGAAAGTCTCGGAAGATCCCCACTTCGCCTTGCGCATGCATCGGGTGTTTGTGCCAACCCCATTCGCCACCCTCGCCCTGGCAGCAGCGGCCAGCGAGCATATCGAAGCGGCACTGACATTGCTGACCCGTTTCTTCAGCCTGTTCAGCATTCAGCTGAAACTGGTGTGCGAACCCGATGACGAAGGCATTGCGCTGACACTGCGCCCGATTGGCAGCCCCCACCAGCAGCATGTGGAAGCGGTGATTGGCTATCTGGCCCGCTATTTCAATCGCCTGGATCTGGATGACCAGGGCCTGGTGCGCAAGCTGCAGCTGGTTCGCGCAGATGAAGACCCGGAGGGCCAGCGGCGCCTGTTTTCCCGCAACACAGTGGAGTTCGGTGACGACTACCGACTGGTTCTGGATCGCCGCCTGATGCACAAGCCACTCGCCACCTCCAGCCCCTTCATCCTGCCAAGGCTGATTGAGACGCTGGAAGCGATGCAGGCTGTGCTGCCCAGCCACGCGCTGAGCGAACAGGTCAAGCGTCGTATCCATCTGCTACTCGGCTCAGGCGACATCAGCGCAGAACGGGTAGCTGCGCCGCTCAACATCAGTCCGCGCCATCTGCGCAGAAAGCTCAGCCAGGAAGGGACCAGCTACGAGCAGCTGGCCGACGACGTGCGCCGCGAAGCTGCCCTCCGCATGATCAGCGACGGTCAGCTTTCGCTTACCAGCATTGCCTACGAGCTGGGCTTTCTGGACCCCAGCAGCTTTACCCGCGCCTTCCGCCGCTGGACCAATATGAGCCCGACCGCTTATCGGCGCGAGCTGAATCGCAGCGACGAGAACCCCTGACGCCTGCCTGGGCCGAGCATTGCTCGGGCTCAGGTTAAACACTTACTCAAGTCTGCCACCACCAAAGCGCCCGTACCGCATTCGGCCGAGGCGCAAGCCGCCAACGGGCGACGCACTGGCGTAACCCCTCTCAAGCTTCCAGACTCTGATGCCAGGCAGACCAAGATGTGCGACGCTGTAACAAAGCCCATTCTGCTGCGTCTGATGGTCAACGGATATGAGGAAAAAACGTGCGCGATACCCTGCCCTTACTGAATCAGCTGGACTTTCCATCGCTTCGGCGCAGTGCACTCGAAACGCTACAGGTAAATCTGACCTACCGCTGCAACCAGCGGTGCCTGCACTGCCACGTCAATGCCGGGCCAACCCGCACCGAGGCCATGTCAGACGAGCTGATCGAGCTGCTGTGTGACGTCATTGATGCACACCCGGTCAGCACGCTGGATCTGACCGGTGGGGCGCCGGAGATGCATCCGCAGTTTCGCACTCTGGTAGTCCGCGCCCGCGCCGCAGGGCTTAAGGTGATCGACCGCTGCAATCTGACCATCCTGTCCGAACCCGGCCATGAGGATCTGGCGCAATTCCTTGCTGACTCAAACGTCGCGATTTCCGCCTCCCTGCCCTGCTATTCGCGCGACAACGTCGACAGCCAGCGCGGCGACGGCGTATTCGAGCGCAGCATCGCCGGGCTCAGGCAGCTGAACGCGCTGGGCTACGGCCAGCCAGGCAGCGATTTGGAGCTGAATCTGGTCTACAACCCGCAAGGCCCCAGCCTGCCGCCGCCGCAGCAAGCGCTGGAAGCAGACTATAAACAGCACCTGCAGGAAGACTTCGGCATCCAGTTCAACCACCTGCACACCATCACCAACCAGCCGATTGCCCGCTTCGGCAGTACCCTGGTCAGCCGCGGGCAGTTCAACCAGTACATGCAGCTGCTGCGCGACAATTTCAGCCCAGGCAACCTGCCCGGCCTGATGTGCCGCAGTACCGTCAGCATCGACTGGCGCGGCTATTTATACGACTGCGATTTCAACCAGATGCTGGAGCTGCCCATGCCGGTACTGGCGTCGGACCGTCCGCACCTGCGTGATCTGCTCAACGCCGATCTGCCCGACCACCCCATCGCCACCCGCGACCACTGCTTCGCCTGCACAGCCGGACAGGGCTCCAGCTGCGGCGGCGTTCTCAATACAAACTGATCAGGGACAGGATTGCACCACATGACCGCTACCAGCCTGACAGGCCTGTTCTTCTGGGGGTTTCTGATCGCCTACGGCGCGCTGATGTACTGGCTGTCGCCGCGCACTGTCACCATTGGCGGTTTTTTCAATGGCGAAGACAGCCAGGGCCGCCAAGCCTCGCCACTGCTGCTGACCACCAGCATCTTCATCAGCTGGATCTTCGCCAAGTCGGTCACCAATGCCGCCAATCTCGGTGCCGAGTTTGGTCTGGTCGGCGGCCTGGCCTACGCCACCTACTGGTTGTCTATCCCGCTCTGCGGGCTGGTGATCTACCGCCTGCGCCGACGTTTTCAGGCAACCAGTCTGGTCAGCTTTCTGACCAGCAACTACGGCCGCGGCGCCGCGCTGGCGTTCTCGGCGGCGATTCTGATTCGTCTGTTCAACGAGGTCTGGAGCAACACCGCCGTAGTCGGCGGCTATTACGGCGACAGCGGCAGCCCGGCGTTTATCGGCGCAGCACTGCTGTTTACCGCTGTGACACTGGCCTACAGCCTGCGTGGCGGGCTGCGCAGCTCGATCCTGACCGACGCGGCGCAGGCCGCTATCTTCGTCATCGCACTGGTCTGGGTGCTGGGATTGGTATTGCCCAATCACAGCACCGCCGAGCTGACCAGCACCAGCCACTGGGCGCTCAACGCCGGTGTGGATCTGTTTCTGGTCGCCTGCCTGCAGCTGCTGAGCTATCCCTTCCACGACCCGGTACTGACCGACCGTGGCTTTATCAGCGAAGAGAAATCCATGCTGCGCGCCTTCACGCTGGCTGGTGTGCTGGGCTTCGTTGCCATTCTGGCCTTCAGCCTGATCGGCGTGCACGCCACCCTTGGCGGTATCGAGGCCGGTGGTAACGTACCAGCGGCGCTGGCGAGAAGCCTTGGTGTTGGCGCACTGATCGTGATGACGCTGGTGATGATTTCCGCCGCCGGCTCCACCTTGGACTCGACCTTCTCCAGCCTCGCCCGCCTCAGCGGCCGCGAGTTGCCCGCCCTGCTGCAGCGTGATCTGGGCCAGAAAGCCATCGGCGTCGGCATGGCGACCATGCTGGTGTTCGCCCTGCTCGGCAACCTGCCGATGCTCGCCGGCACCGACATTCTCAAGGCCACCACCATCAGCGGCACCATGGTTATCGGGCTGGCACCGGTGTTTCTGCTGCACGGCTTCGTGCGGCCCACCCGGCTCGGCTTTCACCTGAGTTTCTGGACCGGCATCGGGCTTGGCGTTGCCCTCACCCTTGGCTGGATTCCGCAGAGCTGGGCTATTGGTGACGGTCGCTACGCACTGCTGCTCGGCACCAACCTGTACGGGCTGATTCTGTGTACCGCCGGATACCTGTTGCCCGGCATGCTGACCCGGAAAGCCGTATGAGTAAGGGACGTAGTTGCCCGGCAGACTATCGACTGCCCGCCGAGACCTTCAGCGCCCCCGTAAACCTTGCGTGCGAGGTGCTGTACGTGATCGGCGGGCTCTACGGTAACCGTCAGGCGCTGGACGCCATTGAGCGGCGCGTCGCTGGCGAACCCGGCGCCACAGCCGTATTCAACGGTGACGCCCACTGGTTCGACCGCGACCCGGAGGTGTTCAGCGATATCGAGCAACGCCTGCAACGGCACTACCCGCTGCGCGGCAATGTTGAAACCGAACTGGCCCGCGCGGGCGACGATTTCGGTTGCGGCTGCGCCTACCCGGAGCAGACAGACGCCGCCACGGTCGAGCGCTCCAACCGCATTCATCAGCAGCTGCAACAGACGGTCAACAGCCTGCCCGGCATGGCTGAACAGCTCGGCAACCGCCCCGCCACCCTGATAGCCAACGTCGCCGGCGAGCGCATCGCCATCACCCACGGCGATGAGCAGTCGCTGGCCGGCTGGCAGTGCGATCACGCGCAACTGCAGAAACCGGAGCGTCAGCAGCAATTGCACCGCTGGTTCGCAGAAAACTGCATCCGCGTACTTGCCTGCAGCCATACCTGCAGCCCGGCCGCGCTGAGCAACGGCGAGTGGGCGGTGATCAACAACGGCGCCGCTGGCATGCCCAACTTCAACAACGGCCGCTACGGCCTGATCACGCGCATCGCGCGCACTGCTTCCGCCGCCGCGCTCTACCGCGCGCGGGTCGGCTCGCTGATCGTCGAAGCACTGCCCGTCACTTACGATCAGCGCGCCTTTGCCGCTGAGTTCAAACGCCAGTGGCCTGACAACTCACCCGCTGCGCTGTCGTATTGGCAGCGCATCAACCAAGGAACCGACATGACGCCCGAACAGGCCTGCATCAAGGGCTTTACCCTCGCCAACACGCTCTGTGCGCTGGAGATGCTGTCATGAACCTGCGTCGTCTGTTGCTGCTCGCCGTGGTCGTGGCGCTGGTCGCGGGCTTCTTTGCCTCGGGTCTGCAGCAGCACCTGAGTCTGGACGCGCTGAAAGCCCAGCAGCAGGTCCTTGACCAGCAGGTAACCAGCCAGCCAATACTCGCCAGCGCCCTGTATGTGGGGCTCTATGTGCTGGTGACGGCGCTGTCGCTGCCCGGTGCCGCGCTGCTGACCCTGATCGGCGGCGCCCTGTTTGGCCTTGGCTGGGGTCTGCTGCTGGTGTCCTTTGCCTCCACCGCCGGGGCGACGCTGGCGATGCTGATCAGCCGCTTTCTGTTGCAGGACTGGGTTCAGCAGCGCTTTGGCTCACGACTGGAACGCATCAACCATGGCATCGACCGCGAAGGCGCGTTCTACCTGTTTGCCCTGCGGCTGGTGCCGGCGTTTCCGTTCTTTCTGATCAACTTGGCAATGGGCCTGACCCGCCTGCCTGCGCGCACCTTCTGGTGGGTCAGCCAACTCGGCATGCTGCCTGGCACGCTGGTGTATGTGAACGCCGGCCGCGAACTCGGTCAGCTGAACTCGCTGGCCGGCATCCTCTCGCCGGGGCTGCTCGGCGCCTTCGTGCTGCTGGGGCTGTTCCCGCTGATTGCCCGGCGCCTGCTGGACGTGATCAAGGCCCGTCGCGTCTACAAAGGCTGGCGAAAGCCCAAACAGTTCGACCGCAATCTAGTGGTAATTGGTGCCGGCAGCGGCGGACTGGTCAGCGCCTACATTGCCGCAGCGGTCAAGGCCGACGTCAGCCTGATAGAGAAACACGCCATGGGCGGCGATTGCCTCAACACCGGTTGCGTGCCGTCCAAGGCGTTGATCCGCTCGGCCAAGCTCGCCACAGAAGTCCGCAAGGCGCCCGCGCTGGGCTACAGCCACGCCGAGGCAACCGTCGACTTTGCCGCGATAATGGAACGCGTCCAGCGGGTAATCAAGCAGATCGAGCCACATGATTCGGTCGAGCGCTACACCGACCTCGGCGTCGACGTGATCACCGGTGAGGCGCGCATCACCTCACCCTGGCACGTAGAGGTAAACGGGCGCAGCATCAGCACGCGCAATATCATCATCGCTGCCGGTGCGCGCCCCCTCGTACCGGACTTGCCGGGGCTCGACAGCGTGCCGATGGTTACTTCAGACACCGTCTGGAACCTGCGCGAGCAACCGCGCCGGTTGCTGGTGCTCGGCGGCGGCCCGATCGGCTGCGAGCTGGCACTGGCCTTCCAGCAGCTCGGCTCGCAGGTCATCCAGGTTGAGCGCGGCAACCGCCTGCTGCCCCGTGAAGACGCCGACGCCAGCGAACTGGTGATGGTCAGTCTGGGCAGCGCAGGCGTCGATCTGCGCCTGAACCACCAGGCCGAGCGCTTTGAACTGCGCAATGGCACGCCGACCGTTCTCTGCCGCTCTCAGGACAGCGACCATTCGGTAGAAATCGAGTTTGACTGCGTGCTGGTCGCCCTCGGCCGGGTAGCCAACACCCAGGGCTATGGCATCGAAACGCTGGGCCTCGCAGTGCGCGACAACGGCACGCTGGATACCAACGAGTATCTCGCCACCCGCTTCCCCAACGTTTTTGCCGTGGGCGATGTAACCGGCCCCTACCAGTTCACCCACGCGGCATCCCATCAGGCCTGGTATGCCGCCGTCAACGCGCTGTTCGGCAGCTTCCGCCGCTTCAAAGTGGATTACCGGGTGCTGCCGCACTGCACCTTTACCGATCCGGAGGTCGCCCGCGTCGGGCTGTCGGAAACCGAAGCGCAAGAGCAAGGGGTGGAATATGAGGTAACCCGCTACGGTATCGACGACCTGGACCGTGCTATTGCCGACGAGGCCGCAGAAGGCTTCGTAAAAGTGTTGACCGAGCCCGGCCGCGACCGCATTCTCGGCGTCACCATCGTCGGCGCCCACGCCGGTGAGCTGATCGCCGAATACGTGCTGGCGATGAAGCACAACCTCGGCCTGAACAAGATCCTCGGCACCGTGCACAGCTACCCAACCCTGAGCGAAGCGAACAAGTACGCCGCCGGCCAATGGAAACGTGCCCATCAGCCGGAGCGCCTGCTGCAGTGGGTCGCACGCTTTCACGCCTGGAGGCGCGGTTGAAGCTGTCGATCATCATGCCGGTGCGCAACGAAGCTGCCGACATCGTTGCCGCCCTTACGCCGCTGCAACCGCTGCGCGGTGAGCTGGAAATTATTCTGGTCGACGGCGGCAGCAGCGATGGCACCGTGCCCCTTGCCAGGCCGCTGGTGGATCAACTGATCCAGTCTGCGCCGGGCCGGGCAGCCCAGATGAACGCCGGCGCGGCGCCGGCAAAAGGCGATTGGCTGCTGTTTCTGCACGCCGATACCCACCTGCCCGACGGCTTTATCAATCTGCTGCCAAAACCAGGCAGCCCGCATCGCTGGGGCCGTTTTGACGTCCGGCTCAGCCCCTCCTCGCCACTGCTGGCGGTGGTCGCGTGGATGATGAACTGGCGCTCGCGGCTGACTGCCGTGTGCACCGGTGACCAGGCCATCTTTGTCGAGCGCCGCCTGTTCAACGAGTTGGGCGGCTATGCGCCTATCGCCCTGATGGAAGACATCGAGCTGAGCAAACGGCTGCGCCGCCACGGCAGGCCGCTGTGCCTGTCCGAGCGCCTCACTACCTCCAGCCGGCGCTGGCAGCAGAACGGCACCCTGCGCACCATCACGCTGATGTGGCAGCTGCGGCTGCGTTACTGGCTGGGGGCAGATCCCCGTGATCTGGCCCGGCGCTACAGCGCTCCCCGTCGTCAACTGTAACCAGTTGTCGGCAGGCACCACAGCACCCCGCACAAGAATCTATGCTGAAAAACAGAACGCCGACCTGCATCACAAAAAGGCACCGTTGCCAGATAACAATGACCGTACTGGCGAACATTTTGCAGGAGTCCAGGTCACAGCCACCACGTGTCCTGCAAGCGAGAAACAGCCATGCAATTTGAATCCGCCTTTCTGCCACTGCTGATCTTCGCCAAGGCGCCCGAACCCGGCCAGGTGAAAACCCGACTGATCCCCGCTCTCGGCGCCACTGGCGCCCGTGATCTCTACCTCAGACTCCTGCAACGCACCCTGACCCAGACCTTCGACTGGCCGGGGCCGCGCTTTCTCTACGCCACCAATCCCGAACACCCGGTGCTGCGCGCACTGGCCAGCGAACACGGCCTTAAGCTGCGGCAGCAGTGCGGCGAAGACCTCGGCGAACGCATGGCCAATGCCATTGCCGAGCATCCCGATGGAGCCCTGCTGATTGGCAGCGACTGCCCCGACATGGACAGCACGCACGTGCTTGCCGCCTGCCGTGCACTAAATCGGCACGACACCGCGATTATTCCCAGTGAAGACGGCGGTTATGTGCTGATAGGCCAGCGTGAAGCCAATCCAGCCCCCTTTCAGAACATGCACTGGAGTCACGAGCAGGTACTGAACGATACCCGCAAACGCCTCGAAGCTGCCGGCCTGACGCTGTGGGAAGGCCCGGCACTCTGGGATCTGGACACACCCGAGGACCTTGGCCGCCTGCCCAGCGAACTGCAGGCCATAACGCGCCCATGTGCGTGACGATTTTGTCTCGCCCGCACTAATAATACCCACCCTGAGTTATCAGGGTACGTTATGCATACTTATTGCCACCGACACTACATCGTTCTCCTTTGGCAGCTGTGACTATATGGTCAGCAGCATCACAGCACATACCCACGAACCACCGCCAAAGGATTCAACATGTTTGACCTCAGCCCCCGCGTCCAAGATCTGAAAGCCAAGCTCCAGGGCTTCATGGATGAGCACATCTACCCCAACGAAGCCGTGTTCTACGAGCAGGTAAAACAGAACAAGTGGGGCCATCCGGCGATCCTGGAAGAGCTCAAGGAAAAGGCCCGTGCGCAGGGTCTGTGGAACCTGTTCCTGCCCGAGTCCGAGCGTGGCGCCGGCCTGACCAACGAAGAGTACGCCCACCTGTGTGAAATCATGGGCCGCGTCTCCTTCGCCGGCGAAGTCTTCAACTGCAACGCGCCGGACACCGGCAACATGGAAACCATCGAACGCTACGGCAACGACGAGCAGAAAGAGCAATGGCTCAAGCCGCTGCTGGCCGGTGAAATCCGCTCCTGCTTCTCCATGACCGAGCCGGATGTCGCCTCCTCCGATGCCACCAACATCCAGTGCGAGATCCGCCGCGAAGGTGACGAGTACGTCATCAACGGCACCAAGTGGTGGTCCTCCGGAGCGATGAACGAGCACTGCAAGATCGCGATCGTCATGGGCAAGACCGACCCGAACGCGCCGAAGCACCTGCAACAGAGCATGATTCTGGTGCCGCTGGACACCCCCGGTGTGAAGATCGTGCGCGACCTGCACGTATTCGGCTACGACCACGCCCCGCACGGCCACGCCGAAATCGAATACAACAATGTGCGCGTCCCGGTTTCCAACATCCTGCTGGGTGAAGGTCGCGGCTTCGAAATCGCCCAAGGTCGCCTTGGCCCGGGCCGCATTCACCACTGCATGCGCAGCATCGGTATCGCCGAGCGCGCACTGGAAGCCATGTGCCGCCGCGCCAGCGAGCGCGTTGCCTTCGGCAAGCCGATGTACAAGCTGGGCAGCGTGCCGGAAATGATCGCCCGCTCCCGTTGCGAGATCGACCAGGCCCGCCTGCTGACCCTGCACGCCGCGCGCAGCATGGACCAGTTCGGCAACAAGGTCGCCCGTCAGCAGATCGCCATGATCAAGGCCGTTGCCCCGACCATGGCCTGCAACGTGATCGACCGCGCCATTCAGATCTTCGGCGCCAAGGGCGTGTGCCAGGACACCTTCCTCGCCTCCGCCTACGCCAAAGCCCGCACCCTGCGTCTGGCCGACGGCCCGGACGAAGTGCATCTGAATGCCATCGCCAAAATGGAAATGAGCCAATATCTGTAAGGGCAGCGTCAGGCCGCAAGCTGCAAGCCTCAAGCTGACCGTGCACTGGTTTTATCTTGAGGCTTGAAGCTTGTGGCTCGAGCGAAGCGAGGTTTTATGAGTACATTGTTCGACCTAACCGGTAAAGTCGCCATCATCACCGGTTCGACTAAGGGCATCGGTAAGTCGATTGCCGAGGAATACGCCAAGGCTGGCGCCAAGGTGGTGATTTCCAGCCGCAAGGCTGACGCCTGTCAGCAGGTGGCAGACGAGCTCCGCAGTCAGGGCTTCGACGCTCTGCCGGTTGCCTGTCATGTGGGCGACAAGGCCCAGCTGCAGAATCTGGTTGATCGCACCCTGGAGGCCTTTGGCCGCATCGACGTACTGGTCTGCAACGCGGCCACCAACCCGGTCTATGGCCCGACCCACACAGTCAGTGACGAGGCCTTCGACAAGATCATGGGCACCAACGTCAAGGGCACCTTCTGGCTGTGCAACATGGTCATCCCGCACATGGTCGAGCAAGGCGGCGGTTCCATCGTCCTGCTGTCGAGCATTGCGGGGCTGCGTGCCAGCGCCAATATCGGCGTCTACGGCATGTCCAAGGCGGCGGAAGCAGGCCTGGCCCGCAACCTGTCGCTGGAGTGGGGCCCGCAGGGTATCCGCGTCAACAGCATCGCCCCTGGCCTGATCCGTACCGATTTTGCCCAGGCCCTGCTGGAAGATCCGGACCGCCTGCGCAAGGTGGAAGAGAAGCTGCCACTGCGCCGCGTAGGCGAGCCGGTGGATATCGCCGGGGTCGCGCTGTTTCTGGCCTCCAGCGCCTCGGCGTACGTTACCGGGCAGACCATCGTCGCCGATGGCGGCGATACCATTGCCTGATAACGTCTGATTCACCTCGCTGTTCAACGCGCCAGGGCTCGCCCTGGCGTGTTATTTTTGCCGACTTGACCCATCAACAACAGGATCTTCAAAGATGAGCGGAGCGACCCTGATTGACGTATTGCCTGCCCACAAGTTCGACGAGGCAAAGCTCGCCAACTACCTGCAGGACTACCTTCCGGGAGCCAACCAGGGCATCAAGGTTCAGCAGTTCCAGGGTGGCCAGTCCAACCCGACATTCCTGCTGGAAATCGCCGGCAAGCGTTACGTACTGCGCAAGAAGCCGCCGGGAAAACTGCTGCCCTCGGCCCACATGGTCGAGCGCGAGTTCCAGGTCATCAACGCCCTGGGCAAGACCGACGTGCCGGTACCGACCGCACGCCTGCTGTGTGAAGACCCCGAGATCATCGGCACAGCGTTCTACGTCATGGATTACGTCGAAGGCCGCGTCTACTCCCAGCCGCTGCTGAGCGAGGTAGCGCAGGAAGAGCGCATGCCGATCTACCAGTCGATGATCGAAACCATGGCCAAGATGCACAACGCCGACTGGAAGGCCATCGGCCTGGAAGGCTATGGCAAGCCCGACAACTACATCGCCCGTCAGGTCAAACGCTGGGGCGGCCAGTTCGAAGCCAGCCGCACCCACGACATGCCGGCGATGGACGCCCTGATGAAGTGGCTGCCGGAGAACATCCCGGCCGACGAAAGCACTACCATCGCCCACGGCGACTTCCGCATCGGCAACCTGATGCTGCACCCGACCGAGTCCAAGGTCGTGTCGATCCTCGACTGGGAGCTGGCAACCCTCGGCCACCCGCTGTCGGATCTGGCCTACTGCTGTCTGCCGTACCACATGCCGGTCAACGTCGACGGCGCCAAGGGCATGGTCGGCGCCGACCTGAAATCCCTCGGCCTGCCGGAAGAGCAGCAACTGCTGGACTGGTACTGCGAATACACTGGCCGTAGCGGCGTGCCGAACTGGAACTACTACATCGCCTTCTCGCTGTTCCGTTTGGCCGCCATTGTGCAGGGTGTTTACCACCGCGCACTGCAAGGCAACGCCAGCAACGCCGACGCCCTCGAAGTCGGCAAACGCGCCAGCCTGCTGGCTGAGCGTGGCTGGGAAATCGCCCAGAAGTAAGACCAAGCGGGGCAGCTCAAGCTGCCCCGTTGCACACTCAAGCCCCACCCGTTTCGAACAATGAGGATTGCCAATGAGCAAACCCGTCAAACGCGTACTGCTGACCAACGACGATGGCTGGCGCGGCCCGGGCCTGCAAGTGCTCGAAGAAATTGCCAACGAGATCGCCGAGGAAGTGTGGATCGTGTCCCCCGATCTGGACCAGAGCGGCGTGTCCATGTCCATCTCCGTCCACCACCCGCTGCGCGTTCACCAGTTTGAAGAACGCCGGTTCAGCGTCAGTGGCACTCCCAGTGACTGCGTCCTGCTCGGCGTTGCCGAACTGCTGCCGGTCAAACCCGATCTGGTGCTGTCCGGCGTCAACAACGGCGCCAACATCAGCGACTCGGTCGCCTACTCCGGTACCATCGGCGGCGCACTGACCGGCACCCTGCTGGGCATCCCGTCCATCGCCCTCAGCCAGGCCTATATCCCCGGCAACGACGTATATTGGGAAACCTCCCGCCAGTACGGGGCCAACCTGGTGCGCCAACTGCTGGACGCCGGCTGGCCGGAAGACTGCGCCATGAACATCAACTTCCCGGCCCGCCCGCCGGAAGATGTGCGTGGCATCGCCATCTGCCGCCCGCAACGCGGCAGCATCGGCGGCGTCAACATCGAACGCCGGGAAGACACCCGCGGCGTGCCCTACTACTGGCTCGGTTTCCAGCGCCAGACCGACCGCATCACCGGCCGCCAGACCGACGTCGGCGCCCTGCGCGACGGCTTGATCGCCCTGTCCCCGGTACGCTTTGAACGCGACATCGCCAGCAGCTGGCAAGTCGACACCAGCGACATGGCCGACCAGTTGGGTATCGATCAGAACGGCGCCAACAATACTGCGGCGGATGATCCGAGTATTAGTCATTAACGCAGCTACAAGCTACAAGCTGCAAGCTACAAGCTACAAGCTACAAGCTACAAGCTACAAGCTACAAGCTACAAGCTACAAGCTACAAGCTACAAGCTACAACAGGGTGCGCTATGCGACAGGCCAGTCAATTGTTTTTACGGCCTTTAATACCCCTGCTGGACTTTGAGACAACCCGCGCAGATCAACACCGCGCCAGCTTTGCGTGCAGCTTGCCGCTTGTGGCTTGCCGCTTTCGCCCCAAAGGAGTTTGAAATGCAACGCTTCGAGAACAGAATCGCCCTGATCACCGGCGCCGGCAGCGGCATCGGCCGTGCCACCGCCAAACGCCTGGCCAGCGAAGGCGCGCGCCTGATGCTGGTGGACCGCAACGCCGAAGGTCTGGAGCAGACCATCAAGGAACTGCCAGCTGGCACCGAGGTACTGCAGCGCGCACTGGATGTCAGCGACGAAGCCGCCGTTGAGCAGTGCGTCGCCGACACCATCGCTCACTACGGCCGCCTGGACGTGCTGTGCAACAACGCCGGCATCGCCGGTGGTGACTACAGCATCGCCACCGATCAGAGCCTGGAAACCTGGCAGAAGATCATCAACGTCAACCTGTTCGGCGTCATGCTATTCACCAAGTACGCCTCGCGCCAGATGCGCGAGCAGAACAGCGGCGCCATCGTCAACACTGCCTCCGTGGCAGGCATTCGCTCTGGTGCCGGTGGCAACGCCTACAGCGCGTCCAAGGCTGGCGTGATCAACTTCACCATGACCGCCGCCTGCGACCTCGGCCAGTTCAACATTCGCGTCAACGCCGTGTGCCCCGGTCTGATTGAAACCGGCATGACCGCGCCGGTGTTCAAGTACGCCCGCGAAAACAACAAGGAAGACAAGCTCGGTACCCGCTGCGAGCTGCGCCGCTACGGCCGCCCGGAAGAGATCGCCGGCGCCATTGCCTTCCTCGCCAGCGACGACGCCAGCTTTGTTACCGGCCAGGCACTGGCCGTCGACGGCGGCAACACCGCCTCGCTCAACCTGCCGGGCATGAAGTTCTGATGAGCGCCGGCTGGTCGCGCTGGGTCGTCGGCGACCCGACGCTGGCAGAGCCGCTGCTGGAGGCACTGCGCGCCGAACTGGCGCCTGTGCCTGCCGGCGAAGCGGTACTGCAAAAGCTCGAATCAGGCGACCTGCACTGCCAACTGATTCTGTACTTCTCTCCCGGCCTGCAAACCACTGCACGCCGTCATGGCGCAGCAGCCTGCCCTCCCCCCGACTCGAACGGTCTGAGTCTGCTGCTTGGGGACGGCTCCCTGGTTCAGTCGCGGGGTTGAGCAAACACCCGTTGCTCCCGCATCATGGCCAGACACCTTAACAACCGGTCTGCCCATGCCGTCTTACCCAGCCCCACCATTCAAACCGGACTGCCACCATGCAAGGCCTGCTTGACCTAACCGCGCCCGCGTCAGCGGCAAGGCAGCAGATCGGCCCCGATGCCTGGCTGCTGAAAGGCTTTGCGCTGAATGACGCCGACGCCCTACTGGCAGCCATTGAACAGATCGCCGCGCAGGCGCCCTTTCGCCACCAGGTCACCCCCGGCGGCTATCGGATGTCCGCCGCCATGAGCAGCTGCGGCGCCTATGGCTGGGTCACCGATCGCCACGGCTACCGCTACAGCCCGCAAGACCCGCAAACCAACCAGCCCTGGCCCGCCATGCCCGCGCTGTTCGCAGAACTGGCCGAGCGCGCCGCGCAAAACGCCGGCTTCGCCCACTTCGCCCCGGAAGCCTGCCTGATCAACCGCTATGAAACCGGCGCGCGCATGGGCCTGCATCAGGACAAGGACGAACAGGACTTCACCGCCCCCATCGTCTCCATCTCCCTCGGCGCCCCCATCACCTTCCAGTTCGGCGGCTCCAACCGCAACGACCCAACCAGCCGCTGGCTGCTGGAGCACGGCGATGTGGTGGTCTGGGGAGGCGTCAGTCGGCTGTACTTCCACGGCGTCGCACCGCTGGGCAAAAAGGCCAGCCATCCGACTACCGGAGCGGTGCGCTATAACCTGACGTTCAGGAAGGTGCGCTGACAGACGGGCTGGGTGGTTCGTGTGTGCAGGTACGGGCCTTTCCTGGCACACACTCAGGCCGGTCTGGACTCACCAGATCCCGGGCCAGGTATCACTCTCCCTGCCCCTCAGCCTCCCAGCCAAGCTCACCACGGGTAATGGACATCAGTTGCTCACGCAGGGTTTCAGTGGCGCTGGCGGGCAGGCGCACCTGCAGCCGCACGGCCTGGCCATGACTGACCTCAAGCAGCTCACCACCCTGCTCGGCGATCAGATTGCGGGCGACGCCTTCGTGGGCGTAGGCCAGTTCGCAGGTCAGCGTCTGGCTGGGGATGTGTTCGATCTTTTCGGCTTGCAGCAGCGCCTGGGCGACAGCATCGGTGTAGGCGCGCACCAGCCCGCCGGCGCCAAGCTTTACGCCGCCGAAGTAACGCACTACCGTTGCCAGCACGCCGTCGAGCTGCTGATGGCGCAGTACGTCCAGCATGGGGCGCCCTGCTGTTCCCGACGGCTCGCCGTCGTCCACTGCTGCGCTATGACCGCCCGCCAGCAGTGCCCAGCACACATGCCCACAGCCGGGGTGTTCGGCGCGCAGGGCATCTACCCGCGCCTGCGCTGCAGCACGGTCGGCGATGGGCTCAACGCAGGCAAGGAAACGGCTTTTGCGGATTTCCAGCGAACTGGTGACGGGATGGGCAAGGCTGTACATCGCGCAAGGATACCTCGACACCAACAGAACAGTCAGCGCCCGCACTTCTGGCAGCCACAAAAAACCGGGCCAAGGCCCGGCTTTTCGTCACACCTGCGGGATCAGAAACAATCCAGCGGCATATCCAGCGTGGTGCGATCCGCGCTGCGCAGCACGTCTGCCAGTGCCATCGGCTTGGGCAGTTCGTAACGCAGGAAGTAATCGCAGGCGGTGAGCTTGCCCTGATAGAAGCTCGCCGGGCGCTCGCCGCCGTTCTGCAGGCCACGCAGGGCAGCCTGGGCCTGACGCAGCCAGAGCCAGCCAACGACCAGATGACCGAAGCACTCCATGTACAGGTAGGCGTTGGCGAGGGCGCGATCCGGGTCGCTCTTCTTCATCGCCTGCAGCGCATCGGTGATGCCTTCGACGGTGTTCAGCGCAGTGCTCAGCAGCTCGGCATTGGCTTTCAGCTCGGCGACGCTGGCGCACTCGCTCAGGGTGGCGCGGATGCGGGTCAGCAGGCTTTGGTAGAACCGGCCACCGGCCATGCTCACCTTGCGGCCCAGCAGATCCTGCCCCTGAATACCGTGGGTGCCTTCGTGGATCGGGTTCAGGCGGTTGTCGCGATAGAACTGCTCGACCGGGTATTCGCGGGTGTAGCCGTAGCCACCGTGCACCTGAATCGCCAGGCTGTTGGCTTCCAGACAGAACTGCGACGGCCAGGATTTGACGATCGGTGTGAGCAGATCGAGCAAACCAGCGGCCTCTTCGCGCGCTGCGGCATCCGGTGCGTGCTTCTTCTCGTCAACCAGGGTCGAGGAGAACAGGCACAGCGACAGACCACCCTCAACGAAGGCTTTCTGCGCCAGCAGCAGACGACGAATGTCGGCGTGCTGCACCAGCGGGATCATTGGGGTTGCCGGATCACGCTCGGCCAGACCACGCCCCTGGGTACGCTCGCGGGCGTATTCCAGCGCGTGCAGGTAGCCGGTGTAGCCCAGCATGACCGAACCCAGACCTACGCCGATGCGGGCCTCGTTCATCATGTGGAACATGCCGGCCAGACCGTTGTGCGGCTCGCCGACCAGGTAGCCGACCGCCCCGCCCTTCTCACCGAAGTTGAGCATGGTGGAGGTGGTGCCGCGGTAACCCATCTTGTGGATCAGACCGGCCAGTTGAACGTCGTTGCGCTCGCCGAGGCTGCCGTCGTCGTTGACCAGGAACTTGGGCACGATAAACAGCGAGATGCCCTTGGCACCGGGCGGTGCGTCGGGCAGCTTGGCCAGCACCAGGTGCACGATGTTCTCGCTCAGCTCGTGGTCACCGGCGGAGATAAAGATCTTGTTGCCACTGATGCGGTAGGTGCCGTCGTCCTGCGGGATCGCGCGGGACTTGATGTCACCCAGCGAGGAGCCGGCGTGCGGCTCGGTCAGGCACATGGTGCCGAAGAAGCGGCCGGCCATCATCGGCTCGGCGTAACGCTGCTTCTGCTCGTCGGTGCCGTGGGCCATGATCAGGTTGCAAGCAGCGATGGTCAGACCGGCGTAGGCCTGGGTGCTGACGTTGGCGCCCTTGATCAGTCCGATACAGGTCTGGGCAACAGCCGCCGGCAGCTGCATGCCGCCACGCTCGTAATCCTGCGAGGCAGCCATCAGGCCGGTATCACGCAGCACGGCCAGCGCCTCGGAGACTTCCGGGCGAATCACAACCTTGCCATTCTCGAAGCGCGGCTCGTCTTCATCGCACAGGCGGTTGTGCGGTGCAAAGGTCTCGCTCGCGACCTTCAGCGCCAGCTCGATGGCGGCATCAAAGGTATCGCGGCTGTGGTCTTCGTAACGCGGGAATTGGGTAAAGCGCTCGATATCCAGCATTTCATAGAGCAGAAACGCCAGATCGTCGGTATTGATGATTTTCTGGGACACGGAAAATTCCTCTGGAATTTTTAGCTACAAGCGCCAAGCCTCAAGCGGCAAGCCAAGCCCGAAAAGCGAAACCCGAGCATGGCCCGGGTTTGCTTGCAGCTTACGGCTTGAAGCTTGCGGCTGGGATCAGACGATCTCGAACAGACCGGCTGCGCCCTGGCCACCGCCGATGCACATGGTGACAACCACGTACTTGACGCCGCGGCGCTTGCCTTCGATCAGCGCGTGGCCGGTCAGGCGGGAGCCGGTTACACCGTAGGGGTGGCCGATGGCGATGGAGCCACCGTTGACGTTCAGGTTCTCGGCCGGGATGCCCAGACGGTCACGGCAGTAGACAACCTGGGAAGCGAAGGCTTCGTTCAGTTCCCACAGACCGATATCGTCCATGGTCAGGCCATTGCGCTGCAGCAGGCGCGGGATGGCGAAGACCGGGCCGATGCCCATTTCGTCAGGCTCGCAACCGGCAACGGCGAAACCGCGGAAAATACCCATCGGCTCAACGTTCAGCTGTTCGGCAACCTTGCTGTTCATCACGGTGCAGACAGACGCGCCGTCAGACAGCTGGCTGGCGTTACCGGCGGTGATGAAGTTGCCCGGGCCACGGACCGGCTGCAGGGAGGACAGGCCTTCCAGAGTGGTGCTCGGACGGTTGCACTCGTCACGATCCAGAACCACTTCCTGGTCGGTGATTTCGCCGGTTTCCTTGTTCTGGACCTTCATGATGGCCTTGAACGGTACGATTTCGTCGGCGAACTTGCCGCTCTGCTGACCGGCAGCCACGCGCTGCTGGCTCAGCAGGGAGTACTCGTCCTGGGACTCGCGGCTGACGTTGTAGCGCTGGGCTACGATGTCGGCAGTCTCGATCATGGACAGGTACAGCTCGGGCTTGTTCTTCATGATCCACTCGTTGGTGCCGTGGAACATGTTGATCTTGTCGTTCTGGCACAGGCTGATGGACTCAACGCCACCGGCAACGATGGCCGGGATCTTTTCGCTGACAACACGCTGGGCAGCGATGGCGATGGACTGCAGGCCGGAGCTGCAGAAACGGTTCAGCGACATACCGGCAGTGGTAACCGGCAGACCGCCGCGGATGGCAGCCAGACGCGCCATGTTCTTGCCCTGGGCACCTTCGTGGAAGGTTGCGCCGAGGATCACGTCTTCAACCAGCGCCGGGTCGATACCTGCGCGCTTGACCGCTTCTTCAATGACGAAGCCGGCCATGTCAACACTGTGGGTGTTGTTCAGTGCGCCGCGATAGGATTTGCCCAGGCCGGTACGGGCCGTAGATACGATAACTGCGTCTGTCATGTTGTTGCTCCTGTTGAAATTCAAGTACATCAGCCTGCAGCCGGGGTTATCCCTCAGCCCGGCTGGCCCTGCTGTTCACCCCAGCGTGTCAGCGTGTCCCGTGCCTCCCGGTAGGGTTTGAGCCCCATGGCCAGAAGGATGATGGCGCCCACGGTAATCACGCTGGCAACGATGAATATGGAATAACGGATCGCCATGTCGTCCTGGAACACGTAGTCGGTGAACAGCGCGACGGCGGTCGGACCAATACCCAGACCGATCAGGGTAATGGTGAAAAGATAGATGGCCGAGGCCTGACCACGCATGGCGTTGGGCATGACCTCCTGAATCGCCGCCGGTGCGACACCAAACGGCATGGCGACCGTGAATACGTTAAAGAACATGATGGTCCACAGCAGCGGCATGTTGTCGACCAGATACACCACGTTGCACAGCAGGGTCAGGATAGCCGAGAGCAGACCAACCCGCATGTTGGCATCGCGACAGCCGCGGTGGGCAAGAAAGTCGGCGAGACGCCCGCCGAATACAATCCCCAGAGACCCGGCAACCATCACCAGCGAGCCGTAGTAGACACCGACTTCGCCCGGAGTCAGCCCGTGGTTGCGAATAAAGAAGGTCGGAATCCAGGCCGAGGCGCCGTAGGAAGCAAACGACAGACAGGCAAAACCGAAGTTATGGCACAGCACCGCCTTGCGAATACCCATCAGGTAACGGCCCACGTCCTTCAGCGGCACGGCGACGCCGGCACCAATACCCTTGCGGGACGGCTCCTTGATCGCCAGCAGCACCAGGCAGAACAGCAGGCCTGCGGCACCCAGCACCAGGAAAATCAGTTGCCAGGGGCGGACTTCACCCAGCAGCGGCAGCACCATCGGGCCTTGCGCGTTAGCCCACGTCACCACCAGGCCACCGAGCAAAAATGCAGCGCCAGCCCCAAGATAAATACCCATGGCATAGACACTGATGGCCGTTGCGCGACGATTGGCCGGGAAGCTGTCGGCGATCAGCGAATAGGCAGCTGGAGACAGCGCAGCTTCTCCTGCGCCCACGCCAATGCGACCAACGATGAAATGCCAGTACTGCTGCGCCAGACCGCAGAACGCGGTCATCAGACTCCACACGGCCACGCCCGCAGCGATCAGGCCGCGGCGGCTCTTGGAGTCGGCAATCCGCCCCAGCGGAATACCGGCTACAGTGTAGAAAACGGCAAATGACAGACCCATCAGCAGGCTCATTTCAGTATCGGAAATCTGCAGGTCCTGGCGAATAGGCCCAACCAGCAGGTTCAGAATCTGGCGATCTACAAAGGACAGAACATAGGCAACCAGCAAAATACTGACCGTCAGCCAGGCTCGTTTGGGCGACGGATAACTATTATTCTCGTCCACGCTATGCTCCATTTTTTGTAGTTGGAATTATCAGCAGGACGAGACTATCAGGTTCGCACAGCGAAAGTCGATTTCGAAATACAGCGATCAGCAACCTCAATGCGTGTCTATCACCGGAGGCTATGTATTGTTCAAACAGTTTCCGCAGCTCTCTGAAAAGGCCCTCGCACCATGAGCTCACCCCTAATCATGGTCGGTGCCGGCCATGCCCACCTGATCGCCCTGCGCGGCTGGATTGAACAGGGCTATCAGGTTCCGCCCGGCAGCACACTGATCTCGCCGGAACCCCATGCATGGTACTCCGGCATGATGCCCGGCATGCTGGCCGGCCGCTGGCAGCCAGAGCAATGCCGCATTGCACTGGCCCCGCTCTGTGACGCCACGGGTCTGACCCTGCACATCGGGCGGCTGGCACATCTTGACGCCGACAACCGGCTGCTGGAGCTGGACAGCGGGGAGCAATTGCGCAGCACCGTACTATCCATCAACAGCGGTGCAATGAATCCAGCGCCGCCCGACAATGACCAGAGCCTTGCCGTCATCGGCGCCAAACCCTTTGCCGATCTGTTCCGTTACTGGCAGACATGGCAGGCCGGCGAAAGCCCGGAGAAGCTGGTGATTCTGGGCGGCGGCGCAGCCGCGGTAGAGCTGGCTCTGGCGCTGCAAAAGGCTCTGCCCCGCAGTCAGCTGACGCTGCTGTGCGCATCCCGGCTGCTCGCCGGGCACCCAGCCGGAGCTGCGCGCACGACCCGATCCCTGTTTGCCCAGCGCGGTATCACGCTGCACGAGAATACTGCTGTCACGGCAATCGAGCGCGGCACCCTGAGATCGGCAGATGCCCCGCCGGTTGCCGCTGACGCGGTCATCCTGGCTACCGGTACCGCACCGGCTGCCTGGCAACCCCAAAGCGGGCTGGCGACCGACAAAGCCGGATTCATCAGCATCGATGCCACATTACAGAGCACCTCGCATCCGCAGATCTTTGCCAGCGGCGACTGTGCGGCGCTGGCCGGCTGCCCTCACTCCGGCGTTTACGCCGTACGCCAGGGGCCGATACTGGGCGCGAATCTGCGCGCCCAATTGCAGGGTGGCCCGCCACAGCTGCGCTTTGAGCCCCAGCCCAGAGCACTTGCCCTGCTGGCCACCGCAGACCGGCAGGCCCTGGCCTGTTATGGCCCCCTGGCGCTGCGCAGTCGCGCGGCGCTGTGGCTGAAGAACAGGCTCGACACCGACTTCATGCGCAGCCTGCAGCTTGACTGCCCCCCAGCCTGACGGCGGGCCAAGACCAAAGATCAATTGTCGGTACCCGAGACAAATGGCTAAATGAGGCTGAATCGACCATAACAAGAACAATACTGGGCATTGCGCCCCTGAATGGACCTCTGCTTATGCACACCGGATTTATCGGCAAAGCGATTCTCGCCCTGCTGCAACTGGGCACCCTTGGCTGGCTTTACTACAGCGCCGGCGTTGACGTGCTTGCGCCCGCGCTGATCCTCGCCGTGCTGCCCTGGATCGGGCTGCCCTGGTTTTATCCGCCCTCCGACCCGTCATCGGTGATCGAACCATCAGGCAGCACAACGGGCAGCGCCGATCTCAGCGCGCGCCTGTCCCGCGCTACCAGCCAGAACGCCATTGCCGCGGCCGAGGTCGCGCACTCGGTCGAGCAATTGCGCCAGCGCCAGCAGTCACAGCTGCTGGCGATTCGTCAGGTGACCGACAGCGCCCAGCAGATAGCCGCCGAGGTCGACGCTACCAGCCGTTATGCCGAACGCGCCGACGGCGCCGCCGAACAGGCGCGCAGCCGCAGTCAGCAGGGCCGAGACGCACTGGATCAGGCCACCCAGGTGATGCACCAGTTGGCCAGCCAGACTGACGCAGCCAACACGGTACTCAACGAACTCAATGCCCAGACCACCCGGATCGTACAGGTCACCGAGGTAATCGACTCCATTGCCAGCCAGACCAATCTGCTCGCTCTCAATGCCGCCATCGAAGCCGCCCGTGCAGGAGACATGGGCCGTGGTTTCGCCGTCGTCGCCGATGAAGTCAGGGCACTGGCCGCCCGCACCGCCTCCTCCACCTCTGAAGTCGCCGAGATCATTGAACGCATGCATCAGCAGAGTCAGCGGGTAAATGCCGACTTTGCCGCGCTGGTAGAGCAGGTCCAGGGCGGCGTCAGCCTGATTGAAAGTGCCGCCGGCCAGCTGGAAGAAATCAGCACCCAGGGTGACGAGGTTAAGGCCGTTACCGGGCAGATCGCCGACAGTAGCCTGACCAATCGTGACCAGCTGGCCAACCTGAGCAGCGCGCTGGAGCAGGTACGCAGCGATATCGAACAGAGTGATGAGCAAACCCGACGCCTCGGCGGCGAAGCGATCAACCTGGTGTCGCTGGCCGAGCAGGTCAGTGAGATGCTGGCTGATGTCGCCCTGGACGAATACCACCAACGCTTCTTCGATGCCGCACAGCAAACCGCCAGCGCCATTGCCGCGAGATTTGAGGCGGATCTGGCCAGCGGCAAGATCCAGCGCAGCGCGCTATTTGACCGTAACCTGAAACTCATCCCCGGCAGCAACCCGGCCCGCTACAGCAGCGCTTTCGACAGCTACACCGATCAGGTGCTGCCGGCCATTCAGGAGCCGCTCCTGCAACAGCACCCGGAACTGGTCTATGCCATCGCGGCCATTCCCTCGGGCTATGTGCCGACCCACAACCTGCGCTTCAGCAAGCAACCCACCGGCGACGTGCAGCACGACACCCTGCACTGCCGCAGCAAGCGACTGTTTGATGATCCGACCGGCCGGCGTTGCGGCAGCCATGAGCAAGCCCTGCTGCTGCAGACCTACAAACGGGATACCGGCGAGGTGATGCACGATCTGTCAGTGCCTATCATGGTGAATGGTGAGCATTGGGGCGGGCTGCGGCTGGGGTACAAGCCGGAACAGTAACGACTGACCGGATGCTTTGTCGGGTAAAACACGGGGAAAAGGCTATGGCGCTGTTTCGTGCCTATCTATTGGCAATAACACTGGGGCTGGTGACATACACCATGCTGGTCAGAATGGAGCATGGCTGGAACCTGCTGCCGATTTTCTTTGGCAATATCGTCGAAATGAGCTGGCAAGGGCAGTTCAACCTCGACTTCATGTCATTCCTCAGTTTGTCTGCTATCTGGGTAGCCTGGCGCCACCAGTTCTCGGGCTCCGGTATTGTGCTGGGCATTCTGGCATTTTTTGGTGGAATGCTGTTTCTTGCCGCCTATTTGCTTTGGGCAAGTGGACAGGCCTCAGGTAACACCAAGGTTCTGCTGCTCGGCCGTGAGCGGGCAAAATCCGCCTAGCACCAATCGCAGCCTCTAGGCCGGCGCCGCCGTACCGGCGGTCGCTGACAGGGCGATGGTGGCGAGGCCTTCGGCGTTCACCACCCTACCCGGCTTCGCACCGGGCGGGATAGTGGCGAGACACCGGGTATGGTTAATCAGGCCGCCGATTGCAGCGGGCCTTCCAGCCGTCGGGTAACGGCATCAGCGCAGGTCTCGCGGCGCAGACTGTCAAACAACGCGCGCGCTTCAGGGTAATGCTGGCCGAGCATGGCCAACCATTGTTTCAGCCGGCCCGGCGCGTGACGATCTACCACCCGCAGCCGAGTCTGACGGAAGAAGTCACCGAGCCAGGGCCACAGTTCATCCCAGCCAAGCACGGCCGCATCGGCATCCTGCAGAATGCGCAGCCCCAGGTCCGGGCAGCGCACCAGTCCACGCCCGATCATCACGGCATCACAGCCGCTGACTTCACGAATGCGGCGGTAGTCCTCGGTGCTCCACACCTCACCATTGGCAATCACCGGTACGTCTACCGCGTCGCGAATGCGCGCCAGCCACTCCCAATGCGCGGGCGGCTTGTAGCCTTCCACCTTGGTGCGCGCATGCACGGTAATCTCGCTGGCGCCGCCGTCGGCCAGCGCCTGCGCGCATTCCAGCGTCTGGCTGGTATCGGTCAGCCCCAAGCGCATCTTGGCGGTCACCGGAAGGTGCAAAGGCGTCGCCGCACGCACGCTGGCAACAATCTCGCGCAGCAGCTCCGGTTCGGTCAAAAGCGCGGCGCCGCCACGATGACGGTTGACCGTCTTGGCCGGGCAGCCGAAGTTGAGGTCAATTGCCGGCGCATCCATCGACGCCAGCAGCGCCGCGTTCTCACCCATCCAGCGCACATCCGAGCCGAGCAATTGCGGGCGCACCGGCACACCGGCGCGGGTGCACCAGCCGTGCTCGCTTTCCGGCACGCTGCGGCGAATGGTGGCAACGTTGAGCAGCCCTTCGGTCACGCGAATGAACTCGCTCACGCACCAGTCGATCCCGCCGATGCGGGTCAGCACATCGCGCATTGGTGCATCGGCTAGCCCCTCCATCGGGGCCAGCACGACCGGGCCGTTTATCCGCTCAGGGCTGTTCATGCGCTCGGGGCCGCTCATGCGCTGATGCCATGCTCGGCCAGCAAGTCGAGCAGCTGCTGTTCGGTCCAGACGTTCACACCCAGCTGCTCGGCCTTGGCCAGCTTGCTGCCGGCACCGGGCCCGGCGACAACGCAATGGGTCTTGGCCGACACGCTGCCTGCGACCTTGGCACCGAGGCTTTCCAGATGCCCTTTGGCAACATCGCGCGACATGGCTTCCAGCGTGCCGGTCAGCACCCAGGTCTGCCCCGCCAGCAACAGCCCGCCGGAGGTCTCCGCGCGGGGGCTTTCCCAGTGCATGCCGAAGTCGCGCAGCTGCTGCTCGATGGCTTCGGCACCGGCGCGCAGGGCCTCGTTCTGGAAATACTCGCGCAGCGCCTTGATTGCCTTGTCGTTCAGGCGCTCGACCTGCTTCAGGTCCAGCCAGTCAGCGTTAATGATCTTCTCCAGACTGCCGAACTGGCTCGCCAGCCGCTCGGCACCGGTATTGGCGATGCCCGGGATATTCAGTCGCGCCAGAAAATCGGCCAGCGAGACGCAAGCAGCAAACTCGGCCGCCAGCTCGCCCGGCTCCTCAGGCGTGACACCGCGCTCAAGCAACTGGTCGATGACCTGGCGGTTATGGGCGTCGGCGAAGAAGGAGTGGATCTCGTGCGCCACTTCCAGCCCCACATCCGGCAGATAGACCAGCACCTCAGGCAAGGCACGCTCGATACGCTCCAGCTTGCCCAGCGCACGCGCCAGCAGTTTGGCGGTTTCTTCTCCCACATCGGGAATGCCAAGGGCATAGATGAAACGAGCCAGTGTCGGCTTCTTGCTGGCCTGAATAGCGGTCAGCAGATTCTTGGTCGACAGCTCGGCAAACCCCTCCAGTGCCAGCACCTGTTCAAAGGTCAGCCGGTAAAGGTCTGCCGGGGACGCCACCAGCCCGGTATCTACCAGTTGCTCGACGCTCTTCTCGCCCAGCCCGTCGATATCCATGGCGCGGCGTGAAACGAAGTGAATGATCGACTGCTTGAGCTGCGCCTGACAGGTCAGACGGCCAACACAGCGGTAGACCGAGCCTTCGCTGGTGGTCGAACCCGATTTGCCGCGCTTGACCAACTGGGTGCGCTCCACCGCAGAGCCACACACCGGGCACGCCGTTGGCACCTCGACCGGACGCGCATCGGCCGGGCGACGCTCGGCAACCACCTGCATCACCTGCGGGATCACGTCGCCGGCGCGGCGGATGATCACGGTGTCGCCGATCATCACACCCAGCCGTGCGACTTCATCCATGTTGTGCAGCGTCGCGTTGGACACGGTTACACCTGCTACCTGAACGGGCTTCAGCCGTGCCACCGGCGTCACCGCACCGGTGCGGCCAACCTGAAACTCGACATCCAGCAGCTCGGTCAGCTCTTCCATTGCCGGGAACTTGTGGGCAATCGCCCAGCGCGGCTCACGGGCGCGAAAACCCAGCTCGCGCTGATAACTCAGCTGATTGACCTTGAACACCACGCCGTCGATCTCGTATTCCAGCCCGGCGCGGCGCTCGCCGATATCGCGGTAGTAATCCAGGGTGCCGTCCACGCCCTTCACCAGCTTCAATTCACGGCTGATCGGAATCCCCCAGCCCTTGAACGCCTGCAAAATAGCGTACTGATTGTCGGGCAGCTCGCCGTCGACGCGGCCAAAGCCATAGCAGCAAAACTCCAGCGGGCGGCTGGCGGTAATGGTCGGGTCAAGCTGGCGCAGGCTGCCGGCTGCAGCGTTACGCGGGTTGGCGAAGGTTTTGCTGCCCGCCTCGCGCGCACGCTCATTCAACGCCTCAAAGCCGGCCTTGCTCATGAACACTTCGCCGCGCACTTCCAGCACGGCAGGCCAGCCCTCGCCACGCAGCTTGAGCGGAATATTGCGAATGGTGCGTACGTTGGTGGAAATGTCTTCGCCAGTTGTGCCGTCGCCACGGGTAGCGCCGCGCACCAACAGCCCGTTCTCGTAAAGCAGACTGACCGCGAGGCCATCCAGTTTGGGCTCGCAGCAGTATTCGACCTCCGCACCACCACCAAACAGGTCGCCAGCCGGCAGGTCCAGCCCTTCACGCACCCGGCGGTCAAAATCAAGCATGTCCTGCTCGGCAAAGGCGTTGCCCAGGCTGAGCATCGGCACTTCATGCCTGACCTCACCGAAGCCCGATGCAGGCGCACCACCCACCCGCTGGGTCGGCGAGTCGGGGGTGATCAGATCAGGGTGCTCCGCCTCGATGGCCTTGAGTTCGTTGAACAGCCGATCGTACTCGGCGTCCGGCACTGCAGGCTCGTCGAGGACGTAGTAGCGGTAATTGTGCTGCGCGATTTCCTCACGCAGGGCAAGGGCGCGTTCGGCGGGAGTGGCGTGCTGGGGCATGTGCGGTCGCTGGGCTGGGAGTTCGGTGGCTATTCTAACCGAACCAAAGCTTTAAGCCGCAAGCTGCAAGCGAAACCCAAAGCACTCCGAGCCCGAGCAGCGGAGCCGGGTTACTTGTAGCTTGAAGCTTGTAGCTTGCGGCTAGCCAGCGGCGCCTAGCGCCGTTGGCTGTAGTTGAGCCGCTCAAACTCGGCGATACGCTGCCGATAGTGCTCAATGGTCTGGGCGGTCAGTACGCTGCGTTGCTCGTCTTTCAGGTCACCGCCCAGTTCGTGGGCGAGCTTGCGGGCTGCGGCGATCATCAGATCCAGTGCCTGTTTGGGATGGCGCGGGCCGGGCAGGCCCATGAAGAAACTGACCGCGCGGACGTGGCTCTGGTCCAGCTCGTCCAGATCAAACACGCCCGGCTTGAGCGCGTTGGCCATGGAGAACAGCACATCACCATTGCCGCTCATGCTTTCATGACGATGGAAGATATTCATATCGCCGTAGCGCAGACCACTTTCGAGAATGCTCTGATGCAGCGCAGAACCGGGAAAGCCCTGCTCGTCACGAGCAACCACGTTGATTACCAGCACCAGCTCCACCGGCAGGCTTTGCTGCTCAGGGCGCGGAGCCGCTTCGCTGGCAGCAGGCTTTTCAGCGGCCGGACGGGCCTTGCTGCGCGGCTCGGCAACGATAGGGTCGACCAGCACCGGAGGCTCGTCCAGATCAAGACCAACCTGCTCTGGCTCATGCCACTTTTCATCGCCTGTGGGCGCAGCCGACGGGCCGCTGTCACCAAAGGACGGTTCGGCACGTTCCTGGCGATTGACAACGCGCGGCGGTCCGAGCAGCTCGTCGTTGCCCTCCTCGGGGAGGTCAGCGAGGTTGCGTTCGAGCTTGAAGCGAATTTTTGATCGCCCACCCATGCGCCGCCAGCCATCAAACAGAATGCCGGCGATCACCAGCAGGCCAATGATGAAAAGCCACTCACGCAAACCGAAATCCATGAATACCCGTTCCTGTCGTCACTTTGCTGATCGGGCGGTTGACTGTCCGCCTCTCGTCTGGCCGGATGCTAGCACGGCCGCCATCAAAACTACACTGCCGCCAACGCAGCCGCCTCTTCCACATCCACTGTGACCAGCCTTGAGCAGCCGGGTTCATGCATGGTGACGCCCATCAACTGATCGGCCATTTCCATGGCGATCTTGTTGTGGGTGATGTAGATGAACTGCACCCGCGCCGACATCTCCTTCACCATACGCGCATAACGGCCGACGTTGGCGTCATCCAGCGGCGCGTCTACCTCATCGAGCATGCAGAACGGTGCCGGGTTGAGCTGGAAGATAGAGAACACCAGGGCAATCGCCGTCAGCGCCTTTTCCCCGCCGGACAGCAGGTGAATGGTGCTGTTCTTCTTGCCCGGCGGGCGCGCCATGATGGCGACGCCGGTATCGAGCAAGTCGTCGCCCGTCAGCTCCAGATAGGCGTGACCGCCGCCAAACACCTTGGGAAACAGCGTCTGCAGCCCCTGATTGACCTTGTCGAAGGTCTCCTTGAAGCGTGCGCGGGTCTCCCGGTCGATCTTGCGAATAACCTGCTCAAGCGTACTGAGCGCTTCTTCCAGATCGGCATTTTGCGCATCCAGATAGCGTTTGCGCTCTGACTGCTGGTCGTATTCTTCGATGGCCGCCAGGTTGATCGCGCCCAGACGCTGGATACGCGCATCCAACTGCGCCAGTTGCTGCTCCCAATCGCCTTCGTTAGCGCCCTGCGGCAGTGTTGCCAGCACGCCGTGCAGATCGTAACCGGCCTCGGTCAACTGCTCCTGCAGGCCCTGACGGCGGGTTTGCAGGTCACGGGCGTTGAGCCGCTGTTCATCCAGTTGGGTGCGCAGCACCTGCGCCTGTTGCTCAGCCTGCACGCGGCGGGTTTCCTGCGCGCGCATTTGCTGGTCGACCCCTTCCAGCGCCTGACGGGCCGCGCTGAGCTCCTGCTCGACCGCAATGCGCTGCTCCAGCAGGGTTTCCAGCTCGATGCGCTGGTCATCTTCCGGCGCCTGACTTTCTTCCAGCGTCATGCGCAGCTGCTCACGGCGCTCGGACAGCCGCTCAGCCTGCACCTGCTGCCGTTCCAGCCCCTGCCGCGTGCTTTTCAACTGCGCATTGAGTGACTGCGCGCGCAACGCCAGTTGATGGGCACGGTCTTTTTGCTGACGGGACTGCTGGCGGGCGAGGTCCAGGGTTTCACGCGCAAGATCACGCTGCTGCAGCAATTCTTCACGCCGGCCGGTGTCTTCGGCCATGCTGTCCAGCGCCGCCTGCAGAGTCAGCCGGGCTTCACCGATCTGCTCCAGTTCGTCGCTGCGCTGGCGTTTGAGTTCTTCCAGATCTTCGCTGATGCGCTGACGGCGGGCGTTGATCTGCTCGAGACGCACCTGACGCGCCGACCACTGCGCCTTGAGTTCGCCCTGCTGACGACCGGTGCCAGCCAGCGTCTGCTGCAACGCATCACGTTCAAGCTCCAGGCGACGCAGCGCTTCACGCAACTGATCGATCTTCTCCTGCCCCGACTCCAGCGCGGCCTGCTGCTCATCCAGGCTGGCCTGCAGCTGCTCCATCTCCTGCTGACGGGCCAACACGCCGGTTTCACTGGCCTCACCACGGCGGAACCTCAACCAGTTGGGACCCACCCAATGGCCTTCGCGGGTAATAAAGGATTCGTGCGCGGCCAGGATCGCGCGCGCGCTCAGCGCCTGCGCCAGACTCTCTGCCGGGCGAATGCTGGCCAGCCAGGGGCTCAAGTCCAGACCGCTGCTGACCTTGTCCAGCAGGCTGCCAGGTGCGCTGACCGGCTCGCCGCCGCGTTGCAGCAGACGCAAGCTGCCCTGTTCGAAACTGGCCAGCGCGGTATCCAGCTGATCAAGATCATCCAGCGCGATGGCCTGCAGATCATCCGCCAATACCGCCTCGACCGCACGCTCCCAGCCACTCTCGACCTGCAGCTGCTCGGCCAGCAGGCCGTGGCCCTGTACGCCCTGACCTGCCAACCAGTCACCGACGTCGCTGCCCTTGGCCAGGGCTGCCTGCTGCAACGCTTCAAGCGAAGCCAGACGGCCACTGCCACGCTGCAGTTCACCGCGGTGAATATCCTGTTCCTGCTGCAGGGCGTTCAGCGCCTCGCGATCCTGCTGCAGGCGCTCACTGACGTCGGCGAGCTGCATCTGATCCGTTTCGCTGCGCAGCTCCAGCTCGGCCAGCTGTTCGGCCAATTCGGCCAATTCGTCATCCAGCGATCCGGCGTTCAGCCCGCTGCGTTCGTCTTCCAGGCGCTGGATGCGCTCGCCGAGCCGCTCGACCGACTGCTCCATGTGGCGAATGCGCGACTGCTCCACCTCGGCCTGCTGACGCGGTTCAGCCGCGCGCTGGTTGAACTGGTCCCAAGCGCTCTGCCAGTTCTGCATGGCGTCTTCGGCGCTTTGCAGCGTGATGACGATGTCTTCTTCGGCGGCGCCGGCCATCTCCAGCTCGGGTTCAATGCCATCGAGTTCCGCCTGCAGGTCTGCCAGCAGGGCTTCGTCCTGGGTCAGATGGCTCTGCGCTTCCTGCCAGGCCTGCTCGGTTTCTTCAATGTCGCTGTGCAGCTGACGCTGACGATCGCGATTGAACTGCAGAATCTGCTCGATGCGGCTGATATCGGCACCGACGCTGTAATACTGGGCCTGTACCCGGTTGAAGGTCTCGGTCAGGTCGCTGTGCTGATCACGTTGTTTTTCGATCGCACTGTCGGCGTTGCGCTGTTCGGCAATCAGCGCCTCCAGCGCCACCTCAAGGTCGCGTACCCGGTGCTCACGCTGGCCCACCTGCTCGTTCAGCGTCTGCCAGCGCAGCGCCTGCAGCTGTGCCTTGAGCTGCCGCTCTTCAGCCTTGTATTCCTTGTACTTCTCGGCCGCCTGCGCCTGCCGATGCAAATGCGCGAGCTGGCGTTCCAGCTCCTCGCGCAGATCGGTCAGGCGCGACAGGTTCTCGTGGGTGCGGCGAATGCGGTTTTCGGTCTCGCGGCGGCGATCCTTGTAGCGGGAGATACCGGCGGCTTCTTCGATAAACAGCCGCAGGTCTTCCGGTTTGGCTTCGATCAGGCGGGAAATCATGCCCTGCTCGATGATCGAGTAGCTGCGCGGTCCGAGGCCGGTGCCCATGAAGATATCGGTAATGTCGCGGCGGCGGCACTTGGTGCCGTTGAGGAAATACTGGTTCTGCGCTTCGCGGGTGACCTTGCGGCGAATGGATATCTCGTTGTATCCGGCGTATTCGCCCTGCAAAGTGCCGTCACTGTTGTCGAACACCAGCTCGATAGACGCCTGGCCGACCGGTTTGCGCGAGTTGGAACCGTTGAAGATGACGTCGGTCATCGACTCGCCACGCAGGTTCTTGGCCGAACTTTCGCCCATGACCCAGCGCACCGCGTCGATGATATTGGACTTGCCACAGCCGTTCGGCCCGACCACCGCGCCCATGTTGGTCGGGAAGTAGACCGTCGTTGGATCAACGAAGGATTTGAAGCCGGCCAGCTTGATGCACTTGAGTCGCATTGAGGGGCATATCCTTGCACTGCCGTGTCGCAGGTCGAACCGACCAGCAAACCCGCATTTTTACCCGGTCTGCGCGCCCATGAGAAGCCCCTTGGGGCAATTCGCTGGCCTGATGCAGCCGCTTGCGGCACACTTTCAGCGCCGCACCATACAGGGATACCGGAACGATCATGGCCGCAGAACCGCGACTCGACAGCCTCTACAGCAAGCTGATGAACGAAGAAGACGCCAGAGTCTGCAAGGACATCCCCGATTCGGCCTGTTCAGACGTGCCGCAGAACTTCTTCCTGCAGGTGCTGGCCAACACCCTGACCAGCCTGGGCGACACCCTGACCAACCCGAAAACCACCCTCGCCTGGCTGCTCGGCGTGGTCGGTGCGCCGGTTGCGCTGATCGCCTGGCTGGTGCCGATTCGCGAGTCCGGCTCGATGCTGCCGCAACTGCTGATCGCCGCCTGGATTCGTCGCCTGCCCTATCGGCGCGGCGTCTGGGTATGCGGCAGCCTGCTGCAGGCAGCGGCGTTGCTGGCCATGGGCGCGGTGGCGTGGTTCTTTGAGGGGGCGCTGGCGGGCGGGCTGATCATTGCCTGCCTGATCGTCTTCAGTCTGGCCCGTGGGCTGTGCTCGGTGGCCAGCAAGGACGTGATCGGCAAGACCGTTCCCAAGACCCGCCGAGGCCGGCTTAACGGCCTGGCAACCAGTCTGTCCGGCTGGCTGGCTCTGGCCTTCGGGGTCTACTGCCTGATCTATCCGCCAAATGACGACGATATGCTGTTCTACGCCGCATTGCTGATCGGCGCGGCACTGCTCTGGATGCTCGCAGCGCTGGTTTACCGGCGCATCGACGAGGCCCCCGGTGCGACCGAGGGCGGCGGCAACGCCTTCAGCCACGCGCTCGGCAACATCAGCCTGCTGCGCGACGACGCGCCCTTCCGGCGTTTTGTCGTCACCCGCGCGCTGCTGCTGTGCTCGGCGCTGTCGGCGCCCTACTACGTGGTACTTGCCCGAGACGTGGAGAGCGGCTTTGGCATGCTGGGTGCCTTTCTGGTTGCCAACGGCCTGGCCAGCAGCCTGAGCGCGGGCGTTTGGGGGCGGATGTCGGATGCGTCGAGTCGTCAGGTGCTGATTCGCGCCGCACTGCTGGCGAGCCTACTGGGGCCGCTGGTGATTGCGGTTGATCGCTGGGCCAACCTGCCCGACGCGCTGCATGCCTGGCTGTTTCCGCTGGCGTTCTTCGTGCTCGGCATTGCCCATGCCGGCGTGCGGGTCGGCCGCAAGACCTATGTGCTGGACATGGCCGGCGGCAACAAACGTACGGACTATGTTTCGGTCGGCAACAGCGTCATTGGCCTGATCCTGCTCGCCACCGGGTTGTTCGGCCTGCTCAGCGGCCTGATCGGCGCGGCAGGCATGCTGTTGCTGCTCTCGGCCATCGGCCTGCTTGGGGCGCTGCTGGCAACCACGCTACCCGAAGTCCAACAGGACTGAGAGCACAGCAGGACTGAATCAGAGGGCCTGAATCCAGTCGCGGGCGGTAGCTGCCTCACTGGTCGGAAAGACCTTCACCTCAACGCCCGGAATCAGACGGTCAGCCAGACCAACCATCACTTCGAGCCAGCGCTGATCCGTTACAACAGCCTCGCGCTCGAAACGGTTCCAGTGGCTGATGCCGTATTTCAGATCCTTGTACAGGGCTTCAACCGACATACCCTCAAAGGCCGGCATTTCGACATAGATTCGCGCTCTGGGGTGTTCCTGCAGTTTGGCTTCAACTACCGCAAGCATCTGCTCCAGCGTCTCGCCGGTGATCTTGCCTTCGATGCGAAAGCCCAGCACCTTGTCGTTGGCGAAGGGAATCAGGGTGAACATGGCGACCGCCTCCTGTATGAGCAGCCCGTGGCAGGGCCATGCCGAATTGGACAACAGGAAACGGGGCATGACTCCCGGCCGGACAGCCGGGAGCCCGGACAGAGTTACTCGACGGACTGATCAATGACCAGTTGATACACCTGCTCGGAGCCGGCGCGAACCTCGTCGACCCTGCCGATATGGGTACCGCTGCGCGCATCGCCATCCAGCGATACCCGCGCGACCAGCTCAAGTGGCTGCTCTGCGCTCAGCTTGACGCCGGGCAGCATGGCATCGGCTTCACTCAGGCTCAGCTCCAGAGGCAGCTCGGCCAAGGTCAGACGTTTGGCCGCCAGCGGCATCGGCGGGCCGTTCGGCTCGCGGATGAAGACAAATACACTGGCGCTATCCGGCAGGCTGGCGCGCAGCGCCGGGTCAATGCTGATCTGCGCCTTGACCGCCAGCAGCACCGGCGCTTCCGGCGGTGTCTGGCCGGCATCGATCATGCGCTGACGGGCACGGTCAATACCGCCCTGAATGGCCTGAGCGCCGGGACTGTCCGCTGCCATACCCTGCTGCAACTGCTGCCAGTAACGAATGGCACCGGCAAAGTCATCCGCCTCGAAGGCGGCGATACCGAGAAGGCCCAGCGCGGTAGGCTGCTGCGGGTCCAGCTCGATGGCCTTGTCCAGCGCCAGCGCAGACTCGGCATCGAGCTTGTTGCCGTTGGCGAAATAACGTGCCTGGGCCAGCTGGGCCAATACCTCGGGTTGCTCACCCAGACGCGCCAGCGCATTGCCAAAGGCATCGGCCGCCTTTTCCGGGTTCTGGGCACTGATATAGGCGCGCCCCAGCATGTACCAGGCCTCTCCGTTCTCGGGTTGCACCTGCACTACCCGCTGGGTGCGGTCGATCAGCGCTTCGAGCGAGTCCACCTGGGGGGTGGCCTGCATTTCGCGGTACAGCGCCAGGCCATCAGCCGCGCCCCACTGACGATAAAGCCCCAGCACGGCGAGCGGCAGTACCAGAACGGCGATGATCAGCAGCCAGGTGAACTGGCGGGTCAGCGGCGCCTGCCGCGCGTCGGCAGCGGCGGTGTCTTCAAGCAGCAGCCGGCTGGCCTCGCCCTTGGCGGCAGCAAGCTGCGCCTCACTCAGATCCCCCGCACGCGCCTGCGCTTCCAGCTCGGCGACGCGCTCCTCGTAAAGGGCCACGTTCAGGGCGGTACGATCCACCCGATCCATCCGCTGGCGCCGGCGCAGCGGCCACAGCATCATCACGGCCGCGACCAGCAACAGGGCGGCGGCTCCCAACCACAAATCAGTCATCTTGGCTCTTCTTGTTGAGCAGTTCGTCCAGCCGCTTTTGCTCCTGCGGCGACAGACCGGCATCAGAGGATTCATTCACCGCCCGCTGCCGGCGGCGAACCAGTAAGACCAACGCCAGCACGCCAACCAGCAGGAACGCCAGCGGTCCGAACCAGAGCACCGCAGTATCGCGGTTCAGAGCCGGCTTGTAGCGAACGAACTCGCCATAGCGGGCGACCATGTAGTCGACGATCTCGTCGTCACTGCGCCCGTCCTCCAGCAGTCGAAACACCTCCTGACGCAGGTCAGCCGCAATCGGCGCATCGGAGTCGGCAATGTTCTGGTTCTGACATTTCGGGCAGCGCAGTTCGGAACCGATGGCGTAGAAGCGATCACGCTCCTGCTCCGAGCTGAACTCGAAGGTATCCACCGCCGCCCCGACGCCGCCAGCCATCAGCAGCAGCCCGAGGGCAAGCCAGTGCAGTCGTCGGCTCATTTGGCCTCCTCCACCAGCGCCTGATAACGCGCGCCCAGGTCGGTGTCCCAAACCCGGTCGTCAATCACGCCGATAAACTTGTGACGGATCACGCCGTTGGCATCGATCAGATAGGTTTCCGGTGCGCCGTAAACGCCCAGATCAAGCCCGAGTCGGCCATCGGCATCGCTGATGTTCAACTGATAGGGGTTATGAAAGTCCTTCAGCCACTTGATCGCGTCTGCATTGGTGTCCTTGTAGTTGACCCCGTAGATCACCACGCCTTCGGCAGCGAGACGGTTCAGCACCGGATGCTCGACGCGGCAGGCAACACACCAGGTCGCCCAGATATTGACCAGCGCCGGGCCCTTGAGATCAGCCTGGGTAATGCGCGGCTCGCCGTCGATCACCGATGGCAGATCAAACGTCGGGAACGGCTTGTTCAACAGCGGTGACGGCAGCTCCAGCTCGGTCACGCCTTCTTCCTTGGTCATCAGGCTCTGCAGGAAGAAGCCGGCCAGCACCAGAAACAGCAGCAGCGGCACAATCAGCAATAGACGACGCATCAGGCAGGCTCCCCGGCAACGCGACTGGCCGGCTGGTCGGCGCGCTGGCGCGCCTTGAGACGGTAGCGCTTGTCACTGGCTGCCAGAAGGCCACCAGCCATCATCATCAGGCCGCCCAGCCAGATCCAGCGCACAAAGGGCTTGATATGAACCCGCATCGCCCAGGCATCACCCTCAAGCGGCTCGCCCATGGCAACGAACAGGTCGCGGGTAAAACCGGCGTCAATGCCCGCCTCGGTCATTACCTGATTCTTCACCCGGTACAGGCGCTTCTCCGGATGCAGCGTGGTCAGCAGGCGGTCGCCGGAATAGACACTGACTGTGCCCTGATCGGACACCCAGTTCGGGCCCTCACGGTGGCGCACGCCATCAAATACGAAGGTGTAGCCGCCCAGATCCAGGTCGTCACCCGGCGCCATGCGCAGGTCGCGCTGATTGTCGAACAGACTGGCACCGACCACACCAACGGCACAGACCGCAATACCCACATGCGCCAGGGTCATGCCCCAGTAGCTGCGCGGCAACGCACGAACACCGGCGACCAGCCCCTTGTTGCGACTCTTGTGCAGGATGTCCCGCACACTGGCGCCACAAACCCAGAAGACCAGCAGCAGCAGACTGCCGACCGCCAGCTGGTGGGCACCGATCCACAGGGCGATAGCGACTGCAGCCACGGCGGCCAGCACCAGCACCCACTTGAGCTGGCCAACCAGCCAGTCCATCGGGGTCTGCTTCCAGCGGCTGAGGATGCCGACACCGAGGGCAGCCATCAGAATCGCCATCAACGGCAGGAACATGCCGTTGAAGTACGGCGGGCCAACCGACACCAGGGTGTCGAACGCCGACATGATCAGCGGGTACAGGGTGCCGAGCAGGACCATCAGCGCCGATACCACCAGCACCACGTTGTTGACCAGCAGCAGCGCTTCACGCGAGTTCCAGGCAAAGCCGATCTGGCTCTTCACTACCGGCGCACGCAGGGCATACAGCAGCAGCGAACCACCAACCACGACCAGCAGGAAGCCCAGCACGAACACGCCGCGCTCCGGATCGGTTGCAAACGCATGCACCGAGGTCAGCACGCCGGAGCGTACCAGGAAGGTACCCAGCAGACTCAGCGAGAAGGCCGCGATGGCGAGCAGCACGGTCCAGCTCTTGAACACGCCGCGCTTTTCGGTCACCGCCAGCGAGTGGATCAGTGCAGTACCCACCAGCCAGGGCATGAATGACGCGTTTTCTACCGGGTCCCAGAACCACCACCCCCCCCAGCCGAGCTCGTAATAGGCCCACCAGGAGCCAAGCACGATACCGATGGTCAGAAATGCCCAGGCGACGATGGTCCAGGGCCGCGACCAGCGGGCCCAGGCGGCGTCAAGACGACCGCCCAGCAGCGCCGCGATAGCAAAGGCAAAGGCCACCGAGAAGCCGACATAACCCATATAGAGCATCGGCGGGTGGACGATCAGGCCGAAGTCCTGCAGCAGCGGGTTGAGGTCGTTGCCGTCGACCGGATGGAACGGCAGCTGACGATCAAACGGGTTGGATGTGATCAGCATAAAGCACAGGAAGCCGACGCTGATCATGCCCATCACTGCCAACACACGGGCCAGCATCTCCTCCGGCAGATCGCGCGAGAAGATCGCCACGGCAAAGGTCCATCCCGCCAGAATCAGCGCCCACAGCAGCAGAGAACCCTCGTGCCCCCCCCAAACCGCACTGACCTTGTAATACCAGGGCAGTGCCGAGTTGGAATTGAGCGCAACATAGGTCACGCTGAAGTCGTCAACCACAAAGGCGTGGACCAGACAGCCAAAGGCAAAGGCCACGAACAGGCACTGCGCCGCGGCCGCCGGTTGACCGAGCCCCATGGCCATGCCGTCACCGCGCCAGGCACCATACAGCGGCACTGTTGCCTGCAGAACCGACAGGCACAGCGCTATGATCAGGGCGATCTGCCCAAGTTCAGGAATCATGCTGCCCCCTTATTCCGCTTGCGGCTGCTGGGCAGCCTTGTTGGCCATGGCGTCATTCATCGCCTTGGCCACTTCGGGCGGCATGTACTCTTCATCGTGCTTGGCCAGCACCTCGTCTGCCTCCAGCACGCCATCGGCATTGATGCGACCCAGCGCGACGATGCCCTGCCCTTCACGGAACAGATCCGGCAGGATGCCACTGTAGGCAATGGTCACAGCCTTGGCGCCGTCGGATACATCAAAGCGGACATCGAGGGAGTCGGTCGAGCGCTCGACGCTGCCCTCGACCACCATGCCACCAGCACGAATGCGCGCACCCTGAGGTGCCTCGCCGTCGGCAATCTGGGTCGGGGTGTAGAACAGGTTGATGTTTTCGCGCAGGGCAGTCAGGGCCAGCGCCACGGCGGACCCTACTCCCAGCAGAACCAGCAAAATCAGAATCAGGCGTTTCTTGCGTGCGGGATGCATCAGGATTCCTCTCGCCGACGACGGCGTGCTTCGGCCTGCACCAGCCGACGACGTCCGATCATCGGGGTGAGGAACAACAGGATCAGAACTGCAGCCGTAATTCCGTAGGCAGTCCAGACGTAGGGGCCATGTCCACCCATGGCAAAGTAGGTCGCCAGGTCGCTCATGAATTGTTCTCCAGCGCATCACGTACCCAACGGGTCTTGTGCTCGCGCTTCAGGATTTCCAGCCGCATGCGCATGAACAGATTCAGCGTAAACAGCCCGTAGAACGCCAGTACCATAACCAGCAGCGGCAGCCACATTTCCGGCGGCATGGCCGGCTTCTCGGTAATAGTGAAGGTGGCAGGCTGGTGCAGGGTGTTCCACCAGTCGACCGAGTACTTGATGATCGGGATATTGATCACGCCGACAATCGCCATCACCGACGTCGCCTTGGCTGCGGTATCACGATTGCTGATCGCCATGCGCAGGGCAATGATGCCAAAGTACAGAAACAGCAGGATCAGCATCGACGTCAGTCGCGCATCCCACTCCCAGTAGGTGCCCCAGGTCGGCTTGCCCCAGATCGAACCGGTGATCAGCGCAACAAAGGTCATCCAGGCCCCGATCGGCGCCGCACACTGCAGCGCGACATCCGCCAGTTTCATGCGCCAGACCAGGCCAACGACGCCAGCTACCGCCAGCATCATGTAGCAGGATTGGGCAAGAATCGCCGCCGGCACATGGATGTAGATAATGCGGAAACTGTTGCCCTGCTGGTAATCCTGCGGGGCAAACACCAAACCCCAGACGCTGCCGACAACCAGTGCCAGCAGACTGAAGGCAGCGATCCAGGGCATCAGTTTGCCGCTAATCTCATAGAACCATTTGGGCGAGCCCAGTTTGTGGAAAAACGTCCAGCTCATTCGCCGTTCAACTCCGCAATTATTCGCTAACCCCGATTCGCAGGCCCGCTGCGATTGCCAGCGGAGCCAGACTCAATGCCAGCACTGCCAGGCAGCCCAGCCACAGCAGGTAACCCTGCACCGGCAAACCCTGCAATGCCGCATCCATGGCACCGGTGCCGAGAATCAGCACCGGGATATACAGAGGCAGTATCAGCAATGCCAGCAGCATGCTGCCGCCGCCCTTCAACCCTACCGTCAGCGCCGCACCGATGGCTCCCAGCAGGCTCAGTACGGCCGTACCGAGCAGCAGCGTGGCACAGAGTACCGGGATCACCGACCAGGGCAAAGCCAGCATCATGCCCAGCACCGGCGTCAACAGCACCAGCATGACACCACACATCAGCCAGTGGTGCAGCACCTTGACCAGCACCAGCAGTGTCAGGGGATGGGGAGACAATACCCATTGCTCCAGCGAGCCATCCTCAAAGTCACTGCGAAACAGCCCATCCAGCGACAACAGGGTTGCCAGCAATGCCGCAACCCAGATCACACCCGACGCCATGCGCTGCAGCAGCGCCGGCTCGGGGCCGACCGCCAGCGGAAACAGAGTAATGACCATGGCAAAGAACACCAGCGGATTGAGCACCTCGCCGGGGCGCCGCCAGGTCAGTTGCCATTCTCGGCGCAGCAGTTGCCAGAGCACGCTACCCATCAGCAAACCCGCCCCAGATCCAGCCGCCGAACCTCATTCAGGTGGTCCAGACTGTGGTGGGTTGTCAGCACCGCGATGCCGCCGTCGCGAGCAAACGCCAGAATCTGCTGTTCCAACACCTGCACTGCCGCCCGATCCAGCGCGGTAAAGGGCTCGTCCAGCACCCAGATCGGCTTGGCGGTCTGCAACCGCAATCGTGCCAGCGCCACACGACGCTGCTGGCCGGCTGACATCTGCCGACAGGGCACATCTTCATAGCCGCGCAGGCCAACCGCAGCCAGAGCATCCCAGATCGCCTCACGGTCGACGGGCTGGTCGAGCGCGCAAAGCCAGGACAGATTCTCTTCTGCGCTCAGGGTCGCTTTTACCGCCGTGGCGTGACCAAGAAACAGCAAGTGGCGGCGCCAGAACTCGCGCCCGCTGCCACCCAGGATAGATCGGCCACCGTAATGAATATCACCGGCCGAGGCAGGCATCAGGCCAGCCAGAATACGCAGCAGACTTGTCTTGCCTGCACCATTGGGGCCGGCGACCTGCAATACGTCGCCAGCCTGAAGACAGCAGTCCAGCCGGGCAAAGAGCTCCCGCTCATCCCGCTCACAAGCCAGGTCGATGATGTCGATCTGCTCAGCTGCCACCGCTGCTCCGAACGCTACCCGAGTGGTAGCGGCTAATTAATGATCCCGCCCCGTCTGCCGCTATACTCTGTAGCCAGCAAGACCTGCGGGAGCGCCTGTTTTCCAGCGGCGCCATTATACATGCCCCCCTTTTGCGGGGGACCTCGATTTACGTCAACATGTGACAGCATGAGCCCCGACTTTCGCCTGCCACCGACCAGCAACACCCCGCCAACCGGCAGCACCAGTGCTGCGCCGGCGCGTTCTGCCGACGCCATAATGGTGGCACTGCAGCTATTGCGTCCAATTGACGCACTGCAGGTTTTGGGCGGCGATCAGGCTGACGCGGATGTCGTGCAGAGCAGCGCCAAACCAAACGCCAGCGGCCAGTTCGATCTGCTGTTGAAGATCGTCAAGCAGGACATGAGTGGCACCGCCACCCTGCCTGCCACCAGCAACCAGCCGGTCGCCCCCGGGACCCGCATGGTGGTCCAGGCGGTGACCCAAACCCAGCTGATGGCGGTCGTACAGCAGGTCAACGCACAGAACGCCCAGCTGCTTACCCGCCTTGATCCGGCGCAGTTTCCTGCCGGCTCCCCGGTCCAGGCGAAGGTCATCAGCCAGCAAGCGATTCCAGCCACCGCCAGCCAGGCTGCACGCTACGAGCTGGTTGCCCAACTGGTCCAGCAGAGCGCCCAACAGACACTGCTGAGCATTAACAGCACGCGCCCGGTCGAGCCCGGCACCCTGCTCAACGCAACCGTTGGCAGCCAGGGCGAATTGCGCGTGCTCAGCAGCAGCGAGCAGGTCCGCCAGGCCGATCTACTGCAAGGCTTGCGCGCCGCCTTCCAGCAGCAGGCTTCATCAGAACTCCTGCTGACGCGACTGGCCTCGCTGGCGGCATCGCCAGGCGACTTGCCGGCCGTGCCGGCACTGCAACTGGCTGTTGCCAACGTACTGAAGCAGATTGTCGATGCGCCGCAACTGATGACTGCGACCGGCGTGGCCAATGCGGTGGCCCAGAGCGGCAATTTTCTGGAAGCCAACCTGGCACGTCTTGCCGATATCATGGGCCGACAACAGGCTGGCGAACTCAACCCGGACGGCAAGGCACCGGTTACGTCACCCGGTGACGGTGCCAAGCCGGCCCTGCCCGCACTCGACAAGCTGCTGCCGCTGCTGGCCAGCCTGAGCGCACCACGCGCAACAGAGCCGCTGGCCGGTGCAGACTTCAAGGGTGCGCTGGTCAGCCTGCTGGTTACCCTGCAGCAACAGCTACCGGGCTCGGCCCTGACGCCACAGCAGACGCCGACCGGACCATGGCAACAGGCAATGCAGCTGGCGCAGCAAGGCGTAATCGTCAAGCCTGGCCTCTTCCCCCTGCCCGCCCGTGCCCTGCAGGCACTGGGAGAAACCAACGATCTGGGCAGCCTGCTGCGCCTTACCGCAGCACTGTTATCGCGTATTCAACACCATCAACTGCAGAGCATGGGCCAAACCCAAACCTTCTCGGACGGCAGCAGCCAGACAACCTGGCAGCTTGAAATCCCGCTGCGCGACGGCCAGCAGTTCAACCATGTTCAGGTCCGCATCCAGCGCGATGAGTCGGCGCCAACACCACGTCAGCCGGAACCGGTGCCGATATGGGAAGTCAGGCTGGCGTTCAATCTGGATCACCTGGGCAACATGCAGGCAATTGCCCGTCTGCGAAATGACAAGGTCAGCAGCGAGCTGTGGGCAGAGCGGCAGGAAACACTGGGCCTGATCAACAGTGAAATCGGCGCCCTGCGCGACCGGCTGCTGGCCAAGGGGCTGGATGTCGGCGAGCTGAGCTGCCACCGGGGTACACCACCGCCACCACGCCAGCCGGTCCAGCAAGGCTGGATCGACGAGGTAACCTGATGAGCACATCCCGAGAAGCGATTGCGCTGGTCTATGACGGCGGAGAACAGGCACCGACCATTACCGCCAAGGGCGAAGGGGATCTGGCACAACAGATCATCGACCTGGCGATGCAGTACGAAGTACCGATCTACGAGAACGCCGAACTGGCAAGAATGCTGGCACGCATGGAGCTGGGCGATCAGATACCCGAAGCTCTGTACCGGACGATCGCCGAAATCATTGCCTTTGCCTGGTACATAAAGGGGAAGCGGCCGGCGGGATTCGACCCGGATGCCGGAAAGGAAAAACCACTGCAGCTGGAACGCAAGGAACAGCAGTAGTCTGGCGTCCAGGTCAGCCCTGGCGGGAGGCGTGCAGTTTGACGAACAGTTCAGCCTCGGCCTTGGACAGACCGCAGGATTGGGTCAGATCTTCAATACTGGCGCCCATGCCAACCAGCCTGGCGGCCTGGTTATAGGGCATAGCCTGGGGGTCCTGCTGCTCAAGCTTGAGCTGCTTGTCTTCGAGTCGCTTGACCTGCTGGCGCAGTGCAGTCAGCTCTTCCCCCATGCGTATACTGCCCTGCTGGAAGGTGGCAAGATCCCGTGCCAGCTGGTCCATCCGCGCCTGCAATCGAACGTCCAGTTGCTGCTGCAGAGTCGGCAGGCGACGCACCTGGACGAACAGGGCAATGAGGCCGACCAGCGCGGCCAGCAACAGGCCGACCACACCGCCCACCACCAGCAGCAGCCAGGGCTCATTCATCTGTCAGAATCCCGACAATTCTGCCCACTCGTCCTCGGTCATCATCTTCTCGAGATCGACCAGAATCAGCAGCTCGTTGTTCTTGTTGCAGACGCCCTGAATAAACTTGGCCGACTCATCCGTACCCACATTCGGCGCCGTCTCGATCTCGGACTGACGCAGGTACACCACCTCGGCCACGCTGTCGACCAGGATGCCGACAACCTGCTTGTCTGCCTCGATGATCACGATGCGAGTGTTATCGGTGATGGGAGCCGGGCTCAGGCCAAAGCGCTGACGGGTATCAATAACCGTCACCACATTGCCACGCAGGTTGATGATCCCCAGCACATAGGAGGGCGCACCCGGCACAGGGGCGATCTCGGTGTGTCGCAGTACTTCCTGCACCTGCATAACATTGATGCCGTAGGTCTCGTTGTCGAGCCGGAAGGTCACCCATTGCAGGATCGGATCTTCAGCACCTTGTCCCGAATTATTCTTCATTGTCTTGCTTCCCGATCATCATTTAAGTCCAGGGCTCGAGCGCGTCACTCGGCAACGCCACCCTACCCGCTCATCCTAATGCTGGCGCCGCGGCATTACCAGCCGCAGCAGAGCCTGCGTTACCCACGATCAGCTCGGCCAGCGCAGACACATCCAGCAGCGCACACATGTGATCAATCACGGTACCCGCAAGCCAGGGTCGCTTGCCCTGCTGTGAGCGCCATTTGATCTGTTCCGGCGCGAGCCGAATCGACTGCTGTACGCCGTGCACGGCCATACCCCAGTCGTAACCTTCAACCGAGATCACAAAGGACAGACTGTCCTTGAGCTCCGGCGTGTAGCGCTCGGGCATGACCCAGCGCGCCGTGTCCAGCACCTTGATATTGCCGGCCTGGGTGGCGAGGATACCGAGAAACCAGTCCGGCTGACCGAACAGCGGGGTAATTTCATCTTCCAGCGGGTAAATGGTACCCAGCAGCACCAGTGGCACCGCCAGTTTGAGCCCGCCAACATCAAACAGCAGCGCCTCGAAAGGCTGTTCCCGCCACTGCGGCACTGACCTGGCCGGCGGTACAGGTTCGGCGGCAATCGGATCGGGCTCTTCGGGCGCCGCTACCACCGGCGGCGCAGGCCTGACCACAGGCCGATCAGGCTCCGATTTTTCCAGCACTCGCAGCGGCGTCGGCTCGGCAACCTCAGGCTGCGGAGCCGGCGCAAGACTTTCCTGTTCGGCACGGGCCAGCTCATCAGCCGCATCCTGCAGCAGGGCATCCAGATAATGCTGAATGGTCTGCTCGGGCACGAACTCCTGAACCGGCAACAAGGGTTTACTCATAACAACCAGATCGTCTCGCATTGCCGTCACCCCATAGGTAACGGCCTGTATTGGTTATCGGCGCGCCAAGGCAAAGCATTAGCGAACCCGGCAGCCCGTTCTCACGCCACCTGCTCACGGCGATTGAGCGACTGGGCCAGCAAAAACCGCAGCAACGCCCGGTAAGCCAGCACCCCACGGGCATTTTGATCAAGCTGCGATGGCACCACGCCCGCAAGGCTGGCGTCGCGCAGTTTCGTATCAATCGGAATGTACGCCTGCCACAGATGCTCCGCGTAGTCGCGACGCAGCAGCCGCAAGGTATTGAGTGACGCCTGGGTACGGCGGTCAAACAGCGTGGGCACGATGGTGTAGGGCAACGCCTGCTTGCGCGAGCGGTTGACCATGTTGAGGGTATGCACCATCCGTTCAAGCCCCTTGAGTGCCAGGAACTCGGTCTGTACCGGAATAATCAGTTGTTCGCACGCCGCCAGCGCATTGATCATCGACACGCCGAGGAGTGGCGGACTGTCGATAATGACGAACTGGTAGTCGTTCCACAGTTGCGCCAGCGCTCGCGAGATCACCAGACCATAACCGCCCTGCGCGGCCGACTGACGCTCCAGGGTCGCCAGCGAGGTACTTGAGGGCAACAGACCGATATTCGGATGCGAGGTCTCTTTCAGCAATGCCGCCGCAAGCCCCTCGGGCACCTGCCCGTTGTGCTGAAACAGATTGAAAACGCTGCTGGTCAGCTGGTCGGGATCCTGGCCGAAATAACTGGTCATCGAGCCGTGCGGGTCGAGATCCACGACCAATACCTTCTGGCCCTGATCTGCAAGCAGGCCCGCCAGCGCGACGGCTGTCGTGGTCTTGCCCACCCCGCCCTTCTGGTTGGCTACAGCCCAGACTCTCATACCCTGCCTCCGAGGATGCCGGAACCACTGCGCATCCCGCAAAAATAATGAAACGCCAACATTCTGACAGCCCGCCGTCTGTTTTACCTATTGCAGAGCGTCCGATGCAGGAGCCGTGCCAGAAGGCAACGGCGTGCGCGCTTCACGCATCACATCAATACGCTCGTCAGGTTCAGCGATTTGCTCGTGCCGAGTGTCAAGATAACGAGATACCAGCAGCACCACCCGACGATTGGCCCTGCGGCCAGCCGCCGTCGTGTTATCGGCAACAGGCCTGAATTCACCATAGCCTACCGCAGCCAGCCGGTCAGGGTTGACTCCGCCATTGCTGAGCATGCGCACCACACTGGCCGCCCGCGCGGCAGAAAGCTCCCAGTTGGTCGGATAGCGACCGGAGCGAATCGGAATGTTGTCGGTAAAGCCTTCCACATGCACCGGATTGTCATAGGGTTTGAGAATGGCCGCGATCCGGTCAATCAGATCAAAGGCGGCATCCAGCGGGAGCGCATCGCCGCTGGGAAACAGCAACCCCGAACTCAGCTCGATCTCGACCCACATCTCGTTGCCACGGACCTCCAGCTCACCGGACTGGATGAGATCCCCGAAGGCCGCTTCCATCGCTGCGGTGATATCCTGCAAGGCGTCACTGGTGCCGTCAGGACTGCCAGCACCGATAGCGTCATTGTTCTCGCGGGTAATACCGCGCGGCAGTTCCGAGCCGATCTGAATCGGGTCAACCGAGCGCTGCGGCTGGTTGAAGGCACCGACCAGCGTATCGGATAACACCTTGTACTTGCCCTCGTTGACCGAGGAAATGGAGTACATGACAACGAAAAAGGCGAACAGAAGCGTGATGAAGTCCGCGTAGGACACCAGCCAGCGCTCGTGATTCTCATGCTCTTCCGGTCTGGATCGGCGCATCGTTCAACCTCTAATCCAGAAAGCCCTCAAGCTTCATTTCGATCGACCGCGGATTCTCGCCCTCGGCGATCGACATCAGGCCTTCGAGCAGCATTTCGCGGTATTTGGACTGCTGCAGAACCACCGCCTTGAGCTTCGCAGCAGCCGGCAGCATGAACAGGTTGGCGAGCGCCACGCCGTAGATGGTGGCTACAAAGGCAACCGCAATGCCGGCACCCAACCGCGACGGATCAGCGAGATTGCCCATCACATGAATAAGCCCCATCACCGCCCCGATAATACCAATGGTCGGCGCATAGCCACCCATGCATTCGTACACCTTGGCCGCCATCAGATCGCCGTGTTCCTTGTTGACCAGATCGACTTCCATGATGCTGCGCAGCGCTTCGGGCTCGCTGCCGTCAACCAGCAGCTGCAAGCCCTTGCGGGCAAAGTTGTCAGGCTCCAGCTCGGCCATGCTTTCCAGCCCGAGCAGTCCTTCCTTGCGTGCGATGGTGCTCCAGTTGATAACCTGGCTGATACCCTCACGCATGCGGTTGGCCGGAGGGAAGATGATCCAGGGCAGAATCGCCAGCGCCCGCTTGAACACGGTAAGCGGCGTTTGGATAAATGCAGCACCCAGGGTGCCACCAATGACGATCAGGCCTGCCGGACCGTTGAGCAGCGCGGTAGCGTGACCACCTTCGAGGTAGTTACCACCGATGATAGCGACAAAAGCCAGAATGACGCCGATGACGCTGAGGATATCCATCAGCTGAGCTCAGCCAGGTAACGACCGATTTCATCCAGGTTATAGATGCCATCAGCCAGATTAGCCTTGGCAACAGCCATCGGCATACCGTAGATCACGCAGCTGGCTTCGTCCTGGGCCCAGACCGAACTGCCGGCCTGCTTGAGCATGCGTGCGCCCTCACGACCATCAGCCCCCATACCGGTAAGAACCACCGCCAGCACCTTATCCTGGAAAGCCTTGGCGGCCGAACCAAAGGTCACATCCACACACGGTTTGTAGTTAAGGCGCTCATCACCGGGCAGAATTCGCACAACGCCACGCGAATCCACCATCATCTGCTTACCCCCCGGTGCCAGCAGCGCCCGGCCGGGACGCAGCACGTCGCCGTCCTCAGCCTCCTTGACGGAAATCCGGCACAGCTTGTCCAGCCGCTCGGCGAACGCCTTGGTGAAGGCAGCCGGCATATGCTGGACCAGCAGCAACGGAGCAGGAAAATTAGCCGGCAGTTGGGTCAGTACTTTCTGCAGCGCCACCGGCCCCCCGGTCGAGGTACCAATGGCCACCAGCTTGTAGCTCCGCTTGCGCGGGGCCGGACTGTTTTTCACCGGTGCCGACGGTGCGGGTGCAGCGGTCGGGCGCGCAGGGGCACTGCTCGACAAGCCCGAAGCCGGGCGCGAGGCCAGCCCGGGTGCGGGGGCAGCTGCGGGCGACGGGGTGGAGTGCAGACCGAGCGAGCGACGGTTGGTTCGGGCCAGGGCGGTAACCCTCTCGCACAGCATCTGACGCACCTTGTCAGGGTTGCGCGAAATGTCCTCGAAGTTTTTCGGCAGATAATCGGCCGCACCGGCGTCAAGCGCATCCAGGCTGACGCGGGCACCCTCGTAGGTAAGCGAGGAGAACATGATCACCGGCGTCGGACAGCGCTGCATGATCTGCCGGACGGCTTCAATGCCGTCCATGACCGGCATCTCGTAGTCCATGGTGATCACATCCGGGTGCAGCGCCAATGTCTGCTCGATGGCCTCACGACCATTGTTGGCAGTACCGACTACCTGGATTTGCGGATCGCCGGCCAGAATCTCCGTCACCCTGCGGCGAAAGAAACCCGAATCGTCGACCACCAGAACCTTAACCGCCATACCCTCTCCTGACCTGCGTCCTGCACATGAACTGATTCATAACTGTTTTGGCGGGCTTGCAGCTTCCCGCAGACAACACTTGCTTAAGCCTTTGAGGGACGCGCGGCGCGCCCCGCAGCAGGCTATCACATGCGTCGCGCATAACGCTTGAGCAGGCTCGGAATATCCAGAATCAGGGCAATACGACCGTCGCCAGTAATGGTTGCCCCAGCCATTCCGGCGGTACCTTGCAGCATACGCCCGAGCGGCTTGATGACCACCTCTTCCTGACCAACCAGTTGATCGACCACAAAGCCGACACGCTGGGTACCCACCGACACGATCACCACACTGGCCGCCGAATGATCGCTGGTATCTTCCACTCCCGGCATCAGCCAGTGCTTGAGATAGAACAGCGGCAAGGCTTTCTCGCGCACGATGATCACCTCCTGACCGTCCACCACGTTGGTGCGAGACAGGTCGAGGCTGTAGATCTCGTTGACGCTGACCAGCGGCAGCGCGAACGCCTGGTCGGCCAGCATGACCATCAGGGTCGGCATGATGGCCAGGGTCAGAGGTACCTTGATTGCGATCCGCGAGCCCTGCCCCTTGGTCGACTCGATGCTGATCGTGCCGTTGAGCTGGGAGATCTTGGTCTTGACCACGTCCATGCCGACACCACGGCCGGATACGTCGGAGATTTCCGTTTTGGTCGAGAAGCCCGGCGCGAGGATCAGATTGAAGCATTCGGAGTCGCTGAGACGGTCCGCTGCGTCCTTGTCCATCATGCCTTTCTCGACCGCCTTGGCCCGCAGGATTTCAGGGTCCATGCCACGACCATCGTCGACGATGGTCAGCAGAATATGATCACCTTCCTGCTGCGCAGCCAGCACCACCTTGCCCGTCCGCGGCTTGCCTGCGGATTCACGCTCGTCCGGCAATTCGATACCGTGGTCTACCGAGTTGCGCACCAGGTGCACCAGCGGATCGGCCAGCGCCTCAACCAGGTTCTTGTCCAGATCGGTCTCTTCACCAATCAGCTCAAGATTGATTTCCTTCTTGAGGTTGCGCGCCAAATCGCGAACAACCCGGGGGAACCGGCCGAAGACCTTCTTGATCGGCTGCATGCGCGTTTTCATGACCGACATCTGCAGGTCGGCCGTGACCACATCCAGGTTGCCAACGGCCTTGCCCAGCTCTTCATCACCGCTGGCCAGACCCAGACGCACCAGGCGGTTACGCACCAGCACCAGCTCACCGACCATGTTCATGATTTCATCCAGCCGGGCGGTATCGACGCGCACTGTGGTGTCAGCCGCTGGCGCCTCGGCGGGCGCAGCCGACTTGGCCGGTGCGGGTGCGGGTGCTGCGGCCTTGGCCGCCGGCTTCGCTGCAGCCTTGGGCGCAGCGGGCGTTACCGGCTTGCTGGCAGCAGGTTGTGCAGCGGGCTTGGCAGCCTCGGACTGGTCGGCCTTGGCGTCAGCAATACCGGGGGCAGCACCCTTGCCGTGGAGCTGATCAAGCAGCGCTTCGAATTCGTCGTCAGTGATATGGTCATCGGAACTGTCGGCAGCCGACGTCTCCGGTGCAGCAGCAGGTGCTTCCTTGACACCCGGGGCAGCACCCTTGCCGTGCAACTGGTCAAGCAGCGCCTCAAATTCATCGTCGGTAATGTCGTCACCGTCAGACGCCGGCCTGGACGATTCAGCGGCTGCCGGCTTGCCTGTCGCAGCTGCCGGCGCCTTGCCCGGGCCATGCAGTTCATCCAGCAGGGCCTCAAATTCATCATCGGAGATCTCATCGGCGCCAGCGGTGGACGCTGTCTGGGCAGCAGCAACAGAGGCTGCGGCAGCCGCACTGCCATCACCATGCAGGGCGTCAAGCAACTGCTCGAATTCATCGTCGGTGATGTCACCCTCGGCAGCGGCAGGTGCCGCAGCGTCAGCCGGACCAGCCTCGGGCTCAGGCTCAGGCTCAGGTGCTTCTGCAGCAGGCGGCTCGTTGGTTACCTCATCCGCCGACGCGGGCTGAGCCAGGGCGGCCAACGCATCCAGCAGAGCAGGCGCAGCAGGAGTCGGCTCCTCGCTCTCTCGCACCTGGGCAAACATGCCATTGACCGTGTCCAGCGCCTGAAGAACGACGTCCATCAACTCGGGCGTGACGGTACGTTCGCCCTTGCGCAGAATATCGAATACGTTCTCGGCGATATGGCAGCAGGCAACAAGGGCATCCAGCTGGAGAAAGCCGGCCCCGCCCTTTACGGTGTGAAAGCCGCGGAAGATAGCGTTAAGCAGATCCATGTCGTCGGGCCGGTTTTCCAGCTCGACCAACTGTTCGGACAACTGCTCGAGAATCTCGCCGGCCTCGACCAGAAAGTCCTGGAGAATCTCTTCATCCGCATCGAAACTCATGCACCCACTCCCCTCGGGCGTGTTATCGGAAGGCCACGCAATGCCGCCTTGAATTTCCATCTCGGCGCTGCGCAGTCACTCAACGTTGCTGCCAGGCAGCGACCTTGAGCAGTCAGACCGGCCGCGCGCTCAGCGTGCGGCAGTTACAGCTGACATCAGAATCCCAGGCTGGAAAGGAGGTCATCAACCTCATCCTGACCGGAAACAACGTCTTCCCTTTTATCGGCATGAATTTGCGGACCTTCACCCCTGGAGGAGGATTTTTTTCCGTCCTCGGGAGATTCACCATGATTGATGCCGGTAATGCGGTCGACCTGTCCCGCCATTCGGACCAGGTTGACCAGGCTCTCTTCGACATCATGCACAAGCGTAGTCACACGCTTGATCACCTGGCCGGTCAGATCCTGATAGTCCTGAGCCAGCAGAATATCGTTCAGATTGGTGGACAGATCCTTGCTGGTCGATTCGGTCTGCTCAAGGAACTCGCCTACCCGGCGGTAGAGGTCGCGAAACTCGTCCGCCGCCATCTCCCGACGCTGCAGCCGCTGCCAGTCTGACTTGAGGGCGTTCGCCTGCTGCCCCAGATCAGCGACCTTGGGCACGCTGGCCTCGACCAGATCCATGGTCCGGTTGGCCGCCTTGTCGGTCAGCTGAACCACATAGTCCAGCCGGTCAGAGGCATCGGATATCTTGGAAGTATCGTTGTCACCACCCAGCGCGTGGGTCGTGTCGATCTGAAAATTGACGATGGCATTGTGCAACGCGCGGGTGAGCTGCCCCACTTCGTGATAAAGACCACGGTCGCGTGCCTGATTGATGGCATGAATGACCAGCAACGCTTCACCGAAGTTGCCGCTCTCAAGGTGACCAACCAGCTGGTGCGCATTGTCCTTCAGCGAATGCTCGAATTCCTGAGCGGTCGCCTGGCCGGGATCCTTACTCAAAGCCATAACCTGTACCCCGGTTGATTATTATTTAGCCTGAACTCGCTCAAAGATTTTTTCGATCTTTTCTTTCAAGGCCTGAGCCGTAAACGGCTTGACCACATAGCCATTGACGCCCGCCTGCGCGGCTTCAATGATCTGATCTCGCTTGGCCTCGGCCGTTACCATCAGCACCGGCAGGTGCTTGAGCCGCTCGTCGGCCCGCACAGCGCGTAACAGGTCAATGCCGCTCATGCCGGGCATGTTCCAGTCAGTCACCAGAAAATCGAAACTGCCGCTCTGCAGCATCGGCAACGCGGTGTTGCCGTCATCGGCTTCGGCTGTGTTGGTAAACCCAAGGTCGCGCAACAGGTTCTTGATGATGCGCCTCATCGTCGAAAAATCATCAACGATGAGAATTTTCATATTCTTGTCCAAGTCGACCTCCGTACAAACCAGGGAATGTGCAGGCCTGCACCCCAAAAACCCATCGCAAATAACCAATCAAGCCGTAAAAGAAGCTCTGATCAATCAGCTGGAAGCCAGCAGGCTGATCGGATGCACCCTCGAAAACGCCACCTGGACGTCCGGCCCGAAGCCACTACCTGTCGAGCAACCCGAGCATTGTCCGGATGTTGACGACAAAATCAATCATTTCGCCAGTTCATCAGCTTCGAGCGCAACCGGGCAGCACATTGACTGTGCAACTGACTGACCCTGGATTCACTGACACCCAGCACGGCGCCGATCTCCTTGAGGTTAAGCTCCTCATCGTAATAAAGCGACAGCAGCAGACGCTCGCGCTCGGGCAACGTGTCGATTGCCGCGATCAAAGCCGCTCTGAAACGCTCATCCTGCAGCCCGGACGCCGGTTCCTCGCCGCCCTGCACATCTGCCGGCGCACCCGACTCAAGCAGATCATCAAAGCTGAACAACTTGCTGCCGGCGGTATCGCTGAGAATCGTATAGTACTCTTCCAGACTCATCTCCAGCTCGGCGGCAACTTCGTGATCCTTGGCGTCACGCCCGAGCCGCGCCTCGACCGCACGCATCGCATCACTGACCATCCGCGTATTGCGGTGTACCGAGCGTGGCGCCCAGTCGCCCTTGCGCACCTCGTCCAGCATCGCACCGCGAATGCGGATGCCGGCATAGGTTTCGAAACTGGCGCCCTTGCCGAAGTCGAATTTGCGGGAGGCTTCCAGCAGCCCGATCATACCGGCTTGCATTAGATCCTCCACCTGCACACTGGACGGCAGCCGCCCCAGCAGGTGATAGGCAATTCGCTTTACCAGCGGCGCATACTGCTCGACGAGTCGATCCTGCTCACCGCGAGAACTCTGTGCTCGTGTATACATGCTCAATCCGCCAGCCTGTGCTGTCATAGGCCAGACCCTGTCGGTTGCACCAGACGTTCGACGAAGAACTCCAGGTGTCCTCGCGGGTTGGCCGGCAGCGGCCAGGCATCAACTTTCTGTGCAATGGCGCGAATTGCCAGCGAGGCCTTGCTGCGCGGAAAGGCTTCAAACACCGCGCGCTGCTTTTGCACTGACTTGCGCACCGCCTCATCAAACGGAACGGCTCCGACATACTGAAGTGCAACGTCAAGAAATCGATCCGTCACCTTGGCGAGCTTAGCAAACACCATGCGGCCCTCCTGCGGCGTGCCGACCATATTCGCCAGCACGCGGAATCGGGTCATCCCGTAATCACGGTTGAGCAGCTTGATCAGGGCGTAGGCATCGGTAATCGACGTTGGCTCGTCACATACCACGACGAGCACCTCCTGCGCCGCCCGCACGAAGCTGACTACCGAATCACCAATGCCGGCCGCCGTATCGACGATCAGCACGTCGATATTGTCACCGATCTCGCTGAACGCCTGAATCAGGCCGGCATGCTGCTGATGGTTGAGGCTCACCATGTTGGCGGCACCCGAGGCGGCCGGCACAATACGAACACCGCCGGGGCCGGTGACCAGAACGTCGCGCAGATCGCACTTACCCTCCAGCACGTCGGCCAGCGTTGCCTTTGGCTTGAGCCCCAGCAGCACGTCAACGTTGGCGAGACCAAGGTCAGCGTCGAGCAGCACCACGCGCCGTCCCATCTCCGCCAGAGCAAGGCTGAGATTCACCGACACGTTGGTCTTGCCGATGCCACCCTTGCCCCCGGTGACCGCGATTACCTGAACCGGATGTTTGCTGCCCATCTGCGCTGATTACCTTAATCCTGTGAAATTGCTTAACTGGCCCGCTGGCTGTTCATCATACCGGCAAATACGTCGGCCATGGTCTGATCTGCCGGCGCATCATTAACTGCCATACTAACTGCACGACTCACCAGCTGATGCCCGACGGCGCGGCTGATATCGTCGGGAATGCGCTGGCCATCTGCCAGATAGGCTACCGGCAAACCCTGCTCCATCGCCAGCCCCAGCGATTCACCGAGCGTTGCGGCCTCGTCCACTTTCGTCAGAATGCAGCCCGACAGACCGCACGCCTTATAAGTATGGTAGGCCGCTTTCATCACCCGGTGCTGGCTGGTCGCCGGCAGCACCAGCAGATTGCGTACCCGACGCCCCTGACTGGCCAGGGTGTCGAGCTGGCCGCGCAGGTAGGGATCGTTGGCCTGCAGGCCGGCAGTATCAATCAGAACCAGGCGCTTGCCGGCGAAATCGGCCAGCACGTCATTGAGATCCTGCTGCTCGTCCACCACCTTGACCGGCACATTGAGAATACGGCCCAGGGTGCGCAACTGTTCGTGTGCGCCGATACGATAGGTGTCCATGGTGACCAGAGCAACGTGCTGACTGCCGTGCTTGAGCACGTAACGCGCAGCGAGCTTGCCCAGCGTAGTCGTTTTGCCGGCACCGGTGGGGCCGACCAGCGCGATCACGCCACCGGCATCGAGCGGCTCTTCGCGCAGCACCGGCACACGATGCGCCAGATAGGCCAGCAGCATGCGCCAGGCCTGACGCGGATCACTCACGTCAGAAACCTGACGCAGCAGATCCTGACTGACCTCGGCCGGCAAGCCCATCTGGGTCAGACGGCGCCAGAGACCGGCCTGTTTCGGCTTGTGCTGATTGAGCTGCCCCCAGGCCAGCCCCCCCAGCTGAGACTCCAGCATTTCCCGCAGCCCGGCCAGTTCGGCGCGCATGGCGCTGAGGCTGGCATCTTCAACGGCCGCTGCCGCCGGCGAGCGCTCCGCAGCAGGCCGGCTGGCTGCAGCCGGTGCCGCCGGCTCAACCGGCTCCTGAATCAGCCGATCCAGCAGATCACGGGCCTCCACAGAACCCTGGCGAGCCGCGTGGCGCATGCTGTCACCAAACAGCTGACGATTGACCAGCGGCTGATCGTGGGAGGCCATCTCGCCCACCTCCAGCTCGGCGCGCGCGGCAACGATGCGCTCCTGGGTCTTTTTCAATTCAGCATCCAGACCCGGTGTCGGTGCCGTCAGACGGGGCGCCTCGTAGTCCAGCGCAGCGGTCAGCTCAACGCCACCGGCCACCCGGCGATTGGCGATGATCGACGCATCAGCGCCCAGCTCATCGCGAACCAGCTTCATCGCCTGGCGCATGTCTGCGGCAAAGAAACGTTTGACTTTCATGGCTGACCTCGTCGCTTTTCTGGCACCGCCCGCTGGCGGTTGCTGTCATTCATTCAGAGTGCTGCAGTTCAGTTCTGGCCAACCGTCGCAATGATGGTGACCTGCTTGCTGTCCGGAATTTCCTGGTAGGACAGTACATGGGCGCCCGGGGCTGCGTAGCGTACAAACTTGGCCATCATCATTCGAATCGGCCCCGCCACCAGCAGTACTGCCGGCTTGCCCTGCACTTCCTGCCGTTGTACGGCATCAGACAGTGAGCGCTGCAACTTCTCGGCCATGCCAGGCTCCAGCAACATACCGTCGTCGGCGCCCTGACCGGCCTTCTGCATACTCTGTAGCAACATCTGTTCCAACCTTGGCTCCAGCGTGATCACAGGCAGCTGAGAGTCAAGCCCCACAATGCTTTGCACGATTGAGCGTGACAACGCGACACGCACAGCGCCGATCAGCGCGCCGGTATCTTGACTCTTGTTCGAGTTGTTAGCGATGGCCTCGGCGATGGTCCGGATGTCACGAACCGGCACCTGTTCCTGCAGCAGGCCCTGCAGCACCTTGAGCAGGTTGGACAGGGAGATCAGCCCCGGCACCAGCTCCTCGGCCAGCTTCGGCGACGCCTTGGCCAGCACCTGCATGAGCTGCTGCACTTCCTCATGACCAATCAGCTCGTGGGCGTGCTTGTAGAGAATCTGGTTGATATGGGTGGCAACCACGGTGCTGGCGTCAACCACGGTATAGCCGAGTGACTGCGCCTGATCCTTCTGGTTAGGCTCAATCCAGACTGCGTCCAGACCAAACGCCGGATCCTTGCCGGGCACACCCTTGATCTCGCCAAAAACCTGACCCGGGTTGATCGCCAGCTCACGGTCGGGGTAGATCTCGGCCTCGGCCACACCCACGCCCATCAGCGTCAGGCGGTAGGCATTGGGCGCCAGATCAAGGTTGTCGCGGATATGGACCGAAGGCATCAGAAAGCCCAGATCCTGCGAAAGTTTCTTGCGAACGCCCTTGATCCGCGCCAGCAGCTGCCCACCCTGATTGCGATCAACCAGCGGGATGAGTCGATACCCGACTTCAAGCCCGACCATGTCAACCGGGGTCACATCATCCCAGCCAAGCTCGCGGGCCTCCGGCGCCTGAACGGCCGGCAACTGGGCCTGCTGACGCTCTTCCTGCACCTTTTCTTCCTCCTTGGCCTGCTGACGCTTGGCGATGAGGTAGGCACCCGCCGCCGCAATCGCACCGAGACTGAGGAAAGAGAAGTGCGGCATGCCAGGGATAAGCCCCATGACGATCAGAATCGCCGCAGCCACCGCCAGCGCCTTGGGTGAGGCAAACATTTGACGCTGAACCTGCGCCCCCATGTCTTCCGAGGAGGAAACCCGGGTCACCATGATCGCCGCGGCAGTCGAAAGCAGCAGCGACGGGATCTGGGCAACCAGGCCATCACCGATGGTCAGCAGCACATAGATGCGACCGGCCTCGGCAAACGGCAGCCCGTGCTGCGCCATGCCGATAGCCAGACCACCAATCACGTTGATGAACAGAATCAGCAGGCCGGCGACGGCGTCACCGCGCACGAATTTGCTGGCACCGTCCATGGAACCGTAGAACTCGGCCTCCTGGGCCACTTCCTGACGACGCGCCTTGGCCTGATCCTGATCGATCAGACCGGAGTTGAGATCGGCATCGATTGCCATCTGCTTGCCCGGCATGGCATCCAGGGTAAAGCGCGCACTCACCTCGGAAATTCGGCCTGCGCCCTTGGTGACAACCACGAAGTTGATGATCATCAGGATCGCGAACACCACCAGACCAACGACGTAGTTACCGCCAATCACCACCTCACCGAAGGCCTGGATTACCTTACCGGCCGCATCCCCACCCTCGTGGCCATACAGCAGCACTACGCGGGTCGAGGCCACGTTGAGCGCCAGACGCAATAAGGTCGAGACCAGCAAGATGGTCGGGAAAACGGCAAAATCCAGCGGTCGCAGCGCGTAGGCGCACACCAGCAATACGACCAGCGACAACGCAATATTGAAGGTAAACAGTACGTCGAGCAGAAATGGCGGGATCGGCAGCATCATCATGCCGAGCATCACCAGCAGCAGAATCGGGATACCCAGACTGCCGTGGCGCAAGCCGGCCAGATTGGTCCGCATATTTCCCATCAGTTGCGCGCGATCGACAGCCATTGGCGAAAAAGTCCCCAGATCAAATATTTGACGCAGATTGCGTTGTACCCGGGACTACGCAAGAAGCGTTCCACTTTAGGAACCCGCAGGCCCGGCACAGGTCTACCAATGGCTGTTCGCCTGCACTCGAGTTCTGCTTCGTCCCGGCAAACCTTCTGATAAACTGCCTGACGCTGTAACGGCAAAGGATGGCCAGATGACTGACCCGGCAGATTCGTGAGCACCGAACACTGCCATCCACTGCCACTACAGCCCGATACTCGCCGGCTGGTCGCAACCCGAGAGGTATCATGCGCGCGCCTATCGCTCTGCTACTTGGACTGAGCATCGCCCTCAGCGGATGCCAAACCCTGTCTGAACCCGACAGCCTGCTGAGCCGTTCCGGTGAAATAATCAGAACCCAGAGCCAACGCCTGGCCGACCTGGCCTCGAGACTGACCAGCGACCCGGCTGCCCGGCAGCGTCATGCCGACGTCGAAGCGCTGTTCGCGCAACCGTACATCGATCCCCTCACCCGCTACCTGAACGCCCACGCCGACGATCCGGTCTACTCAGACTACATTCCACTGGTCGAAGAAGAACGAGACAGCCGCTGCGAGGCCATCGGCCAACGCTACGCCGCCGAGCAACCGACCCGCGACAACTTGCGGAGACTGCGTGCCGGCTATCAGTTTTCCTGCCCAAACCAGGTGGGCGCGTTTGCAGCCCGGGTACCGCAGCCCGCAAGTACACCGTCCAGAAGCAGCCCAACCACGGACCAGCAGGAAACCTGCTACCTGCTGTTTGCCATCCGCAACTACAGCCAGGCTGGCAATGCCTGCCGCGCTGCAGCCGAAGCAGGCGATGCCAAGGCCCAGCATCACCTGGCAAGCATTGCCGACAGCACCGGGCAAGGCGACACGGCACTGCGCTGGGCCCGCGACTCTGCCGAACAGGGCAATACTGCGGGCCAGCTGCTGCTGGCTGATCTACTGCAGCGACAAAACAGCAGCGAAGCCGACAGGGACGCCTTCAGTTGGTTGAAAAAGGCAGCCGACAGCGGCCAGCCCGAAGCCCGCTATCAGCTGGCCCTGGCGTATCTGAACGGAACCGGAACCGCCGTCAGCCCGGGCAAGGCCGAGGAGCAACTGCGTCGGGCCGCCCTGGCTGAGCACATACCTTCAATACTTCAGCTGGCTCGCAACCACCCAGACACCGCGTCTGCCCGCCGCTGGCTAACCGAGGCTGCAGAGCTTGGGTCAGCCGAAGCGCAATACCGTCTGGGGCTTGATTACATGCAGGGTAATGGCGGCCCGCAAGATCTGGAGCAGGCATACTTCTGGCTAAGTCTGGCGCTGGTGAACGGAGAGTCCCGCGGCCGACGCTACGTCGAACAGCTGTCTGGCCAACTCAGCAATGACCAGCTGACCAGTGCGCGCAGCGCCCTGCAACAGCGTATCAACAGCCGCTAAGGTTGAGGGTGACAGGGATGCTGCCAGTCAAACGCGCAATCATGGTTCTGCTCAGCCTGCTGGTAGGGCTGTTCCTGCTCGGCAGCTGGTTGATCGCCAGCCTGAATCTGGAGTTCGCCGAGAATGCGATGGGTACGCTGCGCGAACGCCAGATTACCGACACCTTTTATGCCAACCTTGATCGCATCAATGCCCATCACCGACTGATGGAGCAGAGCACCCGCGGCCTGGCCCGAGCCGGCGGACTGCTGCTGCGCAACCCTGCCGATCCGGCGACGCAGGCAGATACCCTTCGCAACGCCCTGCAGGACTTTCCCGACAGCTACGGCAGCAGCCTTTGGTACAGCGAGCCCGGACGCCCGGCCTACTATGCCTACCGCCAGGGACAGGGCATACAGGTCGAGCCGGTCAGTGCCGACGAACAGCAGCGTCTCACCACCTGGTTTCAGCGTCTGCGCGGGCTGCAGCCACCTATCGAGCCAGCACAGCAATGGACCGCGGCGTATTACAAAAGCAGCATCAACGCGGTGGTGATCAGCCATGCCACACTGATACGTGATGCGCAGGGACGCCCTCTTGGTCTGGCCATGACCGACTGGCTGGCCGATGACATCATCAGCACTGTCAGCCGGGTCGAAGTGACGCCCGGCACCTTTGCCTTTTTGCTGGACCACGACAACCGCAACCTTTCCAGCCTGTCTGACGCCGCCGACGTCGATCGCGCCCAGCGGATGATCAACAGCGTGACTGCGCTGCAGCTTCATCAGCGACTGCAGGACCAGCCGCTTCCGATTATCAGTTCAAGACAACTGGCATCGCCGATGCAGCAACTCAGGCATCAGGTAGACGAGCAGGACTACAGCCTGTTTTACTCGCCAACCCGTGCCGGCATGATCTTCGGCATCGGTGTTCCGCAAGCCGAGATCGATGCGGTACTGACGCCGATGCGTGACAGCAGTACCCGCATTCAGCTGCTGGCGGGCACGGTCATGCTGATCATTTCCGCGCTGATTCTGTATCTGGTGGCCGGCACCCTGCGCCAGCTGCGCAACCTGTACACCGATCCCCTTACCCATCTGCCCAACCGCGAACGGCTGCTGGCTGATCTCAGGAAAACCCACACCGCGAGCCTGCTGCTGCTCAATCTGGATGCCTTCAAGGAAATCAACGATTTCTACGGCCACCAGTGCGGCGATCACGTTATCGCAACGCTGGCCCAGGCGCTGCAGCAGCACCTGAATGAACGCGCGGACTGGCGCGGAAGCCGGCTGTACCGGATGCCGGCCGACGAGCTGGCCATCTGGCTACCAGGCCATCACAGCCAGGAACAGCTAACCCCTGCCCTGACGCGGCTGCTCGGCTTCATCAGCAATCTGGAGATTCGCTGGCAAGAGCAGGATATCCCGCTCCACGCCAGTATTGGCGTGGCGTGCTGCAACCAGCGCGAAGCGCAGGACCTGAGCGGCGAGCAGTTGCTGCCGGCAGCAAACATCGCACTCGAGCTGGCCCGCGCCGGCAACGAGAGCTTCGTGTTTTACGACGCCAGCCGGGGCGTGCGCGAAGGATACGAACAGAACCTGATTGGCGCCAACCGGCTGCGCGCAGCGCTGGAGGAGCAGCGCATCGTCGCCTTCTTCCAGCCGATCATGGACGTCACCAGCCAGCGTATTGAAAAGTACGAATGCCTGGTGCGAATGATCGACGAGCAGGGGGAACCGGTCAGCCCGATCCATTTTCTTGAGCTGGCGAAGAAAGTGCGCCTGTATCGCGCGATTACCCGCTGCATGATCGACAGCGCAATCGCCCGTTTCGCTGATCAGCGCCACAGTTTCTCGATCAACCTCTCCTGCGAAGACCTGCTTGATCCGGAGCTGGCCGACTACATCATCTCGACAGTAGAAAGCCACGCTATCGGACAGCGCGTCATCTTTGAAATTCTCGAATCGGAAGGTATCGAAAACTACGCCGCCGTACGTCAGTTCATCGACCGCGCCAAGGCTCTGGGCTGCCTCATTGCCATTGATGACTTCGGCACCGGCTATTCAAACTTCGAACACCTGCTCAGACTCAACGTCGACCTGATCAAGATCGACGGCAGCCTGATCCGCCAGCTCGACGAGAACCCCACCGCACTGACCCTGTGCCGCGGCATCGTCCAGTTCGCACAGGAGCTCGGCCTGCAGACCGTTGCCGAGTTTGTTCACAGCCCAGCCGTCCTCAAACAGGTTAAGGCCCTGGGTATCGACTTCGCCCAGGGCGCTGCCATCGGCATGCCATCGGCCAGCCTGATCACCGAGATCAGCGTGCTGGATGCCGACGAGCCGGGCACCCGCAGCTAGCGGTAAATGATATCCGCGCGCATTGGTGCAAGACGCTGCAGCAGGCGATTCTGCACGGTGACGGGCAACCGCTCGGCCTCCATCGCCGCAATCAGATCTTCAACCAGCGCATTGAAGTCAGCTTCGGTGAGGTCATACCCGGCGTGCACGTCGGCCATGCTGTCACCGGTATACTCGCAGGGGCCTCCCGCCTCGACACAGAACTGCTCCTGCAGTTTTTCCTGCAAGCGGGCAATATCGGTGTCGGCGAAGTGGTGGGCGATACGCACGTCATCGGCGATGCGATACAGCAACGCCTCGACCACACGATTGATACCTGCCTGCTCTCCAAGGGCCTGATACAGACTGTCATTCTCCGGAGGCTGAGAGGCACATCCGGCCATGCCGATCAGCACCAGCGCAGCGCAGGCCGTTGCACGTAATTCTCTGTACATGATGACCTCAGTAGCTCAACTGCATGGAAAGGAAGAGGCCGCGCTGGCCTTCCAGCGTGGCAATCTCGCCCAGATCGGCCCAGGCCGCAGCGAGCGCCAGACGCTTGCTCGGAAAATAGCCGACAAACACATCCTGCCAATCGCTCTCCCCGGCAAACGACAGGTTGTCCGGCTTCTCGCGGTACTCAACCCCCACCACCCAGCGAGGGCTAAGCAGCAGCGCCACACTCCCCTCCTTGAGCAGTGAGCGGCTGTCGCGGCGATCACCACCAAAGCCCAGCAGACCGGTTTCATTGGCGCGCGAGTAGCGCAGCGTGCCGTTGACCAGCAGGTTGTAGCCGCCGACTGCACCCAAAAACAGCCGGGACCCCGCCAGATAGAAATCGGTATCCGAATCTCGCTGGGCGCCGACCAGTGACGGGATCAGGAAATTGGTCTGGCGCTTGTACTGCGCGCCCACGACAACCTGTGGCAAGCGGTCATATACCAGATCCCCAAACAGCCGCAGCTTCACGCCGAAGACGTCCTGATTCAGGCTTTTGTGCGGCAGGCCCGCCGCCTTGGTCAGCGCATCCATGTCCAGCCGCTGGCGCGCCACCGACAGCTCCACCCGGTTGTTGAATGCCAGCGACGCGCCAAACGCGTCGAGCCGATAGTCACCCGTGTCGACGCGGGTGGCAAAGGCATCGCCGCCCCACTCGTCCCGGGTACCGTAGCCAGACAGCACAGCCCACGGCACGATGCCGCCGCCGGCCGAGCCTTCGATATTGGTCACCCCTCCGGTCGCCAGCAGGCGCCCGCCGGTATCAGCACAGGCACTCCCCGCCAGACACAGCAAAATCCCACACAAAGCAGTTTTGTTCATGGCATCCTATCTAAACGAACGTTCCTCGCGTCTCCGCCATCCAGCGCTCAAGATCAGCGGCCGGCAGCGGACGACTTATGAAGTAACCCTGCGCCACATCGCAGTGACGCTCCTTGAGCCAACTGAGCGAGCGTGCATTTTCAATACCTTCAGCAATGACTTTCAGGCCCATGTTGTGGGCCAGCTCGATGGTCGATTTGACGATGACCGCATCATCGCTGTTGTCGGCCAACTGGAGCACAAACGACTTGTCAATTTTCAGATCCTGGACCGGCAGGCTCTTGAGCGTGGCAAGCGACGAGTAGCCCGTGCCATAGTCATCCACCGCCAGCGCGATTCCCAGCTCGCGCAGGGCCAGCAGGCTATCCAGACTGCGCTGCGGGTCGCGCATGACCGCGCTTTCAGTCACTTCCAGTGAGAGGTAGTCCGGGCTGATTTGCTGGGCGCGCAGCATCCGCTCCATACGCTGCGGAAACGCTGGGTCATCAAGGTCGCGGGCAGAAATATTCATGGCTACCTGCAGATGGATACCGCGATCAATCCAGCTGCGCAGCTGCGACAACACCGCGGCCATCATCCACTGCGTCAGCATGCCGATACTGCCCGTCTGCTCGGCGAGGGTAATGAACTCATCAGGCCCGATCACGCCGAGTTCACTGTGCTTCCAACGCATCAGCGCCTCAACCTGCCGCACTTCCCCGGACGCCAGATCCAGCTTCGGCTGGAACACCACACTCAACTCCCGGTACTGCGGTGCGTAGCGCAGGTCCCGCGCCAGACGAATACGCCGTTGATAGGCCTGATCACGCTGCGCCTGATAAACCGCAATACGATCCGCCCCCGGAGCAGCATCGTTCAGCGCAATGCTGACTTGCCGCAGCAGTTCCTGCGGATCACGGCCATGCAGCGGCCAGGCCACCAGTCCAGCCAGCCACTGCGAGCTGAGCTTGATATCCTGAACCTGCATTTTCTCCCCGAGCCGCGCCAGCAGCCCGTCGATGAGCACGACGGCCTCCTCCAGCTCATAGCCCTTGAGCAGCAACAGAAAACCGCTCCCCGGTTGCCATGCCAGCAGGGCGTTGGGCGGCAGAACGCCTTCCACGCTGGCGACGGACTGACGTATCAGCGCATCCAGAAACTCCTGGCCGCGCGCCTTCAGCAACAGGTCCGCCGTGAGCAGGTTGCACTGCGCCAGCACCCCACCCGCGCCACTGGCGATGGCATCGTCGAGCTGGCTGCGAACCACCCCGATGTTCGGCAACCCGGTCAGCGGGTCGTGCAGAGCGTTGTGCATGATCAGGTCTTCGCGCTCGGCGATGCCCGATCGCATAGCGTCAATGCGCTCAGCCAGCAAGCCAAGCTCATCGTTACGCTCAAGCCTGACCTGCCCGGTATAGTCGCCGCGGCCGATCCGTGTAGCGGCTTCAGCCAGCAAAGCAACCGGCCGAGCGAGACTGCCCGACAGATGTACCGCCAGCAGCGAAGACGCCAGTAGCGCGATCAGAGTGATGATCAGCAGCTCGCGCTTGAGCAAATCGAAGCTGGCAAGAGTTTCGGTCATTGGGCTGGCCAACTGCGCCAATACCCGGTAATCGGCCTGATCCAGCAGCGCAATGACCGTCGTCAGATAGCCTTCGGACTCCTGCATTTGCCCGCCGCTCTCTGCATCCATCTCGAGCACGCTGCTGGTCATCGTCGAATAGCTGCTCATCACCGCGTCATCGTGACTGCTGACAAACCGAATCTCCAGCCCCGTCAGCTTTTGCAGTTCGTGCGCCAGCGCTTCGTCCAGACTGAACGCCATCGCCACCTGCCCCAGCGTCACCGGCGCGCGCACCACCGCCTCCACCAGCAGGTAGGGACGGTCATCAATAATGGCGATCATGGCCTGATCGGAAAAGCGTTGCAGCGCCTGCACATCAACCGGCGCGGCAATGCCATCCTTGACCGAAGCGATGCGCATCACACCCTGCGCGTCGAACAGCATTGCCTGATCAGCGCCAATGCGCCGGACCTGATTCAACAGCGCCGAACGAATGGTCGGCAGATCGCCGGTGGCGACCGCCTGCCGGAAGCCAAAATCCGCCACCAGAATTTCAGTGGCGCTGGTCAGCTCACGGGCACGCGCCTCCAGCAAATTGCTGAAAACGTTGCTGCCGACCTGCAGGTGCTGTTGCGCCTGACGCTTGGCGGAGACGTCGGTAGCCGTATAGACCACCAGAAACACCGCACCCAGAACCAGCGCCAGCAGGCCGACGGAGGTAAGGATCAAGCGCGTCCGCAGATAACGCATACGCATGCCGTTATTGCAACGACTTGAAACGCTGTTGCAGGGGAGACAGCGCTGGAGCAGGAGCCTCAACCGTTGCGGAAATCGGCAGACTCAGCGTCTGGTCGGGCTGGTTCAGGTCCAGCTCACCCAGCGCCACGGGGGCCTGTTGAAACTGATCAGGGTGCCACCATGAAACCGGCCATTTACCCTCGGGCAAGTCTGGCAGCACCACCTGCCCCGCCGCATCGCTGACAGCAAAGCGCGGGTGCTCGGTCACCAGTATGTAGCCCACCATGGCGTCGTGAATATTGCAGCCCAGAACCACTACGCCAGGCCGTTCAAAGGTCACCGGTGGCGCCTCTTCGCCCTTGAACAGGCGCAGCTCGAAGGGTTTGGCTTCGGAGAAGGAGTAAACGTGATGCCGCACATCATCACTGTTGGGGAAATCAACCTGAGCACCAACCGGCACCACCAGCGTATGGGGCACGAATTGACGGTCAATCTGGTCCATCACATAGCTGTCTTCGGCACGCGGCGGCACCCCTTCAACCAGCAATACCGCGTTGGCCAACGGCAGGCCGTCGGCGTCGGTCACCCGTATTTGCGCCGCCATGGTGTGACAGGCCCAACCGAACTGCCCGGACAGCAGCAGCGCAAGTAATCCGAAACGACGTACGCCGCGCGCTGTGAGACGATTCTGCATGGTACTTCTTCCCCCCAAAAAGAGACGCCCCCCAAAGTGCGACGTACCACCCGTGGCCGGCGCACCCCCTGCTCGCACGGCAACCCGTTGCAATACGGATTGACGCTTCACAGTGTCGCCCTTTGCCAAACGACGCTAGCATAGCCTGATTGCAAACTGATGTGCAGGAGCGAAAATGCCTAACTCGACCATCCCCCTCTCCGTGCTGGACCTGTGTTCCATCGCAGAAGGGGGCACCGCCGCCGATGCGTTACACAACGCTCAGGCGATGGCACGGCATTGTGAAGCGCTTGGCTACCAGCGCTACTGGGTCGCAGAGCACCACAACATGACCGGCATCGCCAGCGCGGCCACTTCGGTCGTCATGGGGTATCTGGCGGGCAGCACTCAACGCATTCGTATCGGCTCCGGCGGCATCATGCTGCCGAACCACGCACCACTGCAGATCGCCGAGCAGTTCGGCACCCTGGAATCCCTGTATCCCGGTCGCATCGACCTTGGCCTCGGCCGCGCCCCCGGCACCGATCCGGCCACCGCGAATGCACTGCGCCGCGGCCGCACCGACGGCGAAGACTTTCCGCAAATGCTCGAAGAGTTGCGCCGTCTGTTTGCCCCGATTGAGCCCGGGCAGCGCCTGCGTGCCGTGCCGGGCAACGGCTTGAACATTCCGATCTGGCTGCTCGGCTCCAGCACCTTCAGCGCCCAGCTGGCCGGCCGCCTCGGCCTGCCCTTTGCCTTTGCCGGACAGTTCTCTCCGGATTACCTGTTCAGCGCCCTGCGGCTGTACCGCGAAAGCTTCCGCCCGAGCGATGAATACAGCGAGCCCTACGCCATGCTCGGCATCAACGCCTATGTCGCGGACGACCGCGAGCAGGCCCATTACCTGGCCAGTTCCCATCAGCAGGCGTTTCTCAACCTGATCCGCGGTACACCGGGACAGCTGCCACCGCCGACCCGGGATATGGAATCACTCTGGCAACCGCATGAACGCCATCAGGTGATGTCGACGCTCGCTGGCAGTCTCATTGGCGACCTGCAGAGCGTGAACGGCCAGCTGTCCGATTTGCTGGAGCGAACAGGCGCCAATGAACTGATCGTGAACAGCCCGATTTTTGACCAGAATGCACGAAAGCACAGCTACCAACTGCTGATGCAGGCCAGCCAGCAACTCTGAGCCCCTTCCCTGATGCAGGCGACTCTGGTAAAAAGACGCCTGCGCGGGTGTAGTTCAATGGTAGAACGGCAGCTTCCCAAGCTGCATACGAGGGTTCGATTCCCTTCACCCGCTCCAGTCTTGCTTCCTTCTGCTTTACTTTCCATTGTCACAAGCCGGTCAGGCGAGAAAAGTTCGCGTACGCAAATGCCTCTGCTTATGCTTTTCTCCACGACCAACATACCAATAACCCCTTGTAATGATTGGTTTTTTTGCACAAACGGATGACAAGAGCGGTCCGCTTGGGCACAATGTCCAGTCAAACGTTAATGTCAGTGGAGTACCCGCCATGAAAGGCCATCCGGACGTCGTCAGCTGTCTTATCGATCTGTTGCGAGGTGAGCTTGGCGCACGGGATCAGTATTTCCTGCATTCGCGACTGTACGAAGACATGGGCTATGCCAAGCTGTACGAGCGCATCAACCATGAGATGGAAGAAGAAACCCAGCACGCCGACGCTATCCTCAAGCGCCTGCTGTTTCTTGAAGGCAAGCCGGACATGCGGCCCTCGCCCATCACCCCCGGCAGCACCGTGCAGGAAATGCTCGAGTCAGACCTGAAGCTGGAATATGAGGTACGCGAGAACCTGGCTAACGCCATTGCCCTGTGCGAGCGTGTCGGCGACTACCAGACGCGGGAAATACTTGAAGTCCAGTTGGCAGATACCGAAGAGGATCACGCCTACTGGCTGGAGCAGCAACTGCGCCTGATCAAGATGGTTGGTGAACAGAACTACCTGCAATCGCAAATGTAATCTGACGCCCCGCCACAGCCCTGCCAGCTGACGCTGGCAGGCGTCATGCGGCCATTCGCCCCCCAGCACCGCACCGCATCTGCTTCCCCGGCGCTGCCCTTTATTTCCAGACCACAAGGTCAGCATTTTCGGCATTCGAACTAATATTCGTTAGTGCACCAGCCTGGTGATGCCAGAACCCTTTTGCACCTGCGTAGCCCAGCGCAAACCTCAGATTCAACACCCTCGCGCATTCACGCCACCAAAGCTGACCACTCAGACAGGTATTATCGGCAACAGCCAATGCATGCTGCCGCGATGGCACCTTTTCTGCATTGCCAGCAGCTCCAGTCAATTGGAGTACTCTAGTGACCTCAGGTACCTGCCCAGATCGTCGTCAGACACGGATACTGATGCCCGCCAGCGCCAAAGAAGCCTGCGCACTCGCCAGATACCACAGCGCGCCCTATATGGCCGGAGCCAGCGCGCTGCAACTCGGCTGGAACAAAACCGGCAGGTGGCCAGAGCATGTGGTCAGCCTGAATGCGATAAACACACTGCACGGCTGCCATCGGGCCGCAGACCATTGGTCCCTTGGTGCCTTGAGCCGGCTATCGGAGCTGACGCGCAATCCGGATCTGTGTGCAGAGCTGCCCGTGTTTGAAACGGCGCTGCTCGGTGTTGGCGCACCCGGCATTCGGCATATCGCCACCCTCGCGGGCAATATCGGCTTTGCCGGCGACCTGCTGCCTACCCTGCTGGTACTCGACGCCCGACTTGACTGGCTGGACGACAACGGCGCGGGTCAACAAACACTGCTGGCCGATTGGCTGACCGCCCCGCCAGCGCATGCCCTGATAACCCGGGTTCGCCTGCCACTGCCGCAACCGCAGCAACATCTGCACATGGAAAAGCTGGCCAGCCGCAGCGCATTCAACCCGCCCTTGCTGAATATTGCCAGCAGCTGGCAATGGCAGCCACAACCGGATCTGCGTTTGGCTGCCGGCGGCGCAGGCTTGCGACCCCGTCGCCTGCAAGCCTGCGAGCAGGCCCTTGCTGCAACCGCCGACCGGCCGCTGACGGCCCGCACACTGCTGCCCCTGCTGGCCGCAGACCTTCCCGAATTGGCCGAGCAACCGTTGCTGCAGATAGCGGCCAACCTTGTCCGGGCACAATGGCACGGGAGCCACGCATGAACACAACCGCATTCACGCCACGCCCTCTTACCGCCGACACCTTCGCCGAGCGCTGGCAGCCGCGCCCTGACGCCACCCAGAAGGTGCGCGGCGAACTGCGCTACCCCACCGACGAACTTGACTGGCCCGGCCTGCTGCATGGCCGCATTTTGCGCAGCGCATTGCCACACGCCCGCCTGCTTGGCATCGACGTCGAGCGCGCGCGTACGCTGCCCGGCGTTCACGCGGTGGTGACCGCAGCCGATATTCCCGCAGCCAACAACTACGGCATCGTGTTCCGCGACCAGCCGGTATTCTGCGTTGATCACGTGCGCTACCTCGGCGATGCGCTGGCGGCGGTCGCCGCGGATACGCCCGAGATCGCTGCACACGCGCTCAGCCTCATCGAGGTGCGCTACGCCGAGCTACCGGTGGTCAATGACCCGAGCGCGGCACTGGCCGATGGCGCGCCGGCGCTGCATCCTAATGGGAATCTGCTGGACAGCTCGCTGATCGAACACGGCGACGTCGAAGCAGCCTTCTCCGCCTGTGCATTCGTGGTGGAAGGTCGCTACCGCACCCCGCGGCAGATGCATGTCTTCATGGAGACCGAGGGTGGCGTGGTGGTGCCCGATGAGAACGGTGGGCTGACCTTCCGCGTGGGCTGCCAGAGCGCCCACCGAGACCGCGAACAACTGGCCAGCATTCTCGGCCTGCCGCCGGATAAGGTGCGCGTAATCGGCCTGGCGACCGGTGGCGGTTTCGGCGGCAAGGACGAGCTGACCATGCAGCCGGCCGCCGGACTGCTCGCACTGCGCACCGGACGCCCGATACGCATTCACTTCGATCGCCGCGAATCGACCATCGCCGGCATCAAGCGTCATCCAGTTGAGTTCTTCGCCCGCACCGGCTGTGACGCGCAGGGTCGCATCCTCGCCCACCAGCTGCACGCGGTACTCGACACCGGTGCCTATGCCACCCTGGGTCCTGCGGTCCTCACCAACCTGACCGATCACGCCGCGGCGCCGCTGTACCGTATCCCCAATATCCGCGTGAGCGGTCAACTGGTGCATACCAACAATGGTGTTGCCGGCGCCTTCCGCGGCTTCGGCGGCAACCAGGCGACCTTTGCGGTAGAAAGCCAGCTGGACAGGCTGGCCCACGCCGCCGGTTTACACCCGGCCGAACTGCGCCGGCGCAACCTGCGTACACCGCAGGACCCCAGCGTCGAGGGCCAGACCCAGCAGCAGCCCTGCGATCCCCGACTGCTGCTAAATGCGGCGCTGCAATCCCCCCTGTGGGCCAGCGCCAGCAGTACCGACGACAGCCGCTGGGTGACCGGCGTCGGCATGGCAATGGGTGCACAGGGCAATGGCCTGGGTAACGGGTTACCCGACGCCGGCGGCGCGCGCCTGACCCTGACTGACGATGGCCGCATCGAACTGGCATTCGGCTTCATCGAGTACGGTCAGGGCGTAATTGCAGCAATCCGGAATCTGGCCTGCGACTACCTGCACTGCGCACCGGAGGATCTGGATATCCGTCTGGGCGACTCCAGCGGACCCGACTCCGGCCCGACCAGCGCCTCACGCAGCAGCATCATCGCGGTGGAGGCCCTGCGCCGACTGCAGCCGCAATGGCGCGCATTGCTGACCAGTCTGGCGCCACCGGCAACACCGGGGCTGCAACCCGGCCCCGGCGGACTGCGGGATCAGTCAGGTGAGCTCGTCATCAGCTACCCGCAACTGGCTGGCGCAGGCACGCCTGTCACGCTGAACGTGCATTTCGACTTTCCGACCGGCCCGGACGCGACCCCGCGCGGACGCTATCTGCAACTGCTCATCGCTACCGTTGCGCACGTGGCTGTCGACCGGCTGACGGGGCGGATTCGTGTCGAGCGACTGCACCATATCACCGCCGGCGGCAGGGTTATCCACCCGCCCAGCTACCGCGGCCAGATCGAAGGGGCCGCCATCATGGGCATGGGCATGACGCTGCTTGAGGACGTGCCCATGCAGGACGGTCAGTACCTGCTGGACAACCTCGACGCCTATCTCATCCCGACACTGGCCGACGCTCCCGAGCAACAGGTCGACGTCATAGAAGGCATTCTCGGCGGAGAAAGCTACCCGGTACGCGGTATCGGCGAACTGGGCATCGAGGCGATAAGCCCGGCCATCACCGCCGCCATCGAGAACGCCATCGGCGTACGCCCGGAGCGCCTGCCGGTAGAACCAACCACACTGCTTGCAGCCATGCAGGAGCTACATCCGTGAACGACGTCTTCTTTACCCTGCACTTCACCGTCAATGGCCAGGAGCAGACGCTCGAAGTACCGGCCGCCCGTCGCCTGCTCGACATACTGCGCCTGGATCTGGGGCTGATCGGACCGAAGGAAGGTTGCAGCATAGGTCGCTGCGGTGCCTGCAGCGTCGTGGTTGACGGAGACTCCGTACCCGCCTGCCTGCTGCTTGCCTGTCAGGTGCAGGGGCGCACGGTAGACACCATTGAAGGGCTGCGCGAGGACCCGCTGTGCGAGCGCATCAGCGCCGCACTGGTCAATGCCGGCGCGCTGCAGTGCGGTTACTGCACCCCCGGCATTGTCAGCAGCTTGACCGCCGCTCTTCGCCACAACCCCGCTGCGGATGTCGCTGAGCTCGAACAGGCCCTGCACGGCAATCTCTGCCGCTGCACCGGTTACAACGGGCTGCGGCAGGCGATTGCCGAGCTGGCAACCTAGATACGGAAACTGCCCACCAATTGCCTCAACCGGGTGACCTGATCCTCGAGTGAGGCACAGGCACGCAGGGTCGCCTGCAGGTTATCAACTCCCTCCTGGTTGAGGGTGTTGATCTCGGTGATGTCGACGTTGAGACTTTCAATTACCGAGGTCTGTTCCTCGGTTGCGGCAGCAACCGACTGGTTCATGTTGTCGATATCGCCAATACCGTGGGTGATCTCGCTGAGCCGGGTGCCGGCTTGCCCCGCTACCTCGACGCTGTGCTGACTGTACTGCTGACTGTCGGTCATGATGCTGACCGCTGCACTGGCGTCGGTGCGCAGATTCTCGATCATGTCGTGAATTTCCTGGGCAGAGCTTTGGGTGCGGTGTGCGAGGTTGCGCACCTCATCGGCAACCACCGCAAACCCGCGCCCTGCCTCACCGGCACGGGCCGCCTCGATGGCCGCGTTCAGCGCCAGCAGGTTGGTCTGCTCGGAGATACTTTGAATCACCTCCAGAATGCGACCTATGTCCTCGGTCTTGTGGCTGAGTGACTGAATCGTCCTGCTCGATTCACTGATCTTGGCCGACAGTTCCTGCATTGCAGCAATCGACTGGCTGACTACTGCCGATCCCTGCTCCGCTCCCTGGCGCGCCTGACTGGCCTGCGCGGATGCATCCGCCGCATTGCGGGCTATTTCCTGCGCCGCCGCACCCAGCTCATTGATAGCCGCCGCCACGCTGTTGGTCCGGCTGGACTGCTCGTCAGAGCTGGCCATGTTGGCATTGGAGGCATCAACCACCTGCCGCGCAACGTCGTGCAGCGTACTGCTGGTACTGGCCACCTGGCTGATTGACTCGTGGATACGCTGCACGAATTGGTTAAAGGCGTTGGCCAACCGACCAAACTCGTCCTGGCTGGTGACAGGCAGGCGACGGGTCAGGTCACCCTCGCCCTCGGCGATATTCTCCAGCGCCGCTCCCAGCGAAACCAGCGGACGCAGGAGGTAGCGCATCAGTACGCCAAGAAGCAGCACAATAATCACCACCGATACGATAACCGCAAGCAGCGCTGAATAGCGAAACTGGGCAAGGCTGGCGAAAGCCTTGTCACGGTCAATCGACAGGCCGACGTACCAGTCGGCACCGGGTAATCCGGCGACCGGCAAAAACGTCAGTAAGCGCGGCTGACCATCCAGCTCGGCTTCACTGAGGCTGCGCTCGATGCGCGGTGTGTTCCGCGGGTAGATCTCGCTCAGGGTCTTCATCTGCAGGTCGGCATTGGGATGCACCAGAATGGTTCCATCACTGCTGACCATGAACGCATACCCCATGCCATTGAAATCCAGAGCGTTAATAATCCGGGAAATGGTCTGAAGGTTAAGGTCGCCGCCAACCACGCCCGCCCCTGCCGGTGTGGCAATAGTCATGATCAGTGCGCCGGTAGCCGCATCGACGTAAGGGCTGGTCAGGATGGTCCTGCCGGCCTCACGCGCGCCCTTGAACCAGGGCCGCGAGCGCGGGTCGTAGTCCGCCGGCATTTCGGAATCAGGCCGCATGGTAAAGGCGCCATCGGCGGCACCGAGGTAGCTGAAATCGAAGGTTTCAGCCAGCGTGCGCTGCTCGAGCAACGGCACCAGCCGGTCCGGACTCTCGCTCTGGATATTCTGTGCCAGATTCTCCAGCAACAAAATACGACCGGACAACCAGTTGCTGATATTGTCCGCCGTCAGCGTCCCGGCGTCGGTCAGATACGTCTGCAGATTGGCCTGCAGAGTCTTGCGTTGCAGGTAATCGTTATAGACAGAGAAGGCCGAAAAGGCCGCAATCACGACCAGGGAAGCGGCCAGCAGGATCTTCTGATTGAAGCTGAGTCTGGTAGGCATCGGTTTTGCCTCGAAAAGGGGGTCTGAAACTGTATGTCGTCCCGCCAGACGGAAACTTGATTTCCGGCGATACAGACCGTCTTTTCAAGGTTAGATGACGAAATGCCATTTTGCTGCGAGCAGACTGCCATCTCATCGCCGATACACGCCAGCCAGAGCGCCTCGACAGCACAGCCGGTGACGCTGTCGAAAACGCTCGCCCTGCTGACGTCGCAGGGCGCCGTGTGTTGAGCTAGATAATGCGCGAGAAGCGCTGTTGGCTGGTGTCACTCTGATAGGCGTCGAACAGCATGCAAATCGAGCGCACCAGCAGCCGGCCGGCGGCCATAACCCGAATCCCGCCGGGTGTGAGGATGATCAGCCCATCACGAGCCATCTGCTCAAGCATCGGCAGGCAGGAGGCAAAGTACTCGGGAAAGTCGATCCCGAAGCGCGCCTCAATATCGCTGAACTGCAGCTGGAAATGGCAGATCAGCTGGCTGATAACCGCCCGCCGAATGATGTCGTCGGAATGGCAGACGAGACCACGCTGGGTCGCCAGCTCATCCGCCTGCAAACGCTCCTGATAGACCTTGAGGTCGCTGCTGTTCTGACAGTACAAATCACCGACCTGACTGATTGAGGAGACGCCCAGACCAATCAGATCGCAATGCCCGTGCGTGGTGTAACCCTGAAAGTTGCGCTGCAGCTCGCCGTTCTCCTGGGCGATGCTGAGGCTGTCGTCCGGCAGGGCAAAGTGATCCATACCAATGTAGCGATACCCCGCTGCCAGCAGCTGACGCACGCTGTTCTCGAACATTTCCAACTTTTGCGCGGGGCTAGGCAGATCGGCACTGTTGATCCGGCGCTGGGGCATGAAGCGTTCCGGCAGATGCGCGTAGTTGAACACCGACAGCCGGTCAGGCTTGAGTGCGATGATCGCCTCAACGGTGCGGGCGAAGCTCTCCGGCGTCTGCTTGGGCAAACCGTAGATGAGGTCGATGTTGATCGAGCGATAGGCAAGCGTGCGCGCGGCGTCCATCACGGCCTGGGTCTGCTCCAGCGTCTGCAGACGGTTGACCGCACGCTGCACTTCCGGGTCCAGATCCTGGACGCCAAAACTCACACGATTGAAGCCCAGCTCGCGCAGCAGCCCCATGGTCGCCCAGTCGGCCTCACGGGGGTCGATCTCGATACTGTAGTCACCGATATCGTCGTCACGCAGGCTGAACCGACTGCGCAACCCGGCCATCAACTCGCGCAGTTCCTGATGGCTGAGAAAGGTGGGCGTCCCACCGCCAAAATGCAGCTGCTCAACGACCTGATCCGGGCCCAGATGAGCGCTGATCAGCTCCATCTCGCGCTGCAGGCTGGCGAGATACTCGCGCGACCGGCTGCGGTCTTTGGTAATCACCTTGTTGCAGGCGCAGTAGTAGCAGATGTTGGCGCAAAACGGCACATGTACGTAAAGCGAAAGTTGCCGACCGGCCTCACGGGAGGCGTCGATGGCGTGCAGAAAGTCTGCCGGTTTGACACCGTCGTGAAACTGCACGGCGGTGGGATAGGAGGTATAACGCGGACCGGCATGGTCGTAGCGTCGAATCAGATCGGCATCCCAACGAATAGTGGGCAGCATGGGGAAACTCCGGCTTTGCTCTGGCATGGAACAAAGCCTACGCCGGCCAGGCAAACCAGGTTTTGACCAGCGTCAATAGACCCGTGGCCGCATCCTAGCCGCCGGTCGCGTTCATGAAACGCAACACCTGAACCTCACCACCCACGCTAAATTCATGCCGCGCCGGCTTGTGTTGCAGGGCGCGTTCCAGAGCCTCGCTGACCGGCTCGTCATGCTCCGGATGACGCCTGACCAGGGCGCGCATATCCAGCGAATTCTCGTGTCCAAGACAAAGCAGCAGGCGCCCTTCGGTGGTCAGACGTACCCGATTACAGGTGTCACAAAAATTGTGCGAATGCGGTGAAATGAATCCGATGCGACTGTCCGGGTAGCCATCGACTCGCAGGTAGCGCGCCGGGCCGCCGGAGTTTTCAGCACTGTCGATCAAGCGGTAGCGTTCCGCCAGCAGGCTGCGCACTTCGTCGCTTGAGCAGTAGGCTTCGCCCCGCTCACGCCCGACCTCACCGAGCGGCATCTCTTCAATAAAGGTGATGTCCAAACCCCGCTCCAGCGCGTAGGCCGCCAGCGCCTGCACCTCATCGTGGTTGCGGCCCTTGAGCACCACCGTGTTGAGCTTGACCCGCTCAAAACCGGCGTCACGCGCAGCCTCGATACCATCGAGCACCTGCTGCAGGTCACCCGTGCGGGTAATACTCCTGAAGCGTTCGTGATTGAGGCTGTCGAGGCTGATATTCAGCCGCTTAACGCCGGCCTCGGCCAGCGGCCGGGCCAGCCTGGTCAACTGCGAGCCATTGGTGGTCATCACCAGTTCGCGCAGCCCCGGCAGGGCACTGATGCGGGCACAAAGGTCAACCACGCCACGCCTCACCAGCGGCTCGCCTCCGGTCAGCCGGATCTTGCGAACGCCCCGGGCGACAAACAACCGCGCCAAACGCTCAATCTCCTCAAGACTGAGAATCTGCTGGCGGGGAAGAAAGGTCATATCTTCGGCCATACAGTAAACACAGCGGAAATCGCAGCGATCTGTCACCGAAATACGGAGATATTCTATCTTTCTCCCCAGACCGTCCTGCAATATCGACTGTGTCATGCAAGGCTCCGACTAATCTGTTTTCCAGCGCGAAAGCGCAACTTCGTCGCTATCGCGTGCATCAACCCAGCGCTCGCCATCCGGCGTTGCTTCGCGCTTCCAGAACGGCGCGCGGGTCTTGAGGTAATCCATGATAAAGGCGTTAGCCTCAAAGGCTGCCTGGCGGTGGGCGCTGGCAACACCAACAAACACAATCGGCTCACCTGGTTCAAGCTGGCCAACGCGGTGCAACACCTGCACGTCCAGCAGCGGCCAGCGGGTCTGCGCCTGCTCGACGATACCGGTCAGCGCCTTTTCCGTCATGCCCGGATAGTGCTCAAGCCACATGCCGGACACCGGATCACCCTCGTTATAGTCGCGCACATAACCCACAAAGCCGACCACGGCGCCCACGCCCAGATGGTCCGCATGCAGACGATTGAGCCGTTCGCCCGGATCAAAGTGGGCCTGCTGCACCTCGATCAACACATCAACCACCCGTCACTGGCGGAAAGAAGGCAATCTCATCACCGTCAGCCAGTGGCTCGTCAAGGGTGCACAACTCCTGGTTACGCGCACACATCAGGCGGGGTTCGGCAAGTACCTGCCATGCCTCACCACGGGCCAGCAGGAGCTGCCGAAGGTCTTCAAGGGTGCCCAGCTCCGGGGTCCACATCAGTTGCTCCCCGCTGCTGCCGAGCACATCCCGGTAACGGGCAAAAAACTGCAGCTCTATCACGCGCTACCCGCCTCCGCCTGAAACTCACCGCTCTTTCCACCGCTCTTGCTCAGCAGCCGGGTGCTCTCGATCACCATACCCTTGTCGACTGCCTTGCACATGTCGTACAGGGTCAGTGCAGCGACACTGACCGCTGTCAGCGCCTCCATTTCGACACCAGTCTGACCGGCCAGCTTGCAGCGCGCCTGAATGCGCACCGCGTCAGGCGCTTCGATGCCGAGTTCTACCTTGACGCTGGTAAGCATCAGTGGATGGCACAGGGGGATGAGGTCGGACGTACGCTTGGCCGCCTGAATGCCGGCGATGCGGGCAACGGCCATGACGTCACCTTTAGGGTGACCACCACTCTGAATCAATTCCAGCGTCTGCGGGCGCATGCGTACCAGCGACTCGGCGACCGCCTCGCGATGGGTAACGGCCTTGTCGGTGACATCGACCATGCTGGCGCGGCCTTGTGCGTCCAGGTGAGTAAGCATAAAGTAGGTCCGGTTGCGTATTCGCTGGCTACTTTACTGCAATCCTCTGCCGCTGACAGCCCGAAGAACCAACTGCACCTGCAACGGTCACACATCCCGACGCACAATTCAGGCCGTGAACGCTGATCGCTTGAAATTGTTCATAGCGCACCTATATAGCGAAAAGCTATTCACGGTTTAGTTGAAATTTATTTTAAGTATTTAACACAGGCGCATACCATAGCTCCTGTCTTCTCAACCATCGACGAAAACGACTCAAGAAGGAGTTCTACATGTCTGTTATCAACACCGAAATCAAACCGTTCAAAGCCTCTGCATTCAAGAATGGCGAGTTCTTCGATCTGACTGAAGCCGACGTCAAAGGCAAGTGGGCCGTCTTCTTCTTCTACCCGGCTGACTTCACCTTCGTTTGCCCGACCGAGCTGGGCGACGTTGCTGATCACTATGCCGAGCTGCAGAAAATGGGCGTTGAAGTGTACGCGGTTTCCACCGACACCCACTTTACCCACAAGGCATGGCACGACAGCTCCGAAACCATCGGCAAGATCCAGTACGCCATGATCGGCGACCCGACCATGCAGATCAGCCGCAACTTCGAAATCCTGCGTGAAGATCAGGGCCTGGCCAACCGCGGCACCTTCATCATCGACCCGCAGGGTATCATTCAGGCTGTTGAAATCACTGCCGAAGGCATTGGCCGCAACGCCGAAGACATGGTTCGCAAGATCAAAGCTGCCCAGTACGTTGCAGCTCACCCGGGCGAAGTTTGCCCGGCCAAGTGGAAAGAAGGCGAAGCCACTCTGGCTCCCTCTCTCGACCTGGTAGGCAAGATCTAAGATCGGCCTGATGACCCGGCCCGCTGCGCAGCCACAGGCTCGCAGTCGGCGGGCCGGGTTTTTTATGCCCGAAATTTGACCCCATTTTCAAAGGACACGCATATGTTGGACGCCAACCTGAAGAAACAACTGGACACGTACCTGCAGCACATCGTTAACCCGATCGAAATCAGCGTGTCCGTAGATGAAAGCCCCAAGGGCAAAGAATTACATGAACTCGCGGTCGAAATCGCGGAGATGTCCGGTAAGATCGGCCTGGTCTCGGCTGATGACAAGCGTACCCCGAGCATGGCGGTAGGCGCCGCCGGTGAAACACCGCGCATCCGCTTCGCCGGCATCCCGATGGGCCACGAGTTCACCTCACTGGTGCTGGCACTGCTGCAGTCCGGCGGTCACCCATCCAAGGCCGACCCTGCCCTGCTGGAGCAGATCCGCAACCTGGACGGCGAGTTTCACTTCGAGACCTACATCTCGCTGTCCTGCCAGAACTGCCCGGACGTGGTCCAGGCGCTGAACCTGATGGCCGTGCTGAACCCCAACATCACCCACGTGATGATTGATGGCGCCCTGTTCCAGGACGAAGTCGAGCAGCGCCAGATCATGGCCGTACCGTCGGTTTACCTGAACGGCGAACCCTTTGGTCAGGGCCGTATGACACTGGCAGAGATCGTCAACAAGATCGACACCGGTGCGGCCAAGCGCAAGGCTGCCGAGCTGAACGAGAAAGCGCCGTACGATGTACTGATCGTCGGTGGCGGCCCGGCTGGTGCCTCAGCTGCCATTTACGCGGCCCGCAAAGGCATTCGTACCGGTATCGTTGCCGAGCGCTTCGGAGGCCAGGTGATGGACACCGTCGGCATCGAAAACTTTATCTCCGTGCCCTACACCGAAGGCCCCAAGCTGGTTGCCAGCCTGGAGCAGCACGTCAAGGAGTACGAGGTGGATGTCATCACCGAGCAGAAAGCTGCCAGCCTGGAAACCGGTGACTACGTAGAGATCGGCCTGGAAAGCGGAGCCACCCTGCGCAGCCGCACGGTCATCCTTGCTACCGGCGCGCGCTGGAGGGAGATGAACGTACCGGGCGAGCAGGAATACCGCGGCAAGGGCGTGGCGTACTGCCCGCACTGCGACGGTCCGCTGTTCAAGGGCAAGCGCGTTGCCGTCATCGGCGGCGGTAACTCGGGGATCGAAGCAGCGATTGACCTGGCCGGCATCGTGGAGCACGTAACTGTGCTGGAGTTCGCCGACACCCTGCGCGCCGATGAAGTATTGCAGCGCAAGGCGCGTTCCATGCCCAATATCGAGATCATCAAGAACGCCCAGACCACCGAAGTGCGTGGCGATGGCAGCAAGGTTGTCGGTCTGACCTACAAGGATCGCACCACGGACGAGCTCAAGCAGGTCGACGTTGCCGGTATCTTCGTCCAGATCGGTCTGGTACCGAACACCGAATGGCTCAAGGGCGGCGATCTGAACCTGACCCGCTTCGGCGAGATCGAGATCGACAGCCGCGGCTCGACCAACCTGGAAGGCGTATTTGCTGCCGGCGACGTCACAACCGTGCCGTTCAAGCAGATCATCATTGCCATGGGTGCCGGATCCACCGCGGCCCTGGCAGCCTTCGACCACCTGATCCGCACCCCGGATCCGGCGGCTGCCAAGAAGGAAGAAGCTGAACTGGCCTGATGTCTGAGCCGCACAAAAAACCGCCCCTATGGGCGGTTTTTTGTGCGCGCAATTCGCTCAGTCGGGCAGCCACAAGCGGTCCAGGTGCTTGAACGGCCAGTCTTCCGGGCTCTCTCGGCCGATGATTCGATCCGTTTCATGGGCGTCGGACAGATCAATCAGGGTAACCGGTAATCCCTGCTTCAAACGCACCGAATAGAATACGCTGACCTTGGGCGTGAGCAGGGAACTGGTACCCTGCTCTACAACCACTCCCAGACGCTCGGACTCAAGCCGCACAAGGGAGCCGACCGGATAAATACCCAACATACGAACAAACAGCTTGAACAGCACCGGGTCAAAATGGCCTTTCCAACTGGCCATCCGGCTCAAGGACTCGGCCGGATCCCAGCCCGCCTTGTAGGGGCGGTTTGAGGTAATCGCGTCATAGACATCGCAGATCGCACCCATGCGCGCCAACAGGGAAATATCTTCCCCAGCCAGCCGCTCGGGATAGCCGGTACCATCCACTTTCTCATGGTGATGCAGGCATACATCCAGCACCGCATCCGGTACCCCGTCCCAGTCGAGCAGCAATTTGTGCCCTTCGGCCGGGTGAGAACGCATGATGGCAAATTCCTCATCGGTCAATTTGCCCGGTTTGTTCAACACCGCTTCAGGCATGACGGCCTTGCCCATGTCATGCAGCAAGCCCGCCATACCCGCTTCCATCACCTGGTCTTCCGGCATTTTCAACAACCGAGCCATACCCACCATCAGAGCAGCTACGGCAACGGAGTGCAGATAGGTGTACTCATCCTTGGACTTGATTCGGGCAACGCTGATCAAGGCATGTGGGTTTCGGCTGAGCGACAGACTCATCTCGCTGACCAGATCGTGCAACCCGTCAGTCGTGATGGCGTTGCCCAGACGTACGTCCTTGAACAGGTCCTGGATTGCCTGTTTACCGTTGCGAAATATCTGCTGGGCACGCCGCACTTCATCGGCCATCGGGGTCCTGGCTACCCTGTCGCTCGGCGCTGAACCTGACGCACTTGCAGCCTCAACCTCGGCCACAGCGATCTCCACTTCGGAGGGAGCATCGGCAGACGTCGGAATATCAGGCGATGAAGCCACTTCGACATCCAGACCTCTGCTGACGTCGATAATCACTTCAGTAATCGAGCTTTGCAAAATAGTGTTGAGCGTGCGTACATCCTCAATCAGAAGCTTCTTGCTCCAAAACGGATGCTGCAGCCAGGAACCGCAGAACTTGTCGACATACATGCCAACACGCAGGGATTGGGTAGGAATCTTTTTCAGCATCGACAACTGTAGTCTCCGGGCGTCAGGACTCTCGCGCTCCCTGCTGAACAAACACGAAAGTCGGGAGCTGAACCAGAACTCCACGACCAGCGCCAGCATTATGCCAGTTGCACCTATACGCGGCAAAACAAACACGGGTTGACGGCAGTCAGGCCTCCAGCTCGCAGGCAGCGCCAAAATCCGTTCCCATGTTCTCGTTCAGCCGATCGGGGTCGAAGCGGGTCAGGCAGCCCTCGCCCAGCGTTGGCGGCAGCACTGCCGAACCCGCCTCCAGGGGATCGAACCCCTCATCGTCATCCTCAATCACTTTGGCGCACCATGCTGGTTATAGGTCTGCATTGCCCTGAGAATATCGCGCCGGCTAATCTGACCAACCAGTTGCCCCTCATCGACAACCGGCAAACGTCTGCGTCGCTGGGAAATAAAGTGCTCAGCTGCCTTTACGATATCCGCATCGGCATCAATGGTCTCGACAACTGTGGTCATCACAGAGGCAACCGACCCTCCAGCCTCCTCAAAATAGCTGCCGGCCAGAATGCCTTTGAGGCAATCCCCTTCCGACAGCAACCCGATCAGATAGCCATTCTCATCCAGCACCGGCGCCCCGGAAATACGATGCATCAACAACTTGTCGATCGCACGAAACAAGTCCATGTCTGGCGTGAAGGTAACCAGATCCGTGGTCATATAATCGCGCACTTTTACGGATTTCAGCATACAGCCTCCTGCTCGGGTTTCTCCTTTACCAGCTTAGCAGGCCACAGAACAATGCATACAGTGATGCCAATCAAAGGTTGTGGCCCCAATACGCGTCGGGAGAGGACTAGCTGAATACAACCGTCTTGTTGTCATGCACCAGCACTCGGTCCTCGAGGTGATAGCGCAGCCCCCGCGACAGCACCATTTTCTCGACGTCCTTGCCCAGGCGAACCATATCTTCGGCGTTATTTCGGTGAGTGATGCGAACCACGTCCTGCTCAATAATCGGGCCAGCATCCAGCTCTTCGGTCACGTAATGGCAAGTCGCTCCGATCAACTTGACCCCGCGCTGGGCGGCCTGATGATATGGACGAGCGCCAACGAACGACGGCAGAAAACTGTGATGAATATTGATGATCTTGTGCGCGTAACGCTCGCACAATTGCGGCGGCAAAATCTGCATGTAACGCGCCAGCACAATACATTCGGCCTGCTGCTCTTCTACCAGACGAGTAACTTCGGCAAAAGCCGGCTCCTTGTCTTTAGGGTCGACCGGCACATGGTGGAATGGAATACCATGCCACTCAACCATACTGCGCAAGTCATCGTGATTGGAAATCACGCTGGTAATATCACAATCCAGCTCGCCACTGTGCCAGCGGTGCAACAAGTCGGCCAGACAATGGGACTCGCGACTTGCCATCAAAACCACTTTCTTGCGCACTGCAGAATCACTGACCCGCCAGTCCATCTGAAACTCTTCACCGATGGGTGCAAAGGCAGTGCGTAGACCTTCAAGATCAAACGGCAGGGAATCAGCACGAATTTCATGGCGCATGAAGAACCAGCCAGAAAGATTATCGGAGTGGTGATTCGCCTCGGTAATCCAGCCGTTATAGGTCGCCAGAACATTACTGACCTTGGCAACAATCCCGACACGATCGGGGCACGCGATTACCAGCCTGAAAGTACGCATTTTCTCTCCTGTGTATTAGCCAACCGCCCGCAACGGCAACACGCCAGCGATGAAGACCGGGCCGCGGCATTTTACCCGCTGCGCAGAGCGCATGCAGCCACAAACAGATGAAGAGTGCGAAGGATTATGTCCTTAAGGCGTCACTCATCATTCGATCTGCCGACAAACCTCCGCCGGCATCGATTCCGGGACCGACTGAGGAGCCTTGTTTATAGCTAACTCACAACTATGTGATTAATTCATTAGTTGGCCCGGATAACTTGTTGTAGGTTTTTTGTCATTAACCTATTATTCAAACATCCTGATTACATCAACTCCCTGCAAGGACACTATCCATGTCAATGCTGCAAGAATACCGTCATATTGAAGAACAGATTCGCGAACTCAAAGAACGCCTCAATTCACTGTCCAACGACGACAAGCTGAAAAAGGAAATCGAGTTCGAGGAAAAACTGCGGAGCCTGATGGGCCAGTACAACAAATCGCTGAAAGACATCACTGCCATCCTCGACCCGGACAACAAGCTGGGTGCAGCAAAAGGCAAGGCAGCTAGCACTGGCGGCAAGCGCACCCGCAAGGTCAAGCAATACAAAAATCCGCATACCGGTGAAGTAATTGAAACCAAAGGTGGCAACCACAAGACCCTGAAGGCCTGGAAAGAACAATACGGCGGCGACACCGTCGAGTCCTGGGTAACTATCCTGGGCTAAGTTGCTCCCGCGTAAAAAAACCGATGCTCGCATCGGTTTTTTTACGCCTGGTAATTACATATCAAGCTGCACAGCCAAGCGGGCCCCGTAGTCGCGCCAGCTCAACAACAGTTGCTGCTGTTCCACAGAGAGCCCCGGCAGCAAGCTGTCGATACCGGTGAGAAACTCGCCCAACGATAGAACCCTCGCCTGCTCGCCACTAAGCCGCGCTCGGCAATACGCGAACCAGTGCTGTTGTTCGGATGCGGACAGGCTGTCGGGAAAATTACGCGCCCGATAGCGGAACAGCATATCGACCAGCCGCTGATCGCGCAGCGGCCAGCGCATGCTGCCGAGCACTGAACCATCGGCTTCACGAATTGCCGGGAGCAGACGGCGGTCAGCGTCAGACAGAAAACCATCGTACAACTGAACCTCGGCTTCCTGCTCTGCATCGTCCTGCCTGCCCTGCTCGGCATAAATCTCGGCGAGTACCGCCTGCCCTGTGTCGCGCCAGTCCGCCAACTGTTGCGCACGCGCCAGCAGCATCGGCATATCCAGCTGAAGCCGCTCGATATCCGCTGGCTGCAGCACCTTGGTGTCGGCCAGCACCGGACACTTGTTCAAATGGACCAGCTTGAGACCTGGCCGTGCCTGGCCCTCGACCAGATCCTCGGACCGGGTATACAGGCTTTGACGCACCTGCTCCGGCGACTGATCCATCAACACCGCCGGATCAACTGCCAGGTCGTAGACAATCACTGCATTGCGATTGACCGGATGCCATCCCAATGGCAGGACCAGAGCAAGCCCCTGTCGTTCGCGCCCGAACCGGCCGGACACGTGCACCAGCGGACGTACCCGCTGCAAGTCGATAAACTCCGCTGCGCGCCGCTTGTCACGCAAGCCAAGCAAATAGTCGTAGAGCTTTGGCTGCGCCTGCCTGAACAGACGGGCCATGGCGATGGTTGCCCGCACATCCGCCAGCGCATCGTGCGCCTGTCCATGATCGATGCCATTGGCAGCGGTCAGCAATTCAAGTCGCAGACTGGTAAATCCGTCAACCTGCGGCCACTCAATCCCCTGCGGCCGCAACGCATGCGCAGCGCGAAGGCCATCCAGCAGGTCCCAGCGACTGTTGCCACCCTGCCATTCGCGCGCATAGGGATCGAAGAAGTTGCGATACAACGAAAACCGGGTCATCTCGTCGTCGAATCGCAGGCTGTTGTACCCTACCGAGCAGGTCCCTGGCTGGATCATCTGCTCGTGCAGCTGACGCATGAACTCGGCTTCGTTCAGGCCATGCTCCAGCCGTTGCGGAGAGATACCCGTCACCAGGCATGCCTGCGGGTGCGGCAGAACATCAGGCGTCAGGCGGGCGTCAATACACAGCGGCTCGCCGATTTCCTCCAGTGCTTCATTGGTACGCACACCGGCAACCTGAACCGGCCGATCGTATCGGGGATCGATCCCGGTCGATTCAAAGTCGTACCAGAAAAAGCTCTTGCTCATGCGCCCCTCTTCACGGTCAAAGGGGGCAGATTACCGTAACGACGGGTATCAGGCATCCGCCAATTGATCAAAGCGGAAATAGCGCTGCAGAGCCAGCGCCAAACCGGCGAAGGCCTCTTGATGGGTAACCACACTGAAACCGCAGTCGAAATATCCCGGAGTTACATCGGCACGACACCAGTGACTGCGTGCATGGAATACCAGACGCTGAGCACCCAGCGGATCATCCAGATCAGGGAGTTTCAGCTCCAGCTCATATTGCTGATCGAGCATCACCGGCAACGCGCAGATCAGCATGATCCCGTCACGCGAGATATTGCCAATATAGCCGATGGGTCGCCCGGTTCGGCTGTTGTAGACACACAGATAAGCGCTCAACTGATGCCGCGGGATGCGGCGCTGCTCGATGGAGGGGTCCTGGCTGGAATCCGGAATGACATGCATGTCAGCATTGCTCCGCAATCTGTTGCCGCAGCGATTCTTCAGCCTCGGCAACGCGGGCATTGGACACTTCAACACGCTTGCCGTCTGCGTTCTCTTCGTACCAGTAGACTCGCTGTTCGAATCTGGCCAGCCGATCGCGCATGTCTGCACAACGCGCCCGACGCTGACGTTGTTGCTGCGCCAGCAGGTTGCGCTGCTGTTGCCGCTCCTCAGCCCTGATATCCGTAAGCCGCTCCATTGCGGCCTCACTGTCGCGCACATGCCTTTCGCGCTCGACCACCTGCGGACGTATCTCTACCACCTCGGCACCAGCCCTGGGCTGCTGATCAAAATGCACCTGCCCGTCAGCGTCCACCCAGCGGTAGATCTGTGCCTGAGTATTGAAGCTGCACAGCATAAGCGCAGCCAGCAGTGGTGGTGGTAGTTTGCGGTGACTCATCGCGATTCCCTGCGCGGTCCGATCAAGGCAGGATAGCGGACCGCCGGCACCGCGCCAAGCGAATCGGGGTCCGGCCTGCTCAATCGGCTACCGGAGGCACAGGACGCGCCGGGTCGTAATGCCCCAGCTGACGCAGCGTCTCCAGACGCGCAGCGGCACGATAGCTGTATTCGCTGGCAGGATAGGTGTCGAGCATAAACCGATATATCTGAATGGCATCCAGGTAAAAACCCTGACGCTCCAGACACTGCCCACGCAGAAGCGAAACCTCCGGCTGCAGGTGCGGACGCGAACGAATCAGACGCTCGGTCCTGGACAACTCGGCAACCACCCGATCGCAGTTGCCGGCCGCATAAGCGTCGTAGGCCCGGTCCAGATGTTTCTTGTAGCCGCTCATGCCACAGCCGGCAAGCAGCACGATAACAGCGGAAAGCCACCAGCACTTGTTCATATCAACCTCCGGACAATGGCTCTGTATCGGCACGTCACGCCGATTCTTCAGTCCATGAGGGTTTGATGCATATCAGTGTAAAACCACACGATTTGCATTAGGCTGGTCCAATACCGTGTCAAACCGACAACAGGAGTCAGCCGCATGGATATCAAACACCTTCTGGTAGTGATCGACCCTACCCGCGAACAGCAACAACCTGCGCTGGATCGCGCGGCTTCGCTGCTTGAACACTTTCCCGCTGCCCGTCTGACGCTGATGCTCTGCGACTACATCCCGGCCCTGGATGGAGGGATGCTGTTTGATACCGCGGGGCTGGAAAAGGCCCGAGCGTCACTGCTCCAACACCACCATGAATATCTCGAAAAACTGGCGGCGCCGCTGCGTGCCAAAGGCACCGAGGTGGCAGTGACTGCCGTTTGGGGCAAGCGTTCGGATCGCCATATCCTGCGCGAAGTAAGCACGTGCGAACCCGATCTCGTACTCAAGGCGACACGCCATCACAACGTACTCAAGCGCCTGCTGCTGACCACGGCCGACTGGCAACTGATCCGCCACTGCGAGGTCCCGCTTTGGCTGGTCAAGCACGGCGACAAGCCGATCAACCGCCTGTGCGCCAGCGTTGATCCGCTGCACAGCGCCGACAAGCCGGCGGCGCTGGACCACAAGCTCATCGCCATTGCGACCAGTCTCGGCAAGACCATGGACGCGACGCTGGATCTGGTGCACTGCTATACACCTCTGCCGCGGACCATGGTGTTCGACGCCAGCGTCATTGCCGATTATGAAGGCTACGCGCGGGACGTGAAGCAGCACCACGCTACGGCGTTCAGCCAGCTGCTTGCCCGTTCGGCCTCCGAGAGCGCGCAATCCCACCTGCTTGAAGGCGACCCGGAAGAAGCCCTGCCCGACTTTCTGGAGAAGGAAAAGGTCGATCTGCTGATCATGGGTGCGGTATCGCGCTCACGATTGGACAGCGCCCTCATCGGTCACACCGCAGAACGCTTGCTGGACTCGGTGTCGTGCGACGTACTGGTAATCAAGCCGGACGGCTTCGTCGATCCAAGCAAGCCCTGAAACCGAGCCTCGGCAGCCGCCTCAGGCGCTGCCGACCTGCCCCGCAGCGCGGGCGAGAGCGGTAATCTCGCCCCAGCGCTGCTGCGCGACCAGCTCGGCCGGCGCAACCCAGCTGCCACCGACCGCCATCACATTTGGCAGTGCCAGATACTCGGCCAGATCGGCCTGCGAGACGCCCCCCGTCGGACAGAAGCGAACATCCCTGAACGGCCCGGCAAATGCCCTGAGCAAGCCAACCCCGCCGAGAATCTGGGCAGGAAAAAGCTTGAAGCGGCGATAGCCGAGCCGATAGCCACTCATCAATTCGGAGGCGGTGGCAATGCCCGGCAACAGCGGGACTGCTGCTTCCAGCCCGCATTGCAGCAGCTCGTCAGTACAGCCGGGCGTCACCACGAACTGCGCGCCGGCCGCCAGCACTGCCTCAAACTGCTCCGCGGCCAGCACCGTCCCCGCGCCGACCGTCAAGGCAGGACGCTGCGAACGCAGCAGCGCAATGGCGTCAATACCCAAGGCGGTACGCAGGGTAATTTCCAGCGTAGTGATCCCCCCTTCCGCCAGGGCGTCGGCCAGCGGCAGCACATCCTCCAGCCGCTCGATATTCAGCAGCGGCAGCAGCGGTGAGCGACTGAACAAGGAGTCCAGCATTTGCGTTTTTTCAGACAGGTGCGTCATCGGGCTGACCATCTTCCGGGCAGTAGTAAATATCCATGGGTGCCTGCACAAAGGCACTGATTGGCCAGCGCGCTGGCTGATCGGCTTCAACAGCCGTGCACAGCGTCCGCAACTTGGCATCGCCACTGATCGCCAGCAATCGAAATCGCGCGGAGTGTAACGCACGCCCGGTGAGGGTCAACCTCGGCGTACCATCGGCAGCCCGGCTTGCCACGCAACCAGCGTCGCAGTTGCCGTTCAACCACTCAGCCAACACCTCGGCATGCGGGAACAGCGAGGCCGTATGGCCGTCAACGCCCATTCCCAGAACCACCAGGTCCAGTGGCAACCAGTCAGCGAGCTGCCTGGCTACCTGAGCCGCATCCGCGGCCGGTGTCACGCCCCGATACAGCGGCAGCCACTGCAGCCGGGGGAAGATGGCAGCCAACCTTGAGCGCAGCAGCGCTGCATTACTTTGTGCATCGCTCTCGGGCACCCAGCGTTCATCAACCAGCGTCAGCCGAACACGCGACCAGTCAATCGCCTGACGCGCCAGCGCGTCGAGAAAGCGCACCGGACTGCGCCCGCCGGACAACGCCAGCGAGGCCTGACCGCGCTCGGCCATGGCCGTGCTCAAGCGATCGGCAACGGCCACCGCAAGGTGTTCAGCCGCTTGCAAGGGCGAATCGAAGCGTTTCAGCCTCACGCCGCGCTGCTTGAGCCGGCTCTCGATGACGTCCATTACCCATCCGTCTCCCGCAGACTGGCGGTAAACACGCTGGCACCCTGATCCGCCGGGCTGGCTTCGGCCCGCATAAAGGCAAACAGCTCACGGCCCCAGCCACCACGGACACCATCCGGCGCAGTTGCGGCAGGACGAGCCTGCCAATCGGCAGCAGGCTCAATCAGCTCCAGCGAACCGGCATCGGCATCCAGGCACAGCACGTCGCCCTCGCGCAGGCGCGCGATCGGCCCACCATGCAACGCTTCGGGGCACAGGTGAATTGCCGCCGGCACCTTGCCGGAGGCACCGGACAGTCGCCCGTCGGTTACCAGCGCGACCCGCTGCCCGCGATCCTGCAAGACGCCCAGATACGGCATAAGACGGTGCAGCTCCGGCATGCCGTTGGCGGCCGGGCCCTGAAAGCGCACAACAACAACCACATCGCCGACCAGCTCACCGGCCTCGAAGGCACGAACAAACTCCGTCTGACTGTCGAACACCCTGCACGCGGCCGTGACCCGACGGTGTTCGGCTGCCACCGCCGACACCTTGACCACGCCACGGCCAAGCCCGCCAGCGATCACCCTCAGGCCGCCATCAGGCGCAAAGGGCTGCTCCGTACCGCGCAGTACCTGATCATCAAGACTTGCGCCGATGCCATCGCGCCAGCTCAGCTCGCCGTCATCGAGCACCGGCTCAAGGGCATAACGCTCAAGGCCCGGACCCGCGACCGTCTGCACATCCGCATGCAGCAGGCCGGCGTCCAGCAGCTGGCGAAACACAAAGGCGGTACCGCCGGCAGCCTGAAACTGGTTGATATCGGCCTTGCCACTCGGATAGATATGCGCCAGCGTCGGCACTGCCCGGGACAGCTCGGCCATGTCATCCCAGTCAAGCTGCAGCCCTGCTGCCTGACCGATGGCAACCAGATGCAGCGTCAGGTTGGTCGAGCCCCCCGTTGCCAGCAACATCACCACGGCATTGATCAAGGCCCGCTCATCAAGCACATCGGCCAGCCGTACCCGACCATCCCGCGCCAGCCGCACCGCGACAGCGGCCGCTTCACGGGTCAGCGCGTCACGCAGCGCACTGTCCGGCGCGACGAAGGAAGCCCCCGGCAACTGCAGCCCCATCGACTCCAGCAGCATTTGATTGGTATTTGCAGTGCCGTAGAAGGTGCAGGTGCCCGGGCTGTGGTAGGAAGCGCTCTCGGCCGCAAGCAAGGCCTGCCTGTCAACCTTGCCCTCGGCATAGAGTTGGCGCACCCGGGCCTTCTCGCTGTTCGGCAGGCCGCTGGGCATGGGACCGGAGGGAACGAACACCGTCGGCAAGTGACCAAACCGCAGTGCGCCCATCAACAGGCCGGGCACGATCTTGTCGCAAATACCGAGGCACAGTGTGGCATTGAACATGTTGTGGGACAGGGCTATGGCGGTCGACATGGCAATCACATCACGACTGGCCAATGACAGCTCCATGCCCGGCTCGCCTTGGGTCACCCCGTCACACATTGCCGGCACACCGCCGGCGACCTGCCCGGTGGCGCCCAGACGGCGCAGATACTGGCGCAGCAACGCGGGATAACGCTCGTATGGCTGGTGCGCCGAGAGCATGTCGTTATAGGCCGTGACGATACCGACATTGACCTCGTCCGGCAGCGCCAGCCGCTGCTTGTCCTGAGCGCTGCAGGCAGCCATGCCATGCGCCAGATTGCCACAGGAAAGGCCCTGCCGCGGAGCTGGCGCAGCGTTTATCAACGACAGATAAGCCGCTCTGGAACGGGCACTGCGTTCGCGCAATCGTTCGGTTACCTTGCCCAGCACTGGGTGCATTCCACCTCTCCCGACTCGATGGTCACAAACCTACCCGCCAGCCGACATTATGGTCTATTGTAGGGCCTCGCCCAACCCTCCCGTACAAGGACCCCTGCATGACGCTGCGTCGCACCAAAATCGTCGCCACGCTCGGACCGGCAAGCAACAGCCCGGAAAAGATTGCCGAGCTGATCAAGGCCGGAATGAACGTCGCCCGCCTGAACTTCTCCCATGGCAGTGCTGATGAACACCGAGAGCGTGCAAGACTGGTGCGCGAAATCGCCGAACAGCAAGGCAAGCACGTCGCCCTGCTGGGTGACCTGCAGGGTCCGAAGATCCGCATCGGGCGATTCGCCGACGGCCCGATCAAACTGGAGGTGGGCGATCATTTTCGGCTGTCGACCAACCACCCTCTCGACGGTGGAACTCAGGATATCGTGGGCCTGGATTACCCGGATCTGGTCAAGGATTGCCGCGCTGGCGACGAGTTGCTGCTGGACGATGGTCGCGTAGTACTGCTGGTCGAAAGCGTCGGTCGCGACGAGGTACGCTGCAAGGTAACCACCGGCGGTCCGCTGTCGAACAACAAGGGCATCAACCGCCGTGGTGGCGGCCTGTCTGCCCCGGCCCTGACCGACAAGGACCGCACCGACATCAACCTCGCCGCCGAGCTGCAGATGGAATATGTAGCCGTCTCCTTTCCGCGCGACGCCGCCGACATGGATCTGGCCCGCAAACTGCTGCGCGACGCCGAATCGGACGCCTGGCTGGTGGCCAAGATCGAGCGCGCCGAAGCGGTTGCCGACGATGTTGCGCTCGACGGGCTGATCCAGGCCAGCGACGCCGTCATGGTAGCCCGGGGCGATCTGGGCGTAGAGATTGGCGATGCCGAGCTGGTCGGCATCCAGAAGCACATCATCAGCCGTGCCCGCAAACAGAACAAAACGGTGATCACCGCGACCCAGATGATGGAGTCGATGATTTCCAGCCCGCTGCCGACCCGTGCCGAGGTGTCGGATGTTGCCAACGCCGCGCTGGATTACACCGACGCAGTGATGCTGTCAGCCGAAACCGCCGCCGGCAGCTACCCCGTTGAAGCCGTTGAAGCCATGGATCGCGTATGCCGCGGTGCAGAGAAACAGCCGGTCAGCAAGCGCTCCGGCCATCGTCTGTACCAGGAGTTCGAGCGCTGCGATGAAACCATCGCACTGGCCGCCATGTACGCGGGTAACCACTTCCCCGGCGTCACGGCGATCATCACCCTGACCGAAAGCGGCTACACCCCGCTGATCATGTCGCGTATCCGCTCTCACCTGCCGATCTTCGCGCTGTCGCCGAACAGCCAGACACTGGGCCGGGTATCCCTGATGCGCGGGGTGCAGGCGATCCGCTTCAACCCGGCTGAAATGGCGCCTAGCGATATCAATCAGACCGCGGTGACCCGGCTGCTGGAGGCCGGCCACGTAAAACCGGGCGACTGGGTGATCCTGACCAAGGGCGATGTCTACAACTCCCGCGGCGGTACCAACTCGATGAAGCTGCTGCATGTCGGCGAGCGGCTGGTCTGACAACCGGAGCGTAGCCCCAAAGAGGGCTGCCTGAACTGACGGGACGAGCGGAGCTTTCCCTCGCGACTCATCGCTGCATACTGCGCTGTCGTTGTGCCAGTCTTTCGCCTTTACGGCGAGCCAAAGGGGGCCGCTTGCCCGGCCCCCCTTGGCGATCCCCCCGGGCACCCGGCTACGCGGCCCTTCGGGTTCGCTGCGTTGCTCGGCTTGGCAGGGGCCGGCAGAACTCGGCTCTTCGAGCCTCAAACAGGCTGCCGTCCTTTTTCCTGCCAATCCTGTGCTACTCGCCCGCGTAAACGGGACGAACCCCGGTGCACACTCGATCATTGGAGCATTAGGTAACTGCGTTGCCAAAGCCCTTGTCGCGGAGCGTAAAACTGCCGCCAAGACCCACAAAAAAGGCCTCGCAAGCGAGGCCTTTTCGACTACCACCGGATCTTACTTGATCTCGACCGCCAGACTTTCGGCAATTTTCTTCTGCCAGATCTGCGGGCCGGTGATGTGCGCGGATTCGCCGGTGCTGTCGACCGCAACGGTAACCGGCATATCCTGCACCTCGAACTCGTAGATCGCTTCCATACCCAGTTCGGGGAAGGCGATCACATCGGCTTTCTTGATCGCCTGAGCGACCAGATACGCCGCGCCGCCGACCGCCATCAGGTAGACCGCCTTGTGATCCTTGATCGCTTCAATGGCAATCGGGCCGCGTTCGGACTTGCCGATCATGCCCAGCAGGCCGGTCGCCTCGAGGATCTGACGGGTGAACTTGTCCATGCGCGTGGCGGTGGTCGGGCCAGCCGGTCCAACCACCTCGTCACGCACCGGATCAACCGGGCCAACGTAGTAGATAAAGCGGCCTTTCAGATCAACCGGCAGCTCTTCGCCCTTGTTAAGCATGTCGACCATGCGCTTGTGCGCAGCGTCGCGGCCGGTCAGCATCTTGCCGGACAGCAGCACGGTTTCACCGCTCTTCCAGCTCAGCACGTCTTCCGGGGTCACGGTGTCGAGGTTGACGCGGCGCACGCCGTCGCCCACTTCCCAGGTGATTTCCGGGTAGGCATCCATCGGCGGCGCTTTCAGCTCGGCCGGGCCACTGCCGTCGAGCACGAAGTGCGCGTGACGGGTTGCGGCGCAGTTGGGGATCATGCAGACCGGCAAGCTGGCCGCATGGGTCGGATAATCCTTGATCTTGATGTCCAGCACGGTGGTCAGACCGCCCAGACCCTGCGCACCGATACCCAGCGCATTGACCTTGTCCATGATTTCCAGACGCAGCTCTTCGGCGCGATTCTGCGGGCCACGGGCACGCAGCTCATGGATGTCGATCGGGTCCATCAGGGCTTCCTTGGCCATCACGGCAGCCTTCTCGGCGGTACCGCCGATACCAATACCGAGCATGCCCGGCGGGCACCAGCCAGCGCCCATGGTCGGGACAGTCTTGATCACCCAGTCAACGATCGAGTCGGACGGGTTGAGCATGACCATCTTGGACTTGTTCTCGGAGCCGCCGCCCTTGGCCGCGACATCCACTTCAACCTTGTCGCCGGGGACGATCTGGTAGTGGATGACCGCCGGGGTGTTGTCCTTGGTGTTGGTGCGCTTACCGGCCGGATCGGCCAGGATGGAGGCACGCAGGACGTTGTCCGGGTTGTTGTAGGCGCGGCGCACGCCCTCGTTGATCATGTCGTCCAGGCTCATGGTAGCGCCGTCCCAGCTGACGTTCATGCCAACCTTGACGAACACGGTAACGATACCGGTGTCCTGACAGATCGGGCGATGGCCGGTGGCACACATGCGCGAGTTGATCAGAATCTGGGCCATGGCGTCCTTGGCCGCCTTGGACTCTTCACGCTCGTAGGCTTCGTGTACCGCCTGAATGAAGTCGACGGGATGATAATAGGAAATATACTGCAGAGCGTCGGCTACGCTCTGGATCAGATCGTCTTGCTTGATAACGGCCATGCTCGGACAGGCTCCTCTGTTTGACCGCCGGACCTCGGACGGCGCCGGGTCGGGCTCACGGAATCAGGCAGGCACCGACAGGGAGGCCGGCAGGCCTGAAAAAATGCGCTGGCAAGTATACCTGAGCTTGGGAAGCGCGGAACAACCTCTTGCGCCACCCCTGACAACCGGGGCGACAGGATCAGCGAGCCCAGCGAGTGGAAAGCCGTCACAGTTAAGGCAGGAAATAGCGAAAAGAACTTGCAAAACAGCCGTCAATCGATAAATTGACGTCATAATGCCATCATACAAAAACGAGGCACCGGACGTGGTCGATCTGCAGGATGCACAGAACGCCAAGTTCCAGACGCTGAGACTGCAGCGCTTTTACCTGGCTCAACTCAATTACCTGATTACCTACGTGGTGATCTGCGTGGCCTGGGTATCCGGACAATATGATGGGTCCGGCTGGCTGGTGCTCAGCCACATCGGCCTCGGCGTTGCCACCCAACTGGTGTTCCTCGCCCTGTTTCGCAGTAACTGGAATCTGCGCCTCAAGGACCCGAGCATGACCAATGCGCAGATAACCGTGGCGATCCTGCTGATCACCTATCTGCTTGCCTTTGCCGGGCCACTGCGCGGCAGCCTGATCATGATTTACGCCAACATCATGGTATTTGGCATATTCCAGCTGTCGCGCCGGGACTTCCTGATCCACTCGGGGCTGGCGCTGGTCTGCTTCGGCGCGCTGATCACCATCGAACACTACTATCAGACCGATACCCGGCAGTTCACCCTCAATCTGGTGGAGTGGTTCATCCTCGCCTGCTTTCTGGTCGGCCTGAGCATGACAGCCAGCTACATTCGCGAGCTGCGCGAGCGCCTGCAGCAACGCCACAACACCCTGCAGGCCCACCAGGAAACCCTGCGCGGCATGATGGGTCAACTGCAGAATCTGGCCACAACAGACCCGCTTACCGGGCTGGCCAACCGCCGGCACTTCATCCAGGAAGCACGGCGGCGTATGACGCTGATGCGTCCGACCCAGCAGATGGGCATTGCGCTGATCGACCTGGATCACTTCAAGCGCATCAACGACCTGTACGGACACGCGGCGGGTGATCAGGTGCTGCAGGGCTTTGCCGAACTGGCCCGGACCACCCTGCGAGACGACGACCTGATTGCCCGCTTTGGCGGCGAGGAATTTGTTTTGCTGCTCGGCAACACCAGCATTGAAACACTGCACCAGTGCGTGGAGCGCCTGCGTCAGCGCTTTGCCGAAAAGACGTTTGATGTCCTGCCAGAGGGCGTGCACTGCACCTTCTCCGCCGGTCTCAGCCTGCTGCAACCCGAGGACGATCTGGAAGTCTGCCTGAACGACGCCGATCAGGCGCTGTATCTGGCGAAAAATAGCGGACGTAACCGCAGCGAATGGCACGACCCCAGTTATGCCTGAGATCCGAATCAGAGGCCGCTGTCTGAATGCTGCTGCGGGCAGCAATCTGCTCGATGTTTTGCGCCAGGCCGATCTGCCGGTCAACTGGTCATGTCGGGCCGGTCAATGCCACAGTTGCCTGATACAGAATCTCAACCGGGCTGACGTCAGCCCGGCCCAGCAGGGCCTCTCACCAGAGCAGCAGGCCAACGGCTGGCTGCTGGCCTGCCAGTGCCGGGTTGAGCAGGACCTTGATCTGCACCTGCATGACCCTGCCAGTGATAGTCTGCCGGCGACCATTGAGCGCCTTGAAACGCTACCGGGCCAGGTCATCCGGTTGCAATTGAAGCCGGCCCGGGCCATACGCTATCAGGCTGGCCAGCACCTGGTGATCTGGCTGAGTGCGGATCTGGCGCGAACCTTTTCACTTGCCAGCCTGCCCGGCGAGCCGCTGCTGGAGTTTCATCTGCAGGAGCGCGAGGGCAGCGCTTTCTGCCAAGCCCTGCGAACACTGCCGACAGGCGCCACCTGCTATCTCGGCGCTCCGAGCGGGCATCTCGGCTACGACCCGGAATGGCATAACCAGCCGCTGCTCCTGCTGGCATCCGGCACCGGTCTGGCTCCGCTGCAGGCGATTGCGCGCAACGCGCTTGCCGCTGGCCACAATGCACCGATACAGCTGAGGCACTGGCAACGCGCCGGAGCGCCCTGCTATCTGCAGGCCGAGCTTGAACACCTGGCCGCTCAGCACCCTCACTTGCACCTGCAACTGCGCTCACACAGCGAGCTGGAGGCGGATCTGCGCCAACTGAAGCCACCAGGACGCGGCACCCGGGCGCTGATCTGCGGGTCTCCCGCATTTGTCGAGCGGCTGCGCAAGCCGCTGTTCATGGCCGGGCTGTCAGGCCGCCAGGTTCTCGATGAGGCGTTTCTCAGCCGCAGCCGCTAAACAAAACCGTCGGCGTTTATAAGCCTGCATTCGTCAGACGCAGGGTTGTGGGTTGCCCGGGCAAAGCATGCGAACATGCCAGCCACCCCAAATACCCGAACGACATGTGGAGTAGACCGTGAGCGAACACCTGCTGATCGACCGCAGCGAGGGCGTATTAACCCTGACGCTGAACCGCGCCGACAAAAAAAATGCCCTGACCCGTGACATGTATGGCGTCATGGGCGAGGCCATCAACGCCGCGCAGGACGATACCAGCATCCGCGCCGTCGTCATCCAGGGCAGTACCGAGTGTTTCACCAGCGGTAACGACGTTGCCGATTTCATCAAGAACGAACGCAGCGGCACCGACAGCCCGGTGTACGTCTTCCTCAAGGCCATCTGCCACGCCAGCAAGCCGTTGATTGCTGCGGTCAATGGCCCGGCGGTCGGCATCGGCACCACCATGCTGCTCCACTGCGACCTGATTTACGCCGCCGAGAACGCGCGCCTGAAAATGCCATTCGTCAATCTCGGCCTGTGCCCGGAAGCTGGATCGAGCTTCCTGCTGCCGCGCCTGCTGGGTCACCCGCGTGCCGCCGAGTTGCTACTGCTCGGTGAAGAAATCAGCGGCAGCCGCGCCGCCGAGATCGGACTGGTCAATCAGGCATTACCGGCCGGTGAAGCGGTTCTGCAGGCCGCCCGCAAGGCTGCACTGCGCATCGCCGAGCAACCGCCGGGATCGGTTCGCCTGACCAAACAACTGATCCGTGCCGGCATCAGCCGCACCGCCGATGAGGTCATGGAAACCGAGGGCCAGCACTTCGCCCAGTTGCTCGGTGGCGCCGAAGCGCGCGAAGCACTGACTGCCTTCATGGAGAAGCGCAAGCCGGTCTTCGCCTGACCCGCCCCGCTGCCGGCCCCGCCGCGGGGCCGGTGCAGGCGGTTCAGCTAACGCGGGATGCCGAACAGCCACATCACCGATCGATTGATTTGCCCCCAGAAGCGAATCTTGAATCGGTGCCACAACGTCAACCGGCGCCAGCCTGCCAATGTCCAGAGATCGCTCTCGGCAAAATCCTGCTCGAAACTCTCGGCAACCGCTTGTGCCAGATCAGGATCAACCGCCTGCTGATTGGCCTCGAGATTCCAGTGCAACGTCCAGTGATCGAAGTTGCATGAGCCGAGTGACACCCAGTCGTCCACCAGCGCTGTCTTCAGATGGGTAAAGCGCGGCTGGTATTCGTAGATACGCACACCGGCCTTGAGCAACCTCGTGTAGAAACGCTGACCGGCGTAGCGCACGGGCGGATGGTCAATGGTCATACCGCACAGCAGCAAACGCACATCAACGCCGCGTTTGGCCGCCCGTGCCAGCGCTCTGCGAATCCGCCAGGAGGGCAGGAAATACGGTGTAGCCAGCCAAACCCGCTGCTCGGCTCGGCGCAGCGCCGCCAACAGTGATACGACCACTTCCTTCTGCTCGCGCGCACCGATATAGGAGACACGGCCATGCCCGGCCCCGCCAGCGGGCACTGGCGGAATATGTACCCGACGCACGGCAGACAGCCCGCGCTTTTCACGTCGACCGCCCTGCTCCCAGATACGCTCGAACAGGTCGACCCAGTCCTCGACTACCGGCCCCTGCACTTCCAGCATTTGCTCGTGCCAGGGTGTTCTGCCTGTTTCCGGGTCAAGCTGACAAAAGGTATCGGTGATACCGGTGCCGCCGACAAAGGCCATGCGCCGGTCAATAATGAAGAGTTTTCGATGGTCACGATGGAACAGCCGATGGCCACTGAACAGACTGGGAGGATTATAAAACTGCAGGTCCACTCCCATCTGCTCCAGCTCAAGCCGCTCACGGCGGCTCAAACCGTCGGTGCCGATGGCATCAAGCAGGCAACGAACCTGCACGCCGCGTCGACGCGCATGCTGCAGCGCCTCCAGCCATTGCCGGGTGCTGCGGCCAGAGTCCACCAGATACAGCTCAATGTCGATACGCTCGACCGCCTGATCGAGCGCAGCAAGGATGCGCGGGAAGAAGTTGTCACCATCGATCAGCAATTCGAACCGATTGCCGGTTCGCCACTGGTACACCCGCGCAGTCATGTCACTCCCTGTCTTATGAGGGAATGCGGTAGTCCTCCTGCGTCAACAGATCGAGGCCGCATTCCAGGTTACTGATCCAGTCGAGGAACGCCGAAATGGTATCCGGGTCGGCAAACGGACGTCCATGCTGCGGCACGATCATCTTCGGCTTCAGTTGCCTGACCATGTTGGCCCACAGACGGCAGGCCTTGTTGCCCGCCATGTAACGCCGATGAAACCCCTCCATCGTGCTCTTGTGAGTCGCAAAGTCGGTCACAGGTTCCGCATCATCGACCATCGATGCCCCCATATCACCGGAAAACAGAATGCCGCTGATCGGGTCATAAAAGTGCAAATTGCCGACCGAGTGCAGAAAATGCGCCGGCAATACCTTGAGCACCGTTTGTCCCAGCGGCACATCCATCCCGCGATCGGGCACAGCGATCATGCGTTCGGTGGTGGTCATGCCCGTGTGCTTGGTCAAAAAACCCGCACTCAGGTGCGGCAGAAAACGCGCCCACAGTTTCGAGCAGACCACCCGGCAGTTGGTATGCAGGAACCACTTGTCCAGCGATGCAATGATGTCCGGGTCCTGGTGCGAGGCAAACACATAGGTCAGCTCGCGCAACGGGATATAGCGGCTGACCGCCATCGACAACGGTGTGTAGGTGAGGTCACCGCCCGGATCGAGCAGTGCATGCTGATCATGATCAATGATCAGAAACTGGTTCGACTGCACGCCATCACCCGTCACCAGTTGATCGAAGCAGAGCACCTGGTGCGAACCATTGTCGAACAATACTCGGGGCGGACTCGCCATAGACAATCACCTTAACCTGCAGTGGAAAGAGAGTCTCAGGAGTGTATACGCCCAGAACCTGAGCGCCAGTGACCTGCATCAAGGGATAAAGACGTCACAGTAACGTCATCGCACCGTCACCAGCCTGACACTGCCGCGCCATAGCCTCAGCCTGAACATCACTGAAGATGCCCGGACGGAGGTGTCCATGACAGATGCAGCCCTTGCCTTTGAAGAATCAGCCAACCGCTGTCTGACGGTCGAACTGGCCGCCACCCCGGACAGTCTGCGCGCCGCCCAAGCCCTGCGCTACCGCGTCTTCGGCGAAGAATGCGGAGCCCGTCTGCACGGCGCCGAGCAGGGACTCGATCAGGATCGCTACGATCTGCACTGCGAACACCTGATCGTCCGCGACCAGCGCAGCGGAGAAGTGGTAGCGACCACCCGTATCCTCGACAGCGAGCGCGCCCGCAGTGCCGGCGGTTTCTACAGCGAAAGCGAGTTTCAGCTGGTTGGCCTGGGCGATTTGCGCGGCGACGTCATGGAAATCGGTCGTACGTGCGTGCACGCCGACTACCGCAACGGTGCAACCATTTCGGTTCTCTGGTCTGGCCTTGCCCAACTGATGAATGAGCGACGCTACAGCTACCTGATGGGGTGCGCCAGCATCGAAATGCATGACGGCGGCGTGCAGGCTCACGCGATCATGCAACGCCTGCGCAACCGCTACCTGTGCCGCGAGCATCTGAACGCGATTCCGCGCTTGCCGCTACCGGAGCGCAGCCTGCCCGATAACGTCACCGCCCAGCTGCCGCCGCTGCTGAAGGCCTACATGCGTCTGGGTGCCAAAATCTGCGGTGAACCCTGCTGGGATCCGGAGTTCAACTGCGCCGACGTCTTTATTCTGCTGCGCCGCGAACAGCTCTGCCCACGCTACGCGCGCCACTTCAAGGCGAGCTGAGCATGCCTGGCCGCTCGGTAAGCACGCCCCGCCGGGTCATCCGCCTGATGGCAGTGATTGGCTGGATTGCCTGTGGGCTGCTGCTGGTCTGCTGGGTTCAGCTCATGCAACAGCTGCAACCCGCCAGGGTGGACCGTCAGCGCCAGAAGCTCACCCGCTGGTGGATGCGCAACCTGATCCGCATTCTGCCGTTGCAGATTCGCGTTACCGGCGCACCGGCTTCAGGCACTACCCTGTGGGTCAGCAATCATGTGTCATGGCTGGATATCGTGGTGCTCGGCGCGCAGGCGCCGGTGCACTTTCTGTCCAAGGCGGAAGTACGCGACTGGCCGGTGATAGGCTGGCTGGCGGGCGCCGCCGGCACCTGTTTTATCCAGCGTGGTCAGGGTACGTCCAGCACCGTTCAGGATCAGTTGACCAGTGTGTTGGCAGCTCAGCGCAGCCTGGTGATTTTTGCAGAAGGCACCACTACCGCTGGCGACAGGGTGCGCACCTTCCATGGCCGCCTGCTGTCAGCCGCCATCGAGGCGCAGGTGCCGACCCAGCCGGTGGCTGTTGCCTACCGCTACGCGGGTGAACGCGACTCAACTGCTCCGTTCATCAACGACGATGAATTCTCGCAGCACCTGTGGCGCCTGCTTGGGTCGAAGGATATCGAGGTCGACGTTCGGTTCTTGCCGATACTCGACAGCACCCGACTGAACCGTAACCAGCTGGCGCGCAGTGCACACGCCTCGGTCTGTCAGGCGTTGGGACTGGAGGACGGCAGGGTCGAGGAGGAATCAGCCGAGGTCAAGGCGGCAGCCTGACCCTCGGCGTAGCGCTGCAGCTCTGGCATGAATGCGAGAAAGTCGGCCTCAAAGGCCTCATAGGCCGCTTCCAGCTCAGCCACCCCGCCCGGCAACGGGTTCTCGCGCCGCAGCCGCCGCGCCATGTTGTCTACCGCCCGGTGCAGGTGGGTCAGCTCGGCATAGCTGCTCAACCAGTCCTGCTCGCTCATGTAGTGCACCACCGTCCAGGCCCGCTCAGGCATCCATTCGCGCTGCGCCAGAAGCTGCCGATAGACATCCCGGGTGAAGTCTTCGAGCTGCCGGTCAGCAAAGCGCGACCAGTGCCGCGCCAGCAAATGATCGTAGAACATGTCAACCAGAATCCCGGCGAAACGCCGACGCCGGCTGCTGACTCTGGCCTTGCTTTGCAGCACCAGCGGATGGGCGTCGGTAAAGCTGTCGATCCGCCGGTGCAGAACAATACCCTCGCGCACCGGTTCCGGCAGTTCGAGCCGGTGGACCGGTCCTTTTACAAAGTCGCCCAGCATGCTGCCCAGCGCCTGTTCCGGCGACTGCGAGCCCAGCAGCAAGTGCGCGAGGAAATTCATCAGTTGCCTTCCACCTGAGCGTGCAGTGCGGCGACCTGCGTCTGCAACGTCGTCAGACTGCGATTGGTCTGCAGCCTGAAACTGTCGATTGCCTGCAGCGCCTGATCATTGGCGGCCAGGCGTCGATCCAGCTCCGCTCGCATCGCCAGCACCGCCTGTTCCACCGCCTCGTCGTTGCCCTTGTTCTGCAGTGCGGCCAACCCTTGCTTGAGTTCATCCAGCTGCTCGGCCTGCTGACCCAGTTGCAGTTGAACCACCGATAAGGTCCCGAGCTGGGTTTGCATCTGTTCCAGCGCCTGGTCGGTCTCGGCAAAGCGCTGTTGCAGTGCTGCCAGGCTGTCGGACCGCTCCTTGCCCTGCTCCTGCAACGCCGCGGAGCTGGCCTGCAGCGCCGTAATCGCCGCCTGCTGGGTCGTTGCCCGCTCTGAGCTGCGCTGGTCGGCCTGCTGCAGTGATGCCAGTTGCTGCCTGTGCTCACCCTGCTCCTTGCGTACCGCCTGCAGCATGTCCTCAATACGAACCAGCTGCGCCTTGCGATCCTGCTCGGCAGCACCGAGGGAGTCCTCGGTCGCCGACACCTTTCCGGTGATGTCCTGAATGCGCCCGGAGGCTTCTTCACTGATGCGGGCAAAACTGTTCTGGGTTGCAACCAGTTGCTGACTCAGCTGGCTTTGCTGCTGATGGGTCCAGTAGCCCAAGCCCAGCAATGCCAGAAAGAGCGCGCCACACAATGCCCAGAGCGGCCCGCTGCCAGCCGCCGCGACCGGTGCCGACGGCTCTGCTCGCAACCCGTCCACATGCGGCGGCAGTCCTCCCCGGCCATCCGACCGACTGTCACGAGTAGCACTGATGCTCGGCAGTTCACCCAACTCCGGTTCCTTCATCTCAACCTCTCAGCAATCAAACTCTCGGCAATCAAACCCTGAAACCCCTGCGCCAGAGCAGTGCAAGGATGCACCAGCAGGCCGCACCACAGACCGCAAAACAGAGCCGATCGCTGCCGTGGCGATGCTTTGACCTGCGTCAAACGGCTGCTATCCGCGACCCAACGCATATTGGTACGTATTCTGCTTGCGGAAATTCGACTTGGCTATAACACCTTTTATCGCCAATCACCTAAGGGGGTATGAGCATGATTGCCGAAGCACAGTTCAACCGCGCCACCCTGGATTGCATGACAGCACTGCGCCGACAGCTCAAACGCACTCTGGGCGTAACCATCCGCCTGGGCGATCCGGACGCCGTCGAGAGCATGATCGGATTAAGCCGGGACAGCAGCTCGGCCGAGATTCGCGAACTCGGCACCCGCCTGGCGGACATGATCAGGCCGGGACAGGATGATCAGGCGCAATCGCCACTGGCACAGGGCGCAATTGCGTCCCGTCAATTCCAGCATCGACAGGAAAACAGAGCCCGCCTGGAGGCCGAGTCGGAGCACGCTGAGGCGCCGAGCGGCAGCGTTCGTATTTATCGCGGGCAGGTCATTCGCAGCTGACGCCAACCGGGCCCGCGCTGGCGCGCGCCGACTCAAGTCATTACTCTGAGAGCTCCTTTTCAGACAGGAGCACGCGCATGCAGCAATGGATGATCTACGGCGCCAACGGCTACACCGGCCAACTGCTGGCCAGAGCCGCTGCGCAACGTGGCCTGCGCCCCATACTGGCCGGACGCAATCGCCAGACCATCAGTGCGTTGGCAAATGAACTGAATCTGCCCTTCCGCTGCTTCGATCTCAATCGTCCGCAGCAGATCTGTGAAGGCCTGCAGGACATTCAGGTCGTACTGCATTGTGCCGGCCCGTTTTCCGCTACCAGTGGCCCGATGATCGACGCTTGTCTGGCGGCTGGCTGTCATTACCTCGACATTACCGGCGAAATCGATGTGTTCGTCGCCGCCCAGCAGCGCCAGGCCGACGCAGAGCAGGCGGGCATTGTCCTCTGCCCCGGCGTCGGGTTCGATGTCATCCCGACCGACTGCATCGCCGCCAGGCTGAAACTCGCACTGCATGATGCAGACCGCCTGGCTCTGGGTTTTGACACCCACAGCTCGCTGTCGCCCGGCACTGCCAGAACCTCGGTGGAAGGGCTGAAATACGGCGGCCGGGTCCGCAAGGATGATCGCATTCAAACCGTTCCGTTGGCGTATCAAAGCCGTGAAATCGATTTTGGCAACGGGACAAAACATGCGGTCACCATTCCCTGGGGTGATATTGCCACCGCCTGGTTCACCACCGGCATAGACGATATCGAAGTGTTTATCCCGATGGCGCCGAGCGCCGCCGCCCGTCTGCGCCGCCTCGACCGGTTCCGTGCGCTGCTTGGCCTGGCACCGGTACAGGCACTGCTGAAATATCTGGTTGGCCGTCGCATCCAGGGGCCCGATCATCAGCAGCGCGAAGCCGCTCGCTGTTATGTCTGGGGCGAAGCGCAAAACCGCGCCGGTAAAAAGGTAGTTGCCCGCATCGAAACGGCCAACGCCTATGATGTGACAGTCGAGGGAGCCCTTTACGCAGTTGGTTTTCTGCTGGAAAACCAGCCGGCTCCGGGCTACTACACACCGTCCCGGCTGCTGGGTCCGGAGTGTATCGAGAACCTGCCTGGTTCCGGCCCAATGCACATCGAGTAGCCCGGCTAGTGTGATACCCCGGGCGCCAGCAAGGCCGGCGCCCGGCGGGCCAACTCTGCGGTCAGCCCCTCAAGCAGCTGCCCGCCGCTTCGCCAGTAGTGCCAGTAGAGCGGCACAGGCTGCGACCAGCCCGGCGATAGCTGCTGCAACCGCCCCGCACGCAGCGCGTCGCCAATCTGCAGTGCAGGCACCATACCCCAACCAATACCCGCCTCAAGCATACGGACAAAGCCCTCGGACGAAGGACACAGGTGATACTCAAACTCACCATCAACACCCAACTGCCTGACAAACCGATGTTGCAACTGATCATCCGGGCCGAACACCACAGCGGGAACACTGCGCACGTCGGCCTGCGAGAGCCCATCGGGGAAGTGGCGCCGAATAAAACCTGGGCTCGCTACCGCCAGATAATGCATCTCGCCCAACAGCAAGCTGCGGGCACCGGCAACCGGCTGCTCAACCGCGCACAGACAGGCAGCCACCTCGCCACTGCGCATTCGTCTTAGCCCTACGTCCTGATCCTCCAGCTGCAGGTCCAGCAGCACCCTCTCACGCTCGCACCAGGGTGCAACCGCGCCAGCCCACCAGGTCGCGAGGCTGTCCGCATTCAGGGCCACTCTCAGCCGGGTGCGGCCGGCGTCGCTGGAGATCTGCGGCAGGTCATGGCGCAGATCGCGCTCCAGCAGCCTGACCTGCTGGACATGGTTAAGCAACCGCTGACCCGCTGCGGTTGCCTGGGGCGGATTTGCACGGACCAGCACCGGAGCGCCCAAGCGTGCCTCCAGCAGCTTGATGCGCTGCGAGATCGCCGATTGGGATAGCCCCAACACACCGGCTGCCCGTTCGAAGCCGCCCTGCTCTACCACCGCGGCCAATGCGGCCAGAAGCTTGTAATCCAGCATGATCATCTTTCCTAATGTGACATCAGCATTATTGTTTTTTCTAATAACGCAATCTACTGCACACTGGCGCCGTTATCAGCCGGAGCCCCAAAATGCCCACCCTGTTCTACAGTTACTTCAGCGGAATGATCGCTGCCGCCGGCCTGATCATGGCCATCGGCGCACAGAATGCCTTTGTCCTTGCCCAGGGCCTGCGCCGGGAACATCACGTCAGCGTCGCGCTGATCTGCATGACCTGCGATGCCATCCTGATTCTCGCCGGCACCTTCGGCCTTGCCGCGCTGCTGCAGGCCCATCCGCTGGCAATGGAGATCACTCGCTGGGGCGGCGTGGCCTTCCTGACCGTCTACGCCCTGCAAGCGTTGTTGCGCGCACTGACCCCACGGGGTCTGGAAGCGATGGGCGCACCCTCGCGATCACGTCGTGCCGTGCTGCTCTCAACCCTGGCGGTCACTCTGCTCAATCCCCATGTCTATCTTGACACCATGGTGCTGATTGGCAGCCTGGCGGCACAGCACAGCCTGCCCCTGGTTTTCGCCCTCGGCGCGGCCAGCGCATCCATCTTGTGGTTCACCCTGCTGGCACTGGGCTCGGCCCGCCTGGCTCCGGTACTTCACCGACCGATTACCTGGCGCTGCATCGACCTCGCAGTTGCTGCAATGATGCTGGCTATCGCCTGGTCACTCGCAAAACCCGCGCTGCAGACCCTCTGGGAGGGCTAAACCCACATGGAAGGTGCGTGGATAGCGGCACATTCAGGTGCTATGATCGGGGCTTCCCGATCGCAAGACGGGCAGCGCCCGGCGGAGCAAGCAGCAGCTACCGGCAAGAAGGCGCAGACAACTCGCCACAGGCTGCAAGCCAGCCCTGGCCGAATATCGAGACGGACGACGTGATCGTTCCCGGAACGTGATACCTGACGATGGAGATAAACCATGGCTTTTGAATTACCCGCACTCCCTTACGAAAAGAATGCACTGGAACCGCACATCTCTGCCGAGACTCTGGACTACCACCATGGCAAGCATCACAACACCTACGTTGTGAACCTGAACAACATGGTTCCGGGCACCGAGTACGAAGGCAAGAGCCTGGAAGAGATCATCAAGACTTCCAGCGGCGGCGTCTTCAACAACGCAGCGCAGATCTGGAACCACACCTTCTACTGGAACTGCCTGAGCCCGAACGGCGGCGGCGAGCCGACAGGCGAACTGGCCGAAGCCATCAACAAGGCGTTCGGCTCTTTCGCTGCATTCAAGGAAGAGTTCAGCAAGGTATCTATCGGCACCTTCGGTTCCGGCTGGGGCTGGCTGGTCAAGAAGGCCGACGGCTCCCTGGCACTGGCCAGCACCATCGGCGCGGGCTGCCCGCTGACCAGCGGCGACACCCCGCTGCTGACCTGCGACGTCTGGGAACACGCTTACTACATCGATTACCGCAATGCGCGTCCGAAGTACGTCGAAGCGTTCTGGAACCTGGTCAACTGGGACTTCGTAGCGAAAAACTACGCTGCCTGATCCTGACTGATTCTGCGTCACCACAACACCCTGCTCCGGCAGGGTGTTGTGCTTTCAGGCATCGGTAACATGATCGCACTTTGACCTCACCCAAAGGATTGTCGATACTCAGGCGTAGGTTCGCTTAACAATGTACCTATGGGAGTCTTGCGCTGCTGCGGGAAATGCCTGCATGATGACTTAACCGCGCAATTCATCAGGAAAGGAATAACAATATCTTGAAGCTCGAGCGCCGGCACAGTCTCTCTATAAAGCTGCTTCGCCTTGTATTGCTCTGGGCGTTGCTGGTCGGCTTGATTTTGAGTCTGGGGCAGATTGCGTTTGACCTTCGCAAGGAACGCCAGCAGATCGATCAGACTGCCGAGCAGATCCTCGCCATGTCCCAGGACCCTGCAACCCAGGCGGTCTACAGCCTGGACCGGGAAATGGCACTGCAGGTCATAGGTGGCCTGTTCGAACACCCCGCCGTACGCTTTGCCTCCATTGGCCATCCGGACGAAGCCCAGCTGGCCAGCCGCGAGCGTCCACTGATTGAAAGTCCACTACGCAGCGTTACAGACTGGCTATTCGGCGTCGAGCAGCATTACAGCGTTGCTCTGTTTGGCCGAGAACCCTACAACGAGTATTACGGCGATCTGAGAATCGTCCTGGACACCGCGCCCTACGGCGAAGATTTCCTGCAAAGCTCCCTCGTCATCCTTGTATCCGGCATACTGCGAGCGGTGGCGATGGCGCTGGCACTCTACCTGCTTTATCACTTTCTGCTGACCAAACCACTGGCGGGCATCATTGATCGGATCAGTGACATTAACCCCGACCATCCGGGCAAGATGCATATTCCGATGCTGCCAGGCCAAGAAAGGAACGAACTCGGCCTGTGGATCAACAAGGCCAACGAACTGCTGGAATCCATCGAACGCAACAGCAATCGCCGACGCGAAGCCGAAGCGAACCTGCTGCACATGGCCCAGCATGACCACCTGACCGGCCTGCCCAATCGCAGCATGCTGCAGGAGCAGCTCAGCCGTATCCTCGGCGACGCCGGCAGGCGCCAACGTGGGGTTGCCGTACTGTGCTGCGGGCTGGACGACTTCAAGGAAATCAACGAGCAGTTCAGCTACCAGTCCGGCGATAGCCTGCTGGTCACCGTTGCCGACCGCCTGCGCGCCAACAGCGGACGGCTCGGCAGCCTGGCACGACTGGGAGGCGACCAGTTCGCCCTGGTTCAAACCGGTGTCAGTGAGCCATACGAGGCGGCCGAGCTGGCGCAAACCATCCTCGACGACCTTGGTCGACCGTTCGAGATTGGTGACCACACCGTCAGCCTGCGAGCGACAATCGGCATCACCCTGTTCCCGGACGACGGCGATAATGCAGAGAAGCTGCTGCAGAAGGCCGAACAGACAATGATGCTGGCCAAGGCGCGCTCGCGGAATCGCTACCAGTTCTACATCGCCAGCCTCGACAGCGAAATGCGCGTACGCCGGGAACTCGACAAGGAGCTGCGCGGAGCGCTGGAGCGCAACGAATTCCACCTCGTCTACCAACCGCAGATAGCCTATGACGATCACCGCGTAGTTGGTGTGGAAGCCCTGCTGCGCTGGCACCATCCAGAACGCGGGCTGGTACCACCGGATCTGTTCATACCGCTGGCTGAGCAGAACGGCAGCATCATTGAAATCGGTGAATGGGTTCTGGACCAGTCCTGTCGCCAGCTGCGTATCTGGCACGACAGCGGCATGACCGAACTGCGCATGGCGGTCAACCTGTCTACCGTGCAACTGCACCACAGCGAACTCTCCCGCGTAGTGACCAACCTGATCCAGCGCTACAAGCTGCCACCCCGCTGCCTTGAGATGGAAGTAACCGAAACCGGCCTGATGGAAGATATTTCAGCCGCCGCGGGTCATCTCAACAGCCTGAAAAAGGCCGGCGTGCAGATTGCAATCGACGATTTTGGTACCGGCTACTCCTCGCTCAGCTACCTGCGCGGCCTGCCGCTGGACAAGATCAAGATCGACCGCAGCTTCGTTCAGGATGTCCTGATTGACGAAGACGACGCAACCATCGTTCGCGCCATCATCCAGCTGGGTCGCAGCCTTAATATGCAGGTCATTGCCGAAGGCGTCGAGTCGGCAGAGCAGGAGGCCTACATCATCGCTCAGGGATGCAATGAGGGTCAGGGCTATTACTACAGCCGCCCACTGTCCGCCACCGCCTTTACCGATTGGCTGCACGCTTACGAGGGCGCCAGCAACAAGGCGCGTCGATCCGAGCTGAGCTGATCATCAGGCGATCCAGAACCAGCACGCCAGTGGTGCAGTGATAACCAACCCGATCAGACTCCAGAGTGAGCGGCGACGCAGGCGACGACTCAGGTCCTGCTCATGGTGATCCGAGAGAATAAACGGCAGCCCGCGCCGCTTCGGCTTGCCCAGCGCGTGTACCAGCGGGCGCTGCCCTTCCAGTCGGGCGAGCCGCTCTGACTCAACATCAGCCGCCTGCCTGACCCGATCCCACTCCGTCATGTCCAGCTGGCCGTCAGCGTTACGGTCAAAGCGGGCCAGCAGATCGTCATAGTCCGCCTTCCAGCGACTGATTACCTGGCGCGCCGCCGCCTGGCGATCGAATTCGTCGCGCCCACCGCCACGACTCTCGAACCAGCCGAGTGCGTAAAGCACCTCACCTTCCGCGAACCACTCTTCGGTATAGCGGTAGCGTTTGCCGATCAGGCTGGCCAGCAGGCCGGTCTTGACCGATTGGCCAGCAGGCCAGCGCTGAGAGCCCTCCCAGCGCCGCCGGTGACGCGGATGAACTTCCGCGCCCTTGGGCATGACCCAGCAGCTCCCGGTATCGTCGCAAAGCAGGAAGGGCCGTTCGGAGCAGCCCTGCTCGACCGTCTGCCAATTGTCATTCTTACCACTGCGGCGGTACTCCTCGACACGAAAGCGGTACCAGAGACAATCAACACCCCCGAGCGGTGAAACCAGCAGTGAGTGACCTCCCGCATCGAGCCGCCCCTGAAGCTCAACCAGCCCCTGGGCGGCCGAGCGCACCTTCGATGTCGGGGTGTCTTCGAGCCAGCGAGCACGACGCAGACGACTGAGCATGACATACAGACAGACAAGCGCCGCCGCCGTGATAAGCGAACCGAAAAGATAATAATTGACCGGCGACAGCAGCAGTACGCCGTGCACATCAATCATGAAAACAGGGTCCGGATATCCACATCGGCCTTCTCTTCATCACTGAACTGCAGCAATGTGGCCGGTTTGAACGCGAACAGCCGCGCCAGCAGCACCTCGGGAAACTGCTCGATGCGCACGTTGTTGATATTTACCGCCGCGTTGTACAGTTCGCGGCGATCGGCAATCCCGTTCTCCAGCCCGGTAATACGCTCCTGCAGATGCTGGAACGACTCGCTGGCCTTCAGATCGGGATAATTCTCGGCCAGCGCGAACAGCTGCCCCAGTCCCGCCCGCAGCGCCGTTTCTGCCCGTCCGACGCCCTTCACATCCGACTCTGCGCGCGCAGAGGCAACCGCACCCCGCGCAGCGATGACCCGCTCAAGCGTTTGCGCCTCATGCTGCATGTAGCGCCGGCAGGCTTCAACCAGCTTGGGCAGCTCATCATGCCGCTGACGCAGCAGAACATCGATATTGGACCACGCCTGGCTGACCGCATGCTTGACGCTCACCAACTGGTTGTAGAGCATGATCGCGTAGAGCAGCACAACGCCCAGCACTACCAACACAATGACCGTTGTCAGTTCCATTCCCTGCTCTCCTGTTCCACTCATATGATTTGACGGTCGAGCGCCCCACCCGGCCGAATACTGGCGTTACGGCCACGCGCTCGTGCAGACCCCCGACGGATCCGAATAACTCACTATAAAGAGATTGAAAAAAAGCCGCCATGCGCGAACGCAGGCGGCTTTCAGAACAACGATTGGCAGGCCGCAGCCTCTACTGAAACAGCGACTCGCCGGTCAGCCCGTGCTGTTCGAGAATGTCGCGCAGGCGTTTGAGCGCTTCGACCTGAATCTGTCTTACCCGCTCGCGGGTAAGGCCGATTTCGCGGCCGACCTCTTCCAGAGTACTGCTTTCGTGGCCACGCAGACCGAAGCGCCGCGTAACCACTTCGCACTGCTTTTCCGTCAACTCTCCCAGCCACTGGTCAATACTGGCGTTCAGGTCATCATCCTGCAGCAAGTCGCACGGATCGGAGCCCTGTTCATCGGTCAGGGTGTCGAGCAGTGTCTTGTCCGAATCGGGGCCCAGTGACATGTCGACCGAGGCAACCCGCTCGTTGAGTCCAAGCATGCGCTTGACGTCTTCGACCGGCTTGTCCAGCAACTGGGCTATTTCTTCCGGAGAGGGCTCGTGATCGAGCTTCTGGGTCAGCTCGCGGGCCGCGCGCAGATAGATATTCAGTTCCTTGACGACATGAATCGGCAGACGAATGGTACGTGTCTGATTCATGATCGCCCGCTCAATGGTCTGACGAATCCACCAGGTCGCGTAGGTTGAAAAGCGGAAGCCGCGCTCCGGGTCGAACTTTTCCACCGCCCGGATCAGGCCCAGATTGCCCTCTTCGATCAGATCCAGCAGGGTCAGCCCACGGTTGACGTAGCGCCGGGCAATCTTCACAACCAACCGCAGGTTGCTTTCGATCATGCGCTTTCGTCCGGCAGGGTCGCCCTTTTGCGCCAGGCGCGCAAAATGTACTTCCTCTTCGGGCGTCAGCAGGGGGGAAAAACCGATCTCGTTGAGATACAACTGGGTCGCATCCAGTTGCTTGGTGAAGTCAAACGCGTTTTCGCGGCGATGATTGCGCGGCGTAACCCGCTTGCTGTCTACGGACACAGGCATTTCGTTCCCCTCCCCATCATCCATGATGACGCTGTCTGGCGACGCGTTGTCCAACGATCTGACCTGCTCTGGCTGTTTCTTATTTTTTACTGCCATATGCGTGCCCCACTTCCGGTAAAACGCGGAAAAGACACAACCCACCGAATCACACCCCAAGATGGGCAGTGCTTCCTTCTGACTGTCGCAATGCAACAGGGTTCTCACCTCAAGGCAGACTGACTGTCAAAAGTGACAACCCTGTGTCAGCACCACCGACACAGTACCATCAAGATCTCGGCAAATACGCCAACGGGTCTACAGGTTGACCCTTGCGCCGGATCTCGAAATGCAGCTTGACCCGGTCAGTACCACTACTGCCCATTTCGGCAATAACCTGACCAACCTTGACCTGATCGCCTTCCTTGACCAGCAGACGGCTATTGTGCGCATAGGCGCTCAGATAGGTTTCGTCGTGCTTGATGATGATCATGTCGCCATATCCAATCAGGCCACGGCCAGCATAAACCACGGCCCCGTCGGATGCTGCTCTCACAGGCTCACCCAATTGCCCGGCAATATCAATCCCTTTATTCAAACTGCCGTTTGACTGAAACCGCGCCAAAAGCTGGCCCCGCGCCGGCCAGCTCCAGCCAGCGGCGCTGACCGCAGCGGAGGCAGCCTCTGCGGGGCGCGCTGCAGAGGCCGGCGATCGATTGGCAACAGAAGTATTACGAGAATTTTCAGCGGCGGAGGGGCTAGTCACCGACGGTGCACTTGGGACCGCAGCAGAGGCTGAGCGTGCTGGCCCAGGGGCGGCCGTGGGCCGGGGGGTGACCGGTGCAGCGGCAACGGTAGCGCCCGCCGAGCGCGAAGCTCGGCCGAGGCTGATGCGCTGACCGGGGTAAATGGTATAAGGCGCGCGCAAGTTGTTGACGCTGGCCAGCTCTTTCCAGTCCCAGCCATAGCGAAAGGCAATCTGGTAGAGCGTCTCGCCGCGCTGTACGGTGTGATGTCCGGTGGTTATTGTCTGCGCACGGGTGCCACCGCGACCGCGGTCGTCAATAGGGACGGTGCCGGAAGGCCCGGCGCATGCGGCCAGTATTGCCGCCAAAAACACGATGCCGACACCTTGTGCCGACCCAACGGCCCCATGCCGGTAACGCACACACAGCCCCATTCCTGGTTGGCTCCCGTTCAGTCTCACCCGCAATGCACACGTGCCACCTGCTCTCAGGTTGCAGCGCGCCGTCCCCACCATTCCAATAACAACACTAATACCACGCCGAGCACCATCAATGCCATTCCGGCCTGCCAGAGAGAGGGCTCTCCGGTCAGCTCGGCATAGCGCTGTGGCAAGAGATTCAGCTCCTGCAGCGGCACCCGTTCACCATGACTGTCAACCCGCCAGGTCAGGGTCTGTTTCCAGGGCCACACCTTGTTAAGCGAGCCGATCAACAGGCCCGTAAGGAAGGCCAGAGTTACACTGCGCAGGTGATTCAGCAGCCAGGATAGCAACCGCGAAAAACACAGCAGCCCGGTTATGCAGCCCAGTGCAAACAGCCCAAGCAGGGCAAAGTCGGCACTTTTTACCGCCTGAAGAATACCGGTATACAACCCCAGTAGCAGCAAGATAAAGCTCCCGGAGATGCCAGGTAAAATCATCGCGCAGATCGCGATGCATCCGCCCAAAAACACGTTCAACGGTGTCAGGCTCAAGGCCAGCGGCGACGCCACGGTAATCAGATAGGCAAACAGGGCGCCCAACACGGCAGCCATCACGGCAGCCAGATTCCAGCGCGGGATCTCGCGCCCTACCAGATAGACCGAGACCAGAATCAGACCGAAGAAAAACGACCAGACCAGCAAACCGTGATGCGTCAGCAGGTAGGTTATCAGCCGGGCAAGGGTAGCAATGCTGCAGACAATACCGGCCAGCAGCGTGAGTAGAAAGGCACCGTCGATGGCTCTCCAGGTATCGGCAAAGCGGCCACGCAACAGCCACACCAGCTTGTTTGGCGTGCAGGCGGCAATCGCGGCCAGCAGGCGATCATAAATACCGGAAATGAAGGCAATTGTGCCGCCCGAGACGCCCGGAACAACATCGGCCGCCCCCATGGCGACACCACGGAGAAAGATCAACAGAAATGCCTTCACACAGACGTCCTTAAAGACAGAATCAGGAATGAATAGCGCCGGCCAGCAGCGGCACGAAGCGCACAGGTTCGACCTGCTGATAGGTGAATTCGTCGCCGTGACGAACAACCAGCATCAAATGCTGCTCGTGCTCGCCAACCGGAATGACCAGGCGACCACCGTCGGCCAGCTGACCGAGCAGCTCACGCGGTATCTCGGCCGGCGCCGCGGTGACCAGGATGGCGTCGTAGGGGCCATATTGCGGCCAACCCCAGTTACCATCCGCATGACGAAACACCACATTACGTACGTCGATGTCTCGGAGCACGCGCTTGGCACGTTCCTGCAGCGGCAGAATACGTTCAACGCTGAAGACCCGCTCAACCACCTTGGCCAGAATGGCTGTCTGGTAACCGGAGCCGGTGCCGACCTCCATCACCTTGTCCAGCGGCCCGCCACCGAGCAGCAGCTCGGTCATGCGGGCGACGATATACGGCTGGGACAGGGTCTGGTTGTGGCCGATCGGCAGCGCTGTGTCTTCGTAGGCCCGGTGCGACAGCGCTTCATCGACGAAAAGGTGGCGAGGCGTGCGGCGAATGGCTTCGAGCACGTGCAAATTACGAATACCTTCTTCAAATAACCGCTCAAGCAGGCGCTCACGTGTGCGCTGCGAGGTCATGCCGATGCCGGCACGGTAAAGGTCGTCGTGTCCCATGCTCAGCCCAATCCGTCCAGCCAGCTCTCAAGGTGGTCGAACACCTCGTACAGGGTCTTGTCGACACGCAGAGGCGTAACCGACACATAGCCCTGCATGACGGCATGGAAGTCCGTCCCTTCACCACCGTCCTCGGCGTCGCCGGCCACTGAAATCCAGTATCCCTCCTTGCCACGCGGGTCAACCCACTTGACCGGTTTGGCGGCACGCGCGCGGTGGCCCAACCGGGTCAGGCGAATGCCCTTGATCTGCTCAAGCGGCAGATTGGGAATATTGACGTTAAGCACCGTACGCGGCGGCAGATCAAGCTGATCATGAGCCTCGACCATCTGCCGGGCGAAGTAGGCTGCCGCCGGCAGGTTATCGGTTTGTCGGCCGGTCAGAGAGAATGCCATGGCAGGACGAGACAGAAATCGCCCTTCCAGCGCTGCCGCAACCGTGCCGGAATACAACACATCGTCGCCAAGGTTGGCGCCGAGGTTGATTCCTGCCACCACCATGTCAATGCTGTCTTCATACAGCGCATTGAGGCCCAGATGCACGCAGTCGGTCGGGGTTCCGTTGATACCGATAAAGCCGTTTTCCAGGGTGAACGGCCTTAGCGGCCGGTCCAGACTGAGCGCGCTGCTCGCGCCGCTACGGTCCTCCGCTGGAGCAACCACCACACAGTCGGCATAATCGGCCAGCGCACCGTGCAGGGCTTTGATGCCCGGCGCCAGCACACCATCATCATTGGCAATCAGAATACGCATCAGTTTTCCGTTTCCAGCCCGCCACCGGGAACACTGGAGAGTTCCAGCAGCTCGTGCAGCAACGCCGTGGCGAAGCAGCCGGTAGGCAGGGTAAATTCCAGTTCGAGACAATCGGTGGACGGATAATGCCACGTAAGTCCCTGAATGGGGAGGCGTAAAATCCGTCTGGCCTGCTCCAGCCCCGCCCCTTCGAGCCAGGCAGCCAATTGTGGTTCTGCCGCTGCGACCTGCTGCTCGAGCTGCGCCGTGGCGCCACTGCTGGCCAGCTCACCAGCCCCCCAAAGCGCTGCGGTAGGATGCAGGTCCAGCGCCGCCGGGCGCGGGTCGTCAGCGACCAGCTCCCTGGCCGGAAACTGGCTCCGGCTGTTGGTGAAGGCCAGGCAATCGCCGTCCAGAATGCGGTTCCAGCTGCCATCGGCAACGCGCCTGGCGAGCATCCGGTTGAACAGCAGACTGCGCGCCGTCGACAGCAACCGCGACCGCGTGCCGCGTGCCGGCGGATAGCCGCCCTGCCCGGCCCAACGGCGAGCGTCGTGCAGGTTGCTGCCGTCACGACCGAAGCGCTGCGGGCCGAAATAATTGGGCACGCCCTGAGCGGCAATGATCTTCAGCCGTGTATCCAGCTCGGCGCGATCGGCTTGCAGGTCGGTCAGCCGAACAAAGAAACCGTTGGCGCTGTGCGCACCACGCTGCAGCTTACGCTGGTGACGGGTCTGCTCGAGGCAACGCAGCTGCTCACTCCACAGCGCACTGAAATCCGGATCGGCGCGGCCCGGCAGCTGCAGACTGAACCACTGGCGGGTGACTGCCTGACGATCCTTCAACCCGGCGTAGCTGACGTTACGCAGCGAAATACCGGCCGCGCGGGCCAGCTGCCTGGCGACTTCTTCGGTATTCAGGCCGCGCTTCTCCAGCAGCAACCAGAGGTGCTCTCCTGACCCACTGAGTGCGATGTCCAGCACTTCGGTGACGCGGAAATCGTCAGGCGTTGCCTTCAGCGTTGCCCGACCGCAACTGTCACCCCAGGCGCGCGGCCCCAGCAGCGTCTCAGACATCGGCCAGCAACAGGGCTACCGCGTGTACGGCTATCCCTTCCTCACGACCGGTGAAACCGAGCTTTTCAGTGGTGGTTGCCTTGACGTTGACCTGATCCAGCGCGACGCCCAGATCCGCTGCGATCTGCTCGCGCATCAGCGGAATATGCGGCGCCATCTTCGGCCGTTGGGCGACGATGGTGGCATCCACATTGCCCACCTTCCAGCCGCGCTCGCGGAGCAGGCTCATGACGTGACGCAGCAGCACGCGGCTGTCAGCGCCCTTGAATTCGGGGTCGGTATCGGGGAAGTGTTGGCCGATGTCACCCAGCGCGGCAGCGCCAAGCAATGCGTCAGCCAATGCGTGCAGCAGCACGTCACCATCGGAATGAGCCACCAGCCCCCGGTTATGCGCGATTTGCACGCCACCGAGGGTGATGAAATCGCCATCGCCAAAGCGATGAACGTCGTAGCCGTGGCCAATACGCATGTGAAGTCTCCCGTCAGTCGATGGCGGCGATTCTACCGCCTCGACATGACAGGGAACAGGCCACGGTCGCCGCTCTACAGCCCCAGCGCCGCAGCATGATGACGCAGGTGATCATCGATAAAGCTGGCGATGAAGTAGTAGCTGTGGTCGTAGCCGGGCTGGCGACGCAGGGTCAACGGGTGCCCTGCAGCTGCCGCGGCCGCTTCCAGTGCTTCAGGCTTGAGCTGTTCAGCCAGGAAGTTGTCGGACTCGCCCTGATCAACCAGCAGCGGCAGTCGTTCGGTCGCCCCGGCCAGCAGCTCGCAGGCGTCCCACGCCTTCCATACCGACTTGTCGTTACCCAGATACTGCCCCAGTGCCTTATGACCCCAGGGGCAGTCGCTCGGGTTGGTGATCGGTGCAAACGCCGAAACAGAGCGATAGCGCCCCGGATTCTTCAGCGCACAGATCAGCGCCCCGTGGCCGCCCATCGAGTGGCCGCTGATTGAGCGCTGATCCGACACCGGGAAGTGCTCTTCGATCAGAGCCGGCAACTCCTGTACCACGTAGTCATACATGCGGTAGTGCTGCGCCCAGGGCTGCTCGGTGGCATTGACGTAAAAACCGGCACCCAGACCGAAGTCATAGGCGCCCTCGGCGTCATCCGGCACGCCTTCGCCCCGCGGGCTGGTGTCCGGGGCAACGATGACCATGCCCAGCTCGGCCGCCAAGCGCTGCGCACCAGCCTTCTGCATGAAATTTTCATCGGTACAGGTCAGCCCCGACAGCCAGTACAGCACCGGCAGCGGCTTGCCCTGATCCGCCTGCGGCGGCAGGTAAATACCGAACACCATATCGCAGTGCAGCACCTGGGAGCGGTGACGATAACGCTTCATCCAGCCGCCAAAGCTCTTGTTGGCGGAGACCAGTTCAATGTCGTTCATAAGAAACCTCCGGTTTCAGCTGCAAGCTGCAAGCTGCAAGCTGCAAGCTGCAAGCTGCAAGCTGCAAGCTGCAAGCTGCAAGCTGCAAGCTGCAAGCTGCAAGCGTAATCAGAATTAGCTCGGCGGTCGGACCGTCAAGTGTTTTCCACACGCTTATCTGCCATTCGTTGCTTCAAGAAAATCCGCGCAATTCGATACCACTTGGTTTTGCTTGAAGCTTGAGGCTTGAAGCTTGCGGCTGCCTCAAAAATGGATGACTGTCCGAATGCTCTTGCCTTCGTGCATCAGTTCAAAGGCTTCGTTGATCTGCTCCAGCCCCATGGTGTGGGTGATGAAGCTGTCCAGCGGGATTTCGCCTTTCTGGGATTTCTCGACGTAGCTCGGCAGTTCGGTACGGCCCTTGACGCCACCAAAGGCGCTGCCGCGCCAGACGCGACCGGTGACCAGCTGGAACGGGCGGGTGCTGATCTCGGCACCGGCCGGTGCGACGCCGATGATGGTGGATTCGCCCCAGCCCTTGTGACAGCACTCCAGCGCCGCGCGCATCAGTTGAACGTTGCCGATGCACTCGAAGCTGTAATCCACGCCGCCGTCGGTCATGTCGACGATCACTTCCTGAATCGGTTTGTCGTGATCCTTCGGATTGACAAACTCATGCATGCCCAGCTCACGGGCAATACCTTCCTTTGCCGGGTTGATATCGATACCTATGATGCGGCTGGCACCGGCCATCTTGGCGCCGATGATAGCGGCCAGACCGATACCGCCCAGACCGAAGATGGCAACCGTTGAACCGGCCTCCACCTTGGCAGTGTTCAGTACTGCGCCGATACCGGTGGTGACGCCACAGCCCAGCAGGCAGACCTTTTCCAGCGGTGCTTCCTTGGGAATCACGGCAACCGAGACCTCCGGCAGTACGGTGTACTCGGAGAACGTGGAGCAGCCCATGTAGTGGTAGACCGGCTCGCCGTTGTAGCTGAAGCGGCTGGTGCCGTCGGGCATCAGGCCCTTGCCCTGGGTGGTGCGCACCGAGCTGCACAGGTTGGTCTTGCCGGACTTGCAGAATTTGCACTCGCGGCATTCGGCGGTATACAGCGGAATCACGTGATCGCCGACCTTCACCGAAGTCACGCCCTCGCCGACCGCTTCGACCACACCGCCGCCCTCGTGACCGAGAATGCAGGGAAATACGCCTTCGCTGTCCTGACCGGACAAGGTGTAGGCATCGGTATGGCAAACACCGGAGGCAACAATGCGAATCAGCACCTCGCCAGCCTGCGGCGGCGCAACGTCCACTTCAACAATCTGCAGGGGTTCATTCGGCGCAAAGGCTACGGCGGCCCGGGACTTGATCATGGGATTCTCCATTGGATGACGGAAGTACAGGCTGGCAAGTGTAGTAGAGAGCTGTTTCGTGGATAATCACCCACCAGAAAAAACATTATTGCCCCACAGGGATAATCCATGAGCAACTGGGAAGGTATCGACGAATTTGTCGCCGTAGCCGAGACTGGACACTTCACTGGCGCTGCCGCTCGCCTGGGTGTTTCCTCATCCCATGTCAGCCGCCAGATTGCCAGACTGGAAGACCGCCTGCAGAGCCGCCTGTTCTATCGCAGCACCCGCCGCGTCAGCCTGACCGAAGCCGGCCAGACCTTTCTGCAACACTGCCAGCGGCTGATCGACGCCCGAGACGAAGCCCTGCAGGCCATCACCGACCTGGGCAGCGAGCCCAAAGGGTTGCTGCGCATGACCTGCGCGGTGGCCTATGGCGAAAGTTTCATCATGCCGCTGGTCAACGACTTCATGCAGCAGCACCCGCAGCTGCGGGTCGAGATGACGCTGACCAACCAGACCCTGGATCTGCTGCACGGCAGCTACGACCTGGCCATTCGTTTGGGCCGGCTGCAGGACTCAAGCCTGATCGCCACACGTATTGCGCCGCGGCATATGTACCTATGCGCCGCACCCTCCTATCTGGAACGTTTTGGCGCACCGCACAGCCTGTCGGAACTGCCGCGCCACAACTGCCTGATCGGCAGCAGCGATGTCTGGTCGTTTCAACAGCGCGGACGCGAACTGCCTGTGCGCGTGCAGGGCAACTGGCGCTGCAACAGTGGTCAGGCGGTGCTGGATGCAGCCCTGCGCGGTTTTGGTCTGTGTCAGCTGCCCGACTATTACGTGCAGGAGCACCTGCGCAGCGGCTCCCTGCGTGCCCTGCTGCCTCAGCACCAACCGCCACACACTGCAGTCTGGGCACTGTATCCGCAGCAACGGCATCTTTCCCCCAAGGTACGGCAACTGGTTGATTACCTGAAGCAGGGGCTGGCCCAGCGCAGCGAATACCGCACAACGCAGCCGTAAGCCTGCGCAGTATCCGTGCGGTCCGGTAGCGGTCTGCGGTACAGTAGGCTCCAGCAATACACCAGTACATCAGGAGCAGCATGTGGCAAGCGCCCTGCGGTTAAATACCCTGCTGGGCCGCCGATTCCAGTCTGGCGACCGGCTACTCGAACATTTGCGCAACGAACTGAAACTGCTCGACGGCCTGTGCCGTACCCTGGGCGTCACCGAACTGAGCCAGTTTGTCGACACAACAGCCCTGGAACTGCAGACCGCTGTTGCCATGCTGAAGGAAGAAGGCAGCAGTGACGCCCTGCCCGAGATAGAGCCGGAGACCGGTCATATCTGGGGCATTGAAGACGTCAGCTGGCAGCCGATAGCCACTGGTATGAGCACGCTTGAGGCGCTGGAGCAACACCTGCGCAGAACCCCTCACAGCGGCTTGAACAGCGCGAAGGTACGCGATCTGCTGGACGAGCTGAGCTACTGCACCACTCTGCTGGCACCGCTGGAGATTGAGGGCGGACAGTTCCACCTGGCCCTGGACGATCTGAGTCCGGGCACCGTGCCGGCGTAACACGGCGCCGGCACGGCCCATACCCTACTCGAACGGGGGCAATGCCGCACCGGCCACCGGCTTGTTTGCCGCGGCCCAGGCATCAAAGCCGCCCAGAATCGACAGGACTTCCAGGTAGCCCATCTCCTGCAAGGCGCTGGCGGCAAGCGCCGAGCGGCCGCTGTTCTTGCAGTAGAGCACCAGCTTCTGATCGCGGGACGACAGCACAGGATCATTACTGAGCCGAAATTCCAGCAACCCACGGGGAATATTGATTGCGCCTGGAATATGGCCAGCCTGAAACTCGTCCGCCTCGCGCACGTCGATCAGCACGTCAGCAGCCTGAATGGCGGCATCCGCTTCCGTCAGGTCAACCTCTTTGATATGCGCCTTGGCGGCGGCTACCAGGTCATGGGCTGTTTTCATAGGTCACTCCAGTAGGTTGAGCATGGCAGACTCAAGCCCGCAGAGACCGCACCGGCAACAGCGGGTAACTGCATGCCAGGCCCCCGCGGCAAACAATTAAGAAAAATATAAACTTTATTTTCATTCTATGCATAGCACAAAAAGAAATAAGAAGTTCACCGCCACAGACCGGCCTGAGAAACTGTCTGAAAACCCGCGCTATCCCTGACCAAGCAACCCGGCGATGCGCTTCCGTGTCTCCGCCATCAGCTCAGGTAACTGCTCGCGATCATAGCTGCCCGCGTCCAGTGGTTCACCGATGTGTACAGACACCTGCTGCCCGAGATTGAAACGCCAGCTGCGCGCGGGCAGCACGTTGTGAATGCCACGGATGGCGACCGGGACGATGATCGCGTCGGTATCCAGTGCGAGATGAAAGCAGCCTTTCTTGAAGGGCAGCAACTCGGCAGTCCGAGAGCGGGTGCCCTCAGGCGCGGCCCACAGCACAATGCCCGACTCCATCATCTGCCGTGCGCGTGACAGATCGGCGAGCGCCCGCTCCCGATTGTGGCGATTGATCGACGGAAACTCCGCCAGCCGCATGGTCACCCCGAGAACTGGAATACGGTATAGCTCTGCCTTGGCCAGCATGCGAATGGAGCCAGGCAGGGCAACAAAGCTGACCGGAATATCGTAGTGGCTGGCGTGGGTACAGAGCACCATATAACGGCGGCCATCGGAGAAGTCCGGCGCCTTGCCAAACACGGTCACCTGCAATCGAACCAGACGCAGCAGCTTGCTGGCCCAGCCCCGCGTATACCGATCAACGCGGGCGCGATCCAGACGACGAAAGGCCGCTCGCCACAGCACATCCAGACAATATCCCAGGGTAACAAGCACGGAGCCGACCACCACACCAACGCGGCGCAGCAGAGTGGCAGATTCAGCAACGGGCGACAGACTCAGCATGACAACTCTCTAGTTATGACGCCGCGAGCGGCGGACGCGATCAGGTCGCACAGAGTGCCACAACTGCATTATCGGTGGTCAAGCATCGGCTAACAGTCCCGCTCATCAATCAGCCCCCAGTCACGCAACTGGGCGAGACAACCCGCCACGTCGACCTGATCACGCTGCGCATCGTGCAGAAACAGCTGCGCGTACTGTTCGTGCACACCGGTGCGCAAAAACAATGCCAGCAGGACCGCATCAATATGCCGGTCCTTCGCCATGAACAGCATGATTCTGACGGCTTCAGACAGGGTCTTGGCCGGTTTGTAGGGACGATCGCCCGCTGTAAGCGCCTCAAAAATATCGGCAATGGCCAGCACCCGATCCTGCACTGACAGCTGATCTTCGTCGAGCCGACGTGGATAGCCAGTGCCATCAAGCTTTTCATGGTGCGTCGCAGCCAACTCCGGCACGCTTCTCAGATGCCGTGGGAACGGTAAGGTACTGAGCATCATCAGCGTCTGCACAATATGGTCATTGATCTTGAAGCGCTCCTCGGCGGTCAGGGTGCCGCGCTGGATCGACAAGTTGTAGAGTTCTCCGCGGTCGAAGCTGTACTCGGGCGGGTCCATATCAAAACCCCATCTGTTACGCGGATCATCCTTGGCCACCGGCGGTTTCCGGTCACCCCAAGGCACCTTGTGCTCGGGCTTGTCGCTGATCAGGTGCTCCACTACCGGCAGTGCTGGCGCAGGCACGCCCTCGAGTCGCTTCAACTCCTCATGGGACAGACCCAACCGGTCATCGAAGTGCCTGGTCCAGGTCTGCTCGGCAATCCTGCCCAGCCGTTCTATGTCCTCCTCTTGCATGAACTCGCCACCAACATTGGCCCTGGCGACCTCGGCAAACTCTGCCTGCAGCCGTTCATGGGTTTGCGCCAGCTCGATCGCCAGTTCGTGCTCATCACGGCCGTCGACACGCCCTTGCCAGTAGCGAATTTCGGCGTCACGCCATAGCACCTCGAAGCGGGTTCGAAGTTCATGAATTCGGTTGTAGAGCGTCTCCAGCTTGGTTGCCTTGTCGACAACATATTCCGGACTGGTGATCTTGCCGCAGTCATGCAGCCAGGCGGCGATACGAAACGCATAGAACTCCTCTGCGTCCATCGAGAAGCCCGCAAGCGATCCGTTATCGGCCCCAAGCGCGCGATTGATCAGCATTTCCGCCAGCTGTGGAACCCGGTCACAGTGCCCGCCGGTATAGGGAGACTTGGCGTCAATCGCCGTAGCCAGCAGGCGGATGATCGATTCCAGAAGGTGCTGCTGGCCCTCAAACAACTGGCGCGTTTCAATCGCTACGGCCAGCGTCCCGGACAAGCTGTCCAGAAACTGCCGAAGGCTCTTCACGGCCGCCGCCGGCAAAGCGGGAGACACCTCCAGTGCCAGCACCCCCAGCAGCGCCTCCTGGCGATCACGCAGCGCCAGGGTCAGATAGCGATGCTCACGATCAAGGCGGGTCGACAGCACGCGGGCGGGGTCGGACCGCAGCGCCTCATCCAGTTTCAGCGACTGCGGGTAATACTCACTGTTGATGCCGGTGGCCAGAATCAGCTCGCCGCTGTCCTCCTCGTACAGAAACACGGCACCACCGCGCCCCTTGGCCATCTCGATAAGATTCTCCAGCACCACATCCAGCATGCGCTCCAGTCGTGTTTCACGACTCAGGGCCAGCGATATCTGCTGAAAGTGGTGAATCGCACCAGCCATGCGCCCCAGCACCCCACCCAGATCGCTCACTTCACGGATACGCGAGCGCACTCTGATGCTTTGACTGAAGTCCATGTCCGCCAGCTTGCCAACCTGCTCAGACAGCGCCTTTAGCGGCCCGCCCAGGCGCTGACCCAGCGCCCAGCCGATCATGACCAGAAGCAACATCATCAGCAGTGCCAGCATCGCCTGCTGCTTCAGAATAGAAATGACACCGGACAGCAACTCCCTGGCGGGAATAGCGATCAGAACCCGCCCCAGGTCTTCGGCGAGACGGGTCAGCGGCAAGCTGATCACGTACCAGTCACCATCATCCCGCGACAACAGCTGCACTTGCGAGAAGCCCGTCCGCATGGCTGCCAGCTCGCTGAGCACCGGTACCTGCAGCTCCTCAAGCGTCGCCAGCCGGGGCGCATCTGCACCCTCAAGCACAATCAGCCGTTCCAGGTCAGGGTAGGCAACAACGCGTTCGCCGCGCACGATGGCCATCTCAGTCCCCGGCGTCAGGTGCATATCCTTGACCTCAACCGCAAGATCATCCACCGCCGCATCCAGCCCGATGACCGCAGCTGTAAGCATGCTGCGCTGCGCCATCGTCAGCCCAACCTGATGGGTGGTAAAGAACAGGTAAGGTTCTGTCAGGACGACGTCGTCAGACTGTTGCGCCATCTGATACCAGGGTCGGGTCCGAGGGTCAAAGCGGTATTCGGGTACCGGCCTACTGCCAATCTGATGCAGCGACTGATCGAAAAACAGCCACCTGCCGCGCATTGCGTCACCGTCACGCTCGATAGATTGCACCAGAAAATACGTACCTGCGGGCAACTGGTATCCGTCTATCCCACCCTCCGGTACCCGGCGAGCCAGAAAGAACTCCCCATCGGGATAGCCAGCATAGACCGCACTGACGGGGCTCCCATCACGCACAAGTTGAACCAGCGCCGGCAACCTGTCGACCCGATCAGAAAGGTTGCCAGCGCTCACCAACGGATCGTGCACCAGCATTCGCAGGGCGTTTTCGCCGGGCGACAGCAACCTCTCGGCGCGCTCGTCCAGCAGCGAGCCAACCTGGTTAGCCGAATCGGTCGCCGCCGCCACCAGCACGGCTCTCGCCCCCCGGTACCCCTGAAACGCCGTGACCACCAACATGGCCAGCAGGCAGACAACAATGGAGACTGCAATAAGTCCCTGAAGCGTTATCCATGGACGTGTCTTCTTCATCTGCCGCCCTTGCTCCCTGAATGGACTGCATGCTGTTGCAATAATAGGCTGAGCATAGCTCAGCGAAACCAAACCGCTGCGACTATTCAGGCCTGTCGGCAACAGACATTGTCAATCATGCATCGTACGGATATTCGTCACTTCGGCTGGTGAATACGCATGCGACAATCGCGCCATCACGGCATCGATTTGCCATAGTGTCGGCTTATGATTCTTTGGAGAGCAGTATGCAGCAGACACATCAACAGCTGATCAAGGTCAACGGCATAAGGCTTAGCGTGCATATCGCCGGCCCAGAAAGCGGCAAGCCGGTCTGGCTGCTGCACGGTTTCCCCGAATGCTGGTACTCCTGGCGCCATCAAATCGCAGCACTCGCGGCGCAGGGCTACCGCGTCTTTGCTTCCGAGATGCGCGGTTATGGCGCAACCGAAGCTCCGGAAGCGGTCGAGGCCTACGATCTGATCACCCTGTGCGCCGATATCCAGGGCGCAATGAACCATTTTGGCCATCAGCAGGTGGCCATGATCGGGCATGACTGGGGCGCACCGGTCGCCTGGCACCTGGCGCTGCTGGAGCCAGCGCGTGTCAAGGCGGTCTGCGGCATGTCGGTCCCCTTCGGCGGGCGGCCCAGGCAGCCGGCCATCAACATAATGCGCGAGGCCTACAAGGACCGCTTCCATTACATTCTCTATTTCCAGAAGCCAGGTCTTGCCGAGGCCGAGCTGGCGTCTGACATTCCGCGCACCATGCGTCTGATGATGCACGGCCTGGACAGCCAGGAGGGTGGCGCCCTGGTGCAGGACAAGCCAGCCGACGCGGCCTGGCTGGACGATTACACCGATCCGGGCAAGCCCCCTGCGTGGTGCTCGGAAGAGGCCTTCGAGGTCTACGTCAAAACCTTTGCACGCAGCGGCTTCCGCGGCCCGGTCAACTGGTATCGCAACTTTGAGCGCAACTGGGAGCGCACCGAGCCGCTGGCAGGCCGTCAGATCGAACAACCGGCGCTGTTCCTGATTGGTGACCGCGACCCGGTCGGCACCCTTGAAGCCTATACCATCAAGAAAATGCCGGGCGTGGTGCCGAAGGTTGAGCAACACGTCATTGCCGACTGCGGCCACTGGATTCAGGCCGAGAAGCCAGACGAGGTAAACAGCTTCCTGCTGCCCTTCCTGGAACGCCACTTCCCCGCAACCTGACAGGGAGACACACAATGAGCCTTTGCGACCTGAGCAATAAGCGCATCCTGCTGACCCAGGCCAGCGATTTCATGGGCCCGGCGCTGCAGCGTACGCTGGAGAACTGCGGTGCTGAGATTATCGCCGACACACGCGATTTTCTGGACCCGAAGGCGCCGCAGAAGCTGATTGCCGAAGCCGGCGAGTTCGACGTGCTGCTGCTCAACCTCGGCGTTCCTGCACCGAGCACACCGGCCGACCAGGTAGCAGACGAGGAATGGGGCCTGCTGTTTCGCCACATGGTCGATCCGCTGCCGCGCTTCGCCCGTGCGGTTCTGCCTGCGATGACCGAGCGCGGCCACGGCAAGATTCTGCTGATGGGCAGCGCCTCGGCCCTGCGCGGCATGAAGCGCGCCTCCAGCTACAGCGCCGCCCGCGGCGCGCAACTGGCCTGGGTGCAGGCCGTGGGAGCAGAAGTGGCTGCCAAGGGCATTCAGGTCAACGCCATCGCGCAGAATTTCGTCGACAACCCGACCTATTTCCCCGCCGAGATCCAGGCCAACCCGGCCTTCCAGGCCCGACTGCAACGGGAAGTCCCGCTAGGCCGCCTGGTGTCGGCAGAAGAAGACGCCCACTTTGCCGCCTACCTATGCTCCGACGCCGCCAACTGCTTTGTTGGCCAGGTGTTTCCGGTCTGCGGCGGCTGGAGCCATTAAGGAAAATATTCATGCAAAGCACCATCCCGACCATCATTCGCAAGCGCTTCTGCGGCCCACCCAACAGCGGCAACGGCGGCTATGTCTGCGGCCTGCTGGCCAACGCCATGGCCGAGCCCTGCCAGGTCACCCTGCACGCACCGCCGCCGCTGGATACCGAACTGCAGATTGTTCGCGACAGCGACGGTGCTCGCCTGCTGCAGGGCGACACCCTGCTCGGCAGCGCCAGACCCTACCAGCTTGAGCTGACGCCACCTGCTGCGATCAGCCTGGCCGACGCCGAAGCGGCGCGGCCACGGTTCAGCGGCTATGAGGAGCACGGGCTGCCCGGCTGCTTTGTTTGCGGCACCAACCGCTGCGAGCATGACGGACTGCTATTGCACACCGGTCCAGTGACCGGCCGCGACAGCACCGTAGCCTGCCCCTGGACACCCGACAGCACACTGGATGCGGGAGACGGTACCGTGGCGCCGGAGTTCATCTGGGCAGCACTGGACTGTCCTGGATACTTTGCGGTCAGAGAGCATGCAGGTACCGCCCTGCTTGGCCGCTTCGCGGCGCACATCGAGCGGCCAATCAGGGTGGGAGAACAACTGGTAGTGGCCGGCTGGGCCATCGCCCATGACGGGCGCAAGCACCAGGCCGGCACCGCCCTCTACGACGCCGCTGGCCAACCCGTAGGCTGGGCCGAAGCGACCTGGATCAGCTTGCAGAAACAGGCCGCCTGACGCCTTACTCAGCGCTCAGGTAGGACGAACGCGTCAGGCCGAGCCGCAGCGCATCAACAAAGCGCGTGCGCTCGGCCGGACTCAGGCGGGCGCCGGAAACCTTGTCGCGATACAGCGTCACCAGTTCGTCCGGCGCAAAGTGCACGTAGCGCAGCATGTCTTCGATGGTGTCGTGGGTTTCGATACCACCGTGCACTACCTTGCCATCCGGGCGCAGGTAGACGTTGACCGAGTCGGTGTCGCCGAACAGGTTGTGCATGTCGCCGAGGATTTCCTGATAGGCACCAACCAGGAAAATCCCCAGCAGATAGTCCTCACCCTCGCGCAGATCGTGAACTGGCAGGCTGTTCTCGATGCTCTGTTCATCCACGTAATGGCGGATCTTGCCGTCGGAGTCACAGGTCAGATCCTGCAGCACTGCCCTGCGCAGCGGCTCCTCCTCCAGGCGATCCAGCGGCATGATCGGCAGTACCTGATCAATCGCCCACGTATCGGGCAGGCTCTGGAATACCGAGAAGTTGCAGATGTACTTGTCGGCCATCTTGTCGTTCAGCTCGTCCAGCACCTGACGATGCGAGCGCTGGCGCGCCTTGAGCAGGGTATGCAGACGGTTGCACAACGCGTAGTAGCACTGCTCGGCCAGCGCTTTCTCCGACAGCGTCAGCTTGCCCTCGGCGTATTGCGCCGCTACATCCGCCATATAGTGGGTGGCCCGCCAGTAGGTCTCGGTCACCATCTCGACATCGTGCTGGTCCTGCAGCCTGACCAGATTGCGCACCACCAGCGGCAACGCCTCCAGATCATCAATCTGCGGCATGACGTCGTTGTAACGCTCAACATCGGTTACCTGCACGATCAGCACCGCATGGTGCGCGGTCATCGCCCGGCCACTCTCGGAAAAGATGTGCGGATGCGGCAGACCCTGCTCATCGCAGAAATCGCGCAGCATGCCGACGACGGTCTGGGCATACTCGTTGACGTCGTAGTTGATCGAGCTGGCATTGCGCGAGTGGGTGCCGTCGTAGTCGACGCCCAGGCCGCCACCAACGTCGATGTGATCAACCGGCAGACCCAACGCACGCAGCTCGCCGAAGTAGCGAATGGCCTCACGGAAGCCATGCTGGTAGTCGGCCAGATTGGCAATCTGTGACCCCATGTGAAAATGCAGCAGGCGCACCCCATCCTGCAAATTGGCCGCGCGGAACGCCTCTACCACCCGCAGCAGTTGCGCTGCCGACAGCCCAAACTTGGATTTTTCCCCACCGGTGTCGGCCCACTTGCTGGACGCCAGCGATGACAGGCGCACGCGCAACCCGATGTTCGGCGTCACCCCGAGCTTTTCGGCTTCCTCGATCACCAGACGGACCTCGGACTCCTTCTCGATAACGATGAACACCTTATGACCCAGCTTCTGGCCGATCAGCGCCAGATGGATGAACTCGCGATCCTTGTAGCCGTTGCAGACGATGGTGCCGCCCTTGGGTGCCAGCGCCAGCACCGCCATCAGCTCCGGCTTGGAACCGGCTTCCAGGCCGATCGACACGTTCTCGGTGGCGATGATGTTCTCGACCACGGCTTCCTGCTGATTGACCTTGATCGGATACAGCGCGGTATAGCCGCTACCGTAGCCCAGCGAGTCGATATTGCGATCAAACGCACCGGTCAACTGCCGTACCCGTGCCTGCAAAATGTCCGGGAAACGCACCAGCAGTGGCAGGTCCAGGCCGCTTTCGCGCAGCTGACCAACCAGCTCATGCAGGTCAATACCGGCGCCTTCCGGACCACGTGGCATGACCTCGACATGACCCTGTTCATTAACGTTGAAATACCCGGCACCCCAGTGCCGAATGCCGTAAACACTGCGACTGTCGGCCACGGTCCAGGCAGATGCATCTTCTTTGCGCGAACGTCGAACAGGTCCCATCGCTTCCTCACTTTACTCAATCACTGGCTCGCCATTGTGAACGCCGATAATGACGACAGTTCCGCAGGTCCATGCGTCACAGGATAAGCGAAAAGCGGATGACTCGCAGCGACAGTCATCCGCCAGCCATAACAGAGCATTTGCGCACTGGATAACCCTAGGGTGGCTGCTGAACGCTGGTTTACCGTAAGAATCGGCACAACAACCTCCGATTTACTTACCTGAAGGAGCACTCCATGCAGCACTATTTCAGTCTGGCCGGCCGCACTGCGCTGGTTACCGGCGGCAGCCGCGGCATTGGCCGCATGATCGCCCAGGGCTACCTCGAAGCAGGCGCCCGGGTCATCATCTGCTGCCGCAAGATTGCCGAGGGCCAGCAAACCGCCGAGCAGCTTAGCCAATATGGCGAGTGCATCGCTCTGGCTGCAGACCTCTCCACCGAGCAGGGCGCCCGCCAGCTGGCCGAAGACGTGCAGGCAGTTACCGACCGGCTCGACATTCTGGTCAACAACGCCGGCACCAGTTGGGGCGCCCCGCTGGAGGAGTTCCCGGTATCGGGCTGGGAAAAGGTCATGCAACTGAACGTGATTTCGGTGTTCAGCTGTATCCAGCAACTGCTGCCGCTGCTGCGCAGCTCCGCCAGCGTCGAGAATCCGGCCCGCATCATCAACATCGGCTCGGTTGCCGGCATCAGCTCGTTCGGCGAACAGGCCTACTCCTACGGCCCGAGCAAGGCGGCAGTGCATCAACTGTCGCGCAACCTGGCCCGCGAACTGGTGAGCGAACATATCAACGTCAACGTCATTGCGCCGGGCCGGTTCCCGAGCAAGATGACCAGCCACATTCACTCCGATCCCGACGCCATGGCCGAGGATTGCAAACACATCCCGATGAAGCGCTGGGGACGCGAAGAGGAGATGTCCGCCCTCGCGATCATGCTTGCCGGAACTGGTGGAGCCTATATGACCGGCAACATCATCCCCATCGATGGCGGCTTCACCCTGTAACGCCCTGACGTACTGCTTTTGTCACCCGCTCTGACGAGCGGGTGCGCTCCCTCCCGCAACGCCCTTCCCCTTCTTACCGATGCCCGATGCGCCAATCCGGGCGCAGGCCTTGCCGCAGCTGGCTTTCAGACAAAATCTTTATACTAAAAAACACTTTCATTACAGATCTATTTAACAGCTATAAATATATGACATTCGAGCAAATCCCATAAAAACCAGTACTTACAGCCGGTTGAGATAATTTTTTGGATATGTTTATTATTAAAAAAGCATTTATGCATAAGCATTAGGAACCCGTTTTGGACCTTACACCCGTAACACTACGAAAGCCTGAAAGCACGGATGGCTATGCCCTTAACAGCCTGGTCGAGCGCTGCAAGCCGCTGGACACCAACTCGGTGTACTGCAACCTGCTGCAGTGTCACGACTTCGCCGACACCGCCATCGCAGCCGAAACGGCGGACGGCGATCTGGTCGGTTTCATTTCCGGCTACCGCCCGCCGGCACGCCAGGACACGCTGTTCGTTTGGCAGGTTGCGGTAGACAGCCGCATGCGCGGCCAAGGCCTGGCCCTGAAGATGCTGCTGGCGCTTGTCGAGCGCCTGCGCCCGACCGGCGTCAGCCGCCTGGAGACCACCATCTCTCCCGGCAACGCAGCATCCGAAGCCCTGTTCAAGAAGGCGTTTCGCCTGCTCGGCGCCGACTACAGCACCGAAGTGCTGTTCTCGCGCCAGACCCATTTCAACGGCGAGCACGATGATGAAATCATTTATCGCGCCGGCCCCTTTACCCAATCAGCACCCAACGACGCTCAGCACTGAGACCAGGAGAGTTCATGAATACCTTTGAACAGTTCGAGAAAAACGAATCGGATATTCGCAGCTACTGCCGCTCGTTCCCGGTGATTTTCAAGCAGGCCCGCGGCGCGGAGCTGATCACCCGTGAAGGCAAGCACTACATCGACTTCCTCGCCGGTGCTGGCACGCTGAACTACGGCCACAACAATCCGGTCCTGAAGAAGGCCCTGATCCAGTATCTGGAAGATGACGGTCTGACACACGGACTGGACATGTACTCCGAAGCCAAAGAGCGCTTCCTGGAAACCTTCAAGCGCGTCATTCTGCAGCCGCGCGGCCTGGACAAGTACAAGGTCCAGTTCAGCGGACCGACCGGCGCCAACGCCGTTGAAGCAGCCCTGAAATTGGCTCGCAAGGTAACCGGCCGCAGCAATATCATCAGCTTCACCAATGGCTTCCACGGTTGCACCATCGGTGCACTGGCTGCCACCGGTAACGGCCATCACCGCGGCGCTGCCGGCGTACCGCTGACTGACGTCAGCCGCATGCCCTACGCCAACTACTTCGGTGACAAGGTCAACACCATCTCCATGATGGACAAGATGCTCAGCGACCCGAGCAGCGGTATCGACAAGCCGGCTGCAGTAATTGTTGAGGTGGTTCAGGGCGAAGGCGGCCTGAATACCGCATCGGCCGACTGGATGCGCAAACTGGAAAAACTGTGCCGCAAGCACGACATGCTGCTGATTGTTGATGACATTCAGGCCGGCTGCGGTCGAACCGGCACCTTCTTCAGCTTTGAAGAGATGGGCATCAAGCCAGACATCATCACCCTGTCCAAGTCGCTCAGCGGTTTCGGTCTGCCGTTTGCCATCGTCGTCATGCGCAACGAGCTTGATCAGTGGAAACCGGGCGAACACAACGGCACTTTCCGCGGCAACAACCACGCGTTTGTTACCGCAGCCACTGCGATCGAGCATTTCTGGTCGGACGACAGCTTCGCCAAGAGCGTCCAGACCAAGGGCCAGCGCATCCGTGAAGGCATGCAGAAGATCGTCCGCAAACACGGCCCCGACTCTCTCTACATCAAGGGCCGCGGCATGATGCTCGGCATCAACTGCCCGGACGGCGATATTGCTGCCGCCATCTGTCAGGAAGCCTTCGCCAACGGTCTGGTGATCGAAACCAGCGGCAACCACAGCCAGGTCGTCAAGTGCCTGTGCCCGCTGACCATCAGCGAAGAGCAGATCGACAAGGCACTGAAAATTCTTGATGCCGCCTTTGCCAAAGTCATGGCAGAGCAGGTAGCCAACCAAGCTTCGTAAGGAACCCGAATCCATGATCGTACGTACACTGCAAGACTGTGAAAACTCCGAGCGCCGTGTCGCCACCGAGACCTGGGAAAGCACCCGGATGCTGCTCAAGGACGACAACATGGGGTTCTCGTTTCACATCACCACCATTTATGCCAACAAAGAGACCCACATCCATTACAAGAACCATTTGGAGTCGGTCTACTGCATGAGTGGCAACGGCGAGATCGAGACCCTGTCCGACGGCAAGGTCTACCAGATCCGCCCAGGCACGCTCTACATCCTCGACAAGCACGACGAGCACATGCTGCGTGGTGGCACCGAGGACATGAAAATGGCGTGCGTCTTCAACCCGCCACTCAGCGGCAAGGAAGTTCATGACAAGGACGGCGTCTACCCCGTCGACATGGACTGAGTCGCATCCGCCCACGGGCATGACCCAAGCGCCCTGCCCAGATGGCAGAGCCGAATTGAAGGTCATGCCGGCCGGAGTAGCGCCGAGATGGATGGCGACTCCGGCAGCGGTACTCGGCAATAGTGACCGCGCCCCACAGACCGCGCGTCTGATGCAACAAATAGATGCACTCAGGCATCTATTCCGACGCCAGCTTGATGTGGATAATCTGCCGGCTGCGCCCAAGGGGCAGCAACAGACCGGCACACGCGGCGGAGCACGAGGCTCCGACCTGCCGATGGCAGGCCAGCATTCACCAACGACAGAAACCAGGACCATGCATACAGTAGAGAAGATCGGCGGCACTTCAATGAGCCGCTTCGAGGAAGTACTGCAGAACATTTTCATTGGCCAACGTCAGGGTGCTGAGCTGTACCAGCGCATTTTTGTGGTCTCTGCCTATTCGGGCATGACCAACATGCTGCTCGAACACAAGAAGACCGGCGAGCCCGGTGTCTACGAGCGCTTCGCCGACGCCCACAACGAAGACGCCTGGCTGGAAGCCCTGGACAACGTCCAGCAAGCCATGACCGCCAAGAACGCCGAGCTGTTCAAGGGCGAGTATGAGTTGCAGGCTGCCAACCGCTTCATCGAAGGCCGCATCAGCGACGTTCGCGACTGCATGGTCAGCCTGCAGCAACTGTGCTCCTACGGCCACTTCCAGCTGACCGAACATCTGATGAAGGTACGCGAAATGCTCGCCTCACTGGGCGAGGCACACAGCGCCTTCAATACTGTTCTGGCGCTGAAGAAGCACGGCATCAATGCTCGCCTGGCCGACCTGACCGGTTGGAACCAGCGCGAACCCAAGGCCTTTCAGGATATGGTCCGTGACAGCTTCGCCGGGATCGACTTCAACAGTGAACTGGTTGTTGCAACCGGCTACACCCATTGCAGCGAAGGCCTGATGAACACCTTCGACCGCGGCTACAGCGAGATCACCTTCGCCCAGATTGCAGCAGCTACCGGCGCCAGTGAAGCGATCATCCACAAGGAATACCATCTTTCCAGCGCCGACCCGGCTCTGGTTGGCGTGGACAAGGTCGTAACCATCGGCCGGACCAACTATGACGTGGCAGACCAGCTGTCCAACCTGGGCATGGAGGCGATTCACCCGAAGGCCGCGCGCACCTTGCGCCGTGCCGGGATCCACCTGCGCATCAAGAACGCCTTCGAGCCCGAACACCAGGGCACACTGATCAGCCAGGACTACTGCAGCGAAAAGCCCTGCGTCGAGATTATCGCCGGCCGCAAGGATGTCTTCGGCATTGAGGTATTTGATCAGGAAATGCTCGGCGATGTTGAATACGATCTGGAAATCACCCGCCTGCTCAAACAGTTGAAGCTGTACGTGGTCAACAAGGACTCCGACGCCAACAGCATCACCTACTATGTTTCGGCATCACGCAAGATGATCAACCGCGCCTCACGCCTGATCGAGGAGCGTTATCCGATGGCCGAGGTCAACGTGCATAACATCGCCATCGTCTCGGCGATCGGCTCCGACCTCAAGGTAAAGGGCATCCTGGCCAAGACCGTAGCGGCTCTGGCCGAAGCCGGCATCAGCATCCAGGCGGTTCACCAGTCGATCCGTCAGGTCGAGATGCAGTGCGTCGTGCAGGAAGAGGACTACGACGCTGCCATCGCAGCACTCCACCGGGCGCTGATCGAACCGGAAAACCACGGCGACGTCATCGTCGCCGCCTGACGCCAAAAGCGGCAAGGCATTGCACGAACCCGGCTCCGGCCGGGTTCGTGCATTTTGGCCACTGCACTCGGCAAAACCGCGCCAAGTTCGATATAGTCTGCGCAGACGAGGCTGCCGTGAGCGGCCATGATTGGCCCCACACACGGATAATGGAACGCGGTTGTGATTGAAGCAGTCTGGATTGCCTTTGCTTTTGGCCTGGGCCTGCTGTTGAAGCAGGCAGGCCTCCCTCCCCTGATCGGCTACCTGGGTGCCGGTTTTGCGCTCTCGGCACTGGGGGAACGTGTTGGTGTGGGCCCGGAAGACAGTTATGTGCTCAATCACATCGCCCACCTCGGCGTGTTGCTGCTGCTCTTCACCGTCGGCCTCAAGCTCAAGGTAAAGAACCTGGTGCGTCCGGAGGTGGTTGGCGGTAGCCTGCTGCATTTCGGTATTTCCAGCGCGCTGTTTTTACCCGCCTTCATGTACGTCCTGGATATGCCGGCGGGCGAGGCCATCCTGCTGGCCATGGCGCTGTCGTTTTCCAGCACCGTACTCGCCGCCAAAGTACTGGAAAGCAAACGCGAGCTGCGTGCATTTCATGGCCGGGTAGCGATCGGCGTACTGATCATGCAGGATCTCATCGCGCTGGTAGCCATCAGCGTGGCCAGCGGCAAGACTCCGTCAAGCTGGGCGCTGATGGTCCTGATCCTGCCGCTGTGCCGGCCACTGCTGTTTAAGCTGCTGGACCTGAGCGGCCGCGAGGAGCTGATGGTTCTGCTCGGCCTGCTGCTGGCCCTGGTAGTCGGCGGCGTCGGTTTTGAAGCGCTGGGGCTGAGTTCGGAACTGGGCGCATTGGCCTTTGGTGCGATGCTGGCCAATCACAAACGCGCCGGCGAACTGTCGCAATCACTGTGGAGCCTCAAGGAAGTGTTTCTGGTCGGCTTCTTCCTGCAGATTGGTCTCGGCGGCCTACCTGATCAGCACGCGGTCATCTTTGCACTGGTGATGGCATTGCTGCTGCCATTGAAAGCCGCGCTGTTCTTCCTGCTGTTTGTCGGCTTCAAACTGCGTGCGCGCAGCGCCTTCCTGAGCAGCCTGACGCTGACCAACTACAGCGAATTCGGTCTGATCATGGCCAGTCTGGTGTTACCCGCCTGGCTTGTGCCATTGGCGCTGACAGTGTCGTTTTCGTTCATCATATCGGCACCACTGAACCGCGTTGCACATTCCATATACGAGCGCATCGGCCCCTTGCTGCGGCGATTCGAGCGCGACATCCGCCACCCGGACGAGCAGCCAATCACTCTGGGGGACGCGCAGGTACTGGTCATGGGCCTGGGTCGCACCGGTCGAGCCGCCTACGACAACCTGGCCGAAAAAGGCTATCGCATCATTGGTCTGGATTCAGACCCGGTCGCCGTGGATACCAGCCTTCAGGCAGGGCGCAGCGCGCTGTTCGCAGACGCGGAGGACCCGGTGTTCTGGCAGAATCTGAACATGCCCAACATTCACTCGGTCATCCTCGCGATGAACGATGCCGAAGCCAAGACCATCGCAACCCAAAAACTGCGGGCACGGGGCTTTGACGGACTGATCGTGTCCCATGCCATGTACGAGGACATCGCCCGCCGAATTATTCAGGCTGGCGCGGACCATACCTACCTGACCATGAGTGAGGCCGGCACGGGCCTGGCAGAGCATGTTGCCCGCAGCATCCAGGAGCGCAGCGCGCTACTGGCCGAAAACGCCAGCAGCACCTGAGCCGGAATCAGCCTTCCAGCAGGAACGTGCGCACGGCCGCTGCCGCCGCGGCCGGATGCTCAAGCATGAAACAGTGACCACCTGCCGTCTGGTGCGCGCGAACATGACGGTTACTGGCCGCCAAACGGCGGGCGGAACGAATCACAAACGGATAGGTTCGATCACCGTAGATAATCTCCGTTGGCGTCGTCAGCCGTCTTAATGACGACCACAGCGCCGATGGCATACTGCGAAAAACCTCTGCCTCTCTTTCCGGCTTGCAGCACAGCTCGACACCGCCAGTCTCCCGATCCCGCAGAGCGTGCGCGATGTGCGCCTCAAAAGCCGTTTCATCCCAGCCCTTGAACATGCCGCGATTGTGCAACCCCGCATGCGCGGCAGTACGATCGGGCCAATAGTCCCTGCGCGCAGCAGCCCGCTTGGCTACCGAGTGGTCATCCAGGCCGACGAGTGCCAGCCCACGGCGCAGGGCAATCAAGCCGGGCGGAAAGAACACCGGATCAAGCAGCACCGCACGCTCGAACAGGGTCGGCTGGCGGGCCATCATCAGCGCCGTCAACACTCCACCAAAGCTATGACCGCAGGCCATGCGCGGCACATCATCAAACAGAGCCCCCTGCATGCTGAAAGCCTCGGCAGCCAGCTCGGCGTTGCGATTCCAGCCAACAAAACGCCCGCCGTGATCGCTCTGACCGTGTCCCTGCAGGTCACACAGCCACAGATCGAACTGCTCGGCCAGCAATCCCAGCATCGGCTCATAGGTTCGGGTGCAAAAACCGTTGCCATGCAGAAAATGCAGCACGGGTTTGCCACTCGGCCGACTGTGCCAGCCTCGCAGGGTAAAACCGGCGCTACCTCGATGTGCCCAGGCCACCAAATCCATTAACACGCCCCCCGGAAAAATAAGTCAGACAGTCTAATTCGGCAGTTTGCGGCTGTCAGTGGCATACCCGTCTGTTAATCTGGCAATTCGGCCTTGATGATGACACCTGCATGTTCAACACAACAGTATCCGGCTCGGGACCCGTTCTGGTCTGGGCACACGGCTTGATGCACTCCATGGACTTCGAGACCCGCACCGGCTGGTTTCACCCCACAGCAGAGGATGGGGTATGTCGAGTACGCTACGATACGCGCGGACACGGGCACTCCCCGGGAGGCACAAACAGCGCTGCCTACCTGTGGAGCGCACAGGCTGACGACTTACTCGCCGTTGCCAGCGCGCACACGGCGTTGCCGCGCGCACTGGGCGGCCACTCGATGGGAGCTGCCTGCGCACTGCTCGCAGCCTTGAAATCCCCCGAACTGACCTCCTGCCTCATTCTGGCAACCCCGCCAACCGCCTGGCAGACGAGGTCCAGGCAGGTACGCCGCTATCGACAGATGCAACGCATTATCGAGCAACGCGGCCTGGCCAGCCTGGTCAATCTGACAATGCAGAACCCCGCCCTGCCTGACTGGTTGCTGCAAGCCCATCCGCAGCACGCCACAGCGTCACAACAGGCGCTCAGTGCCATGCACCCGCCAACACTGAACGCGATACTTGAGGCTGCCTGCGCCTGCGACCTGCCGGCCCGCAGCGCACTGCGTCAACTTGAGGTGCCGACACTGATTCTGGGATGGCGCGATGATCCGATTCATCCGACACAAAGCGCGGAGCTCCTGGCTGAGGCACTGCCAGTAGCGGAATTGCACATCATTGACAGCGCCAGCGACCTGCAGCGCTGGCCGCTGCAGATCAGCGAGTTTGTCCGCCGGCACACAGCAGGTTAGGCGCTACTCCAGGCTGTAATCGATGTTGGTCACCACCCGAACTCGCTTGATCTCCGGGGTAAACGGATCAACATCATCAATCGAGAAGTAACCTTGGGAGGCGCGCCGAATGGCGCCCACGGAGGTGCCGGAGTCGCGGGCAAACTGATCCGCAGCGGCGCGCGCGTCACGGGTGGCATCCGCGATCATGTCAGGCTTGATCGAGTCCAGCTGGGTGAACAGAAAGGTGGGCTGAAATTCATAACTCTGGGTAAGCGCGACCCCCGACTTGACCAGCTCCCCGACCGTTTGCATGCCTGCCTTGACGCCATTCACATCCGCCGTGCGAACCAGAACCGTCACCTCGGCCCGGTAGCGTTCGGGTGGCAGATTAGCCCCGTAACTGTTGGCGTGCTGATCGACTATCTTGGGCATCGACAACTGAATGTCCTGCTCTTCAAACCCTTTGAGCAGCAGGAAAGACCGTACCAGCCCCTGCTGATGTTCGACGTCTGCCTGAAGGCGATCAAGGCTGTCGCCCGCAACACTGAAATTGATCGGCCAGAGAGCCAGGTCAGCCGGTAATTCACGCTCCGCCAATCCCTTGACACTGACAATCCGGTCGGCCCCTCGAAACTCGAGCAACCCGGTTTTCAGACTAAATCCGATAAAGACCAGCGCTCCTGCCAGCAGCACCGCTGCCAACACCGAGCCTGAGGACACACGAGCAACTCCCGCCATGACAACGCTCCGAATACCGGTAAATTTGGCACAAAGCCGACTTCAATCGGCGTTTGCAATCTTGGCCATCCCCCTTAGAATAGCCGCTATGGCCCTAATGCGGGCGATCATTGCTGTGCATCCCGTCGCAACACACCCCAGGAGTCCCCGTTGGATCTCGCAACCCTGATTGGCCTGATCGGCGCACTCGGCATCATCGCCGCATCCATTCTGCTGGGCACCGGCGCTCAGGTGTTCTTCAACGTACCATCGATGCTTATCGTGTTTGGTGGCAGCCTGTTTGTGGTACTTGCAAAATTCAATGTTGGCCAATTTATTGGCGCCATAAAAGTTGCCGGCCGCGCCTTTCGATTCAAGCTGCCCGATACCGAGAGCAGCATCAACGAACTGGTTGAGCTCGCCACCATCGCCCGCAAGTCCGGCCTGCTGGCCCTCGAGGAAAAGGAAATCGCCTCCCCTTTCCTCGCCAGCGGCATCCAGCTGCTGATTGATGGTCATCCCCAGGAGACCGTGAAAGCCATTCTCGAGAAGGAACGGGTGCTGACCATGGAGCGCAACCGCTGGGGGGCCAAAATTTTCTCAGCCCTCGGCGATGTCGGCCCGGCCATGGGCATGATCGGCACGCTGATCGGTCTGGTGCAAATGCTGTCCAACATGGAAGACCCCAAATCCATTGGCCCGGCCATGGCGGTCGCACTGCTGACAACCCTGTACGGCGCGATGCTGGCCACCATGGTTTGTTTGCCCATTGCCGACAAGCTGGCGCTGCGCATGACCGAAGAGGCGCGCATGCAATCGCTCTGGATTGACGCCATCCTCGCCATTCAGGAAGGCACCAACCCTCGGGTTATCGAGCAACTGCTGAGCAGCTACCTGCCTGCCGAGAAGCGCGGCAAGACGGGCGAAGAGGCGAAGGAAGGCTGATGGAAGAGCAGGAAGACGACAGCCCGGGCATACCCGCCTGGGTCATGACCTTTGCCGACCTGATGTCGCTGCTGATGTGCTTTTTCGTGTTGCTGCTGTCGTTCTCCGAGATCGACGCGCAGAAGTTCAAGCAAATCGCCGGCGAGTTGTCTGCGGCCTTTGGCGTGCAACGCGAGGTACCGGCGCTGGAGATCCCCATGGGAACCAGCCCTATCTTTGACAAGTTCTCGCCAGGCAAGCCAGAGCCAACGCCGGTAGACAGCGTACGCCAGCAAACGACCGAACAGGATCCAAAGCTCGAAACACTGCGTGAGGAATTGGAAGCGGATGTCCAGAAGCAGGTTCAGGACACCACCAAAGAGCAGATCGACACCAGCATGGATGCCCTGCGCGACGTGCTCGAAAACGAACTGGCTCAAGGTCGTCTGCAGCTGGAAAATGACCGCAAGCGCATCATCATTCGGGTCGAGGAAAAGGGTTCATTTCCCTCCGGCTCAGCAGAGATGACCCCCGAGTTCCAGGACATGCTCGATCGCATCGCCACGGTACTCGCCGAGCTGCCGGGTGAAATCACCATCGAAGGCCATACCGATAACATTCCCATCAACACCAGCCGCTTCCAGTCCAACTGGGATCTGTCGGCCGCCCGTGCATCCTCGGTAGCCAACGCGCTGCTGTACAACGAGACGATCAAACCCGAACGCATGCGCGTACAAGGCTATGCAGAAACGCGCCCGCGGGCCAGCAACGAGTGGCCAGAGACCCGCGCCCTGAATCGCCGGGTGGAAATTATTCTTGATCTGTCCGGTTCCATTGAAGAGTACGAAACCGAATTGCGCCGTCTGATGGAGGAGGATCTTGGCGATCTGATTCAGGATCTGGAACTGCATCAGGCGCCAGCCAGCCAGCCCTGAACTGGCTTAAGCCTCAACGCTTGAGATCATCCGGGATGGTCGGGTCCGGCATCGGCCCCGGCCGCTTACCCTGCCCCGCCCGATACTGGCGCAACTGGAATACGTATGCCAGCACCTGCGCCACAGCCAGATACAGCCCGGATGGAATCTCGTGGTCGATCTCGGTGCTGTAATAAACTGCTCGCGCCAGCGGCGGCGACTCGAGAATGATGATCTGGTTCTCGTTAGCTACCTCGCGAATACGCTGGGCGATAAAATCAGCCCCCTTGGCGAGTACCACAGGCGCACCAGAAGACAATGGATCATACTTCAAGGCAACCGCAAAATGGGTCGGGTTGGTAATGACGACGTCTGCCTGCGGCACCTTGCTCATCATCCGCCGTTCGGCCATTTCCCGCTGCAACTGACGGATCCGCGATTTCACCTCGGGCTTGCCTTCGGAATCCTTGTACTCATCCTTGATTTCCTGCTTGGTCATACGCAGTTTCTGCTTGTGATCCCACAGCTGGAAAGGCGCATCCACCGCTGCGATCAAAATCAACGAACAGGACAGAATCAGCAGCGACCAGCCGAGCACCCAGGCGCTGTGAATGATGGCGGCCGGCAGCGGTTCCTTGGCCATGCTGAGCAAGTCCTCGGTGCGCACCTGCAGCACCACCAGCGCCACACCCAGCACCACCAGAAACTTCGCCAGCGCCTTGAGTAGCTCCACCAGCGCCTTGACCGAAAACATCCGTTTGAGACCCGCCAACGGGTCCATGCGCTCGAACTTCGGCGCCAGCGAGCTGATGCTGAACAGCCAGCCCCCGAGCATGATCGGGCCGACAATGGATGCAATCAGCAACAGGCCAAACAGCGGCCCGAGGATCTCCAGACCCTCGCGCAAGGAGGCAAACAGATGCAACCCCATGGCATCGGTACCATAGAGCGCCTCACGCTCCAGCGAGAAATTGAAGACCATAAGATCCATCATCTTCTGCGCCATTGCCGGGCCCAGCATCAGCAAGCCAACCGCTGCGACCATCACGACGGCGAGCGTATTGAGCTCGCGCGAGCGCGCAACCTGCCCTTTGTCACGCGACTCCTTGAGTCGCTTGCTCGTGGGTTCCTCTGTGCGTTCCTGACCGCTGTCGGACTCTGCCATCAGCTCGCCCTCACCAAACCGCGAAGCCAGATCAGCGCATCCGACGCCAGCTCCTGATACTGCCCCAGTACATTACCCATCATGACCCACAAGATGAACAGGCCGAAAACCAGCGTCAGCGGAAAACCGATCGAGAAGATATTCAGCTGCGGTGCCGCGCGCATCATGACGCCAAATGAGATATTAACGATCAGCAGCGCGGTAATGGCCGGCATACCGATCAGAATAGCCGCGGCCATCACCCAGGAAAAGCGCAGCACCAGGGCCTGAAAGTCCATACGCCCGAGACTATCTCCGATTGGCAGAGTAGTGAAACTCTCCGCCAGCACCTCCAACACGACCAAATGGCCGTTCATTGCCAGAAACAGCAGCGTGACCAGCATGGTAAACACCTGCGCCACCACAGCGACGGAAATGCCGGTCGACGGATCATTCATGGAGGCGAAACCGAGGCCCATCTGCATTGCAATAATCTGCCCCGCCAACACGTGGACCTGAAACAGCAGTTGCAACGAGAAGCCCATTGCCGCGCCGATCAGTATCTGTTCGCCAATCACTATCCAGGTACTCAGGGACAGCGCGTCCAGCAACGGCACTTCACCCACCTGCGGCGCAATCAGCAAGGTCAGAGCCAATGCGAAATACAGACGCACGCGCACAGGCAGCAGCTGGGTGCCAAGTACCGGCATGGTCATCAACAGGGAGGCTATGCGAAACAGCACCCACAGGTAGCTTGCCACCCAGCGACTGAGCTCGGCGCTGGACAACTCGATCATCAGCCGATCAATCCGGGAATCTGGCGATACAGCGTGTCGGTAAATTCGACCATCTGGGTAGCCAGCCAGGGGCCAAGCCAGATCAACGTAATAAAGGTGACCAGCAGACGCGGCAGAAAACTGAGCGTCTGCTCGTTGATCTGGGTCGCAGCCTGAAACATGGCGACGATCAAACCAATGACCAGACTGGGCAGAACCACAATGGCGACCACCACCGAGGTCAGCCACAACGCCTGACTGAACAGACCAACCGCCACTTCCGGACTCATCTGCAGGCCTCCTAGGGAACCGCGAAACTGGCGGCCAGGGTACCGATAATCAGCGCCCAGCCGTCAACCAGTACGAACAGCATGATCTTGAACGGCAACGATATGATCAATGGCGACAACATCATCATACCCATGGCCATCAGCACGCTGGCCACCACCAGGTCGATGACAAGAAAGGGGATGAAAATCATGAAGCCGATCTGAAAGGCGGTTTTCAACTCGGACGTCACGAACGCCGGCACCAGAATATGAAATGGCACCTCGTCCGGCCCGGTCAGATCGGTACGCTTGGCCAGACGTACAAACAGCTCCAGATCCGTCTCACGGGTCTGCGCCAGCATGAACTCACGCAGTGGAAGGCTGGCCGCTTCCAGCGCCTGCTGCGGCTGCATCTGCTCATTGAGATAGGGTTGAAGGGCCGATTCGTTAATCTTGCTGAACACCGGCGCCATGATAAACAGGGTCAGAAACAGCGCCAGACCGATCAATACCTGACTGGACGGCGTTTGCTGCAAGCCCAGCGCCTGACGCAAGATAGCGAACACGATGATGATCCGGGTGAAGCTGGTCATCATCATGACAAAGGCGGGAATAAAGGTCAGCGCCGACATCAGCAGCAGAATCTGCAGACTGACTGAATAGGTCTGCTGCCCCTCGCTGTCGGTACTCAAGGTGATCGCCGGCATGGTCAGCGGATCAGCAGCCGACTGGGCCAGAACCGACGGCGCAAGCAGGATCAGGAAAAGTCCCAGCCAGCGCATCACGATTGCCCCTCTCTTTTCAGCAACGCCTGCAGCTTGCGAGCAAAATCGCCATTGGCTGCGACATCGGCCTGAAGATCCGCTATAGGATGGTCAAACACATGCAATGTATTGATACGACCTGGGGAAGCCCCGAGCAGCATCTGCGTCCCCCCCACATCGACCAGAAGCAAACGATCGCGAGGCCCGAGCGGCAGGCTGCTGACCAGACGGATATGCTGGCCACCCTGGGCTGCGAGCGGGCCGACTCGACGCAGCAGCCACCCCAGCAGCACAATCAGGCCAACCACAAACCCCAGCCCCAGGGCCAACTGGCCAAGCTGCAAGGCCAGTGATCCGCCGCCGACATTACCGACTGCCGCGACGGCTGCAGGATCAGTCCCTTGCGCCAGCACCTGCAACGGCGCAGACGCCAAAAGCGTCGCGATCAACGTGCGCATCAACGCAGCTTCTTGATGCGTTCGGAGGGGCTGATCACGTCGGTCAGACGGATGCCGAACTTTTCGTTCACCACCACCACCTCTCCATGTGCAATCAGCGTACCGTTGACCTTGACGTCCAGCGGCTCCCCGGCCAGCCGATCCAGCTCCACCACCGAGCCCTGGTTCAGCTGCAACAGGTTGCGAATGGTGATCTCGGTATTGCCGACCTCCATCGAGATGGTAACCGGAATATCAAGGATGACGTCCAGGTTCGGGCTGTCGCCGGGGTCCATGTCCTCGGCGGAGCGACTGGTGCGTGCCGGGGCATCGAACTCTTCCATCGGCATGCGTGGCTGCGAACCGGTCTGAGCCAGCATCGCATCAATGTCGTCCTGATTGGCGTTACCGGCCTCATCCAGCGCCGCCGCCCACTCATCCGCCAGAGCCTGCTCTTCCGGGCTGATTTCATCGGGTTTGTTGTCGTCAGCCATCTCGCTGTCCCCTGTTATTGATTGTGGTGGTCGGTCAGCGCGGTCGCGTGACCGGCCCAAGAATCTGCAGCGCCAGGTTGCCCTTGACCGACCCCAGCTTGCTCTTGAAGGTGGGCACGCCGTTGGCACAGAGCACCATATAGTCGGGCATCTCCACCGGGATCACATCACCTGCCTGCATGCTCAGCAGATCACGCAACTTGAGCTCGGTTTTGACCACGGTCGCGTTCAGCGGCACCTTCACACCGGTGATCTCTTCTCGCAGGGCACGCACCCAGCGCTCGTCATGCTCGTCCACATCAGACTGAACGCCCGAGTCCAGAACCTCGCGCAGGGGCTCGATCATCGAATAGGGCATGGTGACATGCAGATCGCCACCGCCGCCATCGAGCTCGATATGGAAGGTTGAGACCACCACCACCTCGCTCGGACTGACAATGTTGGCCAGTGCCGGGTTTACCTCGGAGTTGACGTATTCAAAGGTGACATCGTGAACCGCCTGCCAGGCCTCCTTGAGATCCACAAACGCCTGGTCCAGCACCATGCGCACGACGCGCAGCTCGGTCGGCGTAAATTCACGCCCTTCGATCTTGGCGTGACGACCATCGCCACCAAAGAAATTGTCGACTAGCTTGAACACCAGCTTGGCGTCCAGGATGAACAGGGCCGTGCCACGCAGCGGCTTCATCTTCACCAGATTGAGACTGGTCGGCACATACAGGGTGTGGACGTACTCGCCAAACTTCATCACCTGCACGCCGCCAACGGCCACGTCAGCGGAGCGACGCATCAGGTTGAACATGCTGATACGGGTGTAGCGGGCGAAACGCTCGTTGATCATTTCCAGCGTCGGCATACGCCCACGTACGATACGATCCTGGCTGGTCAGGTCATAACTCTTGATCGAACCGGGGTCACTGTCGAGATCGGTATCAATGGCGCCATCATCCACACCATGCAGAAGGGCGTCGATCTCATCCTGGGACAGCAGATCCTGTACGGCCATAGATGTGTCCTATTGAAGAACCATGTTGGTAAACAGCACCGATTCGATGACCGGGTTACCTACTTCCTTTTCAAGCAACGCCTTGACGGCCAGGGTCGCCTTGTCGCGCAGCGCCTGCTTGCCTTCAGGAGTCATCAGCGACTCGAAATCCTCACTGCCGAACAGCATTACCAGCTGATTGCGAATCAGCGGCAGGTGCTGGTTGAGCTTGGCCATGCCGGCGGCATCGCGACTCATCAGCACCACACTGACCTGCATGTAGCGCTGGCGACCGGACACTGCATAGTTGACGACAAAGGCCGGATCCAGCGGCTGATAAATGGCCTCCTGTTGTACCGGCTCTGCCGGCACCTCTTGCTCGGGGGCATCCTCGCCACCGAGCAGAAAGAAGGCAACGCCGCCCGCCGAGATCAGCAGAGCAAGCAGCCCGATACCGATCAGTATGAAGAGTTTCTTGCGGCTCTTTGCCGGCTTTTCCTGCACGTCGTCTTCGACAGATTCCGATTGCTTTGCCATGCCAATATTCCGTCAATTAGGCCTTTCAGCCACGGTTCATGTAGATGCATGCATCCAGCGTGCCAGTATCAGGCCAACTGTGCGCTCCAGCGCACTGCAGCAATACCGACGCGCCAGCAAAGGTCATAGGATACTGACTTGAAGGAAAAATGTCTTTGCTGCCCGGTGCGGGCCGGGCGACAGAACCGAGGCAGCCGAAGCTACCTCGATGTCAGATAACCCCGAGCGGGTGTATCAGGCGTAGTAGTCAACCAGCCGCGCGGCCGCCAGTCGGGTCTGCAGTGTGGCGACAGGATCATCGACTGGCATGTCTTCATTACCATGGGACGCAGCAGCGCCATGACTGCCGCGGCCACTGCTGCCACCCTGATCCGCCAGACCGGCGAAAGCGCTCTGGGACTGACGTCCATCCGCCGAGCCATCGGATACGTTGACGTCGACCAGCGATGCCCCCTGCTGGGTAAACATTTCACGCAGTCGATGCATCTGCCCTTCCAGCGCATCGCGCACGCCTGCATGCTGACTGACAAACTGCACCTGGTGCTCCTGTCCACGGGTTTGAATCCGGATTTCCAGCGGCCCGAGCTCAGCCGGATCGAGCTGAATCTCAACCGACTTCACATTCTGGCTGGACATCCACATCACCTTGTTGACCACCGCCTCGCTCCAGCCGGCCTGCCCCATGGGTACACCCAGGGTCTGAGCCACGCCAGTGACCGGTCGAGCGGTCAGCGCAGACTGCCCATTGGCATGCAATTGCGCCGCCGCGGCGCTCTTGCCGGCATCAGCTGATTCAGCATCCAGGCCGCCAGCGCGCGCCGCGAGGCGTGACTCAAGCTGCTCGATAAGCTTGCCGACAGAGGCCGGCTGTTCACCGCCCACCCCCTGCAGCACACGCTGCTGCTGGGTGTCGGAGAGCACCTGACGACTACCGGCCTCAGCCTGAGCTGTGGTGCCCTCCGCCGCCCGGGTTGCCGCCTCGCGGGCAGACGCATCGGCGGACGCGCCGGCCTGAGCGTCACCCCGCAGCAGCGCGCGCAGCTGCGCAGCCAGATCGGCTCCGGACGGGCCGCGTCCTGCGCCCGCAAGCAGCGGGTCACCCGCCTCATCCTCAGCAGGAGCAGCCTGCGCCGCTGCCTCAACAGCGACAAGCGCAGCGGCAGCAGGATTGACGCTAGGCGTCAAAGCCCCGTCGCCAGCTTCAGTGTCAGCGGGTGCTTCCTGACTCGGCAGACGTGCGAGCCACTGCTGCCATTGTTCACTGATTCCCGCCAGGATGCTGTCGGAGTCATCCCCAGCCAGCCCATCGCCCGTAGCCACATCCTCTGCAGAGGCGGCGTCGGCGGCGCCGACCAGCTGCGCCAACTGCTGAAACCAGCTCTGCATGCTTTCCGGCAAATCCTTGCCGTCTGCGGCAACAAGGGCAGGCAGCGGCAGCGCCGCCTGGTCCGCGCCGGTCGCCTGAGCAAGCTGCTGCATCAGGGCATCCAGATCCTCTGGCGTCTGCTCGGCAAGAATCGCCGAAAACGCCGCCACTGCCCCGGAATCGCCTGCCTTGCTGCGACCGGAAGCAATACCGGAGACTGTGTCACGGGAAAAGTCGGCGCTGAAAAGCGCCATCAGATTCTGCCCGACCGGCATGATGTCATCTCCACCTGAAAAGGCTTGGCCAATATGTCAGGAGAGTATCTGCAAACTGCGGGCCAATATTGAAAACGTGGGAAGTAAAGACTACGCGAGCAACGGTTGCAGGCGGTCAAACGCCTGCTCAATCTCGATCAGCACGCTGGCTGCGACCTGCTGATCCCCCGCTACGCCAGCGGCTTCGGCGTCCAGACAGGCCTGTTCCAGCGCCAGGGCTCCCATGTTGCCGGCGCTGCCCTTGAAGCTGTGCGCTGCCTGACGGTAGGCATTCATGTCACCCTGAGCCAGGGCGTCGTGCAATTGACGCAAACGCTTGCCGGCATCGGCCAGAAACGTCTCCAGCAACAGCGGGTAGTCATCCTGCATCAACTCCCGCAGGCCCTGCTGCACAGTCACATCCATGTCCGGCTTGCGATCTGCCATCGCGCTGTATTCCTTTTCGATGGGGGTATGTTCAATTCTCAGTGCGGATCAGTATGCCCAAGCGACCAGTGGAAGACCACCCTGACCCGGCTGCACTGCGCGCTGAAGCTGACCTCATCGGCCAACGCGCTGATCAGCGCCAGCCCGCGCCCGGCATAGTCAGCCGAGGTATCAGGCGACGCGAAACCGGCGCCACTGTCTTCGCACTCGATGGTCAGACAACCACCCCCGGCAACAGGCTGGTGGTCCAGCCAGAAGCGAATCCAGCCATTGTCCAGCCTCTGCAGACGGGCACCGCGCTCCTGATAGTAGAACGCAAAGCCGTCGGAGTCCTGCTTCCAGGCTGACTCCAGTCGCAACAGGCCGTGTTCGAGAGCATTGCTGTAGAGCTCGCTGAGCACCGTGAACAGACTCCCGGCGCGGCTGCGCAGCCCCTGTACCGACATCAGCGTCTGCATCAGAAATGGTAACGGGTTCTGCTCGCGAATGGCTGCCGCGCGAAAGGTGTAGCTCAGCTGCCAGTCTTGCCCTGTCTGGGCTGTCGCCCCAAAGGCCGCGGGCAATACCGCCTGCGCCAGCTCACGCTCTGGCATGACAACCTGTAACAGACTGATATCGTCCTCTGCACTGCCGTGGAAATGCGCCAGAGCGTCAAGCAATCCGTCAAACACCTCATCCGGCCGACCGGCATGCGCAGCGACCGCCTGCAGCACCCCATGCTCGCCAAACTGTTCGCCCGCAGCATTGCGGCATTCAATGATGCCATCGGTCCAGCACAGCAAACGCTCGCCCGGTTGCATTGCCATCACCGTCGGCTCGGGATTGAAGCGCTCACGATTGGCCACCCCAAGCGGTAAATTGGAGGACGGCACCCGCTGCAGCAACGCGCCATCGCGGCCGAGAATCAGCACCTCAGGCAGACCGCCGTTCCAGACTTCCACCAGCCCCTTGGCGGCGTTCAGCTCGATCAGTACTGCGCAGCAGAAGATCCCCACCGGCAGGATGCGGCCAAGCTTGCCATTAAGCTCAAGCAGAATATCCCTCAACGCAAACCCCTTGGCGGTCATGGCATAAAACACTTCAGCCAGTGGCATCGCCCCGATCGCGGCAGAGAGCCCGTGGCCGGTAAAGTCGCCCAGCAGCAGGTGCAGCTCACCGGACGGTCGGTGCGCCGCCAGCAAAATATCGCCATTGAACATCGCGTAGGCCGATTGCAGGTAACGCAGGCAGCTGTCATTCAGTGCACCAGCGTGCGCCACCCGGTCAAACACGATTTTGGCAAGCTGCTGATCCCGCAGCAGCCCGGCATGCTGCCCGGCGATGACATCGCGCTGGCTTTGCAGGGTCTGATGCATTTCACGCATGCGTCGGAACGCGCGTATCTTGGCTTCCAGGATCACCGGGTTATAGGGCTTGGTCAAAAAGTCGTCACCGCCGGCTTCGAGACACTTCACCAGCGCACCCGTCTCCGTCAGGCTGGTGAGAAAAATGATCGGCACCAGATCCTCACCCGCATGCAGCTTGATCCTGCGGGCTGCTTCAAAGCCGTCCATGGTGGGCATCAGCGCATCAAGCAGCACGATATCGGGGGAATGCAAGGCGAACAGCTCGACGGCCTGCTGCCCGTGTTCAGCCTCATGGACCTGGTGCCCAAGGCGTTCGACCAGGCGCCGTAGGATCATGCGGTCGGCAGGGTTGTCATCAGCCACCAGCACCATCAACGGCCGGGCACCCTGATCCGGGTCTATGCCGTCAGCGCCGGTACTGGACATGATTATTCGATGCTGAACAGCTGTTCGAAGTTGGAGATACTCAGAACCTTGCGTACATCCGGGTTACAGTGAACGATACGCACATCGGCGCTGTCGCCACCAGCATGATCACGCAACAGCAGCAGCATGCCCAGCGCCGAGCTATCGATATAGTCGGTATCCTGCAGGTCAACGACATACTGCCTGGGTGTCAAGCCGCCACGTTCATAGGCGTTGCGAAAATCCTGATGGGCACTGAAGTCAAAACGCCCGTTTACGCTGATGGTCAAAACCTGGCTATCGGTGGACATTGACGCCTGAATCGACATGTTTTCTCCCTGTCAGGTCCTACGCTGGCAAACGCCAACTCAGAATTTGTTTTAGCACAGGGTCCGGCTACTGTCAGGAATTATTTGTGCGCTGCGAGTGGGCGCGCTGGGATAGCTCGTCGAGTAGCTTCTGCTCCTGCCTGTCTGCTCTGGCCTGCGCCTCTTGCCGATATTTTTCGATCAGCTTGCGCAACGCTTCGAGCCGCTGATAGCGCTGGCGCCAGTGCTCTCGCGCACGGTCGATACTCTCGCCATGCCAGCGTACGGTCTGCCGCTGCTGATCAATCGCCACCTCCATCTGCGCCATGAAGCGCTGGTAGTTCATCAACCAGTCGCGACCAACGCCCTGGGAGCCCCGCTGGCTCCAACCCTTGGCGTATTCCGAGCAGTAGTATTCCAGATCACGCAAACGAACCTCAGCCTCTTCGAACTGCTTCTGGCATTGTCCAAGCACCTTGGCTGCCTTGCGCTCCTCGTCCAGCGCCATATCCAGTACCGGCGCAAGCCGGCGAATACGCGCTTCACTCATTGCCCAGAATCTGTTCCAGGCCGGTCTGACTGTCGGTCAGCGACACGCTCTCGTGCAACCCCTGACGCAGAAAGCCCTGCATCGAAGGCATCTTTTCCATTGCCTTGTCCGTCAACGGGTCCGAGCCTGCGGCATAGGCACCCACACTGATCAGATCCCGACTTTGCTGATAACGGGCATAGAGCTGTTTGAACAGCTGCGCCTTCTGCAAATACGCCTGCGGGACAATCTGCGGCATGGCGCGACTGATCGAAGCTTCGATATCAATGGCCGGATAATGCCCCTCTTCGGCCAGGCGACGGGACAGCACCACGTGCCCATCGAGAATCGCCCGCGAGGCGTCGGCAATCGGATCCTGCTGGTCATCCCCCTCGGACAGCACCGTGTAGAACGCGGTAATTGACCCTCCGCCCTGCTCGGCATTGCCGGCGCGCTCAACCAGCTGTGGCAGCTTGGCAAACACCGAAGGCGGATAACCCTTGGTCGCCGGCGGCTCGCCAATGGCCAATGCAATCTCGCGCTGGGCCTGGGCAAAGCGGGTCAGGGAGTCCATCAGCAACAGCACGTTCTTGCCCTGATCACGAAAGTATTCAGCGATGCGGGTGCAATACATTGCCGCGCGCAACCGCATCAAGGGGGCGTCATCGGCAGGAGAGGCAACCACCACCGAGCGCGCCATGCCCTCCTCGCCGAGGATTTGTTCAATGAACTCCTTGACCTCCCGGCCCCGCTCGCCAACCAGCCCGACAATGGTGATATCGGCATCGGTGAAGCGCGTCATCATGCCCAGCAGCATACTCTTGCCGACACCGCTGCCGGCAAACAGGCCGAGACGCTGGCCACGGCCGACCGTCAGCAAGCTGTTAATGGAGCGAATGCCGACATCCAGCGTTTCTTCAATGGGGTGGCGCTTGAGCGGATTGATCGTCGGGCCGTTGATATCCACCCAGTCTTCGGCCTTGAAGTTACCCTTGCCGTCCAGCGGACGACCAATGCCATCCACTACCCGGCCCAGCATGGCAAACCCCATCGGCAGCTTGCCGCCACCGGCTGAAGGTACCACCCGAGCCCCTGGCTGTAGCCCCTCGAGACGATCAACCGGCATCAGGTAAATTTTGCTGCCGGCAAAGCCCATGACCTCGGCTTCGATCTGACTCTCGCCCTGCAGCGTGTCGCTGATGACCAGACAGCGGCTGCCGACCGGCGCCTTGCAGCCCTCGGCTTCAAGGGTCAGACCCACCATACGGATCAGCCGGCCCTCGACCACCGGCTGCGCCGGCAAGTGCAGCGCCTGCTGATACCCCGACAGCCGTCGGGCGAAACTGATGCGCTGGGGCTTGCTCATTGCGGATCCGCACCACGCTCGGAAATCGGCAAATCGGCGGCGGGAGGATGCGCACGTTGCTCGCGGCGCTGCTCGTACAGCTGCGCGATCAATTGCTGCAGACGGGTTTCCAGCGTAGCGTCAACCTGGCTGTGCTCGGTTTCAATACGGCAGCCGCCGGGCATCAACTGATCGTCCTCAAGCAGACGCCAGCTCTCATCGTGACGCTCACGCAGGGCCTTGATGCTTTCGAAATCGAGGGGGTTGAGGTAGATCCGGATATTCTCGGCACCCACCGGCAGCGCCTTGAGCGCCGAACGCAGGACGTTGACCACCTGCGCCCGATCGACTTGCATTTCCCGCTGCAGCACGGCGCGCAGCATCTGCTCCAGCAGCATCAGCAGCATGTCTTCGATCTGCTCGTCCTGCTGCTTGAGCGGCGCCATCAACTGGGCCATCAGGGCGTCCAGCTCGGCAGTGCGCTTGGCCAGCACAGTCTTGGCTTCCTGCTGCGCCTTGAGCTGACCGGAATGAAAGCCGTCCTTTTCTCCGGTGGCAAAGCCTTCGTTGTAGGCTTCCTCGCGGATCTGCTCAAGCTCCTCCACGGTGAAAGGCTTGACCGCTTCCACGTCCAGCTCCTGCGGATCGGCCGCCGCTTCTGCTTCGGCTTCCGGCTTGGCCGCAGCCTCAGCCGCTCGCTCAAGTGGAATATGATGCGGCTCGGCGTCAAAGCTCGGCAGATCCCAGCGACTGAACGCTGATACATCACCACTGCGCAACAGCTCGCTTTCGTTCTTGACCTGCGACATGACACCCTACCCCGCTTGGAAAACCCGGCCAGCATACCACCGCGCGATGTGCAGGGCAGCGATTGCCGGGCTCAGATCATCTCTTCGCCACCCTTGCCGCCGAGCACAATTTCGCCGGCGTCGGCCATGCGGCGTGCAATGGTGAGAATTTCCTTCTGTGCAGCCTCGACCTCGCTGATACGGACCGGCCCCTTGGCTTCCAGGTCGTCCTGCAGCAACTCGGACGCGCGCTTGGACATATTGCGGAAGATCTTCTCCTTGATTGCCTCGTCGGCACCCTTGAGCGCGACAATCAGCACCTCGGAGGAGACCTCGCGCAGCAGCGCCTGGATGCCGCGGTCATCCACATCTGCCAGGTTATCGAACACGAACATCAGATCCTCGATCTTGGAGGACAGGTCCTCGTCGATTTCACGGATCGACTCGATCAGCTGCGACTCGGCGCTGGACTCAAGGAAGTTCATGATGTCGGCCGTGCGTTTGACACCGCCCATGGACGCGCGCGAGGTATTGGAGTTGCCGGCAAACTGCTTCTCGAGAATCTCGTTCAGTTCTTTCAGCGCCGATGGCTGCACGGTATTGAGAGCGGCCACGCGCAGGAGAATGTCCAGCCGCACCTTGTGGTCGAAATAGCCAACCACCTCAGCGGCCATATCAGGGTCAAGATAGGCCACCACAATGGCCTGAATCTGCGGATGTTCGTAGCGGATCACATCAGCAACGGCACGCGGCTCCATCCACTTCAGGCTGTCCAGACCCGAGGTGCTGCCGCCAAGCAGAATGCGGTCAACCAGGCTGTTGGCCTTGTCCTCCCCCAATGCCTGGGTAAGCATGGTGCGGATATAGGAATCGGCGCCAACGCCCAAACCGGTCTGCTCGCCCACCACCTCGATAAAGTCGCCCATGACTTCCTGAACCTGATCGCGCTGTACAGTGCGCAATCCAGCCATGGCACTGCCGACCCGCTGAACTTCCTTGGGCCCCATGTGCTTGAGAATCGCCGCCGCATCGGACTCACCGAGGCTGAGCAGGAAAATGGCCGCCTTATCCAGCTTGGACAGTTTGGCCGGGCGTTTGCTGGCGTCATCACTCATCGGCGTTAATCCACTCTTTCACGACCTGTGCCACCCGACCCGGGTCTTCGGCCAACAGGCCCTTGATCGCATTGAGCTGCTGTTCGTAGCCGGCGCCGGGCGGCGGCAACAATACCGGACCCGAGGATGGACCGGACAGACTCACCTGATCATCACGCAGGCCGCCGTCCATGCCATCGTAACCTCCGCCTGCCAGCGCCGGATAGTTGTCACTGCCGCCCTTGCCGGCGACTGTCAGGTTCTTGAGCGCCGGGCGCAGCACCGCGAAGACCAGCACCAGAACAAACAGAATACCCAATATCTGTTTGGCAACATCCCAGAACCACGGCTGCTCCCAGAACGGGATGGCCGGCAGCGGTTCCAGTTCGGCTTCAGCAACAAACGCGCTATTGATCACGCTGACGCTGTCACCCCGGCTGGCATCATACCCCACCGCGTCCTGGACCAGGCGGGTCAAGCGCGCCATTTCCGCCTCGCTGATCGGCGTCCGGGTGACTTCCCCGGTCTGCGGATCCACCTGTGCCGGGTCGTCTACCACAACGGCAACCGAAAGACGCTTGAGACGGCCCAGCTGCTGGCGGGTATGGCTGATCTGCCGATCCAGCTCGTAATTGCGTACCGCCTGCTCGCGCTTGTCCTGCGGTACGGCGGCAACAACAGGCTGGCCGGTTACCGGGTCAATCACCTGCTCAGGCACCTGGGTGGCACCCGGCGGCTGGTTCGACAGCGCACCCGGCACGCCCTGGGGGCCAGCATTGGCCGAACGCGCCTCGGTCACCACCTGCTCGCTGCGCAGCGCAGCATCGGGGCTGAACATTTCCGCAGTGGACTCAACTGCACTGAAATCCACATCCGCCGACACCTCGGCCTTGTAACGCCCGGTTCCCAGCACCGGCTGGAGGATATTGTGTACCCGGCGGGTGTAGGTCTCTTCCAGGCGACGGGTGTAATCAAATTGGCGGCCGGCCACTGTCAGCTCGTTCAGCTCGCTCTGATTGGACAGCAGGTTGCCGTTCTGATCAACAACCGTGACTTCGTCCTTACCCAGTTCCGGCACACTGGTTGCCACCAGATTGACGATGGCCATCACCTGTGCAGGCTCCAGTCGTCGACCGGCGTACATTTCCAGCAGCACGGACGCGCTGGGCTTGCGATCATCGCGAACAAACACGGTGGAGCGTGGAATGGCGATGTGCACGCGCGCTGCCTTGACGTTGTAGAGACTGGAGATAGTGCGTGCCAGCTCCCCCTCAAGGCCGCGACGGTAACGCGTGGTTTCCATGAACTGACTGGTACCAAGACCCTGCTCACGATCCAGAATCTCAAAGCCTACGTTGCCGTCGGTCGGCGAAATGCCGGCACTGGCCAGACGCAGACGTGCATCGGCCAGATCCTCGCTGCGAACCAGCAGCGCGCCGCTATTGGGCTCGACCTTGTAGTCGATACGGCTCTGCTGCAGCATTTCCACCACCTGCCCCGCGTCGAAACCGTCCATGCTGTTGTAAAGCGGCCGGTACTCGGGCTCCTGCGACCACAGCACCACGGCAAACCCGATGGCCACACTGGCAGCCAGACCAACCAGCAGACCGAACTGGCGCAACATCGGCAGTTGCGACAGGTTGTCCAGAAAAGTCAGCCCCATCAGCGGCTTGCGATCGGCACCGAGCGGATCACGGGTAGCAGGGGTATTGCTGCCGGCAGAATCCATTGTCATTTCCTCAGACAGTCAGGCTCATGGGAGATTAGATTGGCATTTTCATGATGTCTTCGTAGGCGGTAATCATCTTGTTACGCACCTGCGTCATCGCCTGAAAGGCAACCGATGATTTCTGCGAGGCAATCATCACCTCGGTCAGATCGATCCCCTCTACACCTCGCTCATAGCCGGTTTGCAGTTCAGACGTGGTTTTTTGCAATTCGTTGACGCGATCAACAGCCTGCTTGAGCAGATCATCGAAGCCCGGGCCGTTGACGCCGGGCTCCGCTGGCTTGACCGCCTGCGGCTTGCCCATGGCTTCCATTTGCATGGTGCGCATTTGCAGCATCAATCGATTGAATTCAACACCCTGAGTCACGCTTGCCTCCACGCCGTCCGGTTTTTTGACGGCTACAGTCGCTTTACAGGGTATTCAGCAAGTTTGATGCCAACAGTGGCCAGCCCGCCACCATATGGACAAATGCAAGGCAGCACCGGCCAGATAGCCGATGCCAGAGAGAGGACGATAATTGACGATCAGATACCGGCGAACAGGCTACCTTCGACATCCAGCCCGGCATCGCGCATCTGCGCGAGCTTGTAACGCAGGGTGCGGGGACTGATACCCAGGCGCTCGGCGGCTTCCTTGCGGCGCCCGCGCTCGGCACGCAGTACATTGATGATCATTTGAAATTCGCGCTGACGCACCCCGCTGCCCAGATCAGAGGTGTTGTCGGCGGCGGGCAATACCAGTGACGACGGCTGTACCGATTCAACCGGCGGGACTGGCGGTACCGCGCGTAGCAACGGCGTTGCACCACCGGCCTGCAGATCGAGACACAAATCCGACGGCTGAATGACACCCCCCGCCTGCAGCACCAGTGCGCGCTGCACCGCGTTGTCGAGCTCGCGGACGTTACCGGGCCAGGGATGCGCCTCCAGTGCCTTGACCGCCTGCGCCGAAAAACTGACGCTAGGCAGATTCATCTTGCTCGCGTGCTTGCTCAGCAGGCGCTCGGCAATCGGCAGAATATCCGCCGGGCGCTCGCGCAGCGCCCGCCACTGCAGCGGAAACACACCCAGGCGATAGTAGAGGTCCTCACGGAAGCGCCCGGCAGCCACCTCCGCCGGCAAGTCCCGGTTGGTGGTGGCAATGATACGGATATCCAGCCGAATCAGCTTGCGACCACCCACGCGCTCGACCTCACGCTCCTGCAGCACCCGCAACAGCTTTGCCTGCAGCGCCAGCGGCATTTCGGAAATCTCGTCCAGCAGCAGAGTGCCACCATTGGCCTGCTCGAACTTGCCCGGTTGCGCCGCTACCGCGCCGGTAAAGGCGCCCTTTTCATGCCCGAACAGGGTGGCCTCCAGCATGTTATCCGGAATAGCCGCGCAGTTAATGGCAATAAACGGCTGATCGGCCCGCGGAGATTGCTGATGGATGTAGCGCGCCAGCACTTCCTTACCGGTCCCGGACTCACCCGAAATCAGTACAGTCGAGTCACTGCCAGCAACCCGCGCAGCCAGTTCCAGCAGCTGCACACTGGCGGGATCGACCGCAACCGGCCCCGTACCGGGAGCCCCCTCAAGGCGTCCTTGCGCATGCTGAGCAATCAGCTCCAGCAGCGCCTTGGGTGCAAAGGGCTTGACCAGATAATCAACCGCCCCTTCGCGCATGGCGCTGACCGCCTGCTGCACAGTGCCGTAGGCGGTCATCAGCAGCACCGGCAAATGCGGGTATTGCGTGCGCAGGGTGCGCAGCAGCGCATGCCCGTCCATGCCGGGCATGTTTACATCACTGACCACCATGCTCACGCTCTCTCGCCCAAGCAATGCGAGCGCAGACTCGGCATCAGCCGCCTGAAGGCAGGCATAGCCACCCAGCATCAGCGTATCGGCCAGCGCCTCGCTCAGATCAGCATCATCCTCAACCAGCAGGATACGAATATCAGGCTTGCTCATGATGGTGCTCCTTGGCTGCGGGCAATAGCCGCAGCGGCAGCAGAATCTCGGCGCTGGTTCCCCAACCGGCCTTGCTGTGCAGGTGGAATGCCCCGCCGTGTGCATTGACCACCGACTTCACAACCGTCACGCCCAGCCCGGTACCCTGCGGCTTGCTGGTATGGAAGGGCTCACCGATCAGTGCCAATTGCTCGGCCGTCATGCCCTGACCGGCATCCACCACACTCAGGCTCAGTTGACCTTCCATCAAGCGGGCAACCACCTTCAGCCGCGGCGCTGGCATACCCGCCTGCAGCGCATTTTCGATCAGGTTGATAACGGCGCCGACCAGCGTGTCGCGATTGCAGCGAAGCATTGCATCCTGGGGCAGCAGGTTGACCCAGCGGCAGATTCCGCCGCGCGCTTCAATCAGGCTTTCAGCCTGACTCTGCAGCCATTCAAAGAAAATGGACACCGGCAGCAAATCGCTGATTGGCAGGTCGCCCTTGGCAAACTGCAGCATGTCACGGATCTGGTGTTCGATGCTCAACAATCGCCCGTGCAGACGACTGGAGAACCGGGTGCGGTGCTCAGTCGGCAGGTCGGCATCATTAAGATGTTCGGCATACAGCAACGCCGAGGCCAGCGGGGTTCGAATCTGATGCGCCAGCGACGCCACCATCCGCCCCAGTGCGGACAGGCGCTCATTGCGTGCCAGTTCCGACTGCAGCGCGCGGGTCTCGGTCTGATCCTGGATCAGGATCAACTGACCCGGCTCCCCCTGCAACGACCGGGTTGCCAACGAAACTCTGCGACCGCTGCGCAGTGACACTTCGTGGTAATCGTCTTCACGTGGAGCAAAGCGTTGCTGAATCAGGTCACGCCAGAGCTGCCCCTCCAGTGGCTCGCCGAGCAGCTCACGGGCCGCGGGATTGGCTTCACGCACGACGCCACGCCCGTCCAGAACGATCACGCCGCCAGGCAGCAGATTGAGCACATTCTGCAGCCGTCCAGCCAGGCGCGCCTTCTCTGCCAGCTCACGGGAACGCTGCGCCTGACTGTCAGCCAGTTGACGCTTGAGCAGAGCGACCTGCCGCTCCAGCAGCGCATGGGAAGCGCCCAGCTGGGCAGACATTGACTGGAAGCGCTCGAACGCGTCCTGAAGCTGATCGCTGTCTGTCGTCCGATCGGAGGCCAGTACCTGACGAACGATATCGCCAAGATCATCTGCCGGGTTTTGACTGGGTTGCACGTTGGCCGCCATGGGGTATCCCCTGAATACATGAAGCACACAGGGATCTCACAGCAAGCCTTATGCCAATACAGAAAAAGACTTAAAAATCAAAAACCTAAAAAACACCAAACCCGAGAGCGTCAGTCTTCTGACGAGTCAGTACCGCGATTCAGACCGTACTTGCGCATCTTCTCAACCAGCGTGGTACGGCGAATGCGCAGGCGTTCAGCCGCACGGGCAACCACCCCGCTGCATTCGTCCAGGGCCTGTTGGATCAGCGTTTGCTCAAGACCTGCCAGGTATTCCTTGAGGTCCAGCCCCTCGGGCGGCAGGAATGCCGGGCTGTCGAGCCCGACCAGACCATTGAACGCATCGCTGCGCTCGTCTTCGGTCTCGCGCAGCTGGCGCAGGTCATCCTGATCATCCTCGACATAGCGAAACTTGCGCGGCAGCTCGCCCACGCCAATCACCCCATGGGGATGCATGATCGCCATACGTTCTACCAGGTTGGCCAGCTCCCGCACGTTACCCGGCCAATCATGCTGACACAGCGACAGGATGGCCGAGGTACTGAACCGGATCGAGCCACGCTTCTCGGTCTCGAGGCGGGTAATCAGCTCGTTCAGCAGCAGCGGCAAGTCTTCGATACGCTCGCGCATGGCGGGCATATCGATGGGGAACACGTTAAGGCGGTAATAGAGGTCCTCACGGAAGGTACCCTCTTCGATCATCTGCTCCAGATTCTTGTGCGTCGCTGCAATCACCCGCACGTCGGCGCTTTGCACCTTGTTGCTGCCTACACGCTCGAAGGTACGCTCCTGCAGCACCCGCAGCAGTTTCACCTGCATCGGCAGCGGCATGTCCCCTATCTCGTCAAGAAACAGGGTTCCACCCTGAGCCAGCTCGAAACGCCCCGCCCGGCTGGTAATGGCGCCGGTGAAGGCGCCCTTCTCGTGTCCGAACAGTTCGCTTTCCAGCAACTCGGCCGGAATGGCTCCGCAGTTGACAGGCACGAACGGCGCGTCCTTACGGCGCGAATGGTAATGCAGGTTACGGGCGACCACTTCCTTGCCCGTCCCCGATTCACCCAGAATCAGTACCGTGGCCTCGGTGTCAGCCACCTGCTGCATCATCTGACGCACAGACTGAATTGAACGGCTGGTGCCCACCAGGCTACGAAACAGGTTGGGTTCGCGCTGGCGCTGGCGGTTGGCGTTTTCCTCAAACACCTCACGATAGACCTGCGCGCGGTGCAGGGCATCGAGCAGATGGTTGTAACTGAGCGGCGGTTCCATGACCGCCAGCAGACGCTGCTTGAGATGATCAGGCCAACTGCTCGACTGGGTCGGGTCGAGCAGAATAACCGGCAGATTCTCATCCCACTTGTCGAGCTGCCCCAACAGCGCGGGCAAGCCCTGCTCCAGCTCGCAGCGACCGAGAATCACGCACTTGATTTCGCGCGCAGACTCGACCTGCTCGGTCACAACCTGCAACCAACCGGCGCTGTCGGCAATGATCGCATCTTCCCCGAGAAACTCCAGAATGACACTCAGATCGTGACGACTCTGAGCAGAATCATCAATCAGCAGGATATGACTGTTTGGCAGCATAGACGGGGCGCTATTCCTGTTAGCAGGCGGGAGCGGCTCGCAACACCATGATGGCGCTGCGCCACACTCTGTTATGGTCGGTTACTGTAGTCAGAAACGACTATCGAGTCAAATAGTTGGCGCGCCTTTGTCGGCACGAAAATCACAGTCAAATGTTATGAGCCAAGGTTGGCTGCTCCACCGTCCGCCGATGGTCACGCAAGTCATCAGACAGCAACACGCCTGACCCTCCGTTGCTGCATAAGCGGCATCGGAAAACAGCCAGCCCCCAGTCCGACTAGCGGAACATCTGATACACCTTCGCGCCCTGCCGCCCGCGTTGCAACCCCTGCAACTCTTCGGCAATCTTGCCCTGGACGGCCTGACACAGCGCCACGACCTCGCGGTAGGTTTCACTCAACTCCTCAAGCGTGGAAGCAACCTGCAGATCATCACGCGCAGGATCCTCCATGGCGACACGCACCTGCTCGCGGCAGGCCTTGTCCAGCTCGCCAACCTGCTGCCAGTCACCCGCCTGAACAGCGGCAATCAGCGACGCGTGGGTTTCCTGCAGTTTTTCCACGGCATTGGCCATGCTTGAGTCCTCACGATTGGCGGATGCCGTCCCAGCCGGCCTTGACCTCACGAAGCAGGTCGGCCACCTCATCCAGCATAGATACGTCGTTCTTCAGGTTGGCCTGTGTCAGGCGATCCTGCATGAAAGCATAAAGTCGATCCAGGTTGAGCGCCAGTTCTCCGCCCTTTTCAGCGTTAAGCGCATCGCGCAGACCGCCGATAATCCCCAGCGCCTTGCCGATCCGCTCGCCCTTGAGCGCAACGTTACCGTGCTGCATGGCGCCCTTGGCCTGGGCAATACGCTGCAGACCACCTTCCATCAGCATCTGAATCAAGCGGTGCGGATCAGCTTCGCTGACCTGCGCGTTGACGTTGACGGTCTGGTACTGCTTCATTGCTGCGTAGGCGTTCATCTGCAAAATCCTGCGTTGCTGTGGCACATGACCCTTTATCGGCTAGCAGGCAGAAAGCTGAAGCACCTTTTACATAAAAAAACCGGCCCACCAGGGCCGGTCTGTTACCCACAAATCGCCTTTAACGCCGTCAATCACGCCGGCTCGATGGCATCCCAGGCTTCCTTGATTTCACCCAACAGCAGGATTACTTCATCCAGTGAGCGCGGCGTGTCATCCAGCGCCACACCCGCCAGCTTGCGGGTCATGTAGTCATACAGCGCATCCAGGTTTTCGGCGATTTCGCCGCCCATGTCCTTGTCCAGCGAGGCCTGCAGCGCACCGATGATGCTAAGGGTGCTGCTGACCGCCACACCGCGGCGCTCGGGATTGCCGATCGACTGGGCATGGCGTGCGAGCTTGAGGCGCTCGATGGCGCCGGCCAGCAACAACTGCACCGCGCGATACTGCGATACTTCCTGGGAAACCTTGACCTGTTTGTAGGTATCAATCGGATTGGCCATGCTTACTGTTTCTCCCTTACGACGCCAGGCAGGTTAGCCAGCTGGCCTGCTAGATAGGTACTGGTGTTCGACAAATTCGCCACCAGGGTGTCCATTGCGTTGAACTGCGCCAGCAGACGCGACTCCAGACTCACAAGCCGGGTGTTGAGCCGCTCGCGCTGATCATCGATGTCCGACAGGGTGTTCTGCAGCGAGTTGTTGCGGGTATCGATGATCCCGCCATCTTTTGCATACGGATCAATTTTGTTGTTGAGCCGCATCATCAGGCCATCATCACCGGCAAGGAAATTACCGATCGCCGCAAAGTTGTCTTCCAGAGCGGCATCCAGCTTCTCTGTATCAATACTCAGCGACCCGTCACGCTCCGTACGAATCCCCAGATCCGCCAGAATCCGGATACTGCCCTCACCAGCGCTCGCCATTTCGCTGCGCAGACCGGAGAGCACCGAGCGCACCGACGCATCACCGACCAGCGCTGCCGCCAGTGGCTGACTATCATCCCCACCTACCTCGGTAACCGACGTCAGTGAGTTGGTCGTCGACATCATCTTGTTGTAGGCATCAACGAAGGACTGTAACGATTTTTTGACACCGGCCTTGTCCGCGCCAACAGCGAGGCTGACTGTGTTTGCCGCGTCCAGTTCTTCCTGAGTCTGGGCCTTCTTCAGTGTAATCGTGACGCCTTCGATTGCGTCATCAATGGTGTTGGTATCACTCGATATAGTGATGCCATCAATGGCTATGCTGGCGTCGCGGGCATAGGAAATCACCTTGGGCTCGCGGAGATCCGCGGGCTCTACCGGCTCAAAGTCAGTGGTTGCAGGGGGTGTAAATGCCAACACACTCAGATCACCGGTATCCCCGGCATCGGTGCTGACAGTCACGCTGACATCGTTACCGGTACCCGAGGCAGATGAACTGAGCACCAGGCGCGAGCCGCCCATACCGCTGGGATCGGTCACGATGGTGGCACTGATACCACTATCCTTGCCCGCCGCATTGATCGCATCGCGGATACCGGTCAGGCTGTTGTTGTTCTCGCTGACGTCGATACTGAAAGACTTGTCTCCGGCAGCAATCGTCATGGTTCCGGTGCCGATTTCTGCTGCCGGATCATCAACTCCCCTGAGCGCAACCTTGCTGGTCTGCGCCAGGTTGAACACCTGCACGCTGTAGTTCCCGGCACCCGCCTTGGAGTCCGCCTTGACGGAAAACAGGTTGCTATCGCCGCTGGTTGCCGTGCGCTTTTCGTACGTGTCTGGCGAGCTGAGATTCTTGAGGGTGTCCTGAAAGGTAGACAGAGCACCGCGGAAAGACCCAAGTGCAGTGAACTTTTCCGTCGTCGCTTTCTCGAGACGATTCAGCTGAGCCGTCTTGGGCGCGCCCTCGGCGTTAACCAGCGCGCTGACAATATTGCTGATATCCAGGCCGGAGCCAATACCGGTGATAGCCATAATCCTTACCTCGCGACCGTTTTCTGACGGTTCGCTTGCCGAAAAGAAGGTTCCGGTCTATCAGGCAAGTTGCGTGCCAGCAAAACCGGCAAGCAGAGTCAGGCCTCTGCTTCGAACAGCACGCTGCGGATTTCCGAGAGGTTCTCGGCCAGGCGCAACGCCTCTTCCGAGGGAATCTGGCGAATCACGTCGCCACTGGTTGCCTCGGTAACATTAATCACCACCCGGCCGCTATCTTCATCAAGGTTGAAATTGATGTCTCGGCGAACCGACTGGACAAAACCCTGTATATCCGACACCGCCGCCTGCAATTTCTCGCGCTCGGCTTCGGGTGACTGGCCGACCGCGGAACGGGTCTGGGTAGCCACTGGCTCGGATGAGGAGGAACGATTCTGTGCAGCATCCATCTGCTTGATCTGGCTCACGCCAGCACCCGCTTCCACCGCAGCTGCGCTGTTGGCAGGACGGGTCACTTCAAACGGTTTGATAACACCCATATCCATGGTGCTTACCTCGCAACGGACAAAGCGGGGAGAAGGCCAATGCCCTCCCCCCGCATATTACCCCTGATCGTTTCTTAGCCCAAGAGGCTCAGAACCGCCTGAGGCAGCTGGTTGGCCTGGGCCAGGATCGCAGTGCCCGCCTGCTGCAGGATCTGGTTCTTGGTCAGGTTTGCAGTTTCAGCAGCGTAGTCGGTGTCCTGGATACGGCCGCGGGCAGCGGAAGCATTTTCGGATACGTTCTGCAGGTTGCTGATGGTCGAATCGAAGCGGTTCTGAATCGCACCGAGGGAGGCACGAGTCACGTCCACTTCCTGCAGCGCAGCGTCAATGGTTGCGATCGCAGCCTGAGCGCCGTCAACAGTGGTGATGTCGATCTTCTCAACCGAGTTGGCAGCCTGAGCGCCTTCATCAACACCGGCGGCAGTAGCGCCAGTGGTGAAGCCCAGGTTTGCTACACCACCAACGTTGCCGGTGGTGTCAGTGATGGTGATGTCGGCAGTAGAACCTGTATCGGTAGTAACGAACTGCAGCTTACCTTCGCTGACAGTGGCGCGAACTTCCCCTTTCAGACCTGCGTCAGCCGCAATCTTCTGGTTAATATTGTCGGCCAGAGATTCCAGAGTGGTGTAAGTGCCAGCATCAATGGAGATGGTCGATGCAGTGCCACCGTTTACAGCGATATCGAACTGATTATTGCCGACAACTGCAGCAGTCGTCGCTGTACCCAGCACGTTGGCACCACCGACGTCGGTAGCATCACCGGCGGTACCATCAACGACATCCAAAGCAAGCGCGTTGAAGTTACCACCACCGTCCGCGTCTTCAGTCAGAACCAGGGCACCGGAGGTCCCATCAAAGGTTGCAGTGGCGCTAATACCCGCAGCGGTCAGAGCGTTGTTGACAGTGGTCAAGTTGTTGGCAGCTGACGCATCGTTCAGGGTGATGTCTGCCGTTGTGTTGGTTCCATCAGTGATCGCGAAGGTTACCGGAGCACCACTCAAGTCCCCGTCCAGATCGACGGTACCCGTGTACACAGATGCAGAACCTGCAACCGCCGCAGACCCGGCAGCAATAGTCAGCGAAGTCGGCGCAGCGCCGGCAGTCAGCGATGCCTTGGTGGCATCACGGCTGGCAGTGGTGCCCAGATCAGTGGTACGGAAGCTACCGATCTTGACACTGATGGTTTCGTTGGCCTGAGCGCCAACCTGGATGTTTTCGGCAAAACCACCGTCGAACAGCGACTTGCTGCCGAACTTGGTAGTGGTGGAGATACGATCCAGCTCGTTTTTCAGCTGTACGACTTCGTCGTTCAGAGCCTTGCGTTCTGCATCGCCGTTACCGCCGTTGGCGGACTGCAGGGCCAGATCACGCATACGCTGCAGGATGTTGGTGGACTCCTGCAGGGCGCCTTCAGCGGTCTGCGCCAGAGAGATACCATCGTTGGCGTTTTTGACGGCTACGCTCAGACCGTTGATCTGACTGGTCAGACGGTTGGAGATTTGCAGACCTGCGGCGTCGTCTTTGGCGCTGTTGATGCGCGAACCGGAGGACAGACGCTCCAGGGAAGTAGCCAGACTGCTGGAGGAAGAACCCAGGTTACGCTGGGCGTTCAGGGAAGCTACGTTCGTGTTGACTGTAAGAGCCATGATAAGTACCTCGACCTAGTGATGTTTGCCTGAGCTTGCGACCCGCGGGCCGGCTTTGCCCAGGCACCCATTGAGTTCGCATTCGATTACTGTATCGGCGCTTTTCAAGCGACCTTTAGGCTTTTTTGCAATCTTTTTTTCTGCTTTGCCATCAATGGCCTGGGCCATCTCGGCGCTGTTCGACAGGGAGCTGTCAAAAACCCAGCGCCACAACTGCATCAAAGCTGTTACCTATATCGTTCGTACTAAGCCAATCTTTAGCCGTATTTCAGCCAATCCATGGCCGTTCGTCGGTCGGCGCAGTCGTTGACCGCGCAGCGCAACGAGAAACGGACGCGACATGTCGCGTCCCTACGGCGTGCGGAGGATTTGGCGGCGTCTGGTGGAGAACGCCGCAGGCTTCTCCACCAGACGGCCTTGAGGTCAACACCAGGCACAGCACAGAGAGAAGCCACAGCGGAGAACGCGTTGCGCGTCTCCACCCTACCCGGCAGAGCTCTGCGAAGGCGCCCTTAGCCGAGCAGACTCAGCACCGCCTGCGGCAGCTGATTGGCTTGGGCGAGAATCGCCGTGCCGGCCTGCTGCAGAATCTGGTTCTTGGTCAGATTGGCGGTTTCTGTGGCATAGTCTGTGTCCTGAATACGGCCGCGGGCGGCGGAAGCATTCTCGGCGACGTTCTGCAGATTGCTGATGGTCGAATCAAAGCGGTTCTGGATCGCACCAAGCGAGGCACGGGTAACGTCGATTTCACTCAACGCCGCGTCAATGGTGCTGATTGCCGCCTGGGCGCCCGCTGCGGTGGTGATATCCAACTGCTCCACCGAGGCATCACGCGCGCCCTCGTCCAACCCGCTGGCGGTTGCGCCATCGGTAAAACCGAGGTCAGTCAAACCGCTGTTGCCAGCCAACGCGCCCAAGGTAATGGTGGCGTCGGTGCCTTTGTCGGTGGTGACAAACTGCAACTTGCCTTCGCTGACCGTGGCGCGCACCTCACCGACCAGGGTCGCGTTACTGGCGATCTGCTGGTTGATGTTGTCGGCCAGCGATTCCAGCGTGGTGTAGTTGGCCTGATCGATATTGATGGTCTGTGCAGAACCACTACCAACAGCGATCGTAAAGCCTCCTACGTCACTGCCCGTACCCGTCGTATTCGTACGCCCCGCACCGAATACCTCGTCAGCGGAATCGCCGGATACCGTGAGAGCCTCACCGGCAAACGCACCTGTCTGCTGCAAGCTGAGCACACCGCCAGATTCGGAAACCATGACTCGACCAGCCAAACCACCGCCATCAATCTGACTCTGAATAGCCTGAGCCATAGTCGCGGCGCTGGCGTAGTTCTGATCCAACGTAATTGACTGCGACGTACCACCCAGATCAATAGACAAACTACCGGGACCACCGTCGGCAGTGACGATGCCCGGCGAACCAATAAAGGTGCCGAAGATTCCGCCAACCGCAAACTCGCTGGTTGGCGTCGGACTGAGCATTCTGAAGCCTAAGCGCCCGTCACCATTGTCAAACGCCTCAAGAGTTACACCGCCCGGACCATAATCGAGTAGCAGCTGCGCGTTAACAGCGTCAGCCAGGTCCGTCACCGTGTTATAGGTGCCCTGAGGAACCGAGATATCCTGAACCACCGCTGGCCCCGGAAACGGCACGGCATAGGATTGAGCAGTCATCGTATCGTTGGAGTTATCGATGGTGATCGAACCTGCGAATACGGTAGAACCGACAAACTCAGCGGTAGCGGGGTTGCCATAGCTGGTCTCTGCAACCCCAACACCCTGAACCGATGCCGCAGTCCCGCCTGCCGCTACCGTCAAACTCGCCGGCGCACTCCCTGCCACCAACGACGCTGCAGTCGCATCGCGCGAGCCCTTGGTGCCCAGATCAGTGGTACGGAAGCTGTCGATTTTGACGCTGATGGTTTCATTGGCCTGCGCGCCAACCTGAATATTTTCCGAAAAGCTGCCGTCGAACAGCGATTTGCTGCCGAACTTGGTGGTCGTCGAGATACGGTCCAGCTCGTTCTTCAGCTGTACCATTTCATCGTTCAGCGCCTTGCGCTCGGAGTCGCCGTTGCCGCCGTTGGCCGATTGCAGGGCCAGATCGCGCATGCGCTGCAGAATGCTGGTGGACTCCTGCAGTGCGCCTTCAGCGGTCTGCGCCAACGAGATGCCGTCGTTAGCGTTCTTGACCGCCACGCCCAGGCCATTGATCTGGCTGGTCAGGCGGTTGGATATCTGCAGACCTGCCGCGTCGTCTTTCGCGCTATTGATACGCGAACCGGACGACAATCGCTCCAGCGACGTCTGCAAGCTGCTAGACGAACTACCTAGATTACGCTGCGCGTTCAACGACGCGACGTTGGTATTGACGGTCAAGGCCATGGCATGACTCTCAGTGAAGACCGACTGCGAAATGATGGTAGCGCCGGCCCTGTTCATTAGCCGACGCACCGCCCCCATGCCAGCATTTCGGCACTACCGAAAAAAACTTTAGGCCGGCGTCAAACCACCAGCAGATGACACCCCGATGAACACAGACAAACGGCACCCCGATGCAACCCGCCTGTCATCTGACTGGGGTTAGCTGTGAGCACCCCGGTCGTCGCCCTGCGTCGGCAAGCCCACTGATATCGAGGTGCCCATGTACGCTGAGAAAGCTGTTGTTCGCGTGCACCGTGATTTGAAGGTGCACACCTGGTTTTACCCCAACCCGGCCAGCGACACGACCATCATTCTGGTCAACGGCTCGCTGGCGACCAGCGCCGCCTTCGGCCAGACGCTGCGCTATCTGCAGCCGCTGTGCAACGTCGTGTTATTCGACCAGCCCTACAGCGGTCACTCACGCCCGCACAATCCGTCGCTGCCGTTGATAGGCAAGGAAGATGAAGCACTGATTCTGCTGGACCTGATTGAGCACTTTCGGGCCGACCAGGTGATGTCGTTCTCGTGGGGAGGCGTGGCGACCATGCTGGCACTGGCGCAGCGGCCGGCGCGTGTTCGGCGGGCCGTCGTCACATCCTTCTCGCCAATACTCAACCCGCACATGCAGGACTACCTGAGCCGCGGCAGGATGCACCTGGCAGCCTGCGACCGCCAGGCCGTCGCCATGCTGATCAACGACACGATCGGCGAGTACCTGCCGCCGCTATACAAGCGCTGCAACTTCCGCCATGTCAGCAGCCTGGAGGAACACGAGTACAGCCAGATGCTGTTTCACGTGCGTCAGGTGCTGGAGCTGGATGCCGGGCAATACATGAGCTGTGTGCGCAACATCGATATACCGCTGCTGTTTATCAATGGCGCCTGGGACAAGTACACCAGCGCAGAAGACGCACGCTGTTTCGGCGAGTTGGCGAGCGATGCGCGTTTTGTCAGCATTGCGCATACCGGGCACTTTCTGGAGATGGAGCACAAGACGGCGCTGCAGGACACGCGCGCGGCGGTAGCAGGATTTGTGCTGGGCGATACGGCCGGCGCCGACAGACAGAAACTGGCGCTGGCTGGCTGAACTCCGGGACGGCCGAGTTCCAACTCGGCCATAGCGCGGCATTCCTGCCTGCTGGTCGAGCGGGCGCTCGACCTTCCCGGAAACCGCCTGCCCTGACGCTGTTGTATGACGCCGAGCTCCCGCCAGCGTAGGGACGCGACATGTCGCGTCCGCAAGTGCACCATGTCCAGGCCTGCCGCATGACCTGGATCTGCTGCATCAGAGCTTTACGGATTCAGCGAGTCGAATACCGTCTGCTCGTTGTCAGCCGCCTGAGCGCGCAAAGCGATCAGTTGCTTGATCTTGCGGTGCGGGAAGACATAGAACTGGTTGGCCTCCACCGCCTTGACGGTCATTTCAGCTACGTCAGACGCCTGAATCCTGCCTTTGGCAACCGCAGCCTTGGTCATCTCGGCACGCTTGAGTGCCGTTTCACTGAGGGCAACGGTATCAGCCTTGTCCGCCGGACGGTTACGCTGAGAGTCGGAAATACCGGTGGGGAAAAACGCCGGGCAAAGGCAGGTCACGCCGACATTGGCGCCAATGTCCTGCAGATCCAGCGCCAGGGTTTCGGAAAGCGCTACCACCGAGTGCTTGCTGACGTTGTAGACCGCCATGTTGGGGCCATTGAGCCAGCCTGCAGCAGAGGCGGTATTGACGATGTGACCCTCGCCCTGCTCCAGCATGATCGGGGTGAACACCTTGACGCCCCAGATCACGCCATAGACGTTCACACCCATCACCCACTCCCAGTCGTCCGGGGTGTTTTCCCAGGCGGCGCCACCGACGCTGACGCCAGCGTTATTGAACAGCAGGTGAGCGCCACCAAAGCGCGACTTGCACAGATCGGCCAGCGCCTGCACCTGTTCCAGCTTGGAGACATCCAGCCGCATGGTGGCGGATTCGGTACCCGGCGCCGCTTCCTCAACCAGGCGCACGGTTTCCTGCATGCCGCGCTCATCCACATCGCCGAGCACCAGCTTCATGCCGCGTGCCGCGCAGCACAGCGCCAGCTCGCGGCCGAGACCGCTACCACCACCCGTGATTACCGCTACCTTGCCCTGAAGGTCCTGCATGCCGTGTCTCCTCGTAAAATGCACTACATCGCTTATGCGCAGACTTGCTGGTAATAAGTTGTCTGAATAGGATGCGCCGGGCGGCAACGTTCGACCAGCGCTATCGGTCTGCTTGATCAGGCAGCAGCAACCGGGTTTATCGAAATATGTCAGACCGCCGATAAGTCCGCCGATTTAACCTATAGTTGCCTTGAAACTCGACAGGGACCTTCGACGATGTCGCGTGTATTGATGCTGTCACTGCTGCTTATGCTGGCCTGCACTGCACAGGCTGGAAGCATTCGCCTGAACACTGACATCTTCCCCCCCTACCAGGTGCGCGAAGGAGACCGTCTGACCGGCAGCTCTGTCCGAGCTCTGGAATGCATATTCGACAGCATGCAGGTCGAGTACGACATCCGGGTCCTGCCGTGGGAACGCGCCATCCAGGAGGTCAGTGCCGGCAAGGCCGACGGCTTCTTCTCGGCGACCAGAATGAACCGCGCCAGCAATTTTGCGGTCCTGTCTGCACCACTGGCACTGGAAAAATGGTACTGGTTCAGCAACAGCCCTACCCGCCCGCCGAGCATAGGAAAGGCATCAAGCCTGAGGATCGCCGGTATCCGCGGGAGCAACGAGGTGGAGTGGCTGCAGCAGCATGGTTATCGCGTTGACCCGCTGGTGAGCAACACCGGGCAACTGCTGCAATTGCTGCAGCGCGGCCGTATTGATGCCTTTCTTGCTGATCAGCAGACCCTGCGAATCGAACTGACCCGGGCGCCCACAACGCTGCGCCCGGCCTACGCCCACTTTCAGCAATACACGACCCTCGGCGTCTACTTCTCCAATCGCTATGTCGATGCCCATCCTGGCTTCATAGAACAATTCAATGATCGGGTATTCGGCTGCCTGCCGGAATTTGGCGTGCTGACTGCGGGGGAGCGCCAGCGCCTGCAAAGCCTTTACGAAAACCTGTTTGCGCAATGGCGGCAGGACTCTGCATTAATCTCTGCAGTGCGGGAACAGAACCGCAGGCACCAAGAGCTATCAATCCAGGCAATCGAACAGCTGGACAGGCAATGGTTGGCGGAGCAGCACCTGCCCGCAGATCAGCGCCCGCTGACGACCAGCGTGCTGAACACGGTGCTGTCGGACTGGCTACGGAACATCCAGTCCGGCCAGAACGGAGCCATCAGCGAGCTGATAGTGACCGACCAGCACGGCCTAAACGTGGCGATCAGCGACCTGACGACCGATTACTGGCAGGGCGACGAAACCAAGTTCGTCGAGCCATTCTTTTCAGACCAGCCGTACATGAGTACGCTCGACTATGACCAGTCCACCCGGCGCTTTCAGGTTCACCTCAGTACCGGCATACGTGACCCGCTGACGAACAGCGTCATTGGCGTACTGATCATTGGACTGGATGTCGAAAAGGCCCTGCGTATGGATGACCTGCTGTTTCCTCAACCACTGACTGCAACAGGCCCATGAAGACGATCCGTGTACTTCCTTGCGCACTGCTGCTCATCGGCTGCGCCTCAGCGCCCCTGCCGCCACTGGCACAAGACAGAGCCCGCATCACCCTTGACCCTGACGTGGGCAGCCTGGCCCAGGCCTACCGACTGGATGGCGAGCCGCAGCGCAGCCTGCGCTTCGACGATCTCAGCACAGGGCCGCACGAGCTGCAGGTACGCTATGACTTCGAGACGCCTTCCGCAGGCGCGGTGCCAGGAGTAATGAGCAGCGGCCGGGGCACCTGCATCATGGCCATCAGTCATGACTTCGCCCCAGGCCGCCATTATCGCCTTGAACTGGCCCGTCGCGGCTGGCGACCGGCCGGCTGGTTATATGATGATCGCGGCAACCTGCTGACAAGAGCGCGTGAGGTTCGCTGCGGCCCCGGTGTCTGATCAGCCAACCCAGCCGGCCGAACGCCAGTTGTCCAGCCAGCGCAGGGCATCAGCCGGGTCTGGGCGGTATTCGGCCGCCAGCCAGCCGCGGTAGTCTGCCAATGCCAGCGCCTGCATCGCCTCGGCAAAATCAATATCCCCCGTGCCGGGAGCGCCGCGCCCCGGCGCGTCGGCAAACTGAACGTGGCCGATACGACCAGCCAGGCGGTCTATCGCAACAGGCAGGCTCTCGCCCATGCGGACCATGTGATACAGATCCAGCTGGGCGGCCACATTGGCATGCGCCACGCGGTCCATCAGGTCGACCAGCTCCGCTGAGCCGGCAATCAGAAAACCGGGCATATCGAGCCGATTGATTGCCTCACAGCAAACACCAATGCCCAGACCGGCGAAGCCGTCGGCCGCCAGCCGCAGATTGTCCGCCAGGCACGCCAGGGCAGCCTCCCGCTCAACGCCTTCAACCAGCCGCCCAGGCAGCACATTGACACGCTCGGGTCTGACTACTTCGGCATAACGCAGCGCCTGCTCCAGCGCCCGAGCGAAGGCCGGCCGACGCTCAGGTACTGCCGCGAGCCCCGCGCCGCCTTCCATCAGGTCACCGGCCGGCAGGTTGATCAGTACCAGCGGCAGCGCCAGGCGCTCCAGCTCGGCTCTGAGCGCTGCGGCTTCCAGCACATAGGGGAACTGGATCTCGACACCGGAAAAACCTGCGTCACGGGCAGCATCGACCCTCTCGGGCAAGGGCAGATCGGCAAACAGCAGGGACAGGTTGGCAGCGACGGGCCAGCGCATGGAGTGCCTCCACAAAAAGCCAGCAGTGTAATGGATGCCAGACAGAATGGGAGCACAGCACGGCAGCACTTCGCCTCGCTGCATTTTTTCACTACACTTCGCACACGCCGTACCGGGCCAACAACGCTCGGCACGAGTAATCCGCTATTGAACCGGAGAAAAACATGTTCCCACGTCGTCGCCCCGCCGCGCTGCTGGCAGGCCTTTGCCTGTCTGTCGCTACCCTGTTCTCTGCCGCTGTCAGTGCTGAAACAACTGAGCTTCGTGTCTCCGCCATCCCGGATGAGGCGCCCACCGAGCTGCTGCGCAAGTTCGAACCTCTCGGTCAATACCTACAGGAACAGCTGGGTATTCCAGTCGTATTCCAGCCGGTCTCCGATTATGCCGGCGTGGTTGAAGCGCTTGGTGCCAAGCGTCTGGATATGGCGTGGCTGGGAGGTTTTACCTTCGTTCAGGCCAAGCTGCGCACCGGCAACGCCATCCCGCTGGTTCAGCGCGAGCAGGATGAAGTGTTTACCAGCACCTTCATCACCGCCGACCCACAGGTAAACAGCCACGCTGACCTCAAGGGCAAGAGCTTCGCCTTCGGCTCGGTGTCCTCGACCTCCGGGCACCTGATGCCCCGCTACTTCCTGCAGCAGGACGGCATCGATCCTGACACCTTTTTCAGCCGTGTCGGTTTCTCCGGCGCCCATGACGCCACTGTCGCCTGGGTCGAATCCGGCAAGGTCGACGCCGGCGTGCTGAACTCCTCGGTCTGGGAAAAGCTGCTGGAAGAGAACAAGGTCGACACCAGCAAGGTGCGCGTCTACACCACAACGCCAACCTACTACGACTACAACTGGACCGTGCGTGGCGACCTGGAGCCTGAACTGGTCGAGCGCATCCGTGCGGCCTTCCTGGCGCTGGACCCGGCCAACCCGGCGCATAAGGCGATCCTTGACCTGCAACGAGCCTCGCGCTTTGTGCCGACCAGCGCCGAAAACTACATCGGCATTGAAGAGGCCGCCCGCTCCGCGGGTCTGCTGGAGTGAGTATCCGGCTGTCCGGGGTGGACTATGTTCACCCCAACGGCCAGACCGCACTGCACGGCATTGACCTGACCCTGAACCCGGGTGAGCAGGTTGCCATCATCGGACCCTCCGGCGCGGGCAAGACGACCTTGCTGCGCCTGTTGGCGACCAGCCTGTTGCCCAGCAGTGGCGAACTGAGTCTGCTGGACCGCCAGCCTGCCCGGCTGGGTTCCGGCGACCTGCGCCGACTGCGCAGCCGTATCGGTCTGATCCACCAGAGCCCGCCGTTGCCGCCGCGCCAGCGCGTCGTCACTGCGGTGCTCGCCGGCCGCCTGGGCCAGTGGTCACTCGCCCGCGCACTGGTTTCGTTGTGCTACCCGCTGGATATCCCGGGTGCTCGACAGGAGCTGGCTCGGCTGGATCTCGGCGACCGCCTGTTTGACCGGTGCGACCAGCTATCAGGTGGGCAGCAGCAGCGGGTCGGGATTGCCCGCACGCTGTACCAGCGTCCGGACCTGCTGCTGGCCGACGAGCCGGTTTCGGCGATGGATCCGGTACTGGCCGACCACACCCTGAGTCTGCTGGGTGAAGTAGCCCGTGAACGACAGCTGCCGCTGGTGGCCAGCCTGCATGCGGTCGATCTCGCGCTCAAGCACTTCCCGCGGATTCTCGGGTTGCGCGCAGGCCGAATCCTGTTTGACAAGCCGGCAGGCGAGGTCAGCGAGCAGGACCTGACGGCGCTGTATGCCAACGAAAGCCTGACCGCCCGCCAGTCCGAGCCTGCCAATCCGGCAATTGCCCGGCCGGTCCGTTGTCTGTGAACAGGCCTTCAACCCACTGGCGCGAGCGCGACCCGGCCGCCCTGCCCCGCGCCCTGCTGACCGCGATACTGCTTCTACTCCTGTGGCCGGGCCTGCAACTGACCGAGTTTCGTCCCCAGAATCTGTTCAGCGGTGACAACCTGAACACCATGGGCCGCTTCCTGAGCGGCTTCTGGCCACCGGCCAGCGACGCCGAATTTCTGCATCTGCTGGCTCGTGCGACGCTGGAAACCCTCGCCATGGCCACAGCCGGCATGGCACTGGCACTGATTCTGGCAATCCCCGCGGCTCTGGCAGCCACCCGGGCGCTGTCGGTTTCCACCCTGCTGAGCGGGCGAGCGCACTGGCTCGGCCGGCTGCTGCGCTACCCGGTGCGGATGCTGCTGATCGTACTGCGCAGCATTCCCGAGATCGTTTGGGCATTGCTGTTCGTGCGGGCCGTAGGCCTGGGCCCAACCGCCGGCGTACTGGCCATTGCCATTACCTACAGCGGCATGCTCGGCAAGGTCTACGCCGAGATACTCGAGTCGGTGGATCAGGCCCCCGCTCGGGCACTGCTGCAGAGCGGTAGCTCGCGCATCGCCGCCTTCTTTTATGGTCTGCTGCCAAATGCAGCACAGGAGCTGACATCCTATAGCCTGTACCGCTGGGAGTGTGCAGTGCGGGCCTCGGTGGTAATGGGTTTTGTCGGTGCCGGCGGACTGGGCCAGATGATTGACCTGTCGATTCGCATGTTTGCCGGTGGCGAGGTGGTGAGCATCCTGCTGACCTTCCTGCTGCTGGTGCTGGTTGCAGACCAGATCAGCCTTTACCTGCGCCGGAGGCTGGCATGAAGCGTACGCTGCTCAACGCACTGACCCTGACGCTCCTTTGCGCCGCGGTCGCCGCGTCATTTATCTGGCTGCAACTGGATTTCAGTTCTCTGGTTACCGTGGATGGTCGCGAGCAGATGGCCCGCTATGTGGCGGCGTTCTTCCCACCCAACACCAGCCCGGCCTGGCTGGCCAAGCTTTGGCAAGGCGCATTGGAGACACTGGCCATCTCGGCGATCGGGACGCTGCTGGCTGCACTGTTCGGCGCCGCCCTGAGTCTGCTGGCGGCCGGGCGAATGGGCACTCTTGCGCGCAGCCTCTGTCGCCTGTTGCTCAATGCGCTACGCTCGGTACCGGAGCTGGTCTGGGCAGCCTTGATGGTGCTGGCCGCCGGGCTCGGCCCCTTTGCCGGCACCCTGGCACTGGCGCTGCACACCACCGGCGTGCTGGGCCGCCTGTTTGCCGAGGCGCTGGAGAACACCCCGACCGCGCCTGCGACCGCGCTGCGCGAGGCGGGAGCCGGACGCATTGTTGCCTTCCTCTATGGAACGCTGCCGGGCGTGTTGCCGCAGTGGCTGTCCTATACGTTGTATCGCTGGGAAAACAACATCCGCATGGCGGCTGTGCTTGGCTTTGTCGGTGCCGGCGGTCTGGGCCAGATGCTGCACGTCACCCTCAGTCTGTTCCAGCAGTCCAAGGCATCCAGTGTCATCATCGCCATGCTGGCGATGGTGCTGCTGGTCGATGCCCTCAGCGGCTGGTTGCGGGCAAGATTGGGTTAGACGGTAAGACCGGGGCCGCTCGGACGCGACATGTCGCGTCCCTGCCTCTCGGTGTGGTCGGCGCCTGTACCTGTGCCAACGCGCCATTGACACAGGGCCACGACATGTCGTGGCCGCAGCGTCCAACGCTCAGCCAGTCCGCTCCTGCACCAGCACCCAGGGCCGGATCACCACGGCCCAAAGCGTATCCGGGTTGCGTTCGGCCCAATCAGCGGCGCAGCTGTCGGTCGCAACCTGCAGCTGTCCGGCATCCATCCAGCCCTTGATGGCTTCGCTGTTGTCTTCCATCATCGCCGCCGCAACCTGAACCAGATCAAGTGCCGCATCAACCGCAAGCAGGTCGCCACGGGCAAAATGCGGCTCCAGCACTTTCCACTCGATCTGCGCTGTCGCGCCGAGAATGGCCGCGTAGGCCTCATCCGATACCGTCATAATTGCTCGCGCTCCCTATGGTTTCAGCCGCTGAATACTAATGAGCTGAGACGTGAACGCAAGTCTGCTGCCCGCCCTGATGGGGCAAATACGCCAAAAATGACTATTCTAAGAGCGGAGATGTCGCCATACAGACAGAATATTTCAGTTTGCGGACATCGGTTTATTTTTTGCACACCCCAGATTCCATTGCCTGCAGGACGATTGCTAAACTGCGCCGGTACAGTTCCGAACCGATGTTCCGGCAGCACGACATCACTGGCGTAACACCCCTTTTCGGCATAACAACACAAGTGAGCAGATGACATGAAAATGGCACACAAGAAAGCACTTTCCCGGATGATCGCCGCCGCGGCGCTGGCTGGCGCCAGCACCTGTGCAGTCGCAGCGGACACCATCAAGATCGCCCTGGCCGGTCCGGTTACCGGCCCCGTCGCCCAGTACGGCGACATGCAGTTCATCGGCGCCAAAATGGCCATTGAGCAGATCAACCAGGCAGGCGGCGTCAACGGTGCCCAGCTGGAAGGTGTGGTATTTGACGATGCGTGCGATCCCAAACAGGCCGTTGCGGTCGCCAACCGGATTGTCAACGAGGGTATCAGCTTTGTTGTCGGCCACCTCTGCTCCAGCTCTACCCAGCCCGCTTCCGACATCTACGAGGAAGAAGGCATCCTGATGATCACCGCGGCCTCCACCAGCCCGGACATCACCGACCGCGGCTACCAGATGGTGTTCCGTACCATCGGTCTGGACAGCCTGCAGGGCCCGACCGCCGGCAACTTTATCGTCGAGCAGATCAAGCCGCAGAAAGTCGCCGTCATCCACGACAAGCAGCAGTATGGTGAAGGTATCGCCACCGCCGTACGGGACGTGCTGCTGGCCAACGATGTTGAGGTGCCGGTCTTTGAAGGTATTACCGCTGGCGACAAGGACTTCTCCGCGCTGATCGCCAAGTTGCGCCAGGCCGGTGTCGATTTCGTCTACTACGGCGGCTACCACCCCGAACTGGGCCTGATCCTGCGTCAGGCTGGCGAGCAGGGCCTGGATGTTCGCTTCATGGGTCCGGAAGGGGTTGGCAACACAGACATCTCCGCCATCGCCGGCGAATCCTCCGAAGGCCTGCTGGTTACCCTGCCCAAAGCCTTTGACCAGGATCCCAAGAACGCCCATCTGGTCGAGGCGTTCAAGGCCAAGAACGAGGACCCGTCAGGTCCGTTCGTATTCCCGGCCTATGCCGCCGTTCAGGTCATTGCCGACGGCATCAAGATCGCCGACAGCACCGACACCGAAGCCGTCGCCGAAGCACTGCGCAGCAACAGCTTCGAAACCCCCACCGGCACTCTCAGCTTCGATGAAAAGGGCGACCTGAAGAACTTCAACTTCGTCGTCTATGAGTGGCACGCTGACGCCAGCAAGACCGCACTGACCGAGTAATCGACCCGCAACGGGCCTGTTCAACCATACGTTGGCAGGCCCGCTTTTTATTGTCGAACGCACAGCTGTGCGGACCTGCACTGTTTCCCTTGCCCTTTCGGTGTCATGGCCATGCCAGAGTCCCTTTACTACCTTATCCAACAGCTGCTCAACGGTCTGACCGTCGGCAGCACCTACGCCCTGATCGCCATCGGCTACACCATGGTCTACGGCATCATCGGCATGATCAACTTCGCCCATGGCGAGGTGTACATGATCGGCAGCTATATCGCCTTTATCGTCATCGCCGCGCTGGCCATGTTCGGTATCGAGTCGGTGCCGGTGATGATTGTCGCTGCGTTTGCCATCAGCATGATGGTGACCAGCGCCTACGGCTACAGCATCGAGCGCGTCGCCTACCGCCCATTGCGCGGCGGCAACCGCCTGATTCCGCTGATTTCCGCTATCGGCATGTCGATCTTCCTGCAGAATCTGGTGCGTATCGCCCAGGGCTCGCGCGACATTGCCATGCCGACCATGATCAGCGGTGGCATTGATATCGGCCCGCAGGACGGATTCCACGCCACCCTGTCCTACATGCAGATGATTATCTTTGTAGTCACCCTGATCACCATGACCCTGCTCACCCTGTTCATCTCCCGCTCACGCATGGGCCGCGCCTGTCGCGCCTGCGCCGAGGATCTGAAGATGACCAACCTGCTGGGGATCAACACCAATGCCGTCATCGCCCTGACCTTCGTCATCGGCGCCGCGCTGGCTGCCGTTGCCGGCGTACTGCTGGGCATGTACTACGGCGTGATCAATCCCTACATCGGCTTCATGGCCGGTCTCAAGGCCTTCACCGCAGCGGTTCTGGGCGGTATCGGCAGTATCCCGGGGGCTGTCCTCGGCGGTCTGCTGCTGGGCGTCACCGAGGCCATTACCGCCGGCTACTTCAGCACCGAATACAAGGATGTGGTCGCTTTCGGTCTGCTGATCCTGATTCTGCTGTTCCGTCCCAGTGGCATCCTCGGTCGTCCGGAGGTGGAGAAGGTATGATCCGTTCGAACCTGAAACCGGCGGTGATCTCAGCCGTTGTGGTTGCCATCCTCACCGGCCTGTTGCTGGGCGTGCGCCTAGATCAGCAGGGTACTACCCTCGGTCTGGTCGGTGCCGGCCCGGACGTGTACTGGAAGATCGCGGCAGCAGCCGCCTTCCTGTTTTTCTTCAACCTGTTCCGCGATCAACTCAGCGCCCTCTGGAAGGGCCTGCCAGGACTGCCGAAGGCGCCGCCGAAGCTGACCAGCCTCGGCGACAAGCCCGCACTGCGGCGGCTGTTCTGGTGCTTCATGATCGCCGCAGCGATCCTCTGGCCGTTCCTCTCCAACCGCGGCGGCACGGACCTGGGCACCCTGGTGCTGATCTACGTGATGCTGGGCCTGGGCCTGAACATCGTTGTGGGTCTGGCCGGTCTGCTGGATCTGGGCTACGTCGGCTTCTACGCGGTTGGCGCCTACGGCTACGCACTGATGGCGATGTATTTCGATGTCGGCTTCTGGACCGGCCTGGTCATCGCCGGTTGCCTGGCGGCCCTGTTCGGCTTTCTGCTGGGGTTCCCGGTGCTGCGCCTGCGCGGCGACTATCTGGCCATTGTGACGCTGGGTTTTGGCGAGATCATCCGCATCCTGCTGAACAACATGACCTGGCTGACCAACGGCCCGAACGGTATCGGCGGCATTCCCAAGCCCACCCTGTTTGGCCTGGAATTCAGCCGCCGTGCCAGCGAGGGCATGCAGAGCTTTCATGAGTTTGTCGGCATCAGCTACAACTCCGAGCACCGGGTAATCTTCCTCTACCTGCTGGCACTGCTGCTGGTACTGATCACCCTGTTCGTGATCAACCGCCTGCTGCGCATGCCGATCGGTCGCGCCTGGGAAGCCCTGCGCGAAGACGAGATCGCCTGCCGCGCACTGGGCATCAACCCGACCGCCGTCAAACTCGGCGCCTTCACCATCGGCGCCAGCTTCGCCGGTTTTGCCGGCTGCTTCTTCGCTGCGCGCCAGGGCTTTATCAGCCCGGAGTCGTTCACTTTCATCGAGTCCGCCATCATCCTCGCCATCGTGGTGCTGGGTGGCATGGGGTCACAGATCGGCGTCATTCTGGCGGCGATCATCATGACCATCCTGCCGGAGATGGCCCGCGAATTTGATGAATACCGCATGCTGCTGTTCGGCCTGATGATGGTCCTGATGATGATCTGGCGTCCCCAGGGTCTGCTGCCGATGAGCCGTCCGCACATGGAGTTACGTACATGAGCCGCCCCCTTCTGGATGTATCGGGCCTGACCATGCGCTTCGGCGGCCTGCTGGCCGTTGACGGCGTTCACCTCAGCGTACAGCCCGGTCAGATCGTGTCGATGATCGGCCCCAACGGGGCCGGCAAGACCACCGTGTTCAACTGCCTGACCGGTTTCTACAAACCGAGTGGCGGCAAGATCGTGTTCGATGGCCGTGAAATCCAGGGCATGCCCGGCTTCAAGGTTGCCCGACGCGGCATGATCCGCACCTTCCAGCATGTGCGCCTGTTCAAGGAAATGACCGTGGTGGAAAACCTGCTGGTAGCGCAGCACCAGCATATGAACACCAACCTGCTGGCCGGCCTGTTCAAGACACCGGGCTATCGCCGCAGCGAGCAGGAAGCGATGGAGCGCGCCGCCTACTGGCTGGATCGAGTCGAGCTGCGCGAGTTTGCCAACCGCCCGGCCAACACCCTGGCCTATGGTCAGCAGCGCCGTCTGGAGATCGCCCGTTGCATGGTGACACAGCCCAAACTGCTGATGCTGGATGAGCCCGCAGCGGGTCTGAACCCGAAGGAAACCGACGATCTCAAGGCACTGATCAGCGAGCTGCGCGATGAGCACCAGATCACTGTGCTGCTGATCGAGCACGACATGAAGCTGGTGATGAGCATCTCCGACCACATCGTCGTGATCAACCAGGGCCGCCCGCTGGCCGCCGGCACCCCGGATGAGATCAAGCAGAATCCAGACGTCATCAAAGCCTATCTTGGCGAGACCTGAGGGAAAGCACCGCATGCTGTATATGAAGAACGTGTCGACCCACTACGGGAAGATTCAGGCGCTGCATGACGTCAACCTTGAGGTGCGTCGCGGCGAAATCGTTACCCTGATCGGCGCCAACGGCGCCGGCAAGACCACCCTGCTGATGACCCTGTGCGGCGACCCGCGAGCCACCACCGGCAGCATTCGCTACGAAGGCGACGAGCTGACCGGCATGACCACAGCCGAAATCATGCGCAAGGATATTGCCATCGTGCCGGAAGGGCGCCGCGTGTTCTCGCGCCTGACGGTTGAGGAAAACCTCAGCATGGGCGCCTTTTTCAGCGACAAGGAGACACGTCAGGTGCAGCTCGATACCGTGCTGACGCTGTTCCCGCGGCTGAAGGAACGTTACCAGCAACGGGCCGGCACCATGTCCGGCGGCGAGCAACAAATGCTGGCGATCGGCCGGGCACTGATGAGCAAACCGCGGCTGTTGCTGCTGGATGAGCCGTCACTGGGCCTGGCACCGATCATCATTCAGCAGATCTTCGATATCATCGAGCAACTGCGCCAACAGGGTGTCACCGTCTTCCTGGTTGAACAGAACGCCAACCAGGCGCTCAAACTGGCGGACCGTGGCTACGTGATGGAGCACGGCCATATCGTGCTGGAAGACACCGGCGAGGCGCTGCTGGCCAATCCGGATGTGCGCAAGGCCTACCTCGGCGGCTGATCTCGGCCAGCTCACTCCGCAGGCTATCAGGGCGCGATGATCGCCCCCTGATAGCCGCATCCGCGCTGCTGCTCGCCATTGACCGTCAGTGTTGCCCGCAGGTGAAAGTAATCACCGGTAACCGGATCCTGACAGGCCTGCGGATACAACCACAGCTCGACCTGATGATCCGACGGCGTGGCTGCATTCAGCGCGCCGTCCGGCAACTGTTCAATCACCACCGAGCGCGCCGGATAAGTCAGATTTCCATCAGATCGCACCAGCCCTGCTGGCGACAGCCAGGCCTGCCAGGCAGGTTGATAGCCCAATGCGACCCACTGCGCGGAGTCCGCGCTGTCATCACTGCAACCACGTCCGTGCGACTGCATTCGCAGCACCTGCTCCGGGTGCAGCCGGCCATGCCGGTCAATCTCACCTATCAGATCGGTGAAGATGGCGATCTGCCCCGGCTGACTGGCCAATTGATAAATCCCGTCCAGCATCTGCGACTCTGTCAATGCCATGACCCGCTCACTCCCGCACTCACGCAGCACGAAGCCATCGGTGGTGCGCTCCAGCAAGCCACTGACGCGCTGCGGCTCGCCACTCCAGAAACCCTGCATCACGCTACAGCCACTCAAAAGCAGTGGCGCCAGCAGCGCCGCCCTACCCCAGCGAATCGGACTCAATCTGTGAACTCCTTTGCGTTAAGCGGACTCAGGTCTGAATCATGACATACGGGAGATCACAAACCAGCAAGCCAGTGGTAATCTGTGCCACATCAACCCGCTTGCGATACGCGCAAGCGCATTTGGTTCCCGACCCGCGTGTGGATAGATAACAATGAAGCTGCTTTCTGCCATTTCACTTGGAAGTGTTCTGCTCCTGCTGACCGCCTGCTCAAGCACCAAAGCGACTCCACCGCCACCTCCTGCACCAAAGCCGGTTACCCCCTGGACTCACCTGCACCTCGACGAACTGCGCGCCATCGCCGCCGAGGAGCGCTACGAACTTGAGCACGAGGGTGACAATGTGCGCCTGATCATTCCGGTCAATGGCAACTTCCACCCCAAGCGCACCCTGCTGCTGCCCTCCGGCCTGGTTCCACTGTCGCGGGTCGCGAAGCTGTTGCGCGGCGCCACCGACAGTCACATCCAGGTGACCGGCTACAGCGACAGCGTGGGCGACGACACCATCAACCAGCGCCTTAGCCTGGAACGCGCACAGGCGGTAGCCAGCGTACTGCAGCTCGGCGGCGTCAGCCGCAACAACATGGAGCTGATCAGCCTCGGCGAGGCCGACCCGCGGGCCGACAACGCCACCGCCGCCGGTCGCGAGCAAAACCGCCGTGTGGTCATCAATATAACCCCGCGGATCCCTGCCTCCAGCGTTGCCCTGGCGCCCTGAATCCGATCCGGGCGGGCCGCTGCGGCCCGCCCACTCCCGACCACCTGTGCCCTGCAGGACGGATTCCTCTGCTAAACTGGCCGGCTAACGTCGGATAGCCCGACGTACTCCCTTTGCTGTCAGAGACCACCCAATGCCTACACCCGTACAACCCCGGGCGAGCGCCCTGTTGCCCCTGTTGCTGTTCCTGCTGATCTTCCTCGGCAGCGGCATCTATTACAGCCTCGCAGGGACCGACTTCGCCTTCTACCAGATCAAGGCACCCGTCGCGATCCTGCCTGCCATTATCCTGGGCCTGCTGCTGGCCAAGCCCAGCTACCGCGAGAATCTGCAGACCTTTATCGACGGTATCGGTGATCGCAACATCATCACCATGGCGCTGGTATTCCTGCTGGCCGGCGCGTTTTCCAGTGTCACCAAGGCGATCGGCGGCGTTGATGCAACCGTCAACATGGGCCTGAGCATCTTGCCGCCCAGCCTGATCCTGCCCGGCCTGTTCATGATTGCCGTGTTCATTTCCACTGCCATGGGCACTTCAATGGGCACCATCGGCGCGCTGGTCCCCATCGCACTTGGTTTTGCCGAGGCCACTGGCCTGTCGATTCCGCTGGCCGTAGGCGCCGTGATTGGTGGCGCCATGGCCGGGGACAACCTGTCGATCATCTCCGACACCACTATCGCAGCTACCCGCACCCAGGGCGTCGGCATGCGCGACAAGTTCCGCCTGAACCTGATTATTGCCCTGCCGGCGATGGCAGTCACCCTGGTGGTGCTGTTTATTGTCGGTGACGCCCACGGCGCCGCCGCAGCAGAAGACTTCAATCCCTGGCTGGTCGTGCCCTACCTGAGCGTGCTGGTGCTGGCACTCTGCGGTCTGGACGTGATGATCGTGCTGATGACTGGCGTTATTCTCTCCGGTGTGACCGGTATGCTGATCAAGCCCGACTACGCACTGGCCAGCTACGGCAACGACATTTACCAGGGCTTCGCCGGGATGCTGGAAATCACCATTTTGTCGATGCTGATTGGCGGCCTGTCGGCCATCATGAAGCAGGAAGGCGGACTGGACTGGCTGCGCGAGCGCATTCAGGCGCTGACCTCACGCTCTGCGGGCCGTCGCAGTGGAGAAACCGGGATCGCCGGATTGGTCAGTCTGACCAACCTGTTTGTAGCCAACAACACCGTCGCCATCATCATCAGCGGCAGCGTAGCGAAGGATCTGGCCAGCCATTACCAGGTCGATCCGCGCCGCAGCGCCAGTCTGCTGGATATCTTCTCCTGCGTGATTCAGGGTCTGATTCCCTACGGTGCCCAGATACTGCTGGCCGGATCACTGGCCGCGCTGTCACCGATGGTGCTGATCACCCAGGTTCACTACTGCTGGCTGTTGGGTGTAATGGCGGTACTGGCTATTGTCTTCGGACTGCCGCGGCTGAAGACCGCGGCAACCTCGTAGGGACGCGACATGTCGCGTCCGTGCGATTGCTGGAGCACTGCGAATTGGCACGGTCACGGCATGCCGTGACCCTACGCAGAGGTTGGGGTAAGACGCGTGCGTGGAGCGCGGCATGCCGTCCGGAGTCGAGATCGACCGGAGCGATCCAGCTACGAGATACTCCAAAGGCCTTTCGGACACAGCATGCTGTGCCCCTACTGCTCCCAGGGTTCCCCGCGGGTGCGGGGTTCGCGGCGCAGCTTTTCATGCATGGCAGCCTTGGCCAGCATATTGGCACTGACCGGCGCAGTCAGGAACAAAAAGAAGGTAATCAACAGTTCATGCAGACTGATGCTGCCGCTCTGGGCACTGAAGTAGACCATGGATCCCAGTACCAGCGCCCCGACACCCAGGGTCGAAGCCTTGGTCGGGCCATGCAGGCGCATGAAGAAATCAGGCAGCTTGAACAGGCCGATGGCGCCGACAAGGGCAAATACGCTGCCGATCAGCAGCAGTGCGGCAACCAGCCATTCAACCCAGCTCGCGTCACTCATGTCCCTCTCCTATTCGATGATATTGCCACGCAGCAAATGCTTGGCGATGGCCACTGTACTGACAAACCCCATGACCGCGATCAGCAGTGCGGCCTCGAAAAACAGGTTGGAGTCCAGATACAGACCCAGCAGCATGATCAACGCGATAGCGTTGATATACAGCGTATCGAGCGCCAGTATCCGGTCCGGCAGATCCGGGCCCTTGATCAGACGGGCAAAGGTCAGCAGCAGCGCTGCGCAGATGATGCCCAGACAGAGCAGAACTACGGTGTCGAGCATTCGAAAATCTCCCGAATGGGTTCTTCATAGCGCTGACGAATATGTTCGATCAGCGCCTGTTCGTCGCCCACATCCAGACCGTGAATCAGCAGGGTGCTGCGATCAGGGCTGATATCGGCCGATACCGTGCCCGGCGTCAGCGAGATGGTGCTGGCCAGCACGCTGATCGAAAAGTCCTGCTGCAACTGCAGCGGATAATGGACGAAGGCTGGCCGCAGTCGACGGCGCGAGCCGAGAATCAGCCTGGCGACCTGCAGGTTCGCCAGCACGATGTCACTGAGCACCCGGCAGGCAAAAATAAGCAAACGACCAAAGCGCAGCCGATGCGGTGACCGCGGCCAGAAGACATGGGTCAACCAGGGAATAAGGGTGGCCAGCACGGCCGCCATGATGACGTTGCCAACCGATACCGAGTTCATCAGCAGCAGCCAGCCTATCAGCAGAGACACACTGAGCCAGGGGTGCGGAAACACGCGATCAGGTCGCTTCATTGGGCGGCTCCGGCAATCGGTTGCAGCGACAATACCGCGTCGATATACAACTGCGGCATGAGCAGTTGCTCTGCGGTGTGCGCCAGGTAAGACAACAGCGGCCCGGCCATCACCACCAACGCGGGGCTTGCCGCGAGCAGCAAAAGCACGGCACCCATGCGCGCGCCATCGACCGGCTCACCTGTGGCGACCTGATCGGATTGACGCCAGAACAGGGTGCTGCCTGCCCGGCTCAAGGCAACCAGTCCGAGTAGTCCGCTACCCAGCACCAGGGTGTAAAGCCAGGCGGCAGTGACACCCTGCCCTGCCGAGCCGAGCAGCAACAGCTTGCCGAGGAAACCGGACAGCGGCGGCAAGCCAACGATGGACATGGCAATCAGGAAGAACACGCCTCCCAGCAGCATCGGATGCGGTAATTGCGGCCCGGCAATCAGCCTTGCCGAGAAACGCGGCCCGCGTACTCGCTGGAGGATACCGGTCAGCAGGAACAGCGCGCCGGTAATCCAGGTCGAGTGCATCAGGTAGAACAGAGTCGCCTGCAGCGACTCCGCCGTCCCGATCGCCAGCCCTGCCAGCATGGTGCCGACCGATACCACGACCAGATAGGCCGTCAGCGAACTCAGCGTGCTGGCGGCCAGCGCACCGATAGCACCGAGCAACAGGGTTACCAGAGCCAGCGGCCAAAGCCAGGACAGCGCCATATTGGCCAGCTCGCCGGCATCGGCCCCGAAAATCAGCGTATACACGCGCAGGATCGAGTACAGCCCCACCTTGGTCATGATCGCAAACAGCGCGGCGACCGGTGCACCCGCCGCCGCGTAGGCACGCGGCAACCAGAAGTAGAGCGGAAAGACCGCCGTCTTCAAACCGAACACCACCAGCAGCAGCATACCCGCCGCCCCGACCAGAGGGGCATCTGCCGGATCGAGCTCACGCACCCTGAGCGCCATGTCGGCCATGTTGAGCGTTCCGGTCACGCCGTACAGGGTTCCGACGGCGATCAGAAACAGCGCCGAGCCGGTCAGGTTCAGCAGCAGATAATGCAGGCCGGAGCGCACCCTAGCCGACCCCGCGCCATGCAGCAGCAGCGCGTAGGAGGAAATCAGCAGGACCTCGAAGAACACGAACAGGTTGAACAGATCGCCGGTCAGAAAGGCGCCGTTGATGCCCATCAGCTGAAACTGGAACAGCGGATGGAAATTGCGACCGGCGGCATCGTCACCACGCACCGCATAGATAATGGCTGCGGCGGCAAGTATTGCCGTTACCAGCAGCAACAGGGCGCTCAGCCGGTCGACCACCAGCACGATACCGAACGGCGGCATCCAGTTACCGAGGGCGTAGACCCCGATACCCTGTCCGGCCTCGACTACCAGCATCGCCGCCAGCGGAATCTGCAGAAAGGTCGCCAGCAGTGACAGTGCCCGCTTGGTGTCCATGCTCGCGCCGAGCACCAGCAACAGTGCACCGGCAAACATCGGTACCAGTACGGGCAAAATTGGCAGGTGACTCATCAATGGTCCCCCTTGCCGTCAACGTGGTCGCTGTCGAGCTCGCCCTGCGCCCGCAGCGCCAGCACCAGCGCATAGGCCGTCATGGCAAAGCCGATGACGATTGCGGTCAGCACCAGCGCCTGCGGCAAGGGGTCTGCGTACACCTCTGCCTTGCCAAGCACCGCCGGCGCTGCATCACCGAGACGACCGGTGGCAAACAGATACAGGTTCACCGCGTAACTCAGCAGTGCCAGCCCGACCACCACCGGAAAGGTGCGCGCCCGCAACATCAGGTAGACACCGCAACTGGTCAGCACTGCAAGGGTAATGGCATACAGCAGCTCCATCAGAAATCTCCTCCGACTACCCGCGACTGCGGCAATTTGCCAAGGTTTGCCAGAATCAGCAGTGTTGCGCCCACGACCGTCAGATACACACCAAGATCAAACAGCATTGCGGTCGCCAGTTCGATCTCACCGACCAGCGGAATATGGAAATGCCCGAAGCTGCTGGTCAGGAACGGATAGCCAAAGGCCCAGCTCCCTACCCCGGTAGCACCGGCGATCAGCACCCCGGCGCCTGCCAGCCAGTGGTAGTTAACCGGCCAGCGCTGGGCAGTCCAGGCCTCGCCGCTGGCGACGTACTGCAGGATCAGCGCGACCGCGGTAATCAGGCCGGCAATAAAGCCGCCACCCGGCAGGTTGTGTCCGCGCAGGAAGATGTACACCGAGATCATCAGCGCCAGCGGCAACAGGACGTGCGACAAATTAACCAGCATCAGCAGGTCACCACGCTGCGCCCAGGGCTTGCCGAGGCTGTCTGCACCGGGCACCCGCAGACGCAGACCATCGATCAGCGCATAGATGGCGATGGCTGCGATCGCCAGCACGGTGATCTCACCCATGGTATCGAAGCCACGGAAGTCGACCAGAATAACGTTCACCACATTGTGGCCACCGCCACCCGTCACGCTGTTGGCGAGGAAGAAGTCGGCGATGCTGTCGTAGGGACGGGTGAGCATGGCGAAGGCAAGCGCGCCCACCAGAGCGCCACAAAGCAGCGCGATAATCAGGTCACGGCCACGGCGCAGGCCCGAGGACTCACGTGGGGTCCGCGCCGGCAAAAAGAACAGCGCCAGCATCAGCAGGACGATGGTGACCACCTCGACCGAGATCTGGGTCAACGCCAGATCCGGCGCGGCAAAGCGGGCAAATGCCAGCACCACGCCCAGCCCCACCACACTGAGGGTCACCAGCGATACCAGCCGCAGGCGATGCCAGTACGCGGTAGCAACCGCACTCAACATGGTCAGCACGGCCCCGGCCAGGGTTACGCCGTCAACGGGGGTCATGGCAACCGGCCCCCGCAGCGCTGGCAGCTGGATCAGCCAGAAACCGGTCACCACCAGTGCGGCCAGCAACAGGCAGAGGAGGTAGCGTTGCAGCGAGGCATTTTCCAGCAGCAGGGTTATCTGACCCGCGCCCCGCACCAGACGCTGCACCGCCGCCTCAAATACCAGCTTGGCGTCCACATCCCGCTGACGGGCATACCAGTCGAACAGCGGCCGACGCAGTGAATAGACCAGAATTCCCAGCACCATGGCCGCGAAGCTCATAAACAGAGGCAGGTTGAAGCCGTGCCAGATCGCCAGACTGTACTCCGGCAAGGCGTTACCCACCGTCGACTCCGCCGCTACCGCCAGCAGACCGGCAACCGTAAAGCCCGGCGCAAGACCGACCGCCAGACACATCACCACCAGAATTTCGACCGGTACGCGCATATAGCGCGGTGGCTCGTGTGGCGGATACTTGGGCAGATTCACCGGCTTGCCGTTGAAAAACACGTCGTGCACGAAGCGCAGCGAATAGGCCACCGAAAACACCCCGCCCAGGGTCGCACCCAGCGGAATCAGCCAGCTCCAGTTGCCGAGCATGTGCTGCTCCAGCGTCTCGGTGAAGAACATCTCCTTGCTGAGAAAGCCGTTGAGCAGCGGCACACCGGCCATCGCCGAGGCGGCCACCATCGCCAGCACCGCAGTATGCGGCATGAAACGCAGCAGGCCATTGATACGCCGCATGTCACGGGTACCGGTCTCGTGATCGATGATCCCTGCGGCCATGAACAGCGAGGCCTTGAAGGTGGCGTGGTTGATGATATGAAACACCGCTGCGACAGCTGCCAGCCGCGTATCCAGACCAAACAGCAGGGTGATCAGGCCCAGATGACTGATTGTCGAATAGGCCAGCAGCCCCTTGAGGTCATGCTGGAACAACGCAGTACAAGCGCCCACCAGCAGCGTTGCCATACCGGCGCTGCTGACGATGTAGAACCACAGATCGGTGCCAGCGAGTGCCGGATAGAGGCGCGCCAGCAGAAACACCCCTGCCTTGACCATGGTTGCCGAGTGCAGATACGCCGACACCGGCGTTGGCGCCGCCATGGCGTGCGGCAGCCAGAAGTGGAACGGAAACTGTGCCGACTTGGTAAACACCCCGAGCAGCACCAGCACCAGAATCACCGGATAAAGGGCATGCTGACGAATCTGCTCGCCAGCGGCAAACACATCCGTCAGCTCGTAACTCCCGACAATCTGGCCCAGCAGGAGAATACCAGCCAACAGTGCCAGACCACCGGCGCCGGTAACAGCCAGCGCCATCCGCGCGCCCTTGCGCGCATCGGTAGAGTGCGACCAATAGCCGATCAGCAGGAAGGATGACAGGCTGGTCATTTCCCAGAACACCATCAGCAGCAACAGGTTTTCGGACAGCACCACGCCAAGCATGGCCGACATGAACAGCTGCAGATAACAGAAGAAACGGCCCATCGGGTCGTTTTTGGAGAGGTAGTAGCGGGCGTAGAGAATAACCAGCAGGCCGATACCCTGAATCATCAGGGCAAACAGGAAACTCAGGCCATCAAGCCGGAAACTGATATTCAGCCCCAGTTCGCTCAGCCAGGGCCGCGACTGGATCAGAGTTTGCCCGGCGAATACCGCATCGGCATGCCGCCAGAGCAATGCCAGACCGATGACCGGTGCAACCATGGCCATCGTGGCACAAAGAGAACGCCCTTGATTCTTGAACAGCAGTGGAAGCAGGCTGCCAAGCAGCGGGAGGATGACGATCAGCGCCAGGGTCATGCAGGACTTACTCCTTATATGGCCATTGCGGCTCCCGTTCCAGCAATACCGCAACTACGGAATGGGCATGGTCAGGAGGCGCACGTCATTATAGGGGCAAGCTGCCATCGCCGAGCAACGCAAGCAGCTGAATCCGTTACAAAATGCGTAACAACGCTATGGCAGCAGCGCCCTGGCTGCTGCCATTCCGGTTCCATGCGCGTTACTTGACGACCCGGGACTGACCATTCACCGACATGATGCGCACGCGATCACCCGGGGCAAAATTAACCCCTTCAACCACTTCCTGAACGTAGGCACGAGTATAGCCACCATCTTCGTTAACGATAATTTCCACGCCCTGAGTACGGGTAATCCCCTCCTCGGCTGCCGCACCGGCCATGCCGCCAGCCACTGCGCCGACAATAGCGGCAATCGCGCTGCCACGACCGCCACCCACCGAGCTGCCGGCGACACCACCGATGGCCGCCCCTGCGGCTGGGCCAATCACGGTCTTGGTACCTTCAATCTGCACCAGACGCACCGATTCCACTGTCCCCATGCGCACCGTCTGCGGCGCCCGCGCATCATCCCGACTGTAAACATCGCCGCTCAGCGAAGATGCACAGCCGCCCAATGCCAGCAGGGCACCGAGCATCAGAGTCACCACATACCGATTTTTCATATCGTCACCTCAATTGGTCCGCCTTGCATCAAGGCCCGTTTCACAAGGGTGCGCGCAGTCTCGCAGAGAGGCAATACCGACCACCGGAGGTGGTAACCGTTGATCGGATTTTGAACAGATCGAGTCGAATTTAATCGCCTCTTGGCATAACATCTGCGGCGCTTATTAATAGACGAGCCCACTCCGGCGCGTCGTTACATTCCTTTTGCGTTTCGTCGTAACCAACAAAAAAGCCAATAGAACCTGGTTGCCCGAATCCGAGACACCGGAGGTTCTGCCATGTTCCCGCTGCAGGCAGCTTGGTTGTATTACCTTGAAAACCCGGCGCTGGTCCTCAACGGCCTGGCCCTGTTCTTCGCCGTCAATGGCAGCTGGCTGTGGATTGCGACCCAACTGCGCAGCAGCCTCGGCCGCCAGCGCCTGGCGACCCTGCCACCCAGCGAAACCGACATCAGCCAGCAACGCGATCAGCGCATCAATCGCCTGTTCTACAGCGTCGGCACCGTCTGCCTCAGCCTGGCCCTGCTCCTCAGTCTGGTCAGCACCCGCGTCTGAACCTGACCTCGATCAGACGCCGGCCGATTCCTCGATCACCCGCAAGCGACTGCGCACCGGGTTAGCGTACTGCAGCAGCCAGAATGGCCGCTGCGCCTCGGGTAACGCCGACAACCGTGCTGCAAAACGCTGTTCCTCGGCCGCCAGCTCGCTGGCTGTGTAGTCCGTACGCCAGTTCGACAGCGCCGTTGGCACCTGTTCGCCTGAGTGCTCAAATGCCAGAAAGTTGCTCGGATAGAGGCGATACTGACCCAGAATCTGCCGATCCACTGCCGCAGCTACCTGTCTGGCATCGTCAAAGGCCTCCGTCAGCGGCTTGCCAAACGCCACATGCACCCGCCCCTTGTAGCCCGTCAGGCCCATGGCAATGGAGCGGTCATCCTCGCCCGGCTCCTTGCTGTAACTGCCAGCATGCGCACGCTGCTCCAGCTCGCGCGCTTTCATGCCGTCACACGGATCCCATTCGTAGGAAATCGATACCGGTACCATGCTCAGCGAGCGAATCACATCCGCAACAGCTTCGGCCTTGCGGCTCATGCAGAACATCTTGATGATCGCCGAATCGGTTTCATCCAGACCGTCCTTCGCTCGCCCCTCCGCCTGAGCAATCCAGATCGACTGCCCCTCGGCAATCGAGTGGCTGATATAGGCAGACAGGGTCTGGTAAGCCTGCAGCTTCTCGCGCCGACCGGTCAGTGAGCGGTGCACGATAAAGCTCTTGTTCAGGCGCATCAGATCGGCAACGAAGGGCCGCTGCAGCAGATTATCTCCAATCGCAATACGTGGCGTCGGGTGCCCCGCGTGGTAAAGCGCATAATTGACAAACGCCGGATCCATCACGATGTCACGATGATTGGCGATAAACAGGTGGGGCTGATCGCTGCGCAGGTTATCCAGGCCACTGTAGGTGACAGCCAGGGTGCTGCTTTCTATCAGGCGATCCAGATAGGGTTCCAGCCTGTGCTGAAGATCATCAACCGATTCGACGCCACGGGCCTCGCGTCCGAGCGCCAGTTGCACCAGCGACCGGGCAACACCCGGTAGCCAGCGATTGAGGCGCGGGAAGCGGTAGCCAGCCAGCATGCGCATCAGTTCCTGATCAGACAGCAGACGCTCCAGCACAGCTGGCACTTCGGCATCGTTGTAGGGGCGAATGCCCTCGAACTCGCTCATGTCACCCTCAGAGTCTTGTCGTCAGCCGGGCATTATGCGTTGCCCACCGTGGTTTCGCCAGATTGACGATGCAGCTACACTGCATGTCACATACAAGACGTACGGGGACTTTACGGTGCAGGCACTGGAAGAAGCGAATCTGGTCTGCCCTCACTGCGGCGAACCCATCACCCTGCTGCTTGACCTGAGCGGTGGAGCCCAATCCTATACCGAGGACTGTCAGGTCTGCTGCCAGCCGATCCACGTCAGCCTATGGATCGACGACGCAGGCGACGACTATCACGTCGACCTGCGCCGCGAACAGGACTGAGCATGCAGCGTATCTACCGTCCCGCCGACATGGCGGAGGCCAGCTTGCTGACCGCCGTACTGGCCGACCATCACATCCGCAGCCACATCAGCGGCGGCTATCTGCAGGGGGCCATTGGCGATCTGCCAGTGCATGACCTGCTTGGCCTGTGGGTTGAAGACGAAGACGTCGATCGCAGTACCGAGCTGATCCATGCCTATCTCCAGGCAAGCCCCATCAACGAAGAAGACAGCGAGCTACCCCAGCCATGAGCGGTCGCCTGGCCCAGTTCAATCAGCCCCATACCACAATGCCCGACGACTGGAAGCCACAGTGGAATATTGCCCCTGGCAAACCGTTGCTGATTCTGCGCAAGACAGCAGGCCAGCTGGAGTGCGCCTCTGTCCTGTGGAACCTGACGCCGGGCTGGCTAAAGGACCTCAGCCGGGCCAGCTTTTCGGCCCGGGCTGAATACCTGCACGAAAAACCCATGTTCCGGCAGGCCTTCGCCCAGCGGCGCTGCATCCTGCCCGTCGACGGCTATTTCCTCTGGCTGCAGCAGGGGCAACGCAAGCAACCCTGGTATCTGCGGCGCAAGGAAGGCGGGCTGGCACTGGCGGGTATCTGGGAACGCTACCAGCTGGATGACGGTCAGTACTGGGACAGTTGCGCGCTGATCACCGTACCTGCCAAAGGCCTGGCAAACCGGCTTGGCGACCGTATGCCGGCAGCCCTGAACAGCGCGGAGCAAGCCATATGGCTGGCCGAGAGCACGGCGGTGACGGCCCTGCAGCCATTGTTGCTGAATGCCGACAGCCGTATCGAGATGGCCTACCCTGTCAGCACAGCAGTCAGCAACCCGGCTACCCAGGGGCCGCATTGCTGCAGCCCCGCAGGTCCGGCTCAAACCTTGAACTGATTGATCAGACGGCGCTGATGCTCTGCCAGCTTGGTCAGTGACGCACTGGCCTGGGAGGCCTCATCGGCACCCTTGGCCACATCCTTGGCGACCGTGTCGATGGTCATGACGTTGCGATTGATATCCTCGGCAACCGCACTCTGCTCCTCGGCGGCACTCGCGATCTGATTGTTCATATCATTGATCACTGATACTGCCTGGGTAATCGAGGTCAAGGCTGCATCCGCCTCTTCCGCCTGCAGTACGCTCTGATCGGTGCGGGCACGGCTTTGCTCCATCACCTTGACGGTCTCGCGGGTTCCATTCTGCAGCTGCTCGATCATATGCTGAATTTCTTCGGTCGAGCTCTGGGTTTTCTGCGCCAGGTTACGAACCTCATCGGCAACCACCGCAAAGCCGCGACCCTGCTCACCGGCGCGAGCCGCTTCGATGGCCGCATTCAGCGCCAGCAGGTTGGTTTGTTCTGCAATACCGCGAATGGTGTCCAGAATACCGGTGATATTTTCGCTGTCGCGTGCCAGTGCCTGCACGCTGTCGACCGCACGCTGAATATCCTGCGAGAGGTTCTGAATGGTTTCGGACGTTGCCCGCACCACCTCACGTCCGTGCGAAGCGGAACCGTCGGCATTTTGAGCCGCGCTGGCCGCCTGCGAGGCGTTACGTGCAACATCTTGTGCGGTCGCAGTCATTTCTGTCACGGCCGTCGCGACCAGATCAATCTCGCTGAGTTGACGCTGTACCCCGTCATTGGTCCGCAGCGCGATGTCGGCGGTGTGTTCCGAGGCATCGGTGACCTGCTGAACCGAACCGACAACCTCACGAATCATGCCCTGCAGCTTGTCGAGGAACGCATTGAAGCCCCGGGCGATATCACCCAGCTCATCCGCCCGATCCACATTGAGGCGCTTGGTCAGATCGCCTTCGCCCTTGGCAATATCGTCCAGCATGGCTACCAGCTGGCGCGCGGGCTTGGCCAGACCGTAAGCCAGCAACACCATCACACCGAGACCCGCCAGCGCAACCAGCAGACCGATGCCGGTCAAAAGCATGGAGTCCTGTTGACGCATGTCAGTCAGCTCGGTATCGAGCTGATTGAAGTCCTGCATGACCACCGCAAGCGGTAACTTGATAAGCAGCGACCAACGCACATCTGTGCCCGGCAGCGTGACCGGCATGATCAACTGCAGATGATCCACACCTTCACTCTCGATCTGAAAAAGCGGCTCGTTGGACCTGCCCACAGCGGCAATGGCGTCCATTTCCATTTGATCAAGCACCAAAGAGGCATGATCGCCCGGCTTGGCACCCTCGCCCGTGAACGCAACCAGCCGCCCGGAAGCACTCACCAGAGCCTGCTCGCCCTGGCCGTCGTAGAGATCCTGATTGCTCTCATGCAGCATCTGCTGCAGAAACTCCATCGACAGATCGGCACCGGCGATACCCATGAACTCACCGTCGCTGACGATCGGCACAGTAAAGGAGGCAAGCAACACTGTCTTGCCGCCAACCTCATAAGGGGCTGGGTCGATCACACAGGGCTTCAGCGTCTCACGGGGGCAGAGGTAATACTCACCGGCACGCACGCCATTTTCGAGGATGGTTTCATTCTCCATATCGCCGAGTGCTTCCAGCGACAGAGTGCCGTTTTCGTTACGGAACCACATGGGCATGTAGCGCCCTGTGCCGTTGTAGCCGTCGGTTTCAACTCCCTCAAAAAAGCTGTCCAGGTTATCCAGAGAGTTTGGCTCCCAGCCGACGTAGGCATCCCACAGCTGCGGGCTTTGCTCCAGCGTCATGCGGATTACGCGGGTCATTTCCTCGCGCCCCATCATCAACGCCGGCATCCCGTCATCCTGAATCTGTCCCAACATCGAGTTGAGCTGCGCCAATTGCGTGGCTACCGTCAGCGGATACTCCAGATAGCGACGAATACGCGCCTGTTCACCACCCGCTATCGCCATCACGCGGTCCCTGACCAGATCATCGATCAACACCCGCGACCGTTCCTGCACCAACGCCTGACTGCGTTCGGCGGAATAAACCGAGTAAAGCGTCATGACGCCAACAGCGATAAACAGACAGGCACCTGCCAGCACGGTAATGGACAGCTGAATTGACCTGAATTTCATGAAATACCTCGACGTGGGAACGACAGAGCGGCGCAGGACACCGGTTCATCCGTAATATCGGCCACAGCATAAAAATCTGCAGCCCGTTGCATACAATTGTCCAAATACCGGTCCAATAACGTAATCTTTCACCGTTGAATGCCCGCGGGGCTGTTCCCCAGAGGCCTGCAACATTATTTTACGCCTGATGAGAGAATAGAGCATGAAGAGATCACGGGTACTGCTGCTGTCTGTCCTGTTCAGTCTTGCCGGCCTGAGCGCCTGCAACACGATGGAAGGGCTGGGCAAGGACATTCAGAAGGTCGGCGACAGCATCGAAGACGCTGCCAACCGATAACGCGGGGCCGGTGCTTCCAGGCGGAGCATCGGCCGAATTTCAACTTCGTTTTGCAAGGAAGAGCCCAATGCGACTGCGATTCACCCTTCTCCTGCCCGTTGTGCTGCTGGTTGGCTGTCAGAGCGTGCAGACCACTCAAGGCGGTAACGTCGGCGTCAACCGCACCCAGTATATGATGAGCGGCCTGTCCAGCGAGCAGGTCAACCAGATGGCTGCCGAATCGTACAACGAGACCCTGGCTGAAGCCAAAAAGCAGGGGCTGCTGAATACCAGCGCTGCCACCGTGCGCAGACTCAATGGTATCGCTGCCAAGCTGATCGCACAGGTCCCGCACTTCCGCCCCGATGCCAGCAGCTGGGACTGGGAAGTCAACCTGATCAAGGATGACCAGCTCAATGCCAGTTGCTCACCCGGCGGCAAGATTCTGTTCTACTCGGGAATTATCGATCGCCTTCAACTGACCGATGCCGAAATAGCCCAGATCATGGGGCACGAGATTGCCCACGCCCTGCGCGAGCATGGCCGCGAGGCTATTTCTCGAGCCTATGCCACCCAGATGGGCACCCAACTGGCCAGCGCCCTGCTGGGCCTGGGCGAAGGCGGAAGTCAGGCTGCTCAGATGGCGGTGCAATATGGCCTGACGCTGCCGAACAGTCGAGCCAACGAGAGCGAAGCCGATCTGATTGGCCTGGAGCTGGCCGCACGCGCCGGCTACGATCCGCAGGCTGCCGTGACTCTGTGGCAAAAAATGCAGGCCGCATCGCAGGGCGAGCCACCGGCATTCATGAGCACCCACCCCTCTTCCTCCGGCCGTATTGAGACACTGCGCTCTGCTGCTCCCCGCGTTCAGGGCCTGTACGAAGCTGCCAAGTAAGCAGATCCCGGCCGGCGAGCTTGCCCCGCCGGTCGGAATGCAGCGAATACGCTGGTCAATCCGTGCAAAACCGGTACAATTGCGCGCCGTTCGACCCCGAACGACATGGGTTCCCTCACCCCATCTGACAAAACGGCGAGTCAGCAGACTCGAATCGTAAAAAAGGACAGACCATGACCGTACTTACCTCCGGCATGCAGAGCCGCGCGCTCGCACTGCTGATCAGTTTTCACATTGCCATCATCATCGCCAGCAATTACCTGGTGCAGTTGCCGATCACCCTGTTCGGTTACCACACCACCTGGGGCGCCTTCAGCTTTCCGTTCATTTTCCTGGCTACCGATCTGACCGTTCGCCTGCTCGGCAAACAGGCTGCGCGCCGCGTTATTGCGCGCGTCATGCTGCCGGCGCTGGTTGCGTCCTATGTAGTGTCGGTGGTGTTTCAGGAAGGCAGCTACCGCGGCATCGACGCACTGCTGTCGTTCAATGACTTCGTGCTGCGCATTTCGCTGGCCAGTTTCGTTGCCTACGTGATCGGCCAGTTGCTGGACATCCAGGTATTCGACCGGCTGCGCCGTATCAAGGCCTGGTGGATCGCACCAAGCCTGTCGACCGTGCTGGGCAACCTGGCAGACACCTTCGCCTTCTTCTCGGTCGCCTTCTGGCACAGCAGCAATCCGTTCATGGCCGAGCACTGGGTCGAGATCGCTACCGTCGACTATGCCATCAAACTGCTCATCAGCATGCTGCTGTTCCTGCCGCTTTACGGCGTGCTGCTGCGCACCCTGATGAACCGCCTCGGCGGCCCGGCGACCTCAGCCGCCTGAGCGGTATCAGGACAACAGCCCTGATACACCCAGCAAGAGCCCTGCTGCAGCACCAAGCAGCAGGGTCTGCAGCACCGTCCAGCCCCTCCCAAACAGCAGACCGGCCGCGATCAGCCCGATGCCCAGTGCCAGCCAGTCCGGCCCGGCAGTCTCGGCAGGCATGACAACGTGCCAGCCGAAAAATAGCGCCAGATTGACGATAACGCCCACAACAGCAGCACTTACGCCAGTCAGGGCGGCAGTCAGACGAAGTTCGCCACGGGTAGCTTCGATCAGCGGCGCACCGCCCAGCACAAACAGAAACGACGGCAGAAAGGTGAACCAGCAGACCAGCAGCGCCGCCAGCATGCCAGCAGCCAGCGCCTGATCAGCACCTAAAAATGCGCCCTGATAGCCACCAAGAAACGCGACAAACACCACCACCATGATCAAAGGCCCCGGGGTGCTTTCGCCCAGCGCCAGCCCGTCGATCATCTGCAGCGGCGAGAGCCAGCCGTATTGCAGTGCAGCACCCTGATAAACATAGGGCAGCACAGCATAGGCCCCCCCGAAGGTCAGCAAGGCTACCTTGGTAAAGAACCAGGCCATCTGGGTCAACGGCCCATGCCAGCCTTGCCATAACGTCAGCAGCCCCATCGGCAAGACCCAAAGCGCAGCTCCGATCAGCAGCAGCTTCGCCAAACGCCATGAGCTGAAGCGGGCATGTTCGGGTATCGGGCTGTGATCATTCAACAGCGCATCCCCGCCGCCATCAGACGGCGCGTGAGCCGCCGTAGAAGGCGAAAAGGCCGACGGCAGCAATCGCCCGCCAACGGTGCCAGCCAACGCCGCCGCCAGCACGATCAGAGGAAAAGGTAGCTGCAAGGCGAATATCGCTGCGAAAGCGGCCAGCGCAATTGCCCAGAGCCAGCGGTTATGCAACACCCGACTGCCGATCCGCCAGGCCGCCTGAACAACCACGACCACCACCACCGGCTTGATCGCGTAGAACACCCCTGCAATCAGCGGCACGTCGCCATAAACCAGATACACCCAGGCCAGCAAGATCAGCAAACCCAGCGATGGCAGAATAAACAGCAGCCCAGCCACCACTCCACCCCAACTGCGATGCAGCAACCAGCCCAGATAGGTCGCCAACTGCTGCGCCTCCGGCCCGGGCAGCAGCATGCAGTAGTTCAGGGCGTGCAAAAAACGCCGCTCGGATAACCAGCGACGCCGGGAAACCAGCTCGTCATGCATCAATGCGATCTGCCCGGCAGGGCCACCGAAACTGATAAACCCCAGCTTCAGCCAAAAGCGAAATGCCTCTCGGCGACTCAGATCAGACGGGCCCGGAGGCAGGGTTTCAGATGAGGGGGCAGTTGCCATGACATACCTTCTGTAAGGACATCCGTAAGCCTCATGATGACAGGACAATATTTCACCCTTGCTGCAGGTCCTGCCAATTCCATATCAGAGCCCTCTGACGCTCAGGCCGACGCCCCCTGGCGCCCGGCAATCTCGCGCAGCGCCTGAACCAGATAATCCGGTTCCTGTGCCCCGGAAATCAGGTACTGGCCGTTGATCACGAAGGCCGGTACCGACGAGATACCCGCCTGCTGCCAGTGCGCCTCGTCGGCGCGAACAATGTCGGCGAACCTGTCACTGGTCAACACCTGCTCGGCCTCTGCCGCATCGAGCCCGGCGGCACACACGGCATCGAGCAGTACGTCCCTGTTGCTGACGTCCTTTGCTTCTCCGAAGTAGGCGTCGAACAGGGCCTGTTTCATCGCCGTCTGACGATCGTGCTCAGCCGCCCACTTCACCAAGCGGTGACCATCGAAGGTATTGGCGGTGTAGCGTTCCTGCATATGGGTGAAATTCAGCCCGAGACCGGTGGCGATACGAATCATGTCATCCTGCGCCGCCCGCACCTCGACCTCGTTACGACCGTACTTGCGGCACAGCGCCTCGACAATCGGCATCGGCCGCTGGGCCGGATCGGGATTGAGCTCGAAGGCGTGCCACTCCACCTTTGCTCCCACCTCGCCTTCCAGCGCCGCCAGAGCCTGCTCCAGGCGAGCATAGCCGATGGCGCACCAGGGGCAGGCAATGTCGGAGACGATATCAATGGTCAGGTTCTGCATGGTGTTACTCACGTTTGACTGGGTTTAACGGATGAGACTACACCATATACAGCGGGTTTCATCGGGCATCAGCCGCTGCTATAACTGCAAATAATCATCTTGCCGGTATCTGCCATGCTGCAACTGCGCCCCAACTGTGAATGCTGCGACCGCGACCTGCCCGCCGATGCATCCGATGCCCTGATATGCAGCTTCGAATGCACCTTCTGCCACGACTGCGCGCAGCGCTTCGCAGGCTGCTGTCCGAACTGCGGCGGCAACCTGGTCACCCGCCCGACTCGCCCGGCACATCTGCTTGAACGCTACCCGGCCAGCCGTGACCGGGTGCTCAAGCCACACATCCACTGATGAACGCCGGCGAGCTGCTCTCGCTGTTTCTTGCCCTGACGGTGCTGGCGGCGCTGCCCAGCAGCAGTGTGGCGCTGATCGTTGTGCGCAGTGCCCGATACGGCGTTGGCCAGGGTGTTGCGGCAGCAATCGGCATCACCCTCGGCGATTTGCTGCTGGCCGCGCTGGCGCTGGCGGGCTGGCAGGTGGTAATCGACAGCCTGGGCGGGGTGTTCAACCTGCTGCGCTGGCTGGCAGCGGCCTACCTGATCTGGTTTGGCTGGTCCCTGTGGCGTCAACCGCATACAAAGCAGGCGTTGCCCATTTCGACCGGCAGCAGCTGGCACAGTCTGATCGCGGGGTTGCTGCTTACCCTCGGCGATATCAAGGCACTGATTTTCTACGCCAGCTTCCTGCCTCTGTTTGTAACCACACCACTGTCGTCCGGGGTAGCGCTGCAAGTACTGATTACCACCGCAGTGGCCTTGCTGCTGGTCAAGACACTCTATGCAGTGCTTGGCAGTCGCCTTGCCCTGCCCCGCCAGAGCCGGGGACTTCAACGTCTGGGGGGCGGGCTGCTGATTGGTTGCGGCCTGTATCTGGCAAGCCGTTGACCTACTGACCTGATATCAGGCTGCTGCGTACCTGCTTCACATTGCCCTGTTCCTCCCGGCGACCCGCCGGCCCGCCCTGGGCTATAGTAGGCAGTGCGGCGGAGCAGATGCTCCGACAGGCGATCCGACAAAACTTATAACACTGGAGCCACAGCATGAGCGCAGCCATTTTGCTACTGATCGGGCTGGGATTGATGACCCTGGGGTACTTCATCTACTCCCGTTTCATTGCCAACCGGATCTATCGCCTCGACCCGGATTTTCGTACGCCAGCGCACGAATTCGAGGATGGCATCGACTTCGTTCCGACCAACCGCTTTGTGCTGTGGGGTCACCATTTCACCTCCGTCGCCGGCGCCGCGCCCATCGTCGGGCCGGCCATTGCAGTCATCTGGGGCTGGCTTCCGGCCTTCATCTGGGTGGTGATGGGCACCATTTTCTTCGCCGGCGTCCACGATATGGGCGCGGTCTGGGCCAGTGTGCGCAACAAGGCCAAATCGGTCGGCTCGCTAACCGGCGACGTAGTGGGCAAGCGCGCCCGCAGCATCTTCATGATCGTGATTTTCCTGGTACTGCTGATGGTCAACGCCGTATTTGCGGTGGTCATCGCCAAGCTGATGATGAGCTTCCCGACTGCCGTATTGCCAGTCTGGGGTGCGATTGTCGTCGCATTGATCGTCGGCCAGCTGATCTATCGTCGCATGATCAGCCTGCCGGTCGTTTCAGTGGTTGGGGTCGTCGCGCTCTACGCGCTGATCTGGGCCGGCCCATCGGTACCGATTCAGATGCCGGCCGAGGTTGCAGGACTCTCGGGCAACGCCATCTGGATTCTGCTGCTGTTCCTCTACGCAGGCGTCGCGTCTGTGCTGCCGGTGTGGATGCTGCTGCAACCGCGTGATTACATCAACGGCCTGCAGTTGTTCGTCGGCCTGCTGATTCTGTACGGCGCAATCATGCTGCTGAACCCGGCGCTGGTCGCGCCGATGATCAATGACGACGTGCCGGCAGGCACCCCCTCGATTGTGCCGCTGCTGTTTGTCACCATCGCCTGCGGCGCCATTTCCGGCTTCCACGGGCTGGTGTCTTCCGGCACCACCTCCAAGCAGCTGAACAAGGAAACCGACGCCCGTTTCGTCGGCTACTTCGGTGCCATCGGTGAAGGCTGCCTGTCACTGGCAGCGATTCTGGTTGCCTGTGCCGGCTTTGCCAGCCTGACAGACTGGAAAGCCATGTACAGCGCCTTTGGCCAGGGCGGGGTCACCGCCTTCGTGCAGGGCGGCGCCTACGTCATCCACAACGGTCTGGGCCTGCCCGAAGTGACCGCCGCCACCCTGCTGACCGTAATGGCCGCCCTGTTCGCCGGCACGACCATGGATACCGGGCTGCGTCTGCAGCGCTATATCTTCCAGGAATGGGGCGAGATCTATCATCAGGAGTGGATGAAGAAGCCGCTGCCCGCCACCCTGCTGGCGATCGGCAGTTGCCTGCTGCTGGCCTTCGGCGCCGGCGGAGCGGACGGCTCCGGCGGCATGATCATATGGCCGCTGTTCGGCACCACCAACCAGTTGCTCGCCGGTCTGACCCTGCTGGTGATTACGGTGATGCTGGTGCACTACCGCCGCCCCATGTGGTACACCCTGCTGCCGCTGTGCTTCCTGCTGGTGATGACGGTGACCGCGCTGGTGATCCAGCTCAAGACCTTCTACGACCAGCAGAACTACTTCCTGCTTGCGCTGGATATCGTCGTGCTGATTGCCGCCATTCTGGTCGCGCTGGAGTGCGCTGCGGCGCTGAAACGGCACTTGGCACTGGCAGCAGCGGAGCAAGCCGATGGCCGCTGACCGTGGCGAGAAATGGCGCGCCTGGCTGAGTCAGGCGCGCTTCTTCCTGGAAGAGGCCTACAGCTCCCGCTACCGGGGCGCGATTGCCCGCAGCCGGCGTGACCACGATGACCTGTTCATGCTGCTGGTGTTCAGCGAGATGATGGGCGTACCCAACCCGGCTTCCTACTACACGCTGGAGCTGCAGCCACTGCTGCTTGAACGCTTCCACGACTGGCACCGGCGCATGGGTATGGAACACTCGCCGCTGGACCATTTCCGCTGCTGCTGACCGGGAGAGTCGATATTTCCACTTCCAACCTTGACCTGCTGCACCGCCGCCTGCTGTGGGTCGGCGGCAAGGGCGGCGTCGGTAAGACCACGGTCGCTGCGGCGCTGGCCGTACTGGCGGCCAGCCGGGGGCAGCGCTGCCTGATCGTCTCGACTGACCCGGCGCACAGCCTGGGCGATGTGTTCGACCGCCCGCTGGATGATCGCCCAAAACGCCTGCTGCCCAATCTGGACGCGCTGGAAATCAACCCCGACGCCGAGGTGGACGCCCACCTGCAGCGGGTGATTGAGCAGATGCGCAAGCTGGCAGCACCCGAGATGCTGACTGAACTCACCCGGCAAATGCAGCTGACCCGCCATTCACCGGGCACCCAGGAAGCAGCACTGCTCGAGCGCATCGCCAGACTGGTCACCGCACCGCCGGACGACTACGACCTGATTGTCTTCGACACTGCCCCGACCGGGCACACCCTGCGCCTGCTCACCCTGCCTGAGGCCATGGCCGCCTGGACCGATGGCCTGCTCAGCCACAACCGCAAGTCCGCCGAGCTGGGCAAGGTGCTGCAGCACCTGACCCCGCGCAGCGGCCGTGATCTCAATAGCCCGTTTGACGACCCCAACGAGGATCCGCTAAGCGGTCTGGATCAGCGCACCCGCAGCGTTGCCGAAACCCTGCGCAACCGCAGGCGGCTGTTTCACCAGGCCCGCCGCCAGTTGGAGGATCCGGCAGCCAGCGGCTTTCTGTTTGTGCTGACAGCCGAGCGGCTGCCGATTCTGGAGACGGTACGGGCAGTAGAGAGTCTGCGGCAGGCGCAGATTCCGGTCGCTGCGGCGCTGGTCAACCGGGTCATACCCGACAGCGCCGACGGCCACTTCCTGCAACAACGTCGGCTGCAGGAAGCCAGCTATCTGCAGCGAATTGATCGCGAGCTTGGCCACCTGCCGCGTCCGCAACTGCCCTGGCTGGAAACTGACGTGCAGGGCATCGGGATTCTCCAGCAGCTGGCGACACTGCTGGAGCAACAGGGGTTTTGAGCGTCGCTTAGCGCAAGCGCAGGGGCTGACCGGCCGCCTTGCGCTCGGCCTGCCACTGCTCCAGCGTCTGCGCCGCCTCTTCAGCCGAGAGCTGTCCGATGATCTTGAAGTAGTCCTGGCGCAGCGGATCAGACATCACCTCGGCGCGCGGCTTGATACGGACCGCATAGACGGTCTGCAGGTTCTGATGGTCGAATGCACGCCAGGTCTGGGTATCCTTCAGCAGTTGATAGCTGTGCCCTTCCAGCGCACGAATCAGCCCTTCGCTCTCAAGCGATCCGCTGCGCTCAACCGCGTCAGCCCAGTGGTAGACAATGCTGTAGGCCGATGCGGCCGAGCTGGAAGGATAAGTCTGATAGCGTTCGGCAAAGGTGCTGACAAATTGCTCGCCCCGTTCAAAGCCGAACTCGCGCGGCACATTCCAGGTCCATGGCACCGCACCCAGCACACCGGCCATGACTGACGGCCCGGCCTGCTCGACCATGCTCAGGGTCAGATTGGGTACCACCACCTGCACATTCTCGAAGCCAAGCTGACGAACCAGGCCCATCGCCTTGACCATCTGATCACCAAAGAGCACCAGCACCAGCACCTCGGGCTCGGCAGCACGGGCCTGCTGCAGCGCCTCGCGCAGTTCACGCAGCGACGCATTCGGGAACGGTATCCGAACAGCTCCGTGCACCGCCACATCATCCGTGCCGGTAAAGTGGCGCATCGACTCCTCGGTGCTGTGGCCCCAGGTGTAGTCCGCGGTCACGTAGTAGTAGCGCTTGCCGGCGTACTGCTCCTGCAATTGTGCTGCCAGTACCCGCGCTGCCATCCAGGCGTTGTAGCTCTCGCGGAACATGTATCGCTGGCCATCGCGCCCGGTGGTGTCGTTGGAATAGGTCAGTGTGCCGAAATACAGCAGGCCACGATCGCGGGCCCGCTTGCCTGCGGCAATGGCCACGGCGCTGCTGGCACCGCCAAACAGCATGCGCGCGCCGGCATCGGCCAGTTCGTCAACATTGCGCACAGCCCGCTCGGGATTGGACGCACTGTCGCGCTCCAGCAGCTCCAGTGGACGTCCCAGCACCCCGCCGGCCTGATTAATCTCGTCCAGCGCCAGCATCGCCCCGCGCATCTGCATCAGGCCCTCCTGGGCATACTGGCCGGTGCGTGGCAGATTAAGACCAATGGCAATAGGCTCGGCCGCGCCGGCAAGGCCGGCCCAGAGCATGGCAAGACCAGCCAGGCAGCAGCGTACGGGTGAAATAGGATAAGTGGTCATGACAGGCGTCCTTGAATCAGCGAGAAACTCCGCAAAAGGCCGCATCATTCCACAGCAAGATGACATCCCGGCAGTGTCCTTTGGTCGCACCTGTATACATCTGCACACTGGCTGACCAGGCGGCGCAGTGCTATACAGAGTGTTTTTTGACCACCATGGAAGGTCACACCATGATGTCAGACAATCAGCTGCTTGCCGACGCCCGCGCCATTTTGGCCGGTGCGCAGGACAAGATTGACCGGTTGCGCTCTATTGATCCGTTCTTTATCGACCTGTCGCTGCGCGAGAACCCGGTCGGCGCCCGGGTTGGTCAGACGCTGCAGGACAAGCTGGAGATCCTGCCAAAGCTGCGCGAATTCGGTTTTCGCAACATTCTGCTGGGCACCCTCGACTACGCCATGCCCGACGAGCTGGAAGTCGACGACGACTTTATGATCTACCTGCGCGACCATCAGGTCGACATGAGCGGCTGCTACGCCTTTACCGATCTCGGGCTGGTCAACGACACCGGTGAATTCACGCCCTCGCCGTCGATGCTCAAATTGCGCGACTACCGCGTGCCCAATACGCTGCACGAGATCTACCTGAGCCGGGACGGTATGGCCGGCCAATACGACTTCGCTACCCTGCGCCGCAGCATTCCCGCCAGCATCGCCTGGCTGCAGCAAAACATCCGTGGCGATGACGGCGGCGCACCCAGGATCATGATCAACGTCGTCGATGGCTGCGATGCCTTCATCCAGAATCCTGACGAAACCATCGAGATACTGCAGTTGCTGGCACAGCAGCCGATCTTCGGGCTGAGCATGGAAGATGATCGAGGCACCTACCTGCCGTTCCAGGTTGGCGCCTTTGTCGCCGTCGCTCGCCGCTGTCTGCCTGCGCCACTCAAGTTGCTGGTACATATTCATGCCGGCGCAGGCGTCGAGAACGCCTCCGTCATCGAGGCCCTGCTCAACGGGGCAGACGGTGCCTGGGGCGGGCTACCCAAACGTGCTGCCATTATCGGCCATGCGTCTCTGGGGGAACTGATTGCGAATCTGGTTCGGGTCGGCAATCGGCACATGGCATCTACCTACCGGCTCGACCGGCTGCTGCCGCTGGCGACCCGCCTGCAGGTACTGGACGAAGAGGAAGCGGTACCTGACGACCTGCCAATTCTCGGCAATAACGCCTACCGGCTGCCGCTGAGCTTCTTCCGCCAACGTCCCGACCGCTTCATGGATCTGGTTCCCCAGGCCATCGGTGGCAGCTATGGTTACCGCATCTGCCCGGTTGTCAGCGATGCACCCGTGATTGCCGGGCGCCTGGCAGAGGTCACCGGACAGCCTGCCGACAGCTTCGCCCAGCCTGTTCTGGAGCAAATGATCCGGCTGATGCGCCGCGACTTGCGCGCCGGCCAGCGCATCGTCTATGACCAGCCGGCCAAGCTGCTGACGCTGTATCAGCGCGCACGGCAGACAGCAGGCAATACGTCATCAGGTGTAACGCCAAGTGATGGCCAACTGGCATGAAGCATGCTTACATTCAGCACTGAACAAAAAAACGTCAACAGGATACGGGTATGAGCGACATCGCCACCGAGATAGCCCACGACAGCGCGGTCTATAAGACACTGCTCGAATCAACCAAGGCCATTCCCTGGAAGATCGACTGGAAGACCATGACCTTCGCCTACATCGGCCCGCAGATCGAACACCTGCTGGGCTGGACACAGGACAGCTGGATCAGCGCCGACGACTGGGCCAACCGCATGCATCCGGAGGACCGCGAGTGGGTAGTGAACTTCTGCATATCCCAGTCCCAGGCCGGAACCGATCACGAAGCCGACTACCGGGCACTTACTGCCGACGGCGAGTACGTATGGATTCGCGACGTGGTTCATGTGGTACGTGACGAGGATGGCGAAGTTGAGGCCCTCATCGGCTTCATGTTCGACATCAGCGAGCGCAAGAAAACCGAAGAACGCCTGAAAACCCTGCAAAAGGAACTGGAGGAGCTGTCTTTCAAGGACGGCCTGACCGGCGCCGCCAACCGTCGCATGTTCGACTCCATTTTGCAGCTGGAATGGACCAATGCCCGGCGCAACGGCCAGCCGCTGTCGGTCATTCTGCTCGATATCGACTACTTCAAGCAGTACAACGACCACTACGGCCATATCAGCGGCGACGACTGCCTTAAACGGGTTGCCCAGGCATTGAGTGGCGCCGCAGCACGTTCGCGCGATTTCTTTGCCCGCTACGGCGGTGAAGAGTTCGTACTGGTACTGCCGGAGACCGACGCCAAGGCTGCCGAGCGCGTGGCAGAGCGTTGCCGCTCGCTGATTTTCAAGGAGCAGATTCCCCACGCCAACTCGGAAGCGGGCCAGATTCTGACTGTCAGTATGGGCATTGGCACCATTGTGCCCGGTCAGCATGACGACCCACGGGCCTTCCTCGACGCCGTGGATCGCAGCCTGTATCAGGCCAAGCAGCAGGGCCGCAACCGTATCGTCAACGGCGCCTGACTCAGCCCGCCGTTGTCAGCATCGGCTGCACCAGCAGCCACGCCGAGTACAACCCCAGCAGCAGGAATGCCAGGGCGGTAATGCGGCGGATCAGGGTCAGCGGCAGGCGCTCTGCCGCGACATTACCCAAAATCACCACCGGTACGTTGGCCAGCAGCATGCCAACGGTCGTGCCCAGAACTACCCAGACGTAGGCATCGAATTGCGCAGCCAGCACCACCGTTGCGATCTGGGTCTTGTCACCCATCTCCGCGAGGAAGAAGGCAATGACGGTCGCAACGAACGCGCCATAACGCCCAACCGGTGGCGCGTCGTCTTCATCCAGTTTGTCGGGAATCAACGTCCAGGCGGCAACCGCCAGAAACGACACGGCAAGAATGGCGTGCTGCCAGGTGTCGTTCAGGTAGTCGGCAACCAGTTGGCCGATGGCGCCGGCCATCGCGTGATTGGCCACAGTCGCCACCAGAATACCCCAGATGATTGGCCACGGCCGGCGAAAACGCGCCGCCAGCAGCAGTGCCAGCAGTTGGGTCTTGTCGCCGATCTCAGCCAGCGTGACGATCCCGCTCGATACGAAAAAAGCTTCCACGGAGGTTCCAGAAGAGGGCGGGATTACGATTCCATTGACACACGACTACCCCCGCCCTCGGCTGGTGGTCGCGTGTCAAAGGTCTCGTCAAACCCGATACCGCATTGAGCGGTGGAGGGTCGCAAACGCCATGATCTGCGGATCAATTATGTTGACGTTTGCCGGTGCAAGCAGGCGCTTGCGCAGAGGCTACTCCCCTAAGACGGGCGCAAATATAACGGCAAAGGCCGGCTGAATCAACCCGGCGCGACCGCCGAGTAGACCTTGAACCGGTTGTTCTCACGCAACACCTGACAGGGCCCAATGTGCTCCTCGATCAGCGGCGGGTAACGCAAAAAGCCGTTGGCAACGATGCGCAACTCTCCTCCCGGCAGCAGGTTACGGGTCACCTGCTCGAAGAAGCGTTCGGCGATGCTGGTGTCCTGACGGATACCGGTATGAAACGGCGGGTTGCTGATAACCGCGGCAAAGCGGCCGTGTACGTCACTCAGCCCGTCGGAGGCATGCACCTCGGCCGCAACGCCGTTGAGCGCCAGCGACTGCCGCGCGCAGTAAATGGCTAGCGCATCGATATCGACCAGTTCAAACCGGCAACCCGGGTTACGCCGCGCCATGACCAGCGACAGCACGCCAGAGCCACAGCCAAAATCCAGCACCCGGCCGGCCGGCAGCGCCTGTTGCTCGGCCAGCAACAGCTCGCTGCCCTCGTCCAGTCGGCCATGACTGAACACGCCCGGCAGACTGACCAGTTGCAGCGGCTGATCGTCAAACCTCAACTCGTACTGCTGCCGCCAGTCCTCAAGCCGGAATGGCGCAACCGGCTGATCGACGATCACCCGCCAGAGCTGACAATGCCGCGCCGAATCAAGTTTCTCCGGGTGCGCTCCATAGCGGCCCAGCAGTTTCTCCGCCCGGGTAATGCCGCCCTTCTTTTCGCCAACCAGATAGACCGGCTTGCCCTGCGCCAGCAACGGCAGCATCTGCGCCAGCGCATACTCGGCGCGCTCAATTGCCTTGGGCATGACCAGAATCGCCGCATCAAGCTCATCGACCTGCGGACACAGATGGGAGAACACCAGCCGCTCTTCCGGCAGCGCACCAGCCAACCCGCGGCTGCTGGCGTAGTCCCAGCACCAGAGCGTCCAGTCGGCCTCAAGGCTGCGGGTCAGCCCATCTGCCGCAGGATTGACCAGCAGCAGGCGCTGACCGCGAAACAGCTCGGCGCTGCGCTCAAGTATCTGGCTGGTGTTGTCCATCGGGCTCTCCGCTGACTGGTGCAAAGGGGCGCATTGTAAGGGATGTACTGATTTAGTGCGCGGCTCAAGTACCACGCGGCTTGGCCCGGCGTGTGGGCTCCGCCTGCAGCGGATCATCCGGCCAGTAGTGCTTTGGGTAACGGCCCTTCATGTCTTTTTTAACCTCGGCGTAACTGCCCTTCCAGAAGCCGGCCAGATCCTGAGTGACCTGCACCGGACGCTGGGCCGGTGACAGCAGATGCAGTTTCAGTACCTGCCGGCCGCCAGCAATACGCGGGGTGTCGGCGCTGCCGAACATCTCCTGCAGACGCACCGCCAGCACCGGTGGCGTCTCGCTGTAATCGATGCGAATCCGCGAGCCGGTCGGCACCGTCCAGTGGGTCGGCACCTGCTCGTCCAGCTCCTTGGGCAATGGCCAGGGCAGCAGCCCGGCAAGAATATTACCCAGCTCCAGGTTGGCGAAATGCGCCAGCCGATTGACCTTGTCCAGATACGGTGCAAGCCAGTCTTCCAGAGTGGCGAGCAGGGCCTCGTCCGACAGGTCGGGCCAGCGGCTATCATTGCCCTGCGCCAGATCCAGCTCGCGCAGCAACTGCACCCGCGCCTGCCACTGCCGCTGCTCCGGTGTCCACGGCAGCAAGTTAATGCCTTGCCTGCGCACCACATCGCAGAGCGCGCGCTGGCGTTGTTCGGGCGCCACTTGCGGCAGCGCCTTGCGCTGCCAGATCAGCTCGCCGATGCGCTGCTGCCGTTCGGCCAGGAGGGTTTCACTGCGGCTGTCCCACTCCAGCGTATCGCGTTCGCTCAGCAGCGCCGGTTCAACCGCCAGCAGACGCGCCACATTCAGCTCGGCAGCCATAAAAATCCGCGCCTGACGCTGGCCGCCCTGCCCGCCCAGCGCCGCCACCGCCAGCCATTCGGATTGCTGAAGGCGGTCAACCTCGGCAAACCCGGCTGAACGACCATTGGCCAGACGGTAGTCGGCGCCGGCTGCACCGCGGCGCTGCGCGATACGGTCCGGATAGGCCAGCGCCAGCAGCACGCCGTGCCAGTCGTCGTGCTGCGGGTCACTGACCGGATCGGTGGCCGGCAACCGGGCGAGCAGACGCGACCATTGCTCAACCAGACGCTTGGCGCGCTGCAATGCGCCGCGGTCTACATCCGCGCCGCGCGGGTCGTCAAACAGCGCCAGACGTACACTCAGATCGGCATTGTCGGCGCGGCGCAGCAGATCGCGCTCATCGACTATCGCCGCGATGCGGGCGGCCAACTTGGCCAGCCCAAGGCGCTGCCCCTCCACCAGCATATGCGCCAGCCGCGGGTGCATCGGTAAACCGGCCAGCACGCGCCCGTGCTCGGTGAGCTGCCAGTTAGCGCCATCGCGCTGCAAGGCACCGAGCCGTTCCAGCAGCTCACGCCCCTGATCCAGCGCGGCGGTTGGCGGCGGGTCCAGCCATACCAGCTCATCGGGCTGCTGCACGCCCCACTGCGCCAGCTGCAGTGCCAGCGGTGCGAGATCGGCCTGCAGTATTTCAGCATCGCGCTGCGCCGCCAGCTGCTCGTGCTGCTGGGCCGACCACAGCCGGTAACAGACGCCGGGCTCCAGGCGCCCGGCCCGGCCAGCGCGCTGCTCGGCGGCGGCGCGCGACACCCGTCGGGTCTGCAATGCGCTCATGCCCGACAGCGGATCAAACGCCGCCTCACGCGACAGGCCGGCATCCACCACCACGCGAATGCCCTCGATGGTCAGACTGGTCTCGGCAATGGCGGTCGCCAGCACGATTTTGCGCTGACCCGCCGGTGCCGGTTCGATGGCACGGCGCTGAGCAGCGAGATCCAGGTCGCCATACAGCGGCGTGAGCAGCACGTTCTGCTGCTCGCCCAGCGCCTCTTCCAGCCGCGCCAATACCCGGCGGATCTCGGCCATGCCCGGCAGAAACACCAGCACGCTGCCGCTTTCCTCGTCCAGCGCGCGCAGCACGGTTTGCACCACCTCGGCATCATTCGGGCGCCCCAGGGTTGCCGGTGCGCCATAGCGAATATCCACCGGATACTGACGCCCCTGGCTGGTAATAATCGGAGCGTCATCCAGCAGACGGCTGACGCCCTCTGCGTCAAGCGTCGCCGACATGACCAGCAGCCGCAGCGGCGGATCATCCCGCAGGTACTGCTGGGTCTGCACACAGAGCGCCAGACCCAGATCGGCATCCAGGCTGCGCTCGTGAAATTCGTCGAAGATCACCACGCCGACACCCGGCAGCTCCGGATCATCCTGCAGCAGGCGCTGAAGAATCCCTTCGGTAACCACCTCGATACGGGTGGCGGCGCTGACCTTGCTGTCCAGGCGGATGCGATAACCGACCGTCTGCCCGACCGGCTCACCCAGCAACTCGGCCAGCCGCTCGGCAGCCGCTCTGGCCGCCAGTCGACGCGGCTCAAGCATGATGATCTTCTGCCCGGCCAGCCAATCGCATTCAAGCAGCGCCAGCGGCACCAGTGTTGTTTTCCCCGCGCCGGGCGGCGCTTGCAAAACCAGCGAATGCTGTTCAGCAAATGTTTGTTTGAGCTCGGGCAGAATCAGCGAAACGGGAAGGTTGTTCATGAGGCCGGGACTGACAAAAATGAGCCCGCATTATAGCGGCCGCAGACTTTCCGTCACTCGGGTCGCCCGCTATGCTAGGACGGTTTTTCGGTCCAACCTCCTGCCGTGAGTCCTTCTCCGTGAATAGCCGTCTCAAATCGCTGGCCGCCGTCGTACTCTGCACTGCTCTGACCACCCAACTCAGCGCCTGCGGCACCATCTTCTACCCCGAACGCCGTGGTCAGATCAGTGGCCAGATCGATCCGGGGGTGGCCATTCTCAACGGTATCGGCCTGCTGATTTTTATCATCCCGGGGCTGATCGCCTTCGGCATCGACTTCACCACCGGCGCCATTTATCTGCCGGGCGGCAAATACAGCGTGGCACCAGAAACATTGCAGCAGGCAGTCGATGCTGATGGCCGGGTCGATACCGCCGCGCTGCAGCACATTCTCAAGCAAGAGCTGGGGAAGGACTTGCCGTTGGCACAGGCGCGCCAGATCAGGGCCGACTCAACCACTCAGTTGGCAATGTTGCAACTGACGGGGCGTGGCTGATGAGCAAACCGCACGCAATGGGAGAAGAGCGCGCCCGGCTGCTGCGGCTGGCTACCCGCGCCTCGGTCGGCTTGGCACTGGTGCTGATCGCGCTGAAGGCTACCGTTTGGCTGACCACCGGCTCAGTCAGCCTGCTGGCCGGCCTGATCGACTCGCTGATGGACGCCGCCGCCTCGATCATCAACCTGTTCGCAGTTGGCTATGCACTCAAACCCGCCGACAAGGAACACCGCTTCGGCCACGGCAAGGCCGAGGCGCTGGCTGGCCTGGCACAGTCGGCCTTCATCACCGGCTCGGCCGTACTGGTGTTGCTGCAGGGCATCAACCGCCTGCTCCACCCCGAACCGCTGGAAGCCGCCTGGGCCGGCATCGCCGTCATGGTCTTTTCGATCATCGCAACCCTTGCACTGCTCGCGATCCAGAAGCACGTTATCGCCCGCACCAACTCCACCGCGGTTGGTGCCGACTCACTGCACTACAAGTCTGACCTGCTGCTGAATCTGAGCATCATCGTTGCGCTGCTGCTGGCCCAGTTCGGCATTCAGCGGGCCGACGCGCTATTTGGTCTGGGCATTGCGCTCTTCATTGGCTACGGCGCGGTACGTATCGGACTGGATGCGATTCAGATTCTGATGGACCACGAGCTGCCGGACGAGGTTCGCGCCGAAGCCCTGCGCATTGCCCGCGCGGTGCCGGACGTCATCGACGTACACGAGCTGCGCACCCGCGAGTCCGGCCAGCACTGGTTCATGCAGCTGCACCTTGAGTTACCCGCTACCCTGACTCTGGCCGACGCCCACGCGCGTGGCGAGCAGGTTCGGCTGGCAATTGTCGAGCGCTTCCCGCAGGCCGACGTGCTGGTTCACAAGGACCCGGCATAGACCATCAGCTGGAAGCCATGAGTTTGAGCAAGTGGCTGATCTATGGGCAAGCCCGCAGCCTTCAGACTGCAAATAAAAAAAGGCGAGCTGCCTGCAGGGCAGCTCGCCTTTTTACGTCCTCCTCCACCCTCTTGGGATGATGCCTTTGCTCCCGTGCCTCGTGGGCTGGGTAACCGACTGGCCTCACACCTTCTGGATGCTGTGGCCCCGTTTCGCCTTGTGGACGAAGCGGTCTGGACGATCGGCTTCGGCTGAATCTGGTGAAAATAATATCCCTATCTGCGGGAAATAAATTACCTGTTTTTGCACGAAATCTTGCTACATTAGCAATAATTAACTACAAATACATAAAAACGCGCAATTTAGAAAATAGCCATGAATAATCTCGACCTGGATCGCTACGATCTGAAGATTCTCGCCGCCCTGCAGCACGACGCCCGCATCAGCAACCAGGAGCTGGCAGAGCGGATTGGCCTGTCGCCTTCGCCCTGTTCGCGCCGGGTGAAAGCGCTGGAAGAAAGCGGACTGATTCGGCGCCAGGTAGCGCTGCTGGATCCGGCCAAGCTCGGCCTCAAGCTGACAGCCTTCGTGATGATAGGAATGGACCGCCACACCCCGGAACGCTTCGCCGGTTTCGAGAAAGTCATCAGCCAGTGCCCTGAAGTGCTGGACTGTTGTCTGGTGACCGGAATGGACGCCGACTACCACCTGCGCGTCGTCGTCCCGGACATGGAACACTACCAGCAACTGCTGCTGGGTACGCTGACTCGTATCGAGGGGGTTTCCAGCGTCCGCTCCAGCTTTGTACTGAATCAGATCATCGCCAGCACCGAACTGCCGCTGAAACATCTGGGTCTGAACTAGCCAGAACCCGACGGGCAGGCAGATCGACTAGCCGGTATACTGCTGCCCCACCTTTTTCTCAACGGAGCCGCTCGTGACCTACGAACAGTTCGAAACCATTGCCATGCCGCTGATGATCTTTGGCCTGGTTGCCTTCATGGGCTTTATCGTCTGGGATCTGGCCAAGGAGTCCAAAGCCGGACGCTACGGCACCGCAGTGCTGTTCTTCGCTCTCGGCCTGGGCGTGTTTGCCTTTATCGTCAAGGAAGTCATGATCATGGTGCTGGAGCACTGACCGATTCAGCCGCTCATCTGACCATTATCCCCGCTGCCCCAACATCTGAATCCTGATTCACTAGACCAACAAGAAGTGAATAAGGATTCAGAGCATGGCCTACCGCACCACCGCCAGCCGCATCGAGCGCGATCAGGTACTGCGCGAACATATTCTTGATTGCGCCGTACAGCAGGTCGCCGATGGAGGCTTCTCGTCACTGACAATGAGTACGCTGGCACGCAGCGCAGGCGTCGCCACCGGCAGCCTGTACCGCCACTTCGCCGGCAAAGGCGATCTGGCCGCCAGCGTCTTTGTCAAGGCAACTCGCCTGGAACTCGATACACTCAAGCAACAATTCCAGGCCCCCGGGCGCGCCGTTGATCGCCTGCGCAATGGCCTCACCCAGTTTGCCGCACGCGCCTGGCACAGCCGCCAACTCGCCTACGCACTGATCGCCGAACCTGCCGAAGAGGAAGTCGAAACCCAGCGACTGTACTTTCGTCAGGCCTACGCCACCCTGTACGGCGAACTGATTGCCGAAGGTATCGCCGATGGCAGTTTTCAAGTCGAAAACATCCCCCTCACATCCGCCTGCGTGGTTGGCGCGGTCGCCGAATCACTGGTCGGCCCGTTGTCGCCCCAGGCCCGAGCAGACCGCGAAAGCGGCCTGCCCAGCGAGACGCTGGAAGCCGTCACCCTCGCCATTGTTCGTTTCTGTCTGCGCGCCATCAACGCCAAGGAGGTCCCATGAGTCAGTTGCATCAGTATGCCGAAACCCATGAAGTCACCAATCAGGTGCCACCGCTGGAAGGCCTCAACCTGTACCGCAGCGACCTGCCGCTGCAGGAATGGGTGCGCCGCTACGACGGCGGCTGGGCCGACGGGCAGCTCAGCGCCTACGGCCAACTGGCCGGTGGCGCCTTGATGGAAGCGGGCTTCCTTGCCAACGAGAACAAGCCGGTATTCAGGAGCCACGACCGCTACGGCCACCGCGTGGACATGGTCGACTTTCATCCTGCCTATCACGAACTGATGGCCGCCGGCATCAAGGCGGGGATTACCAGCGCCCCCTGGAATGACCCGCGCCCCGGTGCCCAGGTCGCCCGCGCCGCGACCATGTACCTGCACAACCAGGCCGAGGCCGGTACCAGCTGCCCAATGACCATGAGCTATGCCTGTGTGCCTGCGCTGCGTCTGCAGCCGGACCTCGCCGAGATCTGGCTGCCGAAGATCCTGTCCGGCCAGTACGACCCGCGCAACCTGCCGATTGCGCAGAAGACCGGCGCCACCATCGGCATGGCCATGACAGAGAAACAGGGCGGCACCGATGTGCGCGCCAACACCACCCGCGCCTACCCGGTCGGCGTCGGCGGCCCGGGCCAGGCCTACGAACTGGTAGGCCACAAGTGGTTCTGCTCGGCGCCGATGTGCGACGCCTTCCTCACTCTGGCCTATACCGACAAGGGCCTGAGCTGCTTCCTGCTGCCGCGCCACCGCCCGGACGGCAGTCGCAACGAATTTTACGTGCAGCGCCTGAAGAACAAGCTCGGCAACTGGGCCAACGCCTCCAGTGAAGTCGAATATCGCGGTGCATTGGCCTGGATGATTGGCCCGGAAGCCCGCGGCGTGCCGACCATCATCGAGATGGTCTCGCTGACCCGCTTCGACTGCATGATCGGCTCCAGCTCGCTGATGCGTCAGGCGCTGACCCAGGCCGCGCACCACTGTGCCCATCGCACGGTAGGCACCCGGGTACTGAATGAGCAGCCGCTGATGCAGAACGTGCTGGCCGATCTGGCGCTGGAAAGCGAGGCCGCGCTGGCCCTCACCATGCGCATGGGCAAAGCCATCGACAACGCCCATGATGCGCAGGAAGACAAGTTCGCCCGCCTGGTCACCGCCATCGGCAAATACTGGATCTGCAAACGTGCGCCGGGAATGATCAACGAAGCGCAGGAATGCCTGGGCGGCGCCGGTTACGTTGAAGAAACCATTCTGCCGCGCCTGTACCGCGAAGCGCCGGTCAACTCGATCTGGGAGGGTTCGGGCAACGTGCAGTGTCTGGACGTACTGCGCGCGCTGTCGAAGGAGCCGGGGGTCCTCGATGCGCTGTTCGCCGAACTGGGTGACGGTCATGGCTCCAGTGCGCTCAAGCAGCGCATCGAGCGGATCAAGCAGCAGTTCGCCGACACCGACGACATTCAATACCGCGCCCGCCAGCTGACCGAAGACATGGCCGTCGCACTGCAAGCCAAACTGCTGCTGGAAGCCGGTAACAGCACCGTCTCCGACGCCTTTATCGCCAGCCGGCTCGGCGAACACGGCCAAGCCTACGGCACCCTGCCGCGCGGTCTGGATGTCGAAGCTTTGGTCGCCCGCTCGACGCCGGCCAGCCTGTAAGGAAACGCACATGGCACTCGACCAGAGCACCATCGAAGCCCGGGTAGATGCCGGCTTCAAACGGGCCAACTTCATTACCGATCTCGGTATCCGTCCAACCGCCTGTGGCTCTGGCTGGGTAGAGGCAGAGCTGCCAATTCTGCCCCGGCACTTCCAGCAGGGCGGCTTTGTGCACGCCGGGGTGCAAAGCACTCTGGCCGATCATACAGCTGGCGCTGCCGCTGCCACCTTGCTGGACGACGGCTACAGCCTGCTGACCGTCGAGTTCAAGGTCAACCTCCTGCGTCCGGCGCAATGCGAAACGCTGCTGTGCCGCGCCGAGATACTGAAACCGGGCAAGCAGATCTGCGTCGCAGAGGCCGAGGTGTTTGCCTTGCAAAACGGCGAAAAGCGGCTGTTCAGCAAAACGACTGTCACCCTTGCGGTGCTGCCGCTTGCCGCTACACTGCCGCGCTGACCCAGCCCAGGATAGCCGCAGATGAACCAACGCCCACGCCCGTCGAACCGCCCGCGACCAGCCGGAAAGCCGCGCCGCACGCCAGCGGCGCCGCCGGCCAACCCAAAACTGATCGCGTTGAACAAGCCGTTCGATGTGCTGACCCAGTTCACCGACGGTGACGGTCGGTCGACACTGGCCGACTTCATCAAAACCCCCGGCGTCTACCCAGCCGGGCGACTGGATCGCGACAGCGAAGGCCTGCTGCTGCTGACCAACGACGGCCGCCTGCAGGCACGCATCACCGATCCGAAGCACAAGCTGCCGAAGACCTACTGGGTACAGGTGGAAGGCGAACCCAGCGAGGAGCAGTTGGCGCAGCTGCGCGCCGGCCCTGAGCTGAACGACGGCCCCACTCGTCCGGCCGAGGTAGAGCAGATTGATGAACCCGCCCTGTGGCCGCGCAATCCTCCGGTACGCTTTCGCAAGAGCGTGCCAACCAGCTGGTTGGCGATCACCATCCGCGAAGGCCGCAACCGCCAGGTCCGGCGCATGACCGCAGCGGTCGGGCTACCCACGCTGCGCCTGGTGCGCGTGCGCATCGGTGACTGGACCCTCGACGATCTGCAGCCGGGGCAGTGGCGTGAACTGCCAAGCACCGGCTGAAACCCGAACAGCAAGACCCCATCACCTAACGACAACAACAGGATGGATACCCCATGAACATTCCCAAACTGCTCGCGGTCAACGCCCGCAAGTTTCCCGAGGGCGAAGCCCTGATCACCGCAGACTGCCGCCTGAGCTGGTCCGAACTGCATGACCAGAGCCTGCGTCTGGCTGCCCATCTGCACGAGCAGTACCAGATCGGCAGCGGCGACCGCGTCGCCCTGTACATGCCCAACAGCTACAGCTGGGTGCTGGGCTACTTTGCCGTTATCAACCTCGGTGCGATTGTCGTTCCGGTCAATGCGCGCCTGACTGCCGCCGAGCTGGAATACATCCTCGGCGACTGCGACGCACGTCTGGTCATCGCTCAGGGCGACCACGCCGAGCGCGCCAGCACTCTGGCTCCCTGCCTGCGTCTGGATCAGCCGGGCGCCCGGGTACTGGACATGCAGAGCCGCTGGGACGTCGCCGAGATTCCGGCCGACCAGCCTTGCACCCTGCTCTACACCTCCGGTACCACGGGCAAGCCCAAGGGCGTGCTGTTCCACCACCACGCACTGCTGACCGTCGCCAACGCCTCGGCGCTGGAAATGAACATGCGCCCGCACAGCCGCATGCTGCACATGATGCCGCTGACCCATTCGGCGCCGCTTAACGTCTTCCTGCTCGGCGGCACCTACGTCGGCGCAGCCCACGTGGTACTGCCCGAATTCCACCCCACGCTGCTGCTGGACACCGTCGAGAAGGAACGCACCACGCATTTCTTCGGCGCTCCGGTCGCCTTCATGATGACCGCGCAGCAGCCCGACATTAGCGAGCGTGACATCAGCTCCATGCAGTACTGGATCTATGGCGGCGGGCCACTGTCAACCGAGCAGCTGCAACTGATCGCCCAACGCATGAACACCGACCGTCTTTACTGCGTCTACGGCCTGACCGAAGCCGGCCCAAGCGGCACCATCATGCTGCCGGAAGAACACGCCAGCAAGGCGGGTTCCATCGGCCGCCGCGGCGCGTTGCACACCGAGCTGCGGATGGTCGATGAACAGGGTAACGAACTTGCTGGCGAATGCACCGGCCAGATCCAGATCCGCACCGAGGGCATGATGCTGGGCTACTGGAACAAGCCGGAAGCGACCGCCGAGTGCCTGCATAGCGACGGCTGGCTGGACTCGGGCGATCTCGCCCGCCGCGACGCCGAGGGCTATTACTGGGTGCTTGGGCGCGCCAAGGAGCTGATTATCTCCGGTGGCGTAAACGTCTATCCGCGGGAGATCGAAGTGGCGCTGGAAGCGCACCCGAATATCGTCGAAGTCGCGGTATTTGGCGTACCGCATCCGCAGTGGGGCGAAACCGTCAAGGCGGTCGTCGTGCTGCGTGAGCCGGTCGCCGACCTGCACGCCGAGCTGAGCGCCTATCTGGAACCGCTGCTGGCCGACTACAAGCGCCCACGCCTGTACGGCCAGGTTTCAGCGCTGCCGCGCAATGCCAACGGCAAGGTGATGAAACACCAGCTGTCGTAAACCAAAAAGGGCGCCAATGGTGCCCTTTTTAATGGTTCTTCGTGAACGTCCGGGATAACGCGCCCGGCTTCTATACCAAGACCATCGGCCAAATACTCGGATGATGAAGCGTGCACATTCGGTCCGCCCCGTTTACGCGGGCGAGTAGCGCAGGATTGGCAGGAAACAGGACGGCAGCCTGTCTGAGGCTCGCAGAGCCGAGTTCTGCCGGCCCCTGCCAAACCGAGCAACGCAGCGAACCCGAAGGGCCGCGTAGCCGGGTGCCCGGGGGGATCGCCAAGGGGGGCCGGGCAAGCGGTCCCCCTTGGCTCGCCGTGAAGGCGAAAGGCGGAACCATCACCAGCACAGACATAAACAGGAAAACCGAAGAAGGCAACTCGCCCCAACAATTCAAGCTGAAGCCGTTTAATCGGCAGCAACAATTAATAACGCAACCCGAACAGCCTGAACACGAAACCCAGCAACCAGGCCGGGCCAATCAGCAGAAACTGCACATCCTTGAAGAACGACGGTTTCTTGCCTTCCACATGATGCCCTATGAACTGACCGATCCAGGCCAGTACAAAGATCCCCAACGACCACCAGAACACATGAGTCATCAGGCTTAGTCCCAGCAGCATCAGTAAGCTGACCACCAGCATCGCCAGTGCAATCTGCCAGGACAGCAGCACATAGAACACCAATGCTGCAGCTACGGCCCCCATCGCTACCCACGGGTGAATAGCCCACAGCATACCGAGCACACTGAACGTAATCAGCGGCACACAGATCCAGTGCGTCAGCTTGTTGAACGGGTTGCGGTGGCTTTCACCGTACTCGTCAAACCATTGGTCAATAGCTTTCATAGGTCACCTTCATTATTGTGCGGTTTTCATTTATCAAGGCTGCCTTCAAGTGTAGCTGTCCATGCTCTCAGCGGCAGTGTCAAAGCGCGCCAGAGTAGCCTTGGCTGGTAAAGGAGCGCGGCCACCGGTCGAAGATCTGGTCTCGGCTGCGCGCCTGCAGTGCGAACACCCGCCTAGAGGCGAGACGCCTGCTCACCCCGCCACGCGGGCAAGATGGTATGCTAGCGCGCTGTCATGCCAGCTCGGGGCACACACCGCGCTGGTCAAACGCCTGTCAGCACGCGGAACAACTTGCCATGACCCAACCCAACCCGTTCAAGCCCGTCGTTCTATGCCTTTCCGGCCATGATCCGAGCGGCGGTGCCGGCCTGCAGGCCGACATCGAGGCGCTGATCGCGCAGGGCTGTCACGCTGCGCCAACGGTGACCGCGCTGACCGTGCAGGACACCGTCGACGTTAGCGACTTCCGTGTACTCGACCGCGAGTGGGTGCTGGCCCAGGCCAACAAGGTGATCAGTGACATACCGATCTCGGCGGTGAAGCTGGGCATGCTCGGTTCGGTGGAGATGGTCGACACCGTACTGGAATTGATGTTGCGTCTGCCCAATGTGCCGCTGGTCTGCGACCCGGTGCTGCGTGCCGGAGGTGGCGGTTCGCTGGGCAAGGATGATGTTGGGTTTGCCATTCGCGAGCGCCTGTTCCCGGTCGCCGCCATTGCTACCCCGAACCTGCCCGAGGCGCGCATTCTGGCCGAACTGCCGGACGGCAGCGCCGATGAGTGCGCGGCCAAGCTGCTGCCCCATATTCGCCACCTGCTGATCACCGGCGGTCATGGCGACGAGGCCGAAATCCACAATCGCCTGTACTGCGCCGATGGCAGCCAGCACGACTTCACCTGCCCGCGTCTGCCCGGCAGTTATCACGGTTCCGGCTGCACGCTGGCAAGTACGCTGGCAGGCCGTCTGGCGCTCGGCGAAGAGCTGGTCAGCGCGGTGCGCTCGTCACTCGATTACACCTGGCGCACCCTGCGTGACGCCGAACAGCCCGGCCACGGTCAGTACGTGCCGCGCCGCCTGCCACTGGACTTCTGCTCGTGAGCGAGCGCGGCCTGTACGCCATCACTGACAGCGCCCTGCTGGCAGACGGCAAGCTGCTGCCCTATGTCGAAGCCGCGCTGATCGGCGGTGCCCGCTGGCTGCAGTACCGCGACAAGTCCGGTGACGCCGGCAAGCGGCTGGCCGAAGCAAGCCAGCTTACCGAGCTGTGCCGCGCGCATGATTGCCAACTGCTGATCAACGATGATCTGGCGCTGGCCGCTGAACTCGGCGTCGGCCTGCATCTCGGTCAGGAAGACGGTTCCCTGCGCGAGGCACGCCAGCAGCTCGGCCCGCAGGCGCTGATCGGTGGCACCTGCCACGCCAGCCTGCAGCTGGCCGAACGCGCGCTGATTGATGGCGCCAGCTATATCGCCTTTGGCCGCTTCTTCAACTCCGTTACCAAGCCCGGGGCCCCGGCAGCAACCCCCGCGCTGCTGCGCGAGGCGCGCCAGCAATTTTCCGTACCCATTGTCGCGATTGGCGGCATCACCCTGGACAACGCGTCGACCCTGCTTGACGCCGGCGCCGATTATCTGGCCGTGATCAACGGCCTGTTCGGCGCTCCCGACGCTGAGACGGTGCAGCAACGCGCCCGTCAGTTCAGCCAACTCATTCACGCATCCTGAGAGACTTGCCATGTCCCGTTCCGAATCCCTGTTTGCCAGCGCCCAGAAACACATCCCGGGCGGCGTCAATTCACCGGTCCGCGCCTTCAAGAGCGTCGGCGGCACACCGCTGTTCTTCAAGCACGCCGAAGGTGCTTACGTCATTGATGAAGACGACAAGCGCTACGTTGACTACGTCGGCTCCTGGGGCCCGATGATCCTCGGCCACAGCCACCCGGACGTGCTGGACGCGGTGCGTAATCAACTGCAGCACGGCCTGTCCTACGGTGCACCGACCGCGCTGGAAACCGAGATGGCCGAACTGGTCTGCTCGCTGGTGCCGTCGATGGATATGGTGCGCATGGTCAGCTCCGGCACCGAGGCGACCATGAGCGCCATCCGCCTGGCGCGTGGCTACACCGGCCGCGACAGCATCATCAAGTTCGAGGGCTGCTACCACGGTCACTCCGACAGCCTGCTGGTCAAGGCCGGTTCCGGCCTGCTGACCCAGGGTGTGCCCAGCTCAGCCGGCGTGCCAGCCGATTTCGCCAAGCACACCCTGACCCTGCCGTTCAACGACATCGAGGCGGTGCGCAAGACCCTGGCCGACGTCGGCCAGCAGGTCGCCTGCATCATCGTCGAGCCGGTGGCCGGCAACATGAACTGCGTGCCGCCGGCGACCGGCTTCCTGCAGGGGCTGCGTGAGGCCTGCGACGAGCACGGCGTGGTGCTGATTTTCGACGAGGTGATGACCGGTTTCCGCGTGGCTCTCGGCGGCGCCCAGGCGCACTACGGCGTCACCCCGGACCTGACTACCTTCGGCAAGATCATCGGCGGCGGCATGCCGGTCGGCTGCTTCGGTGGCAAACGTGCGGTCATGGAGTGCATCGCCCCGCTCGGCCCGGTCTACCAGGCCGGCACCCTGTCCGGTAATCCGCTGGCGATGGCAGCCGGCCTGACCACCCTGCGCCTGATCAACCGTCCCGGCTTCCATGACGAGGTAAGCGCCTACACCAGCCGCATGCTGGCTGGCCTGCAGGAGCGCGCCGATGCCGCGGGTGTGCCCTTCGTGACCACTCAGGCGGGCGCGATGTTCGGACTGTACTTCTCCGGTGCCGATGACATCGTCACCTTTGAGGATGTTATGGCCAGCGACGTTGAGCGCTTCAAAAAGTTCTTCCACCTGATGCTCGATGGCGGCGTCTATCTGGCACCCAGTGCCTTCGAGGCCGGCTTTACCTCGATCGCCCACGGCGAAACCGAGCTGAAGCTGACTCTGGATGCGGCCGAGAAGGCCTTTGCCGCGCTATGAGCCAGCTCGCCTACGGCCTGCTGACCCTGCTGCTGATCGCCGCCAGCTTCTGGCTGTGGCGACAGCGCAGGCCGCTGTCTGCCGCGGCTCGAGGGGCCATGACAGCCGCCTTGCTGGGACTGGGTCTGGCTGCCGCAGCCAGCCTGCTGCTGAGCCTTGGCTCACTCGCAAAGGAGCTGGAACATACCCAGCGCATACTCGGGCTGGCGGCGCAGAACCTCAGCCTGCCGTTACTGGGTCTGGCCGCGTTCTACCTTGGCCGCGGCCTGCAATGGCAGCCGGCAGCCTGGGGCCGCATCCTGCTCGGCCTGATGGCCGCCTTTGAACTGCTGCGCCGGATGGACCAGCTGTTCGGCTACCAGTGGGTGATCAACAGCGCCGCGTTGCTGGTGATGCTCGCTGGTTGCCTTCTGGTCGCACGGCAAGACCGACGACCACTGCCCTTCGTGGCCCTCTGCGCCGTCGGCACGCTGACACCGTTGCTGCAACCGGGCGCAGCTCCCCTGGCTGAGCTGTTTGTTCCGGGCGACACACTGCTTCTGCTATTCCCTGCCCTGCTGGGAGCGGCAGTGACAGTTGGCCTGTTGAGTGAACAGGCGCACAATAGATCACAACCTGAACCCGACGATCACCAGCCGAGGCCCTGATCCCGTCATGCAACGCCTGCTTACGCCCGCTGTCCTTACCGGCCTGCTTATGCTGCCGGCGTCCACCCTGCTGGCAGAGTCGGATAACCCGCTACTGATCAGTGCCGACGACCGCTGCGCCTTTGAACGGGTTGACGATGAAAGCCTGCCGCTGGCGCTGGACGCATGCCAGCGCGCGGCCGACGGCGGCGACATGCAGGCGCAATTCGAATTGGGCCAGCTGTACTACAAGGGTGAGCGCGTAGAGCGCAACTATGCGACCTCGCTGCAGTGGCTGGAAAAGGCATCAATCCAGGGTGAGCCCAGAGCCCAGTACCTTCTGGGTATGATGCACTTCAACGGCGAAGGCATCCCGCGCAACCTGCCGCAGGCCTACATCATCCTCAAGATGGCCGCCGTCAACGGCAATGATGACGCCATGGATGCTGCTGACCTGGTCGCGCAAGAGATGGACGCACAGGAAGTTCAGGTGGCCAACCATGTGCTCGGCACCCTGTTTCGGGACTATCTGGCGCAGATTCGCGAGGAACAGCTCAGTGGCACGATGGCGCCGGGCGCCCCCGTCGAGCCACCCGGTGATATCGACCAGACGGATCAGGAACTTCAGCAGCCTTGAGGCTGCTGCATGAGTCTGTCAGCCGTCGTTACGCGGCGGCATCGGGAAATGCATGATGTTGCTGCCGCCCTGAGCGTCGGTGATTTTTGGCGTGCCGACGCGTTCAACTTCGTCAATACGAATGATCGAGTGCACGGGAATGAAGCTGCGCTTGACCCCTTCAAACTGATTCTTCAGTTTCTCTTCGGCCGGATCGACCAGCATCTGTGACCGCTCGCCGAAGATCAGCTCTTCAATTTCCATGAACCCCCACAGCTCACTCTGAAAGATCTGCTGGGCGTAAAGCTCGAACACCTGTCCCTGGTTCTGGAAGATGACCCGGAAAACCGGTTGCTTTTCTTTGCTCATGACGGGTTGATCAACACCTTGAAAAACGTGGAAGGACACCGTGGCATCAGCCGCTCGGCGGGCGCGCATCATAGCACAGGGGGCGGCAGAAGCAGATGTGTGTATAATCGCCCCTTTTCCCAGCTAGCCCCCAGCACAATCCCATGGCCAAGAAACTCTTTATTCAGACCCACGGTTGCCAGATGAACGAGTATGACAGCTCGCGCATGGCAGACCTGCTCGGCGAACATCAGGCAATGGAGCTGACCGACAACCCCGATGAGGCGGATGTCATCCTGCTCAACACCTGCTCGATCCGTGAAAAAGCTCAGGAAAAGGTTTTCTCCGAGCTGGGCCGCTGGCGCCCGCTTAAAGAGAAGAACCCGGAGCTGATCATCGGCGTTGGCGGCTGCGTCGCCAGCCAGGAAGGCACCGCCATCCGCGATCGCGCCTCCTACGTTGACGTCGTCTTCGGCCCGCAGACCCTGCACCGCCTGCCTGAGATGATCAACGCCGCGCGCACCACACAGCAGCCGCAGGTGGATGTCAGCTTCCCCGAGATCGAGAAGTTCGACGCCCTGCCCGAGCCACGCGTAGACGGCCCGACGGCCTTCGTATCGATCATGGAAGGCTGCAGCAAGTACTGCAGCTTCTGCGTGGTGCCCTACACCCGTGGCGAGGAAGTCAGCCGCCCGCTGGCCGACGTGCTGGCCGAGATCGTTCACCTGGCCGAAAACGGCGTCAAGGAAGTCACCCTGCTGGGTCAGAACGTCAATGGCTACCGTTTTGACGGTACCGACTTTGCCGACCTGCTGCACGCTGTGGCAGCGATCGACGGGATTGAGCGCATTCGCTACACCACCAGCCACCCGCTGGAATTCTCCGACGCCATCATCCAGGCCCACGCCGAGATTCCGAAGCTGGTGAAGTACCTGCACCTGCCCGTGCAGTCCGGCTCCGACCGCGTACTGGCGGCGATGAAGCGCAACCACACTGCGCTGGAATACAAATCACGCATCCGCAAGCTGAAAGCAGCGGTGCCGGACATCATCCTCAGCTCCGATTTCATCATCGGCTTCCCGGGTGAAACCGACCGCGATTTCGAGCAGACCATGAAACTGGTTGAGGACGTCGGCTTCGATTTCTCCTACTCGTTCATCTATAGCGCCCGTCCCGGCACGCCGGCGGCCGATCTGAATGATGACACGCCAATGGAGACCAAGAAGCAGCGCCTGCAGATTCTTCAGGCACGCCTGAACCAGCAGGGCTTCGAGAACAGCCGCCGCATGGTCGGCACCACCCAGCGCATCCTGGTCAGCGACTTCTCCAAGAAGGACCCGGGCATGCTGCAGGGCCGGACCGAGCACAACCGGGTGGTCAACTTCCGCTGCGACAACCCGGGCCTGATCGGCCAGTTCGTCGACGTCCGGATCGAAGAGGCGCTGCCACACTCACTGCGCGGCACCCTGATCAGCAACACGGCACACTGAACAGGTGTGCCCCGTCCCCGCTGCAAAACCGCCACCGTTGTGCTGATAATCCAGTGAAAGGTATGGATAGGCGGGTCTTTGCAGCGGGATATTTGCGCGCTATCCTGTGCGCTTCTCAGTGCCATATGGCGACCAACAGACCATTTTGAACGCGCCCCAGCATATTCATCGCTTCAGTATCGAACCTGTCGACCCCCGCCGCTTCGCCAGCCTTTGCGGCCAGTTCGATGAAAATCTCCGCCTGATCGAACAACGCCTCGGCATCGAAGTCCGCAACCGCGGCAACCACTTCGAGCTGATTGGCGACGATTCCCTGACCCGCTCTGCCGAAGCCGTGCTGCGTCAGCTGTATCGCGAAACCCGCAATACCGACGACCTGAGCCCGGATACCGTGCACCTGTATCTGCAGGAATCGGGACTGGAAAGCCTGGGCGAAAGCCTCAGCAATGGTGAAGACCACAAGCCGGTGATCCTGCGCACGCGCAAGATGAGCATCCAGCCGCGCGGCCCGAATCAGCAGAAGTACGTGCGCTCTATTCTCGAGCACGACATCAACTTCGGCATCGGCCCGGCCGGCACCGGCAAGACCTATCTGGCGGTGGCCTGCGCGGTCGATGCACTGGAACGCGAGCAGATTCGGCGCATCCTGCTGGTACGTCCGGCGGTGGAAGCCGGCGAGAAGCTGGGTTTTTTGCCCGGTGACCTGGCGCAGAAGATCGACCCCTACCTGCGCCCGCTCTACGACGCCCTGTACGAGATGCTCGGGTTTGAGCAGGTTGCCAAGCTGATCGAAAAGCAGGTGATCGAGATCGCGCCGCTAGCGTACATGCGTGGCCGCACCCTGAACAACAGCTTCATCATTCTCGACGAGTCGCAGAACACCACACTGGAACAGATGAAGATGTTCCTGACCCGTATCGGCTTCGGCTCGACCGCGGTGATCACCGGCGACATTACCCAGGTCGACCTGCCCCGCGGCACCCGCTCGGGCCTGGCCCACGTCACCGAAGTGCTGAAAGACGTCAAGGGCATTGGCTTCACCCACTTCGAGTCCAAGGACGTGGTGCGACACCCGCTGGTCCAGCGCATCGTCGAGGCCTACGACCGCTTCGACGCGCTGCAGGAAGCTGCCCGCAAGGAGCGTCGCAATGAGCATTGAGCTCGACATCCAGCGCGCTTCCAGCGCACCCGATCAGCCCGACGACGACAGCTTCATACGCTGGGTCGGGCTGGCCCTGGGTACCGGCACCGACCGAGAACTGACCATCCGTCTGGTGGACGCCGATGAGGGCCGCCAGCTGAACAGCACCTATCGCGGCAAGGACTACGCCACCAACGTATTGTCCTTTCCTGCAGACCTGCCCCCCGAACTTGACCTGCCGCTGCTTGGCGACCTGGTGATCTGCGTCCCCGTAGTCGCCCGTGAAGCTGACGAGCAGGGCAAACCCCTGCACGCGCACTGGGCGCACATGGTCATCCACGGTTGCCTGCACCTGCTCGGCTACGATCACATCGACGACGCCGATGCAGAAGAGATGGAAGCCCTGGAACGGGAATTGCTGGCAGAACTCGGCATAGCCGACCCCTATCTTGAAGATGATGAGTAAGGACCAATGAGCGAAGATCGATCGACCAACGGGCATAAGTCGTGGCTGGATAAACTGGTCCAGGCTTTTGTCCATGAACCCAAGAACCGCCAGGAACTGCTCGAGCTGCTGCGCGAGGCGCACAGTAACGAGGTTCTGGATATCGAGGCCCTGTCGATCATCGAAGGTGCGCTCCAGGTGTCGGACATGCAGGTCCGCGACATCATGGTGCCGCGCTCGCAGATGACTACTATCAAGGCAAGCCACAGCCCGCGCGAATTTCTGCCTGCAGTGATCGAAGCCGCCCACTCACGCTTTCCGGTCATCGGCGAGAACGTCGATGATGTGCTCGGCATTCTGCTCGCCAAGGACCTGCTGCCGCTGCTGCTGGAAGAGAACACCGAGCGCTTCAACATCAAGGACATCCTGCGTTCCGCGACCTTTGTACCGGAATCCAAGCGCCTCAACGTGCTGCTCAAGGAGTTCCGCGCCACCCGAAATCACATGGCCATTGTCATCGATGAATACGGCGGCGTATCCGGTCTGGTTACCATCGAAGACGTGCTGGAGCAAATCGTCGGCGACATTGAAGACGAGCATGATGTTGACGAGGACAGTCAGATCAAACCGCTGCCCAGCGGTGATTATCTGGTCAAGGGCCTGACCCCCATCGAGGAGTTCAACGAACACTTCGAAACCGAGTTCTCCGACGAAGAGTTCGATACCGTTGGTGGGCTGGTCATGAACGCCTTCGGCCATCTGCCCAAACGCAATGAAGTGGTCGAGCTGGACGGTTTCCGGGTTCGCGTGCTGAACGCCGACAGCCGCCGGGTTCATCTGCTGCGCGTCACCCTGGTCAACCGCTAGCCGGCACCGATAAGGACATCTCCATGCATGCCCTGCTCAGCCGCCTGCGCGGCCCCGGCCTTGTCGGCCACCTGATCGCGCTGGTCGCCGGCGCGCTCAGCACCCTCTCCTTTGCCCCCTACAACATCTGGCCGCTGGGCATGCTCTCAGTGGCCCTGCTGTATCAGGGGTTGAAGGACGTCACGCCAAAGCAGGCCGCCCTGCGCGGTGGCGCCTGGGGGCTGGGGCTGTTCGTCTCCGGCGTTTCCTGGATCTATATCAGCATCCACGTCCACGGCAATGCCTCACCGCCGCTGGCCGCCTTGCTGACCGGCGGACTGGAACTGGGACTGGCTTGCTTCTTTGCACTGATGGCCTGGCTGTGGGTGCGTTTTCTGCGCCCGCAGGGCCCGTGGCTCGCCAGCCTGTGTTTCGCCCTGCTGTGGTTTGCCCAGGAAATGTTCCGCAGCTGGTTCCTCACAGGCTTCCCCTGGCTCTATCACGGCTATGCGCACACTCACAGCGCGCTGGCCGGCTGGGCGCCGGTTGGCGGTGTCTGGCTGCTCGGCGTGATATCAGTGCTGATCGCCTGCCTGTTGACCGAGTGGCGTCTGCTGCGACGCCCACTGCAGGCGGCGGCCGTTGCTGCGCTGGTCGGCTTGTTCTGGGGCGGCGGGTTGCTGCTGCAATACGTCGACTGGACCGGGCCAGTCGGCAAGCGCCTGAGCGTCAATCTGGTGCAGGCCAACATAGAGCAGGCCAACAAGTGGGACCCGGCCTACATTACCCACACACTGGAACTGTACCGCGACCTGACCTACGCCCAACCGCCAACCGATCTGGTGGTCTGGCCGGAAACCGCGGTACCGGTCCTGCAGAGCCAATCGCTGTACTTTGTTGACGGCATCGCCGCCAATCTGGCGCAGCAAGGCCGCACCCTCATCACCGGCATCCCGGTCGATACCCACGATGAGCATGGCATGCGCATCTACAACGGCATCATGGTCGGTGGCAGCGAGCCCCGCAGCCAGTACCTGAAACAGAAGCTGGTACCCTTTGGCGAGTACGTGCCACTGGAAGGCCTGCTGCGCGGCCTGATCGATTTTTTCAACCTGCCGATGTCCAGCTTCAGTCGCGGGCCGGCCGATCAGCCGCCACTGCAGGCCGCCGGTTACCAGCTGGCGCCACTGATCTGCTACGAGGCGGTCTACCCCGATTTTGCCGCCAAGCTCGCCGCCCGGAGCGACCTGTTGATCACTATCAGCAACGACAGCTGGTTCGGCTCTTCCATTGGCCCGCTCCAGCACCTGCAAATGGCGCAGATGCGCGCCATCGAAAGCCAGCGCTGGATGATCCGTGCGACCAATAATGGCGTAACCGCGCTGATCGATCCGCGCGGCATCATTCGCCAGCGGATTGCGCAGTTTCAGCAGGAGGTATTGATCGGCGAGGTGCAGCCGATGACCGGGCAGACGCCCTATCTGCGCTGGCGCAGCTGGCCGCTGATAGTTATGGCACTAGCAATACTGCTGCCCGTTGCCTGGCGCCGGCGTCACGCCCGGTAGCGGCGTGCGAGTGGAGATGGCGACCAGAATCTGCTGTAGCAGCGCCATCTCCTCGGGGCTCAGCCCCTGCAGCTCGAGTTCACTCGGCAATTCCGGATAGCCACTGAGCCATTGCCGGGTGTGCGCCATATCCAGCGCCTGGTCCAGCCGTCTAAGCAGACGACCATAGGCACTGTCCTGTGGCTGTCGAGCTACCACCGAAGGCAATCCGCCACACATCTCGCACCCTCCCGCAGTAGCCTGGAGCAAGCCCCGGTGACCTGCCTTCCCACCTAGAGAATAGACCCACCGACCGGGTGTCTACCGAGCCGGCGACGAATGGCATGTGACTACCTGATGAGCGCCGGGTGGTGTATCCTGCCCCATTACTTTTTCACGTCACCACGAGTCACCAGACCCCACGCCATGCAAGAACAGTATTCACCGAGCGAGATCGAAGCCGCTGCCCAGACCGACTGGGACAATGCCAACGCTTTCAAGGTCAGCGAAACCCCCGACCAGGACACCTACTACTGCCTGTCGATGTTTCCCTACCCCAGCGGCAAGCTACACATGGGGCATGTGCGCAACTACACCATCGGTGACGTGATCGCCCGCTACCAGCGCATGCAGGGCAAGAACGTACTGCAGCCCATGGGCTGGGACGCCTTCGGCATGCCGGCGGAAAACGCAGCGATGAACAATAAAGTCGCTCCGGCTGCCTGGACCTACTCCAACATCGATTACATGCGTACCCAACTGAAAAGCCTGGGCCTGGCAATCGACTGGTCGCGCGAGATCGCCACCTGCAAGCCGGATTACTACCGCTGGGAGCAATGGCTGTTCACCCGCCTGTTCGAGAAGGGCATCATCTACCGCAAGAACGGTACCGTGAACTGGGACCCGGTCGACCAGACTGTTCTGGCCAACGAGCAGGTAATCGACGGCAAGGGCTGGCGCAGCGGCGCCGTGATCGAGAAGCGCGAGATCCCGATGTATTACTTCGCGATCACCAACTACGCCGAGGAGCTGCTGAGCTCGCTCGATGAGCTGACCGGCTGGCCCGAACAGGTCAAGACCATGCAGCGCAACTGGATCGGCAAGTCGGTCGGCATGGAAGTCCAGTTCCCGTACGACACCGCCAGCATCGGCCACGACGGCACCCTGAAGGTTTTTACCACACGCCCGGACACCCTGATGGGCGCGACCTACGTTGCCGTTGCCGCCGAGCACCCGCTGGCCACCCAGGCCGCGCAAAACAACCCCGAACTGCAGGCGTTCATCGACGAGTGCAAGCGTGGTGGTGTGGCCGAGGCCGACATCGCTACCCAGGAAAAGAAAGGCCTGCCGACCCCGCTGTACGTGCTGCACCCGCTGACCGGCGAGAAGCTGCCGGTATGGGTCGCCAATTACGTGCTCATGGGGTATGGCGAAGGCGCCGTGATGGCCGTACCGGCGCATGATGAGCGCGACTTTGCCTTTGCCAGCAAATATCGCCTGCCGATCAAGCCGGTAATCCGCACTTCTGCCGGCGACGAAACACCCGAACCCTGGCAGGACGCCTACGCCGAGAAGGGCGAGCTGATCAACTCAGAAGAATTCGACGGCCTGGACTACGACAGCGCCTTTACCGCCATTGGCGAAGTACTGAAGCAGAAAGGCCTGGGCGAGCCACGCACCCAGTTCCGCCTGCGTGACTGGGGTATCAGCCGTCAGCGCTACTGGGGCTGCCCGATTCCGATCATTCACTGCGACAAATGTGGTGACGTACCGGTGCCGGATGACCAGTTGCCGGTCGTCCTGCCCGAAGACGTGATTCCCGATGGCGCCGGCAGCCCGCTGGCCAAGATGCCCGAATTTTATGAGTGCAGCTGTCCGAAGTGTGGCGCCGCCGCCAAGCGCGAAACCGACACCATGGATACCTTCGTTGAAAGCTCCTGGTACTACGCCCGCTACGCCAGCCCGCAATATGACAAGGGCATGGTCGACCCGGCTGCGGCCAATCACTGGCTGCCGGTGGACCAGTACATCGGCGGGATCGAACACGCTATTTTGCACCTGCTCTACGCGCGTTTCTTCCACAAGCTGATGCGCGACGAGGGCCTGGTCAGCAGCAACGAGCCGTTCAAGAACCTGCTGACCCAGGGCATGGTCCTGGCCGACACCTACTACCGCCTTGAAGCCAACGGCAGCAAGACCTGGTACAACCCGGCCGACGTGGATGTCGAGCGCGACGCCAAGGGCAAGATTGTTGCTGCCACCCTGCGCAGCGACGGCCAGCCGGTCGAGATCGGCGGCACCGAGAAGATGTCCAAGTCGAAGAACAACGGCGTTGACCCGCAGGCCATGATCGACCAGTACGGCGCCGACACCTGCCGCCTGTTCATGATGTTCGCCTCACCGCCGGACATGAGCCTGGAATGGTCCGACTCCGGCGTTGAAGGCGCCCAGCGCTTCCTGCGCCGCGTCTGGCGCCTGAGCCAGCAGCACCATGCCAGGGGCCCGGCCGCAAACGCCGACCTCGGCAGCCTGAGCGACGAGCAGAAAGCCGTACGCCGCGCCATCCATCTGGCCATCAAGCAGGCCAGCCAGGATATCGGCCAGCACCACAAGTTCAATACCGCCATCGCCGCCGTGATGACCCTGATGAACGTGCTGGAAAAGGCACCGCAGGACGCCGAGCAGGACCGCGCCCTGATGCAGGAAGGCCTGGAAACCGTCGCCCTGCTGCTGGCGCCCATCGCCCCGCACATCTGCCACAGCCTCTGGCAGGCATTGGGTCACAGCGATGCGATCATCGACGCGCGCTGGCCGAGCGTCGACGAGAGCGCGTTGGTACAGGACAGCCTGCAACTGGTTATTCAGGTCAACGGCAAGCTGCGCGGTCACATTGAAGTCGCCGCCGACGCCAGCCGCGAGCTGATTGAAGCCACCGCGCGGGAAAACGAGAATGTGCTGCGCTTTACCGAGGGCCTGACGATCCGCAAGGTGATCGTCGTCCCGGGCAAGCTGGTCAACATTGTCGCCAACTGATTTTGCAACGGAGAGCCAAGATGTCACTGACCACCCCCCGCCTGCTGCTCAGCTGTGCCGTTCTCGGCGCCACCCTGCTCGCCTCCGGCTGCGGGTTCCACCTGCGCGGCACCGGTGTCGACAGCGTCGAGCTGACCCAACTCGATGTAACGGCGCAAAACCGCTACGGCCGAACCTACCAGCAAGTGCTTGAGGCACTGGAAGTGGACGGGGTCCAGGTCACGCCGACCGCAGCCTACCGGCTGCAACTGCTGAACGAAGGTCAGGAGCGCAGAGCAGTAAGTTATACCAGCAGCTCGACTCCGGCAGAATACGAGCTGACCAGCAACCTGACCTTCCAGATCGCCGACCGTCAGGGTCGCCCGCTGATCGGTCCGGAAACCCTGGCCACACGCCGTATTTACGTCAACGATAAGGACAACATTATCGGCACCACCGAGGAAGAGGAGCTGCTGCGCCGGGAAATGCGTCAGGACCTCACCCGCCAGTTGCTGTTCCGACTCTCCAGTATCAGCGAAGGCGACCTGTCCAGCCGCGAATCGCGTCTCGACCAGCAGGGCAACTGAGCAGGTAATGAAGCTCAACGCCCCCCAGCTGGGCAAGCAGCTCAGGGACGAGCTGGCCGCCGTCTACGTTGTCAGCGGTGATGACCCGCTGCTCTGTGGCGAGGCCTGCGACCTGATTCGCCAGGCCTGCCGCGCCGCCGGCAGCGAGGAGCGCCAGGTTTTTGATGTGGACCGCAGTTTCGACTGGTCCCAGCTGTACGAAGCCAGCCACAGCCTCTCGCTGTTTGCCCAGAAGCGCTTGCTCGAACTGCGCATTCCCTCGGGCAAACCGGGTGACGCCGGAGCAAAGGCGTTACTGGCCTATCTGGAACAGCCTGCCGAAGACACTACCCTGCTGATCAGTCTGCCCAAGCTCGATGGCACGACCCAGCGCAGCAAGTGGGCAAAAACCCTGATCGAACACGCTGACAGCCGGTTCGTCCAGATCTGGCCGATTGAGCCTGCCCAATTACCCAACTGGATTCGCGAGCGCCTGCTTGCCGCCGGCCTGCAGGCTGGCCCCGAGGCGATCGACCTGCTCTGCGCGCGGGTGGAAGGCAATCTGCTGGCGGCGGCGCAGGAAATCGAGAAGCTGAAACTCTACTGCCCGCAGGGCCAGCTGAGCCTGGAGACGGTGCAGCAGGTTGTTGCCGATAGCGCCCGCTTCGACGTTTTCAACCTCAGCGATGCCATGCTGCAGGGGCAGCCGGAACATGCCCTGCGCATGCTTCATGGCCTGCGCGGCGAAGGGGTCGAGGCTCCGGTGATTCTCTGGGCTGTGAGCCGTGAACTGCGGGCCCTGGCCGATATGGCCCAGCAGCACAGCCGCGGCATACCGCTGGACAAGGTATTCGCCAGCCAGCGTCCGCCGGTCTGGGATAAGCGCAAACCCTTGCTCCGCGCGGCACTGCAACGCCATCCGGCGATGGCCTGGGAACGCTGGCTGGGCGATGCCCAAACCGTTGACGAGCAGATCAAGGGCCAGGCACCGGGTTCGCCTTGGGATGGCCTGGCACGGATTCTGGTCGAGGCCTCGGGCGCGCGTCTGGCGCTCTGATTCAGGGGCGGTCAGCGCAGCAGCAGCAACGGGCACTCGGCATGGCGGAGCATGGACGTGGTCGTGCTGCCGACCAGAAACCGGCGAATGGGCGAATGGCCGTAGGCACCCATGACGATCAGATCCATTGCCTGCTCGCGCTGACAGGCCAAAAGCACCGAGTCCACCTCTGCGCCAGCGCGGATCTCGGCCGTTGCCGTGACGCCTGCCTGCTGCAGCTGCAAGCGGGCGAACTCAAGAGCCTCCCGCGCGTCAGCGGTATCGGCACCGACCATCAGCAGGTGCATCGCCAGACCGGCCAACAAGGGACTCTGTAACAACAGGTCCAGTCCCTTGCGAACACTTGGGCTGTTATCGAAGGCCACCAGCACGCGCTGCGGTGAGCGGAATACGCCGGTAGAGACCAGTACCGGCCGATGCATGGTGCGAATTACGCTTTCCAGCTGACTGCCAACCTGGCTCGCTGCCGAGCCGCCGGCTTCACCCTGTCGCCCAACCACCAGCAGCCGGATATCGCTTTCCAGCTCCTGCAGGGTGTCGACCAGGCGCCCGTGGCGCTGCCGCAGAGCGGGTTCTGCCACTCCATCTGCGCGCACCCGGGCTGTCGCAGCATCGAGCATCAACTTGCCCTGTTCGCGCAGCAGGCGTGCACGTCGTTCGTCCAGCTCCGCCAGCTCGCTCAGCAGATGCTCGCGACTGCCCAGTCCGATGCTGCCGGACAGGTCGGCAGGCGATGCGCCGACGTTAGGCTCCAATACATGCAGCAAGGTCAGCGGCGCGGACAGGCGCAAGCTGGCCCAGGCGGCATAATCGCAGACCGCCTCGCTGGATGCGGAGCCATCGATGCAGGCCAGTACCTGTGGTTCGTTCATCCTGCTCTCCGTTGCTTTCAGTGACCGCCGATGTGGTCTACCGCATCAGGTTTGTCATGCACGCCAAACCGATCCACAATCGTGGCACTGGCCTCATTCAGGCCGATGACCTCAACCGCTGTACCCTCCCGGCGGAACTTGATGACGACCTTATCCAGAGCACCCACGGCGGTGATATCCCAGAAGTGGGCGCGACTCAGGTCAATCACCACCCTATCAAGCGCTTCCCTGAAATCAAAGCCCGCAGCAAACTTGTCCGCAGAACTGAAAAACACCTGGCCCACCACCTCGTAGCGACGCTCTTCGCCATCGGCGCTCAGCACGCTGCCGATATGCAGGTAATGACCAATCTTGTTGGCGAAAAACATTGCCGCCAGCAGCACGCCGACAAACACGCCATAGGCCAGGTTATGGGTCGCCACCACCACTGATACGGTGGCCAGCATGACCAGGTTGGTCGACAACGGATGGTGACGCAGGTTGCGGATCGAATCCCAGCTGAAGGTGCCGATCGAGACCATGATCATCACCGCCACCAGCGCCGCCATGGGAATCTGCCCGACCCAGTCGCTGGCAAACACCACCAGCACCAGCAGCACACTGCCGGCCACAAAGCACGACAGGCGGGTGCGACCACCGGATTTCACGTTGATCACCGACTGACCGATCATGGCGCAGCCCGCCATGCCGCCAAGCAGGCCCGATGCGATATTCGCTACACCCTGGCCCTTGCACTCACGGTTCTTGTCACTGCTGGTATCGGTCAGATCGTCGACAATCGTGGCAGTCATCATCGACTCAAGCAGCCCAACCACCGCCATCGCGGCAGAGTACGGCAGAATGATCATCAGCGTATCGAGGTTGAGTGGCACGTCCGGCCAGAGGAAGACCGGCAGGGTATCGGGCAACTCGCCCATATCACTGACAGTGCGAATATCCAGCCCGAGATAGATCGATACAGCGGTCAGCAACAGAATGCACACCAGTGGCGAGGGAATAACCTTGCCGACGCCCGGCAGCAAGGGGAACAGATAGATGATACCCAGGCCGGCGGCAGTCATGGCGTAAACGTGCCAGGTTACGCCAGTCAGCTCGGGCAGCTGGGCCATAAAAATCAGGATCGCCAGCGCGTTGACAAACCCGGTCACCACCGAGCGCGAAACGAAGCGCATCAGCGAGCCGAGCCGCAGATAACCGGCGCCGATCTGCAGCACACCGCACAACACGGAAGCGGCCAGCAGGTACTCCAGGCCGTGCTCGCGAACCAGGGTAACCATCAGCAATGCCATCGCCCCGGTTGCCGCCGAAATCATGCCGGGACGACCGCCGGTAAATGCGATCACCACCGCAATACAAAAAGAGGCATACAGGCCAACCTTGGGATCCACTCCGGCGATGATGGAGAAGGCGATGGCCTCAGGGATCAGCGCCAGGGCAACGACCAGGCCGGACAGCAGGTCGCCGCGCACGTTGGAGAACCATTCGCGGCGCAGGGTTTCGATGACAGTCATGGGCAGGCAAACCTGTTTTCAATTCAGAAGACGACACCGCAGCGTCGTCAGAGTGCGGGGCCCCTGTTCACATGCGGCAACACAATGTCACATGCCCCGCGAAATCGCCGAAGGCGCGCGGGCAAGGAAGCAGGGTCAATAGAGGCCGCGAACTCTAGCATAAATGCCGGCATACGGCCATTTGCCGCCCTTGCCGAGTCGCGCGTCACCTGTCATTGTCGGGTTTTGCTGCCGGAACCTTTCCAGTAAGACAACCTCGAAAAGCTCAAGGACGGGGCTTGTAAAGCACCCGACAGCCCAGACAAGAATCCAGAGAATCTGCATGCCAACACCCCTCAGCCGCAAGGCCCGCCTCCATCTGATCACCTCGTTCAGCCTTATCTGGCTCACCGCCTGCGCAGACGCACCCAGCGCCGCGCTCGCGCAAGCGGCACCGACCCAGCCGCCCGCCGCAGCCGTTGCGCCGGCAGCGGTGCCGGCACAAGCGCCCAAACCGCAGACATTCGCCCAATGGCGAGACAGCTTTCGCCAGGAGGCACTGGACAAGGGTATCGACGCCGAACTCTTTGACCGCGCCTTCGCAGGCGTCACCCCGGATGAAGATGTCATCAGGGCGGACCGCAGCCAGCCCGAGTTCTCCCGGCCAGTGTGGGCCTATCTCGACAGCGCCATGTCCAGCCAGCGGGTATCGACCGGCCGCAGTCGCCTGGCCGCCCAACGCGAGACGCTGGATGCCATCGAACAGCGCTACGGGGTAGACCGGCACATTCTGGCCGCCATCTGGGGGCTGGAGAGCAACTACGGCCAGAACATGGGAAACCGCCCGGTTATTCGCTCGTTGGCCACCCTGGCCCACGAGGGCCGACGCCCGCGCTTTGCCCACGATCAGTTACTGGCAGCACTGGATATCCTGCAGCACCGCGACATCGAACCGGCAGGCATGCTTGGGTCATGGGCAGGTGCCATGGGGCAGACCCAGTTTATTCCCACCACCTACAACCAGTACGCAGTGGATTTCGATGGCAATGGCAAACGTGATATCTGGAACTCACCAGCCGACGCCCTGGCCTCGGCTGCGCATTACCTGCAGCAATCCGGCTGGCGCTCCGGCCAATCCTGGGGCCAGGAAGTGCTGCTGCCAGCCAACTTCGATTATGCCCAGGCCGACCCGGCGGTGAAGAAGACCGTTGCCGAATGGCAAGCGCTGGGCGTCACCACCCCCGGAGGCCAGCGCCTTGCCGATAATCTGGCTGACCAGCGCGCCGCGCTGCTGCTGCCCGCCGGTCATCGTGGCCCCGCCTTCCTGCTGCTGCACAACTTCAGCACCATCATGCGCTACAACAACTCGTCGAGTTATGCGCTGGCCATCGGCCTGCTGTCCGAGCGGTTTCAGGGTGGCGGACGGATCGTCGCCGACTGGCCGACCGATGACCGCCCACTGTCACGCAGTGAGCGCATCGAACTGCAGACCCTGCTGACCGAGAAAAGCCTGGAGCCGGGCGGCATCGACGGCATTATCGGCGCCAATACCCGGCGCGCCATTCGCAGCTTCCAGCAGCAACAGGGCTGGCCGGCCGACGGTTACGCCTCGGTCGAGCTGCTCGAGGCGTTGCGCCGGCCATGATCGTCAGCGCGCAGCTCAGCGCTGCGCGCGCTTGTGCCACTGTGGTAGAATTTGCGACGGCCACAAGCCGACCCGTGCCTATTTCAGCACCCTACGGAGCCTCTACCAGGAGCCCTGCCGATCATGTCCGACACCCCGCAGAAGTCCGTTGCCAGCGGCGAAAAGTTTCGCAACGCCCAGGGCATTGCCGCCATCAAGGATGGCCAGAAACGTCGCGCCAACACTGAACCCCAGGTGTTTTCGCCAAAGCCCAAGTGGTTGCGGGTCAAGGCACCGGGCGGTGACCGTTTTGAGGCAGTCAAACGTAATGTCAGCGAACATCGCCTGAGCACGGTCTGCCAGGAATCCCATTGCCCCAATATGGGCGAGTGCTGGTCCAACGGCACCGCCACCATCATGCTCATGGGATCGGTCTGCACCCGCGCCTGCCGTTTCTGCGCGGTGGACACCGGCAACCCGAACGGCTGGCTGGACAAGGAAGAACCGGAGAACACCGCGAAATCCGTCGAGCTGATGGCCCTGCGCTATATCGTGCTGACCTCGGTCGACCGGGACGATCTGGACGACGGCGGCGCAGCCCATTACGCCGCCTGCGTGCGCGCGATCAAGGCACGCACGCCCCAGGTGGTCGTCGAGGCCCTTACGCCTGACTTTGACGGCGAGCTGAGCGCGATTGAAGCGGTCGTTGATTCAGGCCTGGAAGTCTTCGCCCAGAACGTCGAAACCGTCGAACGCCTGACCCACGAGGTACGCGACCCGCGCGCCGGATACCGCAAGACCCTGGACGTGCTGGCCCACGCCAAGAAGCACCGTCCGCAGGTGCTGACAAAGACCAGCCTGATGGTCGGTCTGGGTGAAACCGACGACGAAATTCTGGAGACCTTCAAGGACCTGCGCGAAATCGGCGTGGATATCGTTACCCTTGGCCAGTACCTGCAGCCGACCCGCAATCACTTGGCGGTACAACGCTGGGTCAGCCCTGAAGAGTTCAACCGCTATCGCGAGATCGGTCTGGAGATGGGCTTTATGGAAGTGGCCGCCGGCCCGCTGGTGCGCTCCAGCTACCGAGCCGACAGGGTATTCGAGAAGAACAACCTGGGCCTGGCCGCGCCTGCGCCAGTGCCGGGCCAGGCAGTCAACGCCAGCCTGATTCCGACCCTGAATCTGAGCTGAAACCGAGTCGGGCGCAGACGCGCCCGAACAACTCTACTCCGCGAAGTATCCAAGGCGCTTGCGTAGCGCCGTTGCCAGCTGCTCCTCGACCAGAAGCATATCCACCGGCCCCTCGACGTGCTCAGTCAGCTGGGTCATGCGCAGACCGGCGTAGCCGCACGGGTTGATCCGCCGAAACGGCTCCAGATCCATATCCAGATTCAGTGCCAGCCCGTGGAACGAGCAGCCGCGGCGTACCCGCAGCCCCAGCGAGGCAATCTTGTCTGCACCAACATAAACACCCGGCGCATCCGCACGCGGCGCCGCCTCGACGCCATGCAGCGCCAGCACGTCGACCAGGCTCTGCTCCATGGCAGTCACAAGGTCGCGCACGCCCAGGTTCTTGCGGCGCAGATCCAGCATCAGATAGGCCACCAGCTGCCCCGGGCCATGATAGGTCACCTGACCACCACGCTCGACCTTGATGACCGGAATATCACCGGGCGCCAGCACATGTTCAGCCTTGCCCGCCTGCCCCTGGGTAAATACCCGGGGGTGCTGCAGCAGCCAGATTTCGTCGGGAGTATCGGCGCCACGCTCCTCGGTTAGCCGGCGCATGGCATCAAGGGTGGGCTGATAGTCCACCAGCCCGAGGCGGCGAATGACCAGCCCGGAAGGACCTGCCATCAAAGCACCATATGCACGCGACCGGTGGCCTTGAGGTCACGATGCAGTGCTTCGAGCTGCTCCTGACCAGTGGCCGTGATGACCACCCGCAGTGACAGAAAACGACCGTTCTTGCTGTCCCTGATCTCGACCGTGGTGGTATCGATGCCGGGGGCGTGTTTCTCCACCACCTCGCAGATCACCTCGGCAAAGTCATCACCGGCAGTCCCGATCACCTTGATCGGGTACTGACAGGGAAATTCGATTTTTGGAGCCTGAGGCTCGGTTACATCGGCCATATGCGGCCTCCTCAATCAAACAGGCCGTAGAAGAACAGACGAATACTGTCCCACAGACGACCAAACAAACCGCCCTCTTCAACCGCAGTGAGTGCAACCAGAGGCGCCTTGTGAACAACCTCTTCACCGAGCTTCACCTCGACTTCACCCAACACGTCTCCCACCTGAATGGGGGCAATGAGCGGCTTATTCAAGCTCAGGCTGGCCTCCAGCTTGTCTGCCTGGCCCTTCGGCAGCGTCAGCATCAGACCGTCCTGCAGCCCCAGCTGCACGGAGCTCTGCGCGCCTTTCCAGACCCGTTCATCGGCCAGAACCTGACCCGGCTGATAGAAGGTTTTGGTTTCAAAGAAGCGGAAGCCCCAGGTAAGCAACTTCTGGGTTTCTGCGGCCCGGGCCGCCTCGCTCGTGGTGCCCATCACCACCGAGATCAGACGCATGTCATCGCGCTTGGCCGACGCTACCAGACAGAAACCCGCCTCGTCGGTGTGACCGGTCTTCAGGCCATCCACCGTACTGTCGCGCCAGAGCATCAGGTTGCGGTTGGGCTGACGGATATCATTCCAGACGAACTCCTTCTCACCGTAGATCGCATAGTGGGATTTCGGATCATCCCGAATGATCGCCTGCGCAAGAATCGCCAGATCACGGGCCGAGGCATAGTGATCCTCGGCCGGCCAGCCGGTCGCGTTGACGAAGTGCGTGTTGGTCATGCCAAGCCGCTGCGCTTGCGCATTCATCAGGTCGGCAAAGGCATCCTCGCTGCCGGCAACGTGCTCGGCCAAAGCGATACTGGCATCGTTGCCGGACTGGATAATGACGCCGCGCAGCAGGTCGATTACCGATACCTCGGTACCGACGCGGATGAACATTTTCGAACCACCCATGCGCCAGGCCTTCTCGCTGACCAGCACCGGATCATTCTCGCCGATCTGGCCGCGCTTGATTTCCTGACTGACGATATAGCTGGTCATCATCTTGGTCAGGCTGGCCGGCGGCAGGGGAGTATCGGCATTATGCTCCACCAGCACGGCGCCACTGTTGGCATCAATCAGCAGATAGCTGGTCGCTGCCAGCTCCGGCGCAGTCGGCACGATCGGCGCAGCCGCCGACGGCGCATTCAGGGTCGGGCGGGCCGGCGTCTGTGCCTGAGCGGTCAGCGTCAGAGCCGCGACGGAGGTAATCAGCAGGGTCGAAATCAGTTTTTTCAACATGGTGCTCACAATCAATGGTGGGTTGCGTTTACGCGGGTACTAAAATCAGTTGGAAGTGACCAATGCAGGCGTCCCCAGGTTGGCTACGCGCAGGGTTTCCATCATCCGTCGAGCCTCGTCCTGAGTATTCAGCGGCCCCACCCTGACACGATGCAGGGTACGGGAATCAATCTGTACCGGGCTGACCCGGACATTGTTGCCAACCAGGCCCATCACGCGCTGACGCAGCGCCTGTGCGGCCTGATCGGATGAAAATGCACCAACCTGAAGATAATACCCCCCGGCCTGCACGTTCTCGACCGGCTCTGGCGGCAGCGCGGCCATGACCGGTGCCGCGGCAACGGCCTCTCGGGTCACCAGATAGTCAGGGTTGTTCTGTTGCTGCCAGGCCACCGGATCAATGCCTTCGACCCGCACCCTGGCCGTCCCCTGATCAGCAAACCCCAGTTTTTTTGCTGCGGCGAAGGACAGGTCGATAATCCGGTCCGAATAGAAGGGCCCACGGTCATTGACCCGGACAATCACCTTACGCTGATTATCAAGGTTGGTGACCTGAACGTAGGTCGGCAACGGCAAGGTCTTGTGTGCGGCAGACATCCCATACAGATCGTATACCTCGCCATTGGCGGTGTGCTGACCGTGGAACTTGGTGCCGTACCAGGACGCTGTGCCCTCCTCCCGATAGCTGCGGCCATCCTGCATCGGATGGTAACGCTGGCCAAGGACCGTGTAGGGCGACGCCTTGAATGCCCCGGTGTGCGGCGTCGGCACCGCATCCGGAATCAGCGATACATCCTGCATATAGCTGGGTGGCCCGTCACGCAGCGGCCGGCTGTCGGCCGGCGCGCCCGCAGCGGCGCCAGGGCTGGTCGAGGGTCCGCTCTGCGGATTGGATGAGCAGGCAGCGAGCGCGGCCAGAGCGCCGAGCAGCACATAACGCATGGATGACAGGACATTCGGCATCATTCGGGCCTGGCCTCACGTAACAGGTCTGCGAGTTGATGTACCACCATGGCATACATGACGCTGCGATTGTAGCGGGTGATGACGTACAGGTTGTTCAGACCCACCCAGTACTGCATTCGTTCCCCGGCGTCGAACTCGAAAGCCATGACCTGCTCATCGTCTGCCAGGGTGGCCTGCGGTGTCCAGCCCAGTGCCTTGAGTTCGCCAACACTCTGCCGCGCTTCCAGGCCCTTGGGCTCGGTCAACCCGTCCCGGTAGCGGTCGCCGCTGACCTGTGCCTCGATGGCGACCCGGGCGCCGTGTGTCCAGCCGTGCTGGTGGAAATAGTTGGCAACACTGCCGATCGCATCAACCGGGTTGTTCCAGATATCAACCTTGCCGTCGCCATCAAAGTCGACGGCATAGGCCTGGTAGCTGGACGGGATGAACTGGCCGAAACCCATCGCACCCGCGTACGACCCCTTGAGGGTCAGCGGGTCGATCTGCTGCTCACGGGTCAGCACCATGTAGCTCATCAACTGCTTGCGGAAAAAGTCGGCACGCGGCGGGTAGTCGAACCCCAGGGTCGCGAGCGCATCGAGGACGCGATACGAGCCCATGTTGCGGCCGTAGAAGGTCTCGACGCCGATGATAGCCAGAATCACCTCCGGCTCTACACCATACTCCCGCTCGGCCCGCGCGAGCGTATCGGCATGTTCTGCCCAGAACGCCAGCCCACGCTCGATGCGCTGATCGGTAATGAAGATAGCGCGGTACTCATGCCAGGGTTTGACCCGCTCGGCCGGACGCGAGATCGCCTTGATGATGTTGTCCTGGTGCACCGCCTGATCCAGCAGTGCCTGCACGTGCTCGGCACTGAAGCCGTGCTCACTCTGCATCTGCCGCACAAAATCCGGTACCCCCGGATGATCAGGGCCATAGTCCCCCGCCTGCAAGGCGGCAGCGCCAGTGGCAAGCAGCGCGGCAGCCAGCGCCGTGGAGCAGGTACGCAACGCCGCGCCCAAACGGGCACGCCGGAAAAACGAAGATACGATCAATTTTGTGCCATCCATTTCTTGTGCGTCTGGATCGACATGAGGATTCCGAATCCGAGTAACAGGGTCACCAGCGAGGTTCCCCCGTAGCTGATAAACGGCAGCGGCACCCCCACCACCGGCAGCAGGCCGCTGACCATGCCGATGTTGACGAAGACATATACGAAAAAGGTCAACGTAATACTGCCCGCCAGCAGTTTGCAGAAAGCATCCTGGGCTTGCAACGTGATCACCATGCCACGGGCGATAACCAGCAGATAGACCCCCAGCAGCAGGCAGACACCCACCATGCCGAACTCCTCGGCCAGTACCGCGATGATGAAATCGGTATGCCCTTCTGGCAGAAAATCGAGATGAGACTGGGTGCCCTGCAGCCAGCCTTTGCCGAACACCCCGCCCGAGCCAATGGCCGCCTTGGACTGGATGATGTTCCAGCCGGAACCCAGCGGATCACTCTCCGGGTTGAGGAAGGTCAGCACGCGCTGCTTCTGGTAGCCATGCATGACGAAGTACCACATACCGGCCGCCGCCGGAGCCAGCGCCAGCAGGGCACCGATGATGTAGCGCCAGCGCAGGCCGGCCAGCAACAGGGCAAAAATGCCGGATGCGGCGATGAGCAAAGAGGTACCGAGATCAGGCTGCTTGAGAATCAGCAAGGTCGGCACAAATATGATCGCTAGGGTGACCACCACCTGCTTGAAGCTCGGCGGCAGATTACGCCGTCCGAGGTACCAGGCGACGCTCATCGGCATGACCAGCTTCATGATTTCCGACGGTTGGAAACGTGTCACCCCGGGGATCGTCAACCAGCGCTGAGCGCCCTTTGCCTCGGTACCCACCAGCAGTACGGCCAGCAACAGCAGCGCACCGCCAATGTAGGCAACCGGCACCCAACGCTGCATAAAACGCGGCTGGAACTGCGCCACTACGATCATCGCCGAGATACCTACCGCGAAGTACGCCATCTGTCGCACTACCATCGGCAGGCTCTTGCCACTGGCGGAATAGAGAACAAAGGCATCCACCATTGCCAGCGCAAGAATAAGCAGCAACAGCCAGGGATCGACGTGAATGCGCATCCAGATCGACTCGCGCCGCCGAAGACCATGACTGGATACCGGAATCGACTTCATTGTCCATTCTCCTGAGATTCGGCGTGCCCCTGCTGCTGCTCGGCCTCAAGGCGCGGCACTACCCAGGCGTCAAACACAGCCCTCACCACAGGACCGGCAACCCGGCCGCCGCCCTCACCGTTCTCGACCAGGGCAGCCACCGCGATCATCGGGTTTTCGGTCGGTGCAAAACCGACAAACAGGGCATGGTCGCGATGCCGCTCGCGCAGCGCAGCGGAGTCGTACCGCTCACCCTGGGCAATCGCAACCACCTGAGCAGTACCGCTCTTGCCTGCCATGTTGTAGGTCGCGCCTGCGGCTGCAGCCCTCGCAGTTCCATGGGGCGACTGCATGACATCCTGCATGGCCTGGGTAATGAAATCCCAGTCTGCGGGGTTGCGCAGCTGAATATTCGGCGGGGTCTCGGATTCGTCCGGCAGCACGCCTTCGGCGTTCTTCAACAGCCGCGGGCGGTGCCAGACACCGCGACTGGCAATCAATGCAGTGGACTGGGCCAGCTGCAGCGGAGTAGCCAGCATGTACCCCTGGCCAATGCCGGCAATCAGGGTTTCCCCCGGATACCAGGGCTGGCGGTACTTGGTGCGTTTCCAGCTACTGGACGGCATGAGCCCGGCAGCCTCTTCGTACATGTCGATCGATACACGCTGACCGATCCCGAACTGACTCATGAAATCGTGCATCCGATCAATGCCCAGCTTGTTGGCCAGATCGTAAAAGTAGGTATCGTTGGAACGGGCAATGGCATAGGACATATCAACCCAGCCGTCCCCTGAGCGATTCCAGTTGCGGTATTTGTGGCTGACATTGGGCAGTTGATAAAAGCCAGGGTCATAGACCCGACTGGTACGGGTTACCACGCCCGCATCCAGACCCGCCAGCGCAACAATCGGCTTGATCGTCGAGCCTGGCGGATACTGGCCCCGCAGCACCCGGTTGAACAGCGGCTGGTCGAGCGAATCACGCAAGGCGCCGTAATCGGCATAGCTGATGCCGGTCACGAACAGATTGGGGTCAAAACCGGGCTTGCTGACAAAGGCCAGCACACCGCCGGTGGCAGGATCGATAGCCACTACCGCGCCGCGGCGATCACCCAGCGCCTCCTCGGCTACCTGCTGAAGCTTGACGTCCAGCTCCAGGGTCAGATCGCGACCGGGAATCGGATCGGTACGATTGAGCACCCGCAGCACGCGGCCGCGGGCATTGGTTTCCACTTCCTCATAGCCGACGGTGCCGTGCAGCAGCTGCTCGTAATACCGTTCGATACCGGTTTTGCCGATGTAGTGGGTGCCGGCATAGGCGACCGGATCAATTGACTTGAGCTCCTGCTCGTTGATGCGGCCAACATAACCAAGAGCATGGGCAAAGTGATCGGCGAAGGGGTAATAGCGCACGAAGCTCGCCTGAACGTCGACACCGGGCAGGCGGAACTGGTTGATCGCAATACGCGCAATCTGTTCCTGGGTCAGCTCGAACATCACCGGCACCGACTCGAACGGGCGACGAGCCTGCGACAGCCGGCGCTCTGCCTGCGCTGCGTCCTCCTCGCTGAGTTCGAGCAGGGACTTGAGCAGCTCGAAGGTGGCCGGCAGATCCTCAACCCGGTCACGGGTAATAGTCAGGCTGAAGCTGGGCCGATTCTCCGCCAGCACCACTCCGTTACGGTCGTAGATACGACCGCGAGTCGGCGGAATGGGCTGAACATGGACCCGGTTGTTCTCGGACAGCGTCGAGTGATACTCGTACTGGGTCACCTGCAGGTAATACATGCGCGCAACCAGCGCGCCAACCAGCCCCAGAATGAACACCGCAGCCAGAATCAGGCGACGCTGGACGATACGGGCATCATGGTTATGATCTTTCAGGTGAATCGGCTTGGCCATGAATCACTTGTGATAGGGATGACGATTGAGAATGGTCCAGGCCCGGTACAGCTGCTCCGCCAGCAGGATACGCACCAACGGATGCGGCAACGTCAGCGGCGACAACGACCAGCGCTGATCGCTGCGTGCGGCAACCTCTTCGGCCAGCCCCTCGGGGCCGCCCACCATGAGGTTCACGTTGCGCGCATCCAGCCGCCAGCTCTCGAGCTGCTCCGCCAGCGTCTCGGTAGACCAGGCGCGACCATTGACCTCCAAAGTCACGATACGTTCCCCCGGTTGCACCGCAGCCAGCATCTGCTCACCCTCACGGCGCATCAGGCGCGCCACGTCGGCATTCTTGCCGCGGGTCGTCAACGGGATCTCGACCAGCTCCAGAGGCAAGTCAGGCGGCATGCGCTTGGCGTACTCCTGATAGCCGTCCTCGACCCAGCGCGGCATGCGTGAGGCCACGCTGATCAGGCGAATGCGCAAGGTCGCTTACTCCGTCGGCTGGTGCTGGGCTCGACGTGACTCGGCGCTCTGCCAGAGGCGTTCCAGGTCGTAGAACTCACGGGTAGCCGGCTGCATGATATGCACGACCACATCGGCCAGGTCGACCAGCACCCACTCACCGGACTCCTTACCTTCCACGCCCATCGGCTGACGGCCGGCATCCTTGGCTTTTTCGACCACGTTATCAGCCAGCGCCTTGACCTGACGGTTGGAGCTACCGCTGGCGATAATCATGTAGTCGGTAACGCTGGTGTGTTCGCGCACATCGATCTTTACGATGTCCTTGGCCTTCAGCTCTTCGAGCGCGTCGACCACCAACTGAACCAGTTCTTCAATCTGCATGTAGATTTTCAATCCTCAATAGAGGGCCGATACAGCCCTTCGTTTTCAATATAGTCAAGCACCGCATCCGGCAACAGAAAGCGCGGTGACGCGCCTTTGCCTACCAGCGTGCGAATATGGGTAGCCGAGATTGCCAGCGGAGTCTGCGACAGGCAGATGATCTGCCCGTGGCTGCGCTCTGGCTGGTCTACGCTACGCGCGGCCAGCAGGTCCTTGAGCACTTCCGGTACTTCCAGGTCGTAATCGGGGCGCTGCAGGACGACCAGATTGGCCAACTCCAGCAGCGACTCCCAGCGGTGCCAGCTCGGCAGCCCGCAGAAGGCATCCCAGCCCAGCACCATGAACAGAGCCACGTCCGATCCCAGTTCCTGGCGCAGCGATTCCAGTGTTTCTACCGTATAGGACGGGCGTTCACGCTGCAGCTCCCGATCATCCACCTGCAGGCCGCCACCCTGCCCCAGCGCCAGCTCCACCATCCGCAACCGCTGTGCAGCTGTGGCTCCCGGCATTCCGCGGTGCGGTGGACGCGCACTTGGGATCAGCCTCAGCTCATCCAGCTGCAGCTGCTCGCACACTTCAACCGCACTGCGCAAATGCCCGAAATGCACCGGATCAAAGGTGCCGCCAAGCAGGCCGACACGGCGCATCAATAACGGCTCACTGACGGATATGGCCGTCACCGAACACCACGTACTTCTCGCTGGTCAACCCTTCCAGGCCAACCGGACCGCGAGCGTGAATCTTGTCGGTGGAAATACCGATCTCCGCACCCAGACCATACTCGAAGCCATCGGCAAAGCGGGTCGAGGCGTTGATCATCACCGAACTGGAGTCTACTTCGGCAATGAACCGACGGGCACGGGTGTAATCTTCCGAGACCATCGCATCGGTGTGCTGCGAACTGTAGATGTTGATGTGCTCAATCGCGGCGTCCATGTCGGCAACGATGCGGATCGACAGAATCGGCGCCAGATACTCGGTCGACCAGTCCTCCTCGGTCGCTGCGACCACCTCCGGCAGCAGCGCACAGGTCGCCGCACAGCCGCGCAGCTCAACGCCCTTGGCGGTATAGAGCGGGGCAACACGCTTGAGGAACGGCTCGGCGACGGCCTGGTTAACCAGCAGCGTCTCCATCGCGTTACAAACGCCATAGCGGTGGGTCTTGGCATTGATGACGATAGCCTCGGCCTTGTCGAAATCGGCGCGGTCATCGACATAGACGTGGCAGATGCCGTCCAGGTGCTTGATCACCGGCACACGCGCGTCCTTGCTGATGCGCTCGATCAGGCCCTTGCCGCCGCGCGGCACGATCACGTCAACGTATTCGGGCATGGTGATCAACGCACCCACGGCGGCGCGATCGGTGGTTTCCACCACCTGCACGACCTCGTTGGGCAAACCCGCTGCCGCCAGCCCTTCACGCAGGCACTCGGCGATCGCTCGGTTGGAATGGATGGACTCGGAACCACCACGCAGAATGCAGGCATTGCCGGACTTGAGGCACAGACTGGCAGCCTCGACGGTCACGTTCGGACGCGACTCATAGATGATGCCGATCACACCGAGCGGCACGCGCATCTTGCCAACCTGGATGCCCGAAGGCAGAAACTTCATGTCGCGAATGGCGCCCACCGGGTCGGGAAGTGCCGCCACCTGGCGCAAGCCTTCGACCATAGCGGCCAGACGGGCCGGCGTGAGCGCCAGACGGTCGAGCATCGCCTCATCAAGGCCGTTGTCGCGGCCGGCCTGCAGGTCCAGCTCATTGGCTGCAACCAGACGCTCGGCGGCCGCTTCAATCGCCTCGGCGGTAGCCAGCAGGGCAGCATTCTTGACGGCGGTCGGGGTGCGGGCAATCACTCGCGAGGCCTTGCGGGCCTTCTGCCCCAGCTCGGTCATGTATACCGCTACCTGTTCAACGCTCATGCTGTCACCTGCCCCTGTCTGGCCAAATGCGGCATTATAGCGGGCTCGCCATTGGCTTGACAGCGCCGCCTGCGGTCGCTGTGCAATTCAATGTGTCATGCAACCCCTGCTACCATGATCCCATGCCCGATACCCGTACCAACCGTCCCTCTCCGACCCCGTTGCCAGAGCGGTTCTTTCAGCGCGACGCACGCGAGCTGGCGGTTGCGCTGTTGGGCAAGGTCATTCGCCGACGGCTCGGCGACCAGTGGCTGGCCGCCCGCATCATCGAGACCGAGGCCTACCTGCTGGAGGAGCGCGGCAGTCACGCTTCGCTGGGGTTCACCCAGGCCAGGCGCGCCCTGTTCATGAACCCTGGCACCATTTACATGTACTACGCCCGTGGCGGCGACTCGATGAATTGCAGCGCGCTGGGCGAAGGCTGTGGCGTACTGCTCAAATCAGCGCATCCGGTCATCGATGCCATCAGCCCGCCAAGCAGCCTCACGCGCATGCAACAACTCAACCCGCAGCGCAATGGCCAGCCACGCCGTCCCGAGCGCCTGTGCGCCGGACAGACGCTGCTGTGCCGCTCGCTGGCCATTCGGGTACCGGAATGGAACGCCCGCAGGTTCGATGCAGACTGGCTGCTGATTGAGGATGACGGCTACCGCCCCGAGCAGGTGATTCAGGCTCCTCGCCTCGGCATTCCGAGCGGCCGCGATGAACATCTGCCGTATCGCTGGGTAGACGCTGCCTATGCCCCGCACTGCACCCGCAACCCGCTGGGGCGCAGCCGACTGCCCGGCCGCGACTATCGGACAATGGATCATGCACAGGCTCTGGCCAACGCCAGCGCCAGCACAGGGGATGTGACATGCTGAGTTCCCTCACGGACTGGCTGGCAAGCCACCAGCAGTGGCTCGGCATTGCCATTTTCCTGGTCTCGCTCACCGAATCGCTGGCGGTAGCCGGACTGGTGGTGCCTGGCGTCTTCCTGCTGTTCGCCATTTCCGCACTGGCAGCGGGCGCCGGCGTATCACTGACCGAGGCCGTCATCTGGGCCTTTGCCGGAGCCGTGCTGGGCGACTTGCTCAGCTTTGCCCTGGGCCGCTGGTTTCATCAGGACATTCGCCGCCTCCCGCTGTTCCGGCGCAATCCGCAGTGGATTGACCAGGGGGAACGCTTTTTCCGCCGCTACGGCTGGCTAAGCGTGGTACTTGGCCGCTTTATCGGCCCACTGCGCCCGATCATCCCGATGATCGCCGGCATGTTCGACATGCCTGCCTGGCGCTTTATCGCCATCAACGTTCTTTCGGCTCTGGCCTGGGCGCCGGCTTACCTTATTCCCGGCTACACCGCAGGGCAGGCAGCAAGCTGGGCCGTCCCCCCACTGTTCTGGGGCCAGGCGCTGAACCTGGCCGCCGGCGCCGCGATTGTGCTGGGCGGTAGCCTTTACCTGTTGCGCTGGCAGCGCCGCTGGAGCCCGCTGGCAGCTGCCGGCCTGTGCCTGCTGGCACTGCTGGTGCTGATCCTGCAGCAGCACACACTGGATGTATTCAGCGCCACTCTGGTTGCCAGCCGGGAGCACCTGCAGCTGCCTGGCCTGCCAGCGCTTGCCCGGCCACAGCCGGAGGTGCTGCTGCTGGCCCTGCCGATCCCCCTGAGCCTGCTGCTGGCCCGGCAATGGGGCGCGTGCTGGCTGCTTCTGCTCGCCCTGACGCTGACCCTTGCTCTGAGCTGGCTGGCCGAGCTGTCCACGGCCAGCAGCATTGCCGCCCTGATCACGGCCATGCTGGGAGTCAGCATCGTGCTTTGCAACCGGGGGCAGGGATTCTGGACCCGGGTCAGCTGGTTACTCTATCCGTTGCCACTGCTGGCGCTGCTCGACAGCAACCTGCTGCTGCAACAGGTTGCCGATCCGATGGCGCTGCTGAGCAGCCTGCTGTGCGCCAGCAGTGCAGTGCTGCTGTCCAGCTGGCTGGTCCAGCGCGCCAGCCCGCTGGCACCAATGCCGCCCCTGGCAAGACTGCTGGTCGCATCCTGGCCTTATCTGATCGCATGCTGGTTGCTGCTGACGGCGCCGTAGCCTTTATGCCTGCATTTGCGCCAGCCAGTCACCAATCTGATCAAGCCGCTCCAATGGCGGCGTCATTGCCAGCAACGAGGTCTTCTGTTCCATGCTGAGCGGCAGCAGATAGCCCAGCTGCCAGGCCAGCGCCTGCTGACTCCCGGCAACCGCCGGCATCTGCAGATTGCTGACCAGCGGGTGTTCCAGCAAAGCCGCGTGCAACGCCAGCAACTCGTCGTGCTCGGCCTCCAGCGGCGCATCGAGGGCCTCCGGCAACCACTGTGCTTCAGCACATACCAAGCCATCGGCGGCCACCTCGACCTGCGCAAGCCGAGCCCGGCGGTGCCCCTCGACACGAATCCCCAACAGGCCGTTGTCGCGCTGCTGCCAGTCAATAATCCGCGCCTCGCAGCCAATGGCGCTGAAACGCAGGTTGCTCGAACCCACCTCAGAACCTTCCTCAAGCCCGACCACAACGAAACCCTGCTGCTGACGAAAGCAGCGGCTGACCATATCGAGATAGCGCGCTTCAAATATCTGCAAATCCAGATAACAGCCCGGCATCAACACGGTCTTCAGCGGAAAAAGCGCGACCTGCTCGCTCACAACATCCCCCTTGCCATCAACTGCGACACGACATAGCCTGCCGACAGGTGGTCGAATCATTCAGCAAACCTATGGAAGCCCGGCTTGCATTGACCGCCGCCCGCCCCACTTGCAACCATGCCTGCGAACATTATTTTCCTGCGGCAGGGTAGCAACAATGCCGCGGGCACGCACACCCTCACAATAAGAGTCACGGAGAGCACGATGAAAGCCATTCCCGTTTCTGAACTTACGTCCCTGATCGGCAAGGATATGGGCCATTCTGACTGGCTGCAGATCGACCAGGAGCGCGTCAACCAGTTCGCCGAGTGCACTGGCGACCACCAGTTCATCCACATTGATGAAGAAAAGGCCAAGCAGACCCCGTTTGGCGGCACCATCGCCCACGGCTTCCTGTCACTGTCGCTGCTGCCGGCCCTGTCAGCCGGCCTGATGCCGCGCCCGGAAGGCCTGAAAATGGCCGTCAACTACGGTATGGACAGCCTGCGCTTCATCCAGCCGGTGCGCGTGGGTTCGCGCGTTCGTCTGCACACCACCATCCTCGACGTGACTGAAAAGAACCCGGGACAGTGGCTGATGAAAGCCCGCAACACGCTGGAAATTGAAGGCGTCGACAAGCCCGCGTTCATCTCCGAAGGCCTGTCGCTGTACTTCGTCTGATTCAGACAAGTGCTGCAACCCGCGACCCACGACAGCTGGGTCGCGGGTCGCGGGCTACTCTCCCCAGCGCGGGATAAGTGCCTGCTCCATCCCCAACTGCCCCAGAATCCGCGCCACCACAAAATCGATCAGATCATCAATCGACTGCGGCTTGTGATAAAAGCCGGGACTGGCCGGCATGATGACCGCCCCCATCTGACTGAGCTTGAGCATGTTTTCCAGATGAATGCTGGAGAACGGCGTCTCGCGTGGTACCAGAATCAGTTTGCGCCGCTCCTTCAGCGCCACATCCGCCGCCCGCTCGATCAGGTTGTTGCTGGCTCCGGTTGCAATCGCCGACAGCGTGCCGGTCGAACAGGGACACACCACCATCGCCGCTGGCGCGCCGCTGCCCGAAGCCACCGGCGCCATCCAGTCCTGCTTGCCATACACCCGGATCTGCCCTTCGGCCGCCTTGAACTGCGCGGTCAGGTATTGCTCCAGTGCCTGCGGCTTGGGCGGCAACCGCCACTCGGTTTCCGTTGCCGCGACCAGCTGCGCTGCCTGCGAAATCAGAAACGACACTTCTACCCCGGCCTCGACCAGGCAGCCAAGCAGCCGCATCGCATACTGCACGCCCGAGGCACCGGTTACCGCCAGCGTAACTCGCTCAACCATGGCGCGCCTCCAGGGCCTGAATCAGGCGCTGATGAATACCACCAAAGCCACCGTTACTCATCACCACTACCCGTGTTTGCGGGGTCGCCGCAGCGACCACCTGCTCGACAATGGCATCCAGATCACTGGCCACCTGCGCCGGTACAGGGCTATCTGCAACCACGCTCTCAAGCGACCAGTCCAGCCCTGCCGGCTGATACCAGAACACCTGCGAGGCATCACAAACGCTGGCCGGCAACGCAGCCATGTGACTACCCAGACGCATGGTATTGGAGCGCGGTTCAATTACCGCAATCAACGGCGCGTCACCGATCTGCGCCCGAATACCGGCCAGCGTGGTCGCAATCGCCGTTGGGTGATGGGCAAAGTCATCGTAGACGCTGATGCCATTGATCTCGGCCAGCTTCTCCATGCGCCGCTTGGCATTGCGGAACCCGCCAAGCGAAGCGATACCCTGCGCCGGCGTCACGCCAACGTGACGCGCGGCCGCAAGCGCCGATAGCGCGTTGGCAACGCTATGCTGGCCGGTCTGCTGCCATTCGGCGACGCCCTGCAGCTCCCCATCGAGCCAGACTTCAAAGCGCGAGCCGTCGTCACTCAGCAGCCGGGCCTGCCAGTTGCCACCCTCGCCGGTGGTCTGGCACGGGGTCCAGCAGCCCATCTTGATCACGCGCTGCAACGCCTCATCCTGGGCCGGATGAATGATCAAGCCGGTAGCCGGAACCGTGCGCACCAGATGGTGGAACTGCCGCTCGATGGCGGCCAGGTCCGGGAAGATATCCGCGTGATCAAACTCAAGGTTGTTCAGCACCGCCGTGCGTGGACGGTAGTGCACGAACTTGGAGCGCTTGTCGAAAAAGGCGCTATCGTACTCGTCCGCCTCGACGACGAAGAACGGCGTGCCCCCCAGGCGCGCGGAAATCCCGAAGTTCTGCGGCACCCCGCCGATGAGAAAGCCGGGCGACATGCCGGCGTCTTCCAGCAGCCAGGCCAGCAGACTGGAGGTCGAGGTTTTGCCATGGGTGCCGGCTACCGCCAGTACCCAGCGATCCTGCAACACATGCCGCGCCAGCCATTCGGGGCCGGACATGTAGGGCATGCCCTGATCCAGCATGTACTCCACTGCCGGGTTGCCGCGAGCCATGGCATTGCCGACGATGACCATGTCCGGGGCCGGCTGCAGATGCTCGGGACGGTACCCCTCCTGCAAGGCAATACCCTGTTCGCTGAGCTGGGTACTCATCGGCGGATAGACGTTGGCGTCCGAGCCGCTGACCTGATGGCCCAGTTCGCGTGCCAGCAACGCCAGCGACCCCATGAACGTACCGCAGATGCCGAGAATGTGGAGATGCATGAAATGTCCTTGTCACAATCGAATGGCTACAGCTTACGCTGAAAGCTGAAAGCTGAAAGCTGAAAGCTGAAAGCTGAAAGCTGAAAGCTGAAAGCTGAAAGCGCAACAGCATGGCGACGGCCGGCAGTATGTCAAGCATCGGAACCACCTGAACGCCTGCCGCCGCGCGACAGCGCTCCAAAAGCCGGCCGACACAACGCGTCTGTGCGCCCGCAAGCACCGCATCCCAGCTTTTTTAGGGGCCTGCGATTGCAGATTCAAAAGTACTGATGCACGATGCTGTTAATGACCACCCAAAACCTGCCAGCCACTTAATGACCATAATTGGAGCACTCGTATGCGCATAGTCCAGGCTGATATCGATCGACTCGACGAGGTGACGCCGCTCTTTATCAAGTACCGCGAGTTCTACGGCCAGCCACCACTGCCCGAGGCATCGCGCCGTTTCCTCGAAGCGCGGCTGGTACACGAACAGGCCATCATTCTGATCGCCGAGGATGAAGACAGCGGCAAGGCCCTCGGCTTTTGCCAGTTCATTCCCAGTTTCTCGGCCCTGACGCTTGCGGCCAGCTGGGTACTCAAAGGCATCTACGTCACCGAGGAGGCGCGTCGTCAACTGGTTGCCGACAAGCTGATCAATCACGCCAAGAACATGGCGCGCGAGGCCGGGGTCAAGCGAATGACCGTGATGACCGGCGAGGAAAACGTGGCTGCACAAAGTCTGTATCGCTCGCTGGGCTTCTCCAACGACCACGATTTCATGTACTTCGCACTGAAACTCTGACGCCCTGCGCCGCCGCGCCGATGCACGCGTGGCGGCGCTTGTGTGCCCATTTCCCGACAGCCGTGGCCGACACTCTCGGCCAGAGCACATCTACGACCAAGGTTCACCCCGTTTTTGCTTGGTATCGGCCGGCGATGCGCCTATAATGCCGGCCAGTTTTCAACTATGGCCCCTCAGGTAACCCATGAGCTACGACAAGATCCCCGCCGGCAAAGACATTCCCAACGACATCTACGTCGCTATCGAAATCCCAGCCAACCATGCGCCGATCAAGTACGAGATCGACAAGGACAGCAGCACCCTGTTCGTTGATCGCTTCATGGCGACCCCGATGTTCTACCCGGCCAACTACGGCTACATCCCGAACACCCTGGCTGACGACGGCGATCCGCTGGACGTGCTGGTCGTTACCCCGCATCCGGTCGCTCCCGGCGCAGTTATCCGCGCACGCCCGGTTGGCGTTCTGCACATGACCGACGATGGCGGCGGAGATGCCAAACTGATCGCCGTCCCGCACGACAAGCTGAGCGTGCTGTACCGCGATATCAAGGAATACACCGACCTGCCGGAACTGCTGATCCAGCAAATCCAGCACTTCTTCGAGAACTACAAGGATCTCGAACCCGGCAAGTGGGTCAAGATTGACCGCTGGGGCGGCGCTGATGAAGCCCGCGCGGAAATCGTCAAGGCTGTAAACGCTTACCAAAAATAAGCGTTTCGCCCCGCTAAAAAGCCGGCCACAAGCTGGCTTTTTTTATGCCTGCACGGCAGAGTCTCGCCATGACCGACCGCTACTTTGACCACCTGGGCGCCCGTTTCGCCCAGCGCATCTATGACAGCCCCAAGGGTGCCATTCGTCTGGCCGTGTTGCAGCGCGACCTGCAGCAATGGCTGCCGGCATTGCTGCAGGCAGAATCGCCGCTGCACATTCTCGACATTGGCGCCGGCCTCGGCCAGATCAGCGGCTGGCTGGCCGGCCTCGGCCATCAGCTCACCGTCGCCGAACCTTCAGAAGCGATGCTTGATGCGGCCCGTGAGCGCATCAACGCCAGCAACCCCGCCCTGCCCGTACGCTTCATGCAGGCGCCGCTGCAGGATCTCGCCGCGCAGGGTGAACGGTATGACCTGGTGATCTGTCATGCGGTACTGGAATGGCTGGCCGACCCGGCGCAGGCGCTGCAGCAACTGGCCGCCCTCGTGCAGCCCGCCGGCGCGCTGTCCCTCGCGTTCTACAACCGCGACGCACTGATCTACAAGAATCTGGTCAAGGGTCAGTTCAAAAAGCTGCGCAAGAAGCCGTTGTCCGGCCAGGGCACGAGCGGGCTGACCCCGCAGCAGCCGATTGACCCGCGTGACGCCATGCAGTGGATCGCCGCGGCGAGCCTTAGCTGCCTGGCCACCAGCGGCGTACGGGTGTTCTATGACTACATGCCGGAGCCCTTCTGCAGTAACAGCAGCCTCGAAGATCTGATTGAATACGAGCTGCGCTACAGCCAGCATCCTGCCTACCAGCATCTGGGACGCTACCTGCACTGGTGGCTGCGCCCGGCTACTACGCTCGACTAACCGCGAACCACACGGTTACGCCCCTCACGCTTTGCCCGGTAAAGTGCAGCATCAGCACGGGCGATAAGATTCTGAGCAGCGCCATCCACATCCTGGGCTGCGGCCAATGCGGTCCCCAGGCTGATGGTGACCCCCAGCGGACCATCTTCCAGCTCGAAGGCGTGGCGACAAAAACTCTCGCGCAAACGCTCTGCAACGCTATCCAGCTCATCCTGACCCTGTACCAGCGCTAATACCGCCAGCTCCTCGCCGCCCAGCCGCAATGCCAGGTCGTGCGGACGAATCGTCGCCACCATGCGCTGGCCGGCCTGAATCAGCACTTGGTCACCACCAGCGTGCCCACGCTCATCATTGATCCGCTTGAAATGATCCAGATCGCCATAGACAAAGCCGACCAGCAACCCCTCGCGCTCGGCACGGCTGATGATCGCAGGCAACATGGTGCGCAACCCCTGACGGTTCCACAACTGCGTCAATGGATCAATCAGCGCCCGCCGCTCGGCCGCACCCAGCGCCTCCTGCAGCCAGGCCGCATCCATGCGCAACTGATGCGCAACAAACAGGGCCTCCAGCAACTGTTGAAAGTCGCCCATCGCCTCACGTTCGCTGTCGGTCAGCTCACGCGGCGCGGTATCGTGCACACAGAACGAGCCGATCCTGCTGCCATCGGGCGCATGCAGGGCAATGCCCGCATAAAAACGCACAAACGGATAGCCGGTTACGGCCGGATTATCGAAAAAGCGCTCATCGGCGTGCGCATCCTGCACGTAGAGAATATCGTCGGACAGAATGGTGTGACCGCAGAACGAAACGTTGCGCGGCCCTTCAAGATTCGTCGCTCCGATGCGCCCCTTGAACCACTGGCGATCAGAGTCGATCAGGGTCACCAGCGTACTGCCCACGCCAAACATCCGCTGAGCGATGCGCAGCAATGCATCAATATGCGGATCAGGTGGCGTATCCAGCAGTTGCATGGCGCGGAGCGCGGCCAGACGCTGCTGTTCATCTGCCGGTATGGACGCCTCTATCATTGCTCTTCTCCCATTACTGCCCAGCCCTTTCAGCATCACTTCTAATCTAGCTGCATCCAGCGGTCCGTGCGCCAGAGCCAGGCAAACCAGCCCCCCAGAAGCAGCGAGCGCAACGCCATAAACGTCAAAAAGCCAAACCAGACAAGATGATTACCTTGGCCTTGCAAGACCCACGCCAGCGGCAGGTAGCACACCAGCGCGAGCAGCATGGTATTGCGCATGGCCAGGGCGCGGGACGCGCCGATGAACAAGCCGTCAAGCAGATAACTCCAAACGGTCACCAGCGGCATGATCGTAACCCAGACCAGATACTGCCGGGCCAGCGCCCTCACCTCCGGCAAATCCGTAAGCAAACGAATGAGCAGATCGCCGCCCAGAGCAAACGCCGCAACAAAAGCCAGGCTCAGCACCAGCGACCAGCCGGTGGTAATCACCAGCACCTGGACCAGCCCACGCTTGTCCCGCTTGCCCAGGGCGTGACCGCCAAGCGCTTCGAGCGCATGTGCCAGACCATCAAGCGCATGGGAGGTAATCAGCAGAAAGTTGAGCAGCACCGCGTTGGCCGCGACCACCTCATCTCCGAGCCTGGCACCCTGCACCACCAGCAGATAGAACACCGACTGCAACGCCAGGGTGCGAATGAGAATATCCCGATTGACCCGCAGCAGCGGTGCCGCCCCTTTGAGCCTGAGACCTCGCACCCAGTCAAACGCCCCGGGGTATTGCCGCAGGGTGGACCGCACAAGCGCGAGCCCGAGCAGCAGGCCGAGCACATCACCGCAGACGCTGGCCCAGGCCGCACCCTGCACGCCCAGATCCAGCCCAACCACCAGCAGCACATCCAGCAGCATATTGGTCAGGTTGACGGTCAGCAGCATCGCGAACGGCACGCGGCTGTTCTGGGCACCGATAAACCAGCCGATCAGCACAAAGTTGGCCAGTGCCGCCGGCAGACTGATCAGGCGAATCTGAAAGTAGGCGCGGGCCTGCTCAAGCAGCGCCTCACTGCTCTGCAGATAGTGCAGCCCCATATTCAGCAGCGGCGTGCGAAACAGCCAGACCAGTGCACTGATCAACACCGCCAGCCAGATTGCCTGCAGCAGGATACGTCGGAGCTGATCGCCATCTGCGCTGCCACAGGCCTGCGCCGCAAACCCGGTGGTACCCATGCGCAGAAAGCCCGTTGCCCAGAGCACGAAGGTAAACAGCGTGCTGCCAACAGCCACAGCGCCCAGATGATGGGCCCCGTCCATATGCCCGATAACCGCGGTATCGACCAACCCGACCAGCGGCACACTGATATTGGAGAGAATCAGCGGCAGCGCGATATGCCAAACCCGGCGCTGCGCCAGCGGGTCGCGCCAGGCGTTCACCAGTTGCCGCCGAAGGATCACCCGCTCAGCCTCCGGCGCGCTTGACCTTGAACCCTTCCGCCACCAGCAGCTCGCAGACCTGATCGGCCTTGTCGCCCTGAATCTCGATAATGCCGTCCTTGACCGCGCCGCCACAGCCGCAGCGATTCTTCAGCCGCTTGGCCAGCGCCTTGAGGTCATCGGCGTTCAGCAGTACACCGGTCACGGTGGTTACCGTCTTGCCACCGCGGCCTTTGGTTTCCCGGCGCACCCGGGCGATGCCGTCACCCTCGGGGATAGCCTGGTCAGCACAGCGACATTGCGCCACCGGCTGTTCACAGCCCGGGCACAGACGCCCGGCATCGGTCGAATACACCAGGCCACCCAGGGCCTGCAAACCGGTTTTTTTCATGCATGAAGTTCCAATGACGAGTGTTGCAACAGACGCGCCAGCGCTTCCAGGGAGTCGGGAGCGTATTGCTCCCCCGCACGCTGCCAGTCACTGCGCGGGTCTACCCAGCGTACCGCTTGCACCTCTTCCGGCTGCAGCGTCAGCGGGCCATCCCAGCGGCAACTGAATACCCCGCCCCACAGCTGGCTCTCGGCCGAGTTGAAGAAAAACCGGAAGTGCTCGGTCAACGGCACACCGGCTACCCCCAGCTCTTCGGCCAGCTCCCGTTCAGCGCCCTGCAGATAACTCTCACCAGCCGCCACTACACCGCCAGCTGCCACATCCCAGAAGGAAGGATACAGGCGCTTGTGCGGCGTGCGCTGATGCACACACAGCTCACCACGGGAGTTGAATACGAAGATAAAGGTACAACGGGTAATCAGGCCACGCGACTGAGCGTCGGCACGCGACACGATACCCAGTTCACGATCCTGCTCATCGACATGAATCACCCGCTCGCTGCCGGAGGCCTGAAGATAGGCCGCGATGTGTTGCTGATCCACAAATCAGCCCTGTTCCAGCAAGCGGCGCAGCTCAATCATGCCGGCGTTGGCACGGGACAGATAGTTGGCCATGACCAGCGAATGGTTGGCCAGCATGCCGAAGCCGTCACCATTCAGCACCATCGGACTCCACAGCGTCTGCTGGGTGGCTTCCAGTTCACGGATGATCTGCTGCAGGCTTACCAGCGCGTTCTTCTTCTCAAGCACATCGGCGAAGTCATGCTCAACCGCACGCAGCAGTTGCACCAGGGCCCAGGAAGTACCGCGAGCCTCGTAGAACACGTCGTCGATTTCCAGCCAGGGCGTTGTCTCCCCAAGCTTTCCGCCGGTCGTCAACGGCGCGCGCCCCACACTGGCAGACAGGCGTTGCGACATGGAGCCAAGACGGGTGCTGACATCCCCTACCCAGCTGGAGAGGTTGTCTGCACGGGAGTAGAAGTCCGCCTCACCGCGTTGCAGGCGTTCGATATAGCTGTCGAGTGAGCGAATACCGTCGCGATATTCGCTTTCGCTGGCCGGCATGGCCCAGCTGTTGTTGTCGAAATGCAGCCGCGGCTCCGCCTTGGCCAGATCACGGTCCTCGGTAGACTGCGACTGCGAACGCGCCATATCACGGCGCAGCGCACGGGTCATGTCACGCACCTGAACCAGCACGCCATACTCCCAGCGCGGCATGTTATCCAGCCACAGACCGGGCGGCATGATGTCGTTGCTCAGGTAGCCACCCGGCTTCTCAAGCAGGGTCTGCACCACAGCTCGCAGGGTGCGGGCGGTGTATTCGCCATTGACCATCTCGGGTTGCGGGGCACCGGCAACCGGCTCCAGATCAGGCTCGCTGCTCCAGTACCAGCCCACCAGCAGGCAGATAAAGAGCCAGACCACAACCAGTGCGAGCACCGCACTGCTTACCAGTGAGCCATGACCGTCGCCGCCCGTAGCTGCGTTGCGCTTGCCAAATTTCATATTCCGACTCCTGTGGCTGTTCTGCGGACCAGCATATCACGGCTGTTTGAATGTGCTGCGCAGATCAGCGCAAACGCACTGCCGGGGCGCGCCATCATCCGGCCAGCGCGTTCATCAAGCTGTCACACAACTGACATTATTATTCCGGCAGTCCGATTCTAACGGGGTACTGCCATGCGCCTGAAATCTCTCACCCTGATCAATACCGTGCTGCTCGCTGCTGCCGGCTTAGCACTGGGTGCCAGCCTGTGGTGGTCGCAACAGGCGTTGAAGGCTCCCTATGCGCTGATGGACGCCTACCTCAACATGGTCGGACAGACCCAATCCCTGCAACAGGACACCGAGGCCTACCGCCAGCACGGTGATGCCCTGCGCCTGCAACAGGCCCAGAATACGGCTGCCGCGTTGCAGCAAAACCTGCAGCAGTTCCCGGAAACCATCCGCCAGCCATTCGACGCACCGCTGGCAGAGTTTGTCGAGTTTATGCAGACCGATCTGCTGGCGATCGGCAAGCTGGCCGGTGATCCGCAGGCATTACTGATTCAGGCCGAGCGCGAAGTACTGGCCGAACTTTCCCATCTGGCTGCCTACAGCCGCGACGGGCAACGCCAGGGCGCTGAGGCGGCGGCAGATTATGTGCGCCTGATTGACGAATTGCAGGCCAACCTGGTGCGGATCAGCCTGGCAAGAGCCCGCCTGTTCAGCCAGAACGATCCCGCCTTGATTGAAAACCTGCGGCGCCTGCTTGCCACCACACGCCAGAACGCCGACGAGCTCGACCGGCTGCCGCTGCTCGGCGTGGTCGAGGCGCAGCAGAAAAGCAACGACCCCTTCGCCTCATTGCTGGGTGTCGATACAGGCAGCAAGGCAAGCGCCAGCGACCCTGGCAGCGACTACAAGCGCGCCCTGCAATCGCTGCTGAACCGCTACCCGGCAGAACTGGAACGAACCAGCGCATTGATCAGCGAGCGCGCCAGACTTCAACAGATCACCGGCGAGCGGATCGCCAGCCTGCTGCAAGGGGCCGAGCAAATGCGGCCGGCACTGACCGCTGCCCGCGACCGTGTCACCGCCCAGGTGCGCAACGTTCAGCTGGGCATCATCGCCATGCTGATTCTGATCGCGATTCTGATCGAGCGCATGCAGCGCTCCCTGGCCAACGGCATCAGCCAGTTCGCGCCGGTCCTGTCGACCTACGCCGGCGGTGACTTCACCAAGCCCGTTGCTACGCGCAGTCGGGTACAGGAACTGAAACAGCTGGAGCATTCGGCCAACCAGTTGCGCCAGTATCTGATCGAACTGGTGACCACCATCAATCAGCAGGCCGAGGCACTGAGCGGCACCAGCGACGACCTGGAAAGACTGTCTGCCGACACCCATGACCGGGCAGCCCAGCAACAGCGCGACACCCAGTCAATCAACCAGGATATCGGCGGCATGGACGAAGCCATCCGTCTGGTGGCCACCAACGCCGGCGAAAGCGCCGAGCTGGCACGGATCGCCAACCGCGAGGTGCGCGATGGCCAGCAGGTGATTGGCGGCACCATCGCCCAGATGCAGCAACTGGTGGTCGAGGTACAGAACAGCGCCCGTACCATCGACCGCATGGTGGCCGAATCAGACACCATTGGCAGCGTGCTGGAGGTTATTCAGGGCATTGCCGAGCAAACCAACCTGCTGGCCCTGAACGCCGCCATTGAGGCGGCCCGGGCTGGCGAGGCCGGGCGCGGTTTTGCCGTGGTCGCCGATGAAGTGCGGGGGCTGGCCCAGCGCACTGCCGGCTCGACCCAGGAAATCCGCCAGCTTATCGAACGGCTCCAACAGGTGGCTCGCCAGTCCGCCGGTCAGATGGAAGAGCAGGTCAAGCACGCACGCAATACCGCCGAGCAAGGCCAACTGGCGGACGCGGCACTGGGCCGCATCGTCAACGCCATCGAGCGCATCAATGAATTGGCAGAGCATATCGCAACCCACACCGACGCCCAGTCTGATCGGGTGCGCACCATCCGAGAAAACAGCCAGCAGATTCACCATCTGAGCGAGGCCAACCTCGGCATGGTGGTGCATACCCGCCAGCATACCCAGCAGATCAGCCAGCGCAGCCGCGCCCTGCTGTCGGCGGTCTCCGCCTTCCGAATCTGACCGGCTGAGCCATTCAGCAACAATTGCGGCACTGCGCCTCATGGTCAGTGCCTTTCACCTGTCTGCGTCAGCCTTTATGATGACCGTCCACTTTTCGGTCGGTTATCCCATGCGCGCGTTTCGTTTTTGCCTGATGCTGCTGGTATTGCTAAGCGCCAGCGTCCACGCCCAACTCTCCGGCAATGGCTCTCTTACCGGGCTGATCCAGAGCGGCAGCAGCCAAAATACCTTTCTGCCGGTTCATCAGGCCTTTCGCCCGGATATTCTTGACGCCAGCGCGCAACAGGTCACGGTCATCTTTGAAATGGCGCCTGGTTACTACCTGTATCGCCACCGCCTGCACCTGAGCAACCCGCAAAGCCCGGACCAAGACCTGCAGATCAGCCTGCCGGAAGGCAAACACAAGACAGACGAGTATTTCGGCGACGTTGAGGTCTACTACGACCAATTGCAGATTCAGCTCGACGCCAGCCAATTGACCGCAGGTCAGACCCAGCTGCGGGTCGGCTTCCAGGGCTGCGCCGACGCGGGTCTTTGTTACCCGCCGGAAACCGTCATGCTGGATCTGCCGGCACCGGCTACCGGCGGCACCACAGCAAGCAGCAACGCCTCTGCCACAGAGCCGGCAACGGCAACAGCCCCCGACGATCAGGAGCATGATCGCCTGATGACCTGGCTGCTGTTTCTGCTGGCCGGCATCGGCCTGACCTTTACCCCGTGCGTACTGCCCATGCTGCCGATTCTCTCCAGCATGGTGTTGGGCCGCAGCCATATCAGCCGTGGCCGCGCGCTGTCGCTTTCGCTTGGCTACGTGCTTGGCATGGCCGTGACGCTGGCCATTGTCGGCGCCCTGATCGGCAGCTTCGGCGCCGCCCTCAACCTGCAGGCGCGGCTGCAATCACCCTGGATACTGGGCACCTTCGCGGTGTTCTTCGTGCTGTTCGCACTGGCCATGTTCGGCCTGTTCGATCTGCGCTTGCCCGAGTTCCTGCGCGAACCGCTGGAACGCCTGAATCGCCGAGCCCACGGCGGCTCGCTGCCCGGCGCCACTGCCATGGGTGCGCTGTCGACACTGGTGGTATCGCCCTGCATCTCTGCACCGCTGGCCGGCGCGCTGGTCTACATCAGCAGCACCGGGGACACCATAGGCGGCGGCCTAAACCTGTTCGCCCTGGGTCTGGGCATGGGGGTGCCGCTGATTCTGGTAACCCTGTTCGGCAAGAGCCTGCTGCCCGGTTCCGGCCCGTGGATGGAAACGGTCAAGCATCTGTTCGGCTTTGGCTTGCTGGCAGTCGCCATCTGGCTGCTTGAACGTGTCCTGCCGGGCCCGATAAGCCTCGCCCTGTGGGCTGCATTGGCCGCAGGTCTCGCCGTGCGGCTCGGGCTGATGCAAGGCGGCAACTACCTTCGTCAGACCATAGCCCTGCTGTTTGCGCTGTATGCCGCAGCCGCGCTGTTCGGCGCACTGGCTGGCGGCGAAGACCCGCTCAGGCCGCTGCAGCCACTGGCTGGCGGCAGCGCGACTCAGCCGTCCACTGCGGCTTTCACGCTGATCAGGGAGCCCGTCGAACTCGAACGCCAGCTGGCTTTGGCTGCCGAGCGCGGCCAGCCCGCGATCGTCGATGTTTATGCCGACTGGTGCATCAGCTGCAAGATCATGGAGCGCACCATCCTCAGCCAACCAGAGGTACAGGCACTGCTGGCCAACCATCTGCGCATCAAGCTTGATCTGACCGACAACAGCCCGGAACAACGAGCCTGGCTGACCCGCCACCAGTTGTTCGGCCCACCCGCCTACCTGTTTTTTGCCACCAACGGACAGGAACGCCGTGACCTGCGCATTCAGGGCGAAGTCTCACTGGAAGAATTCAGCAGCCTCGCCAGCCAGTCCGCGCAGGAAAAGATTGCGCCATAATGCAGCCATCATGCTGACATCTGATGTCAACAGTCCACTTCTGGACAGGCCGACCTGATTACGGCAAACTGCCGGAAAAATCTTGACTGACGGGTCACTGCCGCAGCGCACCCGTCCTGCAATGGAATACACGCACAATGGCCAGCATCCTGGTCCTCCACGGACCCAACCTGAACCGCCTCGGCAGCCGTGAACCCGGCGTCTACGGCGCGACGACACTGGATCAGATCAACCAGCACCTGCGCGAACTGGCCAGCCAGCAGGGGCATCATCTGCTCAGCCTGCAAAGCAACGCCGAGCATGAGTTGATCGAACGCATTCATGCCGCGGGTGACGAAGCCATCGACTTCATCATCATCAATCCGGCTGCTTTTACCCACACCAGCGTCGCAATACGTGACGCATTGCTCGCAGTGAGCATCCCATTCATCGAAGTTCACTTATCCAACGTGTATAAGCGCGAACCCTTCCGTCATCACTCCTACTTTTCGGACGTAGCCGAGGGAGTGATCTGCGGTCTGGGAGCCAAGGGCTACGAGCTGGCCCTGCAAGCCGCGATACACAAGATCGACCAAAACTGATTACGCAACCTGCTCTGGAGTGCATGCATCAATGGATATTCGCAAAGTCAAAAAACTCATCGAACTTCTGGAAGAGTCCGGCATCGACGAACTGGAAATACATGAGGGCGAGGAGTCGGTTCGCATCAGCCGTCACAGCCAGCACGCACCGGTACCGCAGTATCAGGTAGCCCCTGCTCCGGCCCCGGTTGCCGCCGCGCCTGCACCGGCCGCCGCACCGGCCGCCGAGCCAGCAGCTCCGGCCGAACCGAGTGGCCACCTGGTTCGCTCGCCGATGGTTGGCACCTTCTACCGCTCGCCGTCCCCGACTGCGGCCGTATTCGTTGAAGTGGGCCAGACCGTCAAGGCCGGCGACGTGCTGTGCATCGTCGAGGCGATGAAGATGATGAACCACATCGAAGCCGACAAGAGCGGCGTGGTCCAGGCGATTCTGGTAGACAACGGCCAGCCGGTCGAATTCGATCAACCGCTGTTCAGCATCGCCTGAGCCCGGGCCGGAGGCTTAGATGCAAAAAGTACTAGTTGCCAACCGAGGTGAAATTGCCCTGCGCGTGATCCGCGCGTGCAAGGAACTCGGTCTGAAAACCGTGGCAGTGCACTCCACTGCCGACCGCGAGCTGATGCACCTGGCCATGGCAGACGAAACCGTCTGCATCGGCCCGGCACCGGCGACCGACTCCTACCTGAATATTCCGGCGATCATCAGCGCTGCAGAGGTCACCGGCGCTGACGGTATCCACCCCGGCTACGGCTTCCTCGCCGAGCGTGCAGACTTTGCCGAGCAGGTGGAAAACTCCGGATTCACCTTCATCGGCCCGAGCGCCAGCGTGATCCGCCTGATGGGCGACAAGGTCTCCGCGATTGCCGCCATGAAGGAAACCGGCGTACCAACCGTGCCCGGCTCCGATGGCCCACTGCCGGAAGACGAAGCCGAGTGCCTGAAGATTGCCCAGCGCGTCGGCTACCCGGTTATCATCAAGGCCGCCGGTGGCGGTGGCGGTCGCGGCATGCGCGTCGTGCATGAAGAGTCCGAGCTGATCAAGTCGATCAAGCTGACCCAGGTTGAAGCGGGCGCTGCCTTCGGCAACCCGATGGTCTATCTGGAAAAGTTCCTGACCAATCCGCGTCACGTGGAAGTGCAGGTACTGTCGGACGGTCAGGGCAATGCCGTTCACCTGGGCGACCGCGACTGCTCGCTGCAGCGCCGTCACCAGAAGATCATCGAAGAAGCGCCGGCACCCGGCATCGACGAGAAGGCGCGCGCCGAAGTTCAGGCCCGCTGCGTTCAGGCCTGTATCGATCTGGGCTACCGTGGCGCAGGCACCTTCGAGTTTCTGTATGAAAACGGCGAGTTCTATTTCATCGAAATGAATACCCGCGTACAGGTTGAGCATCCGGTTTCGGAAATGGTCACCGGCATCGACATCGTCAAGGAGCAGATCCTTGTCGCATCGGGCCAGCCGCTGAGCATTCGCCAGGAAGATGTTGTCATTCGTGGCCACGCCATCGAGTGCCGCATCAACGCCGAAGATCCGAAGACCTTTATGCCCAGCCCCGGCACGGTCACCTTCTTCCACGCTCCAGGCGGCAACGGCATCCGTGTCGACTCCCACCTGTACAGTGGCTACAAGGTTCCGCCGAACTACGACTCGCTGATCGGCAAGCTGATCGCCTACGGCGCGACGCGCGATGAAGCGCTTGCACGTATGCGCAACGCCATCGACGAGCTTGTGGTAGACGGCATCAAGACCAACACAGCACTGCACCGTGAACTGGTACGCGACCCCGGCTTCTGCAAGGGCGGCGTCAACATTCACTATCTGGAGCGCAAGCTGGCAGGGAAGTAACTGCAAGCTGCAGGCTCACAGCGTATTATCTGCACCATTCGGGGGAGCGAATTATCGCTCCCCTTCTTTTTCTGCTGATCTTGCAGCTTGAAGCTTGCCGCTTGAAGCTGCGCCAAAGGAGCCCCCATGTCCTGGCTGCAACTGCGTCTTGCCATCACCCCCGAACAGGCCCCCACGCTGGAAGATCAGCTACTGGAACTCGGCGCTGTGTCGGTCACCTTTATGGATGCCGAAGACCAGCCCATCTTCGAGCCGGACCTGGGCACCACCCCGCTGTGGTCAAACACTCACTTGCTCGCGCTGTTCGAAGCAGACACCGACCCGGAAGCACTGCTGCAGCATCTGCGCCTGCTGTGGCAAGCCGAGCTGCCGCCGCACGAGCTGGAAAAAATCGAGGATCAGGACTGGGAGCGCAGCTGGATGGACAATTTCCACCCCATGCGTTTCGGTGAGCGTCTGTGGATCGTACCCAGCTGGCATGCAGCGCCAGAGCCCGACGCGGTCAACCTGCTGCTGGATCCCGGTCTGGCGTTCGGTACCGGTACCCACCCGACGACATCACTGTGCCTGCAATGGCTGGACGCACAGCAGCTGCAAGGCAAGACACTGATCGACTTCGGCTGCGGCTCAGGTATCCTGGCCATCGCCGGCCTGTTGCTGGGTGCAGAGCACGCCGTCGGTACCGATATCGACATTCAGGCACTCGAGGCCTCGCGCGACAACGCCCAGCGCAACCAGGTTGCCGATGACCGCTTTGATCTCTATCTGCCCGAGCAGATGCCGGATACACCGGCTGATGTGCTGGTGGCCAATATCCTCGCCGGCCCGCTGGTCAGCCTGGCGCCGCGTCTGGCCAGCCTGGTAAAACCCGGGGGCCTGCTGGCCCTGTCCGGCATCCTCGCGGAACAGACCGACGAGATTCTGCAGGCTTACCGCGACGACTTCGAGCTGGACCCGGTCGCCAACCAGGAAGGCTGGATTCGGGTCAGCGGCCGTCGCCGGTGACAGCCCGCCCCTGATCCGGGCAGAATACCGACTCGAACAGCAAACCTCCGCAACAGGACAGCCGGCCATCCATGAGTGAACTGCAGGTCACCCAGTGCCCCTTCTGCAAGACGCACTTTCGTCTGACTCATGAGCAACTGCATGCCGCCGCAGGGCATGTCCGTTGCGGCGCCTGCCTCAAGGTGTTCAACGCCTTGCCTCAGAGCGCAATGGCAGACCTGCCGGCAGCGCCCGAACGGCCCGCGAGCTCCCATCGGGAGGATTTTCTGATCCATGACGACCTGGAACTGGACGACCTGGATCTGGAAGCCCTGGGTCTGGACGAGTCCATTCTCGACGAGATCAATCCATCTGCAGCGGGCAGCCCACCCCCTGCAACCGGCGACGTCGACCCTGCAGATGACGTGACGCCGGCCCGCGGTAAAACCGACGCCAGGATCGGAACCAGCCTTGACGCATTGATTGAAGATGAGCCGGATCTCGACGAATCCTTTCTGGCGACGCCACCTGCGCGTGATATCGGCCCGTTAAGCGCCAGTCGCTCGACCACCAACGATACCGCCTCAGCGCCGGCACAGGTGGTGCCGTCCACTCCCCTCATGCCCGACGACCGCATCGTGCCGCAACCGGACGACACCGACGAGCCGATACACCGTGATCGCAGGGAGCCCGCGTTCTCAGTGGTGCCCGATACGGAGACGGACAGCGTACCGGCACAAAGAGAGCCGGCCTTTGGCGATCTGCTGCACCTGCCGGAGCTGGAAGATGAGCCCTTGCCGTTCGAAGCACCACTTAGCCGACGTCGCGCACGCCACAACTGGCTGTGGGGCATCCTGTGTCTGCTCGCAATAGCGGCTCTGGCCACCCAGGCTGCGCTGTACAACCTGGATGCGTGGGCGCGCAATGCACAGTTGCGCCCCACGCTGGAGAGTATCTGTCTGATTACCGGCTGCCGCCTGCCGGCGCGCGTCGATATCAGCCAGATTCGGAGCAGCAACCTGCTGGTCCGCCCGCACCCGGAGTTTCCGAACACGCTGGACATCAATCTCATCATCTACAACCGAGCCGATTTCGACCAGCCATTCCCGGTCATCCGCATGGCATTCAGCGATAGCCGCGGCCGCGTTACAACGACCCGCGACTTTCGTCCCACCGAGTACCTGGCCGGCGAGCTGGCGGGGCGCACTCTGATGCCGTCACAGACGCCGATACATATCGCCTTGAGCATGGTCGCCCCGAGCCAGCAGGCAACCAGTTACCAGCTGGACTTCGTCACGCCCTGAGCCTTTCGTCGGCGCGCACCGCTGGCTGTCGCGCGGTGCCGCCAATTGGCCTAAACTCGCTGGTCAGCTGTACAAAAAACACCCAGAACAGTCTTTAACCGGTCATGCTTTGCGGGTATCATGTGCGCCCTTTTCGCCCATCTTCGCCCTGAGCCAGAGCGGACGGGATACAGCGACCCGCCAGCCGCACTGAAAACCGACAGTACAGGGATGGACCAGCAGTGATCAGTATCGGACCCTATCAACTCACCAATCGTGTGATTCTGGCCCCGATGGCCGGCGTTACCGATCAGCCCTTCCGGCAGCTGTGCCGGCGACTGGGTGCCGGGCTGGTCGTGTCCGAAATGGTGACCAGTGATACCCGGCTGTGGAACAGCCGCAAGTCACGTCTGCGTCTGGTGCATGAGGGTGAGCCCGAGCCACGCTCGGTGCAGATTGCCGGTGGCGATCCCGAGATGATGGCACAGGCGGCGCGGATGAACGCCGAGCTGGGCGCACAGATTATCGACATCAATATGGGCTGCCCGGCAAAGAAGGTTTGCAACAAGGCCGCCGGTTCTGCGCTGTTACGCGACGAGCCGCTGGTTGCAGCCATCTGCGAGGCCGTGGTTCAGGCCGTTGATATTCCCGTTACCCTGAAAATCAGGACCGGCTGGGATCCGGAGAATCGCAACGCCCTGCGGGTAGCGCGGATTGCCGAAGACAGTGGCATTCAGGCGCTTGCCGTGCATGGCCGCACCCGCTCCGAGCTATACACCGGTCACGCCGAGTACGACACCATTGCCGCAGTCAAGCAAAGCATCCGTATCCCGGTATTCGCCAACGGCGATATCACCAGCCCGGACAAGGCCCGCCAGGTCCTGCAGCACACTGGCGCTGACGCCGTCATGATTGGCCGTGCTGCCCAGGGCCGCCCGTGGATCTTCCGCGAGATTGACCACTTTCTGCGTACAGGCCAATACCTTCCGCCCGCGTCACTGGATGAGCAGCAGCAGATTCTGACCGACCATCTAAGCGCACTGCATGCCTTTTACGGCGCCGAGCACGGCGCCCGTATAGCCCGCAAGCACGTCAGCTGGTATCTGCAAACCCTGCCTGGCGCCACCGAGTTTCGCAGGGAGTTCAACCGCATTACCGATGCGCACCAGCAACACATCGCCATCGCGCATTACTTCGCCCGTCTGCTGGAAGGAGATCTGGCAGCATGATTTACGACACCACCCTACCTGATGGAAGCCACACCGTGAGTGACAGCAGTCAATCCATCATCCCGGCAACCGGGATTGATGACATCCGCACCCCGAGAACGCTGCGCGACAGTGTCGAAGAGGCCCTGCACAACTATTTCCAGCATCTCGAAGGCCAGGACGTTACCGACGTCTACAACATGGTGCTTTCGGAGGTCGAAGCACCGCTGCTTGAGAGCGTGATGAATTACGTCAAGGGCAACCAGACGCGAGCCTCGGAAGTGCTGGGCCTGAACCGCGGAACGCTGCGCAAGAAGCTCAAACAGTACGGACTGCTCTGAAGCTGCCAGCCAGAATTGCCTCCACTTGAAGCTTGAGGCTTGTAGCTTGAAGCTGATTTTTTGAACCTAGCCTGGATCCAAGATGACCGATCAAACTACCCGCCTGCCGGTACGCCGCGCACTGATCAGCGTTTCCGACAAGACTGGCATCGTCGACTTTGCCCGCGAGCTTACCGCCCAGGGCGTTGAAATCCTCTCCACCGGTGGCACCTACAAGCTGCTGTGCGAACAGGGCATCAAGGCTGTTGAAGTAGCCGACTACACCGGTTTTCCGGAAATGATGGACGGCCGGGTCAAGACCCTGCATCCGAAGATCCACGGTGGTATCCTCGGTCGTCGCGACCTCGATGGCGACGTCATGGCGCAGCACGGTATCCAGCCAATCGACATGGTCGTGGTCAACCTCTATCCGTTCGCCGCCACCGTCGCCAAGCCCGGTTGCACCCTGCCCGACGCCATCGAGAACATCGACATTGGTGGCCCGACCATGGTTCGCAGCGCAGCAAAGAACCACAAGGACGTCGCCATCGTCGTCAACGCCAGCGATTACGACAGCATCGTGGAAGCCCTGAAGAGCGGCGGCCTGACCTACGCCCAGCGCTTTGACCTGGCCCTGAAGGCGTTCGAGCACACCGCTGCCTACGACGGCATGATCGCCAACTACCTCGGCACCATTGAGCAGACCCGCGACACCCTGAGCACCGAAGACCGCGCTACCTTCCCGCGCACCTTCAACAGCCAGTTCATCAAGGTGCAGGACATGCGCTACGGCGAGAACCCGCACCAGGCCGCCGCCTTCTATAAGGAAGCTGCCCCGGCCGAAGCCAGCATCGCCACCGCGACCCAGCTGCAGGGCAAGGAACTGTCCTACAACAACGTAGCCGACACCGACGCCGCGCTGGAATGCGTCAAGAGCTTCACCAAACCGGCCTGCGTCATCGTCAAGCACGCCAACCCCTGCGGCGTGGCGGTGGTCCCGGAAGACGAAGGCGGCATCCGCAAAGCCTACGATCTGGCCTGGGCAACCGACAGCGAATCCGCCTTTGGCGGCATCATTGCCTTCAACCGTGAGCTGGACGGTGCCACCGCCGCCGCCATCGTTGAGCGTCAGTTCGTTGAAGTCATCATCGCCCCGCGCATCAGCGCCGAAGCCCGTGCTGCGGTCGCCGCCAAGGCCAACGTGCGCCTGCTGGAATGCGGCGAATGGGGCACCGAGCGCCAGGCAGACTGGGACTACAAGCGCGTCAACGGCGGCCTGCTGGTGCAGAGCCGAGACATCGGCATGATCACCGCAGACGACCTGAAGGTGGTCACCAAACGCGCGCCGACCGAACAGGAAATCCACGACCTGGTGTTCGCCTGGAAAGTCGCCAAGTTCGTCAAATCCAATGCCATCGTCTACGCCAAGGGCCGCCAGACCATCGGTGTCGGCGCCGGCCAGATGAGCCGCGTCAACTCCGCCCGCATCGCTGCCATCAAGGCCGAGCACGCAGGCCTGCAGGTCGCCGGCGCGGTCATGGCATCCGATGCGTTCTTCCCGTTCCGCGACGGTATCGACAACGCCGCCAAGGTGGGCATCAGCGCCGTTATCCAGCCCGGCGGCTCCATGCGCGATCAGGAAGTGATTGACGCAGCCGACGAAGCCGGCATGGCCATGGTCTTCACCGGCATGCGCCATTTCCGTCACTAATCCCTGAGCCGCAAGCTGCAAGCCGCAAGCAGAGCGCCCAAACAGCGCCGCTTGCAGCGTGAAGCTTGAAGCTCTCTCCACAGGAGAGTTACATGAATGTACTCATTATCGGCAGCGGCGGGCGTGAGCACGCGCTGGCGTGGAAAGTGGCGCAGGACGAGCGCGTCGAGAAGGTCTTTGTCGCCCCAGGCAACGCCGGCACAGCGATTGAGGCCAAGTGCGAAAACGTCGCCATCGACGTGCTGGAACTGGACAAGCTGGTTGCCTTTGCCAAGGACAATGTCAGCCTGACCATCGTCGGCCCCGAAGCCCCGCTGGTTGCTGGTGTTGTTGACCGTTTCCGCGCGCAGGGCCTGCCCTGCTTTGGCCCGACCGCCGGGGCCGCGCAACTGGAAGGCTCCAAGGCCTTCACCAAGGACTTTCTGGCCCGTCACCAGATTCCAACTGCCGAGTACCAGAACTTTACCGAGATCGAGCCCGCGCTGGCTTACCTGCGCGAGAAAGGCGCACCGATCGTCATCAAGGCCGACGGCCTGGCTGCTGGCAAGGGCGTGATCGTTGCCATGACGTTGCAGGAAGCCGAGGATGCCGTGCGCGACATGCTGGCCGGCAACGCCTTCGGCGAAGCAGGTTCACGCGTGGTCATTGAGGAGTTTCTCGACGGCGAAGAGGCCAGCTTCATCGTCATGGTCGACGGCGAACACGTGCTGCCGATGGCGACCAGCCAGGATCACAAGCGCGTTGGCGACGGCGATACCGGCCCCAATACCGGCGGCATGGGCGCCTACTCCCCTGCCCCGGTGGTGACCGACGAGGTCCATCAGCGGGTCATGGAACAGGTCATCTGGCCGACCGTGCGTGGCATGGCGGCCGAAGGCAACGTCTATACCGGCTTCCTCTACGCCGGCCTGATGATCGACGCCGACGGCAATCCCAAGGTCATCGAGTTCAACTGCCGCTTCGGCGACCCGGAAACCCAGCCGATCATGCTGCGCCTGCAGTCGAGCCTGGTTACCCTGATTGAAGCCGCCAATGCGGGCACGCTGGATCAGGTCAGTGCACAGTGGGATCCGCGCTGCAGTCTTGGTGTTGTGCTGGCAGCCGGCGGCTACCCTGCCGACTACGCCAAGGGCGACGTCATCAGCGGACTGGAAGAGGCGGTCAGCGACAATGGCAAGGTGTTCCATGCCGGCACTGCGCTGAAAGATGGCCAGGTCGTTACCAGCGGCGGTCGGGTCCTCTGCGCCACCGCGCTTGGCGAGACCGTAAAGGCCGCCCAGCAGGGCGCCTACGAGCTGGCCCGACAGATAAGCTGGAAAGGGAGCTTCTACCGCAGCGATATCGGCTACCGCGCCATCGCCAGGGAGAGCTGAACAAGGCACGGCCGGACAGGAGACTGTCCGGCCGTTGCATTTCTGCAGGCAGATGGCTGCGCTATACTGGCCAACGCATTGTATCAACCGGACACCAGAACCAAGGACAGGACTCAATCGTGAAGCAGATCAGCTCGTTGATACTCGCCCTGATTCTGGGTATCGCCTTCACGTTCACTACCTGGATCGACAAGGTACAAAGCGGCACGCCCGCTTATCGAACCTATGTCGACGCCAGCGGCGAGTTGCTGCTGCAGGACATCCTGTCCAACCGCTACGCCAACCGCTTCGTACCCGCACCTTCCGCGCCTCTTAGCCTGCCCGGCAAACCGGGTGCGCTGTGGGTCGAAGTCCGTCTCGACAATGTCGAGAACCGATTACTGATCCTCGAAAACCCCAGCATCGCGCTGATCGAGGTCTATCGATTGCAAAACGGCGAGGCCCGCCACCTCTATCGCACGGGCAGCCGGATGCCGGCCGACACCCGGCCATTGCCATTCCATGGCTTTGCTTTCCCGCTTGAGGCCAGTACCAGCGCTGGCGACACCCTGATTCTGCGCCTGCAGAACGATTACCCGCTGAGCACCCGAATCGAGCTACTGGATGTCAAGGAAGCCTCGGCACGCCACAGCATGCAGCAGACGCTCCAGGGCATACTGGTCGGTCTGATGCTGGCCCTGGTGCTGCACTGTCTGTTGCACGGCGTGCTGGGACGCGACCCGTTCCACCTGCTGCTGGGCGGTGCAAGCCTGCTGATGTCGATCAGCAGCCTGAGCGGTTTGAGCTGGATTGCCGAGGCTATGCCGCGACTGTACGGTCATCCCGGCGAAATCGTTCATCTCAGTGCCTATCCGCTGCTGGCCCTGCTGACTTGCTCGCTGCTGGGTAACGACAGCCGCAGCAATCGACGTCATGCCATTTACGCAGCGGCGGTCGTAACAGCACTGCTGACAGCTGGCTGCGCGGTGTTCCCGTCGCTTTCGCGTCTGCTCATCCATACCGTTCACATCGGCCTGCCCGCGGCCCTGCTGCTGCTTGCGTACTGGGTAAGCATCCGCGAGCAACGTTTGGACGTCCCCTTCACCAGTGCAACCTGCCTGCTGCTGGGTAACGGCCTGATGGAGGCCATGGCTGGCCAGCAACAGCCGGAGGCCTATCTGGCGGAGCTGCTGCTCTGGAGTGCGCTGGTGGGTTACAGCTGGAGCCTTTATCGCCGCCTGCAGGGAATCATCAGTCGCCGCGCACGCGACCGCCAGGACAGCGCAACCGCGCGTGCCGAGCAACGCGCCAAGGCCGAGTTTCTGGCACGTATCAGCCACGAGATCCGGACGCCGATGAACGGTGTTCTGGGCATGAGTGAACTGCTGCTTGATACCGCCCTGTCCGCCAAACAGCGTGATTACGTGCAGACCATCCATGGCTCCGGCAACGACCTGCTCAACCTGATCAACGAAATTCTCGACATGTCGCGGCTGGAGTCCGGTCAGTTGACCCTCGAACGGGTGCAGTTCGATCTGCATGCGCTGGTCAACGATTGCCTCGATATCTACCGCGCCCGCGCCGAAGGACAGGGCATTGAACTAATCGGCTTCGTCCACCCGGAGGTACCTCGCACCCTTCAGGGCGACCCTACACGCCTGCGTCAGATCCTGATGAACCTCCTTGCCAACGCCCTGCACTATACGGAACAGGGTGAGGTGCTGCTGGTGGTCGGAATGGAACAGAAAGATGGCGCTCCTCAGCTGCGCTTTGCAATTCAGGACACCGGCGCCGGCATGCCGGAAGATGCGTGCAACAGTCTGCTCAACAGCGATTTCAAGGTCACCCGCTTCCTCGATCAGTCCGATACTGACGGCAAGTTGCCACTGGTGATCACCCGCCAGTTGATCGGCATGATGAAGGGCCAACTCGGCATCAAGTATGCCAACGACCAGGGCACCACCGTCTGGTTTACCCTGCCGGCAAGCAGCATCGATGCAGGGCTTGACGCAGACACGGATGGCAGCAGCCTGACTGACCGCAATGTGCTGATCGTTGACGACAACGCCACCTGCCGCAAGGTCCTGCAACAGCAGACCGCCGCCTGGGGCATGCGCGCGCAATGCGCATCAAACGGTCGCGAGGCACTGGCCCTGCTGCGCAGCCAGGCCAACCTGGGCAATCCGTTCGAAATCATTCTGCTCGATCAGTCGATGCCCGGCATGAGCGGCGTTGAACTGGCCGCCCGCATCAAGGACGACCCGACCATAAACAGCGATCTGCTGATCATCATGCTGACCGGAATCAATCAGGTACCCAGTCGGGTCATTGCCCGCAATGCCGGTATTCGCCGGATACTCAGCAAACCGGTTGCCGGCTATACCCTGCGCACCACTCTGATAGACGAGTGGGCACAGCGCCGTACCCCGGCCCAGGACAGCAGTGACCGCGACCAGCCGGTCGCGACCCGGGAGGAAAACCACTTCAGGGTTCTGGTTGCCGAAGACAACGCGATTTCAACCAAGGTCATTCTCGGCATGCTGGCAAAGCTGCAGGTGTCTGCCACAGCGGTGGATAACGGCGCCAGAGCGCTGGAGGCAGTGCAACAGCAGCCCTTTGACCTGGTACTGATGGACTGCGAAATGCCCGAAATGGATGGCTTCACCGCTGCTGAACGCATACGCCAGTGGGAGCAGCGTACTGGCAGCCAGCCGATTCCAATCATCGCCCTGACCGCCCATATCCTTCCCGAGCACCGCGAGCGGGCACGCAAGGCCGGCATGAACGGCCATATGGCAAAACCGGTGGAGCTGAGCCAGTTACGCGAGCAATTGCAACACTGGCGCGAACTCAAGGCCGAGAGCGACCTGTCCCTGCTCTGAGGTTCTCGCCTCTAACAGGCCGACGCGGCGGCATAGTCGGCCCACCAGCGCATCCAGATTTCGTTCAGCATGACGGAGCCCTCTGTGAATTGCAGCGGCGCCTGACGACGCCACCTGATAATCACTTTAGGCAGAGAATGCGCTCACGGCCATTCGAAAACGGCTATCAGCACAATAGCCCCGTCGCCTCTATCCGCGACGGGCCGGCTTGCGCCTTCCGCCTGACGGCTTGCCAGCCCCCTTCCCTGCGCCCTTGCCCGCGCCAGTCTCGCGCGGCGGCAGTCCGGTATGCTGGGTGAGCACGCGCCCGGCCTTCTTGCTGCCGGCGGGTGTCGAGTTCTTGCGGCGGGCGCTCTGGTATCCGGCCACTGCGGGCTGGAATGCCGGAATCAGCTGATGCTTGCCGTTGCCAATCAGATCAGCGCGACCCATATTGGTCAGCGCCTCGCGCAGCATCGGCCAGTTGTTCGGATCGTGATAGCGCAAAAAAGCCTTATGCAGGCGCCGCTGGCGCTCGCCCTTGACGATGTTCACGCCGTCGCTCTTGTAGGTGACCTTGCGCAGCGGGTTCTTGCCCGAGTGGTACATGGCCGTCGCAGTCGCCATAGGTGACGGGTAGAACGCCTGCACCTGATCAGCGCGGAAGCCGTTGCGCTTGAGCCAGAGCGCCAGGTTCATCATATCCTCATCGGTGGTGCCCGGATGCGCGGCGATGAAGTACGGGATCAGGTACTGCTCCTTGCCCGCCTCTTTCGAGAACTTCTCGAACATCTGTTTGAAGCGATCGTAGGAGCCGATGCCCGGCTTCATCATCTTGGTCAGCGGCCCTTCTTCAGTATGCTCCGGTGCAATCTTCAGGTAACCGCCCACGTGGTGGGTGACCAGCTCCTTGACGTATTCCGGCGACTCCACGGCCAGGTCGTAACGCAGCCCGGAGGCAATCAGAATCTTCTTCACCCCCGGCAGATCCCGAGCCTTGCGATACAGCGAGATCAATGACGAGTGATCGGTATTGAGGTTCTCGCAAATACCGGGGAACACGCAGGATGGCTTGCGGCAGGCAGCCTCGATTTCCGGGCTTTTGCAAGCGATGCGATACATGTTGGCCGTTGGCCCGCCGAGATCCGAAATCACCCCGGTAAAGCCGGGAACCCGGTCGCGAATTTCTTCGATTTCGCGAATGATCGAGTCGTGTGACCGATTCTGTATGATCCGCCCCTCGTGCTCGGTGATCGAGCAGAAGGTACAGCCACCAAAGCAGCCACGCATGATGTTGACCGAGAAACGAATCATTTCGTAAGCCGGAATGCGTGCATCACCATAGGCCGGATGCGGAACACGGGCGTACGGCAGACCGAACACGTAGTCCATCTCTTCAGTCGACAACGGAATTGGCGGAGGGTTGAACCACACGTCGCGGTCACCATGGCGCTGCACCAGAGCCCGGGCGTTGCCCGGGTTGGTTTCCAGATGCAGCACGCGGTTGGCGTGAGCATAGAGAACCGGATCGCCTTTGACCTTATCGAACGCAGGAAGGCGGATCACCGTGCGGTCACGCTCCAGGCGCGGATGCGGCAGCAGCTCGACTACCTGAACATCATCGTCACTTTGCTGGTCCGGGCCCTTGGCCTGCTCTACAGCGCAGGCTGCTGTGTCCTGAGTATTGACGTAGGGATTGATGATCTTGTCGATCTTGCCGGGGCGATCAATACGGGTCGAATCCAGCTCGAACCAGCCCTCGGGGGTATCACGACGCACAAAGGCCGTGCCACGCACGTCGGTAATACTCTGGATCGGCTCGCCGCGGCTCAGACGATGTGCCACCTCGACGATCGCCCGCTCGGCATTGCCGTAGAGAAGAATATCGGCCTTGGCATCGATCAACAGCGAATGGCGAACCTTGTCCTGCCAGTAGTCATAGTGAGCAATGCGGCGCAGCGATGCCTCAATCCCGCCGAGCACAACCGGCACGTCCTTGAAAGCCTCACGGCAACGCTGGCTGTAGACCAGGCTGGCACGATCCGGGCGCTTGCCGCCACTGCCACCGGGCGTATAGGCGTCATCGGAGCGCACCTTGCGGTCAGCCGTGTAGCGGTTGATCATCGAGTCCATATTGCCGGCAGCCACACCGAAAAACAGGTTTGGCTTGCCCAGCTTCATGAAGTCATCTTTGCTGTGCCAGTCCGGCTGGCTGATGATACCAACGCGGTAACCCTGCGCCTCGAGCAGCCGCCCGATAATGGCCATGCCGAACGACGGATGGTCGACATAGGCGTCGCCGGTAACAATGATCACGTCGCAGCTGTCCCAGCCGAGCAGGTCCATCTCCTCCCGACTCATCGGCAGGAAAGGCGCCGGACCGAAGCACTCGGCCCAGTAACGCGGGTAGTCGAACAGTTGGTGCTTCGCGACCGGAATGCTGACCGCCATGCTTACTCCTCCCCGTAGCCGGAATAGGAACCGGGTGCGAGGTTTTCAAAACGGGTGTATTTGCCCAGAAACGCCATCCGTGCCGTGCCGATGGGGCCGTTACGCTGCTTGCCGATGATCAGCTCGGCGATACCCTTGTCCTGGGTATCTGGGTGATAGACCTCATCACGGTAGACGAACATGATCACGTCCGCGTCCTGCTCGATCGCGCCGGATTCCCGCAGGTCAGAGTTGATCGGGCGCTTGTTCGGGCGCTGCTCCAGCGAGCGGTTAAGCTGCGACAGCGCAATAACCGGTACGTTGAACTCTTTGGCCAGCGCCTTGAGCGAGCGGGAAATTTCGGAAATCTCGTTGGTCCGGTTTTCCGAGCTGGCCCCACCAATGCGCATCAGCTGCAGGTAGTCGATCATGATCAGGCCAAGATCGCCGTGCTCGCGCACGATACGACGCGCGCGTGTGCGCATCTCCATCGGGGACAGGCCGGCGGTGTCGTCAATGAACAGCTTGCGGTCATTCAGCATGTTGACCGCCGAGGTCAGGCGCGGCCAATCCTCATCGTCCAGACGGCCGGAACGCACCTTGGTCTGATCGATCCGCCCCAGTGATGAAAGCATACGCATGATCAGCGACTCGCCCGGCATCTCGAGGGAGAACACCAGTACAGCTTTATCGCTGCGCATCACTGCATTTTCGACCAGGTTCATCGCAAAGGTAGTTTTGCCCATCGACGGACGACCGGCGACAATAATCAGGTCAGCCGGCTGCAGGCCCGAGGTCATGTTGTCCAGCTCGGTAAACCCGGTGGACAGGCCGGTAATCGAGCCTTCACTGTTGAACAGGGTATCGATTCGGTCAATGGCCTTGGTCAGCAGGCTGTTGACGCCCTCTGGGCCACCGGTCTTGGGGCGGCTTTCAGCAATCGAGAAAATCTTGCGCTCGGCTTCATCGAGCACTTCGGTCGCCTGCATTCCCTTGGGATTGAAGGCGGTGTCGGCAATTTCGGTGCTGACACTGATCAGTTGCCGCAACGTTGAACGCTCGCGAATAATCTGCGCGTAGGCGCTGATGTTGGCAACCGAAGGGGTATTTTTGGCCAGTTGGCCGAGATAGGCGAGCCCGCCCACCTGATCAATCAGACCTTCCTTGTCGAGATCTTCCGCCAGCGTCACCACGTCGAATGGCTGGTTGCGCGAGGCCAGGCGCACCAGCGCCTTGAAGATCATTCGGTGATCGTGCCGATAGAAATCACTTTCGCTGAGCAGCTCTGAAACGCGTTCCCAGGCCATGTTGTCCAGCATGACCCCGCCCAGCACAGCCTGCTCGGCCTCAATGGAGTGCGGCGGTACCTTCAATGCTGCGGTCTGCAGATCGAGTTCCGGATGTTCGCTATACAGTGTGTCAGTCATGAAAGGGCGCTCAAAACGGCTGGTACAGAAATGCAACACGGCGCCTGTCCGGAGACAGGCGCCGTGTGACAAGTCTAACGAGAATGCACCGGCAAATCACCCGCCACGGGCGAGCACTGCCAGTGCAACCCGTTATCAGCCGGCTACAACAACCAGCTTGACGGTGGTTTCAACGTCAGTGTGCAGCTGCACGACGACATCGAACTCACCTACGTTGCGCAGCGCGCCGTCGGGCAGACGAACTTCGCTCTTCTCGATGGCAACGCCAGCTGCGGTAACGGCATCGGCGATGTCGCGAGTACCGATGGAACCGAACAGTTTGCCCTCTTCGCCAGCGTTGGCGGCGATGGTAACAGTCAGTTCAGCCAGCTGAGCGGCACGGGCGTCAGCCTCGGCCTTCTTCTCTGCAGCCAGTTTTTCCAGTTCGGCACGACGTGCTTCGAACGCGGCAACGTTTTCAGCGGTAGCCGGAGTAGCCTTGCCGAAAGGCAGCAGGAAATTGCGAGCGTAACCAGCCTTGACAGCGACTTTGTCGCCCAGGTTACCCAGGTTCGCGATCTTTTCGAGCAGGATAACTTCCATTGCGATGACCTCTTAAATTCAACCTTGACCGTTTGAGTCATCGTTTCCACTGGCACCGGAAGCCGGCTGCAAGCGGGAACGGAAATCAAACAGACTATCAATAAACGCCAAAAACATGATCAGGGGGTACAGCACTTGCCAGACAAAAATCAGCGTCGCGTAAAGCACCACCAGCGGGCCGATACCCAGCCGCTTGATACCGACAACGCCATGCACCAGCGCCAGTCCGGCAAACAGCAGCGGCACTGTGGCAATCGGTGCAAGCATTGCCAGCCCATCAAACTGCGGGCCAACAAACACCAGCAAGGCCAAAACGATGCTCATCCACGGAGCCAAGCGCAAACGGTGAAACTCGTCGCGAAACCCGCCAGGGTTAAACAACCGGGCTTGCCAGCTGCGCGCGAGAATCAGGCACACCAGTGTCATGGCTGCGTGGGTAGCCCCCATCAAACCGGCCAGCAGCGGCACCATAAGTGCCTGCAGGCGGGCCAGTGCAGCCTCGTCGATTTCTGCGCTCAACTCGGTCAGCATCTGCGGCAGCGCAGAGCGAATCTGATCTGCCACCTCTTGCAACGGGCCCTGCAGGGTAACCAGCAGTACCAGTGCAAAAACCAGCCCGAGCGGCGCAGTCGCCATCGTCACCAGTGACCACTCACTGCGCTGGCGCAACAACAGCGCCAACGCCGAACAGCCCAACAACACCATCAGCGGGGTAGGATCACCCAACAGCGCCCAGGCAACTGCAGGCAAGGACGCCCAACCCAGCACCGGGAGGCCTTCCGACCACCCGCGGCGCAACAGCACCAACGCCATTGCCACCGCACCAAACCAGAACAGCATGGGTACTGCGACCGACAAACCCACCACCAGTGTGGCTTGTCTGCGACCGCGCATGATGAACTCAGCCAGCCCCTGCATGCCGATTCGGTTTCCTGATCAATTACTTTTGGCTACCAATTAACGACCGTGGCCGTCGGTGTAAGGCAGCAGAGCCAGGTAGCGGGCGCGCTTGATAGCAACGGCCAGCTGACGCTGGTACTTAGCCTTGGTACCGGTAATGCGGCTCGGGACAATCTTGCCGGTCTCGGTAACGTAGGCCTTCAGAGTGTTGAGATCCTTGTAATCGATCTCTTTAACGCCTTCAGCGGTGAAACGGCAGAACTTTCTGCGACGGAAAAAACGTGCCATGGCAGCGTCTCCTTAATTCTGGAATGGGAACTGAAAAAACTTACTCGTCGTCACCGTTGTCATCGGTGTCGTTGCTGTCAGCGTTATCGCCGGAGTCATTATCGTCGTTGCGCTCGCGACGCTCGCGACGCTCACCACGACCACTCTCTTCAGCCTTGAGCATGTCGGACTGTTCGGTAACGGCTTCGTCACGACGGATGACCATGTTACGGATAACGGCATCGTTGTAACGGAAGTTTTCAGTCAGCTCTTCCAGTGCTTTGGCGCTGCACTCAACATTCATCATGATGTAGTGAGCTTTGTGAACCTTGTCGATCGGGTAAGCCAGTTGACGGCGGCCCCAGTCTTCCAGACGGTGCAGTTTGCCGCCGTCTTCTTCGATCAGCTTGGTGTAACGCTCAACCATCGCGTTAACCTGCTCGCTCTGGTCCGGGTGAACCAGAAATACGATTTCGTAATGACGCATACAAGCTCCTTACGGGTTATAGCCAGCTGCCCAAACAGTCTGGCAAGGAGTGGAACATAGGGTTTGGGGCGCACATCATAGTGAACGGCCGCCGAGCTTGCAAGGGAAATGCCAGCAAGACGCAATTCTTGGCTGGAAGCTGGAAGCTGGAAGCTGGAAGCTGGAAGCTGGAAGCTGGAAGCTGGAAGCTGGAAGCTGGAAGCTGGAAGCTGGAAGCTGGAAGCCAATAGTGTGGGTGGGGGCTAGCTACCCTGCAAGGGTTGAGTTACACCGACGGCGCCCTCGGCACCGTCGGCATCCGGATCAGCTCGATGCCCCGCGCTGGCGTACCGCTTCAAACAGGCAGATGCCGGTAGCGACCGAGACATTGAGACTGCTGACACTGCCGGCCATCGGCAGCTTGGCCAGATAATCGCAGTGCTCACGGGTCAGACGACGCATACCCGCGCCCTCCGCACCCATAACAATCACCGACGGAACGGTGAAATCCACATCATAAATAAGTTGTTCCGCTTCGCCGGCAGTACCAACCACCCACAGTCCGCGCTGCTGCAACTGCCTCAGCGTACGACTGAGGTTGGTTACAGCCACCAGTGGCACAGTCTCCGCTGCGCCACAGGCCACCTTGCGTACCGTCGGATTCAGGGTCGCGGAGCGATCCTTGGGCACAATCACGGCGTGCGCCCCGGCGGCATCCGCACTGCGCAGGCAGGCGCCGAGATTATGCGGATCAGTCACACCATCCAGCACCAGCAGCAATGCCGGACCATCGAGCCTGTCCAGCAGATGTCCCAGCATCTCCTCGGACCACAGCTGACTGGGCGATACTTCTGCCAGAACGCCCTGATGAACGCCATCTGCCTGGGCATCCAGTTCATCAACCGCCAAACGAACAACACTCAGTCCGACCTGTTCCGCCTCGGACAAAAGCCGCTGCTGACGCTCATTCAGACGACCGGACTGAATTATCAGACGCTTGACGCGCTTGGGGTGACGCTCAATCAGCGCCTGCACGGCATGGACGCCGAACACCCGTTCAAGATCACTCATCAAACTGCACTCACCCTATCGCGCCTTGCGCTTTCGCGGGCCGCGACTTGTCGGCGCCGCACCCTTGCCATCCGCCTTGCCACCAGCAGGCGCCTTTGCGGGCCGAGCAGTCTTGCTCCGCGAACCCCCTCCCGGCTTGCCGGTACTGGCGTCGGAGCGCCCCTTGCGCGGCGCATTGCCACGCGGCGCCACCTCTCCGGCGGCACGACGGGCATCAGCGAGCAGCTTTTCACGCATGGCGCGACTGGCCGATACCTGACGTTCCACAGGGGCCTGTGGCGCATCTGCCGCCATCTCGAAGTCGATCTTGCGATCATCAAGATCAACTCTGGCCACCTGAACCCGTACCGAGTCGCCCAAACGGAAGCGGCGACCGGAACGCTCGCCGATCAGCGAGTGATGCACCGCATCAAATTCGTAGTAGTCGGCAGGCAATGCCGTAATGTGCAGCAACCCTTCTACATAAATATCTGTGAGCTCGACGAACAACCCAAAGCTGGTGACCGCAGTAACCAAACCATCAAAACTGTCACCGACGCGATCCTGCATGAACTCGCACTTGAGCCAGCTCACCACATCCCGAGTCGCCTCGTCGGCACGCCGCTCATTCTGGGAACACTGCTCGCCCAGCTCGACCAGACGCTGATGGTCATAGGGATAGATTTTCGCCTTCGGAATCACGCCGGCGCCGGCGCGACGTACCAGAGAGGTATTACGACGCGAGCGGATGACACTGCGAATGGCGCGATGCACCAGCAGGTCCGGATAGCGACGAATGGGCGAGGTGAAATGGGTATAGGCCTCGTAGTTGAGACCAAAGTGCCCGGCATTGTCCGGGCTGTACACCGCCTGGCTGAGCGAGCGCAGCATCACCGTTTGAATCAACTGGGCATCGGGACGACCCTGGACACGCGCGAGCACTGCTGCATAGTCTTCCGGCGTCGGATCACCCTTCTTGCGAGTCAGACTCAGGCCGAGCGAGTTGAGAAACTCGCGCAAACGCTCGATTTTTTCCGCCTGCGGACTGTCATGCACACGATACAGCCCCGGCAGCTCAAGCTCCTGAAGGAAGCGCGCAGTCGCCACGTTGGCGCACAGCATGCATTCCTCGACAATCTTATGCGCATCATTGCGCGTTGTCGGCAGAATCTCGACGATCTTGCGATCATCTCCAAACACCATACGCGTTTCGGTCGTTTCGAAATCGATCGCCCCGCGCCCCTGGCGCGCCTTGGCCAGGGCCTTGTAGAGCTCATACAGGTTTTCCAGATGGGCAACCACCTCGGAATACTCGTCACGCAGCGCCTTGCCTTCACGACTGCGCGGATGTTCAAGCATGCTGGAGACCTTGTTATAGGTAAGGCGCGCATGCGAGTGGATAACCGCCTCGTAGAACTCGAAGTCAGTCAGCTCGCCACTCTTCGACACGGTCATTTCGCAGACCATGGCAAGGCGATCAACATGCGGATTCAACGAGCACAGCCCGTTGGACAACTCCTCAGGCAGCATCGGAATGACCTGACTGGGGAAGTAGACCGAGGTACCTCGCAGTTCGGCCTCTTCATCCAGCGCCGAGCCCAGCGGCACGTAGTGCGAGACATCCGCAATGGCAACATAGAGCTTCCAGCCACCCGAGAACAGACGCCAGCCGCTGGCCTTATGCGGCTCACAGTAAATCGCATCGTCAAAGTCACGCGCATCTTCGCCGTCAATGGTGACCAGCGGCAGATGGCGCAGATCAACCCGCTTCTGCTTGTCCTTTTCGACCACATGATCTTTCAGCAGAGCGGCCTCTTTCAACACCGCCTCGGGCCACTCGCTGGGGATATCGTAACTGCGCAGCGCAACTTCAATTTCCATCCCGGGCGCCATATAGTCGCCCACCACCTCAATGACCTCACCCTGGGCCTGACGACTCGGGGTCGGCCAGTGGGTGATGCGTACCTCGGCATATTGACCATGCTTTACACCGCCCTTGGCGGTGGGAGCAATAAGCACGTCCTGATTGATACGGGCGTTATCGGCGACGACATAGCCTATGCCGTCTTCCTCGTAGTACCGGCCAACCAGAATTTCGTGCGCGCGGGAGATCACCTCGACTACCGCACCTTCGTTGCGCCCGCGCCGGTCGACCCCAGTGATGCGCACCAACGCGCGATCACCGTCGAAGACCAGGCGCATTTGCGACGGGCCGAGAAAAATATCACCGCTGCTGTCGTCGGGAATCAGGAAACCGAAGCCATCACGATGCCCCTGGATACGTCCGGGAATCAGATCCAGCTTGTCGACTGGGGCATAGGCGCCGCGACGGGTATAGATTACTTGCCCGTCGCGCTCCATGGCGCGCAGACGGCGGCGCAGCGCCTCGATACTGTCTTCATCGGACAGGCCGAACTCCTGCTGCAGCTGCGCACGGGTCGCAGGCGCGCCACGGGACTCCAGCAGATGCAGGATCAGTTCGCGGCTCGGAATGGGGTTATCGTACTTTTCGGCTTCGCGCCGAGCTTCCGGGTCGAGATGACTCCAGTCCTTGGTCAAATCGAGATCGGGGGAAGCGTTTGAGGTGGTCGACCGAGAGGTCGAACCGGGGGATTTCGTCTTTTTCGTCATAGGGCCCTATTGAACCGAAAATGAAGCCTGCATGCACCTGTTTAAAAAAATAATTTTTCCGTGCCAGGGGTTTACAAGTGCGCCGGGACTATCTAAGATTCGCGCCGTCAGCAGGAAACAGCTACTGCAACGAACTTCGGTTCAGCATAGCAGGTCCGCATGACATGCCCAGGTGGTGAAATTGGTAGACACGCTAGCTTCAGGTGCTAGTGGCCTTACGGCCGTGGAAGTTCGAGTCTTCTCCTGGGCACCAATTTCGAAAATCGGATTATCTTCTCCGGATTTTCAACAGTAGTAAATCGCCCAGGTGGTGAAATTGGTAGACACGCTAGCTTCAGGTGCTAGTGGCCTCACGGCCGTGGAAGTTCGAGTCTTCTCCTGGGCACCAATTTCATAAAAGAACCGAGCCTTGTGCTCGGTTTTTTTATGCCTGCAAATCCCCTCCCCCGCAGACAACACGCAACACCGCCACCCTCTTGCGCAGACCGCCAGGCACCCCAAACAAAAAAGGCGCCCCGCAGGACGCCTTTTCAGCACCGAACCAATAACCGCGTCAGAATACCTGACGCAGAATCACTGTTTCGTTGCGATCAGGGCCGGTCGAAATAATATCGATCGGCGCACCAACCAACTCTTCGATGCGGGCGATATACGCACGCGCGGCAGCCGGCAGCCCCTCAATGGTCTTGATGCCCAGAGTAGACTCCTGCCAGCCCGGCATATCCTCGTAAACCGGCTCCAGACCAATGTAGCTGTCTGCATCGGTCGGCGCCTCAAGCACATCACCGGCTGCATTGCGATAGCCAACACAGATACGAATCACATCCAGACCGTCCAGCACGTCCAGCTTGGTCAGGCAGAGGCCACTGATACTGTTGATCTCGATGGCGCGGCGCAGGATGACTGCATCGAACCAGCCACACCGGCGAGCGCGACCGGTTGTCGAACCAAACTCGTGACCCCGCTCGGCAAGCCGGCTACCCACATCGTCAAACAGTTCGGTCGGGAACGGACCGGAGCCCACGCGCGTGGTGTAGGCCTTGGTGATACCCAGCACATAATCCAGATACAGCGGACCAAAACCGGAACCGGTCGCAGTACCACCAGCCGTAGTGTTGGAGCTGGTAACGAAGGGATAGGTGCCGTGATCGATATCCAGCAGCGAACCCTGAGCACCCTCGAACATGATATTCGCACCTTCGCGACGCAGTTCGTGCAGGCGCGAGGTTACATCGGTCATCAACGGCGCCAGCCACTCGGCATAGCCCATCGCCTCATCCAGCGTTTTCTGGAAATCGATCGGATCAACCTTGTAGTAATGCTGCAGCGCGAAGTTGTGATAGTCGAGCACCTCACCCAGCTTGGCAGCGAAACGCTCGCGGTGGAACAGATCCGCCACGCGCAGGCCGCGACGCGACACCTTGTCCTCGTAGGCCGGCCCGATACCGCGACCGGTAGTACCGATCTTGGCTTCGCCGCGAGCCTTCTCGCGCGCCTGATCCAGGGCTACGTGATAAGGCAGGATCAGCGGACAGGCCGGGCTGATGCGCAAACGTTCGCGAACCGGCACACCCTTGGCCTCAAGCTCGGTCAGCTCCTTGAGCAGCGCTTCGGGCGACAGCACAACGCCGTTACCGATAAAGCACTGGACGTTGTCACGCAGAATCCCGGAAGGAATCAGGTGCAGTACGGTTTTCTCACCATCGATTACCAGCGTGTGACCGGCGTTATGCCCGCCCTGATAACGCACTACTGCAGACACCTGATCGGTCAGCAGGTCGACGATCTTGCCCTTGCCTTCATCGCCCCACTGGGTCCCCAGGATGACAACATTCTTACCCATGTTCAGCCCATGCCTCACTAGAAATAAAATGACCTTTCGGCCTTGTAATCACGAATTCAGTTCGACTACCTGCCAACCACCGCCCGAATAGGCAAGCCGCCGGCTACAGCCATGCTGCGCAGCCTCGGCATCCCCTTGCCCGGGCAGCGCCACTATTACGCGCTCACCCTGAGCCCGCAGCCCGGCAACCACATCCTGCAAATCCGCCTCAGCGCTGTGCGGCGCCCAAATTGAAGCAGGGACGCCGGCATCAGGCAGTTCGCCGCGCTGGACCAGAAAACGCAGATCAGTGGAGAAGCCGGTGGCCGGACGGGCACGACCGAAGTCGCGACCGATATCGTCGTAACGACCACCCTGAGCCACACTCTGACCGATACCTGGTACAAACGCTGCAAACACCACCCCGGTGTGGTAATGATAGCCACGCAACTCACCCAGGTCGAAATACAGCGGCACACCCGGATACCGACGCGTCAGTACCTGGGCAACCTCGGCCAGATCATCCAGCGCAGCCATGACCGACTCGGGCGCCCCATCGAGCAACGCATGGGCCCGGTCAAGCACCTCGACCCCACCGGACAACTCAACCAGACTGCACAGCATGGCCCCGATAGACGCCTGCGGCAGACCTCCAACCAGAGCTGCCACCTCATCGGGCGCCTTGCGCTGCAGCGCATCAAACAGTGCCTGCTCGGTAGCCTCGTCCAGATTTGCAGCCTGCACCAGACCACGATAGATACCGACATGCCCGAGGTCCAGGTGAACACCCTTTACCCGACAGACCGCCATGGTCTCAAGCATCAGGGAAATGACTTCGATGTCACTGGCACTCGACGCGTCCCCGTACAATTCCGCACCCAGCTGAATCAGGCTGCGAGAGGTAGACAGCGGTCGTGGCAGGGTATGCAGTACGCTACCGCAGTAACAGAGACGGGAAGGCCCTTCCGCCCCCAGCGTGTGCGCATCGATGCGCGCTACCTGAGGGGTAATATCCGCCCGCAAGCCGAGCATGCGCCCGGACATCTGGTCGATCATCTTGAACGTCTGCAGTTCAAGATCGTGACCGGCACCAGTCAGCAGGGATTCGAGGTATTCGATATGCGGGGTGATGACCAGGTCATAGCCCCAGCGGGAGAACAGATCCAGCAACTGCCGACGGGCTGACTCGATACGCACCGCCTCGCGGGGCAGCACCTCGTCGATGCCATCGGGCAGCAACCAGCGATCTACAGTAGGCATTTTCAGAACCTTTCATACAGGGTGACGAGGGGGAGGACTATAGCCCTGCCCACATCACGCCACCTGGCGAACCAGATACAGACACAGGGTACCGAGCACCATACTGGCAAGCGCTGCCAGCCGAACCTGACGCGGACTCAGGTCGCCGATACCACTCATCATTCGTTGCCAGCGCTCAGGCACCAGAAAGGGCAGGATACCCTCGAGTACCAGCACCAGGCACAGCGCGGTAAGAAAATCCTGCCACATGCGAGCCTCTTCCAGCGCCGACCCGCCAGCCATAGGCGTGGAGCGGTCACAAAAAAGCCGGGATTTCCCGGCTGCGCAAGTGTAACACGTTTTACGCAGCAGACACCCGGGCATTCAGCCAATTTAACGTTACGCCGACAGCAAAACGGGCCACCTGTCGGGTGACCCGTTTCATGGCTCTAGTCAGCCTGTTAGGGATTGGCCTGATTGCCCTGCATGTATCTGAAGAACTCGCTTTCCGGATCCAGCACCAGCATGTCGGACCGCTCCGCGAAACTCTCACGATAGGCCTGCAGGCTACGCGTGAAGGAGTAGAACTCAGGATCCTTGTTATACGCCTCGGCATAGATGGCTGCGGCCTTGGCATCACCATCACCACGAATCTTTTCGGACTCACGGAAGGCTTCAGCCAAAATTACGCGCTGCTGACGATCCGCATCTGCACGAATACCCTCTGCCAGTTCCGCGCCCTTGGCTCGATGCTCGCGCGCTTCACGCTCACGCTCGGTACTCATGCGATCAAAGACGCTGCGGTTGACCTCAGCAGGCAGATCAATGGCCTTGACCCGAACATCCACAACCTCGATACCCAGCTCGCGGCGAGCATTCTCGTCGAGGGTAGCGGTGATGTCAGCCATCAACTGGTCCCGCTCACCCGAAACCACTTCATGCAACGTGCGGCGAGCCACCTCGTTACGCAGACCGGATTCGAGCTGACGCGACAAACGCTCCTCCGCGATTGCACGCAGGCCGGATGTAGCAGTGTAGAAACGCTGAACATCCGCAACGCGCCACTTGGCATAGGAGTCCACCATCAATGCCTTCTTCTCCAACGTCAGGTAACGCTGGGTGGCGGTATCGAGGGTGAGCAGGCGACCATCAAAAATCTGCGCCTCCTGCACGAACGGCAGCTTGAAGTGGAGTCCAGGCGCTACATCGCTCTGCACAACCTTACCAAACTGCAGCACGATGGCGCGCTCGGTCTGGTTGACCACGAAGAAGCTGTTCCAGCCGACGATCACTACCGCCAGCAGACCAATCAAACCCATCAGAGACTTGTTACTCATCAGCGAGACTCCCTGGAACGCAGATCGCGCTGCTGCGATGTAGTTGAGCGTGTCGAAGCGTCGCCCTGCGACATCGACGGCAGACTGGAAGCACCGGTAGCAGATGATGTCGAACCACCTTGGCCGATCATCTTGTCCAGCGGCAGGTAAAGCAGGTTGTTACTGCCCTCGCCACCCGCGATCAAGACCTTGCTGGTGTTGCTCAACACATCCTGCATGGCGTCCAGATAGAGACGCTCGCGCAACACGCCCGGCGCAGCCTGATACTGCTCCAGCAACAGATCAAAGCGCTGAGCTTCACCCTCTGCCCTCGCGATCACCTCATCGTGGTAACCGCTGGCTTCCTCGAGCATGCGCTGGGCGCGACCACGGGCCTCCGGGATAACGCCATTGGCATAGGCTTCAGCCTGGTTGCGAGCACGCACCTCGTCTTCCTTGGCACGAATCACGTCATCGAAAGCATCCTGCACCTCGGCCGGTGCCTGGGCATTCTCGATGTTTACCTGAGTGACAGTAATACCGGTGTTGTAGGCATCAAGATAACGCTGAAGCCGCTCGGTCACCTCTACCGCCATCTGCTCACGACCCTCGGTCAACACCTGGTGCATCGGCGTGGAACCCACCACATGACGCACGGCGCTCTCGGTAGCGTGGCGCAGACTGGTTTCCGGGTCTTCCACCTTGAGCACGAAATTTTCCAGATTGGAAATGCGGTACTGAATTGCGACCGGCACCTCAACGATATTCTCGTCCTCGGTCAGCATCTGCCCCTTCTGGCGATAGGAACGCACCTGGGTGACATTGCGCTGAAACTTGCTTTCCACTGGCGGGAAATACAGGTGCAGACCAGGGCCGACGGTCCGGTGATACTCACCGAAGCGCAGAATCACGGCCTGCTCCTGCTCATTGACCATATACACAGCCTTGAACGCCCAGAAACCCAGCACCACAACCAGCGCCAGCCCCCAGATCCAGCCGGGAACACCAGCACCACTGCCGTTACCGCGGTCAGACCCGCCATTACCACTGCGCTTGCCCGAGCCAAACAGATTATTCAGGCTGTCCTGCAACTTGCGCAGCGCCTCGTCCAGATCCGGCGGACCTTGCTTGCCGCCGCGATTACCGCCGCGATTGCCGCCGCTACCCCAAGGGTCCTGGTCGTTTGAATTATTGCCGCCACCAGGCTCATTCCAGGCCATAGCGTTCTCCGTTGTCTGTAACGTTCAAGGTCAGGGAGTTGCCCCGTAACCGGGTGACATCCTACCGTAAAGGGCGCGACGGACGCGAACCGCGCCCTCGCACTTTCATTGCAAAGTATGTTGCTGCAGAAACTGCTCGGGCAACCAGCCTTCACGTTTGAGCAGCCGATTGAAATCACTGCGCTGCAGGCGCACATTCAACTGCTGGCGTCCATCGTCGCCGACCTGCTCGCTCAGCACCGCCCCCACAGCATAGAACTGGGCACGCAGTCTCGCCTCGGCATGCTCAAGCACAATCTGCGCGTGCACCACCTCATCACCCACCCGCTCGGCGATTGCCTGCTGCAGCAGCTCCAGCCCAAGCCCCTTCTGCGCTGAGATCCAGACGCGTACCGCGACACCGTCCTCGTTACGCTGAATCTGCGGCTCGAAGTCATCCAGCAGGTCGATCTTGTTATAGACCTCCAGCATGGGCAACTCGAGCGCACCGATCTCCCCCAACACCGCGAGCACCTGCTCCATGTTGGACTCGCGCTCCTCGTCCGCCGCATCAATCACATGCAGCAGCAGATCGGCCTGGCTTGACTCTTCTAGTGTCGCGCGGAAAGCCTCAACCAGCTTGTGCGGCAAATGGCGGATAAAACCCACCGTATCGGCGAGAATGACCGGCCCGACGTCGTCAAGCTCAATGCGTCGAAGTGTCGGATCCAGGGTAGCGAACAGCTGATCAGCCGCATAGACGGTAGCGGTAGTGAGGGCGTTGAACAGCGTTGACTTGCCGGCGTTGGTATAGCCCACCAGCGACACCACCGGAATCTCTGCACGCTGACGAGCTCGACGGGCCTGATCGCGCTGGCTGCGCACCTTCTCCAGGCGCTTGTTGATCTGCTTGATCCGCACACGCAGCAGGCGGCGGTCGGTTTCAAGCTGGGTTTCCCCCGGCCCGCGCAGACCAATACCGCCTTTCTGGCGCTCAAGGTGGGTCCAGCCGCGAACCAGGCGGGTACTCAGGTGATCAAGCTGGGCCAGCTCCACCTGCAGCTTGCCCTCGTGGGTCCGGGCACGCTGGGCAAAGATATCGAGAATCAGGCCGGTACGGTCAAGCACACGACACTCAAGCTCACGCTCGAGGTTGCGCTCCTGACTCGGTGTCAGTGTGTGATTGAAGATCACCACTTCGCCTTCACTGGCCTTGACCAGCGCCCGCAATTCCTCGACCTTGCCAGGTCCGATCAGGAATCGCGGCGTGGGCTTGTGACGCGTGATGGTAAGGAAGCCTGCGTTTTCAGCCCCGGCCGAACGCACCAGCTCGATGAATTCATGCGGGTCTTCACGACGCTGTTCATCAACGCCCTCAAGGTGAACGAGGATGGCACGTTCACCCCCTTCATGACGCTCAAAAAACAATCAGGCCTCCTGCATCATCAGGGATTGCCAACCTCAGCGTCGTCAGCACCGGGCTGGGTCGGCAGACGTACCGGACGACCCGGAACGACGGTAGAAATGGCGTGTTTGTAAACCATCTGACTGACAGTATTCTTCAGCAGAATGACAAACTGGTCGAAAGATTCGATCTGACCCTGCAGCTTGATGCCGTTAACCAGATAAATGGATACCGGAACACGTTCCTTGCGCAGAACGTTCAGGTAAGGGTCTTGTAGAGAATGCCCTTTTGACATTGCCTCACTCCTTTCATGGAAACCGTATAATTTTTACGCATCATAACAATGCAATTTGGCCGGCCTGTCCATTATCCAAAAGACGAGCAGGCATGTACCGCGAACAGACAGGGAACTGGCAAAAACGTCACGCCTATATTGCGACGGTATCCAGCACTTTCAAGGCCCGCTCAAACCTTTTCGGATCGAGACTGTCGAGCCACTCGATTGAAGTATGCCAACCGCGCAACCAGGTAAACTGCCGCTTGGCCAATTGCCGCGTCGCAATAATGCCGCGCTCACGCATTTGCTCGTAATCAAGCCGCCCTTCCAGATAATCCCAGACCTGCCGATAGCCAACCGCACGGATCGAGGGCATACCGACATCCAGATCCCCTCTCGCATGCAACGCTTCGACCTCGGAAAGCAGCCCTTGTTGCAACATCAGCGAAAAACGTTCGGCAATTCGTTGATGCAGCACCGAACGCTCCTGCGGTGCGACCGCCAGATAGCGCACAGTATAAGGTAAAACACCGCTCTCCGGCGCCTGCCCCGAGGCTTTTTCTGCATGCTGGCGACGGTGCCATTGACTCAGTGTAATACCACTGCTGAGAAATACCTCATACGCCCGCTGAATCCGCTGCGGATCGTTCGGATGAATGCGTGCTCCAGCTTCGGGATCGACCTCGGCCAGCGCAGCGTGCACCGTCTCCCAGCCACCCTCCAGCGCCATGCGTTCGATCCTGGCCCGTATCACCGGATCGGCCGAAGGCATTGTTGCCAGGCCGTCGGTCAATGCCTTGAAATACAGCATGGTCCCGCCCACCAGCAGCGGCACCTTGCCCCGCGCCGTAATATCGCGCATCAACGCCAGCGCATCATCCCGAAAGCGCGCGGCAGAATAGGCCTCGGCCGGGTCAAGAATATCGATCAAATGGTGCGGATAACGCTGCAGCGTCTGAGCATCAGGCTTGGCCGCACCGATATCCATCCCACGGTAGACCAGCACCGAGTCAACGCTGACCAGCTCACACGGAAACCGGTCGTAAAGATGCATGGCAAGTTCGGTCTTGCCCGAGGCGGTTGGCCCCATCAGACAAATGACCGGCGGACGCACGGCCGATGCGTCGCTGTCTGGCAGGTCCATACTCAGCGCCCCCGCAGGAACAGCTTGTCCAGCTCAGCCATGCTGAGCTGCGTCCAGGTCGGGCGTCCGTGGTTGCACTGCCCGCTGCGCTCGGTCTGCTCCATATCCCGCAGCAATCCGTTCATTTCCGCCAGTGTAAGACGCCGGTTGGCGCGCACGGCACCATGGCAGGCCATGGTCGCCAGCAGCTCGTTGAGATGCGCCTGAATACGATCACTGGTGCCGTATTCCAGCAAATCACTCAGCACATCACGGACCAGCTGCCCGGCATCCGCCTGCCGCAACAGGGCTGGCACCTCGCGGATGGCCAGCGATTCGGGCCCCATTCGCTGCAACGACATGCCCAGCCGCGCAAACCAGTCCGCATGTTCATCCGCGCAATCAGCTTCCCGCTGACTCACCGCAAGGGTTTCCGGGACCAGCAGCGGCTGACTGCGCAGCCCCTCCTGATCCATCGCCAGCTTCAGCCGCTCGTAGGTAATGCGTTCGTGGGCAGCATGCATATCCACGACAACCAGACCGGCCGCATTTTCGGAAAGGATGTACACCCCATGAAGTTGTGCGACCGCATAACCCAGCGGCGGAATGGCTTCGTCCTTGCCGCTATCGGGCAGGCCTGCGTCAGCCGCTGGTGCCCCGTACAGACCGGCGTAGGCTGCGCCGGTAGCGGCCGGAGGCCTTGACTGCACCTGCTGACCGGGCAACGGCATGGTTCCAGCTTCCCAGCGGGCGGGCGGTTCGTTCAGCGCCATTCGCTGCTGCCCTGAAAATACGCCCGCATCAATGCCACTGACGGCAGGCTGCGCCTGCACCGGATTCAACGCCGGAGCGCCGCCTCCCTCGCCCTCTTCCCCTGCCGACTGATCGCCGGGACGCTGATCAGCCAACGCCCGGTACAGAGTGCTGAACAGAAAATCATGCACCATCCGGCCGTCCCGGAAGCGAACCTCATGCTTGGTCGGATGCACATTTACATCGACCACAGCAGGGTCCAGCTCCATAAACAGCACGAAGGTTGGATGCCGCCCGTTGAACAGCACATCGCGGTAAGCCTGGCGTACCGCGTGCACCACCAGCTTGTCGCGAATCATTCTGCCGTTAACAAAGAAATACTGCAGATCGGCCTGGCTGCGCGAGAACGTCGGCAAGCCCACCCATCCCCACAGCCGCAAGCCGCTGCGCTCATGATCGATGAAGCGCGACTGTTCAACGAACGCCGGACCACACACCGTGGCCACGCGGCGACGCGCTTCCTGTTCGGTACGTGCCGGCGGCAAGCCGAACACCGGACGGCCGTTATGCCGCAGATTGAAACCCACATCGAAACGCGACAATGCCAGTCGTTTGACCACCTCTTCCAGGTGCGCAAACTCGGTCTTTTCGGTACGCAGAAACTTGCGCCGGGCCGGCGTATTGAAAAACAGGTCCCGCACCTCGACAGTCGTACCCTGCGGATGCGCGGCAGGTCGGATGTTCGGGGCCATGTCACGCCCCTCGGTCTCGACCTGCCAGGCCTGATCGCCGCCTTCGGGACAGGACGTCAGCGTCAGACGCGATACCGAGCTGACCGATGCCAGTGCCTCACCCCGAAAGCCAAGCGTGGCGACTCTTTCCAGATCGTCCAGATCACGAATCTTGCTGGTTGCATGGCGAGACAGCGCCAGCGGCAAATCATCCTGCTCGATCCCGGAGCCATCATCACGCACACGAAGCAGCTTGACGCCAGCTTGTTCAACATCGATGTCGATGCGCCTTGCACCGGCATCCAGGCTGTTTTCAAGCAACTCCTTGATAACCGATGCCGGACGCTCAACGACCTCACCAGCCGCGATCTGGTTGGCCAGACGCGGGCTCAACAATTGAATTCGGGACATATCAGCGTTCGTTTTGGACCAGCATGCTGCTGGCCGGCACATTCAGCACCTGGCCAACCCGGATCTGGTCGGTAGAAAGATCATTGGCCGCGCGCAGGCTCGCCAGCGAGACCTGATAGATGTTCGCGATCATAGACAGGCTGTCGCCACGGCGGACGGTATGCTGCCTGGGCCCTTGTGCCAGCTGCCCGCCCGCCTTCAGCGCGGCGATACGCGTACCTGGTGGAGGATTGCGATGGAAATAGCCTCTAACGCCAGTATAAATGGCCCGGGCCATGGCCTGCTGATGGCTGCGGGTAACCAGCTTGCGCGCCTCGCCGGGATTGGAGATAAAGCCGGTCTCCACCAGAATCGACGGAATGTCCGGCGACTTGAGCACCATGAACCCGGCCTGCTCCACCCTTGGCTTGTGCAAACGATTGACCTGACCAACCGAGGACAGTACCTGTTGCCCCACATCCAGACTGGCAGACAGGGTGGCAGTCATGGACAGATCCAGCAGGACGCTGGCCAGCACCTGATCCTTGTTGTCGAGACTGACGCCACCCACGCCGCCGATCAAATCGGAGCGGTTCTCCCGATCTGCCAGCAGACGCGCCGTCTCCGACGTCGCACCCCGGTCAGACAGGGCGAATACGGAGGCGCCATTGGCACTGGCGCGAGTGAAGGCATCCGCGTGAATCGAGACAAACAGGTCGGCGTTGTGCTGGCGAGCGATCTCCGTGCGTCGACGCAGCGGAATAAAGTAGTCGCCGGTACGCACCAGCTCCCCGCGGAACCCCGGCTCTGCATCAATCAGGCGCTTGAGATCGCGTGCGATAGCAAGCACGACCTCTTTCTCACGAGCCCCACCGTGCCCGATGGCTCCGGGATCTTCCCCCCCATGACCGGCATCAATTGCAATCACGATATCGCGATTGCCCGCTTCGGCCGCAGAGCGGGTCGGTGTCTGCGGCAGGGGAGATGCCGATGGCGCCGCCGGTTGCGGCAGGGAAGCAGTCGGGCGACCGTTATCAAAGAGGTCAACAACCAGACGATCACCGTACTGCTGGTTGGGCGGCAGCACAAAACTCTTGGGATTGACTTGCTCGGACAGATCCAGCACCACACGCAGGCCGTCACCATCGCGGGGTGCAGCGCGCAAGCCACGAAGCGGCGTATTTTCCAGCGCCAGCGCGCTGGTATCAGCCATCAGACGGGCATTACTGATATCGATGACAATCCGCTCGGGATTGGACAGGGTAAACAGGGTATGTTCAGCCGGACCACTGAGATCAAATACCAGACGCGTATTATCCGGCGCGCGCCAGAGGCGAACGCTCTTGATATCGGCAGCCTGCACAAAGCCTGACAGCAGGCCAAGGAGCAACAGCACCCCACCCGCAACCAACCGGCTGCCTTTCCTTGCGTTCATGCGCGCCACGCTAGCCTTCACTCCGCATCTGTTGAATCCGTCGACACGTCAGTTCACCGTGGGTGGTTTGCCCAACGAGCGTCAGACGACGCCCCTCACCCTCGGCGCCAATGGTAATCGTCAGGTCGGCTGTTGGCAAAACCCCCCGCCCCTTCGCCGGCCACTCGATCAGACACAGGTTCTCACCGTCAAAGTAGTCACGAACACCAAGGAACTCCAGCTCCTCCGGATTCGCCAGGCGATAAAGGTCGAAGTGATAGACGTTCACCTCACCCAGCTCGTAGGGTTCGACCAGCGTGTAGGTAGGACTCTTGACCGGCCCTTGCTGGCCCAGAGCCCGGATGATGCCGCGACTCAGCGTGGTCTTGCCCATCCCGAGGTCACCCTCCAGATAGACGATCCCCCGCCCTTCCAGCGCCCTGGCAATATCGCCGCCAAGCGCTGTCATGGCATCTTCCCCCACCGCATGCAGCTCCAGCTTCATTCAACGCCCCGCCGATTCAAAACCCTGCGCATGGCAGGCATCATTTCGCCGGCACGCATGCCGACCTCCCCCAACTCCCCAGCCAACAGATCGCCGGCCAGGGCATGAACCAGCACAGCATACCGTGCCGCCTGCCCCGCGGGAACGCGCTGCGCCAGCAGCGCACCCAACAAACCGGACAGCACGTCACCCATGCCGCCTACCGCCATCCCCGGATTACCCGCGGCACAGACCGCCGGCAACATTTCAAAGCGGGCGGGACTGCCAACCAGGGAACCGACCCCCTTTAGAACCGCGTGACAGCCCAGAGGTTCGATCAGCTGCTGCAACGCAGCCAAACGATCATCCTGCACCTCGGCCGTTGAACACCGCAGTAACCGGGCAGCCTCCGCCGGATGGGGAGTGATCACGGTATCGGCACCCAGTTCGGGCATGGCGGACTGGCAGGCCAGCAAGTTCAGCGCATCCGCATCCAGCACCCGCGGCAACGCGGCATCCAGGCACGCCGAGATCATCTGTTCAGCCCAGGGACTGCGCCCAAGCCCCGGACCCAGCACCAACGCATCGGCCGTTGCCAGCAAGGGCGCCAACGCCTCGGCATCAGCAACCGCGCGCACCATTACCTCAGGACAGCGCGCCAGCAAGGGTGCCACGTGCTCGGCAGAGGTGGCCACGCTGACCTTGCCGGCTCCGCTGCACAACGCGGCTTCCGCCGCCAGCATGATGGCCCCACCCATTCCGGGCCCACCACCAACCAGCAGCAGGTGGCCGAAACGCCCCTTGTGGGCAGATTTCATGCGCGCAGGGAGACAGCCCTGCCAACGCGACCATTGCAGCAGCTCCAACGCGGCCGGCACGTTACTCGGCAGCGGATCAGCCAATGCCGCATACACCAGCTCGCCGCACAGGTCGGGCCCCTGTGAGGTCAGCAGACCGAGCTTTAAGGCAATGAAGGTAACCGTGACATCGGCCTTCACTGCCACACCCAGCGCAACGCCCCGATCGGCGTCGAGTCCGCTGGGTACATCCACAGACAATACCGGGCAGCGGGCGCCGTTAATCGCTGCGATGGCCTCGGCGAAGGGCGCGCGCACACTGCCGGTCAGCCCGGTGCCCAGCAGCGCGTCAACCAATACACCGTCCAGTGTCGCGCCGGAAAACCAGTTAGCTATCGGCACGCCGGCGTCCCGCGCCTGCTGCCAGGCAAGTGCAGCATCTCCAACCAACCGCTCCGGTGCCGACACGGCCCACACCTGCACCCGCCATCCCGCCAGCAACGCCAGACGGGCAATCAGATAGCCATCGCCGGCATTATTGCCGGAGCCACACAACACAGTGATGCAGCCTGCATCAGGCCAGCGTGCAAACACCGCCTGCCATGCCGCCATTGCGGCGCGTTGCATCAGATCGATCCCGGGAATACCAGAGGCGATAAGGGCGGCATCAAGCTGGCGCGTCTGTTGCCGGGAATGCACCCACGCTGGCATCGGGTCGGACATTGATAGGCTCCTGCAGGGGTTGTCTGGCACAATTATACGAGATTCCAGACAGCCAGCCCCAACATCATCATGTCCGACCAACCAGACTACCAGGCACTTGCTGAGCAGATTCGCGTCTTCGCGCAGGATCTGGGGTTCCAGCAGCTGGGCATCAGCGCGCCTGATATTGGCGAGCATGAACAGTGGCTGCAACGCTGGCTTGATGCCGGCTATCAGGGCGAGATGGAATGGATGGCCAGCCACGGCAGCAAACGCACGCGGCCGCCGGAGCTGGTGCCCGGCACGCAACGGGTTATCTCCGTGCGCATGGACTATCTGCCTGCCGACGCAGCCATGGCCAGGCGCCTGGCCAGCCCGGACACTGCCTACATTTCACGCTATGCGCTGGGCCGCGACTACCACAAACTGATCCGGCGTCGCCTTCAGCAACTGGCCGACCGCATACAGGAACTGATAGGCCCGTTTGGCTACCGGGCATTCGTCGACAGCGCCCCGGTGATGGAACGCGCACTGGCCAGCCGTTCAGGGCTCGGCTGGATCGGCAAGAACACCATGCTGATAAACCGCAAGGCCGGCAGTTACTTCTTCCTCGGCGAGCTGTACACCGATCTGCCACTGCCGACTGACTCGCCCCAGCAAACCGAACACTGCGGCAAATGTACGGCCTGCCTGGAGCGCTGCCCGACCGACGCCTTTGTCGGCCCGCACGTGCTGGATGCCCGGCGCTGCATTTCGTATCTGACTATTGAACTCAAGGGCGCGATCCCCGAAAACCTGCGAGCAGCCATGGGCAATCGGGTATTTGGCTGCGACGACTGCCAACTGGTGTGCCCATGGAACCGGTTTGCCAAGCCAACCGGGGAGCCCGACTTCAGCCCGCGCCACCAGCTCGATCAGGCGGACCTGGTCGAGCTGTTCAGTTGGGACGAGGCGACATTTCTGCAACGTACCGAGGGATCGCCGATACGCCGTATCGGCCATGAACGCTGGCTGCGCAATCTCGCCGTAGGGCTGGGCAACGCCACCACCAGTATCCCGGTCGTCGAAGCCCTTAAACGACGGCGCGCCGATACCTCAGAGCTGGTTCGTGAGCATGTTCGCTGGGCGCTTGAACAGCACGGCGCAAGCTGACTATCAAAACTTGATGAAGTGCTCGCGGTAGTGTTTCAGCTCGGCGATCGAATCACGAATGTCGTCCAGCGCCAGGTGACTGCTCTGCTTCTTGAAGCCGTTCTTCACCTCGGGCGCCCAGCGCGCCGCCAACTCTTTCAGGGTCGAGACATCCAGGTTGCGGTAGTGGAAGTATTTCTCCAGCTCTGGCATACCCCGATAGAGAAAGCGCCGGTCCTGGCAAATGCTGTTGCCGCACATCGGAGACTTGCCCGCCGGAACCCAGGCGGACAGAAAGTCGATTGTCTGCCGCTCGGCATCAGCCGGACTGATAGTGCTTTCACGCACCCGGCGGGTCAGCCCGGATTGACCATGCTGCCGGGTATTCCATTCATCCATACCATCCAGCAATGAATCGGGCTGTTTGATCGCCAGCGACGGCCCTTCGGCCAGCACATTCAACTGCGGGTCAGTGACAATGGTCGCAATCTCGATGATGACGTCGTTGTCCGGATCAAGGCCGGTCATTTCAAGATCGATCCAGATCAGGTTGTCAGGGTGTTGCATGGGAGCTCCTGGCTAGGCGTAAAGGCGCGCTAAACGCGCGATGGCTGCAGTATAACTGCAGCGTGCTAAACTGCCGCCGATTATTCAGACGCAGAGCCCATGGCCAAACGAAATCTCACCCGCCGCCAGAACTGGCGCATCCAGAAAATCCAGGACGAGCGCGCAGCTCGCGCCGAACGTCGCGCCGAACGTGCTGAGGAAAGCCTGGTCGGTGGCGACCTTGGCCCCGAGCAGTCCGGCCTGGTGATTGCGCATTTTGGCGTTCAGGTTGACGTCGAAGCCACCAGCGGCGAGCTGGCCGGCCAGATTCGACGCTGCTACCGACGCGCCAACCTGCCGGCACTGGTCACTGGCGACCGTATTATCTGGCGGCCAGACAACCAGCAAGGCGGGGTTATCGTCGCGCAGCAGGAGCGCCAGACCGAACTCTGCCGCCCCGATCAACGCGGCCAGCTGAAGCCGGTTGCCGCCAATGTCGACCGCCTGATTATCGTCTTCGCTCCCCTGCCGACGCCCTACACCAACCTCATCGACCGCTATCTGGTTGCCGCCGAGCAGGCCGGCATCGAGCCGCTGCTGGTAATGAACAAGTCGGATCTGCTGAAAACCAGCCCCGATCCCGAGTTGCTGCAGTGGCTGGATGACTACAGTCAGCTGGGATATCACACCCTGTTGCTGTCCGCCGACGAGGGGGATGGTCTGGACACGCTGCGCGCCGAGCTGAAAGACCACACCAGTGTCTTTGTCGGGCAATCGGGGGTCGGCAAGTCATCCCTGATCAACGCGCTGCTGCCGGGCCAGGATCTACGCGTCGGTGCCCTTTCCGAAAGCACCGGTAAAGGCACTCATACCACAACAACGGCCCGGCTCTTTCATTTCCTGGCGGGCGGCGACCTGATCGACTCGCCCGGTATTCGCGAATTCGGCCTGACGCATATTTCGCACGACGAACTGCTGGAGGGCTTTATCGAGTTCCGCCCGTTTCTGGGCCACTGCCGTTTCCGCGACTGTCAGCATCTGCACGAACCTGGTTGCGCCCTGCTTCAGGCGGTTGAGGCCGGAGCGATATCGCCCATTCGCATGAGCAGCTATCGCCACATCCTCTCGACCCTTACCGGCTGAGCCACCTCACTGCTGCAGACGCCTGATCGGCTCGGCGTTATCGAACAGGTTTAGACGTCGTTCGCGAGCAGGCTCGGTTGAAGCCGGTTGATCAACCGGCGCAGCCTCTTGCGGCTCTTCAGGCTCAACCGGGAGTTCGACAGCCGGCTCTGCAGGCTCAGGCTCGGACTGCTCAGATTCAGACTCAGGCACAACCGGCTCGTCCGGCACCTGCGCCCCGGCCGCCTCGACACCCTCAAGCATCTGCTCTTCGGCATGCCGGTTAAGCACCACGATATCAATGCGCCGATTGGTCGGACTCAGAGGATCATCACGGTCGAACAGCGCCGAATCCGCGTAACCGACTACTCGCGCGACCTGCTGTTCGGGATAGCCCGCCGCGAGCAGGGTGCGGCGTGCCGCATTGGCGCGCTCGCTGGACAGCTCCCAGTTGCCGTAACCACGGCGACCGACAAAGGGCTGCGCATCCGTATGCCCACTGATACTGATCTTCTTGTTCACCTTGGCAATGGTATCGCTGAGCGAGAGCAGAATGTCCTCAAAATACGGCTGTAACTGGGCGCTGCCACTGGAGAACATGGGCCGATTCTCGGCATCAACGATCTGAATGCGCAGACCATCCTGGGTAATCTCGATCAGAATCTGATCCTTGAAGCGCTGCAACACAGGTTCATTGTCGATCTGATTCTGCAGCTCCTGCAGCAGCGCCTCCATATCCTGGCGCTCGATCTGATCGGCCAACTGCCGGGCAGAATCTTCGTCAATCAGTTGCTGATCCTCGGGGTCTTCGGTCTTGTTAAGGGTCCGCTCCGGCGCCACCGCAGGGGAGCCGCCAAGATCAATGGCAAAAGGACTGCCGCCCTCGCTAAAGCCGACAGGATCGTTGAAGTAACCGGAAATATTGCGCAACTGCTCCGGAGTCGCGACGGTCACCAGCCACATGACAAGGAAAAACGCCATCATCGCTACGGCAAAGTCGGCGAAGGCGATCTTCCATGATCCGCCATGATGACCGGCTTCCTTGCGGGTCACCCGCTTGACGATAATGGGTTGATTGTTATCCACCGCTTAGCGTCCCTTCACCGAATCTTCCAGCTCGGTGAAGCTGGGTCGATGCTCCGGCAGCAGCGACTTGCGCCCGAACTCGACAGCCAGGGCCGGCGGCAAGCCCTGGGCACTGGCAACCAGCGTCATTTTGATCGCCTCGTAGGTGTTGGCCTCTTCGTGGGCCGTATGCCCCATGGCCGTGGCGAAGGGGCCAACAAAACCATAGGCAGCCAGAATACCAAGGAAGGTACCCACCAGCGCGGTGGCCACTTTCTCGCCGATCTCGGCCTTGTCTGCATCCCCAAGGATGCTCATGGTGATAACGATACCGAGGACAGCAGCAACGATACCGAACCCGGGCAGGGCATCGGCTACACGGGTCACCGCATGCGACGGCTCCTGAAGTTCTTCGGAAATCGCGGAAATCTCCACGTCAAACAGCGCTTCCAGCTCATGCGGAGCCATATTGCCGGTGGACATAATGCGCAGATAGTCGCAGATGAACTCGGTCATCATCCGATCTTTGAGAATGGCTGGATACTTGCTGAAGATCGGGCTCTCCGCCGGCTCCTCGATATCCTGCTCGATGGCCATCATACCCTCGCGCCGGCTCTTGTTCAGCACCTCGTACAGCAGACCCAGCACATCCAGATAAAACGGCTTGGAAAAGCGGTGCCCGAAAATAATGGCCGGCGCCGCGCCAAGGCACTTTTTCACCACCGCAATGCTGTTGGCTACCAGAAAGGCCCCCAATGCGGCGCCACCGATGATGAGGATTTCAAAGGGATGCCAGAGTGCGGCGATATGCCCGCCGGACAGCAGGAACCCCCCCAGCACACTGACGATGACGACAACGAAACCACCAATTTTCAACATATATTCGAGGTATCCAGAACAAGCCGGTGCGCATCACCGCGCAGAGCAGCAAACTGCTGCCATTCGAGTTATAGTCGTGCAGAAGACTAGTATAAAGCTGTGAAGCGCATGAGCACACACCCCAACATCGGTAGTAAAGAGGTTATCGGCGAGCTGCGTCAGAAACTGAACGCATGCGTGCTGCCGATCACTCGCGACCAGCAAAGACAACTGGTGGAACAGCTGGAAGGTGACCTGCTCAGCATCAACGAGCTGACCCAGGCGATCATGCGCGCCCCGGTGGCGGCCCTGCATATCTGCCGCGCAGCCGGTGCCGCAGCGCGCAACAGGGATGTGGACGTGTTGACGCTGGAACAGGCCTGCTCATTACTCGGGACCCAGCGCATTGCAGACCTGCTCAAGGGCATTCCGGTGGTCGAACCCGATCAACTGCCCTGGGCCTACCGGCAGCTCCTGAGCATAAGCGAACACGCTGTCAGCCAGGCCCAGGGGCTGTTTGCAAACCGCATTGCCCGGCTGTGGCACGAGATGTCACTGGCGACCCTGCTGTTTCTCTCCCCCCTGTGGACACTTGCCTACCTCAAGCCACACCTGTTCGAACAGTGGGAGCGACTGAATGACGGCGTTCTGCCTGACGGCGTCAGCCGGCGCCAGATTGCCGATAACACCGCAAACGGCTTTCAGCTGGTTCAGCTGGTAGCGCAGGACTGGTGGCTGCCGCCCTGGATCCTGCAGGGATACCGCTCGCTTAACGCCAATCGTCGTACCATGGTCAAGGCTCTTCGCGTAGCGCGGGACAGCGCTCATCCGCAGGAACAGCAAGCCCAACTCGACGGCGACCGGGAGCTTTACCGCTGGCTGACCCAGCCCGCCAATAGCGCGCTGATCGCCAATGGCATGGCGCTGGGCACCCATCACAGCTGGTACAACCGACACACGTCCCGCTGGCAGAAATTGAGCGCCCTGTATCTCAATATTGAGGTCGCTGACGCCCAGCGCCTGACGCACGAGAACGCCGTCAATAGTGCGCATGACCAATTTACGCGCTGCAGCAACGACATCTTTCTGCCTGCCAGCACGCTTCCGCAACCGCCCCCCGCGACAGGTAAGACGCCTGCAGCATGCACCGGGACGCCGCCCAAAGCACAACCCGAGCCGGCAAGACCAGAGCCGCGATCAGCTGATCCGGATCTCTGGCGCAGCCTGTGCCTGCGCCTGAGCAAACAACCCGACTCCTTCGGCAACCTGGCCCAACTGCTCGAATGCGCGCAACACGCCCTGATCAAGGGGCTCGGCCTTACGACCTGCTGGATCGCCCTCTCCAGCGCTCGCAACCATCAGTTGGTAATTGCCGTTGCCAGCGGCTTTGCCTCAGGGCAGCCCCTGTCTGGCACAGCCGTGGGCAGCAGCCGCGAAGGTCACTGGCCCGCGTGGCTACGCAGCGCCAGCTGCCATGAGGTACAGCCGCAGCAAGCGCCTGGCGCCATGCCCGAGAAGGTGCTCGAACTCGGCGCAGGAAGTATCTTTTATCTGGCGCCCCTGACCCATAACGAGCAGCTGGTCGGTCTGATCTATGTCAGTAACGGTAGCGCCCAGCCACTTGACAGCAAACGCCAGCAGGCCGTGGTTAAAACCGCCGAATGTCTGCATAAAGCCTTGCTTCACCTCAAGCAACGCGCCTAGCATCCACCCTTTTTTTGACGGAGCGCCAGTTTGCTCCACTGCAGGAGACCTTGTTCATGGCATCCCTCACGCTGCCACTACTGATTGAACCCGCTGAGCTACCGCTGCCTCTGAACAGCGAACAGGTCCGCCTGGTTGATCTCTGCAGCACGGCCCAATATCAGGCAGGGCATATTCCCGGCGCCGTGCATCTTGCGCCCGCACGTACCGCCTCACCCGCACCACGTCCGGGCCCGCTGCCCGGCCTGCCCGAGTTGCAGGCCATTTTTGCCGAGCTGGGTCACCGTGACGATCTCCACTATGTCGTTTATGACGACGAGGGTGGAGGCTGGGCGGGGCGTTTTATCTGGATGCTCGACTGCATTGGTCACACCCGCTACAGCTATATCAACGGCGGCCTCAAGGCCTGGATCGAAGACGGGCTGCCGCTGGAAAGTGCACCGCAGCTGGCCACACCCACGACGCCAACAATTACACCGAACAACGACCACACCATCACTCTCGCGCAGCTGATGGCAGACCTGCACAATCCCGACCGGGTCATCTGGGATGCTCGCTCGCCACAGGAGTACCGTGGTGAGAAGGTTGTCGCCAGCAAAGGCGGCCATATTCCCGGCGCAGTCAATTTTGAATGGACTGCCGGGATGGACCCCGAGCGAGGCCTGCGCATGCGCTCGGACATGGCCGAACAGCTGCTCAAGCTGGGCATCACACCGGACAAGGAAATCGTCACCCACTGCCAGACGCACCACCGTTCCGGCTTCACCTATCTGGCAGCCAAGCTGCTGGGCTACCCGCGCGTCAAAGCCTACGCAGGCTCATGGTCCGAGTGGGGCAACCATCCAGACACCGCAGTAGAATTTTAAGGAAGCACCATGCCTGATCGTCTGTTTATCCTGTTTCAGTACCTGCTGCCGCACCACCTGCTCTCGCGTCTGGCAGGCTGCCTGGCCAATTGCACCTGGGGCTGGGTCAAAAACCCGTTCATCACCTGGTTTGTCAAACGCTACCAGGTCGACATGAGCGAGGCACAAGAAGAGAACCCGACTGCCTACAGCAGCTTCAACGACTTTTTCACCCGCGCGCTCAAGCCCAATGCCCGCCCGCTGGATCAAACCCCGGTTGGCATCCTCTGCCCGGCCGACGGCGCCATCAGCCAGCTCGGCAAGATCGAACACGGCCGTATCTTCCAGGCCAAGGGGCACAGGTTCAGCGTGCAGGAGTTGCTCGGCGGTAACGCCGAGCTGGCAGCACCATTCCAGGGCGGAGAATTCGCTACCGTTTACCTCTCACCCAGGGACTACCACCGCGTACACATGCCCCTGGGCGGCACCCTGAAGGAAATGATCTACGTGCCGGGCAAACTGTTCTCGGTCAACCAGACGACCGCCGAGAACGTACCGGAGTTGTTCGCCCGCAATGAGCGCGTGGTGTGCCTGTTCGATACAGAGGCAGGCCCGATGGCACTGGTTCTGGTCGGCGCCATGATCGTTGCATCGGTTGAGACAGTGTGGGCTGGCCTGGTTGCCCCGCCCAGCCGCACGCTGCGCAGCACCGCCTACGGCCAGGCCGCACCGAGCCTGGAAAAAGGTGACGAGATGGGCCGCTTCAAACTGGGCTCAACCGCTATCGTGCTGTTCGGCCCAGATGCGATGCGCTGGAACGAAACCCTCAAGGCCGGGGATAGCGTGCAGATGGGGCAACTGATGGGCAGCCTTGCCTGATCCTCAGGCACGCTGCGTATCGAACGCGATAACCTCACCAATCGTGCTGGCGCCCAGCGCCAGCATCACCAGCCGATCCACCCCCAGCGCCACACCTGCGCAGGAGGGCATGCCAGAGCGCAACGCGTCTACCAGTGGCATGTCGATCGGTAATGCCGCAATACCCAGCGCCTCACGCTGCGCCTGATCTGCCTCAAAGCGCCGCAACTGCTCATCGGCATCAGTCAGCTCGAAGTAGCCGTTGGCCAGCTCCATGCCCTTGACGAACATTTCGAAGCGCGCGGCGCTCGGCACCCGATCATCGCCCTCGACAACGCGCGCCAGCGCCGCCTGCGAAGCGGGAAACGCGTAGACCATGGTCGGCGCCTGCAACCGGGGCTCGACACATTCGGAAAACAGCAAATTCAGGTAGCCGTCGCGCGACAACTCACCCTGAAAGCCGCAGCGCGCGGCGGCCAGGCGTTGCAGATCGGCATCACTGCACTGGTGAATATCCAGACCGGTATGCTCGGCAAACACGGCGGCATAAGTAACCCGCCGCGCCGACTCGCCGGCAAGCACCGCGCGCACCAGCGCATCAACTTCATCCATTAGCTGATGGTGATCAAACCCTGGGCGATACCACTCGAGCATGCTGAATTCAGGATTATGCCGCCTGCCAATCTCGCCGTTGCGATAGACCTTGCACAGTTGCCAGATCGCACCACTGCCCGCCGCCAGCAGACGCTTCATCGGATATTCCGGTGAGGTATGCAGATACAGCATCGCCGCCTGGCCGCCGCCCTCCGGGACATACTCGGTGGCAAAGGGGTGCAGAAACGGATCACTGACTGCGGCATGCGACAGGCTGGGCGTATCCACCTCCAGCACACCACGCTCGGCAAAGAACTCGCGAATACGATTGATAATGCCCGCGCGCCGACGCAGAGCGTCGATGGTTGAACTGGGTTGCCACGGTCGATTCATGCTGCCTACCTCGATTTACGGACACAAAAAACCGGGGACGGGCCCCGGTTTCTTCAACCACCAAAACCGTTACGCGCGACCAACATACTCGCTGGAACGGGTATCAACCTTCAGCACGTCGCCGGTGTTGATAAACAGTGGCACCTTGACCACGGCACCGGTTACCAGCTTGGCCGGCTTGTTGCCGCCACCGGAGGTATCACCACGCACGCCCGGGTCGGTCTCGACCACTTCCAGCTCAACGAAGTTCGGCGGAGTAACGGCAATCGGTGCGCCATTGAACAGGGTTACAGTGTAAATAACCTGCTCTTTCATCCAGTTCATGCAGTCGCCAACCGCCTTCTCGTCAGCGCCGTACTGCTCGAAGGAGCCGTCGGTCGCCATGAAGTGCCAGAACTCACCGTCGGAGTACAGGTATTCCATCTCGCGATCCATCACGTCGGCGCCTTCCAGGCTGTCGCCCGACTTGAAGGTACGCTCGTTGACGCGACCGGTCTTCAGGTTACGAACCTTGACGCGGTTAAACGCCTGGCCCTTACCCGGTTTGACGTATTCGTTCTCGAGAATCGAGCACGGATCGCCGTCCAGCATCACCTTAAGACCCGGTTTGAATTCGTTGGTAGAATAGTTGGCCATACAAGTTCCCACTTTAAATTGAATGGATGATCCGACTCGCGCCACACCAGCCAGTGTGCGAGGCAGTCAGTCGGACACCCTGACACCCATGCGCGGAAAAACGCCAATGATACATGGTTCTGCAGTTCGTGTTGAGTCCGCCAGCTGGCAAAATATTCTGGCCAACAGCATCACCAGCCCCGCCGAGCTTCTGCGCCGCCTGCATCTCGAAAGCACACTGCTGCCAGCGGCTCTGGCTGCAGCGGAGACATTTCCGCTGAGGGTTCCGGAGCCTTACCTCAGCCGGATGCGTCCGGGCGATATCAATGACCCGTTGCTACGTCAGGTCCTGCCAATCGGCGAAGAGCTGGCAGAGCAGCCGGGGTATGTACTCGACCCCCTCGGAGAACAGCACACCAATGCCCGGCCCGGGATCATTCACAAGTACCATGGTCGCCTGCTGCTGGTCGTCAGCAGTGGTTGCGCCGTCAACTGCCGCTATTGCTTCCGTCGCCATTTTCCCTACGACGACAACAACCTCAGCACCAGCGAGTGGAACGAGGCCCTCGACTATATCCGCAACGACAGCAGCATCAGCGAAGTCATTTACAGCGGCGGTGATCCGCTCGCAGCCAACGACCGCCGTCTGGCCTGGCTGACCCGCGAAATTGCCGCCATTGCCCACGTGCGACGCCTTCGCGTGCACACCCGGCTGCCTGTCGTCATACCGCAACGCATCACCCCGGAGCTGATCGACGCGCTGTGCGGCACGCGCCTGCCAGTCACCATGGTCTGGCATTGCAATCATGCAGCCGAACTGGACGCCCGAACCGCAGAAGCAGCAGCCCTTTTGCGCCAGGCCGGCGTCATACTGCTCAATCAGGCCGTCTTGCTGCGCGGCGTCAACGACAGCCTGGAGGCGCAGCAAGCGCTGGGTGAGGCACTAGGCGATGCCGGTATATTGCCCTATTATCTCCACTTGCTCGACCGCGTCCGCGGCGCCAGCCACTTCATGGTCCCGGACGACGAGGCTCGCGCGCTGGTCGGCACCATGCTTACCCGCATGCCGGGCTACCTGGTACCCAGGCTGGTGCGGGAAGTTGCCGGCGAGCCGGGCAAGGTGCCGGTCAGCGTCGAGCTGCAACAGAACGCGCCCCAAACGGGCAATCAGGCATAATCATCAGACTTGGTGACAACGGCAGGGAGCAGGCTTAGCCAGTTGTCAGCTAAGCTGCTAGAGTGTGTTTTCGGAAGGCTGTTTCCCCCACTGAGCCACGGAAGACCGGCACACCCCGTGGGCCGGAATCAGGCCATAGACGCTTGTACTGGATACGACAGTTATGGATAGCACAACGCAAAAGCTGCATTTGCGGATACCCCAGCAGACACTCAGCAACCTGAGTTTTGCAGAAGGGTCCGAGAAAGGCATAGCCCAGTGGCTAGCCAACCTGCCAAAAGCCAATATCGGTGAAACGGCGCGCCAGCTCTATCAGGGACTGATTGAACTGAACCAGTACGACGTGCCTGCCGACAAGCGCCTGGCCATGCTGGAGCGCATTCGGCCCGAGGTGCACTATGTCTGCACCGCCCTTTCGCGCTACTACCTGGGCCAATCGATTGTGCTCGAGGACAAGCCGCGCAAGGTTGCCAATCTGTCCCAGTCGCTGCAGAACCACCTGGCCAACGGCTACAAGATCATCGTTGCTCAGGAGCGCAGCATCAAATCACGCGATCACGCCAACCTGATGACACTGGCCCTGCAGCGATCAATCCGCGGATTGTGCGGGCCACTTCTGCGTGCCTTCCAGCTTTACTGTCCGGTAGCAGATGGGGTCTGGCTTGAGTTGCACCAGCTGTACCAGCTTGCACGCAAACGCAACCTCCACCAGACACCGGTACCGGACAGCGAGAGCGCTGACCGCCGCCCCCTGAGTATCGAACAATGCTATCTGGTCGCCCTGCTGATGGGCGCGAGCCGCCCCAATCAGATGCGCCAGAGCGCAATGGGTCGCCTGTTTGCCACTCTGGAAGACTGGAGCCGTTATGCACGGCTGGTCTCCCCGGAAGACTCGAAGGCACTGTTCATCATCAACCCTGACATGGACTGCCCGCCACGTTACAAATCGCTGATTCGTGGCGAAAGCCTTGACCACAGCCTGGGACTCGACACCCGCAAGCTGGTCAACGGCATTAAGGAATTCATGACCACCGGCAGCGACTACCGGGGCGAATTGCACATCCCCAGTGTTCTGGGCGTGGAATTGCTGCAGCATGTCAGCCAGTCCTGGGGAGACCTGGCCGAGCGCACCTTCAACCGAATCCCGAGCCAGGGGCACCTGCGTGTCAGCATTGGCATGAGCGCGACTCACTACCGGATTTCCGGCCAGAGCTTCGCACGCATGATCGACGCCAGCGATGCCGAGCTCAATCCGTTTTCGGATGCGGCGCAGCGGGCCCGTGAAGGCGGCTGGAGCAGCGCGTTTGATGGTGGTGACTCGGTAGAGTGGCATGCCGCCGGCGTCGAGCAAATCAACTACGGCAGCAACTCGGAAGAAGCCGAAGAGGGTGACGAGCAATATCCGATCCACAACCTGCCGATTGTCAACCACAGCCCCGGCGGCTTCTGCCTGACCTGGCCGAAAGAGGTTCCAAAACAACTGCAGGCAGGCGAACTATTGGGTATCCAGGAAGCAAACGAACAGGACTGGAGCCTGGCCGTCGTGCGCTGGATTCGTCAGGTTCGCGGTGGTGGCACGCAGATGGGCATCGAACTGATTGCACCGCACTGCATACCCTGCGCCGCCAAGCTGATCCGCAAGACGGGCGAACCAAGCCAGTACCTGCGTGCACTGCTGTTGCCCGCCGTGACAGCGATCGACCGCCCGGCCACCATCATCACCCCGCGTCTGCCATTTCAGGTCAACAGCAAGATCAACATTCTGCAGGGCGGAAAGGTCGAAAAGGCAAATCTGAGCAATCGCGTCAGCGCGACCGGCAGTTTCAGTCAGTTCGAGTATCACCTGATCGAGCAGGAGACCGCTGGGACCAGCCAATCTGAGACGGGGCGCGCATCTCTGACCACTGGCCCCGAGGATGACTTTGACTCACTCTGGAAGTCTCTGTAGATTCAAATTCCTTGATCTGTAAGGGGCCATTCAAACCGGCCCTGCACCCCCCGGAAGACCATGGCCAACGACAACCAAGCCATCAAGCTGCTGATCCTCGACGACTCCCAGAACAATGCCGAGCGTATGGTCAGTCTGCTGCGTAATGCAGGCCACGCCACACGCGCCCACAGGGTTACCTCCATCGAAGATCTGCAGGAATGCCTGCAGCAGAACTGGGATATCTGCCTGGCCCAGACCGAAACCAGTTACATGACGGCGGAAGACGCCATCACCCTGATCAAACGCCAATCCAGAGACATCCCGTTCATCCTGCTCAAGCCCGAAATTGATCTGGAAATGCGCACCGAAGCGCTACGCAGCGGCATGACCGACGCAGTCCCGCATGATGCCGACGTACTTCTGACCCTGATCGTCGACCGCGAGCTGGCCAATCTGAATGCGCGCCGCCAACGTCGCATCGTCGAACAGACCCTGCGCGAAGCCGAGAAGCGCTGCCAGCTGTTGCTGGACAGCTCCGTGGACGCCATCGCCTACGTGCATGACGGCATGCATATCTATACCAACCGTGCTTACGGCGAGCTGTTCGGCTATGAAGATCCGGATGACCTGGCAGCAGAACCGATGGTGGGGCTTATCGATGGCGATGATCAGGGCGCCTTCAAGGATTTCCTTCGCCACTACGCCAGCCAGGGTGGCCAGAACGAGATTCGCTGCAAGGCAGTGGACAGCAGCGGCAAGCGCTTCCCGGTGGTCTTGAACTTTTCTCCAGCCAGCTATGACGGCGAACCCTGCACCCAGGTCGTCATCCGGGCAGAAACGGCCAGCAGCGACTTCGAGGAAAAACTCAAGGCGATGGCCAGCCGTGACTTGGTGACCGGCATGTTCAATCGCGCCTACTTCCAGGAGCAACTGGATAACGTGCGCGACCAAGCCGTTCGCCAGGGTCAGCCAAGTACCCTCGTCTACCTGAGCATAGATGGCTTCAGCAGCCTGCAAGCCGACATTGGCATCGGCGCTGCCGACCTGCTGCTGACCGATCTGGCACAGATGCTCCGTACCCATTTCAGTGAAGACACCCTGATGGCCCGCTTCGCCGACGACGCCTGCAGCATCCTCATTGAGGGCCAGGAGCCCGAGGCGGCCACAGAGCAACTCGAAGCCTTGCGAACCAAGATCGAGACCCATCTGTTTGAAACCAACGGCCGGACAGTTCGGATGACCGTCAGCATGGGTGTAGCATCCATCAGCGAAACCAACGCCGATCCGGTCGAAGCCATTGATCGCGCGCACCGCCTCGCCGAGCAACTGGGCAACAACGGCGGCAACGGCATCAAGGTATTCAACCCGCTGGAAGAGCTGGCACTGCAGGCCAACCGCGGCAACCTGATTGCCCTGATCAGGCACACCCTGGAAACCAACGGCTTCCGCCTGCTGTTCCAGCCGATTATCAGCCTGCGTGGTGACGAAGCGGAAAACTACGAGACCTTCCTGCGCCTGTTGAACCATGAAGGCGAGGAAGTACCAGCGGCCGACTTCCTGCCAGCGGCCCAGGAAGCCGGGCTGGCACTGGAGATTGATCGCTGGGTAATCACCCAGGCAGTCAAGCTTCTCAGCAATCATCGCGGACGCGGCGCAGACACCCACCTGCTTCTGAATCTGAGCGGGGCAAGCCTGCAGGAAGCGGACATGGTGGAATGGATTGCCGGCAAGCTGAAGGAAGCCAGGCTGCCGGCCGACGCCATCATATTCCAGTTCCATGACGCCGATATAAACACCTACCTGAAGCAGGCCAAGGTGCATACCGAGGCACTGCACCGCATGCACTGCCGGGTCTCGATCAGCCATTTTGGCGGCGCCCTAAACCCCTATGCGGCGCTGAAGCATGTGCACGCAGACTACATCAAAATCGACGGTTCATTCACCCGCGACCTGTCCGACCCGAAAGCCGTAGAGACGCTCAAGGGAATCATCAACTCCCTGCACAGCCAGGGCAAGCTGACCATTGTGCCCTACGTCGATAGCGCAGCCATGATGCCAACCCTCTGGCAGGCAGGTGCCAATTACATTCAGGGCCACTACCTGCAGCCACCCAGCGACAGCATGAACTACGACTTCTCCGCAGACTGACCCTGCACCGGGCACCGCCATCAGGACGGTCCCGGTGCACGCTGCTACATGCCGTCGCGGTCGCGAAAGCCCAGCAGATACAAGATGCCGTCCAGCCCCAGTGTCGAAATCGCCTGCTTGGCCGATTGCTTGACCAGCGGCTTGGCCCGGAAGGCGACACCCAGGCCGGCAATCGACAGCATCGGCAGGTCGTTCGCCCCATCGCCCACAGCGATAGTCTGCTCCAGACTGATTCCCTCCCTGGCGGCCAGTTGACGCAGCAACTCGGCCTTGCGCTGACCATCGACAATCGGCTCCTGCACCTCGCCGGTGACCAGCCCGTCCTCTACCGGCAGCGCATTGGCATAGACATAATCGATACCCAGACGCTGTTGCAGGCGCTCGGCAAAGTAGTTGAAGCCACCGGAGAGGATGGCCGTCTTGTAGCCCAACCGACGTAACTGGGAAATCAGCGTTTCGGCGCCCTCGGTCAGCCGCAGCGATTCGGCAATGCTGTCGAGGGTAGACACCGGAAGCCCCTTGAGCAGGGCCATCCGCTCGCGAAAACTGGCGCGAAAGTCCAGCTCGCCACGCATCGCCCGTTCGGTAATCTCCGCTACCGCCTCGCCAACGCCTGCCGCCTTGGCCAGCTCGTCGATTACCTCTGCATCAATCAGCGTGGAGTCCATGTCGAAAACGACCAGACGACGGTTGCGACGGAAGATGCTGTCCTGCTGGAAGGCGATATCGACATTCAGCTCCTGGGCGATGGCAAGAAACTCCGCACGCAGCGCTGCCGGATCGTCCGGCTCACCGCGCACCGAGAACTCTATGCAGCCCTTGCCCTGATCCTCGGGCAAGCCCTCCGGGATACGGCCGGACAAACGGTCAATATGGTCGATATTGAGGCCATAGCGCGCAGTAATCTCGCTGACCCGGGCAATGTGCTCGGCAGTTACCCGGCGAGCCAGCAAGGTTACGATATGACGCGCCTTGCCCTGCCCGGTGACCCAGCGGCTGTACTCGTCCGCACTGACAGGGGTAAAACGTACCTGCTGATCCAGCTCGTAGCCTCGGAACAGCACTTCTTTCAGCACATCGGAACTACCGTGATCGGCTGGGATCTCGACCAGAATGCCGAAGGACAGCGTGTCATGGATGACCGCCTGACCAATATCGAGAATATTGACCTGCGCCCGGGCGAGCAGCTCGGTGATGGCCGCGGTAAGACCCGGGCGATCAGGACCGGTGATGTTGATCAGAACGATTTCCTTCAAGACGCTCGCTCCCAGTTAAAAGTGAGGCACCTATTCTACCCGCATTTGCCCAACACCTCACAGATCAGCCTTTTGCCCCATATAGGGAATGGCTATACTCGCGAAACCGGCAATGTCCCGTCTCCTCCGAGATCCATACCTGCGCAACCATAGAGCCCCGCTTTGAGCCACAAGACGCCATCCCACGACAATCTGTTCCTGCGCTGCTATGCCAACCTGCGCCGCCGCTCACCGACGCTGGCCGGCACGATGCCGCTGATGGTGGTCGCGCCCCTGGTCCTGATCCTGGCGCTCATCCTCTGGCTGGGCAAGGTGCAGTTACAACAGGATGTCGCCCAGCAGGCCGACCGCGTTGGCAGCACACTGGCGCGTCAGATAGCGGCGAGTGCCGCCGAGCCACTGGCAGCGGAAGATCGCTTGAGTCTCAACATCCTGCTGGCCCAGTGGAACCAGAACCCGATGATCGCCCACGCCAGCCTCTACTCACCGAGCAATCGCCTGATCGCCGAGGCTGGCAGCGAACCGCCCCGCCAGCAGCGTGCACCCGGCCAGGGGAAATACATTGCGGCGATACATCTGCAGGATCAGCTCACCGGCCAGGTCCAGCTGACACTGGCAGCCTCGCCATTCATCCAGCCCGCCAACCTGATGCTGGAGCGCCTGATCTGGGGCCTACTGCTGATTGGCTGCGTCGCCGGGCTTTTCGCCTGGCATCGCGGCCGCGAACTGGCGCGTCAGCTCAACGCCCTGGCGCTGTGGGACAGCACCCCCGTCTACCCGGCACCTGCCTGCAAACGCAACGATGAACTGGGTGAACTGTCACGGACGCTGCTCAACAATCGCGGCCTTATGCCAGAGCCAGAGCCAGAGCCAGAGCCAGAGCCAGAAATAATGGCCGAGCCCGAGCCGTTAACCGAACCGGCACCGATTACCAGCGCACCCGCACTCAACACCGGTGCCATCCCGATACTGGTGCCTGACGCGCCGCAGGACGACGATGACGCCGCAGACTACCCGCAAACACCCGCAGACTCGCAGTCAACGAGCGACAGCGATGGCGAGGCCGTCGAGCATGGGCAGACTGCAGGGGAAACAGAGAGCGAGACCGAAGCAGAGTCCGAAGCACCGCTTCAGAAACAGGGCTTGCTGGCAGTGCGCCTGGGTAACCACGACGCCCTTCGCCGCCTGCCCCGCGACCGCCTGATGAGACTGCTGGAACGCTACCGTCAGCAAGTACAGCATGCCTGTCAACTCTACGGTGGAGAACAACATACCCTGCACGATGGCACCAGTATCGTACTGTTCCGAGATAGCACAGGGGATGGATCAGAACTGAAACACGGATTGTGCTGCGGCGAACTGCTGCGCGTGCTGGGCCATGATCTGCAGATCGAGATTGCCGACACCGGTATCGCGCTGCATCTGCAACTGGCGCTGGGTCATGCGGCCGGCCTTGAAGGGATGAGCGATGAAGCCCTGGGGCAGCATTCGGCCTGTCAGCAGGTTATGGAACACCTGCAGCACAGCCGTAACCTGCTGCTGGTGGATGCCGAACTGGCCGCCAGCGAAGGCCTGTCGCAATGCGCATCGGCGCGGCGTCTGGCAAGCCAGCCTGGCACCTTCTGCATCGAACGCCTGCTCGAGCCCTATCAGTCGCTGCTTGAGCGTCAGCTCAGCGCACTGTACAACCAGCGCCAGTCCTGACACTGGCGCCAGCCTCGCTACTCTGCGGCAGATTCACTGCTTGCCGCAGCTCCCAGCTCTACCGCAACCGCATCAACCTTCTGGAAGCCGCGAGGCAGCTTGTTGCCGCGCCGGCCACGCTCACCGCTATAGTGCTCAAGATCGGCCGCCTTCAGCGTCAATGTGCGCTTGCCGGCGGTCAGGACCAGCTGCGCACCCGGTGGCAACACCGCCAGCCCGGCAACGAACTCCTCACGCGATTTCACCCGCGCCGCAGGCAGCGAAATGATCTTGTTACCCTTACCCTTGGACAACTGCGGCAGGTCCTTGAGCGGAAATACCAGCAGCCTCCCCTCATTGGATACCGCAGCAAGGTGACTGCTTTGCGGATAGCGGACCGGCTGCGGAGCCAGAATTCGACCGCCGTCCGGAATGTTCAGCAACGCCTTGCCGTTCTTGTTCTTGGCCAGCATGTCCTCGCCCCTGACCAGGAAGCCGTAACCGGCGTCGGATGCCAGCAGATACAAGCCCTGCTCATCCGGCATCAATACCGCGTCAAATCCTGCCCCGGTCGGCGGACTGAAGCGACCGGTCAGCGGTTCACCCTGGCCACGCGCCGACGGCAGTGTATGCGCCGACAGTGAGTAACTGCGACCAGTGCTGTCGATGAATACCGTCTGCTGATTGGACCGCCCACTGGCCTGCGCTAGGAAGCCGTCACCCGCCTTGTAACTGAGCGCAGTGCCATCCACATCGTGGCCCTTGGCACAACGCACCCAGCCCTTCTCGGACAGCACCACCGTCACCGGCTCGGAAGGTACCAGCTCGGTTTCCGACAGCGCACGCGCTTCCTTACGCTCAACCAGCGGCGAGCGGCGCTCGTCACCATAAGTCTGGGCATCGGCAGCCAGCTCGTCGCGCACCAGCGTGCGCAGCTTGCGCTCGTCGCCGAGAATGCTCTGCAACTCGTCGCGCTCTTCGCGCAGCGCGTCCTGCTCGGCTCGGATCTTCATTTCTTCCAGCCGCGCCAGCTGACGCAGACGGGTGTCAAGAATGTAGTCGGCCTGCAGCTCGCTCAAGTCGAAGCGCGCAATCAGTTCCGCCTTCGGATGCTCCTCGGTGCGGATGATGTGAATGACTTCATCCAGATTGAGGAAGGCGACCAGCAAACCGTCCAACAGGTGCAGACGCGCCAGTACCTTGTCCAGACGGAATTGCAGACGGCGACGCACCGTGGCAACCCGGAAACCCAGCCATTCGCTGAGCATGCCCCACAGGTCCTTCACCGCCGGCTTGCCGTCGGTGCCGATCACGTTCATGTTGACCCGATAACTGTGCTCAAGGTCGGTGGTCGCAAACAGATGCTGCATCAGATCGTCCAGATCGACCCGATTGGAGCGCGGTACGATCACGATACGCGTCGGGTTTTCATGATCGGACTCATCACGCAGGTCAGCTACCATCGGCAGCTTCTTGTTCTGCATCTGCGCGGCAATCTGCTCGAGTACCTTGGCACCGGACACCTGATGCGGCAGCGCGGTGATAACCACCTCACCGTCTTCCCTGCTCCAGACGGCGCGGCAACGCACCGAACCGCGGCCGCTGGCGTACATCTTCAGCAGCTCCTGGCGAGGGGTAATAATCTCCGCCTCGGTCGGAAAGTCAGGCCCCTGTATATGCTCGAGAATCTCGTCAAGGCCGGCGCCCGGATCGTCCAGCAGACGAATGCAGGCCGCGGCAACTTCCTTCAGGTTGTGCGGCGGAATGTCAGTGGCCATGCCAACGGCGATACCGGTGGTGCCGTTCAGCAGCAGGTTCGGCAACCGTGCGGGAAGAACAATGGGCTCATCCATTGTGCCGTCAAAGTTGGGTTGCCAGTCGACGGTGCCCTGCCCCAATTCGGTCAGCAATACCTCGCTGTAGCGCGCCAGACGGGCCTCGGTGTAGCGCATCGCGGCAAACGACTTGGGATCGTCCGGCGCCCCCCAGTTGCCCTGACCATCCACCAGCGGGTAACGGTAGGAAAATGGCTGGGCCATCAGCACCATGGCTTCATAGCAGGCTGAATCGCCATGCGGATGGTACTTGCCCAGTACGTCGCCAACGGTACGTGCCGATTTCTTGTGCTTGGAGCTGGCTGACAGCCCCAGCTCACTCATCGCATAGACGATACGGCGCTGCACCGGCTTGAGGCCGTCGCCGATATGCGGCAGCGCCCGATCCATGATGACGTACATGGAATAGTTGAGGTAAGCCTCCTCGGTAAAGGACGCCAGCGAACGTCGCTCAATACCGTCCAGGCTCAGATCCAGTGCATCACTCATGCTTGTTCTCCACACAGGCGGCAGCGCGCATTGCCCTGCCTGCCAGATAACTCATTGATACTGTCGCAGCAGCAGATCACCGCCCTGCGAACGAAAATCCAGTTGCCTGAGGGCGCTCATGCCCAGCAATACCTCTTCACCCGCCATACCGGGCACGATACCGGCCTCGACGTCGTGCAACAGAATGTCGCCCAGCTGAAGCGTCTGCAGCCGCGTGGCGTAGCCCTCGGCGGTGCCGTTGGCGGTATCGACCATGAACTGCCGACCACGTGGCAACCCCAGCTCGTCAGCCAGCGCGGCAGGAACGGCGACAAAACTGGCACCGGTATCAACCAGCAGGGTCACCGCCTTGCGGTTGATCTGACCGCTGAGCAGATAGTGACCCTGCCTGTTCGGCTCCAGCCTCACTTCCACGGCATTGCCCAACTGACTCGATGCCGGTCGCTGGTTGGGATTGCGCTGACGCTCTTCCACGCTGCTGAACCAGTAGGCCGCCAGCAGCAGCCCGGCCACCCAGGCCAGAATCATCATCCCGGTCCCCAGCTTGCGCTGTGAAGGTGGCAACGGCTCGGTCACGGCTGATAGCCCTCACGCCAGTCGTCAGGCAGAGCAAAGTGGAACAACCAGGGCCGCGTGTCACCATCCGGACGCGCCCGGCCGTTGTTATCCAGACCGATGATGATGCCGTCATCGCTGATCAGCAGTGCTTCGGCCAATCCGAAGGGAGCGTCCGGATAGAAATACGGTTCGACCAAAACGCTCTGGGCAAAGGACCAGCAGCGCTCACGCTTGCCCGATAGCGGATTGCGGCGGCAGACCTGATGCGCATTGCGCTCCAGCGTCCACAGCCGCCCCTGCCAGAACACCAGATCAGAAAAATCCACCGGCATCACTTCTCGATTCAAAATACCGGGACCAAAGGGCTCGGTTGGCAGGAATCGACGCTCCGCCAGCAGGACACAACCGGCCAGCGGGCATTTCCATTCATCGCCCTGACGTTGCAACTTGATCAGGCCCCGCGCCTGGCGCTCGGCAGCGAGCCAAAGGGTTCCAGCCTCGGCGTCAACCGCGATGCCTTCAGCCAGCGCGTTTATCTGCTGCCATAAGCCACGCGCCTCACCTTCGGTGTAAACGGCCGCATCCAGCGTCAGCCATTCACCGGTCACCGCTTGCTCAGCCGACGGCGGCAGACGCAACACCCCCAACTGGCTTTCGCTCACCAGATAGCGGTTGCCCTCGCTGTCGCACGCCAGACCCTCGAAATCCAGTGCCGGGCCACTCAGACCGCGCAACCAGGCACCTGCAAGCAGTTGTACAGGCAGCATCGAAGGCGCTTGTGCCGGCAGCAAAAACGCTTCAACCTCAGCCTGGTAGCTGTCTTCGGCACGTTGCAGCACAAACAGACTGCTATCTTCGCGATCAGATACAGCCAGCAAGCGCCCGTCGCAGCGCTGCAGTGCAGACAGATTGCCGCGCGGCATGCCATCCAGCGGCAAGGCAGACTCCAGCTGCAACTCCGGGGCGCGCTCAAATGCCAGCGCAGCACCGCTGACTGCCATCAGGAATGCGCCAAGCAGGCGCAGACGGATGCCACTCATCAAAGCAGCACCTCAGCCAGATTACCCTTGCTCTCGAGCCAGACCTTACGGTCGGAGGAACGCTTTTTGGCCAACAGCATGTCCATCAACTGCTCTGTATCCTGCGTCTCATCGACAGTCAGCTGCACCAGTCGGCGGGTTTCCGGCGCCATGGTGGTTTCGCGCAGCTGCAAGGGGTTCATTTCGCCCAGGCCCTTGAAGCGCGTTACCTGAATCTTGCCCCGCTTGCCCTCGGCTTCGATACGGTCGAGGATGCCCTGCTTTTCGGCATCATCCAGTGCGTAGTAAACATCTTTGCCGATGTCGATACGGTAGAGCGGCGGCATGGCAACAAACACATGACCGGCTTCAACCAGCGGGCGGAAATGACGGACAAACAAGGCACACAGCAACGTCGCGATGTGCAGGCCGTCCGAGTCCGCGTCGGCGAGGATACAGATCTTGCCATAGCGCAGTTGCTCGAGACTGGCCGCGCCCGGGTCAACCCCGATGGCAACCGCAATGTCGTGCACTTCCTGCGAGCCCAGCACCTCACTGGATTCCACTTCCCAGGTATTCAGAATCTTGCCGCGCAGCGGCATGATGGCCTGAAACTCCTTGTCTCGCGCCTGCTTTGCGCTACCGCCGGCGGAATCACCTTCCACCAGAAACAGCTCCGAGCGCTTGCTGTCCTGCCCGACGCAGTCCGCCAGCTTGCCCGGCAGGGCAGGCCCCTGGGTAATGCGCTTGCGCTCGATCCTCTTGCCCGCCTTGAGCCGACGCCCGGCATGGCTGATCGCCATCTCGGCGATCTGCTGACCGATCTCTGCGTGCTGATTCAGCCACAGACTGAAGGCATCCTTGACGACGCCTGATACGAAGGCAGCCGACTCACGGGACGACAGTCGCTCCTTGGTCTGGCCGGAGAACTGCGCCTCGGCCATTTTCAGTGACAGCACATAGCTGACCCGCTCCCAGATATCCTCCGGCGCCAGCTTCAGACCACGCGGCAGCAGGTTGCGGAATTCGCAGAACTCGCGAATCGCTTCAAGCAACCCTGCGCGAAGGCCATTGACGTGGGTGCCGCCCTGGGCGGTCGGGATCAGGTTGACGTAGCTTTCCTGGACCAGCTCACCGCCTTCGGGCAACCAGAACACGGCCCAGTCCACCGCCTCCTGCTTGGCACTGAAACTGCCGGCGAAAGGTTCTTCCGGCAGTTTTGGCCATTCGGCGCAGCTGTCGACCAGGTAATCGCGCAGACCGTCTTCGTAGTACCAGCTGATCTTTTCCCCGGCCTGACGGTCGTCAAAGTCGACCTTGAGGCCCGGGCACAGTACAGCCTTGGCCTTGAGCAGATGCTTGAGCCGGCTGATGCTGAATTTGGGGGAATCGAAATATTTGGCATCCGGCCAGAAGATGACCGTGGTGCCGGTATTGCGCTTGCCGACGGTACCGATGACCTCCAGCTCACGGACCTTTTCGCCATTCTCGAACGCCATGGCGTATTCCTGTCCATCGCGCTTGACCCGGACCTCAACCCGCAGCGAAAGCGCGTTGACCACCGAGATACCAACCCCGTGCAAACCGCCGGAGAACTGGTAGTTCTTGTTCGAGAACTTGCCGCCGGCATGCAGGCGGGTAAGGATCAGCTCGACACCCGAGACGCCCTCCTCAGGATGAATATCCACCGGCATGCCGCGACCATCATCGCTGACCTCAAGCGAATTGTCCTGATGCAGTACCACACTGATGCTGCGGGCATGCCCGGCGAGTGCCTCGTCGACACTGTTGTCGATGACTTCCTGCGCCAGGTGGTTGGGACGCGTGGTGTCGGTGTACATGCCCGGTCGGCGGCGCACCGGATCGAGACCGCTGAGTACTTCAAGCGCATCCGCGTTATAGGTCGAATCTGACATGGTGTGAGCAGGTATCCTTCTTGAATTTCTTCAACGCCCACCCGCCTGCCTGACTGACTGACGCCGGCCATCGGAGTGAGCTTGCATGGGGTCACATAGTATCCGGCGAGCGGACTGCCTGCCACCGTCAGTGCGGCTGCAACTCAATAGCCCACTGCTCCCGGCTCAGGCAAAAACAGGCCTTCCGGAAGGCGGCGAACAGCCGTTTCGATACGACCGTCGTCGTACAGACGCAGCCAACGATAACCAGGCGCCAGCGTATCAGTAGCAAAATCGCTGCTGCCCGCGGCAAACTGGACGCAGGTGGAAGGCGTGGCCAGCAGACGCAAATGACCAAGCTGCTGGTCGAACTGCTGGTGAATATGGCCCCAAAGCACCACCTTTACCTCGGGGCGATGCTGGATACGGCCCAGCAAGTCCTGCGGATTGAGCAGCCCGATCGGCGCCATCCAGTCGCTGCCGATGTCGACCGGCTGGTGATGCAGACAAACCATGACGTGGCGCTCGTCTGCTGACGCCAGTGCGTCATCCACAATCTGGAGCTGTGATGCTGCCAGTCGGCCAGGCACGGCACCGGAAATACTGGTATCGAGCAGAACAATTCGCCAGTTGCCGAGGTCAACCCAGGGCCGGCTAAGGCCAAGAGGCCTTCCAACCTCGGCCATCAATTCGGCGTCATCGTGATTGCCGGGAATCCAGTAGCAGGGTGCGGGCAGGCGCTGGCTGGCGGCGATAAACCGACGGTAGGCATCTTCGCTGCCATCCTGGGTTATGTCCCCGGTCGCCAGCACCACGTCCATCTCGGGTGTCTGTTCAAGCACCATATCAATGACAGCGTTCAAACTGGCGTGCGTATCCAGCCCCAGCAGGTCAGCACCCGCATCGGCAAACAGGTGACTGTCCGTCAACTGCACCACGCAGACGAAATCCGCCCCTAACGACATCGTGCCCCCACTTCTCGCTCCTTGTTTACACTCAATCTTGGCCGTTGCCGCCACAGGAATCCAGCGATTCGGTCACAGACCCTGGCCGGCAATTGATAACGGCTGCGCGCTTTGTCCATTGCGCTGACAGTATCCCAGCCACTCCCCGAGAAACTGATTCAACTGAAACTTTTCGTCCGGCTGCAACATCTGCTCGTTCGGATAGGGGTACACCCCCCGAAACCGGCGACTGTTATAGGCCGCAACCACCTCCGCCAGGCCCGCATCGTGATAAAGCCGAACTTCCATACTCGGCGGTGTTACCCACTCGTGCCGCCGCTCGTGAAACAGCTGCAGCGTCGAGGTATAGGGGCAACGCTCAAGCACGCGCATGACCAGCGCCTGAACCGCACCATCGCCAGCATCGACCACAATGCGGTGCTCATCCTCCTCGTGCATACGCGGCATCAGCTTCAGCAGCTTCCAGTAATTGCTCTCGCACAGCGCCTGCAGGCCAATCAGGTCAACGTGATAACGGGGCTTGCGCAAGGTCATCATGGCTGGGGCCCCGCCTCGGCGCGCAAGCGCTCGGCATGCAGCTGCAGCCACTGCAGCGCGATGATGCTGGCGGCATTGTCGATCCGGCCATCCTCAACCGCGGCAATGGCCTCGGCCCGCGGCCACAGGCTGACGCGAATATCCTCGCCTTCCTCGGCCAATCCGTGAATACCGCCCGCACCACGACTGTCGACCAGCGCACAATACAGATACACACGCTCGTCACTGCCGCCGGGGGACGGGAAATAGCGGGTAATGGGGTGCAGAGACAGCAGCGTCAAACCGGCCTCTTCCTGCGCTTCGCGGAGAGCGACCTGCTCCGGCGCCTCATCGGTATCGATGAGGCCGGCGACCAGCTCCAGCATCCACGGACTGTCACTTTTTTCCAGCGCACCCACCCGCACCTGCTCGATCAGCACCAGCTGATCCAGCCAGGGGTCGTAGGGCAAGACACAGACAGCGTCGTGGCGCACGAACAGCTCACGGCGCAGTACCGGGCCCCAGCCACCGTCGAACAGACGATGGCGCAGCTGCAGGACATCCAGGCGATAGAAACCACGGAAGCCATCTTCCCGGCTGATGATCTCCACGTCGGCACGCGTAAAGGACAAGGCAATACCCCCAAAGGAAACGAATCGCAGCAGATCAGGCATATCCATAACGGAGCAGGATCGGCTGCCGAGCGTCTAAGCTCGCATATCTTTCGGGGCAACGGCAAGGGTTCAGACGTGCCAGAACCCTCGCCGCACTGACTTGCTAGAGCTTGTGGTAGAGCTGCGATCCGGTAGTGCGAAACTCCTGCGACTTGGCCTTCATGCCCTCTTCAACCGCCAGATCAACCGCAGCGATGCGCTGTTCGGCTGCGTATTCGCGCACTTCCTGGGTGATCTTCATAGAGCAGAACTTGGGGCCGCACATCGAGCAGAAGTGCGCCACCTTGGCCGACTCCTTCGGCAGCGTTTCATCGTGGAAGGCACGCGCGGTATCCGGATCCAGACCCAGGTTGAACTGATCTTCCCAGCGAAACTCGAAGCGCGCCTTGCTCAGGGCGTTGTCACGAATCTGCGCGCCCGGGTGCCCCTTGGCGAGATCGGCAGCGTGGGCGGCGATCTTGTAGGTAATGATGCCGGTCTTGACGTCATCCCGATTCGGCAGCCCCAGGTGTTCCTTGGGCGTTACATAGCACAGCATGGCGCAGCCGAACCAGCCGATCATCGCCGCACCGATACCGCTGGTGATGTGGTCGTAGCCGGGAGCTATATCGGTCGTCAGCGGACCCAGGGTGTAGAACGGTGCCTCATCGCAGCACTCCAGCTGCTTGTCCATGTTCTCCTTGATCAGTTGCATCGGCACGTGGCCCGGACCTTCGATCATGACCTGCACATCGTGCTTCCAGGCGATCTTGGTCAGCTCGCCCAGGGTTTCCAGCTCGCCGAACTGGGCTTCGTCGTTGGCATCGGCAATGGAGCCGGGACGCAGGCCATCGCCGAGCGAGAAGCTGACGTCGTAGGCCTTCATGATTTCGCAGATGTCCTCGAAGTGGGTATAGAGGAAATTCTCTTTGTGGTGCGCCAGACACCACTTGGCCATGATCGAGCCACCGCGCGACACGATGCCGGTGACCCGTTTGGCGGTCATCGGCACATAGCGCAGCAACACGCCAGCGTGAATGGTGAAGTAATCCACGCCCTGTTCAGCCTGTTCGATCAGCGTGTCGCGGAAGATGTCCCAGGTCAGGTCTTCGGCCACGCCGCCAACCTTCTCCAGCGCCTGATAGATCGGCACGGTGCCAATCGGCACCGGCGAGTTACGGATGATCCACTCGCGGGTTTCGTGAATATTCTTGCCGGTCGACAGGTCCATGACCGTGTCGGAGCCCCAGCGAATACCCCAGGTCATCTTCTCGACCTCCTCCTCGATGGAGGAGCCCAGGGCCGAGTTACCGATATTGCCGTTGATCTTTACCAGGAAGTTGCGGCCGATGATCATCGGCTCCAGTTCCGGGTGGTTGATGTTGGCCGGGATAATCGCTCGACCACGGGCGATCTCTTCGCGCACGAACTCGGGGGTAATTTCCTTCGGAATACTTGCGCCGAAACTGTGACCGGCATGCTGATCCTTGAGCAGCCCCGCATCACGCGCCTGCTGCAGCTTCATATTCTCGCGAATCGCGACGAACTCCATTTCCGGCGTAATGATGCCGCGGCGGGCGTAGTGCATCTGCGTCACGTTGCAGCCGGCCCTGGCGCGGCGCGGCGTGCGCACGTGGGCAAAACGCATGTGGTCGAGTGACGGGTCAGCCAGACGCGCGGCGCCAAACTCGGACGTCAGCCCCGGCAACACTTCTGTATCACCACGTTCGTCGATCCAGGCACTGCGTACATCGGCAAGCCCCGCGCGCAAATCGATGCTGACGCCCGGATCGGTATAGGGGCCGGAGGTGTCGTAGACCAGCACCGGTGCGTTGGCCTCGCCACCAAAGTCGGTTGGCGTGTCGGCCAGGCTGATTTCCCGCATGGGTACGCGGATATCCGGGCGCGAGCCGGTCAGGTAGACCTTGCGGGAATTGGGGAAAGGCTGGGTGGCGGCGCTGTCGGCACCAGAGGTGGCGATGGCGGTATCAGGCAACGTGCTGTTCATTATTGTGCTCCACTGCGTTGAGGTGCGCAGGGAACCGAATGACCACGACCACCCCAGCCCGGACGGACTGAAGCCTGCGATCGATCTCGATTCCTACGCCGGTACTAACCGGTTCAGGTTCAACGGGTATCATCTCAGCCCCCTGCAAGCAGGCAGCACCCCGTCAAGATGTCCGCACAGTCTAGAGATATGCTGTTACCGTCTCAAGCCCACGACAGATATCCCTTCCCGACACGCAGATCAAAGCGCCCGTGATGGCTGACAAAATCCGCGAAAACGTCAGCAAAAGTCGCAACAACAGATTGTTCCCAATTGTGTCCCCCAAAGCCGCTTGACCCCGGCCCCCGACCCTTTTAGCCTTGCCTGACCTCCTCTCATGCGAAGGATTCGTGCATGTTGCGTCCGCTTACCGTTGCACTGCTGCTGGCCGGAGCTTCCGCTCACGCCGCTGCCAACACCGATCTGATGACCGTTTACCAGCAGGCGGTGCTCAACAGCGCTGACCTGGCCGCAGCACAAGCGGATGCACTGGCCCGTCAGGAAGCCCTGCCCCAGGCCCGCTCGCAGCTGCTGCCCAACCTCGGCGTCGCCGCCGGCGCCTCACGCCAGGACCTCGACATTGATAACGTAGGCGGCGACGAATACTCCAACCACTACTATCAGGCCAGCCTTACCCAACCCCTGTTCCGGGCTGACCGCTGGTTCAGCTACCAGGCCGCCAAGTCGGTGAGCCAGCAGGCCCAGCTGGAGTTCTCGGCGACCCAGCAGAACCTGATCCTTGAGGTCTCCCAGGCCTACTTCAACGTCCTGCGCGCTTCAGACAACCTGGCAACGGCAAAAGCCGAGGAAAAAGCCTTTTCCCGCCAGCTGGAGCAGGCACGGGAGCGTTTTGAAGTCGGCCTGTCCGCACGCACCGACGTCCTCGAGGCACAGGCGGGATACGACAGCGCCCGCGCAGCGCGCCTGACCGCCCAGACCAATCTGGACGTCAGCTACCAGGCGCTGACCCGTCTGACCACTCAGGACTACGACAGCCTGTACGGCATTAGCCACGAGCTGCCGATCCTGCCGCCGACACCGGCCAGCATGCAGCAGTGGGTCGAAACCGCCGCCGAACAGAATCTGACCCTTCAGGCCAGCCGTTACGCCATCGACAGCGCCGAAGACAGCCTGCGCAGCAGCAAGGCCGGCTATGCACCGGTCGTCGATGCCTTTGTGCGCTACAGCAACGACAACGGCGGCGCCAGTATCGCCGGTACCGGTCAGGCCAGCACCGATACAGAGCTGACCAGCTTTGGCGTGGAACTGAGCATGCCGCTGTTTACCGGCGGCCTGACCACCTCCCGCGTGCGCGAGTCGACCTACCGCCTGACCCAGGCCGAGCAGAGCAGCGAGGCGCAGCTGCGCCGGGTTGTGGAAAGCACGCGCAACCTCTACCGCACCGTCACCTCCAGCGTTGATGAAGTGGCCGCACGGCGTCAGGCCATCGTCTCCGCCAAGGCCGCGCTCGACGCCACCCAGACCGGGTACGAGGTCGGCACACGCAACGTGGTGGATGTGCTGGAAGCCCAGCGCAACCTGTTTCGCACCGTGCGCGACTACAACACCGTGCGCTACAACTACATCATCAACAACCTCAGCCTGAAGCAGGCGGCCGGTACACTCAGCCCGCAGGATCTGCAGGACCTGTCACAGTGGCTGAACCCGAACTACGACCCGGATCGGGACTTCATCCCGCAGACAACCGAAGAGGAAGCCCGGCAGATGTCGATGGGCGGCCAGCCGCAGCCGCCTGCCATGCCAGCCAACGGCGACAGCAGCACGTTCTGAACGCCGGGCACAGAAACAAACACAGCGCCCGAGGGCGCTGTGTTTGTTTCTGTGCCGAGTATTCAAGGCAACAACCGATCAATCCCCTGCAGCAAACGCTCCAGCGCCCCCTGATTGTCAGCCACTACCGCCTGCCCGGCCTGGCCCGCGCGCTGACGCGCAGAGCTGTCCTGCAACCATTGCTGTACGGCGACCGCCAACGCAGCCTCGTCAGCGACCACCTGCAGGGCGCCTGCGCCTTCAAGCAACTCGCTGATTTCGGTGAAATTGAAGCGGTGCGGCCCGGACAACACCGGCAGCCCCAGTGCCGCCGGCTCAAGATAGTTGTGACCGCCGTTCGGCACCAGAGAGCCGCCGACAAACGCCAGATCAGCACAGGCGTAGAGAAACACCAGCTCGCCCATGGTGTCGCCAACCAGCACCTGCTGGTCAGCAGCCGGCAGCGCACCACTGCTGCGCCGTACCATACCGAAACCCGTCTCACTGACCTGGCGCGCGACCGAATCAAAGCGCTCGGGATGCCTCGGCACCAGAATCAGCAGCGCATCGGGCAGCGCATCCAGTACCTGACGATGCGCTCGCAGCACCTGCTCATCCTCGCCAGCATGGGTGCTGGCCGCAATCCATACCGGGCGATCGCTGCCCCAGCGCGCGCGCAGCTCCTGCGCCTGCTGCCCCTGCTGCGGATCGGGACGAAAATCGAACTTGATGCTGCCAGTCACCTGCATCTGCTCGCGCCCCACACCCAGCTCGATAAAACGCAGTGCCTCGGCCTGGCTCTGCACGGCAACCCAGTCCAGCGCCGCAAACATTGGCCGAACCAGCGCGCCTACCCGCTGATAGCCACGGGCGGAGCGAGCCGACAGCCGCGCATTGGCCAACACCAATGGCACCCTTGCGCGCCCGGCCTCGGCCACCAGATTCGGCCACAGCTCGGTTTCCATGATGATGCCGATCTTTGGCTGCAGCCGGCGCAATAACCGACGCTGCAGCCACGGCAGGTCATAGGGCAGATAGGCGTGACCAACCTGACCGCCGAACAGCTTGCGGATCTGCTCGGAACCGGTCGGCGTCATGCAGGTGACGGTGATCGGCAGCGCCGGATACCGCTTGAGCAATTCACGCACCATGGGCGCGGCGGCAATACTCTCGCCGACCGACACGGCGTGCACCCAGATTCCGCCGCTGCGCACATCGCCTCCCAGAGCAAAACGTTCGGCCCAGCGGCGGGCATAGGCAGGCGCCTTGATCGCGCGATACAGCAGACGCAACAAAATCAGCGGCAGGCAAAGGAAGAAAAACAGGGTATAGAGACGACGGGCCATGAAAGCATCCTGTAGCAGCTAGGCGTCCGGTAAGGGCTGCGCTAAAACAGCGCTGGCTCCTAGGGTAACAGATGTGACCAGGCACGCCCCCAGTGACTATACTAGGGGGCCTTTTTAACCAGAGCTGCGGGAGCACATGAGTACAACCCTGGATACTGACATCTGCATTATCGGCGGCGGCGTCGCCGGGCTATGGCTCAACGCGCGCCTGCGCAAGGCTGGCTATCATACCGTGCTGATTGAGCGTGGCGCCCTGGGAGGCGGTCAGAGCGTCAAGTCACAGGGCATCATCCATGGCGGTATCAAGTATGCACTCGGTGGCAAGCTCAACGCCGCAACGGAGGCGATCGCCGACATGCCCAACCGCTGGCGGCATTGCCTGGCCGGCGAAGGCGAACTGGATCTGAGTGGCGTGCGGGTGCTTTCCCAGCACCATTATCTGTGGTCACCCGGCAGCCTGATCAGCAATCTGGCCGGTTTTTTTGCCAGCAAGGCCCTGCGCGGGCGGGTGGATCAGATCAAGGGCAAGGCGTTACCCAGCGTATTCAACAACCCGGGCTTCAAGGGCAAGGTGTATCAGCTCGGTGAGCTGGTACTGGACGTGCCGGATGTCATCCAGCGTCTGGCAGAGCTCTCGGGCGACAGCCTGATCAGCGACAATAACCCACACATCCTGCGTGACGACAGCGGCGAGATAGCCGGGATTCAGCTGGCCGGCACACGGGTTCGCGCGAGCCGTTATGTGCTTACCGCCGGTGAAGGTACCGAAGGCCTGCTGCAGGACTGGGGCGTCAGCGAGCCGGCAATGCAGCGTCGCCCGCTGCAAATGGTGCTGGTCAAGGGCCCGGATCTGCCACCCCTGTATGCCCACTGTCTCGGCGCCAGCCCCAAGCCGCGCCTGACCGTCACCACTCACCCCTGTGAAGACGGCCAGTGGTGCTGGTATCTGGGTGGCGACCTCGCAGAGCAAGGGGTCAATCAAGCACCGGACCAGTTGATCGACCAGGCTCGCCGCGAACTCCGTGAGCTGCTGCCGTGGATCGACCTGAGCGCGTGCCAGTGGACCACCCTGCCGGTCAACCGGGCCGAGCCGGCCCAGAGCGGGCTGGTACGCCCCGATAACGCCTACGTTCAAGCCTGCCACAACGCGCTGATCAGCTGGCCGACCAAGCTGGCCCTGGCACCCAATCTGAGCGATCTGGTGATGCAGGAACTGACACGCCAGCAGGTAACATCGACCGGGCATCCGCCGCTGCCGTCAGACCTGCCGCGCCCTCGTGTGGCAGCACCGCTTTGGGACGCCTGCTTCCAATGAGTACCCTGCACCCCTTCTACCGCACCCTGGGAGACACCGGCCTGCGCCTGTCTCCCCTCGGGCTGGGTACCGTCAAGATCGGCCGTAATCAGGGCGTAAAGTATCCGAACGGTTTCGACTTGCCAGACGACGACGCTGTGCGCAACCTGCTCGCGCTCGCACATGATCTGGGCATCAACCTGCTGGACACCGCGCCGGCCTACGGCACCAGCGAGCAACGCCTTGGCCCGCTGCTCAAGGGCCAGCGGGACAACTGGATCATCTGCAGCAAGGTTGGCGAGGAGTTTGTCGAAGGCCAGTCGCATTTTGATTTCTCGGCCAAACATACCCGCCATTCGGTAGAACGGTCACTGCAGCGCCTGGGCACCGATCGACTGGACCTGGTACTGGTACACTCCGACGGCAACGATCTTGAAGTGCTGGATCAGGAGGTCTACCCGACGCTGGCCCAGCTCAAGCAACAAGGCCTGATTCTCGCCTACGGGTTCTCCGGCAAGACGGTAGCCGGTGGTCTGCGTGCCCTGCAGCAGGGCGATTGCGCCATGGTGACCTACAACCTGCACGAACAGGCAGAACGCGAGGTGCTCGACTTCGCCCTGCAACACAACAAGGGCATTCTGATCAAAAAAGCGCTGGCCAGCGGGCACGTCTGCCTGAATGGCGAGGATCCGGTACGCAAGAGCCTGGAATTGGTTCTCGGACACCCCGGCGTGACCAGCGCGATTATCGGCACCATAACCCCCAGCCACCTTGCGCAGAATGTCAGCGCGGCCCTGTCGGTACTATCCAGCATGGAGTAAGGCATGACTCAAATCGTTGCCCGGAAAAACCCCGTCGCATTCAAGACCCAGGCCATCGCGGTTACCGCCAGTGCAGAGGTATTACGCTACGAACCAACCGGCAGCCCTTTGAGTTTTGCCCAGATACAGGAGCGTCGCGTCCCGCTCCAGCTCAGCGACCCCAACCACTTCAATGTCGTTCTGGCCAACCTGGGGGTCTCGGTCGATCTGTATCTGCACTGGCAGCAGCGGGATTTCCGCCTGCTGGTACGTCAGGACCGGCCGGACCACGGCGACCAGGTTCTGAAACTGTTGTCCGGCTACGTTCCTTCCCACGAACTGCGCGTGCCACTGTTGACCGTCATGACCGAGATCGCCGAGGAATTGCTGATCGAGACCCGAAGCGGCTGGCTGCAGGGGCGCTATCAGGATACCTGGCTGCCGACGCCCTATGCAGAGAGCCTGCCATTGGACAGTGAACGCCATTTCACCCTTGGCGCACGCGCCGGAAATACCAGGCCGGTGCTCTGCCGTGAGCTGAACCTGCTTGAGCGCCCACGGGCATACGTCCACTTGCCGACCAGTTCGCTGCAACTGGTCTACCAGATGCAGCTTGCTCTGCCGGACGACATAGACGCCCCTTCGCTCTTGCATGCCGACGAATATCTTGATCCGGACAGCAGGGAACTGATCGCCCGGGTTGACCACCAGCAACCGGACCTGTTTCTGGCCGAATACCGCAACGGCGAACCCACCGGCGAGCTATATCATCTGCAACGTGGTGAGCTGGTCGCCCAGCCAACGGGGGGCCTGCTGCTTAGCGAGGCGTTTGCCGAACAACAGGGCTGGGTGGTCACCGCAGCCAACTGCGCACTGCAGCAGGGCCTTGGCCTGACTGACGGCACAGCGTAACCACTGATTTGGCGCAAGCGTGTCAACATCAGCGCTCGCGCTGACGCAGCCACTCCAGATCTTCGGGGCGGGTAATTTTCAGATTGTCGGCACGGCCTTCCACCAGCAGCGGTGCCTGACCGACCCACTCCATCGCCGAGGCCTCATCGGTAATCCGGGCGCCAGCGGCCAGCGCCTCGGCCAGCGCCTGCTGCAACGGCCCGAGACGGAACATCTGTGGCGTGTAGGCTTGCCAGAACAGGCTGCGATCGGGTGTTGACGTGACGCGACCATCCGGGCCGATCTGCTTGAGGGTATCGCGTACCGGCACCGCCAGCAGTCCACCGACCGGATCATCGGCTAACGTGTTGAGCAGCGTGTGCAGGTCGCTATCGGTGAGATTGGGGCGAGCCGCGTCATGCACCAGCACCCAGTCGTCATCGGTCGCGCCCAGCTCACGCAGCGCAATGAGCCCGTTGAGCACCGAGTCAGCCCGCTCGCGTCCGCCGACTGCGCGGGTAATACGCGCATCCTGCGCACAGGGCAGCGTCGGCCACCAGCCATCATCTGCAGAGAGGGACACCACCAACCCGCGCAACCCCGGATGATCCAGAAAGCAGGCCAGCGTGTGTTCGATCAGGGTGCGTTCACCCCAGAGGAGGTATTGCTTCGGGCGATCTGCCTGCATGCGCGCGCCGACGCCGGCGGCGGGCAGAACAACCCAGAAATCGGGTGTAGCGACGCTCATTGGTCGCTCAGTTGGAACAGGGTCTCGCCCTGCTTGACCATGCCCAGCTCACGACGGGCACGCTCTTCGACGGTTTCCAGCCCCTGCTTGAGTTCAATGACCTCTGCCGTCAGCACACGATTACGCTCCAGCAGCTGCTCGTTCTCGCGCTGCTGCTCGGCAATCTGCTGCTTGAGCTGGGAAACGTGGGCAAGGCTGCCCTCGCCGACCCAGAGTCGGTACTGCATCGCCGCCAGCAGCGACAGCGCAATGAGCCAGAGCCATTTCAAGCCGGATGCTCCTGTCAAGGAACGGCGGGTACGCTCACGCGTACCCGCCAGACCGATCAGCCGCGGAACTCGGCGCGACCCTTGTAGGGCGCCTTGTCACCCAGTTGCTCTTCGATACGCAGCAGCTGGTTGTACTTGGATACGCGGTCGGAACGGCACAGCGAACCGGTCTTGATCTGACCGGCAGCGGTACCCACAGCCAGATCGGCGATGGTGCTGTCTTCGGTCTCACCGGAGCGGTGCGAGATGACGGCGGTAAAGCCGGCAGCCTTGGCCATCTGGATCGCTTCCAGGGTCTCGGTCAGCGAACCGATCTGGTTGAACTTGATCAGGATGGAGTTGCCGATCTTCTCGTCGATACCGCGCTTGAGAATCTTGGTGTTGGTCACGAACAGGTCGTCACCAACCAGCTGTACCTTCTCGCCGATCTTGTCGGTCAGGACTTTCCAGCCAGCCCAGTCGGACTCGTCCATGCCGTCTTCGATGGAGATGATCGGATAGCGCTGGGTCAGGCCAGCCAGGTAGTCGGCAAAACCGGCCGCATCGAACACCTTGCCTTCGCCGGCCAGGTCGTAATTGCCGTCCTTGTAGAACTCGCTGGAAGCGCAGTCCAGTGCCAGAGTGACGTCGTCACCCAGGGTGTAACCGGCGTTGGCAACGGCCTCGGCGATGGCTGCCAGCGCGTCTTCGTTGGACGCCAGGTTCGGCGCGAAGCCGCCTTCGTCACCGACTGCGGTGTTCAGACCACGGGCCTTCAGAACCGCTTTGAGGTGATGGAAAATCTCGGCACCCATGCGCAGCGCATCGGCGAAGTTCTTGGCGCCAACCGGCTGAACCATGAACTCCTGGATGTCGACGTTGTTGTCGGCGTGCTCACCGCCGTTGATGATGTTCATCATCGGTACCGGCATGGAGTAGACACCGGGGGTACCGTTCAGGTCGGCAATGTGCGCGTACAGCGGCACGCCCTTGGCCTGGGCAGCCGCCTTGGCTGCCGCCAGGGAAACGGCGAGGATCGCGTTGGCGCCCAGCTTGGCCTTGTTTTCGGTGCCGTCCAGTTCGATCATGGCGCGATCCAGGTCAGCCTGAGCGGTGGCATCACGACCAACCAGCAGCTCACGGATGGGGCCATTGATATTGGCGACGGCCTTGAGCACGCCCTTGCCGAGGTAACGGCTCTTGTCGCCATCACGCAGTTCCAGTGCTTCGCGCGAACCGGTAGAGGCGCCGGAGGGTGCACAGGCGCTGCCCATGATGCCGCCTTCCAGAATTACGTCCGCTTCAACGGTCGGGTTACCGCGCGAGTCCAGAACCTCACGGCCCTTGATATCAATGATTTTTGCCATCTTTACTTGCTAGCTCCGTATATCGGGTCAATCGGGTGAAAGCGGTAGCGGCTCAAGCCGTTTCCAGCACCGGGAAGCTCTTGACCAGATCGTCAAGGGCCTTCAACTGGGCAAGGAACGGCTCCAGCTTGTCCAGGCGCAGGGCGCAGGGGCCGTCGCACTTGGCGTTGTCAGGATCGGGGTGCGCTTCGAGGAACAGACCCGCCAGGCCCTGGCTCATGCCCGCCTTGGCCAGATCGGTGACCTGTGCCCGGCGACCGCCGGCCGAGTCACTGCGACCACCCGGCATCTGCAGGGCATGGGTCACGTCGAAGAACACCGGGTACTCGAACTGCTTCATGATGCCGAAGCCAAGCATGTCGACTACCAGATTGTTGTAACCGAAGGACGAACCGCGCTCGCACAGCACAAGGCGGTCATTGCCGGCTTCTTCACACTTGGTGAGGATGTGCTTCATTTCCTGCGGCGCGAGGAACTGGGCCTTCTTGATGTTGATCACGGCGTTGGTTTTGGCCATCGCCACAACCAGATCCGTCTGCCGGGACAGGAAGGCCGGCAGCTGGATGATGTCGCACACTTCGGCAACCGGCGCAGCCTGATAGGGCTCGTGCACGTCAGTGATGACCGGCACGTTGAAGGTGCGCTTGATCTCTTCAAAGATCTTCAGACCCTCTTCCATGCCGGGGCCGCGGAACGAGTTGATCGAAGAGCGGTTGGCCTTGTCGAAGCTGGCCTTGAACACGTAGGGAATCCCCAGCTTGTCGGTGACTTCAACGTAGTGCTCGCAGATCTGCATTGCCAGATCTCGCGACTCCAGTACGTTCATGCCACCAAACAGAACGAAGGGTTTGTCGTTGGCCATCTCGATGTCACCAACGCGCACGATTTTCTGTGCCATAAGCCAGCTTCTTCCTTAATCTCAGCCGTTCTTGTGCTGACGCAGCGCGGCGCCGATGAAACCACTGAACAGCGGGTGGCCGTAACGCGGCGTCGAAGTAAATTCCGGGTGGAACTGGCAGGCCACGAACCACGGGTGATCCTTGACCTCGACTACCTCGACCAGCGCGCCGTCGCCGGAACGACCGGAAATACTCAGACCGCCAGCCTGCAGATCGGGCAACAGATTATTGTTGACCTCGTAGCGGTGACGGTGACGCTCGACGATCACGTCCTTGCCATAGCAGTCGTGCGCCTTGGAGCCTGGCTCCAGCGTGCATTCCTGCGCACCCAGACGCATTGTGCCGCCCAGGTCGGACGCCTCGGTACGCAGCTCGGTCTGACCGGTCGCATCCTGCCACTCGGTGATCAGACCCACAACCGGGTGACCGGAGGTCTTGTCGAACTCGGTGGAGTTGGCATCGCTCCAGCCCAGCACATTGCGGGCGTACTCGATGACCGCGACCTGCATGCCCAGACAGATGCCCAGGTACGGAATCTTGTTCTCGCGGGCATAGCGCACGGCCGCGATCTTGCCCTCGACACCACGGGAGCCAAAGCCGCCCGGCACCAGAATGGCGTCGACCCCTTCCAGCAGACCGGTGCCTTGCTGTTCGATATTCTCGGAGTCGATATAGCGCACATTCACCTTGGTGCGTGCCTGAATGCCGGCGTGGCTGAGTGCCTCGATCAGCGACTTGTAGGCATCGAGCAGCTCCATGTACTTGCCGACCATGGCGATGGTGACTTCATGCTCGGGGTTGAGCTTGGCGTCTACCACGCGGTCCCACTCGGACAGGTCGGCCTGACCGCACTCCAGACCAAAGCGCTCGACGACGAAGTCATCCAGGCCCTGTGCGTGCAGTACAGACGGAATCTTGTAGATGGTGTCGACATCTTCCAGGCCGATCACCGCACGCTCTTCCACGTTGGTAAACAGCGCAATCTTGCGGCGCGAAGACAGGTCGATCGGATGATCGGAGCGGCAGATCAGCACATCGGGCTGCAGGCCGATGGAGCGCAGCTCCTTGACCGAGTGCTGGGTCGGCTTGGTCTTGGTCTCGCCAGCGGTGGCGATGTAGGGCACCAGCGTCAGGTGCATCAGCATCGCGCGCTTGGCACCGACCTCCACCCGCAGCTGGCGGATGGCTTCCAGGAACGGCTGGGACTCGATGTCGCCCACGGTACCGCCGATTTCAACCAGCGCCACGTCGGCATCGCCGGCACCCTTGATGATGCGGCTCTTGATCTCGTCGGTAATGTGCGGAATGACCTGAATGGTCGCGCCCAGATAGTCACCACGGCGCTCCTTGCGCAGCACGTCGGCATAGACGCGGCCGGTGGTGAAGTTGTTGTTCTGGGTCATGGTAGCGTTGACGAAACGCTCGTAGTGCCCCAGATCAAGGTCGGTTTCCGCGCCATCATGGGTCACGAAGACTTCACCATGCTGGAAGGGACTCATGGTGCCCGGATCCACGTTGATATAGGGATCCAGCTTGAGCATGGTGACCTTCAGACCACGCGCCTCGAGGATAGCCGCGAGGGAAGCCGAGGCGATGCCCTTACCCAAAGAAGAAACAACACCACCCGTGACGAAGATGTAGCGCGTCATGAAAAACCCATAGATTGAACAGTTAAGCGGTTTGCACCGCGAGGAATTCGAAGGGAGTCAGAGGTGACCTGAAGGGTCAGCCAAAGTCTCGTCAAGATGGGAAGTCAGGATACCAGACGGGCCCCGCTTGCTCAATCCGAAACAGGCTTCCAACTGACCGTAAAACCACTCTGATTTCCGTCCACCAGAGCCTGCTCGGCGTTCCAGCGCCCCGCCACCGAAACCAGCTCGCCGCCTGAGTATAGCAACGGCACCGAAGGACGCAGCCAGGCAGGTACGCGGACCTCCTGAAGCAGCTGTTTGACCGACCGGGTAGGCCTGCCCGGCAGCTTTATTCGCTCGCCCCCCTGCCGGTACGCAAGCTGCCACCCGGCCGCACCGGGAGCTCGTAAACCGCCGGACGACGGCGCGATACAGAGGGTCCCGTTACCGGCCAACAGCGACTGACAGGCAAGTGGCTGACAAATCTGGGCACTCCCCTGCCGGGGCCAGCCGGCTTCCACCAGCCAGAGACGATCTGACGAACGGTATAGCCTGTGGCTACCCAGCAGCAGTTGCGGTTGCGCGTCGCTGCAGGCTGCGAGTTGCTGCACCCACTGATCAAGATGCCGCTGATCCGGCATCAGCACGCCCTGCTGCCTCAACCAGAAACGCAGCAGATTGCGCTGCCTGGCGGGCGACAACACCAGTACCGGTGCAAGCAGCAGACTCGGCCAGTGACCAAGCCAGGCATCATCAAGCGGTAACACGGCAGACTGCAGATCAGATGCTGCCAGGTCATCCAGCAACCCGCAGGCCTCATCAGCATGTTCTGCCAGGCGGCGCAGACTCTGGTCTACCTGCGGCCAGCTGTCACGCAGCGCCGGCAACAACGCGTGCCGCAGCGCCGTACGGGCAAAACGCGCATCCCTGTTGGCAGGATCCTCAATCCAGTTCAAACCCTGTCGAACAGCGAAATCCGCAAGCTCGGCGCGCGACGCGTCCAGCAACGGTCGTGACAGCCAGCCACGCCCGAGCGGGCGACGGGCAGGCATCCCTGCCAGCCCTTGAATACCCGTGCCACGCAGCATGCGAAACAACATCGTTTCCAGCTGATCATCGGCATGATGCGCCAGCAGCAACTCGGCGCCCTCCGGCAGTGCCTCAGCAAAGGCTGCGTAGCGCGCGTCGCGGGCAGCCTGTTCGATACTGGGACTCTGCCCCACCCGCACCCGCACCACCGTCAGCGGCACACCCCGGGCGTCGCAGGCACGCTGACAATGCATCGCCCAGGCGTCAGCCTCGGGGTGCAGTCCGTGATGAATATGAATGGCGTAAAGTGGCGGAATATCAGAGGATTGGCGCGCCTGGACCAGCAGCTCAAGCAGAACCATGGAATCCAGACCACCGGACAACCCCAGCCACCAGGCCGGGGCGCCCAAACAGGAGCTGAGCTGCTCGCGCAGCCCCTGCGGTGTGAGCATTTACTGAATACCGAAGGACATCAGCCGCTGGTAGCGGGTTTCCAGCAGTTGCTCGGGAGTGCGCTCGTCAAGTTTGGCCAGTTGCGCAACCAGCTGCTGCTTGAGGCGCTCGGCAGTTTCCTGCGGTGAGCGCTGTGCGCCACCCAGCGGCTCGGGGATCAGGGTGTCGACCAGTCCCAGCTCTTTCAGACGCTCGGCGGTAATACCCATGGCCGCCGCTGCATCAGCCGCCTTTTCGGCGCTTTTCCAGAGAATGGAAGCACAGCCCTCGGGCGAGATCACCGAATAGGTCGAGTACTGCAGCATCATCAGATGATCGCAGACACCAATGGCCAGCGCACCGCCGGAGCCTCCTTCACCAATAACAGTGGCGATAATCGGCGTTTTCAGACGCGACATGACCTGCAGGTTCCAGGCAATGGCCTCACTCTGGCCGCGCTCTTCGGCATCGATGCCCGGATACGCGCCGGGGGTGTCGATAAAGGTCAGGATCGGCATCTTGAAGCGCTCGGCCATTTCCATCAGGCGGCAGGCCTTGCGGTAGCCTTCCGGCTTGGGCATGCCGAAGTTGCGGCGCACCTTTTCCTTTACGTCACGGCCTTTCTGGTGACCGATGACCATCACCGGCCGGCCGTCCAGGCGCGCAATGCCGCCGACGATGGCGGCATCATCGGCAAAATGGCGATCGCCGTGCAGCTCTTCAAAGTCGGTAAAAATGTGACGGATATAATCCAGCGTATAGGGCCGCTGCGGGTGGCGCGACATCTGGGCAACCTGCCAGCTGCTCAGGTTGCCGAAAATGCTCTCGGTCAGGGACTTGCTCTTCTCCTGCAGCCGAGTGATTTCTTCGGTGATGTTCAGCGCGTTGTCACTGCCGACCAGACGCAGCTCTTCGATCTTGGCCTGCAGGTCCGCAATTGGCTGTTCAAACTCCAAGTATTTCTGGCTGTTGCTCATAGGCATCCATCATCCGCTTGCGCCCGATCCGGGCATCCAAAAGTTTCGCAAATAACCTTACGGGATTGCCGGGCGCCCGTCGAGCATCCGGCTTTGCGCTATCTATAGTGCAGAGAGACGCTGTCTTTGCCCAACTGGTCACGCAGGCTTTGCAGCAGATCGTCTGCCGGCTCCACACGCCACTCGTCACCCAGGCGCAGCAGCGCTGCCGCATCGGCCCGCTGGTACTCGACCGTAACCGGGCAGCCGCCGCGATACTGCTGCAGCAGCCCTGCCATTCGGCTCAGCGCGGCGGCGTCGTGACGGGCGCCATCGAGGTTCACCCGTACACTGTCGAGCAGCCCGGTACGCGCCTCCTCCAGACTCATCACGCGCTTGGCACGCACCCGCATGCCGCCGGAGAAGTCATCGACCGCAACCTCCCCTTCGACCACCAGCATGGCGTCCTTCTGCAGCAAAGCCTGCGCCGCATTGTAGACCTCGGAGAACAGTGACACCTCGATCCGCGCCGATCGGTCATCGAGGGTGACAAAGCCTACCTTGTCGCCGCGCTTGTTCTTCATCACCCGCATGTCGAATACCAGCCCAGCGATGGTCTGGCTCTCGCGCGAAGGCTTCAGATCCAGAATGCGCTGACGGGCAAAACGCCGAATCTCGCGTTCGTACTCGTCGATCGGGTGACCCGTCAGATACAGACCCAGGGTTTCCTTCTCGCCACGCAGGCGTTCCTTGAAGGTCCACTCGCGCACCTTGCGGTAGGGCTCGTACACGTCGCGTTCGGTAGATGGCCCCAGCAGATCACCAAACAGGTCGTCGTGGCCGCTATCGGCGCTGCGCGCGGTCTGTTCGGCCGAGGCAATCGCCTCTTCCATCGCGCTCATCAATGCTGCGCGGTTACGGTCGATCTGCTTCTGATAGGCCTGAACTTCCTCGGCGAAGAACGGCCCGAGGCGATCCAGCGCACCGCTGCGAATCAGCGCTTCCATCACCCGCTTGTTGATACGCTTGAGGTCCACCCGGGCGCAGAAGTCGAACAAGTCGTTAAACGGGCCGCCGGCCTTGCGGGTCTCAACGATGGTTTCGACCGGGCCTTCACCCACGCCCTTGATCGCGCCGAGGCCGTAAACCACATCACCGGCGTCATCGACGGTGAACTTGAATTCCGAAACATTGACATCCGGCGCCTTGATCCGCAGGCGCATGCTGCGGCATTCCTCAATCAGCGTCACCACCTTGTCGGTGTTGTGCATATCCGCCGAGAGAACCGCTGCCATGAAGGGTGCCGGGTAATGGGCCTTCAGCCAGGCAGTCTGGTAGGAAACCAGACCATAGGCGGCCGAATGCGACTTGTTGAAGCCGTAACCGGCGAACTTTTCTACCAGATCGAAAATGTTACCGGCCAGGTCCGCGTCAATGCCGTTATTGGCGCAGCCTTCGATAAAGCCGCCACGCTGCTTGGCCATCTCTTCGGGCTTTTTCTTACCCATCGCCCGGCGCAGCATGTCCGCGCCACCCAGGGTGTAGCCAGCCATCACCTGGGCGATCTGCATGACCTGTTCCTGATACAGGATGATGCCGTAGGTAGGCTTTAGTACCGGCTCAAGACCGGCGTACTGATAGTTGGGGTGCGGGTAGGAAATCTCTTCCCGTCCGTGCTTGCGGTTGATGAAGTCGTCCACCATGCCTGACTGCAACGGGCCAGGACGGAACAGGGCCACCAGTGCGATCATGTCTTCCAGACAGTCGGGCTTGAGCTTCTTGATCAGCTCCTTCATGCCGCGCGATTCAAGCTGGAAAACGGCGGTGGTTTCCGCTTTTTGCAGCATGCTGTAGGTCGGTGCGTCATCCAGCGGGATCAGGTCGATATTGACCAGTTCCTCGTCACTGGCGCCCTGCGCACGCTGCTGGCGGTGGATGGTTTCCATCGCCCACTTGATGATGGTCAGGGTCCGCAGACCGAGGAAGTCGAACTTCACCAGACCGGCGGCTTCCACGTCGTCCTTGTCGAACTGGGTAACCAGGCCGCCACCCGATTCGTCGCAATACAGTGGCGCGAAATCGGTCAGCTTGGTCGGCGCGATTACCACGCCCCCGGCGTGTTTTCCGACGTTACGGGTAATACCCTCCAGCTTGAGCGCCATGTCCCAGATTTCCTGGGCTTCCTCATCGTTGGCGAGGAAATCGCGCAGCATCTCTTCCTGCTCATAGGCCTTGGTCAGCGTCATGCCGACCTCGAAGGGAATCATCTTCGACAGCTTGTCGGCCAGGCCGTAAGACTTGCCCTGCACCCGCGCCACGTCGCGCACTACCGCCTTGGCCGCCATGGTACCGAAGGTGATGATCTGCGAGACCGCGTTTCGGCCGTAGGCGTCGGCTACATAGTCGATGACCCGATCGCGGCCTTCCATGCAGAAGTCGACGTCGAAGTCGGGCATGGAAATACGCTCCGGGTTGAGGAAGCGCTCAAACAGCAGATCGTAGGCCAGCGGATCAAGGTCGGTAATCAGCAGCGAATAGGCGACAAGCGACCCCGCCCCCGAGCCCCGGCCCGGGCCTACCGGCACGCCGTTGCCCTTGGCCCACTTGATAAAGTCCATCACGATCAGGAAGTAGCCGGGAAAGCCCATCTGATTGATGATGTCGAGTTCGAAGTTGAGACGGTCGATATAGACCTGGCGCTTGGCCTCGTAGTCCGGCGTATCAGGCGGCAGAATCACCTTCAGACGCTCTTCCAGGCCCTCGAAGGAAACCTTCTTGAAGTACTCCTCGATGGTAAGACCATCCGGAATGGGAAACTCCGGCAGAAAGTAGGTACCCAGCTGGACATCGATATTGCAGCGCTTGGCAATTTCGACACTGTTTTCCAGCGCCTCGGGGATATCGGCAAACAGCTCGGCCATTTCCTCCGAGGTTTTCAGGTACTGCTCCTCGCTGTACTGACGCACCCGGCGCGGATCGTCCAGCGCCCTGCCCTCACCAATGCAGACACGGGTCTCATGGGCCTCGAAGTCACCGCGCTTGAGAAAGCGTACATCGTTGGTCGCGACCACCGGACAGCCGCTGCGCGCCGCCAGCGCGACGGCGGCATGCACGTGTTCCTCATCATTGACGCGACTGGTGCGCTGCAGTTCGAGATAAAAGCGATCAGGGAAGACACCCATCCAATAGGCCAGCAGCTCATCCGCCCGTTCGGGGCTCGAAGACAGCAGCGCGATACCAATCTCCCCTTCCTTGGCCGCCGACAGGGCGATCACGCCCTCGCTGGCCTCGGCAATCCACTCCCGACGCACCGTAACAACGCCGTTGCGCTGACCCTCGGTATAGCCACGCGAGACCAGCTCGGTGAGATTGCGGTAGCCCTTGGGGTTCATCGCCAGCAGACTGATGCGGGTCAGCACGCTGTCGTCTTCGGCATCGGTCAGCCACAGATCAACGCCGGAAATCGGCTTGATGCCACCGCCCATCGCAGCCTTGTAGAACTTGACCAGGCTGCACATGTTGCTCTGGTCGGTAATCGCCACCGCCGGCATGCCCGCCTCGGTAACAGCCTTGATCAGGGGTTTGACCTTGACCAGTCCGTCGACCAGGGAGTACTCACTGTGGACACGCAGGTGAACAAAGGAAAATGACATGGAAATCCTGTTTCAGATGGCGAAGCGTCAGGCAGAGAATTGTAGCGACGGGGAACTGCTGCGGCCAGTCGCAGCATACAGAACGATGTGACCGCTGCAGCCGGTTACCGTTCCAGCGCCTTGCGCACCGGCGCAAAGGAACGACGATGAATGGGTGTCGCACCCAGCTCACGCAGTGCGGCGAGGTGCACCGGCGTTGGATAGCCTTTGTGACCGGCTATGCCATACCCGGGATATTGCCTGTCCAACTCCAGCATTTCGCGATCACGTGCGACCTTGGCCAGAATCGATGCTGCCGCAATTGCCGGCACCCGGCTATCGCCCTTGATCACCGGCTCGCTGCGCATCGGCAACGCCGGACAGCGATTGCCGTCCACCAGCACCAGATCGGGGCGAACCTGCAACCCCGCTACCGCGCGCTGCATCGCCAGCATGGTAGCGTGCAGAATATTCAGCCGATCGATTTCTTCCACCTCGGCCCGGGCAATGCACCAGGCGAGCGCGCGCTCCTGAATCAGCGGAAAGAGTGCCTCTCGCCGCGCCTCGGTCAATTTCTTGGAATCATTCAGCCCTTCGATCGGACGGGCCGGATCCAGGATAACGGCCGCGGTAACCACCGCACCACAGAGCGGACCGCGCCCTACCTCATCAACCCCGGCGATCAGCTCCTCGCCCGCCGGCAATGACCAGTCCATGCTGAGCTGACTCACAGGTGTCCACGCTCGGCCATCAGGTCGGCAACCGCGTCCGCCGCGCACTGATCGGCATCACGACGCAGCATCTGATGCAGCTGCATAAAGGTCTGTTCTGTTTCGGCTCGCTCTGCGGTCGGCAGCAGGCGGGCCAGCAGCGCCTCGCCCATTGCCTCGGGCGTCGCCGCATCCTGCAGGAACTCGGGGGCCACTTCGCGCCCGGCCAGCAAATTCGGCAGCGACACATGCCCCACCTTGACCAGCCGCTTGAGGATACGGAAGGTCAGCCCCGCCATACGATAGGCCACCACCATCGGGCGCTTGAACAGCATGGCTTCGAGCGTGGCGGTACCCGAGGCGATCAATACCGCATCACAGGCAGCCAATACCTCATGAGCCTGGCCGTCGAACAGGGTCAGCGGCAACTCAAGTCCGCTCTCGGCGAGAATGGCATCCATCTGCTGACGGCGTTCAGGACTGGCGCAGGGCATGATGAACTGCAGATCCGGCTGACGCTCAAGGCACCAGGCGGCAGTATCCAGGAACAGGCGCCCCAGCTTGCGCAGCTCACCGTTGCGGCTACCCGGCAGCAGAGCGACAACACGTCCCGCTTCCGCCAGACCCAGCGACTGCCGCGCGGCGGCACGATCCGGCTCCAGCGGGACACGGTCGGCCAGGGTGTGGCCGACGCAGCGCACCGCCACACCGTGCCGGCGGTAGACGTCTTCCTCAAAGGGAAACAGGGTGAGCATCAGATCGGTCGACTGAGCGATACCCAGAACCCGCTTCTCACGCCACGCCCAGACCGACGGGCTGACGTAGTGCACCGTGGGAATGCCCACGTCACGCAGACGCTGTTCAACCCCAAGGGTGAAGTCCGGCGCATCAATACCAATGAATACGTCCGGCCGCTCCTGCTTGAGGTAATCGACCAGCTCGCGACGGATTCTGAGCAGCTCGCGCAGACGCCCGAGCACCTCGACCAGCCCCATTACCGACAGACGCTCCATCGGCACCCGGGTCTGCATGCCCTCGGCGAGCATGCGAGGCCCTCCGATACCAATAAAACGTGCATTGGGGAAACGTTGCTTGAGCGCCGCGATCAGCCCTGCCCCCAGGGTATCGCCGGACGCCTCACCGGCAACCAGGGCAATACACAGGGACTTGTTCGAACGCAACGGGGCGATACCTGCCATGTCAGCGGGTAATGCCGCGGGTCGACTCGTTGATGGAGGCACAGTACAGGGCAACTTCCGGGAACTGCTCGGCAGCCTCCGCCAGTTGCGCCATAGCCTCGCTGGTGGTCAGACCCTGACGGTAGACGACCTTGTAGGCACGGCGCAGCGCACTGATCAGCTCGGCGGAATAACCGCGACGACGCATGCCCTCGAAGTTCATGCCATGGGCACTGGCCGGGTTACCACCGACCATGACAAACGCCGGAATATCCTTGAACACCGCAGTATTGGCGGCGCTCATGGCAAAGGAGCCGATGTGGCAGAACTGGTGGACTGTGGTGTAGCCACCCAGAATCGCACCATCGCCCACATGTACATGACCGGCGATGGTCGCATTGTTGGCCATGATGATGTTGTCACCAACCACGCAGTCGTGGGCGACATGGACATACGCCATCAGCAGATTGTTGCTGCCAATACGGGTGATGCCCTGGTCCTGCACGGTTCCGCGATGCAGGGTGCAGCCTTCGCGGATGATGTTGTTGTCACCAATCACCAGCCGGGTAGGCTCACCCTTGTACTTCTTGTCCTGACACTCCTCGCCCACCGACGCGAACTGGAATATCCGGTTCCCGCGCCCGATGGTCGTCGGCCCCTTGATAACAACATGGGAGGCTACCTGCGTGCCGGCGCCAATCTCGACGTCGGCACCGATATAACTCCAGGGACCTACCTCGACGTCATCAGCCAGCCGTGCGGCCGGATCAACAATCGCCAGAGGGTGAATACGACTCATATCTTGCGTTCCGCACAAATGATTTCAGCTGAACAGGCTTCCTTGCCGTCAACGGTAGCACGGCAGGCAAACTTCCAGATACCACGCTTGTCACTCAGATAGCTGGCTTCCAGCTGAAGCTGATCGCCCGGCACAACCGGCTGGCGGAAGCGCAGCTTGTCGGAGCCGACAAAATAATACAGAGTGCCATCCGCCGGTTTTACGCCCATCATCTTGAAGCCGAGCAGGCCGGCGGCCTGAGCCATGGCCTCGATGATCAGCACACCGGGCATAATCGGGTGCTGGGGAAAATGACCATTGAAGAACGGCTCATTGACCGAGACGTTCTTGTAAGCACGAATGCGCTTGTTCTCAAGATCCAGCTCCTGAACCCGATCCACCAGCAGGAAGGGGTAACGGTGGGGCAGGTATTCTTTGATTTCGTTGATATCCATGTATCGCTGGCCTTGCTGAAAAGGATAAAAGCGCCCCGAACGGGGCGCCACTCAGGCGTTTGATGAGTCGGGGGACTGCCGAGTCACCTGCTCAAGCTGTTTCTCGAGCTGCTGAAGTCGCTTGGCCATACCATCAAGCTGACGGATACGCGCAGCGCTCTTCTTCCATTCGCCAGCCGGCTGCATCGCCGTACCTGAGGAATAGGCACCCGGCTCGGTGATGGAGCGGGTGACCATGGTCATGCCGCTGACGAACACATTGTCGCAGACCTCGATATGCCCGACCATGCCGACACCGCCAGCAATCATGCAGTGGCGACCGATTTTGGTGCTGCCGGAGATACCGACGCAGGCCGCCATTGCCGTGTGATCACCGACCTGCACGTTATGTGCGATCTGAATCTGGTTATCGAGCTTGACCCCGTTGCCGATCAGGGTGTCGGCCAAGGCGCCGCGGTCGATGGTGGTATTGGCACCGATTTCGACATCATCACCAATACGCACTCCGCCAATCTGGGCAATTTTCTGCCAGTGGCCAGCCTGATTGGCGAAGCCAAACCCCTCGGAGCCGATTACCGCACCCGACTGAATCACCACTCGCTCGCCAATATGAACGTCGTGGTAAAGGGTCACCCGGGGAGCGAGCCAGCCACCCGCACCGATAGTCGAACGCGCACCGACATAGCACTGCGGACTCAGGGTAACGCCGGCACCGATAACGGCCTCGGCCTCGACAACCACACCGGCGCCAATGCTGGCACTGGGATCAACCTGCGCGTTCGCTGCCACCACCGCAGTCGGGTGAATACCGGCAGCTGCTATGGGCTTGCGGTCAAAGCGGTGAGACAGGCGAGCGTAGGTCAGATAAGGGTCGGCCACCACCAGCGCATTGCCGGCAAACCCCTCGGCATCGCGCTCGGTCAGCAGGACCGCACTGGCACGGGTATCAGCCAGGTACTTGCGATACTGGGCGTTGGCCAGAAAAGCGAGTTGGCCGGGGCCGGCATCCTGCAGGGTCGCCAGGCCGAGGATTTCCGTTTGCGGGTCCCCAATAAGCTGCGCGCCGAGCTCTTCAGCCAGGCGCGCAAGGGACAAGGACAGGATTTCGGACATCAGCGGGTGCTATTCAGGCGCTCAATCACCTGACGGGTGATATCGAACTGCGGCTTCACTTCGATCACGCCACCGCGATCGAGTACCAGGTCGTAACCACCTGCGGACAGTACGCCTTCAACGGCAGCATCCAGGCGCGGACGCAGGGTTTCCAGCATCTGACGATCGGACTGGGCCTTGGCCTCATTCAGCTCACGCGACTGCAGCTGGAACTCACGTACCTTCTGACGCAGTTCAAGCTCCAGCTTTTCGAGCTCGGACTGCTCCATCTGACCGCCATCACGCTGCAGGCGCTCCTGCAAACGCTTGGCTTCAGCTTCCAGATTCTTTACGCGTTGCAGCTGCGCACCGAACTGCTTTTCGGCGTCAACCGAGTATTTCTTCGCTGCATCCGACTCCAGCAGCGCCATCTGATAATCCAGCACGGCAATCTTCATCTCGGCAGAGGCCTGGAAACTGGCCAGAGCCAGCAGGGACATCACCGCTACACGCGTAAACTTACCCACTCTAAAACTCCTGATTTCGATACCACGTTGTTATTGGTCTGACGTCAGAACGTCTGGCCGAGAGTGAACTGGAACACCTGGGCGTCGTCGGCCGAATCAGCATTCAGCGGCATGGCCAGACTGAAGCCCAAGGGGCCCAGTGCGGTCAGCCAGGACAGGCCGACACCGACACTGTAACGCAGCTCACCGAGGTCAACATCGCCACAACCGGGATTCTTGTCGCCCTCAACCGTCTTGGTCTGCGTGCACTGGGTATCGTATATGTTACCTACGTCGAAAAACAGGGCCGTGCGCAACGAACGCTGGTCTTTGACGAAGGGGGCCGGGAAGATAACTTCCGCACCGCCGGTGATCTTGATGTTACCGCCAAAGGGCAGCGAGTCCTGATCAGGGTCGTTGACATTCGGGGTACTCTTCGGACCCAGGGTGCTGTCCTCGAAGCCGCGCACAGAGCCGATACCGCCGGCGTAGTAATGCTCGTAGAACGGCATGCGGTCGGTACCGCCAAAGCCGCGACCAAAGCCCAGATCGGTGTGCAGACGCAGGGTCAGGTCTTCGGTCATCGGGAAGAAGCGCTGACCGCGATAATCCATGGTGTAGAACTGCAGATCACTGCCCGGCACGGTCACATGCCAGCTCAGGCTCTGCGAGTGGCCACGATCCGGGAATACGCCGCGATTGAGCGTGCTCTGCGACCAGGAGGCGTCGAAGAACAGGTTGGTAAAGCTGTCCCCTTCGGTATCCAGGAAATTCAGAATCTCCTGCACGGTATAGATACCGCTCTTGATGGTGTCCTGCTGGGCACTCATCCCGAAGGAGATGCGCGAGGTGTCACTGACCGGATAACCGAAGTTGAAGCCGCCACCGAAGGAGTCGACGGCGTAGCTGGTGACATCGACGTCCAGCTCATCGTAGTCGGTAGTCCGGTAGAATGCGTTGTAGCCCAGGCTCATGCCGTCAACGGTGAAGTACGGATCCAGAAAGCCGAAGGACAACGAGGTCTGATAATCGGAGCGGTTTGCCCCGACACTTACCCGGTTACCGGTACCGAAGAAGTTGTTCTGGCTGATCGAGCCACCGAGGATGATACCGGAGCTCTGGGAAAAACCGAGGCTGGCGGTTACCGAGCCGGACGGCTGCTCTTCGACGCTGTAATTGACGTCAATCAGATCGTCGGTGCCGGGTACCGGAACCGTCTCGACATTCACTTCCTTGAAGAAACCCAGGCGCTCAAGGCGGGTCTTGGACTGATCAATCAGATAGGTTGACGCCCAGCCACCCTCCATTTGCCGCATTTCGCGACGCAGCACCTGATCTTCGGTCTTGGTATTGCCACGGAAGTTGATGCGATTGACGTAGGCACGCTTGCCCGGGTCGACATAGAAGGTCACGGCAACCGTCTTGTCTTCTTCGTTGATCTCGGGAATACCGTTGACGCTGGCGAAGGTGTAACCCTCATTACCCAGTCGACGACTGATCAGGTCGGAGGTAGACGTCATCACCTGGCGGGAGAAAATCTGACCCGGTTCAATCAGCATCAGACGCTTGATCTCGTCCTCACCTACGACCAGATCACCGGACAGACGCACATCGCTGATGCTGTAGCGCTCGCCCTCGGTAATGTTGACGGTGATATAGACGTGTTTCTTGTCCGGGGTGATGGATACCTGGGTCGAAGCCACGTTCATGTTGATGTAGCCACGGTCCAGATAATAGGAGCGCAGCCGTTCCAGATCACCCGACAGCTTCTCGCGGGAATACTTGTCGTCACTGCTCAGGAACGAGAACCAGCCCGACGTCTTCAGCTCGAACAGATCAACGAGATCTTCGGTCTCGAAGACGGTGTTGCCGACAACGTTGATGTGCGAAATCGCCGCAACCGACCCCTCGTCGATGACAATCTTCAAGGCAACCCGGTTACGCGGTTCGGGAATGACCTGCGCCTCGATATCGGCAGAGTAGCGACCCTGGGATACGTACTGACGAAGCAGCTCGTTGCGCACCCCTTCCAGGGTTGCGCGCTGGAAAATCTCGCCTTCAGCCAGGCCGGCGGCGCTCAGGCCCTTGAGCAGGTCCTCGCTCTTGATCGCCTTGTTGCCTTCCAGCTCGATAGAAGAAATGGAGGGACGCTCGACCAGGTTGATCACCAGCACGTCGCCTTCGCGACCCAGCTGAATATCCTGAAAGAAGCCGGTACGGAACAGGGAGCGCGTAGCTTCGACCAGTTCCGGATCATCGACTTCGTCACCAATGTTCAGCGGCAAGGCGCTGAATACGCTGCCGGCGGAAACCCGCTGCAAACCATTGACGCGGATATCGGAGATCTGGAAGGCAGCGGCGTGAGCCCCCGGCGCCAATAGCATCGAAAAAAGCGCAGGCAATAGGTAACGTTTCATGAAATCCGTTTTGATCCAGCTGATTGAATTCTTATCTGCCATCAATGGCAGGTCGTGTTCAGGCAGTGCACTTGGTCAGCCGCCCAGGCGGCTAATATCGTTATAAATGGCAAACAGCATGACTCCGACGATCAGGCTCAAGCCGATCTGCAGTCCCCATGTCTGAATTCGCTCGGAGAGAGGCTTACCCCTGACCCACTCGGCCACGTAATACACCAGGTGACCACCATCCAGAACCGGTATCGGGAGAAGGTTCAAAACCCCCAGACTGATACTCAAGTACGCAATAAAACTGAGAAAACTTTCCAGCCCTGACTTGGCAGAGGCGCCCGCCACTTTAGCAATCGTAATCGGACCACTCAAGTTTTTTGCCGAGACCAGCCCTGTCAGCATCTTCCACAGTGAATCCAGCGTCAGCGCTGTCATTTCCCAGGTTTTCTGCATCGCGACCGGCACAGCGACCAGAGGGTTGTAACTTATCTGGCGCTGCATGTGAGCCGGCATGTCGATCGGCTCGACGCCTGCACCAACGTATCCGACAACCACATCGTCACTTGCCTTGGGACGCGGCGTCAGCGCGATATCAACCAGGCTGCCGTTGCGCTCGACCTGTAATTGCAGGACCTGCTGCGCATTGGCCTGAATGGTCGGCACCACGTCGGTCAGCCAGTCGGATACCGGCTGACCGTCAATAGAAAGAATCAGATCGCCAGGCTGCAAACCGGCCTCGGCCGCGGCACCGTCAGGCGCAATCTGGCCGATACGCGGGGGAATTTGAGGCTGCCATCCGGTCAACCCGAGCGCCACCATTGGATCGGGCGCCTCTTCTCCCCTGAGCCAGTTATCGAGGGGTAGCTGGTAGCGCTGTTCACTGCCACCGGAAAAGGGTTTGGCAGTCACATCAATGCTGCCACTCTCACCAAGACGCCGGATCAGTTGCAGATTGATTTCGTGCCAGCTTCGTGTCGAGGTGCCATCAACGGCGGTAATTTCCAGCCCTTCGTGCATACCGGCCAATGCCGCAGGGGAACCGGCAGGGACGGGGCCAAGCACTGGCGCCACCGTGCTGAAACCGATCACCGCGACAATCCAGAAGGCGAGGATCGCGAGCAGGAAATTCGCCAGCGGACCTGCAGCCACAACCGCAATGCGCTGCTTTACCGTTTTGCGATTGAAGGCCTGATCCAGCTCGTGTTCGGCAACCGGCGCCTCGCGCTCGTCGAGCATCTTGACGTAGCCGCCCAGCGGAATGGCGGCGATGGCATATTCGGTTCCGCGCCGATCGTGCCAGCGCAGCAGCGCAGGGCCGAAACCGATCGAAAAGCGCAACACCTTGATGCCGCAGCGCCGGGCTACCCAGAAATGACCGTACTCGTGAATGGTGACCAGCAGCCCGAGAGCGACCACCGTAGCCAACAACGTAGACAGCAGCTCCATTCAGTACCTCACAGGGCGGACAAGCCACCCGATAACTTAGCTTCCGTTTGCCTCTACCCAGCTCGAGGCGTGCTCACGCGCGCTGCGATCTGCCTGCAGAATATGCTCCAGATCGCGCACCGCCTCACTGGGCAAACGGTTCAATGTGTCCTCGATGATAACAGGGATGTCCACAAAGCGAACGCGCCCTGCCAGAAAGGCTTCGACCGCCACCTCGTTGGCCGCATTCAGCACGGCGCAACTGGTGCCGCCGGCGAGAGCAGCTTCCCGGGCAAGACGCAGACAGGGAAATCGCACCGGGTCCGGGGCTTCAAAATCAAGTCGTGCGGTTGTCAGCAGATCCAGCGCACTGACACCGGAATCAATGCGCTCCGGCCACGCCAGGGCATGAGCAATGGGCGTTCGCATATCCGGGTTTCCCAGCTGAGCAAGCACGGACCCGTCGACATAATCGACCAGCGAATGCACTACGCTCTGAGGGTGCACAACCACCTCAACCTGATCCGGATGGGCCGCAAACAGCCAGCAGGCCTCAATCAACTCGAGCCCCTTGTTCATCATGCTGGCCGAGTCCACCGATATTTTCTGCCCCATCGACCAGTTCGGATGAGCACAGGCCTGCGCCGGCGTTACCTGAAGCAACTGTTCGTAGGTAAAGCTACGAAACGGCCCACCCGAAGCCGTCAACAGAATACGACGCACCCCTGCCCTGCCGAGCCCCGCCGAATAATGCTCGGGCATGCACTGAAAAATCGCATTGTGCTCACTGTCGATCGGCAGCAAGCGCGCGCCGGAGGCCTTCACAGCCTCCATGAACAATGCGCCGGACATGACCAGCGCTTCCTTGTTCGCCAGCAACACCCGCTTGCCCGCCTGGACTGCGGCCAGGGTTGGTCGAAGGCCGGCCGCGCCAACAATGGCCGCCATCACCACATCCACTGCATCATCGGCAGCAACCCGCGCCAACGCGTCGGCACCATGGAGCACTTCGGTCTGCAGCCCTTCTGCTATCAGCTCAGCCTGCAGGACATCGGCCTGAACCTCGTCAGCGACGACCGCATACTGCGGGCGATGAGCACGACACTGCGCCGCCAGCACACTCATGCGGCTATAACCGGTCAGCGCAAACACCTGATAGCGCGACGGGTGACGGGCAATCACGTCCAGCGTGCTGACACCAATCGACCCGGTAGCACCCAGAACGGTAACCTGCTGCCGGCTCACGCCAAACGGCTCCCGAGCAGCAGCCAGACCCCAACGTACAGCGGAATCGCCGCAGTCAGACTATCGATGCGATCCAGCACGCCACCATGCCCCGGCAACAGATTACTGCTGTCCTTGAGGCCGGCCTCGCGCTTGAACAGGCTTTCAGTCAGGTCGCCGACTACCGATATCAGCACCACCAGCGCCGAACCGACAAGGCCCAGCACAATCGCCTGCAGCCCCCACCCCAGATAGAGCATGGCTGCCAGTGCCAGCGACAGACTCAGCAGCAGGCCGCCGAGCAGGCCTTCACGAGTCTTGCCGGGACTGACATTGGGCAGCAACTTGGTGCGGCCAAAGGCCTTGCCGGAAAAGTAGGCGCCGATATCAGCACCAAACACCAGTACCGCAAGCCCCAGAAGCATCCACAGCCCGTGCTCCTGGGCCCGCAGCCAGACCACTCCCGCCCAGGCCGGCAACAGGATCAGCAACCCGAACAGTTGGCGCAGAAAACTGCCGCGCCACAGACCGGCGCCGTTGGGATAGCGCAGGATCATCAGCGTCGCCATGCCCCACCAAACCAGCGCTGGCGCGACGAAGTAGATGATGGCCGGAGCGTCGCGATACAGACCGACCATGAACAGGCCGAGGGTAGCCGCATAAACAATGCGACCGCTCTGACGGCTTTCACCGCACAGCCGCATCCACTCCCAGGCAGCCAGCATGACCACCGCACCAATAAACGCCGCAAACCATGCGCCCTGCAGGCCGACAAACCCGGACACTGCAATCAGCGCCAGAATGACGCCCGTTATTACCCGTTGCTTGAGCATCAGGACTCCGCTGCGATCTGATCGCTGGTTTTGCCAAATCGGCGTTGACGACCCGCAAAATCGCACATCGCCTCGCGCAGGGCGGCATGCTTGAAATCGGGCCAGTAAAGATCGGAAAAGTACAGCTCGGCGTAGGCCAGCTGCCATAGCAGGAAGTTGCTGATGCGCTTTTCACCGCCAGTGCGAATGCACAGGTCCGGCAACGGCAGGCCCGCAGTACTGAGTCGCGCCTCAATCGCCTGCTCGTCAATCGATGCCGGCGTGCGCTCACCGCGCACTGCTTCTTCCGCCAGACTTCGTGCAGCCTGGGCCATGTCCCACTGGCCACCGTAATTGGCGGCAATGACCAGCGTCAGGCGACTGCAATGGGCAGTCTGCTGCTCGGCCTCCAGCATTGCCTGCTGAAGCTCGCGGGAAAACCGGCTGCGATCACCGATGATGCGCAGGCGCACACCATTCTCGCCCAGCTTGCGAACCTCGCGGCGCAGGGCACTGAGGAACAGCTCCATGAGCGCACCGACCTCGTCGGCCGGGCGCTGCCAGTTTTCGCTGGAGAAGGCAAACAGGGTCAGCACCTCGACCCCTTCCTCGACGCAGACCTCAATCATTGCCTTTACCGCATCAACACCTGCCTTGTGCCCGGCAACGCCGGGCATCAGGCGCTTGCGCGCCCAACGGTTGTTGCCATCCATGATGATGGCAATGTGGCGAGGCACGACGGCCAGGCTACCAGCCTGCTTTTTGTTGTTCATTTGAAAGCCGGTCACTGACAGCCTCAGATGGCCATCAGATCCTTTTCTTTCACTTCCAGCGCCTTGTCGATTTCGGCGATGAACTTGTCGGTCAGCTTCTGCACCTCATCAGCGGCGCGACGCTCCTCGTCTTCGCTGATTGCCTTCTCTTTCTGCAGATCCTTGAGCTGACTCAGCGCATCGCGGCGAATGTTGCGCACGGCAACGCGACCGCCTTCAGCCTCTGCACGGGCCTGTTTGGTGTAGCCCTTGCGGGTCTCCTCGGTCAGCGCCGGCATGGGTACACGAATGGTCGTGCCGGAGGTGGCCGGGTTGAGGCCCAGATCAGAGGTCATGATCGCCTTTTCGACCGCCTGAATCATGCCCTTGTCGAACACGCTCAGAGCCAGGGTCCGCGAATCCTCAACGATGACGTTGGCAACCTGACGCAGCGGCGTATCGGAGCCGTAATAGGAGACCATGATGCTATCCAGCAGAGCCGGGTGAGCGCGACCGGTACGAATCTTGGCGAACGCGTGTTCCAGCGCCTCAACGGATTTCTTCATGCGCTCCTGCGCGTCTTGCTTGATTTCGTTGATCATTACTCAACCCTCGATCAGTGTTCCTTCGGCGCTGCCAACAACCGCATTCAGCAACGCACCAGGTTTGTTCATGTTAAACACCCGCAGGGGCATATTGTGGTCACGGATCAGGCAGATTGCCGTCAGGTCCATGACTTCCAGCTTAAGATCCAGAACCTGGTCATAGCTGAGTGTTTCGAAGCGTTCGGCGTTCGGGTCCTTCATCGGGTCGGCGTTGTAGACACCGTCCACCTTGGTTGCCTTGAGCACCAGATCGGCGTCGACCTCGATACCGCGCAAACAGGCCGCCGTATCGGTGGTGAAGAAAGGGTTACCCGTGCCGGCGGAGAATATTACCACGTCACCACCAGCGAGGTAGCGCATTGCCTTGCGGCGGTCGTAATGCTCGGTCACGCCTTCCATGGTAATGGCCGACATCACCCGAGTCTGAATGTTGGACCGCTCCAGCGAGTCGCGCATGGCCAGCGCATTCATGACGGTCGCCAGCATACCCATATGGTCGCCAGTGACCCGATCCATGCCGGCTGCGCTCAACGCAGCACCGCGGAACAGGTTGCCACCGCCAATCACCAGACCGACCTGGACGCCAATACCAATCAACTGCCCGATCTCCAGCGCCATACGGTCCAGCACCTTGGGATCAATACCGAAATCCTCGGTTCCCATCAGCGCCTCGCCGCTGAGCTTGAGAAGAATGCGCTTGTATTTGGGTTGGCGGCTACTGGGTACCTGGGCCATGTCTTAGTCTCCTGGGCTGGAAGGGAGAAATACTCAACGAGTTCCACCCAGACCATCGGGGCGCGAACTTGTTCAGTATTTCTTGAAAAAGAGGCTTCACGCCTGCGCGGGAAGCCTCTCGGATCAACCTTGTCGCCCCCACCTATGGGCAGGGGCGGTGCACCGGTCAGCGTGCACTATAGCGTATTACTGCTTGGCAGCAGCCAGCTGAGCGGCAACTTCGGCAGCAAAATCGGTCTCGGCACGCTCGATGCCCTCACCCACTTCGAAACGCACGAAGGAAACCACTTCAGCACCGGCTTTCTTGGCCAGCTCACCGACCTTGACGTCCGGATCCTTGACGAAGGGCTGCTCGATCAGGCTGCCTTCGGAAACAAACTTGTTGATACGGCCCTTGACCATGTTCTCAACAATGTTTTCCGGCTTGCCGGCGATCTTGTCAGCGTTCAGAGCCAGGAAGATTTCCTTCTCTTTGGCGATCGCTTCTTCGGATACCTGGGAGGCATCCAGGAACTGCGGGTTGCTGGCAGCAACGTGCATGGCAATATCACGGGCCAGTTCTTCGTTACCGCCATTCAGGGTAACGACAACACCGATGCGGTGACCGTGCAGGTAAGCACCAACCACATCACCTTCAACGCGGGTCAGGCGACGGATGTTGACGTTCTCACCGGTCTTGGCAACCAGAGCTTCGCGGGCCGCTTCCTGATCAGCGATCAGCGGAGCAGCGTCGGTGTAACCAGCTTCAAACGCCTTGTCCAGGCTGGCAGCAACGAATGCCTTGAAGTCATCCTGCAGAGCCAGGAAGTCGGTCTGGGAGTTGACTTCGATGATGACTGCGGACTTGTTGTCGGCAGCAACCTTGACGGCGATGGAGCCTTCAGCGGCGATATTGCCTGCTTTTTTGGCTGCCTTGATGGCGCCGGAAGCGCGCATGTCGTCAATCGCCTTCTCGATATCACCTTCAGCGGCAACCAGAGCCTTTTTGCACTCCATCATGCCCTGACCGGTACGCTCGCGCAGTTCTTTGACCAGTGCTGCAGTAACTTCTGCCATGGATTCTTCCTCACATAACTGGATTAGTTCCTGCTTCCGATAATCAGCAGGAAGCAACGAATCATCTTGCGATAAACACATTGCAAAAAGGGGGCATCGCCCCCTTTTTGCTACGGCAACAATTCAGCCGTAAGCACCTCAGCCCTCAGAGGCTTCCGGAGCAGCTTCTTCGACGAACTCGTCAGCAGCGCCGGCGTTGCCCTTGCCACGCAATACTGCGTCAGCCATGGCAGCAGCGTACAGCTTGATGGCGCGGATTGCGTCGTCGTTACCCGGGATAACGAAGTCAACGCCATCCGGGCTGCTGTTGGTATCAACGATGCCGATAACCGGAATACCCAGCTTGTTGGCTTCGGTGATGGCAATGCGCTCGTGCTCGACGTCGATGACGAACAGGGCATCGGGCAGGCCGCCCATATCCTTGATACCACCCAGGCTGCGATCCAGTTTTTCCAGATCGCGCGAGCGCATCAGCGCTTCTTTCTTGGTCAGCTTGGCGAAGGTGCCGTCCTGAGACTGAGTCTCCAGGTCGCGCAGACGCTTGATGGACTGACGGATGGTCTTGTAGTTGGTCAGCATGCCGCCGAGCCAACGGTGATCAACATAGGGCTGACCAGCACGTGATGCTTCTTCAGCAATGATCTTGCTGGCAGCGCGCTTGGTGCCGACGAACAGGATCTTGTTCTTGCCGGCAGCCTGCTTTTCCACAAAGCTCAGGGCTTCATGGAACATCGGCATGGTCTTTTCCAGGTTGATGATGTGAATCTTGTTGCGAGCGCCGAAAATGTACTTGCCCATTTTCGGGTTCCAGTAACGGGTCTGGTGGCCGAAGTGCGCACCGGCCTTCAGCATGTCGCGCATAGAGACTTGGGTCATGATAACTCCAGTAAGTCGGGTTGGGCCTCCACGCATCCCAGCATCCAACCCCGAAGGGCACCCAGGATACCGTGTCGATACGTGTGCGGTTTTAAGGTAAATGCCGAGCGAGCTCGATGACTCTTTTCTCAGCGGGGCGCTTTATACCATATCGACCACACTGAATAAAGCATTGCCGTCATGCAGACGACGCACGGCCGGCTCAACAGGCGCGCGCAGGTCTGATAGAATCCCTTGCTTTTCCAACGTCGCCAGCCGGCGCCCAATCAAGAGAGTCCTGCCATGACCGTTACCATCAAGACCGCTGAAGACATTGCCGGCATGCGGGTTGCCGGCCGCCTCGCGGCAGAGGTTCTGGAAATGATCGGCGAGTACGTCAAACCGGGCGTCACCACCGACGAACTCAACACCATCTGCCACGACTACATCGTCAACGTCCAGAAGGCCATTCCAGCGCCGCTCAATTACGGCGGTGCTCCGGGCCGCATGCCCTTCCCCAAATCCATCTGCACCTCCATCAACCACGTCGTCTGCCATGGCATTCCGAATGACAAGCCACTGAAGAACGGCGATGCGCTGAATATCGACGTTACCGTCATCAAGGATGGGTACCACGGCGACACCAGCAAGATGTTCATGGTCGGCGAAGTGCCGGAGTGGGTCGAGCGCCTGAGCCGTGTTACCCAGGAATGCATGTATAAGGGTATCTCGGTAGTGCGCCCCGGCGCCCGTCTGGGTGACATCGGCGCGGTGATTCAGGAACACGCCCATGCCAACCGCTACAGCGTGGTGCGCGAGTACTGTGGCCATGGTATCGGCAAGGTATTCCACGAAGAGCCGCAGATTCTGCACTACGGCCGCGCCGGCACCGGCATGGAGCTGGTCGAAGGGATGACCTTTACCATTGAGCCGATGATCAACCAGGGCCGCCCGGAAACCCGCCTGCTGGGCGATAACTGGACCGCCATCACCAAGGACCGCAAGCTGTCGGCACAATGGGAGCACACCATTCTGGTAACGGCGGATGGTTACGAGGTGCTGACCCTGCGCAGCGAAGAGACCTTCAGCTGACCGGCGACTGATTCGCTGTCCGGCCAACCCGACCTGCCGAGGAACTGAGATGATGGATGACGCACTTTTCGATCCCGGCCAGTTTCAGGCCGAGCTGGCCCTCAAGAGCAGCCCGATAGCGGCCTTCAAGAAGGCCATTCGCCAGGCCGACGCGCTGATTGCCCAGCGCTTCGAGGAAGGGCGCGACATTCACCAGCTGATCCATGAGCGCGCCTGGTTTACCGACCAGATCCTGCAACAGGCGTGGGCCAGACTACCCTGCGCCAACGATCCCGGTATCGCGTTACTGGCAGTCGGCGGCTACGGCCGCGGGGAACTGCATCCGCACTCGGATATCGACCTTCTTATCCTGCTGCGTGGCGACGCAGAGCCCTTTCGCGAGTCGATCGAAGCCTTCCTGATGCTGCTCTGGGATATCGGTCTGGAAGTGGGCCAGAGCGTGCGCAGCATCGAAGAGTGTCAGCATGAAGCCCGCGCCGACATCACCGTCATTACCAACCTGATGGAGTCGCGCACCCTGGCGGGCGACGAGGCGCTGCGCCAGGACATGATGCAGGCGATCGACACCAGCCACATGTGGACCGACGCCGAGTTCTTCCGCGCCAAGCGCGCCGAGCAGCACGCCCGCCACGCCAAGTTCAATGACACCGAGTACAACCTCGAACCCAACGTCAAAAGCTCGCCGGGTGGTCTGCGCGACATCCAGACCATCGCCTGGGTCGCCCTGCGCCACTTCGGCACCAATGACCTGAGCGAGCTGGTCCAGCAAGGCTTTCTGAACGAACCCGAGTACCGCATCCTCGACTCCGGGCGCGCCTTCCTCTGGAAGGTGCGCTTTGCCCTGCATACCCTGTCGGGCCGCGCCGAAGACCGCCTGCTGTTCGACCACCAGCGCGCCCTGGCCAAGCTGCTCGGCTACGAAGGCACCGACAGCAAGCTGGCGGTCGAGCGTTTCATGCAGAAGTACTATCGGGTGGTGATGTCCCTGTCGGAGCTGAACGACCTGCTGATGCAGCACTTCGAGGAAATCTTGCTGCGTGATGCCGAAGCGGCCGACATTCGCCCACTCAACAGCCGCTTCCAGGTACGCAACCATTACATCGAGGTCACCAACCCGAATGTGTTCAAGCGTACCCCGTTCGCGATTCTGGAAATATTCCTGCTGATGGCCCAGCACCCGGAAATCCGCGGGGTGCGCGCCGACACCATCCGCCTGCTGCGCGACCATCGCCACCTGATTGATGACGACTTCCGCAGCGACATCCGCAACACCAGCCTGTTTATCGAACTGTTCCGCTGCAAGGAAGGCATCCACCGCAACCTGCGCCGAATGAACCGCTATGGCATCCTCGGCCGCTACCTGCCGGAGTTCGGCAAGATCGTCGGCCAGATGCAGCACGACCTGTTTCACATATATACGGTCGATGCGCACACCCTGAATCTGATCAAGCACCTGCGCAAACTGAACCGCCCCGAATACCAGGACAAGTACCCCCTGGCCTGGCGTATCTTCTGCCGTCTGCCCAAGCCGGATCTGCTTTACATGGCGGGGCTTTATCACGATATCGCCAAGGGCCGCGGCGGTGACCATTCGGAACTCGGCGCAGTCGATGCCCAGCAGTTCTGCACCCGCCACCACCTGCCGGCCTGGGACACCCACCTGGTCAGCTGGCTGGTCGAGAACCACCTGCTGATGTCCACTACTGCCCAGCGCAAGGACATTTCCGACCCACTGGAGATCCACGACTTCGCTACCAAGGTCGGCAATCAGGTACGGCTCGACTACCTCTATGTGCTGACCATCGCCGACATCAACGCGACCAACCCGACGCTGTGGAACTCCTGGCGCGCGTCCCTGCTGCGCCAGCTGTATACCGAGACCAAGCGCGCCCTGCGCCGCGGCCTGGACAATCCGCCGGATCGCGAAGAGCACATCCGCCAGACCCAGCAGGCCGCGCTCGATATCCTGGTACGCAACGGCATCGAGGAGGAGGATGCCGAAGACCTCTGGTCCGAGCTGGGCGACGACTATTTCCTGCGTCACACCGCCAGCGATGTGGCCTGGCACACCGAGGCGATCGTCCAGCACAACGACCGCCACGGCCCACTGGTACTGATCAAGGAAACCGCCCAACGCGAATTCGAGGGCGCGACCCAGATCTTCATCTATACCCCGGAACAGAACGACCTGTTTGCGGCGACAGTGTCAGCGATGGATCAGCTCAACCTGAGCATTCAGGATGCGCGCATCATCACTTCGACCAGCCAGTTCAGCCTGGACACCTACATCGTGCTTGACTCTGACGGCGGCTCCATCGGCGAGAACCCCGAACGCATCCGCCAGATCAAGCAGGGGCTGGTTGACGCCCTGTCCGACCCGGATGCCTACCCAAGCATCATTCAGCGCCGCGTGCCGCGTCAGCTCAAGCACTTTGCCTTTGCACCCGAGGTCACCATTTTCAACGACCCAAGCGGCCTGCATACCATTCTGGAGTTGAGCGCACCGGACCGGCCCGGCCTGCTGGCGCGCATGGGCCGCATCTTCCTCGACTTCGACATCAGCGTGCAGAACGCCAAGATCGTTACCCTGGGCGAGCGCGTGGACGACGTATTCGTCATCACCGACGCCAACAACCAGGCGCTGTCCGACCCGCAACTGTGCGAACGTCTGCAGCAGACCATTATCGACACACTCAGCAGTACCCAGCCGACCGGCCAGGAGTACAGCAGCCCCATTGCCATCGGCCCCTGAGGACACCGCATGAATCACGACCTGCAGCGCCTGCAGCCCTACCCTTTTGAAAAGCTGCGCGCCCTGATCGCCGACGTCACCCCGAACCCGGCACTGCGCCCGATCTCGCTGTCAATCGGCGAGCCCAAGCACCCGTCTCCGCCCTTCGTGCTGCAGGCACTGGCCGACAACCTCAACCAGGCAGCGGTCTACCCGACGACCCAGGGTAAGCCCGAGCTGCGCCAGAGCATCGCCGAGTGGCTGACAAAACGCTTTGCACTGAAACACGGCAGCCTGGATATCAACGGCAACATCATCCCGGTCAACGGCACCCGTGAAGCGCTGTTCTCCTTTACCCAGGCACTGATCGCCCGCGATCCGCAGGGGCTGGTGGTCAGCCCCAACCCCTTCTATCAGATCTATGAAGGCGCGGCGTTTCTGGCTGGTGTGGAGCCGCACTACCTGGCCTGCGACGGCAGCAATGGCTTTATCCCGGATTTCGGCGCCGTCCCGGCCGACATCTGGCAGCGCTGTCAGCTGCTGTTTATCTGCACACCCGGCAACCCGACCGGTGCGGTGATTCCGCTGGACACCCTGCAGCAATTGATCAAGCTGGCCGACCAGTACGACTTTGTGATCGCCTCGGACGAGTGCTACAGCGAAATCTACGCCCCGGACGGCCCCGCGCCGGTCGGTCTGCTGCAGGCCTGCGCCGCCATGGGCCGTGACGACTACGCCCGCTGCGTGGTATTCCACAGCCTGTCCAAGCGCTCCAACCTGCCGGGCCTGCGCTCGGGCTTCGTCGCCGGCGACGCCAGCCTGCTCAAGCCGTACCTGACCTATCGCACCTACCACGGCTGCGCGATGCCGATTCACAGCCAGATCGCCAGCATCGCCGCGTGGCAGGATGAGGCGCACGTTGCCAACAACCGCGCCCAGTATCAGGCCAAGTTCGACGCTGTTCTCGCCATTCTCGCCGACGTGATGGAGGTCGAGCGCCCCGACGCCGGTTTCTACCTGTGGCCCAAGACACCCATCGACGACGAGACCTTCACTACCCGACTGCTGGCCGAGCAGAATGTTGCCGTGGTGCCCGGACGTTACCTGTCACGGGAAATTGATGGTTATAATCCCGGCGCCGGACGAGTCCGCATGGCGCTGGTCGCCCCGCTGGACGAGTGTATTGAAGCTGCCGAACGCATCCGCGACTTCATCAGGAGCCTGTAAGCCATGATTACCCTGTACGGCATAAAGGCCTGCGACACCATGAAAAAGGCCCGCACCTGGCTCGACGAGCACGGTGTCGACTACCAGTTTCACGACTACAAGACACAAGGCATTGACGCCGAGCGGCTGCATGCATGGTGCACCGAACACGGTTGGGAAATCATCCTCAACCGCAAGGGCACTACCTTCCGCAAGCTTGACGACGCGGACAAGGAAAACATCGATACAGACAAGGCGGTTGCGCTGATGCAAGCCAACCCCTCAATGATAAAAAGACCGGTACTGGATATCGGCTCGCAGCGCCTGGTCGGCTTCAAGCCGGAGTGGTACGCCAGCGCGTTTGAATCCAATGCATAGCACTAGCATCAAAGGAACCGCCCCATGAGTGAATGTTTCAGTCTGGCCTTTGGCATCGGCACCCAGAACAGCGCAGGTGAGTGGCTGGAGGTGTTCTATCCGCAGCCCCTGCTCAACCCCGGCAACGCCCTGGTCGACGTGGTCAAGGCCGAGCTTGGTTATGCCGAAGGCAATCAGGCAATCGGTTTCGCCGCCAGCCAATGCGGCGCACTGAGCCAGGCACTGAATGCGGCCGGTTTCAGCGAGCAGGCCGCCCTGGTCGCGCAAATGGCCGACAGCAGCCGTCCGCTGGTCGCGACCGTACTGGCCAGCGATGAGGCTCCCAGCTCGACCCCGGAAGCCTACCTCAAGCTGCACCTGCTCTCGCATCGCCTGGTCAAGCCGCACGGCGTGGTGCTGGCCGGCATCTTCCCGCTGCTGCCGAACGTTGCCTGGACCACCCAGGGCGCGATCGATATCAGCGAACTGCCGCAGCGTCAGATGGCTGCCCGCATGAAGGGTGAGTCGCTGGTCGTGCACAGCATCGACAAGTTCCCGTCGATGACCGACTACGTGGTTCCGGCCGGCATCCGCATCGCCGACACCGCGCGCGTGCGCTTGGGCGCCTACGTGGGCGAAGGCACCACCGTGATGCACGAAGGCTTTATCAACTTCAACGCCGGTACCGCAGGCACCAGCATGGTTGAAGGCCGCATCTCCGCCGGCGTATTCGTTGGCAAGGGTTCCGACCTTGGCGGCGGCTGCTCCACCATGGGCACCCTGTCCGGCGGCGGCAACATCGTCATCTCCGTGGGCGAAGGCTGCCTGATCGGCGCCAACGCCGGTATCGGTATCCCGCTGGGCGACCGCTGCACCGTTGAAGCCGGTCTGTACATCACTGCCGGTATCAAGGTGGCACTGCTGGACGACGCGGACAATCTGGTCGAAATCGTCAAGGCGCGCGACCTGGCCAACCAGTCCGACCTGCTGTTCCGTCGTAACTCGCAGACGGGCGCCATCGAGTGCAAGACCAACAAGAGCGCGATCCAGCTGAACGATATGCTGCATGCCCACAACTAATCGCCTCCGGCGATCAGTTGTGGGAGCTGTAAGCGGCAAGCCATAAGCTTGAAGCAGCTCGGTGAGAGGCCCGTGCCGGTGACCGGTTCGGGCCTTTTTTATAGCTACAAGCCTCAAGCGACAAGCTACAAGCCAAAAGCGCTTTGTGGTTTCAGGCTTACCCCGCCGCGCTTGCAGGTTATAGCGCTGATAACTCCCGTCACTCGAACTGCTTGTAGCTTGCCGCTTGAGGCTTGCAGCTCGCTTGCTGCGCTAGCGGAGCAAGCGCCCAACAGCCTGCGCCGCTGCGACCATCCCAAAGGTGGCTGTGACCATGGTGACCGCGCCGAAGCCACCGGAGCAGTCCAGCCGCACGCCCTCGCCGACGAAGGACTTCTGCGTGCAGACGCTGCCATCAGGCTTGGGATAACGCAGTTGCTCCTTGGAGTAGACGCAGGGCACGCCGAAGCTGCGCTTGCTGTCGGCGCGGGGGAAGTTGTGGTCACGGCGCAGCAGTGAGCGCGCCTTGGCGGCCAGCGGGTCGTTGACGGTCTTGGACAGGTCCGCGACGGTAATCTGTGTCGGGTCGATCTGCCCGCCGGCACCGCCGGTGGTGATCACCGGAATCTTGCGGCGGCGGCACCAGGCAATCAGCGCCACCTTGGCGTTGACGCTGTCGATGCAGTCGACAACGCAATCGATGTCATCGGTTATCAGCTCGGCCAGATTGCTGGGCGTGACAAAATCCATCACCGGGCGCACGTCGCACTCCGGGCTGATCGCCCGCAGACGCTCAGCCATCACCTCAACCTTGGGCCTGCCCACCTGGCCGTCCAGCGCGTGCAGCTGGCGGTTGACGTTGCTGACGCAGACCTCGTCCAAGTCGATCAGGCTGATGCGGCCGATACCAGTACGTGCCAGCGCCTCGGCGACCCAACTGCCGACCCCACCAATCCCGACGACCACCACATGACTGGCCGCCAGACGCGCAAGCGCATCGGTACCATACAAACGGCCAATTCCGGCAAAACGGGGGTCTTCGGTAATCATGGGCATCCTCCTGCGGCGCGACAGTATACGGTAAGCGGCAAAATACCGACCCTCAATTATTGATAATAATTATCATTTGCGCAAAAATACCCACTTCGCCATCACTGAAACGCAACATGAAATCGGGTCCTCCCCTACTGGAACTCTACCTTCGCCATCGCACCGCGCTGATCGATTACGCCCAGCCGATCGTCCACAGCCGTGCCCAGGCAGAAGACATCGTGCAAGAAGCCTGGCTGCGCTTCAGCCGCCAGAGCAGCACACCGCGCATCGATAACCCGGTCGCCTATCTGTATCGCATCGTTCGTAATCTCGCAGTCGACTGCAGCCGACGCCAGCAGATCGAAAACACTCAGCCGGATGGCGATGCCCTGCTCGACAGTCTGCCCTCGGCACTCGGCCAACCGGAAGCGATTACCCAGCATCAGGACACATTAAAACGAATCGAGGCGGGCCTGAACTCCCTGCCAGAACGCACCCGCCGCGCCTTCCTCTTGCACCGCGTGCATGGACTCCGCTTCAAAGAGATCGCTGCAGAACTGAGCATATCCACCACCCTCGCCCACCAGCTGGTGCATACTGCACTGCTTCATTGCATGCAGCAGGTCAACGATGACTGAGCCATACGCAAAAGACAGCCCAGATGCCGCCGCCGCCGACTGGCTCCTGCGACAACAGCAGGTTCCGGACGACCCTGCGCTGGATGCTGAGCTACAGCAGTGGCTGCAGCAAGACCCAAGCCACTGGCGGTCATGGCAACGCGCTCAGCAAGTCTGGCAGCTTACGGCAAGCCTCACGCCGCTGCCGCGGACAAACAAACCCAGACAACGCCGCTGGCGTTATCCGTCAGCACTTGCGGCCAGCGTTCTGCTGTCCACAGTCATCGGTCATAGTCTGCTGCACAAGCACCCGCAATATCGCAGCGATAACCAACCCGAGCAGGTTACTCTGACCGACGGCACCCGCGTATTTATGGATGCTGGCACCGAGCTGGATGTCAGCATGGCCAACGACAGCCGCCATCTCGATCTGCACAAGGGCCGAGTGTTCCTGCAAGTCAGCCCAGACGCCAGCCGCCCGTTTCAAGTGTTCACGGATGATCTGACCGTCACCGTCACCGGCACCGCCTTTCTGGTAGATACCGATAGCAGGCGCAGTGCTGTTCAGGTTCGCGAGGGGCAAGTCCGGGTTGCCTACTCGGACGGTCCAGAGGTTGTGCTCAATGCAGGCCAGCAGCTTGCAGCCAATGACTGCCGGAACGACTGCATCAGCGCGGTCGACAGCACACACATTGCCGAGTGGCAAACCGGTTACCTGACAGTTCAGGACCAACCACTGACCAGCGTGCTGGTGGAACTGGGCCGATATCGATCCGGATACCTGTGGCTGCGCAGCCCGGAGCTTGCCCAGAAGCGGGTCACAGGCCGCTTCAAACTAGACACTCCGGATGCAGCCTTACGTGCCGTTTTAGGCCCCTACAATGCCCGCATCAACAGCGTTTCACCCTGGTTGACCATCATCAGCGACTAATTTTCCTCGCGTTGCTGAAAAAACGCGGCACTCACACGTCATACCCCTGCAAACGCGAATCATTATCAATTAAAAATTCAACAGGGAGCCGTGTCTGTGCCCAACCAACCCACCCTGCGGTCACTACGCCCTTGCGCACTTACGTGCTCGATTGCTCTGGGACTTATCCCGCTTGCCAGTCAGGCCGACACTGCCAGCGCCAAGCAAATAAGCTTTTACATCTACGACATCCCGGCACAACCTCTGGCAACTGCTTTACTGGCGTTTAGCAACCAGTCTGGCCTGCAGGTCAGCGCGCCGTCGGAATTGCTGGCTGATCGTCAGGCGCCAGCCATTCAGGGGCAGCTGTCGGTTCTGACTGTGCTTGGCATGCTGCTGGAAGGCAGTGGCCTGAGCTGGCAACTCAGCGACGACGACACTGTCATTATTCTTCCGCAACAACTGATTCAATCCGACGCCGCCGGTGACGTTCGCCTGCCCACCCTGCAGGTCCTTGCCGAACACACGTCCAGCCCCTATCAAAGCAGCAACACCTTGCCCCGTTCAGTAATCGAGGCGCTGCCTGCAGGCAATGGCGATATCACCAGCCTGCTGAAAACCAACCCGGCGGTGCAGTTCGACAACAGCCAACAAAGCAGCCGCACTCCGGGGGAAATCAGCCCGGCCGATATCAGCATCAACGGTGCTCAGTTCTATCAGAACGCCTTTATCGTCGATGGTATGAACATGAACAACGACATCGACCCGGCCCAAGAAGACACTCCTTATCGCCTGTTTGCCGTACCCGGTCGCAGCCAGGGTTTGGCCCTGGATACAGACCTGCTGGAAGAGATCGAAGTACTCGACAGCAACGTGTCCGCCGAATACGGCGGTTTCAACGGCGGCGTAGTCAATGCCCGCACCCGCGACCCCAAGCGCGAGCTGTCCGGTAGCCTGTCCTACCAGATCACCCGCTCGGAGTGGACCGAATACCACATTGACCCAGTGGAAGCCGACGACGTTGAAAACGCCTCCTCCTGGGATGACGGCCAGCCGGAGTTCGAGAAAACGACCGTGCGCGGTACTCTGGAAGGCTACTTGAACGACGACTTCGGCCTGCTCGCCAGCTTCAGTCAGAAGCGTTCGGAGATCCCGCTCAGCTTCTATTCCTCACACCTGGTCGATACCTACGGCTACCGCGAAGAAGAACAGACTCGCAGCATCAACAACTACTTTCTCAAAGGTATCTGGCATGCCTCCGACCGCCTGACCCTGCGTGGCAGCGTCGCCTATGCGCCAGAAGAGGCACAGTACTTCCGCTCAAACATTGCCAACTCGGACATCTACATCGAGTCTGGCGGCAATCAACTCAACCTGGAAGGGGTTTGGCAGGGAGACAACCTCACCCTCACCCAGAGTCTGGGCTGGAACCAGCTGGAGCAGTCTCGCAACCCGGACTTTGACGATTACTACGCCTGGCGCACCTCTGAAAGCAAATGGTGGGGCACCGGAAACAGCACGCTGGAAGGCGAGTTTGGCGATATCGAACAGCAGCAGTCCGGCTGGCAGTACAAGCTCGACGCCGCAGCGAAACCCATCAACTGGCTGGCCAGCGAACACCGTCTGCGCGGCGGCCTGGAGATCGGCGAAGACGAAGTCTTCTACGAACGCACCAGCGAAAGCAGTACCTATGTCACCCCCCGCGAAACCGACACCTGTACCAACAGCGCCGGCCAGCAAGTCGACGCCTGTTCCATGGGCCTGACCAACAACGGCTGGGCCGGCCAGTACATGAGCCGCCGCACCCGATATGCCGCCGGCGACTTCAGCTTTACCACCCTAAGCTGGGGCGCCTGGCTTGAAGACGATATCCAGATCGAACAGCTGCGCATCCGCCCGGGCGTGCGGATAGACAGCGACAACTACATGGACCAGACCACCATCGCTCCGCGCTTTGCCGCAGAGTACGACCTGTTCGCCAACGGTGATACCCTGCTGCAGGCCGGTGCCAACCGCTACTACGGCCGTAATATCGCCGCCTGGCGCCTGCAGGAAGGTCGCAATCAGTTGCGTTACAACAGCGAAACCCGGGCGTCGATTGACGACGACTGGACCGTCGGCACCCAGGCACAAAACCAGGTCAGCTTCAGTCAGCTGAATATTGCCTACGACGATGAGCTGATGCTCGGCGTGGTACAGCGCTGGAATAATCTGGAGTTCGGCCTCAAGTACGTCAACCGCAAGGGGCGCGATCAGGTCGTTCAGATCAGCGGCGAAACCCTCGGTGAGCCGTCCACCGATCCGACGCTGGATGACGACTACACCACCTGGGCTAACGAAGGCAAAAGCGAAACCGACATCATCACGCTGATGGTCACGCCGCTGCAGGCCTATTCGCTTTGGGGCACCAGCACCAGCGGCCAGTTGGCACTGGACTGGACCAACAGCAAGAGCAGCGCTCCCACCTATTTCGATGACAGCGCCGGCGAGATGTACTACGAGAACCCTTATATCTCCTACCAGGGCAAGTTCATCCGCTATGCTGACCGCCCGGCCGATAACTTTACCCGCCCCTGGACCGCACGCCTGACCACCATCACTCAGGTACCGCAGGCCAACCTGATCTGGAGCAACTTCTTCCGCTACCGTGCCGACTACAGCAAAGTGGCCGATACCGGCGAGAACATCGACTATCAGGGCGTCTCTGTCGACGTCTGGCAAGTACAGGATTACGGCGGCGCGCTGACCTGGGATATGCGTCTGGCATGGGCGCTGGATCTGCCAAAACAGCAGGAGGTGTTCGTCAACGTCGACGTGTTCAACGTGCTAAACGAACGTAGCGCCGCAGAGGTATCCAGCAACAACACCGTTACCTACGAAGTCGGACGACAATTCTGGCTGGAACTGGGCTATCGATTCTGAGCCATGTTTATGCACACAGGTTTCATTGTTGCAGCCCTGCTTGCGGTGCTGGGCTCCGGGCAGTCCCGCGCCGCCGAACCCTGCGACCTGAGCACAGCCGCCTGTCTGCGAGCGCACTACAGCGCACCGCAGGCGCAATGGCCACCGGCGCAGATTGACGCCGGGCAACCACAGCAGGACCTGGCCCCGCTACCGATCCTTCCTGCTCTGGACCCTGCACGTGTGGCGCTGGGCGCAGACCTGTTCAGTGAGCCGCTGCTGTCGCAGGCACGCGACATTGCCTGCAGCAGCTGCCACGACCCAAAAAAAGCATTTGCCGACGGGCTGCGCGTCTCTCCCGGGCATCAACAACAACTCGGTACGCGCAATACGCCAAGCGTTGTGGCCGCTGCGCTGATTGAGCCCCTGTTCTGGGACGGCCGCAGCGATAGCCTTGAGGATCAGGCACTGAAGCCAATTGAGGCTCCGCATGAGATGGCCGCCCGGCTGCCCGAAGTGCTGCACCGGCTCAATCAGAATCCGGATTACCGCCAGCGCTTTGCTGACGTGTTCGATCACTCGCCCATCGACTCCGGCCAACTGGCCAGCGCCCTGGCCGATTTTCAGCGCAGCCTGATCCCCAGGGACCGTCCGCTGGATCGATTTCTGCGTGGCGACACCACGGCACTGAGCGACCAGCAACTGCAGGGACTGCATCTGTTCCGCACCAAGGCGCGCTGCCTTAACTGCCATCAGGGTGCAGCACTGACCGACCAGCGCTTCCACAATCTGGGCCTCACCTACTACGGCCGCAAGTACGAAGACACCGGCCGTTATCAGGTAACCGCTGATCCGAGCGACGTCGGCAGGTTCCGAACGCCCTCACTACGCCTGGTCAGCCAGACCGGCCCCTGGATGCACAACGGCCTGTTCCCCAACCTGAGCGGGGTGTTACGCATGTACAACGCGGGCATGCCCCGACCGCATCCAGCAGCGCATCAACAGAATGATCCGCTGTTTCCACAAACCTCAGAGCTGCTGCAACCGCTGGGGCTGGACAGCGATGAGCTGGCCGCACTGGAGGCTTTCCTGCAAGCGCTGTAATCGATCAGAAAACAACCAGTCTTGCGCAGCCGCCAGCCCTGCTGGAGTTGAGGTGGATATCCTGAACTTATCCACAGCATCATCCCCAGCTTCTGTGCACAACAGATGACAAGCCCCACATCGGCGTGGGAAGCTCCCCCTCCAGCTCAGGAGTCAACATGTCGCGCCGCTCATCCAAGCCAACAGCACTGCATCCACGCAACCGTTATCAGGGCCGTTACGACTTCCCCCTTCTGGCCCGCAAGTGCCCGCCACTAAAGGCTTTTATCCGCCAGGGCAAGGATGGGCAGACGACCATCGACTTTGCTGATCCGGCCGCCCTGCGCTGCCTCAATGGTGCCCTGCTGACGCACTGGTACGACATCAGTGGCTGGCAGATTCCGGACGACGCCCTGTGCCCGCCCATCCCCGGCCGCGCCGATCTTATCCACCACCTGGCGGATTTGCTTGCCAGCAGCCACGATGGCGTTATCCCCAAGGGCGCGAGCCTGCGCGGGCTGGATGTGGGCACCGGTGCCAACCTGATTTATCCCCTGATCGGTAACGCCGAATATGGCTGGCAATTCGTCGGCAGCGACATTGATGCCGACGCCTTGCGCAACGGCGAGCAGATCCTCGCGGCCAATCCGACCCTGCAGTCCCGGATCGAGCTGCGCCGGCAGGCGGACCCCGCGTGCATTTTCACGGGCATCATCGGCGCCGACGAGCAGTTCGACTTCACCCTGTGCAACCCGCCATTCTATGCCAGCGCCGCCGAGGCCCGGCAGGCCAACGAGCGCAAGTGGCAGGGCCTGGGCAAGCAACCCGGCGGACGTAATTTCGGCGGCCGCAACAACGAGCTGTATTGCGCCGACGGCGAGGCGGGCTTCCTTCGCCGTATGGCCGAGCAGAGCAGGACCTGCGCGTCGCAGGTGTTCTGGTTCACGACGCTGGTCGCCAGCGCAGCCAGCCTGCAAGCACTGCCCGAGCAGTTGCGCGATCTCGGCGCCACCGACGTACGCATCATCGACATGGGCCAGGGCAGCAAGCGCAGTCGCCTGCTGGCCTGGACCTTCCTCGACAAGAAGCAGCGTCGGGCGTGGCGACGGGCACGCTGGCCCGACACGCGAATCTGAACAACCGGTACCGACCTCGGTCACCGGCTGGAACCGAACGGCCTCACTTGGACAGGCAGCCCTGATCGAGCGGGAAGAGCGCCGCAGGACTCTGGTATCATGGCCCTTTCTCTGCCCAGACGAACCGGAACCATGACCGAGCTATCCCCTACCCTGCAGCTGGCCTGCGACCTCATCTCCCGCAACTCCACTACCCCCGAGGACGCTGGCTGTCAGCAACTGATGGGCGAGCGACTGGCGGCGGTCGGTTTTCAGCTGGAGCCTCTGCGCTTCGGCGAGGTCGACAACCTGTGGGCAAGACGCGGCAGCGAAGGTCCGGTGTTGTGTTTTGCCGGTCACACCGATGTGGTGCCAACCGGCCCGGTCGAGCAGTGGCAGACCAACCCCTTCATCCCGCAGATTCGCGACGGCATGCTGCACGGCCGCGGCGCAGCCGATATGAAGGGCAGCCTGGCGGCGATGGTGGTGGCAGTCGAACGCTTCGTCGCCGCCCATCCCGACCACAAGGGCTCGATCGCCTTTCTGATCACCAGTGACGAGGAAGGCCCCGCCACCGACGGCACAGTGAAGGTAGTCGAAACGCTGGTCGAGCGTGGCGAAAAGGTCGACTGGTGCATCGTTGGCGAGCCCTCCAGCACTGAGTTGGTCGGCGATATCGTCAAGAACGGCCGCCGCGGCTCGCTCAACGCCCGCCTGGTCATTCGCGGCAAGCAGGGGCATGTCGCCTATCCGCATCTGGCCCGCAACCCGATTCACCTGGCCGCGCCGGCACTGGCCGCGCTGGCCGCCGAGGTATGGGACGAAGGCAACGCGTTCTTCCCGCCGACCAGCTTCCAGATTTCCAACATCCACTCCGGTACCGGCGCGACCAACGTGGTGCCGGGCGAGCTGGAAGCGCTGATCAACTTCCGTTTCTCCACCGAATCGACCGTCGAGGGCCTGCAACAGCGCGTATGCGAGCTGCTGGACACCCACGGCCTGGAATATGAGCTGCACTGGACCGTATCCGGTCTGCCCTTCCTGACCGAGCCCGGTGCCCTGCTCGACGGCGTCTCGGCAGCAGTCAGGCAGGTCACCGGCCGCGAGACCCAGCCGTCGACCTCCGGCGGTACCTCCGATGGCCGCTTTATCGCGACCATGGGCACCCAGGTGGTTGAACTCGGTCCGGTGAACGCGACGATTCATCAGGTCAACGAGTGCATCAAGGCCGATGATCTCGACCTGCTGACCGACATCTATCAGGTCACCCTGGAACGGTTGCTGACCTGATGCTGCAACTGATCTGCCCACACTGCCATGCCCCGCTGAGCAACGTTGAGCGCCAATGGCGCTGCGCGGCTGGCCATAGCTACGATCAGGCCCGCCAGGGTTACCTGAATCTGCTGCTGGTGCAATTCAAGAACAGCAAGCAGCCCGGCGACACGCCGCAAATGCTGGCCTGTCGTCAGGCGTTCCTCGACGCCGGCCACTACCAACCGGTGAGCGATGCAATCAATCAGCTATTCGCCGAATTCAGCCGCCAGACCCTGCTCGATATGGGCTGCGGTGAGGGCTACTACACCGAGCGCCTCGCTCGCGCCCTGCCAGACACCGCCATCGGTGGCTTCGACATCAGCAAGGACGCCATCATCAAGGCCTGCCGGCGCAGCCGCAGCATCCGCTGGATGGTAGCCTCCAGTGCTCGCCTGCCAGTTGCCGACCAGAGTCTGGATGCAGCCTTGAGCGTGTTCAGTCCGTGGTCTGCAGACGAATGCCTGCGCACCGTCAAGCCAGGCGGGCGCATCCTCATCGTCGGCCCGCACAGCGACCACCTGCTGGCCCTGCGCGAACGTCTGTATGATCAGATCCACCCGACACCGGCGCTGATCAAGTCCCTGCCGGACGGACTGCGCATCGCCTCGGAGCAGACCCTGCGCTATCCTCTTCAGCTGACAAGCGAAGATCTGGGTAATCTGATCGGCATGACGCCGCACGGCGTACGCAGCCGCCCCGAACGCCAGCAGACCATTGCCGAGCAAGGTATTGAGGGCCTCGAAGTGGCCATGCAGATGATCATGCTGGAACGTTGCTGATACCACGAACCCCGAAGGAGGAGCCGTGCGCCAACCTGATATCGAAATCTACCTGCGCGACGATCACGTCGCTGACCTGCTGGACTGGCTGCACAAGGTCATGGGACCGCTGACCCTGGATGAACCCAAGGGCCTCACCCAGCACGGTGCCCTGCACGCGGACCAGACCATTCCGCTGATGGTGGTACGCAAGGCGGCGGGAAAATGGGCGAGTATCTGGTTCGACAGCGACGTGACCCCGTGGGAAAGCGACCGCGACTGCGCCCGGGCGGTTCACGCCGCACTTGGCCACGAAGTACGCTGTTCGGTGGGCGGCTGGGAGGAAGCGGACGGCGAAGCCGATGCTGACCGCTGGTTGAAGATCAACGCCGACGGCGAACACGAATTTCTCTGGGCCCAGTAAGTGAGCTATCTGCCGGAGATCGACCGCTTCCACATCATCATGGTGGCGTGCAGCTGCGTCATTGTGGCGCTGGCGGTCGTATTGCACTATGAGGTCCTGTCACGGCTGCACCGCTTTCTCGACGACACCACCATAGGTGAGCGGCCCCGTATCCTGACCCTGATTTTCGTATTGCTGTTCACCCATATCGCCGAAATCTGGCTATTCGGGCTGAGCGCCTTTTTTCTGCTGCAGATGCCGGAACAAGGCGGCATCAACGGTCTGGACACCATCACCCTGTTCGATACCATCTACCTCTCCGCTACCACTTACTCCACGCTTGGCTACGGTGACCTGACGCCGACCGGACACATCCGCTTTCTCTACGGAACCGAGTCGCTGACCGGGCTGGTGCTGATTACCTGGTCCGCCTCACTGACCTTTATCGAGCTGCAAAGACAATGGCAGGGGCGACGCCGGCATCCTTGAAACGGCACCATCGGCCCCCATCAATACGCTATTGTCGGAGGACTTCCCAATGCTGATCTGCTGCCCCCACTGCCAACGCAAGAACCGACTGGACGCCAGTCGCCTGTCCGCCGCCCCCGTGTGCGGTGCCTGCAAGCAGCCGCTATTCAACGGCAAGCCCACAGAGGTGGACGCCGCCGGCTTTGCCCGTCATGCCGGCGCAGACCTGCCGCTGGTCATCGATTTCTGGGCCAGTTGGTGCGGGCCATGTCGTCAGTTCGCGCCGACCTTCAGCCAAAGCTGCAGCCAACACGAGCCCCGTGCGCGCTTTCTCAAGGTTGACACCGAAGCGGCACCCGACCTGGCCGCCCGTTTCGGTATCCGCAGCATTCCGACACTGCTGATCGTGCATCAGGGTAAGGAAGTCGCGCGGATAAACGGCGCACTGCCGGCGGGCGAATTTGATCGCTGGCTGCGCAGCCAGCTGCCTGCGCCAGCCTGAAAAAAGACACAAGAAGCCTTCGGCGCGGGCAAACCCGCGCTGCAGGTGTTGTGCTGCGCAGCTGCCACCGCAGCCGCGCCATCAGGACAAAAACCGGCTACAGCTTGGTGACGTCGTCCGCCTGCAGGCCCTTCTGGCCCTGCGAAACGCTGAACTCGACCTTCTGCCCCTCTACCAACGTGCGGTGACCGTCACCGCGAATGGCGCGGAAGTGCACAAACACGTCCGGACCGGACTCACGCTGAATAAAACCAAACCCCTTGGCATCGTTGAACCACTTGACGGTCCCCTGCTCCCGCTCTGCCATTACCGCAATCCTCGTCATACCTGATCAATTCCGTTATCCGCCTGCGGACAACGCGTGCGCGCCAACCGGGGGCATTCACCCGGTGGTCGTTTTTCGAGTCTAGTTCAGAGATTGGGAGCCGCAAGTAGCGCGGCAAGGCAGCAGCCGCCCAATCAGGCGGCTGCAGGGGGGCAGGTCAGTTCTGTTCCGGTTGCCCGGCGGCATCGTCAGCTGTTTTCAGGTCTGCATGGCGCAGCACCATGCGATCATGCTGAGCCACACCCAACTGAAACGCCCAGCGTGCATCCGCGTTGACCGTCAGCGGATTTTCCTCACTCTGATCGAGCTGGTCGATAGTCAGCCAGTAGGCCCCGCCGACCTCGTAGAGCGATGCATCCAGCGTGGCACCGGACCAGCTGCCGAGCTGCATGACCAACACCGGCTCACCCAGCTCAAGGGCAGTGCGCGGGGACACGTTCTGCGCCCGCAGATCGGCCAGCGCCAGCACCATCGAGTTCAGCTTGCGCTCCTGACCGGCACCCTCGCCGTCCGCCAGCTTGAAGTTGTAATCACCCTCGCTGGCCTTGTCGAGCCGCAGCTCCTCGCCATCGGCATAACGCCAGTGCGCGGTGGCGACCTGCTCCAGCGGAATCTGGCTGACCTGCAGATCGAGCCAGTCCTGCGGGTTGGCCGACATGCTCAGCGCCCGATTAACCAGCCAGACCTGATCCTCATTGGCGAAACGCACCAGTTGATCACTGCCAACCTTGTTGCCGAAGAGCAGGCCAAAACCGCCTTCAGCGGCCTTGACGCTGACCCCTAGGGCACTGTCGTTACCCTCGCCCTCGGTCAGACCAAGGCGCGCGTGGTAATCGGGGTTGGACGTTTTGGCCTCGATCACCCGCGCCTCGCGCAGCGCCAGCAGCAGCGCTGCCAGACGCTCGCGCTGGAGCGGGAACTGGTCACGATTGGCGACCGTCCAGGCCTCACCATCACGCTGCAGCACTACTTGCTGTCCGGCGCGTGCCAGCTCGATCTGTTCAACCGCCGCCAGCTGCGACAGTTTCGCCTCGTCCAGCAACGGCTGGCTCTGCAGATCGGTCACCCGATCACTATTGCGTACCTGCAGGGCGACCGCCACAAGCGCCGCCGCGATCAGGGCCAATGCGATAAGAATGATCTTGCGCATATCGTCTCCTCAGCGTTTGCGGCGGGCGCGACCCAGCAGCCACCAGAACAGCACACCCAGGGTCAGCAGGGCTGGCACAGCTGCGGTATTGAGCCACTTCAGCCGGCTACCCAGCTCGTCAATATCGGCATTGAGCTGATAGCGCACATCACGCAGTTGCTTGCGAATGGCCAGCTTCTCGTCGAGGAAGGCCTGGATCGCATCGCGCTGCTCGGTGGTCAGCTCGGTCAACTGGCCGGGATCCTGGCTCTGCTGCAACTGCGCGAGTTTCTGGTCGGTCTCGGCCAGCCGTTGCTGCAAGCGCTCCTCGCTGGCACGGAAGCGGCTTTCGGCCTTGCGCTGCAGCTCTTCAACCACGGTGAACGGACGGCTGAAGTCGCCACGCGAACGCACACTGATCAGCGCTTCCGACCCGGACAGGTTATCCAGTGCGTTGACCAGCAGACCGGCGTTCTCCGCCCATGGCTGGGCAATTCGCTGACCGAACAGATCACGCACCTGGGTCCACATGCGGTCGGTCAGCATATCGGTGTCGGCGATAACCACCACATTGATGTTATCTGCCTGCGTCAAGCCGGGCTCATACCCTTCAAGCCCCTGCGGGTAGGCCGATTTGGCCGGCCCGTGCAGACGCGCAGCCAGGGTATAGACGTTGTCGTCCGGCGTGAACGCCTTGAGCAGGTCCTCGGGGTCCTGCAGGTTGGCGAAGGCATCGCTCGGTAGCAACGCACTGTCTTTAGTGCTCTGCAACAGCGGAGTAAAGCGGGTCTCACTGCCCTCGACCGGCACCAGCGCGCCACCGGTCGCGTAGGTCAACAACTGCAGCGGGGCGGTAATGGTATCGTCGGCATCGATTTGCGCGGTTTCCACCTCAAGCCAGCCGATGTGACGGGCCGGGCGCTGACCAGGGCCACGACCAACCGCCATGCCCTGCTGGGCGTCGACCACAACCCTGGTCGGATCATAGGCCACACCCCAGGCCTGCAGCAGCGGCCCAAGATCAGATGCCTTGCCGTCCGCCATGCCCTGAATCATCGCCTCCATGCCCTGATCGGCCTCGGCGAAGGGATCCACATAAGCCAGCAGCTTGCCGCCACGCAGCACAAACTGGTCAATGGCGTACAGCGCCGATTCGGTCAGTGCCTTGGGATGGATCAGCAACAGCACGCCGATATCCTCGGGAATACTGTCGATATCCTCGGCCAGCGGCTTGACCTCGAACACCTGCCGCACCTGCTCAATCGACATCCAGGGAGCAGCGGGCTGCTGGGTGTAGGGGTTCATGCCGCCATCCACCGGCAGGCCGGAGATAAGACCGATTGCCGGCTTGTCGGGCTTGGCCAGGGTGCTGACCAGACGGCTGAGCTCATACTCGAGCATGCCTTCCTGCTCGAGTGCGAAGAACGGAATCACCTCACGCTGGGCCAACTCGTTGGTACCGGCCAGACCGAAGTACAGCGATTCACCGCTGTCGCTCAGCGGAATCGCCTGAAGGCCGAACTCGGCAGCGCGATCCTCGGCCTCGGAGAACGGCTCGGGGTCGATAATGTGCAGACGAATCTGGCCATTGGCGCGGCGCTCATACTCCTTGAGCATTTCCTCAACCCGACGCTGGTAGTTGCGCAGCACGGTCAGGTCCTTGCTCGCCGAGTCGGAGAAAAAGAAGTACAGATCAATCGGCGCATCCAGCTCGTCAAGAATCTGCTTGGTGCCATCGGACAGGGTGAACAGCTTCTGTTCGGTCAGATCCAGTCGCGCGCCGGGCAGCAGCACGTTGGTTGCCATATTGAATGCAAAGAAGGCCAGCAGCAGCACCAGCAGACCGGCACCGGAATACATTAGACGTTTCATAGAGTCAGCTCCTCAGTCGGCCTTTTTCAGGTCGATGACAACCGCCGTCGCGAGCAGCCAGGCGCCCATCAGCGAGAAGAAATACAGCAAATCGCGCAAATCCAGCACCCCCTTGCTGATCGCTTCAAAGCGGGTCAGAAAGCTGAACGAGGCGAGCGTATCGAGCACCCACTGCGGTGCCCAGCCACTGAAGGCGTTCTGCACCATGGATACCCCGCTGACAACAAACAGGAAGCACACCACCACACTGAGAATAAAGGCGATGACCTGGTTCTTGGTCAGTGCCGACATGCAGGAGCCGATGGCCAGATAGCCGCCAGCCATCAGCCAGCTGCCGATATAGCCGGTCAGGATCGCGCCGTTATCCGGCGAGCCAAGGTAATTGACGGTCAACACCATCGGGAAGGTCAGCAACAGCGCGATACCGACGAACACCCAGGCGGCGAGAAACTTGCCCAGCACCATAGCGGCTCGGGACACCGGCAGGGTCATCAGCAATTCGATGGTCCCCGACTTGCGCTCCTCCGCCCACAGCCGCATGGCGACCGCCGGGATCAGGAACAGGTACAGGCCCGCATGGAAGTTGAAGAAGGCGATCAGATCAGCCTGACCCGCCTCATAGAAGCCACCGACGTCAAAGGTAAACAGCGACGCCATGACCAGAAAGATGACGATGAAGATATAGGCCAGCGGCGTGGCAAAGTAACTGCCCAGCTCGCGGCGGAAGATTACACCCAGATTGTTCATACCGACTCCCCCGAGGTCAGACTGCGGAACACGTCGTCCAGACGACCGCGCTCCACCGACAGCTCATTGACCTGCCACTGCTGCTCACGCGCCAGTTGACCGACCGCCGGGAAGATCACCTCACCCGGTTTGGCCAGTACGGTCAACGCAAGACCGTCTGCCGAGCGCTCAACCGCGACCACACCGGGCAGCGATTCGAGCGCAGCGCTGTCAGCGGGCGCAGCGAGCGACAGGGTCACCGCCTGGTGATAGCGCGAGCGCGCTTCCAGCTCGTCAGGCGTACCGTCAGCCAGCAGGCGGCCCTTGCCGATAATCACGGCACGCGAGCAGACTGCACTGACTTCTTCGAGGATATGGGTGGAAATCACAACAATCTTGTTGCTGCCTTCGGCCAGTTGCTGAATCAGCCGGCGAACCTGATGCTTCTGGTTTGGGTCCAGACCATCGGTGGGCTCGTCCAGAATCAGCACCTGCGGGTCGTGCAGAATGGCCTGGGCCAGACCGACCCGGCGCTTGAACCCTTTGGACAGCGTCTCGATCCGCTGGCCGAGCACGTCCTGCAGTTCGACCTGCTCAACGGCGCGCTGCACCTGACGCTGGCGCTCGGCACCAGTCAGGCCACGAACACTGGCGATAAATTCAAGGAAGCCCTTGACGCGCATGTCGCCGTAACACGGAGCACCTTCAGGCAGATAGCCCATCTTCTGCTGAGCCAGCAGCGTCTGGGTCTGAATATCGAAGCCGCAGACCGACGCCGAACCGCCATCAGGCGTCAGAAATCCGGTCAGCATCTTCATGGTGGTGGACTTGCCGGCCCCGTTGGGCCCGAGAAAACCGAGCACTTCACCCGGCTTGACGTCAAACGACAGATTGTCGACGGCGACGTGATCGCCGAAGCGTTTGGTCAGGCTGTTTATGCTTATCATGCCTTTTATTATTCCCCCAGAATGGTCTTTCGCGCGGTCTGCGGCTGGCTTCTGCGGCCAGCGATCGCCCCTGATACCCATGTCGGTTTACGACAATGCAACTGTGCAGTGGTTCACAATCGCGAGAGGCAAAATGCCCCGTCTCCGGCCGGATAAGGATGCGCACGAGGCAGTGACTATATGAATCCCCCCGGTGCATTTCAAGCAACCATTTGCCGGGCGGTGCCGCCGCCGCCATGACAGGCTGCGAGCGGCCGCCAAACCCGCTAAAATCCACCTCAAGCCGCCTTGCGAAATCCGGCTACCGCCCACGCTGCCACAGAGATGTCCATGTCCGCTTCCTATTCCTCATTGTTCGGTCGCCTGCGTTTCGGTCTGGCTCGCCGCCTGCTGTATCTGTGGGCACGCTCGCGCCGGATCGGCGAAGGCGATGACATCGGCATAGACCCGCAGCGACCGGTAATCTATGTTCTGCCCTACCGCTCTCTGAGTGACCTTATCGTCGCCGACCGCGAATGCGTGCGCGCCGGCCTGCCGCGTCCGGTGCGTGTCCCGCTGCCACCGCTCGACGAACGCGAATCCTACGTTTTCCTGAGTCACGAGCGCTCCTGGGTGGGCCGCCCGGACCCACGCGCGCAGTCGCCACGTCTGGGCAAGGTACTGGACTGCGCCCTGAGTGACAGCGCCGATGTTCAGTTGGTACCCGTGACCGTATTCTGGGGGCAGTCACCAGACAGTGAATCATCGCCGCTGAAGTTACTGTTCGCCTGGAACTGGGTGGGCGGCCGCCTGCGCAAGTTTCTCGCAATCCTGCTGCAGGGGCGCAAGGTGCGCGTACACTTCGGCCCGCAGGTGCCATTGCACACACTGCTTGAACCGGGAATGGACCGCCAGCGCGCGATACGCCGGGTCAACCGGGTGCTGCGCGTGCACTTCCGCCAGCAACGCGCCGCTGTGGTCGGCCCTGAGCTGGTTCACCGCCGCACTCTGCTCAAGGGACTGCTGCATGCCCCGCTGGTGCGCGAGGCGATCACCCGCGAGGCCAGCGAAAAGGGGATTGACGAGAGCAAGGCGCAGGCCATGGCCTCCCGCTATGCCAACGAGATCGCCTCGGACTTCACCTACACCATCATCCGCTTCCTTGAGGTAGTACTGAGCTGGTTCTGGAACAAGCTGTACGACGGCATTCGGGTCAATAACATCAAGCCGATCCAGGACATCGCCCGCGGCAATGAAATCATCTATGTGCCCTGCCACCGCAGCCACATCGACTACCTGCTGCTGTCCTACCTGCTGTTTCGCAACAGCATGACCCCGCCGCACATCGCCGCCGGCATCAACCTCAACATGCCGGTAATAGGAGGCATTCTGCGCCGCGGCGGCGCCTTTTTCATGCGTCGCAGCTTCAAGGGCAATCAGCTCTATACCGCCGTGTTCAACGAGTATCTGCACGCGCTGTTCAGCCGCGGCTTCCCGGTGGAATACTTCATCGAAGGCGGCCGCTCGCGCACCGGGCGCATGCTCAGCCCCAAGACCGGCATGCTGGCGATCACCCTGCGCAGCTTCCTGCGTTCCTCGCGCCGCCCCATCGTCTTCGTACCGGTCTATATTGGCTACGAGCGGGTACTGGAGGGCCGCACCTACCTTGGCGAGCTGCGCGGCCAGGCAAAGAAAAAAGAATCGGTCTTCGATATCTTCCGCGTGCTGTCAGCCCTCAAGTTGCCGTTCGGCCAGGTGGCGGTGAACTTTGGTGAACCACTGGCGCTGGCCGACTTCCTCGACCGCGAGCAACCCGGCTGGCGCAACCAGTCGATGGGGCCGGACTACCGCCCGGCCTGGCTGAACGACACCACCAACACCCTGGCCCGCGAGCTGACCAGCGGCATCAGCGCGGCCGCCGACGTCAACCCGGTCAACATGGTCGCGCTGGTCATGCTGTCCACTGCGCGTCTGGCGCTGGACGAGACCTCGCTGGCCCGCTCGCTGGATCACTACAAGGCGCTGCTGCAGGCGGTGCCCTACAGTGGCGGCGTGACCCTGCCGAATATCTCGGGCCAGGAAATGATCGAGCACGTTGAGGCCATGCAGATGATTGACCGCCAGTCCGATGCCCTCGGCGAAATCATGCGGCTGGACGAACCGCAGGCGGTACTGATGACCTACTACCGCAACAACGTCCTGCATCTGGTCGCATTGCCGGCGCTGATTGCCTGCCTGTTCCAGAACAACCCGCGCATGACCCGCGAGCAGATTGAGCGCCTGGTCATGGGTATCTACCCCTATCTGCAGGGCGAGCTGTTTCTGCGCTGGAAGGAGGAGCAACTACCCGGGGTAATTCAGCAATGGATCGACAGCCTGATCGCGCAGCAACTGCTGCGCGAGGCCGATGGCCAGATCCAGCGCCCGGACCTGAGCTCACCCGAGTTTGTCATGCTCAGCCTGCTGTCGCGCAGCATCATCCAGATTCTGGAACGCTTTTATATGGTCGCGGCGCTGCTGCTGAACTTTCCCAATGGCAGTCAGACTGCAGAGCAGCTGGAGGCCCGCTGTACGGTGATGGCACAGCGGCTGTCGATCCTGCACGGGTTGAACGCGCCGGAATTCTTCGACAAGACCCTGTTCCGCCAATTCATCCAGCGCCTGACCGCTGAACAGGTGCTCAGCGCCGACGCCGAGGGCCGACTGAGTTACGTAGCCGGACTCGAAGATATTGCCGAAAACACCGCCAAACGCGTCCTCAGCGCAGAGGTGCGACTGTCGATCCGACAGGTGGCACGCAGCGCCGAAGGCTAAGGCAAGCCGGCAAGCCCGGCATGACGGTACGTTACTCGAGTTTTTTCTTGCCGTAGATATCGTAGCGACTGGACTGGCCGGCCATCTCGGCGCTGGGGCGCTGGCCGGCAATGGCCGGCGCCTTGCGCGGCCGCTTGACCACGACCCGGTGACTGGCCAGCTGCAGCGCCGCCGCCAACAGCTCGGGCGCGTCATCGTCATCGCCGGCGAGCGGGCGGAACAAGCGCATTTCCTTTTTTACCAGCGCAGACTTGTCGCGGTGCGGGAACATCGGGTCCAGATGAATGACCTGAGGCACCTCCAACTGCCAATCCCCCATCGCGGCAATCGCATCGCAGTGCATCAGGTGCATGCGCGTGGCGATTTCCGCAACCTCTCCCCCTGCCGCACGGGCCCGCTGCAAACCGTCCTCAAGCAACGCAGCGATCACCGGCTGACGCTCAAGCAGCGTGACCTCGCAGCCCAGCGAGGCAATCACGAAGCCGTCACGCCCCAAGCCCGCGGTGGCATCGAGTACGGTGGGCCGGATACTGCCGCGAATACCCACCGCGCGCGCCACCATTTGCCCGGCCCCGCCGCCAAACTGACGGCGGTGCGCCATCGCCCCGTTGACAAAGTCGACCCGCACCGCACCGGGTGCGCCATCTGCAGTGCTGCGCAATGCCAGCCCGTCATCATCGAATTCCAACAGCAACCCCGCTCTGTCCGGCAGATCCGCCAGCACCGGCAACTGCAGCCGCGCCGCCAGCGCCTGGGCAGCGACCTGAAAGCGGCTGTCCCGCCAGTTGACCGCCAGGGTTAGGGGCATGTCGTCAGTCATGAGGTTTCCTGTTGCTATCAGAACAAGCCGCCCTGCTGCGGCATATCGACGGCCTCCTGCTCACCGGGCCAGAGCGGCATCGGTGGGAGGGTCGGCAGCCGCTCGCAGAGTGCGGCGTGAAAGTCTCGGGCCAGCTGAGGAGCGAGCAGGTTATCCGGGGTGTGCATAAACAGCATCGGCTGACGCCCTTCCTGCAGCCACTGCACACACTTGTCGAGCCAGGGCGCCAGTGCCTGCCAGTTGGCAGCCTGCTCCATGCCACCGATAAAGCGCACGCTGGGCCGCTCACTCAGCGCAATGGCGTGCACCGGCAGACGCGGCTTGCGCTGCTTGGCTTCCAGCGTCGACGGATCGGTCGCAGCACTGGCAAACAGGGCGCGGCTGTCAAAACTGATGCGCTCGATACTGCGCTGATGCAGCAAACGATTGAGCTGGCGCTCGGCGTCATCCTTGCGGAAAAAGCCCGGATGTCGCACTTCGACTGCATAGCGGTAGTCGCCCGGCAAGCTATCGAGAAAATCGGCCAGCGTACCCATATCTTGTGGCGCAAAGCGCTCCGGCAACTGCAGCCAGATCGGCCCGAGCCGCTGCTGCAGCGGTGCCAGCCGTTCAAGAAAGGCTTTCAACGCTGGGTGGGCAGGATCCAGCCGACCAGCGTGACTGACCTCCCGCGGCAGTTTGGCGCAGAAATGAAAATCATCCACCAGCAGCTCGGCCCAGCGGGCAACCCGCGCCTCGCTCGGCAACGAGTAAAAGGTGGTATTGCCCTCGACCGCGCCAAACACCCGGCTGTACTGCGCCAAACGCTCATCGGCGTCGCTGCCGCGGGTGTAGAGGCTGCCCGACCAGGCAGGCTCGGCCCAGAGCGGGCAGCCAGTGATGAAACGCATGGGTAGTACGGTCACGACATCAGGCGTAGGTGTCGATGCCGACGATAGTGTCAGCGGCGCTGTCGACCGGCATGTTGGCGGTGCTTTGATAGCTGGCGAGTGCCTGATTGGCGCGACCGTAGATCGGCTCATAAGACTCGCGCCGGGCAGGGATATACTCGGCGGCCGGGCTGGAGGTACGGACCACCTGGGCTGGCGGAAGACGCGTCGCGGTTACCCCGGCCTGCTCATTGCCGGGCACGGACGCAGCAGGGCTGCTGCCAGTGGTGTTGGCAACCGCGCGGCTGCTGCGGTCAGGCAGCGATGAGTAAGGGTTGAAACCGTCCAGGCGCACCAGATTAGCTCCAGAGATAATGCCGCCAGCTTACGCCTGGCCTTTTGGCGTGGCAACCTTGTCGCGCAGGTAGACCGGCTGGGCATCGGCCGCATCCAGCACCTCACCGGCCAGCCAGCGTGGCAAGGCCAGGGTAATCAGGTCGACGGCATCCGGCAGCATCTGCGGCCAACTGCGCTCGGCCGAGACCGCCAGCCGGTCGGCGTACTGCCAGCCAGTCCCGGCGCCGGCCACACTGGCTACCCCGTCAGGCAGGCTGACGGCTTCCGGAGGGCAGACCCGCTCGTCGTCCAGTGACTGCATGACGCCGTCCTGCAGGCCGTATAGCCCCCAGTAGACTTCGTCCATGCGCGCATCAATCGCCGCTGCAACGGTCTCGGCGCCATGTTCGCGCCACGCACGCTGGGCCAGCGCAGCCAGGTTGGACACCGCAATCACCGGCTTGTCGGCGGCAAAGGCCAGACCCTGCACCATGCCAGTGGCGATACGCACACCGGTAAAGGCACCGGGTCCGCGGCCGAACACCAGCGCATCGACATCCTGCAAACGCAGCTCGCGCTCGCCGAGCAGCTCTTCAATCATCGGCAGCAGGCGCTGGGCGTGCTGACGCGGAATCACTTCGCTGCGCGCAGTGACGCGGCCGTCATGCAGCAGCGCGGCAGAACAGCATTCGGTGGCGGTATCCAGAGCAAGCAGTGTGGTCATGGTCGGATTCTGAATTCAGGGCCGGGCATTGTACAAAAATGCAAAGACCCGTGCGACCGAAGTCAGCACGGGTCTTGTGGTCAAGCGAGCAGGACTCAGTCCAGCGCGGTGATGACCTTGGCAGTGATCTGCTCGACGCTGCCGATGCCTTCCACCTTGGCGCACTTGGGCGTGCCCTTGGCAGCAGACAGCTTCTGGTAGAAGTCGACCAGCGGCTTGGTCTGGGTGTGGTACACCTCCAGACGCTTGCGTACGGTTTCTTCCTTGTCGTCGTCACGCTGGATCAGGTCTTCACCCGTCACATCATCCTTGCCGGCAACCTTCGGCGGGTTGTGGTCGACATGGTAAACCCGACCGGAACCCGGGTGCACGCGGCGGCCGGACAGGCGGGCAACGATTTCTTCGTCAGCAACGGCAATTTCCAGTACGCGATCGATATCGATGCCAGCTTCAACCAGCGCTTCAGCCTGCGGGATGGTGCGCGGGAAACCGTCAAACAGGAAGCCCTTGGCGCAATCGTCCTGGGTGATACGCTCCTTGATCAGACCGATGATCAGGTCGTCGGAGACCAGGCCGCCATTGTCCATGACTTCTTTCACCTGCTTGCCAAGCTCGGTGCCGGCCTTGACCGCTGCGCGCAGCATGTCCCCGGTGGAGATCTGCGGGATGCCAAAACGCTCGCAGATGAACTGGGCCTGTGTGCCCTTGCCCGCCCCGGGGGCGCCCAACAGGATAACTCGCATGATGTACTCCTCGTCTAACTGAATCCGAGCTGTCAGCGGCCCTAAACCAGCGACCTGCCTGGCACCCGCGCGCGGCGCAGATGCGGAAAAATTCGCACTATCCAGGCGGTGCTGGATCGCAAAGGGGGATCAACATACACGCCCGCGCCGACATGCACAAGACGGACCATTGTCGCAGGCAAACAAGCCATTGAAATACTTGACGATCAGCGCAGCCCATCAAGGCTGCGCGTTCTGTCGTCAGCCGGTATTGCGCATGCCGGCGGCGATGCCGGCCATGGTCACCATCAGGGCACGTTCAAGATCCGCATCAATCTTGTCGCCCTGCGCGCGGGTACGCGCCATCAGTTCGGCCTGCAGCACATGCAGCGGATCGGTGTAGGGGTTGCGAATCGCAACCGACTCACCCAGCGCCGGGTTGTGGGCCAGCAGCACATCGCTGTCACGCAGTTGCAGCACTGCCGCAGTGGCCTGTTCCAGAGCGTCACGCAGACGCTTGCCCAGCGGCCAGAGGTCCTCGCTGGCCAGACGCCTCTCATAGAAGCGGGCAATATCGACATCGGCCTTGGACAGCACCATCTCCAGCATCTCGACCCGTGCCAGGAAGAACGGCCAGTGCGTCATCATCTCGCGCAACTGGTCCTGCCTGCCCGCATCCAGCATCTCACGCAGCGCCTGTCCTGCGCCCAGCCAGGCTGGCAGCATAAGCCGGGTCTGCGTCCAGGCGAATATCCAGGGAATCGCCCGCAGGGTTTCAATACCGCCCTGACTGCGCCGCTTGGCCGGCCGGCTGCCCAGCGGCAGACGCCCAAGCTCCTGCTCCGGCGTGGCCTGACGGAAGTACTCGACGAATTGTGGCTCGCCGCGCACTACACCGCGATAAACCTCGACCGAACGATCCGCCATCTGCTGCATCAGCTCACGCCAGGCCGGTTGCGGTGCTGGCGGCGGCAGCAGGCTGGCTTCCAGCACCGCACTGGCGTACAGCTGCATGCTTTGCACGGCAATGCCGGGCAGACCGAACTTGAAGCGGATCATCTCGCCCTGCTCGGTCACCCGGAACTGGCCCCTTACCGAGCCCGGTGGCTGCGACAGAATCGCCATGTGCGCAGGTGCCCCGCCCCGGCCAACCGTGCCGCCACGACCGTGGAACAGACGCAGGCGCACGCCGTGACGCTGACAAACCGCAACCAGTGCCTCCTGAGCGCGGTACTGCGCCCAGCCCGCCGCCAGAGTGCCGGCATCCTTGGCCGAATCGGAGTAACCAATCATGACTTCCTGCTCGTCGCCAACCAGCGCGCGATACTGATCCAGCGCCAGCAGCCGGTCGATGGCGGCGGCAGCGTGATCCAGATCATCGAGGGTTTCAAACAGCGGAGCGACTCGCATCGGCCAGGTGACACCGGTTTCCTTGAGCAGCAGCTTGACCGCCAGCACGTCGGAGGGATGCGAAGCCATGGAGATGACATAAGACCCGAGCAGCTCGCGCGGCTGCTGGGCAACCACCCGACAGGTCGCCAGCACTTCAGCCACCTCCGCAGAAGGCTGCCAGGTCGGCGGCAGCAGCGGACGTCGGTTATGCAGTTCCTCGAGCAGGAAGCGGCAGCGCGCCTCCTCGTCCCAGTCGGCGTAGTTGCCCAGCTGCAGGTATTGGGTCAGCTCGCTGAATACCTCGGCATGCCGCGCTGCATCCTGACGAATGTCCAGTCGCACCAGCCCGAGGCCGAAGGCGTTGACCCGACGCAGGGTATCCAGCAGCGGGCCATTGGCGATGCGCTTGAGGCCGAACTGCATCAGCGACCGGTAGCACAGTTCCAGCGGGCCGCGCAGGTCATCCAGATCATGCAATACCTCATCCGGCATGGGCACATCGGCGCTCAGCGACTGCTCCGCCCAGCGTCGGCTGGCCTGCAGCCGGGTACGCAACTGCTTGAGCACCGCGCGATAAGGCTCGTCGACCGAGTTCGCCTGCGCCAGCAGTTCGTCACTGGCGGCATGCATTGACAACTGATTGGTCAGCTCTTCGATGTCGCGCAGGTACAGATCCGCCGCCATCCAGCGCCCCAGCAGCAGCACCTCGCGGGTTACCGGTGCGGTGACGTTGGGGTTGCCATCACGGTCTCCGCCCATCCAGGAGGCAATGCGCACCGGTGCGGCGCGCAGATCAAGATGCTCGCCTGTCGCCTTATGCACATCGGCGTCAAACTGACGAAGAAACTGCGGCAGTGCCTGCCACAGCGAATGCTCGATGACAGCAAAACCCCACTTGGCTTCATCAACCGGCGTCGGACGGGTACGGCGAATCTCATCGGTATGCCAGGCCTCGCTGATCAGGCGGGCCAGATCCTGACGCACCTCACCACGTTCGCTGGAAGTCAGATCGTCGTGATCACCGCGAGCAAGGGCGGCGGCGATGGCGTCGTATTTCTGAATCAGGGTGCGGCGGGTCACTTCGGTCGGGTGCGCAGTCAGCACCAGCTCAATGTCCAGATCATTGACCTGCTGCACGATGGCTTCGGCACTGAAGTTTTCCTGCTTGAGTCGGGCCAGCAGATCACTCACGCAACGCGACTCGAAGCCGAGCGGCTCATCAGCCCGGCGGCGGCGAATACGGTGATGCTGTTCGGCGATGTTGGCCAGGTTGAGGAACTGGTTGAAGGCACGACAGACCGGCAGCAACTGGCTATCCGGCAAGTCCTGCAGGGCGCTGAGCAACGCTTCATTGGCGGCCTGATCCGCCTTGCGCCCCTGTTTGGCGCCCAGCCGGATGCGCTCGATGCGCTGCAGAAAGTCCTCCCCCAGGTGAGCCTGAATGGTCTGCCCGAGCAGGGCTCCCAGATTGTGGACGTCTTCGCGCAAGCGGGCATCGATATCGGTCATGGACTTACCTCCGAACAGTATGAGCGAACAGCATGCGATGCCCGCCCGTCCCTGACAAGGGGCCAATGGCACTGAAAGCCTGCGCGAATGGTCTATGCTGAGGGTGTCGCCACAAGCGACAGTCAGTCATCAAGGGGGAAAACATGAAGATCCGTGAACTCACCCAGACCTGGGAAAAAACCGCCAAGGGCCGGGTGACCCGCAACAGCTACAGCGTACATCTGCCACTCGAGGACGCGGCCCGCCTGGAAGCGCTGCACGAGATGTATCCGAAACGCCAGATCGAGGACCTGATCACCGACCTGCTCGGCGCCGCACTGGAGGAACTCGAAGCCAGCCTGCCCTACCAGGCCGGCAAGGAAGTCATCGCGGTCGACGAACTGGGCGACCCCCTGTACAAGGACGAGGGCCCGACACCGCGCTATCTGGAGCTGAGCCGCAAGCACCTGCAGGAGTTGCTCGAGCGCCAGCAGGAAACCCAGCATTAAGCGCGGCGACAAACACGGTCACGGCATGCCGTGACCCTACAAGCCTTGCTGCTTGGCGGCATCCCACAGTGCGTCGAGCTCGTCCAGCGAGCGCTCGGCCACCGTAGCTCCCTGCACACGCAGTTGATCCTCGATAAAGCGAAAGCGCCGCTCGAACTTGGCATTGCCCTGGCGCAGCGCGTTTTCCGCATCGACACCCAGGTGCCGGGCCAGATTGACCACGCAGAACAGCAGATCGCCCATTTCTTCGGCAACGGCCTGCTGCTGGCCAGCCGCGAGCGCTTCACGCACTTCGTCGAGCTCTTCACTGATCTTGTCGATCACCGGGGCCACCTCGGGCCAGTCGAAGCCGGCCGACGCCGCGCGTTTCTGCAGCTTCTGGGCGCGACTCAGGGCCGGCAGCGCCGCCGGTACATCATCCAGCAGTGACAGCTGCTCAGGCCGGTCTGCTTTCTCGGCCCGCTCCTCGGCCTTGATCTGCTCCCAACGCTGCTTGATCTGCTCGGGCGCCAGGGTCAGGGTGCCGGGCGGGGTAAGCAGATTGCCGTCGGGGAATACATGCGGGTGACGTCGCACCAGCTTGCGGGTAATACCATCGACCACCTCGTTCCAGCTGAAACGCTCTTCCTCGCTGGCCAGCTGGGCGTAATACACCACCTGAAACAGCAGATCACCCAGCTCGCCGCGCAGCTGATCGAAATCGCCCTGCTCGATGGCATCGGCGACTTCGTAGGCCTCTTCCAGCGTATGCGGCACGATGGTCGCGTAGCTCTGCTCCAGATCCCATGGGCAACCGTTCTGCGGATCACGCAGGCGCTGCATGAGGTACAGCAGATCGTCCAACTGGTAACTCATCCACGACCTTCCTGGCGGTTACGCCGCGCCTCAATCACGTTCGGCAGCTGGCTGATCCGTGTCAACAGGCGACTGAGCAGACTCAGACTCGGGATCTCGATGGTCAGCAGCATGGCGGCGTAGTTATCGTCCTTGTTGGTCCGCGTATTGACCTCCAGCACGTTGATCTTCTCATTGGCCAGCAGCAGCGACACGTCACGCAGCAGACCGGAGCGGTCGTAGGCCTTGATGTAGATCTCCACCGGGTAGGTTTGCACCGGCGCACCACCCCAGCTGACTTCGATCAGCCGCTCGGAGTCACGATCCTGCAGCTGCATGGCGTTGGCACAGTCGGCGCGGTGTACCGTGACGCCGCGACCGAGGGTGATATAGCCGATGATCGGATCGCCCGGCACCGGCTGACAGCAGCCCGCCAGCTGGGTCATCAGGTTGCCGACGCCCTGGATGTAGACATCGCCACGGCGGCCGACCGAAGAGCGGCTCGGTTTCTTCGGAATCAGCTCAAGCTGTTCGCTGTGTCGATCCGGCTCGACCAGTTGCTGGGCCACAGTCACCACATGGGCCAGCCGCATGTCGCCAGCGCCAACCGCCACGAACAGGTCTTCCTGACTCTTCAGCCCGAGGCGGTCAATCAACTGCGCATAGTCTGCGCCGTTCAGGGCCATACGGGTCAGCTCGCGCTCGACCATCAGCTTGCCGGCCTGCACGTTCTGCTCGCGGGCCTGTTCCTTGAACCAGTGCTGCACCTTGGCCCGCGCGCGTGACGTGTTCAGGTAGCCGAGGTTGGGGTTCAGCCAGTCACGACTGGGCCCGCTCTGCTTGCCGGTAATGATCTCGACCTGCTCACCGGTCTGCAGCAGGTAGTTGAGCGGTACGATGCGGCCGTTGACCTTGGCGCCGCGACAGCTGTGACCGATCTCGGTGTGTACCCGATAGGCGAAATCCAGCGGGGTCGCGCCCTTGGGCATGTCCAGCACGTGGCCGTCGGGGGTGAACAGGTAAATACGATCCGGCTCGAAATCCACCCGCAGCTGTTCGGCCAACCCGCCGATATCGCCCATCTCCTCGTGCCATTCCAGCACCTGTCGCAACCAGGCGATCTTGTCCTCGTAGGCGTTGGAGCTGCTGTCCGGATCGGTCCCCTTGTAGCGCCAGTGGGCGCAAACACCGAGCTCGGCCTCTTCATGCATGGCCTGGGTACGGATCTGTACTTCCAGCACCTTGCCCTCGGGGCCGATCACCGCCGTATGCAGCGAGCGATAGCCGTTTTCCTTGGGGTTGGCAATGTAGTCGTCGAACTCGTTGGGAATGTGCCGCCAAAGGCTGTGAACTACCCCAAGAGCGGTATAGCAATCACGCACCTGCGGCACCAGAATCCGCACCGCGCGCACGTCGTATACCTGACTGAAATCGATGCCCTTGCGCTGCATCTTCCGCCAGATCGAGTAGATATGCTTGGCCCGACCGGTAATGTCGGCATGAATCGACGCTTCTTCCAGTGCCTCGCGCAACTGCGCCATTACCGCGTCGATATATTCCTGTCGGTCGAGCCGACGCTCGTCCAGCAGCTTGGCAATCTGCTTGTACTGGGTCGGCTCCAGGTAGCGGAAGGACAGATCTTCCAGCTCCCACTTGATATGACCAATCCCGAGACGATGGGCCAGCGGTGCATAGATGTCGAATACCTCACGGGCAACCCGGTAGCGCTTCTCCTCCGGCGCGTCCTTGACTGCCCGGATGGCGCAGGTGCGCTCGGCCAGCTTGATCAGGGCGACGCGCACGTCATCGACCATGGTGACCAGCATCTTGCGCAGATTCTCTACCTGGGACTGGGTATTGAACATGGCGTTGTTGCCGGGATTCTGCGACACACTGATCGCCGCCATGCGCTGCACGCCATCGACCAGATGGGTGACGGTCGGACCAAACCGGTGCTCGACCTCGGTGAGATCGGTCTTGCGCTCGCGCACAGCGCGATAGACGACTGCGGCGACCAGCGAATCCTGGTCGAGTTTGAGGTCAGCCAGGATTTCGGCCATTTCAAGACCGGTGCGATAACTGCTGGCGCCGTCAGCCCAGATGTTTTCGGCCGCGATCGCCTGCTGCTCAAGATCACATGCCCATTCGCATGCCTCATGCAGCACCTGGGGGTCGCTGAGCTGGGTGCGCTCCCCGATCCTGCTGATCCAGGCGTCGATATTGACGCTGCCGTCCTGATTGATCGGGTGTGCTGCTCTGACCTGTACCATTTTCTTATCCTCGCCCGGAGGCGATCTACTGTCTCCGGAACAATGCCATGGCTTCGACATGGGCGGTTTGGGGGAACATATCCATGATGCCCGCCCTGACCAGGGTATAGCCCTTGCCTGCCAGAATTCCCGCGTCCCGCGCCAGCGTGGCCGGGTTGCAGGAAATGTAAAGTATGCGCGCGACGCCCATTGCTGCCAGATCGGCCACCAGCTGATCGGCGCCATCACGCGGGGGGTCCAGCAGCGCGGCCGTATATCTCTGGGGCGCAGCCGACATTTCAAGGGGCTTCGACAGGTCAGCCGGCAAAAAGTGCACCGCATCCAGGCGGTTTTTGCGCGCATTTTCCTGCGCGCGCGCCACCATCTCTTCACTGCCCTCGATACCCACCACCGAAGCGCCTGCCCGGGCCAGTGCCAGGGCGAAGTTACCGACACCGCAGAACAGGTCCAGCACCGCTTCGCCCGGCTCGATCGCCAGCCAGTCCAGCGCCTGATTGACCATGGCCTGATTGATCTGCGGATTGACCTGGGTGAAGTCACCCGGCGCAAAACCCAGCGTCAACTGCTGATCAGCCAGCTTGTAGGCCGGCTCGGCAGCCGAGCCCAGCGGCACCGCTGCAGCGTCATCGCCCTGCAGCCAGCAGCCCATGCCATGCTGCTCGGCAAAGGCCAGCAATTGTTGCTGATCTTCGGCCGGGAGCGGTTGCAGATGACGCAGCACCAGCGCCGGATGCTCAGCGCCGATCAGCTCGACATGCCCCAGCGTCTCGACAGAGCGCAGCCCGCGCAGCAGCGCTGGCAAGGCCTTGAGCGCCGCCTCCAGCTGCGGCACCAGAACGGGGCATTGCGTTACGTTGACCAGCTCATTGCTGGCGCGTTGACGAAAGCCCACATCCAGCTCGCGCCGCTGCCGATCCCAGCGCAGCGCGATACGGGTGCGCTGGCGATAGCCATAATCCGACCCGGACAATGCCGGCGCCCATTGCTGTGGCTCAACCTGGGCGAAATGCTGCAATTGCTGGGCCAGCGCCTGTTGCTTGATCTCCAGCTGCTGCTGGTGCGGCATGTGCTGCAAGCTGCAGCCACCACACAGTTCGATGTGCGGACAGCGCGGCAGCTGTCGATCAGGGCTGGCCTGCTGCAGGCTTTCCAGCCGCGCCTCAATCAGCTTGCTGCGCGCACGAATCACCCGGGCAGTGACCTGCTCACCGGGCAATCCGCCCTCGACAAAGGTGGTCCGTCCACGCCAGCGACCGATACCGCGCCCGTCGTGGGTCAGACGCTCCAGGGTCAGCTCGATACGCTGCCCGACCGCAGCCGGTGCATCGGCTGCAGCAGTCGTGCGCGGCCGTCCGCGACCGCGTTTCACAGTGGACCGTCGTAGACGCCGGTGGACAGGTAGCGATCGCCGCGATCACAGATGATCGCCACGATGACGGCGTTCTCAACCTCGGCACTGATGCGCAGCGCTGCGGCCACCGACCCGCCGGATGACACGCCACAGAAGATGCCCTCTTCACGCGCCAGACGACGCATGGTCACCTCGGCCTCCTGCTGGCCCATATCGATCACACGATCGACCCGGGTGTCGTCAAAAATGGTCGGCAGATACTCCTTCGGCCAGCGACGGATACCGGGAATCGCCGCTCCCTCGACAGGCTGCAGGCCAACAATCTGAATCGACGGATTCTGTTCCTTGAGGTAACGGGAAGTCCCCATGATGGTACCGGTGGTGCCCATCGAGCTGATGAAATGCGTAACGGTACCGTTTGTGTCGCGCCAGATCTCGGGGCCAGTGCCGCGGTAATGCGCCTCGGGGTTGTCCTGGTTGCCAAACTGGTCAAGTACCTTGCCCTGCCCCTCGGCCTGCATGCGCAAGGCCAGATCGCGCGCGCCCTCCATGCCCTGAGCCTGGGTGACCTCAATCAGCTCGGCGCCGTAGGCCGTCATCGCTGCCTTGCGCTCGGCACTCATGTTATTCGGCATGATCAGCACCATGCGGTAGCCCTTGATCGCTGCTGCCATGGCCAGGGCGATACCGGTATTGCCCGAGGTCGCCTCAATCAGGGTGTCGCCGGGCTGGATATCCCCGCGAGCCTCGGCCCGCTCGATCATCGACAGCGCCGGCCGATCCTTGACTGAACCGGCCGGGTTGTTACCTTCGAGTTTGACCAGGATGGTATTACTGGTATTGCCGGGCAGGCGTTGCAGGCGAACCAGCGGGGTGTTGCCGATGCAGTCGGCAATGGTTGGGTAACTCATGACTCTACCTCGGGGGCCGGTTGACCCGGATACCCGGGTCGTCGAAGCTGTGCTTTTTAACAAGTCGGCCTATGATACCGGCAACGGCGAAGTGGATATAGCTAATGAACGAGATCGGTATCAAGGCAAGGCTGCTGCTGATGACCCTGATCCCCGCGGGGATTCTGGCCACGGCTGTTGGCGCCTATTTCAGCTGGCAGCACCTTGGTGACCTGCAGCAGCAATTGCTCGAGCGCGGGCAGCTCACCGCCGAACACCTGCAAAGACCAGCCACCGAGGCCTTGCTGGCCGGACAGCCGGAGCGGCTGCGCAGCGCTCTGGCAAGCACTCTGAATTATCAGGATGTGCGCGCGGTAGCGCTGTATGACGCTGATCACCATCCACTCGAACACAGCGGCCCGCAGATGTTCATCGCCGATCGGCCCGTACCGGAAACCCCGCTGGCGGCGGGTACCGGCCTGCAGATCCGCAGCGGTGAGCGCAGTACCCGTTTCGTCTTGCCGCTGCAGGCCAGCCCCGAGCTGCTGTCAGACAGCACTCGCACCGATCTTGAGCCGGATGCGCTGATCGGCTGGCTGGAAGTCGAACTCAGCCACGGCAATACCCAGCTGCGTACTTACCAGACCCTGCTCAGCACCCTGGTACTGGTTCTGCTTGGCCTGCTGATCACCAGCCTGATGGTCAGCACCATGGGCCGTCGTATCCTCGAACCGATTGCCGACATCAACCAGGCCATCGCCCGAATCAGCAGGGGCCAGCTCGATGTGCGCCTGCCGAAGCAGGGTGCGCGCGAGCTGGACGATCTGGTCGAGGGCATCAATACCATGGCCCAGGCGCTGCAGAGTGCGCAGGGCGAGCTGCAACAGAACGTCGAGCAGGCCACCGAGGACCTGCGCCAGACACTGGAGACCATCGAAGTTCAGAATATCGAGCTCGATATGGCGCGCAAGGCGGCGCAGGAAGCCAGCCGGATCAAGTCCGAATTTCTCGCCAACATGAGTCACGAGCTGCGCACACCGCTTAACGGGATTATCGGTTTCAGCAACCTGCTGCAGCGCACCGAGATGACAACGCGCCAGAGCGAATACCTGGACACCATCAGCAAGTCGGCCAGCAACCTGCTGGCGATCATCAACGAAATTCTGGACTTCTCCAAGATTGAAGCCGGGAAGCTGACCCTGGAGAGCATGCCATTCAACCTGCGTGATCAGATCGAAGAAGCGCTGACCATGCTCGCACCGGCCGCCCACCAGAAGCAGATCGAGCTGGTCAGCCTGATCTACAGTGACGTCCCGTTGGGCCTCAAAGGCGATGCACTGCGCCTGAAACAGATTCTGTCCAACCTGCTGAGTAACGCGATCAAGTTCACCCACGTCGGGTCGGTTTGCCTGCGGGTTATGCTGGAAGAGGAAAACGACAGCGAGGCGACCTTGCGCATCAGCGTCTCTGACACCGGCGTTGGCCTTTCCGAGGCGCAGCAGAAGTCGCTGTTCCGGGCCTTCAGTCAGGTCGACAACTCGCTGACCAGGCAGACCGGCGGCACCGGCCTGGGGCTGGTCATCACCAAGCGCCTGGTCGAAGAAATGCAGGGTGACATCGGCCTGAATAGCAGACCCGGGGAAGGCTCCGAGTTCTGGTTGACGATCACCCTGAACAAATCCAGCCAGGCCAGCGACGACCTTCCCGTGCGACCATTTTCCGGCATTGAGGTCGCTGTTTACGAACCCCTCGACCTGACCCGGCAAGCTCTGCTCCACTCACTCGAGGGGCTTGGCCTGCAGGCCCGCCTGTACGCCTCACTCAGCGAGCTTGATAGCGACCTGAACACAGCCAACGGTCAGACCATTCAGCTCGCCCTGATCAGCAGCGGCAACAATGACTCCGAGTGGACCGAAAGCGTTCAGGCAGCCCAGCGCTGGGCCGCCGCCGGGCAGTGCCAGAGTATTCTGCTGGTAGACACGGTCGCGCAACCGGACTTGCTGGATCAACTGCCGCCGGCACACTGCGCGGTGCTCTCCCGTCCACTGTGCCTGCGCAAGCTGTATCGCACCCTTACCCGTCTGCTGTCACCCCGCGCGGGCGTGGCGGCGGAGTCGTCGACACCACTGCTGTCCGAGCGACGCAGCAATCCGGACAGCGTCAGCATTCTCTGCGTCGACGATAACCCGGCCAACCTCAAACTGGTCGAAACCTTTCTGCAGGAAATGGGCACCCGGGTGCGTACCGCCACCAGCGGAGAAAACGCCCTCGACATCCTCGATGAACAGCGCTTTGATCTGATTTTCATGGATGTCCAAATGCCCGGAATGGACGGACGCCAGACAACCGAGGAACTGCGTATTCGCGAAGAGATCAGCCAGCAGTCGGCCACGCCGGTCGTCGCACTGACCGCCCACGCGCTCGCAGATGAAAGACGCAAACTGCTCAAATGCGGCATGAATGACTACCTGAGCAAACCGATCAACCCCGAGCAATTGCGTGACAGTATCTTGAAATGGACCGGTCACGACCTGTCACCCGGCGCTGCACCGAAGCTGGAGGAGCAGCCGGAGCAACCTGCCGACAGCGAACCGCGCATACTGGATCACGACGAAGGGTTGCGGCTCGCGGCTGGCAAGGCAGATCTCGCGCAGGAGATGCTGGATATGCTGATGCAGAGCCTGCCCGGCGACCGCGAGCAAATAGAGCAAAGCTACCGGGCCGGCAACACCGACGCGCTGCTGGAGACGGTGCACCGTCTGCACGGAGCAACCCGCTACTGCGGCGTACCCGAGCTGCGAAGACGCTGTCTGCAAGCCGAAACACGGCTGAAGGAAAAGGCGCCCTGCGGCGAGGAAATAGAACGGCTGCTGGAAGCTGTAGACCGCCTGCAGGGCAGCCTGTCAGTCCTGTGACCAGAGGGCAAACGCCAGCGCCTGCTCCCGCTCGTCGCTGAGCGAAAGAAGCATGCGCCCGCCGCCGCCGTCCGCCACTCGCTGGGCTGCGGCCCCGCTCAGCACAACGACCGGGGCGCCCAGCGGATCACGGTCAATCTGCATGTGCTGCCAGGACAGCCCTCCGGCCAACCCGGTCCCGAGCGCTTTCATGATGGCTTCCTTGGCCGCGAAGCGCTTGGCCAGAAAGCGAGCCGGCTGACCGTGATCGGCAAAGCGGGCGAACTCGTCCGGCGTCAGGATACGCCGGGCAAAACGCTCGCCCTGGCGCCCCAGCGCCGCCTCAATCCGCGACACCAGCACCAGGTCGGTGCCGATACCCCGGATCATCGGCCAGACGCTTCCATGATCAGCTGGCGCATGTCACGCACCGCACCGGCCAGACCGGAAAACAGGGCGCGGGCAATAATCGCGTGGCCGATGTTCAGCTCATGGATTCCGGGAATCGCAGCGATTGCCTGAACGTTATGATAATGCAGACCGTGCCCGGCGTTGACCACCAGACCAAGCTTGCGGGCGTAGGTGACGGACTCGCGGATACGCTCCAGCGCCTGCTGCTGCTCGGCCCCCTCGGTATCGGCATAGTGGCCCGTGTGCAGCTCAATCACCGGCGCACCCAGCCGCTTGGCCGCCTCAATCTGGCGCCGGTCCGGGTCGATAAACAGCGACACTTCACTGCCAGCCGCGGCCAGCCGCTCGATGGCCGCCTGAACGCGCGCCTCGTTACCACAGACGTCCAGCCCACCCTCGGTAGTAAGTTCTTCACGACGCTCCGGGACCAGACAGACATGTGCCGGACGAATCTGCTCGGCAAAGGCGACCATCTCATCGGTAACCGCCATCTCGAAATTCATTCGCGTCTGCAGCACCTGTGCCAGCAGGTGAATATCACGCTCCTGGATATGACGACGATCTTCACGCAGATGCACGGTAATACCATCTGCCCCGGCCTGCTCGGCTTCAATGGCCGCCTGGACCGGATCCGGGTAACGGGTACCACGGGCCTGACGCAGGGTAGCGACGTGGTCGATGTTGACGCCCAACAGCACGCGATCAGACTGGCTCATGCAAGATTCTCCGTTGACTATGCCGGGCGGCGATCCGCCCTTGACTCAGCGCGGCTCGCCCGTGCGACCCGCGGCAAATAATTGGCGACTGACCAGCGGACGATCGCCCAGGTGAACAGCCAGCACCTGGCGCATCAGCCGCTTGGCAACCGGCAGCGCGTCGACGCTGGTCCAGTCCAGCGCGGCCATCGCCAGCAACCCTCGCCCGGACAGACCACTTGAGGAGGTATCGACCACCGGATACAAACCCAGATCCGGACTCCAGCGATACAGGGTATCAGGCAGCACCGGCTGCTGATCGGCGTCCTCGGTCAGACTGAAACCGTAACCCAGCAGTTCCAGCAGACGCCACTCGAATTCACGCAGAATCGGTTCAACCGAAGACGGCGACGACGCCAGCCGCTCCAGCGCCGACTGATAGCCGGCAAACAGCAGCGTCTGAGCGTCACCCGGTGACAGCAGACGAACCAGCAATTCATTGAGGTACATACCGCTGAACAGCGCCTGCCCTTGCAGTCGTGCATGAGCACCGGCCACTTCAGCCTGCTGCAGGGTTTTCAGGTCACCGCGGCCGTGCCAGCTGACCAGCAGCGGCACGAAGGGTTGAGGGCGAACACCGCGACCGCTACCCCGCGCCCCGCGCCAGACAACCCGCTGCAGCCCGCCCTGCAGGCTGAGCAGGTCTACCAGTGCACTGGTGTCACGGTAGGGCCTGCTGTGCAGGACGTAGGCAGGCTGCAGGTGCTCGCGCATGCAGGTCAGTCGTCGAAGCGATAACCCAGCGAACCGAGGGCGCGCTCATCATCAGACCAGCCGCGACGCACCTTGACCCAGAGGTTGAGCATGATCTTGCTGCCAAACAGCTTCTGCATGTCGAGGCGCGCTTCCTGACCGATCTTCTTCAACCGCTCACCGCCGTCACCAATGATGATTTTCTTCTGCCCTTCACGCTCGACCAGAATCAGCGCGTGAATATGCAAAATGCGCCCTTCCTGCTTGAACTGTTCGATTTCAACCGCGACCTGATAGGGAATCTCGGCGCCCAGTTGACGCATGACCTTTTCACGCACCAGCTCGGCAGCCAGAAAACGCGAGCTCTTGTCGGTCAGTTGATCTTCCGGGTAGAAGTGCTCACTCTCCGGCAGCCGTTCGGCAATCAGCGACTCCAGACGGTCGATATTGCGCCCCTGCAATGCAGACACCGGGACAACTTCGGCGCTGGGCAACTGCTTGGTCAACCATTCCAGATGCGGCAACAGCTCGTTCTTGTCGTCCATCCGATCGAGCTTGTTGACCACGATCAGCACGGGACAGGTCAGATACTGCACCCGCTCCAGCACCATCTGGTCTTCATCGGTCCAGCGCAGCCGGTCAACCACAAACAGGACAACGTCAACATCACGCAGGGCCTGACTGGCGCTCTTGTTCATAAAGCGGTTGAGGGCTTTCTCGTTTTCCTTATGCAAGCCGGGGGTATCGACATAAATCGCCTGCACCGCTCCCTCGGTCTTGATACCGAGCAGCGTATGACGGGTTGTCTGCGGCTTGCGCGAGGTGATGGCCAGCTTCTGGCCGAGAATATGGTTCAGCAGGGTCGACTTGCCGACATTCGGCCGGCCGACAATGGCTACGTAACCGCAGCGGGAAACAGCATCAGTCATCGGCTCGCTCCACACCCAGGGCGATCAACGCCTGCTGGGCTGCCTGTTGTTCTGCAAGGCGGCGGCTACTGCCAACGCCGTAGGTGCGTTCGGCCAGCAATGCGACCTGACAGTCCACCTTGAATGTTCTGCAGTGGGCTTCACCACTGCTCTCGATCACTTCGTAACGCGGCAGCTCGCTTTGACGCGATTGCAGGAACTCCTGCAGCCGTGTTTTCGGATCCTTGTTGTTGTCGACCAGCGTCAGGGTCGCAATATGCTCGCCCAGCCAGTGCAGAATCCGCTCGCGGACCGGTTCGAGCCCGGCATCCAGATAAATGGCACCGATAATCGCCTCGGTTGCATCCGCCAGGATCGATTCGCGGCGAAAGCCTCCGCTCTTCAGCTCACCGGAACCCAGGCGCAGGTACTCGCCCAGCTCAAAGCCCTTGGCCAGCTCGGCCAGGGTTACACCCTTGACCAGGCGTGCACGCAGCCGCGAAAGCTGGCCTTCTCGGGCCTGGGGAAAATGTTGGAACAGCATCTCGGCGGCAACAAAATTGAGAATCGAATCACCCAGAAACTCCAGGCGTTCATTGTTGCGCCCACCGAGACTGCGGTGGGTCAAGGCCAGCACCAGCAGGTCCTGGTCCTTGAATTGGTAGCCTATCCTGCGCTCTAGTCGGTCTAGCTTGTTGCTCACTTTAGCGGTCTGATAATGAATGTTTCGTCGAAGTGGACCAGCAGATCCACTGTATTCAGCAACGGCGCTCGCACTTCGTACTTGAGCACCAGGGTGTAGGCGTTCTGGCCGCTCTGCGTCACCTTGATGGCTTCCTTCGCGTCGATGTCGCGAATGCCGTTGAGCTGCATGCCCTTGTCAATGTAGCTGTTCAAGTCACGCAGCGAGTTGATCTTGATGGTCGGATCTTCATTGACCGTGGTAATGATATTGCGCAGCGAGTAATGATCCATGTAGATCGGGGTCAGCTTCATGGCAATGATCATGCCGAAGACAATCAGCGCAATAACGGCCAGCCAGCCGAAGAAGGATGCCCCTTGCTGTGAGTGGCGCATGAGAACCTCGTAATCCGTCGTTGATGTTATATCCTGTTCGGCGCACTCAATGGATCAGAGCGACGCTCGAAAAACTGGGCAGATTGCTCAGCTTCGGTTCCGGCCAATGCATCCAGACCGCGAAGGCCTTACCCACAATATAGTTGTCGGGAACCATTCCCCACAACTCCCTGGGCATATCCGCAGACTGCCAGTAACGGCTGTCGTTGGAGTTGTCGCGGTTATCGCCCATCATGAAATAGTGCCCTTCGGGCACCACCCACTCGTTCGGTCTGGGCGTCTGCGACAGCTGCTTCTGGCGGATCTGATGACTCACCTCACCGAGCTGCTCATTGAAGATAGCCGCCTTTGCCACTGCCTGCAGCGGATGACCGTCCGGCACTTCGTCATCCGGCACGATCTCAACCAGTTCGTGTTCAATCTTCTGACCGTTGATATACAGCTGCTTTCCAGCATAGCGGATATGATCGCCAGGCAAGCCGACAACACGCTTGATGTAGTTGATGGCAGGGTCGTTGGGGTAACGGAATACCATGACATCACCACGCTGCGGCTCGCCAATCGGGATGACCTTGGTGTCGATCACCGGCAGGCGAATACCGTAGGCAAACTTGTTGACGAGGATAAAGTCGCCTACGTCCAATGTCGGCTTCATTGAGCCGGAGGGAATCTGGAACGGCTCAACCAGGAAGGAACGCAGGATCAGCACTACCGCCAGCACAGGAAAGAACGACTTGCCGTATTCGACCAGCAGCGGCTCCTTGTCCAGCCGAGCTATGGTCTGAGGGTCGGCAACATCGACCTGGGCTTCATAGGTGGCAATCGCGCGACGACGACGTGGCGCGAGCACGATACGATCAAGCAGGGCCAGAAACCCACTGACGGCAACCGCAATCACCAGCACCAGTGGAAAGTTGATATGCATCATCGTTCGCGCTTACCGTCTCTAGTTGTCGACTTTGAGTACCGCCAGGAACGCATCCTGCGGAATCTCCACACTACCCACCTGCTTCATGCGCTTCTTGCCGGCCTTCTGCTTTTCAAGCAGTTTTTTCTTCCGGCTGGCATCACCACCATAGCACTTGGCAAGTACGTTCTTGCGTAACGCCTTGACGGTTGAGCGGGCGACGATCTGGCCACCAATGGCAGCCTGAATCGCCACATCGAACATTTGTCGCGGAATCAGGTCTTTCATCTTCTCGACCAACTGGCGTCCCTTGAAGGCCGCGTTGTCACGGTGCACGATCAACGCCAGCGCGTCGACCTTCTCGCCATTGATCAGCACGTCAAGACGCACCAGCTTGGCCGGCTGGAAGCGGTCGAAGCTGTAGTCCAGAGAAGCATAGCCGCGGCTGACCGACTTCAGCCGGTCGAAGAAATCGAGTACCACCTCATTCATCGGCAGATCATAGACAACCTGAACCTGGGTACCGAGAAAGACCATGTCGTGCTGCACGCCACGCTTGTCGATACAGAGCGTGATCACGCTGCCGAGGTGATCCTGTGGCACCAGAATGTTGGCACGCACGATCGGCTCGCGCATTTCCTCGATCATCGAGGGGTCGGGCAGCAGCGACGGGTTATCAACGTAGATAACCTCACCGCCCTTCTTCTCCACCTCGAACACTACGGTCGGGGCGGTGGTAATCAGATCCAGATCGTACTCGCGCTCCAGGCGCTCCTGGATGATCTCCATGTGCAGCATGCCGAGGAAACCGATACGGAAGCCAAAACCCAGTGCCTCGGAGCTTTCCGGCTCGAACTGCAGCGCAGCATCGTTCAGCGTCAGCTTCTGCAGCGCCTCGCGAAAATCCTCGAAATCATCGGAACTGACCGGAAACAGGCCGGCATAAACCTGCGGCTTGACCTTCTGGAAGCCCGGCAGCGGATCAACATCCGGGGTATTGGACAGGGTCAGGGTATCGCCCACCGGCGCACCATGAATGTCCTTGATACCGGCGATAATGAAGCCTACTTCACCGGCCTTCAGGTCAACAGTTTCGGTATGCTTGGGGTTGAACACGCCGACGCTGTCGACCAGATGGGTCTTGCCGGTCGACTTGACCAGCACCTTGTCACCCTTCTTGATCCGGCCATGCTTGACGCGCACCAGCGACACCACGCCAAGGTAGTTATCAAACCAGGAGTCAATGATCAGCGCCTGCAGCGGCGCCTCGATCTCGCCTTCAGGCGCAGGAATGGAGTGAATCAGCGCTTCGAGCACATCCTCGACACCGATGCCGCTCTTCGCCGAGCAGGCAACCGCATCTGTCGCGTCAATGCCGATTACGCTTTCAATCTCGGCCTTGACCCGCTCCGGCTCGGCCTGGGGCAGGTCGATCTTGTTCAACACCGGCATGACCTCAAGGCCCTGCTCGATAGCGGTGTAGCAGTTGGCTACCGACTGCGCCTCCACACCCTGCGCAGCGTCCACCACCAACAGCGCGCCCTCGCAGGCAGCGAGCGAGCGGCTGACTTCGTAGTGAAAGTCGACGTGACCTGGGGTATCAATAAAGTTCAGCTGGTAGGTCTTGCCGTCTTTGGCGGTGTAATACAGCGTGACGCTGTGTGCCTTGATGGTGATACCACGCTCGCGCTCCAGATCCATGGAGTCGAGTACCTGCGCTTCCATTTCACGCTCGCTCAGGCCACCGCAGATCTGGATAAAGCGGTCGGCCAGCGTCGACTTGCCGTGGTCGATGTGGGCAATGATGGAAAAATTACGAATCAGGCTAAGGTCACTCACAGCGCGGATCATCCAGACAGGGTTGCCAGACATGGCGAGACGGGGAGGCGACTCCCCAAAACAGCCCGCGAGTTTACCTGATTAGCAGCCATGTCGCCATCGCTGCAGCCCCCGGTCATCGCCATCTCAAGACCGCTGATGACCGGAAGCCTGTGGCGACGACTTACTCCGCCAGGCGGAAGGTGATGTAACTGGCGCGGCCCTGACGAATCACCCGCATGGAGATAGAGCGATTGTCCGGCAGATCACGGGCAATACGCGTGAAGGTTTCCACCGAATCCACCGAACGATTGTCCAGGTTGGTGATGATATCGCCGGGCCGCAGCCCGACCATCGCACCCGGCCCCCGGCTCACCTCACGGACCACAACACCGGAGTGAATATCCAGGTTCTTCTTCTGGTCATCAGTCAACTCGACGACCGTCACGCCAAGACGGTTGGACGCTGCGCTCGGCGCCTGCTCATTGGTACCCGCTGCCGCGACCGCATCATCATCCGGCAGCGTGCCAATCTCCATGGTCAGCGTCTTGCGCTGCTTGTCACGCATCACCACCAGCGTTGCGTCGGTTCCGGGACGAACGCGGCCTACCGCATGGGGCAGGTCGGACGAGCGCACCACTTCGTGACCATTGAATTCGAGGATGACATCGCCAACTTTCAAACCACCCTTGTCGGCAGGACCGCCCGGCATGATCTGGGCCACCAGGGCGCCGGCCGGCTTGGGCAGATCGAACGACTCGGCCAGATCCTTGTTGACCTCCTGAATGACGACACCCAGCCAGCCACGCTGGACACTGCCGCTATCCTTGATCTGCTCGACCACGTCCATTGCCACGTCCATCGGGATAGCGAACGAAAGCCCCATGAAGCCACCGGAGCGAGTGAAGATCTGGGAGTTGATGCCCACCACTTCGCCGTCCAGGTTGAACAGCGGACCACCGGAGTTACCCGGATTGATCGCTACGTCAGTCTGGATAAAGGGAACATAGTTTTCGTTCGGCAGGCTGCGCCCCTTGGCACTGACGATACCGGCGGTTACCGAGTAGTCGAAGCCGAACGGCGAACCAATCGCCAGCACCCACTCGCCCGGCTTGAGGTCCGCCGACTTGCCGATCTTGACTACCGGCAGGTCGTCACCGGCATCAATTTTCAGCAACGCGAGGTCAGAACGCGGATCAGCGCCGACCAGCTCCGCCTGCATTTCCCGACGATCAGACAGCCGGACGAAAATCTCGTCGGCGTCGGCCACCACATGATTATTGGTCAGCACGTAGCCATCACGGGAAATAATGAAGCCCGAGCCGAGCGACTGGGGAGCCTCTCGCTCGCGTGGCGCCGGGGCCTGCGGGAAGCTGCGCTCAAAGAATTCACGAAACATCGGCGGCATGCCCTCCAGATCAGGCATACCCTGCATGCCTGCAACCGGTTGGCTGGATACCTTCTGACGGGTACTGATATTGACGATAGCCGGGGAGGCCTCCTCCACCAGCTCGGTAAAGTCCGGCAAATCCGCGGCAACTGCCAGTGATTGCCACCCCAGGACCAGCACGCTCGCAGTTGCGAGGACCCAACGTCGAACAGACAACATAAGCCTGAATTCTCCTCACCTGTACTCAAGGACCATCTTGCAAGACATCAGCCGTTCAGCCGTCCCTCCTGGACGAGGGGCATCGCCTGCCCGGCAGAACGCAACACCTGCGGCATCAGCTGCGGGTCACGCTGGGCTCGCTGGCCGTGCCAACGAACCACTGCAAAACCGGCGATCAGACCGGATACCGCAGCCAAGATCACCATCGGCTCCGCTGCCCCCAGCGCCTGCGCCAGCAAAGCGGCAGCAAACAATCCGAGCAGTGGAGTCAGATAAACCCAGAGCGCGCCGCGCACGACGGCGTCCTCGGGAATACCGATAAAGACTTCATCACCTATTTGCCAACTGCGATCGGTCAGGGCACGGATAAATCCGCGCCTGGCACCGCTGCCAACCCGTGCGAGCAATGCCTGGCCGCAACCGGCCTTGGCGGCGCAGTTGCCACAGGTGCTGCTGCGCACCGTTTCAACCCACACCGCCCCCTCTTCAACACTGAGGACTCGCCCGCGCTCTTCAATCACTGGGCCATCTCCGCAGTCGCAAAGGGAAAGGACGCGGCGATACGCTCGGCGGTTGCCGGGGGAATTTCACCGACGATGGTTGCCAGATACCCCACACCCTCGACCTGCAATCGACGACTGACAGCCACGGTCGGCCCCAGCTGAGCAAGCAAATCTTCCGCCAGGGCCCCATCACCCAAAGGCTCGACAAACAGGGTAAATCGAGCCAGGCCATCGCTGAAGGCCTGACTCATGACCTGCGGTTCATTGACCGCCAGTGTGCGAACTACCGGCTCGCCGGCAACAAAACCCGGCGGAATCCAGCCAGGCACCCAGCCGGAGGTATCCACGCGCTTTTCAAGCGGGTGCTCGGCCAGCGTCAGACAACTCGCTCCCGGTTCGAGCTGCTCGTCCGTCAACTCGGCAAACTGCACATCGGTAAACTGGAAGCGCTCGAGCAGCACATTGCGCTCGTTAATGAGCAGGGACTTGAGCAGCATGCCGGTCTGGTCATCCAGATACAGCTCATAGGCATAACGAAACGCGTCACGGGGCTTCATGGCGATCACCGTAACCGGGCGATCCGCAACCCGGGTGGTGCCCAGCACCTCCAGTGCATACCAGCGTTGCAGCTGAGCCGGATTCAGCGTCGCAGGTGCCTCACCGCGCCAGCCCGACACTGCGGCGAAGGAGCTGGCGCATTGAATCTGTCCGTCACGTCGCACCCATTCCTGCGGCTCGCCGTCGGCGCGCAACATGCGCTCGGTGACGCCATCACCATCGGCGCGATGCCAGATATGGTGGGTGCTGAAACTGCCGGAGCGCTCGTAGACAAACGACCCCGAATAACTTTGCTGCCCTGATGCATCGACCATTCCCTGCAGCCACTGGCCGGCATCGCGTGCCTGAACCAGCGGCGAGATCAGCAGAGCGGCCAGGGTCAGGCCGCTCAGCGAGCATCGACAACCGACCACTAGCGACCTTCCATGCTGGCTGCACGGGCATAAGGAATGAGCTGCGGACTCGCCATCTGCGCACTGGATTCGGCATGCTCACGCAGATAGCGACCGATGCGCTGTTCGTGCCACGCAGACGGCGCTTGAGCAGGCGCAAGAGGCTCTGCACCGGCGTTTCCGGCCTGCGAGTACCCTGCCAGCACCGCACCGGAACGCGCTGCCGGGTTGGCCTGCAGCATCGACGGCGCGGTCATGGTGCCGGCTGTCATCTGAGCACCACCGGGCGCATCGCCCTGGTTGACCATGCGCACACCGACCAGCACCGCCAGGGTCACCGAAGCGGCCACTGCAACACGGCCCAGGTTGCGCCAGATAGTGGAGACCGGTTTGACATCGGCTGGCGCCGGCGCCATCTGCAGCTCTGGCTCGTCGCGCAGCGCGGCAGCAATACCTGCAGACAGATCAACAGCCCCCTGCCAAGGCTCCTTGTGCATCACCGCACGTGCCACCTGATAGCGCGACCAGGTACTACGCAGTGCCGGGTCCTGCTCAGCGGCCTGGAGAACACGGCGCACTTCCAGCTCGTCAGCCTCGTTATCCATAAGCGCGGAAAGAGACTCCTGCAAGACTTCGCTTCTCATTGCTTTACCTCTGCTGTTGGCCCATCGGGCTCACTGCGTTGCACCCCACCCTGCTACCTAGGCTTCAAGCAGCGGTTTCAGGGCTTTGTCGATTGCCTCCCGCGCCCGGAAGATCCGGGATCGAACTGTGCCTACCGGACAGTCCATCACATTGGCAATGTCTTCATAGCTCAACCCTTCGAACTCGCGCAGGGTCAAAGCCGTTCTTAAATCATCAGGCAACTGTTGCAGCGTTCGGTTCACTACTTGCTCGATTTCGTCGCGCAACATGTCGCGCTCGGGCGAGTGAATATCCTTGAGAATGCTGTCGCCGTCGTAATACTCCGCCTCATCTGCGGCTATATCGCTGTCCGGCGGGCGGCGATTGCGTGCCACCAGATAATTTTTCGCCGTATTGATCGCGATGCGATACAGCCAGGTGTAGAAGGCACTGTCGCCGCGAAAATTCGGCAGCGCACGGTACGCCTTGATAAAGGCCTCCTGAGCCACATCCTGCGCTTCGTGACTGTCATGCACGAAACGGGTCACCAGCGCGAGAATCTTGTGCTGGTACTTGAGAACCAGCAGGTCGAAGGCACGCTTGTCGCCCTTCTGAACACGCTCAACCAGCTGTTGATCGCTCTGCCCCGTCATTGACTTGCCACTCTTCGGAGTCCGCGATCAGCGTTGTTATCGTAGACACAAGATGTAACCAAAAGTTCTCCCCTCACTCAGGTTCAGGACTAGGAGCACGGGCGATGTTAAAAAGTTCCCCCTTGAATGCAATAAGCCATCACTCATATCAACCGCAGTGATGTCCCAGGCACTCCCCCATGGGTGGCAGTATTGTGAGCGACTCGCCTTCTATATACTAGGCCACCTCGACGCAAGCATTGAGCGCAAAGAACGCAATGACTCAACAACGGCAATACGATGTACTGGTCATCGGCAGCGGCGCTGCCGGCCTGACTTTGGCACTGCACCTGGCAAGCGACCTGCGTGTCGCCGTGCTCAGCAAGGGGCAGCTGTCGGAAGGCTCCACGTTCTGGGCGCAAGGCGGCGTTGCTGCCGTGCTTGACGACACCGACACGGTCGATGCACATGTTCAGGATACCCTGATCGCCGGCGGCGGCTTGTGCCATGAAGATGCCGTGCGCCAGATCGTTGGCGACAGCCGCGATGCGATCGGCTGGCTGGTTGAACAGGGCGTCCCCTTCACCCGCGAGCGACGCGAGGACGGCAGCGAAAGTGACGATTTTCACCTGACCCGCGAAGGCGGCCACAGCCACCGACGCATAATCCATGCAGCCGACGCCACCGGCGCCGCGATTTTCAATACGCTGCTGCAGCGCGCCCAGCAGCACGACAACATCGAACTGCTCGACAACCGCGTTGCAGTCGACCTGATCACCACCCAGAAGCTCGGCCGCGACGGCAATCAATGCCTCGGCGCCTATATCCTGAACCGCTCGACGGGCCACGTCGAAACCGTTGCAGCACGCTTCACTGTGCTGGCTACCGGCGGCGCCAGCAAGGTGTATCTGTACACCAGCAACCCCGACAGCGCCTCGGGCGATGGCATTGCCATGGCCTGGCGGGCCGGCTGCCGGGTAGCCAATATGGAATTCAATCAGTTCCACCCAACCTGCCTGTATCACCCCAAGGCCAAAAGCTTTCTGGTTACCGAGGCATTGCGAGGTGAAGGGGCGCTACTGCGTCTGCCCAACGGTGAGCGCTTCATGCCGCGCTTCGATGAGCGCGCCGAACTGGCACCGCGTGACATCGTGGCCCGGGCGATTGACCACGAGATGAAGCGTCTGGGGCTCGATTGCGTCTATCTGGATATCACCCACAAGCCGGCCGACTTCATCCGCAGCCACTTCCCGACCGTGCACGAGCGCTGCCTGGCCTTCGGTATCGACATCACCAGGGAACCGATTCCGGTGGTCCCCGCAGCGCACTACACCTGCGGCGGCGTGATGGTCGACAGCAGCGGCAGAACCGACATCGATCAGCTTTACGCCATCGGTGAAACCAGCTTTACCGGCCTGCACGGCGCCAACCGCATGGCCAGCAACTCGCTGCTCGAGTGCATCGTCTACGGCCGCGCCGCCAGTCGTGACATTCTGGAGCAGCTCGACCGCATCGCCATGCCGCAGAACCTGCCCAACTGGGACGAGAGCCAGGTGACCGACTCGGACGAGGACGTCATCATTTCGCACAACTGGGATGAGCTGCGGCGCTTTATGTGGGACTACGTGGGGATCGTACGGACATCCAAGCGCCTGCAGCGGGCCAAACACCGGGTCGACATGCTGCGCGCCGAAATTCACGAGTTCTACAGCAACTACCGGGTCAGCCGCGATCTGCTTGAGCTGCGCAACCTGGCCCTGGTGGCCGACCTGATCATCCGTTCGGCCATGCTGCGCCGTGAAAGCCGCGGCTTGCATTACACGCTGGACTTTCCGGCGCAGCTGGACGAAGCGCAGGATACTATTCTGCAGCCGCCCAGCGCTGGCGACTGAAACGCAGCCGCAGACGCAACCGCCGCAGGCTTTCCTCGGAGGCTGCGTCGGCCGGCAACACGACCGACACCGGGCACCAGCGCCCCTGCTCACGCAACCGAACGACCGTCAGCATGGCACTGACATAGGTATCGCCAAGCAGCCGGGCAGCGACCTCCGAGCCATCACGCCGCAGAATGTGCCAACCGTCGCTGTCAAAGCGCAGACCGGTTACCGAGTGCGGGTGACTCAGGCTGATCTGACGCGGCCAGACCCAGCTGCAGTAACAGGCGACCAGCAACAGACAAAGCAGACTCGGCCAAAGGGGCAGCGCGCTTTGCAACACACCGACACAGGCCAGCAAGCCCATCAACATCAGGGCCAGCGCCAGCCAGCGTGAAGGCTGGCGACGCAGCAAAAGGTATTCAGTCGGGCTGTACACGATCGAGAATCATCTCCACGATGCGCTGCAAATCCGGGTCCTCCGGCTTGCTGCGCTGCATGAACCAGCCGAACATATCCTGATCCTCACATTCCAGCAGCTTCTGATAACGCTGCTTATCGGCTGCCTCCAGCGTCGGATACGCTTCCTGCAGGAAGGGCACCAGCAATACATCCAGCTCCAGCATGCCGCGACGGCTATGCCAGAACAAGCGCTTCATTTCTATATCGGCCGACATCGGCAACTCCACAGTGAGGATTGAACTGCTCGGTAAAAACCGCATTATAACGTCAGGCAACGCCTGACAAGCACCTGCCATGGCCCCTATGATGTACCACCTGAACCATTGGAACAACGACAGGCATGACTCAACTACCCGACCTCGCCGCTCGTTTTACTGACGACCGGGCAGACTGCGCCACCTGCATCAGCATGCTGAGCCACGAAGGCATTATCGCCGTTGAAGGCGTCGATACCGACAAGTTTCTCCAGGGCCAGCTCACCTGCGACCTGAAATCCGTCACCGGCACCACTGCCACCCTGGGTGCTCGCTGTAACCCCAAGGGCAGAATGCAGTCGAGTTTTTACCTGTGGCGAACGGATCAGGGCGTCATGCTGGGCCTTGATCGCCAGTTGATCGCCGCACAGCTCGCCGATCTCGGCAAGTACGCCGTCTTCTACAAATGCGAACTGAGCGACCAGAGTGACAACCGGGTCGGCTTCGGTATCTGGGGCGAAGCCGCCGATGCGGCCCTGCAGAGCTGTGGCCTCGACATGCCAGCCAATGGCACGGTGGCGCACAAGGATGACCTGTTTGCCATCGGCCTGCCCGGCGGCGCCTGCGTCCTGTGGGTGCCGACCGAGCAAGCCGAGTATCTGCTGGACACCCTGTGCCAGCATGCCGATCCGGTCAGCCTGAACCAATGGCAGCTGCAGCGCATTCGCAGCGGGGTCGGCCAGGTCAGCGACGAAACCCGGGAGCACTTTATCCCGCAAATGCTCAACCTTCAGCAGCTCGGCGGTGTAAGTTTCCGCAAGGGCTGCTATACCGGTCAGGAAATCGTGGCGCGCATGCAGTACCTGGGCAAGCTGAAACGCCGCATGTACCGTCTGCTGATGGCCGGAGAAGCACCGCCCTCGCCCGGTACCGAGATCGTCGACCGCGAGAGCGGCAAGGCGGTTGGAGAGGTCGTCATGGCCGCCCGCAGCCATAAGGCCATTGAAATGCTGGCTGTTGTTCAGAAAGATGCGGCACAATTGACCACATTGAGTGCAGGCGATAGCGACGGACCACTGATCAGCCTTGCCGACCTGCCCTATGAACGCGAACTCACCAGCGCAGAAGCCGAATAACAGAGAAACAAGGGACACGAGATGACAGATCTTGCCCAGCGCGTCCAGGACGAGCTGATACAGGCCATCGAGAAAGACCAACTGGTGCTGCCCACACTGCCGGAAGTCGCCCTGCGAGTACGCGAGGCAGCTGAGGATCCGGATGTCAGCATTCCCCACCTGGTGAAGGAAATCAGCAACGACGCGGCCCTCAGCGCCCGACTGATCAAGGTCGTCAACAGCCCGCTGCTGCGCAGTCGTCAGGAAATCACTGATCTGGCCATGGCAGTCAACCGCATGGGCATTACCTACACCGCCAACCTGGCAACCGGTTTGGCGATGTCACAAATGTTCCAGGCGACCTCCGACGTCATTGATCGCAAGATGCGTGAGGTCTGGACCCGCAGTACCGAAGTGGCAGGCATCAGCCACGTTCTCTGCCGTCACTACACCAAACTCAAGCCCGACCAGGCCACGCTTGCCGGCCTGGTGCACCAGATTGGCGTGCTGCCGATTCTGTCGTATGCCGAGGAAAACTCGCAGTTGCTGCGCGACTCCATCAGTCTCAATCTGGTCATTGACCGCATCCATCCGGTTCTCGGAGATCGCATCCTGCAGGCCTGGGACTTTCCGGCACCACTGCGTCACGTGCCCTCGGAGCACCTGGACTTTCAGCGCAACTCGTCCAGCGTCGATTACGCCGACATTGTTCAGGTCGCCATGCTGCAGTCACTGGCAGGCACTCAGCATCCCTATGCACTGATGGACTGGAGCACGATCCCCTCCTTCGCCAAGCTGGGGCTGGATCCGGCAGGCGAGCAGGAAGACGAAGACCTGTCAGCCGAAATGGAAGCCGCCATGCAGCTGCTGGCCTGAGCCAGCAGCAGTGCGAGCCTCCGGTTACCGCCGCGTCCACTGCGGCGGTCGCTTCTCCAGAAAGGCATTTACGCCCTCTACCGTATCCTCCAGCTCGAACAGATCGACGAAGCGCTCGCGCTCACGCGCCAGCAGGGTATTGATCGGCTGATCTCTGCCCCCTTGAATCAGTTCCTTGCAGTAACGCACAGCCGCCGGACTCTGCCGTGCAACCTGCGCCGCCAGGTGCAACGCCACGCCCAGTGCCTGCCCCTGCTCAACACATTCCTCGACCAGACCGATGCGCTCGGCACGCACTCCATCGACCCGCTCGCCGCACAGGATCATGCGCTTGGCCCAGCCCTCTCCAACCAGCCAGGCGAGCGCCTGAGTGCCTCCCGCGCAGGGCAGCAAGCCGACGCCCGCCTCCGGCAGCGCCATCTGCGCCTGCCGCTCGGCGATGCGAATATCGCAGGCCAGAGCGCACTCCAGCCCACCCCCCATCGCGTAACCGTTGATGGCAGCAATGGTGACCCCGGAAAAGTCGCGCAGCGCCTCAAATGCCAGGCCGAACAACCGCGCCATCTCCCGGGCGCGGGCAGGATTGCCATCGGCAAACATCTTCAGGTCGGCGCCCGCCGAAAAGAAACGCTCGCCGCGCCCGGTCAGCACCAGCGCATAGATATCCGGGTCATTGTTCAGATGCCTGAGCAGGTCCGGCAGCCCGTGCAGGGTATCGGAATCCCAGGTATTGGCCGGCGGGTTGTCGATGGTGACCAGCGCCGTATGGCCGGCCTTTTGTACCACCAGCTTGTCGGTGCGCGGCACCAGCGCGGTATAGGGTTGCAGAGCATGTTCCATGACAATCTCCAGCAGTCGTCAGGCAAGTTACCGGGGAGGGTCTGGCAAGCTCCAGTCGATGGGTGCCAGTCCGTTACTGACAAGATAGTCGTTCGCTGCGGAAAAGTGGCCGTTGCCGATGAAGCCACGATGGGCGGACAGCGGCGAAGGGTGCACCGAGGTCAGCACACAGTGCCGGGTTCGATCAATCTGCTCACCCTTGCGCTGGGCGTAGCTGCCCCACAGCAGAAAGACACAGTGTTCGCAGCGCTCATTGACGAGTTCGATCACCCTCGAGGTGAAACGTTCCCAACCCCGCCTGGCGTGCGACCCGGCGTGCCCCTGCTCGACCGTCAGCACTGCATTGAGCAGCAACACGCCCTGCTCTGCCCATGACTGCAGGCAGCCATGCTGCGGTATTGGCAGGCCAAGATCGCGATTGATTTCCTTGAAGATATTGCGCAGCGACGGCGGCGTACGCACGCCCGGCGGCACCGAGAAGCTCAAACCGTGCGCCTGCCCGGGGCCGTGATACGGGTCCTGCCCGATAATCACCACCCGTACCTTGTCCAGCGGCGTTGAATTGAGCGCATTGAAGATCAGCGCACCCGGCGGAAAGATCGCCTTGCCCGCCGCCTTTTCGGCCTGCAGAAAATCGCGCAGCTGCTGCATGTAGGGCTGCGCGAACTCGCCCTGAAGGGCATCAAGCCAGTCTGGCTTCAACTGCACTGCCCGTTCCGTCATGGGTTACTCCGCCAGCGGTACCGCCTGATTGACGCAGCGGACCACGCGATCACGGCTATCCCTGAGCACCCCGGAAAGGCCGTTCATATTGCTGGCGTGCAGCACCAGAATGCCGTCGACACATTCGGCCTCGTGCTTGGCCGGATTACGGCGCAGACTGCCCGCCTCCTCCGAACCGACCGTTACCACCCTATAGTCGGCAAGCTCCAGCCCTTCCTCCGGGTTGACGATATTCAGATAGCCGTACAAATGCAGCACGGCGACCGTGGCAATCACGGTGACAATGGCCGTGAGAATGATCGGCAGCTTGTTGATTTCCTGCGCTTGCGACATCGGTTGCTCCAATTACAGAATGTTGGCGTAGTCGGCTTCGACCCGATCCAGACTGAGGTTGTTCAAAAACCCCGAAAAGCACATCCAGGCACTCAGGGCGTTGAGGTCGGCAAAGGGCGCCGGCAGGTAGCGCGGCGGCACAACCAGCCCTTCGTCCACCAGTTGCCCCAGGGTACGCATATCCTCCAGCGTGGTCTTGCCGCAGAACAACAGCGGAATCTGCTGCAGTTTGCCCTTGCGCACCGCCAGCTGGATATAGTTGTAGGTCAGGATAAATCCCTTCAGATAAACCAGATCCTTGGTGAACGGCAGACCGTTGCTGGCCGAGCCACGGAATACACGACTGGTATTGTTGTAGCTGTCGTCACGGGAATAGCCTTCGTCCCGATAGAACTGAAAGACATCAAGAAAATCACCACCGGTCTCGGCAATCTGAATCGCCCGGGTACGGTCGGTCAGCTTGCGCAGGCGTGCCGGATAGGAGTTGAACGTCAGGACCTCCATCAGAATGGCCAGCCCTTCCTGGGTCACCGTGGACGACGGCGGCCCCTTGGCCAGGAAGGTACAGATCGGCTGGTGCTGGCCGTTGAGACTGGTCGCCACATGCACCATCCCCTCGTGCACAGCCAGAATGTTCAGGTCACGCTGGTTGAACATCGCATCGCTGCGGATCTTGATGTAGTCGGCACCCGCGGCGGCATCAGCGACGATACCGTCGGACTCGAACACGCGCACCGCCTGGTCGTCCGGGAACGCCTCGTTCATGCGTGCCTGCAGAATCTGCACCGCGTCGGGTGCCGCGATGGTTTTCGGGTCGCGCGCCAGTTCGGTACGGGCAATGTTCTTCAGCGACTCGCTGAGCATGATGCCCAGGTCGGTCAAGGTCGGATCGCCGGCGTGAAAAGCGTCCGATGCCGCGCCATAGAGCTCCTGCGAGATCAGTCCAAAATCCTGGGTACCGCGTGCCTCCAGCATGCGGATGACCATGCGGTATTCCCGGCACATACGCCGCATGATCTGGCCAACCGGGTTGAAGCTGCCCAGCTGGCGAGTGATATCACGCTCGATATCCTGAAAAATCTGCCGCCGTTCAGCCGGATCAAAGCTCAGCGGACGCTGGGCGTAATAGTCCGCATTGACATCAGGCAGCGCCTTGCAGCGCTTCTTGAGGAAGGTGTCACGGATACTGTCGTCCCACTTGATGGCATCCAGCACCCGAATCGGCGCCTGCGCCTCGACAATCCGATCAGACAGACTGCGGATGACCAGCTGATACTGCTCACTCTGTTTCACGGGGGTGGCTCCCTTTGGTCGCAGCTTCAAGCCTTAAGCCGCAAGCTACAAGCTGTCCGTGCATTCACGCAATCTCGCGGACTACGCGGACAATCTGATGCTCATCATAGTCCTGGACAGCACGAACTACTTGCCGCTTGAAGCTTGCAGCTGGCGGCGAAGCCGCCTATACCGTTTCTGGCCGCATGTGCGGGAACAGGATGACGTCGCGGATCGACGGCGAGTTGGTCAGCAGCATGACCAGGCGGTCGATACCGATCCCTTCACCGGCGGTCGGCGGCATGCCGTATTCCAGCGCGCGCACGAAGTCGGCGTCGTAGTGCATGGCCTCATCATCACCGGCGTCCTTTTCGGCCACCTGGGCGAGGAAGCGTTCGGCCTGGTCTTCGGCGTCGTTAAGCTCCGAGTAGGCGTTGGCGATCTCGCGGCCACCGATAAACAGCTCGAAACGATCGGTGACGTTCGGGTTGTCGTCATTGCGGCGCGCCAGCGGCGAGACTTCGAACGGGTATTCGGTGATGAAGTGCGGCTGCTCCAGCTTGTGCTCGACCAGCTCCTCGAAAATCATTACCTGCAGCTTGCCCAGCCCCTCGTGACCAAGCACCTTGGCGCCGGCCTTCTTGGCGATGGCGCGGGCTTTTTCGACGTCATTGAGATCGTCGGCGGTTATCTCCGGGTTGTACTTGAGAATGGAGTCATACACCGACAGACGCACGAAGGGCTCGCCGAAGTGGAAGACCTTGTCTCCGTAGGGCACGTCGGTGGTGCCGAGCACCGCCTGCGCCAGCTCGCGGAACAGCTCTTCGGTCAGGTCCATGTTGTCGCGGTAGTCTGCGTAGGCCTGATAGAACTCGAGCATGGTGAACTCGGGGTTATGACGGGTCGAGACACCTTCATTGCGGAAGTTGCGGTTGATCTCGAACACCTTCTCGAAGCCGCCAACTACCAGACGCTTGAGGTACAGTTCCGGCGCGATGCGCAGGAACATCGGCATGTCCAGGGCGTTGTGATGGGTCTCAAATGGCTTGGCCGCCGCGCCACCCGGAATGGTCTGCAGCATCGGAGTTTCGACTTCCAGGAAGCCGCGGTCGTTGAGGAACCGACGGATATGCGCGATCACCTGTGAACGCACGCGGAAGGTATGACGCGCTTCCTCGTTGACAATCAGGTCAACGTAGCGCTGACGGTAGCGCTGCTCGGTATCGGTCAGACCGTGGTGCTTGTCCGGCAGCGGGCGCAGTGACTTGGTCAGCAGACGCACGTCCTTCATATGTACATAGAGATCGCCCTTGCCGGAGCGCGCCAGAGTGCCTTCAGCGGCGATGATGTCACCCAGATCCCAGGTCTTGATCGCTTCCAGGGTCTCGGCCGGCAGCCCCTTGCGGTCAACATAGACCTGCAGACGGCCGGAACTGTCCTGCAGCACCATAAAGGCGCCGCGGTTGAGCATGATGCGTCCGGCGATCTTGACCGGGATTGCCGCTGCTTCCAGCTCTTCCTTGCTCTTGCCCTCGTAGGCCTTCTGCAGGTCGGCGCACAGGCTGTCGCGGCGGAAGTCGTTGGGGAAGGCGATACCCTGTTCGCGAGCAGCGGCCAGTTTGGCCTTGCGCTGGGCGATCAGCTGATTCTCTTCCTCGTGATGGGCTTGCAGGTCTTGCGGCTGGTCGGTCATGTCAGTGAAATCCCGGAAAAATCAATTCGGTTAGCGGCCCGCAGCGCGGGCCTCGGCGGATTGCCGTGCGGCGCTCGGCTTACAGGCCCTGTTTCAGGCTGGCCTCGATAAACTCGTCGAGATCGCCGTCAAGTACCGCGTTGCAGTTGCTGTTCTCGATACCGGTGCGCAAATCCTTGATGCGCGACTGGTCGAGCACATAGGAGCGAATCTGGTGGCCCCAGCCGATGTCGGACTTGGTGTCTTCCAGCGCCTGCGCAGCCTCGGTACGTTTCATCATTTCCAGTTCGTACAACTTGGCCCGCAACATCTTCATTGCGTGGTCCTTGTTGGCGTGCTGCGAACGCTGATTCTGGCAGCTGACCACGGTGTTGGTCGGGATATGGGTAATCCGTACCGCCGAGTCGGTGGTGTTAACGTGCTGACCACCCGCCCCGGACGAGCGATAGGTATCCACCCGCAGATCCGCCGGGTTGATATCGATTTCGATATCGTCGTCGATCTCGGGTGCAGCAAAAACCGCAGAGAACGACGTATGACGACGGTTGCCGGAGTCGAACGGGCTCTTGCGCACCAGTCGATGCACGCCAATCTCGGTACGCAGCCAACCAAAGGCGTATTCACCGCGAACGTGAACGGTCGCACTCTTGATGCCGGCGACTTCGCCCTCGGACAGTTCAACGATTTCGGCATCGAAGCCATGCTGATCGGCCCAACGCAGGTACATGCGCAGCAGAATATTGGCCCAGTCCTGCGCTTCGGTCCCACCGGAACCGGCCTGAATATCCAGGTAGCAGTTGTTGGCGTCCATCTCACCACTGAACATGCGGCGGAATTCGAGCTTCTCAAGCGACTCTTGCAGACGCTGCAACTCGCTCACCACATCATCCACCGCGCCCTGGTCGCCCTCTTCGGCGGCCATTTCCAGCAATTCGCCGGCATCCGCCAGGCCGCTGCTCATTTCATCCAGGGTTTCAACGATCTGCGCCAGTGCAGCGCGTTCACGCCCCAGGTTCTGGGCGCGCTCCGGGTCGTTCCAGACGCCGGGGTCTTCCAGCTCACGCTCTACTTCGGTCAGACGATCACGCTTGTGATCGTAGTCAAAGATACCCCCTGATGGTTTCAGAGCGGCTTCTCAGGTCTTTGATGGTGTTCAGAATCGGATTGATTTCCATGGTGACGAATCCCGGCAGGAAAAAGCCGCCATTGTAGCGGAATTCAGTCGCCGCGTGCAGCCGTCATGCCCGCTGAGCAAAGGCCCGCAGATAAACCAGCGTGCCCAGGCCCCAGAGCGCATTGAGGATGAATCCGATGGCGAAGCGCGGCGCAAACAGCTGCCAGTCCAGACCATAGCCCTTGAGTGGAAATACCAGCAACAGGGCAACCAGAGTCAGCACGATCCCGCCAAACAGGGCCGCCTTGAGCCAGACCAGCGGCTTGCCCATGCGCGCCAGCGCCAGCACCAGAACAATCCCCCAGATACCACCCCAGAATGCCGAGGACACCACAGAGGGCACTGCCAGTGGCGCAACCGGCTCGAGGGAAAACGCAGGGAAAGGCACCACCCCGACGGCATGCAGCAGCGCCAGTGCAGGCTGATGAAAGCTGAATACCGCAAGAAATCCGGCAATGAACGCAAGCACCCCGTGACGCATGAGACCCCCACTCGATACGCTGAACGTTACAGCACTATAGCAGCCTGATGATCAGCCGCGTTGACGGCAGGCGGCTTGAGCGACAGCCGCTCCAGAACCGGATAGATATCCAGCGCCGACTGCGGCCGACTGAACCAGAAGCCCTGCACGAAGTTGCAGCCCTCGTTGTGCAGAAAATCCATCTGCTCCGGGGTCTCGATCCCTTCGGCGATGACGTCCATATCCAGCCCTCGCCCCAGGCCGATGATGGCGCGGCTGATCGCCTTGAGGCGCTCATCGTCAGGCGCCCGGGTAATAAAGCTCTTGTCGACCTTGATAATGTGCAACGGGTAGCGATGCAGATACCCGAGCGAAGAGAAGCCGGTACCAAAGTCATCCAGCGCAATGCGGATCCCCATGCTCTCCAGCTCCCGCAGGGCGGCCAGGGTATCGGGGACGTCGCGCATCAGCAGGCTCTCGGTGATTTCCAGCACCAGGCTGGACGGCGGCAACCCGGTTTCCCGCAGGATTTGCGCCACCCGATTGGGGAAGCCCTGTTCCTGCAACTGCCGGCTGGACAGGTTGACCGAGCAGCGCAGGGTGCTGAGCCCTTGTTGCTGCCACTGACGCACCTGGGCACAGGCCTGTTGCAGGACCCATTCACCCACCTCGACAATCTCGCCCGACTCTTCCAGAACCGGAATAAATTCGTCCGGAGACACCAGCCGCGCGCCCTGCCGCCAGCGCAGCAATGCTTCAACACCGACAGCATGGGCACGTCCGGCGGAAACCTGCACGATGGGCTGATAGAACAGCTCGAACTGACGCTGCGCCAGTGCCTCGCTGAGTGCGTTTTCAAGATTCAGGCGCTGATTCACCTCTTCCTGCAGCGCCTCGCTGTAGAGCGCCAGCTGCGACTTGCCGAACGCCTTGGCCCGATACAGGGCAAGATCCGCCTCGCGCAGCACATCCTGCTGGCCACCATGGCCCTTGAGAGGAGCCACGCCGATACTGACGCTGACCGACAAGCGCCGAGAGGCCGCGATGATCGGGTACTGCAATGCGTGCATGATACGCTTTGCCACCACTTCCGCATCGCCGGCCACGGCCATGTCATCCAGCAACACCACAAATTCATCACCACCAAAGCGCGCCAGGTGATCGCCCGGGCGCAGGCAGCGCTCAATCCGCTTGGCGACCTGAATCAGCACCTGATCACCGACCTGGTGTCCAAGGCTGTCATTGATCAGTTTGAAGCGATCCAGGTCGATAAACAGCACTGCCGCATGACGTGCCCCCGGCTTGGCCTGACGCTGCAGCGCCTGGGTCAGCAGCTGGCTGACCTGCTGCCGGTTGGGCAACCCGGTCAACTCGTCATGCAACACCATGTGCGCCAGCTCCTGCTCGGTCTGCTTGCGCTGGCTGATATCGGTCAGCGACCCGGCCAGCAGGTGCTCGCCGTGCAGATCGGTGGCCGCTACGCCACGGATCATTACCCAGAGCAGGCGCCCCCAGCTGTCACGCATTTCGCACTCGACATGCAGATACGGCTGACGACCATCAAGGTGCGACTGTACCGCCGCAAGGAACCCGCCGCGCTGCAGCTCGGGAATCAAGGCCGCCCAGTCAACCAGGGTACGTGGAGCACGCCCCGCGTCGAGCCCGAGCATGGCCAGCCAGCGCTCCGATACATGCAGCCGATCGTCCTCGACATGCCACTCCCAGAGCCCGTCACTGGCGCCCTGAACAGCGCGGGCATAGCGATCCTCACTCGCCTGCAGCGCCATCTTGCCGGCACTGGAGTAGGTATCGACGGTCAGACTGAGATCAAAGAAGGCAACCTTCAGCAGACTGCCATAGAGCTGTTCGGCCAGCTTCGGTTCATCACGCCACTGACGGTTGATGGCCCGATGCATGAAATCAAGATAGAAGTGAAAGGCCGCCAGATACCACTTGAGATCCACGCCCAGGCGCTCATGGGTCAGCCCCACCAGCAGGCGCAGACGCACGTACTGCAGGTCATACGGGCCACGCAGCAGTTGCCGGAAGTAGGTTTGCTGCTGCCCCTTCAGCGCAGTCAGGCGGCCGGGATGGGAAAGCAACCTGGCCGGCTCGTCAAACTGTTCCAGATGCTGAAGCAGCGCCTCGATGCATTCCGCATGCAAATGATCGAGCGTCGGCAGGTGGGCGCCCAGGCAGTCGAACCCGGTGTCATTAATCAGCAGCAGGCGCAGCCGTTGCCTCACCTCATTGGGGTTCAGCCCAAGGTGACGCTGCATATTCAGCAATTGCTGCTTCAGGTCCGGCACGTCCTTGCCCCCAAGCGCGCCCGACTTATCCTCGGGCAAAAAGAATGGTGATGCATTTGTGATCTCTGTATCACTGCATGAAAACCAAAAGCGCCCGGCAGGTCAATCCCCTGAATACGTCAATCTAGACGTCGCTGACCGGTTCGAGATGACGAACCATCAGCTGCAGGCTCTGACGCCCGCGAAATTCGTTGATATCCAGCGTGTAGGCCAGCAGCACCCGACTGACGGATGCATTGGGCCAGCACTGCGGGTCAATGTTGAAGGCAATCGCATCAAGAGGCTGCGCAGTGCCCGGCACACGCAATACCAGCTTGAGGTGCCGTTCGCCGACCAGCCGTTGCTGCAGCACCTGAAACTCGCCATGAAACAGCGGCTCGGGGAAATGCTGCCCCCAGGGCCCGGCTTCGCGCAGGGAGGCGGCGATATCCATCGACAGATCACTGGCCTGCAGCTCGCCATCGGAGAGCAGCCGCCCGGTCAGATCCTCAGCCTGCAGCTGACGTCGCACTTCAGCATCAAAGGCCGCGGCAAAGGCCGGAAAATCCGCCTCACGCAGTGACAATCCGGCCGCCATGGCGTGACCACCAAACTTGCTGATCAGCTCGGGGTGACGCGCCGCGACCGCGTCCAGTGCATCACGGATATGCAGCCCGTTAACCGAACGCGCCGAGCCCTTGACCATGCCATCTCCTGCATCGGCAAAGGCGATTACCGGGCGATGAAAGCGGTCTTTCAGGCGCGAGGCCAGAATGCCGATCACCCCCTGATGCCATTCCGGGTCGTACAGACACAGCCCGAACGGCAGCGCAGTTTCGTCCAGCTGCATGCTTTCCAGGGTCTTCAGCGCCTGCTGCTGCATGTCGCGCTCGATTGCCTTGCGGTCACGGTTGAGTGCGTCCAGTTCACGAGCCATATCCAGCGCCAGCGACTCGCTGTCAGTCAGCAGGCATTCGATACCCAGACTCATGTCGTCCAGCCGACCGGCCGCGTTCAGACGCGGGCCAACAATAAAGCCGAGATCGGTCGATACCAGCCGCTCGCGCGGGCGCCCGGCCACCTCCAGCAGCGCGCGAATCCCCGGGCGGCAGCGCCCGGCACGAATGCGCGCCAGCCCCTGATGCACCAGAATGCGGTTATTGGCATCCAGCGGCACCACATCCGCCACCGTACCAAGCGCCACCAGATCCAGCAGTTCGGCCAGGTTCGGCTCCGCTCGCCCGGTTTCGGCAAACCAGCCACTGTCACGCAGCGCCGCCCGCAGCGCCAGCATGACGTAAAAAATCACCCCGACGCCGGCCATCGCCTTACTGACAAAGCCACAACCGGGCTGGCTCGGATTGACGATGGCATCGGCTGCCGGCAGCTGTTCGCCGGGCAAGTGATGATCCGTCACCACGACCTGCAACCCGGCCGCCTTGGCGGCAGCAACGCCGTCGATGCTGGAGATGCCGTTGTCGACTGTAACCAGAACCTGCGGCGAGCGGGTCAGCGCTACTTCAACAATTTCCGGCGTCAGACCATAGCCGTACTCGAAGCGGTTGGGCACCAGATAGTCGACCTGCGCCGCACCCAGCATGCGCAACGCCAGCACGGCAACGCTGCTGGCCGTGGCGCCGTCGGCGTCGAAGTCACCCACAATCAGGATCGACTGGCGCGAACGCAGCGCCTGCTCCAGCACCGCGACCGCCCGATCAATACCGAGCAGGCCGTTAAACGGCAACAGAGCCTGCAACCTCCGGTCCAGCTCTGCCTCGTTCAGCACGCCGCGGGCGGCATACAGGCGTGTAAGCAGCGGCGGCAGACTGCCCAGAGCGGGCAGCGCAGGCGGCAAGGGGCGAGTTTCTATCTGCATCGGCTCAACGCTCGCCCTGCAACCATTCGATCGGCAGCTCGTGCTGCAGATCGCCATCGCTGACGTACAGTACGCCATCGCTGATCATCACACCCCAGTCGATGCTGCGCGGCAAATCGGTAGACAGCGCCTGCAGAGGCTCCTCGGGCAGGGCCGCCACATTCAGGTTGGCCAGCGACGCGACAGCAGACAGCTGCTTGCTGATCCATACCCGAGTATTGCCATACACCAGCACCGATACCTTCTCGGCACGGCGCGAACACCAGGTCATGCGATCGGCATCGGGTTGACCAACCTCAATCCAGTGTTCGACCCGGTCATCCAGGGTCTTCAGCCACAGCGCCGGTTCATCAACATCCGACAGCCCGCGACCGAACGTCAGACGCTCGTGGTACCAGAGGGCGTAGGCCAACAGGCGAACCGCCAGCCGCTCTTCGGTCTCCGACGGGTGACGGGCAACGGTCATGCGCACGTTCTCGTACACACCCAGGTCGGTGTCGGTGATATTCAGCTGAACCTTGTAAGGGGTTGCCTGCAGGGCCATCGCAAATGTGTCCATCAGAAAAACGGGCACGCAGTGTAGCGTATTCACCCCGCCAATGCCGTGTGCAGCACAATATGGCAAAACGCCATAAAAACTGGCCAGCGATGCTGCCGAGGGTATACTTGATGCATCCCTGAGCCACGACAGCCGATGATGCTCCTACTCCTTGTCACGCTTGCGATCATTGTCCTGCTGACCGGTGCGGCGCTCTGGCGCGAGCACCGGCGCGCAAGGACCTTTCGCCGGTTGCTGGACCTGTCCCCCAACGGTCTGCTGATCCTGGACCGCCGCCAGCGGGTACGCTGGCACAATCCTGCCGCCGCACGCCTGCTCGACCCCGCTGAGAAAACCGACCCGACCGGCCAACCGATAACCCGCTGGCTACCGATGCTGGATACGCTGCCGGCGCCGATGCAGCGCATGGAGACACTGCTGCGCAGAGGCGACCAGCAAACTCAGCAGGACTTGACCCGGCTGCCCGATATCGGTCGCCAGCGGATACTGCTGCTGCACCCGACGGCAGAGCAGCAAGCCGGCAGCGAGGCCATGGAGCGCTTCAAGCGCAGCCAGTACTTCGCCCGCATCGGCACCTGGGATTGGGATATCGGTACCGATCGACTGTACTGGTCGGAAGCCATCTACGGCATGTTTGGCTATCAACCGGGCGAAGTGACGCCTTCCTACAGCCTGTTCTGCGACAGCGTGCACCCGGAGGACCGCGAGCGGGTCAAGGCCGGCGAACAGCGCTGTATCGACACCGGCGAAAACCACGACGAGGAGTACCGGGTCATCTGGCCGGATGGCAGCGTGCACTGGGTTCGGGAAACCGGCAACGTGGTCAAGAACGAACACGGGCAGCCGGTCAAGATGATGGGTGTCGTACGCGATATCACCGAAGAAAAGCGCTCGGTTCGGGAACTGGAACAGCGCGCCCACCAGGACCCGCTGACCGGCCTGCCCAACCGGCTGATGCTGGAGCAGCGACTGTTTGAAGCCCTGACCAGGGCCAGAGCCCGGCAAACGCGTCTGGCTCTGGTGTTTATCGACCTGAACCAGTTCAAGGCAATCAACGACCAGCTCGGCCACGCCAGTGGCGACGAGGTGTTACTGGCGGTTGCCCAGCGTCTGCGCAGCGCAGTGCGCAGCTCTGACATGGTCGCCAGACTGGGCGGGGACGAGTTTGTCGTCCTGCTCGAGGGGCTATCGCGCAGCAGCCGGGTAACTGACGAGGCCCACCAGATCAGCGAGAAACTGTTTGCCAGTCTCGCGCCGGTGATCACCCTGCAAGGGCGCGACTACCGTATTGGTGCCAGTCTGGGCGTTGCCCTGTTCCCCGATCATGCCGCCACCATGGACAAGCTGATCCATGCCGCCGACCTGGCCATGTACAGCGCCAAACGCAGCGGCAACAACCAGTACCGGCTGGGCGAGGACCTCAATACCCACGCCCACACCCTGACGCCCTGATACCAGATTCAGCGCCGAAGACGGCCAGCCAGCGTAATCACTCCCACCAGCAGGGCACCGGCGGCCACCCCGAAACCGGCATTGAGCAGGGTTGGCAGCAGACCATCCAGCACGGTGCCGATATAGGGCAGGTCCGCCGCCCGCTCGGCGCTGTCCTCGATCCAGTGATGCACTACCGACAGGCCGTGCGTCAGGATACCCCCGCCGACCATAAACATCGCAGCCGTCCCCACGACCGATAACGTTTTCATCAGCCAGGGTGCCATATCGAGGACGCCCTGCCCGAGTCGCTGCAGCAACGGACTGTCCTTGCGGGTCAGCGCCAGCCCGCCGTCATCCAGTTTGACAATACCGGCAACCAGCCCGTAGACGCCGATGGTCATCACCACGGCAATTCCCGCCAGCACAACCAACTGCTTGACGAAATCGGCGTCGGCTACCGTACCCAACGTGATGGCGATAATCTCGGCGGAGAGGATAAAGTCGGTGCGCACCGCGCCAGCAATCTTGGCTTTTTCCCGTTCAACCAGATCCACCTGCTCGTCCTGCAGCGTCTGCCGGTGCTCGGCCTCGGTGTCATGCAGAAACCGGTGTGCCAGCTTTTCTGCGCCCTCGTAACAGAGAAATGCCCCGCCCAGCATCAATAGCGGCGTGATAGCCCAGGGGGCAATCGCGCTGATCAGCAGCGCCGCCGGCACCAGAATCAGCTTATTGCGAAACGAGCCCTTGGCTACGGCCCATACCACCGGCAGCTCCCGTTCGGCCCGCACACCGGCAACCTGCTGGGCGTTAAGCGCCAGATCGTCACCCAGCACGCCCGCGGTCTTCTTGGCGGCAACCTTGGTCATGACCGAGACGTCATCCAGCACTGTTGCAATATCATCCAGTAACACAAGCAGACTGCTAGCCAATTCATCCTCCTGATCAATTCGATGCACAGCCCCGAGCACAGGCCTGAGGCGCGTAAAAAAAACGGCCAGACGCCGGAGTATTGGTTCAAGTCCGACGCATGTCGGCCGATTCAGTTATACCCTGCAAGCACGCTCATCTATCCGCGCCACCAAGAGGTTGTCATGTTCGGAGCACGTCTCAAAGCAGAGCTTCAACGAAGTCAGCAACTGCTCGCAACCCAGTCGCACATCCTCAATGCAATCCGCAAGAACATCGCCTGGATCGAATTCACGCCAGAGGGCGAGATTCTCGATGCCAACACTGCGTTCCTGAACGTTGTCGGCTATCAGCTTGAGGAAGTGCGTGGCCGCAGGCACAGCCTGTTCTGCGCACCGGAACTGGTCAACAGTAACGAATATCGCCGCTTCTGGCAGCGTCTGGCCAGCGGCGAGAGTTTCAGTGACCGTTTTGATCGCATAGCCAAAGACGGCAAACAGGTTTGGCTGGAGGCGAGCTACATCCCGGTCATTGGCGCTAACGGCCGGGTATCGAAGGTAGTGAAACTGGCCTTTGATATCACCCGGGAAGTACAGGCCGAACAGCAACACCAGAGTCTGCTTAATGCCATCAATCGGTCAATGGCGGTGATTGAATTCACCCGGGACGGCGAGATCGTCACCGCCAATGACAACTTCCTGCGCACCATGGGGTACCGCCTGGACGAGATCAAGGGCAAGCACCACCGGATGTTCTGCAGCCCCGAAGTCGCCAGCAGCAGACAGTACGAGCAGGCCTGGCAGCACCTGAACCGGGGTGAGTTTCTCTCGGACATCTTCCAGCGCATAACCCGCAGCGGCCAGATCATCTGGTTGCGCGCCACCTACAACCCGCTCTACGACGCCAACGGCAGGCTCTACGGCTTCGTCAAGTTCGCCAGTGACATTACCGCCCAGATCGAGCGCCGCGATGCCGAGTCCGCCGCGGCCAAACTCGCCTTCGAGATCGCCGCTGAAACCGATGGCAGTGCGCGCGACGGCGCGGCAACCGTGCAGGAAGCGATCGATGTAGTGCGCTCTATCGCTGGCGATCTGGACAATGTGTCCGAACAAATCAATGCGCTGAACAGCCAGTCCGAGCGTATCAACAGCATCGTTCAGGTCATTCGCGGCATCGCCGACCAGACCAACCTGCTGGCCCTGAACGCCGCCATCGAGGCCGCCCGCGCAGGCGAGCAGGGGCGCGGTTTCGCCGTGGTCGCCGACGAAGTGCGCAACCTCGCCGCGCGCACCGCCCAGGCCACCCTGGAGATCAACGAGGTGGTGCAGCAGAACATGGAGCTGGCCCATCGCGCGGTCGACGGCATGGCCGGCAGCCGCAGCAAGTCGGAACAGGGCGTGGTGCTGGCCAACCGGGCCGGCGAGGTGATGCTGGAGATCCGCGACGAGGCGCAGCGGGTGGTCGATGCCATCGGCCAGTTTGCAGAGGCGATCAAGCACTGAGCAGCGTTCCGCGGCCGCCGCCTTTGCCCTACACTGGCGGCCCAGCCACCGCATCCGGAGCCCGCATGAACGCCGCCAAACCCCTCGCCGGCCTCAAGGTCATCGAACTCGGCACCCTGATCGCCGGCCCTTTCGCAGCTCGCATCTGCGCCGAGTTCGGCGCCGAGGTCATCAAGGTCGAGTCGCCCAATGGCGGCGATCCATTGCGCAAGTGGCGCAAGCTCTACGAGGGCACCTCACTGTGGTGGTTTGTGCAGGCCCGCAACAAGCAATCGCTGACCCTCAACCTGAAAGATCCCGACGCCATCGATGTGCTCAAACGGCTGCTCGGCGATGCCGACATCCTGATCGAGAACTTTCGCCCAGGCACGCTGGAAAAGCTCGGGCTGGGCTGGGATACCCTGCATGCACTCAACCCGGGGCTGGTGATGGTGCGGCTGTCCGGCTTTGGTCAGACCGGCCCGCAAAAGGACCAGCCCGGATTTGGCGCCGTTGGCGAATCCATGGGCGGGCTGCGCTATATCACCGGTTTCGAGGACCGTCCGCCGGTGCGTACCGGCATTTCCATCGGTGACTCCATCGCCGCGCTCTGGGGCGTGATTGGCGCGCTGATGGCGTTGCGGCACCGGGAGGTCAATCAGGGCAAGGGCCAGATTGTCGACGTCGCGCTCTACGAAGCCGTCTTCGCGATGATGGAAAGCATGGTGCCCGAATTCGATGTAATGGGCTTCGTGCGCGAGCGCACCGGCAACATCATGCCCGGCATCACCCCCTCCTCCATCCACACCTGCAGCGACGGCAAGGCAGTACAGATCGGCGCCAACGGCGATGCCATCTTCCAGCGTTTCATGCGCGCCATTGGCCGTGATGATCTGGCCGCCGACCCGACCCTGGCCGACAATGCCGGCCGTGACGCCAGACGCGACGAGCTGTACACGCTGATTGACCGCTGGGCCGCCAGCCTGCCACAGGAGCAGGTATTGCAGGTGCTGGAACAGGCCGAAGTCCCCGCCAGCAAGATCTATTCAGCCGCCGACATGTTCACCGACCCGCAGTACCTGGCCCGCGAAATGTTCCTCAACGCCACCCTGCCCGACGGCAAACCGTTCAAGATGCCTGGCATCGTGCCCAAACTGTCCGAAACACCCGGCAGCGCCGAATGGACCGGGCCGGCGCTGGGTGAGCATACCGATGCCATCCTTGGCACGCTCGGATACAGCGAACAGCAAATTGCCGAGCTGCGTGCGCGCGGCGCGATTTAGCGGGGCGTAATGAGCGGCGCGACGCACTTGCTGTACCGTCTGAGTGACCGGACGCAGAGCGTCCGGGTCGGCGCTACCACGCGAAGCGTGGGAGCGATCAACAACGGCGGAGTGTGCACAGAATCCAGTCCCGTTTACGCGGGCGAGTAGCGCAGGGCTGACGGGAAAAAGAGCGGCAGCATGTCTGAGGAGCAACGCGACGAGTTCTGCCGCTCCCCGCCAGGCCGAGCAACGCAGCGAACCCGAAGGGCCGCGTAGTCGGGTGCCCGGGGGGATCGCCAAGGGGGGCCGGGCAAGCGGCCCCCCTTGGCTCGCCGTGAAGGCGAAAGGCTGACTCAATATCAGCGCATTAAGCGATCAAGAGACGCCAAAAGGGTCAGCGCGCAAGCGCTGGGGAACTGCCAACCATAAAGGCCCCATCTCTAATCAAAATCCTGCTTCTCCATCCACGGAATAATCCGCTCGAATGCCTGCTCGATCCGCTCCAGCGAGGTGGAATAGCTCAGCCGCAAGGCATTGCTGCAGCTGTTTCCGAAGGTCTCGCCGGGAATGGTGCAGACCCCGGTTTCCTTCAGCAACCGCAACGCCACGTTGGTGCCGTTGACCCCCTCCGGCAGCGACGGAAACAGATAAAACGCGCCCTCGGGCTTGTAGCCGGTCAGGTGCGGCGTCTGTTCCACCAGCTCGACCAGCCGGTCGCGACGGCGGGTGTACTCGCTGAGCATCTGCTCGATGAAGGCACCGCCGCTGCGCAGCGCAGCCACCCCCGCCCACTGGAACGGGGTATTGGCGACCGTGGTGGTGAACATGTGATAGCGCCGCAACTTCTTGATTGCCGCCTGGCTGCCGATCAGCCAGCCGATGCGCATACCGGCCATGCTGTAGGTCTTGGAAAAACTGCTGACTACCATCACGTGATCCAGATCGCTGCAGCACGACAGCACCGACGGGTATTCTCGCCCGTCATAGATCAGGTGGTCGTACACCTCATCGCTGATGACATGGATACCACGGTAGGCCGCCTCTTCCAGAATCGCCTCCAGCGTCTCGCGCGGATACAGCGTGCCGGTTGGGTTACTCGGCGAGTTGAGAATGATCGCGTAGGTATGCGGCTCAATGGCATCGATCACCTCCTGCGGATCAAGCTGGTGATGATTCTCGGCACGCGTTGATATCTCGGTCACCTCGCCGCCGTTCATGCGAATCAGCGGTGCATAGAGCATGAACGCCGGATCCGGCACGATAAAGTGACGGCCTGGGGCTGCAACCGCTGTCAGCGCCAGATAGAGCGCCTCGGTCGCGCCGGTGGTGACCATGATGTTGTCCGGCGTCAACGGCCGCTGGTAGCGCTCGCTGTAGTACTCCGCCAGCGATTCCAGGAGCTCCGGCAGGCCGGCGTCCATGGTGTAGCCGGTCTGCCCGGCGCGCAGCGCCTCGACCGACGCTTCAACCACCACATCCGGCGCCGGCAGATCCGGCTGACCGATGGACAGATGGATCACATCCTCCATGTTGGCGGCCAGATTGACCATCTTGCGAATCCCCGGAATGGGAATGGTCAGCAGCGCCGGATTCCAGATCGGATCTTCGGATTCATACAGATCAATATCGGAGTTTCCCAGCGGCATGGCATTACTCCTCGACGGTGGTAAAGAGCGCCGGGCGGCGGTCGGTCAACGGAGCGGCCTGCTGATACGCGTACCCCGCGCGCAGCACCAGAGCATCATTGAATCGCGCGCCCACCAGTTGCAGACCAATCGGCAGCCCCTGACTGTCAAAGCCGCAGGGCACGGAGATGGCCGGCTGACCGGTCATGTTGAACGGATAGGTAAAGGGGGTCCAGGTCGGCCAGCGGGTGCTTGGCCAGTCCTCCGGCACCTCGCGCCCGGTCTTGAAGGCGGTCAGTGGCAGGGTCGGGGTGAGCAACAGGTCGTACTTCTGATGGAAGGTCGCCATGCGCTCGCGCAGCGCCATCGACTCGTTCACCGCCCCCATGTAGTCCAGCATGCTCAGGCGCGCGGCCTTTTCCGATACCTTGACCAGTTCCGGATCCATCACCGCCCGTTTCTTCGGCCCCAGGTCACGAATGGCATTGGCCGCTCCGCCGTAAAACAGATGACCAAAGGCAGCCAGCGGATCACTGAAACCGGGGTCAACCCGCACTACCTCGGCCCCCAGCTCGGCCATCACGCGGGCCGCCTCGGCCACGGCTGCTTCCACCTCGGGATCAACATCCACATAGCCCAGGTTGGGGCTGTAGGCGATCTTCAGACCCTTTACCCCGCTGCGCAACTCAGCCAGATAGTCGATATTGCGGCGCGGCACAGCGTGGGTATCGCGGTAATCGGGCTCGGCCAGCACATTCATCATCAGCGCACAGTCTTCAACCGTCCAGGTCATCGGCCCGGCATGGGCCAGGGTGCCAAAAGGGCTGGAGGGCCAGTGCGGTACTTCACCAAAGGAGGGTTTGAGACCGACAATGCCGCAGAAGGAGGCAGGAATCCGAATCGAGCCGCCGGCGTCGGTCCCCAGCGCCAACGGCGCCATGCCCAGGGCAACCGCCACCCCGCTGCCGCCGCTGGAGCCGCCGGCGGTTTTGTCCGGATTCCAGGGGTTGTTGGTGACCCCGTCAACCGGGTTGTCGGTCACCCCTTTCCAGCCGAGCTCCGGCGTTGTGGTCTTGCCGATCGGCACATAGTTGTGGCGCGCCAGCGCCGCGGTGCAGGCGCCAGTCTTGCCGAGAGTGCTTTGCGGGTCGACCGTGTGCGAGCCTTTCAGGGTCGGCCACATCGGGGTCAGGAAAACATCCTTGACCGCCACCGGTACGCCGTCCAGCAGCCCGCTGGGGCACCCATCGACATAGCGCTGCTCCGCTGCACGTGCCAGTGCCACACTGGCCTCCCGGTCTACCAGACAGAAGCCGTTGGTTTGCCCATCAACACGCTCAATCTGATCAAGCAGACAATTGGCCACCTCGACCGGTGACAGCTGTCGATCAACAAAATGCGCACGCAGCTGGGTTGCCGTCATTGCCAGAATGTCGTTGGACATATTCGCCTCCTCAGTGCCAGAGAGCCCGGACTTCGCCTTATTGCCGGGCGCTATTTCCCCCTGTTCACGATATTGAGCAGGGGCTCATCGGCCAGCCAGCGCTGCAGGTTGGCCATGAACTGCTCGCCCAGCGCACGGCGCCAGCCGATAAAGTCGCCCGCCATGTGCGCAGACAGCATCACATTGGGCAGATCCCACAACGGATGGCCTTCCGGCAGCGGCTCGGGGTCCACGACATCCAGCACGGCGCCCCCCAACTGACCGGCTTGCAGGGCCGCGACCAGATCGTCGGTCACCACGATGGCACCGCGGCCGACGTTGACCAGCAGCGCATTGGAGCGCATGCGCGCCAACCGGTCGCGGTTGATCAAGCCTCGCGTGGCGTCGGTCAGCGGTGCGGTAATCACCACAACGTCAGCCTCGGGCAACGCTCCATCCAGTTGTTCACTGGCCAGTACGCGGCTGAAGTGTTCGGCGCTGCGGGCGGTCCGGGCGATGCCGATCACCTCGATATCCAGCGCCGACAGCAGCCGCGCCACCTCGCTGCCGATGGACCCGGCGCCGATCACCAGCGCCCGCTGCCGGGCCACCAGCGCGGTCTCGCGATGCTGCCAGCGCTGCTGGCGTTGCAGCGCCAGATTGCCGAGGCTGTCCTTGGCGTGCATCAGCACCGCACCCAGCACATACTCGGCAATGCCCAGATCAAACACGCCGCGCGCGTTGGTCAGCAGCACATCGCTGTCCCACAGCGCCGGGAACATCAACGCATCAACACCGGCACTGGTGGCGTGGACCCAGCGAATGCGATGCTCGTCCGGCCAGCAGCGTTCGAGCAGGTCGGTGCGAAAATCCGTCACCACCAGCACATCGGTCTGCGGCAAATGCGTGCGCAGATCAGACTCGCTGCTGACCGTGCGCAGCTCTACCGTGGTCGGCAGATCATCCAGCCCCGGCAGCGGCGCTTCGCCGGGCGCAACCAGCACCAGCACGCGGGTCATGCCGCCACCTGCTCTGCTGCCCGGGTGAAGCGGGCTACCGCCTCATCTACTTCGGCACTGCTGACCGTCAGCGGCGGCAGCCAGCGAACGATCTGCCCCTCGGTGCCGCAGCGCAGCAGCAACAGCCCCTGCGCTTCCGCCGCGCTGGTCAGCCGAGCGGCCAGATCACCGCGCGGGGTGCGGAAGTCATCGGCGATTTCCATCCCCAGCATCAGCCCCTTGCCGCGCAGGGTGTCGATCATCGGGAAGCGTTCTTTCAGCCCGTGCAGGCGCTCATTCAGCAGCTCGCCCTGGCGGGCGGCGTTCTCGACCAGCTGCTCACTGTCGATCACCTCCAGCGTCGCCAGCGCCGCCGCACAGGCCACCGCGTTGGCGCCATAGGTGCCGCCCTGTGAACCGGCCAGGCCCTTGCTCATCAGGGCTTCGGAAGCGGCAATGGCCGACAGCGGGAAGCCGCTGGCCAGACCCTTGGCGGTGATCACGATATCCGGGGTGACGTCAAAGTGACTGTGGCTCCAGAACCGTCCGGAGCGCCCATAGCCGGCCTGAATCTCGTCGCAGATCAGCAAAATGCCGTGCTGCCGGCAGCGTTCGGCCAGCCCCTGCATGAACGCCTTGTTGGCCGGGTAGTAACCAAATTCGCCCTGCACCGGCTCGATCAGCATGGCGGCGGTGTCGCTGGGCGCAGTGCGGGTTTTCAGAATGTGGTCCAGCTCGCGCAGGGCAAACGCGGTAGCCTCTTCCTCGGTCCAGCCATAGCGATAGGCGTGCGGGAAGGGCGACACCTCGACCCCGGCCATCATCGGGTGGAAGCCGGTACGCACCTTGGTGCCGGAGGTAGTGAGGGAAGCGGCCGCCATGGTGCGACCGTGAAAGCCGCCGTCAAACACGATGATATTGGCCCGTCCGGTGGCCTGCCGCGCCAGGCGCAGGGCCGCCTCAACCGACTCGGAGCCGGAGTTGCTGAACGCCACCGAGTCGATGCCCTCAGGCATGCGCTCGGCCAGCGCATCGGTCAGTTCCAGCATCGGCCGATGCGCCACCGTGGTGTACTGGGCGTGAATCACGCGGCCGACCTGCGCCTGCGCCGCCGCCACCACGGTCGGATGGCAATGGCCGGTGCTGGTCACACCAATGCCGGAGGTAAAGTCCAGATAGCGGCGGCCGTCGGTATCAACCAGCCAGCTACCTTCGCCGTGATCGACACAGACCTGGCTGGCCTGCTTGAGTAGCGGTGACAAATGGTGCATAGCCATCTCTCCTGTCCTTTCGGCGGGCCGGAGCCCGTATCTGATCGGCCAGCAACACGCAGAGCGTGTCCTGACACGCGAGCGGGATCAGTGCAGCGCGGCAATCACGCCAGCAGTTACATCCCGACAGGTCCGCTGTTGGCCTGCGGTGGTCGCCAGATCCTTGGCAACCGCCAGACGCAGCCGTTCAGCAGCCTGTGCGCAGCCCACCCAATCCAGCATCAGTGCTGTGGTGAGCAGCATGGCAGCAGGGTTTGCGAGCCCCTGGCCGGCGATATCCGGCGCGCTGCCATGTGTGGGTTCGAACAGCGCGGGCATCGCCCGGCTGTCCGGATTGATATTGCACGACGGCGCCAGCCCCAGTCCGCCCGAAAGCACGGCGGCCAGATCCGTCAGAATGTCTCCATGCAAGTTGCTCGCCACGACCACGTCGAAGGTCCACGGGCACTGCACGAACTTCATGCAGGCGGCGTCGACCAGTTCGTGATGAACGCCTATCTCGGGGAACTCGGCGGCAACCTCGGCAAACACCTCGGTGTACAGATCGCCCCAAAACGGCTGGGCGTTGCGCTTGGTGATCAGGCACACCTGCGCCGCCGCCCGTCCCCTATTCGCGCAATGGAAGTCGCGACTGCCCTGCCCCCGTGCAGCCAACCGCTCACGGGCACGGGCAAAGGCATGGCGAATCAGCTGCTCTGTGGCCCGGCGGGTAAACACTTCCAGTTGCGTCGCCACCTCATCGGCGCTGCCGCGGTGCAGCCTGCCGCCCTGATTGACGTACTCGCCTTCACTGTTCTCGCGAATCACCAGCATGTCCACCTCGGCCGCGCGGGGATCAGCCAGATACTGCGGTGCGCCCGGCAACAAGCGCGCCGGCCGCTCGCAGGCCCACAGGTCCAGCCCCTTGCGAAACTGCAGCAGCGGTGCCAGCGAGACGCTGTCGGGCAGGCAGTAGCGTTCGGCATCAGTCAGCGGCCCCGGATCGCCCAATGCGCCCATCAGCAGCACGTCATAGGCTTGCACCCGGGTCAGGGCATCGGCGGGCATCATCTCGCCGTGCTGGCGGTGCCAATCGGTCGACGGCCAGTCCAGCCAGTCCCAGGTCAGACCGAGCGGGGTCTGGCGATCAAGCGCGGCAAGCACCTCGGCCGCGGCCGCCATTACCTCCGGGCCGATACCATCGCCGGGCATCAGGGCGATGCGCCTTGGCTCGGTCATCTGTCAGGCCCCGCCCATGCACAGGTATTTGATCTCGGTGTACTCATCCAGCCCGTGCCGCGAGCCCTCACGGCCCAGCCCGCTGGCCTTGACGCCACCAAAGGGTGCCGCCGCGTTGGACACCGCGCCTTCGTTGATGCCGATAATGCCGGCCTCCAGCGCATCGGCAACACGCCAGACGCGGTGGATGTTGGTGCTGTAGAAATAGGCAGCCAGCCCGTAGGGCGTGTCGTTGGCCAGCGCGATGGCCTGCTCCTCGGTATCGAAACGCATCACCGCAGCCAGCGGGCCGAAGGTTTCATCGGCGCAGACCTGCATGTCCGGGGTCACGCCGGTCACCAGTACCGGCTCAACGTAGTTGCCTTTGGCCTCGCCGGGTGAGGCGCCGGCAACATGCCGCGCTCCCTTGGCCAATGCATCGTCAAAGTGTTCCTGTACCTTTTTCACCGCGGCCCGATTGATCAGCGCGGACTGGGTCACGCCTTCTTCAAATCCGTCACCCAGCTTGAGCTTGCCCATCGCCTCGGCGAGTTTCTCGACAAACTGGTCATGAATGCCGCTCTGGACCAGAAAACGGTTGGCGCAGACGCAGGTCTGCCCGGTGTTGCGGAACTTGCAGACCATGGCCCCCTCGACCGCACGATCCAGATCGGCATCGTCAAACACGATAAAGGGCGCATTGCCGCCCAACTCCAGCGACACCTTCTGCACGTGCTCGGCGCACTGCGCCATCAGCTGACTACCGACACTGGTCGAGCCGGTAAAACTCAGCTTGCGCACCGTCTCGCTGCCGGTCAGCACCTCACTGATCATCGACGCCTTGCCGGTCACTACATTAAACACGCCCGCCGGAATGCCCGCTTCCTCCGCCAGCACACCGAGCGCCAACGCGGTGAACGGCGTGGCACTGGCCGGTTTGACGATCATCGGGCAGCCCGCGGCCAGCGCAGCACCGGCCTTGCGGGTAATCATTGCCGCCGGGAAATTCCAGGGCGTGATGGCCGCCGTCACCCCAATCGGCTGACGGGTCACGACGATATGCTGCCCGGGCTTGGCACCGGGAATGGTCTCGCCGTAAACACGGCGTGCTTCCTCGGCAAACCAGCGAATGAAGGACGCCGCGTAGTCCACCTCACCACGGGACTCCACCAGCGGCTTGCCCTGCTCCAGCGTCATCAGGCTGGCAATGTCCTCGCGGTGCTTGAGCATCAGGTCGTACCAGCGCATCAACAGGTCAGCACGTTCCAGCGCGGTGGTCTTGCGCCACTCGGCAAAGGCCTGGTCGGCCTGGGCGATACACTCGGTGAGCTGCGCCTCGCTCAGGCTGGGTACGTTGCCAATAATCTCGCCACTGGCCGGATTATCCACCTCAATCGTCAAGCCATCACTGGCAGCAACCCATTGACCACCTACCAGACACTGCTGGCGGAACAGACGGGATTCGACGAGACGGGATAAAGCAGACATGTGGCCTCCTGTGGGGGATTCCGCGATGTATGAAGCCAGGTGCCGAGCACTTGGCTGGCTGAGTAAAACCGATACGCAGCAGGCTGCGCAGAAGCACCGGCAAAGCCATATCGAAGACTTCCCGGCAGGAACGTGTTTCCTCACAGGGTAGGTAGGATCGAGGCGAGAAGCAAACTTCCGGCAGTTGAGGAACCGTGACTACGCCGGGCAGTCTAGAGTGAGTTGCAGGGTGTCTTTTCCGCGCTCTGCCTGACCCCCAACCCGAGGAGGCAACACATGCAACGGATACTCCCCACGCTCGCCGGCTTGCTGCTCGCCAGTGCCGCCACTGTGACCATGGCCGAGACCGCCGCGCCGGAGGATGCCAGCGTCTACTTCATATCACCAACTGACGGCGCCACCGTCAGCTCACCGGTCACAGTGCAGTTCGGGCTCAGTGGCATGGGTGTTGCCCCTGCTGGCGTCGAGCGCGCCGCAACCGGCCACCACCATCTGCTGATAGACACCGATCAACTGCCGCCGGCCGGTCAGCCGATTCCAGCCGACGATCATCATCGTCACTTCGGCGGCGGCCAGACCCAGACCAGCCTCGAGCTGCCGCCGGGCAAGCACACCCTGCAACTGGTGGTCGGCGACCACAATCACGTTCCCCTGTCACCCTCGGTCACCTCCGAGCGCATCACCATCACCGTCGAGTAATCCCCGTCCAGTCCGCCCTGACGGCCAACTCGGCGGGGGCGGACACTGCAGCGCTGCAAAACCCGGTCGCAGACCTGTCTTTCGGATAGCCATTGCAAGGCATTCGCTCCTTGCTTCGAGGGACGACTCTGGGCTAAGCCGCCAGAATAACGCCACGATGGCGTCCGGGCGGCTTCCCACAGCTGATCGGAGAAATACCCCGATTCAGGTACTTGCCATAAACGCAGATGGCGATATGCTTCTAATCAGCCAGCCATGCACTGGCGACCCGTTCGGACAAGCTGCCCCGATCTACCACTGTTGCGGTAGGCCGAGTCGCCGCGAGGCCGTTGCCGTATCTTTTTTCGGTTTGACCGACCAGCTTTTGCGTCTGCCACAAAGGCGCATTCAGGGAGAGAGAAATGATCAAGAAAGCCTTGGCACTGTTTGCCGTTCTGTTTTTGTTCAGTGGTCACGCGGCCGCTGGCTTTGACGGCTACGTAGAGGTAACCAACAACACCGGCTATGACATCTACTACCTGTATGTCAGCCATGCCAAGTCCGACTCATGGGAAGAGGATGTGCTGGATGACGACATTCTGCCCAATGGGCATACCGTGCGCGTCAATCTGCGTAACGCCAAATCATCGATCTTTGACATCCGTGCCAAGGATGAAGACGGCGACACCTATACCATCTGGGATCTGGACGTCGCCCGTCACGACGTCGTATTCACTCTGGATGATATGGACTGATGTCAGCGCGGGGCGGTCCCCGACCGCCCTGTCTCCAGGTCAACAACCTCAGCTGCTGGGAGAGGCCCAGTGTCTCCCCTGGATGTAGACACCCGATAACCTCACTGCCCTGGACACCCCCATGATCAGAACACTCTGCCGCATGCTTGTGCTCGTGCTGCTCCTAAGCGGTAAAGCGGCCGCCGCAGACGCCCCCATCAAAATCACCAACAACACGGGATATCAGATCCAGTTCGTCTACGTTCTTTACCGAGGCGATTCCTGCCCCTCAGACGACATTCTGGGCAACGACGTACTCCCGGACGGCGCCAGTATCCTGTTGCAAAGCCCGACAGGAAATAGACAGCTGGAGGAGCTGACCGCACAGGACGAAGACGGGGACCGATATTCGATCCGGCCACCCATGGACATGGACGGCGAGATTGTCATTACCCTGGACAACTTGCAGTAGGACATCATATCCGCTCGACCAGGCTTGCCTACTGCCGCCGTAGCACTGCCCCCTGATACACCAGCGCCAGTACCACAGCCATCCCCGCCGGCACCAACAGCGCCCTGAACTGCCACTGGTCAAAGCCCAGCGCGCCGATCGTACCGCCCAGAATAAAACCGCCAATCAACAGCAGAAACAGGGTTGCCTTGCGCCGGTCCATAGGCACCCCGCGCAGACGCGCACCCAGCATGACGCCCAGATCGGTGAAGATGCCTGAAACGTGGGTGGTGCGAATGATGGCTCCACTGTAGGTAGTAACCATCGCGTTCTGCAGCCCACAGGCGGCCGACGCCAGATAGTGCCCGGCCAGACTGTTGCCCTGCAGAGCGAACATCGCCAGCACCAGCAACAGCGCTTCCACCAGCAACGCAACGCCATAGCGACGGCCATGCTCCAGCGCACTGCTGCCGATAAACAACCCGCTGAACGCCGCCCCCAACACAAAACTGAGCAGCACCAGCAACAGATGCAGCACTTCGGCAGACTGCAGGTGCGTCAGACCAACCCCGAGCAGCGTCGAGGTGCCGGTCAGGTGCGACACCGCCTGATGGCTGAAACCCAGCAGACCGACCGCGTTGACCACGCCGGCCATCAACGCAAGGGTAAAGGCACCCGCCTCAATCCAGGATGGCAATCTGGAAATCACGCTCCCCCCTCCTCCGGCAAAAAGCCCATCATACGCCCGATAGGCCCCGTTGGCCCGGCAGCGCTTCAGTTCGTCAGCAGAGGACACCGCAAGCGTGGATATCCGTCGCCAACTGCGAGTAGAATCGCTGTTTTTCGAAATTTCGACAGGACACTCGCACATGGGTCGCGCTTATCAGAACCGCAAGGAATCCATGGCCAAAACGGCCGACGCCAAAACCAAGCTCTACAGCAAGTACGCGCGGGAGATCTACGTTACCGCCAAGTCCGGCGGCGTCGACCCCGATGGCAACCTGGCGCTGCGTGGTCTGATTGATCGCGCCAAGAAGGACCAGGTCCCCGGCCACGTTATCGACAAGGCGATCGACAAGGCCAAGGGCGGCGGTGGCGAGGACTTCGCAAAGGCCCGCTATGAAGGCTTCGGCCCCGGTAACTGCATGGTGATCGTCGATTGTCTGACCGACAACCCGAACCGCACCTTCGCCGACGTGCGCAACTGCTTCACCAAGACCAAGAGCAAGATCGGCACCGAAGGCAGCGTCAGCCACATGTTCGATCACTGCGCGATCCTGGCCTTCAAGGGTGGCGACGAGGAAGCCACGCTGGAAGCCCTGATGATGGCCGACGTCGACGTCACCGACATCGAAAACGAAGACGGCGTAATCACCGTATTCGCCCCGCATACCGAATACTTCAAGGCCAAACAGGCGTTGATCGATACCTTCGGTGAGCTCGATTTCGAGGCTGACCTGATCCAGTTCGTGCCGCAGACCACCACCGAAATCAGCGGCGACGATGTTGCACTGTTCGAGAAGTTCACCGATATGCTGAACGACCTCGACGACGTGCAGAACATCTACCACAACGCCGAGTTCTGATCCCGCAGCGGGCGCCTGCGGGCGCCCGTCAGTTGCCCCCGTTACGCAGCAAGACTGCAGCTGCAAACGCAGCCAGCACCACCAGCGTCACCACCCCGCTCATCAGTGACGACGCCCGCTTGCCTGTGCCCTTGCGCTGATCGGCAAACGCCTGTTCAACATGCTCCAGGCTCAGCTGCTGCGCACCTTCCACAACCAGCACCTCACGAGCGCCGGCGCCCAGCGCCAGTTCACGCAACACCCGCAACTCGACCTCGGTCAGGCCGCCCTCCAGGCAGTCGCGCTGCTGCATCACCAGACGCGGCGAACTTCGGCCACCGGCCTTGCGCAGTAACCACTGGAGGTACTTTTCAGCCAGTGCGAAGTCGCCAATCAGCACCCGAGGATGGTCGGTGACGCTGACCCGACGCATGCCCTCTTCGAGCGCCATGCTCAGCGCCTCGTGGCCCGCCGCGACAAACACCACCTTGCCAGCCTGATCACCCAGCACGACCACCGGCGGTTCACTGATCACCTCGCCTGAGTGCAGATCACGCAGTTCGAAGCGGTCACGCCACAATTGCAGCAGATACAATCGATCCCCCAACAGTCGACGCAGGCTCATGCACGAACCTCCCGCGGATGCCCCGGATAGAACTTGAGCGCGTCGGGTCGGCGCAAGCGCTGAAACGCGGCGACCTCCCAAGGCCGAATCGCCATGATCATGCTGACGCCAAAGCGCTGCTCCAGCGGCAGCACCAGGTCTTCCTGGTGGCTATGCCGAAACGCCTGGGCCAGACGCTGCAGCTTCTGGTGCATCTGCTCGGTGGATTGCGGCGACAGCATCCCGCTGAGGAACAGGCGCAGCTCGCCCGGGCGGTTGAAGTGACACTGGAAGAAATCACTTTGCACCTGCTGCTCGAAGAAGCGCTGGATCGGCCCGCCCTGCTGCCAGCGAAAATCATGACTGATCAGCGGCTTGATACGGTTGCCCGGCAGCAGTTCAATCAGCCCCATCCGATCCAGCCGCGCCAGGCGGCCCACCGCTTCCACCTCACTGAGCTGATAGGTATCGAGCATCTGCGCCAGACTCCAGCGATTCAGCGCGCAGATCGCCACCAGCAGCAGGCGGTCATCGCCCACCAGTTCCTGCTCCTGCTCGGCAGTCAGTGCATCGATGCGCTGGGCCTGATCCAGCCGGCGGACCAGATCGGTGATCTCCAGCCCCAGCAGCGCACAGATCTGATCCAGCCGCTGCAGCGAAAACTGCCGCTCGGAGAACAGCCGCTTGACGCTCGCCTCCGACAACTCAAGCGCCTCGGCAACCTGCTGATAGGTGATTCCACGCTCTTTCAGCGCGCCTTTCAAGGCCGCGACAATCGCTGCGGTCTGCGCCATATGACAATACCTTTACCAGTCTGGCCGAGCCCGGCCACCAAGAAGTATCGCCATGTAATACCTTAAGCGCCCCTCTGCGCAACCTTTTCGGTAACGCTGGCGCCGCCAATCAGGCCCGTGCACAGTCCGCTCCAGACGCAGCCAAAACCCCTGCGCACCCCACGTTCTGGAGGCAACACCATGGATACCGAGATCAACAGTAACTCCTCAGGCTGGATTTTCTTCGTCAAGGCGTCATTCGCGATTGCCCTGCTGGCAACCGGCGCGGGCGTGGTATTTGCGCCCACCGACCTGCTGGTCAAGGGCTACATGTCGGTCTGTGCGCTGTTTCTGGTCAGCACCACCATCACCCTGTCGAAAACCATGCGGGATGAACACGAAGGCAAGCGCATTCACAACCGCCTGTCTGAAGCCCGCGCCCAGCAACTGCTGAAAGAATATACGGAGTAACCGTCATGACACTCTGGAGAAAAGTAGGCACCCTGTTCCGCGCCAGCGCCCATGAACCGCTTGAACAGCTGGTCGACGCCAACGCCCTGCGCATCATGGAGCAGGAACTGCGCGACACCGAGCACGCCATGCTGCTGGCCAAGCGCGAGCTGGCCGGGCTGATGGCTACCATCAAGCAACTGCAGCGCAGCAACGAGCAGCTCAGAACCGACCTGGCCCAGCGCGAAGCACAGGCGCGGCAGGCACTGGCGCGAGATGAAGCCGGTCTGGCCTACGAGCTGGCCGAGTGGATCGCCGCGCAGGAGAACCAGTTGCAGCAACAGCGCCAGCAGGCCGAGCAGATGCAGCGGCAGGAAACCAGTCTGCGCGAACAACTGCGCCGCGCGGCGCAGATGCACCAGCAGTATCGCCGCGAACTGCAGCTGGCACGGGCGAACCGCAGCGCCGAGCGCCTGCTGGGCAATCTCGGTCAGCAGACCCGTGGCCTGCAGGCCCACATGGGCGATCTGGCCAGTTCTCTGGAGCGCATTCGTCAACGTCAGGACAACGCCAGCGATGTCGGCGCCGCCCTCCAGCAATTGCAGGACGAGGACGACGGCAGTGCACTCGACCAGCGCCTGCAACGCGCCGGTATTGCCACCGGCAAGACCGACGCCAACAGCGTACTCGCCAGACTGCGGGGCAACACCAGCGCTAGCGAATAGGCAGCGCTATCAGGAAGGGCGACACCGGTCGCCCTTCCATAACTTTTTTATTCCTTAACTAACAATAAAGAATATTTAATCTATTCTTCAGCGGATGCCACAGTGGGTTCTCACCCAATCGGAGCCATCCCATGAAGCGCCTTGCCCCTCTTGTAGCCCCCATTTTGCTCGCTTGCAGCAGCCTGCTGTTTGCCGCCCCGGCTGTCGAACACCTGCGCCTTTCGGTGATACCCACCGCCGTGTCCAGCGGCGCCGCCGAGGCGATGGTGGTCAGTGGCGGACGCTGGACCACCGAGCGCCATCTGGTGCATGCCGCGGTGCTGATCGAACACCCCAAAGGCCGCTTTCTGTTCGACACCGGGCTGGGCCGCCAGACCGCCGAGGCCTTTGCCCGCAACAACTGGATCAACCGCACGCTGCTGGCCTACGAGCAGCTGAACCCGGCGCGCGACCAGCTGGAAGCGGCCGGCTACAGCGCTGACGATATCGACTTCATTCTGCCCAGCCACCTGCACTGGGATCACCTCGGCGGGCTGCCGGACTTCCCCGGCATTCCAGTCAAAGTGCTGCCCGGCGCACTGGAGGAAGCCCGCGACCGTGGCGAGCCGCCAGCCTTTTTGGCCGAGCAACTGGAGGGCGAACGCGAGTGGCAACAGATCGAACTCAGCAACACGCCCTATCAGGGCTTTGAACGCAGCCTCGACCTGTTTGGCGACGGTCAGCTGATTCTGGTCGATCTGAGCGGCCATACCGCTGGCCAGGCCGGGCTGTTCGTCAATCTGCCCTCCGGCAAGCGCCTGTTTCTGATCGGCGATACCAGCTGGACCGAACGTGGCGTTGAACAGAACAAGCCACGGCCGGTATTCGTGCAGTGGCTTTCCCGCGTCGACAGCGACCGCGAGCGCAATAGCCAGCAGCTCAAACGCGTGCATGAGCTGCATCTACGCGATCCGGAGCTGCTGATCATTCCCGCCCACGACGAGTTCGTCGCGGCCGGGCTGGCCCGCTTTCCAGCCTTCGAGGAATAACGATGGATCTGCGCAGCCTGCGCTACTTCTGCGCCGCTGCCGAAGCCGGCAGCCTGACCGCGGCGGCCGAGCGCTGCCATGTCGCCCAGCCTTCCATCTCCAACGCCGTAGCCCAGCTGGAACAGGAGTTTGCCCTGCGGCTGTTCAGCCGCAGCAAGAGAGGCGTGACGCTCACGCCCGAGGGTGAGGCCTTCTATCAGGAGGCCGCGCGCCTGCTTGGCAGCGCCGGCGAAATGGAGCAACGCTTCAAGCGCGTCGAGCGCCCCACCCTGTCGGTCGGTATCAACGCCAGCCTGGCCAGTCGCGACAGCGGCTACCTGCTGCAGCTGACTGCCGGCAGGCTCACGGACTATCGCCTGCAGGTACGCAGCCAGCCTGCTCAAAGTGCAGACCTCTGGCTGCTGAGTGAACGGCAGGTGCCAGCCGGCTACCACTTTATTGCGCTGCTGGAACAGGAGTACCGGCTGCTGCTGCCCCGCGGCTGGTCCCTCAATCAGCCTCTTGAGCTGGAACAGGCTACCCAATATCCATGGATCGACCGGCTCGACTGCGAACTGCGCAGCGCCTTCCTGGAGCGCCTGCCCGAGTTGGCCGACCATGCCAGCCTGCAGGTGGATACCGAAGACCTGGCCCTGAGCCTGGTGCAGCACCGCCAGGGGGCAACCGTTATGGCGGTCAGCGACGACATCGACCTGCTGAGCCCGGCCATCGACAGCCACTCCCTGCGCGGACTGGTACCCGAGACGCTGCGTCATCGCCAGTTGGGGCTGGCCTGTCGGGCTGAACTGGCAGACAGCATCATTGCCGCTTTCGGCTAGCACCCTCTTTTCGCCCCTGCGCCGCTGGCCTACACTCGACTGATGGCTCTGACACCCGATGCTGACCCGCTCTATCAAGCCGCCCGCAACCGCGTGCGTGCCGCCCTGCTGCCAATCGTCAACGGAGCTGCACCGGATGCCGACGCAGTTCACCAGTTACGCGTCTGCTGCAAGCGCTTGAGGGCGCTGCTGCAACTGTACCGTCCATATGCAGGGCACCAACGGTTGCGCCAGTTGGACCAGCAGCTGAGACAGATCGCCAAAACGCTAGCCGGCAGCCGCGATCTGCACGTACAGCAGCAACTGATCAAACAACTTGCCAGCACGCTGGACACACCGCTGAGCCCCGCACTCAACAGCCGGCTGCTGCAGGCATCACATGCCCGTGCGCCGAGCAGCACCGACAGCGAGCATCTGATCGCTGCCTTCGCCGCCGTTCTGGCCGACTGGCCCCATTCGGCCACTGGCGCAGCCGACCATTGGCAGATTGGCCTGCAGCGCACCATCAAACGCGCGCGCAAACTTGCTCGCAGCGCCTGCAACAGTGATCAGGATGCGCTTTATCACCGCTGTCGCAAATGGATCAAATACGCGCTGTATCAGCGCGAACAACTGCACGATGCGCGCCTGCCGGCCGATCGCCAGATGACACTGCTGACGCGCCTGGGTGAGCGACTGGGCGAGCTGCAGGATCTTTGCAACCTGGAAGCACAGCTCCAGCGCTCCCCCGCCTCGACAGACAGAGATGCGCTGGCCGCTCGACTGGAACAGCGCAAGCATCACTGCAAACGCCGTATTATCCGGCTGTTTATACGGACATTCGGTCGCGGCGGGTTCCGCTGCTGATCCGGTAAGCTGTTATTCAAGGAGACCCTGATGGATTGGCGAGGCAGACGGCGAAGCAGCAATATCGAAGACCGCAGAGGCGATAGCATCTCCAGCGCCGGTGCCGGCGGTGCGCTGCTGCTGCGCTTGATTCCCATGCTGATCGGCACCCGCGGCGGCCGCTGGATTCTCGCCATTGGCGCAGTCGCCATCATCGGCGGCAAGATGCTCGGTATCGACCTGCTGCCCCTGCTGCTCGGTGGCGGCCAGCCGGTGACGCAACAGGGCCAGCAACCGCTCTCCCCCGCCGAGCAGGAGCTGACCGAATTCGTCAGCGTGGTGCTGGCCGACACCGAGACCACGTGGCATCAGGTTTTCCAGCGCATCGGCCGGCAGTATCAGGAGCCCAAGCTGGTGCTGTTTTCCAACCGCGTGCAGTCCGCCTGCGGCAGCGCCAGTTCGGCTGTTGGCCCGTTTTACTGCCCGGGCGATCAGCAGGTCTATCTGGATCTGGCGTTCTTCAACGACATGAAACAGCAGCTCGGCGCCCCCGGCGACTTCGCTCAGGCCTACGTCATCGCCCATGAAGTGGGCCACCACGTGCAAACCCTGCTGGGCATCAGCCAGAAGGTGCGTCAGGCAGGCGCCGGCCGCAGCCAGGCCGAGGTAAATGCGCTGTCAGTCCGTCAGGAGCTGCAGGCCGATTGCTTTGCCGGCCTCTGGGGCCACGCCGCCAACCGCGAACGCCAGCTGCTGGACCCGGATGATCTGGATGAAGCCCTGACCGCCGCCAGTGCCATCGGCGATGACCGCCTGCAGCGCCAGGCGGGTCAGGATGTGGTGCCGGACAGCTTCACCCATGGCACCTCGGCGCAGCGGGTGAAATGGTTCAAGCGCGGCTTCGACAGCGGCGACATCACCGCCTGCGACACCTTCGCCGGGCCGATCTGAGCCCGGTTGCGACTGCACCGAGTCGCGCATGGCCGCCCGGCCAGCCAGCCAGCACTCTGCAATCCGACCGGCACAGACGACAACCCTGCGCCTGGCTTCCAATCGATCGGAGTCACACAAAGACACAAGACCCGCCGCCATTCCGGATGTACAATCGCCACCCCGCAGGAGAGAGGGCTCAGCCCCGCCGAAGGCGCAAACTCCCATAAACGCTCAGGCACAGGCACTGTGGACACGATTAACGCCGTCTGGAGAGAGGCTGCATGGCAGCCCACCGAAGGGGCAAGCAGGGCATGACCCTGTAAACTCTCAGGTATCAAGGACAGGGGGAGAGGCTACGCAAACGCAGGAGAACTGTATGCTGACCTCTGTCTATATCATCGCCATCACCGCCGAAGCCATGTCCGGAGCCCTTGCCGCGGGCAGACGCAACATGGACTTTTTCGGTGTCGCCGTTATCGCCTTTTTAACCGCCCTGGGTGGTGGTACCGTGCGGGACATTCTGCTCGGCAACTTCCCGATCACCTGGACCCAGCATCCCCTTTACATCTACATCACCATCACCGGTGGCCTGGCAACCATAGTGCTGGCGCGCTTCATGCGTCACCTCCACCAGCTTTTTCTGGTGCTCGACGCCATCGGCCTTGTCGCCTTCACCGTCATTGGCTGCAATGTCGCGCTGAGACTGGGCTACGACACAGTAGTGGTGGTTATGGCCGGCATCATCACCGGTATCTTCGGCGGTATTATCCGCGACATCATGTGCAATAGAATGCCCCAGGTGTTGCGTCATGAACTCTACGCCAGCGTCTCGCTGGTCGTCGCTCTGCTCTATCTCGCCCTGCGACATCAGGGTGTCAACGAAAGCGTCAACCTGCTGGCTGCCTTCAGCGTGGGCCTGTTGCTGAGAATGTCAGCGATTCGCTGGAAACTGTCGCTGCCGGTGTTCAGCTACGCCAAATCCCAGTGGGACTGATGAGCGAAATCGCCAGCAAGGGCCTCACTGGCTGCGATGCCTGTCGGGCCGACCTGATCGTCGTCAGGGCCGTGCTGGTCGCGAACCGAACCAGCGCGACCAGCGGGCGTTAACCCAGAGCGACAGCCCGATCACCGCGGAGCCCGCTGCAAGTCGCAGCAGGTCAGCATCGTGATTCCAGATCAGAAGATTGACCAGCAGCCCCGCCGGCACCAGCGCATTGTTCATGATGCCCAGGGTGCCGGCGTCCACCTGAGCTGCACCCCGGTTCCAGAACAGAAAGCCAATTCCGGAAGCGACCAGCCCCAGCCAGACCAGCACCGACCACTGCAACGCGGTGTGCGGCAGGCGCTCCGGGTTGCCGAGCAGCAGCCAGGCCGGCAGCATGACCATCAGCGCGCCAATAAAGAACAGGCCAAATCCGCGCCACTGCTGGGTTGAGGTCAGCTCATAACGACGCACCAGATGAGCATAGCCTACCTGCCCGGCGGCGAAGGTAAAGTTGGCCAGCTGCAGAATCAGAAAGCCGCGGATAAAGCTGTCGCTGAGCCCGTCGTAGCGCATGATTCCGGCACCAAGCACCGCAATCGCGGCGGCGACCAGAGGCCCCAGACTGAAACGCCGGTTCAGCAGATCATCAATCAGCGCCACGTGCAGTGGCGTAAAAATGGTGAACAGCAGCACCTCGGGCACAGAGATGTACTCGAAGGACTGGTACAGGCAAATATAGGTGACACCGAACTGCAACGCACCAACCACCAGCAGCCCCGGCACCACCGGGCGCGGCAACAATCGAATACGCAGCAGCGGGAGAAACAGCAGCCCGGCCAGCATGGCCCGCGTCAGCACGGCAAAATAGCTGTCGACCTGCCCGGCCAGATACTCGCCGATGAGGCTGAAGGAAACCGCCCATAACAGGGTTACCGCAACAAGATAAGGCATCACCGCTCCACACAGGCCAGATGGGCGGGGAGTATAGCGGTTTCAGGTCAACGGCTGCTGCCTCACGCGCCTGCTCAGCACCCCATGCAGCATCACCGGCAACAGGGTCAGGGTAACCAGGGTGGCACCGAGTATGCCCGCCATGACAATCACACCGACACCACGATACAGCTCGGTACCGGCCCCGGGCAAAAACACCAGCGGTGCGATCCCGCATAGCGTGGTCAAGGTTGAAATGGCAATTGGTCGCAGGCGCGCCTCAACCGCCTCACGAACGGCCTCGACCGGCGTCATGCCCTGATGATCAAGATTATCGATGGCGCGATCCACAATCAGGATCGGATTGTTCACGACCGTACCCATCAGAATCAGAAAGCCCAGCATGGTGATCATGTCCAGCGGCTGACTGAAGCCACCCAGCCCCGCTGCTGCCAATGCGGAACCGGCCAAATTCAGCAGCGCCAGCCCGGCCAGCCCGCCAGCCATGCCCAGCGGAATGCTGACCATGATCAATAACGGGTAACCCCAATGGCGGAAGATCGCCACCAGCAGCAGAAAGACAATCACCAACGCCGCCAGGTAGTTGCTGCCCAGCGACTCGCGGGTGGCATCCAGCTGGTCGGCGGCACCCGAGATCGACAGGCTAACCCCCAACGGTACCTGCCCTTGGGCTCGCAGATACTCGACCAGCTCGGTACGCACCTGCTCGACTCCCGCCTCCAGAGGGACAGAACGCGGCGGGATGATATTCAGCGTCAGGGTGCGACGGCCGTCTACCCGGCGCACCACGCTGGTGTCGACCTCCTCTTCGATACGCGCAAGCGAGGACAGAGGCAGCACCTGGCCGCTCGGTGTGTATAAGGTAAGACCGCGCAGGGTCTGCAGGTCGGGCTGCAGAGCCATCGCGTTGTAGAAGTAGATGTCGACCTTGTCGTCGTCCTGAAAGTAATCGCCGACATAACTGCCATTGGTCAGGGCCGACACCGCAAACCCCATTTGCTCGGCGTCCAGTCCCAGCTCGGCGGCGCGCTCCCAGTCCGGATAAATCTGCAGCAGAGGCTGCGCCAGGCTGAGGTTGGAGGGCTGGGTCTGAACCGACGGATCCTCGAAGATTTCACCAGCCCGGTCGTAGGCCAGACGAGCCACTTCGTAGAGACTGGCGAGATCCGGACCGGAAATATCCAGGTTGATGCTGCGCGTACCACCGTTATTGCTGCTGATAATCGAGCCCCGGGTAGCGAACGCGCGCATACCCGGGTACGTACGAAAATGCTCGACCAGTGCACGCATCAGCGCATCAATGTCTGCCGGGTCCGCAGGCACACCAATCATCCACAACCCTTCAGTCGAAACGTTCACCATCAGCATGGCGATTGGGGGCACCGGACTATCAGCGTCCTCAGCCGCGGCGGCCTGGGTAAAGGGCAGAAAGTGCGCCTGAACCTGATCCGCAATCTGTTGCATGCTGGCCAGGTTATAGCCGGGCGGCGCGTTCATCATGGCGAAGGTCTTGGCCTCCTCGCCTTCAGGCAGATACTCGGCTGGCGGCGTCAGCGTCAGCACAATCAGCAGGCTGCCCCCCATAACTACCGCGGCGCAAAGCAAGCGGCGCCGGGCGCTGGCCAGCAGCCAGCCCACCAGATCAGCACAGCGGCGGGCCAGCCGGCCCTGTTCGCTGGCGGGCTCCAACTCGCCGCCGCGCAGCCTCGCACAGGCTGCAGGCACGGCAGTTATTGCAACCAGCATGGAAACCAGAATCGCCGAGGTAATGGCAATGGCAATGTCCGAATACAGCTGCCCTGCCTCTTCACGGATAAACATCACCGGCAGAAACACCATGACCGTCGTCAGTGTCGAGGCCAGAATCGCGGGCCAGACCCTGCTTACCCCGGCTACCGCAGCACGCAGCCGATCCAGACCGCGCCGGCGCTCCAGTTCAATGCTCTCCAGCACCACAATACTGTTGTCCAGCGTCATGCCAATGGCGAAGGCGACTCCGGCCAGGGAAATCACGTTGATCGTACGCCCGGTCAGCATCAGGCCAAGAAAGGCGGCAATGGTGCAGATCGGAATCCCCATGACGCCAATCAGCGTTACCCGCCAGGAACGCAGAAACAGATACATGATCACCGACGCCAGCAAAGCGCCAAGGATCAGGTTTTTCCAGACATTGACCACCGAGTCACGGACATAGACCACGTCATCGGAATTCAGCCTGATCTGCATACCCTGCGGGTTAAGCAACTCCTGATTGACCAGCGCCATCTCGGCGAGCATGGCCTGCTTGATGGCAATCACATTGGAGCCGCTTTCTCGCCTGACAGCCAGACTGACAACGGGGGCGCCATTGACGTAGCTGCGCTGAACAATACGCGCGTGATCAAGCGTGACATCGGCCAGATCCTGCAGACGAATCAGGCTGTCTCCCCGTCGCTCAACCACCAGTTGGCGAATATCGTCCAGGCTCTCGAAACGGCCGACGGTACGCAGCAAAAACCGTCGCTTGCCGCTATCAATCTCGCCACCGGAAACATCCCGGTTTCGCGACCGCAGCGCGTCACGCACCGCGGCAGGCGTCAGACCGTGCAACGCCAGCCGTTCGGGGTACAGGCGAACCTGTACCTGACGGGCCGCACCACCACGCACATCCACCTGGGCGACACCGTTGACCGCCGATAGTCTCGGACGCACGTTGTCTTCGATGTAATCGCGCACCATATCCATATCCAGGTTACGCGGATTACCCTCCAGCGGTGATACCGCCAGGTACATGAAAGCATTGGCAGAGAAGGACGTCGCGTTGACCGACGGCTGATCCACATTCTCGGGGTAACCCGACACCTGCGTGAGGGCATTGTTGACGCGTATCAGCGTCTCGTTCAGATCAACGCCAAAGGGAAAGTCCAGTTCGATCTCGGCCCAGCCGGTCCCGGCAACCGACGTTATTCGCTCGAGATTGGGCAGGTTACGCAAAAACTCTTCCTGCTCGACCAGAATTTCCTTCTCGATATCCTGCGGCGTCGCACCGGGCCACCGGGTTTCAACAGTCACCGTGCGGGTTTCCAGGTCCGGAATCATCTGCACGGGAATCCGCAGCGCCGCCATGGTACCCAGCACGCAGAGAATCAGCAGCGCGACGGTCACCAGAATGCCGTGGCGAGTAATGGCCTGGAACATGTCAGTCGGCCTCGTGGTTGAGCAGGTTGAGCAACTGCCCTTCGCGCAGGCTCTCGTTACCTTCAACGACTACCAGCTCTCCGGCCTCCAGGCCCTCTCGCACCTCGACCACCCCGTCAAATGCCAGTCCGGACCGGACCTGCTGCTCCCGGGCCCGCCACTGGCCTGCTTCGTTGACGGCCCGCCAAACAGCCACGCGGCCGTCAACCTGCCTAAGCAGCGCATCGCGGGAGACTACGACGCCCTGTTGCTGCTGATCCAGCAACAGCTCGCCCTGCACCGACATCCCGGGAATCAGGCCAGCAATATCGTCGGGCAGAGCAATACGCAGCAAAAAGGTGCGCGCCTGCTGACTGCTTAACGGGATGCGCGCGGTTACCGGCAACACAAAATCTTCTCCGGGGTGACCCTCGAACTGCAACTCGACCCGACTGCCTGGCTCGGCACGGGCATAGAAGCGCTGCGGCACCTGAAGGTCGGCGCGAAGCTGCTGCAGGGTGATCAACTCCAGCACCCCGGTCCCGGGCTCGACCCACTCGCCCAGCTCAGTCAGGCGTCGACTGATCACGCCACTGAAGGGAGCCTCCAGCCGGTGCCGGCGCGCCAGCGCCTCTCGCCGTTGCAGGCCGGCACGCGCCCCCGCCAACGCCGCATCGGCCTGCGCAACGGCGGCTTCCAGGCCGCGCACCTCGCTGGCGGCAATACTGCGGCGCTCTGCCAGCGTACTGGCCTCGCTGAGCCGCCGCTGCGCGTCATCAAGCGTGCTGCCCAGACGCGCAACCTCGGCCCGGTCGCGATCCAGATCACGCTGTACAAGCTCGTCATCCAGCGTCATCAACAGCGCGCCCTTCTCAATCCGCTGGCCCTCCTCCACCGGCAGCCCGGAAACCCGTCCCTCCACTTCCGCAGACAACGTAGCGACCCGCGCCGTGGAGACACTGCCGCTGACCGGCACCACCTCCACCAGCGGCTGCAGCGTAGTGGTCGCAACCCGCACCGGCACAGCGGTCTCGGCACGCGCCAGAGACATCAGCAGCAGCAGGCAAACAGCAAGGACAGAGCGCAGCACAGGAGGAGCCTCCGACAACTTCAAAGTGAATCAGCATGCCAGAAATGAAAAAACACACCTACAACAAAGCAGGTGAGGATGTTTCACGATATGGCGGAGGACAAACCGGCCAAAAATAACATTGCACACAATCTACATTGTGTTAGCATGCAAAACTTAATTGTATGCAATCTATATTTTCATTACCGGAGACTCCTTATGTCCATTGAACAGGTTATCTATCGCGCTTCTGCAGAAGCTACCGGTGGCCGTGACGGTCGTGCCATTTCCTCCGACGGTGTACTGGATATCGAATTGACTACGCCAAGGGAGTTGGGCGGCGCAGGTGGTCAGGGCACCAACCCGGAGCAGCTGTTTGCTGCAGGCTATTCGGCCTGTTTCATTGGTGCGATGAAGTTTGTCGCAGGCCGCGACAAGCTGCCCATGCCGGCTGATGCGTCGGTTGAGGGGGTGGTCGGTATCGGTCAGATTCCGCAGGGCTTCGGCATTGAAGTCGAACTGCGCGTCAGCCTGCCGGGCATGCCCGCAGAGCAAGCCGAGCAGCTGATCGAGCGCGCCCATCAGGTCTGCCCCTACTCCAACGCCACCCGCGGCAATATTGATGTGATCCTGACCCGGGTCGAGTAACGCACAAACAACAACGGCGCCCAGGGGCGCCGTTGTTGTGTCAGCAGCTCAGCTTAGAGCGGCTTGCCGCGATTGCCGTGCGCGGCAACAAAGGCCTGCACGTCAGCCAGACTGTTCGGCAACACGGTGCAACGCTCTTCGCGCTCGAACAGATCGCTCAGATGCGCCGGCAGGTGCAATGCTTCGCCAACGCCAGCCTGACGGACCGCATCCGGGAACTTGACCGGGTGCGCAGTCCCAAGGGTGATCATCGGCGTCGACAGCGAGCGGCGACATTCGCGGGCTGCACGCACGCCGATGGCGGTGTGCGGGTCCAGCACTTCGCCGCACTGCGCGAATACCTCGGCGATGGTTGCACAGGTGCCTTCGTCGTCAACCGCCAGCGAATCAAACAGCTTGCGCGCCTCGGTCCAGCGATCATCTTCAACAGACAGTTTGCCACTGACCTTGAAGTCATCCATCAGCTTGGCTACCAGCGCACCGTTACGACCGTGCAGATCGAACAGCAGGCGCTCGAAGTTGGACGACACCATGATGTCCATCGACGGCGACAGCGACGGGTGCAGGGTGTCCTTGTCGTAGTGATTGCCGCTCATGAAGCGGTGCAGGATGTCGTTGCGATTGGTAGCAACGATCAACTGGCTGATCGGCAGGCCCATATTGCGCGCCAGGTAACCGGCGAAGATGTCGCCGAAGTTGCCGGTCGGCACCGAGAACGCCATCGAGCGCGCCGGACCACCGAGCTGCAGGGCAGCGTGAAAGTAGTAGACGATCTGCGCCATGATGCGCGCCCAGTTGATCGAGTTGACCGCGACCAGACGGGTGCCCTTGAGGAAACCCTGGTCGGCGAAACTGGCCTTGACCATCTCCTGACAGTCGTCGAAGTTGCCTTCGATGGCGATGTTGTGGATGTTGTCGCCAAGGATGCTGGTCATCTGGCGACGCTGCACCTCGGACACCCGGTTGTGCGGGTGCATGATGAAGATGTCGACGTTCTCGCAGGCTTTGCATCCCTCAATAGCGGCCGAACCGGTATCACCAGAGGTGGCGCCCATGATCACCACGCGCTCGCCACGCTTGACCAGGAAATAGTCGAGCAAACGGCCCAGCAGCTGCAGGGCAAAGTCCTTGAACGCCAGGGTCGGGCCGTGGAACAGCTCCATCACCCACTCGTTGCTGTCCAGCTGACGCAGCGGGGCAACTGCCTTGTGCTCAAAGACGCCGTAGGTGTCCTGCAGAATCTGTTTGAAATCGGCGTCCGGAATGCTGCCAGTGACGAACGGGCGCATCACGTTGAACGCCAGCTCGTGGTACGGCAGACCGGCCCAGGATGCGATCTGCTCCTGGGTGAAACGCGGCAGGTTCTCGGGCACATACAGACCGCCGTCAGAGGCCAGACCGGCCAGCAGCACGTCTTCGAAATTCAGGGCCGGAGCCTGGCCACGGGTACTGATATAACGCATATCGGCAAACCTTCGGTTTGAGCTGCAAGCCGCAAGCAACAAGCCGCAAGCACCACCTGGGTTGCTTGCCGCTTGCCGCTTGTCGCTTGCCGCTGGATTAGTCCAGTTGTTCCACGCGGATCCGCATCAGCGGGCCGGCGATATCCTCGAGCGACTCCAGCGCGGCAATCGCATCGTTCATGTTCTGCTCGCGTACGCGGTGAGTCAGCAGAATCATCGGCACCAGGCCGTCCTGCTCTTCCACGTCCTTCTGCATGATCGATTCGATGTTGATGCCACGCTCGGACAGGATGGTCGCGACCTTGGCCAGCACGCCCGGGCGGTCCTGCGCGTGCAGGCGCAGGTAGTAGGCGGTTTCGACCTCGTCAACCGGCAGGACCGGCAGATCCGACAGCGCATCAGCCTGGAACGCCAGGTGCGGCACGCGGTTGGTCGGGTCGGTGGTCAGGGTGCGGACCACGTCGATGATGTCGGCAACAACGGCGGAAGCAGTCGGCTCGGCGCCGGCGCCGGCGCCGTAGTACAGCGTCGAACCAACAGCATCACCGTGAACCATGACAGCGTTCATCACGCCATTGACGTTGGCGATCAGGCGATCAGCCGGGATCAGGGTCGGGTGCACGCGCAACTCGACGCCGTTTTCAGTGCGGCGCGCCACGCCCAGATGCTTGATACGGTAGCCCAGCGCTTCGGCGTAATTTACGTCGGCAGTGGTCAGCTTGGTGATCCCTTCGGTGTAGGCCTTGTCGAACTGCAGCGGGATACCAAAGGCAATGGAGGCCAGAATCGTCAGCTTGTGCGCGGCATCAATACCCTCGACGTCGAAGGTCGGATCAGCCTCGGCATAACCCAGCGCCTGCGCTTCAGCCAGAACGTCCTCGAAGGTACGCCCCTTGTCGCGCATTTCAGTCAGGATGAAGTTGCCAGTGCCGTTGATGATGCCGGCAACCCAGTCAATGCGGTTGGCAGCCAGACCTTCACGCAGGGCCTTGATGATCGGAATACCACCGGCAACCGAAGCCTCGAACGCGACCATTACGCCCTTGGCGCTGGCGGCGGCGAAAATCTCGTTGCCGTGCACGGCAATCAAGGCCTTGTTGGCGGTCACCACGTGCTTGCCGTTTTCGATCGCCTTGAGCACCACATCCTTGGCCAGGGTGTAGCCACCAATCAGTTCAACGATGATGTCGATCTCGGGGTTATTGACCAGTTCGAAAACATCATCGGTGACCGGGGTCATGCCCAGGTTGCAGGCCGGGTTGGGGTGCCGGGTTGCAATCTGGGCGACCTCAATGCCGCGCCCAGCACGCCGGGCAATTTCCGTGGCGTTGCGCTGCAGAACATTGAAGGTGCCACCGCCGACGGTGCCCAATCCACAAATACCTACTTTGACCGGTTTCAAACTTTGGTCCCTACCTGGTTGTTAGTCGATTACATGAAAACGCGCCGACGATCTGCCCGTCGGCACGGCTGTTACTGATTCTCCAGCGCGATAGCGGCCAGCTGCGCCGCCGGCTGATACCCCGGGATCAACACCCCGTTGGCCATGAAAATGGCCGGTGTACCCTGCACACCCACCTGCTGACCCAGCTCGAACTGGCGCTCAACAGGATTCTCACAGCTGGCTGGCGCGACCTCGTCACCCTGCTTGGCAGCCGTCAGCGCCGCCTTGCGGTCGTCCGCACACCAGACCGACTGCATGACACTGGCAGCACGGGACTGCATTCCGCCGCGCGGGAAGGCAGCATAGCGCACCTCGATACCCAGATCATTGAGCTGCTGCACCTCGTTGTGCAGCTTGCGGCAGTAACCGCAATCCACATCGGTAAATACCGTGATATGGGTCTTGGGCTGCTCGGGCGCAAACACGATCAGCTCCTGCTGCGGCAACCCGTTGATGACCGCGCCGATGTTACGCGCTTCGGCGATGGAGGTAAGGTTACGCGGCTTGCCGTCGTTGACCTCGATCATCGAACCCTGGACGAAATACTTGCCGTCTGCCGAGGCGTACAGCACGCGACCGCTTTCCAGCTCAACGGTGTACAGACCGGCCACGGGAGATTCACTCACCGCCTTGACCGGCACATTGAAATTCATTGTCTTCAGAGCATCCCGGATCACTTGATCAGGATTCGCCATGACCTGTGTTGCTGCCAGGGCCAGGACGGCGGCCAGGCCGATTTTCAGTCGCATAGTCCACTCCTTTTGAAGACCACGAAGCTTATCACGAATAACGGCCGCGCTGATCAATTCCACACGCCCGGCGGGGCGTGTCGGCAACCGCCCCTTCATCCTCGTGGATGGTGCTGCGCATGCAGATCGTGCAGGCGCTGCCGCGCGATATGGGTATAAATCTGGGTTGTCGACAGATCACTGTGCCCCAGCAGCATCTGCACCACCCGCAGGTCAGCCCCGTGATTGAGCAGATGGGTAGCAAAGGCGTGGCGCAGGGTATGCGGGGACAGCTCGCTGCGAACGCCCGCGGTCAACGCATGCTGCTTGATACGGTGCCAGAACGTCTGACGCGTCATCATCTGCCCCAGCCTACTGGGAAACAGCACGTCACTCGGTTTGCCCGCCAATAACAGCCCCCGTGCCGCATCAAGATATTGCTCCAGCCAGCGCATCGCCTCTTCCCCCAAAGGGACCAGGCGCTCCTTGCTGCCCTTGCCCGTCACCCGCACCACACCCTGACGCAGGTTCAGCTGATCCAGCCGCAAGCCGACCAGCTCACTGACCCGCAACCCTGTGGCATACAGCACCTCCAGCATGCAGCGATCACGCAGCCCCAGACTGTCATCGACATCCGGCGCGGCCAGCAGGCGCTCCACATCAGCCTCACTGAGCGACTTGGGCAGCGGCCTGCCGATCTTCGGCATGGCAACATCCCGGGTCGGGTCGTCAGTGATCAACTGCTGGCGCAGCAAGTAGCGGTAGAAACTTCGTACACAGGACAGCAGCCGGGCACTGGAACGCGCCTGATAGCCGGCGCCAAGCCGCCAGCCCAGGTGCGCCATCAGATCGGCGCGCGACAGCTGCAGCAGCCGGCTGCGACGCTGCCCCAGCCAACCGGCCAGCGTACGCAGATCGGTGCGATAGGCGCTGCAGGTATGCTTCGACAACCCCTTTTCCAGCCACAGGCTGTCGAGGAACTGATCGATCAGTTGCTGATCCGCGTCATTGACCGGCATCGGCGCAACATCAGGCATGGATTTGACTCGAGTGGACGGGCGATTCGTCGATTAAAAACACTCAGGCACAAAAAAGCAGCCCTCAGGCTGCTTTTTTGTTGGTCAGTTGTCCGATCAGGACAGCTTTTCCTTGATGCGAGCTGCCTTGCCAGACAGAGCACGCAGGTAGTACAGCTTGGCCTTGCGAACGTCACCGCGACGCTTGACAGAGATGCTGTCGATCAGCGGAGAGTAGGTCTGGAACGTACGCTCAACGCCAACACCGCTGGAGATCTTGCGAACGGTGAAAGCCGAGTTCAGACCACGGTTACGCTTGCCGATAACCACGCCTTCGAAGGCCTGCAGACGGGAGCGATCGCCTTCCTTAACCTTGACCTGGACGATTACGGTATCACCCGGTGCGAACGCGGGGATTTCCTTGGACATCTGTTCAGCTTCAAGCTGGGCAATAATATTGGACATCTTGCTTCTCCTGCACAGGCCGTCGGACCTGTATCAATGGTTATCGGTTGCCTGCTCGCGGATATATTCCGCCAACAGCTGTTGCTGTTCTTTGCTCAACTCCAGCTCTTCGAGCAACTCTGGCCGACGTTGCCAGGTTCGACCCAAAGACTGTTTGAGGCGCCAGCGCCGGATCAGTTCATGGTTACCGCTGAGCAACACCTCCGGAACGCGCTGCCCATCAAACTCTTCCGGCCGGGTGTAATGTGGGCAATCGAGCCATCCCGCCGAAAAGGAATCTTCTACCGCGGAATCCGCATGCCCCAATACACCGGGAATCAAGCGGGTCACCGCGTCCAGGAGCACCATGGCTCCCAGTTCGCCACCGGACAACACGTAGTCGCCAATGGAGATTTCCTCATCTACGCAGCGATCAATGATGCGCTCGTCGATGCCCTCGTAGCGCCCGCATAACAGCACAAGGCTGTCCAGCTGCGCCAGCTGTTCGACGCGTTTCTGCGTCAGAGGCTGCCCCTGCGGAGACAGGTAAATCACCCGCGGGGTGGAGGGAGCCTGCTGGCGGATGGCGTCAATCGCCTCCAACAGCGGCTCAACCTTCATCAACATGCCGGGACCACCGCCGAAGGGGCGATCATCCACCGTGCGATGACGGTCATGTGCGTGTTCACGCGGGTTGCTGAAAGCGACTTCCAACTGGCCCCGCTTGACCGCCCTGCCGGTAACACCGGACTCGGTCAGCGCCGTGAACATCTCGGGAAACAGGGTAACTACACCGGCCCACACCGGTCAGAACTCCGCATCCCAGTCAACCTGCATGACTTGCGTCTCCAGATCGACCTTGATTACAAACTGGCCCGGCAAATAAGGCAACAGACGTTCACGCTGATCAACACTGCCTGCGCAGGGCTTGACCACCATGACATCGTTGGAGCCGGTCTCAAGCAGGTGATCCACCTTGCCGAGCAGCTGCCCTTCCTGGTTTACAACCTGAAGGCCTTCCAGCTGATGCCAGTAAAAATCGCCATCTTCAAGCTCGGGCAATGCGTCGGACGCAATGCTGATCTCGAAATCGACCAGTTCCTCGGCCTTGTTGCGGTCGTCGATCCCCTTGAGGTTGACTACCAGCACGCGTCCCTGGACGCGACCACCGAGAACGGACACCATGCGCTGCTCGGAACCCCTGTTAAGGGACCACTCGGCATAATCGAGCACGTTGTCCAGCGGGTCGGTATGGGAATAGACCTTTACCGCCCCACGCACCCCATGAACCGAAACGATCTTGCCGAGTACAACCCGATGGGCCCCGGCCGGCTCAGGAGTATTGGCCATATCAGGCAGCAGCCTGACCAGCTTCCTTCAGCAGAGCTGCAACGCGATCAGACGGCTGCGCACCCTGGCTCAGCCAGTATTGAACGCGCTCATCGTTCACGGACAGACGCACTTCACCGCCGGTGGCTACCGGGTTGAAGAAGCCTACCCGCTCAACAAAACGGCCATCGCGAGCATTGCGGCTGTTGGTGACGGTCAGATGATAGAAGGGGCGCTTCTTGGAGCCACCACGAGCAAGACGAATGGTTACCATGTCGACATTGTTTCCTGTGTTTGAGTATCGCTACTTAATCGTTTGCGGGCGTGCAGCTGAAAACGCATACACCTATAGCCCGAAAGGTCGCGTATTCTACGGAATATCCCGACCAATGAAAACTCTTTTTTCCGCAGCCACCGGCACCGCCGGTCAGCTGCCTGCCCCAACGCCGGAAAACGGCGATCAGGGCAGCCCTCAGAACCGTGGCATCCCGCCACCCGGGGGCAGCATGCCACCGCCACCACCCATGCCACCCATACCGCGCATCAGCTTGGCCATACCGCCCTTGCCGGTGACCTTCTTCATCATCTTCTGCATCTGCTTGTGTTGCTTGAGCAGGCGCCCGATGTCCTGAATCTGGGTACCCGAGCCCGCCGCGATGCGACGCTTGCGCGAGCCGCTGATGAGGTCCGGATTGCGGCGCTCGGCGGGCGTCATCGAGTTGATGATCGCCTCCATACGCTTGAACTGCTTGGCCGCTTCGGTCTGCGCTGTTTCCATCTGCGCCGCACTGATCTTGCCACCCATCATCGGCAGCTTTTCCATCATCGAGCCGAGACCGCCCATGGCGTTCATCTGCTGCAGCTGATCACGGAAGTCCTCAAGATCGAAGCCCTTGCCCTTCTTCAGCTTCTTGGCAAGCTTCTCGGCCTTGTCCTTGTCGATCTTCTGCTCGGCCTGTTCAATCAGGCTGAGCACGTCGCCCATACCGAGGATGCGCGAGGCGACCCGGTCAGGGTGGAAGACTTCCAGGGCATCGATCTTCTCGCCCATACCAAGGAACTTGATCGGCTTGCCGGTGATATGACGCACCGACAGCGCCGCACCGCCACGGGCGTCACCGTCGACCTTGGTCAGGATCACCCCGGTCAGCGGCAGGGCCTCGTTGAAGGCCTGGGCGGTGTTGGCGGCGTCCTGACCGGTCATGGCATCGACCACAAACAGGGTTTCCGCCGGCTTGGCTGCCGCGTGCACCTGCTTGATCTCGGCCATCATCTCGCCGTCGACGTGCAGACGACCGGCGGTATCGACGATCAGCACATCCATGAAGCGGTTCTTCGCCTCACGCATCGCCGCTTCGACAATCGCCACCGGCAGCTGATCAGCGGAGGACGGGAAGAACTCGACCTGTACGTCGGCTGCCAGCGTTTCCAGCTGCTTGATCGCGGCCGGACGGTACACGTCGGCACTGACCACCATGACCTTTTTCTTTTCGCGCTCACGCAGCGTCTTGGCCAGCTTGGCCACGCTGGTGGTCTTACCCGCGCCCTGCAGACCGGCCATCAGGATCACCGCTGGCGGGCTGACCGCCAGGTTCAGCCCTTCGGACTGCCCCATGACCGCTTCCAGCTCGGACTTGACGATCTTGACGAAGACCTGCCCCGGCGACAGGCTGCGCGACACTTCGGTGCCGACCGCGCGCTCACGCACCTGATCAACAAAGGTCTTGACCACCGGCAGCGCGACATCGGCCTCCAGCAGCGCCATGCGCACTTCGCGCAGGGTGTCCTTGATGTTGTCTTCAGTCAGCTTGGCCTGACCTGTCACACCGCGCAGGCTGTGCGACAGGCGCTCGGTAAGATTCTCGAACATGATGCTTTCTCCCAGGGCGGGCCCGTTTTCAGCCCGGCCGCCATTTCAGCGGCGCAGTATACCCCGCACACCCGGCACAGGATAGGGAAGCACCGCCAGACGCTTTCACCCGGACGCGGCTTATGCCACACTGCGGCTTTGTTGATAATCGCTCGCAAGGACGTATGACAGCCCTCGCTCCCAGTCTGCTGGCCGCCGGTTTCTATATCAGCGGCATCCTGTATCAGATGCACTGCCTCGGCAAACGTCTGGCCGTCAACGCCAGTCTGTTGCGCGCTATCGGGCTGGTTGCCCTGATGGCCCACGCCGTCAGCCTCTATATCCAACTGACCACACCCCAAGGCTTTGCGCTTGGCCTGTTCAATATCGGCTCGCTGATTTCCTGGCTGGTGGTGGCGGTCACGCTGGTATCCAGCTTCCGCGCACCGGTTACCAGCCTGCTGCTCGGCCTCTATCCGCTGGCGCTGATCACCGGGCTGCTGGCGGGCTTTTTCCCTGAGCAAGGCACCACGCTGCCAACCGACCAGGACGGCCTGCTGGTGCACATCCTGCTATCGGTCCTCGCCTACGGCATTTTTACTATCGCTGCGTTTCAGGCCACGCTGCTGGCGGTGCAGGACTACCAGCTCAAGCACAAGCACCCTACCCGTTTCATTCGCACCTTCCCGCCGCTGCAGACCATGGAACAGCTGCTGTTCCAGTTTCTGCTGTGCGGTGAAGTGCTGCTGACGCTGGCGCTGATCTCAGGTTTTGTCTTCCTGGAGAATATGTTCGCCCAGCATGTGGCCCACAAGACTCTGCTGTCCTGCCTGGCCTGGGTGGTGTTCGGCATTCTGCTGTGGGGCCGGCACTTCCGCGGCTGGCGCGGCAGCAATGCGATCCGCTGGACACTGGCGGGCTTCCTGTTGCTGATGCTGGCCTATTTCGGCAGCAAGCTGGTACGCGAACTGCTGCTGGCCGCCTGACCCATACTACGACCTGCCTGAGGCTAGCCCTTGAACGAATCCCATACTGGCCTGCTGCTGATTCTGCTGGTGGTGCTGATCGTGCTGTCAGCGTTCTTCTCCAGCTCCGAAACCAGCATGATGAGCCTCAACCGCTACCGGCTGAAGCACCTGAGCAAGGAAGGCCACCGAGCGGCGCGCCGCGCCTCCCGTCTGCTGGAGCGCCCCGACCGACTGCTCGGCACCATTCTGGTCGGTAACAATATCGTCAACATCCTCGCCGCCTCGATCGCCACCGTGATCGCGGTGGACGTCTGGGGCGAAGCCGGTATCGCGATTGCCACCATGATCCTGACCGTGGTCGTGCTGATCTTCGGCGAGATCACACCCAAGACCCTGGCAGCCCTGCGCCCGGAGCTGATTGCCTTCCCGGCCAGCGTGATCCTGTCCGGCCTGCAGCGCCTGCTCTATCCGGTGGTGTGGGTGTGCAGCGCCATCAGCAACCTGCTTTTGCGCATGCTCGGGGTCAACCCGCACAGCAAGGATGGCGATCAGCTGACCACCGAGGAGCTGCGCACGGTGGTGCGTGAAGCCGGGCTCGGCATTACCCGCAGCCGCCAGAACATGCTGCTGGGCATCCTTGATCTGGAGAAGATGACGGTCAACGACATCATGATCCCGCGCAACGAGGCTGTCGGTATTGATCTGGACAGCGACATGGCCGCGATCAATCACCAGCTGCGCAGCTGTCACTACACCCGGCTGCCGGTCTACCAGGGCGATATCAACAACGTCACCGGCATCGTCCACATGCGCTCGATCGCGCGCCTGCTGAGCCGCGGCGAACTGACCAAGGAAGCCCTGATCGGCGCCTGCAAGGAGCCCTACTTCATCCCGGAAAGCACACCGCTGCACACCCAGCTGTTCAACTTTCAGAAACAGAAGCGCCGGATTGCCATCGTCGTCGACGAGTACGGCGACGTCATCGGCCTGGTGACGCTGGAAGACATCCTGGAAGAAATTGTCGGCGACTTCACCACCGAGATGCTCAGCCTGAGCCAGGACATCCATCCGCAGGCCGATGGTACCTATGTGATCGATGGCAGCGCGTCGATTCGCGACATCAACCGTCACCTGCACTGGAAGCTGCCTGCCGACGGCCCCAAGACCCTCAACGGCGTGATCACCGAGCAGCTGGAAACCATTCCGGAAACCTCGGTCTGCCTGACCACCGGCCACTACCGGATGGAGATTCTTCAGACCAAGGACAACATGGTGAAAAGCGTTCGGATATGGGATCGGGCCTTGAACCAGGTCGACCCGCGCCCCTCAGACGAAGCGGATCAGACCACCGACGGCGCCAGCTGACGGACGATACCCGCCGCCCACTGCCGATACCCGGCCGCCGATGGGTGATAGCCGTCGCGGGCCAGATAAACCGGCTCGAATGGCAGATCCAGTGACAGGTAGTGGGCGCCCGAGTCCCGGGCGACAGCCTGAAGATCGGCGTCCATCAGCCCGGCGCGCAACCCGAACCAGCCGCGCAGCGGCTGGGGCAACGCCCGGAAATGCCCCAGCGGCGGCACGCCGGTCAGCATCACCCGCCCCGAACAGACTTGCAGCTGCTCGATCAGGCCCCGCAGATTACGCCGCCAGCGCGGCCGTGGAGTGAGGTGGGTGGTATCGTTGACGCCCAGCACGATCAGCGCCAGGTCCCACTGCTGCCCGGTAACCGCAGGCAGCAGGTCTTGCAGACAGTCTCCGGCCACCGCGCCGTTACGACCGGCCGCCTGCCACTGCACCGGGCGCCCAAGCTGTTCAGCCAACTGACTGGCCAACTGCCCGACAAGGGCCTGCTGCTGACACTCGACCCCGACGCCGGCAACGGTGGACTCGCCAACCAGCAACAACCGCAGCGGCCTTTCCCGAGCGCCATCCGGCGCCGCCACCAGCCCCTGCCAGGGCTGCTGCGCGTCCGGCAGGCGCAGCGCCGTGCGCTTGACCCATATCGCCTGAGGCAGCAACAGCGGCAAGGCCGGTGCCGCCAGATACCACCACCGACTCAGAGCGTGACCTCAACCGCCGATGCCGCACGCATCGCCTTGGCAACAGCCGCCTCAATGGACTCATCACGCGCCAGCGCGACACCCATACGACGCTGCCCATCAACCTCGGGCTTGCCGAACAGCCGCAGCTGGGTGTCCGGTTCCTTGAGTGCCGCGCCCAGATTACCGAAGCTGACATTGGCTGATTGCCCCTGCACCAGCACGACGGCGGATGCCGATGGGCCGAACTGACGAATCACCGGAACCGGCAGCCCGAGAATGGCCCGCGCGTGCAGCGCAAACTCGGACAGGTCCTGCGAAATCAGGGTTACCAGCCCGGTGTCGTGCGGGCGCGGAGAGACTTCGCTGAACCACACCTGATCGCCCTTGACGAACAGCTCGACCCCAAACACACCACGGCCACCAAGCGCCTCGGTGATGGTTGAGGCAACCCGTTTGGCCTCAGCCAGCGCCCCTTCGCTCATCACCTGCGGCTGCCAGGACTCGCGGTAATCGCCGGCCTCCTGACGGTGGCCGATAGGCTCGCAGAAGGAGGTGCCATCAATGTGCCGCACGGTCAGCAAGGTAATTTCATAATCAAAGTCGACAAACCCCTCGACGATCACCCGGCCCTGACCGGCACGACCGCCGGACTGGGCATACTCCCAGGCCTTGTCGATATCGGCCTGCTCGCGCACCAGACTCTGCCCCTTGCCCGATGAACTCATCACCGGCTTGACTACGCAGGGCATGCCAATGGCAGCGACCGCGGCACGGTATTCATCCAGCGTGTCCGCGAACCGGTAGGCAGAGGTCGGCAGGCCCAGCGTTTCCGCAGCCAGACGGCGGATGCCCTCGCGATCCATGGTCAGGCGCGCTGCCTCGGCGGTCGGCACGACGTTGTAGCCTTCCGCTTCCAGCTCGACCAGCGTCGCGGTCGCAATAGCTTCAATTTCCGGCACGATGTAGTCGGGCTGCTCGGCTTCGATAACCTCGCGCAGCGCCTGACCGTCCAGCATGCTGATCACATGGCTGCGGTGCGCGACCTGCATCGCCGGGGCGTGCTCATAGCGGTCTACCGCGATAACCTCACAGCCCAGCCGCTGCAGCTCGATGGCCACTTCCTTGCCCAGTTCGCCCGAGCCCAGCAGCAATACCCGCGTCGCGCTTTCTGCGTAGGGGGTCCCAATTACCGTCATGCCTGTCTACCTTGGATAGTTGATTGAGTCGCCGTGCCGATCCACAGCCCCTGCCCGCGCGCACGCTCCTCGCAGCGCGCCAGCACCTCAAGACGCTGCTCGTCGGTCATCCGGCCCCAGCGGGCTATTTCCATGCCGGTGCGCTGACACCCGGTGCAGATGTCGTTATCGTCCAGCGCACAAATGCTGACACAAGGCGAGCGAACGGGGGCAGAGCGGGTCATCAGTCTTCCTGTATCTTGAGTTCGTCACGGAAGCGTTTGGCGTTCTGCACGTAATGGGCGGCGCTCAGTTCCAGCATCTTCTTCTGCTGATCGCTCAGCGTCTTGACCACCTTGCCGGGGGAGCCCATGACCAGTGAACCGTCCGGGATCTCCTTGCCTTCAGGAATCAGGCTGTTGGCGCCGATGATGCAGTGTTTACCGATCTTCGCGCCATTGAGCACCACCGCGTTGATGCCGATCAGGCTGTAATCACCGACCGTGCACCCGTGCAGCATCGCATTATGGCCGACTGTGATGCCTTTGCCGAGGGTCAGCGGCACGCCACTGTCGGCATGCATTACAGCGCCGTCCTGCACATTGCTGTGTTCGCCGACGGTGATCTGCTCGACATCACCGCGAATCACCGCACCAAACCAGACGTTGGCGCCAGCCTCCAGCTTGACCTTACCGATGACCGCTGCGGTGTCGGCAATCCAGGCGTCAGCCGCCATTTCTACCCGATCCCTGCCCAGGCTGTACTTCATGCTTCGTGCTCCTAATTCTTGTTGTGCCCGTCGTAGGGCGTATGCAAGGTGATACCCGCGTCAAAGCCGGTATTCATCAATTCAACCAGCATCAGCGCCGTCAGCCCCCAGATCTTGAAGCCGTTGAAACGGTAGCTGGGGACGTACCAGCTACGCCCTTCATAGTCGATACGGTGGGTCATTTCGCGCGGATCAGACATAAAGAACTCGACCGGCACGCGAAACACCTCTTCAATCTCACTGGCGTTGGGAATGATCTCGAACTGGTCGGGCACAACCCCGACATAGGGCGTGACCTTGATTCCAAAACGCGAGACCAGCGAGTCCATGGGGCCGACCACATCCACCAGCTCCGGCAGCAGGCCGATTTCCTCATGCGCCTCGCGCAAAGCGGTATAGCAAAGGTCCACATCGCCCGGGTCACGCCGTCCGCCGGGGAAGGCAACTTCGCCTGAATGGGTCGACAGGCGCTGCGAACGCAGGGTCAGAATAATTTCCGGCTGCGGTTGCGAGGTGATTGCAATCAGCACACCAGCCTCGGGCAGTCCGGGCGCTGTTATCTGTCGAGGGGTGTGCTGCATCACCCGCATGCGCATTTCGTCTAGCATGCATACATCCTCGTTTATTTCGTCAATGATGGCATGATCACCAGGGCAGAACCAGCCGCACCATGGCGTGAATACCGCACGATAGGCCACCGTGCACCGAGCTGATTTGTACCCCTGAGCTCTTGCCCGCAGGCCGCACGATCAGCAAGATAGAGCCCAATTACCCAGCAGCCAGCCGGAAGCCAGTCATGAAGTTCTGTAGCGAGTGCGGTCAAGGCGTCACCGCACGCGTCCCCGACGGGGACACCCGTTCACGGTTCGTCTGCGACCATTGCCAGACCATCCATTACCAGAACCCGCGCATCGTCGCCGGCTGTCTCGCGGTGCACAGTCAGCAGGTACTGCTCTGTCGCCGGGCCATCGAGCCGCGTCGCGGTTTCTGGACCCTGCCGGCCGGCTTCATGGAAAACGGCGAAACCACCGAAGAGGCAGCCCTGCGCGAAACCTGGGAAGAGGCCCGCGCCAGACTTCAGCAACAAGAGCTGTATATGCTGTTCAACCTGCCGCATATCAATCAGGTCTACATGTTCTTCCGCGGCGAGCTGGCCGATCTGGAGTTCAGCGCCGGCGAAGAAAGCCTGGAAGTGCGCCTGTTCCACGAGCACGAGATTCCCTGGGACGAACTGGCCTTTCCGACCGTGGGCAAGACCCTCAAGCAGTACTTCCTTGACCGCCAGGAGCAGTCCTTTCCGGTACGCATCCGCGACATCCTCTACCGCCCGGGACAGCACCGCCGATGAAACTGAGCACCCTGTTCCTCGGCTGCATTCTGCTGGCTGCCTCCTGCGCCTGGGCCGGCCAGCCTCCAATCGACCGGATACTGATCAGGAAGGCCGAGCGCAGCCTGCAGATCATCAGCGACGGCCGCGTGCTGCATGAATACCGCATCTCCCTTGGCCGCCAGCCGGTGGGCCCCAAGCGCCAGCAGGGCGACCAGCGCACGCCGGAGGGCATCTATACGATCGACTGGCGCCACGAGAGCCCGCAATACAATCTCAGCCTGCATCTGGACTACCCCAACCTCAAGGACCGCATGGCAGCCTTTGAGGCCGGTATAGACGACCCCGGCAGCATGATCATGATTCATGGCACGCCAATCGACGAGCAATACCCGGAGTGGTTCTTCAAGGGCCTGGACTGGACCAACGGCTGCATCGCCCTCGGCAACGCTGAAATGCGCGAACTATGGGAGCTGGTGCCCGACGGTACGCTGGTAGAGATCGTGCCCTGAACAGCAACTAGCGCCGCTGCATCAGATGGGCCTCCAGACGCCAGACGTCAAACGCCGGCTCCTCGTAGGGGTGAGCCTGGCGCAGCGCCTCGATGACCGCCTCGATACAATCACCGGCGCACAGGGTTTCCACGCGGTACTCTGATACCTGCTCAACGACGCCGGTCTGGCCGAGATAGGGCTCACTTCCCGACAGCGGCCTGAACTGGCCCTGCCCAAGCACCTGCCAGCTGCAGCTGTCATAATTGCCAAGCCGGCCGGCACCCGCGGCAAAGACTGCCTGCTTGACCTGCTCGACATGGCTGGCAGGCACAAAGAAACATAACTTGTACATGCTATTGTCCTCTAGCACCCGGCCATCAAATAGTGGCACATTAGAATCACAAAAAAGTCCGCCAACAAGGATCACGACGCCATGACAATCGACAGCAACCGCTTGCTGCTTGAGCTGGAAAAGCAGCGCCGCGAAGTCAACCGCAATATCATCAACCCGGCTATTCCGCAGCTCAGTCTGGATGCGCTGACCCCCATGCTCAACATGGTCGCCCAGGCCCGCAAGGACTATCTGTGCGGCCTGCTTGATATCGCAGGCCAGGCCGGCGGATGCGCGCCTTCCGATGAGCAGGTTGAGAGGCTGCGCAAACTCCGGCTGACCTACGAAGAGCTGGTCAGCGCCGCCAACGCACTGGAAACGGCCATCCAGCGCGACTATCTGGACGTCATTCCGAGCCGGCGCTGAGCGATGCCAGCGCCAGCAGGCACACCTGTTCCTGCTCGGCGACCAGCTCCGCCAGCCGCTCACCCGGCAACTGCGTCAACAGGGCATAGCGCCGAGCGCCCCAGACCATCAGATGCAGCGCCTCAAGGCGTGACACCGAAGGCTTGACCGGCAGGTCCGGGCAGGCCTCCAGCACCCGCTGCCAGATATTCATCAACTCGGCATAGGCACGCTGCTGGTGCTTCTGCTCGGCAATCACCGGCTCCAGCTCCAGCATCTGCGGATGAAACCAGGCCGCCTCACCAGCCACGCCGCCAAGCAATCGCACCAGCCGACCGACACGCTCCTGCCACACCAGCCCGACGGGCTCGATGGCCTGCTGTTCAATTGCCTGCAACAGGCGCTCGATGCAGTGGCGCACATACCCCGAGTGCAGCGCCTGCTTGCTGGGAAAGTAATCGTACAGGGTGCCCACCGCGACCCCGGCCTCCAGCGCCACCGCGCGGGTCGTTACGCGCTCCCAGCCATCGCGCTGCCAAATCCGAACATAGGTATCGAAAATCGCCTGCACCGTCATCTTGGCGCGCCCCTGGGTCGGGCGCTTGAGCGGCTTGTTGCGAGACTGAGCGGGGCTGTTCTTGCTGGTCATGGAATCCGAACCCGGTAAACACGCTGACAGGCTACAGTCATCCTACTGTCGAATCACCCCTTTTCAGGAGCGCCCATGACTGTGATCAGCCAACTGCAAAATAACAAGAAGGACCTCAATCAGGTTCGCGTCGTCACCCAGCCGATGCCGAAGCTGAAGCCGGGCGAAGCACTGCTGCGCATCAGCCGCCTGGCGCTGACCACCAACAACATTACCTACGCCGCCTTCGGCGAAACCCCGCACCTGCGCTACTGGGACTTTTTCCCCACCGGTGCGGCCGAGTGGTTCCACATGCCGGCCTGGGGCTTTGCCGAGATCGTCGAGAGTACAGTTGAGGGTCTGGCGGTGGGTGAACGCTTCTACGGCTACTGGCCGATTGCGTCGCACGTGGTCATGAATCCGGTACGTGTTTCCGAACGCGGCTTTTACGACGGCATCGCGCATCGCCTGGAGCTGACGTCGGCCTATAACCAGTACCAGCGCATCAGCACCGATGCCGCCTACCGCGCCGCTGATGAGAACTATCAGATGCTGCTGCGCCCGCTGTTTATCACCTCGTTCATGCTGGCCGACTTCCTGGAAGACAACAACTTCTTCGGCGCCCGCCAGATCATCGTCTCCAGCGCCTCCAGCAAGACCGCCTACGGCACCGCCTTCTGCCTGGAGCAGAACGACAGCGTGGCGCTGATTGGCCTGACCTCTGGCGGCAACACCGACTTCGTCGCCCAGCTCGGCTGCTACCAGCAGGCTGTCGCCTACGAAGACGTTGAACAACTCGATGCCAGCATCCCCACGCTGTATGTCGACTTCTCAGGCAACGTGGCGCTGCGCAACCGCATTCACGAGCACTTCAAGGACAGCCTGGTCTACGACTGCTACGCAGGATCAGCACAGAACCACGAACACCTCAGCGCCGCCGAAACGCCTGTGCACGGCCCCGCACCGCAGCCGTACTTTGCGCCCTACCAGATCAAGAAGCGTAACGCCGACTGGGGCGCGGCAGAAGTGACCCGCCGCTTCAACGCCGCCCAGCTGGCGTTTATCGAGCGAGTACAGAACCCGTCTGCACCGTGGCTGAACGTCATCGAGCACGCCGGTCTGGAGCAGGCAAAGACACTGGTAGAGGATCTGGTCGGCGGGCGTATCGATCCCAAGGATGGCCACGCAGTCGTCCTCGACTAAGCCAGCGACCCGGCCAGGGCGTCGTGCACCTGCCGCCCCCATTGCGGACGCGACCTGTCGCGTCCCTGCACATGCCCCACCCACGCCCGCTGCAGGGCTAGGGCATCCCGAGGCCGGACGGCCTAGCGTGGAGGCAGGCTCAGCACGACCACTTTCACCGGCAACAGCCCGCTCGACACCTGGCCGATGCGGGTAAACGCCGACTTCGACAGGTCAATCACCCGGCCACGAACGAAGGGGCCTCGGTCATTGATGCGCACCACAACCGATCGGCCGTTATCCAGATTGGTCACCTGCACCCGGGTGCCGAAGGGTAAGGTGCGATGGGCTGCGGTCAGCGCATCGTGACGATAGCGCTCGCCATTGGCGGTCTTGCGCTGCTCGAACTTGTCCGCGTAATAAGACGCCTGCCCGGTCTCGGCCGCGCCTCCGAGCTTGCCGCCGCCCAGATGACTGCAACCGGCCAGCGCCAGCATAATCAGACCCAGAAACAGAACACGTCCGTTCAATACGACACACCTTTTGCGATACGAAGCCAGTGCCTCCGGGGCGAAGGCGGTGGTCGGATAGACCGCGCTATCAGCGTCGGGTTCACGGCAAGAGCGTGCGCCCGATAACCGGCACTGGCGTGCGCACAGCATCACACCCAGTCAGGGCGTCGCGGCAGGCTCGTTCAACCCGGCATCCGTCCTGACCCGCAGAAAGCGGGCAAAGCGCGGCAGACCGCCAGAGGTCAGGCCATTAAAGCGATAGGTCACCAGCGTACCAATGGCCGGTGGAGACTGGCGCTGCGCATCACTCAGGCCGCTGCCCAGCCGAAATCGCCGCCCGGCCCCATCTTCGACCAGCAGAGCGCCCACCTGCCCCCGGTATTTGCCGAGGCCAGCGGTATAACCGACAACCCGTGCCTCGGCATCCTCGAACGGCTTGTATTTGAGCAACAGCGGATGACGCCCGGCGCGGTAGCGCGCGCTGGCGTGGTGGAGCATCAACCCCTCGCCGCCACCGGCCACCGTGCGCCCAAGCAGAGCGTCCAGCTCATCGGCACTCGCCAGCCGCCGCTGCGCAACCGGCTGCAGAGTGGCTAGCTGCAGATCGGCCAGCTCGCGCATCGCCAGCACCCGGGCGCTGAAGTCACCGCCGTGCTCGGGCAGGTCAAACACCATAAAGCACACCCCCTGCCAGTCAGCGACGCTCGCCTGCTGGCGGCGAGCCAGTGCGCTGACCTCATCAAACCGCCCACGTCCGAGCCACAACTCACCATCCATCGGCAGTACCGGCCAACCGAGGGTGAACTCCGCCGGCGCATTGATGCGGTAACCGCCACGACTCAGCAACTGCTGACCGTCCCAGCGCGCGCGAACGCCGTCGAGCTTCTCGCTGACCCAGTAGTCCGCAACCGCCCCTTCACCACGATAAACCTCGGCAAGCATCAAACCGCTGTCGGCGCTCGCCGGCAGGTGCAGCAAGGCACAAAAGAGCAACGCTCGGCGTATCCAGGCGAACACGGCAACCTCCCTGTTGCAGGTAAGGCCGGCAGACAGTCGGGCAGAAAGCGCACAGCCGCCGGCATCGCGTGCGCCGCCACAGGCTAGCAATACCAAGGGGGCGAACAAGCAGCCGGGACGAGAGATTAGAACGCCGTCACAGCAGCGTAACGATCAGGACGCAGCCTCAGGCCTACTGACCGCGATCGACCAGCGCGGCGTCATGGCCTCGAAGTCGGTGCGCACGTTCGCGGGCAGATAGCTGGCCGAGTCCAGTACCCGCATTGCGCCCGCAAAACGTTCAAACACCACCCAATGCCAGAACGGCCGCTCACCGTCCCAGTGATATTTGATCGCCAGCAACGCCAGATCAGGCAGCGCCTGCCAGGAAACGAAAGGCTCCTCGGTGGCCGACACCTGCAAGCCGCCGTTTTCCAGCAATCGACGCACGTATTGGGTGTCCGACCAGAGTGCCTTGTCATCGGCATAAATGCCCATCGCATTGGCAACGGCCTTCATCTGCGGATAGCTGCAGCCGAGCAAAACGGCGGCCGAGGCAATCCCGCAGCCGGTGGATTCCTGCTGAATCACGGGTTGAAGCATGTCAGCTGAACTCCACCTGCCAAGCAGTAGCGTGCAGCGACAGGGCAAGCGGCATAGCCGAAATCACTACCAAATGGCTCATCACATCACATCCTGGGCAACAGCAGGGGCGCGCCCCGGCAGAACGCCGGCAGCCCCGGGGAGAGGCCGGCACTATAGCAGGGCCCGTCCCGACAAACATCTGCGGGGCTGACTCCCGGAATGCTGCGCGAACACACGCGAGCAACCTGTCGTGCGCTATACTGCGCCGAACGAACGGGATTGGATTTTTTATGAAAGTGTGTGGTGTTGACCTCAACAGTAACGATGCCAATGTCTGCCTGCTGGCACTCGATGACGAGCTGTTCCAGCTGCCTGATTTCCGCGCGCGCCGGGTCAGCCTGACCGACAGCAACAGCACCGGCGCGCTGCGCCATTTCCAGCAGACCTTTGCCAAGCTGATGCACGACTACAAGGTCGACAAGGTCGTTATCCGCCAGCGGCCGATGAAGGGCAAGTTTGCCGGCGGTGCCGTGGGCTTCAAACTGGAAGCCGCGATCGAGCTGATTGCCGATCTGGACGTGGTGATCATGTCACCAACCGATATCAAGGAGTCGATCAAGCGCAACCCCATTCCGGTCCTGTTCTCTGAAACCGGGCTGAAGGCCTATCAGGAACCCGCCTTCAACACCGCATTCGCCTATCTGATGAAAGACAAGTTCGCCAACTGACAGCACCGCGGTCAGCCACCAGATCGCGCCCCCCCGCCCGAATGAGACTATTCGGGCTGCCTGCCAACCCCGCCTCTCCCCCAGCCCGACCAGCCCCCATTGCCAGTCGCACGCCAACATGGCCTAATGCCATTTAGCGGTAAAGACCATAAAAAAAATGTGGCATTGTATGTAGCGACAGGCGCGTATATCACTGTCCACCCTGAAGCGAGCTCTGCCGATAACTCAACTAGTATTGAAGTTATCCACGGCCTGAACGCTGGATGGTGCCTATGCTGACAGCATCGGTACTATCACGTCGTCACCGAGCAACACGCCGCCCAATACAAAGAGAAGCTGAATGGGATTCAGACCGCTGTCTATCAGGCGCAACATCTGGCTGCTCTACAAGCTGCTGTGTGCTACTGCGGTCATTGCGCTGGCCGGCCTCACGTATGCCCACTGGCAGTATCTGACTGCGCAGACCGAGGCCTCCCAACGCAGCCTGGTCAAGCAGTGGTTCGGCAGTTTTTCATCGCTGCTGGAGCAGCAGGAAACCATCATCACCCTGATTGGTCAGGACATCCTCCTGCGCCAGCGCGAAGGCAACCCGGATATTCGATCCGAGCTGGACCGGCTGATGAACATCAATCCGGAATTCTTTGCCGGCTTTGCCCTGTTTTCCACCGCAGGCGAGGTGCTGGACACAACCTCCAATCTGGTCAGGCCCGACCCGCCAAACCTGCTGCAACAGCCCGAATCGAAAGACTCCTTCGTATACGCCATCGAAAGCGACAAAATGGTCCTCGGGCGAACCTACAACGCTCCCAGACTGGTAATCCCGGCCAGAAAGGCCATTCGCGATACTGACGGGCAGTTGCTGGGCATCATGACCGGCGCACTGAAAATCCAGGCGGACAGCGGTCATTTCGCCCATGCGGCCGTCCTCGGTCCACATAACCGCATCACCATTCTTCGCACCCGTGATCGCTATATCCAGTACGCGACTAACGGGGAGCTGATCGCTGACTTCTTCGTCCAGCCCCTGCCGGAAACGCAGTATCGGCAGCTCATGCAGGCCCTTCAACAGGGCCAGCGCGAACCTGAGCATCCCTCAGAGCGTCAGGCCACCATCACCTTCAGATGGGATACCAATTCGGACAGAGAGCACGTCCGTGGCGTCGCACTCTACAACTCCCGGTACAAATTCTGGCTGCTGTCTGAAGTTGAAGAAGGCTATCTGATCAATCAATTCCTCAAGACTGCAACGCTTTATATTGCGTTGGCCGCGGCGTTTCTGATCAGCATGTTCTACCTGTTTCGCTTTATCGACCGGGAGCAGCAACACCGCCGCCAGCAGCTGCAATATCAGGCCGATCACGACACCCTGACCGGCCTGCCCAATCGCAACTTTCTGCTGGAGGCCTTTGACCAGTGGCAGACAGGAAAACAGAACTTCTCACTGCTGTTCATCGACCTCGACCACTTCAAGGGCATCAACGACCATTTCGGCCACAGCATTGGTGATCAGATCCTGGTAGAGCTGGCACGCCGCTTCGAGCAGGCCCTGCGTGAAGACACCCTGCTGGTGCGGCACGGCGGTGACGAGTTTGTGCTGTTGATTGCCACCCATGCCGACAGTACCGCCGCCGAGGAGCGGGTTGGCCGGCAAATTAACGCCATTTGCGCCAATATTGCCTTCTCCAATATGACCTTCTCCCCCGGCTGCAGTATCGGTGTGGCGCGCTACCCGGAGCATGGCACCACCCTCGACGAACTGCTGCGCGCGGCGGATGTGGCCATGTATGAGGCCAAGAAGGAGCGCAACACCCTGCGCTTCTTCCGTACCGATCTGGAAGAGCAGTACCTGTACCGGGTGAGGATCGAACAACACCTCCGCGGCGCCGAAACACGCGGCGAGATCTTCCTGGCCTACCAGCCCCAACTAGACCAAGATGGCCGCATCTATGGCGTAGAAGCCCTGGTGCGCTGGCAAAGCCCGGTTCTGGGCAATGTGCCGCCGGACGCCTTCATCCCGATTGCCGAGCACTCTGGGCTGATCACCACCCTTGGTTACCACATCATTGACCGGGCGCTGGCCGACATCGCAGGGCTGCAACAGCAAACCGGCCAGACCTTCAGCCTGTCGATCAACGTCTCCGCCCGGCAGTTGATGGAAAACGGCTTTATCGATCAGCTGCTGGAACGAATCGACAGCAGCCTGCTGGGCTTTGAGCAGATATGTATCGAAGTCACGGAAAATCTGCTGATTGAAGACATCGAGCAGATCCACCATATCCTGACCCGCGCCAAGGACGCCGGCGTGCGGATGTCACTCGATGACTTTGGTACCGGCTATTCCTCGCTGAGCACCCTACGCTCGCTGCCGTTTCACGAGGTCAAGATCGACAAAAGCTTTGTCGATCACGTCACCGACGACAAGACCGCCCTGGCCATGGTGCAGAACATCATTGCCATCGGCCAGAACTACGGCATGACCGTGCTGGCAGAAGGCGTTGAAACCGAGGAGCAGCTGCAGTGCCTGATCACCTGCGGCTGCGACCATTTCCAGGGCTACCTGTTCGCCAGACCACTCGCTCTCGACGACCTGCGCGCCTGCATCGCAAGGGAAAGCCTGTCGCCAACGCAGTGAGCTGGCGCTAGTCGGCGAAGGCTCACAGATCAACCGACCAGCCACTGATAAATCAGCCGCCCCGGCGCCAATGCACCCAGCCCGGCTCCGATAACGCCGATAAAGGCACCGACCGCAAAGGCGCGGTGCCGCCTGATATGGCCGGCTCGGGCTGAGTACACCGACACCGCCACACACACCAGCACCCAGACCGACAGCAGATGGATAGGGCTGTAACCATGGAACACATCCATAAAGCCGGTCAGCCAGAACGAAGACACGGCCACAATCACCATCGCCGTCATCCACGACCAGCCCACAACCCTATGCAACCGCGTCCCCTTGCGGGTCAGCAACTGAAAGCCCCCGGCGAGCAACGCCCAGAGTGCAGCAATAAGATGAAGCGTAACGGCCATGGTGCACCCGCGCGCTAAGGTGGATAAATTCACCAGCCGGTGGGGCGGGTGTCAGGTGAGTAGGTGATCTGTATAAGTTTTGAACGACAAATTGTCTGTATAACGCCTGGCTCAGCGGCGAGTTAAACTGGCGGTTAAATTGCTACGCAATTTAAGTAACTGTTTGACGAGTCCGTTGCAGCCACTTGTTAACTTCTTGATGACCATTTTAAATACTCATTAGCTTTTTTATTGAACAAACTTATATGCTTCTCAATTCTCTTTGCATCACATGTTGTACACATCCATGGCTTACCTTTGCCTGTGGGCAATACCATATTGTGCTCACCACATTTCTTGCAAGCAAAAAAGTCATAGACTCCAGAAACTGGCTCAAATAAATCGCATTCTATATCAGGCCTTGCTCCAGCAAGAGCAGCCACATCTCCCATCTTATATTTATTGCTGATGGTTAAGTATTTTAATTTTCTAATTTGAGCGAGAGGCAAAAGACCACCTTCTTCTACCACAAATGTACCAAGCGACAACCAATAAAGATCTTGCAAAGATGTTAGAGGCTCAAGTGTTTTTGCTTTCAGACACTTAATGCTGTTCCCATCTCCTGCAATCGAAAGCCCTTTTAGGCTTGTTAAATTCTTAGAAAATGATAAATCTGAACAAGCTCCAATGTTTTCAAGTTCCAACCATTCGAGATTTGGTAACTCTTTAAGAGGATCAAGAGGTGATAAAGAGGGAGAACTGCCAATATGTAAGTATTTAAGGTTTTTAGCCTTAACAATATTATCTATTGATTTTATACCACTCCACTTAATATAAAGACCTTTTAGGGACTTCATTTCACATACAGCATCAAACAGTTCTTGAGTTGTCCGTGATGAAAACCAAATGTATTCGACATTATCCATATCTGGCAAGGCTTCACACCAAGACTTAACCAGCTTCTTTTGCTCACTCGGTTTAAGCTCTGTCTGTGTACAAACAATGTTTATTCGATCACTGCCATCATAGTCTGAAGGATATCTGACCGATTTTGGCGGGAAATCTTTCGTCGGACGGTGATACCAAAAGCTATGTGATGGCTGGACATCCTCACTTCTTAAATGCATTTCTTGCAACATCAAATCTTTAAAGCCTTGAAGCGCTTCCTTTGATGACTTGGCTTTTTCTTTCTCTCTAAAGAGAGTGAACTCATCCTTGCTATCTGTCATAAATGCTCGATCTCTGATTTGAAGTTAACGCCGGAGTTAAGCCGCGGCGCGTAGCGCCGTCGGCTTGAACGACTTGTTAGGAATTTTTTTTGCTATCATAATGCGAAAAAAACAAGGTTTCGAATTTTTGCCAGCTCTCTATTGAATTAAAGCTACTTCGTGGTATCACAAACGAATCCAAGCCAGAATGAAGAAAATAAAGACCACTTGACTTAGAAGAAACATTACGAATAGAAGACCAATATATCTCCCAACGATTATACTCAGTTGATTCAACTATTCCCTTTTCATTTATTTCAATTTTGTGAAGACCAATTCTACCCTTTCTCCATTTTGGATTGGCTACAAGCGCCAAAATTGTTAGACCCAAACTGACAAAAAATAGAACGAAAATCCATATAAAAAAATCACTGGCGATGGATATAGTTTCCTGAAGTGGCCACTCCATAGCCCACAGCCCCACAACGCTAATTCCATGGATAAGAACTGATGAAACAATACACATTGCCCAGATAGCCTTATTTCGCACGTGGGAGTACACAATTGCTTTAATGATATCCAAATTTCCTAAATGTACTTCGAGTTCCATTAATGCCTCGTAACCTGGCAGTAAATTCCTAACGCCCGCAACACCGGCAAACCGAAGCGCAGCGTAGGTTTGTCCGCGTGCTTGCGCTTGTTAAAGGGATTTTGTAAACCATTCTTTGTCCAAAGAGCGTAGGGTCAAACCATTTCTTTTTTGCAGTTCAGCCCGGCACGCTTTTATCAGGTCTCCGTAGTGCTGGGCGATATCTTTAACTTGCTTTTGATTATCGTACTCAACCTTAATGCACGCACCATTTAGTATTCGCCGATCAAGAACTGGGATAAGGCTCATAAAGTGCGCTGACAACAACGCTGAAGCGTATGAAGCGCCGAAACCCCTTATTTTGGTAGTATTCAACTTTGTTAAATCAGTAACTTTTTTACATAGGCTAATGAGTTCAACTGTTTCTTGCTCATCTAGCTGAGCAAGTGTTTTGCCATTGAACTTTTTACCGATATCAGAAAGCACTGCCTCATAACTCTTCAATTTACTGCCTAGTGTCGCCTCAGGCTCAGTAATAGAAGCATTGCCGCCTTTAAAATTACTTACATGCAACAAATCAACAATACTTAACGAGAGTCGTAGAGGCTTATTTGAGATAAACGTTTGATAATGCGTCATCGCATGATCAAGCATTTCCCATGTTGTATTTGGATTTCGCGCCATAATTCGATAAGCCCTTTAACAGTTGAGTGGACCGACGGCTTTATGACTGCATATTCGTGACTTCTTCACAACAACGTCGCGCCCAGGTTATCAAACAACTAAAAATTCTCTTTAAAACAATTGGTTAGATTGTTGTCGCCGCATACCATCTGTATTCGCTTGACTTCCTCTTTTTGCGCAACCAATAATACTGTACAAACATACAGCATTGATGCGATATGGACACCACACCAGCCAAACCGCGGCTGCGCGAACAGTTTCGTAACGTCATCAGGGTGAATCACTACAGCATTCGCACCGAGAAGACCTACTGGTACTGGATACGCTACTTCCTTCGTTATCACCAGATGCGTCACCCTCTGGAAATGGGGCCTGCCGAGGTCAGCGCTTTTTTGACCTGGCTGGCTGTCAGCCGGCATGTGGCTGCCGCTACGCAGAATCAGGTACTTAATGCTCTGGTGTTTCTTTACGGGAAGGTGCTTGATCGGCCACTGGGTGATATCGGTGACACAGTGCGGGCGAAGTGCCCTGCACGTATCCCGACAGTGCTGACGCACGGTGAAGCAACCCAGATCATCGCCCTGCTGCAGGAGCCTCACAAGCTGATCGCGTCGCTGATGTACGGTTCGGGGCTGCGTGTTGTTGAAGCCTGTCGGCTGCGTATCAAAGACATCGACTTCGACCGCCAGATCATCACGGTGCGCAGCGGCAAAGGGGACAAGGACCGCACGACGCTGCTGCCGACGTCGCTGATTGAGCCGCTGCGTGAACGCAGAGCGCGCATCCAGCGTGCCTGGCGCGAGCAGGATGCGTTTTACCAGTGCGACGCGAGCCTGCCCTGCGCGCTGCGGCGTAAATACCCTAACGCGGCGCGGTCGCTTGAGTGGCAGTGGCTGTTCCCCTCGCAGGGGTTGTGAGCTGACGATGAGGGCAACATCGTGCGGCACCATCTGCATGTCAATGCGGTGCAGACGCTGCTGGGGCATGCCGATGTGCGTACTACGCAGATTTATACCCATGTCCTTGGTAATGCCTTTGCCGGGGTGCAAAGTCCGCTCGGGTAGGCCTTTGGCTTAGCCGGGCAATCCGTTTCCTGCTTCAAGACTATTGCAGGGCGTAATGGGCTGTCTATCCCCCGAAACGCTGCGCGTCCGTCAGACCGCGCTCGGGCGCGGCATTCAGCGCCCCTGCGGTAGGGCGCAGGTTTAGCTGGCCGCAGTCACAACGGCAAAACAACTCTGTTTAAACGAACAACCCCGGCACGAGGCCGGGGCTGTTGATAGTGCAGCGGTCGTTTAGCCGACCCACACACGGGCGTTGCGGAACATGCGCATCCAGCCGCCATCCTCGCTCCAGTCATCCGGATGCCAGGAGTTCTGCACCGCGCGGAACACGCGTTCGGGGTGCGGCATCATGATGGTGACGCGACCGTCGCGGGTGGTCAGGCCGGTGATGCCGCGCGGCGAGCCGTTCGGGTTGGCCGGGTAGCGCTCGGTCATGCGGCCACGGTTGTCGACGTAGCGCAGGGCAACCGCGTTGGCGGCTTCACAGGCATCAACGGCGGCGCTGCTGGCGAACTCGGCGTGACCTTCACCGTGGGCGATGGCAATCGGCAGGCGGCTGCCAACCATGCCACTGAGGAAGATCGACGGCGAGGGCTGGACTTCAACCATGGCAACCCGCGCCTCGAACTGCTCGGAACGGTTGCGCACAAAGCGCGGCCAGTGGTCGCTGCCCGGGATCAGCTCACGCAGGTTGGAGAGCATCTGGCAGCCGTTGCACACGCCAAGGGCGAAGGTGTCCGGGCGGGCAAAGAACGCGGTAAAGGCTTCACGGGCGATGCTGTTGAACAGGATCGACTTGGCCCAGCCCTCACCGGCGCCGAGAACGTCGCCGTAGGAGAAGCCGCCGCAGGCGACCAGACCGCGGAAGTCGGTCAGGTCAACGCGGCCGCTGAGGATGTCGCTCATGTGCACGTCGACCGCGCTGAAACCGGCGCGATTGAAGGCTGCCGCCATCTCGACCTGACCATTGACACCCTGCTCGCGCAGAATGGCGACACGCGGGCGCACCCCATTGCTGATGAGCGGTGCGGCAACGTCGTCGTTGATGTCGAAGCTGAGCAGCGCGTGCAGACCCGGGTTGGCGTCGTCGGCGATGTTCTCGAATTCCTGATCGGCGCACTCGGCGTTGTCACGCAGGCGCTGAATCTGCCAGCTGGTTTCGCTCCAGGCCTGTTGCCAGACCGCGCGGGTGTTCTCCAGCACCGGCTTGCCGTTGAACTCGAAGCGAATGCTCTGCTCGCTGCTCGGCTGGCCGATCACCGCGCTGCAGTCACCCAGACCGGCGGCAGACAGCTGCGCCAGCACTTCTTCGGTGTCGTCCTGGGATACCTGAATGACCGCGCCCAGTTCTTCGTTGAACAGCACCTCGGCCAGTGTGCTGGCGTCTTGCGCCAGTACGTCGAGGTTGATGTTCAGGCCACAGCGGGCGGCAAAGGCCATCTCGGTCAGCGTGGTGAACAGGCCGCCGTCGGAGCGGTCGTGGTAGGCAAGCAGCAGCTCGTCCTGGTTCAGGCCCTGGACCACGGCAAAGAAGGCCTTGAGGTCTTCGGCGTCGTCCAGATCCGGCACCTGCTGGCCGATCTTGTTGTAGACCTGCGCCAGCGCCGAGCCGCCCAGACGGTTCTGGCCACGGCCCAGATCAATCAGGATCAGATCGGTTGCGCCATGATCCAGACGCAGTTGCGGGGTCAGGGTGGCGCGCACGTCCTGTACCGGGGCAAAACCGGTAACGATCAGCGACAGCGGCGAGGTAACCGACTTCTCCTTGCCGGCTTCATCCCAGCGGGTCTTCATGGACATGGAGTCCTTGCCGACCGGAATGGTGATGCCCAGCTCGGGGCACAGCTCCATGCCGACTGCCTTGACGGTGTCGTAGAGGCGCGCGTCTTCACCCGGGTGACCGGCAGCGGACATCCAGTTGGCCGACAGTTTGATGTCGGACAGCTTAGCGATACGCGCGGCAGCCAGGTTGGTCACGGTCTCGGCAACCGCCATGCGCCCGGAGGCCGGGGCGTTGAGCAGCGCCAGCGGCGTGCGCTCACCCATGGCCATGGCTTCACCGGTGTTGACGTCGAAGCTGGTGGAGGTGACGGCACAGTCAGCCACCGGCACCTGCCAGGGGCCGACCATCTGGTCGCGGGTGACCATGCCGGTGATGCTGCGGTCGCCGATGGTGATCAGGAACTGTTTGCTGGCCACAGCCGGCAGGCGCAGTACGCGCTCGGCAGCATCGCTCAGGTTCAGCTCGTTGGCGCTGAAGTCGTCGCCCTGCTCCGCTTCACGCTCGACGCTGCGGTGCATGCGCGGCGGCTTGCCGAGCAGAACCGACAGCGGCATATCGACCGGCTGGTTGTCGAAGTGGCTGTCGTTGAGCAGCAGCAGTTGTTCTTCAGTCGCTTCACCGACCACGGCGAAGGGGCAACGCTCACGCTGGCAGATGGCTTCGAAACGCTCGAAATCGGCGTTCGGCACGGCCATCACGTAGCGTTCCTGGGATTCGTTGGACCAGATTTCCAGCGGGCTCATGCCCGGCTCGTCGTTCGGTACATTGCGCAGCTCGAAACGGCCGCCGCGACCACCGTCGTTGACCAGCTCCGGGAAGGCATTGGACAGGCCGCCCGCGCCCACGTCGTGGATAAAGGCGATCGGGTTCTTGTCACCCAGCTGCCAGCAGCGGTCGATGACCTCCTGACAGCGGCGTTCCATTTCCGGGTTCTCACGCTGCACGGAGGCAAAGTCCAGATCCTCGGCGCTGGCACCGGTGGCCATGGAAGACGCCGCGCCGCCGCCCAGACCAATCAGCATCGCCGGGCCGCCCAGCACGATCAGCTTGGCGCCAACCGGAATGTCAGACTTCTCGACGTGGGTCGCACGAATGTTGCCCATGCCACCAGCGATCATGATCGGCTTGTGGTAACCACGGGTTTCCGGGCCACGGGGCGAGTCGATGGTGGTTTCGAAGGTACGGAAGTAGCCGTTCAGGTTCGGACGACCAAATTCGTTGTTGAACGCGGCGCCGCCGAGCGGGCCTTCGATCATGATCTGCAGCGGCGTCACGATGCGCGAGGGCTTGCCGTTGTCTTCTTCCCACGGCTGAACGAAGCCCGGGATGCGCAGGTTGGACACGGTAAACCCGGTCAGGCCGGCCTTCGGCTTGCCGCCGATACCGGTAGCACCTTCGTCACGAATCTCGCCACCGGAACCGGTAGACGCGCCCGGGAACGGGGCAATCGCGGTCGGGTGGTTGTGGGTTTCCACCTTCATCAGGATGTGTACCGGCTCTTCATGGGCGCGGTACTCGTTACTGCCCGGCACCGGGAAGAAACGGCCGGCGGTGAAACCTTCGATCACCGCGGCGTTATCTTTATACGCCGACAGCACGCCTTCGCTGTGCATCTGATAGGTGTTCTTGATCATGCCGAACAGGCTCTTGTCCTGCGCCTGACCGTCGATATCCCAGCTGGCATTGAAGATCTTGTGACGGCAGTGCTCGGAGTTGGCCTGGGCGAACATCATCAGCTCGACGTCGCTCGGGTTGCGGCCAAGGCCGGTGAAGCTCTCGACCAGATAGTCGATCTCGTCTTCGGCCAGCGCCAGGCCCAGACTGCTGTTGGCTTCAACCAGGGCGGCACGGCCACCGGCCAGAATGTCGACACGCTGGAACGGCTTGGGCTCGGTGTGGGCAAACAGCGCAGCGGCGGCCTGCAGGTCATCCAGCGCCAGTTCGGTCATGCGGTCGTGCAGTTCGGCTTTCAGCGTCGCACGGTCGTCGGCAGACAGTTGGCCGCTGACGTAATAGGCGATCCCACGCTCCAGACGCAGCACCTGACTCAGGCCGCAGTTGCGGGCGATGTCGGTCGCCTTGCTGGACCAGGGCGAGATGGTGCCGAAACGCGGCACTACCAGCACCAGCTCGCCGGCCGGCTCTTCAACCGGCACGGACGGACCGTAGCGCAGCAGACGATCAAGCACCTGCGCGGATTGCTCGTCCAGCTCGCTGCTCAGCTCGGCGAAATGCATGAACTCGGCGTAAACCCCGGTCACTCCGGCAAGGCGGCCTTGCAGCCTGGCGAGCAACTTGGTACGACGAAAATCGGAAAGGGCTGGGGCTCCACGCAGGATATGCATGTCGGTATCGGCCTCGGGATGCGAACAGTGGGAAAAAAGAGGCGCATAGGATACCCCAAGCGGGCCGGTTGGGCCATGCCGTGCGCAGCAGGCCGACCAGCCGTGCCGATTGCACTGGCGACTATTGCCGCACCGCGCTTTTGCCTATACTGGCGCCATGCATCGACCAGCCTTTCACCCTCCCCGTTTCAAGGCTCTGGCCACCGCGCTCTGCGCTGTTCTGCTGGCCGCCTGTGAGCAAAGCAGTCAACTGGAGCAAATTCAGGAGGCCGGTTCACTGCGGGTGATCACCCGCAATACGCCTACCACCTACTATCAGGATCGCAACGGCGACACCGGTCTGGAATACGAGCTGGCCAAGCGCTTTGCAGACAGCCTGGGCGTGTCACTGGACATGCAGACCACCGACACCGTGGACAGCCTTTACCACCAGCTTGCTGATGCCGACGGCCCGCAGCTGGCTGCAGCCGGGCTAACGGTCAACCCGGCGCGCAGCGAACAGGTCCGGTTTGCCACGCCGTATCTCGACGTCATCCCTCAGGTCGTCTACCGCCGCGGCAGTCGCAAACCGCGCAGCATTGAAGATCTGTACGACAAGCGCCTGATGGTACTCAAGGGCAGTACCCTGGCTGACCAGTTACGGGAGCTGCAGGCCAGCCACCCGGAGCTGACCTTCGAAGAATCAGACAACGTGGAAGTCGTCGACCTGCTGCGCATGGTCAACGACGGCGAGATCGACAGCGCGGTGGTCTACTCCAACGAACTGGTGGTCAATCAGGCGTTCTATCCGGCGGTCAGCGTGGCCTTTGACCTCGGCGATGGCCAGCCGATGGCCTGGGCGCTGCGCGAATATACCGATACCACGCTGCTGGATGCGGTTAATGGCTTCTTCGCCGCGATCAAGGACGACGGCACGCTGGACCAGTTGATCGAGCGTTTCTACGGCCATTCCGACGTACTCGATTACGTCGGTGCCCGCGCCTTCGCCACCCACATGCAGACCCGCCTGCCGCGCTACGAGACCTATCTGCGCCAGGCCGGCGATCAGAACGGTCTGGACTGGCGGCTGCTGGCCGCCATGAGCTACCAGGAGTCGCTGTGGGATCCGGACGCCCGCTCGGCAACCGGCGTACGTGGCCTGATGATGCTGACCCTGCCGACCGCCAAGTTTGTCGGCGTCACCAACCGGGTTGATCCGCAGCAAAGCATCAACGGCGGCGCCCGCTACCTGATCTGGGTACGCGACCAGATTCCCGCGGACATTCCGGAGCCGGACCGCACCTGGTTCGCGCTGGCCGCCTATAACGTCGGCCTTGGCCACCTCGATGACGCACGCAAACTCACCGCCGAGGGTGGCCGCGACCCGAACCGCTGGATTGATGTGAAGGATTTTCTGCCACTGCTGCAAAAGAAGCAGTGGTACAGCAAGACCCGCTACGGCTACGCCCGCGGCTCTGAACCGGTGCACTACGTGCAGAACATCCGTCGCTACTACGACATCCTGCAATGGGTCACCCAACCCCAATCCGAATCCCGCCAGCAACCCGCCGAGCAATACCACGCACCGGGGATTCTCGAGCAGTTGCCGGATGGGGTGTAGCGCAGCGCTACACAGCTGCAAGCTATAAGCGGCAAGCCTCAAGCTAAAAGCAAAACCACCTGCGCCGCGCAGTGAGCCGTCATACCCTCATGCAGACTTGATGCCGCCTCGGCGGACACGCCTTTGGCTTTGTCCGCCCTACAGGAAGGTCGCCGACGAACGGGATGAAACACCTCGCGCGCACCGCCACGCCGCAAAGAACCATAAAAAAACCCGCGCGATTCAACACCGCACGGGTTTTGCTTGTGGCTTGTGGCTTGTGGCTTGTGGCTTGTGGCTTGTGGCTTGCGGCTTGTGGCTTGTGGCTTGCAGCTGGAAGGCTACGCCTTCCGCCTGTCCCTGAAAAACGCCGACAACAGCGCCCCACACTCCTCGGCCAACACCCCACCCTCAACCTGAATGCGGTGGTTCATCCATGGCTGATCGAGCACCTGGCTGCGGCTGGCGACGGCGCCGGCACGCGGTTCGCTGGCGCCGTAGACCAGTCGCGCAATGCGGCTGTGGATCAGCAGGCCGGAACACATGGTGCAGGGTTCGAGGGTGACGTAGAGGGTGGTGCCGGGCAGGCGGTAGTTCTGCAGAGCCGTTGCGGCCTGGCGAATGGCAACCATCTCGGCGTGGGCGCTGGGGTCGAGGCTGGTGATCGGCTGGTTGAAGCCTCGGCCGATCACCTTGCCATCCTGAACCAGAACGGCGCCGACCGGGACTTCGCCCCGCTCGGCAGCCAGCCGGGCTTCGGCAAGCGCCAGCCGCATAAAGTCGATATCCGCTGGCGTCATGGCGAGCCCCTTTCAACAACCGATCAGATCAGCTTGCGCTCGCGCAGCAGGCCAACCACCTGCTCAACACAGCCTTCCAGATCCAGCTCGGCGGTGTTGAGCACCAGATCGGCATCGGTCGGCGCTTCATACGGGAAGGACACACCGGGAATGGTGCCTTCGACGTTGGCCGCATAGATACCGGACGGGTCACGTTGCTGGCAGACCTCCAGCGGGGTGTTCAGGTGAACCAGCAGGCAGCGATCGCCGAGGATATGACGCGCGGTGGCGCGGCTTTCCTCGGTCGGCGCAACGAAGGCACCGATGGCAATCAGGCCCGCTTCATTCATCTGACGCGCAATACGTGCACCCTTGTGCAGGTTCTCGGCACGGCCGGCAGCGTCCATCGCCAGCCCCTTGCTCAGGTCTTGACGCAGGACCTTGCCATCCAGCACGTAGCAGGCACGGCCAGCGTCAAACAGCTTGCGTTCCAGCGCGTAGGCGATGGAGCTCTTGCCCGAACCGGACAGGCCGGTGAACAGCACGGTAACCGGCTCCTGACCAAAGCGTTCAGCGCGCTCGGTCGCCGTTACGTGGGCCAGTCGGCCGTGGTGACCGCCACTGGTGTTCTGACCGTCCTGCGCCTTGGCGACGATCATGCCCGCGCCAACGGTGCCATTAGTCATCCGATCGATGACGATAAACGACCCCGCGGTATGGTTGGTCTGGTAGTCGTCATAGGCAATCGGACGTTCCAGGGCAACCTGTACCCGGCCAATCTCGTTCAGCGCCAGCTGGGCAGCGGGCTGCTGCTCCATGGTGTTGACGTCGATGCGATGCTGAATGCGGGTAAAGGACGCCGGGCTGTAGCTGGTAGCGCGCTTGATGTCGTACTTGCGGCCCGGCTGCATCGGCTGCTCGGCCATCCACACCAGGGTCGCTTCAAACTGATCACCGATCAGCGGACGATTGTCGGCGTGGCACAGCATGTCGCCACGGGAGATATCGATCTCGTCTTCCAGCGTCAGAGTCACTGCCTGACCGGGGCCGGCTTCTTCCAGCTCACCATCAAAGGTGACGATGGATTTGACGCGGCTGCCCTTACCGGACGGCAGCACGGTCAGCTCGTCGCCCTTGCGCACCACACCCGAGGCGATGGTACCGGCAAAGCCGCGGAAGTTCAGGTTCGGGCGGGTGACCAGCTGAACCGGAAAACGCAGATCGGTGGTGTTGCGATCGTTGGCGATCTCGACGGTCTCGAGAATTTCCATCAGCGACGGGCCGGTGTACCAGGGGCTGCGCTCGCTGCGGTTTACAACGTTGTCGCCCTTGAGAGCAGACATCGGCACAAACTGCACCTTGTCACCGTCGAGCAGCTCCAGCCCGCTGGCGAACTGCAGATAATCTTCGCGAATCTTGTCGTAGACGGTCTGATCGAAGTCCATCAGGTCCATCTTGTTAACCGCAACCACGATGTGCTTGATGCCCAGCAGGGATGCGATAAAACTGTGGCGCTTGGTCTGAGTCTGCACACCATAACGGGCGTCGATCAGAATGATCGCCAGATCACAGGTGGAGGCACCGGTCGCCATGTTGCGGGTGTACTGCTCATGGCCGGGGGTGTCGGCGATGATGAACTTGCGCTTGGCGGTGGAGAAGTAGCGGTAGGCAACGTCGATGGTGATGCCCTGCTCACGCTCGGCCTGCAGACCATCAACCAGCAGCGCCAGATCCACTTCCTCACCGGTGGTGCCGGACTTCTTTGAGTCACGGGTGATGGCTTCCATGTGATCTTCATAGATCATCTTGGAGTCGTGCAGCAGACGCCCAATCAGCGTGCTCTTACCGTCATCGACGTTACCGCAGGTCAGAAAGCGCAGCAGTTCCTTGCGTTCGTGCTGGCTCAGGTAGGCCAGGATGTCCTGGCTGATCAGATCGGATTGATGCGACATCTATCAAAGCTCCAAGCTGCAAGCTGCAAGCGACAAGCGGCCCCTGCAGCTATTCGGTAATTCGGTTAATCAAGCCTGTCAGCATGCGCGACAGCTCGCGGGTCTCACTGATCCAGTGTGTGGCCAGTGTCAATTCCAGAAACTCTATCTCCTGCCCCACCATCAACTGGGTTCGCACCTCAGCGCATGAGCCCTTGGCGACGCTGAGAAAATACCGCTTCTCGGCGTTGCCTCCACGTTCCATCCCCTCGGCAATATTACTGGGAATAGACAGCGCGGCCCGTGTCAGCTGGTTCCGAAACCCGTAATCGGGGCAGTTTGCCAGCGCTCTGTACATGGCAACAGACAACGCCTTTCCACGCTGCCACACTTCAAGCCGTTCGAAATCCATCAGCAACCTCCATGTTGCCTGCTCAAGCAGCCCTCCAACGCGACTCAGCTCAGCTTGTCGCTTGCTGCTTCAAGCTTGCGGCTTTAGAAATAGCCCTGCCGCTTCTTCTCTTCCATCGAGCCGGCGGAGTCATGGTCGATGACGCGGCCCTGGCGCTCGGAGGTTTTGGTCAGCAGCATTTCCTGGATGATTTCCGGCAGCGTGGCGGCGCTGGATTCGACGGCGCCGGTCAGCGGGTAGCAGCCCAGGGTACGGAAGCGGACCATTTTCATTTCCGGGGTCTTGCCATCCAGCGGCATGCGGTCGTCATCGACCATGATCAGCGAGCCGTTGTATTCAACGACCGGACGCTCGGCGGCGAAGTACAGCGGCACAATCGGAATGCTTTCCAGATAGATGTATTGCCAGATGTCCAGCTCGGTCCAGTTGGACAGCGGGAACACGCGAATGCTTTCGCCCTTGTGCACCTTGCCGTTGTAGATGTTCCACAGCTCGGGGCGCTGGTTCTTCGGGTCCCAGCGGTGGTGCTTGTCACGGAAGGAGTACACACGCTCCTTGGCGCGGGACTTCTCTTCGTCACGGCGCGCGCCACCAAAGGCCGCGTCGAAGCCGTACTTGTCCAGCGCCTGCTTCAGACCCTGGGTTTTCATCACGTCGGTGTGCACTGCACTGCCGTGGGTGAAGGGGTTAACGCCTTGGGCAACACCTTCCGGGTTCATGTGCACCAGCAGGTCGAGGTCCATTTCCTTGACCATCTTTTCGCGGAACTCGTACATCGCCTGGAATTTCCAGCCGGTATCCACGTGCAAAACCGGGAACGGCAGACGGCCAGGATAGAACGCCTTGCGCGCCAGATGCAGCATCACGGCGGAGTCTTTACCGATCGAATAGAGCATGACCGGGTTCTGGAACTCGGCAGCCACTTCACGAATGATGTGGATGCTTTCCGCTTCCAGTTGCTTCAGATGGGTCAGTTTTTCCAGCATGGTGTACTCACGTTGAATGGCTAGCGGCCGCACGGCCCGATTCGACTGGCAGGCATTGTAGCAAAGGGAGTTTCTTATAATAAGCAGCCGATCAAGAACCTTCGGCTATATGGATATGAAAAAAGCGGCTGGAAGCGGCAAGCGTAATCAGGGTGAGTGCCGCGACTGGGTCGTCCGGCGCTTCCTGAAGTTCTTTTCACCCTCGCCCCTCGACAACCGAAACCCAGCGCTACGCGACCGTGAGGGTTTTGCTTGAAGCTTGCGGCTTGAAGCTTGTAGCTCAGCGCTACGCGCTTCGCGCTGCCTACACCGGATTATCAATATCGATAAACCGATGCTCCAGCCCGAACGTCGCGGCCAGGTGTTCGCCCAACGCCTTTGCGCCGTAACGCTCGGTCGCGTGATGGCCGGCGGCGTAGAAGTGGATGCCGTTTTCGCGGGCGGCGTGTACGGTTGGTTCGGAGACTTCGCCGGTGATAAAGGCATCGACGCCAAGGGCAATGGCCTTGTCGATATAGCCCTGCGCCGCGCCGGTGCACCAGGCAATGCGCTTGACTGGGCGATCATGGCCGGCCACAAACAGCGGCTCACGCTGCAGTCGGGCCGCCAGCAACGCGGCCAGCTCCTCGCCCGCGCACAGCGCGGCCAGCTCGCCGGTCAGCCCAACCGATCGGGGGTTGTTCGGCTCCAGACCGCCACTGATCTGCCAGCCCATCAGCCGCGCCAGCTGAACGTTATTGCCCAGCTCGGCGTGCACATCCAGCGGCAGATGGTAAGCCACCAGATTGATGTCGTTCTTTAGCAACGCCTTGAGCCTGCGCTGTTTGACACCGACAACGGCGGCTGACTCGCCACGCCAGAAATAGCCGTGATGCACCAGCAGCAGATCTGCCCGGGCCTCTACCGCGGCGTCAACCAGCGCCTGACTGGCAGTCACGCCGCTGACGATACGACGAATCTCGGTACGCCCCTCAACCTGCAGCCCGTTGGGGCAGTAATCCTGAAAGCTGCCGCTATCAAGCAGCTCGTTGCAGTAGCGAATCAGCGCGTCGCGATCAACCATGGTGCCTCCGGTGGCGTCAGCGGGAAAAGGCCACATTGTCCGGCGTCCGCCGAACGGTTACAAGGATGTCACCAATGCCCTGCAGAATCCGGTGCGAGCCCGTATAATGCCGCTCACACCGGTCGGCAACGGCCTGCACAGATGACGGGTAGGGGTTTGATGAACGCACTGTTACGCTCGATGGGGTGGCCGGTTGTCTGCGGTATCCTGCTGGCCCTGCTGATCATTCAGCAATTCCCGCAATGGATCGGCCTGCCCGCCCACGACATCGTCCTGCGTGAGGTTTCAGCGCAGCGCTCAAACATGGGGCTGGTGTCCTACAGCCGCGGCGTGGAGCGCGCCTCTCCTGCCGTCGCCAATATCTATACCAGCAAGGCAGTCGAGCCCGGTGCCGACGGCTCACTGCGCGACTATGCCGACAGCCTGCCCGCGCCGGCCCGCCGCCAGTCCAGTCTGGGCTCGGCGGTGATCCTCAACCCGGATGGCTACCTGCTGACCAACAATCACGTGATCGCCGGCGCCGACGAAATTCTGGTTGCACTCAAGGACGGTCGCGAAGCACTTGCCACCCTGATCGGCACCGATCCTGAGACCGATCTGGCGGTACTCAAGATCGACCTGCCAAACCTGCCCTCCATCACCATCGACTCCCGTGACGAGCAGCGTATCGGTGATGTGGTCATGGCCATCGGCAACCCCTTCGGCCTCGGCCAGACGGTCACCATGGGCATCATCAGTGCCACCGGCCGCAACCAGCTGGGCCTCAACACCTATGAAGACTTTATCCAGACCGATGCAGCCATCAACCAGGGCAATTCCGGTGGCGCACTGGTCGACGCCGAAGGCAACCTGATCGGTATCAATACAGCGATCTTCTCCCAATCGGGCGCAGCGCAGGGTATCGGTTTTGCCATTCCGGTGAGGCTGGCGGTTGAAGTGATGCAGGCGATCATCCAGCACGGTCATGTGATCCGCGGCTGGCTGGGGGTAGAAGTACAGCCGCTGACACCGGAGCTGGCCGAGTCGTTCGGACTGGAGGTCAGTCAGGGCATCGTGGTGGCCAGCCTGTACCGCAATGGCCCCGCGTGGAATGCCGGCTTGCTGCCGGGCGACGTGATTCTGAAGATCGATGGCGAGCCGGCAACCAGCGGCCGTCAGGCGATGAACCAGGTGGCCCGCGCCAAACCCGGCGACAGCATTCGACTCGACGTGCTGCGCAACGGCGAACCCGCGAGCTTCACGGCGGAAGTCGGGGTTCGCCCGTCGTTCAGGCCCTAAAGCAGGGTATCCAGCGCCGCCAGCAGTGCGGCGTTCTGCGCTTCAGTTCCAATCGTGATACGCAGGAACTGATCAATACGCGGCAGCTTGAAGTGACGCACGATCACCTTCTGCTCACGCAGCCCCTGGGCCAGCTCGGCAGCATCGCGGCTGCCGTGGCGGGCGAACACGAAGTTGGCCTGTGACGGCAGCACCTCGAACCCACGCTCGGTCAGCGCTGCACTCAGCGCATCGCGGCTGCGCATCACCGCCTTGCGGGTCTGATCAAACCAGGCCTGATCCTTGAATGCCGCAACCGCTCCGACAATCGCCAGACGATCCAGCGGGTAGGAGTTGAAACTGTTCTTGATCCGTTCCAGCGCCTCGATCAGATCAGCATGCCCCACGGCCAGCCCGACCCGCAGCCCGGCCAGAGAGCGCGACTTGGAAAGCGTCTGAGTTACCAGCAGGTTCGGATAGCGATCCACCAGGCTGATTGCGGTAGCGCCGCCGAAATCGACGTAGGCCTCATCCACCACCACGACCGAATCCGGGTTGGCGGCCAGAATGACCTCAATCTCAGCCAGCGGCAGACCGACCCCGGTAGGCGCATTGGGGTTGGGAAAAATGATGCCGCCATTGGCCTGACGGTAATCGGCCGGATCAAGGGTGAAGTCCTCGCGCAGCGGTTGCGGCGCAGACTCGATCCCGTACAGGCCACAATAGACCGGATAGAAACTGTAGGTAATGTCCGGGAACAGCACCGGCTTGCCGTGCTGAAACAGGCCATGAAATACATGCGCCAGCACCTCATCCGAACCATTGCCGACAAACACCTGAGACGGCTGCACGCCATAGTAGCGGGCAATCTCGTCTTTCAGGGCATCAGCATTCGGCGCCGGATACAGACGCAGACTGTCATTCAGCTCAGCCTGAATGGCATCCACCACCAGTGGCGACGGGCCATAGGGGTTTTCATTGGTATTGAGCTTGACCAGGTTTTCGACCTTGGGCTGCTCACCCGGCACATACGGCACCAGGTCCTTGACGAAGGGGCTCCAGAAACGACTCACGGGCAATCCTCGATTGAGCTACAAGCGGCAAGCCGCAAGCTTCAAGCCAACCCCGGCGAGCCGAGCCTGCACAGCTCGGCTTGTCGCTTGCAGCTTGAAGCTTGCCGCTAGTTCTTAATGCGGTATTCCGCGCTGCGCGCGTGCGCTGTCAGGCTTTCGCCACGGGCCAGTACGGATGCAGTCTTACCCAGCTCGGATGCACCTTCAGGCGAGCAGAAGATGATCGACGAGCGCTTCTGGAAGTCGTAGACGCCCAGCGGTGAGGAGAACCGCGCGGTGCCGGAGGTCGGCAGCACGTGGTTGGGGCCGGCGCAGTAATCGCCCAGCGCCTCGGGGGTGAAGCGTCCCATGAAGATGGCACCGGCGTGACGGATCTGCGGCAGCAGCGCTTCCGGGTCTGCGACCGACAACTCAAGGTGCTCCGGGGCGATGCGATTGGCCAGCACGCAGGCCTGCTCCAGGTCATCGACCTTGATCAGTGCGCCACGGTTTTCCAGCGAAACACGCACGATGGCATCACGCTCCAGCTCGCCCAGCAGCCGATTCAGGCTGGCCTCAACGGCATCCAGGAAGTCAGCATCCGGCGACAGCAGAATCGACTGGGCATCCTCGTCGTGCTCGGCCTGCGAGAACAGATCCATGGCGATCCAGTCCGGATCGGTCTGGCCGTCGCAGACCACCAGAATCTCCGAGGGGCCGGCGATCATGTCGATACCGACCTGACCGAACACCGCACGCTTGGCGGTGGCGACATAGATATTGCCGGGGCCGACGATCTTGTCGACCTGGGGAACAGTCTCGGTGCCGTAGGCCAGCGCCGCGACAGCCTGCGCACCACCAATGGTGAACACGTGGTCGACACCGGCCAGACAGGCCGCCGCCAGCACCAGCTCGTTAATCTCGCCGCGCGGCGTGGGCACTACCATGACGACTTCCGGCACACCGGCAACCTTGGCCGGAATGGCATTCATCAGGACCGAGGACGGATAGGACGCCTTGCCACCGGGGACGTAAAGCCCTACCCGATCCAGCGGAGTGATCTTTTGGCCAAGCACGGTGCCATCAGCTTCGGTGTAGCGCCAGGAGTCCTGGCGCTGGTGCTCGTGGTAACTGCGCACACGCTCGGCGGCCACTTCCAGCGCGCTGCGCTGCGCCGGAGTAATGCGTTCAAGCGCCAGCTCCAGGCGGGCGCGATCAAGGGTCAGATCGGCCATATTGCCGGCCGAGAGGCCGTCAAAGCGTTCGGTGTACTCGACCAGCGCCGCATCACCGCTGGAGCGCACCGCTGCGATAATTTCCTCAACCCGGTCATTAACCGCCTTGTCGGAGACGCCTTCCCAGGCCAGCAGGGTATCCAGATGCTGGGCAAAATCGCTCTGGTTGGCGTTCAGACGGGCGATTTTCAGCGGCGTACTCATGGCGATACCTTTGGCGATTCAGGGAATGGTTACTCGAAAACGGATCAGGCGTTGCGGCGCTCTACCGCCTCGGCCAGTTGATCAATCAACATCTTGATGCGGGCATGCTTCATCTTCATCGAAGCCTTGTTGACGATCAAGCGCGAACTGATGGTGGCAATCAACTCCTGGGCCTCAAGACCGTTGGCCTTGAGCGTGTTGCCGGTGTCGACCACGTCGATGATCTTGTCCGCCAGCCCCACAAGCGGCGCCAGCTCCATAGAGCCATACAATTTGATCACATCAACCTGACGGCCCTGCTCGGCATAGTAACGGCGCGCGACATTGACAAACTTGGTAGCGACCTTGAGCCGACCGGTCGGCTCCGGCACGCCGACCGGGCCTGCGGTCATCAGCTTGCAGCGGGCGATTTTCAGATCGAGCGGCTCATACAGGCCCTGACTGCCGTACTCCATCAACACGTCCTTGCCCGCCACGCCGACATCGGCAGCACCGTGCTCAACGTAGGTCGGTACGTCGGTCGCGCGCACGATCAGCAGGCGCACGTTCGGATCGGTGGTCGGGAAGATCAGCTTGCGGCTTTTTTCCAGATCCTCGGTCAGTTCGATGCCCGCCGCTTTCAGCAGCGGCAGGGTGTCGTCGAGAATACGTCCCTTGGACAGGGCAATGGTCAGACTCTGGCTCATGAAAACTCTCTGTTAGGCCGGGACCCGGCGAATGATACCGCCCAGGGCCTGCAGCTTTTCTTCAATACATTCGTAACCACGATCAATGTGGTAGATACGGTCGACCAGGGTATCGCCGTCGGCAACCAGACCGGCAATAACCAGACTGGCCGATGCACGCAAGTCGGTCGCCATCACCGGCGCAGCCTTCAGACGCTCGACCCCGGTGACGATCGCGGTATTACCCTCAACCAGAATGCGCGCACCCATGCGATTCATTTCCTGAACGTGCATGAAGCGGTTCTCGAAAATCGTCTCGATGACGGTACCGGTGCCTTCGGCAACCGCATTCATGGCGACAAACTGCGCCTGCATGTCGGTCGGGAATGCCGGATAGGGCGCTGTCCGCAGATTGACTGCGCGCGGACGGTTACCCTTCATGTCCAGCTCGATCCAGTTCTTGCCGGTATCGATGTGGGCCCCCGCCTCTTCCAGCTTGAGCAGCACCGACTCGAGGATCGAAGCGTCGGTGTCTTTGAGCTTGACCCGGCCGCGGGTCGCAGCAGCGGCAACCAGGAAGGTACCGGTTTCAATGCGGTCAGGCATCACCGAATAACGCGCGCCGTGCAGACGCTCGACACCGTGGACGGTGATGGTGTCGGTGCCATGACCGGTGATCTGCGCACCCATGGCGATCAGACATTCGGCCAGATCGACCACTTCAGGCTCACGCGCGGCATTTTCGATAACGGTCTTGCCCTTGGCCAGGGTAGCCGCCATCAGAATGTTTTCGGTCCCGGTCACGGTCACGGTATCGAACAGGAAGTGCGCGCCACGCAGACCGCCCTCGGGGGCTGTAGCCTTGATATAACCATCTTCGACGATGATCGTCGCACCCATCGCTTCCAGCCCGCGAATGTGCAGGTCAACCGGACGCGAACCAATGGCGCAGCCACCCGGCAGCGCCACTTCAGCACGCCCGAAGTGCGCAACCATAGGGCCGAGCACCAGGATCGATGCACGCATGGTCTTGACCAGCTCGTAGGGTGCGACCAGCGAGGTGATGCGAGTCGGATCGACTTCGACACCCAGGCGCTCATCGATAACCGGCAGCACACCCATACGACCGAACAGTTCGATCATGGTGGTGATGTCATGCAAGTGCGGCAGGTTGGAAATAACGACAGGTTCATCCGCCAGCAGCGTGGCAGCGAGGATCGGCAGGGCCGAGTTCTTGGCCCCGGAAATCCGGATTTCCCCATCCAGGCGATTGCCGCCGGTGATGATCAGTTTGTCCATACGTGGTACGTACTCCAGACCTCAGGCGCGCGACGCCCAGGCCTCCTGGGTGTAAAACTTCATGGTAACGGCGTGGATACGGCCGTCAGCGATATAGTCGTTGAGCAGCGCATAAATCTGCTGCTGACGCTTGACCGGTGACAATGCCGCGAGGGTGTCGCTGATCACGTTGAGCTGAAAGTTGCAGCCCTCGCCTTCAACCTCGACCCGGGCATCTTCCAGGCGTGATTCGATCAACGCCTTTACTTCATCTGATTGCATTGCAAATTACTCCTTGCGGCGCCCTGCTGGAGCAGAACGCCTGAAAGCTAATTGTCTCGGGCTCGCTCAACATCGCTCAGCCAGGCATCCAGCCCGCATACCCGGGCGATACTCTGCAGCCCGTCCGGAACCGAGCGTAACCGCAACTCGCGCCCCTGCTGCCGGCAATGTTCTGCCGCGCGCAAAATCAAAGACAGGCCAACACTGTTGGCCTGCGTCACCCCGGACATATCCAGCACCAGCGGCCCCTGCCCCCCGGCTGCAGCCTGCTGCAGCCCGTCGCGCACAGATCCGGCAGAGTCAAAATCGATTACGCCAGCCAGGCGCACAACGCCCTCGGCATCGACCTGCAAGCTGGCATTGCTCACTGCTGCACCTCTTGGGAGGCCACTTCACGTGACTTGGCGACAACACTGCCCCAGTTGTCGATAACCGCATCCAGGTTGTTGTTGTGGGTCTTCATGGCCTGCGCAAACTGATCACGGAACAGCAGGCCGATGTTGATACCCTCGACGATGACGTTACGCACCTTCCACTGGCCATTGATGTCGGACATGGTGTAGGTGGCGGTATAGACCTGCCCGTCATTGGCCTTGACCTGCATGTCGACACTGGCGCGGTCAGGGCGTGGCTCGCGGTTGTTGGCCGGCAGCACGGTGATCTCACCGCTCTGGAAGTCCAGCAGCGCATTGCCGTAGAACTGCACCATGCTGCGCTTGAATGTTTCGATAAAGCGCTGCATCTGGGCGTCGCTGGCACCGCGGCTGTAGCGCACGGTCATGACGCTGCGCGCAATGCCGTCAAAATCGACAACCGGCTCCAGCACGTCATTCAGACCAACGGTGAACGCTTCCACGTCGTTGCGATAGGTCTCACGGTTGGCGTCAAGCACCTCCATGACCTTGCGCGAGGTATCCTCGACAACCTGTTGTGGGGTCGCGGAAGCCAAGGCAAGCGTCGGCAACAGCAGCGTGAGGGCAACAAAGGCATTGATGATCGGGCGCATGTACATTCTCCTGTGGGGCTGACTGCAGTCAGTCTTCCTTGCTTACTGTATTGAGCAGGAACCGGCCGATCAGTTCCTCCAGCACCAGTGCAGACTGGGTGTCATAGATTTCGCTGCCGTCAACCAACAGGTCTTCCTCGCCACCCACCGAGATACCAACGTATTTCTCGCCCAGCAGGCCGGCAGTCAGAATCGATGCGGTACTGTCGGCAGGCAGGGTATCAACGTCACTGTCGATGGCCATATCCACCCGCGCACTGTAACGATTCTTGTCGAATTCAATGGCAGTGACCTGACCAATGGTCACGCCGGACATGGTTACCTTGGCGCGCGACGTAAGCCCCGCCACATTGTCGAAATAGGCATGCACACTGTAGGTGCTGCCCGTGCTGCCCGGAGTCAGCCCGGCCACACGCAGCGCCAGCACGGTCAGCGCCAGCACGCCGGCCAGAATAAATACGCCGACAGTCAATTCCAGGTTACGGATACGCATTTGATGATTCCTTGGCTAATCAAAACATCAGGGCAGTGAGGATGAAGTCCAGCCCCAGCACGGCCAGCGACGCATACACTACGGTGCGCGTGGTTGCACGGCTGATGCCTTCGGATGTGGGCTCGCAGTCATATCCCTGGAAGACTGCGATCCAGGTGACGACGAAGGCAAACACCACGGCCTTGATCAGGCCGTTAAGTACATCGTCGACGAACTGCACCGAATTCTGCATGTTCGTCCAGTAGGAGCCGGAATAGACTCCCAGCCAGTCAACGGCCACCATGGCGCCGCCCCATATCCCGACCACGCAGAACACCATCGCCAGCAGCGGCATGGAGATAAAGCCCGCCCACAGACGCGGAGCAATGACGTACTTGAGCGGATCAACGCCGATCATTTCCATGCTCGACAACTGCTCGGTGGCTTTCATCAGACCGATCTCGGCGGTCAGAGCAGAACCTGCCCGCCCGGCAAACAGCAGCGCGGTTACCACCGGCCCCAACTCGCGCAACAGCGTCAGGGCCACCATCTGGCCGACCGCCTGCTCGGAACCGTAGCCGACCAGAATGTTGTAGCCCTGCAGCGCTAGTACCATGCCAATAAACAGGCCGGACACGACAATAATGGCGAGCGACAGCACACCAACCGAATGCAGCTGCTTGACCAGCAGCGCCCAGCCGTTACCAAAGCTCGCCCGCCCGAACATCACATTGACGAGAAACAGCCCGGAGCGACCCAGGGCAGTAATGGTGTCCAGCCCTGCTCTGCCGAGCAGAACCAACCTGTCGACTGCACTCACGCGTCTTTCTCCGCTTGTATCAGATCCTGCAGATAATCCCTGGCCGGGAAGTGGAACGGCACCGGGCCATCAGGCTCTCCCTGCATGAATTGGCGAATACGGGGGTTGTCGGAGTTCATCAATTCATCCGGCGTACCCTGCCCGAGCACCTGGCCGTCACCTACCACATACAGGTAGTCGGCAATACTGGCGGTCTCGGCCAAATCGTGCGAGACCACAATACTGGACAACCCGAGCGCGTCGTTGAGCAGACGAATCAGACGCACCAGTACACCCATGGAAATCGGGTCCTGGCCCACGAAAGGCTCGTCATACATCATCAGTTGCGGATCGAGGGCGATCGCACGCGCCAGCGCAACCCGGCGTTTCATGCCGCCGGACAACTCATCCGGCATCAGGTCGCGGGCACCACGCAAGCCAACCGCCTGCAACTTGAGCAGAACAATGTCACGAATCATGTCTTCCGGCAGTTCGGTATGCACCCGCAGCGGAAAGGCGACATTTTCGAACACGCTCAAGTCGGTAAACAGCGCACCGCTCTGGAACAGCATGCCCATGTCCTGACGCGCGGCAAACAACTGCTCGCGCCCCAGCTCGGGAATATTGCGGCCATTCACCCAGATCGACCCGCTTTCGGGTCGCAACTGGGCGCCGATCAGGCGCAGCAGCGTGGTTTTGCCGCACCCGGACGGCCCCATGATGCCGGTGACCTTGCCGCGGGGAATACGGATATCCACACCATCAAAGATGACTCGCTGGCCGCGCCGGAAGGTCACGCCCTGAAGGTCTACGATGTAATCTGACACGTCGGTCATAGTGCTGTTCGGGCCTTTGCGGATCATGCCCAGACCTCGGGCAAACGAAGCCGCCTAATATACCAGTTCCCCGACGGCAGCCCAAGCCGGGAATGGGCAGCCTCCCCAGAACGGGTTAACGCCGAGACGAAGCTGGTCAAGGCGGGTGAGTTAGCTCCGACAAACCGCTATACTTGCGCGTTAAGCGATTACCGACGAATAGCACATGGCCGATTTTGACTATATTGCATCCGCCTCGCGCACCATCAGCATGGAACGCGACGCGGTAGATTCTCTGCTGCAGCGTCTGGCAGAACCCTTCACCATCGCCTGCGATACCCTGCTGCAATGCCGCGGCCGCGTGGTTGTCACCGGCATGGGCAAGTCCGGACATGTCGGCCGCAAGCTCGCTGCCACCCTTGCCAGCACCGGCACACCCGCCTTTTTTGTCCATCCGGGTGAGGCCAGCCATGGCGACATGGGCATGATCACCGCCGAGGATGTGGTTATCGCCCTGTCCAACTCAGGCAACACCGCCGAAGTGGTGACCCTGCTGCCGCTGATCAAGCGCCTGGGCGCACCCTTGATCAGCATGACCGGCAACCCCCAGTCGACGCTGGCACTGGCCGCGGTCGCCAACCTGGACACCGGCGTCGAACAGGAAGCCTGCCCGCTGAACCTGGCGCCAACCTCCAGCACCACCACCGCGCTGGTAATGGGTGACGCCCTGGCCATCGCGCTGCTCGAAGCCCGGGGCTTCAGTGCCGAAGACTTCGCCTTCTCACACCCCGGTGGCAGCCTGGGCCGCCGCCTGCTGTTGCTGGTTGACGACATCATGCACGCTGGCGGCAGCATGCCGCTGGTCAAACCCGACGCGCCGCTGCGTGATGCATTGCTGGAAATGACCCGCAAGGGGCTGGGCCTGACCGGCGTCATCGGTGCAGACGGCCAGCTGGCAGGCATCTTCACCGACGGCGACCTGCGCCGCAGCCTGGATCACAACATTGATTTTCAGCGTGCCAGCATCAGCGACGTAATGACCCGTCACTGCAAGACTGCGCGCAGTGGTATGCTCGCGGCCGAAGCCCTGAAAATCATGGAAGACGCCCGCATCAATGGTCTGTTCGTGGTAGACACTGAAGGCCGGCCGGTGGGCGCCCTCAACATGCATGATCTGCTCCGTGCGGGCGTGGTCTGAGTTTGAATATGGAAAAGCTGATCGAACGCGCAAAAGCCATTCGCCTCGCCATCTTCGACGTTGATGGCGTCCTGACCGACGGCCGCCTGTATTTCATGCCCGACGGCACCGAGTTCAAGTCCTTCAATACGCTGGATGGCCACGGTATCAAGATGCTCATCGCCTCGGGCGTCGAGGTCGCCATCATCAGCGGCCGAAAATCGCCACTGGTCGAGCGCCGCGCCGCCAACCTGGGCATCAAGCACCTTATTCAGGGCCGCGAGGACAAACTGACCGCCCTGGCCGAACTGCGTGAGATCGTCCCGGTCGAAATGCACGAGATTGCCTTCCTTGGCGACGACCTGCCGGACCTGCCGGTCATCCGCCGCGCCGGCCTGGGGATGGCGGTCGCCACTGCCGACACCTTTGTGCGCGAACACGCCCATGGCGTTACCCGCGCCGCCGGTGGCGCGGGTGCAGCCCGCGAGTTCTGCGAACTGATCATGCGCGCCCAGGGTACCCTGGACCAGGCACAGGCAGCCTACCTGTGAACCTGACGCTACCACGCTATCTGGTCGTCGGCCTGCTGATCATTGCCGGGGCAGCGCTGGCGATGGCTGTCGGTTACTGGAACATCAATCCGTCCAGCTTCAACACCGGCAAGCCGCAGACTCAGACCGACCGTCCCGACTTCTATATCGACAACGCGCGCATCCTGATGCTCAATGAACAGGGCAAGGTTGCATACCGGCTGACGACCTCCCATGCCGTTCATCAGGTAGACGACGGCAGTACTCACCTGGAAGACCCTGAGCTGCTGTTCTACCGGGGAGAGGATCCGACGCCGTGGCTGCTGAAGTCGCGTCAGGGTGTCGTTACCCAGCGCGGTGACCGCGTTGACCTGACGACCGATGTCCTGCTGAAACAGAACACCGATGACGCGCGTCAGCTGACCACGTCAGCCCTGACCCTGTTTCCCGCCCGTGACTACGCGGAAACCGATCAACCGGTTAGAATCGAAGCCGCTCGCAGTGTGACCACTGCCGAGGGCATGCAACTATTTCTCAACGACGGTAGCCTGAAGCTGCTGTCCACCGTACGAGGCCAATATGAGGTGCGTTAAATCCCTCCTTGCCCTGACGCTGGCCGTGTGTCCAGTGAGCCACGTTCTGGCACTGCCCAGCGACAGCAGCCAGCCGATTCGCATTCAGGCCAACAGCGCGACGCTGGACGACAAGCGCAATACCGCCGTATACACCGGCGATGTGGTCATTACCCAAGGCACCCTGCGCCTCACCGGTGCCCGCGTTACCCTGACCACCAATGCCAATGGTGAGCTGAATACCATGATCACCCAGGGCGGACCGGCCACCTATCAGCAAACGCCGGAAGCCAACAAACCGCCGGTGAAGGCGCGCGCCGAGACCATCGAGTACCACGCCGACCGCGAGACCATCGTGCTGATCAGGAATGCGTTTCTTGAACAGTCCGGCAATACCTTCCAGGGTGAGCATGTCAGCTACGACATTCAGCGTCAGGTCGTCGATGCCGGCAACAGCAGCAGCGGCGCCAACGGCGGCGGGGGCTCAGGGCGTATCGAAATCGTGATTCAGCCGCGCAGCCGCAATACCGAAGCGCCAAGCGAAGAGCCGGCAACGCCATGACCACATTACAGGCGCGCCATCTGGCCAAGGCCTACAAATCGCGCAAGGTCGTCCGTGATGTGTCCGTATCCATCGATAGCGGCCAGGTCGTCGGCCTGCTCGGCCCGAACGGCGCAGGCAAAACTACCTGTTTCTACATGATCGTTGGCCTGGTCAAGGCGGATGAAGGCCAGGTCACCGTCAACGGCAAGGACGTGACCCGCCTGCCGATGCACGGCCGGGCCCGCGAAGGCATCGGCTACCTGCCGCAGGAAGCCTCGATCTTTCGCAAGCTGACCGTCGCCGAAAATATCATGGCGATTCTGGAAACCCGCAAGGACCTGAACCGTCAGGCGCGCGAGGGGAAACTCGAATCGCTGCTGCGTGAATTCCATATCCACCACCTCAGCGACAGTCTTGGCATGAGCCTGTCCGGTGGTGAGCGCCGGCGCGCCGAGATTGCGCGCGCACTGGCAACCGACCCCAGCTTCATTCTGCTGGACGAGCCCTTTGCCGGGGTAGACCCGATTTCGGTCAACGACATCAAGCAGATCATCCAGCACCTCAAGGACAAGGGCATCGGCGTACTGATCACCGACCACAACGTTCGCGAGACGCTGGACATTTGCGACAAGGCCTATATCGTCAACGACGGCCACATCATCGCTGAAGGCGACGCCGAGACCGTGCTGGCGGACCAGACAGTGAAAGATGTGTACCTGGGCCACGCCTTCCGGCTATAAAAGCACCCGCAACTCAGGCATGCTAGCGGGGAACGAGTCCGGACTTCGCCCGGCACATGGTTTGATCAAGCGCACAAGGTATTTCGCGACACAATGAAACCCTCGCTCGTCCTCAAGATGGGGCAGCAGCTGACGATGACACCGCAGCTGCAGCAAGCCATCAGACTGCTTCAGCTATCCAGCCTTGACCTCCAGCAGGAGGTGCAGGAGGCACTGGAAGCCAACCCGATGCTGGAAATGGCAGACGACGGCGATGACGACTACGGCAGCAGCGCCCAGGAAAGCGGCGACGATGACGCCCCCGCGGTAACCCTGCCCGAGCCGGTCTCCCTCGACTCCATCGAGCAGCACGGACAAAACGACCAGGAAGGCAACTGGAATGAACAGATTCCCAGTGAACTGCCGGTCGATACCCAATGGGAAGACGTCTACCAGACCTCTGCCAGTTCGCTGCCCAGCCAGGATGACGAGGACTGGGATTACACCTCGCGTACCGGCACCGGCGAGACCCTGCAGAGTCATCTGGAATGGCAGCTGAACCTGCTGCCGATGTCGGAAACCGATTATCAGATCGCCACAGCGCTGATCGACGGCATCAATGCCGACGGCTACCTTGAAGAGTCGCTGGATGACATTCTGGCCTCCCTGCCCGCAGAGCTCGAAGTCGAACTCGATGAAGTCGAAATGGTGCTGCATCGCATCCAGCAATTCGAGCCGGTAGGCGTTGGCGCGCGGGATTTGCGTGAGTGCCTGCTGCTGCAGATTCGTCAGCTGCCCGAGAACACCCCGATGCTGGAACAGGCGACCCGCGTCGTGCGCGATCACCTGGAACTGCTCGGCAGCCGCGATTTCAGCCAGTTGATGCGCCGCAGCAAGCTCAAGGAAGACCAGCTGCGTGACGTAGTTGCGCTGATTCAGACGCTCAACCCCCGCCCGGGCTCGGAAATCGCCTCGGGCGAGCCGGAGTATGTGATACCGGATGTGATTGTGCGCCGCGACGCCAATCGCTGGCTGGTTGAGCTGAACCAGGAAGCGGTACCCAAGGTTCGCGTCAACGGCCACTATGCCTCGATGGTGCGACGGGCCGACTCCAGTGACGACAACACCTACCTGCGCAACAACCTGCAGGAGGCGCGCTGGTTCATCAAGAGCCTGCAGAGTCGCAACGAGACCCTGATGAAGGTCGCCACCCAGATCGTCGAACACCAGCGTGGCTTTCTTGAGCACGGCGAAGAGGCGATGAAGCCACTGGTGCTGCATGACATCGCCGAAGCCGTCGGCATGCACGAGTCGACTATTTCGCGGGTTACGACCCAGAAATACATGCACACGCCGCGCGGCATCTTCGAGCTGAAGTACTTTTTCTCCAGCCACGTCGGCACCAGCGAAGGCGGGGAATTTTCCTCCACCGCTATCCGCGCGCTGATCAAAAAGCTGGTCGCAGCAGAAAACCCAAAGAAACCATTGAGCGACAGCAAGATCGCTGGTTTACTTGAAGAACAGGGCATTGAAGTAGCCCGACGGACCATCGCGAAATACCGCGAGTCGCTCAACATCGCGCCTTCGAGCGAACGCAAGAGACTGGTCTAGTACCTGCGAAAACAGGCTCGAATGAGCCGTTCAACGCAGCAGATCCAGTTCAGGGATCACGCAAGTGGCAATACCGGGTGACAGGTCGTCACCCAGCAACAACAAGCCAATCAGGAGATGCCGTATGCAACTGAACATTAGCGGTCACCAACTCGATATCACCGACGCACTGCGCGACTACGTCACCGAAAAAATGTCCCGCCTGGAGCGGCATTTCGACAAGATCACCAACGTCCAGGTCACCCTGGAAGTAGAGAAACTCCGGCAGAAGGCCGAAGCCACCCTGCACATTGCCGGTGGTGAAGTGGTTGCCCTGGCAGAACACTCCGATATGTACGCCGCCATTGACCTGCTGACCGACAAGCTGGATCGCCAATTGATCAAGCACAAGGAAAAGCACATCGACCGTCAGCAAGGCGCGAACGACCGATAACCGGACCTTCACTGCATCACCATGCAAATAGACCACATCCTGACCCCTGAACGTACCTTCGCCGGCGTTCAGGGCGGATCCAAAAAACGTGTGCTGGAGCTGATCGGTAAGCTGGTCGCCCAGCACACCAACCTGGATCCTGACGCCATCTACGAAAACCTGATCGCTCGTGAACGCCTGGGGTCAACCGGTTTTGGTAATGGCATTGCCATCCCTCACTGTCGTCTGGAAGACTGCCACCAGGCCATAGGCGCCCTGTTGCAGCTGGACGGCAAAATCGATTTCGACGCTCTCGATGGCCAACCTGTCGACCTGATCTTCGTGCTGCTGGTCCCGCAGGAAGCCACCGAGCAACACCTGCAGATTCTCAAAATGCTGGCTGGCAAGCTCGACAACGCCGAGCTGCGTGATGCACTGCGCGCAGCACCGGACGCGGATGCGCTTTATCGCGTCATGGTTGGCGACGGCGACGGAGGCTGACATGCGTTTGATTGTCGTCAGCGGCCGTTCCGGTTCGGGTAAAAGCACCGCGCTGCATCTGCTTGAAGACAACGGCTTCTACTGCATCGACAATCTCCCCGCAGGCCTGCTGCCCGAACTGGCCCGCCAGGCAAGACAGAATGATTTCAGCCTGCCGGAAGTCGCCATCAGCATCGACGCCCGCAACCTGCCCAACGACCTGGCACGCTTCCCCGAGCTGCTGCAGGACGTACGCAATGCAGGAGTCCAGTGTGACGTGCTGTTCCTGGCCTCGCGTAACGACGTACTGATCAAGCGCTTTTCGGAAACCCGCCGCAAACACCCGCTGACCGACGGCAACCTGTCACTTGGCGAGGCCCTGGACCGTGAAGCACTGCTGCTGCAACCGATCATCGACCTGGCCACGCTCAAGGTCGACACCAGCCACCTGAATCTCTACCAGTTGCGCGACCACCTGAAACAGCGACTGCTCGGCACCAAGGGCAGCCAGCCGTCGGTCCTGATCCAGTCATTCGGGTTCAAACGCGGCCTGCCGGTGGATGCCGACCTGGTATTCGACGTGCGTTGCCTGCCCAACCCTTACTGGCTGCCCGACCTGCGCGCCTTTTCCGGCCGTGATGCCCCGGTCAGTGATTACCTGGGCAAACAGCCGGAAGTGGAAGATATGTACCAGGACATCTGTCACTACCTGCAGAAATGGCTGCCCCGCTACGCCGCCAGCGAACGCAGTTACATGACCATCGCCATCGGCTGCACCGGCGGCCATCACCGCTCGGTCTACATTGCCGAGCGACTGGTGCGCGAACTGAGCGCCGACACACCCAACCTGCTGATACGCCACCGCGACCTGCCCTGATGCCAAGCTCCCGTGTTCTGATCATCAACAAACTCGGTCTGCACGCCCGTGCCGCCGCCAAGTTTGTGGGCATTGCCAACCAGTACGGCTGCAAGGTCACCATAGGCCATGACGAAACCGACCAGGTTGACGGCAAGAGCATCATGCAGGTCATGATGCTGGCCGCCGGCAAGGGCACAGAAGTTTGCGTCAGCTGCGAAGGCGAGCAGGCAGAAGAGGCCCTGCAGGCATTGCTGGAGCTGGTTAACGACTATTTTGGGGAAGGGGAGTAAGCCCAGCTGCAAGCTGCAAGCTGCAAGCTGCAAGCTGCAAGCTGCAAGCTGCAAGCTGCAAGCTGCAAGCTGCAAGCTGCAAGCTGCAAGCTGCAAGCTGCAAGCTGCAACAGGGTGAATGCGGCGTCAGGGTGGTCAAGTGTTTTCTGCAAGCTTTCCGACCGTTCGACGCTTCAATCTAAACCCACGCAAGTCAAAACCGCGCGGGTTTCACTTGCAACTTGAAGCTTACGGCTTGCAGCTGACGGTAGGGAGCGCTACGCGCCCCCTACCGTCATCCCATCCACCAGCCAGCTGCCGGTCAGGTAGTTACCACGACGTTCAACATCGCTGCCGACGCAACGCAGGTTGGCATACATCTCCTTCAGGTTACCGGCGATGGTGATCTCGCTGACCGGGTACTGAATTTCACCGTTCTCGACCCAGAAGCCGCCGGCACCGCGGGAATAGTCGCCGGTGACACCATTCACGCCCTGCCCCATCAGTTCGGTCACCAGCAGGCCGGTGCCCATTTCCTTGAGCAGTGCATCGAGATCGCCCGCGTTACTGGTGACCTGCAGGTTGTGCACACCGCCCGCGTTGGCGGTACTGGGCAACCCGAGCTTGCGGCCAGAGTAGGTGCTGAGCAACCAGCTGACCAGTTGGCCGTCCTCGATGAAGGCCTGTTCGCGCGTTTGCAGACCATCGCCATCAAACGCCGCACTACCCATGCCCTGCTTGAGGTAGGGGGTTTCGCGCATGGTCATCCAGGCAGGGAAAATCGGTTGTCCCAACGCATCGAGCAAAAATGTGGATTGACGATAGACAGCTCCGCCGGAAATGGCACCGAACAAATGGCCAACCAGGCCCACCGCCTGATCGGCAGCAAACAGCACCGGCACCTTGGCGGTCTTGACCGTGCGGGGGTTGATGCGCGCCAGCGTCCGCTCACCGGCTTTGCGCCCTACCGCCTGCTCGCTTGGCAATCGCCCCGGTACGCGATCGACGGCGTACCAGTAATCACGCTGCATGCCCTGTTCGGAAGAGACGATCATGACCGCCGCGCTGCTGTGGCGGCTGCTCAGGGCGCTGCCAATGAAGCCATGGCTGTTGCCATACACCCGGCAGCCTTGCTGACTGCTGATCTGCGCACTGTCGGTTGTCAGCCGCGAATCAACCGCAAGGGCCGAGCGCTCCAGCTCCAGAGCCCGATCAATCGCCTGCTCGGCAGACAGCTCCCACGGGTGAAACAGATCGAGATCCGGCAATTGGGTAGCCATCAACTCGGCATCGGCCAGACCGGAACAGGGGTCCTCGGATGCATGACGCGCAATCGCCAGTGCTGTCTCAACCGCCCGCCGGATGGCGTCGTCGGACGTATCGGAGGTACTGACCGAGCCCTTGCGCTGACCTGCGTACAGGGTAATGCCGAAGCCCTGGTCACGATTGAATTCGACCGTTTCGACTTCACCGCTGCGCACGCTCACCGACAGCCCGGTACTCTGGCTGACCGCGACCTCGCTTGCGGTTGCTCCCTGACGTCGCGCCTCGTCGACAATAAAGGCCACCCGCTGCTCCAGCGTCTGCTGCAGGCTTGCGGGATTCTCGGCTACGCTGATGGTATTCGCGCTCATGTCACCTCCGGTTCGAGCAGCCATTGTAGCGAGGTTTCGCAACCGGAAACCACCACGGATTGGCCGCAGCCGGCGGGAAACGGGTATCATTGCCCCCCGGCAAAAGCTGACGCGACCATCTCCAGACAGGATCACCATGACCGAGTTTCACGACGACGAATCCCTCGAGCCCGTTGATGAGGGCAAGAGCAAGACCCAGATCAAACGGGAGATGGACGCCCTGCAGGAAATGGGCAAGCGCCTGCTGGCACTTAAACCCGACCAGTTGGCCAAGCTGGAGCTGACCGACAAGTTGCGCCTGGCGCTCGCCGAGGCCAGTCGGCACACCGCACGCGGCGCGCTGAAACGCCATATGAGCTATGTTGGCAAGCTGATGCGCGATCAGGATATTGAGCAAATTCAGACCTATCTGGATCTGTTTGACAGCAGCAGCGCAGCCCACAACCAGCACTTCCACCAGATCGAACGCTGGCGCGACCGGCTGTTGACCGGCCGTGCGGACGAGCTGGAGCTGTTTATGCTGGCCTACCCCGCCGCAGATCGTCAGCACCTGCGCCAACTGGCTCGCCAGGCGGCCAAGGAAGCCGAGCAGAACAAGCCGCCGGCGGCGGCGCGCAAGCTGTTCAAGGCTATCCGTGTGCTGGCCGACGACGCCAAGGGGCTCTGATAAAGGCGCGGCACTGGATCACAGCCCGGGGCCTGACTGGCCGGTCATTTTGGCGCTGAGCGCAACCCACTGCTAGGTTTTAACTTTAACCTGCAGAGGATGACGCCACGTGAGCCTTGCTCTTGACCTGCCCAGACTCGAGTCCACCCTGCGCCTTCCAATTCAGGATGAGCGCCAACAACTTCTGCAGGGACTGCTGCAGCCAACCGCACGCATCGACTCAAAGTACTTCTACGATGAACGCGGCTGCGAGCTGTTCACCGACATCTGCCGCCTCGATGAGTATTACCCCACGCGCACCGAGGCGCTGATTTTCTCGGAAAACCGTGAGACGATCGCCGGCCACCTGCCAGACGACCCGCAATGGGTCGATCTCGGCTGCGGTGACTGCAGCAAGACGCAGCAATGGCTGAACGCCGTCGACCCGGCGCGCGTGGTCGGTGTCGACATCGCAGGAGAGTTTCTGCACAGCTCGATAGCCGACGTTGCCCGGCAGCACCCTCAGCTCGAATGCGTTGGCGTGGTCAGCGACTTCACCCAGCACCTCGAATTGCACGATTTGCTGGCTGAGCGCCCGGACAATCCTCCCGTGTTTTTCTACCCCGGCTCATCCATCGGCAATTTCGAACCCCGCGCCGCCATGCGTTTTCTCAGCCGCATACGCGCCCATTGCACCAGCCATGGACGCCTGCTGATTGGCGCCGACCTGCTCAAGCCCCGCGCCGTTCTGGAAGCGGCTTACGATGATGCCAGCGGCGTTACAGCGGCGTTCAACCTGAATATCCTGAATGTCGTCAACCGGGAACTGGATGCCGACTTTCAGCCTGAACTGTTTGAACACCACGCCTGCTTTGACGACCAGCATCGCCGCATCGAAATGCGACTGGTCGCCCGGGAGCCGCACAGCGTGCGTCTTGCACGCCATACCCGCCGCAACTTTGAAGCCGGCGAGCACATAGTGACGGAGTATTCCCACAAATACAGTGTGGATGAGTTTCGCGCCCTGCTCGCTGCCAGCGGCCTGCATTGCAGCCATTACTGGACCGACCCCAAAGGCTGGTTCGGCGTGTTCCTGGCGGAGCCGGTATGAACCGGCCAGCGAGCCTGACGGCAGTCAGCGAATTGGCGCTCGATTACGCCCGGATCCGGGCGCATTCTCTGGAGCTGATCCAGGGGCTGAGTCCTGAAGACTGTCAGCTGCAGTCCATGACCGATGCAAGCCCGCTGAAATGGCATCTGGCCCATACCACCTGGTTCTTTGAAACCTTCATTCTCGCCGCCTTGCCCGAACCGCCCCCGGTCATTGATCAGGCCTACAAGGTACTGTTCAACTCCTACTACGTGGGCATTGGCGAGCGTCATCTGCGCGCCGAACGCGGCCTGTTGTCGCGGCCGACTCTGGAAGAGGTGCTCCATTACCGCCAGCAGATTGATGAGCAGATGCAGCATCTGCTGAGCAGCCCCAGCCAGCGTACCAAACTTGCCGCACTGGTAACCCTGGGCCTGCAACACGAACAGCAGCATCAGGAGCTGATGCTCACTGATCTGAAACACCATTTTTCCTGCAACCCGCTTATGCCTGCCTGGCGGACAAACGCGCCCGAGCAGTGCTCCGCTATCGCCACTGAGCCTTACCCCTATCGGGAGTTCACCGGCGGCCTGTGCGAGATCGGCGCGTCCGACGCCAGCTTCAGCTATGACAACGAAGGCCCGTACCACCGCGTCTGGCTGGAACCCTTCCTGCTGGGCGAGCGTAATGTCAGCAACGCCGATTACATGGCCTTTATCACAGACGGCGGGTACCAGCGTCCGGAGCTATGGCTGTCCGATGGCTGGGACTGGGTCAACCAGCGACAGGCACGGGCCCCCTTGTACTGGCTGCAGACAGCGGACGAGCCGTGGCAAGCCTTCACCCTGGCCGGCCGGCAAGCGCTCAACCTTGAGGCGCCGGTCTGCCATATCAACCTGTATGAAGCCGATGCCTACGCACGCTGGGCGGGCGCACGGCTGCCGACAGAGGCTGAATGGGAGCACGCGGCGCGTACCGCACCAGATCTTGCGGGCTTGTTTGGCCAGGTCTGGCAATGGACCAACAGTGCCTACCTGCCCTACCCCGGTTACCAGCCGGCGGCAGGTGCCGTTGGTGAGTACAACGGCAAATTCATGATCAACCAGATGGTCCTGCGCGGCAGTTCCTGTGCCACCCCGGCGGGCCACAGCAGACCCTCCTACCGCAACTTCTTCCCGCCCGCGGCGCAGTGGCAATTCAGCGGACTGCGCCTGGCGCGCAATCCCTGATCATCGGACATTAAAAAAGGCCGCCCCGTTACCGGGGCGGCCTTGATACTGGCAACAACGTCAGGCTAGATCAGTAGCCCAGTGCGAAGTTGTCGGCATCCATTTCCATCAGGTTATCCGCACCGGACAGGATCGCCTCAACGTGAGTGCGAACGCGCGGCAGGATGCGCTGATAGTAGAAACGGGCGGTCTGCAGCTTGGCCTTGTAGAAGCCCTCTTCTGCGGTACCGGCGGCCAGTTTCTCGGCAGCAACACGTGCCATGTCGGCCCAGAAGTAGGCCAGGCAGGCGTAGCCGCTGTACATCAGATAGTCCACGGACGCGGCACCGACCATTTCGCGGTCTTTCATCGCGGCCATGCCGATCTTCATGGTCAGCTCGCCCCACTCCTTGTTCAGCGCAGCCAGCGGCGCGACAAACTCGGCGATGGCTTCGTTGCCCTCGTTGTTCTGGCAGAACTTGTGGACGATCTTGGTGAAGCCTTTCAGCGCCTCGCCCTGGGTCATCAGAACCTTGCGACCCAGCAGGTCGAGGGCCTGAATACCGGTGGTGCCTTCGTACAGCATGGAGATACGGGCGTCGCGCACGTTCTGCTCCATGCCCCACTCGGCGATAAAGCCGTGGCCACCGTAGATCTGCACACCGTGGTTGGCCGCTTCAAAACCGACCTCGGTCATGAACGCCTTGGCAATCGGCGTCAGGAACGCCAGCATGGCATCGGCCTGCTTCTTCTGCTCGGCATCCTGGCTGTTCTTCAGGATATCGACCTGCTTGGCAGTGAAGTAAACCATCGCGCGGTTACCTTCGGTAAACGCCTTCATGGTCAGCAGCATGCGACGCACGTCCGGGTGAACGATAATCGGATCAGCCGGCTTTTCCGGTGCCTTGTTGCCGGTCAGCGAACGCATCTGCAGACGCTCACGGGCGTACTGGATGCCGCCCTGGAAGGCGATTTCGCTGTGTGCCAGCCCCTGCAGTGCAGTACCCAGACGCGCGGTGTTCATAAAGGTGAACATGGCGTTGAGGCCCTTGTTCGGCTCGCCGATCAGGTAACCGGTAGCACCGTCGAAGTTCATCACGCAGGTAGCGTTGCCGTGGATGCCCATCTTGTGCTCAAGCGAGCCACAGCTGACGGTGTTGCGCTCACCCTTCTCGCCATCGGTGTTCACCAGGAACTTCGGCACGATGAACAGGGAGATACCCTTGGTGCCGGCCGGTGCGTCAGGCAGGCGGGCCAGCACGATGTGGATGATGTTCTCCGACATGTCGTGCTCGCCGGAAGAGATAAAGATCTTGGTGCCGGACACCTTGTAGGTGCCGTCAGCCTGCGGCTCGGCCTTGGTACGCAGCATACCCAGGTCGGTACCGCAATGCGGCTCGGTCAGGCACATGGTGCCGGTCCACTCGCCGGAAACCAGCTTGGGCAGATAGGTGTGCTTCTGCTCGTCGGTACCGTGAGTTTCCAGGGTGTTCATGCAGCCGTGCGACAGGCCGGGGTACATGCCCCAGGACCAGTTGGCCTGGCCAACCATTTCGCTGATGGTCAGACCCAACGACTCGGGCAGACCCTGACCGCCGTGCTCAACGCTGTGCGCCAGACTCGGCCAGCCACCCTCAACGTACTGCTGGTAGGCTTCCTTGAAGCCGGTGGGCGTGGTCACACCCTCGGGGCTCCAGGTACAGCCTTCGATGTCACCAACACGGTTCAGCGGCGCAATAACCTGCTCACAGAATTTGGCGCCCTCTTCCAGAATGGCGTTGACCATATCCGGCGTAGCATCTTCGCAGCCGGGCAGGCTCTGATAGTGCTCTTCATAACCCAGGAGTTCATCGCGGACGAAACGAATGTCACGCAGGGGAGCCTTGTAATCGGGCATGGTACTGGACCTCAAGTATTGATCAGTATGCACGGGCAGCCGAGGCTGCAGTTTTGAGCTGCCTGGCAGCTCGAATTCAAACAGACGTTTGAAACATACGTTTACGCCAAACCAATGTCAACCCCCGCATGAATGCACCGGTATCAGTCTGCGTGAGTATGAACAGAAAAAGGGTGGCCTGACTGACAGGGCCGAATCAGGCGAGGGCGAGCAGACCTGCATTGGCCGGATCGGCAGCAACACCCCGATAGACAGACAGCCCCGCGCCTGCGCGGTCGTCTTCCACCGTTGAGTCACCGCTGGCCTGCGTACTCGCCGAGTCGGCCGACTCCGCTGCTCCGGCACTGCTACCGGCCACCGGATCGGATGCTGCCATCTCGGCACGAGCCTGCGCTATCAGCTGTGCAGCCTGGGCCGCCACGGCACGATCCTGAGATGAAGGCTCGGCCGGCGCCAGCGCGGCTCTGCGCACCTGTTCCATCTTGTCGATGGTGGCCTGCGGGTCGCCCGGTACCGGAGCGGTATCAATGGACACCTCCCCACCGACCGCATACAGGCGGCCGTCCGGGCCCCGTTCATAGCTCAGCGACATGGAGCCGGCGTACTGACCGCCAACCGCCATGTGCGCCTGCTCATGGGCGCGCACCTCGCGATCACGGGCGGCCAGCTCTCTGATTTCGTTCTGTTCGGCTTGCAGCAACTGCGCTTCGGCCTTGGCGAGCTGGGACCGCTTGCTGCGCTCGGCCTCGGCCAGTTCGGTATCGCCGGATGCGTCAGGGGAAGCGGTGCCCACTGCCGCCTCGCTGGTTGGCTCTACCGGCGCAAAACGGGTGTTGGGGTCGTCAGCAGGGACCTTGTCGCTGACCGCGATGGAACGTGCGGTCAGCGTGGTGAACGCGGAGGGAATATAGGTGCTTTGACTGCTGCCGACAGGGGTCATGGGGGCGCACCACGCTGTTGAGCCTGGTCAGGCTCAGGCAGTGACATCCAGCAAGGTGCCGAGCACTTCGTCGGCGGTGTCGATCACCGACGCCCCGGCCTCAGCCTGCTGGCGGCCCTGCTGCAGCTCCACCAGACTGTCGACGAGATTGACCGGACGCGCGGTTTCTACCGGCGTAGATGCCGCAGCCTGGCCCGTAGCCGGCTGCGCGGGCTGCGCAGTCGCAGCCACCGGATCAACCGGAAGGGCCGCACGGGCAATATCGGACGCCGCACCGCTGATGCGGTTCTGGCCCTGACGCACACTGGTCAGGCCAGCGGAAATCAAGTCAAGGGTAGCCATGGCATGGTCTCTGGGTAAATTGACACCTACATTCAAGCATAGACGCCCCCCCGCGCCCAGCACCGCTGGTCGTATCAGACCAGCGGAGACACATCCAGATACACAGACACGGCGGTCGCGTCGGCCGAATCCAGGCGCGGCACGACGCCCAGGCATGGTGCCTTGATCAACTGCTTGAGCGTCGCCAGGTTTTCCTCGGGACGGCTCATCTGCGGATCAACATGGTTGGCAACCCAGCCAGCCAGCTCCAGCCCGTCTGCAGCAATGGCACGACAGCTCAGCAGCGCATGGTTGATGCAGCCCAGGCGCATACCTACCACCAGCACCACCGGCAGTTTGTGCGCAATGGCGACATCCGACAGCAGTTCGCTCTCATTGAGAGGAACACACCAGCCGCCGGCCCCTTCCACCAGGGTCAGCGCGGCACCTCGCTCGAATACCGCGTCACAAGCCTGTGCCAACCCTTTCGCGGTCAGTGTCACCTGCTCCTCCTGCGCGGCAATATGCGGTGCGATAGCCGCTTCCAACGTCACAGGATTGATCAATTCGTAGGCCAGCGGCGGGTTGCACTGGGCCTGCAGCGCGAGCGCGTCTTCGTTACGCAGCCCGTCAGGCGTGCGCTCGCAGCCTGCAGCCACCGGCTTGACTCCGGCGGTGGTCAGGCCTCGCTGACGCGCTGCACACAGCAGACCGGCGGCGACCGTGGTCTTGCCAATTTCAGTATCGGTACCGGTAACGAAGTAACGTTTGCTCATGGGGGTTCCCTCAGGCCTGCTGGCCTTTATGCAGAATGATCTGGGCGACCTGATAGGTCGCGGGCAAACCCGCCGGCTGGCGGAAGGTTTCATAGGCGGCGGTCAGTGCCCGCAATCTGGCTCTGCCGGTCAGGCCTCCAGGACGGCCGGCATTCAGATTGTGGGCGCCGAGCGCCTTGAGTTCATGGGTAAGCCCGCTGAGCTGCGGGTAGTGCAGGACATGGGTTTCGACCTCGCAGCGCCAACTGGCAAAGCCCACATCAGCCAGTATCTGCTGCAACTGCACCAGCGGCATGAAGCGATTGACGTGCACGTAGCCATCGACTGCTTGCCAGGCGTCGCGCAGCTCCTGCAGCGTGCCTTCAACTAACGTGTTGAAAGCGATAAGACCACCCGGCTCCAGCACCCGCAGGGCCTCCTTCAGCGCCTGCGAGAGATCCGGGCACCATTGCAACGCCAGGCTGGAAAACAGCAACTGCCGGGAGTCTGCACGTAACGGCAACGCCTCCGCATCGGCAACGATCCAGCTCGAGGATACCGGCCCCTGGGCGCGGGCATAGCGGAGCATGCCCTCGGCGATGTCCAGCCCCAGCACCGGCTGCCCGAAGCGGGCGCTCAGTGCACGGGTAAAGTATCCGGTTCCGCAGCCCAGATCGGCCAGACGCTCGACCTCCAGGCTCTCGGGCAGGCGCGCCAGCAGATTGCTGCCGACGCTGCGCTGCAGCTCGGCGACCTGATCGTAGGTTGTCGCCGCCCGGCTGAACGAGGCGGCAACGGCCTGCTTGTCGATCACCTCGGTGGTCATTGCGCTTCCAGCCACTCGGCGATTTCACCCGCCAGCCAGAGTGGCGCTTCCAGCGGCAGGGCATGACTGCCCTGCGGCAGCATCCTCACCCGGGCATTGCCATTGAGCGCCAGCAGGTCCGATTCCACGGCCGCAGGCACCAGCGCGTCGTTACCACCGAGGCAGTGCAGTACCGGTTGCGCACAACGCTGCAGAGGAATGCGGTTATCGATCACGCCGAGTAGCGCCAGCTGGTTGAGACGTTGCAGCGGATCGGCATCGCTCCACTGCAACTGCTTACTCAGTTCCCGGGCGTTCTCACCACCTTGCGTTACCAGCAGGGAAAAGCGCTTGAGAATACGCTCGGGTTGCTCGCGGGCATCAGCCAGGAAAGCCTTGAAGGTATCGACCGGCATCGCATGAGGCCAGCCGTCGCGCGCCGCAAAGCAGGCATTGCTGGCAATGGTGATGACGCCACAGAAGCGCTCCGGGAAGCGGCGCTGCAGCTGCACTGCCAGCATGCCGCCCAGCGACCAGCCGGCCAGCCAGCCAGCAGGCAAGGCCTCGGCCAGCGCCGTCAGGTCCGGCTCGAGGGTCGACATCTGCAGCCGCGGCGGCAACTCCACCAGCTGCACAGCCAGGTCGGGCAGCCGCTCGTGCAACGCCTGCTGCAACGGCAGCAGGTTGCTGGCGGCCAGCGCCCAGCCGGGCAGTAAGGTAAGGTTATTCATCGTTGAGTTCCTTGTGCGCCTGCCCGAGCGCATCGAGCAAGCGGTCAACCTGTTGTTCGGTATGCGCGGCGCTGAGGGTAACACGCAGTCTGGCGGTACCCTGCGGTACGGTCGGCGGGCGAATGGCAGTCACAAGCAGGCCGCGCGCGCGCAGTGCAGCCGACAGCGCCAGCGCCCGCTCGCTGGTGCCCACCACTATCGGCTGAATCGGCGTCGGGCTATCCATCAGCTCAAGCCCGAGCGAGGTGACTCCAGCCCGAAAACGGCTGATAAGCGCCGCCAGTTGGTCACGGCGCCAGTGCTCTTCGCGCACCAGCTGCAGGCTGGTCAATGTGGCATGGGCAACGGCGGGTGGCTGGCTGGTGGTATAGATGTAGGGACGGGCAAACTGGATCAGGGTTTCGATCAGCGCCTCGCTGCCAGCGACAAAGGCGCCCGCAGTGCCGAAGGCCTTGCCGAGGGTGCCGACCAGCACCGGCACCTGCTCGATCGACAAGCCGAATTGTTCAACAATGCCGCCCCCCTGCGCACCCAGACAGCCAAAGCCGTGGGCGTCGTCCACCATCATCCAGGCCTGCGCCGCAGTCGCCTCGGCGCACAGTGCGGGCAGATCAGCCAGATCACCGTCCATACTGAACACACCATCGGTCACCACCAGGGTGTTGCCCTGCGCCTTGCTCAGACGCCCGTGCAGACTGTCGGCATCGTTGTGCAGGTAGCGCGAGAAACGCGCACCACTGAGCAACCCGGCATCCAGCAGAGAGGCATGATTGAGCCGATCTTCCAGCACGGTATCGCCCTGCCCGACCAGCGCGGTAACCGTGCCCATATTGGCCATATAGCCGCTGGACAGCAGCAAGGCCCGTGGCCGACCGGTGAACTCGGCCAACGCCTCTTCCAGCGCATGGTGGGCACCGGAGTGGCCGGTCACCAGGTGCGACGCACCGCCACCCGTGCCCCAACGCCGCACACCCTCGACGAACGCCTCGTTGATGCGCGGATCATTGGCAAGACCGAGGTAGTCATTGCTGCAGAAACTGAGCAACCGCTCACCGTCGACCTGCACCTCCACGCCCTGCGGCGTCTGCAGCAGCGGGCGTTGACGGTACAGATGCGCAGCGCGGCGCTCGGTGAGGCGTGCAGAAAGATCGAAAGACATAAAAAAGCTCCAAGCGGCAAGCAGCAAGCTTCAAGCCACATCAGCGCTCGCTTGAGGCTTGCAGCTTATGGCTTGAGGCTGCCGTCGTCAGACGGCCGAATAAAACAGCTTGCTGTCCCGCTGTTCGATCAGCGCCTGCTCAATCGCCGCCTGATGCACCTCGTCCGCGTGCTCCTGGCGCTCTTCCGGCTTGATGCCGAGGCGGGCGAACAGCTGCATGTCCTTATCCGCCTGCGGGTTGCCGGTGGTCAGGAGCTTCTCTCCATAAAAGATGGAATTGGCGCCGGCGAAGAAGGCCAGCGACTGCATCTGCTCGTTCATCTGCTCGCGGCCGGCAGACAGGCGCACGTGGGACTTGGGCATCATGATGCGGGCAACGGCCAGCATGCGGATGAAGTCGAAGGGGTCGACATCCTTCTCCTCCGCCAGCGGGGTACCCTGCACCTTGACCAGCATATTGATCGGCACGCTCTCCGGGTGCTCCGGCAGGTTGGCCAGCTGGATCAGCAGGCCCGCGCGATCCTGAAGCGACTCGCCCATGCCGAGAATCCCGCCAGAGCAGATTTTCATACCCGCGTCACGCACATGCGACAGGGTTTCCAGCCGATCGGCGTAGGTCCGGGTGGTGATGATGTTGCCGTAGAACTCGGGCGAGGTGTCGAGGTTGTGGTTGTAGTAATCCAGCCCGGCTTCGGCCAACGCCTGGGTTTGCTCCTTGCTCAGCTTGCCCAGGGTCATGCAGGTTTCCATGCCCAGCGCCTTGACGCCCTCGACCATCTTCAGCACATAGGGCATGTCCTTGGCAGACGGATGTTTCCAGGCCGCGCCCATGCAGAAGCGGGTGGAGCCAATGGCCTTGGCATCGGCCGCCGCCTTGAGCACCTTCTCGACCTCCATGAGCTTTTCCTTGTCCAGACCGGTGTTGTAATGACCGGACTGCGGACAGTACTTGCAGTCTTCCGGGCACGCACCGGTCTTGATCGACAGCAGCGTGGAGACCTGCACCCGGTTCGGGTCGAAGTGCATGCGATGCACCGTCTGTGCTTGAAACAGCAGATCATTGAACGGCTGATTGAACAGCTCCAGCACTTCTGCCAGAGTCCAGTCGTGGCGGGTCACGGATGCAGTCATGGGGTCTTGTCCCTTCGAATTGGCAGGGGAACCGGGCGGGTTCCAAGTCTGCCGAGCATCATAACGACGGCACGGAGGCTGTCAACCTTTGAAAAAACAACAGGTTTACATCTGGATAAAAAACAATCTATTCGCACAATGCATACTCTGCCTTGGCAGCAACCCGCATCCGGACACGCAACTGTGCGGAGGCTGCGAGGCTGACTTGCCCTGGCAACAGGCCTGCTGCCAACGCTGTGCCCTGCCCTTGCCGCAGCCGGCGCAGCAATGCGGGCGCTGCCTGAATGCACCCCCGCCATTCAGTCACGCGCTGGCACCGCTGATCTACCGCTTCCCGGTTGACAGCCTGATTCCCGCGTTCAAGTACCATGGCCAGACCAGCATTGGCCGCCTGCTCGGGCAGCTACTTGCCGAAGCGGCGGCGGATTGGCTGCAGCAAGACATTGCCCCCTGCCCCGACCTGCTGCTGCCAGTGCCCATGCACCGCAAGCGGCAGGCTCAGCGTGGCTACAATCAGGCCTGCGAGCTGGCGCGCGATATTGCCAGACGCACCCAACTCCGTTGTCGACCCGAACTGCTGGAACGCACCCGCTCAACCCTGCCGCAGCAGGGCCTGGATGCCAAAGCACGACGCCAGAACCTGCGCGGTGCGTTCAGCTGCCCAAGGCCTGAACACCTGCAGGGAAAGCACCTGGCGCTGATCGATGACGTCATGACCACCGGCGTGACGCTGAGTGAGGCCAGCCAAACCCTGCTCAAGGCCGGCGCCGCATCGGTTCAGGTCTGGTGCGTCGCCCGTACCCCCTGAAACCCGTCTGTAACGAGCGATTACACGGTCAACACCTGTTACCCTGTGCGGTCACAATCACGTGTTTGCTCCGAGTCGACCACCATGTCCAGCCATCCCTTTTCTACCCTCACCCCTGACACCGTGCTGGACGCGGTCGAATCGCTTGGCTATCTCTCTGATGCGCGCATCCTGACCCTGAACAGTTACGAAAACAGGGTATTTCAGGTCGGCATAGAAAGCGCCGCACCGCTGATCGCCAAGTTCTATCGACCGGACCGCTGGAGCGATGAGGCGATTCTCGAGGAGCATACCTTCAGCCTTGAACTGGCTGAACGCGAGATCCCGGTGATTGCCCCGGAGCAGATCGACGGCCGCACGCTGTTCGAGCATGCAGGGTTTCGCTTCAGCCTGTTCCGCCGGTTTGGTGGCCACGCCCCCGAGTTCGACGATCCCGACCATCTGCTGATGCTCGGTCGCCTGATCGGCCGCCTGCATGCGGTCGGTTCGATGCGCCCCTTCGAGCACCGGCCGACCCTCGACTGGCAAAGCTTCGGCGGGGACAGTCTGGATTACCTGCGCAGCGCCAATGTGGTGCCTGCAAGCCTGCAACCCGCCTACTTCTCGGTCGCCGAAGACCTGCTGCAGGTGGTAAAACAGCAACTCCAGGCGCATCCGGCCAAGCAGATTCGCCTGCATGGCGATCTGCACGTCGGCAACCTGCTGTGGCGCGACGACAGCCTGTATATGGTCGATCTGGATGACTGCCGCATGGGTCCGGCGATGCAGGATCTGTGGATGGTGCTTTCGGGTGAGCGCGATCAGCGTCAGGCGCAACTATCCGAGCTGATTGACGGCTACAACGAATTCCACGATTTCAATCCGTCCGAACTGGCCCTGATTGAGCCACTGCGCAGCCTGCGGCTGGTGCACTACAGTGCCTGGCTGGCACGCCGCTGGGAGGACCCGGCCTTTCCCATGCACTTCCCCTGGTTCGCCCAGGAACGTTACTGGGCCGACCAGATCCTGACCCTGCGCGAGCAGCGCGCCGCGTTGGACGAGCCTGCGCTTCGTCTGTTCTGATTTGCGGATATAAAAGCCATCAATGGCCATTCCCTGGCCGGAAGTGACTCAATACACTGCCCCGCGATTCCTATAGAGGTGAGAACCATGTCCGAACTGCTGATTGACCAACGCAACCTGGCGTTTGAACTCTATGAAGTGCTGGACGCCGAAGCGCTGACCAAGCGCCCGCGCTTTGCCGATCACAACCGCGAGACCTTCGACGCGGCCATCGGTACTGCCCGCACCATCGCGGAAAAGCTGTTCGCACCACACAACCGCAAGAGCGACGAGAACGAGCCCAAGTACGTCAACGGTGCGGCCGAGCTGATCCCGGAAGTCAAACCGGCGGTCGACGCCTTCCTCGAGGCGGGCTTTCTGAACGCCACCCGCACCTTTGAACAGGGCGGCATGCAGATGCCGAACCTGCTGTCGCAGGCCTGCTTTGCCCATTTCCAGTCGGCCAACGCAGGGACCTCGTCCTACGCGATGCTGACCATGGGCGCGGCCAACCTGATCGAGAGCTTCGGCACCGAGGAACAGAAACAGCGCTACCTGCAGCCAATGATCGAAGGCCGCTTCTTCGGCACCATGGCGCTGACCGAGCCACACGCCGGCTCCTCGCTGTCCGACATCCGCACCAAGGCCGAGCCGGCCGCTGACGGCAGCTATCGACTCAAGGGCAACAAGATTTTTATTTCCGGTGGCGATCACCCGCTGTCCGAGAACATCGTCCACATGGTTCTGGCCAAGCTGCCCGACGCACCGCCCGGCGTCAAAGGCATCTCGCTGTTCATCGTACCCAAGTTCCTGGTCAACGAAGACGGCACCCTCGGCGAGCGCAACGACGTGACCCTGGCTGGCCTGTTCCACAAGATGGGCTGGCGCGGCACGACCTCAACCGCACTGAACTTCGGTGACAAGGATAATTGCGTCGGCTATCTGGTCGGCAAGCCGCATCACGGCCTGTCCTACATGTTCCAGATGATGAACGAGGCGCGCATCGGCGTTGGCATGGGCGCGGTGATGCTCGGTTACGCTGGCTACCTGTACTCGCTCAACTATGCTCGCGAGCGCCCGCAGGGCCGCCTGCCCGACGGCAAGAACCCGAATGCACCGCAGGTCTCGATCATCGAGCACGCCGACGTCAAGCGCATGCTGCTGGCCCAGAAAGCCTATGTTGAAGGTGCCTTTGACCTGGGTCTGTACGCTGCCCGCGTATTCGACGATACCGAAACCCTGGAAACCGAGGAACAGCGCAAGAACGCGCTGGAACTGCTGGACCTGCTGACGCCGATCGTCAAGGCCTGGCCCTCCGACTACTGCCTCAAGGCCAACGAACTGGCGATCCAGATTCTTGGTGGTCACGGCTATACCCGCGAGTACCCGGTCGAGCAGTACTATCGCGATAACCGCCTGAACCCGATCCACGAGGGCACCAACGGTATCCAGTCGCTCGACCTGCTGGCCCGCAAGGTGACCATGAACGGCGGCGCCGCGCTCAAGCAGCTGTCCGGCCTGATTCAGAGCTGCTGCAAGCGCGCTGCCGAATACAGCGAACTGAACGAGCTGCGCGAGCCGCTGGAAAAACTGCACGCCCACATCGGCAGCGTCACCATGGCACTGCTCGGTGACATGGGTCAGGGCAAGGTCAACGAGGCGCTGGCCAACTCGGCACTGTACCTCAAGGCGTTCGGTCACATGGTGATCGGCTGGCGCTGGCTGGAGCAAGCAGTCAAGGCTCAACAGGGACTGGCTGCCGGTAACGCGGCAGATACCGCGTTCTATCAGGGCAAGCTGCAGGCCGCCCGCTACTTCCTGCGCTGGGAAGTGCCGTCCTGCCACCACGACCTGAACGTGTTGGAAAACCGCGACCTGACCTGCTACGACATGCAGGACGCCTGGTTCTGATCGACCTGTGACCTCCCTGCCGCTCGCGGCATCCCAGCAGGCCACCTTCGGGTGGCCTGCTGCGTTTTAACCCTTTGGGGAACCCGCAACTACCCAGGTGGTCAGCTTCCCAATCGGCAGCAGGAGGGCTAACCTTGCGCACAGACTCATTCAGGAACAACACCATGCCGCTACGCGCGATAGTGCTGCTGGGCTGCCTGCTGCTCAGCCCGCTGGGATGGGCTCAGGACACTCAGCTGACCGCCGATCTGGATCAACGGATTGAAAGCCTCACGGCGGAGATCGAAAGCACCAGCAACAGTAATCTGCCGGAAGCAGAAAAGCGTGAGCTGACAGATCTGCAGCAGAGCACCCAGGGGTTTCTGAGGCAGACGCGCCAGACCCTGGCGGAACAAAAGGCCCTGCAGGAGCAGATCGCCGACGCCCCGCGCCAGACCCAGAGTGTCCGTGCCGAGCACAATCGTCTGGCCAGGAACGACGACAGCCTGCAACGTGCGGTACTGGAGCGTCAGGCGCTGGATCAGTTGGAAACCCTGCTCAGCGACAAGGTCAATCAGATGTTCACCTGGCAGAACGAGCTGACCGGCGTCAATGGCCAGCTGATTGCCGCCCAGACCCGGCCGGAACGTACCCAGGCCAGCGTGTCCGACAACCAGCGCCGCAGCCAGCAACTGAATGAACAGCTGCGCACCCAGCAACGTCTGGCACCGACCACGCTCACGCGCGCGCGCATCGCCTTGTTGCAGGCAGAACTGGAGTACCTGAATGCAGACAGTGAGCTGCTGCGTCAGCGACTGGCTGGCAACAACGTGCTGCAGGATCTGGCCACCCAGCAAAAAAACCTGCTGACCCTGCAGATACGCGAAATTGAAGACGACATTTCGCTGCTGCAGACCGTCATCAATGACAAGCGCCAGTCGGTGTCGGAAAAGGCCGTCAGCGATGCCACCCTGCCGGAGGAGGCCAGCCAGAACGAGGTGCTGCAGGGCCAGAGCAGCATCAACCGGCAGTTGAGCGAGGAGTTGCTGAACGCAACCAGGCAGCTCGGCGTGCTGACCCGCCAGAACATTGAAACCAAGCAGCAGACCGAGCACCTGAGTCAGATCGACAAGGCCCTGGAGCAACAGATCGAAGTGCTTGAGGGCAGCCTGCTGCTGTCGCGCATTCTGCACAAGCAGAAGAACGAGCTGCCCCGGGTAGAAATTGATACCGATCTGCCGGATCAGATCGCCGACCTGCGTCTGCGCCAGTTCGAGCTCAACCAGCAGGCACAAAGCCTCGCCAGCCCGGACACCTACCTTAACGACCTGCTGCTCAAGATCCCAGCTCGTCAACGCGACACACTGCGCCCGGAGCTGGAAAAGATGGTCAACGCCCGGGTCACGCTGGTCGAGCAGCTAAACGGCAATATCAACAGCCTGATCAATCTGGCTATCACCCTGCAGATCAACCAGCGGCAGCTGCAGCAGCTCAGCAGCGATCTCAAGCGCACCATCGACGACCAGCTGTTCTGGGTGGCCAGCAGCCGCCCCATTGAACGCAGTTGGCTGACCAGCCTGCCAGGCGAAGTAGCCCACCAGATCGACAGCATGAACCTGCCCCGCCAGTGGGAAAACCTGCTGGACGCTGCCAAACGCCATCTGTTCTGGTGCCTGGGTACCCTGCTTTTACTGGCCCTGTACATCTGGCGCAAGCCACGACTGCGCAGCAGCCTCGACACCCTGCATGACGAGGTCGGGCATTTCCGCCGCGACAGCCAGTGGCATACGCCCCGTGCGCTACTGCTGACAGCACTGCTGGTCAGTCCGATGCCAGCGCTGCTGGCCGGCGCAGGTCTGCTGCTGCGTCTGGACAGCGAGCAAAGTGCGCCGGTGCTGGGCACCGGCATGCTCAAGCTGGCGCTGGCCTGGTTTGTCCTGCACATGCTGTACCGGGTGTTCGACCCCCACGGCATTGCCACCCGTCATTTCCACTGGGACGACGATCTGGTTCATCGTCTGCGCAAACTGGTGCGCAACGTCGCCTGGATTCTGGTACCGCTGGTGCTGATGCTTGGCCTGCATGGGTCCATGCCCGACTACACCGGCACCGATCCGATCGGGCGCACCGGCATGCTGATCGGCATGATCGCGCTGTCATTGCTGCTCGGCCGCTTCATGCTCCGCAGCCAGCCCCTCTACAGCTCCCGGGTGGTCCATTTTGTCGCCGCCAGCCTACTGATCCTCGCACCGCTGGCGCTGGCAGGCATGACCGCCATGGGTTACCACTACACGGCGGTCAAGCTGGCCGAGCGTTTCATCGACAGCCTGTATCTGATCGTGCTCTGGATGCTGGTCGAAGGTACCGTGGTGCGCAACCTTAACGTTGCCGGGCGCAGACTGGCCTATCAGCGCGCCATCAGCAAACGGCAGGCGGCCCAGGCACGCGAAGGGCAAAGCGACACCGAGACCGCGGTCGACATCCCGGAAATGAATCTGCAGCAGATCAATCAGCAGTCGTTACGACTGGCCAAACTGACCCTGTTGCTGACGTTTGCCCTCGCGCTGTACTTCACCTGGGCTGACCTGATCAGCGCCACCTCGTATCTGGAGTCCGTGACCCTGTGGCACTACGAGGGCACCGGCCTCAATGCCGGCGAAGCGGTGCCGATCAGCGTTGGCGATATCCTCGGCGCACTGGTCACCATCATTCTGACCATTACCCTGGCGCGCAACCTGCCCGGCCTGCTGGAAATCCTTGTGCTCTCGCGACTGGAGCTGCGCCAGGGCAGCAGTTATGCCATTACCACCCTGCTCAGCTACATCATCGTCGGTTTCGGTCTGGTGTCCTCGTTATCAACGCTCGGAGTCAGCTGGGACAAGCTGCAATGGCTGGTTGCCGCCCTCGGTGTGGGTCTGGGCTTTGGTCTGCAGGAAATCTTCGCCAACTTCATCTCCGGCCTGATCATCCTGTTCGAGCGTCCGGTGCGCATTGGTGACGTGGTCACCATCGGCCCGCTGTCAGGCACCATCAACCGAATCCGCATTCGCGCAACCACCATTACCGATTTCGACCGCAAGGAAATCATTGTTCCAAACAAGAACTTCGTCACCGAGCAGATTATCAACTGGTCGCTGCAGGACACTATTACCCGGGTGATCATCAAGGTCGGTGTGGCCTACGGTTCAGACGTCCAACTGGTACGCGAGCTGCTGATGCAGATCGCCCAGTCCAACAGCCGCGTGTTGAAGGATCCCGAACCGCTGGTGCTGTTCCTCAACTTTGGCGAAAGCACGCTGGACCACGAACTGCGAGTACATGTGAAGGAGCTGGCCGATCGCAATATGGCGATTGACGAGATCAACCGCGAAATCGACCGTCGTTTCAAGGAGCACGGTATCGAAATCGCCTTCCGCCAGCTCGACGTCAATCTGCGCAGCAGCGCGGGCCTTGAGAAGCTGGTGCACAGCTATCGTATCGAAGGCGATTCGGCCTCCGGTTCCAGGCCGTCGCCAGCAGCCGGCACCAGCAAAGACCCGATCACACCGGCCGATCAGAGCGGGACAGGCAATACCCCCGACGCACCGACAGACCGCTGATCACGGCCCCCGCAGCCGCTTGCCGAGGTGCAGCGGCTGCGGGCAGAATAGCGCCTCGTTTTCATCCCCTGAGTGCGCCGCCATGCCCAAAGCTGCCGAACTGAAAAAAGGCCATATCGTCCAGATCAACAACCAGCCGTACATCGTCAGCCAGATCGAGGTAAAAAGCCCTTCTTCGCGCAGCGGCACGACGCTCTACAAGGTGCGCTTCAACCACGTCCAGACCAAGCAGAAGCTCGATCAGAGTTTTACCGGCGACGACGTCCTGACCTTTATCGACTTCCAGAAGCGCCCGGTTCAGTTCCTCTACCTGGACGCGGACGGCTACACCTTCATGGATAACGAAGACTTCGCCCAGTTCACCCTGACCGCCGACCAGCTGGAAGATCAGCTGCCTTACCTGCATGACGGCATCGAAGGCCTGTATGGCCTGCTGGTTGAGGGCAACCTGGTGGGTATCGAGCTGCCCGCGGTAGTGGAGATGGCCATCGAGGAAACGCCGCCGGCCATCAAGGGCTCATCAGCCAGCGCACGCACCAAGACCGCGCGCTTTGCCACCGGTCTGGAAATCCAGATCCCCGAGTATCTGGAAACCGGCGAAGTGCTGCGTATCAACACCGAATCCGGCAAGTTCATGTCCCGCGCCTGAGCAGCCTGCCCGCCTGCAGCCTGCCAGCCGGTGGGCTGCACTCACACTTGGTATTGGCTCTGCAGCACAGTATAAAGGGCGTCCGAATTTCCATTCCTGCAAGGAGCCCGCATGTCACCGCACATCATCGAACCCGCCACGCCCGCCACCCGCAGCGTCATCTGGCTGCACGGTCTGGGCGCAGACTGCTACGATTTCGTGCCGGTAGTCGAGGCCCTGCAACTGCCCGCCGATCATGCCATCCGCTTCATTTTTCCACAGGCACCTACCCGGCCGGTCACCATCAACGGCGGGTTCCCGATGCCCTGCTGGTACGACATCCTCGGCATGTCACCAGCCCGGGCAATCAACCAGAGTCATCTGGATGAAGCCGTTGCCCTGGTACGTCAGCTGATCGACGAACAATGCGCACAGGGCATTGCGCTGGAAAACATCATTCTCGCCGGGTTCTCCCAGGGCGGCGCGGTTGTGCTCTGCACCGCTGTCAGCAGCGAGCTGCCGCTTGGCGGTGTGATGGCGCTGTCCACCTACGGGCCGGGACTGGACCTGCTGCTCGAGCAACACCCGGCCCGCCAACCGCTGGAGCTGTTCTGCGCACACGGCCGTTTTGATGACGTGCTGCCATTGGCGATGGGCCGCGAAGCCCATGATCTGATGCAGGCCGCCGGCCACCACACCCGCTGGTACGAATACCCGATGGCGCACGAGGTCTGCATGGACGAAATCGCCGACATCCGTCGCTGGCTGGCAGAACGCTTCGGGCTTTGAGCCGGTCAGGGGCCATGCAGGCCACCGCACCTGTTCAAAAAACAACCGCAAGGCTTCGCGAACGCGCGGCCTTGCTTTACACTGCCTGACGTTCAATTTCCACGCAGTCGAGAAAAACCTTTGCTCAAAGCACTGAAAAAGCTGATTAGCAAGCCAGAAGAGCCGGCGCCGAAAGCGGCCGACACCACACCCCGTCAGGCAGCAGCGCCCACTCCCGCGCCCCTGCAGAACGATAGCGCAAACCGCGAACGCAAGCCGCGCAACCGTGATCGCAAGCGCCTGGCCAAACCACCTGCGACCCCGGTCAAGCCCTGGAGCATCAATGACTTTCAGGTTCCACCGACCGAAGGTAAAACCCGCTTCCACGACTTCCCGCTGCCTGACAGCCTGATGCACGCCATTCAGGACCAGGGGTTCAGCTACTGCACCCCGATTCAGGCCGCCGTACTGGGCAGCACCCTGCGCGGCCACGACGCGATCGGCCGGGCCCAGACCGGCACTGGCAAAACCGCTGCCTTCCTGGTCTCCACCATCACCCAACTACTGGAAACACCGCCGCCGGACGAGCGCTTTATGGGCGAGCCACGGGCGCTGATCATCGCACCGACCCGCGAACTGGTCATGCAGATTGCCAGCGACGCCGAGGGCCTGACCAAGCACTGCCCGCTGAACGTGATGACCTTCGTCGGTGGCATGGACTTCGACAAGCAGCTCAAGCAGCTGGAACAGCGCTATTGCGACATCCTGGTCGCCACACCTGGTCGGCTGCTCGACTTCTGCAATCGCGGCGAGGTGCACCTGGATCTGATCGAAGTGCTGATCCTCGACGAAGCCGATCGCATGCTCGACATGGGCTTTATCCCGCAGGTACGCCAGATCATCCGCCAGACACCGCGCAAGGGCGACCGCCAGACCCTGCTGTTCTCGGCCACCTTCAGCGACGACGTGATGAACCTCGCCCGTCAGTGGACGCACGAACCGGCCGTCGTCGAGATCGAGCCCGAGCGTCCGGCCTCAGAGAACGTGACCCAAAAAGTCTATGCTGTCAGCGGCCGCGACAAGTACAAGGTACTCTACAACCTGATCACCCAGCTGGATCTGGACCGGGTCATGGTGTTTGCCAACCGCAAGGATGAAGTGCGCCGGGTGCAGGAGCGCCTGATGCGCGACGGCATCAACGCCGCCCAGCTGTCCGGCGATGTGCCGCAGCAAAAGCGTGTGCGCACCCTGGAGAACTTCAAGACCGGCAAGTTGCGGGTGCTGGTCGCTACCGATGTGGCTGGCCGCGGCATTCATATCGATGGCATCAGCCACGTGGTGAACTACACCCTGCCGGAAGACCCGGAAGACTACGTCCACCGCATCGGCCGCACCGGCCGCGCTGGCGCCAAGGGCACTTCCATCAGTCTGGCAGGTGAAGACGACGCCTTCCAGGTGCCGCCGATCGAAGAGCTGCTGGGTAACAAGCTGGAGTGTGTGCCGCCGGAAGAGCACCTGCTCAAGCCAGTGCCCAAGCGCGAGCAGAGCGCTGAAGAAAAAGCCGCTACTGACGCCAATGAAGCCGAGCAGGCTGAAGCCGCTGCGGCAGCCCGCCGTCGCTCGGCTGGCAGCAACAGCCGCCGCGGTGGCGGTCGTCCACAGGGTCGCCACTGACCCAGCCGTAGGGACGCAGCATGCCGTGTCCGCGTGCCCCCTTTGCGGACGCGACATGTCGCGTCCCTAGGCATAGCATCGGCACTACCCGCAGCCATAAAACCTGACCATTCAGGCAAAAAAAACGGCCACTTTTCAGTGGCCGGGCCAATGACTATATCCCGCCTTTTTGCCCTCTGCCCAGCCCCGTTGATCAATTTTCGAGTTTTTTTGCCTTAAGCATTTTCCGCGCTTGTGAAGGTCATTCTGTTTACGCTATACCTCGATCAACCGGTCCACGCCGTCGTGGTGATCCCTTGATACCCGAGTGCTGTGCGAGCCGGCCCAGTGGACTGCCAGGCGCAGCCAATGCTGCCTGATACAGTCGCGTCACCGGCACTGCGAGGTACAGCATATGGAAGCGTGCGGACCGACCGAGCACACCTTCTACGTTCTTGATACCAACGTACTCATTCACGATCCCAACGCACTGCTCAACTTCGAAGAACACCACGTCATCATCCCGATGACCGTTCTGGAAGAACTCGACAAACTCAAATCCGGCAAATCCAGCACCGCAGCAGACTGTCGCCAGGCCATCAGGCTGATCGACAAAACCCTGGGAGACGCACCACCCGATCAGGTAGAACAGGGCGTCGCCATTGAGCGTGGCAAACTCGGCCCTAACGGCACCCTTGCCATCCTCATGGACAAGGCCCCGATTCCCGCCCACTGCCTGCCCAACGACCTTAACGACAACAAGATCATCAACCAGCTCTGTCAGCTGCAAAGTCAGCATCCCGATGACCGCATCGTGCTGGTGTCCAAGGACATCAACATGCGTCTGAAGGCGCGCGCCTGCGGCATTGACGCGGAGGACTACCACACCGACCAGTTGCTCGATGACATCGCCCTGCTGGCCCGCGGCTACCATGAAATCGAAGGCTCGTTCTGGGAGCGGGTGGCCAAGGTTGAAACCCGGCAGCTGACCGGGCAGACCGTGCATCAGGTTCAACTGACCGACAACCTGCCGGCGCTGCACATCAACGACTTCATCATCGACGATCAGGGCTTTATCGGCTGGGTCAAGGGCATCGACGGCAGCAACCTGACCATCCGCGACCTGCACCAGGAGCCCATGCTGCATCAGGAATGCTGGGGGCTGCGCCCGCGGGACATCTTCCAGGCGCTGGCCATGTATGCACTGATGGACCCGGACATTCACCTGGTCAACCTGACCGGTGCCGCCGGCTCCGGAAAGACCATTCTCGCGCTGGCCGCCGCCATCGAGCAGACCATGGTCACCAAGACCTACCGCCGCATCATCGCCACCCGCAGCACCCAGGGTCTGGACGAAGATATCGGCTTTTTGCCCGGCACCGAAAAAGAGAAGATGGAACCCTGGCTCGGCGCCATCACCGACAACCTTGAAGCCCTGCACATGGATGACGAGAGCACCCACGGCAGCGTGGAATACATCCTCGACCGCGTGCCACTGCAGTTCAAATCCCTGAACTACATCCGCGGCCGCAGTTTCCAGCAAAGCTTCATCCTGATCGACGAAAGCCAGAACCTGACTCCGCACCAGATCAAGACCATCATCACCCGCGCCGGCAACGGCTCAAAGGTGATCTGCCTTGGCAACCTGGCGCAGATCGATACCCCTTACCTCAACGCCACCAGCTCAGGCCTCACCTATCTGACCGAATGCTTCAAAGACTTCCCCCACGGTGTACACATCCACCTGCAGGGCGTACCGCGCTCCGCACTGGCCGAGTACGCAGAAACGCACCTCTGACCGGCCTTTGGCCGGTAGCTGCAAGCCACAAGCGTCAAGCTGCAAGAAAACCCGCGCGATGGCACATCGCGCGGGTTTTCCATAAACAGAGCGACCTCAAAACACCCGATGGTTCATCCCCGTTTCGCTTTTGGCTTGCGGCTTGCGGCTTGCGGCTTGCGGCTTGCGGCTTGCGGCTTGCGGCTTGCGGCTTGCGGCTTGCGGCTTGCGGCTTGCGGCTATTGGGCTTCGCCGCAAAGCGGCGAAGCCCAATAGCCGCTCTCTATCCAACCCATTACCCATCGCGGCGCAGGTTTGCGGCATAATCCACGGCTAAAGCTGACAGGAGTACGCCCATGCTGATGGTGATTTCCCCCGCCAAGACCCTTGATTACGACACGCCCCCGGTGATCGAACAGAGCACCCAGCCGCGCTTTGTCGAGCACAGCGTCGAGCTGATCGACGTGCTGCGTGAAAAGTCGCCGCAGGATATCGCCAAGCTGATGTCCCTGTCGGACAAGCTGGCCAGCCTCAACGTTGCCCGCTACGGCAGCTGGGAGCGCGAGAGCACACCACAGAATGCCAAGCAGGCGCTGCTGGCATTCAAGGGCGATGTCTACACAGGACTCAACGCGGAAGATTTCTCGGCCGACGACTTTGCCTTCGCCCAGCAGCACCTGCGTATGCTGTCCGGCCTCTATGGCCTGTTGCGCCCGCTCGACCTGATGCAGCCCTACCGCCTGGAAATGGGCACCAAGCTGGCCAACGCGCGAGGCAAGGATCTGTACGCCTTCTGGGGTGAGCGCATCAGCCAGTGGCTTAACGAGGATCTGGCCGCACAGGGCGATGAGGTACTGCTCAACCTGGCCTCGCAGGAGTACTTCGGCGCGGTCAAACCCAAAGCCCTGAACGCGCGCATCATCGATACGGTGTTCAAGGACCAGAAGAACGGCCAGTACAAGATCATCAGCTTCTACGCCAAGAAGGCCCGCGGCCTGATGGCCCGCTATGTCATCAAGGAACGGCTGCAGGATCCCGAAGGCCTGAAGGATTTCAATCTGGACGGTTACCGTTTCGACCCAGCTTCCAGCAGCGAAAACCAGCTGGTGTTCCTGCGCGACGAGCAGGCCTGAATACAGCGACCCCGGCTCAGGCCGGGGTCGCTGCCTGGGCAGTCACATCCACACGCTGATCGCGAAACGCCAGATAGTGCTGCAAAACCTGCTCCGGCGCCTCGACCTGCGGGTAGTGGCCGATATGCGGCAGCAACACGGTGTCCGGGGCGGGTATCAGCTGCCGATAGCGTTCCACCATGTGCGCACCCGATACCGGATCAACCGCACCGTCAATCACCCGCAATGGCACCCCGGTCCGCTGCATGGCAGCAAGCCAGCGGTCGCGATTGACCCGCCGCTCGGCGATATAGCGGATCAGCAGATGCATGACGCGAGGGCCGCGATTGAACTCGATCATGCGCCAGAAGGCATCCAGCTCGCGGTCATCCGGCTGGGTTTGCGGCCCAAACACCTTGCCGAAGGTGCGTGCCATCCGCTCCCGGCTGTAGAGACGCCCGATCAAGGAACCGATCGGACTCATCAACAGCTTCTGCAACAATACAGGGTGATGGGTCTCGGGAAATAACCCACCGTTGAGAAAACACAGCGAACGTAAAAAACCCGCCCCCTGCTCGTGCCGCGCCAGCAACTCCTGGGCGACACTGTCACCATAATCGTGCGCCAGCACGTGGTACTCGGCGATGTCGAGCGACCCCATCAGCGCCTGCTGCAGGTCGGCCTGGTCCAGCAAACTGTAGGGGTAATGTTGCGGCTTGTCGGAAAAGGCAAAGCCAATCATGTCCAGCGCGATCACCCGATAGCGTTCGGCAAGCGCCTGCCAGAGGTAATGCCAGTCCCAGGAGCCGGAGGGGAATCCATGGATCAGCAGGAGCGGCTCACCCGCCCCTGCTTCCCACCAGCGAATCTGGTGCCCGCGATAACGGAACACCTTCCCCTGAGCGGCCCAGTCGTCCAGGGCAATGCCGGTGACAGACACGGCTCAGGCATCGTAGCCCGGGTTGACACGGTCCAGCTTGCGCAGCAGCGCCGGCCATGCGATGCCCGCACCCGCGCCGTTGGTGACCTTCTTCATGGAGGCCACGGCACCGTCCAGAATCGACTGTGGAATCGGAATCAGCTCGGCATTCTGCGCCTGAGCGCGCACCTGGATTTCACAGCAGCGCTGCAGGGTATACATGGTCAGGAAGGCATCGGCGACCGACTTGCCGCAGGTCAGCAGACCATGATTGCGCAGCACCAGATTGTTGGCGCGACCCAGGTGAGCCTGCAGGCGCGGCTTTTCTTCATCGTTCAGGGCCACCCCTTCGTAGTCGTGGTAGGCCAGGCTGCTCAGCACAAAGATCGACTGCTGGGAGATCGGCAGAATACCGTCCTTCTGGGCGGATACGGCAATACCGGCAGCGGTATGCGTATGCATCACGCAGTTGGCATCGTGACGGACCTCGTGAATGGCGCTGTGGATGGTAAAGCCGGCCGGGTTGACGTTGTAGGGCGACTCTTCGATCTTGTTGCCCTGCAGGTCGATCTTGACCAGATTCGACGCGGTAACCTCTTCAAACATCAGGCCGTAGGGGTTGATCAGGAAATGCTCAGTGCCCGGAATCTTGGCAGAGATATGGGTGAAGACCAGATCATCCCAGCCGAACATGGCAATCAGGCGATACGCCGCGGCCAACTCGACACGGACCTGCCACTCTTCGGCGCTGACCTTGTTCTTCAGGCTGATATCGGACAGAGCATGCACTGCATTCATGGGGAGTAATCCTCTATTGTTGGAATAATGTAATCGGGCCCGTACAGGCGGCTGACGCTACAGGACATCCCCAGCGCTCGTGCGGCATACTGTGGGACGTTCAGTATCAGTGGAGTCTAGACGGTGACGGCAAAGCGGACTGTCAAACACATTACAGTGTCCGAGATGGGCAACAACCTGCAGCTGGCCAAGCTGTTGCAGCAGAATCGCTGGTTTGGAGAATTGCCCCAGGACGTTCTGGACGAGCTGTTGGCGCTGGCACGCATACGCACCCTGCAGGATGGCGAGTTTGTCTACGCCAAGGACGACCAGCCCGATGGGCTTTACGGCGTGATCAGCGGCAGCACCCGAATCAGCAATATCGGTCAGGACGGCCGTGAGGCAATTCTGGCCATTCTCAGCCCCGGCAGCTGGTTCGGAGAAATCTCGCTGTTCGATGGCCTGCCGCGCTCACATGATACCGTCGCCATCGGCCCGACCGAGCTGCTGATGATTCCCCGCCCGGCTTTTCATCAAATGCTGGAGCGGCGGCCGGAACTGTATCCGATGTTCATGCGCATTCTCTGCCGGCGCATCCGCATTTCCTTTGCCATGCTTGAGGATAGCGCCCTGCTGCCCCTGTCCTCACGGCTGGCCAAGCGCCTGCTGATGCACGCGCACAACTATGGACAGACTGACGACGAAGGGCGGCGCCCCTGTGTGCAGCTGTCACAGGAGTCGCTCGGCCAGATGCTCAACAGCTCACGCCAGAGCATCAATAAGCTGCTCAAGCGACTGGAAAGCCTTGGCTGGCTGAAGATTCAGTACGGTCAGATCATTCTTCTGGACGAGGACGCACTGACGCAGCTGGCCAGCGGCGCTCCGCTGCCCAGTGAGGACTGACGCTCAGCCACGCAACAACGCGGCAAACTCCTGCAGCCAAGGCTCGGCGTCGGTTTCCGGGGTCACGGTTTCGCTGGCATCCAGCTGCAACATCGCCAGCGCCTCGCTGGCCTGCAGCTCCAGCAGCAGCTCGCGGAACTGCTCACCAGCCATACAGAAGGTATCGCCATAAGCCGAATCACCGAGCGCAATCACGCCAAACGGCTTGCCGGTCAGCAGCGGGAAGCGGTCACGCATTTCATGAAACAGCGGCACTAGGGCGTCAGGCAGCTCACCCATTCCCGTGGTTGAGGTGCATACCAGCAGGGCGTCCGGGGCCAGCGCCAGCAGGGCGTCCAATGTCAGCGGCTGCAGGCGAGTCACTTGCACACCGGCATTGCCCAGCAGAGTCTGCGCTTCGTCCGCTACCAGGTTCGCGGTCCCGAATACCGAACCGCTGATGATCACCAGATGCATGAATCCCAATCCCCCAACCATTATTTCGATGCCGCATTATGCCCGAAACAGGCAACCAGCGTCGTGGCAGCCTTATGCTGCCGCTGGACAGCCCCGGACCTTGCTATAGAATGGGCCAACACGCAACCCGGACGGATACCGCATGATCAACGCGAAGCTACTGCAGCTCGTCGTCAACGCCTCCAACGACGGCATCGTCGTTGCCGAGAAGGAAGGAGACGACAACATCCTTATCTACGTGAATCCGGCCTTTGAGGCGCTCACCGGCTACAGTGCCGACGAGATCCTCTACCAGGACTGCCGGTTTCTGCAGGGTGATGATCGCGATCAGGAGGCTCTGCAGCAGATGCGCGACGCCATCAGCGCGGGGCGTCCGTGCCGGGTGACATTGCGCAACTACCGTAAGGACGGAAGCCTGTTCTGGAATGAACTGTCCGTGACCCCCGTGCTCAATGACGCCGATCAGTTGACCTACTTCATCGGCATCCAGAAGGACGTGACGGCAAGGGTAGAAGCGGAGCGCCGGGTCAAGGAGCTGGAACAGGAACTTGACGCCCTGCGCGCGGCAACCTGAGCCGGTCAGCTGTCAAAGTGTCCCGACAGCAGCAGCTGCAGACGGCTAACCAACTCCCGATCCATCCCTCCCAGACTGTGCATACCGGCTGCGGCGAACGCCTCGGCCTGCAGCGCGCAACACCCACCCGCCAGCGCCATCTCGCACTCCAGATGCTGATTCAGCAATAACAGCTGACGCTGCAGCAATGCAGAGTCCAGCGGGGCCTCGCTGAACAGCACCAGGAGCCTGCAACCCGCACGCTCTGTTGCCTGCAACAGACTGGCGGTGTCCGGCAGCGTCGGGAGAAAACCCAGATTTACCTGTGCCTCGACAAGCAGAGCGGCCATCGCCAGGGCCTCCATTTCGACCTCGGCACCCTGCAGGTTGACCAGCAGCACCAGCGACCGCCCCGGCTCCCGATAGGCGCATCTCTGCAACAGCCGCCCACGCAACAACCCGTCAAGCAGCACTGCCTCGGCACTGCCCCGGCGCTGTCGCTGCTGCAGCGGCAACAGCACACCGTTGAGCGCTGACGCCATCGGCATGGCGGCCAGCAGCTGCTCATAGCGGCGTTCGAGCAGGGTCAGATCGAAAGCCTGCAGCGTCTCCTCAAGGCGTTCCTGCCACTGCTCCAGCGCTGTCGATACCGACGGCGTCACCTCCGGGCCTGGCGCATCCGCTTCCCCGCGGTCAATGATCGAGCCGACCTTGCTGACCGCAACGCCCTTGGCTATCCAATTGGTGATAGCGCGGACACGCTCAATGTCTCTTTGCGAGTAAAGCCGATGGCCGCTGTCGGTACGGTGCGGCACCAGCAGCCCGTAGCGGCGCTCCCAGGCTCGCAGCGTGATAGGATTGACACCCGTCAGCCGCGCAACTTCACGGATCGGGTAGAGGGTTTCGAGGGCCATTGGCTGTTCGCCGTCAGCTGCTTCATTCATCGCGTCATGTCCATGGGAGATCGCCATCGCGATCCGAGGGTCTGGTAGGACAACTTGTACCAGTATTGTACACGAACAGCCACCAGGTACCGAATTGTTACATCAAGTTGTACGACCAACGCACAAGAGCGTGCTAAGATCCCCTCCTCGAATCGAACCAGATGCGCCTTACTCACTGCGCACCGAGGATCCTAACCCATGCAGAGCCGTTTGCCGAACACACCGCAGGCGCCAGATACCATCCTGATCACCGGTGGCGCCCGGCGAATTGGTCTGCATTGTGCCGAACGCTTTGTCGCCGACGGCTACCGGGTCATCATTACCTGTCGCCAGCCGCGCTCGGCTTTGCCCGAAGCCCTTGAGGTGATGCTGGCAGACTTTTCGACGGCCGACGGCATACAGCGCTTCATCGACGAGCTGCAGGATCGCGCTCCGCGACTGCGCGCCATCATCCACAACGCGTCGTTGTGGATGGACGACAGCGAGGGTGCCAGCGCCCTGCAGCAGATGTTCATGGTGCACATGCAGGCGCCCTACCTGATCAACCAGCAATGCCGCAATCTGTTTGTACCCGGCGCAGCCGCCGACATCATCCATCTTAGTGATGATGTTACCCGCAAGGGCAGCGCACGCCATATCGGGTATTGCGCCACCAAGACCGGCCTGGAGGGGCTGACCCGCTCCTTTGCCGCCAGCCTGGCCCCTGCAGTCAAGGTCAACGCCATTACCCCGGCGCTGATCATGTTCAACCCCGAGGACGATGCCGACTACCGCGCGCGCGCGCTGAACAAATCGGCATTGGGCATCGAGCCCGGACCGGATGTCGTCTACCAGTCCATCCGCTTTCTGATGGATAACCCCTATATCACCGGAAGCTGCCTGCCACTGAACGGCGGCCGGCATCTCAAGTAAGCCGAAGAGACCACGACATGAGCCTGGAAAAACTGACGAAAAACTACCTCGACGTCCTCACCAACCTGGGAGAGCAGCCGGAGCGTGATGGCCTCAAGGGCACACCGGAGCGCGCCGCCAAGGCCATGCAGTTCCTCTGCCACGGCTACAACCAGTCGCTGGACGAGATCGTCAACGGCGCACTGTTCGACTCCGACAACGACGAGATGGTGATCGTCAAGGACATCGAGCTGTACTCGCTGTGCGAGCACCATATGCTGCCGTTCATCGGCAAGGCCCATGTTGCCTACATCCCGACCGGCAAGGTAATCGGTCTGTCCAAGGTCGCGCGCATCGTCGACATGTTCGCCCGTCGTCTGCAGATTCAGGAAAACCTGACTCGCCAGATCGCCGAGGCTGTTCAACAAGTCACCAATGCCAAGGGCGTTGCGGTGGTGATCGAGGCCAAGCACATGTGCATGATGATGCGCGGCGTCGAGAAGCAGAACTCGTCGATGCACAGCTCGGTGATGCTGGGCGCCTTCCGGGAGTCGGTCAATACCCGCCAGGAATTTCTGCAACTGATCAGCCGGAGCAACTGACCATGAGCCAGCTCGCGCCAGGCATGGCCCGTATCCGCATCAAGGATCTGCGCCTGCGCACCTATATCGGCATCAAGGAGGAGGAAACCCTCAATCAGCAGGATATCCTCATCAACGCCACCATCCTCTATCCGGCCGCCAATGCGGTCAGCGTCAATCAGATCGAGCAGGCGCTGAATTATCGCACCATCACCAAGGCGATGATTCGGCATGTCGAAGACAATCGCTTTGCGCTGCTTGAACGCCTGACCCAGGAACTGCTCGACATCGTCATGCAGCACGAGCAGGTGCGTTACGCCGAGGTTGAAGTCGACAAACCGCATGCGCTGCGTTTTGCCGAGTCAGTTTCCATCACCCTCAGCGCCGCGCGCGACTGAGGCTGATTGACAATACCCGGCTGGCAATTATCCTTGCGCTCAGAGTCGGCGTGCCATTAAGGCGCGCCATCTTCCGCCATCGCTGCATGAAGGAACCCCGACCATGACCAAGCAGGAGCGTCTCGAACTGGAAGCCGCTGCCTTCCGCAACCTCGTCAGCCATCTGCGCAACCGCAAGGACGTGCAGAATATCGACCTGATGACCCTCGCCGGTTTCTGCCGCAACTGCCTGTCCAAATGGTACAAGGCGGCCGCCGACGACATGGATATCGAACTTAGCATGGATGAGGCGCGCGAAGCCGTCTATGGCATGCCCTATGCCGAGTGGAAGGCCAAGTATCAGACCGAAGCCTCCCCGGAACAGAAAGCCGCCTTTGACAAGGCGCAGAAACAGGACAAAGCATGACCCCCGAGCAGTTTATCGCCCGCCTGGGCACGCCTGAACACCAGTTCGCCGAGACTCTGGCCTTTATCGATGCCCACTACGAGCATCAACCGACCGCGTTCGATAACGGCCCGGTGCACAACAGCGCAGAGCAGAATCAGGGCTCCTGCAAAGTGCTGGCAATGGCGCTTGACCGTGGGTTGAGTGATGAGCAGGCACTGCATTGCTTTGCCGAGCATTACCGTTCGGTACTGCAGACACCGGACGGCAGTGATCACGCCAACATCCGCGCCCTGCAGCGAGGCGGCCTCGCCGCCGTGCGCTTCGACGGTACGCCACTGACCCGCCGGCAGAGCTGAGCTATGGCCGTCAAACAGCTGCAGCCGGTCGGCGACTTCCCGCCGACCGGCATTTTCCGCCGACTGTTCGCCGCAGGCTACGACCTGTTGCTGCTGCTGGCAGCCTTGATGGTCGCCACACTGGTCTATCTCAGTGCCCACATCTGGATCAGCGGCGAAGCAGCCGCCCACGCCGAAGCCGAACAGGGCGCCTACGTCGGCGATCCTGTTCTTACCTTGATCGTGATTGTCATCACCATCGGCTTTTACAGCTGGTTCTGGACCAAGAAGGGCCAGTCGCTCGGCATGCAGGCCTGGCGTATTCGCCTGCAGCAGCCCGACGGCAGGTCCATCACCGGGCGTCAGGCCCTGATTCGTCTCGCCGTAGCCCAGCTGTCATGGCTCTGCGGCGGGCTCGGATTTCTCTGGCAATTGTGGGACGGCGAGTCGCGCAGCTGGCATGACATCGCCTCAGGAACCCGACTGGTTACCCTGCCCAAGGGCACCTTCAAGGACTGATTCGTCAGTCCTTGCAGCAGCTACACCAAGCCGACCCCGCCGCTAACTCAGCCGCGCGCTGGTTGGCGCGGTAACCCGGCAGCTCGGCAAGCCGGTATCAACCGGCCCGCCGCAGCAGGTAACTCCCGAGCACCACCAGCAGGCCAATCGGCAGCAACACGGCGATCAACGGCGAAAAACCAAACACCAGACTGGACGGCCCCAACAGGTCCTGACCAATCTGAAAGACGAAGCCGACCAGCACCCCGGTGAACAGACGCTGCCCCATGGTCACCGATCGCAGCGGACCGAATACGAAGGACACCGCCACAAACACCAGTGCTGCCGTCGCCAGCGGCTGGAACAGTTTTTTCCAGAACGCCAGCCAGTACGGCTGATTGTCCAGCCCCTGGTCTGCCAGATACTTCTGATATTGCCAGATCCCGGTCAACGGCAACGCATCCGCATCCAGCACCACAACGCGCAGCAATTCGGGGGACAGATGGATATTCCAGCGCTCCTCAAGATTGGCGGTCACCGTGCTTTCACCGGACTCGGCAAAACGGGTGGCACGCACATCCTCCATCAGCCAGTCATGTTCCTGCACGGTTGCACGACTGGCGAAACTGGCTTCGAGCAGATGACGCTGATCATCAAAGCGGTAACGGGTCACGCCATACAGCACCCCGTTGGGTTGCACCGCGTTGATATGCAGAAAATCGTTGCCCTCGCGGTGCCAGAGTCCCTTGGACCGCAGCGCCTCGTTACTGCCGACGGCGATTGCCTTGCGGCTGGCTGCCATGTTTTCGCTGTAGGGCGCCACGTACTCGCCGACCAGCACACCCAGCAGCATCAGCACCAGCAAGGGCTTCATCACCGCAAGGGTAATACGGGCGATAGAGACCCCGGCCGCCCGCATGATAGTCAACTCGGAGTTGCTCGCCAGCGTCCCCAGCCCGACCAGACAGCCAACCAGCGCTGCCAGCGGCAGCAGATCGTGCAGTCTGCGTGGCAACGACAGCAGCGTGAAGTTCAGCGCCTGCGCTGCCCCGTAGCCGCCCTTGAGCTCGTCCAGCTCGTTAATATAGGCAAACAGCAGATCCAGCCCGAGAATCACGGCCAGTACTACCAGAATGCTGAGCAGTACAGCACTGCCAATATGCCGATCAAGCCGCCGCATGCGCACCTCCCTGGGCACGATTGGGCGCCGTTAACGTACGCCAGTTGAACCCAAGCCCTATCAGCAGGAACAACCCATGTACCCACCACAGGCCAAGCGCCGGTGGCAACTTGCCGGACTCGATCCAGCCGCGGGCACTGATCAGCAGTGCCAGATAGGCCATATACAGCAGAATTGCCGGCAGCAGCTTGAGGAACCGTCCCTGCCGCGGATTGACCCGCGCCAACGGTACGGCAAAGAAGGCGACGATCGGCACCAGCAACGGAATAGCGATGCGCCACTGCAGCTCGGCACGCTCATCCAGCCCGTCCTCGCTAAGTAGCTGGGCAGTACTCATCGCTTCACGATCACTGATCTCGGTCTGCACTTCCGGCTTGGGCAGCAACACACCGTAGGTGTCATAGGAAATACTGCGGAAATTGGCCGCACCGGGCTGACCTTCGTAACGGAAACCGTTTTTCAGCACCAGATAGCGACTGCCATCCGGATTAAGCTCCTGGGTACCGGACTCGGCCACCAGCACCCCCAGCACCGCGTCTTCGCCCTGGCCGCGGCGCTCGGTAATGAAAACGTCCTGCAATTCGGTACGGTCATCCGACAAGCCGCCGGCGTAGGTTACCCGCTGGCCGCTGCCCAGCGCCTGAAACCGGCCGGCAGAGAGCGTGTCGAATTCGGTCAGGGCATCCTGCTGATTGAGCAGTTGCTGGGTCTTGAGCACACCCGCCGGTGCACCCCAAAAACTCAGCAACGCGACCAGCAGCGCAACCAGCAGCGCCGGCCCCTGGGTATAGGCCAGCAGTTTGCGGTCACTCATTCCGGTGGCCGACAGCACGGTCATCTCGCTGTCGAGGTACAAACGCCCGTAGGCCAGCAGAATGCCGAGAAACAGCCCCAGCGGCAGGATCAGCACCAAAAAGCCCGGCATCCGGTAGGCCATGATGGAAAACAGCACCGCCGCGTCAAGCTGACCGGCAGCCGCCTGCGCCAGGTACTTGATGAAGCGCCCGCTGACAATGATCAGCAGCAGCACGCCGCTGACCGCCGTCAGGGTCAGCAGCACCTCGCGACTCAGATAACGAAAAACAATCACGGATAAGGTCCTTGGCTCCGGGGTCTTTAAGGGGCTGCACGAATAGGCCAGAATGCAGGACTGACATGTCTGCCAGCAGCAGCCCGACAGACACCCACGGGAATTTGCCCGTATTATCAGCCAATCATCTCGATTTGTCTTGGGGAGCACCATGGAGTTCAACGTAAAGCACGGCGCACTGGAAACCATCAAATGCGGCTGTCTGGTTGTCGCGGTCAACGAAGGCAAGACGCTGAGTGGGCCGGCGGCGGATCTGGACAAGGCTTGCGGCGGGCAATTGAGCACCGCGCTGAAAAACGGCGACCTCAGTGGCAAGAGCGGCAGCAGCCTGATGCTGTTCGCCCTCCCCGGCATCGCTGCCCAGCGTGTGCTGCTGCTCGGCAGCGGCAAGGATGAGGCGCTGAGCGACCGCGCCTGGCGCAAGCTGGTGCAGCAGGCTCTGACGGCAGTCAAGGCAGGTCCGGCGAGCGACGCCGTGTTTGCGCTCAACACCAGCGGCGTGAAGAACCGCACCGCCGCCGAGCAAACCCGCCTGCTGGTCGAGGCCTGCTACGACAACCTGTACGGCTTTGACCAGTTCAAGAGCAAGAAGGCCGACAAACCAAAGCTGAAAAAGCTCAGCCTGTGGACCGCCGACAAGGCAGACGCTGACGCACTCAAACAGGCAATTGCCGAAGGCGCCGCCATCAGCGAAGGCATGGCTCTGACCCGCGACCTGGGCAATCTGCCGGGCAACGTCTGCACTCCCACTTACCTGGCCAACCAGGCCAAGGCGCTCGCCAAGGACCACAAGACACTCGAAGTCGAAGTGCTCGACGAGAAAGCCATGAAGGCCCTTGGCATGGGCGCCCTGCTGGCGGTCAGCGCCGGCAGCGCCGAGCCGGCCAAGCTGATCCGCATCAGCTACAACGGCGGCAAGACCAAGGACAAGCCGCATGTTCTGGTCGGCAAGGGCATCACCTTCGACACCGGCGGCATCAGCATCAAACCAGCCGCGACCATGGACGAAATGAAATACGACATGTGCGGCGCCGCAACCGTACTCGGCGTGGTCAAGGCAGTCGCCAGCCTGCAGCTGCCAATCAATCTGGTTGGTTTGATTGCCTCGGCCGAGAACATGCCGAGCGGCACCGCGACCCGCCCAGGCGACATCGTCACCAGCATGTCCGGCCAGACCATTGAAATTCTCAACACCGATGCCGAAGGCCGCCTGGTGCTGTGCGACGCACTGACCTACGCCGAACGCTTCAAGCCTGCCAGCGTGATCGATATCGCCACCCTGACCGGTGCCTGCATTGTCGCCCTGGGCAGCAACGCCTCCGGCCTGATGGGCAACAACGACGAGCTGATCGCGCAGTTGCTGGATGCCGGCACCCGCGCCGGTGACCGCGCCTGGCAACTGCCGCTGTTCGAGGAATATCAGGAGCAGCTCGACAGCCCGTTTGCCGACATGGCCAACATCGGCGGCCCCAAGGCCGGCACCATCACCGCTGGCTGCTTCCTGTCGCGTTACACCAAGGCCTACCCGTGGGCGCACCTGGATATCGCCGGCACCGCCTGGATCAGCGGCGGCAAAGACAAGGGCGCCACCGGCCGACCGGTTCCGCTGTTGATGCAATACCTGCTTTCTCAGGCTGGCGCCTGATACAGCAGCCACAAGCTGCAAGCGACAAGCCTCAAACCGAGCCGGTGTTGCGGTTTTAGCTTGCAGCTTGCGGCTTGAAGCTTGAAGCTACCCCCATGACCCGCATCGATTTCTATCTGCTTTCCAGCGACCAGCCGGACACCCGGCTGGCGTACGCCTGCCGCCTGGCCCACAAGGCCTGGCACAAGGGCCACAAGGTATACCTGCACTGTCCGGACGAAGCGACCACGCGCACGGTCGACGACTTGCTGTGGTCGTTCCGACGCGACGCTTTTGTGCCCCATGTCGTACTCGGCGAAGGTCCGGAAGAGCCGGTCGCCTGTGGCTGGGCAGACCAGCCAGGCAGCTATAACGACCTGCTGATCAACCTCTCGGACCAACCGCCACCCTTCTTCAGCCGTTTCCAGCGGCTGGCAGAAATTGTCATCGAGCACGACCCGGTGCGCCTGCCCGCGCGCGACCGCTTCCGTTTGTACCGTGAACGGGGCTATCCTCTGAATTCCCACCCCATTCGGACAGCAGGATGAACCATGAAGCAGCGCGATCCCTCGGAGCCGTCACGGCTGCTGGAAGATCTGGAGTCGATCCGCACGCTGCTGGATGAACATCCCGAGGCAGCAGCGGACGCCGCAGCGGTCGATGGCCAGATGGATATTCCGTTGCTGCGGGATGTCATCCTCAATCCAAACGAGCCACCACTGAGTGCTGTCGACCCTGCAGAACCGCCGATACCCCAGGCGCCGATCAGCAAGTCGCATAATCCGTTTCTGCCCTACGCCTCCCTGGCACGACTGGCTGAAGAGCGCATGCAGCTGGACCAGTTGCTGACCCAGCAGACCCAAAGCCAGCCGTTGCCCGCCACCAGCAGTGCCCGCGAGATGCGCCTGGAGGCGAGATTGCAGTCAGAGGCCCAGCTGCTGTTGCAAGGAGTGATCGACGACCTGATTCCAACCATAGAAGCAGAGCTGCGCAAGCGCATGCAGAGCCGGCTGCAGCAGATTGTTCGCGAGCAGCTCAAGTAGCCCGCCAGCGTTATTGCAAAGGGCGAGCACCAAAACCGCCGGCAATACAATTATTCCGTCCAGTCTCGCCCGACGGGCTGGGCCTTGATCGCCTCCGCCCGCTATAATGGCGGCTTTTCCTGCGCGCTCGACGCCTGCCGCGTCACCAGCGCTCGCCACTCCTGAACAGCCGGATAGCCACGACACCCATGGACAAGACTTACCAGCCCCACGCCATCGAAACTTCCTGGTACCAGACCTGGGAGCAGAACAACTATTTCGCTCCCCAGGGCTCGGGCGAGTCCTACACCATTGCCCTGCCGCCGCCGAACGTGACTGGTAGCCTGCACATGGGTCACGGCTTCAACAATGCGATCATGGACGCGCTGATCCGCTTCCGCCGTATGCAGGGCCGCAACACCCTGTGGCAACCGGGCACCGACCATGCCGGTATCGCCACCCAGATGGTGGTTGAGCGCCAGCTCGCTGCACAGGGCGTCAGCCGCCACGACCTGGGCCGCGAGAAATTCCTCGAAAAGGTCTGGGAATGGAAGGAAGAGTCTGGCGGCAACATCACTCGCCAGATTCGTCGCCTTGGCAGTTCGGTAGACTGGAGCCGCGAACGCTTCACCATGGACGATGGTCTGTCCGAGGCGGTCAAGGAAGCCTTCGTGCGCCTGCATGAGGACGGCCTGATCTACCGCGGCAAGCGCCTGGTCAATTGGGACCCGAAACTGCACACCGCGATTTCCGATCTGGAAGTGGAAAACCACGACGAGCAGGGCTCGCTGTGGAACCTGCGCTACCCGCTGGCTGATGGCGCCACTACCGCCGACGGCAAGACCTATCTGATCGTCGCCACCACTCGCCCGGAAACCATGCTGGGTGACAGCGCAGTTGCGGTTAACCCGGAAGACGAACGCTATCAGGCGCTGATCGGCAAGTTTGTCGAGCTGCCACTGGTGGGTCGCCGCATCCCGATCATCGCCGACGACTACTGCGACCCGGAATTCGGTACCGGCTGCGTGAAGATGACCCCGGCCCACGACTTCAACGACTACGAAGTCGGCAAGCGCCACAGCCTGCCGCTAATCAACGTGCTGGACAAGAACGCCGCCGTCCTGGCCCGCGCCCAGGTGTTCAACATCGACGGCAGCGTCAACAACGACATCGACGCCACCCTGCCCGAAGCCTACGCTGGCCTCGACCGCTTCGACGCGCGCAAGAAAATCGTCGAAGACTTCGACGCCCTCGGCCTGCTCGAAAAGATCGAACCCCATGCGCTCAAGGTGCCCAAGGGCGACCGCTCGGGCGTGGTCATCGAGCCGTGGCTGACCGACCAGTGGTACGTCTCCACCAAGCCGCTGGCCGAGCCGGCGATTGCTGCGGTTGAGGACGGCCGTATCCAGTTCGTGCCCAAGCAGTACGAAAACATGTACTTCAGCTGGATGCGCGACATTCAGGACTGGTGTATCTCTCGTCAGCTGTGGTGGGGCCACCGCATCCCGGCCTGGTACGACGAAGCCGGTAACGTCTACGTTGGCCGTGACGAAGAAGAAGCCTATCGCAAGGCGCTGGAAAGCAACGACCGTGAAGCGGAAGCAGAGCTGCCAACCCTGGACGAACTCAAAAATGCTGCCATCGCCTGCGGCCTGGGCGTGCTGCGTCAGGATGAAGACGTGCTCGACACCTGGTTCAGCTCGGGCCTGTGGACCTTCTCCACCCTTGGCTGGCCGGAACAGACCGAAGCGCTGAAAACCTTCCACCCGACCGACGTGCTGGTCACCGGCTTCGACATCATCTTCTTCTGGGTCGCCCGCATGATCATGCTGACCATGCACCTGATGAAGCATGACGACGGCACGGCGCAGATCCCGTTCAAGACCGTCTACGTGCACGGTCTGGTGCGCGACGGTCAGGGCCAGAAGATGTCCAAGTCCAAGGGCAACGTACTCGACCCGCTGGACATCATCGACGGCATCGACCTCGAATCGCTGGTCAAGAAACGCACCAGCGGTATGATGCAGCCGAAGCTGGCGGCCAAGATCGAGAAGCAAACCCGCGCCGAATTCCCGGACGGCATCGCCGCCTACGGTACCGACGCGCTGCGCTTCACCAACTGCTCGCTGGCCTCCACCGGCCGCGACATCAAGTTCGACATGGGCCGCGTCGAAGGCTACCGCAACTTCTGCAACAAGATCTGGAACGCCGCCCGTTACGTGATGATGCAGTGCGAAGACAAGGACACCGGCGTCAACGGTGAACCCGTCGAGCTGACGCTGGCTGACCGCTGGATTATCTCCCAGCTGCAGCGTACCGAAGCCGAAGTGACCCGCCAGCTGGATCAGTTCCGCTTCGACCTGGCCTCCAACGCACTCTACGAGTTCATCTGGAACCAGTACTGCGACTGGTATCTGGAGCTGTCCAAGCCGGTACTGTGGGACGAAAACGCGCCGGCCGAGCGTCAACGCGGTACCCGTCGCACTCTGGTCCGGGTACTGGAAACGGCCCTGCGCCTGGCGCACCCGTTCATGCCCTTCATCACCGAAGAAATCTGGCAGCGCATCGCGCCGATGGCTGGCAAGAGCGGCCCGACCATCATGCTGCAACCCTGGCCGGAAGCGGACAACAGCCGCATCGACGCCGGCGCCGAAGGCGATGCCGAGTGGCTGAAATCGCTGATTCTGGGTGTGCGCAACATCCGCGGCGAGATGAACGTAGCGCCCGGCAAGGAGCTGGAAGTCTTGCTGCGCAAGGCAAGCGACGAGGACGTTCGCCGCCTGAGCGAAAACGAAGCCTTCCTGAAGAAACTGGCCAAGCTGTCCAGCGTGCAGGTGCTGGCCGAAAACGAGGAAGCGCCGCTGGCGGCTACCGCACTGGTCGGCGAGCTGGAAGTGCTGGTGCCGATGGCCGGCCTGATCGACAAGACCGCCGAGCTGGCCCGTCTGGACAAGGAAATCGGCCGCCTCGACGGCGAGGTCAAGCGCATCGGCGGCAAGCTGTCCAACGCCGGTTTCGTCGACAAGGCCCCGGCTGCGGTGATCGACAAGGAACGCGCCAAGCTGGCCGACGCCGAGCAGGCCCTGGCTCAGCTGAGCGAACAGCGCGCCCGTATCGCCAGCCTGTAACCCCACCTGACCCTGCCGCTCACCGGGCGGCAGGGTCGCCCTGAGTGATTGCGGATCGTCCCATGCCCATCGACAACAGCATCGTTCACCAGATTCACAAGAAGCCCGACGGCCAACCGGCCAGCCTGACCCTGCGTGACGCCGAGCTGGCCAGCTCCGAAGCACTGGAGCAACTGCTGGCCGGCCTGATCGAGGCCTACAACAGCAAGCCCAACAAGGCCTGGGGCTACTTCCACGAGGAAAGTGGCGCCTACCCCTTCAGCGGCTGGCTGCAGCAACTGGTGGATCAGGAACTGGACTTCGTGCGCTTTTCCAGTCAGGCGACCGAGCACCTCAAGACCCTGATGGAAGGCTCCAACCTGGCGCTCGGCGGGCACGTGCTGTTCATCCGCTACCGTCAGGGCATGACCGCGTTTCTGGTCATCGCTTTGCTGCACCACACCGAAGGCGTGACCGTAACCGACGAGCTGGATGTGGCCGCTGCCCGCCACCTGGATCTCTCCAGCCTGAACATGGCGGCACGCATCAACCTGACCGAGTGGAAGCAGAACGCCAGCGCGAAAAACTATATCTCGTTTATTCGCGGGCGCAGCGGCAAGAGGGTGTCGGACTACTTCCGCGACTTCATCGGCTGCGTGGAAGGCTCCAACCCGGAGGAAGACACCAACACCCTGCTGCAGGCCTTCAGCGACTACGTCGGCGAAGCCTCCCTTGAGCCCGAGCTGGTCAAGGACAAGGCCAAGGCGATGAGCAGCTACGTCAACAGCCAGAGCCGTGCCGGTGAGCAGGTCGCACTGGAAGAACTGTCGGGCGTGATCGACGAAGAGCATCCCCGCGCCTTCTACGACTACATCCGCAACAAGGACTACGGCCTGAATCCGGAGATGCCCGCCGACAAGCGCGCAATCAACAATTTCATGCGCTATTACGGCAAGGCCGATGGCCTGTCGATCAGCTTTGAGTCACATCTGCTTGGCGAGCGGGTGGAGTACGACGAGAGCGAAGACGCCCTGGTTATCCGCCACCCGCCCAAGGGGCTGGTACAGCAACTGCGCAACAAGCGGCGCTGAGCGCCGCTTGCCTCACCTCAGGGCTTGATCCGGTAGCCGGTGCGGAAGATCCACCAGACCGCAGTGGTGCACAGAGTCAGAAACACCAGCGTCATCCCTACGCTCACGCCAATGTGCACATCAGCCGCGCCGTAGAAGCTCCAGCGGAAACCGCTGATCAGATACACCACCGGGTTGAACAGCGTCACCGTTTGCCAGAAGGGCGGCAGCATGGTGATCGAGTAAAAGCTGCCGCCCAAAAACGCCAGCGGTGTGACAATCATCAGCGGGATGATCTGCAGCTTCTCGAAACCATCCGCCCAGACGCCGATGATGAAACCGAACAGGCTGAAGGTCACCGCCGTCAGGATCAGAAAGCCGAGCATCCAGACCGGGTGCTGGATTTCGTAATCGACAAACAAACGTGCTGTAAGCAGCACGAGCAAGCCGAGCAGCACCGATTTGGTCGCAGCCGCGCCGACATAACCGACAACTATTTCTACCGGCGACACCGGTGCCGACAGTACTTCGTAGATGGTGCCGGTAAAACGCGGCATGTAGATGCCGAACGACGCATTGGAGATGCTCTCGTTCAGCAACATCAGCATGATCAGGCCCGGAATGATGAAGGCACCGTAGCTGACCCCGTCCACCTCGGTCATGCGGGTGCCGATTGCAGCACCGAACACGATGAAATACAGCGAGGTCGAGATTACCGGCGAGGCGATACTCTGCAGCCGGGTGCGCATCATGCGCGCCATTTCCGACAAATAGATCGCCTTTACTCCGTAAAGATTCATGCGGCGCTCCCAGTTGCCTGTTCGTCTGTCTGCGCCCGGCTGTGCACCAACCCGACGAAAATGTCCTCCAGCGAGCTCTGACTGGAGTGCAGGTCACGTACCTCGATGCCGAGCTGATCGATGCGCTTGAGCAGTTCCGCGATGCCACTCTGCTCCGCCTTGGCATCAAACGTATACACCAGTGCATGCCCCTGCTCTGCCAGCACCAAAGGGTAGCCGGCGAGCGCCTCGGGCACCGCCTCCAGCGGCTGCTGCAACTGCAAGGTAAGCTGGCGGGTGCCCAACTGCTGCATCAGGGTGTTCTTGTCTTCGGTAAGAATCAGCTCCCCCTGGCGAATCACACCAATGCGGTCGGCCATTTCCTCGGCCTCTTCGATGTAGTGAGTCGTGAGGATGATAGTGACGCCGCGCTGCTGCAGCCGTCGCACCATGTTCCACATGTCACGGCGCAACTCGACGTCAACGCCCGCAGTGGGTTCATCAAGGAACAGTACCTCGGGCTCGTGCGCCAGCGCCTTGGCAATCAGCACCCGGCGCTTCATGCCACCGGACAGCGCCATGATTCGCTCATGGCGCTTGTCCCACAACGAAAGCTCGCGCAGGATCTGCTCCAGCAGCGCGTCGTTGCGCGGCTTGCCGAACAGGCCACGACTCAGGCGCACCGTAGCCCAGACGCTGTCGAACATGTTGTTGGTCAGCTCCTGCGGCACCAGGCCGATCCGACTGCGCGCCTTGCGGTACTCGCGCACGTTGTCGTAGCCGTCGACCAGCACCCGGCCGCTGCTGGCGTTGACCAACCCGCAGATGATGCTGATCATGGTGGTCTTACCGGCGCCATTGGGGCCCAGCAGGGCGAAGATCTCGCCACGTCGAATGCTCAGGCTGACGCCCTTGAGCGCCCGGAACCCGGTCTCGTAGGTTTTGGTCAGGTTGTCTACAACGATGATGCTGTCCACACTCCCCCCAACAATCATGACTCGAATGGATCGCTGTGCAGCCTTCGCAGCCCAGCCAGCGATCAGTCAGCATACGCCCATCCGGCGTTCCACGCAGCCGCCCGCCGTTGACCTGCCGCCGATCCTGAACTAAACCTTTTTCACAGAGATGGTAATCCGTCGCCCCATCATCAAAAGAATAATAAATGGGAGGCACAGGCCATGCTGAACCTGTTGCTGGCTGTTTTGCTGTTACCGGTAGTTGCGATCAACGTGATCGGCCCCTGGCTGATTCTGCGCACCCAGCGGATTCCGGCCAGAGTACGCTTCAACAACACCGATCACGCGCGCTTCCTCGCTGATCGCGGGGAGGTCTTCCGGCGGCTTGATGAGCAGCTCCAGGCACTGGAGTTCGCCCATGTTGGCTCCTCGGTTTTGCCTTCCAGCCACACCACAAGCCACTTTTCGCTGTACGTTCATCCACGCGATCAGGCCGCCGCAATGCTGGTAACCATGACCACTGGCAAGCGCCGGGTGACCTACGCCGAGTTTACCCAGCTGTATGCAGACGGCAGCCTGCTGGATGTCCACAACGCCCCCAGCCTCTCCTCCTATCCCTCCATGCCCTGCCGCATCGGCGTGCGCATGACCGGCGTGAACAACCTGAAGCGCCTGTTCAGCACCCTGCAACACCTGCGCGCATGCCTGCCGAATTCGGCAGCGGCCATCGCCTACCCGAAAGATCAGGGCTTTGCTCCAATCGAACGATTCCTGGCGCGCGAGTCCGACGAACTGGTCGCTCAGGGGTACTGCACTCCAGACATAGACAGCCAGGGAAGACGCGGACTGACGTTGAAAGGCGCACTGCTGCTGACCTGGAAAAACGCCTGGCCCGGCAGGCTGGTTTTCAACCTGCTTGAGCAACGTCACACCCGGCTCTTGCTGACGGGCTCAGCCCCGTAACCGGCGGCGGGGGAAGCCCGCCGCCGGCAGAGCTCAGGCCGCGCGAATGCGGAAACCGAAGCGTGGAAAGTGAACGTGTACCAGCCCCGCGCGTTCGTCCTCGCGGGCAATGATGATCTCTTCCGCCCCCTCGAACAGCAGGGTACCTGCCACTTCGTCGGTGCCGTAATCAACTGCACTGACGGTCACCGCCTGACCAGTCTCAAAGCCACCCAGGCTGGCAATGGCATCAGCTGGCAGCGCAGCGGGCGCGCTGTCGCGGGCAACGGCAATGGCCTGTTCGCCACTCATCTGGGTATGGGAGCCGTGACCGAAGTCAGCAACCCGTTGCATCCAGGCACGCACCGCCGGATACGGGTCCAGCGCTGCGGCCACCGCACGGTTGCTGGCGACAAACCAGAGCGCATGGTAGTGGGCAAAATCAGCCACGCTGGGATGCTCACCCAGCAGGAAGTCGCCATCGCGCTCCAACTGCAGCTCCAGACGCGACAGCAGAGCCGGCCACTGGCTCAGCGCCACATCGGTCTCGAGGCGGCTGGCGCTGCCCCCGCTAAACAGCTTCTGACGGTCGGCAACAAAGGCCTTGATCACCTGCTCAGGCATGCCGGCAAAGCGTTCGGCCAGCCCCTGCGGCTGGAAGTTGATGGCAACCGCATGCTGAAACAATACCTGATCAGCCAATTGGGCGAGGCCGGCAGCGGCCGCTTCCTGGCCCTCGGGAAACAGCGCAGGAGCGGCCTTTTCCTGCTCAAGTCGACGTGCGATCAACGCCGTATCACAGTAAATGTCGGCGCCGATCTGCAGCACCGGAGTGCGTCGATAGCCACCGGTCAATGCGGTCAGATCAGGCTTTGGCATGACTGGCGGAATCATGACCGAATGCCACGACAGGCCTTTGAAACCGAGCATCAGACGCGCCTTTTCGGCAAAGGGAGATTGCGGGTAATGGTGCAGAATCAGATCAGTCATGACAGCTCTCCGGCAAATTGAGCAGCCACTTTAGACCGTTGAAAGCAGCGCTGACTAGTCTCTCGGCGCGCCTGATGAGATCTCATCCAGCTGACTGATGAGCTGCTCCTTGGCCTTGCGTGTCAGCGCCTTTATGGCGATTTCCTGCCGCAGGGCGTCGCCCTGATCGACGCACTCACGTCGCCACACCAGCGCTGCCGCCGGGCTGCGATTGAAAAACCGCGCGCCCTTGCCGCGCTGGTGCTGCTCAAAACGGCGCTGCGGATCAACACTGATGCCGGTATACAGATGACCGTTCTCGGCGCGCACCATATACACCCACCAGGTGCGCGTCGGCGCGGTACACTGTTCAATATCAGCAGACATGTGCAGACAGACTCATCAGCAAGGAAACAGGATGTTCATTCAGATTTTCTCTACCGGTGGCACCATCGACAAGGTCTACTTCGACGCCCTGAGCGACTTTCAGATCGGCGACCCTATGGCGGAGGATATTCTGCAGCAGGCACGGGTGGGTTTCGAGTACGCAATTGAATCCCTCACCCGCAAGGACAGCCTTGAGCTGACCGACGCCGATCGAGACCTGATTCACGCCAAGGTCGCCGCCTGCCCCTACGAGCACATCCTCATCACCCACGGCACCGACACCATGACCGTAACCGGAGCGGCGCTAGCCGATATCGACAGCAAGGTCATCGTCCTGACCGGCGCAATGCAGCCGGCCCGTTTTCGCGATACCGACGCCAGCTTCAACCTCGGCCTCGCCATCGGCGCCCTAAACTGCCTGCCCCACGGCGTCTACGTCGCCATGAGCGGCAAGGTGTTCCCGGTCGATCAGGTGCGCAAGAACCGGCTGGCCGGGCGGTTTGAGGGGCACTGATAGCTGCAAGCTGCAAGCTGCAAGCTGCAAGCTGCAAGCTGCAAGCTGCAAGCTGCAAGCGTAATCAGGGTGATGCAGACGACTGGGCCATCAAGTATTTCTATACGCTATCTGCTTCGGTGCGGCGCCCCAAGTAAAAGCCGCGCCATTCCGTACCACGCGGGTTTTACTTGCAGCTTGAGGCTTGTAGCTTGAAGCTTTTGCTGTGGCTGCGGACCCGGCGTCAGCCAGTCCCGCCCACCGTAATCTGATCAATCTTAAGCGTTGGCTGGCCGACGCCGACCGGGACCGACTGTCCATCCTTGCCGCACACACCGACGCCGGTATCGAGCTTGAGGTCGTGGCCGACCATCGACACCCGGCTCATCGCCTCCGGACCATTGCCAATCAGCGTTGCACCCTTCACCGGCGCGGTGATCTTGCCGTCCTCGATCAAATAGGCCTCGCTGGTGGAGAACACAAACTTGCCGCTGGTGATATCCACCTGACCACCGCCCAGATTGGCGCAGTAGATACCCTTCTTGACCGACGCAATGATTTCTTCCGGATCACTCTCGCCTGCCAGCATATAGGTGTTGGTCATGCGCGGCATGGGCAAATGTGCGTAGGATTCGCGGCGACCGTTGCCCGTCGCGGCCACGCCCATCAGACGGGCATTGAGCTTGTCCTGCATGTAGCCCTTGAGCACGCCGTTCTCGATCAGCGTAGTGCAGTTGGTCGGAACTCCTTCATCATCCACGGTCAGAGAGCCGCGACGACCGGGCAGGGTGCCGTCATCAACGATGGTGCAGAGACTTGACGCAACTTTTTCGCCAACACGACCGCTGTAGGCTGAGCTGCCCTTGCGGTTGAAATCGCCTTCAAGGCCGTGGCCGACCGCCTCGTGCAACAGCACACCGGACCAGCCGGGCCCCATTACCACCGGCATGCTGCCAGCAGGGGCCGCGATCGCTTCAAGATTGATCGAGGCTTGGCGGACCGCCTCGCGGGCGTACCCCAGAGCGCGTTCCTCGGCTTCGAAATAGAGGTAATCGGTACGCCCGCCGCCACCGCTGCTGCCGCGCTCGCGACGACCGTTCTGCTCCATGATCACGCTGACATTCATGCGCACCAGCGGTCGGACATCACCTGACCAGGTACCGTCACTGGCAGCAACAAGAACGGTGTCATGCACACCGCTGAGACTGACGCTGACCTGGGTAATGCGTGGGTCCAGGCTACGGGTAAAGGCATCGATTCGCTGCAGAAACCCGACCTTGTCAGCTTGAGGTATCACGTCCAGCGGATTGACTGACGGATACAGCGGCGTGCAGTCCGGGCGCTGCCAGGCCTGCACACTGCCGGTCTGTCCGGCCCGCGCGATTGAACGCGCAGCACCGGCAGCCTGAGTCAAAGCCGGCAGGCGGATATCGTTGCTGTAGGCAAAGCCGGTCTTCTCACCGGAAAGGGCGCGCACGCCGACGCCCTGATCAACATGGAAGCTGCCGTCCTTGACGATGCCATCTTCCAGCACCCAGGACTCGCTCAGCTGATGCTGAAAATACAGATCAGCGGCATCCACACCCGGGGCCTGCAACAGGGTGCCGAGGACGCCAGCGACGGCATCGGCAGTCAGGTCGGCAGGCTGCAGCAGCGCCTGCTCGGCACGGGAAATAAGGTCACTCATGTTCGGACTCCTTGGCCACGGGCAGCGGCTGGGCTGCAAGGGCAAAACGACGGTGGCTGAGGATAGGCATGCGCGCACGCACTGATGCAAGCTGCGTTTGATCCAGTGCGCCGACAACGACACCTTCACCGCCTGGCAGGCTGGCTTGCACCACGCCCCAGGGATCAATCAGACAGCTGTGACCGAAGGTCTGACGGCCACTGGGGTGCTCTCCGGTCTGGTTGGCGGCCAGCACCCAACACTGGGTCTCGACCGCCCTGGCACGCAGCAGCACTTCCCAATGGGCAGCACCCGTTACCGCGGTAAACGCAGCCGGCACCACGATCAGTTCGGCACCATCGGCACGCAAAGCCTGATAGAGCTCGGGAAAGCGCACATCGTAGCAGATACTCAGGCCAACCCGCCCGACCGGACTATCGACGCAGAGCACCTGATCGCCGAAGCCATAGTCATTCGATTCGCGGTAACTGCCATGACTGTCTGCGACATCCACATCAAACAGGTGCAACTTGTCGTAGCGGGCCACCTCGCGCCCCTGCTCATCGACCACCAGCTGACAGGCCAGCGGCTTGCCGCCGGCACAGCCCGGCAACGGCAGGCTGCCGCCTATTACCCAGAGTCCGTGCGCTCTGGCCTGCGCCGCAAGAAACCGGCGGATCGGTCGTTCACTGCCCCATTCAGCATCGGCAATGGCTTGCAGCGAACGATTACCGAAGGCGGCGAAGCACTCGGGCAACAGCACCAGCTCGGCGCCCTGCTCGGCTGCCTGAGCAATCAGTTCGCCGGCGCGCTGCAGGTTGTCAGCTACCACCGGACCACTGGTCATCTGAATGGCCGCTACTCTGGACATCAGTCCTCCTCCAGTGCTGCCTTGTTGTCAAAGGCACGATCAAACTCGACTGTCGGTTGCTGCCAGTCGCCACTGATCTTGTACTTGACCGAGGCAAAACGGGCGACCTTGTCACCGAGAATCTTGTCCGCCAGAAATAGCACACCGCCAATCTGCGGAGCGCCGGCGATCAGGGCAGCCAACGGCAGGTTGTTGGTCACCGGCAGGGTCACCAGCATGCCCATATCAACCTCGTTAGTGCGCAGATTCAGACTGCCGTCACTCTGAATCTTGACGCCGGGCCCCTCGAGCACAACCGGCTGCTCACTGTGCAGCACACCGTTGTCGACATACAGCCCCCCATCCAGAGTGTCATAGGCCGTTCCCTTGCTGAACAGGTCGGAGAAGTCGAGCCGCAGGCGCCGGGTCAGGGCGTTGAAGTTGAGCAGACCGAATACCCGCAATGCCTCTGCGCTGGTCTCACCGCTCTGGAGCATGCCATCACGGGCTTCGATACCCAGAGTACCCGAGGCCCGGCGCAGCTTGAATGCAGCAGGGGAGCCTGGCCAATTCAACGCGGCGTTGGTCACAAAGCGCTCGCTGGTAATGGTCGGCGCGTATCCCCAGGCCTGCAGTACCTGGCCGATATCTGCAGCCTCCAGGCTACCTTCGAAAACACTGTGCGCCGGCTGCTCGCGCCAATCCATATTGCCCGTGAGTCGCAGCCCGCGCAAATTAAGCTCCAGCTCCGGCAAGGTGGCGCCGGTCGCATCGGGACGCAGCCGGAAGCGCGCCAGACCAATCGGCTTACCGCCCCAGGACAGCTGGTCAATTCGCACATCCAGCGGCGGCAGAGTCGAGGGTCGGAAGTCGGCCAGCGGATCGGGCTGTTCTTCCTGCACCGCCTGGTCGCTCGGCAGCACAACCGGCAGTTGACTGATATCCTCATCGACGGCGTTGAGACGCAGCCGCTGCAGGGCAATGTCGATCGGCTGGGTCGAGTCGTCAGGCACCAGAATACGACCCTCGACATCGGCCTGGTCGACCGTCACCCGCCAGTGCGCAGCCTCACGGGCGATGATCGCATGAGTATCTTCAAGGGTCAGACCAAAGCCGGTGAAGGTATCAGTGCGTACCTCCAGCTGACGTACCAGCTTAGCCAATGCGCCACCGGCTGCGGCTGTACCGCCTCCCCTGTCCCGGCTGCCACCCAGACGCCCGGCCCACTCGCGCCAGCTATCCCAGTCCAGTGCAGGCAGCTGCGCCTGAATGCTCAACGCCCGCCCGGTTGGCGGCTGGGGCGACCCGCTGGCGTAACGCAGGTCACCGGACAGCTCGCCCCGGCGGTAACGTAACAGCCCCTTGAGGCTGTCGCCCATCGCCAGTTGCCACTGCTGCTCGCCACCGGCAAGCGTCATCTGCAGCCTGAGTGTTCGCGCCGGGGCAGCCCGCTTGGCAAAGGGCGCCGGCACCGTCAACTCAACGCCCTTGAGGTCGCTGGTGATCGTCAGGTCCTGCTGCCCGCTGCGGATATCCATGACGGCCTGCCAGTCCACCCGGCCCTTGGCAACACCCGATGGGATGGTTGGCAGCAGGCTCCATTGACGCAGAGTCTCAACCTGATGGCGCCCGCTAAGCTCAAGACGCTGGCCACGCGGCCCCAAAGGCGACATGCTGCCGCTGACAGCGCCCCCCAGAAAGCGGCCACTCAAATTGTCGGCGCGAATGCCCTGCTCACGGGAAAAATGCAGCTGCCCTCTGGCATCCTCGATGGGCGCCTGCAGCACCGGAATATCCAGCCGACTGGCCTGCACATCCGCGCTAAGCTCAATCGCCAGCCCCGGCGCAGAGGGCTCGCTGCGCTGCAGCGGGATGGCCAGATTCAGCTCACCACCTATCTCGCCGTCAGCACGCCAGCCGGCCAGCGGATTACCGGTCAGCTCCGCCAGCGGACCGTCCTGCATCAATTTCAGCCCATCGCTCAACGGCCCTCTGAAGCCCGCGTCAACCGTCAGCACAGGCGGACCGCTGCGATGCAGCAGCTGCGCCTGGGCTCGGGCATCGGTCGAAATCGAATCCAGCAACCGGGCGTGGCGGCTGCGTACGCTGAGCAGCCCGTCGTACAGCAGCATGTCGCCATCCAGTTCGGTCAACGCCGGCCAGCCAGGCTGAAAGTGCAGTTGACCGTCACGCAGCTGGATATACAGGCCAAGCTGCCGCTCCTCGGGTGTCGCGCCCTTGAGCAGCGAGCCGGTGTATTCAAAGATGGCCAATGGTACCCGACCCTTGGCCTCACTTGCGGCCAGCCATTTGGCCAGCGCCGGGCTGAAAGCCGGAGCACGCAGCGGCAGATAGGGTTGGTGGTGCTCTGCACTTGAGTTGCGCAAGGCCACCCGCAGATCCATGGTCGGTGTCTGGCCCTTTGGCGGCAGGTGCAGATCAAGCGCCGCGCTGGCCTGCCCCTGTGGTCCGCTGACTGCCATGCCCGGTGCATTCAGCTGCAGGCCCTGCTCACGCGACCAGCGCCAATTCAGCGCCCCCTGCGCCCGAGCATACTCCCAGGGCTGGGGGAACAGATTGGGCAGCTGCATGCTCCAGCTCTGACTGTCGACGCGCAGCTCACCCGCTGCCGGACTGCCGCTGATGGTGCCAGTGACGCCGCTGATCGCCGGTGCGTTGTGAAACGCCTGCACACCGACCTGCTCCAGCGCCGCGCTGAACTGCAGTGACTGCAAATCGGTAACCGCCCCCTGACCGCTGGCCGACAGTTGACGCAGTGTGCCTTGCGGCGCCAGCTCCGACACCAGTTCGGCAACCGGCTGGTCAGGCGCCAGCGTAGTCACCCAGAGTGCCGCGCGATCCAGCCTCAGCCGGTCCAGCGCCAGAGACCAGTTGCCAGAGCTGCGCTGATGCTGACCTTGCAGGTTGGTTGTCGGCCAGACCTCTTCGCCAAGGTGCATACTCAGATCCTGCACTGCCAACTGCTGCAAATCGCCGTCATCGCGATATTGAAACCGGGCAAACAGGTCATTCAGAACCGGCTCATCAGTCGCCGTCTGCAGCCCGATTTCGGGCGCAACCAGCGTGCCCTGAAGCAGCTGGAGACGGGCATCCTGCCAGTTGCCCCAGAAACGCCCGCCCAGCGTCAGCTCGCGCAGATGGGCGCGCTCAAGCCAGGCCGCTGGCAGCCAACGGCTCCAGTCGCTTGCAGGCAGCTCGAGGAAGAAGCCGAATGACGCCGCGTCTAGATTGCCTCCGGGCACCAGGGCACTGATCTGCCAGCGCAGCCGCTCGCCATCAGGCAGACTCAGACGACCATCCAGTCGCTGCCAGCCCTGGCCATTGAGCAGCGTCATCTCGCCACGGTCAAACCGCCACTGGGGTTCACCAAAGGGGCTGACCTGCACGCTCGTATCGAGCAGGGTGATCCGGTGATGCTCGCGCAGGGCGGCCAGCGCCTGCTCCAGCCCGCCCACCTGACGGGTGCGCTCGCCCAGCCCCTGCAGGTGCCAGCGTCCCTGCTCGTCCTGGCTCAGCGCCAGCGCCAGACCACGAATCTGCAGGGCATCCATCACCGGCCTGCGCAGCCAGAGGCTGCGCCAGACATCCAGCCGCGCCGTCACATCGTCCAGATCGAACAACACCGGGCTATCGGGGGCGGCATTTTCGTGAACCCGCAGCCCCCGCAACGTCAGCACCGGCTGGCTGCCCTGCATCTCGCCACTGAGCGAGCGCAGCTCGATGTGCCGGCCAGACAACGACTCGGCCTTGGCCACCAGCTCAGCCTGATAGTCGGCGACCACCGGCACCAGTTGGCGGCCAAGGCTGACATAGGCGGCCGCCGCCAGCAGCCAGGCGACCAGCAGCCAGATCAGGCCATTCAGACCGCGGGTAAGCCAGCGTTGCCAGAGCACCGGATCAACGTCCCATTACATCAGCACCACGTCATACTGCTCCTGGGTGTACATGGTTTCCACCTGGAACTTGATCGGGCGCTCAATGAACAACTCAAGGTCAGCGACGTTCCCGGACTCCTCGTCAAGCAGCCGATCCACCACCGACTGTGAGGCCAGTACCATATAGGCTCCCGCCTGATAGGCACGCGCCTCACGCAGGATTTCCCGGAAGATTTCGTAGCACACGGTTTCCGGGGTCTTCTGAATGCCCCGGCCCTGGCAGCTGGGGCAGGGCTCGCACAGCACCTGCTCGAGACTCTCGCGGGTGCGCTTGCGGGTCATCTGCACCAGCCCCAGCTCGGTGATGCCGATGATATTGGTCTTGGCGTGATCGCGCTCCAGCTGCTTTTCCAGCGTGCGCTGAACCTGGCGCTGATGCTCCTCGTCTTCCATATCGATGAAGTCGATGATGATGATGCCGCCGAGGTTACGCAGCCGCAACTGACGGGCAATGGCTGTCGCCGCCTCCAGATTGGTCTTGAAGATGGTTTCCTCAAGGTTGCGGTGACCCACGAAGGCACCGGTGTTGACATCGATGGTGGTCATCGCTTCAGTCTGATCGATCACCAGATGCCCGCCGGACTTGAGCATCACCCGGCGCTCCATGGCCCGCTGAATTTCATCCTCGACACTGTAGAGGTCGAAGATCGGTCGCTCGCCCGGGTAGTGCTCCAGCAATTCTTCGACCCCAGGCATCAGCTCACGGACGAACTGCTCGACCTTCTGAAAGGTCTCCCGCGAGTCGATGCGAATCTTTTCCAGCCTGGGGTTGGCCAGATCGCGCAGGGTGCGCAGGGCCAGCGGCAAGTCTTCGTAGATAACCGAAGGGGCAGGCGCGGAGCCCATCTGCTGGCTTATCTGCTGCCACAGGCGGCGCACGTAGCGGATATCGACCAGGATATCTTCCTGCCGGGCGCCTTCGGCGGCGGTGCGCAAAATATAGCCACCGGCTTCCTGAATCCCCTCCTGCTCAAGCGAGTCGGCAACCACCTGCTTGAGCCTTTCACGCTCGGCCTCGTCCTCGATTTTCAGGGAGATACCGACATGCGGTGTCCGCGGCATATAGACCAGATAGCGCGAGGGCACCGACAGATGGGTGGTCAAGCGTGCACCCTTGGTACCGATCGGATCCTTGGTAACCTGCACCACCAGCGCCTTACCCTCATGCACGAGTGCACTGATCGGCTCGACCGCCTGGCCCTCACGGTCGGAAATTTCCGAGGCGTGGATAAATGCGGCACGCTCAAGGCCAATATCGACGAACGCTGCCTGCATGCCAGGCAGCACACGAACCACCTTGCCCTTGTAGATATTGCCGACAATACCGCGGCGCTGGGTGCGCTCGATGTGGACTTCCTGCAGCACGCCGTTCTCGACCAGCGCAACGCGGGTCTCCATCGGCGTGATATTGATCAGAATTTCTTCACTCATGGGCTCTACCACTCCTGTTCTGTCACCAGAATACCGGTGATCCGAGCCCTGGAACAGCCGCGTCAGAAGCGCTGCCAGCAGGGGATGCCAAAGGATTTGAGTAACGTCGCGGTTTCCTGCAGCGGCAAACCCACCACGGCGCTGTAGCTGCCCTCGATACGCTCGACGAAAATCGCGCCCAATCCCTGAATGCCATAACTGCCTGCCTTATCAGCCGGCTCGCCGGTATCCCAGTAGGCAGCAATCTCATCAGCCTGCAACGCCCGGAAGCGGACCCGGGTATCCACCCGAACCAGCTCGATGCGTTGATCGCAACCAACGGCGACCGCAGTCATGACCACGTGCTCGGCGGCGGACAGGGCGCTGAGCATCTGCAGTGCATCGGCGCGATCAACCGGTTTGCCGAGAATCCGATCGCCCAGCACCACCGCCGTGTCGGCCGCCAGGACCACCCGCCCCGGCGAGGCCTGAATCGCGGCGCGGATCTTGTCACGGGTCACGCGTTCAACATAGTCCACCGGAGCCTCGCCCGGTCGGACCTGTTCATCAACGCTGCAGAGCAGGCGTGCTGTTGGCACCCCAATCTGTTCGAGCAGCTCGCGCCGGCGCGGGGAACCGGAGGCCAGCAACAGTTCAGTTGACATGGAATCGCCGCCTTACCCCGCGTAACAGGGAGAAAACCCAGGGCCACAGCACTGCGCTGACCACGGCCGGGAGCAAAAACAGCAGCGTCGGCGGGCGATTGCCGCTGAGGCTGTTGAGCCACAGCAGAACCATCTGGGCGATGCCAAACACCGGCAGCATCACCAGGCTCTGCTGCCATAGCGGGAAGCGCCGGATGCGCTGGTACAGCAGCAAAACCATCCAGACCACCAGCGTCATGACCAGCGCATTCTGGCCGAATAGCTGACCGAAAAGCACGTCCGACACCAGCCCGGCCAGCCACGCAGTCAGCAGACCAACCCGGTGCGGCAGCGCCATGACCCAGTAGGCCAGCACCATTGCCAGCCACATGGGCCGCCCCAGGCTGACCGGATCAGGCATCGGCATGACACTCAGCAACAGCGCTGCCAGAATACTCAGGATAATGGCCAGACTAGTCTGCATTGCCTGCCTCCTCCGCTTCAGCATCCGCCGCAGATTCGACGTCCTCGGCAGCGTCCGGGGCGTCATCAGGCAACAGCTCCAGCGCCGGCAACACGTCGCCGTAGCCACTTTCCGGGCTGAACACCAGCAACAGGTAACGGCTGCGGTTAAGCTGGGCCGAGGGCGTCACCCGGACTTCGGCAAAGGACTGGGCCGGGTGACGAATCACCGAATGCACCCGACCAACCGGGTAGCCCGCCGGAAAGCGTTGCCCCAGCCCGGAGCTGACCACAATATCGCCCTCGCGCACATCGGCGGTATCACCCACAAAGCGCAGCTCAAGCCATTCGTTACGCCCGGTCCCGGCAGCCAGGGCGCGCAGGCCATTGCGATTGATTTGCACCGGCAGGCTGTGGGAGGCGTCCGTAATAAGCAGTACCCGGGCACTGTGCGGCAGCACCTCGACAACCTGTCCCATCAGACCGGTTGCATCGAGCACCGGCTGACCGAGGAAGACACCATCAACCTCGCCCTTGTCAATCAGAATCCGCTGGGTAAAGGGGTTGGGATCGACGCCGATCAGCTCGGAGACCAGCACCCGTTCGTCGACCAGAGAGGAGGAATTGAGCAATTCGCGCAGCCGCACGTTCTGCTCCGTCAGCGTTGCCAACTTCTGCAGCTTGCGCTGGGTCAGCAGCGCTTCGGCGCGCAGGCGCTCGTTCTCGGCAATCAGCTGAGCTCGGCTGGTCGTCAGTTCAGCCGCCATCTGCCAGGCGCGCACCGGCATCTCAGCAGCGGAATACAGCGGTGCGACCAGCAGACCCAGCTGGGCACGCAGCGGTTTGAGGGCGTCGAAGCGGGCGTCCACCACCATCAGGGCGATGGACAGCACCGTCAGCACAACCAGGCGAACGCCAAGCGACGGCCCCTTGATGAATAGCGGTTTGATGGCAGGCTCCTCGCAGCCACAGGTTAGTTGCCGTCAGCGGCAAGCCGGACAGAGCCGGCACTCCCGTCCCGCGCGGCTTGCCACCAGCCTGATCACTCGGTCGACAGCAGATCCATGGTGTGCTGGTCCATCATTTCCAGCGCCTTGCCGCCACCACGGGCAACGCAGGTCAGCGGATCTTCGGCGACAATCACCGGCAGACCGGTTTCCTGGGTCAGCAGCTTGTCCAGATCTCGCAGCAGCGCGCCGCCGCCGGTCAGAATCAGGCCACGCTCGGCGATATCGGAAGCCAATTCCGGCGGCGACTGTTCCAGCGCGCTCTTGACCGCCTGAACGATGGTCGCCAGCGACTCCTGCAGCGCCTCAAGCACTTCGGTTGAGTTCAGGGTAAAGCTGCGCGGCACACCCTCGGCCAGGTTACGGCCACGCACATCCACTTCCAGCGTTTCACCGCCGGGGAAAGCCACACCAATTTCCTGCTTGATACGCTCGGCAGTGGATTCACCGATCAGGCTGCCATAGTTGCGACGTACATAGGTCACAATGGCTTCATCGAAGCGGTCACCACCAACTCGGACAGACTCGGCGTAGACCACACCATTGAGGGAAATCAACGCGATTTCAGTCGTACCGCCACCGATATCGACCACCATGGAGCCACGGGCCTCTTCCACCGGCAGGCCGGCGCCGATCGCCGCGGCCATCGGCTCCTCGATCAGATAGACTTCGCGGGCACCCGCGCCCAGAGCCGACTCACGAATGGCACGACGCTCGACCTGGGTCGATTTGCACGGAACGCAGATCAGCACGCGGGGGCTGGGCTGAATAAAGCTATTTTCATGCACCTTGTTGATGAAGTACTGCAGCATCTTTTCACAGACGCTGAAGTCGGCGATGACGCCGTCCTTCATCGGACGAATGGCCTGAATGTTACCGGGTGTACGACCAAGCATGCGCTTGGCGTCGGTACCGACGGCGACGACACTTTTCTGATTGCCCGCTGTGGTACGAATCGCGACCACAGACGGCTCGTCCAGTACAATACCGCGATCCCGGACGTAAATAAGCGTGTTGGCTGTACCCAGATCGATGGACAGATCACTGGAGAACATGCCACGAATTTTCTTGAACATGCGTTTACTAGACCCCGAAGACGCGTGGGTTAATTGGAAAAAAGCACGGATAAGCCACCTGACCCTGACGCTGCAAAAACGGGAACTGGTGGCCAAAGGCCTTGACTGACGGCCTTCTGCGCAGTGCGTGCAGGTGACTGATCGGTACTTTCAGAAGTGTCGCAACTCTAACAATGGCGGGGTTTTTGGGCAAGGCGCGACTGTGGTAAATTCGCGCCTTTGCCCGCATTTTCCGTGGCGAACCACCAAACGGCGCCTGTCGCCAGCATACGACCGGAAATCACCGGCAACATGGAGCATACGTACATGTCCCTGGACCGCACCGATGTGGAAAAGATCGCGCATCTGGCCCGAATTGCCCTCAGCGAAGACGACATCCCCGCAACCACCGCCAAACTGTCCGGCATTCTTGAGCTGATCGACAAGATGCAGGCGGTGGATACCAGCGCCGTCGCACCACTGGCACACCCGCTGGAAACCACCCAGCGACTGCGCGCCGACGAGGTCACCGAAAGCAACCAGCGCGAGGCCTACCAAGCCATTGCACCGGCTACCGAAGCCGGCCTGTATCTGGTTCCCAAGGTCATCGAATAATCCTGCCGCGCCGAGACAAGAGACCCACCCATGCACGAGAAAACTCTGGCCGAACTGTCACAGGCCTTGCAGAACAAGACGCTCTCGAGCGTCGAGCTGACCCAACACTACCTCAAGCGAATCGAACAGCTTGATGGCAGCCTCAACAGCTATATCACCGTTACCGCCGAATCGGCCCTTGAGCAGGCCGCCGCAGCGGATGCCCGCATCGCCGCCGGCAACGCCACTGCGCTCACCGGTATTCCGCTGGCGCACAAGGACCTGTTCTGCACGCAGGGCCAGCGCACCAGCTGCGGCTCGAAGATGCTCGACAACTTCATTTCGCCGTACGAATCGACCGTCACCCAGCGCTTCCTCGACGCCGGCGCGGTAATCCTCGGCAAGACCAACCTCGACGAATTCGCCATGGGTTCGTCCACCGAGTCCAGTTTCTACGGCCCGACCCGCAACCCTTGGGACACCGACCGGGTACCCGGCGGCTCCTCCGGCGGCTCTGCTGCCGCTGTAGCCGGCCGCCTGTGCGCTGCGGCTACGGGCACCGACACAGGCGGCTCGATCCGCCAGCCCGCCGGCTTCACGGCTCTGACCGGCCTGAAGCCGACCTATGGTCGGGTTTCGCGCTGGGGCATGGTGGCCTACGCTTCGAGCCTGGATCAGGGCGGCCCGATGGCCCGCACCGCCGAAGACTGCGCGCTGATGCTGCAGGTCATGGCCGGTTTCGACGCCAAGGATTCCACCAGCGTCGACCAGCCGGTGCCGGACTACAGCGCCAGCCTGAACGACTCGCTCAAGGGCCTGCGCATCGGCCTGCCAAAGGAATACTTCGCCGCCGGCCTGGACGCTGCGACCAGCGACGCCATCAGCGCCGCGGTCAAGCAATTTCAGGCGCTCGGCGCCGAAGTCAGGGAAATCAGCCTGCCGAACGCCGAGCTGGCGATTCCGGCCTACTACGTCATCGCCCCGGCTGAAGCCTCCTCCAACCTGTCCCGCTTTGACGGCGTGCGCTTCGGCTACCGCTGCGACCACCCGGCCGACCTGACCGACCTGTACAAGCGCTCACGTGCCGAAGGTTTCGGCGCCGAGGTCAAGCGCCGCATCATGGTCGGCACCTACGCGCTGTCGGCCGGTTACTACGATGCCTATTACCTGAAAGCCCAGAAGATCCGTCGCCTGATCAAGAACGACTTCATGGCCGCCTACGAACAGGTCGATGTGATCCTCTGCCCGACCTCGCCGACCCCGGCGTTCAAGATCGGCGAGAAGATCGACGACCCGGTCAGTCTGTACCTGACCGACATCTACACCATTACCGCCAACCTGGCCGGGGTTCCGGGCATCGCCCTGCCCGCCGGGTTTGCCAACGGTCTGCCGCTGGGCATGCAGCTGCTGGGGCCCTACTTCAGCGAAGCCCGTCTGCTCAACATCGCGCACCAGTACCAGCAGGTTACCGACTGGCACCAGCGCGCTCCGGCCGGCTACTGAGAGGATTGACAGCAATGCAATGGGAAATCGTCATCGGGCTGGAAATCCACGCCCAGCTCACCACCGCGTCGAAGATCTTCTCCGGCAGCGCCACTACCTTCGGCGCCGAACCCAACACCCAGGCCAGCCTGGTTGACTTGGGCATGCCGGGCACCCTGCCGGTGCTCAACGCCCAGGCCGTGCGCAACGCGGTCAAGTTCGGTCTGGCGATCGACGCCGAGATCGGCATGACCAACGTGTTCGCGCGCAAAAACTACTTCTACCCGGACCTGCCCAAGGGCTACCAGACCAGCCAGATGGATCACCCCATCGTCGGCAAGGGCTATCTGGACATCACCCTGGAAGACGGCACCGTCAAGCGTGTTGGCGTGACCCGCGCGCACCTGGAAGAAGACGCCGGCAAGAGCCTGCACGAAGACTTCCACGGCATGAGCGGCATCGACCTCAACCGCGCCGGCACCCCGCTGCTGGAGATCGTTTCCGAGCCGGACATGCGCAGCGCCAAGGAAGCCGTCGCCTACGCCAAGACCATCCACTCGCTGGTGCGTTATCTCGGCATCTGCGACGGCAACATGGCCGAAGGATCCTTGCGCTGCGACTGCAACGTCTCGGTGCGCCCCAAGGGCCAGACCGAGTTCGGCACCCGCTGCGAGATCAAGAACGTCAACTCGTTCCGCTTTATCGAGAAGGCAATCAACACCGAAGTCCAGCGCCAGATCGAGCTGATCGAGGATGGCGGCAAGGTGGTCCAGGAGACCCGCCTGTACGATCCAAACAAGGACGAAACCCGGTCCATGCGCAGCAAGGAAGAAGCTAACGACTACCGCTACTTCCCCTGCCCTGACCTGCTGCCCGTGGTGCTGGAACCGAGCTTTATCGAAGAAGTCCGTGGCGAGCTGCCGGAACTGCCGCAGCAAAAACGCGAGCGTTTCGAAAGCCAGTTCGGCCTGTCAACCTACGACGCCAGCGTCTTGAGCGCCAGCCGCGAACTGGCCGACTACTTCGAGCAGGTGCAGCAAACCTGCGGTGACGCCAAGCTGGCGGCCAACTGGGTGATGGGCGAGCTGTCCAGCCTGCTCAACAAGGAAGGCCTGGAGATCGAGCAATCGCCGGTCAGCGCTGCGCAACTCGGCGGCATGATCCTGCGCATCAAGGACAACACCATCAGCGGCAAGATCGCCAAGATGGTATTCGAGGCGCTGGCCGCCGGCGAAGGGAACTCTGCCGATGCGATCATCGAAGCCAAGGGGCTCAAGCAGGTCACCGACAGCGGCGCCATCGAGGCCATGCTGGACGAGGTACTGGCCGCCAACGCAGCACAGGTCGAACAGTACCGCGCCAGCGACGAAGCCAAGCGCGGCAAGATGTTCGGCTTCTTCGTCGGTCAGGCGATGAAGGCCTCCAAGGGCAAGGCCAATCCGCAGCAGGTCAACGAACTGCTGCGCAAGAAGCTGGAAGGCTGAACCGGAAGGCGGCGGCGCGGTCATACAGGCTCCGCCGCCTAACCGGACGTCACCCCATGCTGCGCTTTCTGTTGACCGTACTGACTGCACTGATAGCGCTGAACGCCAGGGCCGATGCGCTATCGCTCGGCGATCCGGGCTGGAGCCAGACTGGCAAAGCCTCCTACTACTCGTCCCGCCTGCACGGCAAGCGCACCGCCAGCGGCGAACCCTATGATGAAACCGACCTGACCGCAGCCCATCCGGCACTGCCATTCGGCACCCTGATCAAGGTCACCAATACCTACAACGGCCGCAGCGTGGTCGTGCGCGTCAATGATCGCGGCCCCTTTGTCGGCCACCGCATCATCGATGTCTCCCAGCGCGCCGCAGAGCAGCTGGGCATGATTCGCGCCGGCAGCGCCCGCGTGCGCATCGAGTTGCCAGACCCGGATCAGCCTAGCGACTGAGCGGAACTTTTCTCCCTGAGCTACCCTCCACTGACAGTCAACGACTGAACACGCTCGCCGAACGTCCGGCCTGTGGCGCGCTCAGCGCGGCCTGTTCAGCGCCCCATTGGAGCAGCCGGTGCATAGGACCGGCGTACGCAGGACAAGGAGATCTGCATGACTGACGTCAAGCGTGGCTGGCAATCAACCGTTCTGGTTCCGGTCTTTGCCCCTGCCGTTATCGTTACCCTGCTTCTGGTGATCGGCACCATCAGCAATCCGGCGCTGGCCGGCAACCTGTTCTCCAGCACGCTGAGCTACATCACCACCACCTTTGGCTGGTTCTATATGCTGGCCGTCGCCAGCTTTCTGCTGTTTGTGGTGCTGGTCGCCTGCAGCAGCTGGGGCAATATCCGGCTGGGGCCGGATCACGCCGAGCCGCAATACAGCTTCCCGGCCTGGTTCGCGATGCTGTTCTCGGCCGGCTACGGGATCGCCCTGCTGTTCTTTGGCGTCGCCGAGCCGGTGACCCACTTCGCCAGCCCGCCTGCCGGCGCCCCGGAAACGCTGGACGCGGCCAAGCAGGCCATGCAGATCGCCTTCTTTCACTGGGGTTTTCATATCTGGGCGATCTACGGCCTGGTCGGTCTGGTACTGGCCTACTTTGCCTTTCGCCACGGCCTGCCCCTGTCCATGCGCTCGGCCCTCTACCCGCTGATTGGCGAGCGCATTCACGGCCCCATCGGGCACACCGTGGACGTGGTCGCCATCCTCGGCACCCTGTTTGGTATCGCCACCACCCTGGGCCTGTCGGTCGCGCAGATCAACGCCGGGCTGAACTACCTGTGGCCGAGCATTCCGGTAGCCAGCAGCGTGCAGGTGATTACCATTGCGGCCGTGACCGCGCTCGCCCTGTTTTCAGTGGTGGCCGGGCTGGACAAGGGGGTAAAGAACCTGTCGATCCTGAACATGGTGCTGGCGGTGACGCTGATGCTGTTCGTCTTTCTGGTCGGCCCTTCCATCTTCATCCTCGAAGCCTTCCTGCAGAACACCGGTAGCTACCTGAACAACATTGTCGAGCGCACCTTCAACCTGCAGGCCTACACCCACAGTGACTGGATCGGCAACTGGACGCTGTTCATCTTCGGCTGGACCATCGCCTGGGCGCCCTTTGTCGGACTATTTATCGCCAAGATCAGCCGCGGCCGCACCATCCGACAGTTCGTCTTCGGCGTCATGCTGGTGCCAACCATCTTCACCTTCCTCTGGTTCTCGGTGTTTGGCGATACCGCCTTGCACCTGATCATGAACGAGGGCTACACCACGTTGATCAGCGAAGTGCAGGCAGACAAGGCGATTGCGCTGTTCAAGCTGTTCGAGCATCTGCCACTGACCAGCATCGTGTCGTTCGTGACCGTGGTACTGATCGTCACCTTTTTCGTCACCTCATCGGACTCCGGTTCGCTGGTGATCGACTCGCTGGCCTCCGGCGGCGTGCTGCAGACACCGGTATGGCAACGCGCCTTTTGGGCGATCCTGGAGGGGGTAGTTGCCGCGGTATTGCTGATCGCCGGTGGCCTGAGTGCCCTGCAGACCATGACCATCGTCACCGCCCTGCCCTTCGCCATCATCATGATCATTGCCATGCTCGGCATGTGGCGCGCGCTGGTCATCGAAGGCCACCGTGACATCAGTCTGCTGCATCACATGCAGGTCAGCCGCTACAGCGACAACAGTCTGGCAGCCAACTGGAAGAAACGTCTGGCCAGTATCGTCAACTTTCCCGATCGCGCGGCGGTGGAGGGCTTTATCCACAACACAGCCATGCCCGCCATGCAGCGCCTGAGCCAGGCACTGGTTGCCCAGGGCTGGCCGGCAGAAGCGGCCCTGGATGCCGATAACGGCCGCGCCTATCTGCAGATCAGCAAGCCCGACCAGCTGGATTTCGTCTACGAAATACGTCTGCGCGAATACCTGCGACCGGACTTCGCCTACCCGGAAATGCGCCGCACCGACGATGATGCTCAGCAGCATTACTATCGGGCCGAGGTCTTCCTGCGCCGCGGCGGGCAAACCTATGATGTTTATGGCTATGATGAGCAGGAAATCATTGGCGACATCCTCGACCACTTCGAAAAATACCTGCATTTTCTGCACATCTCGCCGGGCGTCCTGCCCTGGAACATGGCCGAGCACGACGAGATGCTGCAACAACCACCCACCTGAGTGGGCCGAAGGCAAAAAAAACCGGCACATGGCCGGTTTTTTTGTTCAGTCGCACAAGCCTTACTGCTGCAGCACCTGAAGAATCATCGGGTCCTGGAACACCCGAGTCAGGGCATCACTCATCACGTCGGTAACCAGCTTGGTATTGGTTTCCTGGTTAGGCGCGTAGCCAAAACGCTGCTGCAACGAGGAGCTGAAACGTCCCTGATAATTACGGTTCATATTGCTGGCTTCGGCAACGAAGGTCGCGCTGATATCCGCCTGGGTCACATAGACCGAGCTCTTCGGCGACTGATAGCGCAAATCTGCCAGATTCAGCGTCAAGCGGTTCGCATTTGGCGTGCCCTCCGGCACGACACTGAAGCCCAGTTGCCGCAGCGCCTGCTCAACCTGCTGACGAATCACCGGCAGCGCACTGTCGCTGATAGTGATGTTGCTGGAGTCGGGGTAAATACCGCCGCGGGTTCCCAGCACCTTGTTCTGCCGGGTGTCCTGCACCTGCACACTGACCGGCTGCTGGCGGGCAACCGGGCTGAGCGGCTTGTTGATCTGGGGCTGCACTGTCAACTGCTGAGGACTGTGGGCACAGCCCACCAGCACCGCGGCCATAAGAGCCAGCAGCAACATGCCTGAACGCTTGAGCATAAGAACCTTACTCCTGCCGTCTGTCGGGATTAAAAAAGAAAAGTGGTCGGCGCCACCTTGGACAGGCGCAGCATACTCCGGTTCCGAAAGCGCCAACAGAGGGCCAGGTGAACTGTCATCAGGCTGACATCTCGATGGGCGATGCTGCGCGCAAAGTCGCAGAGGAAAAATTGTCATGTTCGCCAATCTGTTCGCGCGCCGCCGCTACTACGCCCAGCTTGACGCCCAGGGTGTCTGCGTTGCCGTGTGGGCGCTGTCGCAACAGCCGCAGCAGGGCTGCTGGGTCGAGATCAACGAGCTGCAACCCCGCTGGATCGGCAAGCCGCTACCGGCAGCTGCCCGTATCAGCCGGCGCGAGACCCGCGCCAGCTGGAGAATGCTGCCGGCTTAACGGGCGCCTGCTGCTTCCAGGGCCGCGACGTAGTCTTCGGCCTGCGCGTGTTCACGCACGATGGCCAGGAAAGTACGGCCATCGGCACCCACTGCATTGAGGTCGTGCCCGGCGGCCTTGAACATCACCAGAAAGCGCTCGAAATCTTCCACACGCAGGCCGCGATAGGCGCGCACCAGCAGATGCAACTCAACCGACTCGTCGCTGTTGTAGGGGCGTGCGTTCAGAAATACCGCAACCTGTTCGTCGGTCATCGGCTCACCGATCACCTTCTGCTTGTCTTTACGCATGAAACGTCCTCAGAGAGTTCAGGGCCGGCATTGTAACCATCCCCCGAGCGTCCCACCAGTTCGGAACTCAGTCCGCAGCCGGGACCGGCGCAGAATGGAGATCGGCCCAGATCAGACCGTTACCGTAGAACCGCCCCTGCACGTAATCCGTGCCGGGGCTATCGAGCATTTGCCGGATAGCGGGCAGCAGGGCCAGCGGATAGTTGATGACGAGCAGAGCACCGTCATCGGCAAGGCGTGCGCCGCGCTGCCCACCGGCGCCATCGACAAACTGCAGGCGCGCCCGCTGCACCGGCGAACCGGGCAATACGCTGCGCCCCTCCAGCAGAAGCGAGACGCTGGCCTGCGCATCATTCGGGCGAGCCCCCGGGCGCAACTCGCTGGCAACCGTCAGACTGTAGCGTTGCACCTCGAATAACACCTGCTCGGGCTTATCCTGACGCTGACCGTAGAGATCTTCCGGCAGATATTCATCGTGCGGCAGCGCCACCGGGGCAGCGGCAAGCGACTGCACCAGCAACGCCCCCAGGGTCAGCGCAACCGCCCGACGCATCATGCCTCAGTGCCCCTTGAGGGCAAAAATGCCGGCGGCGTTGCGCCAGTAACCCTTGTAATCCAGACCGTAACCGAAGATGTAGCGATCCTCGACATCCAGCCCGGTAAAGTCGGCACGCATGCCCGGATAGGCCTTGCGGTCGTGCTGTTTGTCGAGCAGCACAGCCGTATAAACATTCTCGGCACCGGCATCCCGGCAATACTCGACGATGGCGGCCAGGGTATGACCTTCATCCAGAATGTCATCGATGATCAGCACGGTACGGCCGACCAGTGAATGCTCGGCACGCGCCTTCCAGAACAGTTCACCACCGGACAGTTTGTTGCGATAGCGAGTCGCGTGCAGATAACCCACTTCCATCGGGAACGGCAGCTTCGGCAGCAGCTTGCCACTGATGATCAGGCCACCGTTCATGACACTGTAAACAATCGGGTTGCTGTCGCTCAGACGCGCCCTGATCTCGGCTGCCATGTTGTCCAGCGCACCCTCGACGTCGGCCTCGGTAAACAGGCAATCAGCCTCTGCCATAACCTGCTTGATGTGATCCAGTTCTACCGCCATGCATGACCTCCGCCGGTCCCGGTATGGAAAAAGGGGCGAAAAATACCCATGTCGCCACGAAAGCACAAGTATAGAGACGGTTTTCCGACAGACGAGCCCCTGCTGTCAACGCCAATGCTGTGCCATAATTGCCGCGCCCTTCCACGCAAGAGAGAAGTTCCAGCATGAACGTGAAAGAAATCCGCCATCCTTTGATACGACACAAACTGGGCCTGATGCGCCGCAGTGACATCAGCACCAAGAATTTTCGTGAGCTTGCGCAGGAAGTTGCTGCGCTGCTGACCTACGAAGCAACCCAGGACATGGCGGTCGAGACCCACACCATACAAGGCTGGTGTGGCGATGTGGAAGTGGAAAAACTGAGCGGCAAGAAAGTAACCGTGGTGCCGATTCTGCGTGCCGGTCTCGGTATGCTGGACGGCGTACTCAGCCTGGTGCCGAGCGCCAAGGTCAGCGTCATCGGCCTGGCCCGCAACGAGGAAACCCTCGAAGCCGACACCTATCTGGAAAAACTGGTGGGTGAACTGAACCAGCGTATGGCGCTGATCATCGACCCGATGCTGGCCACCGGCGGCTCCATGGTGGCTACCATCGACATGCTGAAGAAGGCCGGCGCGCGCGAGATTCGTGCCCTGGTGCTGGTAGCAGCGCCCGAGGGAATCCAGCGCGTCAACGATGCCCATCCCGACGTGCAGATCTACACCGCATCAGTTGATCAGCGTCTGAACGAGCACGGCTACATCATCCCGGGCCTGGGCGATGCCGGCGACAAGATTTTTGGCACCAAGCAGAAGGATATCGTTTGATGGAAGGCGTTCAGACCCACGGCTGGCGCACTGCGCTGGCCGGTTCCCAGATGCTGTTTGTGGCTTTCGGCGCACTGGTACTGATGCCGCTTATTACCGGCATGAACCCGAGCGTTGCCCTGTTTACCGCCGGTATCGGCACCCTGTTGTTCCAGTTCACCACCCGCCGGCAGATTCCAATCTTCCTGGCCTCCAGCTTCGCCTTCATCGCCCCGATCATGTACAGCAACCAGACCTGGGGCCTGCCCGCCACACTCGGCGGTCTGGTCGCCGCCGGCGTGGTCTATATCCTGCTCAGCCTGCTGGTACGCCTGTGGGGCCCAGGCTTCATTCAGCGCCTGCTGCCACCGGTTGTGGTAGGACCGGTGATCATGGTCATTGGTCTCGGTCTGGCCTCGGTCGCCGTCAACATGGCCATGGGCAAGGCCGGAGACGGCAGCGCCCAGCTGGTCGAATACAACACCGCCATTCTGATTGCCGGCGCATCGCTGATCACCACCATCATCGTGGCCGTGTTCGCCAAGGGCATTTTCCGTCTGGTACCCATTCTGGCCGGCGTATTGGTCGGCTATGCCCTGTCCTGGCTGCTGGGCGTCACCGACTTCACCCAGGTTGCCGCAGCGCCCTGGCTGGCGGTGCCGGATTTTGTTACCCCGGAATTCCAGCTGGCGGCGATCCTGTTCATGATCCCTGTGGCAATTGCACCCGCCATCGAACACATCGGCGATGTGCTTGCGATTGGCGGCGTGACTGGCAAGAACTATCTGGAAAAGCCCGGCCTGCAGAACACGCTGCTCGGCGACGGTATTGCTACCTCGGCAGCAGCGTTCTTCGGTGGCCCGCCCAACACCACCTACTCGGAAGTCACCGGCGCAGTCATGCTGACCCGCAACTTCAACCCCAACGTAATGATCTGGGCGGCGGTGTTTGCCATCGTTCTGGCCTTTATCGACAAGTTCGGCGCCGTCCTGCTGGGCATGCCGGTGCCGGTCATGGGCGGGATCCTTTGCCTGCTGTTCGGCTCCATCGCGGTGGTCGGCCTGAACACTCTGGTGCGCCATCAGGTCGACCTGTCCCAGGCCCGCAACCTGTGCATCGTCTCGGTGACACTGGTCTTCGGTATCGGTGGCATGGTGATCGGCAATGACAGCTTCAGCCTGCAAGGCATCAGCCTGTGCGGCGTGGTTGCCATCCTGCTCAACCTGATCCTGCCCAAGGCCGACGAAGAAGCCCCTGCTGCTCACTGATCGACCTCAACGACGCCAGCAGAGCGCATCTGCTGGCGTCCGTTGCCCCGCCTGATTGAGGCTGTACGCAGCGCACACGTCTGCGGCCATGATCCCCTCCGCCTCTGCCACTGCCGTCAGCACAAATGTTTGCGCTTGCCGTTGCACCGCCAACCGGTACACGGCGCGCCCGCGAGCCGGACTCTGCCCATGCAGCCCTGCCACCTCCCCCTGATCATAGCGCCCGCCGCTGGCGTAAAGACGCTCGAGCCGCTGCGCATTCTCCATCAGTAACGCGCTCACCTCGACGCGCTGCGCCTTGCGCACGTGATTGAGATAGGACGGATAGGCGAGGCTGGCCAACAGGCCGGCCACAACCAGCGCAATCAGAAGCTCAAGCAGGCTGAAGCCGCGCGGAGCCTTCATTGCAGCTGCCGCCAATGGATGCGGGTCAACTGGCACTGCCCCTGCGCCAGCAGCTCGGTCACACCGGCACTGCCCGCCACCCGATAGTGCTCGCCCTCACACCCGGCCGGCGGCAGCGGCTCTGTGGTATGCCCGCGCGTCATCTGCAGCCCAAGCGGCAGACCGATATCCAGAAACTGGCCGGCGGCAAGCGGGTCGCTGTCATCCACTCGCCGGTCACGATTAGTGTCCAGGGTGGCATGGGGCGGCATGGCACCGTCATCCAGGGTCAGCATCATCAACCAGCCGCCCGCCGTCGAGACACAGGGATCGGGATCCTGCCCTTGCGGTGTCACCGTGGTAAACACCACCCGACCGCCCTGCACCATCGCCGGCGATGTAACCCGCTCCGCCGAGCGTTCTCCCACCGACAGAGGCAGATACCAGCCTGCCTTGAAACGCCAGTCCACGGACTCGCCGGAGGCCTGCCGCATGCCGGACTGCGAACCGCCCAGCAGCCGCTGAGCATGCAAATCGCGGGGGGACAGGGTTTGCCCCAGCTCGGCGGGCTGGCGGCGCACCGCATAAAATGCCTGCTCCTCGGTGCTGCCGGGATCACTTACATCCAGCAGTCGGCCGCTCCCTATCAACAGCAGATCGGCCCGGGCCGCTGCGCTGTAGGACAGGACCGGCGCCGCCGTGAGCGGCTGGCCGGGCTCCGCACGAAACAGGGGGGCGCCCTGATTGCCGATCTGCCAGTCAGTCGGATCATCCGCCGAGAGATCGAACTGCCAGAGCTGGCCATGCAGGTCGCCACCATAAGCGGCAACAGGACGTCCCTGACTGTCACGTTCCAGCATCAGCGCCGACAGACCATTGTCACTGCCAAGGCCGGGACGGGCGGGCAGATCAAGCTGGCGAACCAGCTCGCCGCTCAGCGCATCGATCACCAGCAGTGCGGCCTGGCCGGCAGCGCTGCCATACCCGTTTCCGGTCAACAACAGATCGCGGCCTGCCCGCTCCATGAACAGGGGCGCAGCGTAGACGTGCCCCAACGCGGCCCACTCCGGCTCGCTGGCATCATGCTCCCAAAGCGCCTCAGGGTACGTTTGCCCCGGCGCCTCAGCAAACAGTCGCAACATGATCAGCCCCCGACCACCGGCGCCAAGCCCCGCAGCAGCGAGCGTGTGCCAGTCACCATCATGGCGCAGATCAGCCAGCGCAATGCGTCCGTCAACACCTGCGCGATGGGAGTGTGACGCAGGATAATCCACTGCAGCCCAGGCTCGCAGTGAGGGCAATAACGCGGCCACGAAATAGCTGTAGAGGCGCTCGCCACCAACCCCTACCACGTGCAGGAAGCCGTCGTTGCTGCCCAACAGCAGCAGATCGCCAAGCTGTGCCCGCTCACCTAAATAGTCCGCGTAGCCGCCATCCGCTGAGGTGTTCAAGGGCGCCCCGGCCGGCAGCAGGACCGGCCCGTAGCGTCCGGGATCGCCAAGCAGGTTCTGCCGCTGGCGCAGGCCGGCAACCGGCTCCCCACGCAACCAGTTCAGCATTTGCTGGCCTCCGTCTGCCGACTCGCCAAGCAAATCCGTCGCCATCTCCTCCAGCAGCTGCCGCTGTTCTCTTCCCAGAGCAGCATAGGTTGCCCCATCCAGCGCCAGCACACCCGCCGAGCCGGCCGCCCGCCGCCAGGTCTGCAGTCGGCCGCGCGGAGCGTCGCGGGCGTAGGCCTGCTCAGTGCTCCAGTGGAGCTGCGCTGGCGCTCCGACAGCATCAAGGGTCCGGAGCTGGACCTCACCACCGGCACCGTCCGCTGACTGGTAAATTTGCAGCAGCAGCGCCTCATCAACCTCGCTATCGGAAGACGTCATATCCAGTCTCTGACTCAACAGCAGACGCGGCGCCGACGATTCGCTGATCATCTGGGTCAACGCGACCCCGAGTTCGCCTGTGTCCTCAACCGTCCGATACAACCCACCGCCAGCCAGTGCTGCAGAGCGCAATCTTACGTCGTCGATGGCAAACCCCAGCACATGGGTACGCAGGGACTGACGCGGGTGAAGCGGGTCATCCCAACTCGCACCGGCGGCATCCTGGCCGCCGGTGCGCAGATCCAGATCGCGGGCAAAGGCAGCCACATCATCGAGGTAGAAGGTGCTGCCAGGCTGATGCAGCGGCTCACCATTTGCATCGTTATCGGCATTGCCGTCCCAGTCGGGCAACCCGTAGTGGCCACCCGAAGCAGACAGCAGGCCGGCCGGATCCTGATCCCCCGAGGTAGGGAACTGGCTGTCGTAGGTGGGCAAGCCATCGGTAATCAGCAGCGCAGCGCTTGGCTGGCAGCGCCACTGCAGGGGGCTGCTGTAGGCGGCCTGTGCGGGGTTGTAAAACGAATCCATGCCACGCAGGTAGCGGCTGATTTCGTAATGGGTTTCCGCCAGTGGCGTCCAGGTATAAAGATCGGGATTGGTACCGGTGTCAGGCGCCAGAGCGTCCAGTGCCTGCTCCAGCCGGCGCAGATGCTCCTCACCGGCAATGCCGGGCGAGATACCAGCCACCTCAACCAGCAACCGGCCGCCCGCCGTTTCCCGTGAAGTACCGATACCGCTGGACGAATTGAACGCAAACAGACCAAAGCGCGTGTTGCGCTGCTGATGCAGCAATCGCCACACCGCCTCGCGGGCAACCTGCAAACGGCTCTGCTCACCCATCATGGTCATCGCCATGCTGCTGGAGCTGTCGAGCAGGATAACCACGTTGGCCGGGACCGCCGCTTGCGACCTGTACGCCCGACTCATAGGCTCAAAGCCGGCAGCAGGGGCACTCAGCAACAGGCCGAAAGCAACTCCGGCAAAGCTGCTGCTAGCGTAAGGTATAGGCATAGATCGCCTCCAGTTGCCGGCGGCTGCGCCCCAGCCTTGCGTCGACCTGAAGCCGGTAAACACGACTTTCGCCGCTTACCTCCAGCTGAGCAGGCATGCGGCTGGTACCCACCCACTCAATTCGGTAACGAACATCTACCGCACCGGCAGACTGACGCCGGCGCCAGCCATCCTCGTCCGGACTCGGCACGGCGGAACACTGCATTCCGTCACAGGGCTGCGCAGGGACCTCAAGTTCACCTGTAGCCAGCTCGCTCTCAAGCTCACGCATGGCGCTTTCCGCCGCCTGAAAGCAGCGCGTCGCCAACATCAGATTGGCCGCCTGTTGCTGCTGAATACGGGCCGAGCTGCTCGCCGCCAACGCACCGATTGTCAGGGCCAGCAGACAGATCAGAGTAATGGGCAGCACACTGCCCGACTGCCGGCTATTCATTGACGAACCCATCCGGCCGATTGCGCAGACGCGTGACCTGGCGAAATACCTGCCCACGCCCAGAGCCCACACTCACACCAGACGCGCCAGGCTCCAGCGCCAGCTCGATACGCACACTGCGCAGACGTGCCTGCTCAGCGCTGCTCAGGGTAGCCTGATAGCCCCCGGATACCCCAACGTTGCCGATATTCTCCGCCAGTGCGAACCCGGGCTCGAAGCGTGCAACGTGCTCGATCAGCGTTTCAAAGTTGCCGACACCATTGACCCGAACCTGAATTCGCCCTCCCTGTTGCCGGTAGTCGATCTGACGCAGCGGCACCAGCCAGTCGCCCGGCAGCACCATCAGGGTATGCTCCTCGCCCAGACTGACCCGCTGCCGGCAGTCGCCCGCCAGCAGCCAGCGTGCGCCATAATCGGCGGCTCGAATCGTTTGTGGTGTCTCAAAGACAGGCTGCACAGGTAAACCGGTAATCAGCGTCAGCACTCCCTGCTCAAAACGCACCGGCCGGGCCAGCACCTCCGGCAGTCCTCCCGGTAACGCCTGCTCCAGATCCAGACAGCCGTAACTGCCACTGGCCCGCAGGTCACGGGACAGGCGCCCCAGCACATAGCGTGCGTCCTCCTGCATCCGTGCACTCTGCTGCTGCCACAACCAGGTTTGCCGGCTGCTTGCAAGGTACTGGACCAGCGCCAGCACCAGCGTCAAACCGAGCAGCATCGCGACCATCAGTTCAACCAGACCGAACCCGCGCAAAGATCCCGTCATGCCCCACCGCCCAGCTGCACGGCGAGCACCAGTTCGTCGTCCGTGCTGCCCTCGATGCGCGCCTGTGACCAACTGACACGCACGCTCACGGCCTTGCCATCCACCGTTATCCGCGCGCGTCCCTGCGGCAACTGACAGGTCACGCCACTGGCGAAGTCGATCCGATCCTGTTCCAGCACCGACAGCGGCGGGTCGAATTCCTCTGTGCACTCGCCAGCGATGCTGCCGGCGTAAAGCGCGCGCTGATCGGGATTGGCACGCATGCGCTCCAGCAGATCGGTTACCAGCAGGGCCGCCTGGGCACGATAGGCGCTGTCCTGGGTGTAGCGCAGGGCGTTGAGCTGAAGCGCCGCAGCCCCAAGCACGCCCAGAGCAACCAGCAGCAGGGCAATCAGGACTTCAATGAGAGAGAAGCCGCGCTGGCCGCCGGCCGCGGCAGCGCGAGAGTGGTAAGCCATGACGGCTGAATCCTTGAGCCAAATCCATTTGGCGGATCTGCCGGACTGCAGCTACGCGGCGAACGTCATCCGTTGACGGCCCCATCCTAGGGTGATCAGCCCGCGGCAACCTCACCCCTATGGGTGAGCCAGGCCCGCCGGGTGTGATCGCGATAACATCCCGTCAGGGATTGACCTGACGTTGTGGCCGACCGGACACAAAGCTGTGCAGATTGGCTTCCAGCTGCCCGACGATACGTTGACGGGCCTCCCGACTGCCCCAGGCGCTGTGCGGGGTGACGACCAGATTCGGTATGCTGTTATCCAGCAACGGATTTCCGTTTACCGGCGGCTCAACCGTCAGGACATCACAGGCGGCGCCGGCCAGATGGCCATCGCGCAAGGCGGCGGCAAGCGCCTTCTCGTTGACCAGTCCTCCGCGTCCGGTGTTGATCAGCAAGCTGCCGGGCTTCATCAGGGCAAGTTCAGCTTCACCTATCAGATCACGGGTTTGCTCGGTCAGCGGACAATGCAGGCTCAGCACATCGATCTGCGGCAGCAAATCGGTGATTGCAGGACGTCCGCTGCGTTCACGTCCGGGCAGGGAGCCAACCAGTACCTTCATGCCAAAGGCCTCGGCCAAACGAGCGACCGCCTGCCCCAGTTCGCCGTAACCCAGAATGCCCAGCGTTCGCCCTGCCAGTTCGCCAATCGGGTAATCCAGCAGACAGAACTGCTCGCTGCGCTGCCACTCACCGTCACGCACTGCATGACGGTAGGACTCGAACCGGGTGATCAGTACCAGCATCAGCATCAATGTGTGCTGAGCTACCGCCGGCGTGCCGTAAGCCTGGCAATTGCAGACCACGATACCCAGCTCCCGCGCCGCCTGCAGGTCGACATTATTGGTGCCGGTTGCGGCGATCAGGATCAGCTTCAGCTGCGGGTTGGCCTGCATCATTGCCCGGTCAATCACCACCTTGTTGGTGATGACGACCTGCCTCCCCGCAAGCCGTTCGGCCGTCTGCTGCGGGCTGGTCCGGGGATAGCTGGTGAAGGAGGCGCAGGCTTGCTCCAGTGCTGTCAGATCAAGATCGCCCAGATCCAGCGTAGCGCGGTCGAGAAAGACTGTAGAGAGTTCGTGTTGCATCTTGACTGTACCTGTCTGCTGGCGCGTTGGACGGGTAAACTCACCGATCCAAGGAGAACGCCCATGTACCTGAATGAGTTTCTGCTGGTGGCTCTGGTCCACCTGCTGGCGGTGATCAGCCCCGGCCCTGACTTTGCCGTCGTCATCCGCAACAGCGTCAGCGCAGGCCACCGCATTGGTCTGTATACGGCAATAGGCATTGGTCTGGGCATCTTTGTGCACGTAGCCTATTCGCTGCTGGGCATTGGCCTGATTGTGTCGCAGTCGGTGTGGCTGTTCAATCTGATGAAGCTGCTGGCGGCGGCGTACCTGCTCTATATCGGCTTTCGCGCCCTGCAGGCCCAGCCTGCTTCAGCGGATAGCGCATTGTCCGAGACCAGCCGTTTATCGGCACGACAGGCATTCGTACAGGGTTTCATTACCAACGGCTTGAACCCCAAGGCCACCCTGTTCTTCCTGTCACTGTTCACGGCAGTCATCAGCCATGACACGCCGTTGCTGGTGCAGGCCGGCTACGGGGTTTATCTGGCGTTCGCGACCGGAGCCTGGTTCTGTCTGGTCGCCATGCTGTTCAGTCGGGAGGTCGTACGCCGTACCTTCAATCGGTTGGGCCACTGGTTCGACCGGCTGATGGGAGGTGTGCTGATCGGGCTTGGACTGCATCTGGCCCTGTCACAGTGGCTGAAGCGCGACTAGCGCGCCTCGCCACTGCCAGACTGGGCTGGGGCCACCGCCAGCTCAGGCCAGCGCAGGCGTCTCGCGCGCCCAAGCGGCCAGCACGTCGATCCACTGCGGCTGATCGTTCAGACAGGGAATCAGTACCAGCTCCTCGCCACCCGCTGCAATAAATTGCTCGCGGGCACGATCACCGATCTCCTCCAGAGTTTCGATGCAGTCGGCAACAAAGGCCGGGCAGGCCACCAGCAGGCGCTTGACGCCCTGTGCGGCCAACTCGTCGATACGCGCTTCAGTGTAGGGCTCAATCCACTTGTCACGGCCCAGTCTGGACTGGAAAGCCTGTGACCACTGCGCCGATTCCAGCCCCAAGGCAGCCGCCAGTTCCCGACTGACATGGCTGCAGTGGGCCCGATAGCAGGTTGCCGTGGCTGCAGACGCCCGTTCGCAGCAATCGCCGCTGGCCAGACAATGGGAGCCAGTCGGATCAGCCTTGCGCAGGTGCCGCTCCGGCAGTCCATGATAGCTGAGCAACAGATGGTCAAATCCCTCTGCCAGATAAGGCTGCACCGACTGCGCCAGCGCGGCGATATACTCCGGCCGGTTATAGAACGCCGGTACCACATTGAGCTTGAGGTCCAGACCGTGTTTGGCGATCACCCGCTTGGCCTCTTCAACCGAGGTGGTGATGGTGCTGTCGGCATGTTGCGGATACTGCGGCATGAACAGCACCTCGCGCACGCCTGGCCGCTGTGCCAGCGCCAGCAGCCCCTGCTCAATCGAGGGCTCACCATAGCGCATCGCCAGTTCGACCGGCATGTCGAGCCGCTGCTGCAGAGCCTGCTGTACCCGACGGCTGATGACCACCAGCGGTGAACCCTCATCCCACCAGATGGAGGCATAGGCATGCGCAGATGCCTTGGGCCGGGTAGCCAGAATCAGGCTGACCAACAGGCGCCGCAGCGGCCAGGGCAGGTCAACGACATAGGGATCCATCAGAAACTGGTTCAGATAACGCTTCACATCGGCGACCTGCGTGCTGCTCGGCGAGCCCAGGTTAACCAGCAGTACCCCACGATCAGACATCAATTCACTCCAGCAGACAAAAACAAAAAAGGGACACTCCGCTCACTGCAGGACATCCGCCAGAGCGGTCTCCAGATGACGGAACCTGAAACAGAACCCGGCTTCCTGCGCCCGCGCCGGCACCACGCGCTGACCAGTCAGCAACAGCCGCGACATTTCCCCCAGCACCAGCTTCAGAGCCACTCCCGGCACGGGCAGAATCGTCGGCCGCCCGAGCACCTTACCCAGCGTTTTGGTGAACTCCAGGTTACTCACCGGGTTGGGCGCAGTGCCGTTATAAACGCCGCGGCAGTCCGGCGATTCCATCAGCCACTGCAGCATCGCCTCGATATCCTGATGGTGAATCCAGGACATGTACTGCTCCCCCGAACCAAGCCGACCACCCAGTCCCAGGCTGAAAGGCAAGCGCATGCGCTGCAAAAACCCGCCATCCGGTGCAACGACAAGACCAATGCGCAGCACACACACACGAATACCGTATGAGCCCGCGCGCTTGGCAGCCTGCTCCCAGGCATCACACAACGTGTGGGTATATTCTACCTGCGGCGCACTGGCTTCCGTCAGCAATTGATCTGCGCCATCGCCATACCAGCCAATGGCCGATGCACTGACCAGCACCTGCGGCCGCTGGCTCCGCGCGCCCAGCCAGCGCACCAGCTCCTCAGTCAGAGACACCCGGCTTTCCCAGAGCAAGGCCTTGCGCGCCTGGGTCCAGGGCCGGTCGGCAACGGGTGCACCGGCCAGATTGATCACCGCATCCAGCGCCTCCTGGTCCAGCTGATCCAGGCTCGCGATGCCACGCACTGCCTCGCCACACAGGGCCGGGACCTGGGCCGGACGCCGGCTCCACACCACCAGTTCGTGTCCAGCCTCAAGCAACTGGCGGCACAACCGGCGACCGATCAGCCCTGTCGCTCCAGTCAGCAATACCTTCATCTTCGACCTCCCCGCCGCACCCGGCTCAGTTGGTACCCCGGCACGGACATCCGCACGGCAGGGCTACTCTCGACGAAAACAGCATGACACACGCTATCCTCGAACGGCCCACAATGCTATACAAATGAAAAAACTTGTATAGCCTTTTGCACAAGTTTGCCTATCATCGACCACAAAACCCAAATCAGGATCCAGTATGTCCCTACCTACCAGCGTAGCCATAATCGGCGCCGGCATGGCCGGTATCAGTGCCGCCCGTGTACTCGACGAAGCCGGCATCGCCGTTGAGCTGTTCGACAAAAGCCGCGGTACCGGCGGCCGCATGACCAGCAAGCGAACCGATCATGGCGAGTTCGACATCGGCACCCAGTATTTCACCGCACGCCACCATGCATTCCGCGCCGAGGTTGAGTCCTGGTACGAACAGGGATGGGTAGCACGCTGGCAGCCCCGCCTGTGTCGCATCGATGAACACGGCATCCACCCCTCCGACGACGAGCAGGACCGCTACGTTGGCAGCCCGCGGATGACCGCCCTCAGCCGCGGGTTGCTGGGCAACCTGACGCTGCGCGGTTCGGTGCGCATTACCAGGCTTGAGCAGCACGATCAGGGCTGGATACTGGTTGACAGCGAAGAGGGCCAATATGGGCCGTTCGACCGGGTCATAGTCGCAACCCCGGCACCGCAGGCCGCGCCGCTGCTGGCCGCCGCACCGCAGTTGGCCCGCGCCGCCGAACAGATGGCCATGGAACCGGGCTGGGCAGTCTCAGTCGGCTTCGCCCAACCGCTGGACACCGATGTGGATGCCGCCTTTGTGCGCACCGGCCCGCTCGACTGGATTTGTGCCAACCACAGTAAGCCCGGACGCGCCGAAAACTGTAACTGGGTATTGCAGTCCACGCCGCAATGGGCGCAGCAGCATCTCGATACGCCTCCGGCCGAAGTTGCCGGCCTGTTGCTGCACGCACTGGGCGAAGCTTTGCAGACGCCGTTGCCCCCAGCGCAACTGCTGCAGGCCCACCGCTGGCTATACGCGCGACCCGCCGAGGATTGCGACTGGGGCGCGCTGGCGGCGCCCGATCTCGGGCTTTACGCCTGCGGCGACTGGTGTCTGGCAGGACGGTTGGAGGGTGCGTGGCTCAGCGGTCGCCATGCGGCTCAAGCGGTATTGGGCCACCACTGATCAGTGGCAGACCGTTCGTCAGCAGAATCCACTGACGGACGGTCAATAAACTTGTACAAAAATACTTAAATCGGGCTTATCCTTGTACAAACAGAAAATTGTTGTACAGGAGAGCAGCCATGCAACCCAGATCCAGTGCACGCATTCCAGTCGGTATCAGCCAGTGCCTGATTGGCGATCCCGTCCGCTTCAACGCCGGCCACAAGCATTCACGCCTGTGCACTGATCAACTGGGCGCCCTCTTCGATCTGCGACCGGTTTGCCCGGAAGTGGCCATCGGTCTGGGCACACCGCGCAAGCCTATCAGGCTGGTCGGCGACCCGACCGCTCCCCGTGCTGTTGGCACGGTGAACCGTGACATGGACGTGACCGAGGCACTGCAACACTACGCCGACGAAGTTCACGCGGGCAGCAATGACCTGTGCGGCTTTATCGTCATGCAGAAATCCCCCAGCTGCGGCATGGAGCGGGTCAAGGTCTATGAAGAAAACGGCCACCCCGCATCAGCGACCGGCCAGGGCGTTTTCACCGCTCGCCTCATGCAGCACAACCCGCTGCTCCCGGTGGAAGAGGAAGGCCGCCTCCACGACCCGGTACTGCGCGAGAACTTCGTCAACCGCGTAATCGTCTACGCTGACTGGCAACAGTTGCTTCGCGACGGCCTTAGCGCCAGCAACCTGCTGGCTTTTCACGCCAAACACAAATACCTGCTGATGGCCCACCAGGCACCCGGCTACAAGCGCATGGGTCAACTGCTGGCCAATCCGGGGAAGGGCGAGCAATTGGAACAGACTGCAACAGCGTACTTCAGCGAATTGATGACGGCGCTGCGTCGCCCGGCCAGTCGTCGCGGCCACAGCAACGTGCTGCAGCACGTTGCCGGCCACTTCAAGCGGGTGCTCAACCCGCCGGAAAAAGCCGAGCTGCAGCAACTGATTGTGCGTTATCGCAACGGCGTGGTGCCGCTGGTAGTGCCCATGACCCTGCTGCAACACCATTTGCTGCGTCACCCGGACCCCTATCTGCTGCAACAGGCCTATCTGCAGCCGCACCCACCTGAGCTGAGCCTGCGTAACGCCATTTAGTAAAACCAGTAAAGCGGGGCGGAGGTCCCGCCCGCCCGACGGGAGAGTGATTTGAGCAACAACCTGCAACTGTGCTGGCTCCGCGCCGACTTGCGCATTACCGACAACCAGGCGCTCTGGCATGCCAGTCAGAGCGGACCGGCAGTGGCGGTTTTTATCGTCACCGCCAACGACTGGCGAGCCCACGATGATGCACCCGTCAAGATCGACTTCTGGCGCCGCAACCTGCAGGCGCTGACCGATGAGCTGTCACAACGGCACATACCACTGCAGATTCTGCATGCCGACGCCTGGAGCGACTGCCCGACACTGCTGCTGGAGCTGGCCCGCAAGACCGGTGCCGGCGCCCTGCACTTCAATGATGAGTACGGTATTCACGAACAGCGGCGTGACGACGCCGTCAGCGAGGCCTTTGCCGCGGCCGGCCTGACCTGTCAGCGCTATACCGACCAACTGCTGTTCGCGCCGGGCAGTCTGACCACTCAAAGTGGCGGCATGTACAAGGTCTACAGCCAGTTCCGTCGTCAGGCCTACACCCGACTGCACCAGCAACTGCCCAGCCTGCTGCCGGCACCCGCCAAGCAAGCGCAGCTGGCGTTGCAGGCTTCGTCTGTTCCCGAACAATTCGGCGACTTTGCCCCTGCCGAACCCGCACTGCAGCAACGCTGGCCGGCTGGCGAGCGGGCTGCAGCAGAGCGCCTGCAGCTGTTCTGCAATCAGCTCATCGACGACTACGCAGAAGATCGCAACCGTCCCGATCTGGACGCCACCAGCCGGTTGTCGCCCTATCTGGTCGCTGGCGTACTGTCGCCCCGTCAGTGCCTGCACGCTGCGCTGCAGGCCAACGGAGGCGAGTTCGACACAGGCAGCAGTGGTGCCGTGAGCTGGATCAACGAACTGCTCTGGCGTGAGTTCTACAAACACATTCTGGTGTGCTATCCGCACGTTTCGCGCCACCGCGCGTTCAAGCCGGAGACCGAAAACGTCGCCTGGCGCGACGATCCGCACGGCCTGGCCGCTTGGAAAGAAGGCCGAACCGGTATTCCGCTGGTCGATGCGGCCATGCGCCAGTTGCTTGCCACCGGCTGGATGCACAACCGACTGCGCATGGTCAGCGCCATGTTCCTGACCAAGAATCTGCTGATCGACTGGCGCGAAGGCGAGCGCTGGTTCATGCAGCACCTGATCGACGGCGACCTCGCCGCCAACAACGGCGGCTGGCAGTGGAGCGCATCGACCGGCACCGACGCGGCCCCCTACTTCAGGGTGTTCAATCCGGTCAGCCAGTCCGAGAAGTTCGATCCCGATGGCAGCTTCATCCGTGAATGGGTCCCGGAGCTGGCGCACCTGCCAGCCAGCCAGATCCACCTGCCACCCGCCGCTGACCTGTTTTCCGCCACTGCCTATCCGCGTCCGATTGTGGACCTGCGCAGCAGCCGCCAGCGCGCAATCGACGCCTTCCGCAATGCAGGAGAGATGGCATGATTGACCGCAGCCTGATCGCCAGTTTTGCTCAACGGTTTGCCGCCATCGACCGCGACAACCTGCATATTCTGGAGCAGATTTATCACTCGGACGTCCACTTCAGCGACCCGATCCACGACGTCTTCGGGCTCGCCGCCTTGCAAGGCTACTGCGCCAATCTCTATGAAAACGTCAGCGCCCTGCACTTCGATTTCACCCAGCTGAGCCCGATCGACGACGAGCAGGCGCTGCTGTGCTGGACCATGACCTATCGCCACCCCAGGCTGGCCGGCGGCCGTCCCATCCAGGTGCCCGGCGTCAGTCAGGTCTGGTTTCGCGAGGGCAAGGCCTACCGACATATCGACCACTACGATGCCGGCACCCTGCTGTACGAGCATGTGCCGGTGCTTGGCACACTGATCCGCTGGATGAAGAGGCGAATGACATGAACCTGCAACGCAGAATCTGGCTCACCGGCGCGTCCAGCGGTATCGGCCTGGCACTGGCGGAACTGCTGGCCGCCGAGGGCCACCGTCTGGCCTTGACCGCACGCCGACGTGAACCCTTGCTCGAACTGGCAGCCCGTTACCCGGGACAAATACTGGTCATCACGGCCGACCTGACCGACCGCGATGCGATTGGAGAGATCGCAGAACAGATCGACGCGGCCTGGGGCGCTCTGGACTGGGCCATTCTCAATGCGGGGGCCTGTGAATACATGGAGCTGCCCGCGTTTTCCGCCAGCCTGGTCGAGCGGGTCATGCAGGTTAACGTGCTGGCGACCGCCAACTGCATCGAAGCCGCCCTGCCCCTGCTGCGCCGTGGAACCCAGCCACGTCTGGTTGCGGTTGGCAGCAGCGTCACCTATCTGCCGCTGCCCCGCGCCGAAGCCTATGGTGCGTCCAAGGCCGCTCTGCGCTACCTGATGCAATCGCTGGAGCTCGATCTGGTCGACGAAGGGATCGCCACCACCCTGGTCAGCCCCGGATTCGTCGAGACGCCCATGACAGCCAACAACGATTTCCCGATGCCCATGCAACTGACCAGCGCCCAGGCCGCCCAGCGCATCCTGATCGGGCTGGAACGGGGCAAACGCGAAATCCGCTTCCCCGGTCCTTTTATTGCCATTCTTCGCCTAGTGGCAGCGCTGCCAGGCTGGCTGCGCGTTGCGCTGACCAAACGCAAGACCGGAGCAGCCTCACAACGTCAGGAGACCAACTAATGCGCATTGCAATTGTCGGCAGCGGTATTGCCGGCCTGGTATCGGCCTATTTGCTGTCCCGGCGTCACGAAGTCACGGTGTTTGAGGCCGGCGACTGGATCGGCGGCCATACCCACACCGTCGATGTCGAAATCGACCAGCAGCGTCACGCCATCGATACCGGGTTCATCGTCTTCAACGACTGGACCTATCCCAACTTCATCCGCCTGCTTGAGCAGCTTGGTGTTGAGTCCCAGCCGACGGAAATGAGCTTCTCCGTCTGCGATCCGCGCAGCGGCCTGGAATACAACGGCAACAATCTCAACACCCTGTTCGCCCAGCGCAGCAACCTGCTGTCACCCGGTTTTCTGCGCATGCTGATGGATATCCTGCGCTTCAACCGTGAAGCCATCGCGGACCTCGAGGCAGGCGGCCTGCATGGCCAGATGACGCTCGGCGACTACCTGCAGCAGCAGCGCTACAGCCAACGCTTCATTGACCATTACATCGTGCCCATGGGCTCGGCGATCTGGTCGATGTCGCTGAAGGAGATGCTGAATTTCCCACTCGCCTTCTTCATCCGTTTCTTTCACAACCACGGCCTGCTGTCGGTGAATGATCGCCCGCAATGGCGGGTTATCAAGGGCGGCTCACGCAGCTACATCCCGGCTCTGAGCAAGCCCTTTGCCGACAACATTCGGCTTGATTGCCCGGTGCAGCGCATTCGCCGTGACGAGACCGGCGTTACCGTGCTCAGCCGCCAGGGAGAGGAGCGCTTCGACCGGATTGTACTGGCCTGCCACAGCGATCAGGCCCTGAAGTTGCTGGAGCAACCCAGCCCCGAGGAACAGGCGATTCTCGGCGACATTCGCTATGCCGACAACGACGTCGTGCTGCACACCGACACCCGCCTGCTGCCCAGCCGCAGGCTGGCCTGGGCCAGCTGGAACTATCGACTTGGCGGCGACCCGGAGCAACCTGCAGCGCTGACCTACAATATGAATATCCTGCAGGGTCTTGATGCCTCGCGCACCTTCTGCGTCAGCCTTAACCAGACCGATCAGATTGACCCTGCACAGATACTCGGCCGCTTTACCTACGCGCACCCGCAGTTCAGCGTGGCCGCCAGCGCGGCGCAACAGCAGTGGCAGACGCTGCTGGGCAAGCAGCACACATTCTTCTGTGGCGCCTGGTGGGCCAACGGTTTTCACGAGGATGGCGTCGTCAGCGCACTGCGCGTGGCGTCGCACTTTGGCGAGGTACTCTGATGGCACTGCAAAGTGCTCTGTACAGCGGGTTGCTCCAGCATCGACGGCATCAGCCGCGCGCGCATCAATTCCGTTATCGCAGCAGCCTGCTGTTGCTTGATCTCGACGAGCAGCAGCAGGTATTCGGCCTCAGCCAGCTCTGGTCGGGCCGCTGGTGGTCACCCATGCGTTTTCGTGAAGGCGACTACCTGCGCGCCGAACGCCAGCCGGGAGAATCCCTGAAAGCCTGTGCCCAGCGTCTGATCAGGGATCACCTGCAACTGGAGCTCAACGGTGCCGTGCAACTGCTGACCCAGGTTCGCAGCTTCGGCATGCTGTTCAATCCCGCCTCGTTCTTCTATTGCTACGACCAACAGGGCGCACTGCGCGCCATCATCTGCGAAGTGACCAACACGCCCTGGGGCGAACACTTCTGCTACGTCATGGAAGCCGATCCGAGCCAACAGCAGCAGCAATTTACCCTGCACAAACGCTTCCACGTATCGCCGTTTCTGCCGCTGCAGGCCGACTATCACATGCGCTTCAACCGGCCCGGAGAGCGGGTGCAGGTGCAGATTGCCCACCAGCAGGGCGATCAGCGCCTGTTCGATGCCACCCTCAGCCTGCAGCGCAAGCCGCTGAGCACTGCCCTGCTGCGCCGCGAGGCCCTTTCGTTTCCGTTTATGGTGCTGCGTACCCTGACCGGCATCTACTGGCAGGCCCTGCGCCTGCTGATCAAACGTATTCCGCTGTTTGACCATTCGCCCACCAGCCAATCGGTCGCAGCGCACCCATTGCGCCCCGTCAAGGAGTCCCGACATGAAACCGAGCAGATCTGAACTTACCTGCAACAGCGACTACCGCGAGCGCAGCGGCTGGCTGCAACGCCTCTGCCGTCAGGCAGTGCTGCGCCAGCTACAGGCCATCAAGCGCGGCACATTGCGTCTGCAGACCGATGATGAGGAGCTCAGCTTTGGCCAACCTGACCGTGACGGGCTGCACGCAGAAATTCGCCTGCATGACCCGGCCGCCTGGACCCAAATCGCCTGCAACGGCAGCGTAGGTGCCGGTGAAGCCTACTTCAACGGCTACTGGAGCAGCCCGGATCTGACCGCCGTGACCCGTCTGTTTGTCCGCAACCTGGACGTCCTGGATGCCATGGAGACCGGGCTGGCCCGGCTTGGACAACCTGCCCTGAAGTGGCTGCACCGTCTTAACCGCAACAGCCTCAAAGGATCACGCCGCAACATCAGCGCCCACTACGATCTTGGCAACGAGCTGTTCTCGCGCCTGCTGGACGACAGCATGATGTACTCGGCGGCAATCTTCCCGCCGGACAGCGACGATCTGCACCAGGCCCAACTCAACAAGCTGGATCGGATCTGCCGCAAGCTGGAGCTGAGCCCAGACGATCACCTGCTGGAAATCGGCACCGGCTGGGGCAGCATGGCAATCTACGCCGCCCAGCACTATGGCTGCCGGGTAACGACCACTACGCTGTCGCAGGAGCAGTTCAACCATACCGAGCAGCGTATCCGCGATGCCGGCCTGCAGGACCGCATTACCCTGCTGCTCAAGGACTACCGCGAGCTGGAGGGTCAGTACGACAAACTCGTTTCGATCGAGATGATCGAGGCGGTCGGTCACGAATACTTTGCCACCTACTTCAAGGCCTGCGCCGCGTTGCTCAAACCCGACGGACTGATGCTGCTGCAAGCCATCACCATGCGCGACCAGCGCTATGAGCAGGCGCGTCGCAGCGTCGACTTTATCCAGCGTTATATCTTCCCGGGCGGTTCGCTGCCGTCGGTGAGCCTGATCGGGGAACTGACCCGCCGCCACACCGACCTGGCGATGCTGCATCTGGAGGACATTGGCCTGCACTATGCCCGTACCCTGCGCCACTGGCACCATAACCTGCAGCGCTACCGTGGAGAGCTGGCGCAACTCGGGTATGATGACGTTTTTTTCCGGCTCTGGGAGTTCTACCTCTGCTACTGCGAGGGAGGCTTCCGCGAGCGCGGTATCGGCACAGCGCAGATTCTGCTAGCCAAGCCCGACGCCCGCCCCGCCGAGAGCACCTGCGTCATAGGAGCCTGACATGCCTGACCGCCGCCTGATCGCCAACGCCGTGCTGTTCCAGCTCAGCTGGCTTGCCTGCGTACTGGGCGGCAACAGCTACTGGCTGGCAGTGCCGGCGGTCGCATTGCTGATCCACTTTTTCTGGGTCAGCAGCTGGGCAGCCGAAGGCAAGCTGGTGGTATCAGTGATGCTGGCAGGGGCTGCGCTCGACTCCTTCCTGCTGCAGCTGGGGGTATTCACCTTTGTCGGCCAGGAGCTGCTGGCGCCGCTCTGGCTGGCCATGCTCTGGGCGATGCTGGCCACAACGCTCAATCACAGCCTGGGCTGGACCGCCCGCCCGATCTGGCGGGCCGCCCTGCTGGGCGCAATCGGCGGTCCGCTGAGCTACGTGGCCGGTGCCGAGCTGGCGGGCGTCGGCCTGCCATTGGGCGAGCGCAACAGCGCACTGCTGCTGGCCGCCATCTGGGCGCTGGTCATGCCACTGCTGCAGGGCTTTGCCCATCTGTACCGGGAACAATATCGCGTGCAGCAGTTGGCCAGACGCCGCTCCGGCGCCTGAGCCGCAGACCTACAGCGGGTAGCGGAAATACACCGCAGATTTATTGATGCCCGAATTGGGCTGTTTGATACCCGCGTTGGAGTAGTGATACCAGCGCACGCCCAGCTCGGCACCGGAGGCAAAGCGCAGGCCGGCGCCGATACGGTCTTCGAACTGGAACTTGGAACCCAGATCTCGGCGATCAGCCAGATTGGTCTCGGTAAAGACCGCAGGCCCGATCCCGCCTTCAATAAACGGCGTCACCGCGCCGTTACCGGGGAAATTCAGCGTGAATACCGGAGCCAGACTGATGGTTTCGGCGTCCAGACCACTCCAGTGGGTGTAGCCGGCATCCCAGAAACCGGTCAGCACCGCGCCGCCACCATCGCTCTGCCACAGGGTGCGCCCGAAATCGAACTGCACTCCCACGCGCCACACATTGGTCGACTCACTGCTGTCACCGCCTTCTACGGTGATGCCATCCAGCGCAAACACTGAAGGGCTGAGGGTCATGGCCGTAAATACGGTACCGATGATCAAACCTGAACGTCTCATGGCGTTTTCTTCCTTATGTCTTCAACACGTACCGTCTGATAGACAGATTTATAGCTGATAGTTCGCCACCACGCCTCAAACCGGCAGCCTGGACACGGCACCGGCGCTGCCCCACAACACCGGCAGCACTGCTGCCATCAGCTGTGGATCACCACTGCTCCAGAAGCCTACATCGCCTGTACCATCAGAGGCCTGGCGGCCGCTTTCGTTGAGTCTGGCCTGCAGCTGACGCGCTACCGCCTCACCGGTGTCGACCAGTTGCACGCCCGCCGGCAGACACTCCCGCAACAGCGGCTTGAGAAAGGGATAATGGGTACAACCGAGGATCAGAGTGTCGCACCCGGCCCGCAGCAGGGGATCGACATAGCGCGTCAGCAGCGCGCGCACCTCCGGCCCCTTAAGCTCGCCCCGCTCGACGCACTCGACAAGCCCCGGGCAGGGCTGAGTCAACACCTGTACATCGCGGGCAAAGCGGTCCAGCAAGGCGGCGAACTTGGCGCTCTGCAATGTACCGGTGGTCGCCAGCACGCCGACCTTGCCGTTGCGGGTAGCCGCTGCTGCCGGTTTGACCGCAGGCTCCATGCCGATAATCGGCATGTCGAAGGTGCTGCGCAATTCGTTGACCGCAGCGGCGGTGGCCGTATTGCAAGCCAGCACCAGAGCACGGGCACCCTGTTCGATCAGAAACTCGGCAATCCGCAGGCTCCGCTCACGAATCATCTCCGGCGGCTTTTCACCATAGGGCACGTAGCCACTGTCGGCGACATACAGCAGATTCTCGCGGGGCATCAGACGGCGAATTTCGCGCAATACCGACAGCCCTCCCACACCGGAGTCGAACACACCAATGGGCGCACTCATGCCGCCGCTCCGCAGCAACTGCAACCCGGGTCCCGGCGCACACGCAGCTCTCGGAAGCGACTGTCGAGGGCATCAATCAGCAACAGGCGTCCAACCAGCGGCTCGCCAAACCCGGCCAGCAGCTTGAGCGCCTCCAGCGCCTGCAGGCTACCGACCAGGCCAACCAGCGGACCGACTACACCGGCTTCGCTGCAACTGAGCGCCTGCTCGTCGCCATCACCGTAGAGGCACTGATAGCAGGGGCTGTCGTCACGGCGCGGATCAAATACACTGAGCTGGCCTTCCAGCCGAATCGCCGCGCCCGACACCAGCGGCTTGCCGAGCCTGACACAGGCAGCATTGACCGCGTGACGGGTGGCGAAATTGTCGGAACAATCCAGCACCAGGTCGACCTCAGCCACCGCAGCCAGCAACGCATCATCCGCCAGCGCGACGGGCAGCGTGCGGCACCTGACCTGAGGGTTGATCGCGGCGACGCGCTCGGCCGCAGAGGCGACCTTGTCACGGCCGATATCGACGGCGTGATGAATGATCTGCCGCTGCAGATTGGTCAAATCAACCTGATCCGGGTCGGCCAGCACCACTTGGCCAACGCCCGCGGCGGCAAGGTACAACGCGACCGGCGAGCCCAAGCCGCCGACCCCAACGATCAGAACCCGACTGTCCAGCAGCCGTTGCTGACCGTCGATATCGATCTGTGGCAGCAGTATCTGCCGGCTGTAACGCAGCAGTTGCTGGTCATCCACGCCATTGCCCTCCGGTTACCCTCAGCTGTCCACCCAGGTCGCGCCAGCTCTGTACCTGCTCAAAACCCTGCTCGCGCAGCAGTTGCGCGACCGCGTCGGCCTGCTGCCAGCCGTGCTCAAACAGCAACCAGCCAGTGGCCTGCAGATGCGCCGGCGCGAGCTGCACCAACGTGCGAATATCATCCAGCCCGTCGGCACCGCTGACCAGCGCACTACCCGGCTCAAAACGCACATCGCCCTGCTGCAGATGAGGGTCATCGGCAGCAATGTACGGCGGGTTGGAGACAATCAGATCAAAGCGCCGGCCCGCCAGTGCAGTGAACCAGTCACTCTGTTCAAAACAGGCATTACCGATCCGCAGACGCTCGGCGTTGCGCCGGGCCAGCGCGACGGCCTCGGCGACCCGGTCCACCCCGGTCAGTTGCCAGTCAGGGCGCTCGGCCGCCAGCGCCAGCGCGATCGCACCGGTGCCGGTGCCGAGATCCAGAACCTCGGCAGCCCCCTGCGGCCCCAGTTCCAGCGCAACCTCAACCAGCCGCTCGGTATCCGGGCGCGGAATCAGGGTGCTTTCGCTGACCTCCAGCTGCAAACTCCAGAAGCCCTGTTCACCGAGCAGATAGGCAATCGGCACACCGCTGCGCCGCTGGCTCAGCAGCTGTTCGAAGCGGCGCAGTTGCTCGGCATCGGGTCGGCGTTCAGGCCAGGTGCGCAGATAGGTACGGGGCTTGCCGATGGCATGACAGAGCAGCAGCTCGGCATCCAGCCGAGCGGTGTCCGAGTCTGGCAGTTCGGCGCTGGCCAGCACCTCGGCCAGGGTCGGCGTCATGCCGTCTCCAGCGCCGCCAGTTGGTCGGCCTGATATTCGCGCAGCAGCGGCTCGATGACGTTGTCGAGGTTACCGGCGATGATCTCATCCAGACTGTAGAGCGTCAGGTTGATACGGTGATCGGTCACCCGGCCCTGCGGAAAATTATAGGTGCGAATGCGCTCGGAGCGGTCCCCGGAGCCGACCAGCGAACGGCGGGTGTCGGACAGCTCCTTTTCCTGCGCTTCGCGCTGCTGGTTGACCAGTTTGGCCTGCAGCAGGCTCATGGCGCGGGCGCGGTTCTTGTGCTGTGAACGCTCATCCTGACACTCGACCACGATGCCGGTCGGCAGGTGGGTCAGGCGGATGGCCGAATCGGTCTTGTTGACGTGCTGACCGCCAGCACCGGAGGCGCGGTAGGTATCGACCCGCAGATCCGCGGGGTTGATCTCGATTGCGGCTTGCTCGTCCATCTCCGGCAGGATGGCAACGGTACAGGCAGAGGTATGAATCCGGCCCTGGGATTCGGTTTCCGGTACACGTTGCACGCGATGCGCGCCGGACTCGAACTTGAGTTTGGCGTAGACCGACTGGCCTTCGACACGGGCGATCACTTCCTTGTAGCCACCATGCTCACCGGGGTTTTCCGACAGCACCTCTACCCGCCAGCCCTGACGCTCGGCGTATCGGCTGTACATGCGAAACAGGTCACCGGAGAAGATCGCCGCCTCGTCGCCACCGGTTCCGGCGCGAATTTCGAGGAATACGTTGCGATCGTCGTTAGGGTCCTTCGGCAGCAGCAGGCGATTGAGCTCTTCTTCCAGCTCGGCCAGTTGCGCGCTGCTGCTCTCCAGGTCCTCTTCGGCCATGGCCCGCAGGTCCGGGTCGCTGTCCTTGAGCAGGCCACGCGCCTCTTCGATGTCACCCTGCACCCGACGCCACTGCTCGTAGCATTTGACCGTACCCTCAAGTTCGGCGTACTCCTTGGAGTAAGCCCGGAAGCGGGTCTGATCGCTGATGACCTCGGCGTCGCTGAGCAGCGCAGACAGCTCCTCGAAGCGTTCGCCAAGGGAGTCCAGCCGATTCAACAGGGATGCTTTCATGAGTCGCCTTGTACCGTGGTATTGCGGTTGCCCGGGGCGCTGTCACCCAGGGCAAAGAGTTCCTGCGCCAGCGCCAGCGCTTCGATCCGCCCCTGCGCTGTCATCTGCTTGAGCTGCACACTGGGTTCGTGCAGCAGCTTGTTGGTCAGCAGACGAGCCATTTCGGTCATCACCTGCTCGGGATCGGCACCGCGCTGCAACTTGGCCAGCGCTTTCTGCAGTTCCTGATCGCGCGCCTGCTCGGCCTTCTGCCGGTAGCTGCGCACCACATCCACCGCCGCCAGCGCCCGCAGACGCTGCATGAACTCGCCAGTGCCCAGCTCGATCAGCCGTTCGGCCGCCTCGGCTGCGCCCTGACGCGAGCGCATGTTCTCTTCGATCACTTCATGCAGGTCGTCGACGGTATAGAGGTACACGTCGGCCAAACTGCCAACTTCCGGTTCGATGTCGCGCGGCACGGCAATATCGACCATGAACATGGGTTTGTGCCGACGCTGCTTGAGCGCACGCTCGACCGCGCCTTTACCGAGGATCGGCAGCGGGCTGGCGGTTGAGCTGATCACCACGTCACATTCGGCGAGAATATCCGGAATCTGGGTCAGCACGATGGCCTGGCCACCCAGCGGCTCACTCAGCAGTTCAGCCCGCTGCAGCGTTCGGTTGGCAACGATAATCCGGCCAACGCCCTGTTCAAACAGGTGACGGGCAACCAGCGCGATGGTCTCGCCAGCACCGATCAGCAGCGCGGTGCTGCGGCGCAGGTCGGCAAAGATCTGACGGGCAAGACTGACTGCGGCAAAGGCCACCGACACCGGATTCTCGCCAATTGCGGTGTCCGTTCGCACCTGTTTGGCCATGTTGAAGGTGCTCTGGAACAAGCGATCCAGATACGGGCCAAGCGTGCCGGCAGTACGCGCGGCCTGCCAGGCATCCTTCATCTGGCCGAGAATCTGCGGCTCGCCCAGTACCATCGAGTCAAGCCCGGCGGCTACCCGCATCATATGGTTAACCGCACCGGCATCCTGATGCAGGTAGCTGGAACGGCGCAGCTCTTCTACGGTCATACCATGAAAGCGGGCGACCCACTCGACCAGACGATCCGCGTCGAGCTCCTCCTGAGCACAGTAAAGCTCGGTGCGATTGCAGGTAGAAAGAATGGCAACCTCGTCAGCACCGGCCTCGGCACGCAGACGCTGCAGTGCATCGGGCAATTGCTCGGGTGAGAAGGACACGCGCTCGCGTACTTCAACCCCTGCGGTCCGATGATTGATGCCCAGTGCGATAAAACCCATGATGCCTCGTATTGCGAGAACGGAGCTGCTGCCAAACGTGCGATTGTCCTATGTTAAGTCAAGCCAATCAATCACGGCATGGCGAACGGTTACTCGACGCTCAGTGGCAGGATGCCGCACAGGCACCTTTCATGGCGCCCACTGGGTTTGTCCCCACGCCTGTGTCATGATTCCCCAATGCCGCGCCGGACGCCGTCCTCCGCCCGGATCGGCCCACCGTTTCGCACGAGATCCGATATGAAGGCTACACTCATTCCGTCCTTGCCAGCACTGCTGTTCGCAGGCCTGCTGCTCGGTGGCTGCAGCACACTGGATCAGGCCGGCGCGCCTGCCGACAGCACGCCCCAGAAGCCGGAGACGGCAAGCCAGCCGGAGCCAACGGTCTACGGCCAGTTCCGCCAGGACACTCTGTTTGATCTGCTGACCGCCGAAATCGCGGGCCAGCGCAACCGCTTCGATATCGCACTCGACAACTATCTGAAACAGGCACGCAGCACCCGTGATCCCGGGGTGACCGAGCGTGCCGTCCGCGTTGCAGAGTTTCTGGGCAATGAGCAGGCCGCCAACGAACTGACCCAACTCTGGGTCGAGATCGCTCCGCAGGATCCGGAAGCCCTGCGCTCGGCCGCCATTCACCTGGCCCGTGCCGGCCGACATGAGCAGGCCATGGACATGATGCAGCGCGCGCTGGACCTGCATGGCGAAACCCATTTTGATTTTCTCGCGCTGGCGGCCGCCCAAACCGACCCCCAGACCCGCAACGCCCTGCTGACCAGCCTCCGCCAAATGCAGGAACGCCACCCGGACAACGCGCAACTGGTATTTGCCCGTGCCCTGCTTCTGCAGCAGGCAGACCGCCCCGAAGACGCCCTGCAACTGCTGGAGGAACAACCGCGAGGTAATGAGGTACCACCAATCATCCTGCTGCACAGCCGACTACTCGCCGAGCAGGACCCGGATCGGGCAGAGGCGTTGCTGTACGACAGCCTCGAGCGCTTTCCCGACGAGGTTCGATTGCGTCTGATGCTGGCTCGACTGCTCGTCAGCAAGGGTAATTTCAGGGATGCCCGCGTGCAGTATATGAAGCTTGCTGCCGACAACCCGGACGACGCCGACCTGCAGTTATCACTCGGCCTGATCGAACTGGAACTAGAGCAGGCGCAAGACGCCGTCACTCACCTGCAGCACACGCTTCAGCTTGCACCCGGCAACAATACTGCGCGCTATCACCTGGGTAATGCCTATCTGGCGGCCGGCCGCACGGATGATGCACTGCTCACCTGGCAAAGCATCGACAGTGGCAATGAACTGCTGACATCCCGCGTGCAAATCGCCCGCCTGCTGCTTGAGCAAAACCGCATGAAGGCACTGCAGGCGCAATTTCAGCAGGACAGGGACCAGCATCCGCAACACGGTCTGACACTGTTCCAGATAGAAATAGAAGCCTTGATGCCGGACCATCCCGAACTGGCAATGGCACAGGTTAACGCAGCCCTGCAGGCCTACCCGCAGGACAGCGGCCTGCTCTACAGTCGCGCCATGCTGCACGAGCAGCTGGGCAACCTGCGCGGCCTGCAAGAGGACCTTGGCAGCATCATCGAACAGGAACCGAACAACGCGATGGCGCTCAACGCCCTGGGCTACACGCTCGCCGACCACAATATCGAGCTGGATCGTGCCCTGTCGCTGATCACCCGCGCCGCCGAACTGGCACCGGACGACCCTGCAATCAAGGATAGTCTGGGCTGGGTTCACTACCGCCTGGGCAATCTGGAGCTGGCCGAGACGCTGCTGCGTGAAGCCTACGACGCCTTCCCTGACCAGGAAGTAGCGGCCCACCTGGGCGAAGTGCTCTGGCGCCAAGGCAAAGAACGCCAAGCACGCAGGATCTGGCGAGATGCCCTCAAGCTGGACCCGCAAAGCCCACTCATTCCTGAAACCCGCAAACGCCTGGAAGCCGAATAAGACATGTCCATGCTGCGCCTGCCTCTTTTGTTCTGCCTGCTGTTAACCCTGGCCGCCTGCGGCAGCCTGCATCAACGCGAAACCATCGAGTTTGGCGGCGACCAGAACGCCTGGAAAACCCACCGAGCACAACTGGAGCCGTTGGACCGCTGGATCCTGCAAGGCAAGATCGGCATCCGCAGCCCGCAAGAGTCGGGCAGCGGCACGCTGTTCTGGCTGCAGCGCCGAGCCTACTACGATATCCGCCTGTCAGGCCCTCTGGGGCGCGGAGCTACCCGCATTCAGGGCGACCGCAACAGCACCACGCTGGAGGTAGCCGGCCGGCCGACCGTCTCCGCCAGCTCGGCTGAAGACCTGGTCGCCGAACAGATAGGCTGGCACTTGCCGGTCGACCAGTTGCTCTGGTGGGTGCGCGGCCTGCCCGCACCGGATTCAGCCAGCCGCCTGCAGCTGGATAGCCAAAGCCGGCTGGGCCGTCTCAGCCAGAGCGGCTGGACAGTCGAATACAGCCGTTACCAGCAAGTTGACGGACTGGAACTTCCCCAACGTCTGCAGATATCAGGTCACGATCTGCTGCTGACGCTGGTCATCACCGACTGGAAACCCGGCATCACCGAATGAACACCGCGACACTCAGCCTGCCCGCACCGGCCAAACTGAATCTGTTCCTGCATGTTACCGGCCAGCGCGACGACGGCTACCACACACTGCAAACCCTGTTTCAGTTTCTCGACTACGGAGACACCCTGCATTTCAGCAGCCGCAGCGACGGCAAAATTGCCTTGCTGAGTGACCTGCCGGGCGTGGATGCGGAGGACAACCTGATCGTCCGCGCCGCGCGCCTGCTGAAAGAGGCCAGCAGTACACCACTGGGTGCCGACATCAAACTGGACAAGATTCTGCCCATGGGTGGCGGTATCGGTGGCGGCAGTTCAGACGCGGCTACCACCCTGCTTGGCCTCAACCACCTGTGGCAAACCGGCTTGAGCATCGACCAACTGGCCGAGCTGGGCATCCGCTTGGGCGCTGACGTCCCCGTCTTTGTCCGAGGGCATGCCGCCTGGGCCGAAGGAGTGGGCGAGCAATTGACCCCGGTAGAACTGGAAGAGCCCTGGTTCCTGGTAGTGGCGCCGGACTGCCCTGTCAGCACCGCTGAAATTTTTTCAGATGAGAGGTTGACGCGAAACTCATCGCCCATTACATTAGCGGCCTTCGTCGCAGGCGGTGGTCGGAATGACTGTCTGCCGGTCGTTACAACGCGTTACCCTGAAATTCGTAACACGTTGATCTTGCTAAACAAATATTGTGAGGCTAAGATGACCGGGACTGGCAGTTGCTTGTTTGGGGCCTTCCCAAACGAACGCGAAGCTGATAAAGTTCGCGCCCGGTTGCCAGCCACACTGCGAAGTTTTGTAGCAAGAGGTTGTAACGTTTCTCCGTTACACCGCGAACTGCAAAAGCAAGCATGACGGATGCAGCCGTGCATCCGGACAGATACAGGGGCGTCGCCAAGCGGTAAGGCAGCAGGTTTTGATCCTGCCATGCGTTGGTTCGAATCCAGCCGCCCCTGCCATTTTTCTCTCCGGCAGCAATCAACTACAGAATTGTTCAAGTCTGGCTGGTTGAGGCCGTTTCGGCATTCCCGCAGACCTGAATTCTCCACCTAGCCACTACCCACAAAAGGTATTGCTGCGTGTCCAAGATGATGGTTTTCACGGGGAACGCCAACCCCGATCTGGCACGGCGCGTCGTGCGTCAACTGCACATCCCGTTGGGCGACGCTACCGTCGGCCGATTCAGCGACGGTGAAGTCAACGTCGAGCTGAACGAAAACGTACGCGGCAAGGACGTCTTCATCCTGCAGCCCACCTGCGCCCCGACCAACGACAATCTGATGGAACTGATCGTCATGGCTGATGCCCTGCGTCGTTCCTCAGCCTCGCGAATCACCGCAGTGGTCCCCTACTTCGGTTATGCCCGCCAGGATCGCCGCCCGCGCTCGGCACGCGTTGCCATCAGCGCCAAGGTGGTCGCGGACATGCTCGACACCGTAGGCGTTGACCGCCTGCTGACCGTTGACCTGCACGCAGACCAGATCCAGGGCTTCTTCGACATCCCCGTCGACAACATTTACGGTTCGCCGGTGCTGATTGACGATATCCAGGATCAGCGCTTCGAGAATCTGATGATCGTCTCCCCGGACATCGGTGGCGTCGTGCGCGCACGCGCCGTAGCCAAGAGCCTCGGTGTCGATCTTGCCATCATCGACAAGCGTCGCCCCAAGGCCAACCAGTCCGAAGTGATGCATATCATCGGCGATGTAGAAGGCCGCACCTGCGTACTGGTCGACGACATGGTCGACACCGCCGGGACTCTCTGCCATGCCGCCAAGGCACTGAAGGATCACGGCGCCGCGCAGGTATTTGCCTATTGCACGCACCCGATCCTGTCCGGCAAGGCAATCGAGAACATTACCAATTCCGTGCTGGACGAGCTGGTGGTGACCAACACCATCCCGCTGACCCCGGCCGCTGCTGCCTGCGAGCGCATTCGCCAGCTGGACATGGCCCCGATTGTGGCCGAGGCCATGCGCCGTATCAGCAACGAAGAATCCATCAGCGCGATGTTCCGTTAAGGTACGAGCGCTGATTTAACAGCCCGCAAGGGCATCACCCATCACCCGATGCGTTGGTCGCAAATGCCCGGGTGAGTTAGCAAGGAGACTACAATGGTCGACTTCACTCTTAATGCGAAAGCGCGTACTGACCTGGGGAAAGGTGCGAGCCGCCGCCTGCGTCGTAACGCTGATCTGGTTCCCGCCATCGTTTACGGTGGTGACAAGGCACCTCAGAACGTTGCTCTGGAAGCACGCGAACTGAAAAAAGCCCTGGAAAACGAAGCTTTCTACTCCCACGTCATCAGCCTGTCCATCGACGGCAAGAAAGAAGACGTGCTGCTGAAAGCACTGCAGCGTCACCCGGCCAAGCCGGTAATCATGCACGCTGACTTCCTGCGCGTTGTTGCCGGCCACGAAGTGACCGTCAACGTTCCGCTGCACTTCGTTAACGAAGACAGCTGTGCAGGCGTCAAGAAAGGCGGCGTTATCTCCCACACCATGACTGAAGTGGAAGTTCACTGCCTGCCGAAAGATCTGCCTGAGTTCATCGAAGTCGACATGGCTGCCGTTGAACTGGATCAGATCGTCCACCTGTCTGACCTGAAGCTGCCGAAAGGCGTTGCTATCACTGCTCTGGCTCAGGGCGCTGATCACAACCTGCCGGTTGCCAACGTCCACGCTGCTCGCGTTGCTGCTGACGCGCCGGCTGAAGGCGAGGAGTCCGCGGAGTAATCTCCCGCACGACTCTGAAGAGGGCGCCCGTTGTGACGCAGGGAATCAAGTTGATCGCTGGACTGGGAAATCCTGGCCCGGAATACGAACTGACCCGCCACAACGCTGGCGCCCTTTTTATTGAGCGTCTGGCCGCACGGCACAACACCAGCCTGCGTCCGGAGAGCAAGTTTTTTGGCCTGACGGCACGCATCAGCGTGAACGGTCAGGACGTTCGCCTGTTGATACCCACTACCTTTATGAACCGCAGCGGTCAGGCCGTCGCCGCGCTGGCGAGCTTCTATCGCATTGCACCCGAAGAAATTCTCATTGCCCACGACGAGCTGGATTTACCCCCGGGCGTGGTCAAGTGCAAGAAAGGTGGCGGACACGGCGGACACAACGGTCTGCGCGACATCATCGCCAAACTGGGCAACAACAACGGCTTTCACCGCCTGAGACTGGGTATCGGCCACCCCGGCCACAGTTCACAGGTGACCGGCTTTGTACTGGGCCGCGCGCCCCGCGCCGAGCAGGATGCGCTGGATGCCTGCATCGACGAGGCCATCGGCGAACTGCCGGGCATGGTCGAAGGCAACTGGACCGCCGTCATGCAACGCCTGCACAGCTTCAAGGCCTGAATCTCATTACGCCGAACCAACGGCAGAGGACAACACCATGGGTTTTAACTGCGGCATCGTCGGACTGCCCAACGTCGGCAAATCCACCCTGTTCAATGCACTGACCAAAGCCGGTATCGGTGCCGAGAACTTCCCCTTCTGCACCATCGAGCCGAACAGTGGCGTAGTCCCCATGCCCGATGCCCGCCTGGACGCCCTGGCCGCCATCGTCAAGCCCGAGCGCGTCATCCCGACCAGCATGGAGTTCGTCGATATCGCCGGCCTGGTAGAAGGCGCCTCCAAAGGTGAAGGCCTGGGCAACAAGTTCCTGGCCAACATCCGTGAGACCGACGCCATCGCCCACGTGGTGCGCTGCTTTGAAGACGACAACGTCATCCACGTTTCCAACAGCGTCAACCCGCGCCGCGACATCGAAACCATTGATCTGGAACTGATCTTCGCCGACCTGGAAAGCTGCGAGAAACAGTTGCAGCGCGTTGCCCGCAACGCCAAGGGTGGCGACAAGGAAGCAGTCGCACAGAAGGCGCTGCTGGAACAGCTGATTCCGCACTTTGAAGAAGGCAAGCCCGCCCGCTCGCTGCTGAAAAACCTCAGCCCGGAAGAGCGCCAGCTGGCCAAGGGTTTCCACCTGCTGACCAACAAGCCGGTGATGTATATCGCCAACGTCTCCGAAGAAGGCTTCGAGAACAACCCGCATCTTGACGTGGTGCGCGAGATAGCCGCGGAAGAAGGCGCGGTCGTGGTTCCGGTCTGCAACAAGATCGAAGCGGAAATCGCCGAGCTGGATGACGACGAGGAAAAGCAGATGTTCCTCGAAACCATGGGCATGGAAGAACCGGGCCTGAACCGCGTAATCCGTGCCGGCTACGAGCTGCTGGGTCTGCAGACCTACTTCACCGCCGGGGTGAAGGAAGTACGCGCCTGGACCGTCAAGATCGGCGCCACCGCACCGCAGGCCGCCGCCGTCATCCACACCGACTTCGAGAAGGGCTTTATCCGTGCCGAAGTCGTCGCCTATAACGACTTCATTCAGTACAACGGCGAAAGCGGTGCCAAGGAAGCCGGCAAATGGCGCCTGGAAGGCAAGGAATACATCGTCAAGGATGGCGACGTAATGCACTTCCGTTTCAACGTCTGACCTCTCCGGCAGTCGAAGGCCCCGCACGCAACCGCGTCCGGGGCTTTTTTGTTTGATCAACCTCCCCTCGTTCGGTGCAAAGGACTGACACCGAGACCAATGCAGTCAGCCGCAGCCCGTTCACGCCCCACCCATACGATTCCCGTGCCATACTCCCAGTGCTCCATGTTGTTGCGAGAATCCCATGCGCTTACGCAAGAAAACGCTGTTTGTTTCACTGCTGACGGCCCTGTTTGCCTACACCCTGATTGGCGCCCTGCTGCTGCCCGCGATCATCCTGCACGTCGCCAACCAGCAGCTGAATCGGTTCGCTACGGTGCCAGCCAAACTGGAGCGCGTCGAGTTCAACCCATTCAGCTTCGAAGCAACCCTCTGGAATTTGCATATCGGTGCGCCTGGTGCGCCGCAGATTGCTTTTCGCCGTGCCTACGCCAACCTGCAGCTCGACAGCCTCTGGCATGGCGCCCTGCATCTTTCCGACGTTGAACTGGAGCACGCATACGTCGATGCCCGCCTTGATGCCGAGGGTGGGCTGAACCTTCTGCAGCTATTTGATCTGCCAGCATCGGAACCCCGGGAACAGGACCCGAACGCCCAACCGTTCCCGGTCCTGGTCGACCGCATTGCACTGATCAGTAACAGCGCAAACTTCCAGGATCTGCGCCCCTCCGAGGCCGTGGAGTTTGCCTATGACGCCATCTCGCTCGAGCTGCACAACCTCAGCACACTGCCCGACAACCAGGGCAACCTCAGGCTGACGGCCTCCGGCCCCTATGGCGCGAGCCTTGATTGGGATGGCCGGCTCAGCCTGTCACCTCTGCGCGCCAGCGGCCGCATCAGCTTGCACGCTGCCAAACTGCAGACCGTCTGGCCTTACGTGCATGAGCGCTTGCCGCTATTGCTGCAAAGCGGCGCAATCAGCGCCAGCACCGACTATCACATCGACCTGTCCGAGCACACCGATGTTCGCCTGAGCAACGCACGCCTTGATCTCGACAGCCTGATCATCGACCACAACGACAAGCCCCTGCTGCGCGTCCCGTCATTGAGCATCAACGACGGCTCGCTCGACATCGCGGCCCGCCAGGCCCGCCTTGGCAGCATCCAGAGTCAGGGGCTGGAGGCCTGGGCTGCCCGTCTGGAAAATGGTCAGATTGATCTGCTTGCACTGCTTCCCAAGCCGGCAACCGAAGACGCGCCGTCAACTGACCAGGACGCAGCGCCAGCCGCCTCCGCCAGCACTGAAGACGCTGAGACCGAAGCAACCAGGCCGCAACAGGCACCACAACCGGCATGGCAGTTACAGGTTGCCCAGGCAGACCTCAGCGGCTACCAGCTGCACCTGCAGGACCGCCTGCCCGATACCGACGTCAATCTGGAGCTCGCGCCGCTCAACATCAGCATCAGCGACTTTGACAGCGCAGCCTCAACACCTTTCAGGCTCCAATTGCAGACTGGCGTGAACGGTGACGGCAACCTGAGTGCCGCCGGCGAGGTAAATCTGCGTCCGCTGTCAGCCAGACTCGACATTGCCAGCCGAGATATCAACCTCCAGCTCGCCCGCGCCTACGTGGAACCGCTGGTGGATATACAGTTGCGCAGCGGCCTGATGGATGGCGACCTGAAGCTCCAGCTGCGGGGCACCGCTCCCCTTGACCTGGCCATCACCGGCGAGGCCAGCGTCAGCCAACTGCATGTGGTGGACTCTGACCGCAAGCGGGATCTGCTGAAATGGCAACAGCTGCAGGTCACCGGCATCAACTACCGGAGCGACAGCCTGAGCATCGAACGCATCAGCCTGCACCGCCCCTACGTGCGTTTCATCGTCAACGAGAACCTGACCACCAACTTCAGCGATCTGATCGTCAAGCAACCCGGCCAGCCGGAACCCAGCACGCCGGCCAGCGACAAGCCGCCAATGGCACTGCGCATTGGCGGTATAGATATCCATGACGGCTCCGCCAACTTTGCCGACTTCAGCCTTACCCCCAACTTTGCCACCGCAATGGGCCAGCTGAACGGCCGGATCAGCACCATCGACAATCAGCGTCCGCTGGTTGCCAATGTCGATATCAGCGGCCGCGTAGACCGCTATGCGCCCGTCACCATCAAGGGCGGGCTCACACCCTTTGATCCGCTCAACAGCCTCGATATCGCTACCCGCTTCCGCAACGTCGAGCTGACGACCCTGACCCCCTACTCCGGCAAGTTCGCCGGCTACCGCATCCGCAAGGGGCGCATGAACCTGGACCTGGAATACCGCATCCAGCAAGGACAGCTGAATGCCCAGAACAAACTGCTCCTGGAGGGCCTGCAACTGGGAGAGAAAGTCGACAGCCCGGACGCAGTCGACCTGCCCGTGCGTCTGGCTGTGGCCCTGCTGAAGGACACCAACGGCAACATTGACCTGTCGATCCCGGTATCGGGCGATCTCAACAACCCCGAATTCAGCGTTATGCCGCTGGTCTGGCAAACCCTGCGCAACCTGCTATTGCGGGCAACACAGGCGCCGTTCAAATTCATCGCCGGACTGGTATCTGGAGACCAGGCGGACATCAGCCAGATCAGCTTCGCGGCCGGCAGCGCCGAGCTCGATGGCACCGCGCAAAGCGCTCTGGATACCCTCGCTCAGGCCCTGCAGGAACGCCCTGCCCTGATTCTCGAAGTCCAGGGACGCAGCGCCATCGAGCAGGACGGCCCTCCTCTGGCAGCCGAGCGACTGGAGACCGAGTATCAGCGGCTGCAGTACCAGATTCTGCAGAACAGCGGCAAGAAACTGCCCGCCGACCCCAGTGAGCTTGTTGTCGAAGACGAGGACAAGCCAATTCTGCTGGAAGCCATTTACCGCACCCAACTGAAACAACAGCCGCCGACCGACTGGGCCGAACTTGAACCCGAAGAGCGCACCACCCGACTGCGCCAGGCCGTGCTCACGCACTGGCGAGCCAGTCAACTGATGCTGCGTCGACTGGCCCAGCTCCGAGCCAGCAATATCAAGGGCTACCTGACCGAACGCGCGGGAATGCAGGCAGAACGGGTATTCCAGATCGACGTCAGCATTACCGAAGACAGCGGCGAAGAAAACGTCAGCGTCCCCATGCAGCTCGACAGCAACTGAGTCGGAACAGCACAATCCGCTCTGCGCACTGGCGTCGGTTAAATAATTGAAAAGGCAGATAAAAAAGTTTTGGAAAGAGGGTTGACAACATTTGCGCAGAAATGAATAATGCGCGCCTCGGATGGCTACATAGCTCAGTTGGTTAGAGCACAGCATTCATAATGCTGGTGTCCCAGGTTCAAGTCCCGGTGTAGCCACCAACCTTTTCAAAGGCTTAGCTTCGGCTAGGCCTTTTTTTATGTTCCCACGTATAGCCAGTCGTCGTCCTACAGCCTGCTAATCACGCCGTCGGCAATAATCTCTGTGGTGCGATCAGCAAAATCAACTGCACCCGCCTCGACCAGAAAGCCCTCAACCGCCGCATCCAGTCGCGCGGCCAGTTCTGGTTGCTGCCAGTGATATCTCAACAGTAAGGCCGCGCTCAGCAGGGCCGCAATAGGGTTGGCCCGGCCGGTTCCGACGATATCCGGTGCGCTGCCGTGTACCGGTTCGGCAAGGGCAATGCACTGTCCCCAGTTGAGCGACGGCGCCATGCCAAGCCCACCTGACCAGTGACAGGCCAGATCGGACAGGATGTCGCCAAACAGATTGGTGGTGGCCAGCACATCAAAGCTTTCCGGCGACTCGACCAGCTGCAGTGCCGCAACGTCTACCAGTCGCTCGTCTACCTGAGCCTCCCAGCCGTGCACGGCGAGCACCTGACGACAGGTGTCGCGAAACAGCCCACAGGTTAGCGGCAGCACATTGGCCTTGTGGGCCAGTGTCACCCTGTGGGCGCTTCGCTGTTCGGCCACCTCGACGATTCGCGCAGCGAACTGTTCGCAGGCCGCCCGGCTGATCTGTCGCTCGGCAATCGCAATGCCTTCGCTCTCCATGTGCTCGCGACCAACGTACAGCCCTTCGCTGTTCTCCCGCAGAATAAGCATGTCGACACCGCTGCGGGGCGAGATGACTGGCCAGCTCCGCACCGGGCGCAGGTTGCAGTTCAGGCCGAGCTGTTGGCGCAGGGTGAGAATGGCGCTGCGATACCCGGCAACCTTGCGCGCCGGTGATGAGACAGCGCCAAACAGCCCGGCACCTGTCGCTCGCAGACTCTCCAGCGTGGCTTCCGGAACAGACGAGCCGCTACGCTGAAAGCACTCCCATCCAGCATCAGCCGCGTGCGTCTGCAGACCGGGCACCAGTCGCCTGAGCGCAGAAACGGCAACCGGTATGACCTCGTGACCAATCCCGTCACCGGGAATAACACACAGCTGCATCAGGCTTTCCGTCCCTGCCAGGTCGCAAGCAACAGGCCGACAAACGTCAGCGCACCGCCAGCCAGGTGATAGGCGTGCAATTGCTCGCCCAGCAGCAGGATGCCGAGCAGCGAGGCGAATATCGGCATCAGATAACTAAACAGTGAGGCTGTTGCCGGCCCCAGTACGCGCACGCCATGGTTCCAGGCGGAGTAGGCAACCAGCGACGCCATTACGGCGGTGTAGCCAATCGCGCCGAATGCCTGAGGCGACCAGGGCATGCTACCGTGCGCGTTCAACTCCCATAGATAGAACGGCAACAGCAGTGGTACACCGCACAGCAGCATGGCCGCCAGCAAGGTAAACCCTGGCACCGGAACCGGCCAGCGCCGCAGCAGAACCGAGTACAGGCCCCAGGCAAGCACCGCCAGCACCATTATCAGGTCGCCCCGATTAAAGCCGATCTGCAGCAATTGCCATGGCTTGCCAGCGCTGAGAATCAGCAACAAGCCGAGAAATGACAGTAATGTGCCAAGCAGCGTCAGCCGTGTCGGCCACTGCCGCAGTAATACGACAGACCAGATAAAGGCAGCGACCGGCAAGCCGGTGTTGACCAGCGTAATGTTGATCGCGGTGGTGCTTTGCGCGGCCAGGTACAGGAGAGTGTTGTAGGAGGAGATACTCAGCGCCGCAAGTATCGCGATCTGTTTCCAATGCACTGAGAGCAGATCGCGGTGCCGATACAGGCTCGGCAAGGTGAATGGCAGCAACAACAGCAGCGCGGTCAACCAGCGCCAGAAGGACAAGCCGATCGGCGGCAACATACCGGCAGTGGCCCTTGCAACCAATGCATTGCCCGCCCAAGCCAGCGTGCAGATCACCAGGCCGACAATGGCGCCGTTACGACGTGCGTTGGACATGGGCTCAGTCGATCAGCGAGCAGGCCATGACCAGCGCGTCTTCGCGCCCACCCACTGCCGGGTAGTAGTTCTTGCGCCGACCAATTTCGTTAAAGCCGTAACGCTCGTATAGTCGCGCTGCACTCTGGTTGGATTCGCGCACTTCGAGGAACGTAACCTCGGCATCACGCGCCTTGGCCTGCTGCATCAAGTGATCAAGCAACGCCAGACCATAGCCGTTGCCCTGACTCTCGGGCTTGATGGTAATGTTGAGCAAATGCGACTCGCCGGCAGCAGCCGAGAGTACGCCGTGTCCGACCTGCTGCTGCCCGCTGAAAGCTAACCAGCACTCGTGCCCTGAACGGATGCAATCCAAAAAAATGCCGCGCGTCCAGGGATGACTGAATGCGGCAAACTCGACCGCGAGCACCGCATCCAGATCCGACTCCTGCATGCGGCGAAAGGACAACGTACTCATGACTTCTCCTGCCAGCGCGATCGCACACGGCGTAACAACGTCCACAACGCCGCTTTTTCCTGCGGGCGCTTGAGCAGGCTGTCGAGGCTGGGCGCAAACCACACGGGCGGCAAGCCGTCGACAGATTCTTCGCAACCGAGCGACGCATCAGCCTGGGTCAGATCGGTTTCAACAAGCAGGGTATTCATAACACCAAAGCAGCCGACAGACACAATCTGCTGTGACTCCAGCCGCGCCTGCAAGAAGGCCAGCAACCCGCGATTAGCCGCAGCGGCACTGCGGTCGAGTTGCGGGTTACGGTTGAGCGGCCAGCGAAAATCAGCGACCAGTGTCGGACGGTCCGGGAGTTGTACCGCACGCAAAATGTCCTGCAACAGGATGAAGCCGGGCATCGCGCTTTCCAGCCCCGGCTCGGGTGTTTCAATCAGCAACATGCACGGACCGGATTGCCAGAGCTGCAGGTAGAACGCTGCGACCGGCTCCGCCGCGGGCCCCTTTTTCACCGGCTCGGGGACCGGCGCCGGCGGAGCAGGAGCAGGAGCAGGAGCGACTGTCGGTTTGACTGGCCTTGGCACCTCGACGCGCGGCGCTGCGATGCTTCGCTCGGCAGGCGCAGCCTCAGCCTCCGCCGCGGACACCTCTGGCTCCGGCAGCAGCAGTGCAGGCGCACGCGCGGGCACCGCCGCAAGCGGTTTGCGCGGCATCCAGTTGGTAACGCCCAGAGCCTCCAGGTAAGCGAGGCGAGTCGCTTCGTACATCAAACGTCTGCCGCTTGCGGATGAGCCCGGTAAGCGCCTTCGCGCATGAGATTCAGCGCATTGATATACGCCTTGGCCGACGCGACCACGATATCAGTGTCAGCACCGTTACCGTTGACGATTCGCCCGGCCTTTTCAAGCCGCACCGTTACCTCGCCCTGAGAGTCGGTACCCTGGGTAATCGCATTAACCGAATACAGCTGCAGGCTGGCTTGCGACCCGACAATCTGCTCGATCGCCTTGAACGTCGCATCCACCGGCCCGGAGCCTTCTGCACTTGAGGTCTTCTCTACGCCATCCACGGTCAGCTGCACCGTCGCAACCGGAATCTCGCCCATGCATGAGGTAACCTCCAGGTGGACCAGGCGAATGTGCTCTTCCACTTCGGTCAGGGTATCGGTTACCAGGGCCTGCAGATCTTCGTCGAAGATTTCGTGCTTGCGATCGGCCAGTTGCTTGAACCGGGCGAAAGCCGCGTTCAGCGCCTCGCCACTGAGTTCAATACCCAGCTCCTCAAGCCGTGAACGGAACGCGTTACGGCCTGACAATTTGCCAAGTGACAATTTGTTGGTATGCCAGCCAACCGACTGGGCACTCATGATTTCGTAGGTTTCCCGATGCTTGAGTACCCCGTCCTGATGGATGCCGGACTCATGGGCAAAGGCGTTGGCACCTACGATTGCCTTGTTCGGCTGCACCGGAAAGCCGGTAATACCCGAAACCAGGCGCGACGCCGCAAGGATGTTCTCGGTTTGGATGCGGGTCTCAACGTTAAGCAGGTCCTTACGGGTCTTGATCGCCATGACGATCTCTTCCAGCGCAGCGTTGCCGGCCCGCTCGCCAAGACCGTTGATGGTGCATTCGACCTGGCGCGCGCCCGCGGTTACCGCCGCCAGCGAGTTGGCCACCGCAAGGCCAAGATCATTGTGACAATGAACAGAGAAGATCGCCTTGTCGGCGTTCGGCACCCGGGTAATGATCTGACGGATAGTGTCGGCAAACTGATGCGGGATGGCGTAGCCAACCGTATCGGGGATATTGATGGTGCGCGCGCCGGCGTCGATGGCGGCCTCGATGATGCGGCAGAGGAAGTCGATCTCCGAGCGACCCGCATCCTCGCAGGAAAACTCGACATCCGGGCAGAGATTGCGCGCACGCTTGACCGCACGCACCGCCTGCTCAACCACCTGATCCGGCGGCAGACGCAGCTTGTGCTGCATGTGAATCGGACTGGTAGCGATAAAGGTATGGATACGACCTGCATTGGCGCCGGCCAGCGCCTCGGCCGCACGGTCGATATCGGCATCCATGGCTCGGGACAGACTGCACACGACACTGTCCTGAATGGTATCGGCGATCAGTTTGACCGCCTCAAAGTCACCGGGACTCGCGATTGCAAAACCGGCCTCGATGACATCGACGCGCAGCTTCTCCAGCGCACGAGCAATGCGCAGCTTCTCGTCCTTGGTCATGGACGCGCCGGGGCTCTGCTCCCCGTCACGCAGTGTGGTATCGAAGATGATTACCTGATTCTGTGTCATACCTGCAGCCCTCTCCCGTGGTCACGTCATCGCGTTACCCTTAGTCGCTAACTATACCCGATCCACACCCATCGGCGGGACGCCGACTAAGCGCTGTTTATTGCCTGCTAACACGAGAGTGCAGTTTGATTCCCCTTGGACCCGCCGCCACCTATGCTGCGAACATGCCCAAATACAACAGTCGGTGCGCTCCCCGGGATAACGCACCGACAATAACAGGAGACTGGATGCATGTTTGATCGTCATTTTGCAGTATGGCCGGAGCAGGTACCCCGCAAGCTGGAGCTACCCGCAACCAACCTGTATCACAACATCACCGTCTCGGCACTGCGCTATCCGCAACACCCTGCCATTCATTACTACGGCACCGACATCAGCTACCGCGAACTTCAGGACGAGACCGAACGCCTGGCCGGTTACCTGCAAAAGGCCGGCGTGCAGGCTGGCGATCGGGTGCTGCTCTATATGCAGAACAGCCCACAGTACATCATTGGGTTTTTCGCCATCCTGCGGGCAAACGCGGTGGTCGTACCCGTCAATCCGATGAACCGTACTGCCGAACTGGCCTATCTGATCGAAGACACGCAGGCGCCGGTCGCACTGTGTGGCCAGGAACTCAGCGAGTTCGTTGCGCCACATATTGGCAACAGCAGTCTGCGCGAGGTGATTGTCAGCGCCTACAGCGAGTACGTCAGGAAGCCAACTGACCTGCCGCTGCCCGAAGCTGTTGCAGAACCGGCGGCGGCCGCTACAGGCGAAGAAGGTGTAACCCGATGGCAGGATGCGCTCAATGCAAGCCTGCAGCCCGGCCCACTGACAGCAGGGCCACAGGACCTGTGCGTCATTCCCTACAGTTCCGGCACAACCGGCAACCCCAAGGGCTGCGTGCACACCCATCACAGTGTCATGGCCACCACCGTTTATGGTGCGGCCTGGGTCAACACCCAGCACAGCTGCATTCACCTGGTATCGGTACCGATGTTCCATGTGACCGGCATGCAATCATGCATGAATTCGACGCTGTATGCCGGCGGCACACTGGTTGTCATGACGCGCTGGGACCGCAAGGTCGCTGCCACCCTGATCGAGCGACTGAAGATCAATACCTGGCGCAACATCTCGACCATGGTCGTCGACATGCTGTCTGACCCTGATATCGACAAGTACGACATTAGCTCGCTCACCGGCATTGGTGGTGGTGGTGCAGCCATGCCGGCAGCCGTGGCGGCCAAACTCAAAGAGAAAACCGGCCTTACATACATGGAAGGTTACGGCCTGTCCGAAACAATCGCTGCTACGCACGTCAACCCGCCGTTGGCGTGCAAGCCACAGTGCCTGGGCATCCCCTTCATCGGTGTCGACTCTCGCGTCATTGACGTGGAAACGCTAAAGGAAGTGGAGCCTGGTGTCACCGGGGAGATCATCATGCGCGGAGAGCAGATATTCCAAGGCTACTGGAACCGCCCCGACGCTACCGAAGAGGCGTTTATTGAACTCGACGGTCATCGCTTCTTCCGCTCCGGTGATCTGGGTTACTACGACGAAGAGGGTTACTTCTTCCTAGTTGACCGCGTCAAACGCATGATTAACGCATCCGGCTTCAAGGTATGGCCTGCGGAAGTCGAATCCTTGATGTACGCCCATCCGGCAATCCAGGAAGTCTGTGTCATCTCTGCGCCGCACGAGCGCCGAGGGGAGACAGTCAAGGCCATCGTGGTACTCGCGGCTGGCAAGGAAAACACCAGCGAGCAGGACATCATCAGTTGGTGCCATGAGAATATGGCAGCGTACAAATGCCCACAAATGGTCTCTTTTGCCGGCAGCATCCCCAAGTCACCAACAGGCAAGCTGATGTGGCGTCACCTGCAGGACCTGGAATGGGGACGCGCCTGAGCATTGCCCTTGAAAATGCCACAACAAAAAAGCGCCCATGGGCGCTTTTTTGTTGTCACTGAACTGTCTATCAATCCTTATTTGCGACCCCTTCATATATGAACGTCATCGGCCGCGGTCCCTTGATGTAACCGGCACCCATTTCCTCGATTGAAAACCCGGCGTCACGTATCAATGCCGGGATATTCCTATCAAGATGACAACCGCCTGCCCAGGGTTTCCACCATGGTGTAAGACGATGCTGCCACCGCTGAACACCGGGCTCAGGAGCCAAACCGTGTTCACAAAACAACAGTTTTCCACCATCACGTAGTACGCGGTGCATTTCCCGCAACGCGGGCAAGGGATCGGCAATACTGCAGAGCGTGAAGGTCATGACGATAGTGTCGAAGCAACGGTCATCGGCGTGTATTCCCCGTACATCAACAGCGACCATGTCGACAGGGAAATCCACGTCAGCGCTGCGTCGCTGCGCCAACGCCTGCATCTGTGCGGCCGGGTCCACACCAATAAGTCGCGTAACCCTGGCCGGGTCGTAGTAGCGCAGATTTAGCCCGGTACCGATGCCAATCTCCAGCACCTCGCCGTGCGCTCGGGGCACCAGTCGCGCGCGCCGCGCCATAACATCTCCCATGCCGCAGGCGGTATCGATCAATCTTGGTAGAATATAACGATCGTATAAGCCCATATCCCCTCCCAAGTGTCACTGCTGCAGTTTAGCACCAGGCAGACGAAATCAGAGGATGAGCGGTGTCACGACAGCGAGAGGAAAAGCTGGTATTTGGGGCGCCATCAACATCTCGCCAGTTTTCAGCAGAGCACGACGCCGGTAGTGCAAGTATGAAACGCGCAGCAGCGTAGGGGTTAATTTTCCGCCCGCGCAAAGAAGAACACCCCGACCATGACTGATCGGGGTGTTCGGTATAGGTGCTTGACGATGACCTACTCTCACATGGGGAAGCCCCACACTACCATCGGCGATGCATCGTTTCACTTCTGAGTTCGGGATGGGATCAGGTGGTTCCAATGCTCTATAGTC